>Ga0160449_1000003_pt1 | contig 781281 bp, 647 predicted proteins | sample HID1975I_E1MG_FD_108216 | JGI IMG/M metagenome (GOLD analysis project Ga0160449, IMG submission 108216) | Enriched soil microbial communities from UW Madison campus, WI, USA - HID1975I_E1 MG | ecosystem: Environmental > Terrestrial > Soil > Unclassified | place: USA: Madison, Wisconsin...
AATGATCACATCCGGCTGAAACCTGCGGATCACCCATACCACATCAGACAATATCTTTTCTTTACCCCAGGTAGCCAGCGCTTCCTCCGTGCTTTTGCTGAATCCAAAATCAAAGGCACGGGAGAAGAATTGCTCTGCCCCATCAATACGGCGGGCAGCCAACAACTCCTGCGTACGGATCAGCCCCAGATCGATTCCCTGTTCATCTCCAATAAGGTTCTGTCCACCATCCCCACGCGTCAATGACATATAACCCGTGCGGTACAGACGGTCCTTCGAGAGATAAGCCAGTAAGCGCGTATTCTCATCATCGGGGTGAGCGGCAATATAGAGTACAGAGCCCAACACTTTCAGCTTTTTGATCTGCAGGTAAATATCACCAGCAGTATAAGCAGGCGGCGTTTGCGCCAGTAGCGTGAAGGTATTCAGTAAGAGCAGTAAAGAAAAGAGAGCTCGTTTAGAGTAAAAAATTCGCATCATGGAACAGCTTGGTTTTACAACGATTGGCCAAAGTAAGCAAAAGCGGGGCAGTATACTGCCCCGTTGGTATAATTTTAACGATTCAAAATGCTATTGTCCCACTAAAAACACTGCATTACAGAACAGGAGCTTGCCATTTTCCCAGAAGTTCCTGAACAGCGGATTATCAGCCAGGTACACCACAGAGCCCCTCCCATAATCCTGCACCCCAAATAAGACGCCATCCTTCAGCTTTTCTTTCAGGCGGGCGCCTACAAAACCAGCCACCTGGTTGTCTTTTTTAATAATCCCTACATTCCAGCTGCCATCTTTGAAGAATTCGTAGATATTATCATCCTGTTTGAGCGTGTAGTAGAAATTGTCGTATCCAAAGGCAAGCGGGTGCGAATTATCCAACTCTACCTTGAAAATAGAGCCGGGGTTGAAGCCAGGCAGGTAATCACGCTCGCGGTTCTCATAGCGCTTCAACATGCTATAGTCATCTTTCTTGTCATCCTTCTTATCATCTTTCTTGTCTTCCTTCTGTTTGATACCCCATTCAGCCCTTGACAACTGGGCCACCGCATTTTCAATGGCTATGATCTTACCGCCATTGCTTACCCATTCCTTCAGGTTCTCATTCATCGCCTTATCACCAAATAAGCGATAATTACCATCGGGCAGTATCAATACATCCGTTTGCTTTAATACATTTCCATTCAGGTCGCCGCTCAGCACGATGTTGACAGGATAACCTACTTCCTTCTCCAGGAAATGCCATACTTCACCCATGCCCAGAGAGGATACCCCTTCACCGGCCAGCAGGGTTACTTTAGGCATATGGACCATGTGCACTTTGTCTGACCCCAGGTCAAATCCTTTATCTACAAAGGCTGAACCGATCGCATAGCAATGCACATTAGCCAAAGTGGAGGCATCCAATACAAGGGAATGCAGGGATTCACCCAATGCTGCATTGCTGGTACGGGCAATGAGCAAGGTGCCCCGCTCAAACTGCTCACCTCCTGACGTAAAAGGCTCTTCGGCAAAACGCACTTTCACTTTTTTCTTCAACAACTCAGCCAGGAAACGGGCACTGCTAACACCATTCCAACGCACAGCATAGGCCACCGAAGCCTTCCCCTGGGGGGGGGCAACAATGGAAAGTTCTTTGGTAGTAGCTGTTACATACGCATTAAGACCATAGGTGGTAAGACCGTATACAAAAGGCATTGACCAGGCCGTAATATCGTACGTGGCAGAGTCAGTTAATTTAGATGTTCTTTCAAACAGTACATCCACCAGGTTGGCATTGGGTTGGTTGGCATTGATCACAATATCACCCTGCACAGCTTTAAAAGCTTCCGGTTTGGCCGTAAAATAGTTAAGCCCCGTATAAGTGGCGGCATTGGCATAGCTCCAGTCAATACCATTCCTGTTGAGCAATTTCTTTAAGCGCGTCAGTTTATCGCCTGCATCTGCTTTAATCAGATAGGCTTTGAATTCTCCGGGCGGTGTGGTACGGGCCTTGTCATAATACTTCTTAAACTCCCCTACCAGTTTACCCGCATTTTGTGAGCTCACTTCTATAGTGGCCATGCCAGTGGTAAAATGGTGATACAGGCGATCCCACAGCGTAAGTGTGTCGCCATCTTCATTGATCACCGCTGCACCGCCACGGCTATGTCCGCCCTGCTCATAGGTCATACCAATCGCTCCCCTGTAAATGGGATAAGTATCGCCATAGCTGGGATAGAAAAGATCAAAGCGTTCTTTGGTAAAGAACAACCAGCCATTCTCATCAAAATATTTCGCATTGTTCTTACCGATCTGCACCTGAAACTCCCTTTGCCAGGGAGTAATCACCTCATGAAAAGGTTCAGCTGCTGGCGCAAAATAATAGGGTTCATTGTATCCCTGCTCATGGTAATCAACATGTATTTGTGGTAACCACTGGCTGTATTTAGCCAGCCGCTGTTGCGACTCTACCTGTGTTTGCCAGGCCCAGTCACGGTTGAGGTCAAAATAATAGTGATTGGAGCGACCACCGGGCCAGGGCTCACTGTGCTCCCGTGTAAAAGGCTGTGGATTGGGTGTAAGCCCCACCACACTGTTGAACCAGTTTACATAGCGGTCGCGGCCATCGGGATTGATACAGGGGTCTATAATGATCACCGTATTCTTCAACCACTCTTTGGTTTTGGCATTGCCAGGGTTAACCAGTTCATATAAGGTGAGCATGGCAGCTTCAGAAGAAGAAGTTTCATTGCCATGCACATTGTAGCTTAACCATACAATGGCCGGTCCTTTCTCATCAGGAGCGGCTTTGTCGTTGGCCATGCCTGCCAGGCGCAAGTTGTTAAGCCGGATCTGTTCCAGGCGCGAAAGGTTGTCGGGCAAAGCTATGTACGCCACCAATAAAGGGCGGCCTTCATTCGTACGGCCATATTCTTCCAGCTTCACCATATTGGAAGCCGTAGCGGCTATTTCTTTAAAATAATTGACCACATTGTAATGCGGGGTATAGCGGGTGCCAATCTTATATCCCAGGAACTGTTCGGGCGATTTCACCTGGGTATATCCAATCATTGCAGCAGAGACTAAGAGCCATAAGGCCAGGGCTTTCTTCATGATATGTACGTATAAGCCATGAAAATAAGGAAGAATTTTCGAATGTAGCAGACCACTCACAACTCACAACTGACAACTCACAACAAAAAAGGCACCCCCGTGTGCGGGATGCCCTGAGATTTCTCATGTGACTGTAATAATAGAAGTGTACTTAACTACTTTTTTGGAATGGCGCTTTTAATGGTCTTAGCCAGGTCAAACACATCAATATTGACCCTGGCAAACAGGAAGCGGCCATTGAAACCAAACTGGTTGGCGGTAAACAGGAAACGGCCCCTGTTGGAGGCATCCCTGGATGCATTGTACCCACCGATCGTTTTATTGGCGGCCGTAGAAACCGGTGTTGCATAATAAGCGGAAGGATCATTGCGTGGATCAATGAATATCCTGTCCGGATAGATATCAAACAGGTTATTGGCCCCTACAGTAAGACTCAAACCACGTGTTACTTTATAGGTCACCACCAGGTCCGTAGTCCACTTGGCATCAAAAGTTTGGTCGGTGCCAAAACCTACATCGTTGAAGTAAGCTCCTGTAACAGGGTTGGCAGAGTAAGGGTCCAGATTGTGAATATATTCCACCTTTCCAAAACGCACCGTACGCGCCATGAAATTCCATTTGGGCAGGTCGTAAATAAAGGTAATATTGATCTTGCTTTTAGGTTGTGCTACTTCAATACGTGATTTTTGCTGACGATCAAACAAACCGGTACTGAGGTCATTGGCCGGATTGGCATTGGGATTGTTCCAGCTGGGATTTACTTTAGGATCATCCACCACCGAATTGGTATTCAATCCACCTACTACTGTATTCTCATTGAAGTTGGCCGCTACAGATAAGTTGGCAGTACCCTTACCTATCTTGAATCTTTCCGTTACCACTACATCAATACCCTTGGTCTCAGTATTAATCGCATTGGTCCAGAATTGCAATGCGTTCACAGAAGCTGGCACGTTGTTCTTCTTCATGATCGAGTCTACCAGGTTGTTGCTGCGTGCAAATTGAGTAGACAATACAATGCGGTCATCGATCTTGATGAAGTAGGCATCTACCGTAAAGGTGAGGTGATTACCTACGGTACCCACCACGCCTCCGGAAAAACTGAGAGAAGTTTCAGGCTTCAATTCCTTGATGCCAAAAGCATCCCGTACGATGGGGTTGTAGTTATTAGCTGTTAAGGCCGTTGATGGCAATCCACCTACAAACTGAGTGGAAGTATTTTGAAAATAACGCTGGTGCAGGGAAGGTGCCCGGAAACCCGTGCTCACTGAACCACGTACCGCAAAGCTTTTATTGATATCATAACGACCCGTGATCTTACCACTGAGGTTGTCGTAATCCGCCTCGAATTCTTTGTAGCGCTCATAGCGAACAGCTCCCCCCAGTATAAAACTTTTTCCCTGTAATTCGCCATCCAGGTACAAAGCATAGATATTGCGATGCGCCTTGGTGGAATCAGAAGGACGGAAACCAGGAAATACCTGTGCACCCGGCACTGCAGGACCACCCGGTGGGGTGTATACCAATGAAGTACCGGGATAGGAAGGAACTGGCTCTGGCTGGAACCTTCTTCCATTCACAGAAGTATCCTGCCAGCTGTTTAATTCGCCCGGATTGATCTTGTATTGTTCATAGCGGTATTCAGCACCAAAGGAAATGTTGAGCGTGTTACCAGCTCCTACAGATAATTGTCTGTTTATATCCAGGTTTACCGTGTTCTGCAGAAAGCCCAGCTTACCTGCATAGAACTCCGTTTGTACCTTATTGCTGCCAGGCAGCGAAGCATTACCCGTGTTCTTGATATCATAGCTGATCGTATTCTGACCTACCGTATTACTGATATCGAAGTCCCATTCGCCGATAGGGAATTTCACCCCGGTAATCAGCGATTTATCATCGATCGTAGTATGGATCAGTGGCAGGAAGCCATCGTAATAATGCCGTTGTCCATCTTCCAGTACCGGCTGCTGGCTCCAGGAATTAGGATTACGGCTAAAGCCGCTGGCAGCACCTGTACGGTGAGATCCTCCTGCAGTTAAATAAACTTCGGCCTTATCATTGATGGTAAATCCGGCATTCAGGAAAGCACCGAGGTTATTGGCCGAAGAGTTACCCGCCACAATATTGCGGCGGTCGTATTTGCGTTCGGCTGAAAAGGCATTGTCTTTATCCATCAGCCAACGGTAATAATCCGTAGGATGAACACCCGGCGGCACAGCAGCGCCTGGCGGTAATGATCCTGCATTACCATAATAAATGAGTGGGATATTATCGAGCCCGCTGCGGTTGCTGCCATCACGTTTTAACCATTGACCACTAAGATTAATATAAGCGCCATTTTTCCAGGCATACCCTCCGCTGAAGTCGATCTGCCTGTTGAGCCCGTCGGTAATGTCAACGCCACCTGCGTAAGGCATGGTGGTAACATTTTGTCCTGCCAGGCCGGATATATTGAAACCTTTATAGCTCTTCTTGAGCACCACGTTGATCACACCCGCAATGGCATCAGAGCCATATTGTGCGGCAGCACCATCGCGCAATACTTCAATACGTTCGATAGCTGCTGCTGGAATCGCGTTGAGGTCCGTACCTACTGATCCACGTCCTACTGTACCGTTGATATTGACCAGCGCCGTGGTATGCCTGCGTTTTCCATTCACGAGCACCAGCGTTTGATCGGGCCCCAGGCCACGCAATCCTGCCGGATCGATATGGTCTGTACCATCCGAAATTGTTTGGCGGGCCGATTGGAAGGAAGGAGCTGCATAGGTAAGCAGCTGTGATACGTCGGCCTGTGCAAATTGTTTGATTTCCCGGGTGCTGATCACATCCACCGGTACAGCCGTAGAAAGTTTACTGCGGGGCTGCCGGGAACGGGATCCGATGACCACTACACTGCCCAGATCGGCAATTACTTTCAAAGTTGCATCCTGCTCTACCGTACTGCCTGCTGCTACCACTACCTGGTAGCGTTGCGTTTCCTGGCCTACAAAGCTGATCAAAATGGTATGGGAACCTGCAGGAACCCGCAGGGTGTAACTGCCGTTGGCTTCCGTTAAGGTACCGCCCTTCTGTCCTTCTACAGCAACAGAAGCGCCTGCTAACGGGTTACCGCTGGCGTCTTTTACAATTCCACGAATAGTGCCGGTAGTTTGAGCGAAGGTCGTAAAGAAGGTGAGTAAACAGAATGTAAGAACACTCACCCCACGAATTGGGTAGATAAATTTTCTCATAATCTGGAGTCCGGTTTGTTTTGGTTATATGCGGCCCCACGGCTCGACATTTTGATACTTGTAAGATAAAATATTTTATTGAATTAGCTTTGGTATTTTTAAGCCCCCAATCGAAAAGCGTTATATGAGAAAAAAGAACACTTATATATTACTGGTAGCAGTATTCTTGTATGCCTGCTCAGGCAACCGTGCCGTAATAGGTCCCAAACAAGTAAACCCCTATCAATATACTGTACAGAAAAAAGCAACAGGCACACATGGAGCCGTGGTCTCCGCTCATCCCATCGCCAGTGAAGCAGGTCTCGCCATCTTAAAAATGGGAGGCAATGCCATCGATGCCGCTATTACCACCCAGTTGGCACTCGCAGTAGTATATCCTGCTGCCGGCAATATTGGCGGTGGTGGTTTCCTGGTGGCCCATCTGGCTGATGGCAAAGATGTTACGCTGGATTACCGGGAAAAAGCGCCGGGCAGCGCCACCCGTGATATGTACCTCGATGCTAATGGCAATGCCATTACAGCACTTAGCGTCAATGGCCACCTGGCATCGGGTGTACCAGGCACAGTAGCCGGTTTATTTGCTGCCGCAAAATACAGCAAGCTGCCCTTCAAAAAACTCATACAACCGGCCATCGACCTGGCCGAAAAAGGATTTGTGATCACAGCCGACGAAGCCAGTGACCTTAACCGCTCCCGCGCAGCCTTTGTCAAATACAATACCGTAACACCCGCCTTTGTAAAAGCCAGTCCCTGGAAAGCCGGAGATACCCTCATACAAAAAGACCTGGCCAATACCCTGAAGCGCATACGCGATAACGGACAGGCCGGATTTTATGAAGGAGAGACCGCCCGGCTCATCGTAGAAGAAATGAAACGTGGTAAGGGTATCATCAGTTATGATGACCTGAAGAACTACGCCGCCAGAGATAGACAACCTTCTGTTTTTGATTATAAGGGATACACCGTAGTCACCATGCCATTGCCCAGCAGTGGCGGCATATTACTGCCGCAGATGATGAAGATGATCGAAGACAAGCCCATCAAAACTTATGGTTTCCAGACCGTTCAATCTGTACAACTCATGACAGAAGTAGAGCGCAGGGCTTATGCCGACCGGGCTAAATTCCTGGGCGATGTAGATTTCTTCAAAGTGCCTATCAAAACACTCACCAGCGATGCTTATGCCAAACAAAGGATGAAAGATTATGACCCAACCAAAGCAGGCAGCAGTGCTGCTGTGCAGGCAGGTATCGTTCCCGAAAGTGAAGAAACTACCCATTTAAGTGTATACGACAGCAAGGGCAATGCCGTAGCCGTCACCACCACCCTCAATGGCGGGTATGGCAGCAAAACCGTAGTAGGTGGCGCTGGTTTCCTGCTCAACAATGAGATGGACGATTTCAGTGTAAAACCCGGCGTACCCAATATGTATGGAGCCGTAGGCGGCGACGCCAATGCCATTGTGCCCGGCAAACGTATGCTAAGCTCTATGACACCCACCATCGTATTAAAAAGTGGCAAACCCTACCTCGTAGTGGGCACCCCCGGTGGAACCACTATCACTACTTCTGTATTCCAGACACTAGTCAATATCCTTGAATTTGATATGAATGCCGATGATGCCGTGAACAAGCCCAAATTCCACCACCAATGGTTACCGGATGAGATTGCAGTAGAGAGAGACTTCCCACAGGCCGTAAGAGAGAAATTACAGCAAATGGGCTACAAGATCACCATACGGGGCGCTATCGGTCGTACAGAAGTGATCCGTGTATTACCCGATGGCAGTTTTGAAGCAATAGGTGATAAGCGCGGGGATGATCACGCAGCTGGATACTAAAACAGCGGCGAGCTATGAGCAACGAGCGGCGAGCCAAATACAGTAAAGCCAATCGAAGCACGAGGCTCGTAGCTCGCAGCTCACAGCTCGTAGCCTTTTTTCTTAACTTTACGGAAAGCCTGTTACGATGACCAACTCATTGGGAAAAGAGTACATAGTAAGTACCATTAAGCGCCTTCGTTATTATAAATTATTGGGTGAACGGACCTTTGAACAACTGGAAGAAAAAGATTTTCTGTACCAGCCCAATGCGGCTTCCAACAGCATTGCTATGATCATCCAGCACCTGCATGGAAACATGCTGAGTCGCTGGACCAATTTCCTCACAGAAGATGGAGAAAAAGCCTGGCGCAAGCGGGATGAAGAATTTGGAGTGATCCAATACTCCAAAGCTCAGTTGTTAGATCTGTGGGAAAAAGGATGGGCCTGTTTTCTCGGCGCCCTCGAATCATTAACCGAAGACGATCTCCTGAAAACCATCACCATCCGCCAGGAGCCATTGATCGTAATAGATGCCATCAACCGCCAGCTGGCCCACTATCCTTATCATGTGGGACAAATTGTATATATCGGGCGAATGATCAAAGACCAGTCATGGAAAAGTCTTTCTATAGAGCCCGGTAAATCAGCCGAATACAATGCCAGCGAGGGAATTAAAGACCCCGCAAACCTATCGCGGAAGTAGAGGATCGGGGCGGATTGTACCGAAACCTTTCATTTCCCTGTTAACTCCCTCCTAAACCCGATATTTATCAAATCATTTCAATTCATTGGTACTGAATTTGCTCAACAACCGGGAATACCTAATTTTACACCCGAATAACGTAGTTCCTGAGAAAATTTTGGAAAATATCCCGGACCGTGCTGCTGGTACTGATCGCCCTGATCCTACTGGCATGGATGGCCGTCCAGACTACCCCCGTACAAAACTGGCTCGTACGCCAGGTCACCAAGCGCCTCTCTAAAGACCTCCATACTACTGTACAGATCAAACATGTAGATTTTGCCTTATTCAATAAAATGGTGCTGGAAGGCACCCTGGTGAAAGACCAGCAGCAGGATACCCTCTTGTATGCTGGGGCCGTAAAAGTGAATATTACCGACTGGTTCTTCTTTAAAGACCGGATCGTACTGAAATACATTGGCCTCCAGGATGCCGTGATCCACTTGCAACGCAAAGATTCCATCTGGAACTATCGTTTCCTGGCCGATTACTTTAGTGGGCCGAAAGACACGACCGCTAAAAAAGGCAACATTAACCTCGACCTGAAAAAGGTAGAGTTTGACAATGTATCCCTCCTGCAAAGAGATGGCTGGCGGGGGGAAGACATGCAGCTGCAGTTTGCCACCCTGGCTGTAGAGGCCGAGAAACTCGACCTGCAGGAACGCCTGGTACGGATCAATACCCTGAACCTTGACGCACCTGTATTTTCCATTTACAACTATACCGGCAACAGGCCCGACTCCTTACGTCCCAAATATGTAGAAGAGGTCATTGTGAATGATACCGCCCACCTTCGCTGGAATCCCGGCAAATGGGATATAGGCATCAATGAAGTGATCCTGAAAAAAGGAACATTCAAGAGCGACCGGCAAAGTGATGATCCACTCGTATCTTATTTTGATGCCAACCATATTAACTTCAGCGATATCAATGGCGTTTTCAGGCAGGTAGCTTTCAGGCAGGATTCTATTACACTCAACATGCAGCTCAACACAAAGGAGCGCAGCGGATTGATCGTAAAAAAACTGAATGCCCGGGTACGGATGCACCCGGAAGCAATGGAATTCCATCAACTTGACCTGCAAACAAACCGGAGCCACCTGCACGACTACTTCGCCATGCACTATGCAACCTTTGATGACATGGGCGATTTTATCTCCATGGTCCGCATGGAAGCCGATTTTACGGATGCCGACCTGGACAGCGATGACATTGCCTTCTTTGCGCCTGAAATGCAAAACTGGAAAAAGAAGATCCGCATCAGCGGTAAGATAAAAGGCCCCGTAGACAACCTCAACGCCCGCAAACTGATCGTAGAAGCCGGAAAAAATACTTACCTCAATGGCAACATCAGCATCAAAGGTTTGCCTGATATCAATAATACCTTTATTGACTTTGTAGCCAATGACTTCAGGACCACCTGGCCCGATGCCATCACCATTATCCCCCAATTAAAGAATATCCAGCAACCAAGGATAGACAAACTGGAATACCTGCAGTTCAGGGGCAACTTTACCGGCTTTATCAACGACTTTGTTACTTATGGCACGATACGTACCAACCTGGGTACAATTGTGAGTGACCTGAATATGAAGTTCCCAGCCAAAGGAGCTCCCACCTATTCAGGTAAGATAAGAACAGACAGTTTTAACCTGGGCCAGTTTGTTGATGTGGCACAGATAGGCAAGATCAGTTTCAATGGCGGCGTGTATGGGTTAGGCATGAAAGCCAATAGCCTGAATGCAAAACTGGATGGCACCATTAAATCACTGGAAGTAAGAGGCTACACTTATCAGAACATTACCGTGAAAGGCACGGTAGCAAAGCGCCTGTTCAATGGTGAACTGACATCAGATGATCCCAACCTGCAATTCCAGTTAAATGGTCTGGTTGACCTTAGCAAAGATATACCCCAGTTTAACTTTGACGCCAACATCGTGAAGGCCGACCTTAAGAACATCAAATTGTTGCAGGATAGCGTAGAAGTAACAGGTAAGTTCCGGTTCAACTTCAGTGGTGATAATATCGACAACTTCCTGGGTACAGCCCGCGTCTATGAAGCATCTGTATTCAAAAAAGGGAAACGCATCTCTTTTGATTCACTGAATATTGAATCCAAAACACTGGGTACCAACAAGGTCATCACCGTACTAAGCAATGAGTTTGATGCGGCGCTGGTAGGTCAGTTTTCTATTCGCGACCTCCCCTCCTCTTTCCGCACCTTCCTGCACAAATACTATCCCAGCTATATCGGCGAAGGACGCGTGATGCAGCATGATGAGAACTTCAGCTTTGTCATCACCACCAAGAAAGTGGATGAATACCTCGACTTTGTTGATAAGAACCTCAACGGATTTAACTACAGCACCGTCACAGGCCGTATCAACACCAAAGAAAACATGCTTGACCTGAACGTAGAAGTGCCCCAGTTCAGTTATAAAAACATTGCCTTCTACAATGTAGCATTGAAAGGTACCGGCAACCTGGACAGCCTCTCCCTGGAGAACTCCATTGCAGATGTATACATCAACGACAGTCTGCATTTCCCCGGCTCTACCATCAACATACACTCCGCCAACGACATTTCTGATATCACACTCAAGACAAGCGCCAGCCAAACACTGAACTCCGCCAATGTAGTAGCCCGGGTACAAACCATGCCCAAAGGCGTGCGCATCGTATTCAATGAATCACACTTTGATGTGAATGGCAAAAACTGGGTGATCGATAAGAACGGAGAACTGGTTTTGAGTGAAGAGCTGGTAACAGCCGATGGTGTAAAAATATACAGCGGCGACCAGGAAATACTCGTCACCACACAACCTTCTGATATTGGCAATACCAACGATATTAAAGTAGACCTGAAGAAGGTTAATATAGGAGATTTTGCTCCTTATATCACCAAATCCGTCCGGTTGGAAGGATTGTTGAATGCCACCGTGGATGTGATGAATCCATTTGGCAAAATACAGGTGGATATGAACGGAGAAGCCGACCAGTTCAGACTGGACAACGACTCACTGGGCAAGATACAATTGAATGCCAACTACAACCAGCGGAGTGGTGCAGTGAACTTTGCAGCCGTATCCAACAACAAGGATTATGTATTTGACGTGAAGGGCGTCTATAATCTGCTGGATAGCGCCGACAATAAAACACCGTTGGACATTACCGGTAATTTCCAGGACACCAAGATCAATGTGCTCGAAAAATACCTGTCCGGCGTATTCAGGAATATTTCCGGTCTGGCTACCGGCCAACTGAGGATCACCGGTCCTACCAACAACCTGAAATACCTGGGCAAAGTGCAATTGCGTGACGCCGCCTTGCGGGTAAATTATACGAACGTAGTATACAAGATACCGGCTGCCACTTTTGATTTCAAAGAAGACCAGATCAATTTTGGCACCTTCACCATCAGAGACGAATTTGGCAATACAGGTACCGTCAGCCGTGGCATATTAAAACACCATGGCTTCGATGACCTCGATTTTGATTTCGCGATCAACAGTAACAAGATGCTGGTGCTGGCTACCGACGGCACAGGAAAAGATCCTTTTTTCGGTACCGTGTTCGCCAAGGTAAACATGACCCTGAAAGACAGGCTGGAGGATATGAAAATGGATATCAGGGGCGAACCTGCAGACAGTTCCAAACTGTATATCCGCTCCGGCTCGGGTGGTTCCAAACAAAGTGGCGAAACAGATTACATTGTGTGGAAAGTATATGGCCGGGAAATGAAGGAGGTAGATGCCTTTAAAGAAAGCAACCTGACCGTCACATTGGATGTAACCGCCAATAACTACATCAACATGTATGTAATATTGGACGAACTTACAGGCGATGTGATCCAGGCTGTAGGTCATGGTAACCTTAAAATGACCGCCCGCACAGATGGCGAATTCTCCATTATCGGCCGGTACGATATAGACAGGGGAAATTACAATTTCAACTTCCAATCAGTATTGCGCAAGCCATTTACCCTGCGTCCCAATGTAGGCAACTACATTCAATGGCAGGGCGATCCTTATGCAGCAACCATCAAAATAGATGCAGAGTACAAAGCTGAAAACGTGCGCTTCAGCGACCTGGGGCTGGATGCCTTTTCCCTGCAATCGGGCTCCAATACCAACGGTGGTATCAACAACAATGTGCGTAAATACCGGGGTGAAGTAATTGTTGTCGCTACACTCAAGAACAAGCTCATGAAGCCCGACATCAACTTCCAGATAGAACTACCGCAGGGAAGTCAGTTGAAGAATGATGCCGATGCCCTGGCCATCCTGCAGCGTATCCAGAATGATGAAAATGAATTGAACAAGCAGGTAGCTTTCCTCATTGTGTTCAATAGCTTCGGCCCCTTATCTACCTCTAATAGCCAGGGCAATCTGGCCAACCTCGCTTTTGAAGGCGTGGTGCTCAATAGTATCTCCGGTATATTGTCCAATACATTAAGCAAGCAGTTCTCCAATATCTTCCAGAAGATATTCAACGATAAAAGCATCAAGGTCAACTTCAATGCCCAGATGTACAGCGGGTCCAATATTATTGACAATGCCAACAACAAGCTCAACATCGACCGTACCAATGTGAACTTCAACATTGGTAAAAGTTTCCTCGATGAACGGTTGACCTTCACCTTTGGCAGTGCCCTCGACTTTGGCCTGAGTTCCCAACAGGTACAGGCTACACAGAACCTGCAATTCCTGCCCGATATTACCGCCGAATGGAAAGTAAGGGCTGATGGTAAAGTAGTATTAACCTTCTTCTACCGCGATTCCTACAACTATATGAGTGGTGTAGGCGCCAGACAAAACCGTTCAGGCGCCAGTATCAGCTACCGCCACGACTTTGACCGCCTGAGTGATATCTTCCGCAACGAAAGGCAAAGAAAAGAGAAAGCCGAAGAAAGAAGGGTCAAAGACTCTACGAACGCTTCCTCTGCAAAGGATAGCAGCAAACAAAATACTATTGGGAAGAATTAAGGCATTAGCTTTTAGCTGTTAGGAATTAGCCTTTAGCTAATAGCCCAATGGATCTACTAACAGCTAATACCTAAAAGCTGACACCTAAAAACTTATCCTCTCAGAATCTCGTGCCCTAATTTATCTCTTTTAGTAGTGAGGTATTTTTCATTGTGTGGGTTGGGGCATATTTCAATAGGCACTGCCTCTACGATTTCCAATCCATAACCCAGCAGACCAGCCCTTTTCTTGGGATTGTTGCTCATCAGGCGCAACTTCGTCACATTCAAGGCCCGGAGTATTTGTGCACCAATACCATAATCACGCTTATCCATCGGGAATCCCAAATGAAGATTGGCTTCTACCGTATCGTATCCATTTTCCTGGAGCTTGTAGGCTTTCAGCTTGTTGACGAGGCCAATACCCCTGCCCTCCTGGTTCATGTATACAATAATACCCTTGCCTTCTTTTTCCACCATCTCCATAGCCGCATGAAGCTGATCGCCACAATCACAACGCATCGAGCCCAGGATATCACCCGTAAAGCAGGAAGAATGCACCCTTACCAGCACAGGCTCATCCGGCTTCCACTCCCCTTTTATCAGCGCCAGGTGCTCCATACCAGTGCTCTTTTCCCGGAAAGCAACGAGCTTGAAATGGCCAAACTGCGTAGGCATATCTACCCGCACAATTTCTTCGATGAGACTATCCCGCTTTAGGCGGTATTCAATAAGATCCTTTATGGAGATGAGCTTAAGATCAAACTTTTTGGCAATTTCTTCCAGTTCCGGCAGCCTTGCCATCGACCCATCTTCATTCATGATCTCTACCAGTACACCGGCAGGTTCAAAACCAGCCAGTTGAGCCAGGTCTATCGTAGCTTCTGTATGGCCGGCCCGGCGTAATACGCCCCCCGATTTGGCACGCAAAGGGAAGATATGTCCCGGACGGCCCAGGTCTTCCGGTTTGGTAGCCGGATCGATCAATGCCTGTATTGTTTTGGCACGGTCATGGGCGGAGATACCGGTAGTGCAGCCATGCCCCAACAGGTCAACAGAAACGGTAAAGGCTGTTTCATGCAAGGCCGTATTGTTGTTGACCATCAGTCCGAGCTGTAATTCGTCACAACGGCTTTCCGGCAAAGGTGCACAGATAAGGCCGCGGCCGTGTTTACTCATGAAGTTGATCACCTCGGGCGTTACATTACGGGCGGCCGCAATAAAATCACCTTCATTTTCACGGTCCTCATCATCTACCACAATGACCATCTTCCCGTTTTTGATATCCTCTATCGCACTTTCTATTGTATCGAGCATGGAGCTAAATTTGACGCAAAGTTACTAATTAAGGTACAAGTTGCAAGCTGCCGGTTTGTCCCAATCGCATCATAAGTAATTGATTAATAGTAAACTCTTACCTTTTTAACCAGCTATTTACAACAGGCAGACCGGTTATCCGGTCACATACTTCCTGCAACCGGTAAAAGACAGCTTATATCCGGCAACCAAAAGTTGCTAACCGAAAGCGCAGCAACCAGTTAGTATAACGCCGGAAATAAGTAAAAGGTTGCTGCGGCCCCCCTTTAAGCGCTCACCCATATTATCGCTGTGTGAAGATGCAGCACTTTCCCTCCTGTGTTTGCCCTGTATAAGAAGTTTACAAAAATGCCGATGCAACAGAAGTTTTAGGGTCTTTGGGTATTGAGGCGGTTACGGATTTGCTGTGAATAACCTGTGTATCCAATTTTAACATTTCCTTTTTATTTCTGTTACATTTGCCGCATCAACCGAAAAAGTAACCTGGATCCCCTTGAAACTCTCCACCGATGCTAGTTTGTCAATGATAGGCAAAAAGGTTCCATTTTACCCAGAAACAATGGCTGCTGCTGTATTGCAGCCGGAAATTAATCATTTCATAACGTGACGAGGATCTGTAAGCGAATTTGATCATTGTTTCTTTGCGCCCTGAAATTAAACATGCATATATGAGAAGATCCACACAGATCATTTTCTGTTTTTTGCTGGCTGTTGTCAGCAGTATGAACGTGGTGGCGCAGGTCACCACCAGTAGTATGACCGGCGTTATCAAAACCGATAAGGGAGATGCGTTGGTGGGTGCTACCGTTACGCTTAAACACGAACCTACAGGATCCGTATTTACCGTTGTAACAAGAACCGGTGGCCGCTTTGATGTAGCCAATATTCCTCCCGGTGGCCCTTACTCCGTAAAAGTTTCTTATGTAGGATATGGTGATTTTACCAGAGGAGATATTAATATTCCTTTGGGTGAAAAGTTTGAGTTGCAGGCTACACTGGCTGGTGCCGGGGTAGAATTGCAGGCAGTAACCATCAGTGCAGGCCGCAGAAGCACCACACTGAAGACCGGCGCTTCTACCAATATCAGCAACAGGCTGGTACAGAACCTGCCCAACGTTGCCCGCAACCTTACCAACCTGACCCGCCTCACACCACAAAGCAACGGCAACAGCTTTGCCGGTATGAATAACCGTTATAATAATATTACCATCGACGGTTCTTTGTTCAACAACAACTTTGGCCGTAGTGGTGATGGTATGGTGCCCGGTGGCGCCTCTTCTGCCATCTCCGTTGATGCCGTAGACCAGATCCAGGTAAATATTGCTCCTTATGATGTACGCCAGTCCGGCTTCATCGGTGGCGGCATCAACGCAGTTACCCGCCGCGGTACCAATAACTGGTATGGAACAGTCTATGGCTTTTACAGAGACCAGAGCTTTAACGGCAAAAAAGTAAAAGGAACAGAATTTGCCAATCCCGACAGATCGACCAAGATCTATGGTGCCAGCATTGGCGGCCCGATCATCAAGGATAAACTGTTCTTCTTTGTAAATTATGAGCAGGAGAAAAGAACACAACCTGGTCAGACATTCTTAGCGAAAAAAGATGCTGCAGATGCCGGTCCCAATGTAACCGGCGTTTTGGCCAGTGACCTGGATAATTTAAGACAATACCTCATTACCAATTACAAATATGACCCAGGTGGCTACCAGGGTTATGACTTTGAAACAGAAAACCATAAGTTCCTGGGCCGTATAGACTGGAATATTACTTCCAAACATCGTTTGACACTGCGTTACACCCAGTCCACGACGGATGATGACGACCAGATCAATGCCTCCAGTACAGCTTCCCCGATCCCCCGTATCAGCAATAGCCGCCGCGGTGGCCGCGGTACCGGTGGTCTGGCATATGCCGGAGCCAACTTCAAGAACAATACAGAAGTGAAGTCCGGAGTATTGGAACTCAACTCAAACTTCAGTTCTAAAATTACCAACCAGTTGATCGCTTCTTATACTGATAACCAGTTGAAGCGTGACCCGGCATCCAATGTGCCTTTTGTAGACATTATGCGCGATGCCAATAATGTATACACTTCCTTTGGTACAGACCTTTTCTCTTACCAGAATAGCATCAGCGATAAAGCGCTGAATATCGCCGACAATGTGACCATCAACCTGGGCCAGCATACCGTAACAGCTGGTGTAAGCTATGAGAACCTGCAATTTGGTAACTCCTTTACCGGTGGTGCAGGTCCGGCCTACTACCGTTATGCTTCATTGCAGGACTTCCTGGACAATAAAGCACCAACGCACTTCTCTGTGGCTTATGACCCTAACAATCGCCTCGGTATTAAAATACCTGAAGCTAAGTTTGTACAAGTTGGTATCTATGCACAGGATGTATGGGCTCCTTCCGATAAATTTAAGCTGACCTATGGTCTGCGTGTTGACCTGCCTTTCTATCCTTACGATCCCCCAAAGAATCCAGCTTTGGAAGCGGTTACCTTTAAAGACCCGGATGGTAATGATGAGCATTTTGACGTAAGCAAATGGCCTGACCAGAAACCTTTGTTCTCTCCCCGTGTAGGTTTCACGTATGATCCGGAAGGCGACAAATCCATCATCGTGCGTGGTGGTACCGGCTTGTTCACTGGTCGTATTCCATTCATCTGGCTGGTTAACCAGGTAGGTGATAATGGTGTGATCCGTGCACAGTTTAATGCCAGTTCCACAACTACTGTAAAACTTGCTGACATTCGTTATAACACCGACAGGAATACTTATATACCTGCCCAGGCTGATATTCCGCCCGTAGGGACAACTATCCCCAGTGGTAGCCCTTCTTATACTGCAGTAGACAAAGACTTCAAAATGCCACAGGTATGGAGAAGTAACCTGGCTGTAGACAAGCGTTTTGCAGGCAATTACGTCGTGACTTTGGAAGCGATCTATACCAAGCAGGTAAATAATGCTTATTTCAGGAACGCTAACCTGGGTGCTCAAAACGGCACCTTGGGTGGTGTTGACAAACGGCCTTATTACAACACCAATCTGAACGCCAATATTGGCCAAATGATAGTGCTGGATAATACCGACAAAGGATATAGTTTCGCCCTCACAGCACAGGTACAAAAGACCTTTTCCAACAATTGGGAAGCAGGCTTAGCATACACCTGGACCTTAGCTGAGGAAGTGGCTATCGGTAGCTCCGATCAAAGCGCCAGCGGTTTCAATACGAACAACATTCTTTTCAACCCGAATAAGCCAGACCAGGGTCCTTCGAATTATGCCATCCCTCACCGTATAGTTGCGAATGCATCCAAGCGCTTCAATTATTGGGGTGGCCGCACTGCTACTACCATTGGTCTGTTCTACAGCGCTCAGCCCCAGGAAAGATATACTTACCGTTATGGTACAGATATCAATAATGATGGTCAGTCCAACGATATGCTCTACATACCGAAGGATGGATCAGAGATCAAGTTCGCGGAAGGATACAAGATCACCGTTAATGGCGCAGCTACAACTGCTACCGCCACCGAACAAAGTAATGCCTTCTTTGCCTTTATCGAAAGCGACAAATACCTGCGCAAGCACAAAGGCCAGTACATTGAGAAATATGGTGCCGTACTTCCCTGGGTCCATAGTCTTGATATACGTGTATTGCAGGACTTCAATTTCCAGGCAGGTGGCAGAAAGCATACACTCCAATTCAGTGTTGATATCATCAATGCACTCAACCTGATCAACAACGATTGGGGTTACCGCTACCAATATACCTTGGGTACCTTCCAGGATATGGGTCTGCTTACGAAAGCCAGCGCTTCAAACAATACAGCCGCAGCTGTTTGGACCAAAGACAACCCGGTGTACGTTTATGACCCGGCTAACTCACCCAAAAGCGGCTACCAGCCCGGTTATACCACTGGCAGCACATGGGGTATACAGTTAGGTCTGCGTTATATCTTTAATTAATCTGCAGATTATATAAAAGTAAAGGGCCGGCTTCGATGAAGCCGGCCCTTTACTTTTTACACAAGGAACCACCACCCACACCTCTTCAATAGACCGGCGGATAGAGATGGGAAATGCCGTCGCTACCGCAAACTCATTGGTCGCAACCACTGGCATAGCAGCTACGACAATACCGCTGAACTATTGGAAAAGGAACGCAAACGCATAGCCCGCGAAGAACACCGGGCCTGGATAGAAGAACAGCGCCTTCATGGCCGATGGAAGGAAGAAGAAGAACGCTGGAGAAAAATAGAGGCGGCCCAATTAAAGCCGCCCCGTAAACTTGTGGCATGATACTATAACTCCTCCCCCTTTCCACGCCATCCCCATTTCAGGAATACCGGTAAAGCTTTGGCCCAGGTAGGTACATCGTGCTTCCCTTTGGGTAATTGCAGGTAATACATATCCTTTCCTTCTTTATATCCCTTCTGCAATAATACACGCATCAGGTCGATCGTATCGTCAATCGAATCTATTACGCCATTTTTGTTGCGGTCTTCCGTTTCATCCAACAGGCCACATTGAAAGAAGAATTTTTGTCCGGGATGGTAAGTCCCTTCCCTTACCTGACGGTGCATCATACGGTGTTTGTCACCATTGTAATCCTTGGCGTCCTTGTCTTTTGAGCGCCACCACAAAGAACCTGAGAACACACCCACTTTTGAAAATACCTCCGGGTTCGTCCATACAATGTCCATGGCGCTAAGGCCGCCCAGTGAAAATCCGGCAAAAGCTTTCTCTTTAAAGGAAGTGATCTTATAATGACTATAGAGGTAGGGTAATAATTCTTCAAATAGAAAACGCTGGTAGGCTGCTCCCTTGGTGCCACGATCTTTAAAGTCCGGGCCCATCAGCATGCCGTATTCATTGAGGCGGTCGTCTCCGCAATGGATACCTGCTACCAAAAGGGGCGTAATCTGGTTGGTTTCCGACAAGTAGCTGATCATCTTATCAAATCCCATCGCTTCCAGGTCCTGACCATCATTCACCAGCAGAAGACTAATTTCTTCAGGCCGGGAAATATTGGTTGGCAAGTAAAAATTCACTGTTACACTTCGTCCCAGGAATTCAGATGGCAATGCTACGGTCTCAACGATGATGCCGGTGCTGATCTCAGTGTGCATATTCCGGCAAAAGTAGGGAATTTCGGATTCAGGTGATGATTTCGGGACCATGGGGGTTAACCGCTCACCATCAGGTACACATAACTCACATTTGGTATTTCCCTTTCATTCTGATAAATTTGGCTACTACTCTCCGCACACATCATTCAACATAAAAACTGAGCGCGCATGAAAAAAATAGGGATTCTCTTTGGGAAGGAAAGGTCATTCCCGATGGCATTTGTAGAAAGGATCAACAGTAAGGGGGTGAATGGTGTGGTAGCCGAGCCTGTCCGGATCGACAAGGTGGTGCAGGGCGCCGCGGATGAATATGCTGTGATCGTAGACCGCATTTCACAAGACGTTCCCTTTTATCGCGCTTTCCTCAAAAATGCAGCTATTTGCGGCACAGCCGTCATTAATAACCCCTTTTGGTGGAGTGCGGACGAAAAATTCTTCAACAACTGCCTGGCCGTCAAGATAGGTGTGCCCGTTCCCAAAACGGTAATTTTACCGTCTTACGAACTACCCACCGATACTTCCGACCAATCGTTCAGCAACCTTACCTATCCCCTGGACTGGGAAGGTATTTTCAACTATGTTGGGTTTCCGGCTTATATGAAACCTTTTGCCGGTGGCGGATGGAAAAATGTATACAAGCTGCACGATATGGAAGATTTCTACCGCAAGCATGGTGAAACCGGCCAGTTGGTGATGCTGTTGCAGGAAGAGATCATCTTTGATGAATACTATCGTTGCTATTGTATCGGCGGCAAGCATGTGCGCATCATGGGTTATGAACCACGCAATCCCCATCACCTTCGCTATACCCATGATTTTCATCCCAGCCCCGAACGGCTGCAACAAATGGAAGAGATCGTGCTGCGTATTAACCAATATCTCGGCTATGATTTCAATACCGTAGAGTTGGCCATACGTGATGGCATACCTTATGCTATCGATTTCTGTAATCCTGCCCCGGATGCCGATCTTCCCAGCGTAGGAGAAGACAATTTTAACTGGGTAGTGGAAACAGCCGCCAATTACGCCATCGAACGGGCGCTGGCGCATGAACCGAAAAAGGACAACCTGACCTGGGGAGAATACATCAAACACAGTGCTGCAAAAATACCGCTTGTGTAAGCGGAGTAAAGAGGCAGGAATAGGGAGTTCATAAGCAGCGTATCCCATAACGACAAAGACCTGGTATTTCGATCTAAAAATAAATGGTTTGAAATTTGAGCACAGCTTGCCATTAGCATTCTCAAATTATCAGATTTTCAAATCCTCAAATTATTAATGTCAAATACGAACTATAAACAATTTACCCTGGGGATAGAGGAAGAATACATGGTATTGGACCCTAGTACCCGTGAGCTGAAAAGTCATGAGCAGAAGATCGTTACCGAAGGTCAGAAAGTGATCAAAGACAAGGTAAAGGCAGAAATGCACCAGGCCGTAGTGGAAGTGGGTACCGATATCTGCCAGAATGTAGATGAGGCCTTTCATGATGTAGGCACCCTGCGCAAAACCATTGCCGGCATTGCGCATGAACTGGGCTACAGCATGGGCGCCGCCGGCACCCATCCTTTTAGTCACTGGGAAAGCCAGCTGATTACCGACCATGTGCGGTACAACGAGATCGTCAATGAATTGCAGGAAGCCGCACGCAGCAACCTCATCTTCGGCCTCCATGTGCATGTAGGTATGGAAAGCCGGGAAATGGCCAACCATATTGCCAATTCCACCCGCTACTTTTTACCGCATATTTATGCCCTCAGCACCAATTCCCCTTTCTGGGAAGGCCGCCATACCGGGTACAAGTCATTCCGCACCAAAGTGTTTGACAAGTTTCCCCGCACAGGCATCCCCGAGACCTTTGACTCCATAGAGTCTTATGACAATTACATCAAACTGCTGGTAAAGACCAACTGTATTGACAATGCCAAGAAGATATGGTGGGACCTGCGGGTACATCCCTTTTTCAATACCGTGGAATTCCGCATCTGTGATGTGCCCATGACCGTGCCGGAAACCATTGCCATTGCTGCCCTGTTCCAGGGTATATGTGCCAAAATTTACAAGCTGCGAAACCAGAACCTCAACTTTATACAATACTCAAGGGCCCTGATCAATGAAAACAAATGGCGCGCCAGCCGCTATGGTATTGATGGCCGCCTCATTGACTTTGGTAAGGAAGAGGAAGTGAACGCCCGCGTATTGATCTATGAACTGCTGGACTTCATTGATGATGTGGTAGACCCGCTCGGCAGCCGTCATGCTGTAAACTATGTAGCCCGCATGATGGAGGAAGGTACAGGCGCCGACAGGCAGTTAAAGGTATTTGAACAAACACAAAGCCTGAGCAGCGTAGTGGATTATATTCAAAGCCAGTTCCTTAGCGGATTGTAATGCTGCGAGAAGTAAATGGCTAGTGGCGAGAGGGCTTTCCGCGCAAGGCCCTGCAACTCCAATACCCACTAGCCACTCGCTACTTACCACTTACCGCTTTAATAAACTTAATCACACCATTCATAAACACCTGCTGGTCATCCCACATAGAAAGGTGACTGCCATTGGGGCAATAGAGATAATTCCCTTTTTGCACCTGCGTGCTCATCCATTTCATGTGCTCCGGGTCCATCGTATCATGCTTAGCCCCTACCGTCAAAGTGGGCACCGTGATCTTTGGCAGATCGGCCTTCCGGTTCCAATTGGTCAGCCGGCCCCCGATACCAAATTCTGAAGGTCCCTGCATAAGCGTGTATATCTCATTATTGGCGTGTTTGAAACTCCTTGCTACAGGCTCGGGCCACTCGGGCAGGCGGCAAACATGCTCGTTGTAGAAATTGGGAATGAGCAGTTCCATATATTTAGGGTCGCTGAATGCCTTACGGGCCTCCAGCTGGCGGATCGTATCCAGCACAGCAGGATTCATTTGTTTGGCCAGCACATTGTTTGCATACTCACCATATTCCGGACAGCTCGCCATCATATTGCAGATGATCAACCCCTTCAGGTTATTTTGGTACTTCAGCGCATATTCAATGGCCAGTATACCGCCCCATGAATTGCCCAGCAAGAAGAAATTGTCTTTGCCGAGCCCCAGCGCCACCCGCACCTGTTCTACTTCGTCTACAAAACGATCGATCGTCCATAAACTGCTGTCCTTAGGTTGATCGGAATAGTAAGACCCCAATTGATCATATTCATAAAACTCAATACTTTCCTGCGGAAAGAAGCTTTCAAAACATTCCATGTACTCATGCGTCATCGACGGACCTCCGTGCAGGAGTAATACTTTGATGGCAGGGTTATTACCAAAACGTTTCGTCCACACTTTAAAAGTTCCTGCAGGTGTGCGTATCGGTATCATCTTAATACCAGCTACCCGCAAGCCCGTATCTCCCGTATTAAAATAGTCATTTACGGGTGTTTGGGTAGTATGGTTATTTTGACACCCATTAACTATGATAAACCATACCAATAACCCGTACACGTAGTATTTACACATGAAGAAAGCATTTAATCAATTCTTGAATATCTGTAAAATACAGACTACAACAGCATTTAGGGAAATAAAAATTAAATACGGCCGGAAAGTATGTTAAAAAAACAGTAAATTGAGGGGAGTAACTCTTGACACTCTACTATTACTTGAACCAAAACTTTATTGCCTTGAGAAAATCTACTCTACGTACTGCTGCAGCAGGCATATGTTTATGCATAAGCATGTTTGCTTCCGCACAAAAACAAAAACGCCTCCCCGATCCTCACCAAGGCCATCGCTGCGGGACTATGGAACTCCTCAATAAAATCATAAAGGAAGACCCCTCTATTGTAACAAAGTGGCAGGAGGAAGGCCAGAAACAATACCAGGCATATCTTCAACGCAAGGAGGACCAAAGTGGCCAACGTATACAGGCTGGTGAAATTATTATCCCCGTTGTATTCCACCTGGTAGGTTCCAGCGCCGTATTGAATGTGATCCCCGACAGAGATATCTATGAGCAACTGGAGATCCTCAACAATGATTTTGCCGGCCACAAAGCCGAATTCTATAAAGCCAATGGCGTCTTCTCCCCTGCCTTTGTATCCGCCATCGGCAATGTGCCCGTACGTTTTGTACTAGCCAGGCGCACACCGGCAGGCACCGGTACCAATGGTATTGAACGGCTGGTCACTACGAAAACTTTTACCCAAACCACCATCAATCAATTAAAGAGCACCGCCCTGGGCGGTTTGGACCCCTGGGATGTGAGCAAGTACCTGAATATCTGGTGCGCTATCTTTTCTGATAACCTCCTGGGTATTGCTACTTTTCCATTTACCAATTCTACAACCATTGGACCACAAGGCGTTGCCATTCACCTGGCTACCCTGGGCGCCAATCCATGCCGCGGTTATTATTCTACTTTGTACAATGAAGGCGCTACCCTTTCTCATGAAGTAGGCCACTACCTCTACCTCTGGCATACTTTCGGAGACAACGCAGCCTGTAATAATGATGACTTCAGGATACAGTCCGGATGGCCACTCACACCGGCAGCCTCTGGTGACGATACCCCTCCGGAAAAAGCCGATGAAAATACCATGTACGGAAATGTGAGCGGCTTGTATACCGACGGATGTACCCCTTCCGGTATGATGTATATGAACTTCATGAACTATTTTGATGACCGGTCCCTGTTCTTTTTTACCAACGGACAGAAAGAAAGGGTCGTCGCCACCATGGATATGTACAGGGCCGGCTTAAAAACCTCCAATGGCGCCACACCGCCGGCGCCCGTGACAGATGCCTACCTGTTGAGCATTACACCCATGGGTAAATGTGATGACAGAAGCCCCATTCTTGACAATACACCGATCAAAGCTACCATCCGTAATTATGGTACCACTCCCCTCACAGCTGTTACCCTCAACGTACAAATTGATGGTGGAGCTGTCACAGCTACCACTTTCCCTTTGTCCCTTGCTGTATTGAGCGATTCTACTTTGACCCTGGGCAATATCACCGGCGCAAGGGGCAATCACACTGTGGTCGTTTACACCTCTGCCCCCAACGGTAGCACAGACAATTATTTACACAACGATACCCTCACCTCCAGGGTCAACATACGCACCAATACCCTTACGGCTCCTTTTGCAGAAAACTTTAATGGCGCCTTCTTCCCGCCACGGCTTACTGCCGCCAATGACCTCTGGTATGTGAACAACCCTACCGGCAGCAACTCCTGGTACCTGAGCGAGGATTATGGATTCTTTACCGAAGGCGCAGTATCCGCTCCCAATTACGATTACAATGAGGTGGGACAATTTGAAGACCTGGTTACCCCGCCAATAGATTTCACCACTTTCGATAGCTCAGTACTCAGCTTCCGCGTGGCACATGCCCGGTATGATGATCCCAGCTATACCTGGGACGGACTCGAAGTACAGGCATCCAATGATGGCGGGCAAACCTGGTTCCTGGTCTATAAAAAAACAGGCAAAGACCTGGAAACGCAAACAGATACAGAGGCCGGCGCTTTTGATCCCGAAGATGATCCCAAATTGTGGCGCACGGAAAAGATCAACCTCACTCCCTTTATCGGCAGCGGGCAAAAACTGATCTTCCGCTTCAGAAATATAAATGCCTACGGTAATAATATTTTCATTGATGATATTGGCGTTACAGCCGCTATTCAGGCCACCAGGGATGCTGCTATTACTGCTGTGAAGGGCGTACCGCCATTCCAGTGTAATGACTTTGTCATTAAACCCGTTGTTACCATCAGCAATAAAGGTAAAGCCAACCTCACTGCAGTGAAGATCAATTACCGCATTGACAACAATGCCGTTACCACAGTTGCCTGGACCGGCAACCTGCCTAAAGGTGCTGCCGTAGATTATGCCCTCGGCAATTTGTCAAACCTTCCGGCAGGCGCCCATGTCCTTACCGTCTATACTTCAGAGCCTAATAATGGTACCGACCAGGATGTAACGAATGATACATTAAGACTCAGGTTTACCATCTTTACCCCTGTAAATGCCCCGATCGTACAAGGATTTGAATCAGGCACTTTCCCGCCGGATGGATGGGGACTGGCAACATCAGGATCAGCTTATACCTGGGAGAGAAACACCCTTAGCTCTACAGAAAAGACCGCTTCTGCCTGGGTACGCAATTACCGCAGTACTTTAGGACAAACAGACAACCTGTATTCTCCGATCATCAAGATCGAAACCGTTGATTCCATCTACGTTAAATTTGATGTGGCCCATGCTACTGCCGTATTCCCCGGCAGCACTGCTTTGCCGATGGATACCCTGGAAGTACTGGTTACTTCAGATTGCGGTGTTACTTATACTTCAGTATACAAGAAATGGGGCACTGAACTGCAAACCCTTGGTGATCCCAACACCGCACCCGTATATGACCACACCGCAGACCCGATCGGTTTTGTACCTACCAATAATTACTGGAGAAAAGAGTTCATTGACGTTACCAGGTATGTGAATGGAAAGAGCAGCTTCCAGGTAATATTCAAGAATACCAGTAACGGAGGTAACAATACCTTCCTGGACAATATCAATATTTCTACCGTAACACTGCCGGCCCAGCTGAAATCGGAAGGATATATTATCTATCCCAATCCGTTCAGTGGAGGCTTTGAGGTGCGCCACCTGATACCGCCCACTAACCTGAAAGGCATGGTGGTGATCAGTTCTTCAGGACAGGTAGTATACCAAAAATCATACAATGGCAACGCTGCCAACCAGATCCGGGTAGATCTTAGCCGCTTCGCCAGTGGCGTCTATACCCTCCGGATGATCTACGACAATAAGGTAGTGACACAGCGTGTTATTAAGAGACCTTACTAAAAAGACATATACTACAATTTTAAAAGGTGGGTCGCCCTTCAAAGGCGGCTCACCTTTTTTTTGCCTTTTCAACCTCTCTGCCATAAACCAGCCCACCCAATTCTACATCCGAAATCCGGAATTCAATATCTTCACCCAAATACATTGTCAACATGAAGCATCTGTATTTGACCCTCTCCCTTTTTACCATCGGTACACTGCAGGCACAGCAAAAAATAGATACAGCCGCCATTACCCAGGCAGCCAGGCTCATTGACCTCACGTTTACAGCGCCTGAAAAAGATTCCATGGCCGACGGGCTGAATGACAACCTGCAGCATTACCGCAAAATGCACCAGCTGTCCATTCCCAATGACCTCCCTTTCCCGTTTGCTTTCAACCCCGCCCCGCATGGGTTTACCGCGCCAGTCAAACAAGCCGCCATCAACTGGAATATTCCGACCAATATTAACCTGCCGGCCGACCGGAATGAGCTGGCTTTTTACCCCCTGTTGGACCTGGCCTCCCTCATCAAATACAAAAAGATCAGTTCCGTAGCACTCACCACTTTCTTTCTCGACCGCCTCAAAAAATGGGGTGATACCCTGGAATGTGTGATCACCCTGACATCCGAACTGGCCCTTGCACAAGCCAGGGAAGCAGATGAACTGATCAAAAAAGGAGTTTACAAAGGCCCCTTGCATGGTATTCCCTATGGCCTGAAAGACTTGTTTGCCGTAAAAGGATATAAGACTACCTGGGGATCCGTGCCTTATAAAGATCAGGTGATCGATGAAGATGCTTTTGTATATACCCAGCTGAAAAAGGCAGGGGCAGTGCTTTGCGCCAAACTTACCCTGGGCGAGCTGGCCTATGCCGATCTGTGGTTTGGTGGGCGCACCCGCAATCCCTGGAACCTGCAACAAGGCTCCAGCGGTTCATCCGCCGGCTCCGCCTCCGCTACCGTAGCCGGCCTGCTACCCTTTGCCATCGGCACAGAAACCTGGGGTTCTATTGTATCCCCTTCACATACCTGTGGAGCAACCGGCCTGCGACCCACTTTTGGATCAGTAAGCCGCACTGGCGCTATGGTATTAAGCTGGAGTCTTGACAAAGCCGGACCTATTTGCCGCAGCGCAGCCGATGCAGCCATTGTATTCTACTACCTCAAAGGAACCGATGGCAAAGATGCCAGCGCCATTACACGCGCCTTTAATTATACCGGCAAAGCGAATTTCTCCAAACTACGCATTGCTTATGCCGCCAATTATTTCAAGAGCCTGCCAGCCACCGCACCTCAATGGGGTGTATTGGAAACCTTGCGCAAAGCCGGCGCCACCATCAAAGAAGTCAACTTCCCCGATTCCGCTATCTATCCATTCAATATCATGGATGTGGTGATCAGTTCAGAATCCGCCGCGGCTTTTGATGAGCTTACCCGCAGCAACCAGGATGACCTGATCCGTCGGCAAGACAAGAATTTCTGGCCCAACAGTTTCCGGGGCTCGCGTTTCATCCCCGCTGTTGAATACATCAATGCCAACCGCCACCGGTCTTCCCTCATTGAAAAACTGAACGCCTTCACCCGGCAATACGACGTTATTATTGTGCCCACCTTCAGCGGCAATCAACTGGCGATGACCAATCTTACAGGTCACCCCGTAGTAGTATTTCCCGTGGGCTTTAATCAAAATGGCCTTCCTACGAGTATTACCCTGCTGGGCAATTTGTATGATGAGGCCAGCATACTGGCAGTGGCGAAAGCATACCAGGATTCCACCAGCTTTCACACAGTACACCCCGAAAAATTTAAACAATAATTATACTGTCTGGCTGAGCTTGTCGAAGCCTTAGCAGATGTCAGGCTGAGCCTGTCGAAGCCGTCAAAAGGAGCTTATCGAAGCCTGACAACAAAAAATAATCAACCAATTCACCAACATGAGAACGATCTTTTGTATCCTACTCCTTTCCGTATTATTGGCCTGTAACAATAAACAACAGGCAGACCTGATTGTCTACAATGCCACCATCTACACAGTAGATTCAACATTCTCTACAGTCGAAGCAATGGCATTGAAAGACGGCAAAGTCATTGCCACCGGCAAATCCGCTGACCTGCTGGCACAATACGATGCCAAAGAAAAAAGAGACGCACAAGGCAAATTCATTTATCCTGGACTAATCGATGCACATGCTCACTTTTTCCGGTACGGAACAGGGCTGCAGTCCGTCGACCTGGTAGGAACTACCAGTTGGGAGGAGGTGATCAAAAAGGTACAGGCTTATGCCGCCGAAAATCCGCAGGGCTGGATCACCGGCCGTGGCTGGGATCAAAACGACTGGCCCGTAAAAGAATTTCCCAGTAATGAAAAACTCAATGAGTTATTCCCTGACAGACCAGTCATACTTGGGCGCATTGATGGCCATGGCGCCATCGCCAATCAGCGGGCGCTGGACATCGCAGGTGTGCAGGCAGGAACAACCTTAACAGGTGGTACCGTGGAAGTAAAACAGGGAAAGCTGACCGGTATATTGATCGACAATGCAATTGACCTGGTAAGGAGAAAAGTGCCTTCACCAACGATCGCTCAAATCAAGAAAGGTGTATTACAGGCGCAGGCCAACTGTTTTGCACTGGGGCTTACTACCGTGGATGATTGCGGCCTCAACCATGAAGAGATCACCTTCATCGACAGCCTGCAACGTGCCGGCGATCTAAAAATGCGTGTCTATGCCATGCTGAGTGATGCCCCCAGGAATTATGATTTTATATTCGCCAAAGGAAAAATAAAAACAGACAGACTAAACGTACGTTCTTTCAAAGTATATGCCGATGGCGCATTGGGATCAAGAGGCGCCTGCCTGCTGGAACCGTATACTGACCGCCCCGACTGGAAAGGTTTTTTATTAAGCAATCAAGCCCATTTTGATTCCGTAGCTAGCGTATTGATCAAAAAAGGATTCCAGATGTGTACCCATGCCATTGGTGATTCCGCCAATCGTGCCATCCTGAACATCTATGCCAAATACCTGACTGGTAAAAACGACCTGCGCTGGCGCATTGAACATGCGCAGGTGATCAATGAACATGACTTTGACCTCTTTGGCCAGTACAGCATCGTTCCTTCCGTACAACCTACCCATGCTACCAGTGATATGTATTGGGCCGGTGACCGCCTGGGACCGCAACGCGTGAAAGGAGCTTATGCATTCAATGACCTGTTGAAACAAAATGGCTGGATACCACTGGGCACCGATTTCCCCGTGGAAGACATCTCCCCTTTTAAAACATTTTATGCTGCTGTAGTACGCAAAGATGCCAAAGGCTGGCCCGCCAACGGCTATCAGACCGAAAATGCCTTGAGCCGGCAGGATGCTTTACGCGGCATGACCATCTGGGCAGCCAGGTCCAACTTTGAAGAAAAAGAAAAAGGTAGCCTGGAACCCGGTAAGTTTGCCGACTTTGTTATTCTCGACAGGGACCTCATGAAAGCACCGGACACTGAATTATTACAGGCACAGGTATTATCCACCTGGATACAGGGAGAAAAAGTATTTGAGAAATAAAAAAAGGAAGTCAGGGGCCTGAGTCAGAACAAATATTCAGGCTTCCGACTTCAGACTTCAAGCCATTTCACCATTTCAGCTTTCCAACCTGTCAACCCTTCTGAATTCTATATTCTGGATTCTGTATTCTATATTTGACTTCAAAGTCTTCCCACATATGAAAAAACTGATCATCCTTACCGCGCTCATCAGTATCCTTATGGCATTTACAATTCCGCAGAAAAAGCAGCGCATTGTATTCTTTGGTGACTCAATCACCCAGGCAGGCGCAAAACCCGGTGGTTACATTATGCTATTGGGTGATTTGTACAAACAGAAAGGTGTGCAGGATCAGTATGAACTCATCGGTGCCGGTATTGGCGGCAATAAAGTGTATGATCTTTATCTGCGCATGGAAGATGATGTGTTGGCCAAAGATCCCAATACCGTGGTGATCTGGGTGGGTGTGAATGACGTGTGGCATAAAAAGACCTCTGGCACAGGTACAGATGCAGATAAGTTTGAAAAGTTTTACAACGCCATCATCAAAAAGCTGCAAGCTAAAAATATCAAGGTGCTGATCTGTACACCCGCTGCCATCGGCGAGAAAACAGACTTCAGCAATGAGCTGGATGGCGATCTGAACAAATATTCCAATATCATCCGCCAGATTGCTCAAAAGAATAATGTGCCCCTTATTGATCTCCGCAAAGCTTTTCTGGATTATAACCTGGCCAATAATCCCGAAAATAAGGACAAGAACATCCTCACCACCGATGGTGTGCACCTCAACGAAAAGGGCAACCAACTGGTAGCTGAGCAAATGTTAAAAGCCCTGGGAAAATAAACCGATACCTCCCATCACCTGTTATTCATATTGCCTGCCATAGTCAAAACGGCAAAAAACCTTATGTTTGCAGGCATGTATATGAGCGACAAGAAACACATACACATAGCAATCCTCGATCTCTATGAAGGCCAACCCAATCAGGGCATGCGCTGTATCCGGGAATTGTTAACCCAATATGGGCAAACCCACCAGTTGAATATCAGCTGGGATGAATTTGATGTGCGCCTTAAAAACGAGCTTCCTGATCTCTCCTACGACATTTATATTTCCAGCGGCGGTCCCGGTTCGCCTTTGGATAGCGAGGGCAGCCTTTGGGAAACCCAGTATTTCAACTGGTTAGAAACCATTGAAGCCTACAACAACGCACCGCATAACCCGGTCAAAAAGAGCGTATTATTTATTTGTCATTCCTATCAGCTGGCTTGTCGCTATTTTAAAGTCGCCCAGGTAGCCAAAAGAAGGTCTACCGCTTTTGGTGTATTTCCTGTCCACATGCTGGATACCGGGCGGGAAGAACCTGTATTTACCGGTCTGCACGATCCTTTTTATGCCGTAGACAGCCGGGATTACCAGGTGATACAACCAGATACCAAACAATTACATAAACTGGGCGCCTCCTTACTGGCCATCGAAAAAGAACGTCCCCATATACCCCTGGAAAGAGCCATTATGGCTATCCGCTTCAATGAATACATGATCGGCACCCAATTTCACCCCGAAGCCGATGCATCCGGTATGAGCATGTACCTGCAGCGGGAAGACAAAAAGCACACCGTGATCGAAAGCCATGGCTTTGAGAAATGGCAGTCCATGATAGAACAGCTTAATGATCCCGACAAGATCGGGCACACCAATGCCCATGTAATTCCCAACTTTCTCCGACAATCTATCGACTATCTCGTGGAAGTAGAAGCATAACATTGGGTAGCAAACGTCCCGAAGCTCGCAGCTCACCGCTCGCAGCTCGTTGCTTTTATTATCGTATCTTCCCCTAAAACTAACCTGCCATGGTACCCGACCTGCGCAAAGTGTATAATGAAACCTTCAAGGTTGAGCAGTTTAATGCCTTTCTGAAAGACCTCAACAGTAAATTCCCCGGCGCTATTGAATTCCGCCTGGCAGAAACTCCTGTGTTTGCCGACAAAGCTTTTGCACAGAAGATGTTTGACGCCTGTGAAAGTATCATCGATGTGATCACCGATCCTTCCTTTAAAACATTAACAGCCCGTGCCATACCCGAAGCAGAGAATGTGCCCCATGAAAATGGCCATGCCCACATGATCGCTTTTGACTTTGGTGTTTGTGCAAATGAAGAAGGAACACTGGAACCCCAATTGATAGAAATGCAGGGATTCCCTACCCTCTTTGGCTTCCAGGCTTATTATCCCGACCTGCTGCGAAAATACTTTCCCGTACCCGGTAATTATTCACAATACCTCAATGGTCTGAACCATGACAGCTACCTGAAACAATTGAAGGAAGTGATCGTAGGAGACCTGCCCGTGGAAAATGTGATCCTGCTGGAAATAAAGCCCCATGAGCAAAAGACAAGGATCGACTTCTATTGTACAAAAGAATACCTGGGCATCGAGCCTGTATGCATTACCGACCTGATACAGGAAGGCAAAAAACTCTATTACCTGAAAGACGGACAGAAAACCCAGGTAAAGCGCATTTATAACCGCATGATCTTCGATGACCTGCGGGCGCAAAAAGCCACCCTGGGCAATTTTGTCGATATTACCCAGGACCTTGACGTGGAGTGGATACCCCATCCCAACTGGTTTTACCGCATCAGCAAGTTCACACTTCCTTTTATCCGCCACCAATATGTACCAGCCACCTGGTTCTTAAATGAACTGAAACAGGTGCCCGCAGACCTGGAGAATTATGTTCTGAAACCCCTGTTTTCTTTTGCAGGACAGGGTGTGGTAATCGATGTAACACCGGAACATATTACCAATACCAAAGACCCCGAGAACTGGATACTACAACGAAAAGTGAAGTATGCCGATATCATTCCCACACCGGATATTCCTGCCAAAGTAGAGATACGTATTATGTACCTGTGGAAGGATGGCTGGGAAAGACCCCGGCCCGCCATCAACCTCGCCAGGTTGAGTAAAGGCAAAATGATTGGCGTCGATTTCAACAAAGACAAAGAATGGGTAGGCGGTAGCGTCTGCTATTTTGAACAATAAACCAAAAGAGGTGACACCTTACCCTTGCGAAACAAACGAAAGGTGTCACCTCTTCCCCTATATTTTAAGCCCTTAACCAACTAAAAGCCCATGCAACCCGAAACAACCCTTACAAACCCTGTTGCAGAAGAAATTGCCAATGAATACCCAAGCCTCCTCAAACGGTACCAATCCCTTTTTATTGACCTATTGTTTTCCCTGTTTGCTATGTTTGGCGTAGTAGCCATGCTGGACAGGATCGGGGAAGTACCCACCTGGGTACGCATTGTATCATTCATTTTGTTGTGGGGCGTGTATGAACCCCTGTGCGTCACACTGGGATGTACCATTGGCAACTACCTGATGGGAATTCGTGTAAGAAAGGCAAGTGATGAAACAAAGCGGATTAACCTTTTGCGGGCATATATTCGCTTCGCTTTTAAAATTCTGCTGGGCTGGGTATCGTTCATAACTATGTTTTCCGACAAACAAAGAAGAGCCATCCATGACCTGATTGCAGGCTCTGTCATGATCATAGCAAAATAACCCGTATGCAACACCTGAATGATATTAAAGGAAAAGAAATTGTGCCCGGTTACTTCGGGCGCTTTGTCCATGGTGACAAGATCACCCTGTCTTTTGTAGACATAAAAAAAGGCAGCAGTTTGCCCGAACACCAGCACCCGCACGAGCAGGTGACACATATACTGGAAGGGCAACTGGAAATGACCATCGGAGGTGAGAAAATGCTGCTCACTGCAGGTACCGTACATGTGATCCCTGGCAATGTTCCACACAGCGCCTACGCTGTCTCCAACTGCCGTGTACTCGATGCTTTCTCCCCTGTACGGGATGATTATAGGATCTAATGATAAAAGCGAAAGCCGCCTGTTGTAAGGTGGCTTTCGCTTTTATTAAATGTACATAAGCAGTGACACTTATTTGCCCGTCATCCAATCCGGACGTACTTCGCTATCCTTTTTCTTGCTCACCATGTTGACATTCACCACCCACTCGTCGAGCTTGTACAACAGTTCCAGTTCAATGTGAAATTCCTTGAAACGTTCATCGGCTGTTTCCACCCTGAGTGCACTCGTGGTAAAGTCCACATCCTCTGAGGCTTCTTCATAATCACCGTCGAGGTAATATACACTGCCATCCACCATTCGTAGTTTACATAGTTTCAGATGCTGGTACAGGTGTTTGTACGCAGCTGCGGCCTTACCAAAGGTCTCACTCCGGAACATCAACGCCTGCCAGCTGGCAGTAGTGTCGAGTTCGGAATGATAAAGACCTACGAGACAGGCTTCGGAACCTGGCAAATTGACCGTAGATGCGTACTGATGCCAGTCGCCCGTAGCCTCTACAAGATCACCCGTAATATGCCTGTAATTGTAAGGGAAATCGCCCAGGATCGTTTCGACAGCTTTGACAAATCCTGGTGGAGGATCTTTATCGATCCTGAATTGCGCATGCACAGATAAAGACATGACCATAACGGCCAACAGCAGGTTGGTTAACTTCTTCATTGGGTTAGATTTAGAGGTGAATAAACGCTTGGTTTTCCACAGGATATTAACGCATACACATAACGGTATAAGTTAAAAAAATTGTGAACCACTTTACATTTAATTCTTTCTCATTTAACCAACTGTCAGAGTTTACCCCGCTCTGCGGGGTTGAGCTTGTCGAAACCTTCTGTCAGGTTGAGCTTGTCGAAACCGCCTAATTATCCCAACACTCTTTTCCAATAGAGGAGCCAATCAAGCATGCGGCTGGTGTAACCAAATTCATTATCAAACCAGGTGATGAGCTTCACATGATTGCCTACCACAGAAGTAAGCGTACCATCCACAATACAGGAGTGCGTATTGCCCTTGATATCGAGCGATACCAGTTGTTCTTCTGTATAATCAAGAATGCCTTTGTATTCAGTAGCCGCGGCTGTGCGGAAAAGCTGGTTGATCTCCCCCGCCGTGGTAGCATGTTTCAGTTGGATGGTAAAATCCGCCAGCGCTCCATTGGCTACCGGCACCCGGGTAGACACAGCAGCGATCCTGTTCTGCAATACCGGAAACAGGTTTTCCAAAGAATGGGCCAGGTCTATTTCCACCGGAATGATCGACTCCGCAGCCGCTCTTCCCCGGCGGAATTGTTTGTGTTGCGCATCCACAATGCCCTGGCGGGATGTATAAGAATGCAAAACATTGATGTGCGCAGATTCAATGCCGATCGAATTTAGCAGGTACAGGATATGCGTAGAGCAATTCGTCATACAACCGCCAGGTGAAATAATATCAGTCTCGGGTGTCAGCAGGTGCTGGTTAAACCCATAGATCATTAGGGGGATCTCCGGTGATCCCGTTGTTGACAGCAATACCTTCCTAGCGCCTACAGCCAGGTGAGCAGAAGCGCCTGCCCTGCTGGTAAAGCGTCCCGAACATTCCAGCACCACATCCACTCCCAGCGCTTTCCACGGTAGCTTGATCGGATCAGGCTCCTGCAGAATAGTGATCGACTGGCCATTTACCAGCAACCGCTCATCGTTCTCCAGCGTGATCGGATCAGGAAAAGTGCCGTATACAGAATCATATTTTAAGAGATAGGCCAGGTTATCCGGCTCCATGATATCATTAATGGCCACCAGTTCCACCGCTTCATGTCCTACCAGCCTTCTGAATAACAAACGGCCAATTCTTCCCATTCCATTGATCGCAATACGCATATGCTCAGTTTTAAAAATGGCTGCAAATATCGCAAAGAAGCCGGTAATAACTCCTCCCCTGTTTTGGGCCGCTTTTGGGTGGCCTGGGAGTTTTTTAGCCCCCTGAATCCGGTAAACCGGACATTTATGATTTTATATACAATTTGTAAGTTATTAATAATCAACAATAAATAATATTAAACATTAAGCTTCCGTAAAAATTTTACCAACTGCCAGGCGGCCGGCCCGGCGATTACCATTATTATCCTAAATTTGGCCTTACCAACCTATTAGAATTCTACCAAATACCAACCCCCGCTACATCCATTAAATTCTACCAGGATCATTTGCCTTTGAAAAAGTAGTTACTTACTATGACCGATTAAGTTTCTTTTTAAACACTTAACTAAAATGGTGGAGGGAGATTGTATGTATTCTTATGCATTATTAGAGTCTGGTTGTTATTACCTGATACAGGAAAAAGAAGACAGTCCTGTATCACTTATCAAAGTAACGGTAGATACAGATTATTGCCTGTATGTGACCAATTATGCCGAAGTGCCCGTGTTGGAATGGAAAAAGAAATCCGACCCTATTTTCGACATACTGGAACTACTGAGTGATGACAAAGTGAAAGAATGGGAATCTGTTTACAATGATAATCAGGACGCCTATTACGAAGAAGATGACGAATAGTTATATAAACCGGCTCCCGGATGCTCCAGACACCAGGAGCCGGTTTATCATTTTTCCCCGATTGCCCCATCCTCCCGGGCCACCTGGATCTTTCCACTTATAGCCACTACAGTTAGTATATTATTTCCAGCAACACCGTAACAATATTATGTTCAGGTTAACGTAAAATTGTATAAATTCAGGTTGTGCTGCATAAGCTAACGAACCTTTTCTTAAGACAACCTGTTTAGCCATATTACCCGTGCAGCTGAAGTGTGCAAAACTGGTACAATTTTACGTGGACTAATGGATGCTACAGGTATGAACTTTAATGATGACAAGTATATAAAAATACGTAAGGTGTTGCTGATTATCGTCAGCATACTCACCGTATTGCCCCTGGCTCCCCTCATCAACCGGTATATCCCACCCCTGATGGTAGGCGACTGGAACCTCGACCTTACTGTGTCGGTGATCCTGGCAGCCCTGGCCACCTGGCTCGTATTGCGGTTATTCCGGTTTCTCCTCATACCAGCTGTTGCCCTCTGCATTCTCGTGCTCCTTTACAACCAGCTTACCAATGGATACGGTTTCAGCCACATGGTCACAGACTATAAATCCATGGTAGAAAACAACTGGGGACGTAATGGCCAGAAAGAGACCGACCTTATCCTCACGCCTGGCATATTTGATGGCCCGCTCACCAAGACAATCAAAGCCCTGCAGGCGAAAGTGGACTTCAAAGACTCCACGGTGCGGAACTTTGCCGTTAAACATTCACTGGAGAACTTTGACGAATATCATACCAAGTACGGCCCCGTTGTAAGGCACCTTTCGCTTTTCAAGTATATCAATACCAACTTTAAATATGTACCCGATTCCGAGCGGGATGAGTATTTTGCTACCGCCCGGGAAACCATCCTGAACGGGATGGGTGGAGACTGTGATGATCATGCCATCCTGATGGTGTCTTCCCTCAAAGCCATTGGGGCCCATTGCCGCATGGTGCTTTCAGAAGGTCACCTTTACCCTGAATTGTACGCGGGCGATAAAAAAGCATTCGACCGCCTGCAGCAAGCCATCATCTACCTGTTTGGCGACCGGCCCATTGACAATATTTACTACCACGAGCAAAATGGGCAGTATTGGATCAACCTCGATTATACAGCCAAACATCCCGGCGGTCCTTACCTCAGTGAAAAAGCCTATGCCATCATTGACCTTTAATGGTACTCCAGGCATAGGAAGCCAGCCTGTCTTTCCAATTATCTTTTTGTAGTTTTTATCTTACCGGCCTTTCCTGCGACTCAGCCCAGAAAGACTTTCTGATGGCCGTAGTAGAGGGTAATTTCTGTAGCCCTTTGAGCAGCAATCCGCTGCTGCCAATACCGATGGAAATGATAGAGGAAATATAGTAGATCAGGAACTTGTCGACCCCATCGGCTACATCAACAATGAAATAATCAAAAATATAAACGACAATATAAGTGCCGTACTGAAACAACAAGGCGCCGTGTATGAGCAGCAAAGCTTTTTCACGCGTTACATGCACCACTTGTTGCAGGTAGAGCGAGATCTGCCAGATGATAATGATCATGATGAAAATTAATCCCAGGCCCAGCACATACTTCAATGCTACATAATTAAACCCGCTCTGGATCAGAAAAAATAATTCAAACAGTATAAATACCACGAGGCCCGTGCGAATGAACTTCTTCAAAGCAAGCGAAAAGGCCGACAGGTAAATGATACTCACCATCATCGGTATATCCAGCGCATTGTAGATCACACTGGTCACTTCAATGAATTTCTTATTCAGCCCCTCCACAATGAACATTGTATTCACGAGCCCGTTGATGATCCAGTAGATTGCGAAGTATTGAAAAGGAGTTGCCCGCCAAAGTTTTTTAAGCAACACGATCACCGCGGGTACGAAAGACAGGATGATCGTTAAGTAAGATACGAACTGGTAAATTTGACTTTTCACTTAGCTGACATTACCCTGTAAAATCGCTAAAAAACTACGAAATATTGCATCTTTTTCCTTTTTCAGTATTACTACCTTGAACCCTCCTGCATAAAATACGATGCCCTGCTGCGGCTTTTGAATCGCCCTCCGTATATTCCACTTTTAGCCCCTGTTGATCTACCCAAATACCACTATTCTTTCCCACTCAGCGCTTTTCCTTCGCCGCCCACCCCATTCCCGGGGCCAGCAATAAACAACATGTTCTATATTTATTACATTCAATGAAGTTTAAACAACCAACTATGCGTTTACGCCATTTCGTTATAGTGGCCACCATGCTGCTAACCACCCCCGTATTTGCGCAATCCGATGACCTGCCGGAGGATTATCTCACGCCGGCCTTTCATGCCAGCCGACGCGATTCCCTGCGCCAATTAATGCCGGATAATTCAGTAGCCGTTGTATGGGCTTTCCCCGTTCGTAACTTTTCCAATGACGTGGACTACGTATATCATCAGAATCCTGATATGTATTATTTCACCGGGTATAAAGAGCCTCATTCCTTGTTGCTGGTTTTCAAAGAACCACAAACTGCTGCAGATGGCAGCACTTACAAGGAACTGCTGTTTGTACAGAAACGTAACGCCCAGGCAGAACAATGGACAGGTAAAAGAATGGGCGTAGAAGGCGCTAAACAAAAACTGGGTCTTACCCATGTCTACAATGGCGAAGACTTTAAGAATACCGCCATCGACTTCTCCAAATTCGAAAAGATCATTATGGACCGCTTGCCAACAGACCTGGCAGATGCACGCTATGACAATGCCGACTTATATGACCTGCTGCAGCAACTGAAGGAAAAAGCCCGGATCACAGACAATTACACCCAGGACAAGCGCTTTGGTACCGCTCAATTCAGACAGTATACAGGCCAGCTGCGGGAAATAAAAACAGAAGAAGAACTCACCCTGCTGCGCAAGGCAGTAGAGATCTCCTGCCAGGGGCAGGCCGAAGTAATGAAGGCAGTTCGCCCGGAGATGTCCGAAAGAGAAGTACAGGGCCTGCATGAGTTTGTACACAAAAAATACGGTGCTGAATATGTAGGTTATCCTTCCATTGTAGGCGCCGGCAATAATGGCTGCGTTTTGCACTACCAGGAGAATGAAAAACTGCATGTAGCCAACAAGATGATATTGATGGATGTGGGTGCAGAATACCATGGTTATACAGCCGATGTAACCCGTACTGTTCCCACTACCGGAAAATTTACCGCAGAACAAAAGGCCATTTACGAACTGGTATACGAAGCCCAGGAAGCTGCTTTCAAACTTTGTAAAGAGGGTACTACCTGGCAGGAACTGGATAAGGTATCAAGAAACATCATTGCAGAAGGATTGATCAAGCTGGGCATTATCAGCAAGAAAGAAGACGCGAATAAATACTACCCTCATGGCTTGGGCCATCATATTGGCCTGGACGTACATGACCGGAGTGCTTCGTCCAAACTGAAGAAAGGTATGGTGATCACCATCGAGCCAGGTATCTATATCCCCGAGAACAGTCCCTGTGATAAAAAATGGTGGACAATTGCAGTACGGATCGAAGATGACCTGTTGATCAAAGAAAAAGATTATGAATTGCTCTCCTGGGCTGCTCCCCGCAAGATCAGCGATATTGAAAAGCTGGTGGCAGAGAAGAGCCCGCTTGATAACTTCATTTTGCCTAAACTAAAGGCTGCCAAAAAAGGCTTTTAGAACGGTTTAAATCAATTCACATACAAAGAGGTGGTTCCCTTCAGGGCCCACCTCTTTTGCGTTTTATAGGCTCTCTAAAGGGGGCTGGATGCTATTAAAATTCATGCCCGCCTCCTCTTTTCTGCACAAAATACCTGGGCTCACTGGTAAAGTATATTTTCATGCGACCTACCTAAAAATCGTATAAATACGAAGTATCTACGCGTGTTTGTACTCATAAATAGGTTGTTTTTCGCAAAAACACCATAAAATTTAAAGTAATATCTCTAGATCAGATAGTAACTTTTACGATACAAAGGGGAATAACTGAAGACAAAAAACAGGGCATATTTGCGCTATGTCAATAAATGTTCATACGTTAACTTTGAAATAGTTGATCCAATATCCCCACAGAAATACCGCCACCAATATCCGGCATCCAATATCATCTGAAAAGATCCTGTTCAAAATTCATGACCAGAAACCTGAGGGTTTTTTATCCTGTGATTCTGATTGTAGCAAAGAGGTTTCTTAGAAAAATCCTGAAAGACCACATAGCAACATCCAATACCTGAAAAGACCAAGATCCGGTAGTATGTGAAAACCCAGTCGATATCCTGAAAACCCAGCCGCCAAAACAGATCGTGCCAGGTCCATCCAATTCCTTTGAAAGCGTTTACCTTCGATCGACTGAAAGATTAAGACATTCAAAAAGCCATCATTCCAACGGAGCGATGGCTTTTTGATTTTTGCTTATCTTCCCACCTATGATTACCAAATCCCTCAGCATAATATTTCTCCTATCCGGCATCATCTTCGGAACAACCGTGCAGGCACAACATATCGAACAGCTCACCAGCGGCACAGAAACAAGCCTTAGAGGCCTTAGCGTGGTAAATGATGAAGTAATATGGGTAAGTGGCAGCAAGGGCAAGGTGGGCCGCTCTGTGGATGCCGGGAAGACCTGGACCTGGACCACCGTACCGGGCTATGAAAAGCGGGATTTTCGCGATATCGAAGGATTTGATGAGAAGACCGCTGTTATTGTCGCTATTGCAGAACCGGCCAATATCCTCAAAACGACAGATGGAGGCAAGACCTGGAAGACCGTATTTACAGATACTACCAAAGGCATGTTCCTCGACGCCATGGATTTTATAGACAATAAAAGAGGCATCGTAGTAGGCGATCCCATTGAAGGCAAAGTATATTTAGCCACCACCGACGACGGTGGCAGCACCTGGAAAAAGCTCACTGCTACTACCTTGCCTGCCATGGAAGGCGAAGGATTTTTCGCCGCCAGCGGTACTAATATCCTCTACCAAAAGAACGGGCTTTTCACCATCGTATCCGGCGGCAAGGTAGCCAGGTTGCTTGATCAGCGGCGCACAGCAACACTGGATATTATCCAGGGCCGTGAAATGACAGGGCCCAACTCCATCGCCGTCAATGGAAATAATGCCGTTATTGTAGCCGGCGATTATGATAACCAGTCTGATACTACCAAAAACTGCCTGCTCTCAACCGATGGTATGAAAACCTGGCATGAGCCCGTTACTGGCCCGCATGGTTATCGCAGTTGTGTAACCTATATCACCCCACAACAATTGATCACTTGTGGCGTACCCGGGGTCGATGTTTCCATTGATGGAGGTATTCACTGGAAGCCCATCTCCAAAGAAGGGTTTCATGTATGCCGGAAAGCTAAGAAGGGAAAATCCATTTTTCTGGCAGGAGGTAATGGACGGATCGGGAAACTACAGTGGTGAGCTACTTCTTAAACATAAAATACACCGCGCCCAGCAGGAAGGCAAAGCTTACCAGGTAACGCCAGTGAAAGGGTTCTTTGAGGTATACAACCGCAAATACAGTAAATACAATGAGCGTGATCACTTCCTGTGTCATCTTGAGCTGAAAGCCATTAAAACCGTTGGAAAAACCCCAACGGTTGGCCGGCACCATGAGACAATATTCAAAAAAGGCAATCCCCCAACTTAGCATAATGGCCTTCCATAGAGGTATGTTTTGCTGTTTTAAATGTCCGTACCAGGCAATCGTCATAAATATATTTGACAACAACAACAATATGATGGTGCGCATGATGGGTTAATTTTACTGCCGTTATAAAGTGTCGAAATTATAAATTCGTATATTCAATTACAAAACTATCAACGTATGATATCGAGCAAAATAGATGCCGCCCTCAATAAGCAGATCGACCTGGAAGGTTTTTCTTCTATGTACTACCTGGCCATGGGCTCCTGGGCAGAAGTAAAAGGATACAATGGTGTAGCGCAGTTCCTGTACCATCATTCTGATGAAGAACGCACCCACATGCTGAAGCTGTTCCATTACATAAATGACCGTGGCGGACACGCTATCGTACCTCCCTTTGCAGCTCCCCAGACAGACTTTAAAAATATCCAGGAGATCTTTGAGATCGTTCATTCCCATGAAATAAAAGTGTCGAACGAGATCAATGCCCTGGTAGAGCTTTGTATGCAGGAGAAAGACTATACCACCCACAACTTCCTGCAATGGTATGTGACAGAGCAGATAGAAGAAGAAAGTCTGGCACGCCAGATACTGGACAAGCTAAAACTTATCGGGGAAGACAAAGGCGGTATGTACCTCTTTGATCGTGACCTGGGCACAATGGCGGCACAGGAAGGCAGCAAAGGAAAAGGTAAACATTAAGCTGAACATTATAGCAACAAAAATCCCGCTCCTGAGCGGGATTTTTTATTTTTCCTAATGACTGATGACTTAATTGAGGCTTCTGAAATCCACCGGCACCAGTTTACTTACACCAGGTTCCTGCATCGTAACACCGTAAATAACATCCACAGAGCTCATCGTCATCTTGTTGTGCGTAACAATGATGAACTGGCTTTCTTCACTGAACTTACGGATCATGTTGGTAAACTTACCTACGTTGGCATCATCAAGCGGGGCATCCACCTCATCGAGGATACAGAATGGCGCCGGCTTGATGAGGTAGATCGCAAACAGCAGGGCCGTAGCTGTGAGCGTCTTTTCTCCACCGCTCAACTGCGTAATGGAGGATGGCCGTTTACCCTTAGGCTTCGCAATGATATCGATACTGGTTTCCGCCAGGTTTTCCGGGTTCTCCAATACCATATCTGCCGTATCATCGTCTGTAAACAGCGCTTTAAATACCTTCTGGAAGTTTTCCCGCACCCGGTTGAAAGTGTCGAGGAATTGCTGGTTGGCTGTAGCTTCCACTTCCTGGATCGTCTGTAGCAGGCTATCCTTGGCAGTAACGAGGTCATTCTTCTGCTCCAGGATGAACTCATACCGCTTTTTCATTTCCTGGAAGGCTTCAATAGCCGTGGGGTTTACCTCACCCAGGTTTTCCAGGCGCTTCTTCATCCGGTCACTCTTTTCCTGCAATTCTTCTGTTGGTACTTCACCACTCCTGGGTTGGTCAATGATATCATCCAGGTTGATGCGGAACTCCACATTCAGCCTTTCCTTCATACCAGCCAGTTGCAGCTTCAACTCATTCAGCCTGTCTTTGATCTCTGTGAGCAGGTGCTCCAGCATCTCCCGCTCTTTCGTCTTATGACGCAACTCACTCTCCTTTTCATTGAGCGTATTGCGCAGGTTATAATAAGCCTGGTCCGTTTCGTTAAGTATTTTCTCCGCTTCTTCTTTCTTGCGCATCAGGTCCAGCAAGCCATTCTCTGCATTATCCAGCATTTCAGCGCTTTCCGTAATGTTCTCCACCGTTTGTTTCAACTGCGAGGCATTCGTTTCTATCTGTGTGCGGAGACCAGTAAGCTGGTTGCGTTTGAAATCCAGTTCCTGCGTCAGCGCTGTGATCTTGCTTTGCTGGCGTGTAACCTGTAAGTTAAATTCATTGTAGCTAGCCAATGCACTGTGGTATTGGCTTTCGGCAGACTTGTAATCACCTTCAGCAGCCTGCAGTTTCTCCCGCACTTCGTTCAGTTGTGCTACTAGTTGCTGCCATTCTTCACGGGTACCGGAAATGGAAGAAGTAGTATTCTCCAGGTTGATCTGCAATTCTTCCAACCTGTTTTGCGAAGTGCTCTTCATGCCATGCAGGTTCTCGATCTTATTCTGCAGCGAGAACACTAGGTTTGTAAGGCGGTTGATATCTTCCTGCGCTTGCTTGATCGCTGTTTCTTTCAGCTGCTCGTTGTAGCTAACCACTTCATTGTGCTTCTCCTGGATCGCTGCCTTGAGCTCATTTACAATGCGCTCCTGCACCTGTATTTGCTCAGCCAGCTTTTCGAGGTTCTTGGCACGACCGATCTTCTTACCCTCAAACATACCTACGCTACCACCGGTGAGGGAGTATTTTCCTTTTACGTATTTACCATGTTTCTCCAATATCACGGAACCATTGCTATTGGTGAGGGCATCTTCATTTTCAGCAATGAAAACCTGTCCCAGCAGGTGCTCCGCCAGTTGGCGGTATTGGTCGTCCACTTCTATCACCTGCATGGCAGGGATTGTCCCTTCGGGCTGGTGCGCTGTTGCTTCCACATTGCCATTGAGTTTATCCAGCAGAAAGAAGTTGGCCTTTCCTTTTTTGTTCGCATCGAGCAGGTGTACTGCCTGCAGACCTTCCTGCAGGTCATTCACCACATAATAGTTAAGGTAAGGCTCCAGCACGTTTTCCACCGCTGCACGGAACTCTTCCTTTACATATATGATATCCGACAGAATAGGCGCTGTATGATTCCAGTTGGGATTTTTATGGAGGAACTTCACACTTTCCGGATAGCCTTCCATAGAGTCGATCAGGCTTTTCAGCAGGTCATACTCATTCTTTTTAGCATCCAGTTTACGGCTTTCCCCGGCCAGTTCCTGGCGGAGTCTTTCCATTTCACCCTGTGCTTCCAATATTTGCTCTTTCGTACGCTCATGGTGCTCCTGAAGTTGCTGGAGATCACGCTGACGGCTTTCCAGTTCTTCTTCTTTCGTAATGCGCTCTTCTTCCAGTTGTTTCAGCTGGCTGTTGCGTACCTCCTGCTCTTCTTCCAGCCGGGCAATACTTTGCTCCAGGTTGCGGATAGAGTTATCGGCAATCGCTACTTTCTTCTCTGCCTCAAACTGGTTGCGCTGCATGCTCAGGTTCTCACTGCGCAGACTATCTACATGCGAACGTTTTTCATCAAATACCTTGCGTCTTTCTTCCGTCGCTTCTTTCAGGTCTTCCAGCTGCTGTTGCAGACTTTCCAGTTTACCCGCTTCCTCTCCTACCTGCAGTTGCGTGAACTCAATGCCTTCCTCGATCCCTTTCAGTTGTCCTTCACTTTTGTTCAGGAATTCCTGCAGGCTGTTTTCCTTTTCCTTCAGGAAATTCAGCCTTTGCGAAGCAAGGTTCTTATCATTCTCTTTCGTGCGTAATGTTTGTAACAGGTCGTTGAACTCGTGCTGCATGCTTTGCAGAGCGCGTTCCTTTTCAATGAAGCCCACTTTATCCTGTTCGATCACCGCTTCTTCATTGGCTATTTCAGCTTCCAACCTGATCTTCTTGTCCGTTTCCGCCTCTGACTGCGCATTCAGGTCGCGCCAGGTGAGGTTGAATCCTTCCAGCGAAGCCTTGGCCAGTTCAATGCTTACTTCCCGGTATTCTTTCTTGATCTCGTAATACTTCTCTGCTTTCTTCGCCTGGTTTTCGAGACTCTTCAACTGATTGTTGATCTCGAATAAAAGGTCTTCAATACGCGCAAGATCCTGCTCCGTAGCATCCAGCTTTTGCTTGGCTTCCTTCTTGCGGGTCTTATAAATTGTAATACCGGCTGCCTGCTCCAACATGCGGCGACGGCTGTTTTCTTTATCCTTGATGATCTCATCCACCATACCCAGCTCAATGATCGCATAGCTGTCCGTGCTCACACCTGTATCCATGAAGAGGTTCTGGATATCTTTCAGGCGGCACTGGACATCATTGAGGCGGTATTCACTTTCGCCGCTTTTATAGAACTTTCTGGTAACAGTCACCGTATTGAACTCCGTAGGCAACAGATTCCTGGTATTTTCAAAGGTGAGACTCACCTCCGCCAGGCCACTGGCCGAACGCGTTTTGGAACCGTTGAACACCAGGCTTTCCAGGTTCTCACTACGCAGGTGACTGATCTTCTGTTCGCCAATTACCCAACGGATACTGTCGATGATATTACTTTTACCGCAACCGTTCGGCCCGATAACGCCCGTAATACCTTCGTCGAAGTTCAGTACAGTCTTGTCGGCAAAACTTTTAAATCCTTTTATTTCTAAGCTCTTTAATCGCACAGTGTCTTAATTTTTAAGGAGAGCAAATATAGAAGAACGCCGGTACAAATTACACAGGCCAATAATTCTTCACACAGTTACCCACATGGAATTATACACAAACACTACACCATGTGGATATCCCCGGCGACTTGTGGATAACTTCGACTTGACTGGTGAATAACTCTTTTAACAATCAGGTACAATAAGACGCTCAATCCACCCACATATTAAATATTTTAGCCCTTGCCTTTCAGGGAATTACCTCCTTAACTTTGTCCGCAAAACCCAACAGCGTGCCCGATTCCTTCTTAAACCTGGCCAAACGGATCAAGTCCATCGCCGACATAGGTCTTTTATACAGTCCCAATGACTATGACAAAGAACGATACACCGAATTACTGGAGATCAGTCATGAAATGACCAGCTTCCTGATCAACCAGCCCGTGGAAGTGATCAAAAACTTCCATGCGCCCATTAAAGATTATCCTACTCCCAAGGTAGATGTGCGCGGCCTTTTGCTGAACAAAGCTGGTGAGATACTACTGGCGCGGGAAATGGCAGATGGTAAATGGACGTTGCCCGGTGGCTGGGCCGATATCGGACTATCGCCTTCAGAAGTGGTAGTGAAAGAATTCCGTGAAGAGACCGGCCTCAATGTTAAGGCAACCCGCCTGCTCGCGGTATTCGACAAGAAATGCCACCCCCACCCTGCCCAGGCATTTTATGTTTACAAATTTGCGTTGCTGTGTGAGGCAGTGGGAGAACTGCACCTGCAAAAAGGGTTTGATATCCTGGATGTAGGTTTCTTTCCTATAGACCGGTTACCCGCATTATCCGAAGACCGCATCCTTAGATCCCAGATTGAGCTGCTTTATAAAAAGGCCGCAGAACCCAATACCGCAGCCTATTTTGATTAACCAGTATACCCGAAGCTTCTGTATTCTGTATCCTATATTCTGTATTCTTTCTTTACACAGCCGTCTTCGTCATCTCCCAACCCAGCATCGCTTTCTTGCGTTCCGTACCCCAATGGTATTCACCGATGATCAGGTTTTTACGGATGATGCGGTGACAGGGAATGAGGTATGCAACAGGATTGGCGCCTACGGCCGATCCCACAGCCTGCAATGCATTGGGTACATCAATATGACGCGCGATGGACTGATAGGTGCTCACCGTTCCATAAGGCACTTCCAGCAAAGCATTCCACACCTTCACCTGGAAATTGGTTCCTTTTACTAATACACTTAGCTTTTCCTGTGTGCCTGGTTTGCGGTGAAAAATGGCGTTGGCCATCAATTCTGTACTCCGGCTATTCTCCCGCACCGATGCATTGCCCCAGGCTTTTTCCAGTTCTTCGATGGCCGTGCTCCGGTTTTCTTCCTGCAAAAAGGACAAATGACAGATTCCCCTTCCGGTGACGCCGATGATGCATTCCCCGAATGGCGTGGCATGAAAACCATATTCTATCTGGATGCCACTACCTTTCTCTTTGTACTCCTGTGGGGTTACCGCTTCCAGGTTCACAAACAGGTCGTATACCCGTGACTGGCTCGACAGGCCCGCCGCATCAGCCGCATCGAGCAGGTTGTCAAAACCCGTAATGCGGTGCTTTAGATAATCCGTAGTGAGGAATTGTAAAAAACGCTTGGGGCTAATGCCTGCCCATTCCGTAAACATGCGCTGAAAGTGAAAAGCACTCATGTTCACCTGCGCAGCCACTTCTTCCAGGCTGGGCTGATTACGGAAATTTACATACAGGTAATCGATTGCCCGTGCAATTTGCTGGTATTGATAAGCATTCGTAGCCACTGGCTCAAAATTTAATATTTTTTCTGATAGCATAGTAATTATTATTAGTGTATGCAAATTGCCTCCATTTACCCGCATGTTCAACCTGAAACTTGCTATATTTAACAAGGCGCAAATACAACTGTTTACCGGTATTTCGGGTCTTTCAGAAACAAACAAACCTTTACACTTGAAATTGTTCTATTACATCTTATTCCCCGTATTGGTATTAGGTGGCCGTGCAGCACAGGCCCAACAGATAGACAGTATTTACTTTCACCTGTACACCGACAGCCTGAAGAAAGGCGTGCACAACTATATTAATGTGGACGGGAAGATGACCGATGGCCGCTGGCAGCCCCTTACCGCCAAAGAATTGAATTTTACCGCCTCTGCCGGCAGGTTCGACGGGAACAGCCTGATTGTCGATACTTCCTTTAAAGGCCCTGCAATAGCCGTTAAAGCAGCCCTGAAAAGCAATCCGAAGGTATGGAGGGAGGTTACAATCTATATGAAAACAGTGGATACCATGGAACGGCTGAAAACGATGGAAGAAGTATTGCCGGGCGGAGGGCGGCGTCGAGGGCAGAACCGGAGCGAAATGTGAATGTTAGCGTTCGGTTATCCACGACGGCTCCCGGAATAGACCCCAGGGTCCAAAAACCAATAAAACAGCCTGAAAGTGGGGTAGTTGAACAAGAAAACAAGGCCCGCTAACGTCTAAGGGTAAGCAATAATACCTATCGCCAACAAATTGACACACATCAATTTGTGATTTTTTATAATTTTATATCCTATTCGTTTCATAAAAGACCGATCCAATGTTTTATCTGTACCCAAACCCCTCATGCTTTCTATTTGCACCATTACCCCGCTCAATAGAAGTTTCTCCTGTTAAATAATTTCAATTACCCATTTACCCGGTACATTTTCTCCTGACAGGAAATTTACCGGTACAGCTATATTGTTTTACGCAAGTAGCAAAGACAAGTTCTATAGCCCCTGTGTGCTTATTACCCTGTAATTTCTAAACCCTATATTAATGAAACCACTCTTTTACTTTCTTATTCTCTTTTTTTCAGTATTCGATCTTCCTGCCCAGATAAACTACGGGCCCAATAAGATCTTTTACCAGGTCGCTGTCAGCCCTGGCCTTGCACAATCTAATGTTTATAACAAAGTGTTCAGGGGTGATGCAGATGGTGATGGCATTGAGGACGTCATCATAGCAGGCGCCAGCAAATTGAACGTCATTTTATTCGATGCCGCCGGCAATACCAGGACGACCGCTGTGTCCGCAGGCAGTTATCCGGTGGAGTCCAGGGGCGCTGCAGTGGCAGCAGACTTCAACAAAGACGGCAAATTGGATTTTGCCTGGTACAATGCTACCGCCAACGATATCATTATCAGTTACTGGACTAGTAATAATGCCAGCAATATTCCCCAGTACAGCACGCCGGCCCGTCTCAACCTGACCGGCCTTGCCAATGCCAGCGGTACAGGCACTTACTTAGGAGTATATGGCATGTCGGTAGCAGATATTGACGGGGATAATGACATAGATATAATAGCTATGGGACCTAATGGAACTCAACGGCCCCACATGGTCATCAACAATGGCAATAATACCTTTACCCGCTATGACCTGCACAGTTCAGCGGTTTATCAATCAGTCAGCCAGATAGCCGACATGAATGGCGATGGCAAGCTGGATGTGTTGGCAAGTACTTCAGGCGGGATCTGGTTATACACCAACACCGGCAATTCGGGCTCTCCCGCCAAACCCGTATTCACCCAATCCGTACTGATCACGCCGGCAGATGCAGAGACCTTTGATAGTAATGGCGGACATTTTGATGTAGTAGACTTTAACAAGGATGGGAAACCGGATATTCTGCTCAACTATAATAAATCTACTTTCTACAAAACCCGGTTTTATATCAACAGAACGACTGCCGCGCCTAGCTATGTATTTAAGATGACAGAGTTTATTCCGGCAGCAGCCAATGTAAAACAGATAATAGGTGGCTTTGGCGCCCAATACCAGGATGTGGATGCAAGCGGAACCCTGGACATTATTGGCACCCGGGGCGGAACAGCCAATAATGATTTTCATAAAACAACTGTCAACAGGGTTTCCATCGATGGCACAGGAACAGTTACCCTTACAGAATCAACACTCGTTGGCTATACCCCGCTGGAGCTTAATACTACAATGGGCGTCACCATGCAGAATAAGGACATAGATGGCGACGGACAAACAGATTACGTGTACAGTCGCGCTACCCACGATCAGTTTGTGGTACGCAAAACAGTATTTCCACAATACAAACGCACCGACTTAACTGGCTTACAGTTAGGCAGTACTACTGCCATCGGAGGCAGCAGTTCCGATAACATTACGCTTACCATTAAAACAGCCACAGGCTCCAACGGCACCATTGCTGTAACCGGATCAGGCGGTGGTACGGTAACAGGATCAGGCACTTCCACGGTAACCGTATCCGGAACTGTATCCCAGGTGAATAATTCACTGGCGAATTTTACATTTACACCTGCCTCCTATCTTGTACATACACTGGAGCTATCTGTAGTCAATGCAGCCAGTCAAACCTATACCAACACCATCACGATAGACTGCTCGCCTGTAAAATATTATCCCAAGGCGGCAGGCATTCAGGCATTGAACGATCTGCAAAACTGGTCAACCGCAATAGATGGCACAGGCACCGCGCCCGCCAATTTCGGAAGCGGTAAGGAATTTGTATTGTCCAATAGCGCAGGCAACACCAGCTTTGCATTAAACGGCAATTGGGATATAACCGGTAAACTAACTTTGCCCGCAGGAGCCTCTCTCGACCTGGGCAATTATCTTACCTATTTCCGGGGCGACCTAAGCAATGCAGGAAGTATAGTGTCAGATGGCAATGTTGGCTTCTATGGGGCCACTGCTCAAAAAATAAACGGCACTAACTCTTTCAAAAATTTAGTGATCAACAACAGCGCAGGCGTTACAGTTGAAAACGATATTACCGTTGAAGGTTACCTGCAACTTTCCGGCGGTGAACTGAATATCGGCAATTACACCTTGGCCATTAAAGGGATCGTCACACCAGCCGGTGGCCTTATCAATGCAGCCAATGGCATTGTGGAGTTCAACGGTACCTCCTCCCAATCCCTCTCCCCTTCCTGGTTCTCCACTACCGTTGGACAGCTGAAGATCAATAACCCTACAGGTGTGTATATAACCAGCAACATTGCTGTAGCACAATTAGCATTGGCATCGGGTAAGCTGATCCTTGATAATTATGATCTCACCGTATCAGCCATCACTGGAGGATCAGCAAGCGCTTTCGTCAGTACCAATAGTACCGGTATATTAAAGGCCACCATCACCAACAATCAGGTATTTCCGTTTGCTGTAGGTAATAGCAGCTATAATCCCGTAACCATTACCAACAGAACCGGATCTGCCGATCAGTTTACCATAAAAGTATTGGATGAAGTGTATGCCAATGGCGTCAGCGGTACAGCCCTGATAAGCCCCCGTGTCAAACGCACCTGGGACATCGGCAAGGCCAGCCCCAATGGAGGAAGCGGAATAGATTTCGCATTTACCTGGAACAGCCCGGAACAGGTACAAATTGTATCCCCGGCATTTTATCATTTCGAAGGTGGCAAATGGGTAAAGCAAAGCGGTACAACCTCTGCTTCAGGTACAACCCTCACCTATACAGGGTATACCGGCAGCTTTTCACCTTTTGCTGTTGGCGATGCCACATCACTGCTGCCTTTAACCTGGTTGAGCTTCACCGCCCAAAAACAGGAGCATGGTGTCGCACTGGAGTGGATCACCGCTGCCGAGCAAAATACCCGTGATTTCATCGTTGAGCACAGCACCGATGGCGTTCAATGGCAATGCATCGGAACCGTACCGGCATCCGGCGACCGCCAAAGCACCTATCGTTTTGTCCACACCCGTCCGGCCCCAGGACAAAACTGGTACCGTATTCAGCAGCGCGATCTCGATCAACGCAGCACTTTCAGTAAGATCATCGGCATTACCTCCAACGATACAGAAAGCGGATTCCAGATCTACCCCAACCCTGTAAAGAATGGAATATTAAATATCACACTGAAAAAGGAAGGTGTCGCCACGATAGCGAACCACTTGGGAGTAATTGTTTTGAAAAAGGGCCTGGCAATAGGATACCACCAGCTTGATATTCATAATCTGCCGAAGGGAGCTTATTTCATAACTGTGGATGGAAAAACTGAACAGTTCGTAATTCAATAATATGCAATAAGTTACATAACCTTATACACTAAACCGGGAGGCTGTTTCTGCAAAGGAACAGCCTCTTTTTATTGATTAATTTTGGCTGGGCTACGCACAGTATGATGGGAAATAACGAACTTTAAGAGAGGTGGGACGGCAGGCGTGAGGCGTGAGGCCTGCGACGTGAACGGTTTGCTTCGAAAAAGGATTTATTTTTTATTTGGCTACATTACTTTGATCTTCAACAATATATACCTGTTTTCAAAAGTACTCCAATTGACATTTCCGCGTCCAGCCTGCATTTGAGGCATGTTTTCTTGCTATTGGGTTGCCACTGGGTTGCTACCAGGGTGCAACTGGCCTGTAACTGGAATTGCTGATACCCGGCGGATCTATTCTACATCTATGCCTGATCCCCGGGGGAGCCCATGCCAGCCGGGCCTGCATCCTCTTCCCTTGTCAGGTACCTTGCTGCATAAAAAAAGGTGCACCGGTCCGGTACACCATTTTTTGCGATCAATATGTTTTCCGCGGCTTATTTAGCGCCTGCCACTGCCGGAGCATACGTTTTCTTCGCATCTTCCAGGAACTTGGCCAGGCCAATATCAGTCAACGGATGTTTCAGTAATCCTAAGATGGGCTCCAGGGGGCTGGTAATTACATCTGCACCGGCTTCTGCACATTTTACAATGTGGAGCGCGCTACGGATAGAAGCTGCCAGGATCTCTGTTTTATACCCTTGCAGGTTATAGATATGAGAGATCTGCCCGATCAGTTCGATACCATCCCAATTGCTGTCATCGATACGACCGATGAAAGGAGAAAGATAGGTAGCGCCTGCTTTGGCAGCCAGGATAGCCTGACCAGCAGAGAATACCAGGGTACAATTGGTTTTGATACCATTATCAGAGAAGTATTTGATGGCTTTGATACCATCCTTGATCATGGGCACTTTCACGATAATATTGGGGTGAATAGCTGCGAGTTTCTTTCCTTCTTCCACGATGTCTTTGAACTCAGTAGAAATAACTTCAGCACTGATATCACCATCTACCATTTCACAAATGGTAAGGTAATGTTTCATTACAGCTTCTTCGCCTTTGATACCTTCTTTGGCCATCAGGGATGGATTGGTAGTAACACCATCGAGGATGCCTAATTCATGAGCTTCTTTGATCTGGGCCAGGTTGGCCGTATCAATAAAAAATTTCATACTATTAAAGTTTTGAGATGTTGATTAGAACATGCAGATGGCCATTGAACGGGGAGCGATCTTTCAGGAGAGGAAGATGTGTGCAGGTTACCATTGGCCATGCTCTTGGATAAAAAAAAGAAAAAAAGGCAGATTACTTACATCGCACCGCTACAACCGCCTACCCTTGCTACCTTCCGGTCCTGGGGGGGTTCAGCAGGAGCTGGTCGTGTAAGACCTGCCGGCTGCAAAGATATGGCAAAACAATGAATTACTTTCATTGATCACAAATTATTGGTTATTAATTATTCATTTGAGACAATCAAGCCAATAAAACTCACCTGTTTGCCCACTAATCAATAATTCAATAAACAACTACGGTCTGTTCGTGAGTGAATTGATCGTGGTTAAACCAACGAGTTCATCCGCCCGGCCGCCCAATTGACGATAATACACCAGAATTGTATAATTATTTTCAGATTCCCAATAATTGCCTTCTGTGAAATCAAAAGAAGCTTTGCGTTTGGGATCATTGCGGTCGATGGTGGCATAACAATAATCATAGTATCCCATTTTCAGGAACAGCGATCTTTCATATGCCCCTTTCTCTGTATTGAACACCATCTTAGCCGAATCATTGAGATTATAGTTGGTGAGTTGCCCTACAATAAATACCTCCTTATCGGGGAAGGGAACATTGTTGCCCGGAACAAAAGTAAACTTCACCGTAGCATAGTCGCCCTGCCAATAAGGATTGACACTTTCCGTGGTCTCGATGGTGAACATACCGTTGTTGTCACGGAAGAAATTGAACCGCTGGCTGCTTCTGTTGGCATCGGGCCGTACGAGAACATCCGTACTGCCGTTACCATAGTTTACCTTCTCTATCCGGTCACTTTGAAAACGAAAGCTGCGCAGGTCGAGCCAGCGCCACTCCTTACCAGCCGGGAAAACAGCATCATTTTCTGTATTGTATTCCAGTACATTCCGCGAAAAGAAGGAAGGACGGATATTGGAGACCGCATTGTCCCAGCGATAGTTTTGCAGGATCACTACCTGTATCTGCTGAAACTGGTTGACTACATTCAATCCCTCATTCAAAGCGACTTTGAATTGTATCTTCTGGTGCGTGCGGAATATCTGTCCGTTAAATGGCTGTTGTACCTGCGCCGTGATGGCCGCCTGTTCTCTAAAAACCATCATTCTTTTGGTGAAGATGAGCTTGGACGTATCGCCGTTCAGGAAAACCTTTAATATATAGTTACCCGATTTGGTGGGCATACAATTCCTGTCGGGCAAGGCAGCCTGGTAATGCGTATAACGGGTAAAGGCAACGGACGAAACGCGGTAGGTACTGATACGCTGCTGTGAAAAGCCGCTGATAAAATCAAACTGGCTGAGTATGGCCGGCGTCCAATCGGCATTGCAAAGCTGAAAAGTATAAGAATAATTTTTAACATTGGCATCCAGGTCATCGAAATGAAGCTCCAGTGAACCGATACCCCCAAGTTGCATGATGGGAGGCCCCAACTGGTTGCCCGTCGGATGCAACAATACCGTTTTAATGCGTGGCGAGTAGACTGCATCGGGTATCTGGGCCTGTACAGGAACGAATTGAACCAGGCAGACCGACAACAATAACCAGGATAGTATGCATCGTTTCATGTGCTGAAGTTATAGAAATCCTCCAAAAGACAGCTTTTTGGTATGGTATGGTTGCTTTCTGCTATTTTTACGACCGAAAAATCAATGCCGATTGAATATCGCCGCCTTTATAGCCCGCCGTATCGCTTTTAACCAACAACGGTCCTTTTCCCGGTTTGTGATACGCCTTTCCATTGGCGCTACAGTGATCAGCGTAGCTGTGATGATCCTCACCATTGCTTTTGCCAGTGGTTTTCAGAAAACGATCAGCCAGAAAGTATTCAGTTTCTGGGGCCATGTGCGCGTACAAAGCTTTGATGCCACCTCTGTATCGATAGCAGAAGAAGTACCCATCCCCCAAAATGATTCCGTACTCAACCTGAAGAAAAAGAATCCGGCCATCAAAACCGTACAGGCATTTGCCACCAAGAATGCCATTTTGAAAACGGCGGCCACGATAGAAGCAGTATTGGTGAAAGGAGTGGATAAGACCTATGACTTCAACAATTTGCAAAACTTCCTGGTAGAGGGGCGCTGGATACAGTTTACAGATAGCGGTTACAGCAATGAGATCAATTTATCTGTCTATACCGCCACCCAGCTTAAGCTGAAGGTGAATGATCAGCTGATCATCTATTTTATCCAGCGGGGAAATCCGAGTTTCCGCCCCAGGAAGTTAACAGTAGCCGGTATTTTCAAAACAGGTATTGAAGATTATGACAAGCATATTGCGATCGGCGACCTGAAGCTGATCCAGCGCCTGAATGACTGGGACAGCAACCAGGTAGGCGGCTACGAAATATTCCTGCATGATTATAATAAAATGGGACAGGTAAGTGAGGATATCGTGCAGGAGTTGCCCATTGGACTGAAGTCGACTACTATCAAAAATATTTATCCGAATATCTTCGACTGGCTGGCACTGCAAAATAAAACGATCGCGATTGTACTTATTATCATGATCGTGATCGCTACCTTGAACCTGATCACCTGCCTGCTGATTCTGGTATTGGAGCGCACACGCATGATCGGAGTACTGAAAGCCCTGGGCGCCCGAAACAATACCGTGCAACAGATATTCCTCTATCATGGTACATTCATCACCTTCTTCGGTTTACTGCTGGGCAATGTGATCGGACTGGGTATCTGCTGGCTGCAACAGCGTTATGGATTCATTCCCCTGCCGGAAGAAGCTTACTGGATCTCCAAAGCCGTGGCAGATGTGGTTTGGTGGCATGTGGTACTGGTAGATGCCGGCACCTTCCTGGTGTGCTTCCTCGTATTGCTGATCCCAACCATCATTGTAAAGAAGATTAGGCCGGTAAAAGCCATTCGTTTTAGCTGAAAACGGCTGCGAGCTATGAGCTGCGAGCTTCGAGCCCGTTGCTTTGTATTTGCTCACAGCTCGAAGCTATCGAGCGATATGTGACAAAATGATACCCGTAGCTACAGCAGCATTCAGAGATTCAGCCTCGCCCTTTCTGGGAATCGTGATGCGGTGGCGGCAAAGCTTCAATAATTCTTCACGGATACCTTTCGATTCATTACCAATAACGAGTATGCCTTGCTGAAGTGCTTGTTGGTCGTACAAGCTTGTACCGTGCAAGGTGGCAGCATAAGCAGGGATATCGGCATGTTGTTCCATAAACGGCACGAGATCCTCATAAATGACCTGTACCCGGCTTATGCTGCCCATCGTAGATTGTACTACTTTAGGGCTGAAAACATCCGCCGATTCGCGGCTGCAAATGACCGTATTAATGCCAAACCAGTCGGCACAGCGGATGATCGTACCCAAATTACCGGGGTCCTGGATGCTATCGAGCATGAGAGAAAGCTGCTCCCGGTAACTGGTGATTTTAGAGAATACAGGCTTACGAAAAACCCCTACCACCTGGTTGGGTGTTTGAAGAAAAGATAGCCGCTCCAACTCCTGCTCTTTGACCTCAACAACACTACCGGCCTGCATTTCGGGGTGTTGACCAATCCACTCTTGCAGGGCATAAAGCTGCTGTACCTGAACGTTGGGCGTACTTAAGAGTTCGTTAATTAACTTGGGGCCTTCTGCGATAAATACCCCATCTTCATCTCTTGATTTTTTCTGGCTTAAACTTTGAATATATTTGACCTGCGATTTAACCAACATTGCACCTCGTTTATAAGTTATATGACATCCGGCCGGCAAGTTACCTTTTTTACATTTTCCAGGTGGTCTTTATATGGTCTGCTCTGTATACTGCTGGCTACGTCCTGCTCAGTAAGGAATTATAATTCCAGTAAGCCATTCCCCTACCGCACCAATATCAACCTGGTGGGTAAAACGCCGGAATACGACCGGCTGGAATTGCAAACCCGGCTGCAAGAACAGGTAGATGATAGCCTGAAGACCCGGCTGATCTCCTCCTGGGTGTTTTTCCGGGCACTCAAAAACCCGCCTGTTTTTGACTCACTGAACATTGGCCGTTCGAAAATATTCATTACAAACCTGCTTCATTCCCTGGGATACTTTAACCCTGTAGTGCAGGATACTTTTTATATCGATACCGTTGCCAATAAGCGGCAAGGGGAACAAAAAAGGGTCTTTACCACCTTTACTGTAACACCAGGCATAGCCACCCGCCTCGACTCGATCGGGTTTGCGCTGGAGACGCCCGAATTGCAGGCACTGGCCCTCAGAGCGAGAAGTGAATCACTACTTAAAAAAGGAGACCCCTATTCCGATCAGAACGTAAATGGTGAACTTGACCGGCTACTGGCCATATACCGGGATAGTGGATATTATAAGTTTTCCAAGGAAAATCTCTATGCAGAACGTGATACCGTGGTAGCTGCCCTGATCGATCCCAATCTTGACCCTTTTGAGCAATTGCAGTTATTGGACTCCCTGAGCAAAAAGCGGGAGAAACCTACGATCAATGTGACCATCAGGCAAAGGCCTGTAAAGGATAGTGCCCATATCCGGAAATTCTATATTGGCGATGTGCGCGTATACCCCGACCTGTCGATCCTGGAAGATTCATTGCCCATCACCAAAGACAGTGCGACGATCCAGGGCTATCAATTCTTTTCCAATTCGAGGCGATTTAAACTACCGTTTATTGCCAACAATATCCGACTGCGGCCAGGTTCTGCTTATTCCCAGCGGCGCTATTACCGTGTGATCAATACCTTTAACCAGATGGGCGCATGGCAAAATGTAGACCTTACCCTGCAGGAACGGTATGATAGCGTACCCTTGCTGGATGCCGTATTACGGCTCTATCCGGCCATGAAACACAGCCTCAATGTGGATTTCGAAACAAGCCGCAACGTAAGCGACTTCCTTTCCCAGGGCACCTATTTTGGATTGGGACTCAATTTCCGGTTGCTGAACCGCAACGCCTACCGGGAAGCCATTCAAACAAGCACCAATGCCAGGTTTGGTATTGAGATCGGTACACAACTGGTGCAAACCCTTCAAGCCAGCCTTTCCCATAATATCTATTTTCCCAAGATCATACTTCCAAAATTCTTGCAGGACTGGTTTCCACGCAAAACGGAAGGCAATGAACGCACATTGGCCCGGCGTACCGTACTGAACCTGACAGGCGCCTATACAGACCGGCGTGACTTCTTCAGAGCCCCATCTTTTAATACCTCCTGGGGTTATGAATGGACCCGCAGAAAAACCAGGGCTTCAGACCCCGATAATGCCACACAGCGATGGACCAAAAGTTATGTGTTGACACCTTTCAATTTCGAATATACCGACCTGCATAAAACAGACAGCTTGCGGAAGCTCGAGGAAGATATTCCTGCCTATCGGTTTGCCTTTAATGATGGAATGATCATCAGCACCATTTTCAGTGCTACAGCCGCACGGCAGTTTGACAATGACAGGCGCCTGGTGATCATCAGGGGCCGTATTGAGGAAAGTGGCGCCTTGTTTGGCCTTATCAAAAGTCTGGAATTGGGCGATCTGCGGCGATTTGTAAAAGTAGATGCTGAAGTGAAGCATTATATCAACCACAAGCGGTCGTCCTGGGCCTTCCGTGCCTTTGGTGGTGTTGCCTTCATTTATGGCAAAACAGATACGAACGGTGTGGTTGTAAAAGAGAATAACCTGCCCTTCTTCAAAGCATTTTTCGCTGGCGGCCCTTATAGTATGCGGGCCTGGCAGGTACGAAGACTGGGACCCGGATCTTCCACACTCTATGATACCTCCGATTCCACCCGGGTAGACCGGTTTGGCAATATGCAACTGGAATTTAATGCCGAATACCGTTTTAACATCACTACCATTGCGGGCGTGAAAGTAAACAGTGCGCTGTTTGTTGATATTGGCAATATCTGGAGTAAAGAGTCGGTGAATGGACAGGATGTGCCGGAGGCGTCTTTTAAATTAAGCCGGCTATACAAGGATATAGCACTGGGAGCAGGCACCAGCCTGCGCCTGGATTTTGAATTCTTCATGATCCGTCTTGACTGGGCCTACCGGCTCAAGAATCCACGCTATGCCAATATGAACTATGGTTGGTTCCAGAAGATAGACATCGCCAGTGGACAGCTACAGCTGGGCATCGGGTATCCGTTCTAATTGTCAGTTGTGCGTGGTGAGTTGTGAGTGGTCCCGAAAACTTTCGGGAGTGAGTATGAGACTATATCATCCAGCACCTTGTAAAGCTTCTTTGATCATTGCCTGGGCCTGTTCCATCGTCATCGCTTTATCAATAGTAAATGCACCAATACGGGTGCGACATAAGCTGCTGAGGTGTGCACCACATCCCAGCGCCACACCCACATCGTTAGCCAGACTGCGGATATAAGTGCCGGTTGAACATACTACCCTGAAATGTAAAATTGGTAATTCCGTGGCCGTGATCTCAAATTCTTTGATCGTGATCTTTCTGGCTTCCAGTTCTACATGCTCTCCCCTGCGCGCCAGCTCGTATACACGCTTACCATCTTTTTTAATGGCAGAATGAATGGGAGGCACCTGCATGATCTCGCCTGTGAATTGCCTGGTAACCGCCTCTACTTGTTCTGGTGTGATTGAATCATACGGTTTGAAATTTTCCGGTTCACTCTCGAGGTCGTAGGTGGGGGTAGTGGAACCCAAAGTAATAGTGCCCGTATATTCCTTTTCCTGGGCCATGTATTCATTGATCCGCTTGGTGAACTTACCCGTACAGAGTATAAGCATCCCGGTAGCCAGGGGATCGAGTGTTCCCGCATGACCTACCTTTTTGATCTTCATCTGCGCTCTCAGTTTGCGTACCACATCAAAAGAAGTCCACTCCAGTGGCTTGTTGATCAGCAATACCTGTCCGTCGGAGAATATATTAATGGCCTGCTCCATGCGGCGAAGATAGGGGAAAAGCTGCGAGCTATGAGCTGCGAGCTACGAGCCAATACAGTATAACCCGGGAAGAGGCGCTGGTTCTTAAATAGCTTGTTTGGCTTTCAATTCGAGGTACTTATTAACAGTATTGACCGTGAGGTTTTCCGGAGCCGTCAGAATGGTTAAGATACCATGCTGCTGCAATTCCTTTACCATCAGCTTTTTTTCATGGATGAATTTCTCGGCAATCGTCTTCACATATACCGATTCAATATCATTGGCTTTGGCTTCTGTGAGCTGTCGTAATTCCGTGTTCTCAAAAAACACGACCAATACCAGGTGACTACGGGCAATACTCCTGATATAAGGTAACTGCCGCTGCAAACCGGCCAGGGATTCAAAATTGGAAAACAATACGAACAGGCTGCGTTGTGTAACACGTGCGCGGATGAGTGCGTATAATTTCTCAAAGTCTGTTTCCAGGAACCTGGTTTGCTGATTATACAGGGCTTCCAGAATATTGCCCATCTGTGCAGCCTTACGGTCCGCCGGCAGAAAATGACCTATCTGCTCAGCAAAGGTGAGCAAACCTGCTTTGTCCTGCCTGATGAGGGCTACCCGCGAAAGGATGAGCGTAGCATTGATGGCATAATCCAGGAGCGTCATTCCTTCAAAAGGCATTTTCATGACGCGTCCCTTATCAATCACGCAATATACTTGCTGGCTGCGTTCGTCCATGAAATTATTGACCATGATCTGGCCTCCTTTACGGGCCGTAGCTTTCCAGTTAATGCTGCGGATATCATCGCCGGTTACATACTCCTTGATCTGTTCAAACTCCAGGCTATGCCCGATCTTGCGGAGCTTCCGGCTGCCCGCTTCTGCCAGGTTATTGGAATGCGCCATTAACTCAAACTGACGCAGGGCCAGGTAAGAAGGGAATACCTTTACCATCTGCTCCTGCTCTATTTTGATGCGGCGCACCACCACGTTGAGCGGACTTTTTATAAAGAGGTTAGTATCATGAAAAATGTATTCGCCCCGCTCTACCGGACGTAATTGATAGACCAGGCGTTGTTGTTCTTCCCCTGCCAGGGAGGCAGACAATACAAAATCCCTGCGCTGAAACTGAACAGGTATTTCATCGATCACTTTCAGATTAACCCGGAAATGATAATGGTTCTTTAATACCAGCTGAACTTTATTTTCATCTCCATTGCTAAAGCGCTCTGTCAGCTCCCGTGTTGCCGTCACTCCTTTCCTGTTGAAGAACAGGTTGATATAATCCAGCAATACGATGACTCCCACAAACAGAAAGGCCAGTTGACCAACTATGAACAGAAATGGCCAGGCATAAGATACCAGGAATAAAGCAATGACCACTACCAGCGACCAATAGAACCGGCGGCTGAAGTAGAGCGGCTTGATATAGTTGTTGTAGAAGCGCAAATTGTGTTTTTTAGCTTTTAGCCGTTAGGTGTTAGCCTTTAGCTGTTAGCGAATACCCTAATAGTCGATTACCTCGGTACTTCAATGCTTTGTATTACCTGAGCAATCACATCATCGGTTGACGCCCCTTCCATTTCCTTTTCAGGTGTGAGCACAATGCGGTGGCGTAAAACGGGAGGTATGATATAGATAATATCCTCCGGCGTTACGAAATCGCGTCCGCGCATGGCAGCAAGCGCTTTGGCCCCATTAAGGATGCCAATCGATGCGCGGGGAGAAGCACCCAGGTAAATGGATTTATGGTTACGCGTGTTGGCTACTATGGAAGTAATAAAGCTGATCAGTTTCTCTTCAATACGGATCGTCCGCACCTGGTTGCGCAAAGCTTCAATCTGCGCTGACGATATTACCGCCGTTACTTCGGACAACATACTGTTGAGCGTGGCATGGTGGTGGTTGGACAGGATACGAAACTCCTGCTCCAACGTAGGATAGGTAACATTGATCTTAAACAGGAAACGGTCCAGCTGTGCTTCGGGAAGATGATAGGTACCCTCCTGCTCTATGGGGTTTTGTGTAGCCACCACCATAAAAGGAGCTGCCAGTGAATAGGTTTGCCCGTCAACGGTAACCTGCCTTTCCTCCATTACCTCAAACAAGGCAGCCTGGGTTTTAGCAGGGGCCCGGTTGATCTCATCAATCAGCACAATATTGCTGAAGATAGGTCCTTGTTTAAACTGGAAGGATGTTTCCTTCGGATTGAATATAGAAGTACCGATCACATCACTTGGCATGAGGTCGGGTGTAAACTGTATGCGGGAAAATCCTATTGAAATGCTTTTGCTGAGTAGTTTAGCCGTCAGTGTTTTGGCTACACCCGGCACGCCTTCAATAATAACATGCCCATCTGCCAGCACGGCTGTCAGCAACAATTCCACCATATGCTCCTGCCCTACCACTACTTTACCTATTTCGGCTTTCAACGTTTCTACCGACTGTTGGAGGGAACTAAGATCGGTACGCAGTTCAAAAAAAGTCTCTTCCATGTATCAGGCGTTATTTATTTAGAATTATACACGCCATCAGGCGTTTTGATAAAAGGTTTCCAGTTTATGATTCAGCTCCAGCAAAGCATGATCCGACACCTGGGGTGCATCCTGCGCATATTGCAGGTCATACACCAGTGCCTGTACGGCCTGCTGATCGTACCCGCTTTTATAGGTCAGTCTTTTCACAAAATCTGCATCCATTACAGATGAGCGGATATTATAGCGATTGCGCACATGGCTCAGGAAATGTACGGTCATTTTGTGCGAGAGGTCTTTGTTGTCCTTTCGCTGAAAATACATCCTCCCAATGGTCTTCACGAAATCAAGGGAGGCGTTCCTCAAAGGGTCAACAACGGGTATGATGCGTTGCTTGCGTTTGGATTCAACCAGGTAGATCAGGAGCAATAATAACAGGAGTATTCCTGCTGCCCAGGCAAAGGATTTTTGATTGAGCAGCCAACCAAGCGCTTTATAGGCATTGTTGGCGCCACCGCCGTCTTTACCGTCTCCCCGCGAACTATTGCGGAAATAATCATCCCAGCGCACAACTTCCATATTCCGTGGAAGCCAGGATAAAACCTGGTCGTAATAACCCTTATTCTCCTTGTGCAGGAGGAAGAAGTTGGTGAACGCCATGGGCGCCAGGTGAATGTAAAAAGCCCCTCCGCTCTCGTAAGCTATCTTTACGAAATTGGCTTTACCATCCGCATTTTTCCCCAATACTGTGGTGATTGTAGAATCTACATAGCTAAAATAATTATCGAAGGCCTTGCCCGGATAAGAGTAAGTGCTTTCTTTCCATGACACCGGATCGTATAATTGCACCGTCAGCGAATCATGACTATCATAAAACCCCGAATACAAAGAGGCTTTTAGCTGGAGGCTGTCGAGCAGGGTTTCATCGATAGAAGAAGAAGAGATAAATATTTTGGCTCCCCTGTTCACCAGTCCTATCAGCCCTTCCGTTTCCTTGTCGTCGGGCATTACTTCATTGGCAATGATGAGGTAACAGGTTTTATCTATATTATCATCATATTGACTAAAAGCATCGCGGACACTGGCTTTTTGATAGGGATCAGGAGATGTTTTGTGGTTGATTATAGACGCTTCCGGAAAAATACGCTGCAGGTTTTCACGAGCGTAATAAGTACCATAGGGTATTTTATCATTGCGCCACAAGGTTACACGCTCGTTGAGCCGCTTGGACTGATTGCAGCTGCAGGCGGATACAGCCATCAGCAGACAACACCAGGATATATGTAGGAGTGAACGACTCACGGTTTTACAGCATTAAAAAAGTGTTGAAAATTCTGTTGTACCCTGTAGAACTGATCTTCTGATAAAGCAAATTCACCATACCAAACGTATTCATATACGTGGGTAAGAAACCGGAACTCGTTCCCAACACCATAGGGATGTACCTGGCTGATGTATTCATTATTGGTGCCCTGGGCATGGTAGCGGATCCATCCTTTATCGTTGAGCGAACGCAATGATTTAAGGTACATAAACCGGATGGCGGCGCGAAAATTGCGCTCCTGTACAGCAGCCTGGATCTTTGCATCGAGGTCGTTGTCATCAATTTCAGTCTCCGGTTCCTCCGTGCCTTCTTTCCTTCGACGGGAGGCAGCCGTCATGAACAGGTTGTTGACGACAATAATGCGGTAAATGATGAGCACAAAGACCACGCCTAGTATAATATAAGTAACTGTACGCACTGCTGATCCTGAGAAAAAGTCGTAGAAGTAATCCCAAAATCCCTTGCTTCTTTTCTCTGGCTCTTTGGCTTTTTTTGTCCAATAGGCAGAATCATTGGCATAGGCAAAAGCCTCATCACGCTTCAACTTATTGACTGATGAATCAGGGACTATTCGCAATTCGGGTTGCGCAGGAATAAAATCTTCCTGCTTGTAATCATCACTTTCCACCGGAGCAGACACGGAATCCTCGCCCAGCGTCACTATCGTGGTATCGACCACGGGTTCTTCATCCTGCGCCACGGCCATGCAGGGCATCCACAGGAAAGCCATGTACAAAAACACGCTACCTAATCTTCTCAGCCTTGTATTTAGTGAAACAGGAACCATGGAGCTTACGACAATGATTTAATTTGACTATTCTTTTTTTCCAGCCTGATGGGATAGAGCACAAAGTACCACAATATAAAATTAAACGACACGGCCAGAATGGTAATACTGAGCCACTGGGGCATAGCCGAATACCGGGTTACATATCCTTCAAGAAAGGCGGCTACAATGAATACCGGTACCAACCCGATCATGAGCTTCAGTCCATCTTTAGCACCTCTCTTAAGTGAGTCGATTCGTTTGCGCGTTCCGGGAAATAGGATACTGTTGCCCAGAATAAACCCTGCGCCACCCGCGATAATGATAGCGGATATCTCGAGGGTGCCATGTACCCAGATAACCAATACCGATGGCCATCCGAGCCCTTTGGCAAAGAACATATACTGGAAAGCTCCCAGCATGATGCCGTTCTTAAAAAGGAACCAGGCAGAACCAATGGAGACAAAAATACCGGCAACAAACACCAACAGGGAAACCTGGATATTGTTAAGCGCAATGCGCAGGAACATCGCGATCTTGTTCTCATCCTTGTAAACACCAAAGGGATCGCCTTTGGCAATATTGTCTTCCGTCATTTCTACATAACGGTCGCCCAGTACTCCCCGCACAAAGGTTTCATCATGCGCCGCCGAAAAGGCAGCCATTACCGCCAGGGCAGTAAAAATGAGGAAAGAATATAATAGCTCACGGTGGTATTTGCGTACCGTCAATGGCAACTCTGTTTTCCAAAAACGAACAAAGCGGGAGGTTTCTTCTCTTTTATTCTTGTAGATACCGAGGTAGATCTTTGAGGCCAGGCCGTTGAGGTATTGGGTAACCTTGCTGTGAGGGTAAAAGGTTTTGGAATATCCCAGGTCGTTGACCAGCTCGGTAAATTGCTGGGCCATTTCGTCGGGATTGGAAGCTGCCTCGTACTGGTACTGCTTCCACTTATCAATGTTTTTTTTCAGAAAAAGGCCTTCTCTCACCGGACGTAAATTTTATGTTTTCAAACCTACACGAAAAAGTTCATTGAACAAAGACTGATAATCAGCGTTATTCCTGTTTTTCCTGCCCTCCTTACCGGTGTACATCGCATAATTCGTGTAATTCGTGATTTTGGTATAATTAATTAATTTTAAGAGCGTTTACTGGATGCTAAACGAATTTATTCCTCTATTGTTGCAATATGCTGTTGGTTAAGTTAGATACGGGTTTTAACATAGAAGTGGAGTTCCCCATTTCCCCTTTCCACAAACGTTTGTTTGCGTGGCTGATCGATATGTTCCTGTGCTGGATCTACCTGGAATTGATGACGGCTATTATCGACGTGCCGATGTTTGGCCTAAGCTGGAAACAGATCGTTATTGGGATACCCGTGTTGCTGTATTTTCCCTTGTGCGAAATCACCATGAACGGGCAGACACTGGGTAAAATGGCGCTGCGCATAAAAGTGATCACCGAGGAAGGCGGGCAGCCCAGCATTGGCCAATACCTTATCCGCTGGCTATTCAGGATGATTGATTTCCCCTGGTGGCTGCTGGGAGCCGTATTGAATGAGGTGTTGCCCTGGTGGATATTACCCCTGATCTTCATCGGACTGGCCTGTGTGATCTTTACCCCCAAATCGCAACGGATAGGTGACCTGCTGGCAGGCACTATTTTAATTGACCTGAAGAACCGCACTTCCTGGCAGGATACCGTCTTTACCGAAGTGGAATCGACCTACAAACCCCGTTACCCGCAGGTAATGCAATTGAGTGACCGGGATATCAATACGCTTAAAAGCATCATTGAAAGTGTACGCAAAAAGAACGACTACCAGTTGGCTATGAAGATCGGCGACCGGATCAAGTCGAAGTTAAAGATGGACAGTGACCAGGATTCCATTGAATTCCTGCAAACCCTGCTGAAGGATTATAATTACTACTCTACGAACTAAAAATAAGAAAGTACCTGCAGCAGGTAGCTACAGGTACTTTAATCACTTAAAAGGGATGATCCTTTTCGCCTGGCGACACCGGGTATTATCTCATTCCCGCACCAAGACCATAGAACACAAAGACCAACACTACAAGAGACAATACAATGATCATGAGGATACCTAATATTTTAAAATAGGTCCTTAGATTATTAACACCTTCATTGAACTGCACCTGGCTCATATTGGATAAGCTGCTCGTAACATTGGTAGCAAACCTGAACAGGAAGATATTAATAGCCACTGTAATAGCAGCTCCTATAATTGCTCCCAGCGTACTACCGATAATACTGGCGCCCGTTTCACCTTCTTTGCCAATGATGGCTTCCAATATAGATAAGCCTGCAGATACAAATCCTACGATAGCGATGATGCGTGCCCAGGAAGCCGCTGTAGCGAGAAAGTCTCTCGCAGCGCCTTCTATGCTGATGTTAAACAAGCTTTCATCCTGGTTAATATTGTTGTCCATATATAAGTTTTGTAAAGAGTATTAAAACAGTTTTCCGATGAATCCTACTACATTCAATACCAATGCCAGCAAGGTAAATATTCCATAGATCAGGAAATAATTCTTCAGGTTCTTGACTCCTTCATTGAAAATTGCCTGATCACGGTTGAGGATGCCTTGCTTTACCTGTGTAGCAAAACGATACATCAGGATGGTAAGATAGGTGAAGATAATAAGCGCAATAATAATGATGCCTACGACCACTCCGCCCACAGATGCCAGTTCAGGCATTATGGTGGCTAAAGCCTGTATGATCAGTGCACTGGCAAAGGCGGTGAACAATACACAGAGTGCAATACAAACAAAGTAAACAATGGAAAGAAACTTTGCCCATTTGGAGGTTTCACTAAAACTGTTACCGGATTCGTAATCTACTTGTAATTCAAACAATGGTTCGTTGGAAGGTTGCTGTTCCATCATGAGTTGGTTTAATTGATAAAAGTTGAGGACACTAATATAATCGTTTTTTTCAAATGGTCCATACCTGCCGGGCTATGGCATTAAAACCGGATGGAAAAATGCTGCTTCACCTTAAAGTCTTTACGGAAAAAAACGAGGCCTATGAAAAACAGGTCAACCGTAAGCGTTACAGCGGGATGGTCCTGTACCTGCTGCCAGGCCTGTTCCATTTCTTCACTCCAGTGAATATCGTCCAGGATAAGGATGGAATGTTCTGTAGTATGAGGCAGGAGGGCTTCAAAATAACGGAGGGTAGGCTCCAACCGGTGATTGCCATCCATAAAAGCCAGTTCAACGGGTGTATGGCGCGCCAGGATTTGTGGCAGGGTATTATCAAAATTACCGGCCACGAGTTCTATGTTAGGTATTGACAATTGCCGGAAGTTGGCAGTCGCTCTTTCTCCTATGGCACTACTCCCCTCTCCTGTAATAACCCTGGCAGCCGGATTGGCCAATGCCATGTAGGAAGCAGATATGCCCAGCGAAGTGCCTAACTCGAGTATAGTGGCAGGCTTGTAATAATGAACGATGCGAAACAAGAGCTGGCTAAACTTTGTTGATTTGGCAGCATATTTAGCAATGCGTGCTACGGGACGCTGACTGGTGTTGTTAATGGCAGAGCCGGCACCGAAATCCTCTATCTGCAAAATCGTGTTATCGGCCAATAACTGTTTGCGTACAGCTTCTACCTGGTCGTAGGCAGCAAAGTGTTGTTTATCGTTCAGGACTTTTTTAATGAATTCAAAGACAAAGGGAGAATGAACGCCGTGCCCTTTTCCATTGGAAGCTGTGAAGTAATAATGTATGTATTTTTTAGCTAACTGCCAGCGTGAAAACATGAAGAGGATATAGAATATGGAATACAGAATTTAACATAGAACGATCAGGCAAACCTTATCGTCTGCCCCATACCTGAAAGCTGTAGGCATAAGCGTGCTTTTCATCAGCCGGAAAATCAAGGTTGGACAAGAGCTCCCATTGCTGTTCATCAAATTCGGGGAAATAAGCATCACCGTCGAATACACCATGAACCCTGGTTAGATAGATCCTTTGAGCCAGTGGTAATGCCAGGGCATAAATTTCACCTCCTCCAATTACAAAAGCTTCTTTGGCATCGGTATCAGCGGCAGCAGCCATGGCTTCTTCCAACGTCGCAACCACCTGTGTGCCTGGCGCCGTCCAGCTTTTCTGGCGCGTAATGACGATATTGGTTCTGCCGGCCAGGGGCTTCCCCAATGAATCAAAGGTTTTCCTGCCCATGATCACAGGCATGCCCCAGGTAGTGTTCTTAAAGAACTTGGTGTCATTGGGCAAACGCCATAGTAACTGGTTGTTTTTACCAATCACATTGTTTTCTGAAGCGGCTACGACTAAGGCTATATTCATAGGTGATGTTAAACCGCTACCGGTGCTTTAATAGCCGGATGCGATTGGTAATTTTCCAATGTAAAATCTTCGAAAGTAAATTGGAAAAGATCTTTGATAGCCGGGTTCAGCTTCATTACGGGCAACGCATACGGCGTACGCGTTAATTGCAATGTAGCTTGTTCTACGTGATTACTGTACAGGTGCACATCACCGAATGTATGTACGAAATCACCTGGCTCCAGGTCACATACCTGTGCCATCATCATAGTGAGCAGTGCGTAAGAAGCAATATTGAAAGGTACACCCAGAAATACATCTGCAGAACGCTGGTACAACTGACAGGAAAGTTTACCTTTTCCGCCATTGACACCGGGAGCTACATAGAATTGAAACAGGGCATGGCAGGGCATTAAAGCCATTTCAGGCAATTCCGCCACATTCCAGGCGCTCACAATTATACGGCGGCTATCGGGATTGTTCTTTATCTGTTTGAGGGCATCACTGATCTGATCAATAGTCTTACCATCGGCGCCTGCCCAACTGCGCCATTGTTTACCATATACGGGTCCCAGGTTGCCTTGTTCATCGGCCCATTCATCCCAAATACTTACGCCATGGTCTTTCAGGTAACGTGTATTCGTATCGCCCTGCAGAAACCACAGTAATTCGTAAATAATGCTTTTCAGGTGTAGTTTTTTGGTAGTAACCACAGGAAACCCCTGCTGCAGGTCAAAGCGCATCTGGTAGCCAAAACAACTGGTAGTACCGGTGCCGGTACGATCGGTTTTAGTGACCCCTTTATCCATAATATGTTGCAGCAGATCGAGGTATTGTTGCATGAGCGCAAGTTACAGAAGAAGTCCGGAAGTCAGTGAGTCCGGAAAGACCGTAAGAATCCCCATGTTGTGTATAAATAGTCGGGAAGAGCGGAAGGCCGTAAACACTAAAATTGTATTGCTTTCGGACTTTTCCGACTTTACTAACTTACCGACTTATTCGGCATTCAGTTTTTTCCACATTTCATCGATGGGATCGCCTTTGGAGCTTAGGCCTGTATGGTCCCATTCATTACCCCGGACCTTGCCATTAAAAGAGAGGGAGGCCCCTACCCGGCTGCTATCGCGGCTGAAAAACTCAATATGTTCTGTGTATTTACCATTTTTAAAGGTGTAGGTACCACCTCCGGTTCCGGAAAAGTCTTTTGTATCGATATTGATAGCCACCCATTGGAAACGGCTGCCTGATAATATTTTAAGGGTGCGTCTGGGCCCCAGGGGCATCGTAATAGGCTGTGTACCTTGTTTACGACCAGCAATACGCCATACACCTGCCAGTTCGCCCAATCCCTTGTCCAGTTGTTTCCAGGTCTTTTCTTTATTGTCTATGTTGGCTACCAATTGATCATTGTTGTCCGACCAGGTGATGCTCACTGTTTCGCCTACTTTTTCTTTTTGCTGCGTATTAAATTGGACAGCGACTTCTATTTTATCATCCTTCACACTATAAGGACCACCCCAGGTATACAGGAACTGCTTGCCAGCTTTGTCATACACCGTGTGCACAAAATAGCCATCTACAAAAGTCATTGTTTCTTGACGTCCATTTTCCTGGTACTGCCAGGCGCCTGTAAGGGAGATATTACTGATCGGAGGATGAAATGCAGCGACGACGATTAAGAGCAATAACGTAATGATGAAGTTGTTTGCGGGGGCATACTTTCTCATACGGGGCAATTTACCGTAAGTTAACGAAACTATAACGAATCCCCGTGCAGCGGAGCCAGGAACAAAATGTTAAAATTGTCCTAATCAACGCTTGCGGTACAACTCCCAGGTTGAAGCGGGCACTTTAGCCGCGGTCGTATACTTTTTGATTTATATGTTTATCCTCTTATTCCTTTTTATAAAGAAGCCTGTAATTGAAGCCGTTCATTTTCTTCTTCTCCCTTGACAGTTGCCAGTTCTACCTGTCCGGTATTCACCAATGCATGGTTGCCCAAAGTTTTGGCCAGTTCAGCATAAATCCTGAGCAAAAGCTGGCTGCTCAATTCCAGTTTTGTTTCCAAAGCTGCCGCTTTCTGCTGTTCACCAGCCAGGTGGTTCTGCAGTGATCTTATAGACTGTTGCTGTTCAGCGATTTCCGTTTGTAATGCCCCCTGTTGCCCCTTCAACTCCTGCACATTTTGCTCTAATTGCTCAATGTGACCGGTTTTAGAGTGAATAAGCTCCTGTTGCTGCTGACCTTCTTCCCGGCTGCGTTCGAGGGCGGATTGCCATTCTGCTGCCTGCTCCTGCCGGACCTGCAACTCACCAGTAAGCCGTTGAATCTGTTCGTCAAATCCGCTCATGGTGATCTGTAGTTGTTGTAATTGAGCGGCAGAATCGCCAGCCTGCTGCTCCAACAAATGGTAGTTTTTTATGCGCTGTTCAAGTTGACGTTGCAGAAAATCAATATGGATTCTTTTCTCTTCCAGTACATCGGGCAGGTATTCCTGTTCTGCCAGTTGTTCTTTCAATGCTTTCCGTTCTGATTCGGCTTGCGCCAGGAGTTGTTGTAAAGCCTGCACGCGCTCATCGTCGCTGTGCTCCACGGCTACTGCCGGCGTCTTGCCGGTTGCCACAGCCTGCTGTAAGCTGCTAATCTTTTCTTTATAGGCTTTAATATCCTCCTGTAATTGGACTACAAGTGTTGTATCTGATTCTTTATCTGTATGGTAGGCTTTGTTGCGCAAGTCTGTATATTTCCCTTCCAGTTCCCGGAAATCCTGCTCCAGGATGGCATAATTCTCCCGGTAGCGCCTCACTTCGTGTTCATATTTCTTTAGGAGCGAGGTATTATCGGGATTTGCGCTGGCCAGCCAATCTGGCAACCCTTCCGGGTGGCCTCCCGGGTTGATTTGCAGTAAGTCCGGTGAGGCAGGATCTCTCACCACCGGTTCGGACCAGCCATTTTCATCCTGAAAGGCCAGCTTCAGCCCTCCCTGCTTTTTCTTGCGGCGATAATGAAAGAAAATGGTAAGGGCAACAGCAATCAAAGTTCCGGGTACAGCTATCCACAATACGATTTGGAGAAACTGCCTGAACTCATACAGGGAAACAAGCAACAATAACGACATCATGAAAAATTTTAAGTACAATTTTTCTCATACAAAGACTTAGGCACATGAAAGAATAGGACTGCAGAATTCAATACGGTGAAGGGGGAAAGGGATTCGTTTAGCTGAAATCTTATCAACAATAATAGTACCAAAAAAAGCCATATAACCATTACCCAGGCAAGTGAAAACTAATTCGATCGGCAGCAAAACAATAAAAAATGCCAACGATTATCCACACCCGATCCACATTGCACAAAAGCATGAAACAAACCGGGCCAATTTTCTTATGCATAAGCAGCTGGTAGTCAAAAAAACATTGAAGTGGTTTGATTAGTGTCAAAGACTGTTATTTTTTATTGTCTCATTCACCCTATATACTAATTATTTTAGTATTTTTGTTTGTTCAAAACCTCCCCTTGTTGCTACCATAGCATCTTTTTCACAATACAAAGTGAACAAGTACAGAATCTATGTTACGCTCTCTGGTACTACATTACATCGGCTATAACTGTAACCAATACGACCTGTCATTTTAATAATACAGCGCATCCTGTTAAACCTGTCGTATCGTAATAATAAAAGAATGATCTGTACTTTATGCTAATTTATTTATCATTTGTTTTTTTCTTTGGGGCATGACAAAAGATGAACGATATACCGGGGTGAAGCAACTGATTGAATCGGGTCATATTACCGAATTCAAGCAAATATTTACCTACCTGCCCAAGACAGTTTTAGCAGGAGACCTTGGCACGAATAACAACCGTATGACAAGGTTGATCAACAATGTGCAGGAGTTTACTCTGGAAGAGTTGGACAGGATCAGCCAGCTTATTGACGTATCTTATGATGCCATCAATTTGCTGGTGAATAACCAATATAAAAAAAGCAAGCATTTTAAAAGAAAATAATAAGTGTTCCCCGTAAGATATTCAGTTCTTTACTTTTAGTCTTTCCCTCCTGTTACGCTTTCTCCCTCATGCCACGTTTTTGGAAGAATGGCTGTCAATCAGCATTATTACTCATTTTTAAAGTTGAAAAAATGAAATTGCCAAAAACGCTACTAAGCGCTATCCTGATCGGCATTGCCGTACAAACAACTACTTCCTGTAAAAAAGAAAAAGATCAGCCAGATTCCAAAGCGAAAAAGGAATCTAAGGAAGAAGAGAAAAACAAACCTCCTTATCCTTGTCCTGCCTGTGGAATGGGTTGATCCAGTTAAGCAAACCTTATAATCGCTCAATTCCAACCAAGTGCCCAAAATACTATCTGCCGTAGCCTGCAACCTGGATACCCATATTCTTGGGGCGTGTCTTCCGTTGATGGAAGAATCAAGAATAGAAGCATTGGAATGGTCTTTTGATGCACTCTATAAAGTACAGGAAATCCCAACCTGGTTCCAGGAATTACTGACTGCATTCAGTAAGGAAGAAAGGCTCATAGGTCATGGGGTTTTCTTTTCGCTTTTCTCTGGTAAATGGCTTCCTGAACAGGAAGCCTGGCTACAAAAACTACAACAGACCTGTAGCGAATTTCAATTTGATCATATCACTGAGCATTTTGGATTCATGACAGGCAAGAACTTTCACCAGGGTGCTCCGCTGAACATTCCTTATACCCCCACTACCCTGGCTATTGGCCAAGACAGGCTGAAGCGGATCTACGCAGCCTGCCAATGTCCTATAGGACTTGAAAACCTGGCGTTTTCTTATTCGCTGGATGAAGTAAAACGGCATGGCAGGTTCCTGGATCAATTGCTTGAACCTGTAAATGGCTTTATAATTCTGGATCTTCACAATCTCTGGTGTCAACTTCATAATTTCTCTATTGCCTTTGATGAGCTCATTCAGCTGTATCCGTTGGCTAAGGTGCGGGAAATACATATTTCCGGCGGCAGCTGGGATCAATCGCAAATTGAAAAGGGACGTACCATCAGGAGGGATACGCATGACGATGCAGTACCTGCAGCAGTTTTTCAATTACTGGAAACGGTGATACCAGCTTGCCCCCATCTCAAGTATGTGGTGCTGGAGCAACTGGGCAATGGATTGGAAAACACGGAAAGCAAACAACAATTCTATGCAGACTTCCTGGAGATGGAAAACATCATCCGCCAAAAAACTCAACCAGCCTGGTTGACTACCCTCGCCTCTTTTTTACCATCATCACCCGTCATACCAGGCCCGCTGGTAGAAGACGAATGGTTGTACCGGCAACAGGAAGAGCTTTCCACCATCCTGGAATCATCGCATTCTTATGAGGATGCCAGGCTACTATTGGGCCGGTCATCGCTGGCGCATTCGGAATGGCAGGTGGAAAACTGGGACCCTGCCATGATTGAGACGGCTATTAAAATAGCGCAGAAATGGAAAGCGGGGTGGTAAGCAACTGATCATTAACTTTTGTCGTAATGGCTTTGATAAAAACAACTCAATCACTGCCACCGCATGGTTAATGGTCAAAAAGTAATAGTAGTCCTTCCTGCCTATAACGCGGCGCGCACCCTGGAAAAAACCTGCCATGAAATAGACCGTTCCATAGTAGACGAAGTTATACTGGTAGACGATATGAGTAAAGACAATACGGTCGAGGTAGCCAAAAAGATTGGCCTTACGCACATCATCAGCCATCAGAAAAATACGGGATATGGAGGCAACCAGAAATCCTGCTATCGAAAAGCGCTGGAATTGGGAGGCGATATTATCGTAATGCTTCACCCCGATTACCAATATACTCCTGCCCTCATTGGCCCCATGGTGACATTGGTTGCCAGCAAAGTGTATCCGGTAGTACTTGGTTCAAGGATACTGGGAAAAGGGGCTTTAAAAGGTGGAATGCCTTTGTACAAGTACATTTCCAACCGCCTGCTTACGGCCATTCAAAACGTATTGATGGGCCAAAAGTTATCTGAATACCATACGGGCTATAGGGCTTATCACAGGGAGGTATTGCTGGCAGTACCCTTTGAGACCAATTCCGACGATTTTATTTTTGACAATGAGATCCTGGCGCAGATATTCTTTAAAGGATACGAGATTGCTGAGATAACCTGTCCTACCAAATACTTTGAAGAAGCCTCTTCTATCAATTTCAGCAGCAGTCTTAGGTATGGCATTGGGGTACTGCGCGTGAGTTTCCAATATTGCTTTCAAAAAATGGGCATTATTCAATCCAGTATCTTCCGGGGGATGTAAAAACAGGTCGATAGACATGCTGATCTACGGGTGGTGGTACTCTTCTACCTTCCTCCTAATTTCTTAACTGATTCACTTTATCCCGGAGGGTATTAAAAAACCTGTTCCTGTCCTTTTCACCCGATCTGCTCACCAATGTCGACCGGCTAAGCAAGGTATTAAAAGTATCAAACGCTTTTGCAGCAAACCTGTCGTCTTGCGTAATCAGGTAGCTGAATACACTATAGGTGATCATGGATACTTTTCTATCATCGAGGTTGAGGAGAATGGTATTGTTGCCGAGGATGAGTTCATTCACGTAAAACTGAATAGGTCCTCTATAGGAAATATCGGTAGCACCCGGCATAAACTTTACGCCTTTGGCCGCCTGGGCCTGCAAATGATCAACCATCTGAATAAAAGAATCCACAACGGCTATCAGATCTTTCTTATCCCTGAAAATACCGGCATCCCTGTAATACGCTATCTGGTTGATGCTGCTGTGGATGCTTTCGAGGTTCCATAGTTCCACCGTATTCATGCGGCTATGTTCCTCAAGTATTTGCCGGCCTATGGCAAAACATTCTTCAAACCGATGTTCTTCGAGAGAGAAAGATTGATTGGCAAGACCAGGTTCATTGTTGATCGTTTTGCACCAGAAAAAGGTCTTAAAGGCTGCCATATCGGGAAAAAGAAAGAAATACCAGAAGGGGGCATCCTTACAGAGGTAGAAGATCTCGCCCTGTTTAAAGGAATTAAAGTATTTGAACTGTTCCAGCATTCCGTGCATGTGCTGTGCAAAAGGAATAGAAGGATGCATGATACCCGGGGCCTGAAAAAGCACAGAATCATTCTTTAATTGCAATAGCTGATCCAGGGAAAGGCGGTAATGTTCACAGATCTGTTTTAACTCTATGAGGGTAACTGGTTTTTCTCCGCGGATACGGCGGTATACGCTGTCGGCACTCAGGTCGAGCAGCTGGCACAATTCATCTACGAGGGAGAGGTGGGTTGGCAGGTTTTCTTTTAGATGCCGGAAAAGCTGCTGTTGCAATTGTTTTGTTTCCATTACGAAAGGAAATTACTGAAAATCCGTAATATCCAGGGTTTGTTTACGGATTTCTGCCATTAAATAGGTGAATGGCCATTATAAAAAAGGATAATCCGTAGTCATGTTTCCAATCCCTGCGGGAATTATGGCCTGTTGCAAAGGCGGGCAACCTGGAAGCTGATACCCATTAGGCATTGCTGGTATGGTATGATAGGTTTGCGGGTATCACCTCAAACCCTGTTCATGATACGCATTCTTACAATAATTTTCGTATGCTTAGTCTGTTTATCCACTGTATGTCAGGCCCAGCCAGGCAACAGCCAAAATCTTTACTTTGTCCCCAAAAACGGAGAGGCTCGCTTTGAAAGAAATGATTACCAGCCTGGCAAAAATGCCTTTTACATCTACCGCAATTGTATTTATGATCTTGTTTTAAAAAACAACCAGACAATTTCCATCAGGGTTGTTGATATCAGGAATGATTCTATTTACTATACGAGTGCGTTCAGGCATACTATAGTAGTCAGGAATAATTGGCATATAGATACGCTCGCGTTGCATCCCATGCAACTCAAAAAGATCAGGTTAATTGGCGACCGGCTACTGGGCCTCTATGGAGCTTACTCATTAACCAAATGCAGGTATGTATTTGAAAAGAACGATGCTCCCAAGCTCTTTCCGATCGAGAGATCAATTTCCTATGCTGCAGACAGCAGTTACTCGGTCGCTTACGAGCTGGTAGCTTACCTTACGGCCCAGGGATTGGACAAGGTATATGAACAGCGCGGAATTAACTATTACAAAGACGCTGCGGTGCCCGGGGCTTATAAAGACACTGCAAAAAAGAATTACTACGCGCAACCGGCTCCCAAGAAAAGACCCCGGCTGGTAAAGAACATTGCCTGGTACACACCTTCAAAGGCCACGGAAATAAACGGCCTCACTATGGGTCTGCAAACCACTTTCGATGATGAAAATCCACTGGCTATTAATGGTGTGAACCTCAATGCCGATGGGCTTTCTGCGTTTATTGGCATGTTTGCCATGGTATACATGTTTACCAATACCGATCTGGATAAAATGTCGGACACGCTAAACAAATCAAACATCAATTCATCTCTCAACGGTTTGAGTATAAGTGCTGGCGGGCTATTGAACAGTAGTATGCGGGTACGGGGCGTGAGTATCAATGGGGTGGTCAGTTCGGCTAATGAAATGGTAGGTCTACACATCACAGGGACACAGAACATTACAGAAACATTCAAAGGGGTGGTGATCACCGGCATTGTCAATAGGACCCTCAAAGGCAGGGGCTTACAAATAGCGCTGTTCAATGTATGCAAGGACCTGAAAGGGGTACAACTGGGGTTGTGGAATGTGAATAGCAAACGAAGCCTTCCATTTATTAACTGGCGATTTTAAGTTGATGTCCGAAAACCAATTGGTTATTACGGTAACAGACACGAAGTTTAATTATTTACTATAAGACTTTCTGCTCGCTGCATCCGGCAATGGGCCTGCTTTCTGCAATAAAAGGACCGTGGGGCACGTTTTCCAAACACTAACCGGTACAATAGCCTGATTTTTAACATTTATTGCAAGTCCAAATTGATCGTTCATGAACCCAACTCCCCCACCTGCCGGCAGGCCTGATAGCCCTGCCATAGCCGTTTTACGCTCTACCGGCACAGCCCGTTATTTATTTCTTACCGTTATAATTATGTGCTTTTATGGCATAGCAACTGCCCAGGTTGTTCACCCGGATGACCTGACAATAGCCGAAACGCAGGCCAGGCTATACAAGGATGAACAGGTGATCTGCCGTTCGTCGTATCACTTCTTTACCTTCGGCAAGGGGGTGAATGCCCTGAATGATAAAGTGGTCGTAGTGCAGGAAGAATCAGAAATGGAATTTCTCGCACTGAAAAAATATTCCGGTCTTACTTATGCGGAATTCTACAACAAATTCATCCGCCTCAAGCAGTTTAAGAAATCATTGAAAAATGGCAGCAAGTTCTTCCTGTCTGAAAGATCGGGCATTGACCGCTCCCTAACGGATGAGAATATCTTCTTTGATGATAGCCGGGTGCAATATTTCCCTATACGCTTTGGCAACCAGGGCAATGTAGCCAGGGTAACAGTCAAAAAAGAATATACCGATGCCAAATACCTCACCCGCCTGTTCTTCCATGCACCCTACCCTGTAATGGAGCAGGTGTTTGAATTCAAAGTACCTGACTGGCTTTCCATTGATTTCAAAACCTTCCATTTTGAAGGATACAAAATAGAAAAGAAACAAACACAGAAAGGCGGTTATACCAACTATGTATTTATACTGAAAGACCTGCCGGCCAGTAAATCTGAATTCAAACAGATTGGCCGGGCCTATACGGAACCACATATCGTAATACAGGTGAAGTCCTTTGAAAGCAAGGGTGAGGTATTGCAGGGATTTGACAAAACGAGTGATGTATACAACTGGAATAACCGGCTGTATAAAATGGCGAACAATGAGCCGGAAAAACTCAAAGCTACTTTATCGAAGATCACGGCAGGCATTACCAATGACCAGGATAAGATAAAGGCTATCTACTACTGGGTACAGGATAAAATACGTTACATCGCTTATGAGGATGGTTATTCGGGTTATATACCAGCATCGGCACAGGATGTACTGACCAACAAATACGGCGATTGTAAAGGAATGGCCAATCTGCTGACGGAGCTCCTGAAACAGGCAGGCTTTGATGCTCATTTTACCTGGATCGGTACACGACAATTGCCTTACCCTCAATCGACGCCGGCGTTGTGCGTAAACAATCATGCTATTACCACGCTCTACTTCAAAGGCAAGGAATATTTCCTGGATGCCACGGAGAAATATGTGCCTTTTGGCGAAAATGCTTACCGGATACAGGGAAAGGAAGCGATGATTGCCAATGGCGATAAATATGATATTAAAAAGGTGCCGCTTACCACGGGCGACGAACATAAAGTATTCACCAAAGCCGATTTTACCCTCAACAACGAACAGTTAATGGGTAAAATACAGGTGACGCTAAGTGGTAATGAACGGAAAGACTTTCACCAGGAATACCAGGACCTGCCCAATACGAGCCGGGAAAAGTTCCTGAACAGTTACCTGGAATTCAACAACGACAACGTAGAAGCTTCCGGCGTAAAAACAAGTGACCTGAATAACCGGGATATTCCCATCAATATCTCCGGAAGCATTGATCTATCCAATTATGTGCAAACGATTACAGGTAACAAATATATCAACCTTGATTTCTTTCCCAAAACGCTGGAAAGATACCTGCCCGATGAAAAGCGCAAGAACGGCTATGACTTTGATTATGTATTAAGCTTTGAGGACGAGTTTTCCCTCTCGGTACCAACCGGCAGCAAGTTTGCCGACATCCCGGAAAAGCTGGAGCTGAAGTATGATGGATATGAGTTCAGGGGAGAGTACACAGTAGCTGGCAATAAGATCACACTCAAAAAGTACCTCGTCATCAAAAATAGTATGATCAACAAGAGTGACTTTCCCAACTGGAAAAAGTTCCTTGAATCCATTAAATCTTTCAGCAGCAATTTTTTCAGTATTACCTCTAAATAACCCGCGTTATGAAAATATATAAACCCCGTACAGGTATTGCTGTTTTCCTGACAGTACTGTGCATTCATATCACTTCGGGCCTGATGGCTCAAAGCTATATTGATGAAGATTTCCTGGACAACCTGGAAAACAATGCCCGCTTTATGTTGAAGGAAACAGCGCCGGCTTTCCAGGAAACCAATATACCGGCCAAATGGGAAAAAGAATCGGCGGTAGTGATCGGCTTTTCCCGGAATGTATTGTTTGACCGCAAGAGCAGTGGTGGTTTTTTTACCCGCCGGGAACGCAGTCTCTATTTCTTTGAAAAGATCAGGGTCAGGATCAAGGTCAATGACAACAACTCGGTGAAAGCGCTTTCCGAGGTGTATTTCCGGTATGGCTCAAAAGAAGATGGATTTATAGCACGCATCATTAAACCCGGCGATACGGCTACCAATATTGATCTGAAGAGTGCAGTAGCACTGGAAGCAGGGACTGATATCCCGGAATATTTTCAAAGCTTCTTTGACCAGGTGGCGGGGTCAGGGTACAATTATTATAAGGTGCCGGTTCCGAACCTTGAACCTGGTGATATAATAGAGTATGTGACTACTACCAAAAGCAAACTGGATGTAACAGCTTCCGGATATGTAGAGTTTAGCCCGATCTATGAAGTATGCAGTAAAGGATACCCTGTTCTATTTAACGAGATTGCGATAGAAACAGATGATAAATCATTTTTCAAATCGCTCTCACTGAATGGAGCTCCTACCTTTAAGAAAGAGGGCACTTCGGAACAGGGGTTTTTCCGGTATGTATTTACGGACAGGAACCGGGATACGGAAAAGGATGTAAACTTTGTAAGCCCTTTTATCCAATATCCGCTGGTCAAATTCCAGGTAATTTATTCGAATAACGACCAGGCCAAAGGCGCTTTTATTGGTGAAAAAGGTGAGCTGAAAAGCAGCTTTAGCCGGGAAGAACTGGCGCGCAAAGCCTGGGAAGATTATGAAAGTGTGAACCGCGCCTCGTTCATGGGTACCATGGCCACGATACAAAATTTTATTGATGCCTGCTATGCAGAACTATTGAAGCTAGGTGCTAAAAACTGGGACGAACAAACATATATCAATAATGCTTATTACCTGGTTCGTAACAAGATCCTTTTTCAGCGGGAGTACCTGAGTGATAAGAAGTTTGCGCATGTTTTCGGTTCGCTGCTCTATCAGCGTAATATAAGCTCGGAACTCATCATCACTACGGGCAATAATATTGGCCAACTGAAAGAAATATTGTTTGAACAAGAGATCAGGTATGTGATTAAGGTGGGTAATAAGCTTTACTATAATGTAACAGATTTCTCCAACCCGGGTGAGCAGGAAGAAAGCCTGTTGTCGAACGAAGCCTATATCATTTATAAGCCGGCCAAAAAGGGTGGAGCACAGGAAATAAAGACCTATACCCTGCCGGGTACTACGGCAGCAGACAATAGTGCTTCCTTTGCCATTGTAGCAGAGCTTGCTCCTGATATGAAGGGATTGCAGATCGCCCGAACATCCCATTTCAAAGGCATTCAAAAGGCCAAGACCAGCGCCAGTGCGCTCAAGTTCACACCCTATATGCTACAGGACTACGTCAATTTTGGCGGCAGCGATCCTACCGATAAAATGCGATCGAGAGAAGCAGAGGAATACACCAAGTCTGCCCGCTCCTTGCAGGATGAGTTTAAAAAGCAAAAGCCTGATTATGTACGGGAATCGCTTCAATCGGAGTTCCATCAGCGGATCAAGGAGGCGAAATTCACGCTGGTGAATGATGGCCGTACGCAGAAAAAGAGCACGCTTTCTTTTAAGGAAGAATTTGAGTTGAATGATTTTGTACGAAAAGCGGGAAAGAAATACCTCGTAAACCTTACAGGGCTGATGGGTTCACAACTACAGATCAAGAAAGAAGAAAGGAGCCGGAAATATGATATTGATGTGCGCTATCCGAAAACATATGCCTGGTATATCCAGTTTAAAGTTCCTGCCGGATATAAAGTAGAAGGTTTAGCGGAACTTAATAAAGACATAGACAATGAAACCGGCACTTTCAAACTTAGTGCAAAGGAAGAAAATGGCCTGGTGATCATTGATGTGCAAAAGGTATATAAGCAAAAAAACGTTGCCAGTACCAAATGGAACGATATGCTGGCATTCATTGATGCAGCTTATAACAGCACTTATAAATATATCCTGCTAACCCCCAAACAATAATCCTACTTGCAACATGAAAAAATGCACCCTCTTCCTTTTTCTATTATGCTTATGTACCGGCCTTTCGGCCCAGTATAAGAAAGCCAGTTTTTTCGAAAAAACGGGACGTACTTATGGTATTAGTACAAAGCTATATGCCTTTGGTGACGGTAAAGGAAGCCCACTTGGATTTACCTTATCCTTCGGTAAAGACCAGGAGAATAGAAGATTGTTTACTTTTTGGGACCTTTCCTATATTCCTGGCTACTCTTTCACTTTAAAAACCAGCGATGTAAATGGCAGCCCGGTAACAGTAACGGGAAAGTCGAAATTTCAGATCGTATATGCTTACAACTGGGGATACCATTTGCTGAAAAATGAAAACACAGAACAAAAGCTGCAACCTTACTTAACGGCAGGTATTAATGCCCTGGTATTGGGTGGTGTCAAAGAGGTAAGTGACAACAATTATAATGACAATGCAAAAATGGTAGCCGATCGTAGTTTCACGGCAGGTATTAATGGTGGAGCGGGATGTCTGTTCAATATTACGCCTGGTTTTGCCATTAAACTGGAAGGAGGATATACCTACCTGGCTAATCTGACCTTAGATGAGAATATAGAAAAAGATGCTTACCATATGTACACTTCCCATGCTTATGTGACAGCGGGCATCCGGTTCAGGATATCTTCTGAGTGATCCACCTAAATGAATGATCGTTCAAAAGGCCGGTAATGCATTTGCTTACCGGCCTTTTTTAATAATTTCGGGGCTGGTCAAATCAGTTTGCCCGCATGTTATCAATACCAGCCCTTCAATTATCTGAGCTTACTCATCAAATTGAAGCCGTCCTCAGGGACCGGTTTGAAGGGCAGTATTATTGGGTAATGGCGGAGATCACCGGGCATAAATGGCAACCTGCAAGAGGATTTCATTATTTTGACCTGGTAGAAAAACAAGCAGGCTCCGCCGGACTGAAGGCCAAGATCAGTGCAGTAGCCTGGACAGCCGGCGCCCGGCAAATCGCAGCTTTTGAAAAGACAACGGGTCAGCGTTTTACGGATGGCTTACAGGTCCTGATAAAGGTATCCGTAGATTATAGCGCTGTTTATGGACTTAAGTTAACACTACTGGATGTTGATGCAGGTTATACCATCGGTCAGTTGGAGCAACAAAAGCAGGCCACCCTGCAGCGTCTGCTTACCGAATGCAGTGCTTATATCCAAAAGTCCGGCGACAGCTATATTACGGCCAATAAGCTGCTTAAACTGCCGGTTGTACTACAGCGCATTGCAGTGGTGACGGCCCAAACATCGGCCGGTTACCAGGATTTTCACCATACGTTGCTTAATAACCAATACGGTTATCAATTTTTTGTAGATACTTATTTTACGACGGTGCAGGGAGAGGCCAATGCGTCGCAGATCAAAGAAAGGCTGCTGCAGGTTTTTACCTCCGGGCAACCTTATGACGCTGTAGTAATCATCCGGGGCGGTGGTTCGCCCACAGACTTCCTGGTCTTTGATACTTTTGCCCTGGGGCAGGTAACCGCCAAATTCCCTATACCGATCATTACAGGCATTGGCCACCAGCACAATGAAACGATTGTGGATCTGATGGCGCATACACCGCTTAAGACGCCTACCAAGGTGGCAGAATTCCTCATCGCCCATAACCGGGGTTTTGAAGACAGGATCAACCAGCTGCAAAACAAGCTGCTGGTGAAAGCGCAACAATGGGTAGCTGATAATAAATCGGACCTGATAACTGTCGAGCGACAGTTGTTGCATACAGCACAAACGAGCCTGCACGTTTACAGACGCAGACTGGATGCCATGGGTAATGAACTAATCATTAAACCCGCCATCCTGTTCAACAGTAAACGGAAAGATCTGTTAAACATCAACCACCAGCTTCAGTATACCAGCATCAGGCTCCTGTCGCACGAACGTGATGATATACAGGGATTGGAAAAACTGTTGCAGGTATTGGATCCGGCCAGTATATTGAAAAGAGGGTTTGCACTGGTATCTTACCAGGGGCGGATCGCCACAGATGCCAGCCTGCTGCCTGTAGGAGCAGACATCAATGTATTGCTGGATAACACAACTATAACAACCACTATCAAAGCTAAAACGCCAGCCGATGAAAGCAACATTGACTTATGAAGCCGCGTATGAAGAGTTAAAAGAAATTGCTGCCGACATTGAAGCGGAGACGGTATCGGTAGATGTATTGGCGGAAAAACTAAAACGAGCTTCCTTCCTCCTGGAATTCTGCAAAACCAAACTCAAAAGCACAGAACAGGAAGTGAGCAATATTATACAGCAAATGAAGCAGGAGGAAGAAAAGGACTAAACGCAAACAATTGCCGGTTTGCTGTTTTATTCTTCGACATCTATGGGCGCGATCAGTTCATGTAACTTTTTTTGTAACAACTTTTTATCAGGAAGCTGTGTTTCATAGGCCGCTACCACGGCCGGGGAAAGGCTTCTATTCAATGCATATTTGACCACTTGTGAATCCTGGTCCTTACATAGCAGGATACCTATACTGGGTTTTTCGTGTGGTTTCTTTACATCCCTATCCAATGCTTCCAGGTAGAAATTAAGTTGCCCCAGGTGATCCGGTTTGAATTTTTCCGTTTTCAATTCGATAGCCACCAGGCATTGTAGGTCGCGGTGATAAAACAGCAGGTCGAGCTCAAAATCGCTATTACCCACCTGCAACCGATATTCTTCGGCCATAAAAACAAAGTCGCGGCCCAATTCCAGAATAAAGTCTTTCATCTGGCTAATGAGCGCTTTTTGTAGCTGATTTTCGGTGTGATCTGGGGGTAAATTTAGGAATTCAAATACATAACTATCTTTAAATGAATCAATTAAAGTAAATTCTCTCACCAGTGGTGAGAGAATTGGATTGTCTTTCATTTCAGCGGATCCTGGCGACGCTGGCGACAGTTTTGTAGTCGCCAGCTTTTTCTTGCCAATCATAGTCCGCTCAAAAAAGGCTGCTACTGATCTGTCTTTCCAATTCTCGCTTCGTATATCGTTCCTGCACACAAAGCCGGAGGTAAAATTCTCTTTCTTCCAGACGGTGCATACCTAAAATCAGCAGGTTGTTGGTCCAGCTAATTTCTCTCAGCAATGCTGAGAGTTTTGGATGCTCTTTGTAGGTCTCATAAAACTGCTTCATGCGCCAGAGGTTTTTATCAGAATATCCTTTCAGATCAGGCGCTTTCTTTTCGATGTATTTTGCCAGTTGAGCAACTACCGATTTGCCCCAGGCCTGCACCTCTACCCTTTTACTGATATACTCACCGATATTCCAGTACAGGTTGATCATTTCGGTGTTGACAGCCTGAAATGCATTTGACCGGGCCTTTTTGATTAGTCTGATTACTTCCGTGAATTGTGATTCCAGCTTCATGGTTTAACTTTTTAGGATATTGTATACTTTCCTTTCCAGTATAAAAACATTGGTCCGGCGATGATAAGATCAGCCTCCGTGTAATTGAAGTTGAATTGATCTCGTAGAAGAAACATGCTGCGTAAGGCAGTATTGCAAAAGGTTGGTATTGAAAATGGGATCTAATGTAAAACGATGCCTGTTATTGTGCTATCCGCCTGCATTGAGTTTCCGGCGGAAGGAGGTGGATCGTACTGGGCTCGAACCAGTGACCTCTGCTCTGTCAAAGCAGCGCTCTAAACCAACTGAGCTAACGATCCGGGGGCTGCAATTTACAGTATCGTTTCCAATTAGATACAGGAAGACGATAAAAAATTGAAAAGGCGGCAACCAACCTACGACGGGATTCGTTAACTTTAAAAATTATCCTTTTATCACTTAAATCCATTGTATGAACCAGCAGATCATCAATCTCTTTGATGAATACACGCATAAACCGCTTAAACGCGAAGATTTTATCAAAAAGCTGGCATTGCTTACGGGCAGCATGGCAGCAGCCATGACAGCGCTCTCGCAACTGGAAGTGAAATATGATAACGCTGTAACGGTTGCTCCACAGGATGATCGCATTACTACAGAATACATTACTTATCCCGGCGACGACTGCACTATGAAAGGCTATTTTGCCAAACCTAAAAAGGAAGGTAAATACGGCGCAGTGGTGGTGATCCATGAAAACCGGGGCCTTAACCCACATATTGAAGATGTAACCCGCCGCGTAGCCCTGGCCGGATACCTGGCGCTGGGTGTAGATGCCTTATCGCCGCTGGGAGGCACTCCCAAAGATGAGGAGCAGGCCCGTGGTCTGTTTGCCCAACTGAATGCCAAGAAGAACATCACCAATTTTGCCAAAGCCTTTGATTACCTGAAAGCACGTAAGGATAGTAACGGGAAGACGGGCTGTGTAGGCTTTTGCTGGGGCGGTGCACTGGCCAACCAACTGGCTGTCAATGTACCAGACCTAAAAGCCGCTGTAGCCTACTATGGCCGGCAACCCGATGCTGCGGATGTACCCAGGATCAAGGCGGCAGTTCAGCTGCATTATGGAGGACTGGATGAACGCGTGAATGCGGGCATACCAGCCTATGAGGAAGCTTTAAAGAAAGCAGGTGTTAGCCACGAGATTTACATTTATGAGGGCGCCAACCACGCCTTCAACAATGATACAGCCCCTACCCGGTACAATGAAGCCGCGGCCAAACTGGCCTGGGAAAGGACGCTGAAGCTCTTTGGAGAAAAGCTGAAATAGCTACAAGAGAGAGCCAGCAGTGCAGAAAAGAGCATACTGTGAATGAAAATGCTGACGGTAGCTCATGAATTTTACTTAGCAATGCTAAAAAAAATGAAACATTACATATTGTAGATTGTTTTTTATCGTTAGAGCGTTGAGCCCACAGCTGCAGGATGGCCTGTGGTGAGATGGTGTCAGGATTGTACAACCTATTAAACTGATACAGGTGATGATGAGAAGACCCGTAACTCTATTACTGTTTTTTGCTTCGGTGGCAGCGATCTTATCCTTTACCGGCAAAACACCCCAAAAGCCCGATGGCCGTCAGAAAGCCGTACTGGGTACTATTGTGATTGATGCTGGCCATGGTGGCCCGGCAAGGGGCGCCAAAGGGCTGATTTCGTATGAAGCAGATGTAGCGCTTGCTATTTCCTTAAAACTTGGACAACGGATACAGGAAGCATTTCCTGAAATCCGGGTAGTATATACCCGCACTTCGGATACGGTTTTTGGAGTTCATGTGGATGCCCGGACTGCCAACCGGATGCGGGCGGAACTGGCCAATGAAGTAAAAGGGGACCTGTTTTTGAGTATTCACTGTAATGCCACGCCTCAAAAAGCAGGCGGCTGGTATGCCAAACGGGTGGTAGGACATACTACCAAGACGGTAACTGTAGGTAAGGGCGCCAAGAAGCGGAAGAAAACGGTGCGGGTGCCCATCTATGAGAACTATTGGGTAAAGAATGAACGGCATGGTACGGAAACCTATATATGGGCCGCCGACCGCAGTGGTGTAAAAAGTACCTTTATCAATGTAGAAGAAGCCGGCGAATTCTCTCCTGACAGCACAAGCCCCGCTACCCCACCTCCCGATATGAATTCACCAGAAGCCAGGATCAGGGCCCAGTTGTATGAAAAAAAATACTTCGGCAAAAGCCTCATGCTGGCCAATATGGTGGAGGAAGAATTTGCCAAAGGCGGCCGGGCAAGTGGTGGCGTAAAACAACGGAATTGGGAACAGATCTGGGTATTACAGGCCACCGGGATGCCAAGCATCCTGGTAGAGACTGGTTTTATCACCAATGAAGAAGAAGAAAAATACCTCAACAGTGAAGAAGGACAGGGAGAGGTTGTAGAAAGTATTATCACTGCCCTTAAAAAATACAAGGAAACACTGGAAGGCTCTACTATTACGGCTAAGCCTGAAGTTGTCGACACGACGAAGACCCGCGGTTTCTGATCATCCATTCAAAATATTAAAAGCTGTAGTACCTGCCGGTGCTACAGCTTTTCTTTTATGGGTAGAACTTCTGAATTATGAAACCTTCCGTCTTCTCAATTCTTTCTTGATTAGTCCCAGCTCCCTTCCTGTTTGTCCTGATACAGAAGAGTTCTCCTGCGCCCGGCGCATGAGGTAAGGGATTACATCATCAATAGGCCCGAAAGGCAGGTATTTGCTAACAGATAATCCTGCTTTGGCCAGGTTGAAGGTGATGTTGTCGCTCATCCCATATAATTGGGAAAAATGTATATGGGGATGGTTATGCGGCAATCCTTTCTGGTCGAGTAATTCGGCAGCGCGGAGGCTGCTGTATTCATTGTGGGAAGCTACTATGAGGGAGATCTTATCCAGGTGTTCGATGCAGAATTCCACGGCACTATTGTAATCACGGTCGCTGGCTTCTTTACTCGGTTGAATGGGTGAAGGGTATCCTTTCTCTTCTGCCCGCTTCCTTTCTTTCTCCATATAAGCGCCCCGCACGAGTTTAGCACCCAGGATAAACCTTTTTGCTTCGGCCTGTTGGAAACTATGGTGGAGAAAAGCCAGCCTGTCGTGACGATACAATTGAATGGTATTGTAAACTGTTACTTTATCGAGGTTGTACAGTTCCATCATCTGCATGGTCAATGCATCTACAGGATCCTGTATCCAGGTCTCTTCTGCATCTACCAGCACCCCTATATTTTTGGTGGCTGCTGCACTGATGATCTTGTGCATACGGCTAACCACTCTTTGCCATTCGGCTTTTTCTTCTTCGTTGAGCACTTCGGTATGCACTTTTCCTTCATAACCACTTCTATCTGTAGCAGCGGCATCAAGTTTTTCGAGAAGGGCAAAACGGGCAAAGCCGGTTACCTTGATGCTCATGAAAGGCATATTGTGCTGGGTAGCTGCATAGTTGATAACGCGGATAAACTCTTCGCAGGCATGGTCAAAGTTCTCCTCTCCTTCCTTGCCTTCGACGCCGTAGTCCAGGATGACCTGCACGCCAAACTGCTCCAATTTATTAGCTACACGGGCGGTTTCCTGGAGGGTTTCGCCGCCAACAAACTGCTTGAAAATGGTGTTGCGTATAAGCCCTTTGATAGGTAACCCTATCCGGATGGCCCAGGGGGTAAACCGGGTACCTAGTTTGACCAGGGAACCATATCCCATACTGGAAAAGAGAAAATTGGCTTTCTTCAGTTCCTGGTCTGTTTTATAAGCAAAGGCGTATTCTGTATTGTCAAATGAAATAACGGGGTGAGGATTATCCATATCTACTAACGAATGTTAGGCGCAAAAGTAAGGGAAGATTTCAGGATTATTAAATTTCACGTTGTAAGAATGATGCGCAAATCAGCCATTTTTTCTGAAAACAAGGATACATAAGTCGTTGATACCCGTAGGAAAACGCAAGCCTGGCAATATTCAACCGGTTGCACGGAAAGAATCGGGCCATTCGGAATTCAGGATCAGCGAAATGTCTTTACTTTGGCCCGCTATGACAATTACACATACAGATATCTGGAAATTCAGCATTCCCATGCATCCGTTTACGATCGCCACGGGCACGATGCATTTTGCACAGAATACCTTTATCCGCGTACATACGGATGCGGGTATTTATGGTGTGGGAGAATGTTCGGCCTTCCCCATGATCGCCGGGGAAACGCAGGCTACCTGTTTTGAGATGGCCAAAGACTTTGCCGCCCTGTGGAAGGGTAAGGATGCGACTGCCCTTACGGACAGGTTGCAGGAGCTGGATGCATTTACAGCTTTCAACAGCACGATCAAGAGTGCTTTTGATATGGCCCTGTATGACCTTGCCGCCAAACATGCTGGTGTTCCCTTGTACCAGTACCTGGGGGGAGCACAAAAAGAACTGGAAACGGACCTCACCATCGGTATCGATACGCCTGAAAACATGGCAGCCTCTGCAGCAGATTTTATTCAACGGGGAGTACGGATCATCAAGGTAAAGCTGGGCAAAAATGCCAAAGAAGATGTGGAACGGATCAAACGAATACGGCAGGCAGCAGGCGATAGTACTTTGCTACGGATAGATGCCAACCAGGGCTGGAGCTATGAAGATGCACAATATGCGCTGACTGCATTGGGCCAGTACAATATACAATTCTGCGAACAACCGATGCGGCATTGGAATGACCATCATTTACCAGCTTTAAGAAAACAGTCGCCCATTAAGATCATGGCAGATGAAAGTGTTTTTGATCATCATGATGCAGCGCGATTGATCGCTGCGGATGCCTGTGATTATGTGAACATCAAGTTTGCCAAATCGGGCGGTATTACAGAAGCGATCAGGATCAATAAAGTGTGTGCAGATAACAATATCCCCTGTATGATGGGCGGCATGCTGGAAAGCCGGGTAGCACTCACGGCTTTTGGGCATTTTGCACTGGCACATGACAATGTTGTTTTCTACGATATGGATACTTGTATGCTGGGGCATAAAACAGACCCGGTAACAGGGGGTATACGCTACAATGGATTCTTCCTGGAAGTACAGCAAGCAGCGGGTATTGGAGCAGACGCAGACGAAGCTTTTCTTAACACATTGGTAAAAGTAACGGTGTAGAAGGCAAGACGGGAAGTCCGGGAGTCGAAAGTCCGGAAGCAATACACTTTATCTACGAAAACTCTTGCTGCTCTCTGACTTTCGGACTTTTCTGACTTTCCGACTTCCGGACTTATATTTGCAGCATGAGCCAAAAAGCCAAGACAGCCAAGGAATCGTATGTAGTGATGACAGAACTGGTATTGCCCAATGACACCAATACTTTTGGTAACCTGATGGGTGGACGGTTGATGTACTGGATGGACATAGCTGCAGCACTGGCTGCCATGAAGCATTGTGCTGCCCCTGTAGTAACAGCTTCGGTAGACAATATTTCTTTTGAGAATCCCATTAAGCTGGGCAATGTGGTGCATATAGAAGCCAAGGTATCCCGGGCATTCAACTCCTCCATGGAAGTGCATATGAAAGTGTGGGGAGAAGATGCCATTCAACAATACCGTTACAAAAGCAATGAAGCCTACTATACTTTTGTAGCGCTGGACCCCAATGGACGTTCGCGCCCTGTTCCCCAACTTGTTCCTGAAACAGAAGAAGAGAAAAACCTCTTTGACAGTGCTTTGCGCAGAAGACAGCTGAGACTGATCTTAGGCGGTAAAATGAAACCCTCTGATGCTACGGAGTTGAAAGCGCTGTTTCAATTATAGGAGTTAGCTGCCAGCCATTAGCTGTTAGCAAAACGCCAGAGCTAATACCCAAAAGCTAATAGCTAGTACCTTCCTAAGCCTTCAGCTTTGCCCTGTGGTGTGCGCCTTTCAGCATCCAGGATTTACTTTGTTCGATAGCTTCCATCAGTTGGTCGAGGATCACTTCGGCCGGGGCTTCATAATCTATTTGCAAAGGTTCTTTAATGCGCACGGTGAGTAAAGTGCCTTTCTTCTTAAAACGCAATCCCTTTTTATCGAAGGCGCGCCAGAATCCATTGATCACAACAGGCACCACTATGGGTTTGGTCATCTTAATGATCAGCGCAGTGCCCTTGCGGCCGGGCGCAAATGGTTTAGTAGTTCCCTGAGGAAAAGTAATGATCCAGTTATTCTCCAGTGCACGGGCTATTTTGCGTGTATCAGAAGGATCCAATCCTTTACGGGTCTCTGTACCTTCCGGCCGCCAGGTTCTTTTTACGGTAATGGCGCCGGCCATGGTAAACAGGCGGCTGATCCAGGTAGCCTGCATGGTTTCTTCTGCCGCTACATAATATACATTGGTGAAAGGGTTGAGTAAATAATAAGGAACGCCGAGCTTGTTTTGCTTTCTCCATTTTACTGCACAAAAGATATGCAGGAAGGTGATCACATCGGCAAAGTAGGTTTGGTGATTGCTGACAATCAATACATTTTTCCGGGGAAGGTTTTTGATGTGTTCTGTACCGGAGATCTTTAGTTTGTTAAAGATGACTAAACCAGGATATGAAAACACTCCTACAATAGCGTAAATGAGCTTACGCACGATATGAATATGTTTGAGTCTTTCCCGAAACGAGCTCATGGACCTTGCATTTTAAAGATGGATCGAAATTAAGGAAATGTTAATAAAAACGTATGTTTATTGATAACGGCTGCAACGTTATGTAATTGCTTTCGATCCTACATCTATATAAAAAATAGATGTATGAAAAAGTTTATCCCAGTCTGTTTAATTGCATTGACATCTCTTACAGGGTTTTCGCAATCAACAGCCGTTAATCCGTTCCCGAAAACAATCACTGTAAATGGTGCTGCTGAGATGGAAATAGTGCCTGATGAGATCTATGTATTGGTGGATCTGAAAGAGTATGACAAGAAAGGCAGTGGTAAGATCAACCTGGAGAAGATCAAGACCGATTTTCTAAATAATTGCCGGAGTATCGGCCTGCCCGATTCAGTGATAACGATTGCTGCTTACGACGGCGATAACAGCAATCCCTGGATCAAAAAGAAGAAAAAGAAAGAAGACCTGCAGGCTTCTATTACCTACCAGGTAAAGTTTACGAACAGTAAGAAGATGGATGAATTGGTAGAGAAACTGGATGATGAGGCTACACAGAATTTCCGGATCGCCAGAACCTCCCACAGTAAGATCCAGGAGTTCCGTAAACAACTGAAGATCCAGGCTATCAAGGCGGCCAAAGACAAAGCCAATTACCTGGCAGCAGCTATTGATGAGCAGGTAGGCGCGGCAGTAACGATCAATGAACCAGGAGATGCTATACCTTTTGAGCCGGTGTATCAATACAGGCAGGCTGTTTCCAATATGGCCATGGATAGTGCAGGTGGCAGTGAAGCAGGTGTGGACTTTAAGAAGATGAAATTGCGGTATGAAATGCAGGTTGTGTTTGCGTTGAAGTAAACCGGCAATCGATAATCGACAATCGGCAATAGTGGCGGGTACCGGGTGGTGACAAACCAACTGGTACCCGCTTTTCCATTAATAATTAACGAGTTCTCCACATTGCCGGGGGTGGTTTTCATTAAGGGGAGCAAAGCCTTTATATTTGCCCCCCATGGCGAAAGCAGGCGAAGACACTCCCTTAATGCAGCAGCATAAGGCCATCAAGCAAAGATATCCTGATGCTATCTTGTTGTTCCGTGTAGGCGATTTTTATGAAACCTTCGGCGGGGACGCTATTATTGCGGCCCAGGTGCTGGGCATTACGCTTACCAAACGGAATAATGGAGCAGCCTCCGGCGCATCTGAACTGGCCGGCTTCCCTCACCATGCCATGGATACCTACCTGCACAAACTGGTGAAAGCAGGTTACCGGGTAGCCATCTGCGATCAGTTGGAAGATCCCAAACAAGCCAAAGGGATTGTAAAACGGGGTGTAACGGAAATGGTAACACCTGGTGTAGCTACCAACGACAAACTACTAGAGCACAACAGCAATAACTTCCTGGCAGGTATTCACTTTACAGATGACCAATCGGGTATTGCTTTCCTGGATATTTCCACAGGTGAATTTTATGTAGCCCAGGGCAACCAGGAATATATAGATAAGTTACTGCAAACGCTGAAACCAGCTGAGGTTATCTTCCAGCGCAGTTACCAGAAGCATTTCAAAGAAACCTTCGGCAGCAGGTTCTATACCTACACGATGGAAAGCTGGATCTTTGATGGGGCCTACGCTACAGAAAGCCTGGTAAAACACTTCGACGCTCGCTCGCTAAAAGGTTATGGAGTGGAAGATATGCCTGCGGCTATCATAGCTGCCGGCGCTGTATTGCATTACCTGAAGGATACAGAACATCCGAACCTGCAACATATTACTTCGATCCAGCGGATCGACCGGGAAGATTACCTGTGGATGGATCGTTTCACCATTCGCAACCTGGAGCTTACAGCCACTGGGAGTGGTGAGGCCGGCAATACTTTGCACAAGGTGCTGGACAATACGGTCTCTCCTATGGGAGCCAGGCTTTTGAAAAGATGGATACTGCTGCCGCTGAAAGATGCGCCCAAGATCAATGAACGGCTGAACCTGGTGGAGTTCTTTATCAAAGAAGTGGAGTTGAGGAACAAGGTGAGTCATCATATCAAACAGTGTGGTGATGTGGAAAGGCTGGTGAGCAAGATACCGGTAAAGAAGATCAACCCACGGGAGGTAATGCAAATAGCACGTGGATTACAACATGTGCTGGAGGTGAAAGAACTCTGCGCCGGTGTTACGGACCAATACCTGCAACAGTTGACCAGCTCATTAAACCCTTGCCGGGAGATACATGATGCCATTCTTCAAACGATCATGGAAAATCCGCCAGTAGCGGTGGCTAAGGGTGGCGCTATTAAAGAAGGGGTACATGGGGAACTGGACACGCTGCGCAAGATAGCCAGTGGAGGGAAAGAGTACCTGGTAGAACTGCAACAGAAGGAAGCGGAGATCACGGGTATTTCGTCGCTGAAGATAGGTTTCAACAATGTATTTGGTTACTACCTGGAGGTCACGAATTCGCACAAGAATAAAGTACCTGCTTCATGGATACGTAAGCAAACACTCGCCAATGCCGAAAGGTATATTACGCCGGAACTGAAAGAATACGAAGAGCAGATCACGGGTGCAGAAGACAAGATCATGGCCATCGAGGCGGAATTGTATGATAAGCTGTTACTGCAATTGCAGGAATTTATAGCGCCCATGCAGACCAACGGACATATACTGGCAATCCTTGACTGCCTGGTATGTTTTGCCGACAATGCGTTGCGGTACAATTACAAAAAACCAGTGCTGCATGAAGGTCATGAGCTGGAATTTAAAGAAAGCCGCCACCCGGTGATCGAGCGCAACCTGCTGCCGGGCGATCCTTATATTGCCAACGATATTTTCCTGGATCAGGCTTCTCAGCAGATCATTATTCTTACCGGACCCAACATGAGTGGTAAGAGTGCTATCCTGCGGCAAACAGCGCTTATTACGCTGATGGCGCATATGGGCAGCTTCGTTCCGGCTGATTCGGCCAAAGTTCCTTTGACGGATAAGATATTTACAAGGGTGGGCGCTTCGGACAACCTGAGCGGCGGCGAATCGACCTTTATGGTGGAGATGAATGAAACAGCCAGCATTATCAATAATTTCACGGCACGCAGCCTGATCATATTGGATGAAATAGGCCGGGGTACTTCTACCTATGATGGTATCTCTATTGCCTGGAGTATTGCAGAATACCTGCACAATGCCGGTTATGCCCCCAAAACATTGTTTGCTACGCACTACCACGAGTTGAATGAACTGGAGAATAAACTGCCCCGTGTGCGGAATTTCCATGTTACGAATAAAGAATCAGGCAATAAGATCGTTTTCCTGCGTAAACTGGCGCCGGGCGGCAGCACGCATAGTTTTGGTATCCACGTGGCCAAAATGGCCGGGATGCCCCCTGCCCTGCTTCAGCGGGCCAATGAAATATTACACCAGCTGGAGGAGAAGCATGTGGATGACAATACTCCTCAAAGTTCCAACATTGGGCAGGCTGTCAAGAATATCTCTGCCCCTAAGTTCCAGCTTTCAATCTTTGATGCGCATAGCGAAACCTTTGATGATATCCGCAAAGTACTGGATGGTATCGACATCAACCGGCTGACGCCTGTTGAAGCATTGCTAAAACTACAGGAGATCAAAAACAAGATCAAATAACCGCCCATCATCTTCGATTAACAATTATCAAAAACTCCAAGGGCTCGCACAATAACGCAATAAAGAATAATATGTGTCCGTTTGAAGAGTCCTATAACACTTACACCTTGTTCTAAGTACCAAGCATTCCATCGTACCCCGTGTTTTATCTTTATCCAATCCATTTATGAAAAGTATCCTGCTGATCTTTATCGGCACGAATGACTATTGCTTAAATACCAATTGTGAATTTTTAAACGCGCTACTTTGCCTATCAGGATCTATCCGACGATTATTGACAAGATGAACTGGTTATTTGTGCAAACCAGTAAGCAGCTGGACAATACCAGCATCACTTTACAAAGCCTTGCCGGACGCAAACTGTATGAACAGAAAACAGGCATGCTGCAGCCCGGACAAATGGTGAGTTTTCCGCTGGAAGCAGAAAGCCTCACGCCCGGCACGTATCTCTTACAATTGTTTGTAGGCAGTGAAATGGTCTACAAGAAGAAGATCAGCGTGGGATGAACGTGAAGACCCCGGGGTTCTATTTTACAAATAACTAAGCCACCAATGACGATGTGTACTCTTGTATGCGTTATACCTTTTACACACAGGGTACAACAAGAGAATGACAGTTATCCATACCAGGTATACTCCCCACAGGGGGAATCCAAAACCTATCGGTCTGAACAGGAAAGGCACCTGAGTAGATACAATATCTTTTGTACCATACCCCTGTAAGAAGAAAACTATGACTGTAATGGTGTGTATCAGGAAGAAATGCAATACATAGTAAAAGAAGGGCACCTGCCCGAACACTTTCGCAAACTCTGTTACGGGGCTCTTTACATGTTCCAACAATACCAGCGCGATCATGGCGATACCAATGGTGATGGTCATGTACATGAGTGAAGGCGGATATTTGTTTACATTAAAGAAGGAAAAAACAGTTCTGGTAGTGGTAGTCTGCGTAGTCCAGGGAACAGGATCACCGTAAGCATTGATCAACCGGAGTATGAAAAAGACAGCGATCAAACCAAGACCTGTATACAACAATATCTTCCTGCGTTGAGCCACCGGAAAACCAGGTGCAAAGAATTTACCCGCACAATAGCCCAGCAGCATAAGACCGGTCCAGGGTAAAAAGGGATAGACGATCAGGAAGCCACGGCTGGATGTAAATGGATAATAGGCAAAGTGGGCGCCATGCAGCAGATCCCACCAGAAGCCAAGACTTTCTTTTTTGGCCATCATAGCGGCTTCGGGATAATCCAGCGCATTATGTCCCAATACGATCACCATGCCAATCGCAAAAATAACTGCCAACGGAAGGCGTACAAGCAATCCCAATATGACCATGCTGATACCGATGGCCCAGATGACCTGTAAGATCAACAGGTTGTACAGGGGGTTAAAGGTCCAGCCCAGGGTTACGATCAACACTTCGGCCAGGATGAGCCATACCCCCCTTTTGATCAGAAAACCGCTGAGGCCTGCCTTTGATCTACGCAGACCTACGAGGTAGGAGGAGGTACCTGCCAGGAAAACAAAGGTAGGTGCACACAGGTGGGTTATCCAGCGGGTAATATAGAGAATGGGTGTGGTAGTAGCTGGATCGATTGGGTCGCTTTGAAAGGCCTGGGTATGGAAGAAGTCGCGCACATGATCGAGGGCCATAATGATCATCACAATACCCCGCAGTATGTCAATGGATTGTACACGGTTCTTCGTCATTACCAGTTGGCTCATGTTGAATTGATTTAAAGGTTTATTCAAAGGCGCAATAGGGTGCAAGTTCAAACAAATGGATAAGGATAACAATTACCTAAAGTGGTGAGAAAACAGGAAATGAGAAGGATAGAGGGTGAAACGTCAGATATGAAACACATCTTTCAGCCGATCGTACAACATGGAATAGATACCATAGTTGTGCAGGTAGGCTTTGCGCTCGTGTTCATTGGGCAGGGATCGTTCTCCTTTTGGGGAAGCGGATCCGGGGAAAGATAGTTCGTTGATGACACCCAATCCCTTCAATCCTACGATCGCAGCGCCGGTAGCGGATGCATCGGCCGCAGAGGAAACGATGATCGGCTTACCAAAGAGATCGGCCATCCATTGCAGCCAATGGGGCGACCTGGTAAAGCCTCCACTGGCATAGATATTTGTAACGGGTCCAATGGTTTCTTCGAGGGACTGGGTTACCTGGTACAAAGCAAAGTTAATTCCTTCTACGATGGCGCGCATAAAATGTGCCTGGGTATGGCGGGCATGAATGCCAAAGAATACTCCTTTGGCAGCGGCATCCCATACAGGCGCCCGCTCACCCTGCACATAGGGCAGGAAAACAAGTCCTTCTGCTCCGGCAGGTACCTGAGCAGCCTGCTGCAAAAACCATTCAAAATCTTCTGTCTGCTGAAAGGTACGGTCCAGGAAATGCTCGGCATACCATTTCAGCAATACGGCTCCGTTGTTGATCGGTCCGCCGGAAACATACCATTGCTCTGTGAGTATATAATTGAAGATGCGCTCCTTTACATCATGCTGTGGCTTGTGGGCCATCATGCGCACGGCACCACTGGTACCAATGGTGAGTGATACATCACCTGGCTGCATGGCGCCACTTCCTACATTGGCCAGGCATCCATCGCTGGCGCCTGGTATAAAGGGGGTAGCCTGGTCAATACCCAGCGCGGTGGCATAGGCTTCGGTGATGCCCTTTACAATATGGGTTGGGCTAACAGGAGTAGACAACCGATCGGGTGTAAGGCCTGTTATTAACAATGCATCTTTGTTCCAATCGAAATCATAGATATCAAATAAACCGGTAGCGGATGCAATGGAATGGTCGATGAGGTATTGCCCAAAGAAGCGAAAAAAGATCAGCTCTTTTATGCCTATGAACTTATGGGCTGCCGCAAACAGATCCGGTCGCTGCTCTTTCATCCAAAGGAGCTTGCACAGGGGCGACATGGGATGTATGGGCGTACCGGTGCGTTGATAGATGCGTTTACCGGTGTCGCTGTCTTTTAGCTGGGCGGCCTGGCGGCTGCTGCGCAGATCGGCCCAGGTGATCAGGTTGGTCAATGGTTTGCCTGCCTGATCCACGGCCAACAGGCTGTGCATGGCGCTGCTGAAGGCAATACCCAGTAAGGAGGAACTGCCGGTTTGGGCCGTTACCTGCCGGATGGTTTGTACCACAGCATTGAACAATACTTCGACATCGAGTTCATGTTCTTCAGCAACGGTAGCAAGGGGCATATAGGTAATATTGACCTGCGCTATTACGGTACCTTCCACTGTAAAAGCAATAGCCTTGGTATTGGTAGTACCAATATCTACCCCAATGATATGTTGCATAGGTTTAGTACTCACAAACGATATACCCCCAGGGTTCAATATTGAATGAATGATTCAACTTAAAGGGCTCCTTTGATCCCAGGAATAAATTCATGGGCTCTCCTACGAGTGTAGAGTCCTTGATGGCAATGGTTTGTTCCTTATTGCTAAGGTTGAGAATAACCAATACTTTGGCCTTTCCTTTTTCACGGACATAAGCATAAAGGGCTTTGTCGTCACCAACCGATACTTTCCTGAAAGCCGCATCGGTGGCCAGGGCTTCATTGCGCTTGCGCAGATTGAGTAGTGCGGTATAGAACGGTGCCCGGGCAAAGTTCTTAAAGCCCATATTGTCTTTTTCGAAGAAAGAGATGGCGCGTGTAACGGGTTCTTCCTGGCTGCCGTAAATGAGGGGCAAGCTGGCACGCATGGTTTGCGTTAGTACAGCAAAAGCGCCATGTTTTATACCAGGAAAGGTGCCGAAATCGCTTTTGTTCCAACTGTTCTCATCGTGGTTGCTGGTGAAGTACAAACGGACAGCGCCGGCGGGAAAGGTGCTGTCCTGTCGCATGAGCACGGAATCGAGGGATAAGGCATTGCGCTCGCCCGCTGCAACTTTCTTCATGGTCTGAAACATATCCCAGAAATAGCTGGCATCGAAACCAGCGGTATGCAACTCGCCTTTTTCCCCTTCTGCCAGCATGAATACGTTCCTCACCTGGCGCAGTTGCCGGATACAATCTTTCCAGAAATCGGTGGGCACTTCTCCTGCTATATCGCAACGGAAACCATCTATATCGGTTTCTTTCAACCAGTATTTCATGGCTGCGATCATGCTATCGCGCATCTCCTTGTTGTCAAAGTTCAGGTCACGGGTATCGGTCCAGTCGTTAACGGATCTGGCCTTGCCGGTACTATCGCGGTTATAGAAATCGGGATGTTGGGTAAGCCAGGGATGGTCGGCGCCGGTATGGTTGGCCACCCAGTCAACCACGACCTTAAAGCCACTGTCGTGTGCCTGTTGTACCAGTTGTTTGAAATCGGCCATGGTACCAAACTCGGGATTGATGGCTTTGTAGTCAGCCACTGCATAATAACTGCCTAGTGTTCCTTTGCGATCGGTCTTACTGATAGGCGTAACGGGCATGAACCAAAGTATACCTACCCCCATTTGTTTGAGCCTGGGCAAGGAGGCGGCAAAGGCTTTGAAAGTGCCTTCGGCTGTGTACTGCCTTAGATTCACCTCATATATGTTGGACTGTTTGATCCAATCGGGACCTGCTTTTACGGTAGTATCCGTTGGGGTTGCTGCTTTTTTCTCTTCCTCTTTGGGCATAAGCTTGCATGCTGGAAGGAAGGCTGCTATGAGGCAGGCTACAACAAGCATTCGGCAGGACACAGGTGGCATGTATACTAATTTGAGGAGGAAGTTAAGTGATTTTGGAGAAAGGTGATCCTACAAATCAAAAGGGGCGCCATTGATAAATGGTCCCCTCTTGTACTTAATATGAGCAGTATTAAAGTCTATGTTGTTAAATGATCTCCTTCAGTTTGGCTATCACGAGGTCGATCTCTTCTTTGTTGTTGTGCTTGCTGAAAGAGAAACGAACGGTAATCTGATTGGGGTTGTTGTTAACGGCGCGGATAACGTGTGAACCCTGATCGGCGCCACTGGTGCAGGCACTGCCGCCGCTGGCGCAGATATTGTTGATATCGAGGTTGAACAGGATCATTTCCGATTTCTCGGTTTTAGGGAAGGAGATGCTCAATACGGTATACAGGCTTTTGCCCAGGGTATCGCCATTAAAAGCAGTGTCTTTGATCTGCTTTTTCACCTGCTCCATCATATACAGCTTAAGGCCTTTGATATAGTTGCTGTCGGCTTCATATTGTGCAGTAGCCAGCTCCAATGCTTTGGCAAAACCTACGATGCCATATAAATTTTCTGTACCAGCACGCATGTTGCGCTCCTGTGAGCCACCATGAATATGAGGCTTGATCTTTACATTTTCATTCACGTATAAGATACCCACGCCTTTGGGGCCATGGAATTTGTGTCCGGCGGCGGTGATGAAATGTACGGGTGTATTGCGCAGATCGAAGGGGAAATGGCCTACGGTTTGGACGGTATCGGAATGAAATATGGCGCCATATTTTTTGCAGATCCCGCCTACGGCATGAATGTCGAGTATATTACCAATTTCGTTGTTGGCGTGCATGAGGGTGACGAGGCATTTATCGTCACAACCTGCCAGCAGCTGCTCCAGGTCTTCCAGATCAATGTGACCATTGGGCAGGAGTTTTACATAGCTGAGGGCTACCTGGCCACGGTGGTAGAGATTTTCCACGGTATGCAGGGTAGCATGGTGTTCGATGGACGAAGTGATGATGTGGCGGCAACCAAGGTCATGTACAGCGGCATTGATGGCTGTATTGGAACTTTCTGTTCCGCCAGAGGTAAAGAATATTTCTGCGGGATGGGCATTCAGTATTTTGGCCACTGATTTACGGGCAGTTTCAATAGCCAGCCTGGTCTCGCGACCGTAAGAATAGATAGAGGATGGGTTGCCAAACTTTTCGGTCAGATAAGGCATCATGGCTTCCAATACCTGCGGATCCAGGGGAGTGGTAGCCGCATTGTCGAAGTAAATACGTGATGTGTGGCTCATGGGGCGCAAATTTCCGAAATATTTTAATTGAAAGTATCCCCTAAATGGGTTTGATGATTCCGCATGTAAAGGAGGAGTTCACTAATAAGATTTTAAGAATTAAATAGATTAGATAGAAATTCTTCAATAAGTAAGGTCAATTATTGAATAACCGAAACAAACTCATTGTCCAGTGATTCAATGGGTTAAGTCGGGAAGTCGGAAAGACCGCAAGTCCGCAAGACGGGAAGTTTGAAGGCCCAGGACCGTTTACTTTCGGACTTGCGGACTTTACTGACTTCCGACTCTGCTTTATGCTTTTGTTAGCAATGAAATGAGGAACTTTGGCGTTATTATTGTCGGTCTTTCCCAGCTTTTTATATTGTTAAATTTTCGAGATATGCGTTGGATAACCTTTTTACTGTTGTTCTTTTCTGTGAATGCTTTTTCGCAGTGGAAGGATTATAAGATCAATGCGAATGGAGATACGCTCAACCGCATTGATGTGATCGGGCGCAAGCAGGGGCCCTGGGTGAACCGTTTTGAAACAGTAAGGGGTGAACCTGGCTTTGAAGAGGAAGGTTGGTATGTGCACAACCGCAAGGATGGCGAATGGCGCCTGTTTAGTCTTCAAGGCGACCTTGTAGGGGTGGAATTTTACAAATGGGGATTGAAGGACAGTGTATGCCGCTACTACAGTAAACATGGGGAGCTGCGGCTGGAGCAAAAATGGAAGGCCATCAACCCGGATAAACAGTTTGATACACTGCTCATTGAAGACCCGGATAAACTTGATACTTACCGTACGGTGATCGTGAAAAATGAGGGCGCTTCGCTCCGCCACGGCACCTGGAAATACTACGATCCGGAAACGGGCGACCTTGCCCGTACCGAAAGCTATACACTCGGCGAGCTTGATAAAAACAAGACTACCACTGCCGCGCCTACCGCCAAAAAAGAAGTGACCAAGCCCAAAGAGGTACTGGACTTCGAGAAAAAGAATGCCGGCAAGAAGAAGGTCAGGGTTCGCGACGGCAGCACAGGTAATTGAGTAGCTGTCAGGTATTAGCTGTCAGGTATTAGCTTTTAGGTGCTAGCTGTTAGCTATCATACCTGAAAAGTCTATACTGGTGTGAAGAAGGCTTAATTAAGCTAACCAGTGGATAATCAATAGCCAATCGTACCATCATCTACGGCTGATCCTACCAGTATATCCTCGTCAGGTCCTCTATAACTCCTCGTCATGTCCTCTATAGGTCCTCGTCAGCTTTTTTCATATTAGCCTTTTAGTTATTTATAAATCAACAATAAGCATCCTTTTACCCTGGTTTTGAAGGTGGATGATCGCTAATTTGGGTTCCCCGGGCCATCCAGCCATTTTCCGCTGGCGGGCAAAAGTTTTCCGTTTGTACCGACTGGATTTGGCGGAATAATAAAATGATGTAGATTTGATATCATATTGATATCAACCCAAAACACTACGTTGTATGCAAAAGATCATTAAACCCATGTCAGGCTTCCTGGCGCTGCTGCTTTCCTTATTGTTGTTTATTGGCGCCATTTTCTTCTTTGCGTCGAGTAAAGAGCACAACAGCTTTGCCGTTTATGGGTTGCTGTGCTTCCTGGCCAGCCTGTACCTGTCGCTGGGCATTATTGTCATCAGCCCGAATCACTCCCGCGTATTGACATTCTTTGGTAAATATGTAGGTACGGTGAAAGAAAATGGATTGCTGTTTGTGAATCCGCTGTACAAAAAGCAAAAGATATCCTTAAGATCTGAAAACCTGGAAAGCGCCAAGCTCAAAGTAAATGACAAGATGGGTAACCCCATTGAGATCGCGGCAGTGATCGTATGGCAGGTGAGCGATACGTATAAAGCAGCTTTTGAAGTAGAGAATTATGATCATTATGTAAAAGTGCAAAGTGAGGCGGCTGTACGTCACCTGGCCACAACCTACGCTTATGATCATATGGAGGATGAAACGGCAACGATCACCTTGCGTGATGGCGGTGAAAAGGTAAATGAAATGCTGGAGAATGAATTGAATGAGCGTCTGGCACCAGCTGGTATATTGGTAAAGGAAGCGCGCATCAGCCACCTGGCCTATGCAGCAGAAATAGCAGGGGCTATGTTGCAACGCCAGCAGGCTACAGCCATTGTGGCTGCCCGTACCAAGATCGTGGAAGGAGCTGTGGGTATGGTGGAAATGGCTTTGGAACAGCTTTCGCGCAAAGGGATCGTGACGCTGGATGAAGAGAAAAAAGCTGCGATGGTGAGCAACCTGATGGTGGTATTGTGTGGTGAAAGAGGCGCGCAACCGATTCTGAACACGGGTACGCTGTACCAATAATTGTGCTGGATGAAAGTGAAGAAGCCAACAGGCAAGATACTGTTTAAGGAAACCCAGCAGTTCAGGCAGGCCTGGTTGTGGGCAATCATCATCAGCGGTTCGTTGATACCACTTGTGCTGGTATCGGTACTGTTGCCGCAGGATAAAAACATTACCTGGAAAGAGGCATCGCTCACCATCGCCCTGATAGCAGGCATTTCGTGTATTAATATAGCGGCCTTCTATCTTACGAAACTGGAAACGGTGGTAACGGAGGATGGGCTATTCTACCGCTGGCGGCCTTACCGGAAGCGGTACAGCCAGGTAAGCTGGGAACAGATAGCTACTATCACGGTAAAGAAATATCCTTATCTCAAGTATGGTTATCATTCCAACAGGGATTTCGGTAAGGTGCATACCATCGATGGTAATCGCGGTATATTGTTTGAACTTGTTGGTGGGAAAAGGGTTTATATTGGTACGCAAAAATTACCAGCCCTGCAACACACGCTTGAACACATCAAACCAGTGATGGTACAAACGAAATAAACCCAATTAATAAAATCCATTGGCTGTGAGTAGTAAGAAAAACTTTGTACTACGGATAGATGAAGAGACCTTCAAGTCGCTTGAAAAGTGGGCGGGGGATGAGTTCCGTAGTGTGAATGGTCAACTGGAATGGATCATTGACCAGGCTTTAAAGGATAGCGGCCGCAAGAAGAAAGCTGAGAACCCGCCTAAAACGCATGACAAAAAACAGCCATAGGGATTTGCGGGAAACCGGGATAAGCGGTTAGCAAGGCGAGCAAGGGTGTCGTACCTTTACATTACTTTAAACTTTTATAAAACCATAACCATGAGCAGAAGCAATTTGATCGTTTGGGTGATCCCTTTTGTATTTGCCCTCTTCGGTATGTTACTCAAAGCCTGTCATTAGAAGCATACAACATATTTAACTATCGCCAATGCCCTGTGCGCTGGCGATTTTTTTATGCCTGACATCGTGCATCGGCAATCCTATACTTCGAAGCCGTGACCAGGTAACAAAAAAACGCCACGCTGGTGCGTGGCGTTGTACAAGAAAACTTATTAATAAGCTTAGAATGCTTTTTTCTTCTCTTCAGCTTTTTGCATTGGGTTGATACCTGAAGATTGGCCACGGGCTGCCTGCTTTTGTTTAAACACTGTAAACTTGGAAGGCGCTGCGATGGTGCCCCAGGTATTGTTGCTTTCATTAATATCGGCTGTTTCACGATTGGGATCCAGTTTTACGGATTCCACTTCTTTATCCTTCATGAAAGTCTTGATCACTTTTGTTTCATTGAGGCGCCATACCTGTGCAGGTATACGGTCCACTTCCTTGGTGCCATCCTTGAATGTCCATTCTACAATGATGGGCATTACCAGGCCACCTTTATTGCTCAAAGTAAGTTCATAGAAATGCTTACCGGCGGCTTTTTGCTTGGCTGCATCATCAGCAGCTTCTATGTTTCCTCCACTTACGGGCACTGTATAGCTGGTGGTATCATATGGTTCCAAACCGCGGGAATAACGCCAGTAGAAATCACGCAGGGTAGTATCCTGGTCAGTGAGGAACTGGATGTTCTTGTCATCGCGGTTGCGTTGTTTGGAAACATCGGTATCAAAAGCAGAGGTCATGGGCTTTTCCAGCTTGCGCGTAGAGGTAGCTCCTTCTTTTGCAGGTGGCGGATTGTAGGCTATATCTGCTTTGAAATATTTAAGGGTGTCGATGGCAATATCGCAGGCATCGGTACCAAAGAACCATCCTCTCCAGAACCAATCAAGGTCTTCACCGGAAGCATCTTCCAGGGTGCGGAACAGATCGGCAGGTTCAGGATGTTTGAAGGCCCAGCGGCGTGCATATTCTTTGAAGGCATAATCAAACAGATCGCGACCCATGATGGTTTCGCGCAGCATGTTCAACCCGGTAGCGGGCTTGGTATAGGCATTGGGGCCAAAACCAATAATGTTCTCAGAATTGGACATGATGGGCTCCAGCTGATTCTTGGGCAAACGCATGTAATCCACAATGGCCCAGGCTGGTCCTTTACCACGGATGGGGAATTTATTGTCATACAGCTCTTCGGTGAGGTATTCCACAAAAGAGTTCAATCCTTCATCCATCCAGCTCCACTGACGCTCATCGCTGTTGATGATCATGGGGAAGAAGTTGTGGCCTACTTCATGGATGATAACACCCAGCATACCGTATTTGGTAGCTTCTGTATAAGAACCGTCTTTTTCTGTACGGCCATAGTTAAAGCAGATCATGGGGTATTCCATACCATTGGCCGCTTCAATACTCTGTGCAACAGGGTACGGATAAGGAATGGTGAATTTGGAATAGCTGCGGATGGTATGTGCTACGGCTTTGGTAGAGAACTTACGGTATAAACCGTAAGCCTCTTTTCCGTAAAAGCTCATGCACATTACTTTTTTGCCTTCCACATAAGTAGGCATAGCGTCCCAAACAAATTTGCGGGAAGCTGTCCAGGCAAAGTCGCGTACATTATCGGCTTTGAAGATCCAGGTCTTCTTGTTGGTGCTTTTCTGGCCTTCTGCTTTCTTCGCTTCCTCGATAGTCACTACTTCTACAGGCTCTTTGGAGGTTTGTGCTTTTGTCCAGCGGCCCAACTGTGCAGGCGATAAAACCTGTGCATAGTTCTGGCATTCGCCGGTGCCGCCTACTACGTGATCGGCAGGTACTGTCATTTGCACTTTAAAGTTGCCAAAAGTGAGGGCAAACTCTCCCCTACCGGTAAACTGGTGGTTTTGCCAGCCTACGGCATCGCTGTATACGCAAAGACGGGGATACCACTGTGCCATGGTAAAGAGGTGATTGCCATCTTCCGGGAAGTATTCATAACCACCACGGCCGCCCATCTTCATACGGTCGGAGATCTTGTAATTCCAGTTGATGGTGAAGGCAAATTTCTGCCCTGGCTTCAGGGGAGCAGCCAGTTCTACACGCATCATGGTCTTGTTGATGGTGTACTTCATGGGTTTGCCCAGTGCATCTACCATTTTGGTGATGTTGAAGCCATAGCCATTGTCGTTCCTGCTTTCTTCCAGCTGGTCAATTGCCGCTGTATTCAGCTGGGTGCCCATGGTCCTGCTGTTCTGGTAGTTGGCATTGTTGACAGAGCTGTGCTCATTTTCATCCATCTGCAACCAGAGATAGGTCAATGTGTTGGGCGAGTTATTAAAATACGTGATCACCTCGCTGCCAGTAAGCTTGAGATTGGCCTCATCCAGCTCACATTTGATGTCATAGTCAGCTTTTTGCTGCCAGTACTTGGGGCCGGGGGCTCCGCTGGCAGTGCGGTACTCATTGGGCGTTGGTAAAATGGTGCCCAATTGCTCGAATTTGTTACCGTGGTTGGAGCCGGGGTTGTTTTGTATGTTCTGGCCATACGTCACACTAAACAAACCTGCGAATGCTACTCCCACGAGCAGTGATTTTCTCATCATGTGTGTTTTTATTATGCGGAAATCGTTGATATGCCCAAATCAGTGAAAATACCAGGATGATGGCGGATGCTACACGCAGCCAGTTTATCCTGGAGATCTTTAATAACTGCACAATTACCCAGGAAAGGAATAATATGACCACTACCACTAGCAGCTGTGCAGCTTCAATACCCAGGTTAAACGCCAGCAGGTGGGACACCAGTCCTTCCTTTCCTTCGAGGCTCAGGAACTGCCCGGCAAATGCCAGTCCATGTATTAATCCAAAGAACAAAGCAAAGAAATAGATCAATGGCAAACGCTTTTGCTGTGCAACAGCGGGTTGCGTAATATTATTGATACAAGTAGCTGCAATCGTAAGTGGAATGAGAAACTCAATCCATGCTGTTGAAAAATGCACATAGTTCAATGCGCTCAATGCCAAGGTAATAGAATGCCCGATGGTGAAAGCCGTAACCAGGATCACCACTTTTCGCCAATCCTGCCACAGGTAGCGCAGACAGAGGGCTGTCACAAACAGGATGTGGTCCATCGCATCCAAGGTAAGGATGTGTTCTATGCCGAGTTGAAAATAAAATGTAAAATCTTGCATATTCCCAAGCGGGTACCAAAATAATTAAGAGATTTGTAACAGAAAAATTTATGATGTTAATGGTGCTACACCTCTATAAGTGGTTAATCCTGTGTGGAAGTCTGTTTACCGGTCCGGCCGGCCAGCCCTCCTCCCCTGCCGACCTGCATCCGCTCTACGTTAGCGTAACGGAGATCAATCACAATGCTACGGATAAAAGCCTGGAAATAAGCTGTAAGATATTTACGGACGATTTTGAAAAGACCCTTGCCGGGCTGTATAGTAAGAAAGTAGACCTGTTTAACCCCAAAGACAAAGCAGAGACCGAGCGACAAGTATCGGAGTATGTACGCAAACGGCTTATTGTAAAGCTGGACGGGAAGGAAGTGGCGCTGGAATTTGTAGGTTTTGAGCGGGAAAATGATGCGGTCTGGAGTTATTTTCAGGCAGCCGTACCGACGGCGCCGAAAAAAGTAGAAGTGAGTAATAGTATTCTCTACGAAACTTACGATAAGCAACTGAACCTGATGCATGTTACCGTAGGCGGTACCCGCAAGAGCACCCGGCTCAACTATCCGGATAAAGAGGCAAAATTTGAGTTCTAAAAATAGGGCGCAGTGCTTACATACATTATCAGAGCCCTAACAATATATCTTCACACTGCGCCATTGCGTTTTCCGAGGTCGATTGAAATGAACATTTATTGATTAAATGGTCAGGGATTCATCTTTATTTGATCCTGGTGTACTGTAACATCCATTCGTACATATTCATATTATTTTCCTTATAAGTAGGGCTGGTTGCTTTTGTCCAGGCATCATGCCCACCGGTAGGCCATAAAGTAAGTTTGGCTTTAACAGGTGGATTCAAGGCATTAATCTTAGTTATCCAGCTCTTTGAAGTGCTGGATGCTACGGTGCCATCATCATCGTTGTGAAAGGCCCAAACAGGCAGCTTAGCATTGGCTATGTTTTTAACCTTGGTATCATTGGGACCTGATGCTCCACAGATAGGTGCTATGGCTGCGATCCGACTGGCATAAGTGCCTGCAAAATCCCAGGTATATCCTCCGCCCATACTCAAACCACTCACATAGATACGGGTAGTATCGATCCGGTATTTGTTGATGGCGAAGGTGATCATATCGTTTATATCCTTTGCTACGGTAGTATAATCCCATTTCTTAATCTGTGGTGATATGACAATAAAAGAATAGTTCTTACTGCTGACCACAAAGTTGGGTGGAAATTTCTTGTCTTTAATCAGTCTTGCCACACCTACATTGGCTGCATTGTACAATTGGGTGGATCCGTCGCCCAACTCACCAATACCATGGATGAATACCAATAATGGATATCGCTTGGTAGTGCTGTCATACAGCGCCGGCAGGGCTTGCTGATAACCTCCGATGTTGCCATTTACATTTATAGTGATCCCTTTCTGAACCGGAGGTTTCGTTTCTACTACATTGTTGTAAGCATTTACAACAGCAGGCTTGGTGCCACCACCATCAGGCTTACCAGGTTCATCTTCACTCACATCTTTCTTACAGGAGGTAGCGGCCATTACGGGCACGATGAGGACTAACAGGAACTTGATCGCGTTTTTCATAAGTTTGAACTTTTTAAGGTTGTCGTACGGATCGGATGAGGTCAAAGATGGTGCCATTTTAGCAACGGATCAAGCGTATAAGTGATCGAAATGTTAAAACCGTATTTTTACTGGTGTAGTGGGAAAGTTTACAAGATGAGTAATTGACGAATGTCGTCCAAACATGCCACAGGCCTGAATTTCAGGCCTGTAGGTATTTGATATTCGTCAATAAATATTTTTGCTTAATCTTCTTCCATTTCTTCTTTGATAGCGTCGGATATGTTGACGAGCACTTTGTCGATGCGTTGTGCATCCATATCTATGATCTCAAAAGTGAAACCTTCCCAGGAAAGGGTATCGCCGGTATGGGGTATGCGTTCCAGCTTGTGTAAAATGAATCCAGCCAGGGTGTCGAACTCCTGCTCACCCTCATGCATATATTCAGTTTTTTCAAAGCGGTCGAGGAAATCATAAAATGGTATTTGTCCATCCACCAGGTAAGAACCATCCTGTCTTTCCACGATCTCATAATCCACTTCATTGATCTCGGGCATACCGCCTACGATCGCTTCCAGGATATCGTTGAGGGTGATCATGCCCTGCACACTGCCATACTCATCTACAATGAAGCAGGCATGGTTCCTGGTAGCTTTGAATTTTTCCAATACGTTATAGGCAGTCACATTTTCCGGAACAAAGAGGGCCGGTTTCATGATCTGTTTAAATAAAGTAAGGTCATTGGTGACATACATATCCTTTAAGGATATCATGCCTTTAATATTATCGAGGTCGTCCTCACAGATAGGATATACCGAGTGGGGCTCGGTAACGATCTTATCCTTGATGGATTCTTCATTGTCCGTTACATCAAACCAGATGATATCACTGCGGTGTGTCATCAGGGAAGTGATGTTGCGATCTCCGAGGTGGAAGATGCGTTCAATGATCTCCTGCTCCGCTTCTTCAATGGTACCCTGTTCGGTACCTTCACTGATAATGGCTTTGATCTCTTCTTCTGTAACCTGGTTATCTTTGGCCTTGAGGCGCAAGAGGGTTACGATAACGGTAGTAGATTTGGTAAGAAGCCAAATGAAGGGATAGGTGATGAGGCTCACTATGCGCATGGGGCCTGCCACCAGTTTGGCTATGGTTTCGGGTCTTGACAAACCGATGCGTTTGGGCACGAGTTCGCCCAATACCAATGAAAAATAAGTGATCAGGATAACCAATACGGTTGTAGCAATGCCATTGCTGTAGGCCCTGAGGGATTCGAACCGGTTGATGTACACAACCAGGTCGGTCTTCAACTGTTCGCCGGAATATACACCGGTCAGGATACCAATGAGGGTGATCCCAATTTGAACAGTAGAAAGGAAATGATCGGGATGATTGGCCAGTTTTAAAGCCTCCTGCGCCCTTTTATCGCCTTTATTGGCCTGTGCTTCCAGTCTGGCTTTGCGTGAAGAAACCAGTGCAATTTCAGCCATTGAAAATAATCCGTTCAGTAGTATTAATCCAAGTATTATAAAAATCTCTGCCATGAGGGCTATTAATTTAACTAAGCTAATCTAAGTATTCCGATCTTGTTATTAAATAATTTACCGGTAGCAAAACCGATACCGCAGCCTAGCAGGGCGCCACAAAACACGTCGAAGGGATAATGTACCCCCACATATACCTGCGTATAGGCAATCACAAAGGCCCAGACAAAGAAGAGGCCTGTCCATCTCCCCAATACAGTGCGCAGGGTGAGAAAAAAGAACGTGGCCTGGGCAAAATGACTGCAGGCATGGGAAGAGGTAAAACTGGAGCTTTTAGGGCAGTAGTTGATAAAAAAACGAATATGTTGAGCCACGGATGCGTCCTGGCAAGGGCGCACCCGCATAATGTTCTGTTTAATGATCTGGCTGCTAAGGATATCAGCCAGGGCTGCAGTCAATACAACGCCCAAAAGCCACCAAAGCCCCCGGATGCCAAAATTCATGGTTACAAAGAGCACCAGGAACAAATAAAGGGGTATCCAGAAGAAAGTTTCCCGCATAAAAGGGAGCACTGTATCCAGAAATGAACTGCTCCAATTCTGGTTAATATGGGTAAGTAGCCATGTATCAAAGGGTTGTATTTGTTGCCAGAATGTTAACAGACCGGCGGCAGGATCAAATATCATAGTAACAAAAATAAAGAAAAGCAAGGATTCCCTTAATTTTAGCGCTTTATTTCATTGTAATGAAACGAATTATAAAGCTTCCCACCCTGATACGCTGGATGTTATGGACAGGATTTATTCTGTTGATCCTGTTTACGCTGATGCGTTTGGGGCTTTACCTGTTTTTCAATAAGCAGGGCAATTCGTTGGGTGAGCTCGGTAAAACCTTCTTTCTGGGCCTGCGGTTTGATCTCCGGACCATATCGATCGTTCTGCTGATCATGCTGCTAATTGGCAGTATTCGCTGGCTCCATCCTTTTGTGAGTCAACGCGGGCGAAGGTTCTGGACCATTTTCTTATACATTGTAGTTTTTGTGTTCCTGTTTCTGTTTGTGGTGGATTTTGCACATTATGCCTACCTGGTACAAAGGCTTAATGCGAGTGTGCTTAATTACCTGGAAGATGCCGGTATCTCGATGAATATGGTATGGCAATCTTATCCGGTGATCCGGCTCATACTGGGCCTGGCAGTGAGTACCTGGATGGTGATGTGGTTTATCCGCCGTGCCTACCGGCGTGTTAAGAACCGGCCTGAACCTGTTACAAAAAGAACGAGGATCATCAGTTTTATCGTATCCTTCCTGGTACTTGGCTTTTTTTGCTTCGGCAGGTTCAATCAATATCCATTGCGCTGGAGTGATGCCTTTGCTTTAGGCAATGACTATAAGGCCAACCTTGCGCTGAATCCTTTTGAATCTTTTTTCAATACGCTGAAGTTCCGCAACAAGTACGATGAGAAAAAGGTGAAGGCTTTGTATCCGGTCATCGCACAGTATTATAACCTGCCCGCTGCTGATTCTGTATTAAATTATGAAAGGATCGTGGCGCCACGTGCAGGCGCTATCACTACCAGGCCAAATATTGTGCTGGTGATCTGTGAATCCTTCAGTGCTTATAAAAGCTCCATGTGGGGCAATCCATTAAACACAACGCCCTTCTTCGATAGCATGAGCCGTAATGGCTTGTTCTTTGATCATTGTTTTACGCCTACCTATGGCACAGCGCGTGGCGTGTGGGCTACCATCACCGGTATTCCGGATGTGGAAGTACCTAAAACGGCCAGCCGCAATCCCGGAGCAGTAGACCAGCATAGTATCATCAACGATTTTGCAGGCTATGAAAAATTGTACTTCCTGGGTGGAAGCGCCAGCTGGGCCAATATACGGGGGCTGCTGACGAATAATATTACTGATCTGAAATTGTATGAAGGGGAAGATTTTAAGTCGCCTACCGTGGATGTATGGGGTATCAGTGATAAGAATCTTTTCCTCGAATCGAATAAGGTATTGGCAGAGCAGGGCAAACCTTTCTTTGCGGTGATACAAACAGCCGATAACCATCGCCCCTATACTATTCCGCAGGAGGACCAGGCAACTTTTAAAAAAGTGAATGTGCCGCTAGACTCTTTGCAGAAGTATGGATTTGAAAGCCTGGAAGAATTGAACGCATTCCGCTATACCGATTTCTGTTACCGTACTTTTATTGAAGCGGCACGTAAGGAAAAGTATTTCGCCAATACGATATTTGTATTCATTGGTGATCATGGTATCCCAGGCAATGCAGGTAATATGTTTCCCCAGGCCTGGACGGAACAACGGCTTACATCCATGCATGTTCCTTTGCTGATGTACAGTCCTTCACTGATCACACCACGCCGCAGCAATATGATCTGTTCACAGGTGGATGTGTTACCTACCATCGCCGGACTCTCAAATATCCCTTATACAAATACCACACTGGGAAAAGACCTGCTGGACTCTGCCACGCATCCTTTTGCTTTCATCTTCGATCCTGATAACAATATGTCGGGCGTGGTAAAAGGAGATTTTTTCTTCCGGCATCAACCTAAGTCGGGCAAGGATGAATTGTTTTCCATCACTACCAATACGCCCCTGGGCAAGGATTCGGTTACCGAAGCTGCCGGCCGGGATATGAAGCAGCTAACAGAGGCCCTGCATGAAACGGCCAAATACCTGTTGCTGAATAATAAGAAGAAGGCAGCAAGGCAACCAGGCAACTAGGCATCGAGTGGGACTTTTTGTCTAATTGGCAGGTGAACAACCGGTTGTCCGGGCCTGGTTTTCCACAATTTTGTTCTATGTCTTTTTCTTTCCTTAATTTCCGGTTTCGATGCTTGTCCATCTCATCCTGTAAAATACCCATAAGTGGTAATATCTGCGTAGTAGCAAACACCCTATTTTTGTAACTGATAAAACCCTTGGCACTGTGGCATTGATAAAAAGCATATCAGGTATTCGTGGAACAATTGGCGGTAAAAGCGGAGATAATCTTACTCCATTGGATGTAGTAAAGTTTGCTGCCGCCTATGGCAGTTGGTTACTGGAAAAAGAAGGTTCCCATCGTACAGTAGTTATTGGCCGGGATGGCCGTATCAGTGGCTCGCTGGTACAGCATCTGGTAGTTAATACCCTTCTCGGATTGGGTATTGATGTGGTAGATGTGGGTTTGTCCACTACTCCTACTGTTGAAATGGCAGTAGTATGGGAAAAGGCGGCCGGCGGTATCATTATTACAGCAAGTCACAATCCTAAAGAATGGAATGCCCTGAAGCTCCTGAATGAGCAGGGTGAATTCATCAGTGCTGCTGATGGCGCGATCGTATTGGACAAAGCCAGTAAGGAAGACTTCGCCTTTGCGAGTGTAGAAAAGCTAGGTACTTACAGAGTTCTTGAAACCAGCCTGCAACAACATATTGATGCTGTTCTGAATTATCCGCTGGTAAATGCAGAAGATATTCGTAAAAAGAAATACAAGGCCGTGGTAGATGTGATCAATTCTACCGGCGCTATGTTTGTCCCTCCCCTGCTCAAGGCATTGGGTGTGGATAATGTGATCGTGCTGAATGGTGAGGTAACTGGTAAGTTTGCCCACAATCCGGAACCTTTGCCGGAAAATCTTACTGAACTCAGCAACGCAGTGCGCAAACACAAAGCTGATTTTGGTATTGCGGTTGATCCGGATGTGGACCGTCTTTGCTTTGTGTGTGAAGATGGCAGCATGTTTGGCGAAGAATATACGCTGGTGGCTGTGGCTGATTATATACTGAGCAAGAAAACGGGCAATACGGTTAGCAATATGAGTAGTACCAAGGCCCTGAAAGAAGTAACCATCAAGCATGGCGGTGAATACTTTCCATCAGCCGTAGGTGAAGTGAATGTGGTTACGAAAATGAAAGCCGTCAACGCTGTAATTGGTGGCGAGGGCAATGGTGGTATCATCGTTCCTGATTTCCATTATGGCCGCGATGCGTTGATTGGAATTGGTTTGTTCTTAAGTTCACTGGCTACACACAAGAATGGCATGAAGTCGTTCCGTGCCCGTTATCCTGATTATTTCATTTCCAAGAATAAGATTGAGCTGGAGAATGGTATTGATGTGAAAGCCATTTTCGAGCGCATTCAAAAGAAGTATAAGCACCAGCCTGTTAATACAGAAGACGGATTGAAGATTGAATTTGACAGCGACTGGGTACATCTTCGCACTTCCAATACGGAACCAATTATCCGTATCTATGCGGAAAGTAATTTCGAAACAACGGCCAATAATATAGCCCTTCGCCTGATGCAGGACATTAAGGAGTCATTGTAGGGATTAGCTTTTAGCCTTTAGCTGTTAGGAATACAAGAATACAGGAGTCGATTTTCGGCTTTTAACTATAAGACCTGAAAGGTTTCTCCCGGTTTAGCCAGGGGAAGTCTCTCAGGTCTTCTTCTTTTATTATCTTTAGTTCAATGAAAGCTTTGATCATCATATTGCTGCTCTTCGCCATTGGCCCGGCTGCTTTGGCACAAAAGAAAACGGTGGCGCAGATTAAGGCCGAGCTGGAAAAAGCTACCAATAGTCCATTGTATGTGAAGGATGTATTGAAGAAAAAATTTGTGATCGATACGATCGTTGTCCGCAGTACCAAACGCTTTGTAGGCCTGCCGGATAGCCTGGCTTATTATGGCAAAGTGGGTAAGGTATACGGTCCTTTCCACAATAGTAAAACACTGGTGCAGATACTGGCCAAAGCGCCCGCCATGTTCAATCACCCGGGTCAGATCTTCCTGGATACAGCCGTATTTTCGAGACATTTTGCCGATTCTCTTTCGGATAATATCATACTGCGCATCAAACAGGGCAAGACCAGCTTTGAAGATATGGCGCGGACTTACTCTATGGGAGGTGAGGGTGCCACCAGTGGAGACCTGGGTTGGATTGCCATAGGATATATGCTACCCCAAATAGAAAAGGAGTTGGACAAACGCAAAAAAGGAGACATCTTCAAAATATGGACGGCCAATGGGGTTCATATCATCCGCAAGCTGGATGATGCCAAACAAGACAATGGCTTTGCATTGATGATGCGGGTGTTCCTGTAATTTGTTTTTACTTCCTGGCTAAGAGGTATTGCAGTGCCAACTCGTATCCTTTCAGTCCCAGGCCAAAGATGCTACCTACCGATTTGCCTGATACATGAGATAGCTTACGGAAATCCTCGCGGGCATGTACATTGGAGATATGTACTTCCACTACGGGTGTTTTGATGGCTGCAATGGCATCGCCAATGGCCACAGAGGTATGGGTATAAGCAGCAGGATTGAGGATGATGCCATCGTAATCAAATCCTATCCGCTGGATCTCATTCACCAACTCGCCTTCTACATTGCTTTGGTAATAATGGAAACTTACCTGCGGGTATTGTGCTTTCAGTTCTTCCATGTATTTATCGAAAGACATATTGCCATAGATATCTGTTTCCCGCTTGCCCAGCAGGTTGAGATTGGGTCCATTGATGATCGCGATCTTCATATAATAGTTTACCGGCTAAAAGTACGGCATTTATAGGAAAATGAAGAAAGGGTGAGCTACCATTGCAGGTAACTCACCCTTTCGTTGTATCATTAGCATGCTCGCTCAAAACTGCAGGAGCATCCTTTCTTTACTTATGTTTCTTTACCAGGTTGATGAAATCATCAAACAGGTAACGGCTGTCGTGTGGGCCCGGTGTTGCTTCGGGGTGATACTGCACAGAGAAGGCTGGTTTGTCTTTCAAACGAATACCTTCAATGGAATCATCATTGAGGTTTACGTGTGTAATTTCCACGTTCTTAGCTTTCTTCACGGATTCAGGATCAACACCAAAACCGTGGTTCTGAGTGGTGATCTCGCATTTGCCGGTTACCAGGTTCTTCACGGGATGGTTCAATCCGCGGTGACCGTGGTGCAGCTTAAAGGTATCGATGTCATTGGCCAGTGCCAGCAGCTGGTGGCCGAGGCAAATACCAAAGGTGGGTTTGCTTTCTTTCAGTATCTCTTTCACGGTAGCTACTGCATAATCCATCGCTGCAGGATCACCGGGGCCATTGGAGATGAAATAACCATCGGGATTGAATTGCTTCAATTCGCTGATGTTGGTCTTGGCAGGAAATACTTTTACAAAAGCTCCTCTGTCGACCATACACTGCAGGATATTTCTCTTGGTGCCATAGTCCATAACCGCCACTTTCACGGCAGCTGTGGCCTCATCGCCCATGGTGTAAGGTTGCTCTGTGCTTACATAGCTGGCCAGTTCAAGACCGTCCATGCTGGGTATTTTAGCCAGTTCTTTCTTCAGTTCTTCCACATCGAGTATTTCGGAAGAAATGATACAGTTCATGGCGCCTTTTTCCCGCACATGGGTTACCAGGGCACGGGTATCAATTTCTTCAATACAAACGATGTTGTTGTCCTGGAGGTATTTTTCGAGGGAGGCATCAGCCTGTTTACGGGAATACTGCTCTTCCAGGTTACGGGCAATTAGACCGCGGATCTTCACACTATTAGACTCAACATCTGTGTCTTTGGTACCATAGTTACCAACATGCACATTGTTCATGATGATGATCTGGCCATAATAGCTGGGATCAGTGAACACTTCCTGGTATCCGGTCATCCCGGTATTAAAACAAATTTCCCCGGCAGTAGTACCAATCTTTCCAAAAGCTTTACCAATGTGAACGGTACCATCCGCCAATAACAGAACAGCAGGTTTTTGTGATGTGGACATGTGTAGTGAAAAATTTTGCAAAGAAAAGAATTATTAAATGTATTTGAAGTTAAAATTGTTCACAGTTTGAACTTCAGGATGTTAGGAGTTTTTAGGCGCCTTCGGCAGGCTCAGGCTGACATTCGACAAGGAACTTCAATGGGCTCCCGACAACTCCCACACCCCTCCAGACGGTCTTAAGTATCCAAAAAAAGCCCCGCAATTCATATGCGGGGCTTTGGTATCAAAAGAAGTTAAATCATGCTTATTCGGCAGCTTTTTCTTCAGGCTTTGAATCATCGGCCTTGGCATCACCTGCTTTCTTGGTGGTTCTGCCACGACGTGTTTTCTTAGCTGGTTCTTTCGCCTCAGTTTTGCCTTTACCGTAGATCTCGTTGAAGTCTACCAGTTCAATTAACCCCATTTCTGCGTTATCACCCTGGCGAATGCCGAGTTTAATAACGCGGGTATAACCACCGGGACGGCCACCGATCTTTTCAGCGATGGTGCTGAACAGTTCAGTGATAGCCTCTTTATCCTGCAGGTAGCTGAACACTACACGACGTTGGTGGGTAGTATTTTCTTTACCCTTGGTGATCAGGGGTTCAATGTACGTACGCAACGCTTTGGCCTTGGCGAGGGTAGTAACGATTCTTTTGTGGGCAATCAGCTCGCAGGCTAAGTTGCTCAGCAACGCCCTTCTGTGTGACGCTGTTCTGCCCAGATTGTTGATCTTGTCTCCGTGACGCATGACTTTTAAATTTTACCGACCGTACCGTGTCAGGAATTACAGTCTACTGTTATAAAAAATTACAATTCTTCTTTATCCAATCCCAGTTTGCTCAGGTCCATACCGAAGTGCAAACCTCTTTCAGCCAGTACCTGCTCAATTTCAGCAAGGGACTTCTGACCGAAGTTGCGGAACTTCATCAGGTCTTCCTGCTCGTATTGTACCAGTTCGCTGAGGGAGTTGATCTTGGCAGCTTTCAGACAGTTGAAAGCACGTACTGACAGATCAAGGTCTTCCAGCGGTGTTTTCAATATCTTACGCAGTTGCAGCATTTGCTCATCAACCACATCTTCTTTCTTGTCTTCCTTGTTGTCGAAAGTGATGTTTTCGTCGGTGATGATCATGAGGTGCTGGATCAGGATACGGCTGGCTTGTTTAACAGCCTCTTCCGGATGGATGGTTCCATCGGTGTTCACATCCATGATCAGTTTCTCATAGTCCGTACGTTGTTCCACACGCGTATTCTCAATAGCGTATTTAACGTTCTTGATGGGCGTGAAGATGGCATCCGTAGGGATGTAGCCAAATGGAGCATCTTTTACTTTGTTGTCTTCAGCAGGAACGTAACCACGTCCTTTTGAAACAGACAGTTCGATGTCCAGTTTAGCAGAAGTATCTAAAGTACAGATCAGCAGATCGGGGTTCATGATGTCGAAGCTTTGTGTAGCCTCGCCGATCATACCGGCTGTAAATTCAGCTTTGTTCTTAATACTCAGGGTGATCTTCTCTGCACCTACTTCATGATCCACTTTCTTTTTGAAGCGAACCTGCTTTAAGTTCAGGATGATTTCCAGTACATCTTCGGTAATGCCTTTGATGGTAGCAAACTCGTGGTCGATACCTTCAATGCGGATACCTACGATGGCATAACCTTCCAGTGAGCTCAGCAACACCCTGCGTAAGGCGTTACCAATGGTTACACCGAAACCGGGTTCCAACGGGCGAAACTCAAATTGAGCTTCGAATTCCGTTGCTTTCTGTAAAACGATTTTGTCTGGCTTTTGGAAATTTAAAATGGCCATATTTTAAAATTTCTGTTTTTTACGTGTTTGAAGGCTTTGCTAATCAGCTGCCTTAAACGATGAACAATTTGAATGCCTGCTATTCGGAGTACGGAGGGTGCGACTGTAGCCAGTCACGATTATCCTTACTTAGAATACAATTCAACAATCAACTGCTCCTTAATGTTCTCAGGCACACTTTCACGCTCAGGATAAGCTACGAAAGTACCTTGCATTTCGCTTTCGCTCCAATCCAGCCAGGAGAACTTTGCGTTCTTACCACGGAACTGGCCGGTGATAGAGGCGTTGGTTTTGTCTTTTTCCTTGATGCCGATCACATCGCCTGGTTTCAGTTGGAATGAAGGCACATTCACTACTTCACCGTTTACGGTGATGTGTTTGTGAGAAACCAGCTGACGTGCGCCGGGACGTGAAGGAGAGATACCGAGGCGGTATACTGCATTGTCCAAACGTGCTTCCAGGAGTTTGATGAGGTTTTCACCGGTAACGCCTTTGATACGGTTGGCTTCTTCAAAAGTCTTACGGAATTGCTTCTCGAGAACGCCGTAAGTGTATTTTGCTTTTTGCTTTTCTTTCAACTGAAGGGCATATTCACCCGGAGCCTTACGTTTTTTGGTAGGACCATGTTGACCAGGAGGATTGCTGTTCTTGCTCAGGTATTTACCATTACCTAAAATGGGCTCGCCGAAAATGCGGCAGATTCTTGTTTTTGGACCAGTGTAACGTGCCATAATTGTTTAGATGATTTTTTGGTGTCGGCGCCTGATCAATAAAAATCGTAAAAATAAATCGGGCACCCTGTTTATGAATAGAAGTCGGACGTATAAGGTCAGTGGTCTGATTGGATTCTGTTGAATTTCAGACTGCTGGCTTCCGGCTTCAGTTTATACTCTTCTTTTCTTGGGAGGACGGCAACCGTTGTGGGGCAGGGGGGTTACATCCTTGATCATTACCACTTCAATGCCATTCTGGGCTAATCCGCGGATAGAGCTTTCGCGACCGGCGCCGGGGCCTTTCACGTAAACGTCTACTTTCTTAACACCCGCGTCGAAAGCGGTTTTAGCTGCATCGGCAGATGCCATTTGAGCGGCATAGGGAGTGTTCTTTTTAGAACCCTTGAAGCCCATTTTACCGGCGCTGCTCCAGGAGATAACCTGGCCGTTCTTGTTGGTAATGCTGATGATCAGGTTGTTGAAGCTGGCTACGACGTGTGCGTCACCATAGGAATCAACCTTTACTACTCTTTTTTTCGCAGCGGCTTTCGCGCTGGGAGCTTGTTGTTTAGCTGCTTTTGCCATGATTTGATAACAGGTAATCTAACGTTTAAAAATGATCCCTCTTGTGAAGGGACTGAACCAATCCTCCTGCTGTGAAGCGATCCGGCATTGATTCAAATTCGTAGAGACGCAACATGTTGCGCCTCTTTCTGCCCGTTACGAAGCGTAACAGGCAAAATATGAAAACAGAGACACCGTATAACAGTGCCTCTGTAGCATTATTTCTTAGCTGCTTTCTTCTTACCAGCAACTGTCTTACGTTTACCTTTCCGTGTACGGCTGTTTGTACGTGTACGTTGTCCACGAACAGGTAAGCCTTTACGGTGACGTAATCCGCGGTAACAGGCGATATCCAGCAAACGCTTGATGCTCATCTGTACTTCAGAACGCAACTGACCTTCTACCTTAAACTCATTGGTAATGATGTTACGGATAGCGTTCAGTTCATCGTCATCCCAGGCATTCACCTTTTTGCTGAAATCAATTCCTGCTTTGCCCAGGATATACTGAGCTGTAGAGCGACCAATACCAAAAATATAGGTAAGACCAATCTCTCCCCTCTTCGTTTTTGGTAAGTCTACACCGGCAATACGAGCCATATTCGATTTGAAATTTTAATTTACAATTTAATATTGTCAACAAATATTGGCGCTATTGCCAATGCCTCTTGCCAATTAACCTTGTCTTTGCTTGAAGCGGGGATTCTTTTTGTTGATCACATACAGCCTTCCCTTCCTCCTCACGATCTTACAATCGGCGCTGCGCTTCTTGATGGATGCACGAACTTTCATGTTATTTCTTTTTACTTATTTGTACCTGAAAATAATCCTACCCCTGGACAGATCATACGGGCTCATTTCCACTCCCACTTTATCACCCGGCAAAATCCGGATATAATTCATCCGCATTTTTCCAGAGATGGTGGCCAATATCTCATGACCGTTTTCCAACTTCACCCTGAACATTGCATTGGACAAGGCTTCCAGAATTACTCCATCTTGTTTAATCAGCGGTTGTTTTCCCATATTCGTTTAAGGAGGCGCAAAGATAGGATTATCACACGGAAATATGAAATAATAACATAAAATTTTCCTTCCTCCCCTACTTCGGCCTTCAAGCCGGCGAAAATAAGGATAAAATCGTTGATAATCAGGCAGGATTAAGCTCTACTTTGGTCATCTGGTAGTAATGATTCTGTAATTCATGCACATTAATGGCCTGGCGCAGGTGCCGGCGATCCTCCCGCCACCAGATATCCAGGTGGGTGAAGTCGCCCTTATTGGGCACTAATACCCGGAAGGAGTCTTTCTTATACTTCACAGAACCATCCGCATTTTCCACCTTTTCAAAGCCCAGCTTCAGTAACTGTTCTTCGGTCAGCGGAATAGGGAAGAGATCTTCGGGCTTGAACCAAAATTCCTGGACGGATGTTTCCACACATACTTCTTTGTCTTCCTTATTCAGTTCCTTCACAGTGCCTTCCATTTTCTGACCTTCGTATTCGGCCATTACAATGTCTCCGGGTTGTAGTTCTGAAAGTTTAAGCATATGACAGCAATTTTAAGTGATAAAAAAACCGCAGGGCCAGCCCAGTCGCAGAGATAAGTATTGGCTACCTGTCCTCAGCGTCGTTGCGTCCCCGCGGTGTATTCATTACCTAATTTAACGAAACCCCGGATATGAAAAAAATAAACTCCTGTTATCCGGCCGTTAAGGAGAGTTCTGAGTCTGGAGTTCAGAGTCTGAAGTCCCGGCTCTTGGCTCCCGACTCCCAACTCTTTACTCCCGGCTCCTAAGTCGCCAAAGCCTCTCCTATCGGCTTCACAGTAAGCACTCCTTTACCAGTCTTCCTTTGTACCTGCCTGGCCACAAAGTACATGATCACCGCAGCGATCACCATGGCTCCCATGGTTACATAACCCACTGTATCAAAATGCTTTAGACTCTTATCGGGATTTTCTACAATGATCATTCCTGATATGGCAGCGGCGATACCGCCGGATACCTGCTGTACAGAAGAGTTGATGCTCATGAAAGCACCCCTGTCCTGCGGATTTGGGATAGCGCTCGTAATGGCAGATGCCGGGATCATCCTCGACATTATACCTGAAAACATGATAATGTTGATCACGGCCAGTACAGCAAAGCTGGTATGACCCAGGTTGGTGTACACGCCGATCATCAGTATACTGAGGGCGGTACCAATACAGAATACAATGTATTTGTCGATCTTATCACTCAGTCTTCCGATCATGGGCATCAATATAAGCGAGCACATCCCTGTAATGAGATACAGCTGCGGCAATGCGTCCTGATGGATACCTAAATTATTGGTAGTAAAGGTACTGGCGAAAGGCATGATCATGAAACCACCGGTAGCCAGCAGCATGGTGCCCAGGAATCCCAGGAGATAGGGTTTCATGGAAATAGTGTGCACAAAGTGTTCCAGCGGATTTTTCTCCGATTTTAATTTCAGGTGCTCTGTCACTGGCTTCATGTAAGTGATGATCACAAAACCCAGGACAAGACCAAAAGCAACGACCATCCAGAAGGTGGAATGCCATCCCCAGCGGGTAGCCAACAGGAGACCAATGGGAATACCCAATACCTGGCTGCCGCCGAATGCCATTTGTATGAACCCCATTACCCTACCCCGCATCTGGATGGGGAAAAGGTCGGTAACGATGGCCATACTTGCCGAACCTACTACACCAGCAAAAAGACCGGTAACGATACGGGCTATAAGCAGGGAATGGAAATCGGTAGCCATTGCACACAGAGCGGTACCGATCAGGAAACCAATGTAAAAGATCACCAGCAGCTTCTTGCGATCGTATTTATCGGCAAAACCGGCTGCCAATACACCAGAAATACCGGCACTAAAGGCATAGGCTGATACCACCCACCCAAACCGGGCCGGGGTGATACTCAATTCTTTAATAAGGATAGTACCCAATGGCGACAGCACCATAAAATCCAGGATAATGGTAAACTGGAGCAGGGCAAGGATGGCCACTACCAGCTTTTGGTAGGGTGTAAACGAAGGTTTTTCTGTAACAGGTTGGGCTTGATTCATGGCTATAATTTGTCATTTTAGTTAATCGGGTAATACGGAACAGCAATAGCCGGCACCCGTAACCAGGGCTATTACTTCCTGCACTGACAACCGGGCGGTTTCAATACGCAAGACTTTGTCTACATCCCATATATCCACGTTCCAGCGTAGAATATGGGGCTCACGCTCCAAAATGGTGCCCACCAGGCGGATGTCTTTTTTAAAGCGCAGGTTGGTTTTAAACACCAATACCTGCAACCCTGCCCCGGTAGACGGATGACTGTGGGCGATATTGTTTAAATGAACATTCATTTACTTAATTATCGGGCAAAATTTTTTAAGGCTTCAATGCTTTCAATACCATATCGAGGGTCATCTGGATGATCTCATCGTTTATCTTGAAATCCTTGGTTTTATGTCCTCCCTGGGTATGGAATTTGATAAGCTGGTAAAGGGGTGCGAAAGCAACGGACCAGTATACCTCGAATGGTACTTCCCGTAACTCTTTATTGGCGATGGCTTTATGCACGAATGGCCCCAGTACGCGTCCAAACTTCGCACCGATCGCTTCATGGATCTTCTCGTACAAGGGTGAGTACCGCACCTGTTCCATAAACTGCATTTCTACCGGGTACTGCACGAAATAGCTGATCCGGTTTCTCCACTGGATTTCCATCCCTTTGGCAAAAGGCATCTCGGGGTCAAAGCCTTTCAGACTCACATCCATCATCTCATCAACCACGGAATGGCAGATCTTCAGGAGAAGGTCTTCCTTGTCCTTATAATATATATAAAGGGTGGCAGGCGAAATACTGGCTACTTTGGCCAACTTTTGCATGCTAAAGCCATTAAGCCCATCATTTACAATCATTTCGATGGCCTTTTGCCTTACCAGGTCTTCCTTATCTGTGTCTCTTGTTCTCATTAATAGAGCAAAGATAAGTGAATGTTCATTTACTTATGCTTCCCTACCCATTTATTTTGAGGTGGGTGAGGCAGCTCTAGGCTGCCTCGAGGTTCACCAGGTCGCCCAGCATGCTGGCGATAGTGCTTTTGTATTCATTGATAAAATTCTTGCGGAAAGCGGTATGGCTGTCTTTTCCGGCGGCGCTCAGCAAGCTCTGAAGCCGGGTAAACTCAGTATAAGGGGCATAGGCTTTTTCATTGAACTTGCTTTTGCAGGTTTCATATTCATTAAAAACATCCGCCAGGTATTCCTCCATCAATTTCAGGCTCTCATAGATCTCCTCATTTTTAGAGAACAGGCCCATATGGATAATGCCGTACTTTATCTCATCCTTGATGCCTTCCAGATCCAGCTGCAGGTCATTGAAAGTTTCCATGTATTGCGCATAAGGCTTGAGGTATACGTTGGCAGTGGATACATTTTTATCGTCGTAAGGTACAGACAGCACTCTTGCCCTTAGCATCCTCCGCACGCCTTTCACATCATGGTATATCTGGCCCAGCCGTTTTACAATATCTTTCTTGAGCTCATTTTTGTTATTGATATCGATCCTTTGGAGTTCGATGGCCTTTTCGGCTTTGAGTCGTTCTTCTTTTTCCTGTATGGCCTGTTCCGCCCTTGCCTTTTCCTTCTTTTGCCTAAGTTCTTCTTCCTCCAGTTGTTGTTTAGCCTGCAGAGCGGTCTGGTTGGCACTGTATTGCGCCAATAGCAGGGAAGAGACCGATCCCACTACCCCTACGGCTATTAACTGCAACAAAACGATGGCTATTTCCCTTGCAAAAGAATCCCGCTCCAGCGAATAGACCGCGTTGAGCATAATAATGCCTGCGATGGAGACAACGATGACGATAGCTAAAAAGACAATGATCCATTTGATGGATCGTTTCATGGAGATGGTAACATCCTGCCTGTTGTTAATTGAAAATCCCATAAGATAAGTATTAGAGTTTAGTATTATATACTGCGTATGTGCATGGGTATCCGGATCGCAATAGTAGCGGGAATAAGAAGGGGGAAGTGTAACAGGACGATCAAGTTAAAACAAAAAACCGGCACCAGCAAACGAAGTTGCTATTGTTTCATTACAAAAAAAAGAAAACCGTCCTGCCGTAGTGATGGTAAATACTACAGCAGAACGGTTTAAAATACTGACCAATATGTATTGATCAGGTACAAAACGTTATAGCATAAGGGCTATTTGATTATTGATCAATTCGATCTCTCCCCCGGTCAATTTTACATCAATAGCCCGGGCATTTTGCACTGCCTGTTCAGCATTACGCGCGCCCACCAGGGCTACTGCAATGGCAGGTTGTTCAATGGTCCAGCGTATGACCAGTTGCGCCAGGGAACAATTCTTTTCTGCAGTCAAGGGTTTCAGGGTGTCCAGAAAGGCATTCACTTTCTTAATACTGTCTTCTGTATAGAACCGGTTGCCCTCGCGGGTATCACCTTCGCCGAATTGGTATCCGGGTTTTATCTTACCGGTGAGCAGGCCCCGTTGAAGCGGGCTATAAGCAATAATAGATTTTTTATTTTCCAATACATAAGGCACCAGCTCTTTTTCAATATCGCGCAAGACCATACTATACGGCACCTGATCAGATGCCAGGCTAAAGGTCTTAGCCGCTTCCTTCATCTGGTCCACCGAATAATTACATACACCAGCGGCTCTTATCTTTCCTTGCTGTTGCAGCAAGGCCAGGGCTTCCATCGTTTCAGCAATTGGCGTACTGTTATCTGCCCAATGGATCTGGAACAGGTCGATATAATCTGTCTTCAACCTGCGCAGGCAATCTTCACATTCTTTGATCACACTGGCTTTGGAGGCGAGCTTATAAATATCCAGGTCGTTGCCGGCAGCATCCTTGCTTTTAAAAAAGAACTCCCCTTCTTTCACATCCCAGCGCAAACCAAACTTGGTAAGCAGTTGCACTTTATCTCTGGGTATTCCCTGGATGGCTTCTGCCACGATCTCTTCGCTCAATCCCTGTCCGTAGGCCGGTGCTGTATCAATGGAGGTAACGCCTTCTGCATAAGAAGCCTGAATGGCTTTTACGGCATCCTTCCTATCGGCCCCGCCCCACATCCATCCGCCAATGGCCCAGGCGCCAAAGGTGATCGCTGATAAAGTAAGGTCTGTTTCTCCTAGTTTTCTGTATTCCATAATTAGTGCTTTGAGGCACAAATGTAAAGACAAACCCTATTTAACCCATACTTCCAGTTTGAGGAACTTTCCCTGTTGGAAATACCCGGCGGCTCTTACAACTCCTTTCACCTTACCTTCCATACTTTCAAAAACAAATACATCTCCTTGCGATATTTTGGTCACCTTCTCGCCTATCACCGTGCCTTCTTTGCATGCTTTTTCAATAAAGGCAGCATTTACATTTAAATAGTCCACCTCCACCAGTTCATTAAATTCCTTTTCAGTGAAAGCGGGTTTCTTAAATATAGTTTTGTTCTGTACAGTCCAGTTTTGTTGGCCATACAATACCGGGTAGGCAGTTGGTGCATACAGACCATCTTCATCATTATCATTTTTATAACGCCCGAAGTAAGTCTGTGACTGCAAAGATTTATCAGCAGCTATCTCTTTCATGGAACGACGCCCATCACCTTTATCGTGCGTGTACCACACGAAGGCAGTTTCATTAAGTCCGCTGAATTTACTGTACGTTTCAACATTTGTAAACATTGGCTCTATTATCGGCGCTGGCGCAGGGTCTTTACTTTTTCTACAGGCTACTGCTACTAAAAGGGTCATCAAAAGAAACAAATTGGTCGTTTTCATTTGTAAAGGTTTGTTTATGCCTCAAAACTAACCGACCTGCCGGCGGCCACAACAGTGACTACACAGAACGGGTGTCTGGCTTAACGGATTCCAGCCTGTAATTATATGCCTTGTCGGTTTTGTTCTATTTCCGGAGGATAGCGCCCAATAGCTTTGTTGAAAATTATAGATCATGAAAACAAAAAACACCGCCAACAGAATACTGGTTCTTGGCAGCACAGGAAAAACAGGCAGCAGGGTATTTAATTCACTTCACGCACAGGGCTTGCCGGTAAGACCAGGTTCACGCTCAGCTGCCCTTCCTTTCGACTGGGACAATCAATCTACCTGGGCCCCTGTTTTGGAACATGTGGATGCTGTATATGTATCTTACCAGCCCGATATATGCATGCCGGAGGCATTGGCAGCAATTGCATCTTTTACCCAGTTGGCGGTAAAAAACGGCGTAAAGAAACTGGTATTGTTGTCGGGCCGTGGGGAGCCGGAAGCGCAGGCCGCCGAACAAGTGGTCATCAATGCCGGTGTGGACTGGACCATCATCAGGGCCAGCTGGTTCTGCCAGAACTTTAGTGAAGGCTATCTGGCGGAGCCCATCCAGGCAGGCCATGTAGCGCTGCCTGTTCCCCCTGTTGGCGAACCTTTCGTTGATGTGGATGATATCGCTGAGATTGCTGTAGTCGCATTGACCACGGATGATCACAATGGTAAGATATATGAAGTGACAGGTCCACGCATGCTCACCTTTGAAGAAGCGATCGCTGAAATTGCCCGTGCCACCGGTAAGCCCATTCAATACCAGCATATCTCCATGGACGAATATGCAGGTATGCTGGCTGAATATGAAGTTCCCAAAGAGTTGATATCCCTGCTCACCTACCTGTTCACCGTAGTGCTGGATGGTCGTAACGAGCATGTAACCGACGGTGTAGAAAAAGCCCTGGGCCGTAAAGCAACTGATTTCTCTGAATACATCAGGAAAGCTATCGCTGCCGGCGTTTGGAGTTAGCCATAAAAAACAAAAAGGTACAGTGATAGCAGCTGTACCTTTTTAGTAAGTTCTATTTTCGCTACGCCCGCTTCTTATAACTCAATATCGCCCAGCCATTGAGCAACACGGCAAAGCCAAACATCACCAGCAACTGCTGTTTGATATCGGCCAGGCTACTGCCTCTGAGAATTACCATACGCATCACTTCTATAAAATAAGCCACAGGGTTTGCCTTGGTTACAGCCTGCGCCCAGGCCGGCATACTGTCGATGGAAGTATAAAGACCTCCCAACAGGATAAACACCATCATGATGAAGAAGGAAAGCAACATAGCCTGCTGCTGATTAGCTGTATAAGTAGAGACCAATAGCCCCAATCCCAACACAGCCAGCAAATACACGGCCGCAAACACATAAATGGTGAGCAAGCTTCCTTCGGGGATCACATTGTAGGCAAACCTGGCCAGGATCAATCCCAGGCTCAATACGACCATCCCGAGAACCCAGAAGGGGATCAGCTTACCCAGAATGAAATGGTATTTACGAATGGGCGTCACATTGATCTGCTCAATGGTACCAATCTCTTTTTCCTTTACGATGTTGAGTGAGGTAAGAAAAGCGCCTACCATGGTAACCAGTACTACCAGGATGCCCGGCACCATAAAATAGCGGTAGTTGAGGGAAGGGTTGAACCAATTGGATGAAGTGACCTGCAGGTTCATTTCCGGATCAAACCGGGGAAACTGTACCCATTTCATTCTTACCTCACGGTTAAAGTCCTGGATAATACTGCGCAGGTAGGCAGCGCCCAGGTTGGCCTTTGTGCCGTTGATGGCATTGACGGCCATAAACAAAGTGGCTTCATTTTCCTTTACCACGGTCTTCTCAAAGGAAGCAGGTATTTCCAGTATCAGGTCGGCATGGTCCTTTTCCACTTCCTGCATCGCTTCTTTATAGGAAGACGTATAATTGTTCAATATGAAATAACCAGAAGCAGTAACCTTGGATATCAACTGACGGGAATAGGTGGAATGATCATGGTCTACCACACTGAGCTTGATGTTCTTCACTTCATAATCTGCAGCCCGGGGCAGGACCATCAATTGTACCAGGGGCATCACAAAGAGGATGCGTATGATAGCAGGATCACGAAAGATCTGCCGGAACTCTTTTTGCAGCAGGAATTTTAATGTTCTCATGCCAGTCTTATTTTAAACTTCTTAATCGCCAATGCCAGCAGGAATATCGTCATGCCTGCCAGGATCAGTGTTTCCTTCCAGATGGCCGAAATGCCCAGTCCTTTGATCATGACTGATTTCACAATATCATAATACCATTTTGACGGCACTGCATTGGATATGATACGCAAAGGCAGGGGCATATTCTCTATGGGAAACATGAAACCACTCAACATTATCGTAGGCAGAAACAGTCCCGTTAAGGAAATGAACATGGCCGTTTGCTGTGAATTGGTGGAAGAGGATATGAGTAACCCCAGCGCCAGACAGGTAAGGATAAACAAAATGCTTTCCGCTATCAGCAACAACAAACTTCCATTGATGGGCACATCGAGGGCAAACACACTTAACAGGAGGATACTGGCGATATTGATCATAGACAACAACAGGTAAGGCACTGCTTTGGCTGTTACAATTTTCATGGGCCTTACGGGCGATACCAGCATGATCTCCATGGTGCCGGTTTCCTTTTCCCGCACCACGGTGATAGCAGTCATCATGGTACACACCAGCATCAGCACCATCGCCATTACCCCCGGCACAAAGCTGTAAGCGCCTTTCAGCTGGGGATTGTACAACATCCGCATTTCTGTTTTAATGGTATAGGGTAGTTTGCGGCCATTGGTCACCCTGTCCTGGTAATCCATTATCACAGCCGTGGCATAGTTGGTGAGTGTGGTAGCTACATTGGGATCAGAAGCGTCGGCCACCAGTTGGATTTGAGCGGTATTGAAGTGCTGCAGCTCGCTGTTTAGCTGTTGGGGAAATACTACTGCCAGTTTGATCTTTCCCTGCTTAAAAGCCGCTTCAATTTCTTTATAAGAATGCATCTCTATAACCACATCAAAGTAGCGGCTGGCATCCAGCTGGCTACGGATTTCTGTAGAAGCTATATCCTGTGCATTGTCGAGGACAGCGATCTTTGAGTTTTTCACCTCATTGGTCAAGGCAAACCCGAAAATGATGATCTGTATAATGGGCATACCCAACAGGATGAACAAGGTTCGCCTGTCGCGCCCGATATGGTAAAACTCTTTTTTTACAAACGATAGAAATTGTTTCATGGCTGTTTTTTAACTTAATCTGCATTCCTTGTCGCCTTCCGGGCCAGTTTCAAAAACACTTCATCCATGGAGCTGGCCTGCATGGACCTTTTCAACTCACGGGGTGTATCCAGGGCATCAATACGGCCATCCACCATGATCGATACGCGGTTACAATATTCTGCTTCATCCATGTAGTGGGTGGTCACAAAAACAGTAATGCCTTTGGCGGCCGCCTGGTAGATCATGTTCCAGAACTCACGTCTCGTTACCGGGTCTACCCCACCCGTGGGCTCATCGAGAAACACGATGCCGGGCTCATGAAAGATGGCTACGGAAAATGCCAGCTTTTGTTTCCAGCCCAAGGGTAATGATCTCACTAACTTATTAGCTTCTGCTTCCATGTGCAATTCCTGGAGCAGGTAAGCCGTTTTCTCTTTGATAAAGGCATCACTCTTGCCATATATGCCGGCATAGAAGCGGATATTCTCTTTTACGGTAAGGTCCTCATACAGGGAAAACTTCTGGCTCATGTAGCCTATATTCCTTTTGATCTGCTCGGTTTGTTTGTACACATCAAATCCAGATACGGTAGCCGTTCCTTCTGTGGGGATAGATAGCCCGCACAGCATACGCATGGCGGTGGTTTTACCAGCGCCGTTTGCGCCCAGGAACCCGAATATCTCTCCTTTCTGTACTTCAAAGGAGATACTGTCTACGGCTGTGAAATCACCAAAACGTTTGGTGAGCTGATCGGCCTTTATTGCAATGCTTCCGCTCATGTTTAGTTTATTAATTTGTGAATCGCTACCCAAATAGCGCGAGTGGTAAAAAGCTAGTGGCTTGTGGAAAACAGCCACCCCCGAATACAAACTACTCGCTACTCACCACTCACCTCTTAATTCTTCATCAAATCCATAAAGCAATCTTCTATATCTGGCTCAATGGCTGCCATTTCTACTTCTTTGTGGCCTTGCTGCTGCAGGTAACTGCGCAGTTGTTCAATATCATATCCTTCACTCATCACAGCATGGTGATGCTCTCCAAAAGGATAAGCATCCACAACGGTTTCAAATTGTTTCAGGTGCGTGAGCAACGCCAGCATATCAGAACCCCTCACCGCCAGCAATGGTTTTCCAAAAGCAGCCCTTACACCGGCAGGTGTATTGACCGATAATAATTTGCCATTTTGCAGCAAGGCTACACGGTCACACAAGCTGGCTTCATCCATATAGGGCGTAGACACCAGGATGGTGATACCCTGTTGTTTCAGGTTGCGCAGCATTTCCCAAAACTCCTTACGGGATACTGCATCCACACCGGTAGTGGGTTCATCCAGGAACAATACGGAGGGACGATGGATGAGCGCACAACTAAGGGCCAGCTTTTGTTTCATACCACCCGATAATTTACCAGCCCGCCTGTCTTTAAAAGGCTCTATCTGTGAATAGATATCCTTCACCAGGTCGTAGTTCTCTTCAATCGAAGTATTGAATATGGTGGCGAAGAATTCCATGTTCTCTGCAACGGTAAGATCCTGGTAAAGTGAAAAACGGCCGGGCATATACCCTACCCTATTACGGATGGCTTTAAAGTCTTTCACTACATCCAGCCCATCCACCGTGGCGCTGCCACCATCGGGCAACAATAAAGTAGTGAGGATACGGAACAGGGAGGTTTTGCCTGCGCCATCCGGCCCGATAATACCGAACAACTCTCCTTTCTCGGCCTGGAAGGAAATTCCATGCAATGCCTCCACTACGTCTTTCTTTTTACCGTACTTCTTAACAATGTTTTCAGCAACCACTGATGGCATATAATATTATTTCAGTTTTACCAAATAAGGGCCTCGAGCTGTGAGCTTCGAGCTGCGAGCCTGAAAACTTTGCTGTATTAGCTCGAAGCTAGTAGCTCGAAGCTCGCAGCTTGTTTCCACTACAGCTTTACTTCTCCGTACATGCCGATCTTAATAAATCCATCGTTCTTTACTTTGATCTTTACAGCATATACCAGGTTGGCGCGTTCTTCTTTGGTTTGGATCGTCTTGGGTGTGAATTCTGCTTTATCAGCTATCCAGGTGATCACGCCAGGATATTCCCGGTAAGCGTTGGCGCCATTATCGATCAATACTTTCACTTGCTGGTTCAGTTTCACCTGTGACAACTGTGTTCCGGTAATATAGGCACGTAATGTCATGGTAGAGAGGTCGGCAATTTTATACAGGGCCTTTCCTACGGCAGTCATTTCACCTGCTTCTGCATATTTGGTGATCACGGTACCATTGATGGGATTGCTAATACCCGCACGTTTCAGCTGATCATCCAATTGGGCCACCCTTTTTTCAAGGGGCTTACCCTCGCTGAGGATGCTACGGTTCTGCGTACCTATATTGCTGCGCTGTACATTGATCTGTTGTTGGGTTACCGCCATTTGCTTTTTCACTACATCTATCTCTGCATTCATGTCGTCCAGTTGCTTACCAGTAGCCGCATCCTGTTTCAAGAGGTTCTCTGTACGCTGTTTTTCCCTCAGTAACCTGTCCAGTTGTGATTGTTGTACTGTCAATTGATCCTGCAACAGTTTTACCTGGGGACCCAGATCGGCAGTCTTTTCTTTCAGGGCTTCAATACTGGCCTGTACCTGGTCTTTTTGGAGTGAAAGATTTTCGGCATCGATCGTACCGATCACTTTGCCTTTGGGGATGGAATCACCTTCTGTAATATCAAATGTCAAAAGGGTACCGGTCAGTTCGGAGGATACGATCACTTCATCAACTTCAAAAGTACCGGAGGCATCATGTGTTGCCTTATTGCCGTTGCAGGCAGTGAGTAAGGCTGCTGCCATCACTACTCCTGTAATCATTTTTTTCATAAACATTATTATTTTAATTCCTGTTGCTGTTTGTTTTTGTCAGAGTTTATCCCGCTCCGCGGGACTGAGTTTATCGAAGCCGCCTTCGACAGCCCTTCGACAAGCTCAGGGCGACAGACGGACATTTTATTGATTGCCTGATATCGTTTCATAATTGATCTGTGCCTGCAGCCATTGTAAACGGTGGGCTATCAGGGCCAGCCTTGCCTGGTCTTCTGCATTTACTTCCCGCAAATAATCATTGGCCGTGATCACGCCATTTTCCAGTTGGGCATTGGCCGCCTCTTTTACTTTGGCACGGAGATCGATGATGCGCTCGTCAGATTCAATCAGCTGCTGCAGTTTGTTCAGCTCAGATTGTTGCTGCTTTAATTGTGTATTGGTATTGAGCATGAACAGGTCTTTCTGCACATCCACCATTCGTTGGTTCACCGTTAGTAATTGCCGCTCTTTCTTTGTTGTATACAAATTGCCCAGGGCCCAGTTCAACCGTACACCGGCCACATAGAACCAGGCAAAATCATTCTTCAACATGTCCAGTCCTGGCCTGGCATAACCACCCTGCACAAATAAACTCGTACGGGGACGGTTCTTTGCACTGATCAGGGAATTCTGTGTTTTGAATAAGCTGTCCTGGTAAGTGAATAACTTCAACTCCGGGCGATTGATACCAGGCGCCATAATATAGGTGCGTACTGCCGGCATGCGAAGAGCTGTATTTTCCGGCAGGGTCTGATTGAGGAAAAGCGATAGCACATCCAGCCAGCCTTTGCGCGTAGCTTTTAATTCAATGGTACGTTGTTCTGCCTTCAGCAGTTCTGCTTCCAATACCAGTTGGTTGGAGCGGAAAGCGGTACCATTGTCCACCTGTGCGGTCACTCTTTTGATGCCCAGCTGAATGTCTTTCTTCACCAGTTCGGTTTGCCTTAGCTGTTCATCCAGCAATAGGATCCCCAGGTAAAACTGGTTGATCCGTTCTTTTACTTTGTAGAGGTCTACTTCAGCCCGCTGATCTTCTACCAACGCATTTACCTGCTGTAAGTTCTTTTGGGCGGATACCGTGCCGCCATCATACAATAGCTGGGTAGCTTCGGCCTGTATGCGGTACTGGTCTTTCGCCAGGGTAGGAATATCCAACCCTGCCACCCTGATGGGTACACTGGTCACAGCCGATTGGTAAGTAGCCTGGCCCGATACGGTAACCTGTGGCAGATAATTCTTATTCAGATTATCGATGGTAAGATCCGCCGTTTGCCTGATAAGCCCCTTTTGCTTAATGAGCGGATAATTTTCCCGCGACAGGTCATAGGCCTGTTCCAACGTGAGCGTGGTACTATCCTGCGCCAGTGCAGGTGTGATCCATAACAGCAGTGCTGCAGATTTCCAATGTTTAACCATGTTATTTAACCATTTGGTCAACGTGTACATAAAAAAATTTTATAGCCTTATAGAATCAATAACGAAATTGGCGACCAGTGCTTTTCGCTCTTCCATCAACTGCATAAACTGGTCATTGTCTATTTTGAATACACCCCGTATGACCGGTCGCCCAATAAAAGGAAATACGCACATAGAGATCATATTGATCATCAGGTGGAAGGGTTTCACAGGCCTGATATTGCCTGCATCGATCTCTCTTTGTACATGCGCAGCAAACTCAACAACCGGTGGTAATCTGCCGCCCCATATTTTAGCAATGAAATCTTCGGGTGATTTGTGCACTTCATTCAGCACGAAGAGTGGGATAAAGGGATTGTCTATCATCATCGTGATATAGTTGTCGATAAACACACGTATTTTTTCAAAAAGCGGCATATCGGCCTCAAACAGGATACTCACCTTGGGCAGGAATTTCATGGCGGCTTCCTGGAAGATCATTTCAAACAATTTGTCTTTGCTGCGGAAATAATAGTGTAAAAGGGCTTTATTGATGCCAGCCCTGTCGGCAATGTCCTGCATCCGGGCGCCAGCCAGCCCTTGCTCAATAAACACCGCCTTGGCAGCTACCAGTATCTTCTGCTCTGTACTCTGATCCTTATTTGCTTCGTCAACCATATAGTTTAACCAAATAGTTAAACCAAAGGTAAAAGAGGTTTTCTTACCAGGCAAGTTTTGGGTGGAATTATTTTTATAGCGCCTGTCCAGGTGCCCGTTTCATGGCCTCTCAATGTCGTGGGCTTCGGTGTAGGTCCTCTGTTCAGCCTCGATAGGTCCTTGTAAAGTAAGTTCTTCATCAGGTATTCTTAAGGTTATCTTAAGTAATAAACCCATTAAATACCTGACAAATACCCTAAGAAAACCCTAGGATGACCCTAGGATACGCGAATCTAACGAGGAGGAAGAGAGAAGGAAAAGACTTCCACTGAGCTAGAATTAACGGAAATTAAGATCCGGAATGAGGGAAGGAGACAGCTCTCCCTGAAGGATATAACCGCATACCTTCATACCAGCCTTTAGCAAGGTGGATTTGGAGATCATGTTTTTGATATTGCAGCGGGCAGCAGGAACCCTGCCCATGAGGTAGGCTTCTTTTTTCAGTTCCTGTACCATGAAACTGGCTATTCCCTGCCGGCGATATTTTTCATTTACCTCATAGTAGATATCGGCAAATGGCAGGTTATAGTTCAGCATTAGCCCACCGGAGGCTACTTCCTCATTTTGCAGGCTGACGATATAGGCACGGTCATTAGAATTAGCATTGTCATCACTTTCCGGCTGCTTTCTTTGAAAGACAAAATCGCCCGAAGGCAAATTGGTTTGAAAATGATCTTCAAAGAGAATAGCTTCTGCGTAGATATTCCTGGCATGTTCAAACACCTGGCTTGCCAGAAGGGGATGATTGGTTTGGCATTCAATATATGGGGTACCCGCCACCTGGTAAAAGCGGGCAAAAGCTGCATGGGTTAGCTTCCGGAAGGGCTTTAACATATAAAATTCGAAAATAGCGTCCCTGTCCTCCCGCTTGTCCCTACCCCACACAGCACCATATCCAATAGTCTGGCCGTCGAGGGTAAAACGCCAGGTATCAGCCCAGCCATACAGGTGGCATTTGTTGTGCACGAACTGCACCATGTATTCCTGCAGGAACAAAGCACGCAGGCCAGCGATCTCAGATAACTCAGTTTTAACGACTTGTATGTCCATCACTATGCGAAGATACCTTCTTTCTATCGGGTATTGGCTTGTTGCTTTGCGGCTTTCATAATTCCGTAACTGATATAATGAAATACCCTTGCTTTTCGGGCATTTGCTTACTGCTCTACAGCCCGTATACCCTGCATGAGCCCAAAGCTGGTGTACTGAAATACCCTTGCCTTTTCGGGCATTTGCTCACTATGAAAGTTTCGGGGAAACCCTTTTCTTTTATAGAATCTGCCGGTAAGGAGCATAACATTTCCCATACGGGTACCTTCGTTCTGCAACCAGTCATTCACAGGCTCTATAAAAATGTCCTCTCCTTTTTCCCAGTCAATGGCTTTACCATCAATTTCGACGATCCTCCAGTCGGCACACTCACAGGCATAATTAACACCGCTCACTTTTATTTTATGTACAGTACTCTCCAGCTTGCCGGGAAGAGCTTTTATAATGAAAAAAGGTATCAGTCCTGCCATGGGCAATAGGACCAGCCAGGTCAACTGTTTATAAAAGCGCCTGTTCGCAGGCTTGAAAAGATAAAACGCTGCAAGGGTGAGTAAGGTGAGCACTGCGACCCCTATTGCAAGGAGACCGGCTATTCGCCAAAAGATCGCGAAATAGATATAGAGCTTTTCGGTAAAATAAGCATAGAGCAGGCAAAGGAAGATGGCCCAGACCAGGTAATATAGTGCGAATAATATTTTATTGACGGATGTCATGGATCAATAGTTTGGGTGGCTCTTACGTAATGTTCAAAGAGGGTAATTGTCCTGTTCCATACCAGGTTTATACTACAGGTTTCATCAGGACAACTCTTCCAGCACAATGTTGAAGCTCTTGCCACTGGCATTGGTGACTTTTATCTGAAGGGCATCAAAACCATTGCGCTTCAGGTTCTCAAATGGTATTTTACTACCATTCACCAGTTCTATCATACCATTACTGTCCACATCCGCTGAGAACTCTTCGTCATAATCAATACCATAAAAAGCAGAGATTGTTATGGCAAAGCTGTCATTCCCTTCCTTATCGGCGTACACCTGGGTAGCCGGCCTGTTATTGACCTGCGCTTCCGTATACGTGTCGCAGAGCAGCGCATTGTAGCCATGACGGCATCCATCGAACAACACGATCTCCTTACCCGTTGACTTGTCAACAGCCAGCACCAACGCAGGCGCCTGTTCCGTACCTACTATCAGGGAGGTGTGCTCATGGTGAAGCTGACCGTAATACCTGATCATGAACTGCGTTTGCCCCGCAGATGTTTTGAGCTGCCTGCGCCATTCATGCGCATACAGACCATTGGGGTTGATAACAGGTTCGGTGAGACCGTCCAGAAAAAAAGGCCCTGCAATACCATTATCACTGGTTGCAGTGCCCTGTTTATTTCCTTTTTTGAAGATATCGAAGAATCCCATACGTTGGCTTAGTGGTGTATGCTCACTAATTTACGCCAATCCAACGTACCCTGCAACACTACTCTGCCCAACTCATGGTATAGTTTGGATTTTCAATCGCCAATGCCTCCACGGTCAGTTGCAGCGGGTGGAAGGTATCGACCATTACGGCCAGTTCTTTGGTTTCCTTAGCACCAATACTCTTCTCCACGGCACCGGGATGAGGGCCGTGCGGAATACCGCTGGGGTGCAGGGTGATCATGCCCCTCGTTACATGTTTACGGCTCATAAAATCACCATCCACATAGTACAGCAGTTCATCACTATCGATATTGCTGTGGTTGTAAGGAGCGGGAATAGCCTGGGGGTGATAATCAAACAACCTGGGACAGAAAGAGCACACCACATAATTATTGCCCTCGAAAGTCTGGTGTACGGGTGGGGGCTGGTGTACCCGGCCGGTAATCGGCTCAAAATCATGGATACTAAAAGCAAAGGGGTAACAGCAGCCATCCCAGCCCACCACATCAAAGGGATGGTGACCGTAATGGATGCCATACAACATGCCCTTCTTTTTGGTCTTGATCAGGAAATCTCCTTTTTCATCAAAGGTGGGTAGGTTTTGTGGGGCGCGGATATCACGCTCACAATAGGGCGAATGTTCCAGCAGTTGCCCGTATTTGCTCAGGTACTTTTTGGGAAAGCGGATAGGGCTGAACGATTCCACGATGAACAGACGGTTATGGCTATCCTTGAAATGGATCTGGTAAATGGTTCCCCGCGGGATCACCAGGTAATCGCCGTAGCCAAAAGGAAGTTCACCATACATGGTGCGTAAAACGCCGCTGCCTTCGTGCACGAAGATCATTTCATCTGCATCGGCATTTTTGTAATAATAACCATCCATACTACCCGATGGCGCTGCCAACACTACATGGCAGTCGTTGTTGACCAATACGGGTTTACGGCTTTGCAGGTAATCCTTTTCCGGTTTGATGCTGAATCCTTCAAAGCTGCGGTGTTTCAGCATCTTCTCTTCTGCTATAACGGGCGCTACATTTACAGGTTCATCGGTATGGATGATCTGTGTGGGTGGATGGGTATGGTACAACAGGGAATAATCATTGGAAAAACCTTCGGTGGAAAACAACTGTTCGGAATACAGTCCTCCATCGGGTTTGCGGAACTGGGTATGACGTTTATGTGGGATCTGCCCAAGTTTATGATAGGAAGCCATGGAATGTGATAATTTGAGGATTTGACAATTGAAAGTGAAATACATTAGCAACCAGCTGCGAGCATCGAGCAGCGAGCTTTAAAACCAGCAGACAATCAACGAGCTAAGACAGCGAAGAACAGGAGCTCGAAGCTCGCAGCTCATGGCTCGTAGCTTCCAGGGCTACCATCAGGAAATAATATTTCCAGCGGCGTTTATCAATCCAATAGGTGAAATTCCGGTGAAAAGGCATATTTCAATCGTTACTATAAAGATAGGCAATACTATTTTAACCCAAAACCTTCCGATCCCCGCCAGCTGCGGCGCGCTTATTTACGGTAATTGGTTTCAAGACCGAGGCGTTTGCGGGTTTCCATATTGAACTTAAATTGTTCATCTGCAGGAGCCTCTTCTCTGGTTACCTTATTGATATCTTTCCAGTCTTTGGACCAGAGAAAAGGAAAGAACATAAATACTTTGTTGCCCGGCAATTTGGCCACATCCTTTTGCCAATCCTTCCACCGAAGACCTTCATAAAACTTGTCGAGGTTGCTATTAAAGCAAAAGAGTAAAAAGTCGGAGTAGGTCATGTTGAGGTCTTCCCATTCCAGGTTGTCCGGGGCCAGGTAATATACCGTGCCTATCTTTTCCCTGCTAAAGGTACCTGTATTGACAGCAAAGAAGCCACCCAACACATCATCGGCTATCAACCAATAACCGGGTGCTTCTCCATAGTCATTAAATGATTTGCCTTTGTTCCATTCGGGCAGGGACCGGTTGAGCCGGGCATTTCCTGAACCCAGTATTCGTATCCAGCCATGATCTACCAGCAGGCCACCGGTCATGAATATAACGGCGCCCATGGGCGACCCGGTAGTAACCTGTGTTTTGAATAAAGCATCGCTGGCTTTGGCGGTATCGGCTGGGAGTAGCTCAACTTTGTTCCTGGCAGAGTCGATCCATGCTTTAACCAAAGGCCAGCCCGGATCATCTTTGTTGATCAACGCATCTACCGTACGCATTTTATTTTGGGCCACACCGGCGCCTGTTACGACCAACAAGCATATAAAAAGAAAGCGACTTCGCATATCGATCATTAATTAGAGAAGACAGGATTGCAGAACGATTACAATATTAAACCTAAAATAAACATTACCATCCCTCGCTCCCAATAAAGCTTTGTTATTGTATTTAGAATATCGTGCAGGCCCATTTTGACTGCCTGCCCGTTATTGACTTTCTTTGTAGGGTAATCAGATGCAACAGGCCCGCATACAGGGAGCCAACCGACTTACCGGGACTTACTATATTTGCTGTTACATTTCATTCCTGCATGACACGTATTGGACTTATTTCGGATACCCATAGTTACCTGGACCCGGCCGTATTTAAACATTTTGAGCAATGTGATGAGATATGGCATGCGGGCGATTTTGGCACGCTTGGGCTTGCCAACCAGCTCCGGGATTTCAAACCGCTAAAAGGCGTATATGGTAATATCGACGGGAATGAGATCAGTAGTGTGTACCCGGAAACCCTGCGCTGGATGTGTGAAGAAGTAGAAGTGTACATGACGCATATTGGTGGTTATCCACCCCGGTACAATCCGATTGTAAAAAAAGAGCTTACTGCCCGTCCACCGCAGCTATTCATTGCAGGGCACTCACATATCCTGAAAGTGATATACGACGACAAACTAAACTGCCTGCACATGAACCCCGGCGCTGCCGGCAGGGAAGGCTGGCACAAAATACGCACGCTGATCACTTTTGTGGTAGATGGGAAAAACATGAAGGACTGCAATGTGATCGAACTGGGAAAAAGGTAAAACAAGTCCGAAAGTCGGAAAAGTCTGAAAGTCCGAAAGAAAAGCCTACTTGTATTGCTTCCGGACTTACCGACTTCCGGACTTACTGACATAGTTCTCCACAGCAGCCAACCTTCTCTTCAAAAAGTCGTATATTAAAGGTAGAAGAGACACGCAAGGATTTCACCCACCAAATCTATAGTCATTGCTGCCATCCATTGTACATATCAATGGAAACTGTTGCATTAGGAGAAGCTGCCTTGTCTTCTTCTTCCTTGTAACATTTTTTAACGCCCGTGCAGACCATATCACCGGCGGTGAAACCTATTATACACTCATCAGTTCCTCCAACGGCCAATACCGCTATCACGTTACTGTCAAGCTCTTTATGGATTGTTTCAGCAACCGGCAGTTCAGTAATCCCGGTATAATCGGTATTTTCAACAAGGCTACAGGCGTCCGTTTTCAGGATGTATCTGTACCGCTGGCCAACCAGGAAACACTGAATCTCACAGATGCAGGCCCCTGCATCACCAATCCCCCAGCCGTTTGCTACCGTGTGGGTTATTATGAATTTGCTATTACCCTGCCCTCTTCTGTTGATGGGTATGTATTGTCCACCCAGGTGAATTACCGGGTCAACGGTATTAGCAACCTGGTAAGTGGCTACAGTAATGTGGGCGCTACCTACAGCGGTGAAATTCCCGGTACAGGCGTTCATCCTGATGGCCCCAAAAACAGCAGCGCCCGCTTTACCGGCAGTGATATGGTGGTGGTGTGCGCCAACAATTCCTTTTCCTACAGCTTTGCCGCCTCAGATGGCGATGGAGACGAGTTATTCTATTCATTTTGCGAGGCTTATATAGGCGGTTCCATTGGCGGGGGCGGTAATGCCACCCCACCCAATCCCCCACCCTATTTTTCGGTGCCCTATGGCAATAGCTACAATGGCAGCAGCCCCCTGGGCAGTAAGGTAAAGATCAATTCCACTACCGGCATGATCACGGGCATTGCTCCACCGGAAGGCACTTATGTAGTGACAGTGTGTGTGCAGGAAATACGTGACCACAAAGTGATTGCCATACAACGCAAAGACCTGCAAATAAAAATCACTTCGTGTAATGTAGCTGCAGCTTCCATTCCGCCTGCCTATATGTTGTGTGGCTCTACGCAGACGATTAACCTCGTAAATTTCTCCAGCAGTCCGCTGATCAATAGTTATAACTGGGAGATCGCCACAGCCACAGGCACTCCCATCTATACTTCTGTGGCGCCCAGTTCCTCTTTTACCTTTGCCGATACGGGCATCTACCAGGTGAAACTGGTGATCAACCGCAATGGTCAATGTGCCGACTCCTCCACTTCGCTGGCCAGGGTATACCCGGGCTTTGTGCCTGGCTTTTCATTCACCGGCATCTGTGTCAACAAGCCCACAAAGTTCAATGATGCCTCGACTTCTGTATATGGACTGGTTAATGAGTGGTATTGGAATTTTGGACAGCCCGGTGACCCTAATGGCACTTCTTTAGACCAGCACCCCACTTATACCTATTCTTCGTTGGGGCCGAAGAATGCACAACTGATCGTCACCAATACGAAAGGATGTATCGATACGCTGGTGAAACCAATTCAGATCGTAGACAAACCACCTATCAGCCTGGCCTTTCGTGATACGTTGATCTGCATTCCCGATGCCGTACAGTTAAAAGCTTCCGGGAGCGGCCTATTTAGCTGGACACCTGGTATCAACATCATCAACCCCAACACGCCTACTCCCACTGTATCGCCCACGTCTACCATGCATTACTATGTAAACCTTGATGACAATGGTTGCCTCAACCGCGACTCTGTACAAATACGTGTGGTAGACCATGTAACGTTGCGGGTAATGGATGATACGACCATTTGCCAGGGAGATGCCATCCTGCTGCACCTGGCGTCTGATGGCCTGAGATATGAATGGACGCCCGCACAGCAGATGCCCAACCCTTATATCGCCTTCCCCACTGCTACCACACCTTTCAATACACTGTACAAGGTAACTGCCTATATTGGCAGTTGCTCGGCATTAGGGGATGTGCAGGTAACTACCGTTCCCTATCCGTTGGTCAATGCCGGTCCCGATGTAAAGATCTGCTTTGATGCAGCTGTTCAGCTGAATGGCAATACAGATGGTAAAACGGTACAGTGGACACCCGCTGCCCACCTCAATAATGCTACTATCTTAAATCCGATGGCCAAACCACCCGGTACCACCAACTATATCCTGGCTGCCTATGATACGAAGGGGTGCCCCAAAGCTGGCCTGGATTCAATATTGGTAACTGTGCTGCCCGATATCATTGCATTTGCCGGTCATGATACGGCAGCCGTGGTAGGACAACCGCTTCAATTAAAAGCGAGCGGCGGGGTGAAGTACAACTGGCTCCCTGGTGAAGGTTTATCTGCTACCAATATTCCCAATCCCATTGTCACCCATTTTACGCCCTCCAACGGTATAGGCTATAAAGTGATGGTCTATAATGAAGCGGACTGCGTAGACTCGGCATTCATACAGATAAAGGTCTTTAAAACACGCCCTTCTATTTTTGTTCCCACTGCTTTCTCACCCAACGGAGACCGCAACAATGATGTGTTTCGCTTTGTAGCAGCGGGCATGCAAAACGTAGAATATTTCAATGTCTACAACCGCTGGGGACAATTGGTATACAGTACCACTTCCGGTGCCAATGGCTGGGATGGAACGATTGGAGGCAAAGCCCAGTCGGCCGGTATCTATGTTTGGTCGGTAAGAGCTACCGATTATACCGGAACTGTTTATACGCAAAAAGGAACCGTCACGCTGGTAAGGTAAAGAACAGCTGCGAGCTCCCGCTGTTGCGGGACAAGTTATGAGCTGCGAGCTGCGAGCTAATACAGTGGAGACGAAGGAATGTAGCTTGTTGCTTCACACCAGTTGCCTTCTGTAAGCCGAAGGGCTTACATTATACTTCTTCCTATAGGCTGTTGCAAAATGCTCCAGGTTATTGAATCCACAAGCGAAAGCGATATCACTGACGGGTTGTTGGGTATCACCCAGCAATCGTTTTGCCTGGTGAAGACGAATGCCTAAGAGGTATTGATGGGGTGATACGCCCAGCACGGCTTTGAAGATGCGGCTAAAATGAAAAGGGCTGGTATGACAATGCTGTGCCAGCTGTTGCAAAGAGATATCTTCCCGGAAATGCTGTAACAGGTAATCCTGTGCCTGCTCAATGGTTGGCAGGTGATATAACTTCAGTGCATCAGGTAATGGTGCTACAGCAGCTACGTTGCCCAATCTGCTCATAACAACATCCAACAGGTGCAACACCAATTCGTCCACGTAAAGTTTGTCAGGAACGGCATGGCCGATCGGCTGGCCGGCTTTCTCCATGGGCTGTACCTGCTGTAAAAAAATATGGTGCAGGTGGTCCAACGCTGCATTGCTGTTGATCACGATGGAATGCACATCGGGATTTTGCAGAAACCATCCTGCTTCCCGTATGTAGTTGGCAGCGATCTGTTGAAAGAATGCAGGATCAAATCTAAAAGTAGTCGTTGTATCAGGTTGGTCATCGACATGACGAATGGTATACGGAAAGCTGGGTTTCGTAATCAATATCCGCCCTGTATGCATATCCTCCTGCCTCCTGAAACTGCGGTATTCAAAAAATCCGGTCTGCATAAAGTCGATGCAAAAGTAGTCGTTGTATTCGGGCTGACTGATGGAACAGGTATTGCAATAGCATTGGTAGCGTACCGCATGGTATACATCAGAAGAAAACAATATGCGAATATCAGCGAGCATGTGCTTAAAGTTACCAAACATATACCAGTTTGAAACCTGTACGCTATCAGAGGTGACGCCTTTCCCTTTTCAACGCAAACGAAAGGTGTTACCTCTCCTAAAATTAGCAAGATTCCAAAGGTCGAATGACGGCATAACCCCGACCTTGTAGCAGGACTGAAAAAGTAACAGATGAAACGAACTCAATGGACTGTATTACTGGCATTTGCGGCTATTTATATTATTTGGGGGTCTACTTACCTGGCCATCCAGGTGGCTATTAAGGACATACCACCTTTCCTGATGTCGGGGTTACGCTTCCTAACGGCAGGCTTGCTGTTAATGGGATGGTGCGTGTGGAAAAAACAACCCATGCCTGATCAAAAGGCTATCGCGCGAAATATCCTTTATGGCATCCTGATGTTGTTTGGCGGCACGGTATCGGTAACCTGGGCTGAACAATATTTGCCCAGCAGCCTGGCGGCAATCATAGTTAGTTCTCTTCCCTTTTGGTTTGTATTGCTGGACAGAAAACAATGGGGCTATTACTTCTCCAATAAAAGGATCATTGTAGGGCTGCTGATCGGTTTTGCCGGTGTAGCCATATTGTTTGGGTTTGGACCAGGCTCCCACGTCACTGGGGGAGCAGGTAAATACCTGACCAGTATCCTGGTCATTATCGCAGGTGGCATTGGCTGGGCCATTGGTTCGCTCTATTCCAAATACCGGCCGGCTGGCAACAGCCTGTTGATGAATGCTTGTATTCAGCTATTGGCTGCCGGGTTATTCACCGGCATTGTAAGCCTGATTGCCGGAGAACACCATTCGATAGTGTGGAAGCAGGTGTCTGTCAATTCCTGGCTGGCGTTGATATACCTCATAGTGATGGGCTCTATTGTGGCCTATCAATCTTACCTATATTTATTGACCATACGACCAGCGGCCCAGGTAAGCACCTATGAATACGTGAATCCTGTAGTGGCTTTATTGCTGGGCGCGCTGATCGCCAGTGAACCGGTCAGCTATGTACAGGTCATTGCCCTGGTAGTTATTCTGGGCGGAGTATTGCTGGTGAATATGCCCGGGAAGACGCAGGCATTGAGCAAAAAATAAAATAACATAAACTAAATCTGATATGATCACCCGCATTTGGCATGGACGCACGCAAACAGAACATGCAGCTGTTTACCGGCAATATGTAATTGATACCGGCATACCGGATTACCTGGCCACACTGGGTAACCTGGGCGCACAGATCTGGCAACGCACTGAAGGGGATATCACCCATATCTGGACGGTATCCTGGTGGGATAGCTTCGACAGTATCAAGGCCTTTGCCGGAGACGATATTGAAAAAGCCAGGTACTATGAGGAGGATAAGAAATACCTGCTGGAGTTTGAACCACAGGTAATACATTGTGATACCTATGGCTTTGCACCTGGTCAGTCAGTTTAATCTTTTTACAGGAGCCCTTTGTTAATACGTGACAGGAAGACCTCGCGGTACTTTTCACTCACCGGGATGCGCTCAATGCCAATGTGCACATGGTTGTCTTCAATGCGCCGTATATGATCGCGGTTAACGATGTAGGATAAATGCACACGGGAGAAGTTGGCCGGCAATGTTTCTTCCAGGTCTTTCATGCGCTTGTACACTACATGCTTGCCTTCCTTAGTATGGAATACCACATAGTCTTTAAGCCCTTCTACCAGTAATACATCGTCATACTCCAGTTGTACAATGGCTTTACCCGTTTTGAGAAACAGCTTTTGAGCGCCCGGTGTAGCAATGGTTTGCCCGGCCGGAGTAGTGCTCAACTTAGCAACTTTATTCACAGCCATAAGGAATCGCTCGAAGGTGATGGGCTTGAGCAGGTAGTCGATCGCATTCTTTTCATAGCTGTCTACCGCAAATTCAGAATAGGCAGTGGTGAATATAAATGGTTGATCTGTGGGTAGCAGGGTAGCCAGTTGCATGCCCGACAGGTGTGGCATATTGATATCCAAAAAAATAAGGTCCGGACGTTCCTGCTTCAGGTAGTTGAGTGCTTCCAGTGCGTTGTAACATTTGTGCAGCAGGTGCAGGTAAGGAACCTGGCTAATGTATTCCTCCAGCAGGTTTACCGCATACGGCTCATCGTCTATGACCAGGCAGTTTATCGTCATGCTACAGGAAATTTGAGGGTGGCTGTAAAGCAATGATCGGTCTTTTCTGTAGTCAAAGTAAAATCATTTCCGTATAATAAAGTTAACCGCTTGCGTAGATTAGTAAGCCCCAGCCCGCCTTTCCCATTGTTTTCGTGGTTGTGATGGCTGTTCCTGGTAATAAAACACAGGTAGCCATCCTGTTGTTCCAGGCTGATCACCACATCATTTTGTTCTACCGATTTGTCGACCCCATGCTTGAAGATATTTTCTACGAGGGGAATCATCAACATCGGAGGAATTATGAGGGAATCGTTAATAGCATCCCTGTCAAATACAATCGCAGCCTGGTGCAGCATCCGTATCTGTTCCAGTTCCATATAGTTTTCCAGGAAATCTATTTCTGTGAGCAGTGGTACTCTTTCCTTGGGCGCTTCGTCTACAAAATAACGCATGATGTCGGAGAGGCGGGCAACCACCTCTGCCGTACGCTCATTCTTGGTATAGGCGAGGTAATAGATATTATTGAGGGTATTGAACAGGAAATGCGGTTGCACCTGTGCTTTTAAGAGGTTCAATTCAGAAGCCAGTTGCTGGATGCGCATTTCCTCCTGCTTGCGCAAAAGATGGATATAGTCGATAGTTATCCGCAGCAGTGCGCCAAACATAAAGGCCAGGAAATTGGTAATGAAGACAAAGGAAAAATGTGGCAACCCCATGTTATAAAAAGTCGAATGCATGGGTAGTAATACCTGTTGCTCTGCATACATCCTGATGATCACCAGGACGCCCAGGAAAACGATGGCGTAAAGAAAATACCGGGTTTTCCGGTTAGTCTGGTAGAACCGGGGTATCAGCCAGGAAGCATGGCCATATACAGCGATCAAATATGCCATGGTGGCAACGGTCACCGATAAGAAGCCATAGACAGGTTTCTCCCATTTCTGTATGGCATAGAGTATGAGGAAGATATAAAACAATACCCATACAGCTGCCTGGATGCGCAGCAGCTTATTACGTAACACGGTATCTGCAGGTGGCACGGTCATGGATGTCAAAATACGCAAATTGCCGCAAACAAGGTTACAGCCCTCCTCCACTTCGACAGTAAGCCATTTATTTTCGACGGTTGACCGGCTGGCGGAAAGGTCGAAAAAAGCAAGCCGGGCGGCGAAGTCTTTTTTTACCGGCAAGGTGCGGGGTTAATATTGTTGACCAAAACTGTTAGTATGAAAAATGCAATAGCCCGCCGCGAGTGGCTGAAGCAAAGCTCTATTGCGCTTGCAGCAGCCGGCTTTATTCCTTCCCTGTTTTACGGGGAGAAGTTTATTTACCCACCGCCGGTTGCCTCTATCCGGTTGCTGTCACAAACAAGTCCGGAAGAAGCTGCTGTAAAAGCCTGCCTGGAAAACTATATGAGTGGAGACGGCAACCGCCTGGAAAAAGCCTTTCACTCATCGGCTACCATGAAATACATTGATGTTCAGAGCGGGGAATTTAAAGATGTACCCATTGCAGAATTTATCGCACGGGTAAAAAGCAATACTACGAAGACCGACCGGAAAATAGAAATAGTAAGCCTGAACATAGAAGGGAATGCCGCACAGGCGAAGATCAGGATCGAAACTGCCCAGGTGATCATGAACGATTATATGAACCTGCTAAAGATAAACGGGGAGTGGAAGATCGTAAGTAAGATCTTCTCCCGGCAGAACAAGTAAGCCATGAAGAATAGGTATTAGCTGTTAGCTTTTAGGTGTTAGCTATTTGCTGTTGGCTGTTACTAATAGCTAATGCCTAACTGCTAACAGCTTGCCTTTTACAGCAGCCGCTTATTCACCAGCTGCAAAAAGGCGTCGCGGTAAGAAGCGCTTACCGGCAATTTGGCCTTTCCTATGACCACCTGGTTATCGGCAATATGCTGTATATGGTCGATGTTCACGATATAAGAGTTATGAATACGTGTAAAATTGGCTGGCAATTGTTCTTCCAGTTCTTTCATGCGTTTATAGATCATCATCTTGCTATCAGCCGTCACAATATTCACGTATTCCTTTAGCGCTTCGAGATACAACACTTTGTCGTATTCCACTTTAATAAGCTGCTTGCCCGACTTCACAAAAATGTATTCCGGCGCAGCCGCCACTTCTTTTATAGTCGTTTCCTGCCGGGGTTGGGCAAACAGTGTCTGGGCTTTGGTAACGGCTTGCATGAAGCGTTTAAAGGTAACCGGTTTTAGCAGGTAGTCCACGGCATTGTATTCATATCCCTCCAGGGCATAATTGGCATAGGCCGTACTAAAAATAATATGCTGGTCTTTGGGCAGCAGAGCGGCCAGGTCCATACCCGAAAGCTGGGGCATATTGATGTCCATAAAGATCAGCTGCACCTTATCCGATTTGAGGAATTCCAATACTTCAAAAGCATCGTAACACTTTGCCTTCAATTGTAAAAAAGGCACTTTGCGGATATGATCTTCCAGCAGTTGCACCGCATTGGGCTCGTCATCCACTATCAGGCAGGTAATGGTACTCACAAAGGAATATTTAAGTATGCCAAAAAGAATCCATCCTTCTTTTCTGTTTGCAACCGGTATTGTTGTCCATACAATAATTCCAACCGCGATCGCAGGTTGGCCAGACCATTGCCACCATGCTGCACGGGCTCCAGTTCCTCAAATACCCTGTTGCGTACTTCCAATTCGAGATGGGTGGCATGGATCGTCAATTTCACTACCAGCAGGTTTTCTTCGCTCCGCTTATTTATACCATGCTTAAAAACATTCTCCACCAAAGGTATCAATAACATGGGAGGAATGTTTACACCGGCAGGTTCTCCCTTGATATCGAAGTCAATCTGCATGGGATGGCGCATGCGCATCTTCTCCAGGTGAATATAATCGCGGATAAAATCTATTTCCCGGGTGAGCAGTATTTTCTCCTTGGGCCCTTCATCCACAAAATAACGCATGATATTGGACAAGCGCTCCAGCAGTCCCGCTGTGGTGGGCGACTCCCGCTGGGCCACAAAATAGATATTGTTGAGGGTATTGAACAGGAAATGGGGTTGCACTTGTGCCTTCAGCAGGTTGAGCTCCGCTTCGGCCGTTCGGCGTTGTAACTGCTCCTGTTGCTTGCGCATGGTAAAATAATCAAAGGCCAGGCGCAGCGGCAGGCTGAAGAGGAAAACCAGCACGTTCAGGAAGAAAACGACCATGTAAATCCTCAGGGGAATCCCCTCCATTTTACCGGCAGACTCCATGTCTTTTGCAAAGAACAGGCGCTTTAACAATACTTCAGCTTGTACCAGAGACCAGGTGATAAGCGTCAGTAACAAAAACACCAGCAACACATACAGCCACTTTTTCTTCTTCCTGTAAAAGAATGGCACCAACCACAAAGCATTGACATAAATTATTGTTCCATAGAAAAAAGTATTACAAATGGCATAGGTGGCTCCTTCGGCCGGCGACTGACCTTCATGGAAGAAAAGCAGGAACATGAGCAGGGTAATAAAGGTCCAGGCAACCAATTGGCCATGTACGATGGAAAATCCCCGTTTGAATAGTTTCATACATATCAAATTTAATTAACCCTGGTATTTCTATCCTGGTACGTTCAATCGATGGCCCATTTTCTTCAATGGATGCAGCCATTTAATCAATGTCAACAGGCATTGAAAATAAAGGCCCTACAGTTGAATGGGTTTGTTGCCCTGCCTGCCGCTGTTCATTTTTGTATCCTAAAATAACCATTATGGACAAGATTATCTTATTAGTCATGATCTTACTCACTACCCATACAGCCCGGTGTCAAGCGGTACTCAAAGCAGGCGATCCCTCTATCCGCTATGACCTGATCAAACCTGGCGTAAGCTTATACAAGATCGCCACCACCGATTCAGCCGGTAAAGTGTTGAGTGAATTTACCTGTCGCCATACGGTATCCGTCAATAGCGCCAAAGGCTGGGTAATACTCACACAGCAGTACCAATTACCGGACGGCCGTACTTTGCTGGATTCCACCATTGCCAATATCAGTTCTTTGGCTCCGGTGCGTATGCGTATGGTGACTACCCCGCACTTCATGAATATGAACCTTGATTTTCGTTCCGCTGAAGTACATGCCGTAGCCGATAAGGGTGGTAAAAAGATAGATACCCTGCACAAAATGGAAGAAGGCTATTTCGACTCCAACCTGCTGGAATATGTATTTGGACTGCTGCCCTATAAAAAGGGATTCCGGGCTACCCTGAATACCTACACTTTTGAGCGGAATGGGATGGATCCCTGGCAGGTAGAATATGTGGGAGAGGATATTATAAATATTACAGGAGGCAAAGCAACCTATTGTTATGTAGTAAAGACCGGTAATGGCAATCTGGCGCCGGATGCCATGGCCTGGATAGAAAGATCGACCGGTCAGGTGATCAAACGGGTAATACCAATGGGTAAGATGTATTATGTGATCACGAAAGTATAGCCATGAGAAATAGCTATTAGCCTTTAGCTTTTAGGTATTAGCCTTGGAGCATTGGCGGTTAGCTATCAGCTGTAAAAAAAATAGCTATTAGGTGTTGTTGTCAGCAATTTGCTAACAGCTAATACCTAATAGCTAACAGCTCTTTATTAATAGCTAACAGCTTGTTTATTTATACGTGCATGCCCGGGAACCAGGGTCTTGCCACTGCTTCGCGGAAAGGCCAGGGCACAGAAGCCAGGATAATAATAAGAGCCAGTAAAAAGAACCAGAATGCTTTTTTATGAGCTGTATAATCAACCGCCCTTTTTACTTTACCACGACCAATGGTGATCAGTACAATGGCTATCAGCATACCGGTAATATGCTCCACCGCCCAAAAGCGATATGCACTGTTCTTCATCACTTCTCCCATGCCCACGCTCTGGATCAGTTTCAACCCCCAGGGGCCAGCGATCCACTGGTACAATCCTATAACAAAAGTGGTGTGTGCAGCGATCATCAGAAACAGGTCAATCTTCTTGTCACCGGCATTCACCAGTGTCTTTTTATTCATACCTGCCAGGTGACGGAACAATGCCACGAGCAATAAAATTAGGATTACCCAGCGAAGGAGATTGTGCAGATGAAGCAGACCTGTATACATATTTGAAGATTTGAGGTGTAGAATTTCAAAATCCGGCCAAAGCTACAACCCAAAACCCAATTAACTGGGAAGAGTCGACATCTTTTTACAGGTGCCGACTCTTCCCAAAATAAGGTCATATTACTAAGCTATTTGCTACCCCTACTCTACCCAATCAGCCAAAAAGATATTGGTATCACGGGTACCGCCATTGTTGCGGTTGCTGCAGAAGACAAATTTCTTACCATCGGGGCTGAACATAGGGAAAGCGTCGAATCCCTTATCCCGGCTAATTTTGTGCAGGTTGGTACCGTCTTCGTTGATAGTATACAGGTTGAAAGGAAATCCTCTTTTGTATTCATGGTTAGACGCAAAGATGATGCGCTTGCTATCGGGCATATAAGCAGGAGCCCAGTTGGCCTGCCCGTAAGCAGTTACCTGGTGGGCATTACTGCCATCAGCATTGGCTACCCATACTTCCATATTGGTGGGCGCTACCAGGTTTTCGGCCAGCAGGTCCTTGTATTCTTTAATGGCCTCATCGGTAGCAGGGCGGGAAGCCCTCCAGATGATCTTTTTGCCATCTGGGCTAAACCAGGCGCCGCCATCATACCCCAGGGTGTTGGTAATGCGTTTTTCCTTACCACTCTTCAGGTCCATGATATAAAGGTCGATATCGCCATCCTTTACGCTGGTATAGATCATTTTGCTGCCATCCGGGGAAAGAGTGGCTTCAGCATCATACCCGGCAGATCTGGTAAGCTGTTTTACTATTTTGCCATCCAGATCGGCCATGAAAATATCAAAGCTGGCATACAGGGGCCAGATGTATTTGTTGCCATATTTGGAGCGATCCGGCACAGGGGGACAGTCGGAGTTGCCCAGGTGGGTGGAAGCATAAATAATATGCTTGCCATCTTTGGTGAAAAAACCACAGGTTGTGCGTCCTTTGCCTGTACTTACCAGTTTGTATTCAAATTTCTCCCCGTTGGCAGGAACTTTGCCAATGAACATTTGGTCACAGGCAAGTCCTTCTTTGGCATTGGTACGCTGGAATATGAGGTATTTGCCATCGAAGCTGAAATAGGCTTCGGCATTATCGCCGCCAAAAGTTAGTTGCTGAATATTCTTAAAATGTGTTTCTTCGGGGTACTGCAAGGTATCGCCGGCAGGAGTAGCTGCAACCGGCAGTGGTGTGTGAGGCTTAAATGCAGTGATGGCCATAAAGACGAGGATACCTGTCAGGAAAAAGGAAAGGAGTTGTTTCATTGTATTCATTTTTTAATCAAGCCTGCCTAAGCAGCGGGTGCAAAGGTATTTTGGAGAGGGTGCTCATTTGTCAGAATATTGTCATAAGGGACATCCCCAAAATCGGTTAGTTTTGTTATATGATACAGAGATGGAAAACCATTGGATATTGTTTGCTGGGCCTGTTCATAGCAGGTTGTAAGCAAGACAGTACAGAAGACAAGATCAGTCAGTTATTGTCAAAACCACCTTACGCAGGATTGACAGACAGCATCAAAGCAGCCCCCCAAAATGCCGACCTGTACCTGGCCAGGGGCATGCGCCTGTCGCAAAACGATCTGCATGAGCTGGCTACTGCAGATTATGAAAAAGCCTGGCAACTGATGCCGGCTGAAGGTACAGCGATACCATTCATTTCCAACTTAATGCTGGTTGACCTGCCGGATTCGGCGATCAACCTGTTAAAACTGTGTATTGAAAAGTACCCGGACAATACCACTTTCCGCCGCCGGTTGAGTGAGGCATATGCCCAGGCAGACTCCAGTGAAAAAGCATTGGACCAATACAACCAGCTGCTGGCCAAAGACTCTCTGGATTTTGAGACCTGGTACGAGAAGGGAACCCTGCTGGTGCGATTGCACGATACCGCCGCCGGCTTGCAGGCACTGGAACGTTCCTACGCATTACAGCCCATCAATTATACGGGACTTTCACTGGCCAACCTCTATGCCAACACCAGGAACGCTAAGACACTGGAACTCTGTGACGCACTGATAGCCCGGGATACTACTTATTTCAATGAAGCCACCTTCCTGAAAGGAGTTTATTATTCCGATACCAAACAATATGCGGCGGCCCTGGAGCAATTTGAAGCATGTATCAAACGCGACTGGAAATATACAGATGCCTATATCGAGAAAGGTATTGTACTCTATGACCAGAAGCAATATAGCAAGGCCATAGAAACATTCAGGTTGGCAGCTACGGTTTCCAACACCAGTGCCGATGCTTATTACTGGATAGCCCGGTGCTTCGAAGCTATCCACCAAAATGAAGAGGCCTTAGATAATTACCGGCGTGCGCTTTCCCTGGATAAAAACCTGGAGGATGCCCGTGATGCAATCAAAAGATTGAAGGATAAATAAGCAATCAACCTATTTATTCTGTCAACCTGTTCACTTATTAACCTGTCAACTTTACTTCATGCCTATAGTAGCGCCTTCTTTATTAGCGGCAAATTTTCTGGAACTGCATTCAGCATGTACCATGCTGAATGAAAGTGAGGCCGAATGGTTTCACCTGGATGTAATGGACGGTGTTTTTGTACCCAATATCAGTTATGGACTACCAGTAATAGAACAGATCCGCACCACTACCAAAAAGGTTTGTGATGTGCACCTGATGATCATACAACCGGAACGGTATGCAGAAGCGTTTAAGAAAGCTGGTGCCGATATCCTTACGGTACATATAGAAGCCTGTACTCACCTGCACCGGAACATACAGCAGATCAAATCCCTGGGTATGCAGGCAGGCGTATCCCTCAATCCCCATACGCCGGTAGACAGCATTAAAGATATCCTGGATGATGTAGACGTCGTATTGCTCATGAGTGTGAACCCGGGCTTTGGTGGTCAATCTTTCATCCTTCATACTTTACAAAAGATCAAGGAGCTCCGCCGCATGATCGATGAGCGGGCTTTGAATACCAAAATCGAGGTCGATGGAGGTATCACACTGGAAAATGCAGGCAGTATTGTACAGGCCGGCGCAGATGTACTGGTAGCAGGCAGCACGGTATTCAAATCCAAAGACCCCAAAGCGACCATCAGTCAGCTTAAGCACATCGGGTAATCTTGAACAGAGAACTCGCGGATAAGATCAATTACGCCTGCCGGTCTCATATTGATAGTGCTTATCTTCTGCTTCCCATTTTTGGTTGCTTACCACCTTAAAGGTTCTGGCATCAGCGCCTGCTACTATTTGATAGCCGTAAAATACAAGCCTGTCATCTTTTACATATTGAATAAAGTGATCAGCAGTATCGGGCGGATACAATACCTGAAGCTTTTGTAAGTTCAACCCCTCCAGCATTTCGCCCTGGTAGAATACATGATTTTTGTCAATACCCCAGCGATACTCACCCAGTCTTTTAAAAGTGGCAGGATCAGCCTTGTCTACTATCACCCTGGTGCCGCCATCCGAATTGCCAAAAAAGTAATACACATTGTTTTTATCCTTTGAGTATTCGGTTGAATCCAACCAAACGAAAGAATCAATATCTACAATAGACTGAAGCGGTTTATGAATAGGGGTATCTCCGTTATAGATGGGAAAAGTGCTGTCGTAGTACAACTCAAACTCACAGTGGCAGGCAGTATCTCTTGCCAGTACCCGCTTACGTTCATAAAGCTGTCCGTCTTTACCTACATAGAAATCATATTTGAGGTGTTTATAGCTGGCACTGTCATTAGGTTCTTTTGCATAAACAATGGCGGCATCACTTTTCTTAATAACCGGATCAGTTCCGGTAGGGCTGGAACAGGCATAGACAGCCATCAAAAAGGTCAGGCTTAGAGCTGCAGGAATATTGTTCATACGATGAGTAAAGTTGAGCGGATGTAATTACAGTCTCTTTGAGAGATCAGAGCCTGATAAAGGTACAAAGGCCCGGGTATACGTTTTGCTATTCTAGCCTTGTGGAATCAAACATAATCTTTCATCAACCCCCTTAATCACCAACCCATAACAATCTGAATGGATATGTTTTCGTATATTCAATGAATAACTAATATAAACGGCCGTGCCGGCAGCCCTGCTTCCGCTCAAGCCGTTTACAGGATACCCTTCCCAACCGCATTGCAGTCCTCCAACCTGACTACTCTAATATTTTCGGGATATGAAAAAAGTAATGATCATTTTAATGCTCACAGCAGGGAGTTCTATGTTTGCAAAGGCGCAGGATACGCTCCTGCAGCGCGTTCCGGTCAACTGGACACTGGAGAACAGCATTGCCTATGCCAGGCAAAACAGCATCACCATCAATACACAAAAGCTCAGCAGCCGTTCTGCCAACGAAGACCTGCTGCAGTCAAAAGCCGCCAAACTGCCCAGTTTATCCGGCGCAATGTCACAATCTTTGGTCAACAGTACCAATACCGATCCGGTAGTAGGCGGCTTCCAGACACAGGCCAATTTCAGCAGCAACTACTCTCTCAGTTCCTCCATCGTGCTGTACAATGGCGGGTACCTCAAAAATGATATCAAGGCAAAAGAGCTGTCATTAAAAGCGGCCAACCTGAGTGTAGCAGAAACGGAGAATGATATTACCCTGAGCATTACCCAGGCATTTCTGAACATCCTGCTGGCCAAAGAGAACATTGTGTACATGGAAGATTTACTGGCTACCTCGCGCGCCCAATTGAAGCAAGGTCAGCAATTGTTTGATGCCGGCAGCATTGCCCGTAAAGACTTCCTGCAATTTGAATCACAGGTAGCTTCCGATGAATACAACCTGGTCAATGCCCAAAACACCTACCGGCAAAATAACCTGGCACTGAAACAACTGCTCCTCCTGCCCACTACTTACAACTTCGAAGTCACCGTTCCTCCTACCATCAAGGTAGATACTGAAGGTCAGGGCTTAATTCAAACCCAGGAAACCGCCCAGCAAACAAGGCCCGAAATAGAGAACAGTGAAGTAGCGGTACAACTGGCAGAAGCCAACCTGGCCAAGGTGAAAGCAGGCACCCGGCCTACGGTGAGCCTGGGCGCATCCCTCTCTACCGGTTATTCAGATGGCCAGGCAAACCCCTATATAAAGCAGCTGAACAATAATTTTTACCAATCGCTGGGAATCAACATGAGCGTTCCTATTTACAACAAGCGCATCAACAAAACCAATATTGCCAAAAACAATATCCTCATTGAACAGGCAAAGCTATCCCGGCTGGATATTAAAAACACTTTAAACCAGCAGATAGAGCAGGTATTTATCAGCTGGCAGAATGCACTGGCCCAGTATACCGCCGCAAATACGCAAATGAAAGCCAGTGAGGAAACCTACAATATCACAAACGAACAATTGAAATATGGCTCTGTGAACCTGGTAGAATTGTTACAGCAGAAAAATACTTATGTACAGGCAACGCAGGCATACATACAAGCCAAGTACAGCAGCATACTGTACGGCAAAATATATGATTTCTATGCCGGCGTGCCCATTACATTCTAAATCAAATTGACAAACGGACATAAAAAGGATCTACCATGAAAAAATTTAAATGGCTCATCTGGGTGTTGGTGCTGGTAGCAATAGGAGCAGGTGTATGGTACTGGAAATTCAGGGAGGAGAAAACGACCATTGTCCTCAATACGGAAAAACCACAGTATGGCACGATTGCCAATACTGTAACAGCAACAGGTACTTTGCAGCCGGTAGATACCGTTGCAGTTGGCTCACAGGTATCAGGCACCATCACCAAAGTGTTGGTTGATTTTAACAGTACTGTGAAAAAAGGTCAATTGCTGGCCCAGCTGGATAAGGTGTTGCTGCAGGCACAGGTAGATCAGATCAACGCCAACCTGCAACAGGCAAAGTCAAACCTGGTGTACCAGCAAAGCAATTATGAAAGGCAGTCCAACCTGTACAAGGTAGGGGCTATTGCCAAAGCTGAACTGGAAACGGCCCTCTACCAATACAATGCGGCAAAGGACAATGTAAACAGTGTGGCAGCCCAGCTGTCTTCCGCTAAACGCAACCTCTCCTTTACTGATATCTATTCTCCCATTGATGGCACGGTATTATCGCGCAATGTAAGTGAGGGGCAAACGGTGGCATCAAGTTTCAATACACCCACTCTCTTCAGTATAGCCAGAGACCTTACCAATATGCAGGTGCAGGCATCGGTAGATGAAGCCGATATCGGCAATGTAGGAAAAGGGCAACGTGTTATTTTCACCGTAGATGCTTTTCCGGAAGACACTTTTAGCGGCCGGGTAAAGGAGATCAGGCTGCAACCTTCCACTTCTGCCAATGTGGTATCCTACACTACGCTTATTGATGCCCCTAATTCAGACAAACGGTTAAAGCCCGGTATGACAGCCAGTATTTTTATTTACACAAAAGAGGTGGAGCATGCTTTGTTAGTATCGGCCAGCGCCTTCACCTTCGAACCCGATACGGTACTGAAGAAAATATACAAGATTGAAAGGCATTCAGGCTCTCCACCTGCCGGCAGAGATACCGCACATAAAAAAGATACCAGTCAGCACAAAACCGGCAAGCCCAGCTATGTATGGTTAAAGAAAGACAGTGCGTTGATCCGGCAACATGTGGTTACCGGCATGACTAATGAAACACAGCGGGAGGTCGTGTCGGGCCTCACTACAGCCGATGAAGTGGTAACGGGTTATGAAGCATTAAAAGGCAAAGCGAAGGCCAAATCTACCAGTCCTTTCATGCCCCAACGTCCTGGCGGCAGAGGTGGCGGTACCGGAGGAGGAGGTGGTACGCGACAGCCTAGATAACCCAACTCTTTTTAATGAATACTTATACAGTACAATATGGCTACAAAGATCCTTGATATAAAAGGGCTGAAACGGGAATTTAAAATGGGCAGTGAAACGGTGCGTGCTTTAAAGGGAGTATCCTTTCACATTGAGGCCGGCGAATTTGTTACCATCATGGGCAGCAGCGGATCGGGCAAAACTACTTTGCTGAATATTCTGGGTTGCCTGGACAAACCTTCCGACGGAGAATTCCTGCTGGATAATATTAGTGTGAGAGAGCTGTCGCGAAATGAACTGGCCAGGCTCCGCAACCAGAAGATCGGGTTTGTATTTCAATCCTATAACCTCCTGGCACGTACATCTGCGCTGGAGAATGTAGAACTGCCCTTACTGTACAATAAGGAAATAGGCGCAAAGGAGAGACATGAGCGGGCGCTTAAATCGCTGGAATCCGTTAAGCTGGCCGACCGCCTGGATCACCTGCCCAATCAATTATCGGGCGGCCAGCAGCAGCGTGTGGCCATTGCCAGGGCGCTGGTCAATCAACCAGTGATGATACTGGCCGATGAAGCTACGGGCAATCTGGATACCCGTACCTCTTACGAGATCATGTCACTGATGCAGGAGCTGAACCAAAAGCAAGGGAAAACCATCGTATTCGTGACCCACGAACCGGATATAGCAGCTTTCAGTTCACGTACCATTACATTAAAGGATGGGCGCGTAGTGAAAGATGTGGCCAATGAAAATGTACGATCGGCCCAGGAAGCGCTGGCAGCATTACCCACCCAGGATGATTATTAAAAACAATGAGACATGAGTGTGATCAACCTTTTTAGAATTGCCTGGCGGGCGCTGTTGCGTAATAAGCTGCGTGCCTTCCTCACCATGCTGGGTATTATCATTGGTGTTGCGTCTGTGATCACCATGGTGGCCATTGGCCAGGGATCCAAACAAAGCATCCGGGACCAGCTATCAACCATGGGGTCAAACATGATCACGCTGCGCCCCAGCAGCAATACCACCGTAGGCGGCGGGGCCAGGCTGGGCGCCTCTTCCCTGCAAACTTTAACAGTAGAAGATGCCAAAGCCATTGGCGCACAAGCGCAATATATCACCAATGTATCGCCCGCTGTTACTACCAGCGGACAGGCGATCAATGCCGCCCTCAACTGGCCTACCAGTATGCAGGGAGTTAGCCCGGGCTATCTGGATATACGCCAGTGGAAGTTGAAAAGTGGTACCAATTTCACAGATGAAGATGTAAAGACGGCCAACAAAGTATGCCTGATAGGGCAAACGATCGTAGAGAATATCTTTGGCAGTGGCGAAGATCCTGTCGGTAAGTACATTCGCTTTAAGAAAATTCCCTTTAAAGTAATTGGTGTGCTGGAAGAGAAAGGAGAAAATGCCTTTGGCCAGGATCAGGACGATATCATACTGGCCCCCTATACTACCGTACAAAAAAGATTGCTGGCCATTACCTACGTGCAAACCATTTACGCTTCGGCCATTGATGAACAAAGCTCGGCCCTGGCCACCACTGAGATATCGGCTATTTTACGCAAGCAGCATAAGTTAAAAAGTACCGACCAGGATGATTTTACCGTTCGTACGCAGGCCGAACTGATCAGCACGATCAGTTCCACCAGTGAACTGTTAACCGTTTTGCTGACCGCCATCGCCGGCATTTCTTTACTGGTAGGCGGCATTGGCATCATGAATATCATGTATGTATCGGTCACAGAAAGGACCAAGGAGATTGGCTTACGCATGTCTATTGGTGCACGGGGAATCGATATCCTCCTCCAGTTCCTGGTAGAAGCCATTTTCATCAGCATTACCGGTGGTGTCATTGGCGTGGTGCTGGGCATAGTGGCGGCGAACCTGGTAACCTTGTTCTTTTCCTGGCCTACATTGGTTTCCGAATCATCCATTATACTCTCGTTCCTGGTATGCGCCATTACCGGCGTGTTCTTTGGTTATTACCCTGCCCGGAATGCTTCCAGACTCGACCCCATTGAGGCATTGAGGTATGAGTAAAGTACATTGAACTATTTTTTCGGGTGCTGCCATCACATGCCAAAAAAATATAGCTTTGGCATGATATGAATAAACTACGCTCCGCCATCATTGGTTGTGGTAAAATGGCGCATGTACATGCGCAGGCATTGTTGAATATTGGGGAAACTGTATTGGTAGCCGCCCAAAGCCGCAGCCTGGAAAAGGCAAGCGCCTTTGCCGCAAAATACCAGGCACGACCTTATACAGATATTGCAGAAATGATCCGGCAGGAGAAAGTAGATATTGTGATCATTTGTACGCCCCACCCCGCCCATAAAGCGGCAGCTGTAACTGCTTTTGAAAACGGCGCCCATGTATTGGTAGAAAAGCCATTGGCCATCAGCCTGGAAGATTGTGATTTTATGATTGGCGCCGCTGCTGCTGCCGGCAAACAACTGGGCATGATCAGTCAGCGAAGATTCTTCCCCTCCTGTATGCGCATTAAACAAGCTATTGACGATGGCAAACTGGGCACACCTATGCTGGGTTTTGTAGTGATGTATGGCTGGCGGGATGAAACCTATTATAAAAGCGATCCCTGGCGCGGCAGTTGGGCCGCAGAGGGAGGTGGTGTACTGGTGAACCAGGCGCCGCACCAGCTCGACCTCTTGCAATGGTTTATGGGCAGTGAGTTTGAGGAGTTATATGGTGTATGGAACAATATCAACCACCCTTACATTGAAGTAGACGATACAGCCGTGGCGATTGTACGGTTTAAAAATGGCGCTCTTGCCAATATCATGGTCAGCAATGCTCAAAAGCCTGGCATCTATGGCAAGGTTCATATTCACGGCTCCAATGGGGCTACAGCCGGCGTACAAACGGATGGGGGAAGCATGTTCCTGCCCGGCCGGTCTACCATAACAGAGCCACCATTAAATGATCTGTGGACCATCTCTGGTGAAGAAGCCTCCCTGAAGCAATGGCAGGAGGAAGATACCCACCTGTTCAACACAGTAGATCCGGTAGAATACTTTATCCGCCTGCAACAACGAGACTTTATCCTGTCGGTAATTGAGCAACGCAAGCCACTCGTGAGTGGCCACGATGGAAAAAGAACCGTAGAACTCTTTAATGCCATCTACCAATCTTCACAAACAAGACAACCCGTAAAGTGGCCTCTGTAAAGAATGTTAGGCTGAGCCTGTCGAAGGCGTCTTAAAGTACCCTTTCCCGCCCTTCGGCGGGACTCAGGGCGACAGATTATCGTTTAATGATCTGTTGCACACGACTGCCACTCCTGGTTACAAATTCTGCAGTATAGATACCAGCAGGCCACCTGGCCATTTCCACTTGAATGGTACTGTTACTCATTCCATAAATTGTTTGTAAACAGTGCCCATTCATATTGAACAAGCGCAATTGTACTGGTTGCTTTTTTGGGGTCTTAACCTGCACCGTCAATCCGGTAGTAACCGGGTTGGGATACAAACGATAAGTGATACCAGGTTCCTGCTCCGTAGCGCGGGGAGTGGTATTGGCAGGTGGCAAGGACATTGTGATATTGTACAGCAACACCATACCAGTACCAGGATTATCCAATTGATCAGTGATCATACTGTTTAACGTATTCTTTTGAACGCCATCCATGTCATCAGGCTTCAAAGGCGAACCTGCTCCTATATCATACCAATTCTGCGGCGCCTGGATGCTTCGTGTCCACAATGCGGTTGTAGTATTAAAGATACCACTACCATATTCCGGATAGCTGCTCGTCATAGAAGTGGTAGATTGTCCATTGCTGTTGTCCACATATAAGAATCGACTGATATCTGCATTGAAGTTATTCTCTTTACCTGGCCCTCCCACCATATAAATACCAAAGGAGCTACCCGGCGCATCATGGTTATAAAAACCAATCCCTATGCCATTGGCCCCTGCGGCCCCATTGAACTGATTGCGGGTAAAAGTGGCGTTGTTGGGCACTTTAGCAATGGCAGCTGTTTGTATGGCTTTGGAGTTGACAGTGATCAACCTGAAATCATTGTGCGCACCGGGGTCTTTGATAACGGGGGTGAAGAAATTGCTGTCAACAAGCACCGTGTTATAATTGCCAAGGTTGATATACCAGTTGCTATTGTAGAAAGTATTCCCTTTAATAATGGTGGTCTTGCTTATATTACCATTCATAGCACGCAACAGGGCAAATGCAGGCACAATAGGCGCCAGTAAATTGAAGTAATTGGAATCCACCAGAATGGTTCCTGTACTGTTGCCAGGACTGGACAATTCCACGCCGCCGCCATTAAACTCATTATTCCGGATGGTAACATTGCCATTTAAAAAGAACCGTACGATCACGTCGTGGTTACCTGTTTGTATCGTATTCTTCTCTGCTGGTGTGCCGCCCACCAATAAGGCAAACGAATTATCTGCATACACACCTGCCCTGAAAGCGGCATCTGCAAAGCCGTTTTGCGCTGCGGTACTCCCGGTAATAACATTACCGGATACTTTAACATTGCTTAAACCAAATGGCGCAGCCGTATATTTAGAGGCGCCATAGATAATAGACGGATTCAGCGCAATAGCATTCCTTCTCCCATAAGCCAGGGCTGTAATAGCTGCTGCATTAAAAGGAGGAAGCCCATTGGCACTGGCAGTTATAATATTATTCAATACCTCCAGGCCCGAAGCATCATCAGAAGTGTGTATGGCTGAATGAACAATATTCAACTGTACAATAAAGTGGATATTCTTAATCACCACATTTTGCGCAGTTACCTTAAACAAGGTGGGCAATACGGTAGCGGTTGTTGAGTAGTCGGCAATGGCGCCGGTATAATTCACGGTAGCCTGATTGGCATTTACTCCATCGATGGTAACAGATTTATCGATCACTACCAGTTCATTGTAGGTACCGCTTCCCAATTGGATGGTATTTCCGGCAGCAGCTACAGCAATGCCCTGGGTAATCGTTCTGTAGGGATTCCCCACAGTACCATCACCGGAAACATCATTCCCGGAGGGATCAATATAGATCGTTTGTGAAAAAGCAGAAAAATGAAGATTACATAACACTGTTATGATACAGACATAACGGATAATCCACTTTAAGGGTAGAGGTCTAAGCATAGGTACGGATTTGGTGCCGGGGCCAAAATAGAAAAAATATCCGGATAATACTAGTTTCCCCGGGAATGGTCATTTTTCACCATATGCAAAATGCTGACGGCTTACATTTTATGGTACATCTGCTCCAGCACATTCTCTGTTTCCATCCTCCAGTCGGGCACTCCTTTGGGCCAGGTGAATTCATAATCTACAATCACTTTGCGTAATACATCATATCCTTTGCGGGCCTGTTCTTTATCATAAAAGCAATGTACCCAGGAGTCATGAATATCATCCCAATCGGGCATGCCAATACCCCTCCTGTACCATTCGAAAATAACGGGCAATCCTTCGTAGTTTATTTTATCCTTCTGCCGTAAAATATTATCCCGGTAAAACAATGCATAGAATTTTAAACACTGCCTTGCCTTGACAGCAATGGCGCTGTCATTTTCCGGTTTTACCGGCGGTATACGCCATTGATTATTGACTGGATGGAAAGGATCATTCAGCCTGTTCTTATGGATGATCCCATCGGAGGATAAGTTCAGGTACAGGGATCTGCCCTCCTCATCGGTAGTGATCAACCGCAGGCTGCGTGAATTCAACTCATTGATAGACCAGTTGGTTTCCTTTTGATCTGCTGCAGTAAGTACGAGCGTCATTTCCTTACCCGCCTGTTTAATGCGCCAGGTGCCGGTACTTATAGCTCCTCTGGGATTGGCCACATAACTGCTGTCGGTAAAAAGATCCAGGCCAGGAAAAATGCGGTTATCCTCTTTGTCAAACTGCAACCTGGTGGAAGCATCACTGGCATCCCGCACTTCCCAATGCTGGCAAAGTATATCAAGCTCTTTCACCCTTTTAAAACCTGCCAATTTGGTGATGCCGGTATCCCCGATCGCCAGGGTCTCTTTTACAATATAAGGATCATTGGCATTCGGTCTGTCGTCTCCGCCTGCAGCCGTATCGCCGCATCCTAAGGTCACCAGCAAAAGGGCCGATAAGCACACAAAACATACATTAAGGAGGCGCATACAGTTAATTCCGGAGTTTTAATGCCTGTAACAGGTCAGGTTTGAGCACCAAAATAAAATAAATAATGGGTTTTTCTGTTTTAGAGTGACCACAAATTCAATTAATTTCGACAGCATTAAAATCTGACCGGTTGAGATTTACACCTTTGCTACTTTGCTGCTTCCTCGCTTTCCTGTCTTTGACTGCCGTAGCCCAGAAAAAACCGGCTTATGTGACAGGCAAGGTAGTAGATGAGAATGAGCAACCTATTTCTCAGGTATCGGTTACGATACTCGGCCGCCGTACCGGTACTTCCACTTCCGATTCAGGTACATTCCGCCTGCAGGCCCCCGCCGACAAGGCTTTTGCCATTGTATTTTCGTATACGGGTTATAAAACAGAACAACGCAATTTCCTGCTGAATGAGCAGGAAGAAGAACGTATCGTGATCCGCCTGGAAAGAGGGGCAAGACAACTGGATTCAGTAGTAGTAACAGATCAGCGACAAAGACGTGAAGCCGGCCTCATCGTTCTCAATCCTAAAAATGCGATCAATATCCCCTCACCTACAGGTGGTATTGAAAGCCTCATCAAAGTATTCGTGGGTTCTAATAATGAGCTTACTTCCCAATATTCAGTACGGGGAGGTAATTATGACGAGAACCTGATCTATGTGAACGATTTTGAAGTATTCCGCCCCTACCTGGTACGCAGCGGACAACAGGAAGGCTTGAGCTTTATTAATCCTGAAATGGCGAGGAATGTAAGCTTTTACAATGGCGGTTTCCAGGCCCGTTATGGCGATAAGATGTCATCCGTGCTGGATATACAATACAAGAAACCCAAACAGTTTGGAGGGTCGGCCTATGTTGGATTGCTGGAACAAGGGCTGCACCTGGAAGGTACCAGCCGCAATAATAAGTTCAGCTTCCTGGTGGGCGTGCGTAACCGCAGCAACCGCAACCTGCTGGCCAGCCAGGAAACAAAGGGCAATTATGTTCCCTCTTCCGCCGACCTGCAGGCTTTATTAACTTATCAGATCAATAGCCGCAACTCACTGGAATTACTGGGCAACTTCTCGCAAACAAAGTTTACCCTGGTACCGGAGTTTAGTCAACTGACCACTTCTGTATTCTCTCCCTTTTTCAGCGCGAACCTGGGGCTGGATATTTACTTTGAAGGACGTGAAGAAGACAAGTACCGCACCAGTATGCTGGGTCTCTCCTGGATACAACAACTCCGAAAGAACCTGCGTCTTAAATGGATGGTGAGCCGCTTTGAGAATGATGAGCGTGAATCCATTGATATCACCGGTGCTTATCTGTTTGGTGAGCGCTCCTTTGATAAAGGCAAGCCCGATTTTGGTCTTATTGTCAATCCACTGGGAGCAGGACTTTCTCAAACCTTTGCCCGGAACAAACTGAATATCGGCATCTGGAATTTTTCGCATAAAGGAACACTGGATAAAGGCAAGCATTATATCCAATGGGGGCAAAGTATAGAGCGGCAAACTATTGATGACAAGCTGCATGAATGGGAATACCAGGATTCAGCAGGCTATAACCTGCCTTACAATCCCGATCGGTTTGAACTCAGTAAAGCACTTCAGTCAAAAGCCGATCTGGATATTACCCGGCTTACAGGATATATCCAGGACAATATCATCTTTAATGATTCCACTGGCTTTACCCTGCAGGCAGGTGTACGGTATAATTACAACACACTGAACAATGAATTCCTTCTCTCCCCCCGGGCAGGTTTCTCCTGGAAGCCGGCACATTGGAAAAGGGATATGATCTTCCGCGGGGCTGTGGGTATATACAATCAGCCACCCTTTTACCGTGAATTACGCCGTTATGATGGGACGGTGAACGAAGCGCTCAAAGCACAAAAAAGCTGGCAGGTAACAGCCGGTTTGGATTATAACTTCCAATCCGGAGCAAGGCCTTTCCGCTTTACCGCAGAAGCGTATTACAAGCATATGTGGGATGTGGTGCCGTATGATATAGACAATGTGCGCCTGCGCTATTTTGGAGAGAACAGGGCCAGGGCATATGCAACCGGTCTGGAAATGCGCCTGTTTGGAGAACTGGTGAAGGATGCAGAAAGCTGGATCAGTATCGGTTTTATGCGCACCCGCGAAGACCTGGACAAGGATACCTACTATGATTACAAACTGGATTCGCTGAACACGCCCATTGACAGTACCCTGAAGGAAGGTGGCTGGCTGCGCCGTCCCAGTGACCGCTTGCTCACCTTTGGCATGTTCCTGCAGGATTACCTTTCTACCAATAAGAACTTTAAAGTATACCTGAACTTCCTGTATGGCAGTAACCTGCCTTATAATATCCCCAACAGTATTAAATACCGCAATGCCCTGATCATTGAGCCTTATATGCGGATAGATATTGGCTTCAGCGCGCTCTTGCTGGACAGCGAGAAAAGCAACCGCAGGAGCCATAGCCCCTTCCGCAATTTTGAGAATATTTGGGCTACCCTGGAGGTCTTTAACCTGATAGACCGGGATAATACGATCTCCTACCTGCTGATCAAGGATTTTTCCAATGCCACTTTTGCCATGCCCAACCGGCTTACCCCCCGGTTATTGAACCTAAAACTGGTTGCGCGGTTCTAAGAAAGGCACTTGAGGCACCGAGGCAACAAGCCATCGAGTAAAAGGCAGCAGGTGCTATGTCGCCAGCCAATAAGTCGTATTCACTCGCTGCCTTTTTGCTTTGATGCCTCGTTGCCTTCCATCTTATTGCAACCCCGGGGTCTGTTTTATTCCCAAAAGCAAGATTTTAATTCCCTCTGTGGGAAAAGAATACCTGCCCAAATTCCACTAACCCGATGATTTTCAGCGCGTGCCAAAACCGGCACCGGATTGGTAATGTAGGGTACAAATCCCTTATCAAGTGAAACACAATATCAACACCGGCACAGAAGTACAGAAAGCAGAGCAGCAACTGGCCATTCAACGACAATTGAATCGTCTTTTACCGGATGCGCCGGTGGGTAGTACCTCAAACAATGCCCACAACCAAGAAAAAAAGAATATTGTGATAACAAAAGTCCTTGTTCGCCCGAATCCGTTTTTTACGGCCATCACCCTGGATGTAACCAGCGAACAAAGCCGCCATACGATAGTGCGGATGTATGATACAGAAGGGCATATTGTAAAGATGTTCAGCTGGTTCCTGGTAAAGGGTACCAATGTAACCAGCATCAATGAGATCAATTCTCTGTCAGAAGGAACTTATCACCTCGACATGATCGATAACGAGGGTAAACTTTTATATAGTACGAACGTGACCAAAGAAAACTTAGCGCATTTGTGATCCCTGCGCCCCCATGAAGAAGGCTGTCCCGGAGTTCGGGATGGCCTTTTTTCGTTTCATGGATAGTACCCGGGAAACTTCTAATTTTGTGTATGACCAAGTTAAGCGTAAACATTAATAAGTTTGCCACCCTGCGCAACAGTCGTGGCGGTAATAATCCGGATGTAGTAAAGGCAGCCATCGATGCCCAGCTCTTTGGCGCCGATGGTGTAACCATACATCCCCGGCCTGATGAACGGCATATCCGTTACCAGGATGCACGGGACATTAAGAAGATCATCACCACGGAGTTTAATATTGAAGGCAATTGCCGGGAACAAAAGTTCATCGACCTCGTACTGGAAGTGAAACCACACCAGGTAACGCTGGTGCCGGATGCAGAGGGCCAATTGACTTCCGACCATGGTTGGGATACGATCGCCCATGCTCAATACCTGCGTGAAACCATACAGGTATTCCGCTCGGCCGGCATCAGGGTATCCATTTTTGTAGATCCGGTCATAGAAATGATCAATGGGGCAGCAGATACGGGTACAGACCGGATTGAGCTCTATACGGAAGGATATGCCCGTGAATACCTCATCAATAAGGAAAAGGCCATAGAGCCTTACAGAACGGCAGCTATCCGGGCTAATGAACTGGGGTTGGGTATCAATGCCGGACACGATCTGGACCTTCAAAACCTGGCTTATTTTGCCCAACATACGCCCGGGCTGCTGGAAGTATCAATAGGTCACGCTTTGATTGCAGATGCCCTCTATCTGGGATATGAGAATACGATCCAATTGTATAAAAGATGCCTGGGAACGTAAGCGATCAAAGTTAACTCCTTTATTATTGAGTTATTTTAGATGCAGTCTTTCTTTTACCGATCACACCAGCCAGGCCGATGCTATAAAAAAAATGGTTGCTGACCTGTTCGGTTATGCCAATGCGGTACTGGGAATTGATCAGCAGGAAAGCTTCATCAAAAAGGTTCACCTGTAAGCCCAGGCCAGCAGGTATAAAAGCTCCCCAGTATCCTTTGTATTTTGAGCCACCTACGCCAATTTGGAAATAGGGAGATACAACATATTTATTGCTGAACATTTTACCCCGGATAGAGGCATCTACTTCCAGCAAAAGGTTATCCTTACCCGCAGTAGATCCATCCTTAAAGGAATAGTCAAGAATGGAACCTGCAAGTGTACCCGTAAAATCAAAACTGGGGGAAAGACCGTGAATGTAGTTGATGGCTAAGCCGGGGGACATTTCCTTGACCTTTCCGAATTGCTTGTTGCGCAATGCGGCACCTAAGGATGTAGAACGGATAGCCTGAGCAGATCTAAAGTCATTAAAGATAAAGTGAACGCCCAAAGTAGGATTCTGTATGTAGTCTTCATCCTGGCAAAGAGCAATCGTGTGCAGAAGTAGCAAGGCCAGCACCATGCCTGAGATTTTCTTCATAAACCATGCAGTTTGGTTCGCTAATGAGCAAATGTAGCAGGTACAAATTAAATCTAGAAATTATTTATTATCTTCATTATCGCTTGTGCTGGCTGGCTTTTGTCTGCCCAGGTACTCCACCTTTACACGTGTCAGCCCTCTCCCGGTATAGCCTAAATTGGCTGCGGCGGCACGACTTAAATCAATTAAACGGGGATTTTTAGGATGCATGCGGTCCGTTATACGAAGAATTACACTTTTCTTATTGCGGCTATTGGTTACCCTTACCCAGCAGTTGAGCGGATGGGTGTTACTGGCAGCTGTCATGCCTTTCTGGCTAAATATCTCTCCGTTGGCAGTTTTCCGCCCTTCGAATTTGTTGTGGTAAAAGCTGGCTACGCCGTACTGGACCCTGGCCACGTTCTTGCTTCGGGTGAGCACGATACTGTCTTTTTTTTCCTGGGCAAGCACCATGGCGGGCGTTCCGGTAAGCAGTAAAGCATACAGAATACGTTTCTTCATTGGATATAGGGGATTATTTAAAGGATAGATTTGTCGGCGAAATACCGCTCCCTCAGCACTTTATCCTCTGCATATATATCGTCATAGATCCTGAGTTTGCCATTCTTTCCCTCACAGGTAAAGTAGCGTATATAGATGGGTACCCGGTGGAAGCCAGATACGATGTGTTTCTCCTGGCGGGATATCCAGTTCCTGAGCGTATCCGGGCGATACTTTAGCGTATCGTCCCGCACCAGGAAGTCTGCCAGTTTCAGAAATTCCTTCACCCGTACGCAACCATGGCTTAATGCCCTATTGGCACGACTGAACATCCAGCGCACATTGGTATCATGCAGGTATACACTGTACTTATTCGCAAAGTTGAATTTCAATACGCCCAATGAATTGTCATCTCCCTGGCGCTGCTTCAGCAGGTAAGGGAAATACCTCTTACTAAGCTTGCTCCAATCTATCGTATAGGGGTCGATGATACTATCATTTTTATCAACCACCATCAGGTTCTCCTTATTGAGGTATTCTACATTCTTCTGAATCTTGGGCAGCATTTCCTTGAATATGATACTGTAAGGAACTGTCCATTGGGGATAGATAATAAAATTGGATACGTTGGAGGTGAGCAGTGGGGTCCTGGTTTTGGGCTGGCCCACAATGATCCTCGACTCCAAAGCCACAGTATCCATATTCATAACCTGCATGTAGAAAGATGGCAGGTTGACCCATATATAGGTCAGGGGCAATGTGTCCGGCAGCATCTTGTAGCGATCGAGATTAATCGCTACCCGCTTGAATTTCTCCCAGTCCGTATTATTAAGGCTGTTGGCTGTGTTTTCATTGATCTTTCCTGTAGGCTTGAGCCCTTTTCCTGTTTGGTAGCTCATAATAGCCTGCCGCCAGGCGGCTGTGTCGATGAGCGCAGTAGCAGATGTCAGGAAATCTTCTTCAAACAGGCGTCTTTGCAAAGCATTGCGTAATGCTGCAGAATCTTTATTGGGATAATTGACGTAAGTATACCTCCTGAATGTCTGGATAGAATCCAGAAAAAACTTCAACCCGATCTTCAATGAATCGTACCTGGCATGCTTAGGTTCCAGGTCATGAAAAGTGGCAGTCACATTGTTGGTATGCCGCATGAGGTGGAAAACCTGCGTATAGAAATCATTATTCAGTGCAGAATCATTCCGTAAAGTGACGCTGTCTTTTTCCAGGTGTCCCAACTTAAGATGCCGGGCCGTAAGGAAGAAGGCATCTGTCAGCATCAGGTCCGCACGGGACCATAAAGCAGCATCCCTGCGCGCACCCGAATCGGTAGCCATCTTTGCACGGATGCCTGCGAGCGCCTTAAAATGATAATCAGAAGGAAATAAACCGTATTCTTTGGATCGTTCAATAAAAGTATAGAGGGAATCGCCCAGGGCCGACCAGTTTTCCTGTGCGCACCAGAGTGGTTGGTAGTTTTCCTTTTCATACAGGCTATATACCAGGGAGTCATTGGCCAACAGCACCGTATCATTGAGCCGCCCCTTATTATCCATGATGAAAGTAAGGGCTTTCTTAAGGTTATCGCTTACCCGTACTTCAAACTTCTCCTGCACTTCTACCACTTCTTTTTCCGGAGGTTTCACCGTTGCCATATTACAGGCCAGGAGGGAGAGTAAGCAGATTGCCATACAACAACCCATCATGCCCGCATACGTACTTTTATTCATTGTTTGACTTAATTGATCAGTGCAAAAGTTTGTATCTTTCAACAGAGATGGATTTAAGCATCAACCAGTTGCAATGATATACAAAATAGCACTTCAGCGTAATATTTTACTATTGTTGATGTTAATTTTTTTCTGCCGAGAAAGGCTTACTGCACAGGAAACTGATATAAAACGCTACGGAGTAGCAGTTATTGACAACTTACCTGCTTATCGTACACAAGTAAAGGCCGATTCATCCAAAAGGATGGTTGAACTGCGAACCCTGTTGCCAGCTGTTCGTTACGACCTCCGCTATGCCACTGCCAACAACTTCATGCACCGCCAGATGTATACCCCTCCTACCCGTCATACTTTTTTAAGGGCGCCTGCCGCTCAGGCGCTGGCTGAAGTACAGAAAGAGCTGAGTAGCCAAGGCTATGGACTAAAAATATTTGATGCTTACCGTCCCTATTCCGTTACGGTGAGCTTTTGGGAGTTGGTAAAAGATGAGCGCTATGTAGCCAATCCCTCCAAAGGATCGGGCCATAACCGCGGACTGGCCGTAGACCTCACCATTGTTGATCTAAAAACGGGCCAGGAACTGGATATGGGAACCGGGTTTGACAATTTCACGGATACAGCACACCAGAACTTTACCGGCCTGCCAGAGGCAGTGCTTAAAAACCGGGCACTATTGAAATCCATGATGCAAAAGCACGGTTTTACTCCCCTTGAAACGGAATGGTGGCATTATTATTGGCCCAACGATAAAAATTATGAGGTGTTGGATATCTCTTTTGCCGCCCTGCGAAAACCCGTTAAATAGGCTCCACAGCTATTACTGCTGCTGTATTGATAGGTCCATAAATATGCGGAAATGTATCGGCTATAGAGGGTGACCATTCATAAAGCCAACGGCTGGTTAGCTTGTCCGTATCAATCACCAGCTTTACCAGGGTTGTTTTCCCTTTGAAATAACGTTCCAGTACGCCAGGTATCTGTTCTTCCTGTGAGCAGTGAATAAAGCCTTCATTCTTCAAGGAAGCAGCTTCATACATACCCGACCGGGAGGCTGCATCCCATTCGGCCTGCGTGGTGATATGATAAATGGTTGCCATGATACTATATGATTCTTTTGATGTGTTGCTGCAGCATATACAGGTCTGCCATTACAAAGGCAGTCACCGCTTCCAGCACTACCGGCACCCGAAGGGCGATACACAGATCATGGCGTCCTTTCACGGAAAAGGTTTCCTGTTCACCGGTTTCCCAGTTTAATGTTACCTGCTCTTTAGGCGTAGAAGAAGTGGGTTTGATAGCGATACGAAATACCAGCTCATTGCTGTTGGTAATGCCTCCTACTATTCCACCGGCATGGTTGGTGCGGGTTTTCCCTGTATTATTTTCAATCGCATCATTGTGATCGCTGCCAAACATGCGGGCGGCTGCAAAGCCTGTCCCAAATTCAATACCTCTTACTGCAGGGATCGCGAACACAGCATGGCCCAATACAGATTCTACTGAATCAAAAAAAGGCTCTCCCAAGCCAATAGGCAATCCGTTTACACGGCATTCTACAATACCACCAATGGTATCTTTGGCATCGATGGCTTTTTGCAATCCTTTGTCCAGGTCTGCTTCTCCGCCAATCTCCAGGATAGTCGCTTTTACTTCACTCTGCTGAAGTGCCAATAGTTTTTTGGCTATCACACCGGCTGCTACCAGACAAACTGTAAGCCTGCCACTGAAGTGACCGCCTCCCCTGAAATCCTCAAAGCCTCCAAATTTCTCATGGGCTACAAAATCAGCATGTCCCGGACGCGGTACAGCTCTTTGTTTCTCATAATCGCCGGAGCGGGTATTCTTATTGTCAAATAATATCGTAATCGGAGCTCCCGTGGTCTTATTGTTGAATACGCCTGTTTTAAAGATGGGAATATCATCTTCCTTGCGCGGTGTGGTGCCTTTTTGCATGCCCCCCTTGCGACGCTCAATATCCGTCATAAAATCCTCTACAGTCAAAGGAAGGCCGGCAGGGCAGCCATCAATATTGACGCCTACACTTTCACCATGCGATTCACCAAAGATGGTAACCCTGAATATTCTGCCAAAACTGTTCATGCCTTTTGTTTATATCGTTTACGTAACACGAAATGTCACGCCGAGTTTATCGAAGCCGCCTTCGACAGGCTCAGGCCGACAACTTAAGTAAATGATTTTGCCTCTGTAATCTGCACTGCTGCGCCCAATTGCTCAATATGCTTATAAAAATCCGGGTATGATTTGTTGATTGCCTGCGCTTCCTCAATGGTGGTGGCGCCGGTAGCTTTTAACCCTGCTACTGCGCAGGCCATGGCAATACGGTGATCGTGGTGAGAATGCGTAGAAGCCCCTTTCACGCCCGTTCCGCCATGAATGATCATCAGATCATCCTGCAGATCGATCTGTATGCCCATTTTACCAAACTCCTGCTGCAGTGTCAAAGCACGATTGCTCTCTTTATGCGTAAGACGGGAGGCTCCTTCAATAACTGTTTTGCCTTCACAATAAGAAGCCAATGCCACTAGTGGGGGAAACAGGTCAGGGCATTCCGTAGCATTAAAATGAAAAGCTTTCAATGGGGCAGGTCCTATCTCAATTTGCTCTGCCTGCACAGAGAGTTTTGCTTCACAACTCATCAATGCCTGCAGGATCGCTTTATCGGCCTGTGTAGAAAATACATCCAGTCCTTTTACCGTGATATTGCCTGCAATGGCGCCTGCTACCAATAAGAAGGCTGCGCCACTCCAGTCGCCTTCTACGGTGTAGTTAACAGGCAAAGAGGATGATTGATCGACCACTGCTTCAGCAAAATAGAACTCTTCATAATTCCTGTTCTCTACATCCCAGCCAAAGTGTTTCATTACCTGGAGCGTAAGGTCTATATAAGGCTTGCTCTTTAAATCTTTTACAGTGAGGGCTACATCACTCGCGCCGGATGCTGCGTAAGCAAACAACAAACCCGTGAGGAATTGAGAACTCAATGAACCGTCTACCTCAATAGCTGCAGGCTTTAAAGGTCCTTTTACCTGCAAAGGCAACTTGCCTTTGTTGGAAACGATCTCCACACCCAGTTGCGGCAATACCGTATCAAAGAAATCCATCGGCCGGGTAAGCAGGCTGCCTTCGCCGTTGATGGTGATCGTTTTATTGCTCAGGGCTACCAGGGGAGTAAACATCCGGATACCCAAACCACTTTCGCCACAGTTTACTTCACCGGCATCAGGATTAACCCCATTGCTGGTGATCTTCAGAGAGCCATCGGGTAATTGCTCTACATAAGCGCCCAATCCACGAATAACACCCAGTGCGGCCCTGTCGTCATTGGAGTTGCCAGGATTCTTAATGATGGTCACTCCTTTGGTGAGCAATGCCGCCGCACAAGCCCTTTGCATGGAGCTTTTGGAGGTGGGCGCCTGAATGGTACCCTGTATACCGGATGGCTGAATAGTCGCGATCATATCTTAAAACCCATTTGTCACCCTGAGCTTGTCGAAGGGTCTTTCGGCTTCGACAGCCCTTCGACAAGCTCAGGACGACAGTTTAGTTGTTTACAATTATTTTTTCTAATTGATCCATAGGAATAGACTTCACTACCCCTTTGCCTATCTTTTCCAGCAACACATAATTCATATCTTTCTTCTCCCGCTTCTTGTCCATCTTCAATATGTCGAATGCTTTCTTCCTGTCAAAATCAGTATGTACAGGCAGGCCATACTGCGCCAGTACCTTGATCACCTTTTCACTGTCTTTGAATTTTACCAGTTGCGCAGAAATGCTGCAGGCAGCTACCATGCCAATGGAGATGGCCTGTCCGTGGGACAAAGCGTACATGTTTTCAATAGCATGGCCCAGTGTATGACCAAAGTTCAACAACCTGCGTTCTCCCTGTTCAAACTCATCCTTTTCAACAACAGTCGATTTGATCACCGCATTGCGGCGGATCAGTTTACCAAGGGCGGCTTTATCTTTCTGGTAATATTTCAGTTTGTTCTTCTCCAGCTCCCTGAACAAAGGAGCATCTTTAATACAGCTGTGTTTGATGATCTCGGCAAAGCCATTGATCCATTCTATATCGGGCAATGACTTCAGGAAACTATAATCATACAACAGGAAGTCCGGCTGCCGGATCGTACCTACCAGGTTCTTGTACACACCTACATCAATGCCGTTCTTGCCACCAATGGAAGCATCTACCATCGCTAAGATGGTAGTGGGCACAAAACCCACCTTCAAGCCACGCATGTACACGGAAGCTACATAGCCGGTTAGGTCGGTGATCACACCGCCACCGATGCCAATCAGCACAGTTTTGCGATCGGCCCCATGGGCAATCAGTTGTTCTATAACACTATTGGCAGTAGCCTGTACTTTATGCTGCTCCCCAGGTTTCAGGACAATGGTATGCCAGCCTTTGAATTTTTTGGCCTGTGCGCGAAAAATGTTTTCGTCGGTAACCAATACTGTATGCTCCTTATCAATGAGCCTGGTGAGATAAGAGAAATCAGCATCGAAATAATAGTCAACCTTCTTAGCGGTAAACTGATACGTTTTCTTTTGCATTCCTGATCGATCTAAAGTTGGATCTTATCAAATACTTCCAGTTCGCTTTCCAGGGTCTTTGTCTTATGGTATTCTTCCTGCCTGCCTAAGAAATCCTCCACCTGTTTGAGCGTGCTGGGATTTACAGATAAAGCGGCATAAGCCTCTTCCCACTGGAATGGATTGGGAACGAGTTTTGTTTCGTTGATCCATTCCGAAGCATCCGTGCGGATGCTTTTAACCACCTGAGAGAGATTTTGCGCCGGGTGCAATTGTATCAAGGTGTGCACATGATCTTCCACACCATTCACTGCCAACACATTGATACCCTTTTCCCCGGCACGTTTCTGCATATGGGAAAACAAGATGGTTCGGATGGGCTTTGTAAGCAAAGGCTCACGGTTTTGCACGCTCCAGATAATATGGACAAACAGATAAACCTTATTCTGGTTATTTATCATGCGTATACTATTTGTGAGCGCTTACCAACCACTTAGAGGATGTCAGGTTGAGCCTGTCGAAACCGTCTTGAAAACCCTTCGACAAGCTCAGGGTGACAACCTAATAAACCATCCTAAGAATTCATGATCTTATTCTGGTGGTTGATACTTTCCATGTGCACTGCATCAAAATACTTGGTAATAAATTCTTTGGAGAGGCCGAGCTTGTCGCCTTTCTTGAAGGCCCTTTCCAGTATCTCATTCCAGCGATTGGTTTGCAGGATGGTGATGTCGTTGTTCTTCTTGTATTCACCGATCTTTTCTGCCACCTTCATACGCTGACCAATGATCTGCATCAGTTCATCATCGAGGTGATTGATCTGTTGACGCAATTTTTCCAGGGCCAGGTGAAATTCTTCGGAGTTGCTGTCTTCTTTACGCCATACGATCTCACTCAACATTTCAGACAAACGCTCTGGTGTTATCTGCTGTTTGGCATCACTCCAGGCATTGTCGGGGTCGATATGGCTTTCAATGATCAGACCATCAAAGTCGAGGTCAATGGCTTTCTGCGCCACATCCATCAGGATATCGCGGCGACCGCAAATATGAGAAGGATCGTTGATCATCATCATACCAGGATTGCGCCTTTTCATTTCAATGGCCAGGTGCCACATGGGAGCATTGCGGTATTCTGTATTGCCGTAAGCGCTGAAGCCACGGTGTATCAATCCAATTTGTTTGATGCCGGCTTTGGCTACCCTTTCCACTGCACCAATCCACAGTTCCAGGTCGGGATTGATCGGGTTCTTGATCAGTACGGGAACATCCACCCCACGCAGCGCATCGGCTACTTCCTGCACGCTGAAGGGGTTTACCGTGGTACGGGCGCCTATCCATAATACATCCACATCAAAGTGAAGGGCATCTTCTACCTGCTTGCCGGTAGCTACTTCTATTGTAATGGGTAAACCGGTCGCTTTTTTTGCTTGTTGCATCCAGGGCAGGCCTTTGGTGCCAATGCCTTCAAAGCTGCCTGGTCTTGTACGGGGTTTCCAGATGCCTGCACGCAGCAGATCTACCTTGCCGGTTGCAGCCAGCCTTTGGGCTGTTTCCATCACCTGCTCTTCCGTTTCCGCACTGCAGGGCCCCGATATGATTAAAGGACGTTTATTCCACTTGCTTTGCACAAGTTCTTTCATGGTGTTTGTGTCGATTGCTTGCATATGTTAAGTTGATATGTTACTTATTTATTTACAGGTTGTCCGTTACAGATGGCCGGATCTTGAGCCGGTGACAAACAGGTTGATAGAAATCGTGCAGTTGACCAACCAGTAACCTGGACCTGCAAACAGTAACTATCGCCTGCTATCGGCATCATTCATCCTGATCCTTCTTCCTTTGTAATTCTTTCCGTCGATGGCTGCTATCATTTGTTTAGCCGCTCTTTTATCGATCTCGATCCAGCTGTTCATTTCCTTCATGTCTATCCTTCCAAGCACTTCTTTGCGCAAATCGCTCATATCAAGGATAAACTGTAAGAAACTCGCTTTGTAAAAACCATCTTTGGTACCCAGGTTCACAAACAGCCGGGCGAAATCTCCGCCTCCGCCATTACCAGTTGCACCCGCGCCCGCACTTCCAAACTGCCTTCCTCGGGTGTCACGGCCTGGCATTCTTTCACGGTCACCGCCTCTTCTGTCTATAGTGGCACCCCGCTCAAAACGTTCCCTGCGTTGTTCGTAAATGTTCAGGTCTTCCGCATTTTCATAATACTTCAAAAACCTGTCGAACTCCATAGCAGCTACACGCTTCAGTACTTCTTCCTTGCTCACATCGGCAAACTTTTCTTCCAGCATCGGCACATAGCTTTCATAATCACCATGGCTGATATCGGCTTGTAACAGCTTTTCCATGAAGTGGAAGAACTGCTTGCGGCACACATCCTTACCACCTGGGATATCCATCTTATGAAAAGGCACCTGTACGATGCTTTGGATATGCTTCATCTTTCCCATTTCACGGATGTGGATGATGGACATACATACACCGGTATTCCCCGCCCGGCCTGTACGACCGCTTCTGTGTGTGTACACTTCCACATCATCGGGCAACTCGTAGTTGATCACGTGTGTGATACCTGCTACGTCGATACCCCTGGCTGCCACATCTGTAGCTATTAAGAGCTGTAAGGTCTTATCCCTGAACTCACCCATCACTTTATCACGTTGCTGCTGTGTCAGGTCGCCATGCAAAGCATCAATATCATATCCTTCCCGCGTAAGCTTCTCTGCTATGTCCTGCGCGTCGGCCTTGGTACGGGTAAAAATGATGCCATAAATACCCGGGTTAAAATCTATCAGCCTTTTCAGTGTCTGGTACCGGTGTTGTGCACTGGTAACATAATACTGGTGGTCAATACTTTTATTAGCCGTGTTGGTCTTACCTACCGTGATCTCCATGGGCTCTTTCAGGTACTTCTTGCTGATCCGGCGTATTTCCGGAGGCATGGTAGCACTGAATAACCAGGTGCTTTGACGGTTGGGCGTATTCTGCAGGATGAACTCAATATCATCCTTAAAACCCATGTTCAGCATTTCATCCGCCTCGTCAAGAACTACATATTTAATTTGTTCTAAATTGATCGCTTTGCGCTCAATAAGATCAATTAAACGGCCGGGAGTTGCCACCACAATCTGTACGCCTCTTTTCAGGTCCCGTATCTGCTGACCGATCGATGTACCGCCATAAACAGCCACGACATGCATACCGGTCTGGAATTTCTTAAAAAGCTCCATTTCACTTACAATCTGGAGACAAAGCTCTCTCGTAGGGCACACGATCAATGCCTGTGGGAACTTTTGTCCCTCATCGATCAGGTGCAACAGAGGCAGGCCAAAGGCCGCTGTTTTCCCGGTACCAGTCTGCGCCAGACCTACCAGGTCCTTAGTTCCACTTAAAAGAACAGGAATAGCCTTTTCCTGTATAGGTGTTGGGTTTTTATAGCCTAATGCGTCGGTAGCCTGTACCAATTTCGCATCCAAACCCAACTCAGCGAAAGTCATCATAACAATTAAAATTTGCGCAAAGGTACTACTATTGCCCGCCTTAGCCTAATCCATTCATTCTGATGCCCCAATAAGGTGTCATAACCATTTTTTCTTACCTCTAATTGCTTGACTTACTTTATAATCCGTTTTATCTTATTAGCATTTTCTATCAACTCCTGCAGGTACTCATAGTTCTCTTTTTCCAGGCATGCCTTGAATTTCCGAAGCTGGCTAATATGCTCATTCAGTACATCCAGCACATTTTCACGGTTTTGCATGAAAATAGGCACCCACATAGCGGGATTACTCTTGGCCAACCTCACTGTGCTTTCAAAACCGCCACCTGCCAGCTCAAAAATGGTATTTTCTTCCCTTTCTTTCTCCAAAACCGTATTGGCAAGGGCAAAAGAGGTAATATGTGAAATATGGCTAATATAGGCAGCGTGGGTATCATGGCTGTCTGCATCCATGTAAATCATATGCATGCCCAGTTCACGGTACACCTGCTCTATCTTTTCCACGGCTACCGGATCGCTTTTCTCTTTTTCGCAAATCACACAGGCCCTGCCCACAAAGGCATCCCTTACCGCCGCTTCGGGGCCACTGTATTCCGTACCCCACATAGGGTGCGTAGCTACAAATTGCCGGCGCATGGGATGGTCATTCAGGGATTTGCACAAAGCGTGTTTGGTAGACCCAGCATCCGCCACTATTTGCTTGTCTGTTACCAGGTCCATTATCTGCTTCATGACCGGAATGGTCACATCCACCGGGATCGCCACATAGATGAGGTCGCTTTGCGGGATGGCTTCCTCCAATGGCAGTGCTTCATCAATGAGCCCCAGGTCCAGGGCCTTTTGTGCGCTGGCGGCGGTGCGGCTTACGCCAATTACTTTTTTGGCAAGTCCTTTTTCCTTCAGCGCCAGGCTGAAAGAGCCACTGATCAACCCTACGCCGACGATGGTAACCGTATTAAACATCTTCTATTTGTCTTTTACCTGTAAGAATAATTCATTTACCCGTTTGATGCTTTCGCCCAGTTTCTCTTCCGGACTGCACAAGCTCACCCGAATGTATTGATCACCTGCACTGCCAAATATGCCGCCTGGTGTAATGAATACATTGGCATTGTACAATATCTCATCGCTGAGGGCAAAACCATTTTTGTATCCTGCGGGAATCTTAGCCCATACAAACATACCCGCCTGGCTTTTATCATACACACAGTTCAGCAGGTCGAGCAGTTCATATACTTTCTTTCTTCTGGCTGCATATACAGCGTTCACACTTTCATACCAATCCTTACCCAGTCCCAGGGCTTTGGCGGCAGCCAGCTGCAGGGGCAGGAACATGCCACTGTCCATATTGCTTTTAAACCGCAACACTTCATCGATCCGCTCTTTGGCACCCACCAAAGTACCGATACGCCAGCCTGCCATGTTCTGTGATTTACTCAATGAGTTCAACTCTAACACAACCTCTTTGGCCCCTTCCACACTGAGTATACTCATCGGGCTATCATTGAGAATAAAACTGTATGGATTATCATGGCAGATCAAAATGTTATGTTTCTTACCAAATGCCACCAGTTTTTCAAACAAGGCCTTCTCCGGCAATCGCCCGGTAGGCATATGCGGGTAGTTCACCCACATCAGCTTATAGCCCAGGGAAGAACCTACTATATTTTCCAGTTGATCAAAATCGGGGTACCAGCTATTTTCTTCTTTCAGTTCGTAATCTATGCACTCCCCTCCTGCCAGCTTCACCGCACTTCTGTAAGTGGGATAGCCGGGATTGGGCACCAGAACTTTATCTCCTTTGTTGAGGTAGGTCATGCAAATATGCATGATACCTTCCTTGCTACCGAGCAGCGGTAGTATCTCTGTATCCGGATTGAGTGTTACATCGTACCATTTACTGTACCAATCGGCCACCGCTTTGCGTAATACCGGTGAGCCTTTATAGCTTTGATAAGCATGAACATTGGGCCTGGCGGCTTCTTCCTGCAGGGTTTTGATCACCTCCGGATGTGGCGGCAGGTCGGGACTGCCGATGCCCAGGTTGATGATCTGCTTACCCTGCTTGTTCAATTCATCTATCTCCCGTAGTTTTTGCGAGAAGTAGTATTCACCAATGCCTTCTAATCTCTTTGATGTAGCTATGTTCATAAAGCTTATTTGCCGTTTTTGTATACGCCGTAGATCTTCAGCTCTGCTGTGATCGGTTTAATATGATCAATCACTGTATTGAATTGTTCCAATGCATCAAATTCCATATCTGCATGAAAGCTGTATTCCCAGTCACTACCGGGAATGGGGAAACTTTGCAGCTTACTGAGGTTGATGCCACCCTCTGCAATTTTCGACAGTACCCTGGCCAGGCTTCCCCGGGAGTGGTCTGTGTGAAAATTCACCGATGCTTTATTGGCATCAGCTATGGGTTGTGCTACTCCTTCAGGTTGTAATACCAGGAACCGTGTATAATTACTTTTCATGGTATGGATATTGGGCGCCAGCACTTCCAGTTCAAAAAGATCTGCCGCCAGTTTGCTGGCAATGGCAGCTGTGTGCTTGCTTCTGTGCTGGTGCAGGAGTTTGGCGCTAAGCGCCGTATCTTCTGTTTCCACCAGCTTCCAATCATATTTATCCAGGAACTCAAGGCATTGCTGGATGGCCATATGATGCGAATGCACTTCGCGGATATCTTCCAGCTTTACACCGGGGTTCACCAGTAGTTGTTGCTTGATGGGAAGATAGATCTCTCCTATTATCTTAAGGTTACTTTTCTGCAACAGGTTATAGTTGGGAAGGATGCTGCCTGCGATTGAGTTCTCGATGGCCATCACACCTCCCTCACTTTCTTTTTTATTGGCGGCAATTTTTACCACCTCCCGGAAGGTAGCACAGGGAATCACTTCTACGGCTGCCCCGAAAAACTGTTGCGCTGCTACCTGGTGAAAGCTGCCTTCATAACCTTGGATCGATACACGAACGCCTTTACCTGCCGCTTTGGGAGAAGAACTGCTGTTCAGGGGGTCCAATTGTCGCTGTTGTTCCATTACTTGTTTTTTGCCCCTGCCCCTGAAGGGGAAAATTATAATAGCCCTTTAGGGGCAGGGGATAAAAAAAATCCCGGCCTTTTGGCCGGGATCCTTATGTTGATTTTATTAGTTCTATTTGGTTGTCAACAAAAGCACTCCCGGCCTACTTGTAAAGTAGAAGAAAAAATAAAAGTAAAAATAACGGTATGCTTTTGCCTTTAACATCGGATCAAAAATAGTTAGTAATCGTGAAAAACAAAATTCTTTTTTTACGGGGTAATTACGACGTCCAAATGGGTCTTTTCTCTTAAAAACCCGCTCCCAGTGGCTATTCCAGCCGTTTTTGTATGTCTTCGTCAATCTTTTTAAACAGGTGAAAAGGCCTGTAAGTGCGCCAGTTATCCAGTTGCATCAGCTCCACATAACGGTTCAGTTTGGCCCTTTTAAAATCATGTTGCGTCTGCTCCGGCATATTCAGGATCACCACCCATCCGTTCTCGTCTGTCACTTCATCAAACCATTCCTGGTAGTAATCCTTGTCACCGCTATGAAAGTTTAAAACGTTCTCTCCTATTAAAATGAATTTGGTAATCCCCATGCTAAAGAAGACATCTGTTACTTCCCGCTTCAGTTCCATAATATCATTCTCAATGGCATCATTCCACTCGCCAATCAACTCGATGATCGCATAATGTTCTTCATAATCTGCCATCAATACTTTCAGGTACAGGGTACGGGAACCAAAATCATCCCACTGGGGATGGATATAGTAGTTGTAAATGACCTGGGTATAGGTAAATTCCGAATACACTCTCCCAAAGAAGGGAGACCGTTCATCCTGCTCACTGGTATAAATGTGGCGCCAGTTATAAAATGGTTCAATCTCGTGCATGGTACAATTTACATTTTCCGGCAGGGGGTTTCCAAATAATTATCGCTGATTTATAGATTATTTTAGATTTCACGGATTTGTTTAGGTTTGGGCAGGGGCGCCAGCTGCCCTTCCGTTTTTAGTAAAAAAGGCAGTTTTAATGGAAAACGCTATTAGCACCCTTAGAGTACCCTTCTACTACCCTATTACTACCCTTCTACTACCCTTCAGCTTCCCTTACAATGCGGCCAATATTACCCAACAAACGTACTACGAATTAAAATGTGTGCAAATTCAGGTGGTAGCTTTTGGCCGGAATCTGCTAAGATTGCCTAATACGACTACCTTCGACTATTATAGGTCATGAGAAAGCTGCAGCGTAGAGGTAACCTTTGCCATTTGATGAAAGCAATAATAAAAAACACTTCCGCTGAAATAGGCTACTATATCCCAACCATCGGCTGTATAGGCAGGGGAAATGCGGGGCATGATCACTTCAAAAATGATGGAGATATACAGGGCGATAAAAAGCAGGTAGGCGAAGGGATAGGTATAATGGTTGTTCCTGACAATATACCTGCGTGTAAAAATCAGGGCAAGGTGGGCCATGACGGGTACGGCTATCAGATCAGTCAGGTGGTCATTGAGCAGGGGGACAGGCTGTTTAGCATACCGGCAGGCATGTATGAAGCCCCATGCCAGGCAGTAACTGATAAAGTACGGATCAAATAGTTTTTTCATCTCACAATACAAAAGTGATGGCCAGTGCCACTACCCCGGTGATCAGCACCAACATGACAAGGAATAAATAAAAGGCGCTTTGCTTAAGCACTCTTCCCGATGCAGAATCGGTGGGCTTTAGTGGGAGAATATTATTTCTTAATTGCTGGTACAAGGATGTATTTTTTCTCTCCGGATCACTTAACTCATGGTTCATACTTCCCTATTTTAGAACAAATGTACTAATTATTCCTATTTAGAACAATTGTTCTAAATTTGCCAGCATGGATACCAGGGAACGCATACTCCAGGTGGCGCTAGAGCTTTATAACACGCAGGGGGTGAATACCATCACCAGCAGGCATATTGCTGCTGAAATGGGAATCAGTCCGGGCAACCTGCATTATCATTTCAAGCAAACGGATGAGATCATTAAAAGCCTGTACGATCGCCTGGCCATGGACTTCGATACGATTGTAAAGGGGTTGGGAGCGGTTGACCGGATCGACCTGGATACAATGAAGGAGTATGTTGATCAGTCCTTTGCGCTGGCTTACAAGAACCGTTTTATATTCCTGCATTTTGTGGAGATCGGTCTGCGTATTCCAGCGATCAAAAAGGAATATGCAGCGTTGACAAAGCGCCGGGAAAAAGAATTCCTGCTGCTTTTTGAGAAACTGCAAACGGCGGGATTACTCAGGACAGACCTTCCTAAAGCCGTGTTGCAGTCGCTGGTTACGCAAATATTTATTGTAGCGGATTTCTGGCTCTCCAACAATGAACTGACGGAGAGATTAAAAGGTACTAAGGCAATCGACCATTACCGCAGGATATTCCTACATATGTTCTATCCTTATTTAACTAGCGAAGCCCAGAGGCATTTCATGGAGGAGGATCGTTAATTGATGCAGGTAGCAGGCATTAAAGTTTGACTTTTATCGAATCATAAATCCTTTGGGCATTGATAATATAAGGATGATTTGGTGGTAATGTTCTTTTGAAAACTAATAGGCTTTTTCCGGATAACTCCAAAGCCTGTGTATAATCGCCGAGGCAGTAAATCACTGCTGCCAGGTTCAAGTAACTCGTAGCGGTGTTGGGATGGTCAGGGCCGAAATTTTGCTCATCGGAGTGAAGCGCTTTCAGTAACAAGACCTGCGCCTCAGCATAATCACCCAAGGCTTCAAGCACCAATGCCAGATTTGAATAGGTCCGGGCCGTGTGGGGATGCAGAAGACCGAAGTTTCGTTCATCGGAATACATTGCTTTCTCCAACAAAGTTCTTGCAGCTGTATAATCACCCAGGCCTTTAAGTACTACTGCCAGGTTCGAATAGCTTCCTGCAGTGATAGGGTGGTTGATGCCAAAGTTTTGTTCAGCCGAATTCATGGCCTTCTCCAGCAATGCCCGCGCTCCGTTATAGTCTCCCATGGCTTCAAGCACGGTTGCCAGATTAGAATAGGTTCGGGCAGTATTGGGATGGTTGATACCGAAGTTTTGCTCGGCAGAATGCAAAACTTTCTCCAGCAATTCCCGCGCACCGGCATAATCCCCCAAGGCTTGAAGCACAGTTGCCAGATTTGAATACTTTACTGCCGTGCTGGGATGAAGCGGGCCAAAATTTCGCTCATCGGAATGCAGGGCTTTCTCAAGCAATACCCTCGCACTGGTATAATCGCCCAATTCGTTAAGTACAATTGCCAGATTTGAATAACACCTAGTTGTATTGGGATGATCAGGGCCGAAGTTTTGCTCATTGGAATGCATAGCTTTCTCCAGCAATTCCCGCGCACCAGAATATGCGCCCAAATCTTGAAGTACCATAGCCAGATTTGAATATCTTGATGCAGTGATCGGATGATCAGGGCCAAAACTTTTCTCATCGGAATGTATAGCTTTCTCCAGCCAAACCCGTGCCTCGGTATACTCGCCCAAGTCTTTAAGTACCATTGCGAGATTCGAATACCTAATTGCGGTGGCGGGGTGGAATGGACCAAAGTTTTGCTCATCCGAACGCATGGCTGTCTCCAGCAGAGCCCGAGCCGCTTTATAATCGCCCAATTCTTTAAGTACTATTGCTAAGTTGTTTTGCAGCAACGCAATAACCGCAGCAGTATCATCCGGAAAATTATTGAGTAACACATAGCCATAGGCTATCCACCGGAATTTGTCTACAGGATTATCTTTAGATTGGTCAATTTTTAAAATACCAGTTATATGACCCAATAAGCCTTCAATATCCTGCAACGTTGGTGGCAACTGCCTGACGGCAACTTCCTTTACCACAAGATGCATCTTATAAGCCTCGGTTCCGGTATTCTTTAATAACCAACCAAGCTCCACCAGCCTTTCGATTGTCTCTGCAAATGCTTCTTTTTTATCTTCAGAAGGATTAATCAATTCCAGTAACAAATCATATGTATGAAACTCTGCGGGTAAACAGGTAAACTGTTTCATCAACCAGGCTTCTTCTTCATTTAAACCACTCAGGTTGAAAATGGAGGACAAATAAGAAAATACCTTGTCTATCTTATCTCCTTTGTGATTCACATATACATTCGATCGCAGGTCCTCACTAATGGCTCTTTTAAGAGTTTCTAAATCCAGCTTTTGCCGTTCTGCTGTTTTGGCCAGTATTTCTATCGTAAGGGTATGGTAGTCGATGGCTTTTAAAAGTCCTGCTATCTGCTCATCCCTTTTGATGCGCGTACAATGTTTTTTGAATAGGGCAAGAGCCTGGGACGGGGATAAAAAATCCAACGTCTTGGGATAAAAACTTTCTATACGATGACGTGAGGTGATCAGCAGGTGCCAATCAGGCTGGCCAGGCAATATATCTTTGAGCCTGGTGAGCGCTTCATCGGCATTGTCGAGGATCAGTAGGTTGGGACCGTCGGAACATGCTTTTAACCGCCGGAGTATTTCATCAAATACCTGGTTCATTTCTTTGTCCTGCTTAGACACAGACAGGTTTTCTGCAAGCCCATTTACGTTTACGATGTCATGGGCTATATCGCTGGTGAGTTGAGAAACCCAGGCTATATGGTGGTAGTCGTTATAATATTTACTGAGGTATGCCTGGGCCAGGGTTGTTTTTCCAATGCCGCCGAGACCATTGACCACTACCACCTGTTTGTTGTTGAACAATAATGTATGCAGGTCCTTTAATTCATCTTCCCGGCCTATAATATCATCCTGATGGATTCGGGGAATCTTCGAGGAGAGTTCTTTGGGTAAAGTAGTGTGCCCATTTGCTAAGGCCAGTTGGTCCTTTTGCCGGAGCATCTCCAATACTACAGCACGGAGCTTTTGCCGAATGTGCTCATTTTCGGTATCTGTAACCGTAGGTTTGTGGCCATATATGGAATTATAAAATGCTTCATCTAGGGAAAAGTATTCCTTTACTGATGATCCTGGGGTCCAGAACTCAATGGGGAATTTTACCAGGGTAGGCAGATGTTCGTTGATATTACTATGTATATTACTGAGATCTACATTGGGAGACATGGCGATAAAACCGTCTACCTGATGACGCGAAGTATTCAGTTCTATTATTTTTGTGAGCAGTTTATCCCAGTAAAGCGTAGAATTGTAGTCCTTACATTCAAAGTAAAAATGCCGCAGCTTTCCGCTGTCGTCAAAAAAACTTATCCTTAGGTCGAAACCGTTCTGGGTGCCGGTATCCTGCTGCCTTTCTGCGGTCACCCTAAAACCCAGGTGTTCAAACAAGAACCGGAGATACTTCAACGCTTTTATTTCGAAATCAATTCCTTTTGCCATAAGCAGACATTCATTTAATTTATTCCATCGGGTACAAAAGGAGGAAGGTGGGATACTGGCTACAGGTATATATTCCTAAAAATAGGTATTCAGCCAATAACGGCAAAGCCTGCATGTAGCCTTTTTGAATAAACGTCAATGGCCCGCGGGAGCGGGCCATTGACGTTTATTATTTTAAGCAGTTGGTACTGGCTACCAGCTACTACTAATCAGCCGCCACCATCAGTTTATCGGCATATACTGTTTTCTTCGTATTGTCCAGCACTTTTACCAGGTACATGCCTTTGGATAGTTTAGCCGGCAACGTTACTTCTGCTACCTGCCCTTCATAACCAATGCTGACGATCTTCTGTGAAACCAGGCGGCCCGACAGATCCACCAGTTGTATATTATAGCGGCCGGCATCGGTATTGAAGCTCACGCGGAACATATCTTTCGTTACAGGATTGGGATACAAGGCTATCTTATCATTCCCTACTCTCTCCTTTGCAATGAATGCCGGAATGGTAGTGGTGCGGGCGCTTTCAAAAGCCAGCTGACTATTGCCCAGGTCGGAAGCATTGTACACATTGCCATTATTGGGCAACAGGGTTGCTTTCCATTCTTTCATATCCACTTCATAATATCCTTCTACCGAGTTGGCACTGCTGACGATCAGTTTATCATCTGCTACCACGGCAGCCCCATTGGTGGTGAAGCTGGCAGGGATACCATTGATGACGGTGACAAAGGTAGCCTTGCGGGTACTAATGTCTACTTTGAATACATAGCGGCTGGCGCTGATCACATACAGGTTGCCCAATGCATCGGCAATCATATCACCACCCCAGCTGGTGGGTTTGGTGTGGATGGAGTTACCACCATTGGCAGGATCATCCTGCAAAGCACCCAGGTCGGTAATGACCGGTTTGCGGCCTGTGGTAAATTTGATGAGGTGGTTGCCATCATTGCTCAATGCATATCCTTGTCCATCGACTGCTATCGCCATGCGGGTGAGGTGATTGGCTTCATCCTTCAGGTCCGTAGCTACACCAAATGCTTCCCCGTCGAAGTAGGCAATGGAGGGTGTTTTAGCGTTCAGATCAATATACTGCAGGCGGTTAATACCCATGGGGGTAAAGTATAAACGGTTGTGGCTTTTATCAAAGGCGCAGGCTGCAGAAAAAGTATTAAAGGGAAGCTGGTTAACATCTGAGATGTTTCCTTTGGCATCTTTAATGGCAATGGGCTTACCTGTTCTTGCCTGCGTAATCGTAAAGTCGGTTTGTTTGTTATCGTAGATCGATTGTACAACCTCACCCGTGCTGAGATCGAGCAGCTTCACTTCTGTCCATACAAAAGAGCCCTTGGTGGCTGCTGTAATAGCATAGGCTTGCTTAGCCGTCTTTTGGGCGGAGGCCAGGGCGATGCTAAATAAAGAAACGGTAGTAAGTAAAATTCTGTACTTCATAGACCGGTGTTTAAGTAGTGGTTGAATGATGTACAGAAAGGTACGAAATTATCGTAGATAATTCTATCTATTGTTACGGGAGGATGCCAGAATTTATAAAAGGGTAATACAGGGGCCGCGTTTAGAGACTGCCCTGCTCCAGTGAATCCACGGCTTTTTTCACGCTGCCGTGCCGGATGAGAAGGGCTTTTGCCTTATCGTAGTCTTTAATGCCTGTTTTTTCCATTACCATTTTGGTACCGCGGTCTACCAGCTTACTGTTGGTAAGCTGCATATTGACCATTTTATTGTCTTCTACCCGGCCGATCTGGATCATCACGGTGGTGGAGATCATATTGAGTACCAGCTTTTGAGCCGTGCCGCTTTTCATGCGGGTGCTTCCCGTCAAAAATTCAGGGCCTACTACTACTTCCACCGGGAACTCCGCGGCTTTGGCCAGTGGTGATCCCTGGTTACAGGTAATGCAACCGGTAATGATATCGTTTTTACGGGCTTCGTTGAGCGCTCCTATCACATAAGGGGTGGTGCCGCTGGCTGCAATGCCAATCACCACATCGTTTTTAGTAACAGCATGTTGTTGCAGATCAAGCCAGCCCTGCTCCCAGCTGTCTTCCGCCTGCTCTACAGGACGCTGAATAGCTATATCCCCACCGGCAATGATACCAATTACCAGTCCCTGGGGCATGCCAAAGGTGGGCGGGATCTCTGAAGCGTCCAATATACCCAGTCTTCCGCTCGTACCAGCTCCCATGTAAAATAAACGTCCGCCAGCCAGCATTTTATCAGCAATGGCAGCTACCAGTTGCTCAATCTGAGGAATAGCCTTCTCCACTGCCAAAGGCACTATTTTATCTTCTTCATTGATATTGATCAGAAGATCATGAATATTCATCTTTTCCAAATGCCTGTAATGACTCGACTGCTCAGTTATTTTGTTGAATGCTGACATGTATGCTTATTTCTTTCTTTTTATTGCTTTGGTATTCAATTAAGAATCGTGACACTAACTTGATCAGGGCTAGTGGTAAGTGGCTAGTAGTAAGTCTCGCCACTCGCCATTCACCACTTACCCGTAACTATTTTAGAAGACAACGCAACCTTCTTAATCATTTCTTACTTAGGTAAATGGTATTGTATCAGACCCTCCATCGGGTTTTTCAGGATCTGCCCTAACTCAAACTCGTAAGAATGACAGAGCTCTGTTACCGCATCGCGGAAAGCCCAGGATACGCCGCCTGTAAAATGGATGGGCATTTTCCAGCTTTCGCCGTATTTGCAAAGATGGTTAAAGAAGAAATCATTTAACCCATCTTCTACTATATTCTCGACCATGAAATGCCCGCGGTTTTCTGCCAGGAAGAGGGTGAAGGTAGCCAGATAACGATTAGGAAATGGCTTCTTATATATATTTTCCAGTATTTCTACCGCATTTATACCCTTGTATTTAGCCTCAAATTTATAGCGAAGTTCTTCATCAAAGGTATTGTACAGATAATATTGCAGTACTTTTTTTCCGAGATAAGCCCCACTGCCTTCGTCGCCGAGTACATACCCTAGGCCCGGACTGTTTTTTACGATCTTTTGTCCATTATAGTAGCAGGAATTGCTACCAGTGCCGAGAATACAGGCAATTCCTTTTTCCCGGCCACTCAAGGCACGCGCTGCCCCAAACAGGTCGTGTGTGACCATTATTTCTACACCGGGAAATACGTTGGCAATAGCTTTTTTTACCAGTTTGGCGTTGGCAGGATTACTGCACCCGGTACCGTAATAAAAAACTGCGTCTACAGATGCTTTTTTTAATCCGGGGATCAACTCATTACGGATAATAGCTTCAATCTGTGGAGTATTCAGAAAATAGGGACTGATACCCTGAGTGAACACTGTTTTGCTCTTCTTCCTTGTTTCCGCCAGGGTCCATTCACATTTGGTAGCCCCGCTGTCCGCGATCAAAATGGCCATAGATATATCCGTTTAATCTTTCATAGTCAGCAGCAACCGCTTAACGAAGGTAAAGCGTGGAATTGAGAATTAATTATGAACTTCGCCCCTAAATTTTAAAATTGAGCGACCCCGCATGAAGTAACCTGCCTGAAAGCCTATTCTACAAAAAAGCAGCAGAAAACCGCATATCTGCCTGTCTTTTAAGGGAAAAGCTACCGGGTTATTACATCCGACCTTTAAAAAATATACTTTCCAGATGAAGAAATTACAGGTATGGCTACCCTTATTATTCGCATTGGTACTGATAGCAGGTATGTGGATTGGCTTCCGGTTACGTGAGAATATTCCTTATTCCCGGGGTATTTTTCAAACGGCCAATAAGTCTTCTGTACAAGAAGTGATTGACCTGATCAACCTGCGTTATGTAGACAAGGTCAACACAGATACCCTTACAGATGATGCTATTCAGGCCATGCTGGGCCATCTGGACCCCCACTCCGTTTTCATCCCCGCCCGGTACCTGGACGAGGTCAATGAAGATCTCCAGGGTAATTTTGAAGGGATTGGCGTAGAGTTTTACATCATCAATGATACGGTCAACATTACCAATGTACTGGCTGATGGTCCGAGTGACAAAGCAGGTTTACAAATAGGCGATCAATTTCTGCGGGTAGGCGACTCTGCAGTAGCGGGTAATATTGATGGCGATAAGATCAAGAAGCTGTTACGCGGTCCCGGCGGCAGTACCGTACCGGTAGTTGTGCTTAGGAATAAACAAACGATCAAGACTACCATTACCCGTGGTACCATTCCCTTGTATTCAGTGGATGCATCGTATATGATTGATGCCACTACTGGTTATATTCACCTCAATAAGTTCTCCGGCACTACCTATGAAGAGTTTATGCAGGCCACGGAGAAACTGCAAAAGCTGGGCATGAAGCAACTCATTTTTGATGTACGCGACAATGGTGGCGGCATCCTTGGTGAGGCGGTAGATATTGTGGATGAGTTCCTGAACGATAATAAGCTGATCGTATATACCCAGGGCGATAAACAAGCCCGGCAGGATTTCCGTTGCAAGCGCCCCGGACTGCTGGAAGAAGGTAAAGTAGTATTGCTGGTGGATGAAAATTCCGCTTCTGCCAGTGAGGTAGTAGCAGGCGCCCTGCAGGATTGGGACCGGGCTACCATTATTGGACGCCGCACTTTCGGAAAAGGACTTGTGCAGGAACAATATGATCTTACCAATGGCGCTGCCTTGCGCTTAACGGTAGCCCGCTATTATTCTCCCCTGGGTCGCAATATCCAGAAGCCGTATAACAAAGGCAGGGCTGCTTATAATGATGAAGTGGCCGAACGCTTTCACAATGGAGAAATGATCAAGGGCGATACCAGCAGCAACCACAATGGCCCTTCGTACAAAACCCCCAAGGGCAGGATCGTATATGGCGGCGGCGGTATTACTCCGGATATCTTTATTCCCTTTGATACGACCGGCTATTCCCGCCCCGTATATGAGTTGTTCAATCAACAAACCTTCAGCCGGTTTATCTACAGCTATTATATTCAAAACCGCCCTTATTTCAGCCAGTTCAAGTCTCCGGCTGATTTTACCCAGCGCTTCAATCAGTCAGATGCCGCCTGGAATAGCCTGGTAGACTATGCTGCCAAAGATTCCATCCAGCTGAAAGGACTCGCTGGCCGTGACAAAGAAGAGATACAGAAACGTATCAAAACCTGGCTGGCCCGCCAGCTGTGGCGCATGCCCGGTTATTTTGAAGTGAACAATGCGAGCGATACGATGATAAAGAGAGCAATGGTGGAATTGAGGAAGTAGCTTTTAGCGGTTAGCAATTAGCCTTTAGGCCTTAGCTTTTAGTTCCCCATAAAAGAAATGCAGCACTACCATTCGGCGTGCTGCATTTTGTTTTTCTGATTGGCTGATACTTGTGTGATGCGCTATTTAGTCCCTGTTAGGTAAGGTCCTATCGTATTGCTCTTGCTTGTCCAGCAATTCCTTCTTCTCGATCTTGTAAGAGGCGATCAATCCTAATCCGCCGCCGATGGCTATGAGGGCGAAGTAGATAGCTGGGTTGTCGTTGTAATTATTGCCCCATTTGTCGGCACGGAACAGTACATAATCAGCCAGTATATAGGCTACCAGTAATCCTGCACCAGCACCTACCAGGAGCAACCCCCATTTCAGGTTCATAAATGGAGCAGGGCGCTTCTGATTTAACTTAGGATCCATTCCCTTATCGATCATGGCCATATTTTCCCTGCTGCGCAGGTAGCGAATGCCAAATATCATTAAAAAGAGGGCTAAACTGCTGAGTATTAACCAGATTATCGCTAATATACCTTCGTCCATGGCTTTAAGTTTTTTATTGTTTAAAAGTTATTTTTTGCTTGTTTCTATATCAGACTACTGCTTTTGACCCGGGGTTACAGCTTCGAAAAGATTTTTTTTCAGCGCCTGTTACTGTAGATAAGACTACGGGTGAAGAACTGAGGTTACAGGATAATTTGAAAATAATGCAAAACCAGCGAGTGGTAAATGGCGAGTAGCGAGTGGACCTATATTATATATGGCCTTGCCATTCATCAGCCCACTAGCCACTTGCTATTCACCACTAGCCTCTTGAAAATTTCTTACCTTACAGTGTAACCTGCCGCCGTCACATGTAGTCTTATTACCAGCAATGAATACCGGAACGAATGATAATGAGATCATTAGCAGAGTGCTGCGTGGTGAGCAATCACTGTATGCCGACCTGGTGAAGCGATACCAGAATTTCGTTTTCACCATCACGCTACGGTACACTACCAGCCGGGAGGACGCTGAAGAAATAGCCCAGGACGTATTTGTAAAAGCTTACCGCAGCCTGGCCGATTTCCGCGGTGAGGCCCGCTTTAGTACCTGGCTCTATACCATTGTGACCACTACCTGCATCACTTTCCTGCGTAAAAAGAAACTGGACACGCATTCGCTGGACAATGAAAAGGTATTTGAAACGGTGGAAAGTACCGACTCTGGCTTCAGGGCCAACCAGGTAGAGCAGAAATCTAAAATACAGATGGTCAACAAAGCCATCCGTTTATTAAGTCCTGATGACGCCAAACTGATCAGCCTCTTCTACCAGGGCGAACAAAGCCTGGAAGAAATAGGACAGATCATGGGACTGGAGCCCAATACGGTGAAAGTACGCTTGCACCGGGCCCGGCAAAGGCTAAAAGAGAAAATGGAAACCCATTTTGTACAGGAAGTAAAAGACATTATGAACTGATCTAAAACGAAGTTGTATGAACACGCAATCATCCATAGAAGAGCGTTTGTGGGATTATATCGACGGTCATTCCCTGCCGGAAGAGAAGTCTGCTATCGAGCAGTTGATCGACAGCAATATAGAATGGCGGCATAAATACCAGGAATTATTGGAAGTACACCAACTCATGACCAATAGCCTGGAACTGGACGAGCCTTCCATGCGCTTTACCCAGAATGTGATGGAGGATATTGCCAAATATCATATTGCTCCTGCTACACAAACCTATATCAATAAACGCATCATCTGGGGCATTGCCACCTTCTTTATACTCACCATTGTCGGATTCCTGATCTATAGCTTTGGGCAGATCAACTGGTCTTCCGGTGGCAGTGGCAACAGCACACTTCCTTTTAATATCGATGCCTCCCGGATCAATAGTATTGACTTCAGTAAGGTCTTTAACAATACCTACACCAATATATTCCTGATGGTGAATGCAGTACTGGGATTGGTATTGCTGGATATGTACCTCGGTAAAAAGAAAAAACAGTTACAGGCGAAGCATTAAGGAAGTTGCGGGTTACGGATCGATGGTTTCGAATTGCTCCGCACATTGAACTTCGCGCTTTGAGCTTATTGATACAAACTCACACATTAAAGGCTTTAACCTACTTAAATGCAAAAAGGGGTGCATTTCATTGCAAGCACCCCTTTTTACATGGTGATCATCATATGTCACTATGTTCCGGTATGCCCTTCCGATTCTTCGGAAGGGCTTTTGTATAATAAAAAGGAGGCTGCCTCTTTTTCAGAAGCAGCCTCCGATGGTAGAATCTATTTACAGATTAACAAGGTGAAACATAAGCGCCTCCTACATAATTGGTCCATGTGCCATTGCACATGTAGTTGATGTTTATAGAGTACACACCGCTAGATCCGGCCGGTGCAACAGACACCACACTAAAGGAAACGGGAACACCTCCTGTAGAAACAGACACTACGTAAGCAGTGGTTCCATCACTGTCTATTACGATCTCCAAAGGGCCATTGCAACTGGCGCTCAGGTAACCACAATACCTTACCCATGCTAATTTTTTGGAGACTTGTTGCTTAGTGTTTTTGGACGCTTCCTGAACCTTGGCAGATTGAACAGGTTTTTGGAAAGCAGTAACTACAGTGAATAGGAATGCAATCAGAATAATCCTGGTTTTCATGATAAAATTTTTAATGTGTTAATGAAAATGACAGGACCGGTCCAGGCAAAACAATCATATATGAGTTACTAAAAATAACCATAACAATTATACGATGATACATTGGCAGCCCTTATCTGTTTACATCAATTCACCAGTATTATACTCATATTCTCACCCAGCAGGTAAACGAAAAAAGCCGGTCGAGATGACCGGCTTTGATCTTATTTATCAGAGGTGACACCTTTCGTTCGCTTCGTAAGGGAAAGGTGTCACCTCTCTTTAATCATTAAACTTCTTCTTCAGTTCCATCAGTTTGGCCTGGAAAGGATTCAGCGGTTCCTGCTTTTTGGGCTGCTGGGGTTTATTACCAGCAGGCTTGTTACCTACACCGCCTTGTTGCGGACGTTGCTGCTTGTTATCGCCGGCGCCGGCCCTGCTCTGATCCTTCATGGTCAGTGCAATCCGTTTCCTGTTCACATCCACTTCAGTAACAGTTACCGTTACTTTCTGGTTCAGCTTCACTACCTGGTTGGGATCAGATACAAAGGTGTTGCTGAGCTGAGAAATATGCACCAGTCCATCCTGCTTTACACCGATATCTACAAACACGCCAAAGTTGGTAATATTGGTCACGATACCTGGTACGGTCATGCCCTGCTTCACATCTGCAATGGATTTAATGGTATCATCAAAACGGAACTCTTCAATGGGCGCCCGTGGGTCACGACCCGGCTTTTCCAATTCCTTCAGGATATCTGTAATGGTGAACTCACCAATGGTTTCGCTGATGTATTGCTTTTTATTGATCTTCTTGCGCAGTTCAGCCTGTTTGATCAGGTCTTCGAGGGAAGCCTGTAGGTCTTTGGCCATCTGCTCTACCACGAAATAGCTTTCGGGGTGCACAGAAGAATTGTCCAATGGATTGGCTGCACCGGAAATACGTAAGAAGCCCGCACACTGCTCGAAGGTCTTGGGTCCCATCATGGGCACTTTCTTCAATTCATCGCGGCTTTTGAAAGCGCCGTTCTTCAGGCGGTATTCCACGATGTTTTTAGCCAGTGTATTGTTGAGACCAGACACATACAGCAACAGGTGTTTGGAAGCGGTATTCACATCCACGCCTACATAGTTCACGGCACTTTCCACTACCCTGTCGAGCGCATCTTTCAATTTGGTTTGGTTCACATCGTGCTGGTACTGGCCTACCCCAATTGATTTGGGATCGATCTTTACCAGTTCGCTCAGCGGATCGAGCAGGCGACGGCCAATGCTCACGGCGCCACGCACGGTTACATCCTGGTCGGGGAATTCTTCCCGTGCTACTTCTGAAGCAGAATATATGGAAGCACCACTTTCATTAACCTGGAATACGCTTACTGGTTTGCCAAAATCAATACCTCTTACCAGTTGCTCTGTTTCACGGCCTGCGGTACCATTACCTACACCAATGGCTTCGATATCGTATTTATCAACCAGGAACTTAATTTCTGCTTCGCTCTTCGACCATTCGTTTTGTGGCGGATGGGGGTAAATAACGCCATGGTACACCATATTGCCCTGGGCATCCAGGCAAATTGTTTTACAACCGGTACGGAAGCCCGGATCGAGGGCCAGTACTTTTTTAGAACCCAATGGAGAAGCAAGTAATAACTGGCGAAGGTTTTCTGTAAACACATGAATGGCTTCTTCATCAGCTTTGTTCTTGCTCACCAGGCGGAACTCATTTTCTATGGATGATTTCAACAGGCGCTCATAACTATCCTCTATGGCTTTCTTTACCTCTGTACTGTTGGGATTGGATGCTTTGATAAAGATCCTTTCCAGTTCATCTACTGCCTGTTGCTTATCGATATTGATATCCATCACCAGGTAACCTTCTTTTTCACCCCGGCGAATGGCCAGTATGCGGTGAGAAGGGCTTTGTGATAATGGCTCATTAAATTCAAAATAATCACGGTATTTCTGTGCCTCTTCTTCATCTTTCTTACTGGTCAGTACTTTGGCAGAAAGATGAGATGTTTCTGTGAACAGCTGACGTACTTTATTCCGGGCCTGCTCATGCTCCGCTACCCATTCAGCAATAATATCCCGTGCACCCTGCAGGGCTTCTTTGGTATCTTTTACCTGTTCGTTGATGAATTTACCAGCTTCGGCGGCAGGGTCTTCTGCACCTTGTTCAAATAAGGTCTTAGCCAGTGGCTCCAGTCCTTTTTCAATGGCCTGGGTGGCTTTTGTTTTGCGTTTGGGTTTATAAGGCAGGTAAATATCTTCCAACACCGTAGCGTCATAACAATCCTCTATACGTTGTTTCAGTTCCGGTGTCAGTTTGCCCAGCCCTTCAATGGTCTTGATCACGGTTTCTTTGCGCTTTTCCAACTCGCTGAAATAAGCGATCTGCTCCACTACGTTTCCGATGGCCACCTCATCCATATTGTTGGTAGCTTCCTTGCGGTAACGCGCCATAAAAGGGATGGTAGCGCCTTCGGCCTGCAGGTCGTGAACACTGGTCACCTGTTTCACGGTAAGACTTAATTTTTCTGCAATCTTTTGTGTGTACTTTAATTCCATGGTCTGATACTTTAAATAGTTCGGAGTTGAGAGTCTGGAGTTTTAACCCTGGGTCTGGAGTTCTGGAATACCATACTCCTTACTCCCGGCTCTTAACTATTGACTCCCGACTGATTTCAGGGGAGCAAATGTAAGTGAAGGAATGAAAGAAAAAACTTTGTTTTATCAACAGTAACAACTGTTTTCAATATGCATTATAATACCTATATAGCTAAGGCATCGTATAGTATCCTGTTTACATCATCCGGGCTTGACATTACCATCAGGTGACCCGCTTTTGGAATAATATGGGTAGGTTTTGTATAGCGGGCAGGCAATACTTCATCATGCGTGCCATGGATGTGTAAGATATGTTGTGGCATTTCTTCATTCTTCCAGGAAAGAACGGCCTCCATGGACCACCGGATAAAAGCGGGATCGCTGCTGTTGATGATCTCCCATATCAACTTTTTATCTTCCGACTTTTCGTTGGTAATGTATCTTTTTAAGCGGGCAGCGGTTTTTACCATACCGATGGGCACTACTTTATGGAGCCGCAGGGTTGCTGCAACACGAAAATATCCCGGCAGTTGGGCCGACAAAGGGATACTGGCGATCAGAATGGTTTTGACCGGGGGGTAACGCTTGGCTATTTCAGTGACCAGCATACCACCAAATGATAAGCCGATCAGCACAAAAGGCTGGCTGGTATCGATCCTTTCTGCCAATCGTACGGCGTAGGAGGCTAATGATTCTTCTTTTTGAGGAGTAATCCAGGTGAGGTGTACTATTTCATACCCTTCGGGCAAACGGACATATTTAAAGACGCGCTCATCGGCTGCCATTCCACTAATAAAATATGCTTTCAATCGATAAGAAATTATACCTGCGAAGGTACGATTAGTGACACAAAAGCGGGAGATATGAAGGTATTATCCCACCCCTTTTAAGGCAGGTTCACTCTTAATGAAAGGCCAATGCCATCTCTGTTAACCCATTTTATCTCCATTCACTCTCCATTCATCCTCCATTGATCCTCCATTATATAATGGAAGATCAATGGAAAATCAATGAACTATTATTGTATATACAATATATTATAGATATACTCAATAGGAACTCAAGGAGCTTGAATTGAGGAAAATGTCAGGTTGAGTCCCCGCTCCCGTTTACTTACCTTTGTTGGGAACAAAAACTGGTTATGGATATTAAGAACAACATACTGGAAACGATTGGTAATACGCCTTTGATAAAACTCAATAAGATCACGAAGGATGTTCCCGGCACTATACTGGCCAAAGTGGACTATTTCAATCCCGGCAATTCGATCAAAGACCGGATGGCGCTAAAAATGGTCGAAGTAGCGGAAAAAGAGGGAAAACTGAAACCCGGCAGCACGATCATAGAGTGCACCAGCGGAAATACGGGCATGGGCCTGGCGCTGGCAGGCTGTGTAAAAGGCTATAAATGTATTTTCACTACTACGGATAAGCAGTCGAAGGAGAAAATGGATATTCTGAAAGCGGTGGGCGCTGAAGTGATCGTGTGCCCTACGAATGTGGAACCTGACGATCCCCGCTCCTATTATTCTGTGGCCCGCAGGCTGGCAAAAGAGATCCCGAACTCTTTCCTTTGCAATCAATATGATAACCTGGCCAACAGGCTGGCGCATTATGAGACCACGGGTCCTGAACTCTGGGAGCAAACAGATGGGAAGATCACGCACCTGGTATGTACTGCCGGCACGGGTGGCACGGTGACGGGTACGGCCATGTTCCTGAAAGAAAAGAATCCCAATATACAAATATGGGCGATTGATGTGTACGGTTCGCTGCTCACCAAATATTTCCGCACGGGTGAAATAGATATGAAGGAGGTACATCCTTATGTATCTGAAGGCTTCGGGGAAGATTTTGTGCCGGAGAATTATGATATGAGTGTGATCGATCACTTTGAACAGGTAACGGATAAGGATGGTGCGGTAATGGCCCGGCGCATTGCCAAAGAAGAAGGATTGTTCTGCGGCTATAGTGCCGGCAGCTGCCTGCAAGGGCTGTTGCAATTGAAAGACCGCCTGAAAGCCGATGATGTAGTGGTAGCCATCTTCCATGACCACGGCAGCCGCTATGTGGGTAAGATCTACAATGACCAGTGGATGATGGAAAGAGGTTTCCTGGATGTAAAAACATTTAAAGACATAGTGAATGGCCGGCCCGCCAAGCAAAAGCTGGTGACCATTGAACCCAGGCATACGGTGGCTGATGCGGTAGAACTGATGCGCAAACATGATATTGAACACATACCGGTGGTGAATGGTAACGGACTGGTTGGCGCTATCAGTGAAAGCGGTCTTTTTCAAAAAGTATTCTCCAATCCCGATATTAAAAATGCCTCTGTAGAAAGTGTGATGGAACCTGCTTTCCCATTGGTAGAGTTCAACACGCCTATTGAAAAACTACGCACGCTGATCAATAAAGACAATGGGGCTGTACTAAGCAAAGATGAAGCCGGCAACCTGCACATTGTAACCAAGTATGATGTGATACAGGCGCTGGGGAATTAAATAATTGTTTTTTTATGCAATAGCCAGGCGATCTTGATCGCCTGGCTATTTTATTTTCAGCCGGCCGATAAACCACCTCTTTCTCAACATAAACAAGCGCTTCTTTCGCTGCTAATCATTTCGACATTATGATATCCGCCATTCAAATAGCTTAACGGGCATTTGAGGACATCCGGGAATAAATTATCCCGCTACGCCTTTATCTTCGACTGCTACACCCTTCTGTCCCTCCTAGCTATTGCAGTAAGGGGTTCCCCATCAGTCAACCTTTATAGCCCATACAACATGAAAAGCATCTTTTTATTCTTTCTCTTTTGTTATACGATCTCCCTGCGTGCCCAGCCGGTGGTAAGCTGGAGTAAATTTTATGGTAATAATGCCGGAGGCGTTGGCGGCAATAGTGTTATCAGTACGCCCGACGGCGGCTACCTGGCGATCGGCACTGCGCAAGACGATGGCGGCGATGTGAGTGGCTACCATGGAGGGAGTGCTGATGTGTGGTTGTTAAAAACGAATGCCCTGGGTGTGATGGAATGGCAAAAATGCCTGGGTGGCAGTAATGGTGATTTTACGTCCGGCCGGGGCAGTGGCGGTGGAGGTTTGCAGGCCACTGCAGATGGCGGGTATATTATGTCGCTCAGCACCAACTCTTCGGATGGTGATGTATCCAATAACAAGGGAGGTATGGATGTGTGGGTTGTAAAGATCAATGCTACCGGCGCCATTCAATGGGAAAGATCATTTGGCGGCAATGATGATGAACTTGACTATAAAATAAAACAAACGCCTGATGGAGGCTACCTGATGGCAGGCTCTACCAGGTCCAATAATACGGGTGATGTATCGGGTGCACATGGCGGCATGGATGTATGGGTTGTAAAACTCAACAATGCCGGTGTACTGCAGTGGCAACGATGCCTGGGCAGTTCTGCTAATGACTTGCCGGGTAACTTCGTGATTACACCTGATGGTGGTTGTGTATTGGCCCTCGCTACTCAGGGCAATGACGGGGATGTGAGCGGTAATCACAATCCCGGCAGGTATGATTACTGGATAGTGAAACTGGACAATGCAGGGGTTATCAGCTGGCAAAAATGCCTGGGAGGAACGGATGACGATATGGCGCAGGCAATTGTAGTTACTCCCGGCGGCTATGCCATTGCCGGAGATGCTTATTCGATAGATGGAGATGTGGTAAACCCCAACAATGGTCAAACAGATTGTTGGGTAGTACAAATAAATAGTACAGGTACTATTCAATGGGAACGTTGCGTTGGGGGTTGGTTGCGGGATATGGTTTTCAGCCTGGAGCGTACAGCGGATGGCGGGTTGCTTGTTGGCAATACGGTGGAAACTGTAGGTATTGACAATGGGGATATAACAGGTACGCATGACGAACTGGATGCCTGGCTGGTAAAACTAAGTAGTAGCGGTGCTTTACAATGGCAGAAATGCCTGGGCGGCAGTTTGAATGACTGGCTATTCGATGCGATCGCCTTGCCGGGTGGCAATTATGTAGTGCTGGGAGAATCCACTTCGCAGGATGGTGATGCTGCCGGCAATCCCTGGACGGATGCTTTATCGCTCACTTATCTCCGCACGGGTTCGATACTGCCGGTAGATTTCCGGGATTTTACGGGCCGGAAAGCAGGCACGGATGTATTACTGGCATGGCAGGTGGCGGATGTCGATGAAGGAGGTAAGTTTATCATTGAAAGAAGTACGGATGGTGTTCATTTTGTGCCTGTGGCCACGCTGCCTCAAACCAGTGATCATAGTTATCAATACAGGGATCTGGCTATTTTATCGCAGGCACACCTGCTTTATTACCGGATAATGGCGCAGGACGTAAATAACCATAAGAAATACACACAGGTGGTTCGTATTGAAACTACCATTAATCACGGAACGCTTCGATTGATGGGCAACCCGGTTCAGGATCAATTGCGCTTACAGTATTACAGCGACGGCCCCGATAAACTGGCATTGGCTGTACTGGACCAGCAAGGCAGGGAATTATTGACGACCTCTATCGTAGCACATACGGGCACTAACCTTATTAAACAGTCATTGGGCAACCTACCGGCCGGCGTTTATATCGTACGCGTTCAATCTGTGGACAATGCTGCCAAAACGGGACAGACGGTACGGTTTTTGAAACAATAGCACGCACAAAAAAAAGGCTGACTATTGCTAGTCAGCCTCCAGGGGGAAAATCTTTTAATCAGAGACAATGCGTTCAAGACTTTCTAAGGTCTTTACCATGAATGTTCAGATTAAGAGAGGGACCGGGTGTTTAGGGGGTTAAAAAGGGTTCCTCGCATAAACTGATACAAAGATGGAGCAGGAAAGGTGACGGTTGAACTTTATTCGATCAATGCGTTCATATGCCCGTTCAATGGAGTTAAAAGTCAGATTAATTTATTTTAATATAGCAGTTGATATGTGGATAACACGTAACTTTCCTATTCCTCTTTTGATGGCGATCAACGAATAGGCCCATTTACCAGGGCAACCACGTAGTATTCCCATATACACTACGTTATCCTACTAGGTACACCCTGACAGACTTACGATTTTTGCAGTAAATACCGAATTTTTTAAATCGAGAGTTTCTGCTCTTGTTAACATTTCAGTGTGGATATATCTTTGTTATGAAGTTGATTGATAGCTTATCAATCATTCCAATATCCAGGAAAAACCAGTTACGCATCCAATATCCAGGAAAATCCTAAAATCCAGTATCAATCAACTTCTTTTTTTCTTTAAAATCCAAATGTCCAAAGTCCAATGTCCAGATGAAATGTCCGAGTCCAAAACGATTGCACAGTCCTTGCCTCTGAGAAACCAATGTCCAAAGTCCTAAGTCCAAGTCAAACCGTCCAAGTCCAACGTCCGAAAAAAACCGATTTTGATCGTATCCTTGAAAAAAAGTCCAATAAGATCCAACGTCCGAACAAAAACCATTTAGTTCCAATTCCTGTGTGTTAAGAACCGCCTGCAATCCAATACCCTCCTGCTAGATGATCCTTATTCTATTTAGCAGGAGGCAGCAGCGGTCTCCTTCCAACAACACCAGTACTACGGAACGATTCCAGGGCCTTTACTTCGCAGCCCGCATCACTCATTCATTCATTTCTTAGTTTGTTGATCGTTTCTATTGTTTGCCATTTTATTCAGCATCCAAACTTTTCACCGGATTGGCTATTGCCGCATTGACGGCCTGGAAACTGACTGTTGTTATCGTGATCACAATCATGGACAGGCCGGTTATCAGGAATATATCCATACCCAGGGGAATACGTAAAGCAAAACCGGCTAACCAATGGTGCATGATCCACCAGGAAAGTGGCATGGCAATACAAAGGGCTATCCCCACTGCCCGGAGGAATTCTTTTGACAATAGCAGCACTACCTGGCTTACGGTAGCGCCCAGCACTTTGCGGATGCCTATTTCCTTGCGTTTCTTCTCAGCGGTGAAAGAAGCCAGCCCAAACAATCCCAGGCAGGATATCAGTACGGCCAGTCCAGCAAAGTATTTGGAAAGGGCTGCCACCCGTTTCTCTGCGATGTATTGTGCCTGGTAATCCTCATCCAGGAATTTGTAATCAAAAGGGAAACCTGGATTATAAGCACTATAAAATGCTTTTAGTTTATCAATGGCACCCTTTTCGGCAGCCGGATCTATTTTTACCATTACGGTCGTATTCATAAAATCCAACATGAAGAATAAAGGTTTTACTTCTTCATGCAGGGATTGAAAATGGAAGTTCTTTGCTACCCCTATGATCTGGCGGTCGACGCCATCAAATCGAACAGTCTTCCCTACCGGGTCTTTAATACCCATTGCTGCAATAGCTGCTTCATTAAAAATGATCTTAGCCGTATCCATGCCATAGGCAGGAGAGAATGAGCGCCCCTCTTTCATTTCAATTCCCAGGGTTTCTATCATACCATAATTTACCATGAAGGGCCTGAACAGGGTGACCTGATCTATGCCATCCCGCTGCCAGCGATTACCTCCGGTAGGGCCTCCCAGCACATTGCCCACCATACCGGATGCATTGATCACACCCGGTATATCTCTGACGGCTGTCAAAAAAGCGGGCATAGCGCCCGGTACCTTGCCCTCCACATCAAAGTAAATAACCTGGTCTTTATCATAGCCCGTTTTATGGGATTGTATAAAGGCTATTTGCCGGTATACTACCAATACGGCCACAATGAACACAATGGATAAAGTGAATTGGAAGATCACCAACCCTTTACGCGCCCATTGCGTTCCTGTGAGGTTATTGAGCTTTCCCTTCAGCACAGCAACGGGTTTAAAGCCGGAGAGGTAGAAGGCAGGATAACTGCCTGCCAGGCAGCCGGTCACCAACACAATACCCAGGAGTGTTGTTATCAATCTTGTATCTATCTCAATAGAAAGCGTCTTGCCGGTGATTTGGTTGAAGGCAGGCAGCAAGGATACCACCAACAGCAAGGCCAGCAACATGGCTACAAAAACCAATAGCAGGGATTCGGCCAGGTATTGTATGATCAGGGTGTGACGGCCTGCGCCAATGGTTTTGCGGATACCCATTTCTTTCATCCTGCCGGCTGCCTTGGCAGTAGACAGGTTCATAAAGTTGATACAGGCTATTACCAGGATAAAGATGGCGATGAGAGAAAACAATCGCACATAGCTGATGCGCCCACCGGTTTGAACACCATTCTCATAATTACCATAGAGGTAATTGTCTCGATAGGGTTTCAGGAACATGTTACGTGGATTGCCATTGCTGTGGGATTTCATAAAAGCGCTGAGCTTTTCGTTGAACTTCTCCACTGATACGCGTTCCTTTAATACGAGGTAGGTATGGAAGGGGCCGCCGCTGCTCAGGTTATCGCTCATGTTCATGATCGTCTTAAAGGCATCGAAGGGCAATATAAAATCAAACTGTATAGAAGAGTTGGCTGGTGTGCCTTTAAAAACACCTGTCACCATACTGGTGCGCCGGGTTTGATCCAGTTGCCAGTATACAGCTTTCCCGATGATGTCTTCTGTGCTATGGAACAAACGCATGGCCAGTTTTTCGGACAGCACAATGCCGTTCTTATCATTCAGGGCAGTTAGTTTATCTCCGCTGATCAGGGGATAAGTAAATACCTGGAAATAATCTTTCCCCGCAAACAGGCCGGCGCCATGTATATTGTTTGTACCGGTAGTAAGGGGCACGCGGGGAAACCAGGATGCCGGGGTGGTGGTAGCAGCCAGCTTTACTTCGGGCATGCTGGCAGTCAGGAAATTGTCGAGGAGGGGTGCGGTTTCGGCAGAAGTGTTGATAGCGCCGCTATTGGTGCGGTGCTCCATGACCTGAAAAAGCTGTTGGTCATTTTCATGAAACCGGTCTACACTTCTTTCATCCTGTACCCACAACCAGATGAGTACGGTGGCGGCCAGGCCGGTTGATAAGCCTACTAAATTGAGGATGGTAAATTGACGGTTCTTCAAGAGATGGCGCCAGGCAACAGTCAGGTAGTTTTTGATCATGTACAGGATTTAAGGCAGTGAGATGCGGGGCAGGTGATTTTCCATATGTACAGGAGCGGTATTTTAAAGTTGGTTGGTTAGCTTTGGGGGAAGCAATTAGCTGTTAGCCTTTAGGTATTAGCAGTTAGCTTTCAGCAGAAATCAGTACTATGTTTACATTCACCGATCAATTGAACAGGAGCATCAGCCTGCCAGGTACACCCAGGCGGATCGTTTCATTGGTGCCTTCGCAAACGGAGCTGCTGGCAGCGCTGGGGCTGGATGATACAGTGGTGGGCATTACAAAATTCTGTGTTCATCCCGATGGCTGGTTTCGCAGCAAGACAAGAATAGGCGGCACCAAGCAAGTACATCTGGACAGGGTGCATGGGTTGCAGCCCGATCTTATTATCGCCAACAAAGAAGAAAATGTACAGGAGCAGGTGGAAGAACTGGCCAGGCATTACCCGGTATGGGTGAGTGATGTGAATAACCTGGACGATGCGCTTGACATGATCCGGGCCATTGGCGCCATTACGGATACAAGCGCCCAGGCAGGGGCCCTTGTACAAACTATTGAAAGGGACTTCTCGCAACTGGCTGGCTTATCGCCTGCGCTTCGCACGGCCTATCTCATCTGGAAAGATCCTTACATGACGGTGGGCTATGATACTTTCATCCATCACTTGCTTGGCCGTTGCGGATTGCAGAATGTGTTTGGCCATCAAACAAGGTATCCGGCTATTAACATTGAAGCATTGCAGGCTGCGGGGTGCCAGCTCCTGTTGCTATCCTCGGAGCCTTATCCTTTTAAGCAACAACATATTGATGAACTGCAAGGCTATCTGCCTCATACGCGCATTATGCTGGTGGATGGGGAAATGTTTAGCTGGTATGGAAGCCGGCTATTAGAAGCACCGGCGTATTTTAATAGCTTGATCCGCAGTCTTCATTCGCTGTAGATTGCGTAATTTGGGGGCGAGTAGTAAATAGCTAGTGGCGAGTGGGGCCTAAAGGCGGTGTAATAAAATCCCACTTGCCACTTGTTACTAAGCATTTAATATTCTATAATAATTGAACATTCATCGTTGATACCTGATTTCACTCCGGAACCAAATAACAAACCATCGCGCAAGAAACCCATGTTTCCTGTGCAGGATGGCCTGCGGAATTACCTGAAAGTGCATGGCCGTGAGGTGAAGCTGCCGGTATCTTATAATGACCTGCTGCACATCACTTACTCTATTCCGCTGAAAGACAAGAACGGAAAGGACACGCTGTGGGAGAAAGCGGTATATGATATGCGTGACTGGGAATATATCCGATCGGGACTGGTGAAGATGTATGCTTTTCTCAAGACAGAGGGTGATCTTACTTTTACGGCGCACCTGGATGTGGCCCGGATAGATTACTGCAGCTTTGGTAACTCGCATCCCTTCCGCATCCGTATCATCAATAAGTTTAACGACAACTACGATCACTTTTATATCAAGATCGCAGATGCCTCGCGCATTTACGGGCTGGAGCTGGAACACCTGCTTTCTCCCAACCGTATTACCTACCTTACGCACAACAATACATTGGTAGAAGAACATATACCGGGTATTCCCGGTGATCTGTTTATCCAAACGCACCTTACCAGTCCGTCTACCAATAAGATCAGGCTGGCCAAGGAGTTTGTGAAGTTCAATGAACGTTGTTTTGTGCGGCTGCTGGGAGATATGCGCTCCTATAATTTTGTGGTGGACATTACGCCTGATATTGAGGATTACCAATACCGTATCCGGGCTATTGACTTCGACCAGCAATCTTATGAAGGCAGGAAAAACCTCTACCTGCCGCAGTTCTTCAAGGAAAATGTGGAGTTGGTAAGTCTGTGCAGCAAGTACCTCAATAAAGAGTCGATCGATCAATACCAGGCAGAGGAAAGAACGATGATGGCTTTCCGGGTGGCTTCTACCCGTTTCCGGCTGATGGAGTTGCTCAACATCATGGCGCGGGACAAGATATCGACGCCTGAAAAGCTAACGCAGTTAAGATCAGACCTGGCGCATTACTTTCACAATCCTGCTTTTAATAAATGTACTTCGATGGGGCAATTGGTGAAACGCCAGTTGAAACAAACGCTGCAGAAGAACCTGGCGCTCATTCAAAAGAACCTGGGGAAGTTTGAGGATTAGGGATGGCTGGTCAGTCCGCTGTAATGGGATTATTCGAACGAATTGCCACTTATATATTGGTCAAACTCAATAGCAAGGTTGAGGGCAGCCATGCGTTTTAGCGTCTCCCTGTCAATATGTGGTCCGCCAATCATACTGTTTCCGTTATGATAGGTTATTGCAACTTGAATATAACCTGAAGCTTTGTTTACAAGAGCTCGTACACCATCCTGATCCTGCTCCAAAAAGTCAAGTAACTTCCTCAGCTTGTCGTCAAACTCATCTGGTTCCGGATTGGGTTCAAACTCAATAGCACTAAATATATGCACTGTTCTACCATTATTTCTCTGGTCACCTTTATTCCAACCGCCGGTAGGCTTCAGTTTGATAAGCGCTACCAACTCCTCATAACTCAATGATTCGGAAGTAGCTCTACAATAGACTGAATAATACGATTCCGTTTCAACCCATCTAACAGCGATGTGCGGTTGGGTATCAAGATAAACTGCCAGGTAAAACTTTTCTCCTTTCACAGCGAAATAGATGATCACGGTACCATCTCCCCTCTCCTGATCTACCCGCAGCACTTTGGGCACGCCATCCTCATATTCCACCTCGTGGATCTTCAAGAATTGTTCTGTAACACCGAAACTTTGGGTTTCGAGTTCTTCTATTGCTTTTTGAATGTATGGGTTGTCAGTCATAGTTGCTTAACCTTATGGTTGATCAAATTTTCTTTTCGAAACAAACACTGATCTCAACTCCGGCATATGGGCCGTAGTTTGGGATCAATCCATATCCATTCTTTTTATACAGTTCAATGGCATTCCAGTTGTTTGTCCCGGTTTCCAATATGCACTTTTCGTAGTTCATCTCCTTAGCCCATTTTTCTAATTCAGCCAACACTTTGGAGGCAACTCCCTTTCCCCTGCACTCAGGCGAAGTATACATCCGTTTCACTTCCATAGCCATGGGGCTGAATTCTTTTATGGCTCCACAACCCACAGGTTTATCATTTTCATAGGCAAGGACCACGTGTTTGATCTTGTCGATCTTGTTGAACTGGGTATAAAATGCATGATCATTCCCATCTCTTTTAGCCAGATCAGCGTCGAGCAATTTGACCAGTTCCACAAAGGGCTGGTTGCCGGAATCAGTTCTCACTATCTTAATCATGGTAGTCTTATTAATCATTTATTGAGCCTTCCATATCTCATACCCTTCCAGATCATCTTTGGTAACAGTTTCAAATCCTACAGGTATGGGCTTCCAGGCATCAAAGCCTTTTCTTGCTATTGGCATATGCCCTATGCCAAAACCATCCGCATCATTCATTGAACCCAGACTTAAAGTCTTCATGTCAACTTTAGCAAGACGTTGGGTGTATTTGTTCTTATAGACCTTGATATGTGCTATTTCATCGTCAATCACCAGTACTTTGATAACGCCATATTTCCCATCACCATCTTCGATGGTACAGATTGTACCGGCCTGGATATTTGCTTTTTGATTGCCGCAACCTGCTATTATTCCTGTTAAGATCAAGAGGAAAACGGTTAAGTATTTTACCATACGATTATTCATTTTATTAGAGTTTGATTTTTAGGCCCAGTTGGTTTTTAATGGTGAGCAAGGCTTCTGCATTTCCTTTTGCATCATCTACGGGATGATGGGTATGTGTTGTTTTGCGCAGGTGCTTGAAGTTTTTAGCGGTGTCTTTTACGATGCCTTTGTACAGGCTACCCAGGTTCTGTGAACTAAACCCAAAAGGATTGGACCCGGTAAAGTGGTGGAAATACCAACAGATGAACATCCAGTCGAAGCCGTTGTTGTCGCTGACGAATACGGGTCTGTCTTTCACTACTTCTTTGAGCCAGGCAGCAAAGCTCTGCATTACTATTTTGGGGTCGTCAAAAGCAAGGGTTTGTTCGCGGGTGAATTCTGAAACGGCGAGTGCTTCGGGAATGAATTTATCTGATATGGGTTTAAGCTGACCATAAAAGGTTTTGGTCAACCCCTCCTCTACTACTACTGCTCCAAAGCAGATCATGGAGTAGTCGCCCGGAATGGGCCCGTCACTTTCAATATCGACCATTATATAAGCCATTATTGTGTTCGTTTTGTGTGTTCTGTGAAATTGTTATTAATTCTCTTTGTAAGCTACCCGTTGTACTGAATGATAAAGGCGTAGGAATGGTACATGTTTTCTGATCATTTCTTATACAACTCGAACTTTCTGCCATCGGGGTCAATAATGACAGCCAGGTAGCCAAATTCGGTTTGGGCAGGATCAGCGGCAAAGGGTACCTGCTTTTGCTTTAAGGTTTCGATCTTCTTCTCAAAATTCTCTACTGCGAATCCCAATCGCAAATGCTTGTCGGGCTCGATCTGTCCTTTAGCCAGGGGATAAATTTCCAACACCGTTTGGCCAATGGTGGCACCGTAATGGAAAGGAGAATTACCGTGTTTGTGGTGGTCAAACACAAGGCCTAACAAGGAGTAAAACGAGGCCAGTCTTTCCGGGTCGCTTGTACGGATGACGATGAGTTTTAATTCCATATTGGTAATCATCTTAGTTTGGCCTGTATAAGTATTTTTAATTTTTATCCATGAGCAGTAAGCGCCATTTGCGGGCTATTACCTGGTCGAGGATAAAGGTGAAATTGTCTTTATCGGGCTGTAACCTGGTATCGGCAAAGGCGGTATCGGACCTGATGCAGTGCCTGATCAGTTGGGCTTTGTCGACTGTAAATTCATTGTAGTTCTCTTCGCCAAAAACCTTTTTGATGTTTTCATCCCAATATCCCGACTCCATGACAATATGTTTTTCAAACGCTTCGCACTTCACTCTTAGCAAATTGAAAAAAGTAACATTGAACTGCAGATCGCCTAACTGGACCTGCGGCCAATTGGCTTTGAATGCATCGGGCAGGCATTTGTAAAAGAAAAGGTAGTTCAGGCTTTCTGCAAAGTATTCCTCTTTGCCCTCAGTGACGGTTGACTGCAATACTTCCATCGCCAGTTGCTTATCAAAAGAAGCAGGGAGGCTAATATGCCTGGTATACCGGTCCTCTCCGCGCTTGAAGTTGGTATCAACGCGGAGCAACTCCTTAAAAGCCTTCTGCAGTTTCGTATCCTGGAAACTGAGGCCGGGATAACGGGCGAAAAAAGAATCGACACGCTCCTTGTCCAATATGAGGAAGCCAAACTTGTCTTCATTCCCGGGATAATAGTTGGAGCTGACGTGATCGGTATAGCTGGTATGATTTCCACAACGTGTAAAAACTATTGCAAAGATCAGTAAGGTGGTAAAAGTGCGCATGGGGTTTTATGGTAAATCTGTCTCAAAATATTGCTTTAAAATGATACGCGCAAGCCTCACTTCCATTCTAAAACGTTGTACTTCAGTCATTTTTAAATGTGTAGACTCGACATGAAGTTGCCATTGACTTTTCTTATCTTCGCCGCACATTTAAGAAAAGCAGGCCTTTTCTTAAATATTTCTCAACAACCGTGACTACTTATTAATTAAATAAAAGAAAAAACAGCAGAATCATGAAGAAATATAAAGCCGGTGTGCTTTTTGGCGAAGAATTGGAAGCCCTTTATAAAGATGCCAAAGAGAACCAGTTTGCACTACCCGCAGTGAATACGATTGGTACGAATACGATCAATGCAGTACTGGAAACAGCCGCCAAGGTAAATTCTCCGGTTATTATCCAGTTTTCCAATGGCGGTGCTCAGTTCATTGCCGGTAAAGGCATGCCCAACGATCAGTTGCAAGCCAATATTTCCGGTGGTATTTCCGGTGCGCTGCACATTCATAATGTAGCCAAATATTACGGTGTACCGGTGGTACTGCATACTGACCACGCTTCGAAAAAATGGTTGCCCTGGATCAGCGGACTGATCGATGCCGGCGAACAATATTTCAAAGAAAAAGGGCAGCCGCTTTTCAGTTCGCACATGCTCGATCTTTCTGAAGAGCCTATCGAAGAGAATATCCATACCTCTGTAGAGTTCTTCAAACGCATGCAGCCGCTGGGCATGGCCATTGAGATCGAACTGGGTGTAACGGGTGGTGAAGAAGATGGTGTTGACAACAGTGGTGTTGAAAATGACAAGCTCTATACGCAGCCGGAGCACGTAAGTTATGCTTATACGGAACTGAGCAAAGTGGGCCGCCTGTTTAGTGTGGCTGCCGCTTTTGGTAATGTACACGGTGTGTACAGTCCCGGTAATGTAGAACTGCGTCCGGAGATCCTCAAGAACAGCCAGGATTTTATTGAAAAGACGCTGAAAACAGGTCCTAAGCCGGTGTATTTTGTATTCCATGGTGGTAGTGGCTCACCGCAACACCAGATCAGGGAAGCGATCAGCTACGGCGCTATCAAAATGAATATCGATACGGACCTTCAGTGGGCTTTCTGGGAAGGCGTATTGGGCTTCTATAAGAAGAATGAAGCTTATTTACAAGGTCAACTGGGCAATCCGGAAGGAAAAGACAAGCCCAATAAGAAGCACTACGATCCACGTGTATGGTTGCGTAAAGGCGAAGAAACCTTTATCAAGCGCCTGGAAGTAGCTTTTGAAGACCTGAACTGTATCAATAGAAATGCTTAGTCTGGAGTCGTGAGTTTAGCGTCGGGAGTCGTTTTCGTCGACAGGTTTCTTTTGAAGGCAACAAGGCAAAGAGGCACAAAGGCAAAGAGAAGGCTTCGACCAGCTCAGGCTGACACAGATTTATAAAACATTCACTGATACGGGGCTATAGTTTGAAGCCCGTCAACAGAATGGCAGCATAATTTGAAAGTCCCGCCTCCCCGCGGGACTTTTCTTATTTTTTGTATAGCCGGTAAAGGCAGGTTAACAATTGCTTTGGTTGTACAGCACGGGGCATCCGGCTATCTTTGGACCTCCGCATTAAACCAATCGATTATGCCATCAAAGAAAATCATTGATCTGCTGGGCGATAAAGCCGCTTATTTGTTAGACCATCAGTGTAAGACGATTGACAAATCAACGATCTCGCTCCCCTCTCCGGATCATGTAGAGAAAAGCTGGATCCATAGCAACCGCAGCAACCCGGTGTTGCGCAGTATACAAACCTTACTCGGCCATGGCCGCCTGGCCAATACAGGCTATTGCAGCATCTTCCCGGTAGATCAGGGTATTGAACACAGTGCAGGATCGGCCTTTGCGCCCAACCCTATTTATTTCGACCCGGAGAATATTGTAAAACTGGCTATTGAAGGGGGGTGTAATGCAGTGGCTTCTACGTACGGTGTGCTGGGCATCATGAGCCGTAAATATGCGCACCGCATTCCTTTTGTGGTAAAGATCAACCACAATGAATTCTTAAGTCTGCCCAATCGCTATGACCAAACGATGTTTGGCACGGTGAAAAGCGCCTGGAATATGGGTGCAGTAGCTGTTGGCGCTACTATTTACTGGGGCTCGGCTGAAAGCGCCCGCCAATTGAAGGAAGTAGCAGAAGCTTTTGAACTGGCGCATGAACTCGGTATGGCCACGATCCTCTGGTGCTATACGCGCAATAACGGCTTTAAGGTAGATGGAGTGGATTACCATACTTCAGCTGATCTTACGGGCCAGGCGAATCACCTGGGGGTGACGTTACAAGCGGATATCATCAAACAAAAATTACCTACCAATAATGGGGGCTACCTGGCTACCAAACATGGCAAAACTTCTCCGCTGGTGTATGAAAAGTTAACGACGGATCACCCGATCGATCTTTGCCGCTACCAGGTGTTGAATTGTTATAGCGGCCGTGTGGGATTGATCAACAGTGGCGGTGAAAGCAAGGGAGCCAGTGATCTGCTGGATTCGGTATACACGGCCGTTATCAATAAACGGGCCGGTGGTATGGGATTGATCTTAGGACGCAAAGCCTTCCAGCGGCCTTTCAATGAAGGAGTAGACCTGTTGAATGCTACGCAGGATGTGTATCTGGATAAAGATATTACGGTGGCTTAGATAAGGCAACAAGGCATCGGGGCATATAGGCAACGAGAAATTCTTCCCGCCTTCGGCAAGCTCAGGCTAACATAGGATTTCTTCCAAAGCTTTTGTTCATACAAAAGCTTTTTTTGTATTTTTCCAATTCATGGTACGCTTCCAATCACTCAGCCGGTCACAAAAACTGTCTCTTTTACTGTATGTATTGGTAGCGCTGGTGCTATGGGGTTTTGTATGGGTACATGCTTTTAGCATGGACATGACGCATGATGAAGCCTACTCCTTCCGGCTGGTTAAGACGAATTACTTTAGAGCGATGTTTGGGACTGCCAATACGCATTGGCTGAATACTATCTTTATGGAAGTATTCAATAACCTGTTTGGTGATGCGCCGGGATGGCTGCGCCTTCACTCTGTGCTGGCTTTTCCTTTTTTTGCCTGGGCGCTGTACGGGCTGGGTAATCTTATTAAAGTAAGGGCCGCCGCCATTGTGTTTTGGGCACTGGTATTGTTCAACCCTTTTGTGCTGGATTTCTTTTCACTGGCCCGTGGCTATGGGCTGGCCATGACGTTCCAAGCCTGGAGTGTTTATTATTTTATAAAAGCGGCTCAGTCTCCGGCTTTTAATTACCGTGGCTGGCTGATGGTGTGGCTCATGAACGCGCTGGCTATCGGGTCGAACCTCTCCTACTTTTATTCGGTGATCGGTATCGCAGGCTGGCTGTGCTACATGCTTCTGGCCAAAATAATGTCGGGCCAGGCGGCGGGCAAACCATTGATCAGGATATTCCTGCTGTATGTTTTGCTGCTGCTGGGTGCTGTTGCCGATCTGCTGTTCATTAAATACTACGGCAAAGACCTGGACTATGGGGGCAATGCCGATCTGATCAGTTCATTGATGGGTACTATGTGGCAAGGAAGTCTTTACGGCGCCCCTTATGGCCAATTATTGCCGGCACTAACGTACGCTTCATTTTTCCTGCTCCTGCTCATCATTGGCTGGTATGTATGGTCTTTGATACGTGATAGAAAGATCAGTACGGGGCTGCTCCTATCTATCCCACTGATGAGCATCCTGCTATTGAACATTGTATTTCATGTATTATTTGAGACCCCGTTCCTGTATAGCCGTACTGCGCTGCAATGGTATGTGCCAGGGCTGTTAATTATTTGTTTTGCAGTTGGCGAATGGCTGCCAGGCATCAAAAGTATCCGGTTTGCCAGTGCAGGGATAGCTGTAGTGATACTACTGCTGGCGATTGGACATTTTTATTACCGGGCTGACAGGCGGGTATGTTTTGAGTGGCAACAACAGATCAGTACAAAGCAGGCCATCTATGACCTTTATGCGCAACAACCCCGGCATCCTTTCGTGGGCTTTGCCACAGGTGGGGTATATATCAATTACTATAGCCTGCTGGGGGATCGACTTGATCCTTTTCCGGAGGACCTGCCGGACCAAAACCCTGATAGTTCAGCTCCGGCACTCAGGGAAGCGCTGCAAAAAAGTGATTACCTCCTTACAGATTATCCGGTGACGTTGCAATGCCTGCGGGAATTGGGATTGCGGTATGAAGTGTTGAAAAGCTACCCGCCCGGCAAAAACCAGCTGATCAGGATCTATCATTGAAGGCGGGGCACTAAAAAGCCCTGATCTCTCAGGGCTCATTATCTTTGTTTTATTAGTGTCTGTCATGCCCGCGGCCTCTGCCATGTCCGCGGCCGTGGCCACGATCGTGATCGCGGTAGTCTCTGTCGTTGTACCGTGGACGGTGGTAATCGCGGATGCAATCCTGACGGCCGCGCCATCCCCTGTAGCGGGCGTATCTATCGCGGTGAGCATAAAAATGGTCATAAGGCCTTGGTTCATTGATCACCACTTTGTATCCCCCGTAGAGATCGTATCCCCGGTATCTTCCGGGTAGTTCGGCAGCAAATATCCAGCGGCCGGCATCGAGGTAAATGAATTGCTTACGGGGAATGTAATAATACGCTTCCACATCGGGCAGGTAATAATAATCAGCCCGGTCGTACCCTACGGGACCCCATTGTGGTTGTGTGCCGATATTTACACTTACACTTACCTGTGCGTTGGCCTTCATGGCAGCGAGGGAGGATGCTGTAATCAGTAGTAAAACTACACCTATTCGTTTCATAATCTTTTGATTTGGTTCTGCTCTTATTATTCCAAAGCATATGCCCTTTTGTATTGGTAATTTGTTAATACAGCAATCGTTAACATAGTAAAATCATAAAAAAAGCCGGCAATTAAACTTGCCGGCTTTTGTGTAGTCGCCCCATGCATACGGGGATTAGATGATGGTGCTGAGGCATTGCGAGGCTTAGTCTGCCGAGGGCTTCGACAGGCTCAGCCCGACATTGAACTCAGACCGAATTAATAGACGTAATTCAGGGCAGTAATATCGCTACTGATGAATGGACGGTTTACACCGTTGCCAATACAGGCCAGCATCCAGGAGCCGGCAACAGCATTGGTAGAAGGTGTTCCAGGGATCAGGATAGCGCCTACGCCGGCCTGACCTTCGTTCACAGCAGATCCGCCGCAGCTGTAAGCGCGGTTGGCGTAATCTGTGTGGCGGTAACCGATACAATGGCCTACTTCATGGGCAATGATGGAAATAACGGTGTTGATGTTCCAGGTGTCGAGGTAACTCCTGTTGACCAATACGGAACCATAGGGATTACCGCTGGAAGTGGGGAAACCGGCAGAAGCCAGGTAACCTGCTCCAGATGGAGCGGGGTTGATCACGATGTTGCCACCGGAGGTAACTCTTGAAAAGGTGATGCGCAAGCCCAGGGCATTGTAACGTGCAATGGCCCCATCGACAGCAGTGATGTACCTGGCGGGGAGGGAAGAATTGACACGGATGGTAATGTTCCGTGGCAGACCGGTTACCACATTGGTGGTGCGGTATTGTTCTTCATCACCTACGCGGATCAACTTGCGGTCAGGTGTCTGACGCAGGTCATCTTCGGTAATAACGATATCTCCTTCCACCAGGTATCCTTCGGGGTGCCTGGCCACGTTTTTGGTGCCAAAACCTAATTCATAGATCTTGTCCAATACTTGTTGGGAGATTTGATCTTGTGCGGCGGGAACTTCTTCCTTAGCATCTTTCTTACAGGAAAAAAATACGACTGTGAGCAGGGCAAATACGGCTGCCACTTTTAGAAGACTTCTCATGTGCTTTTGCTTTTTTGGTTAACAAAAAAAATAGAATGACAGTATGCAGAGTAACTACACACAATGTTGCGGGAGAGTTGCTACCAAAAAATCAGGAACATTAGGGGGAAAGAATAGAAACCAACTATACTTGTAAGTTAGTATGAAAAAAGAAAACGCTAAACTAATATTATAACAACTAAGTTGCAGATGTCGGAATTCCGAAATAGAATTGAGGAAAATACGAGTAATTACCATGCTGCATTCGGGCAGGCTTCAGGGTGTATGGGTATCGCGGGAGGCGCTCCAACTATGTTACAGAGATTGATATATCCCTCTAAATCAAAGGCCCTGACAATTGAATGACAATCGTCAGGGCCTTCGTGTGTGCCTATCATTGATTTAACTCAAAATCCTTTCTTTGCGGGCGCAGCAGGCTCGGTCTTGTTGCTGTAGTTCTCGGGCATTTGAACGGCATAGAACTGGTTCTTACCATCGAGAATCAATTTGGCTACTTGCTGTACATCCTTCACCGTTAGCTTGTTAATGTACTTTTCGGCATTTACAAAACGGTCGGGATCGTCGCCTTTGAACTTAATGTCCATCAAGGCGCCCAGCCAGGTAGCGTTTTCTTTCATCTTCACTTTGTTTTGCTCGAGCCACTGGATCTTGACCTTGTTGAGGTAGCTGGTATCGGGGCCTTTGGCAGCGATATCGGCAAACTCTTTCTTTACGGCTTTGAGCAAGGTATCAACCTTCTCAGGACCGCAAGGAAGCTGCAATACAAATGTGTAATTGGTGTAGGGGTATTTTTCCAGACCTCCGTTGGTACCACCGCCATAAATACCCTGCACTTTTTCGCGCAGCTCTTCGATGATGCGGATGTTCAGTACTTCGCTCAGGGCCTGTGCTTTCAGGTCCATCTCTTCGCTGTACGGCATTTCACCGGAATAGAAGGCCAGGATGAGGCTTTTCTCTTCCTTCCCTTTGTTGATGGTGAGGGATTGCTTACCGCCAACGGGGCGCACTTTGTTGTCGACCAGGGAGAACTTCTTGCTGGTAGCAGGGAGGCTGGCTACGTATTTCTCAATGTAAGGGATGATCTCTTCTTCCTTAAAGCTACCTACAAAAACAAAGTTCATTCCGTTTACATCGCCAAAACGTTCTTTATAGATACCCAGTGAACGATCGAGATCGATCTGATCAAAAAATGCGCTGTTGGGTACGGCGATGGGGGCCAGGGGATTGTTGCCATACATGGTCTTGTACATGGTGTCAACAAATACGGCCTGGGGATTGGCGCTGATATTGGCAAACTGGGATTTATTGCGCTGTACATAAGAGCGGAACAGGGCGGTATCCTTACGGGGAGCGGTGAAATACAGGTAGGAAAGCTGGAACATGGTTTCCAGGTCTTTCACGCTGGAAGTGCCCCTCATGCCTTCTGCGATGGCCGAGAAGGTAGGATTGACGGAGGCGGTTTTACCAGCGAGTACCTTGCGGAGATCGGTAGGAGAAAAATCACCTACGCCCATGGTGCTCACCAACTGGGTGGCATATTCTGCATTGAATTTATCGGCGAGGCCGTAATTGTTCTTGCCGCCTGGCCTTGTGGCACCCATGAGGATCTGGTCGTTCTTGAAATCGGTAGACTTGAGGGTGACGGTAACGCCATTGGACAGTTTCAGCTCGGTAGTGCCCAGTAAGGCGTTCTTTGTTTTGGAAACCACTTTACCGGCTACGGGCATTTTGGTCAACAAGGCGGTAGCAACGGCTTTTTCCTCATAAGGCTTGATGTCGGCTTTCTCTTTGGCATCAATGATTGCGAGAAGGTCTTTGCCTTCGGGCAATTTATCACCGGCTTTGGGCTCGGGGCCTTGTACGTATACGAAGCGATTCTTGTCGTCTTTGAACTTTTTGGAAATGGCATTCACTTCTTCGAGTGTAATACCGGGCACGAGGGTCTTTACGTATTCGTATTCTTTGTCGATGCCGGGAATAGGTTCCTGCTGGAGGAAGTTATTGGCATATTCTTCTACATAATTGTCGGACTCTGTTTTATCTCTGTTGTTCCAGGCGCGTTCGAAATTGGCCTGCATGGACTTTTTAGCGCGCTCGAGTTCGGCAGCGGTAAAGCCAAAGCGTTTTACCCGCTCGATCTCTTCTACTACGGCATTGAGGGCTTTGTTGACATCACCGGTACCGGCAGCGGCAAAGGCACCGAAGGCATCATAACCACGGGCATAAGAGCCGAAGCTTACAGAACCAAAGAGGAAAGGAGGATTTGATTGCTGGGTAAGCTCCTGCAAGCGCTGGTTGGTAAGTGAAACAAACATTTGCTTTACGAGGTTATCGCGGTAGCTGGCCACATTGGAAGCAGGGGCTTCTTTAAAAGCGGGATAATTGATGGAAACGGTATAGCTGGTTGCTTCCTTATCGGTAACCACCATGGCATCGGTAGAAGCATAGGGTGGCACATCGGCATACTCTCTTTTACGGGGAGTTGTGGGATTGGTCATGGCTGCAAAGTGCTTGCGGATCAATTCCTCGGCCTTGGCAGGTTCGATATCTCCTACTACGATGACGGCCATCAGATCGGGACGGTACCAGTCTTTGTAAAAGCGACGGATCACATCGGGTTTGAAATTGCGGATGATGGAGTCTACGCCGATTGGTAACCGCTTTGCGTATTTGGAACCTTCGAACAATTTGGGATAGATCTTCTTGAACATGCGATCGTTGGCACCTTTGCCTAAGCGGCTCTCTTCGAGGATGATGGGCTTCTCGCTCTGGATATCATCATCGAGGTAGGTAACGTTGTGTGCCCAATCTTCCAGCACCTGGAAACCTTTCTCGAGGTTGCCGGGCTTATCGGTAGGAATGGGGAGAATGTACACGGTTTCATCGAAACTGGTATAGGCATTGAGGTCATTACCAAAACCTACACCGATATCCTGCAGGAACGAAACGATGTCATTTTTCTTAAAGTGTGTGGTACCGTTGAAGGCCATGTGCTCGGCCATGTGGGCCAGGCCCTGCTGGTCATCATCTTCATTGATGGAGCCGGCATTGACAACAAGGCGGAGCTCTACTTTCTGCTCAGGCTTCTTGTTTTGGCGAATGTAAAACGTAAGACCATTGTCGAGCTTACCAATCTTTACTTTGGGGTCCACGGGAATGGAGGCCCGCAGATCGGGATTGGTGGTTTGGGCGATGGCTGACCCGGTGAAAAAAGTGACTACCAGTAGCAGCAGCCATTGGAAAAAAGCAGTGAAGGGCTTGTTCATAATCATGTATGTTTTATCGGTACAAATATATCTGTACAGTGTAGCAAAATACATCCTTTTATAAAAACGGTCTAAAAATGGATCTATTTACCCATTTACCTGTTTATCAAGGTAACTATAGGGTTGGGGATCAATGGAAACGGGTGAGCCGCCCTTTGAGGGGGACCCACCCGTTTTTTTAGGTGTTAGCTTTCAGGCGTTAGCCTTTAGCTGTTAGCGCGCTTGCTTCACCAAGATATTCAGGCTAATAGCTAATACCTGACTGCTAAACCCTACAATTACTTCATCACTTCTTCCACTACTTTGCCAGTGGTGCCGCTGGGCATCTGGATGTGCAATAAAGCAGCAATGGTAGGGGCAATATCATTCATATAGGTTTCGCGGTTGGTGCGGCCGGGCTTGATGCCCCAACCGTAAAACAACATGGGAATGTGTGCATCGTAGGGATTCCAGATACCGTGGGTGGTACCGGTGGGGCCGCCGTCGATCCAGCCTGGCTGGAGAACGATCTGGATATCGCCGCTGCGGCGGGGATACCAGCCATTGACCATCATCTCGCGTTGTTTGGAAGTGAGGGGCACGTTCATGATCTCATCGATGGCAAAGGCGCGGGATATACCTTCCTGTTTGCCGAGGTAATCAACGATCCATTGCTTCACAGCCTTCTTATCGACCTTCATGGAATCGAGGAGGGCATGGTTCAGGTGTATCTGGTAGTTATAGGAGCTGGTAACGGCTTTACCGGTAATACCAAAATTTTCCTGGAGGCCTTTGGTGATGCCCTTGCTCCAGCTTTCATCATCGATGGTTCCGCCGGGCAATTTGTTTTCTTTCATAAAACCGGGCACATGGGCCACACCGTGGTCGGCGCTCAGGAATACGAGGTATTCACCTTTACCTACTTTGTCGTCGAGGAAACGGAAGAGGTTGCCAAAGGTAGTATCGAGGCGGAGGAAGTCATCTTCCTGCTCTATGGAGTTGGGACCAAAAGAGTGGCCTACATAATCGGGAGAAGAAAAGCTCACGGCCAGGAAGTCGGTAATGTCGTCAGCACCCAGTTGCTCATTGATCACGGCTGCTTTGGCCATATCGGCTGTCATTGAATTGCCATAGGGTGTGCTGGCGATGGCGCCATAGTTCTTACCAATGAATTTCTTCAGGTCGTAGGGAAAACCTTTTTGATCGGCACCAAATGATTTGCCTTCATAAGGCTTTTCATCGGCGGTGCTTTGTACATAGGTCTCTTTGGGATACATCAGGTCCCAGTTGAGTGCATAGTATTTATCAACGATCTTCTGTGCGTTGAAATCCTTTACCCATTGGGGCAGGTCGTTCATGTAATAGGTAGAAGTGATCCAATCACCGGTTTTGTTATCGAACCAATAAGCTGCATTGGCAGAGTGGCCAGCGGGGAGGATACCACCGCGGTCTTTGATGGCAATACCCACGACCTTGGATCTGAAATTGGTGGCGAGGCGGAGTTCATCGCAAATGGTAGTAGTAAGCATGTTGCGGGGGCTCATTTCACCATTGGCGCCGGTAGAGCCTACTGACTTTACGGTCTTATCTTCTGTACAATACACGCTGCGCTGGAGGTCTCTGTCCCACCAGGCATTGCCGGTAATACCATGAACGGCTGGTACGCTACCGGTATAAATACAGGTATGCCCGCAAGCGGTGATGGTGGGTGTATACGGGATCAGGGTATTCTCTGCTGAGAAGCCCTGGTTGAGGAAACGTTTAAAACCGCCATCGGATTTATAACGGTCATAATAACGATAGAGATAATCCCAGCGCATCTGATCGACCACGATACCTACCACGAGTTTGGGCCGGTGTGGTGTGTTTACATCGGTGGTCTTGCCACGGCGTTGGGCCAAAGAAGCGATCGTAAGGGTAACAAAAAAGGAGAGCAGGAGTAATTTTCGCATTACCTATCTATTTTCCGGCAAAGATATAGGGCCTCTCCTATTGGCATATTAAAATTTGATCAACAAACGATTGCGTTTTTTTGCTTGTGATCAGGTAATGTATCAAGCTTTAACGCGGATTTCAGACATCAGACATTTGACTTCAGACTCAATTAGCTCAAAAACGTTATTTTTGCGCCTTCAGACCGTCGTAATCTAACCTTTAACAAATCCATAATATGGCAGACATTTTCGAAAGATTGTTGAAAAACTATGGCCCTATCGGCCAGCACCGTGAGCGAGCGCATGGGTATTTTGCTTTCCCCAAGCTGGAAGGAGAAATCGGGAGCCGCATGAAATTCCGGGGCAAGGATATGGTGGTATGGAGCCTGAATAATTACCTGGGACTGGCTAATCACCCGGAAGTGCGCAAAGCTGATGCAGATGGCGCTGCTCAGTTTGGCCTGGCAAGCCCGATGGGGGCCCGGATGATGAGCGGCAATACGAATTACCATGAGTTGCTGGAACAACAATTGGCCGAATTTGAAAGTAAAGAAGATGCGATCCTGCTCAATTTTGGATACCAGGGTATGGTGAGCATTATTGATGTGCTTTGTGGCCGTCATGATATCATTGTGTATGATGCGGAAAGTCATGCCTGCATTATCGACGGTTTGCGTTTGCATCCCGGGCATCGCTATGTATACAAGCACAATGACCTGGAAGATTTTGAGAAGCAGTTGCAGCGCGCCACGGCTCTTATAGAAAAGCAAAAAGCGGGTGGTATACTGGTTATTACAGAAGGCGTATTTGGTATGGCGGGAGACCAGGGCAAGGTGAAAGAGATCGTTGAACTAAAAAACAAATATGATTTCAGGTTGCTATTGGATGATGCACACGGGTTCGGTACGCTGGGAGAAACAGGCGCCGGCGCGGGTGAAGCACAAGGGGTGCAGGACGGGATTGACCTGTATTTTTCCACTTTTGCGAAATCAATGGCTTCGATCGGTGCTTTTGTAGCCGGTCAAAAATCGATCATCGACTATATCCGTTACAATATCCGCAGCCAGATCTTCGCGAAGAGCTTACCGATGCCATTGGTAATCGGAAACCTGAAGCGCCTGGAATTGCTGCGCACACGTCCCGAACTGAAGAACAAGCTCTGGGAAAATGCGTTGAAGCTGCAGCAGGGATTGAAGGAAAAGGGTTTTGACATTGGCAAGACGGACTCAGTTGTAACACCTGTATATATGAAGGGTGGCGTAGAAGAAGCTACAGCAATGGTGATGGACCTGCGGGAGAACTATGGTATCTTCTGTTCGATCGTGGTATACCCAGTAATTCCCAAGGGACATATCATTTACAGGCTGATCCCTACGGCTGCGCACAATGATGAGGATATCCAACTGACGCTGACAGCTTTTGATGAAACTAAGAAGAAGCTGGATGCGGGAGAATACAAAGTAGAAGCGATACCGGATATGGCGGAAGCTCAATAGTTTGACGTATATCAAATTGATGGATATCAAAAAGAGGTGACACCTTTCTTTTGCGACGCGGGCAAAAGGTGTCACCTCTTCCAGTTAAAGGCTATCCAACGTGTTGTTTAGCAAGTTGATCGTCATAATTGGCCGCTTCATCGTTTTTATAAAAAGAGGGTTGGCATAAGCCGGGGACTATATGTACTTTTCTCCCCAATTAAGCGTTTTATCCCGAAAAGGTACCCCCGCCTTTAAACCCTGGCTTTTCATGAGAGCAGTTTTTGCGTTATTGGTATTGTGTTTTCTTTCGGTCGGTTCTTATGCACAAAGAAAACGGCCTACAGATAGTGTGGATGTCACTATACGCCTCACCAATACTGCCAGGACGCCTGTTACGGATTCTGTGCTCGTTATTTTTGACCGCTATGATCATAGTGGAGCGGGTATTATCAAAAAGGTATACTACCCGGTGAACAATGAGATCGTTATTGCTAAAGTACCTCCTGCGCGTTATTATATAGAAGTATCCTGCCTGGGCAGAAACGGTGAAAAGTTTAATGAACTGACCTTCGTCAACAACCGCCGCAGCAATGTATTTACTTACCGCGTTAATAAGAGCACATTCACTCCTGGCCTGGCGGTGATACCGGTAGAGCCGATTGATATTAGCAAGTTGGAAATATTGAAGCAGTGAAGAAAGCTGCGAGCTATGAGCTACGAGCTGCGAGCTGAATACACTTTGGCTTCGAGGGCACAGTTACGCTGCGGCAGATGGGAAGAATTGGCTGTTAGGAGTTAGCTGTTAGCGTGTAGGAGTTAGGTGTTAGCGTGTAGCTTTTAGGATTTGGTTGGAGTGGACACAAAAAAAGAGTCCCGCATTGCTGCGGGACTGCACTAATCAAATACCATTAACCATTAAACCTTATCCTATGAAAATTCAAATATAAGATGATAGCGGTGAAACAATGGTTGCACAATGAGATTATTTTTTGACTAATTGATTTAGGTCAACACATGAATAAAGGGTTTATCCTCAACAGATACAACATAAACTTTTGCCATGGATACGCAAACGTTTGCGGACAGTTGTAACCCTGATAATCGCTGCTAAACCGTTATTCTTATCATGCTCCGGGGACTTGCTTTTTATTGATCAAATGTTAACCTATTTTAACATTTGAATTTGCCCACCACCCATATTCAATATACTACCAACTTGCTTTAAAGCTTTTCTGGTAGTCTTCGAAAGCCATTTTACTATCATGTCCTTCTCCAAAATATTTAACGAGCAGTTCGAGTTCGGGTGGAGTGAGGTAACCAGGGATAGCCTGGGGTTCGCCATCTACAGGAATGATGACGGTAGTGGGATAAGATAGCTGGCCCTTGGTGAGGTATACGGCAAAATCGTTGGTGCGATAGTTTTGGTTGAAGGAATAGCTCTTGCCTTTCCAGGTAATGGGGCTGCGGGTTTCTGCATCGACTTTGGCAGCATAGAATTTATCACCGAGGTAAGCGGCTACTCTTTTATTGGCATATGTTTTCTTGTCCATCACTTTGCACCAGCCGCACCAGTCGGTATACAGGTCTATGAGCACAGGCTTCTTTTGCTTTTGGAGGCTGTCGCCCACCTGCTGCAGGGTCATCCACCGGGTTTTGTCATTGGCTTCCCGGGGTCGCTGACCGCAGGAAAAAACAATGACCCAGGCAAACAAAAGAAGGAGTTTCAGGGTTTGCATACTTAATTTTGTTTAGGTATTAGCTTTTAGCTGTTAGCCGTTAGTGCTTTTGCTTCGACAGGCGATGCCGGGCAATATACCTTTTTTGAATATTCTATTAAAGTTAACTCAAATCTCATGCATAAAATTGTGCTGGCCATTACGGGGGCAAGTGGTTCGATCTATCCGCAATTGTTGTTGCGCAAGTTACTGAGGGTTTCCTCGCAATGGCAGGAGCTGGCGGTAGTGATGACGGAAAATGCGAAGCAGGTATGGGAGACGGAACTGGGCAATAAGGATTACGCGGATTATGAGGATTATAAGGATTTCGCGGATAAGGAGGGGAAGAAGGTTATTAAGTTTTATAGCACGATGGACTTTAATGCACCCTTTGCCTCGGGGTCGGGCCGGTTCAATACGATGATCATTGCGCCCTGCTCGATGGGTACGCTTGGCCGGATCGCCACGGGTGTATCTACAGACCTGATCACGCGTGCTGCGGATGTAGTGCTGAAAGAGCGCCGCAAACTGATCTGCATGGTCCGGGATACGCCTTATAACCTGATCCATATCCGTAATATGGAAACGGTGACGCTGGCGGGCGGGATCATCTGCCCTGCTTCGCCTTCCTTTTACAGCAAGCCCATTACGATCGAGGAAGTAGCTGCTACGGTTGCTGACCGGGTACTTGACCTGGCAGGGCTGGATATCAGTACGTACAGATGGGGAGAATGAAGAGGTGTTAGCTTTTAGGAGTTAGCAGTCAGGGCGTTTGCTTTGCAATACCTTTTCGCTACAGGCTAAAAGCTAACCGCTAATGCCTTAGCGCAGGTCCACTACTTCTACACCGGGATATTTGCTTTTGTCGAAAGTGAATATGGCATCTGTGAGGGCAGCGTTGCCGTTGAGGGAAGTAACGGTATAAGTGATCCTGGTACCGCTCTTGTCCAGTATGCGGGTGCTGGCGATGGTCTTGGCGGTTTTATCGATCAGCAGGTATACCTTGTGAAATGCTTTTGTTTTATCGTTTGGGGTCATTTCAATTTCCACCACTGTCTTATTGCCTTCTTTCTTTTCTCCATTCAACTTGTAGAGGAAATCCTTATCGTAGAAATTGGTAAATAACTTCTGGGGGGTGATCATGCTGGCAGAACCTTCCAGTTTGGTGATGGTGACTTCATTGGAGGTCTTGTCGAAGGTCCAGACATTGGCACCATCGCAGAATATTTCAGCGCCGCCCACCAGGCTCACCTTGTATTTGGAGCCCTTCATGTATACGGTTCCTTTTTTAGTATCCAACACTTTACCTTTGGCGTCCTCATTTTTCAGCACAAAAGCGGCCTGTACGGCTTTGTATGTTTTAAACTTAGCACTTACCTCATCAAGTATCTTTTTGGCGGCAGGATCGCTGCTCACGGGCTTATCGCCTGTTTGAGAAAAACCTACCAATGCTGTCAATATAGTGCTAAAGAATAAAAGTATTGCTTTCATTATGAGTGATTTCTTTTCTTAAAAGCCGCAAAGATATTAGTTAGGCGGCAAAAACTTAGACGCTGATTATCCCCGATCCGTTTAGTCGTTAAGAATACTTTAACAGAAATTAGCTGCCAGCTTTTAGGAATTAGCCTTTAGCTTTTAGCTGTTAGCCTGAGCTGATAGCTATTAGGTATTAAAGTTGGCTAAATGCTGTTCCAGGTCCATTTCGGTCCTGATGAGCACATCGCGTGCTTTACTACCCTGGCTGGGGCCAACTATCCCCGCTGCCTCTAACTGGTCCATGAGGCGGCCGGCCCGGTTGTAACCGAGTTTCATGCGCCGCTGGAGCAAGGAGGTAGAGCCAATCTGGCTGGTGACGATCATGCGGGCAGCATCCTCAAAGAGGGCGTCGCGGTCGCCGATGTCAAAATCCTTTTCCAGTTCTTTTTCGTCCACGTATTCAGGCAACATGAATGCCTGGGGGTAGCCATTCTGGGCGCCGATGTTGTCGCAGATGCTTTCCACTTCGGGGGTATCCACGAAAGCGCACTGGAGACGGGTAAGCTCGCCATTATAAGAAATGAGCATATCGCCCTTACCAATGAGCTGTTCGGCGCCACCGATATCGAGGATGGTGCGGGAGTCGATCTTGGACGATACCTTGAAGGCGATCCGCGCCGGGAAGTTGGCCTTGATGGTACCGGTAATGATGTTCACCGAAGGGCGCTGGGTGGCAATGATGAGGTGAATTCCCACAGCCCGGGCCAGCTGGGCCAGGCGTGCAATGGGCATTTCTACTTCCTTGCCGGCGGTCATGATGAGGTCGGCAAACTCATCGACTACAAGCACGATAAAGGGCAGGAACTGGTGGCCTTTTTCGGGGTTGAGCCTGCGCTTGACAAACTTCTCATTGTACTCCCTGATATTACGGGTGCCGGCTTCTTTGAGGAGGTCGTAGCGGTTGTCCATCTCAATACAGAGTGCATTGAGGGTATGAATTACTTTCTTGGTATCGGTAATGATGGCTTCTTCTTCACCGGGCAGTTTGGCCAGGAAGTGGTTTTCGATGGTACGGTAGAGCGTCAACTCTACTTTTTTGGGATCGACGAGTACGAGCTTTAGCTGGGAAGGGTGCTTTTTGTAGAGCAGGGACACGAGGATGGCGTTCAAACCAACTGATTTACCCTGACCGGTGGCACCAGCCATGAGCAAGTGGGGCATGGTGGTGAGGTCGACGATAAAATTCTCGTTGTCGATCTTCTTACCGATGGCCACGGGCAAACTGTAATTATTTTGCTGGAACTTCTCAGAAGACAGGAGGCTTTTCATACTCACCACGGTCTTCTTCACATTGGGCACTTCGATACCAATGGTACCCTTACCTGGTATGGGCGCTATGATCCGGATACCCAGGGCCGCAAGGCTAAGGGCAATATCATCTTCGAGGTTCTTGATCCGGGAGATGCGCACCCCGGCGGCCGGTACAATTTCGTACAGGGTAACGGTAGGCCCTACGGTAGCGCTGATCTTCTGGATATCGATATCGTAGTTCTTGAGGGTGGTGATGATCTGGTTCTTATTGGTCTCGAGTTCGGCTGCGTCCTGGATGATCTTTTCACTGCCATGTTGCTCCAGGAGGTCGAGGGAAGGATATTTATAATCCTTCAGATCGAGGGTGGGCTCGTAAGGGGTGGTGATAATGGGCTTTTTCTCTTCGACCTCTTCTGCCGGCTCTTCCACTTCCTCATCAGCAGTCACGGGTTCTTCGGGCATGGATTTGATCTCCAGCTCAAGGGAGGCGGCTGCCTGCTGGGCTTTTTCCTGTTTTTTGTTGAGAGGCGGGGTAACCACGGGTGGCGGAATTACCACGGGCGGGGCTGGTGTATTGACCTTAAATGGCGGCTCATCTTCTTCGGCACGCTCTACGAGTTGCATGTCTTCGAGGAGTTCTTCATCTATTTCCAGTTTTGGCCCTATGAGTGGTGAAGGCTGTTCGCCTTTCTTGAGTTTATTGGTCTTTTTGGGCTTAGGTGTAGCTTCCTGGTCATCTTCATTTACCGGCAATACGACCTCTTCGAGACTGGCTGCTTTCCGGGGTATGGTGGGCACTTTGAACACGGGATTGAAACGCCAGATCACATAGGCCAGGCCGCCTACGAGGAGGAGGGCTGCGGTGCCTATTTTACCGATCAGGCTTACAAGCCATTTGCTGATCATGGAGCCTACTGCCCCACCCCAGGGAAACAGGCTGCTGGAGGACACAAAAGCACAGGCTACGCTGAAGAACAATACGCCTACGATGAGGTAGCGCACATTACGCCAGACGGAGAATATTTTCTTGCCAAAGAGGGCATTGGCGCCCATGACAAAAAAGAGGGTACAAAAGAGAAAAGAAGCGAGCCCGAACCCATTGTAAAAAAACTGATGGGATATGTAAGCGCCGATATTGCCCAGCAGGTTGGTGGTCTTTACACCTTCGGAGGGCATTAATATGGAAGCACCCTTAAATACTTTATCCTGGTCTTCGCGCCAGGTAAAGAGGTAAGAAGTGAAGGCGATAAAAAGGAACAAGCTTGCCAGCAATGCAATGGTGCCGGCAATTTTATGGGTACGTTCATCTTTTACCAATTGTTTTACGGTCACCTGCTCTTCCTTCTCAGGTTTCAGTTTGTCAGTATCAGAGGTTTTGCTTTTCCCCGATTTTAAGCGATTGGCCATGGTTACAAAGATAAGTAGTTGAACAAAACTGCGCTATAAACAAATAAAAGCGTTGGGATGCCCGTAATTATTGTATTTTAGAAGGTCAAACAACATGAAACTCCGGGAGCACCTACCACTACCATCGGGCAGTCACCTAACCCGCCGACCTTGCGTGGATGTTGTGCTATTCGCCGGATCTTTCCTTTTGCTGCTTATTTCCTGCTTCAGCAGCTATGGCCAGGGTGATACAAACGCCATTGACGTTGCTAAAATACGTTTTTTCAGATCAGATGTGGGTCACTTCGAGGTGGCTACGCAGGCTAAGGGAAAAACAAGTAACGAAGGGATTACCTCGCTCGCATTCAAACCACTCAAGCGACAATTGCCGGGCAGTTATATGGAAAAGGATATTTTCCAGCGGTTCCAACTGACGAACAGCGGGGATTCGGCTAAGGATATCTATTTTTTACCGGGATTCTATTGCCGGAATATTGAATTGTTCAGGGACTCGGCCGGCCGGCTGGCACGGGTAGTGGATACGGTAAGCCGCAATTCGAGATTCCTCGGAGCGATCAACCTTCAAGTGGCACCGCATGATACGACGGTATTTTATTGCCGCTTCAACCTGGTGCGCACGAATGTGAACAATATCATACCACGGCTGGTGGAGAAAGACTATTTCCGGCAATGGCGGTCGTCGATCCGGGACCGGGATTACCTGCTGGATATTGTGAGTTATGTGGCTACGGGCATTCTGCTGATGATGATCTTTTATTCTTTGGCGGTGTACCTGCAAAACCACAATAAAGAATTCATCTTTTATGCGTTGTATACGCTGTGCACTGCTTTCCTCCTCTTTCTGAAATCATTCCTGAATTTAACGGGCTCGGCCTTTCATTATTTCTATGAGGAGTACCTGGACTTTATGATGATGACGGCCAGTGTATTTACGTACCTGTTCTTTGTGCGTCAGTTTATCAATACAAAAGAAAATCATCCGGGGCTGGACAAGTTCCTGCGCTGGTCGAAGCTGGTGATGATCGTATTCAGCGCTGTTTTCACTTTTATTTACTTCTTTACGGATAAATATATTGTGCTCAACACGATGGAGAACCTGGTGATGAAGCTGATCTTCTTCGTGGTGGGCATCACGTTTATTGTATACAGTATCAAGAAGAAAGATACGCTGCTCAACTACCTGGCTTTGGGCAACCTGGCGCTGGTGGTCTTCTCGATCATCTCGCTGCTGATCATGCTCTTTAAATGGGGAGTGGCGGACAGTGAATCGAAGTGGAGCATTTTCAACCGGTCGATCTTCTATTATGAACTGGGGCTGGTACTCGAACTATCGTTCTTCCTGAGTGGTCTTGCCTGGAAAAACCGCCGGGATATCGTAGAGCGGGTAAAAGAACGGGAAAGGCTGAAGCTGGAAAATGAACGGAAAGAGTTTGAAAAACAAATGGCGGTGGTAACGGCGATGCAGGGAGAACGTGACCGCATCTCTGCGGATATGCACGATGAGCTGGGCTCGGGGGTAACAGCAATCCGCCTGATGAGTGAGATCCTGAAAACGAAAATGAAAACGCAGGAGATCCCGGAACTGGATAAAATCTCGAGCAACGCGAATGAGTTGCTGGGTAAAATGAATACGATCATCTGGACGATGAAGAGTTCGAATGATACGGTGGAAAGTCTGATCGCGTATATCCGGGCACATGCGATCGAATACTTCGACAGCACGCCTATTGACTGTACGGTGCGGCTACCGGCGGTAATACCACAGTCGGATATCAGCGGGGAGAAACGCCGGAACATCTTCCTGAGCATCAAAGAAGCGCTGAACAATGCGATGAAACATTCGCAGGCTACGCAACTGCATATTGATATTGCTGCTAAAGAGAACCTGCTGACGATCCGCATTACGGATAATGGGATTGGCATCAATACGGAACAGCTTCGCCGCTTTGGCAATGGGCTGAGTAATATGCGGCGGCGTATGGAGAGTATTGGCGGGGCGTTTCACATTGAGTGTGAGGGGCAATGTGTGCTGACGTTTGAGGCGCCGCTCTGAGGCTTCTGTTCTTTTGCCTTGAACTCTCTTCGTTCTTTTGCCTTGATGCAGGCTTCTTTTGTTCTTTTGCCTTGATGCGAAGCTCTTTCGTTCTTTTGCCTTGATGCAAAAGAACCAAAAAATCAAGCCAGGCCCGATCCCTCCGGGCGGCCTGGCGAGCCACGCCTCCCCAAGTGTTGCTTTGATTATTAAATACAGGTTTTTTTGCTGTGGAATTTCTTGCTTGTCGGTAAGAGGTTGTTATTGGGGATTACTCCTATGCGGGGTTGCTGATTATTTATTACTCGCTGGTTGTTTATAGTTTGCTAATTGCTTATGGTTCGCTGATTGTTTGTTGCTTGCTGATTGTTTATAGTTCGCTGATTGTTTTTTGCACGGCAATTATTTAATACTCACTGAATGTTTATAGCTCACTGAGTACTTACGCAGGCTGCTTACACAGGCTTTGGGGGCTCCGAGATCTCTTGCCTACGGACCTCGATGCCTTGTTGCCTCGATGCCTTGTTACCTTCTTAACTAATCATTTCTTTAGAATTCCCACAAACATAGCTATCCAACCAGCTATCAGAAAAAGACCTCCCAATGGTGTGATGGCGCCGATGCCGGACAGGCCAACGGTATTGGTGGCTTTGAGGGCGGTGAGGACGTATAAGGAACCGGAGAATAATACGATGCCAATGATAAAGAGGATGCCGGCCCAGCGCATCCAATCGCCGGGAAATTTCTCTATGAGAATGGCCACAGCCAGGAGGGCAAATACATGGTAAAACTGGTAACGGACACCGGTCTCGAAAGTGCCGATGGTTTCTACGGGTACTAGTTTCTTGAGGCCATGTGCCCCAAAAGCACCAAGGGCTACGGAGAGTGCGCCCAGCAAAGTGGACGTGAGCAAAAATCCTTTATGCATGTAAAACGGTTTGAATAAAATCATTCATGGAAATGGCATCTTCCTTGTCGAGGACGACATCGGCCTGTTCGTAATACATCCGGCGCTCGTTGAGCTTGCGGATGATGTAGGTGCGCAATTCATCGTCGTCAATATCCTTGATAAGGGGACGCTTGGCCTTCTCTTTCAACAAGCGCTGAAGCAGTACATCGACATGGGTATTGAGCCATACGACAATGCCTACTTTTTTCATGTAGTCGATGTTGTTGAAAAAGCAGGGGGTACCACCACCACAGGAGAGGACGAGGGATTCATGTTCCTCCACCAGTCTTTCGAGGGTTTCTTTTTCCTTCAGGCGGAAATGCTCTTCGCCAAAGGTGGCAAAAATATCGGTGACGGATTGGCCTTCGGCTTTCACCACTTCTTCATCGAGGTCGAAGAAAGGCAATTGGAGCCGGTGAGCTACCTGCTTTCCCCAGTGTGTTTTTCCGGAACCCATGAAACCTATCAGGATAATCCTCATCTTAATTATTTATCGAAAGAAAAAGTATAAAATATGGTATCGAGGGGCATGGCCGGAAATGCGGGCGGCAATTGCTCCTTATCGATCTCTCTGAAACCATTCTTTTCATAAAAGCGGTGTGACGCTTTGAACTGGCTAACGGTACCCAGGAAAATGTCTTTCACGCCTTTTAACCTGCACCAGGCAAATACCTCCTGCATCAACTGCCAGGCGGCTGCCTTGTCCTTCCCCCTAAAATCGGGATGCACGAACATTTTGCGCAAAGCTACCTGGTTATTGCCAATATCGATGAGGGCGATGGAACCTATTACTTTATTGCGGTCGAGGGCGAGCCAGAAATTGCCATTGCCCCGCTGGTAAAAAGCATGCACGTTGCGCAGGTCGGGCTGGTCTGCGGCAGTAATGGGCAGGCCGTATTCGCCGGCTTGTATACCTACGATGAGGTCGATGGTTTCCTGTTGGTATTGTATGTCGTATTCTATGATCTCTAGTGGGCTCATTTAATCTTGCTGGTTTGGTTGGCAGCTTTCTACTACTTAAATGCGTTCAGGCCGGTGACATCCATACCTGTGATGAGGAGGTGGATATCGTGGGTGCCTTCGTAGGTGATGACGCTTTCGATGTTCATCATGTGGCGCATGATGGAATATTCGCCGGTAATGCCCATGCCGCCGAGCATCTGCCTGGCATCGCGGGCTATATTGGCTGTTATTTCGCAACCATTGCGCTTGGCCATGGACACCTGTTGGGGTGTGGCTTTGTGTTCGTTCATCAACACGCCCAGGCGCCAGTTGAGCAACTGGGCTTTGGTGATCTCGGTGATCATCTCGGCCAGTTTCTTCTGCTGGAGTTGGAACCCACCGATGGGACGGTCGAACTGCACGCGCTCGAGTGAATAGCGCAGGGCGGTATCATAACAATCCATGGCGGCGCCTACGGATCCCCAGGCTATGCCATAACGGGCCCTCGTTAAACAACTCAGCGGCCCTTTCAGTCCTTTTACGTTCAATATATTCTCTTTGGGTATGGCTACATTGTCGAAAACCAGTTCACCGGTGGCGGAAGCGCGGAGGCTCCATTTGCCATGGGTGGTGGGGGTGGTAAACCCTTTCATGCCCCGCTCCACAATAACACCGCGGATGTCGCCTTGTTCATCTTTGGCCCAAACAACTGCCACCTGGGAAAAGGGAGCATTGGATATCCACATTTTGGCGCCGTTGAGGATCACATGATCGCCGGCGTCTTTGATGTTGGTGAGCATGCCGGCGGGGTTGGAACCGTGATCGGGCTCGGTGAGGCCGAAACAGCCCAGCCATTCGCCGCTGGCGAGTTTTGGCAGGAATTTATGGCGTTGTTCTTCGCTGCCGTATTCATAAATGGGAAACATGACGAGGGAGCCCTGTACGGAGGCGGTGGAACGGACGCCGCTATCGCCTCTTTCGAGTTCCTGCATCATGAGGCCGTAACTGATGTAATCGAGGCCACCGCCACCGTATTCTGCGGGAATGGTGGGGCCGAAACAGCCGAGATCGCCCAATTGCTTTACTATATGTTGCGGAAATTCAGCCTTTTGTGCATAATCCTCTATAATGGGAGATATTTCCTTTTTGACGTAATTGCGGACGGATTCGCGGATCAATTTCTGCTCTTCGGTGAGCAATTCATCGAGGGCAAAGTAATCGGGGCTAACAAAAAGATCGGTTTTGGCGGCCATGGTAACTGATTTTTGACAATATGCTGCAATGTAGGAAAAATTAGCTATCAGGTGTTAGTGTGGGGGCGGGTGAGTGGTGAGTGGCGAGTGATGAGTGGCGAGTGGCGAGTGGTGAGATATGAAGAATTGACTTCCAGATTGGGACTGAGGGGGTTGGGGAGGGTTTTCTAAATTAATTTTAATGCATATGCAACATCCTTTCGACGGCTGGGTCTCTTATTATGAACAACAATTAAAACATTCATTTTGGAGCTGACTGCAAACACTATCCGGGATGAATTGGTAGAGCGATGTAAACAGGGTGACAGCCTGAGCTATCAATTGTTATACCAACGATATTCCAAAGCGATGTACAACACGAGTCTGCGGATCGTGAATAATTCGGCAGATGCAGAAGACGTATTACAGGAAGCTTTCCTGGACGCCTTCCGATCGTTGAATGATTTCCATTACCGCTCGACTTTCGGAGCCTGGTTGAAGAAGATTGTGATCAATAAATCGATCAATACGCTGCGTAAAAGGCGGGGGTATTTTGTAGAGATCGATGAGGAGAGTGATAACGGTGTGATGGCGCTGCCACAGGAGGAACAAGTGGACGAAGCAGAGCTGGAATACCAGGTAGCGAATGTGAAGAAAGCGATACAGAAACTGCCAGATGGCTACCGGGCGGTGATCAGTCTCTACCTGCTGGAGGGTTATGATCATGAAGAAATAGCAGGCATATTGGGTATCACGCACAATACGGTGCGTACGCAATATGTGAGAGCGAAACAAAAATTACTGACGATAATAAAACAAGGAGGATTGTCATGAGCAGGGGTTTAGAACAATTTATGCGTGACCACCGGGATGAATTTGATGGGGAAGAACCGGCCCCACAGGTTTGGAAAAAACTAGAGCAGGAACTATTACCTGCTGCTCCCGAAAAAAAAGGGAAGGTCTTCATGATGACAACTATGGTGCGCTGGAGCGCCGCGGCGGCTATTCTCGTATTGGCGGGACTGGGGGTTTTCCACCTGTTCAATCCGAGTGGTTCCACCTCAACTGATCCGAAGGTAGCCAACCGGCAAGACCCGCCAAAAAAGGAAGAAGGGGATGTATTGCTCAAGGACATCGACCCTACGTATGCGAAAGAAGTGTACCATTTCACACAGCTCATTGAACTGAAACAAAATGAGCTGAAGCAAATAGAAAAGGATAATCCAGCCTTATACAAACAGTTTCTGGGTGACATCACGAAACTGGACAGTTCTTACAATGCTTTGAAGCAGGAACTGCCTTCGAATGCAAACCGGGAACAACTGCTGGAAGCGATGATTCAGAATTTGCGGCTGCAGACCGAGTTATTGAATCAACAGCTCCAGATCATTCAACAAATCAAAAAATCTAAATCGGGAAGTGATGAAAATTCAAAAAGCGTATAGTATAACCTTATTGATCGGTGCGCTGGCATTTGGCACGCAGGTATTGGCTGCAGGAGATCCGGTGGTGGAGAAGAAAAAGACGTACACGAAATCGTATTCTGTCAGCAACTCAGACAAGATATCGCTGAGCAATTCATTTGGAGAAATGAAGATCAGTACCTGGGATAAGAATGAAGTGAAAGTAGATGTAACAGTCACCACGGAAGCAGGTACTGATGAAAGAGCACAACGGCTGCTGGACGCTATCGATATCCAGGATGGCAAAAGCGGCAGCGGGGTTTATTTTAAAACCAAGATCGGCAACAATAACAACAATGACCGTGGCAAGGGGGAAAAGCAGAGTTTCCATATTGACTATGTGGTATTTGTACCAGCCTCGGGCTATGTAGATGCCCGGAATGAATTTGGCCCTATGTCGATCGGTGACTTTAAAGGAAAGATCTTCCTGGAAAGTAAATTCGGCAGCCTGACGGCTGGCGACCTTAGTAGTGAAGCCAATGTGAATGTAGAGTTTGGCAAAGCCAATGTTGCCAGTATGGTTGGCGGCAGCATCACGATCAAATTCTCGCGGGGGCTTATCAACAATCTCTCGGGTGATGTAAAAGCCAATTTTGAACACAGCAGTGTGAAACTGGGTGTAGAAAATAATCTTAAAAACATCGATATCAAAAACAGCTTTACTCAACTGTACCTGGACGTTACTACAAGTTTTTCGGCCAACTTCGATATCAGCACGAGCTTTTGTGATGTGAAGAACAAGACGAACTTTGATATCAAGAAAGAAGGTGATGATGACCGGGGGCCTAAGTTTGACTTCCATTATTCTGGTAAAGCAGGCAGTGGCAGTACACGTGTAAGGGTAAAGACCAGCTTTGGAGATGTAACGATCGGTCATAATCTCGCCTTCGATGTGAATGATGATGACAAGAAGAGAAAGGGGAAGACGAGGGATATTTGAGTGGCAAGTGGTGAGTGGTGAGTGGTGAGTAGTAAGTGGCAAGTGGTGAGTGCGTTTGCTTCGATAGCGGATCTCTCACTGCGCTTCACTCCGTTCGAGATGACAATAAAGCATGAATCGCCAGTCGTCAATGGGACGCAACAATATACTGCTCCAGGTTCTTAGGCCAGCCTTTTGAAGGGGCCATGGGCAGAAAGTAATAGCCAGCAAAACAAAGTGCAAGTCTTGCAGTCAGCAGAGTCGAAGACTCTCTACAGGCGGGGTGCCCCGGAAACGGGTGTCATCCCGTTTTTTATTTCAGATAAGTGGCCATTTCTGCCTGGTATTCCTGGGCTACTTGCTTTGCTTTTTCTGCAAAATCTTCTTTATCGGAAGCATAGATGATGGCGCGGCTGGCATTGACGAGGATGCCCACATCTTTGTTCATGGCTTTTTCGGAGATCTCTTTCAAACTGCCGCCCTGGGCACCAACACCGGGCACGAGGTAAAAATGATCGGGGGTGAGTTGACGGATGTTGGTAAACCAATCGCTTTGGGTGGCGCCTACGACATACATGAGGTTGTCCGGGCTGCCCCATTGTGCGGCAGTGGTCAATACTTTTTCATAGAGCAATCCATCACCTGCCTGTTGCAATTCGAAATCGGCTGCGCCACTGTTGGAGGTGAGGCCGAGGAGGATGGTCCATTTGTCCTTGTATTCGAGGAAGGGCTTGACGCTGTCAGCACCCATATAAGGAGCTACGGTGATGGCGTCGAAGTTGAGGGTCTCGAAAAAGGCTTTGGCATATTGGGAGGAGGTATTGCCGATATCGCCGCGCTTGGCATCGGCAATGGTGAAGTGGGTGGAAGGAATATAATCGACGGTCCTTTCCATTGCTTCCCAGCCTACCAATCCAAGGGCCTCATAAAAGGCGGTATTGATCTTGTAGCTGACGCAATAATCTTTTGTGGCATCGATGATGCGCTTGTTGAACTCAAATACAGGTTCGGGGGAGGACAGTAAATGCCTGGGTATTTTGGTAATGTCGGTGTCGAGGCCTACGCAGAGGTAGGATCGCTTTGTTCTGATCTGATCTATTAATTCTTTTCTTGTCATCGATTACTATATTATGATTTGCTTAGGAAGAAGCTGCGAGCTACGAGCTACGAGCTGCAAGTTAACCTATCAACTGCTTCAAAACATCTGCAAAACGCCAGACCTCTTCGAAGGTATTGTACAAAGGTACGGGGGCGAGGCGGATAACATTGGGTTCGCGCCAATCGACGATGATGCCGGCGGCGGCGAGCTGGTCGAATATCTTTTTGCCATCGCGCAACATGAGGATGGAAACCTGGCAGCCACGGGCTGCTTCTTCACGAGGTGTGATGAATTCTATGGCGGACCCGCCGGTGGTTTTTTCGAGGTCTTGGAGCAGGAACCATAACCAGGCATTGAGCTTTTTTCTTTTCTGCTGGAGCTGGTCCCATCCTGCTTCGCTCACTATTTCCAGGGCTGCTTTGTGGGCCGCATACAATAAGAGGGAAGGTGTGCTTAATTGCCAGCCTTCTGCGGAAGGAATGGGCACAAAGCCTTTTTGCATGAGGAAGCGGGCACTCTTCTCGTATCCCCACCAGCCTGCAAAACGATTGATCGTAGCATCCTGATGATAACGTTCATGGATGTACACGCCGCCGATGGCGCCGGGACCGGAGTTTAAATATTTATAACTGCACCAGCAAGCGAAGTCGACATTCCAATCATGCAATTGCAGGGGCACATTGCCGGCTGCGTGAGCCAGGTCGAACCCTACCTTTGCGCCGGCAGCCTGTGCTGCCTGGGCAATGGCAGGCATATCAAACAACTGGCCTGTATAATAATTGATGCCACCCCATAAGACAAGGGCCAGCTCTTCTTTGTGCTGTTCTATTGCCTGCAAGATGTCTTCTGTTCTGATGGTGTGCTCCCCTACTCTTGGCGCTACTTCAACAATCACGTCTTCGGGTTTGAAACCCAGGTGCTGTACATGGGTCTCGAACATGTACTGATCGCTGGGAAAAGCTTTGGCCTCGCAGATGATCTTGCGGCGCTTTCCTTCGGGCCGGTAAAAACTGACCATCAGCAAGTGGAGGTTGACGGTGAGCTGGTTCATTACCACTATTTCGTGTGGCAGGGCACCTACGATGGTGGCCAGTGGAGCAGTGAGTGTATCGTGGTATTGGAGCCAGGGCTGCTCGCCCATGAAAAAACCTTCTACGCCGTATTGGGCCCAGCCATTCAATACTTCCTGTAAGCGGGCCTGGGTACGCCGGGGTTGAAGGCCCAGGGAATTGCCGAGGAAGTAGATCTGGTGGTGGTCATTGTGCCTGGGAATGAGGAATTCGTTCCTGAAGGAAGCGAGTGGATCATTCTGATCGAGTTGTTGGGCGTATGAGCGGGTATTTTCCAATGTTGTTTTTCTTTAGCGGTTAGCTGTTAGGGAAAACTGTTTGCTTCGATCTTTTGCCAGGGGTGCCTGGCGGCACTCTTTTCTGTTCTTTTGCCTTGATGCAAAAGAACCAAAAAATCAAGCCAGGCCCGATCGCTCCGCGCGGCCTGGCGGGCCTGCTCCTCCCCAGGTGTAGCTTTGATTATTTACTATTAGCAGCCTTCGCTTTGAATGGTTGAGAAATAGCTTATTGCGTTGCCCACTTATCATTCGCTTATCATTTGTCGCTTTCGCTTTGAATGGTTGATGAATGGCTTATTGGTTGCTCTCATTCACTTACCATTTGTCACCTTCGCTTTGAATGGTTGATGAATGGCTGATTGCGTTGCTCACTTATCATTTTCATCCTCAGCTATACGTGGTTCACGAATGGCTTATTGCGTTGCTCTCTCATTCACTTACCCTTTGTCACTTTCGCTTTGAATGGTTGATGAATGGCTTATTTCGTTGTTTACTTATTATTCAATTATCATTCGCTTATCATTCGCTTATCATTTGTCACCACGGCTTTAAATGGTTCCGGTTTTGCCGCCGTCGACGGGGATGCTGACGCCGTTGACGTAGGCAGCAGCGGGAGAAGCCAGGAAACCTGCTACGGCGGCCAGTTCGGCGGCGTCGCCAAAACGTTTGGCTGGTATTTCTTTTAACATCTCTTCTTCAATGACAGCAGGGGCCACATTGCGCCTGGCGGCATTGTTTTGTATCAGGCTGTCGAGGCGCTGGGTTTTGGTATAACCCGGCAATATATTGTTGACGGTGATGCCAAAGGCAGCGAGCTCATTGGACATGGTCTTGGCCCAGGAAGCGGTAGCGCCCCTAATGGTATTGGATACACCGAGGTTCTTAACGGGTATCCGCACAGAAGTAGAGATCACATTGATGATGCGGCCGTAAGCAGCTTCCTTCATACCAGGGATCACGGCTTTGACCAGGATCTGGTTGCAAATGATATGTTGGTTGAAGGCGGCCAGGAAAGCGTCTTCAGCTGCATCGGTGATGGGACCAGGAGGCGGACCGCCGGTATTGTTGACCAATATGTGTACGGGATTGGCGGCTACGATGGCGGTGATGACCTGCCGAACCTGGTCGGGGTGGGCGAAATCGGCTACCTTATAACTGTGTTGTTGCTGATAGGGAGTGGGCAAGGCGGCGGTGACGGCTTGCAGTGATTGCTCATTGCGTGCGAGCAGGATGCAAGTGGCGCCCAGTGTGGCCAGTTCCTGTGCGATGGCGAGGCCAATGCCCTGTGTGCTACCGCCAATGACGGCTGTCTTGCCCTGTAGTGATATGTTCATGGAAAATCGGTTTGGAAACGGGGCAAAGATAATGGGCTTTTATGTTCTTTTGCCATGGGTGCGTGACGGTGCTCTTTTGTTGTTTTGCCTTTGTTCTTTCTTTTGCCTTGATGCGGACTCTCTTGTTCTTTTGCCTTGATGCAAAAGAACCAAAAAATCAAGTCTGGCCCGATCCCTCCGGGCGGCCAGACGGGCCTGCGCCTCCCCAGGTGGTGCGTTGATTATTATATATGGGCTTTTTTGCTTTGAAATTTCCTGGCTAACGGTGAAAGGTTAGTATTGGGAATTACTCCTATGCGGGGATTCCTGATTATTTGATGCTCACTGATTGTTTATAGTTCGCTGGTTGTTGATAGTTCGCTGGTTGTTGATAGTTCGCTGGTTGTTGATAGTTCACTGGTTGTTGATAGTTCGCTGGTTGTTGATAGTTCACTTGTTGTTTTTTGCTCGCGGAGTATTTATACAGGCTCTTTTAGGCGGTCAAGCGGCAATGGGTTTGCTTTGAAAGCCGGTCTCTCGCTGTGATGCAAATCTCTACTTCCTGGCTGTTGAAGGCTCGGTTCGAAATGGTAATAAAGAGGGAAATAATTATACGGTTAGAATAGGTTGGGGTAATCGGAGATGATGCCGTCGACGCCCATGGTTTTTAGCTTTTCGATGGTAGGCTTGTCGTTGACGGTCCAGGGAAGGATCCTGATTTTTTGTTGGTGGCACTGCGCTATTGTTTCGGGCTTTACTAAAGTATACAGGGGACTGTAAATAGTAGGTGTGAAGCCGAGGAGCTTCAGGTGTTCGTCCAGGGTCTTGTTGTCGGCCACCAGGGCGGCGGTCTTTATGTTGGGGTATTTGGTGTGTATGATCTGCAGAGTGCGAAAATCAAAAGACTGAATGATGACGCGGTCTTCAATGTGCTTTTGAAGGATAACGGCCATCAGTTTTTCTACAAACTCTTCGGGAGCTGGATGGTATTGGTTGTCGGTCCTGGGATTGGTCTTGGTTTCTATATTGTAAAATACAGGGGTGCTCTTTTTCTTTTTGGTATAAGCTTCCGCGGAATCGATCACTTTGCTGAGCAAGGGCTTGGTAGCGGCCAGTTTTTGCTGTTCCTTGAAACCGGGGTTGCCGACGATGCCTACATCATAACGCTGGGTTTCGGCATAGGTCATCTGGTAAATATTCAGGCTGCGTTCTTCCTGGGCAGTAACGCGGGCACCATCGGGCTTTGTGGCGATGGCGGCACTAAAAAAGGGCTCATGGGACAGGATAACCTGGCCATCTTTGGTGATCACGGCATCCATTTCGAGGGTGTTGACGCCCAGGTCGATGGCGTGCAACATAGCGGGGATGGTGTTCTCGGGCATCAGTCCACGGCCGCCGCGGTGGGCTTCTTTGTCGAAAGCGGGCAGCTCTATTGTTGTAGTTGGCTTATTAGTGGTTTTCAACTCACTGGCTGTATTCCGGGTGGCGTGACAGCTCACGATCAAGGCTACAATTAAAACCAGTTCGATAACTTCTTTCGTTCCTTTCATAAATCAAGATTACAGCTTCTACTTAATGCCCAGGGTTCAGGTGCCTTTAAATAATTGTGATGTTCTTAGTTCCTCTCGCCCTTAACAGGGCAAGGACGGTACTTTTTTACTCGTTGGCGATTTGACGTAGATCAAGATTGCCTTGGAAACAGGCGCGAAGGTAAATAATCCATTTTTTCTGGAGGCAGGTTATTGTTTCGTTCTTTTGCCTTAATGCCCAATTCTTTCGTTCTTTTGCCTTGATGCAAAAGAACCAAAAAATCAAGTCTGGCCCGATCCCTCCGGGCGGCCAGACGGGCCAACTCCTCCCCGGGTGTGGCTTTGATTACTAAATACAGGCTTTTATGCTGTGGAATTTCTTGTCTGTCGGTAAGAGGCTGATTTTCGGAATTACTCCTATGCGGGGTTGTTGATTATGTATTATCCACTGATTTTTATCGCTCGCTGATTTTTATCGCTCGCTGATTGTTTATTGTCCACTGATTATTTTGTTCGCTGATTTTTCAATTGCTCACTGATTATTATTAATCGCTGATTGTTCACTGTTCACTACTTACTTCTTCAGGATGGTTGACGAACACAGTTCAGCGGTGAAGCGGAGATGCGGTCGTTGTTTCGATTGCAAATTTCTCGCTCTGCTGCGCTGTGATGGAAGCCGCGCTGTGATGGAAAATGACAAAAGGGAGGCAAAATGGCTAAAGGGACATCAATTATTTTTCTTTTGCTGGCCCGGGGCGTAGGGTTTGGCGGATTTGGAGCCGGTGATCTTTTTGGCCTGGCCCGGTGGTAATGGTTTGGAGGAGGACTTCACTACTACGGTTTTGTGGGTACAGGCAGGGCTTGCCACCAGGCTGATGGCGAGGCCAATGAGCAGCAGGTTTTTCATTTTCATATTGGTAGTTTAGGCTATTGACTTCAAAACACAGGCCCGGTCATTCGGCTGACCGGGCCTATGGAACAGGGACGCAATATAGTAAGATGGCCTTGCTTTTGCTAGTTTATAGGCCAGAAAAATACCCAAATACCCGGATACTGTAACTGGTTACCCGGTTTATTCGATGACCTCCACCACTTTTTGGGAGTTGAGGTTGGCATTGCGCATGGAAATGGAGCGGATGGTATTGGCGGCAAATTCTTCGAAAGCCTGTTTGGTGATGGCATCGTCGCCTACCATGGCGGGTATTCCGAGGTCGCCGCCTTCGCGGATGGACTGGACGAGGGGGATTTGTCCCAAAAAGGGAATCTCGTATTCGTCGGCCAGTTTTTTACCGCCTTCCTTGCCGAAGATGTAATATTTATTGTTGGGGAGCTCGGCGGGTACAAAGTAGCTCATGTTCTCCACGAGACCGATGAGGGGCACCTTGATCTGGGCCTGTCCAAACATGGCGATGGCCTTTTTGGCATCTGCCAGGGCTACATCCTGGGGAGTGGTAACGACCACCACGCCGGTGACGGGGGCGGTTTGGAGGAGGGTGAGGTGGATATCGCCGGTACCGGGGGGCATATCAATAAAGAGGTAGTCTAATTCGTCCCAAAAAACGTCGGTCACAAACTGTTTGATAGCGCTACTGGCCATGGGGCCGCGCCAGACGACTGCGTTCTTTTCATCGACGAGGAGGCCAATACTCATGAGCTTGATGCCGTAGCGCTCGAGGGGTACGATCATGCCTTTTTCCTGTCCTTCGACCTGTTTCATCATGGGTCTTTCGCCCCTAACGCCGAACATAATGGGTACGCTGGGACCGTAAATATCGGCGTCCATGAGGCCTACCCGGGCTCCTTTTTTCGCAAAAGCCAGTGCCAGGTTGGCAGCTACAGTGGATTTGCCTACACCGCCTTTACCGCTCACCACGGCAATGATGTTGTTGACATTGGGGAGTACTGCGCGGGTATCTTTGCGGTTGGAGGTTGTATTGGATGTAAAGTTGACCACTACAGTGGCTTCTTTGTTTAATAACAATTTAATGGCGTTGACACAGGCCATACGGATCATGTCTTTCATGGGACAGGCGGGTGTGGTGAGCACCACGGTGAAAGAAACATAATTGCCATCGACGACAATATCTTTGACCATATTAAGTGTCACAATGTCCTTTCCAAGATCGGGCTCCTGCACATTACTCAACGCTTCCAAAACTTTGTCGGGGGTCATCATCTAAGTGTTTTGTTAAAATGAAACGGTTTACTGCAAAATTAACCAATAGCGGGCTGATTTTGTTGAAAGTATTTATTCATAGTCTGTATATTTGAATCGCATGAAGAGACATTTACTACTCGCCGTTTTGTTTGCTGTAGCTTTTCCGTTCCTGGCCGACGCCCAATTCGAGAAGCTCAAGGATTCTGTTATTCAATTGTATGGTGTGGTGATGACAGCGGACAGTCTGAAAGGGATCCCTTCTGTGAGTATTACGATCAAAGGTGAGAAAAGGGGTACGCAAACGAATGAGCAGGGTGTGTTCTCGATCGTGGTGCAGAAAGGGGATGTGATCGAATTTACCTCTATCGGCTATAAACCCAAACTGGCAGAAATCCCAAGGGACCTGGAAGGTAATCAATATAGCCTGTTGCAACTGATGGTGACGGATGCGGAGTACCTGCCGGTGACGATCATCAAACCGCGGCCTACGCGGGAGCAGTTTGACCGGGACTTTGTGAATGTGCCGGTGCCGGATGATGACCTGGAAACGGCGCGTAAGAATAATGACGAGAGCAAAAGGCGTGTGCTGGCGAAGACATTACCCCGCGATGGCGGTGAAAACTCGAATATGCTGTTGCAGAACGGGGCCCGCCGGGCGACTTATTATGGACAGGCGCCTCCGCAGAATATCTTCAATCCCTTTGCGTGGGGTGAGTTTATCAAGGCGTGGAAGCGGGGAGATTTTAAGAATAATTAAGTGGTGAGTAGTGAGTGGGGAGTGGGGAGTGGCTAGTGGTGAGTGGTGAGTGGGATTTAATACAATATATTATAGATAACAAAACTGCCGGCAAGTGCCGGCAGTTTTTGTTTTTGGATAACCGTGGATGGTGAATGTATTTGTTTCAATGCGGTGTGTTGTCAGTGAATGAGTCCAGTTGTATCGAGTGGAGAGTAATATATGTGCGGGTTGAAAGTTGAGGCGTAAGGGTGGATCTGTATTAGGGGAATTAAAAAAGCGCCGGGTGGCGCTTTTCTTTTATCAGTGGATCAAGGCTTTCGCCGGGAGAGATGCCCTGATAAGATCCAGGCACAATTTAGTCCACTCCCCCACTGAAGCTGTAGTTTTGATCCAGGTGCTGCATTGATGGGCGCTGTATCTACTCAGTATATTTTTATGCTGATCACAAAGTATCAGGTCGTATAACCATTCGTCGTACCTATTATTAGATACAATTGTCACCTGCCATTATTAAAATATTGCCTGCATTTTTTTGTCTATTATCGAGCTGCCCCGGAGTTGCTGTCATCGGGGCTACCATTGTCGTCGAATTTATCCCAACCCAGTGTGACAACAGCATATTCCAAGGGAAGGCGGGTGTGATCGAGGACCTCATACAGAAAGACGGGATGCTTTTTTGTTTTGCCTACCCCATCGCGTACTTCCTTCATTTTACGCCTTGCCTGGCGGTCTTTTACGTTCATGAGTTGTTGGATGTGGCTCGTGTCGACGAGGTAGAACAAGAATTTTTCAAATCGGCCCATTGGATTATTTTTTGCGTGAAACCGGGCAGTGTTCGCCTGTACTTCCAAGGAAGCCGTAAGCGACAGACAGGTGCTGCTGTCAAACGGCTTTGGGTATGGCCGCAACAGTCCGGTCAAAAATAAATCGAAAACTGAGCAGATACTTGAAGAATGAAAAGGAATGCAGTACAACGGTGCATGCATGGGGCATGAGCATATACATTCACTTCATCAAATTTAATATATGTATTTTGATTGCGCGCTTCCGTGACAAAAGAATTATGGTTAAATTCTCATTAAAATCTACGCGTCATAACCGGCGGAGATGATGGCCATTGGCAGCGGATGATCAGTTCGTACCAACGGGCCGTTAGGGTTATGCCTTCCATACCATTGGATACCGAGGGCTAACAAGCGGACAGACTGATGTAGCGGGGATATGGGAATGTTGAGGCTTTTCAGGGCTATACGATTGTGTTGCAATGGAATGAGGGTAGTGTGGCGCATAAGGGTCTCTATTTGTGCTGTTCCGCAGTCGATGACTACACTGATGGCAAAGATCCTTGCATACGCTATACCTAAAGGAGGATATATTGTTGTGGCTGGAAAGCGGAATGGAAAACTGATGGTGTACTGTTGTTGTGTGACTGCTACCTGGATGGTATCTTTTATTTGCATGGCAGCGGATAAATTTTGCAAGTCATTGCATTCAAAGCCCTTTAAATATTCCCACCGGATAGTATCCGGCGACTTGCACCAGGTAGCTTTTTGTTTGTCGATGGCTTTGTGTAACAGGGATGTGAGGCGGGGCATCATTTTCCTGATGCCTGTGCCCGGGAGGAGGGCTTTGTTGATGAGGCCAGCGAGCCTGCTGATGAATGCGAACTGCTCTGACTGCTTGCGGCTGTTGCTGAACGCGGGATCTGTTTTGACACGCTTTGCAGTGAGGCCTATCTGGCGAATCTGGTAATAGCCATCGCGTGGCTGGAGGGTGACGCCGGGAATACAGCGTTTAGTGATCCGGGTAATATCATCTTTTGACATGGCTTTATTTATTTAATGGTTATGGATTGGATATAAGGAACCGGGACGAGCCCGGTTCCCTTTTTTTGAATGGCTATGGCTTATCGACATAGATCAACTTGAATGCGTTGGCATTCTTAGCGACCGGATCGCTGAAACCATTGGTTTGTGCGGAATACTCAATACCCAAGGCCAGGAAGATAGGGGCTGTGGTTGCTGCCGGCAGGGTCAGTTGCAAGGTGACCTCGGCTGCCTCCACGGTGGTCCAGGGCAATTCTGCCGACTTTGTCCTGGTGATGAAGGAATCACCCGTTCCAAAATCAATGGCTGCCGCTGCTGCGAAAAGCCTGTAATGGGTGGCCATGTCAGGCACGGCGATCAATTGGGTGGGCACCAAGGCGGGAACAACGATGGCTGCCTGGCCGGTAGCCCGGTTTAAAACAATGGTGCTTGCGGCCTTGAGGCAGGCGTCTAATGGTGCAGCAATGTTGAACTCGAACCCTTTCAGCATGGTTGGATCGCCAATGGCCACTTTACGTGCTCCGCGACGATTGACTGCATCTGATTTGAGGACACGCATCATGGCACGTACGGAACGTCCGATCACGCGGCCATCGGAGGCGATGCTCAACTCGTTGACGTATGCCTGGCGCAACAGCTTTGAAGCTGCGCCTGCATCGGCAAATTCGGCCATTGCATTCCTGGTGTTGGCGAAGGCCGGATCAGATTTGAGACGTTCGGGATCAATGCTGCGTTTTTCCCTGGCCAGGAACCCATCCTGGGTGCGATAGAAACTCATGTCGTCTATTGATCCTTTGAGTTTCACTACGGGACTTTTCTGTTTTGCCATTTTTTTGTTTTTAAAAGGTGATGGATTGTATTGCTATGCCTTTGCATTGGGGGCGCCAGCTCCCCTGCTGCTTTTGGCAAAAACTGCTTATTTATTCAAGTACGCACTTTACACGGCTAGTGTACGGCTGGTCTACGGCTAGTCTACGGCAAATCCACGGCTGGACTACGGTTGATGGTTTGCTTCTGCTTACCTTTTCGTTTGTTTATCACTGGTAAAACCGATTTTCCTTTTTTTCTTTCTCTTACTCTCTTTGACAAACATACGTCGGCAAACAGGGCGATTCCAAGGGGTATGTCCGTTGATGACCGAATTGTCCGAAATGTCCGGAGCGGACAAAACGGACAATCCGGCCGTGGGCGGTCTTCAACGGTCATTAACGGTCATGGGCATTTGGAAACGGGTATTTTGAAGTTGTAGGTTTGTGATGGCATCTACACACTGCCGTTATTAACTCACATTTTAAATTAATACTTATGAAACAGCGCATACGACTTGCCGCCACAGACACTACGATCAACCAGGAGCATAACCGGGAATTTGGCCGGGCTGTGCAGGCTGGCAGTTTACTCACCTCTGCTTTTGCGGGATTGATCAAGGGCAGGAAGGAGCATGGCCAGGTGGGCCGGCTGAACAAGCGACTGCTCAAGATCCAGCAAATGGACGTGGTAAACAGGTACGGGGAGCGAAGGGTGGTGCAGGGGGACCTTAGTTTACTGGCGGGGTTTGATTTTTTCCAGAAAAGCCGATTGCGCACGAACTTTCACGGTGCGATCGGAGTGGATATTAACGCAGCAAAGGGATCGGGCCTGGTGCAAATCCCGGTATTCCATCCACGGGAGGGCATCAGCTATGAGGGTCCGTACACGCACCTGATGTTTAGCGCCGGGCTGGCTGCCGTGGATTTTGAGCGGGAGCAAACTGTAACGCATATTGTGCGCAGTGAATTTTTCGACCGGGAGGAGCCGGTAACTACTGAGCTGCGACCTCAATTGCCGGAACCTGTGAACGTGCTGTTGGTGCTGGCAGTGGGGCTGGAATTTTATAAGGTGGTGAACGGTGAAGCTTACCCGATTGGCGGGCAGCGTAGTTTGTCGCTTCGTATCCAATATATCCACCAACCTGGCAAAAAGAGGGCTTGTTTTCCCATGCATATAAAAATCTGATGGTGCAGACCTGGCCAATCTGCATCATGACAGTTGACGGTATGTTGCAACGGAGCTTTGGTTAGTAGTTTTCTCTCCTATTCGCGGCAGGGCCCGCTATCGCCACAGGGACCATAGGGTGCGTGTGTACGCCAGCCAAGCACCATCAGGCGTGTGTCTGAAAAACCTGCAGGCGGTAGCAAGTGTAAGCCGCGATGAAGGAGGATGTAATCATCCAATTCTCCACTTTTTTAAACCCATCTATTATGAGCATACAAGAAAGAATGCAATCGCCGACGCCTCCTTTTTTCGTGAAGCTACGGAACTGGGGCCTGGTACTAGCCGCTGCCAGCGCTGCGCTTTTAACCACGCCGGTGGCTTTGCCGGCCATTGTGGTGAAAGTGGCAGGCTACCTGGCCGTGGCAGGTACGGTAGCGGGTACGGTAAGCCAGGCGGTAACGGAGGTTAACCTGGAGCGGTAGTTGGACCGTTTTTGATCTGGTTCCTATGAATACCAAAGTAGGTTTTAGCATTTAGGTGTTAGGTGTTAGCAATGCTACCGCGCTTTGGGGTAGCAGCCTACAGGATAAACCCTGCCTTTTTAGGCGGGGTTTTTCTTGTCTGGACCACGATTTGGAGGATTAAGAGGATTAAGAGGATAGATGGCGTGGATAGTCAATCGTGAATATGTTTCCTTCGAATGGGTATGATCAATAGAGTGATGGCTGGAGAATTGCGGAAGGGGCTACTGACATAGGGTTGACAGTCCCCTACTCTTTCTTTGTGGTAATAAATAATTTGCCATGGAAAAACCGGACCTCAGCAAGGAGTATAAGACTTACTACACAGCCAAAACAAAACCGGAACTGGTAACTATTGAAAAGGCGTATTTTCTTTCGATCTGTGGGAAGGGTGATCCTTCGGCGCCGGCGTTTGCCGAGCGGATAGAGGCATTGTATACGACGGGGTATACGATCAAGTTTGCTTTCAAAGCCCGGGGTAAGGATTTTGTGGTGGCCAGGCTGGAAGGATTGTGGTGGTATGACCAGGAACGCTACGGGGGATTGACGATGAATGAAGCGCCTGTGAAGATACCCAGGGAGGAATGGGAATACCGGTTGCTGATCCGGATGCCGGCATTTGTATCGGAACAAGACGTGGTTTCGGCGGTGGATGTAGCACAGAAAAAAGGGATTGCACTGGCATCGGATATTAGCTTCTTTGAGCTGGAAGAAGGTAAGTGTGTGCAAATGCTGCATGTGGGGCCTTTTGATAAGGAGGTAGAGACCTTACAGGTGATGAAGGGGTTTATGGATGAAAAAGGATTGCGGCAAAATGGACTGCACCATGAGATCTATTTGAGTGATTTCAGGAAGGTGGAGGCGGGGAAGTTGAGGACGATATTGAGGGAGCCCGTTGTCTGAACCATGATTTATTGGATTAAAGGGATTAGGAGGATTTAGGATTGCTGCCGCGATTTGAGGTGGTGGTCAATATGAAAGACTCTGCCTTATTAGGGCGGGGTCTTTCTGTTTGTCGCGGGAATAGGAGAATCTTGAATGATTTAGATGTAGGATTTAGAATTGCTTCCTCGATTTGGGATCGTTAAGCGTGGTGTAATTCGTTGTTGTTCCAGGTAATCGATTTGAAAAAAAGGGCCCTTAAAGGCCCTTGTAAACGCTGATGGGAATGGGAGGCAAGGCGGCCAGATCAATGCCGCTGGTGACAATGCGGCTGCCATACTCCCGAACGAAGGCGGCCTCCTGCGCGGGATAAACGATGATGGCCTGGCACTTTTCAATGCCCAGCATGGCCCAATGACAACTGCTAACGAGGTAAACTTTCATACTAAATATTTATACATGAATAAAATGCAGCAAAAGCTGCGATGCAGCGACATTGCGGCATGGGCGCAAGGCCAAAAGGAACGCGGAATATATGCGTGGATTACTGCAGCTGACCACTTACCGGACGCTGGTGCAGGATGGGGCGCTGAAGATTAGCACTACAGCTATATGCCGAACCTTTTGGCGGCATTGGGGAGGGAAGGCAGGGAGGCAACCAGGCAGCGAGGCAACGAGATGGGAAATGATTGCTGTCTGGTTTTGTGGCTGCAACCTGGAATGGAAGTATTAAATTAGAAAGGCAGTTGGGGAGGCGCAGGTGTGCATTGGCCCGGCGTTGGCATGCCGCAATATTTTTGCGTGGCAGTTTTATGCTGTATTTAGTATGAGGAAGTGGTTACCTGGTAGGTGGGATTGGCCGGTGGGATTGGAAAAGCAGGCATTGATTGGACTGGGTGGGTGGCCGAATGCGGGTATGTGGCTGTGGTGGCAAGACTGACCGTTTGTTTTATGTCAACCAAAATCTTTTGTTTATGAATCTTTTAAAATCGTTGTTATTGGTTTAGCACGATGGCTTTTTTGTTATAAAAAAAATAGTCTCTTGATTTTCAATTTATTGATGTTTCTATTTACTCGCAAAAATTGTGCTCGGTGATCTCCTCTTATTCGTTAAACAAAATACATCATATTATTATGCATTATTACTTGGATTATTAAAAACATTTCATAACTTCGCATCATAACATTATGTAACGGTTATAATATGATAAAGCTTAAAACTTATAGCGAAATTTTTGCTGGCTATTCATTCCGTAATTCATTGAATACGAATGATTTAAAAAAATTTGGCGTACTAAATTTAAAAGATATTAATAATTCCTTGAAGGAAATTAATTATCAAAATCTTTCCACGACTTCAGAATTTACCGGATCACATAGGTATCTCTTACAGGATCGAGATATTTTATTGGTAGCTCGGGGAAAAACAAATGAAGCTATGCTATTTGAGATGAGTAAATATGATGCCCATCCCGTAATTCCCTCTGGAGCATTTATGGTTATTAGGACTATGCCTGAATATTTAGACCCTACTTATGCTGTTTGGTATTTCAACCTGCCAAGTTCTCAATCTTATCTAAAAAGAACGCAAGTAGGTACAACCGTACAAAATCTTCCTATTGGTGTAGTGCAAGATTTTGAAATAAACATCCCACCTTTGCAAAAGCAACAAATAATTGGTAAGTTGTACCTCCTATTTCAAGAGCTAGGGCAACTTACAAGACTAAGGGATGAAAAGTACTCACAATTAATCGATGAACAACTCAAAGGATTACTATAATTCAACTTCATACGAAGAAACCATTTATTCTATAACTGAAAGCCTATGGTCTTCTGTCGATAAGATGCGAGGACATCTGCCTACGAGTGACTACAAGTTTTACTTTCTCACTGTCTTTTTTTATAAGTATATATGCGATTACTCGATCGATTATGAAAACTTCATTAAAGAAAAAGACAGTCATTACAATAAAGAAAACGACGCCCGATTCATCATTCCAGACAACACTGAATTTGATAAATTAAAGTATAACAGCAAAAGGGTAGACTTTGGCAAAGAAATTAATCGGACATTCCGAAAAATTGAAGAAGCAAATACTCCCAAGTTAGCAGGGGTTCTCACTTACCTAGATTTTACAAATCCGCGCATATTTGGAGATCAGCAACACAGAGAAAACTTTCTTACTTCTCTCATAGAATCTTTTGCAAATATCACTTTTCAACCTTCTAAAGTTAGCAATAGTATTATAGCCGAATGCTTTGAACTCCTTTATGAGAAGTTTGCACAAATAGATGGAAAAAGCAGTGAAGAATTTCAGACACCACCTGAAATTGGAAAACTGATAGGAAAGTTACTAAAGCCTGAATCTAACGAAACAATTTATGATCCAGCCTGTGGATCCGGGAGCTTACTTTTGGCACTTCATCAAGAAGTTAGTTCTAAAACTACGGGAGCAGAAATATATGGACAAGAGCTCAATATAGGCGTACATGCGATCGCGAAAATGCGAATGATTATCCACGAACTTGATAGTTCAAATATTGCCTGGGGAGATTCTCTTAATAATCCTCAATATTTTGACGATAAGGATCCCGATAGCCTAAAACAATTTGATGTAGTAATCTCCAACCCTCCATTTTCGGTTGAAAACTGGTGGAAGTCTGGAAAAGAATATAACCGATTCAAGTGGGGGATGCCACCTCGTAATAAAGGCGACTATGCATTTATTCAACATATGCTTGTATCTGCAAAAGAAGATACAGGAAGGATTGGCATTGTTGTAAATAATGGAGTATTATTTCGAGGTGGAACAGAATCAAATATCCGACAACAAATAATTGAAGACAATTTACTTGACGCAGTAATAGGATTGCCCGGGAATTTGCTTTCTTATACGGGAATTCCCATTGCACTATTACTATTTAGCAAAGCACGTACAATTAATAATAACATACTCTTTATTGATGCTAGCAAAGAATTTACACAAGACAAAAGAAGAAACACTCTATCGTCAGAAGGAATTGAACGTATAGTTTCTGCTTATAAGACTTATAAAAAGAATCCCACGAAAGAAAGTGCTGCTATTCAAAGAGGCTTTTGCAACATCTGTACGAAAGAAGAAGTAATAGAAAACGATCACAACTTAAATATTAACAGGTATATCGAATATGAGGAAGAAGCCCCTATAAACTTAAATAGTCTTAAATCAGAGGTTGAAGAACTAGATAAAAAAATAAGTATGGTCAGGAATGAAATTAGACAAAACTTAGACAAGCTTGGTTTATAGTTCCCAAAATCAGATTAGGCCCATTTTTCATTTTTCTAAGGTATAATCTGGTCTAATTACCGAGTAGAATTTATTTGTTCTGCTTCAATATCCTTTAAAGTTTTCCCACTACTGTTTTTCCAAGATACGCGCCCATTGACAGAATAGCCTAGAATAACAGCAGCGGCTTGCGAAGGGCTTGAAAACTCATAGTCTTGCACAAAAACCATACCTTCTGCCAAAGGCTGCACATATTTCTTGCTCAATAAATCATTTCTAATTTTTAAATATAATGGTGATAATGCCTGGGTAGCTATAGGTTTAAAAAAACTCCCCTTCAATACAAGAACTCCATTATCAATAAGCTTCGCCAAAGCCTTTATATCCCCAACCTCTAAGATTAACTTATCTTCTGCACTAATTAGTGGCTGTATTTGCTCTTTTAATATAGGCTTAAACAAGTCATACCCCATATTGGGTAAAAGAATTTTCATGTTGTCAAAATATGTATCCATTTCATCTCTTACCATTGGCGACAAACTTATTTTATTCCCATCTTTTCGATTTATAAGAATAAATCCTGATTTTTCGAAAATCTCAATAATTAGTTTGGCTTCAAGGTACTTTGTGTGAGCTACTGTCATTGTATTGTCCTTTGAGCTAAAGACAATAATTTTTTCAAAAAATGATTTGGACTCATCTTTCATATGAGTAGCTATTCGCTCAAAGAGATTATTAGCTTCGCCAATATAAATTAATGTTTCATCCGGTTTCTCATCTTTAGAGCCAATTAGAAAATAGACACCGGGTCTATTTAATTCTGGAAAGCTTTTGGTGTCTAAAAACGCATTACGGGGAATTTTTAATGCCTGACCGGTCCAATTAGAAACGTAGGAGAGGCTAATACCTTCTGGATTGGCGTTCACTAAGTAAGTTGTAATTGTAATCCCTCGGCTCATTCGAAATGCAATTTAAAATGTGTAAAAGATAATACAATATTCCTAACCCGATTGAAAACTCTATTTATCCAAACTAAAACAAATTAATACCCCCAATCCAAATGGCTTATCGGTAACCTATTTAATTCCTCCTTATGAGACCTCCACTGAGGCATAAACTTGTTGAGGTAGCTCATAAACCGATCATTATGTCGCCGCTCTAATAAATGTACCATTTCATGCACAACAATGTACTCCAAACATTGTAAAGGTTTCTTGGCAAGCTCCAGGTTTAGCCAGATACGCTTTTCCTCAATGTTGCACGTGCCCCATTTGGTTTTCATTAGCTTGATCCCAAATTCACTGACTTTGACAGGAATTATTTTCTCCCATTTCTTTATGTATATAGGAAGGAGTGCCTTCATTTGGTGCCGGTACCATTGATTCAATATACGTTGCCGTTGGGAAGTATTGGTACCCGGCCTTAGGTATAAATCGAGGTACTTATTATTCAATACTACTTTGGCGGGTTGATCCACAATGAAAATACGCAGCAGATATTTCCGGCCCTGGAAGTAGTGGGTTTCATTGTTAATGAACTCTCTTTTGCTTTCCCGCTCCTGGCCACGGATCTTTTTTTGCTGGGCCTTGATCCATGGCAGTTTGGAGATAGCATACAACCTGATGGTTTGTTCACTTAGGTATAATGGCGCTGCGATGCGTACCTCTCCATGTGGAGGCAATACGCTCAGGTGCATATTCTTGATGTTCTTTTGAATGAGCTCTATTTTAATATCTCCTAACTTCATGGTTATTTTCCGTATTCATCCTGTTTTTTTATCACTTCAAATACTTTTACGGTCTCGTCGAAATCTTTCAGGTGCTTATATATTTCCTCCTTAATCTTGTTCTCTTTAGGACCATCATCTTTCCAACCATTGGGTGCATAAGTAACTACTGCTTCATGAACCGCTAAGGCTTTCGCTATATCACCATCAAAATGATGGTACAAGGTGACTTTTGCAGGGGTATCGAGTTCTTTGGGGGTGTCGGCGGTCTTTCCTTCCTGGACCTGCCTGGCCAACTCTGCAATCCGTTTTAAGTAGGCTTCGTAATCAATTGCCCTGGCTTTTCGCAATTTGATCACTTCGGCCAACAGGAGGCTCATCTTCTCGAAAAATACGGGATCGGTGAGGTGCTCTTTAACAATTTTTGTCCTTACGTTGTTCTCGATTGTCTCGGCCATGGCCTCTTCGCTGCCTTTGATGGACCCGGGCAGTGAATCTATGGCTTTGTCCATCCCGGCTTTTACTATGATCTCCAGCAGTGTTAAAGTTTCAAATTCTGAAATCTGCCTTGGCTCATCAGCCTGCAAGTAATTATCGATCAGGTGGCGCATGTCGGCTTCATAATCCTTCATGTCCAGCTTTTCGCCACTGGCATTCTTAATAGCCTCGCGCAATTCGGTATAGAATTTCAATCGCTGATCGATGTGCTGTATTTCCTGAGCATTATATCCGGCAGCCTCCATATCATCGGACAGGTTAGCATAGGCCCGGATGAAAGCCACTGTTTTCTTGTACAACTCCTGTCTTAGGAACTCACGTTGTTTCAGGTCCTCGGGCAATTCGGTATTACCACAGAAGAAGTACCGGTAGGCTGCATCATTCCTGGGATTGGGCACCGGCTCACAAATGAGTTCCAATTGCTCCAGGGCGGTATCCAACCGCTCACGGCTTTTGGTTAACCGCGCCTGTAACAATACATCGCAATCTTCTTTCTTGAACTGATCATACTCCAATTCGGAAGTATAGACTTGCATGGCACCCGTTTTCTTGTCATTGACCAGGTACTTAAACAAATCCTTATAATCGACAATGTAGCCCAGCTCTTTGTCTTCGGTATCCAGGCGATTGACACGACATATAGCCTGGAACAAGCCATGGTCCTGCATGGATTTGTCGATATAGAGGTAAGTGCAACTGGGGGCATCGAAACCGGTGAGTAATTTAGATACGACAATGAGTAGTTTCATTTTGGCCGGATGCTTAATAAACAGGCTCTTTGTATCTTCCTCATATTGCTCTGTGGTTCTGCCTCCCAACAATTTTGTGTAGATATTGTACACTGATTGTTTCTCCGTCTCTGTATTCTCCCCCGATTCCTCATTCACTACATTGCGTGTAAGTGGATTGTAGCTGGTAATGATACCCGATTTCCCTTTGAGGGGTGTTTGCTGAAACAACTCAAAATACTGGCAGGCCTCATAAATGCTTCCGGCCACTAGAATTGCTGTTCCCCGATCGTCGTTCAACCGGGGTTTGACACTGAAATCCATCACGATGTCATTCACCACCTTGCCCATCCTGCTTTTGGAGCTGAGTACTTTTTGCATGGTGCCCCAGGTCCTTTTTAGTTCGGCTTTCTGGAAATCATTCAACCCTTTTGTTTTGGCCTCGAACCACTGGTCGATACGATCCTGTGAGCTTATTTTCTGGTCAATGTCGCGGGCCTCGTACACCAAGTCAAGGATCACCTTATCTTCCACCGCCTCATTGAACTTGTAAGTATGTATGTATTTACCAAATACTTCGAGACTGGTTTGTTTGTCTTTTTTCAACAAGGGGGTGCCAGTAAAACCGATGAATACGGCATTGGGCAAAACGGCTTTCATCACTTTGTGCAGGCGCCCGCTTTGTGTACGGTGGCATTCGTCTACAAAGACAAATAATTCGCCTTTAACGGAGGGTGGGTTGTTTTCAATTTCCCTAATGAACTCCTCGAATTCTTTTTCGGGGCTTTTGCCAAATTTGTGCACGAGGCTACAAAGTAGTCTCGGTGAGGCCTTGCTGAGTTTTTGCATGAGATCTTTACCACTCTTTGCCCGCTCCAAGGTATTTTCACCTGCACCAGCAAAAACTCTTTTTATCTGGGTATCCAATTCTGTACGGTCGGTAATAATGGCAATACGGGCATGGGGATTGTTGGCCAGTATCCATTTAGCGAGCAATACCATGGTAATACTTTTGCCAGAACCCTGGGTATGCCAGATAATGCCACTTTCTTTCCTCGCCACGTGCTGCTGGGCTGCTTTGACCCCAAAATATTGGTGATAGCGGGGTAATTTTTTCTTACCATCGTCGAATAAGACAAAGTCTCGCATGATCTCAATCAACCGTTCTTTATTGCAGATCTTCTTCAGGTATTTGTCGAGTAATTCGGGCTCATAGGCTTGCTCCTCTTCCCGCCAGCGGAGGTAATACTTGGAACCGGTTTCGATGGTACCGTAGCGCAGCCCTTCGCTATCACTACCCGCAAAGCAAAATTGTATGGTACTGAAAAAGTCCTGGATAAAACCAGGTTGTTGATTGGTCAGGTTCTGGCGAATGCCTTCGCCAATGTCTTTGCTGCTTTTCTTTAGCTCAATCACTGCCAGTGCGATACCATTCACATAGAGCACCACATCAGGGCGCTTTTCACGGTTTCCTTTGATGGTGACTTCTTCGGCGATGTAGAAATTATTGTTGAGGGGGTTGTGCCAATCGATGAGCCAAATGGTATCGTGGTGTTTATTGGGGCCTTCTTTTAAGGTAACTCCATAACGCAGTAAGTTGTACACGGTCATGTTGTTGAAATACAGACCACGCTGATGGTTAGTAGCTTCGCTGCGCAATCGATCGATGGCTTTGAGAATAAGTCCATGGGAATAATTCTTTCTAAGGAACGCCTTTAAAGGTTCTTCCTCAATATTGCTATTGCCGGGACGATCCTGCAGATTGCCTTCAAAAAGTGGCAGGTAACCCAACTCTTGTTGGAATAATTTAACAACACGGTCTTGGGTTATACGCTCGCTGTTCATACTAGTCTTATTTTACCTGTAAGAAGGTTTTGCATCATGCCGGTTTTGACCTGGTGGTATTTGGAAAGCTTGGATTCTAAGGCCGTTATTTCTGTATCAATGTCTGAAAGGACCTTAGCAATATACTGTTGCTCTTGCATTGGGGGTAGACTTACTTCGATTGAATTTATGTGCTTATTATTTATTTGGGGAATTGAGGTAGTGTCAGCAATCCTCCATAATTCAATGTAAATTAGCATGTAATAAATAAATTCATTACATACTTCATCAGAAAGAGTTAACGTCATTAGGTTGGTATCCATGTAAGAATCAGTTTTCAGAATCCTAACTTTGTTGAGAAGAATCGACGCACCTCTCTTTGGAAAAATTATACTTCCCCCAGGTATGACATTTTCTATTTCTATTTGATATGGGGAATGAATTTGATATTTCTCGCAATTATTTAACTGTTCAACTTTAAAGTAAGGAATTCCTTCTTTCACAAATTTAAACTTGGAAGGACTTTCACCGTTTGTAATTTTAACATAGTCTTTCAATTTCTGCACTCCCCAGCCATTTTTAGGCTTTAGCAATTGTTGCATGACACCTTGTCTGATGTTGCGTTTTTTTGCTACGAGTTTTTCTATGCTATTGATGAGAGCATCCGTATCGGCGAGGGCGGTGGCTATAGCGGTTTGTTCTTCGAGGCCTGGAACTACTAAGTAAAATTTTCTTTGTGCCGTAATTGGGACTTGAAACCTTGTCGATTGGGCCATTACAGATGTATACTGCCTAATGAATGAAGCAGACTGCAATGCATATTGCAAGAAATCGTTATTTAGCTTGTTAATATTGCATCGAAAGTAAGTCGCTGTTGTGCTGAGAATAACAAACTCGTGCCTCGTCCTTAATAACGCCACTGGGCCGACTGTTGCATTATGCGCAAATAGAACATCACCATCTCTCGCTATTCCTTTTCGGAATAACTTAGCTTTTTCATCTGAAATGAATTTACAGTACCTAAAGTTAACTTTTCCATTTTCAAAATCTGTCGCCCCAATATAAGGAACTCCAGTTGATTTGAATTCATTGCTCTTGGGATAAAGAGCTCCGTGATTACCATCTAAGTGTCCAATAATTGCTTTATCGTCGATCAGTTCTTGTATCTTAAAAACATTCCAATCATTCGGAATGCATCCAATCTCAGTTTTTTTATACCCGTTCTTCAATTCCATACAAATCCCATTTTAGACAAATGTGCCCTTACTTTTTCTTCTAATTTAAGAATTTCCTCACTTTGCTTCGGTAGTGGTAATTCATATCGTTCTGCCAATTGTTTAATTCTTTGCGTCAAAGCCTGGCTCACACGCTCCATTTCTGTTTTAATGTTCATTTCGACTCTAGTCATCCATTTATCATCCACTACCAGCATTTTCACTTCGGCCTCTGTCAATGATCTGTAACGAGCAATTACTTTTTTATCCAATTCAAAGGAAGCTGTTTCTATTTCTTTTTTCAAGGCAGCTTGGGAATCTACCAATGTCAACCAGCCTTCAAGCGCCTTGATTTCATCTGTGGCTTTTTTGTTTCCTTTGACCTCTTTCAGCCTTTTTGTCACGATCACTTTGCTTATTTTATCTAGCGTGGAAAAATAGCCTTCCTCAGCCGAGTAGTCTTCAGTTAGTTCATCAATTTCGCTGGTGATAGTTTCCTTCTGGGTCTCCAATTGTTCAATAGCTTTCTTCTCTTTCTTAAAGAAACGGTCTATCACCAATGTTTTAGGTACTAGATCGCTATCCAGTATCACTTCCTTCTTCCCTTTGTTGATATTATACAATTCAGGCTCCCATCCATTGGCGGCAATAAAGTAGCTATCGTCTTGCATGGTGTCATTCCAATACGTCATCAAATGCTGGTACACATCATATTTGTCTACCAGGTCTTCGCCAGTATAGGCTTTTAATAAATCTTCGGAAATGATACTAATAATTTGTCGGGGTTTAAAATCAACTTTCAACTCTTTCAGGAGTTTCGTGTTTCGCTGCTTCCAATCATTAAACAGTTTATCCAGTTCCTTCGTAAAGGCTACAAACTCCTGGTGACTAAAGATGGTGTTGTTTATTTCTTCTTTGTCAATTTTTAGCTTACTGTACTTTTTTCGCTCACTGACCGAGAACAGATCCTGCTTCAGCGTAGGATACACCTTCCAATATTTTTCCAATGCATCAATATCAACATTCGGAATATCGCCCAATATATGCCCCTCTATATCTTGTATATCCTCAGCTTCCTGACTATCAATATACCGGGGAATGTTGAGATTGTAATCATTCTTCTGGTCGCTAATCTCTTCGATCGAAACCATACGGCTATACTTTGGTAGCTCTAATTGTTTATTAAAGACATCGACAATCTTATGAATATCCTGTTCGCGCAGTCGATTCTTATTGCCATCTTTCTCAAATTCCTTGCCGGCGTCGATCATGAAAATACCCTTTCGCTTTTCGGCATTTTCTTTATCAATCACAATGATACACGCGGGAATGCCTGTACCGTAAAACAAGTTGGCCGGCAATCCAATGATCCCTTTGATGTATCCTTTGTTAATGAGGTTCTTTCTTATTTCCCCTTCTGCTCCTCCCCTGAACAACACACCGTGCGGCAGAATTATAGCCCCTTTCCCTTTTGACTTTAGTGACTTGATAATGTGCAAAAAGAAAGCATAATCGCCATTTTTTTCGGGTGGGGTGCCAAAGCCGGCAAAGCGATTATATTTATCAACCACCGCTTTTGTTTTGTCATCTACCAATCCGTTTGTCCAACTGGCAAAAGAGAAAGGTGGATTAGCTACGGCATAATCAAACGTTTCCAACACTTCTTTGTTGCCATCCTTTTTGGTGAACTTTGGATCAGCAATGGTATTACCCTGGCGGATACCGTGCAGGTTTTGTGCCTGATTGTGCAATACCATGTTCATGCTGGCCAATGCCACGGTAGCAATGTCCATCTCCTGGCCATATAGTGTGACTGATTTTTCTGCTTCTTCTCCTACCTTGATCAGTAAGGAGCCGGAACCGCAGGTAGGATCGTAAATGGTGGTACTGGCCGTGGAATTACTCTTGTTAATGCCAATGATCTTGGCCAATATGCGGCTTACTTCGGCCGGTGTATAGAACTGACCTTTGGATTTACCGGATTCGGTGGCGAAGTGGCGCATCAGGAACTCATAGGCATCGCCAAGGATATCATCATCGTCGGCCCTGTTCTTTGAGAAATCAAGATCGGGGTTTTCGAAGATGGCAATGAGCTTTGTGAGCTTGTCTACCTTGTCTTTGCCCGTGCCGAGTTTTTCATCGTCATTGAAATTGGCAAAATCTGTCATCTTGTTTGCATCGCGGATGGGTGCAAAGATCTTCTTGTTGATAAAGTCGCCAATCTCCGGCTTGCCCTTCAGCTGTACCATATCCTGGAAAGTAGCTCCCGGTGGTATGGTGATGGGTGCAAACTTTACGTGGGCGTATTTATCGCTCACATATTTGACAAATAACATGGCCAATACATAATCTTTGTATTGACTGGCATCCATTCCGCCCCTAAGCTGGTTACAACTTTCCCAGAGGGTGCTATACAATTCGCTTTTTTTAATCGCCATTGGTATTTTACTATTTATCCTGGTGTTATATTAATCATTTAGCTATGAGGTCACATCTTTTCTGCGGTATTTTATTGCAGCGCCTTCATCGTAGGTGCCGGTGAAAATTAATTAAATCTTACGATCTTCCCATGCTTCTTTCCAATTTCGAAACTCGGAAGGCCTGACATGGTAGCGTGCAAAATTGCCTTCGTGTAGGGAAAGCAGTTCTGTATCGACCAGTTCGACGAACCTGGCCCGCACGGATGGGGGCAGTTTACCAGCTTCGAGGTCTATCAACTCAGTTGCTTGTTTTCTCCCCAAAGCGCGGGAAACGATCTCCGTAACAAGCACACGCATTTGTTCCCGGTATTTCAAGCGAAAAGGATCCGGTTCTCCAATAGATTGCCTGATGGCTGCGTAACGCTGGGCTGAGCGTTCGTAGGCCCACAAGAAGATATCCCGTAACAATTCGACGCGGTTAAGCTCATAAACGCCTAACATCCCTTGCGTATACAGATCGGCAGGCACATCGATAAAAGATAACGGCGCCAGGTTGTGGCGGTTCAAGGGTATATTGGCAGCCAGCCTTGACACACGTTTGTTCACATCATCAAATGGCTGCAAGTATGGAATGTGCACCATTGCAAAAAAAGCCTGCTCGAAAGGGTCGTTGATCTGGGCTGCTTTACTTAAGAATAGTTCAAACATATTCTCGATGAGCTGTGGCATAGCCAAGGGTACATATACAGACCTGGTGATACCTACTGCAAAGGAACGTAACCGCCCTGACGCTGCCGGATTGGGCAGGAGGTGGTTGGAAAGCAAGGCATGCAGATTCAAAATGGTATATCGGTTAAATCCAATCTCCTCTACATCCTGTACGATAAACTCAATAGCTTCTTTATGGTTCAGGATCATTTGGGCTTCCATAGCAGACCGGTTATCTGCTGCTTCGCCCCATTCAATGAGGCGTTCGGTATCAAGTAGTGAATAGGTGTTGCCTTCCAACCTGCTGGAGTTCCAGGACAAATCGATCAGCAGCCTATTCAAAATTTCTCTGGCATAGGTTCCTGCCGGCTGATCATCGCTGATGGTCTTACCAATTTGCGCCAACTTCTTCTTTTCGCTTTTAGATAAATAACTATCAACATTGGGCCGGTAGTTTTCGAGAAAGGCACGGTTGTACCCGACGGGCTTGCGCTGTGTTTCGGGCAAGGAAACGAGTATACGAATTTCTTTTGCAGCCGAAGAGAGTGGTAATGAGTCGTCTTCAAGCGGGGTATGTTCAACCTCGGTGCGAATACCGGTTGACTGCGCAAGCTGATACTTCGTTGAACGGTGATTGCCCGTGGTTTGAACTATACCTAATTTCTTCAGCGTGGCCAAGCGCCTTTGCAGGGTGCGCGGCTCTATATCGAGCCCCGTGGCTTTCTTGATTTGCCCGAGGGAAGCTCCTTCCGGAAAAGCGGCTAACGCATTCTTAATAATCTCCAATTCCTGGCCTACATCCAGCTGCGGGCGGTTCATTTGCGACGGTTTTGCGACAATATACAGATTATGCGACAAATAACGTCCTTAAATTGTCGTATAAAGTCATTATTGCGACAAATATTGTCGCATAAAGGGCATTTTGTCGTAATAATCGGTCTTAAGCCATTGAAATGTGGCGCCCTAAATCTCAGCCAATTATACGACTTACCTCCCACCCGAGTACTTCCACCACGCCCTTTTGCCGGATGGCCAATTGCTTTGAGAGTGGGTTGAAAGCCATTAAAGGCAGTTCACCGGCCAGGTATCCGATAATGGAAGAATCCTGCAATCCTGTTGGAATGTCTTCTATTTTAGCTAAGATCTCTCCGGTATTAAGATCGATGACCTTGGGGTATTTGTAGAGGTCCCAAGCATACCGCTCATCGATGGGGAATACATTACCAAACTCGCCCTGCACCTTTACGGCTTTGGAGACTTCGTTGGTCCTGGTATTCCAGATTGCCAGGTGCAGAGGCGGAACGGAATTGTTGATGTCATCAAACGGTTCACCCACGGATGATCCCACGAGCACTTGCTCGTGATCGATAAATCCGGCGGTATTGATCTCTGAACCAATGCCTGGAACGCTGGCTCCATTATCCAACAAAGCGGGATTGGCTAAGCAGGCTTCAATGTTAAAAGCATAGACAGCACTCCAGGGATGCCAATGCCATCCTTTACTCAACAGGGTACGGTTATCCAGACTTAATTCCAACCGGGAGTGAAAAAAATCGGCAGGCTTTCTGTCTGAACTATTGGTCAATAGCTCGCCTGTTTCTACGTCTTCAAAATCGAGCCGGCAATACTCCTTCGGACAATGGGCCAGCAAAGTGCGGCCACCTGCCAAAGTGATAAAAGCGGCAGGATACTCATACTCTTCTGACTGGTAGAAAGGCCGATTTACCTCGCGCAATTCTTCCCCATTCTTCAACAACAGTCCTTTTGTGCCTAATCGCTTATACAGGAAGGCATAAACACCACAGGAGGAAATAATCACGCTATCGAAACCATAGGCAAAATAATAAGCGCCCAATGCTTCCTGCTCTCCATCCAGAGAAATCGTTTGACCGCCGCGGGCCCAATCTATTATTTTATCTCCCAACCAACCCAGGGTTTGGAGGCCATTTACTTGTAGTGTTTGACGCTTGATCATTGCTCAACGGGTTTAAAGGGTTATCACGGCATCGGTCCGAAATCCATAATACTCACGCCTGCGGACGTAGCCCAATTGATTCGTGAGCATCCGCGTATTACCAATCATGAACTCTGGTGTGTTAGAATGGTGGTGGCCATAAATCCAGGTAGTGATGGGTGATGCTTCAATATACTCAAACATTTCGGTTGCGAAGGCTTCATTGATGACCGACCCCATGAACTGCTTAGGATAATGCTGCAAGGTGGGCACATGGTGGGTGGCTACAAGCAAACGGGAACTGCTAGCTGCGGCAACGGCAGCCTCCACAAATGCTCTGCTTTCGCGGTGCAGGCGATTGCTGTGCAAGGGTCGAAAACGTTCACCATCGCAGGTGATCATTCTATAATCGGTGACGGCACGGGCAATCTCCCACTCGGCCGCTGGACTGATGTGTGACCACAAGGTGGAAAAGACGATGGTACTATCTTCAACCTCCTCTACCTGGTTATTGAGGAGGATCACATTGCTGCGGATGGCTTCTCGGAAACTGCCGCTGTGCCCGGATATGTCGCTGCCGTAATACTCGTGGTTGCCGGGCAGCCAATATATTGTCTTAAAATGATCGGACAGGTAACTGAAAAAATCCTGGTGATGCTCCAGTTCGGTAAAGGGAATGATATCACCCGCCAAGATCAGGATATCACCCACAGGTTCGAGGGGATTTGCCTTTATCCATTTGGCATTCTCGATCATTTCCAGGTGGAGGTCGGAACAGTATTGAATGGTCATGGACAGCAATATACAGACTGCTAGTCAATATACGGGTCCATGATGCCCTGGGAGTAATAAGGTTCCTTCACACTGAACTGTGACAAATTGATACTGCCCCGGAAAGGCTGGGAGTACAGGATCTTTTCTTTACTGCGATTGGCCGGATCGGGGTATTTGAGTTCCACCCGGAGCAGGGTATTGAACGCGCCTTCATAATCGGGTACGACAAACTTCCAGTGTGCTCCCGGCTCGAGGGGCAATGGATGGTAACTGTTGCCGCAAAAGGTTTCGGGCAAGCATTCAATGTCTTTCCACTGGCCTTGCGCATCGCGGGCCTGGACCTTCATGTTGAGGGTGTGATCCTGGCCGCGGAATAAAACGGTATCGGCGGTGGTGTTGATAACGTAGAGGGGAAAGCCATAGTAACGGCCGGCAAAGGTATCTACGCAGGCAGTATCGATCAGCAGGGACAAACGATTGGATGGAATGGGAAGCGGGGGCATTTGCTTACGGGGGAAATTATTGCCGGTGGTCCATTCGCCACTGTAGGGATTACCATTAGGATCCCGGATGGTATAAGTAGCGTAAGCGGAGAAGTGGGTCCGAGCGATGTAATCAACATTCCATTTGCGTAGAAAGCGGGAAGTATCGGTCGCTTCCTGCCAAACCTGCTTTCCCTGCAGATCGAAGTAGGTGATCTTATTATCGATGACGGTCTTGAGCAATCCATTGACAAAGCTGGCGGGATCATATTGCTGGATGACGGTATTGATGAGGGGTTGCTTGTCGAGACCCATGATACCAAACAACCTCCCTTCGTATTGTGGCTCCTCCAGGCTATACACAAAATGGTTGCCTATGATCCTGTTGATGTCAGGAAACAAGGGAGGTATCACGTAACGGGCATTGGTATCGATAATACCCCAGCGGTCGCCGCTTTTGACAATGGCATATGGGCCGGTAAAGGGTGATTGTTCCACCTCATCGAAGGGCTCTTTGTTGAGGACCGTAAAGGTGGTATCGACGAGGTAGTATTTATCTGCTTTGGTCCTTATGAAAGCGCGGCCGCGGGAGAAATCTCTGCCGTACACGTAATTGGTATCATCCAACGCGAGGCTGCCTTGCCTGTTTATGTATCCATAATAGGAGGTTTCCTTTTCGAGGCATATGGTGGCGAACCCATCGTGAAAATCGCCGCTTATATAACCGGGTGCTGTAGCGGGCCGCCTGAACAGGAGCTTACCGTGGGTATCGATGAGGCCTTCATCGCTGTCGTCGTTTCTACGACGCCCCTTGATGGACACGAGGGCCAGTCCATTGACAAAAGGCTTGATCTCCTCGTATTGATCGATGGGCACAATAGTGTGGCCGAGGGTATCGAAAACAGCGGCCCGGGGGTAGGTGTATTTGCGGCTGTTGTAATTGTATTTTTCAGCAATGATGACATTACCTTCATAAGCATTCATGCGCCAGTAAACGGTGTCGATGATCAATTGGCGGGAAGGAATGTCGAGCAGACCGTTGCTCCTGGATCTGGTCTCCACAATGGCTTTGGTGGGACTGATGAAAACAATGGATTGGAAGACGGGTGGAAACAAGGCCTGGCCGGTGTGATCGATGAGAAAGGGCTGGCCTGCTTTGGTGACGATGGCCAGGCCATTCAAAAATGGGCCAGCCTTGTCGAAGGCGGGCGGTATCTGGTATTGACCTTTGGTGTTGATGTATCCATACAAGCCATTTTCCCGCACAGCGGCAAGGCCTTCGGAAAATTCACAGGCAGCATAATAAATGGGCGGTATGATGATCTGCCCCCGTGCATTGATGTAGCCGTTTTTGCCGTGCTGCTGAATGGCGAACAGGGTATCCTGTTGGGCGGTGGCGCCCAGGCTGGTGAGTATGATGAATAGGAGGAGGAAGTTTTTGAGCATGTGGTGGTTTTGTGAAAGATGCATGATGAATTGGATTTGCACATTACTCAGGCCCCAACCTCAGCCCGCAGGAAAAGTAGAAAAGTTTGCGGATGGTAAACTGACCGGGATTGACAGTACCCCGGATGGTATTGCTGTACAGGATCTTTTCCTGGCCGGGATGGGCAGGATCAAGATACTTCAATTGGGCGCGGATGAGTGTGCTGTCGGCCCCGTCGTACCGGGGTATCACAAAGGACCAGTATTTGCGAGGCGGCATTTTGTACCCATTGACCGCGAAGGTTCATGTAGCCCTGGTAGCGTTTGCGACGCGCTTTGATGCGGGCCTGTATCAATCCGTCGTAAAAGCACTCGTCCAGTTCTACGCTTTTATCGACCTCACGCCGGAACAAAAGCCGGCCGGTGCTGTCGATGGCGCCAATGGTATTGGCTGTTTTGTTGGTATCATCGATGTGGACCAGAGCCACGCCCTGGTGAAAAGAATTGATGCAAGTATATCTACCGGGTGGCACGATGAGGCGGCCGGTTGTATCCAGGACGGCATCGGTCTTGTCTTTTGTGGTGGCCAGCAACCACCGGCCTCCGGTCAGAAAAAGATAATCCCAGGCGGTATCGATCAGGATCTTTCCAGAGGCCATGTCGATAAGCCCCATCTTGCCATTCAGGTTGCTGACAATGGCTTTGGCAGGACTGATAGCCCGGAAGAACCAGTATACAGGGGGGAGTAAACGCTTACCGGTGGGGTCGATGACAAAGACATGGCCATCGATAATGACACGGGCCATGCCATGCTGAAATTCACCGGCCTCTTCGAAAGCCGGCGGGATGACGTATTGGCCTTTGGTGTCGATGTATCCATATAGGCCGTTCTCGCGCACGGCGGCCAGTCCTTCGCTGAACTCATTTCCCTCGTGGTAGATTGTGGGAATGGTGATCTGCCCGGCGGTATTGATATAGCCAACTTTGTAATTGCGGATGATCTTGTGCAGGGTGTCTTGCCTGGCGAGGGTGACCAGGGTGAGGAATAAAAATGCGCACAAGAGGAAAGGGGCTTTTTTCATTGCGGGGTTTTGAAACAGACGCGCAGCGCATGGGCATCACACGGGAGCTTTCAAAACAGGATGCTGCAGGGTGGTAAGATACTGAAAGGGAATATGTGGTAAAAGGGTTTTGGAATTATTTAACGATCGCAGGGGGCTACTGCAAGACTTTCAGCCGTCAATACACCCATTGTGTTTCTCCTGTCTACTTTGTATCTTGGCGGAAACCCTGACCTAACGCTGATGCCTTATATTTATTACGTTTTACTGGTGCCCACTACAATCCTGGCAGCTATGCTGCTCACGGTACTGTTACATGAACTGGGCCATGCGATCCCGCTCTTGCTGCTATCGAAGGGGACTGTTGGCATTTATATCGGTTCAAATGGTGATGCCCGTCAATCTATCCACCTACGGCTCGGCAGGCTGGAAGTTTTTTGTACATATAACCCGCTTTTGTGGCGTTATGGGAACTGCCGGCCACCTGCCGAACCATTTTCCATTTTTGCTCAGATCGTATACACTTTAACTGGCCCGCTGGTTTCGGCTGCCAGTACGATCGCCTGTTGGTTTTTACTTTCTCAACATGAGGAGGAAGGCATGGTCAAATTTTTCATTGAGTGCATGTTGTTCTTTTCTTTTATTACCACCCTTTTTACGCTGGTGCCAAGAGGGAATGCAGCCTATACTACGGAGGGGGTGTCGTATGGAAATGACGGGTATGAAATTGTTGGATTATTAAGCAGGTCCATGACGCCTAAAGCCATTGTGCAAATAGAGCAGGACCTGGCCAATGAGCAATATCAACGTGCTGCTGATGGCGTAGACCAACGCTTTGCGCTCGGGAAAAAAAGTCGCCGTATCTATCGTCTTGGTATTTATGCGCATATCCAACTTAAAAACTACACGCGTGCGCTGGAACTCACGCAATTGCTAAGTGCCCGCTATACTCCTGATAAAAATGATCTTTACCAACTGGGGTATATCCACACTTTTCTTAAAAACTTCGACCTGGCCCAGCAATACTATCAAGAAGCGCTTGATAAGGCGCCGAATGATCCCTATGCGCTAAACGGTAAAGGGTATATCCTGGCGCTGCGTGGTCATCATGCCGAAGCCATCAACTGCCTGGACAAGGCCATCCAGGCATCCCATGACTTTGCTCATGCGTATTGCAACCGGGGTTATTCAAAGATCAACAGTGATCAATTGGAATCAGGGCTGCAGGACATCAATCATTCGTTGAAACTGGATAATAAAAATGCCTATGGCTACAGAAACCTGGGCATTTATTACCGACTGAACAATGAATGGGAGCAAGCTGAAGGGTTATTCAAAAAGGCAAAAGAACTTGATCCTGATATGGACGGGATAGATGGATATCTGCGGGAGATGGAGCAGCTCAGGAGTTAAATGGTGTCGTTCTCCGCTGCTGGACCAGGGCTCCCTACTTCAACTACCAGCAAAAATGCCCCTCCGGTACAATCAACCGGCAAGGGCATACACCTGCTATTATGAAAAAAGAATAGACTACTGAATCGAGATACTGAGGGCAGCGACGATTACCATCACGTCGATCAGCACACTTAAAAAGAATATGGGTATGGTTATTTTAGTGGGCAGGGCGGCCAGGTTCACAATGAGTGAGATGGCCATGGCGAACAGGGTGGCCATGAACAGGAAAAGGTTCATGCCGGTAAAGGCCACGATAAGCAAGATAGAGAGTGGTGTGAGCACACAACCAAAGCCGCCGAGTGCCAGGGCCAGCCACAAAAGCCGGCTTTCCTGCTGGGCATCGGCCCAGTTGATAAAACGGGTGAACAAAGAATTGCCTTTGGCAGGTATTACATAGGAAGACTGAACGGTGGAAGGATGCATTGTAGTTGACATAACGGTTCGTTTTTTACAGGGTAAAGGTCGTACGGAATGGCTGGGCGGGAAATGACGATGGTTTGGCGGGGAGATGATCTTTGTCAGGTGGGGGGAATAAAGGCAACGAGGCATCAAGGCAGCGAGGCAACGAGAGACGAGCGAGCGTAAACACCGACATTATTTTTTCCCCTACATTTGTCGGGCTTAGTCATATTGTATACCAAATCAACTCATTCATGTCTCTTCAACACATTGCTGTGATCGGCGCGGGTACTATGGGCAATGGTATCGCGCACGTGTTTGCACAAAACGGATTTAAAGTGAACCTTATAGATGTTAACGGCGCACAGCTTGAAAAAGCAGTGCAGACGATCGGCAAAAACCTGGACAGGCAGGTAGGCAAGGGTACGCTCACAGAAGAACAGAAGCTGGCCACGCTGGCCAATATCACCACGCATACTGACCTGGCGGCAGGGGTACAAACTGCGGAACTGGTAGTGGAAGCGGCTACGGAGAACATTGACCTCAAACTAAAAATATTCCGCCAACTGGATGAGGCGGCGCCTGCCGGGGCGATCCTGGCCACGAATACTTCGTCGATCTCTATTACGAAGATTGCTGCGGTAACCAAACGCGCCAACAAGGTGATCGGTATGCACTTCATGAACCCGGTGCCGGTGATGAAGCTGGTGGAGATCATCAATGGCTATGCCACGGATAAAGCGGTGACGGATGTGATCGTATCGCTGAGCAAGCAACTGGGCAAAGTGCCCTGTGTGGTGAATGATTATCCGGGCTTTATTGCCAACCGCATCCTGATGCCGATGATCAATGAAGCGATCTATAGTTTGTATGAAGGGGTAGCGGGTGTGGAAGGGATTGACACGGTGATGAAGCTGGGCATGGCGCACCCGATGGGGCCTTTGCAACTGGCTGATTTTATCGGACTGGATGTATGTTACTCTATATTGAATGTGCTGTATGAAGGATTTGGCAATCCTAAATATGCGCCTTGTCCGCTGTTGACGAATATGGTGACGGCAGGTTATTTGGGTGTGAAGAGTGGAGAAGGATTTTATAAGTATACTTCCGGAAGTAAGGATTTGGTCGTAAGCGAAAGGTTTAAATAAATAGCCGGGAAGGCGAAGGGTCCGGAAGACCGGAAGTCGGTAAGTCCGGAAGTAATACAGAGCAAAAGGGCTTTACTTGCGGACTTTCGGTCTTTCTGACTCACGGTCTTTTAACTTACACTTTCTTCACCTCTACTCCTCTGAGATCACCCAGCCGGTACAGGGCTTCCTGCATGCGGGCTTTGGAGATGCCGATACGCAGGTGGCAAAACAAGCCAAGGTCCTGCTCGAGGATGGTGCAGTTCATTTGCTTGACGACCATCATCACTTCATTCATTTGTGAGTAATCGAAGTTGACGGTATACGGCACTTCGATAAATCGCTGGGTGGCGGGCATTACCTGGAGCACCATGGAAGCAGCGCTCTTGTACGCATTGATAAGACCGGGTACACCGAGTAAGGTGCCGCCAAAATAACGCACCACCACGATGAGTACATTGGTGAGTTCTTTGCTGTCGATCTGCCCCAGGATGGGCTTACCGGCGGTGCCGGAAGGTTCGCCATCATCGCTGACGCGGTAAATATTTTTATCGGTACCAATACGGTAGGCAAAGCAATGGTGGGTAGCTTTGGGATGTTCTTTCTTCACTTCCTCCAGGCGCTGCTTAAACTCCTCAATAGCATTGATGGGAAATGCAAAAGCAATAAACTTACTGCCCCTGTCTTTAAACTCGGCAGTGGCGGGTTTTTCCACGGTATAATAAAAATCCTGCTCAATCATGGTTGTCATATGTTTTGATCCCGCTCTTTGTGCTTCTTAAGGCAGCTTAGCTTCTTTTGATGATCTGTATCGTATCTGTTGCTACTTGTTGTGTTTGTACCAGGGTGCCTGCACTCAATACGGGTGCTGCTATACCTCCTTCCACAAATAAGGTATTGTTGGTAATGATCCTGGCTTCGTCCCAATAGTCTTCATCGATAAAGGATTGTAATAACTGGGCTCCGCCTTCCACCAGCACGCTCAATATCTTTTGCTGATACAGGGCATTGGCGATCTGGTGTACGAGGCTCACGTCCTTTGTGACCTGGTAATACAAGAGGTTGTCCTGCTGCTCGTGTTGTATGGAATTGAAAACGATGGTCCTTACTTTCTTATCAAACAAGTTCAGGGAAGGGGGCAGGCGCAGGTCCATATCCACTACCAGTCTTACGGGATCGGGGCCGGTCCACAAGCGGGTATTGAGTTGCGGATCATCGAAGCGGGCGGTATTGGTGCCCACAAGGATGGCAGCTTCTTCGCTGCGCCACTGGTGCACGAGGCGGTTGGTCAATTCGCCACTGATGTGGAGGCGGGAATGATCCAGATTGCCGATGCGTCCATTGGCGGTTTGGGCCCATTTGAGAATAATATAAGGCCGGTGATGCTGGTGAAAAGTAAAGAATCGTTTGTTCAGGTCGGTGGAGGCCTGTTCCAATACGCCCAGGGTGACGTTGATACCGGCGGCCTGCAATTTTTCGATGCCCTTGCCATCGACCTCTACAAAGGGATCGCGGCAACCGATGACGACCCCGGGTATGCGGTGGCGTACGATGAGGTCGGCGCATGGGGGTGTTTTGCCATGATGGGCACAGGGCTCCAGGGACACGTACAAGGTAGATTGGGGGATGAGGTGCCTGTCGGCCTCTGCCACGGAATCAATGCAATTGGGCTCGGCATGGGGCCCGCCATACTGCCGGTGAAACCCCTCGCCGATGATGCGGCCCTGGTGCACAAGCACGGCTCCCACCATGGGGTTGGGCGCTGTGTGGCCGGCGGCCTGACTGGCCAGCTCCAGGCAACGGTGGAGGTATGTTTCGTGGGTTGTCAATAGTGAATTGTCAATGAGGCGCAAAGATAACGGATTGAGGGCAGCTGTGAGCCTGGAAAGCCAGCTTCGAGCCACGAGCGGCGAGCTTCGAGCCGTTTGCTTCGATGCCTTACCTTTGCGCGCATGACGATCCAGCAGGCACATCAGCAGTTAAGGGTGCAGTTACAGTCGATTTATGATCCGCGGGAGGCGGGCAATATTGCCAATTGGGTCATGGAAAGTGTTACGGGACTGGAACGGATGGACCGGCTGCTGCGTCAATATGATCCGCTTTCGCCTGCCCAGGGATATACACTGGCTACTTACACTACTGCACTGCTGGACCATGTGCCGGTGCAATATGTGTTGCATGAAGCCTGGTTTTACGGACTGAAGCTGTATGTGGATGAGCAAGTGCTGATACCACGACCCGAGACGGAAGAACTGGTGCATTGGATCGTATCGGACCTGGACCAGGGTGCTATCCAAAGCAGGTTCACGAATTTTGACGTTATTCCGCTCACGTCGGCACAGGTGTTGCCTACCTCGGATTTTCTACCGGCGTCGCCCCATGCAAAGGATTTTCATTTCCCCCATCTTCGCATCCTGGATATTGGCACGGGCAGCGGGTGTATCCCCATCGCTTTAAAAAAAGCACTGCCTGTGGCGGAAGTACATGCCTGCGATGTAAGCCCCGGTGCGTTGCAAGTGGCCCGAAAGAATGGTACGACGCATGAAGCTGCCATCGAATGGCGCCTGGCAGATTTCCTGCGATCCTACGATTGGGACCTGCTGCCAAGGGTAGATATCATCGTCAGCAACCCACCCTATATCCCGGTGAAAGACAAGGAAACGATGCATACCAATGTATTGGAGCATGAGCCGCACCTGGCATTGTTTGTGGAGAATGATGACCCGCTGTTGTTTTACCGGACCATTGCCCGATTTGCTCAGCAGAAGTTATTGCCGGCCGGCAGTATTTATGTGGAGATACATGAAGATCTTGGTCCTGCTACGGTACAGGTTTTCCAGGAGCATGGATTTGACGCAGTGGTATTGAAGCAAGATATGCAGGGGAAGGACCGGATGATCAGGGCTATGAAAATCAGTTAGGAAGTAATATATTTAAAATTAGTGTTAGGCTACCGAAGACGGCTTCGACAGGCTCAGCCTGACAGCCGTTAAGCTTGACAGTTCCATACAAATTAATTATTGGCACATGTCATTACACAAGAAAGAAAAATTGTCGGGATGGGGTAATTACCCGGTATCGGAATCGTATACGGTGCAAGTGCGGGATGCCGGAGATGTAACGAACACCTTGCAACAAGGCAGCCTGGTGCCGCGTGGGCTAGGCCGCAGTTATGCGGACCAGGCGGTGAATGACAACCACTATGTGGGGGATTGTACGAAGCTCAACCGTTTCCTGGCCTGGGATGCAACAACGGGCATCCTGGAATGTGAGGCAGGGGCGAGCCTGGAAGATATCATCACCAGTTTTGTACCCAGGGGATGGCTGCCGATGATCTGCCCGGGGACTAAGTTTGTAACGATTGGCGGCGCTATTGCGAATGATATCCATGGCAAGGCGCACCATATCGATGGTTCTTTTGTGAACTGTGTGCTTTCGTTTAGGATCCTGCTGGCGGATGGGCGTATCCTGACGGCTTCGCGCACGGAAAACGCGGACCTGTTCTGGGCCAATTTCGGCGGACTGGGCTTGCTGGGTGTGATCCTCACGGCACAATTGCAACTAAGAAAGATAGAGACGACTTATTTCAAGCAAAAGTCGGTTGTGATCAAGGGGCTGGACCATATGCTGGAAGCGCTCGATCAATACGATCATGAATACAATTATTCGGTGGCCTGGATCGATGCGATGGCCAGGGGTACTAAAATGGGCAGCGGGGTGCTTACGCTGGGCAATGCGGCGAAGCTGGCTGAGCTGCCACCCAAACTAAGCACTGATCCTTTGCAACTGCACAAGACGAGTAAACTGACGGTGCCTTTCTTCCTGCCCTCTTTTACGCTCAACAACTTTACGGTGAAAGTGCTGAACCGGGTGATCGCTTTTGTGCAGAACTCACCGAAGGAATTTATCCATTACGAGAAGTTCTTCTTTCCGCTGGATGCGATCAACCACTGGAACCGGGGTTATGGCAAGCGGGGTTTTGTACAATACCAGTTTGTGATACCGGAAGAGAATGGCCGCAAAAACCTGGCGGAGATACTGGACATGATCGCGCAAAGTGGCTGTACGCCCTTCCTCAACGTATTTAAAAGAATGGGGGATGGACAGGGGCTCCTCTCCTTCCCTTTCAAAGGTTATACGCTCGCGATTGATTTTCCGGTGACGAATGCCTTGTTTGCTTTCACGCCTAAGCTGGATGCTAAAGTGCTGGATGCGGGCGGACGGCTGTATCTCGGTAAAGATGGGTTGCTGAATGAAGGGATGTTTAAGGCGATGTATCCGCAGTATACGGAATGGCTGGCAGTGAAAAGGAAGTATGATCCGGAGGGGAAGTTTGATTCGAATATCGGGAGGAGGATAGGACTCACGAAGTAGTGTATACGTTAACTTAGATGGGCACAAGTATCCCGTCGCGCATGGCCTATTGGTCATAGCTCACGACTCCCCCTACTTCACATTGGCTACTACTTTGGCGCCTACGCTTTTTGAGATGCGCATGATGCGGAAGATCTCGCCCCAATAGGCGGTGGTATCGGCATTGATAACCACCACAGGGGTATCTACATTGAGTTTGAATTTGGCGATCTCGGCTCTGAGCAGGGTATCGAACAACATGGGATCGGCTTTTTTGGTGCCGATGTAGAACTGCTGGGCATTGTCGATAGAGACGGTAATATGTTGTTTGGCCTTGGTATCTTTTGTACCACGGGGGTTGTTGACCTTTACAATATTGGGATTGGCAATGGTGGAAACGATGAGGAAGAAGAACAGGAGGATGAACAGGATGTCATTCAAGGCTCCTGCATGCAGTTCCGGATGTGATCTTAACCTGTTTCTTAAGTTCATTCAATATTCTTTTATGAGGTTTTGCCTCCCGCTTGTTGCGGGACAAGCTCTACAGGGCAAATGAAATTCTCTATATTAATTCCTTCTACAAAGCTTTAACCCCTAAAGGGGTTCGTAAACACCTTATCAAACTTTGCAACGGGCTGGGTTAAATCTGATAAGTAAGGCTTCGACAAGCTCAGCCTGACATTTGATATACTCAGCCTTACATTCACATCTACCGCGTGGGCTCTTGCAGGATATCGATGAATTCGGCGCTGGCTACTTCCATCCTGTTCACATTCTTATCGATCTGGGCATTGAGGAAGTTATACCCTACATAGGCCAACAGACCGATGATCAGACCGCTGGCGGAGGTGATCATTTTGGTATAGATACCACCTGCGATCTGGGCCGGGGTAAAGTCGCCGGAAGCATTGATGTTGTAAAACAACTGGAGCATCCCGAAGATGGTACCCAAAAAGCCAAACATGGGGGCGATACCATATACCAGGGACAACATGGACAGGTTGCGCTCCATTTTATAGATCTCGAGTTTGCCCACGTTCTCCATGCTTTTTTCGATGGCATCGATGGGCTTGCCGATGCGTTGTAATCCTTTATCGATCATCCGGGCTACGGGATTGGAGGTGTTTTTGGCCAGGGAGCGGGCTGCGCTCACATTGCCGCTGAATACATTATCCCGGATAATGTTCATGAAATTGGGGTCGATATTACTGGCTTTGCGGATGGCGATGAGTCTTTCGAAGAAGAAAAATACGGCCAGCACCAACAAAAGACCGAGGGGAATCATGAGGGGGCCGCCATGTGCCAGCATCTCCATCACGTTCATAGAAGGCGCAGAACCACTACTTTGCATCACTTGTCTCAGCGAATCCGCAGTTGTATTAACCTGAAGAAAAAACCAATTCATCCAGTATTATTTTAGTGGTGTAAAAGTATCAAATGTGTGCCTAAAACGTTTTTTAGCCGTTAATATTTCTTAAAAGAATGTTATATACATGGACTGGAAGTCAATATAGTCGGGAAGAAATACCAAATAGTCCGGAAGACCGGAAGTCGGAAAGTCCGTAAGCAATCCAGCAGCCAAAGGCTTTTCTTTCGGACTTTCGGACTTACTGACTTTATCAGGTCCCTGCTTTCTTCATCATCATCGCCTGGATCTGCTTCATGGTATGTTCCATACCGTCGGGGCTGCCATCGAGGAAGATGACGTTGCCCTTGCCGTATTCGGCAAAGTTCTTCACGGCTTCGGTCCACATGCTGAATAAGATCACATTGGTATCGAGGTTGGCCTGCTTCATTTGCTCGGCTGCGTGGCTCATACCTTTGGCCACTTCTTCCCGGAACAAAGCCACACCCTGTCCGCGCAATTGAGCGGCCTGGCGTTCTGCTTCGGCAGCGATCTTGATGGCATTGCCTTCTGCTTCGGCAGATTTGGTTTTGGTGATGAGGAGGGCCTGGCCTTCGTTTTCGGCGGCAGCTTTGAGGTTGTTGCTGGCCACTACGCGGCTCATGGAATCGATGATGGCCTGGTCGAAGGTGATATCGTTGATCTGGAGATCCTGCAGGTGGTAACCCCAGGTTTCGAGGAGTTGGTCGATCTGTTCTTTCACGTATTCCACCAGGTCTTTTCGCAGGGCGAGAATTTCTGCCTGGCGTTTGGTGGCCACAAAGGAACGAATGGTGCCTTCGATGGTACGTGTGAGGGCCTGCATGAGGTCGCGCTCGCTGAGGAATTTAAATGCTACTTTTTTGATGGTTTCTTCATCGGCATTCTGCACGGAATAAAGCAACATGCTTTTGAAATACACATTGGCCTGATCGGCGGTTACAGCCTGGAACTCCATTTCCACGGAACGGTTCTGAATGCTGACGCGCTTGGCCACCTTCTCAAAGAAAGGAATCAGGAGGTTTAGGCCAGGACGCACGACGCGCTGGTACTTTCCGAACATGGTGATAACGCCCACAAAACCCTGGTTGATGGTTTTGAGTCCGGCAAAGAGGATTAGCAGGATGATAATGACCCACCAATAGGATTGCAGGTATTCCATATAGCTGAAAATTTTGCTGAAAGTAATACTTTTTACGATCAGAAAAGGGAATTGTAATAAGTGAGCACTTTGTGGCAGTCGTCGACGCTGCGGCATTTAAGGCCTTCTTTTTCGATATAATCAGCTACTTCCTTTTGTTTGTCTTTGAGGGTGGTGAGGAGGGCATCTTTACCAGTCTCGAATTTGGTAATTGTTCCATCGGGCATGCGGAGATGCCAGGTTTCTTTGCGTTTGAAATTGCGGACGATGCTTGACTGGTTGAATTCTTTGTTGTCGGAGTAGGTGATCCTGATCAGTTTGAGCAGGGAGACATGGCCAGAGTCGACCAATTCATAGACTGCTGCGTTGGGGGTATTGAGTGGTTGTGCGGTGGCGCTTTCCAATATTCTTTCGGTATTGTCATTTTCATTGAGTAGTCCCAAAAAGCGGATGCGGCGAACGGGCAGGGCGGCGATCATCTCGGTACCGTCGGGGGCCATGTACAGCAGCTCATTGGTTTGCACATTGAGCTTGACCTTTATTTTGGGATATACTTTTCCCTGGATGGAAGTGAGATCGGCCAGGAAGTAAGCATCGTGGTAAAAGGGGCTGCCTTCGCTGCGGTAGTTGGTCTGGAGGTACATGGGGCGGCCATTGGCATCGCTCATGAAGGGATTGGAGCCAAGTTCGGAAAGCTGTGCTTTTGCTGCACCGGCAACCAGGAGGGCTGTGGACAGGAGGAGGGTTCGTATGTTCATATGAAGTTGATTTGATGGGCAAGGGAACTGTTGCTCCCGAATATAAAAAAGATACCCCGGAACGACGGGTCCCGGGGTATACTTTTTATTTAGCAGTAGTTGACGGTCATGCCTGTTAGTTACTGATCAAGGGGTTGAGCCTTGTTTCATCGGAAGAGATGGGCCAGATATAAGCCGGGCTGCTGGGTGGTATGGCAGACACGGTAAATCCGCCGCTGGTTTTGGTTGGGAAATCCAACCCGAGGCGGAGGATATCGATGCCACGGATGCCTTCGCCGAGGAACTCGATGTTGCGCTCCTGGAGGATGGCATTAATGAGATCGGCGGCGGTTGCAAAGCTGGCTACGGTGTAGGTAGTTGCTTTATCGGAGCGGTTGCGCACTGCATTGAGCAGTTCAACTGCTTTGGCGTCTACTGCTGTGTTGCCACGGGCAGTGGCTTCGGCCAGGTTGAGCAATACTTCTGAATAGCGGATAACGGGCGCCCAGTCGAGCCAGGGGGCACCACCGTTAAACTTCTTCAGGTAGGATTTGGTGTTTGCTGCGGTATCGACCAGTTTGCGGCGGTCATCTGATTTTAACCAATTTGCATCACCAATAACACCGGCGGGATTGAGGGAGAAAATGGCATTACCACCAGAGCTGGCAGGGCGGTAGTAATGTCCCAGTTGGTTTTGGGTGCCGGGTGCATCGTTGTTGGTAAATGGCATGGAGAAGATATTCTCCAGATCGGTGCTGGCGCCACTGAACAGGCTGGTGATATTTGCGGCCAACGCGTTGGCAACGCCTGAAGTAGCTTTGAAGGGCGCAGTAGCGGACACGATCTTATTGGCTTCGGTGATCACTTTGGGATAATCTCTCATGCTGAGGTAGACCCTTGTTTTCAACGAGATGGCGGTATTGCGGTGAGCCCTGGTAGTACGTGCTACGATGTCTGTAACGGTAGTGGCCAGGTTGGTTTCTGCAAAATCGAGGTCGGCCAGGATCTGGGTATATACTTCGGCTACGGTAACGGGTGCGAGTTCATTGAAACCCGGTCCGTTGATACCTTTCAGGCGAAGGGGCAGGCCTCGTTTGCTGCCATTGCCATCCCAATAGGGGCGCGCGTACAATTGTATGAGGCAATAATAACTGAGTGCTCTCAGCAATCTGGCTTCGCCCATGAATTCATTGGCTTTGGCGCCTGCTACTGTTTTACCACCGGCTTCCATTCCATCGAGGAAAAGGTTGGCCCTGTTGATGGTAGTATAGGCATTGGACCAGAGGTTGCGGCATTCATCATCGCTGCTACCCAATGAGAATTCCCAGGGAGCCCGTATGGTAACACGGTTACCATCATCGGAGAGGAAGTTTTCGGGACGGGCATCCTGGTAGAGGAAATACCTGCCACCGAGCAACTGACCGGATTTAATGGCTGAATAAATGCCTTTCACCTGGGCATCGATCCTGTCAAGTGTTTGAAAGGCTGTTTGATCAGACAGGGCGGTGGTAGAAGTGGGGTTCAATGTGCTTTTCTGGCAGGAAAACAAGATCATCGTTAACCCTCCCACGATTGCCAGCTTAAACATATATTTTTTCATTTTGTTCTTTTTAGGTTGTTTGGAGATTAGAATCCTACAGTTAAGCCTACAGTCATTGTGATGGCGTTACCTACTGAGTTACGATCAACACCCTGATTGCCGTTGCCGTTACCGTTGGTAGATACTTCGGGATCGGGGCCTTTGTAGCTGGTGAGGATGCCGAGGTTTTGTCCGCTTACATAGAAGCGTGCGTTACCTATACCCATTTTCTGAGCCAATTTTGCAGGCAGGGTATAACCGAGGGCTACGTTGCGCAGCTTAACAAAATCACCTTTCTGCACATTTTCTGAAATGGGGTTGGCAGAACCGTTGGATACGTTGTCGCCATATACTACGCGTGGGATGTCGGTAATATCACCGGCTTTTTTCCAGCGACGGAGAACGGCTGTTTCGCTGTTCCAGAAACGTTGGTCGCGGATAGATGCCTGGGTACCATTGTATACATAGAATCCGCCCTGGTAAGTGATGAGCACGTTGAGGTCGAAATTCTTGTAGCTAAAGTTGTTGTCGAAACCACCATAGAAGCGGGGGATACTGTTGTACATAGGTACCTGGTCTTTACCGGCGTCGATAGCTGGTGCGATGGTACCATCCAAGTAAGTATAACGTGATCCTGCAGCTGCACCGTGGTTGTACTGTATTTTTTCACCCTTTGCATTTACAAAGATGCGTTGTCCGGTAGCGGGGTTCACACCTGCAGTAGGTATTACATACAGGTAGCTGATGGGATAATTGGGCAGGGTGATGTTTACTGTTTCGAGACCGGTAACGGATACAATGAAAGGTACACCGGGGGCGAGGGCTGTTACTTTATTCTCGTTGTAGGTATAGTTGAATGAAGTAGTCCAGCGGAAATCCTTGTTGGCAATGGGTGTAGCATTCAATGTTACTTCCAGGCCTTTGTTGTACATGGCACCGATGTTGGTCAACGGATTGTTGGGCATACCGGTGGAGGGAGCCATGGGTACGTTGAGGAGCAATCCATCTACATCATTTTTGTAATAGGCTACTTCACCGGTGATCAGGTCGTTGAACAAACCAAAGGTGAAACCGATATCGGTTTTCTTACTGGTTTCCCAGGTAAGGTTGGGGTTACCAGCCTGTGAGAAGGCCAATGTAGCCATTCCATTGTAGGTACCTGCGCTATAGAAAGAGTTGGATGCGAAGTTGCCAATGCCGGAGATGTTGCCGGATGTACCATAGCTACCGCGGAGACGGAACGCGTTTACGACGCGGCTGAGGGGGCTATTGGCGAAGAATTTCTCCTGGGCAATGTCCCATCCTGCAGAAACGCTGTAGAAGTTACCATACTCGAGACCGTCTGCAAATGCAGAGTAGCCATCGCGACGGAAACTACCGGAGAGGAAGTATTTGCGATCATAGTCGTAGTTGAGGCGTGAGAATCCGCTCCAGAGATAGTTTTCTCCGAGTGCCAGGCCAGAGGTATTGTTGACCAGCCACCCACCCTGGATATTGTTGTAGAAGGGATCGCTCAACTGGCTACGGCTAAGGCCATAACCTTCGTTGGTAGTACGCTGTTGTTCGGTACCTGCGAGCAATGAGATGGTATGCTTATCGAAGAAGGTATGGTCATACTGGGCGGTAGTGGTCCACACCCAACGTTTGTTCTTTTGGAGGTTGCCAAAAACGGAACCAGTGGGGAAACCGTCGCCGATGAGGGGAATATTGTAACCTCTGTTGTCTACATTGAGGTAATCGATACCGTAATTGGTGCGGAGTGTAACATCGGGAATGGGTTTCAACTGCACGTATACATTACCCTGGATGTGATCGTTCTCTGCATTGGAGTAGTTGTTGTCGATAATGGGAACGGGATTCCAGAAACCGATGGTTTCTTTGTTGTTCATGGCTCCGATGGCGTTGCCATTGGTGTTGTAGGTGCCATCGTTCTTGTAAGGTGATACGTTGGGGGGCAAGGTGAGGGCCAAACGGGCCAGACCGGCTGATGCGAAAGCTGCTCCTGGCAGTGAGCCTGAGTTGGCAGCTGCTTTGTTGAGCTCATTGGAGTAGTTGGCATTCATACCAGCAGAGAGGATCTTGTTGACACGGTGGTCTACATTGAAACGAATATTCTTGCGGTTGAAGGAGTTCTTCAGGATCATACCCTGCTGATCGGTAAGGCCGGCAGAGAAGTAGAAGGTAGTGGCATCGCTTCCGCCGGAAATGCTTACGTTGTGGCTATGTGAGAAGCCTGTGCGGTAAGCATAATCATACCAATTGGTATTGATGTCTTTTCCATCGGGACCGGGGGTGGGCAGGTAACGGGGAGCTGCCGGTACAGGCAGGTTGGCCAGGCCTTCGTTCTTAATTTCCATGTATTGATCGGCATTCATCATATCCCAGAGGCGTGTAGCTTTTGTCCAGCCAGCCCAGCCATCGTATACAACTTTGGCTTTGCCTCTTTTACCTTTTTTGGTGGTGATCAATACAACACCATTGGCGCCACGGCTACCATAGATGGCAGTAGCAGCTGCATCTTTCAGGATATCCATGCTTTCGATATCGGCGGGGTTGATGCTCGCAAGTGCATTGGAAGCAGCGAGTGTACCGCTCACATCACCGGTGAAGGTAGGCACGCCATCTACTACGATGAGGGGATAGGTGCTGAGGTTGATGGAGTTGGTACCGCGTATGCGAAATACGGGTGGGTTATTTACTACACCATTGGGTATGGTGATCTGCACACCGGCAGCACGACCACCCAATGATGCGTCGAAGCTGGGTGCTGGTTTATCGGCAATAGCCGAGCCTTTTACGGTAGTAATATTAGCAGTAACGGAAGATTTCTTTTGTGTACCATAACCTACTACGACTACTTCCTGTAGTTCTTTATCTAAAGATTTCAGTGAAACATCGATGGTGGTCTTGTTGCCAATATTAATCTCTGCAGAACTAAGACCAATGGAAGAAATAACCAGTACTTTGGCTGAGGCAGGAACGGTGATGGAAAAAGCTCCTTCACTATTGGTAGTAGCACCGGTATTACTACCCTTGATCATAACTGAGGCGTTGGGGATGGGACCGCCTTTTTCATCTGTTACTTTACCGGTGATTACCCGGTTCTGGGCGAACAGCGAGCCGGTTAGCAGCAACATGCTGACTACAAACATCAGCGTTTTTCTCATGCTCATTACGTTTCGTATTTAGAAATGATTAAAAACTAAGTCGTAAAATATCCTGCTATGCCCCACTACCAGGCATAGGTTTCCTGCACACTGACAACCGGTCAGCATTACACGCAATAACTATTTTCATGGCTTAAGCAACGCGGGACAACCTCCCGCAGGTGAGGATACGTACACTTACACGCTGCCGTATGTACGGGCAGGGTAATCATTTCTATTTGTATGTCATGGCTAAAACAGGAACTATCCTGTGAAAAGATGCACCGGAACCTTACCGGCTGATCAGGAATCAGCTGGTACGAATGTTTTGAGAATTCATGGCTAAATTAATCTGGGGGCATCCCTATTGAGGGGAGCGGTGTAACCGGATCTGGGAATTGATGTTGGATTTACTGGCAGGGAATCTGTAAATCATAGTAAAGTAGGTGTGTCCAGCCAGTTAGTGTTGGTGTTTTTCTCATGTGTTGCGCGTTTTCAAAAAGTCGTTATCTAATTGTTAACCGTTCTATGACATCAAATCTAATAGTCATGCTGCACAAAAAAAATTTTTTGCTCCTATTATTATATATATAATTGTATTCAATATATCCGCTGAAGAATCATTTCATTACGACAGAATTCGTAAAAAGCAGGCCGAAACACTGCCTGTACACAGTTATTATGCAGCAACATTATACATTAATCATTGTGGGGGGCGGCCCGATTGGGCTTGCCTGTGCGCTGGCTGCACAAAAAGCCGGGTTGGATTACCTGGTGCTTGAAAAGGGTTGTTTGACAAATTCCCTTTATAATTATCCATTAAATATGACTTTTTTCTCCACGTCGGAAAGGTTGGAGATCGGTGGAGTGCCTTTTGTGTCGAATAATGTAAAGCCAACGCGGCCGGAAGCGCTGGAGTATTACCGGCGGGTGACGCTGTCGAATGGGCTCCAGGTGCATTTGCAGGAGGAAGTGAAGGGAGTTGAGCGGGAAGGGAGGCAATACCGGGTGAACACGGTGCATCGCTCTTATACGGCAGTGCACCTTATTATTGCCACGGGCTTTTATGATATTCCGATTACGCTGAATATTCCGGGTGAGGAACTGCCCAAGGTGGTGCACTATTATAAGGAGGCGCATTTCTACGCGCTACAAAAAGTGGTGGTGGTAGGCGCCAGCAATTCTTCGGTAGACGCTGCGCTGGAAACCTGGCGCAAAGGGGCTGAAGTGACGATGGTGGTACGGAAAGAAAAAATAGGTGACCGGGTGAAATACTGGGTAAAGCCAGATATGGAGAACCGTATCAAGGAAGGGAGTATTAAGGCGTATTTCAATTCTACATTGAAGGCGATCCGGGAAAAAGAAGTAGATATACAAACACCGTATGGTGTAGAGACGATTGAGAATGACTTTGTGATTGCGCTAACGGGCTACCAACCGAATTTTGATTTTCTGCGCCGGGCAGGTATTCAGTTGTCGGATGATGCGCTGTTGCTACCCAGTTATAACCCGGATACGATGGAAACGAACCTGCCCAATGTGTACCTGGCGGGTGTAGTATGTGGTGGTATGAATACGCATGTGTGGTTTATTGAGAATTCGAGGATACATGCGGAGAAGATCGTGAAAGCGATTGTGGAGAAGGGATGAGTCACTATTCTTTCCTATATACATATACTTCTACTCTTCTGTTCTGTTGGCGGCCTGCGGGGGTTTTGTTGCTGCGTACAGGTTTCAGGAACGCATAACCGCGCGTGGTGAAATTGATCTTCCCGGGTGGTAATTTATCTTCAATATATTCCTGCACGGCCAGGGCGCGGTTGATTGAGAGCTCCTGGTTGTAGGCCAGTTTGCCCACGCTATCGGTATGCCCTTCTATGACCAGGGAGTCGACTTTGAATTTGCCAAGCTGGTTGGAAAAACTATCCAGCAAGCGGTAGCTTTTGGGGGAGAGCTGGTAACTGGCGGTAGCGAAAAAGATATCGGGAATGATGAGGGTATCGATGCGTTGGCGGGGAGGGATCGGCCTGTTGGTCGTTTTGGGCAGCGGGACAATGGCGGGTGGATTTTTGGTACGGGCATATACCTGTCTTTTGAGCATTTCATGTCGCTGGTTCTCATTGTAGCTATCGGCTGCTACGCTATCGGCCTGGGGGCATAGGCGCTCTTGTTTATCCAGGGGGATAAGGGATACTTCATCGAGGTAGAAATAGAAATCGCGGTTGAAATCGGGGCTACCCCGGAATTTGTATTCTTTGCGGTTGAAACTGCCAATGGTCATAAATCCTTCTTCGCCGGTGGCGGTGTAGATGAGTCTCACTTTTTGCCAGTAATTGGGATCAGCCTCCAATGTGTCCAATGCGTTCACTGACCAGAGCTGAGGCTGGAGGAGCTTGAAGTTTCTTTTTTCATACAGGAAATCGCCTGGGCTAAAATACACGCCCACGCTATCGAGTATATCGTGCCGGGAGCGCAGGTAAAAGGTAAGCTGGTATTGATGGCCGGATTGCAGGCCACAGAGCAGGCGGGTACGGATGAAATTGTGTACGCCCTGCTGATACGCGGTACCTGCTGCCAGGCCTATGAAATGGGTGCCTTCATAAGCTTTGCCGGGTGTATAATAGTAATAATTGGCCCACATGGAATTGGCCATCCAGGCTTCGGGGGCGCAATTGTGCTTGTATTCCACACAGATGTTCTCGTCTTCAAAGCCACCGTTGGCAATGAGGTTTTGTGTGTAAGCGCCTAAAGAAGGAAGGACTAACACAAAGAGCAGGGTTAGCTTTTCCAAGCGCTGAAGAAGTCCGAAAGTCCGGAAGACGGAAAGTCCGTAAAAACCTTTTGACACGGCGTATCGCATAGGTACGTGTTCTATGAACATACTTTGTTGACGAGTGAAACGGTCAAAAAGGTTGGGAGCCGGAAAGACAAGAAGTCAGGAAGTCCGAAAGTCCGAAAGTCCGAAAGTCCGGAAGTCCGAAAGTCCGGAAGACGGGAAGACGGGAAGTAGGGAAGTAAACATGGAAACTACTGCATTACTTACGGACTTTCTGACTTTACTGACTTGCGGACTTTACTGACTTATGGACTTCTCTTCCCATATCATGGCCAGGTGCACGATGGTTTCCACGCTCTTCTGCATGTCCTGTACGCTCACGTATTCGTGCTTGCCGTGAAAGGCCATTTCACCGGTGAATAGATTGGGGCAGGGCAATCCCATAAAGGACAAGCGGGAACCGTCGGTACCGCCGCGGGCGCTCATTTCAATCACGGGCACGCCAGCGCGCTCAATGGCTTCGATGGCATATTGTGCTACCTGGGGGTGATTGTCGAGCACCTCTTTCATGTTGCGGTACTGCTCTTTCACTACAAAGTCGGCTTTGGCGCCAGGGAATTTGCTGAGGGCCAGTTCGAGTTCATCGCGCAGGGAGTTTTCATAAGCGGCCAGCTTGTGGGTATAGAAGTCGCGAATAATGAATTGCAGGGTCACTTTTTCTGTGATGCCTTCGATGTGCACGGGATGTACAAAGCCGTAACGGTCTTCGGTGGTTTCGGGGGACCAGGCATCTTTGGGCAGCTGTTCGAGAAAGTATGCTGCCACTTTGATGGCATTCACCAGCTTGTCTTTGGCATAACCGGGATGGGCGCTGATGCCATGAAAGGTAATGGTAACGGCATCGGCAGAGAAGGTCTCGGCTTCGAAAGAACCGCGCTCTCCCCCATCGAGGGTATAGCCGAAATCGGCGCCTAGCTTTTGGAGGTCTGCTTTATCGACGCCACGTCCTATTTCTTCATCGGGGGTAAACAATATTTTAATGGTACCATGTTTTACTTCGGGATGGGTGACGAGGAACTTTGCCATGTCGATGATCACGGCGATGCCTGCTTTGTCGTCTGCGCCGAGTAAGGTAGTACCGGAGGCGGTGATGATGTCTTCACCAATCTTCTTGCGCAGGTAGGGATGATCAACAGGGGAAATCACCTGGGTAGTATCATCGGGCAATACGATATCGCCGCCATCATAGCTGGCATGTACGATGGGCTTTACGCCAGCGCCTGTACAATCGGGCGCGGTATCCATGTGGGCGCAGAAACAGATGACGGGCACCTGCTTTTCGGTGTTGGCAGGAATGGTAGCGTATACATAACCGAACTCATCGAGGTGGGCATCTGTTATGCCTATTTGCTGCAGGTCCTGCACAAGCAGGCAACCCAGAGTTTTTTGCTTCTCTGTAGAAGGGAAGGTGGTGGACTGGGGATCGCTCTGGGTGTCTATCTGCACATAGCGTATAAAATTTTCCTGTACTGTAAAGGGATATTTATCGAACATGCCATTGTATTTTTGGCAAGATATACTTTTATGGCATTACCTAACTATCCTTCACCCGCCATTAAACAGGGCTGGGTGCGGGCAATCGTTTTTTTTATTGTTTACCTCGGTACCTACTTCCTGGTGAGTGCTTTAGGGGGTGTAGTGTGGGCGCTGCAACAGGCGCCAGGCGCTACAACGGACCTGCTGCACAACCGGTCGTTCAATATCCTGTTGTTGTTGGTCAATGGCCTGGTATCGATCGGGCTGGCTTTTATTTTCCGGCGCTTTATCGACCGGCGGTCGATCAGGAGCATGGGATTTGGCTGGAAGGGGCGGCAGCGGAGTGCCTGGGCAGGCTTTGTACTGGGTATTATCATCCTGGGGGTAGGCTCGCTCCTACTCTATTTTACGCAACATATCGACTGGGTGGATACGCGGCTGGATATGGGGGCTATTGGTGAGGGGCTGGGCTTGTTTCTGCTGACGGCGCTGGGTGAGGAAATTATCTTCCGGGGTTATGTGCTCAATAATTTGCTGGACTCTATGAATAAGTGGACGGCCCTGGTGGTGGTATCGTTGTTGTTTGCGCTGGTGCACCTGGGAAACGCGGGCCTCAACCCGGTAGGGATATTGAACCTGGTGGCGGGCGGTGTATTGCTGAGCATCAACTATATCTTTACGCGCAACCTGTGGTTTTCTATCTTCTTCCATTTTAGCTGGAATTTCTTCCAGGGAGTGGTATTGGGCTATGAGGTGAGCGGGCTGGACATGCAACCTATCTGGCATATGGAGCGGAAAGGGGACGATTTGCTGACGGGCGGGGCTTTTGGCTTTGAGGGGTCGGCGGTGGCTACTGGTTTACTGCTGATGGCGATTTTTTTGTGTCTGCAAAGGAAATGGTGGGATGGTGCAGGGCTTCGACAGGCTCAGCCTGACAGGAACCCTTCGACGGGCTCAGGGTGACATAAAAAAGGTCCCGCTGAAGCGGGACCGACCATCTGACTATCACTACTAAGATGGTGATTATTTTCCTTTGGCTGCTGATCTCTTTTTGGCGGTGGTCTTAGCCGGAGGGGCCGCTTCTTCGGGTGTTGCCACTACCTCATCAGGATAAACGGTCTTACCCAGGGGGATGGCCAGTTTATCGAAGATGTTGGGCAACAGGTAGGCCACGCTTTCCATGGAATTGTGGCTTACATCCACAAATTTCCAGGTTTCGCCTGCATCCAGGGATTGACCTACCAGGTAAGAAGTAATGATGGCTTTTTTGTCGTTGATGAAGGTATTGCGCACCTTTTCAACCACGCATTGCCACTGATCGATCTCGTTGAGCATTCCAATAATACGCACGGTTTCGGGCTTTTCTTCCAGTTTGGGCTCATTGCGGAAGTAAATGAGCACAACACGTTCCTTAAACTGCACGGGACCGCCATAATACTTGATGGCAGAGGGGCAGCTTAGGTCCATGAATGTTTTCCAGTCCTGGTAAAAATTAGCCTTCACAATACTGTCTGCATACTTAAGGGCATTGCGGGTAGCAATGGCGGTATCAGACTCCTGGGCGCTGGCAAATTGGGTACTTAGCAGCAGCAATGATCCAAGAATAGTGGTGTAGATGACTTTCATAGGGTATAAACTTTGGAGCCAAAATATAAAAAAGCCCGGTAAGTTCATACCGGGCTTTTACTATAGTAAAATGCAGTTTTCTGCACAGAAAATCAAGGGATTAAGGCATAATAATGCGGGAAGCGCCGCCGCCGATGGCTACGAGCTCGAGATCGAAGATGAGGTCTTCGCCTGCCAGGGGGTGGTTGGCATCGAGGATCACGCTTTCTTCTTTGATGTCGATGATGGCAACAGGGATGACCTGTCCTGAACCATTGGTCATGTTGAGGCGCATGCCCAGTTCGGGCTTCATGTCTTCGGGGAAATTGGCTTTGGGGAATTCTACCAGCATACCGGGATCTTTGGGGCCATAAGCCTGATCTACGGGTATCTGGATGGTCTTTTTCTCGCCTACGGCCATACCGGTTACGCCAGTATCAAATCCGGCGATCACAGAACCACTGCCCACTTCAAATTCGAGTGGCTCACGGCCTTCGGAAGAGTCAAATGTAGTTCCATCAGTTAAACGGCCATGGTAGTGAACTTTTACTGTGTCACCAGCTTTTACTTGTTGCATCACAAATAGTTTTATAATAAATTTTTTAAACTGCAGTCACCACCTCATTTCTAATCGGCCACGACAAGAAAAAAGACCGGTTACCTGGGCAAAGTAAAGGATAAAAAACCATTCGGGATGGAGAATTTCCGAGGGCGGGAACTGGGATTTAGCATTTAGGATCTAGCCTTTAGCATGGCTACGGCGGTTTGTACAACCAGATTAAATTTAGGTTACCTGAAAGACAGGAGTTAGCTGTTAGGAGTTAGCTGTTAGCTATTAGGTGTTAGGTGATGAGGACTGAGTAGAAGGCAACGGCGGGCGGGGAACGATCGTCTTACCAGGGACAGCCCCGAAATCGGGAAACCTGTACGCACAAAAAACTATCTTTGAGTTTCAATTACTTACCCTGTTATTCATTGAATTGAACGCTATGAACAAATTTCTTATAGGATTAATGGCCTGTGGTTTTGCGTTGGGCTCGGCTACGCTGCCCTTCCGGGAGAGTCCGGAGGCTGGAGCCTGGTGTAGAGAGGCGGAAGTCTGGAGTTCAGAGTCCGGGGTCCTGAGGCCGGAGGCCGAAGGACTGAAGCCGGTGGTTGGAAGCCAGCGGTTTGAAGGTCAACATTCCGACACAGACATCATTACTGGCGCTGAGAGGCTGGACCAATACCTGCCCCGCCTGCAGGGAAAACGGGTGGCGGTCTTCGCCAATCATACTTCTGTTGTTGGTAACAAGAATATCGTGGATGTGCTGAAAGAAAAAGGGGTCAACATCACGGTGATCTTTGGTCCTGAACATGGGTTCCGTGGTACGGCGGATGCCGGTGAAAAAATAGGCAATTATACGGATGCGCAAACGGGTATACGGGTGGTATCGCTCTATGGCAGTAAACACCGCCCTTCGGCGGAAGACCTTAGCGAGGTGGATATCCTGCTTTTTGATATTCAGGATGTGGGCACTCGTTTCTACACATATATTTCTTCGATGCAGGAATATATGGAAGCGGCCATTGAAAACAATAAGCCGCTCATTATCCTGGACCGCCCCAATCCAAATGGTTTTTATGTGGATGGGCCGGTGCTGGATACTGCTTTCCGGTCGTTTGTAGGTATGCAGCCGATCCCTATTGTATATGGCCTGACGATCGGTGAATACGCTTACCTGCTGGCGGGTGAACAATGGCTGAGTAAAAAAGTGGTGGCACCGATCAATATTGCTGCTTCGCCTGAAAGAGCGGCCATGGAAAGAAGACGTGCCCCCACGAGCCCCAAGGCCTTTTCGCTGACGATCATTCCCTGTCTCAACTATACGCACAAGAGCAAATATGTATTGCCGGTAAAGCCCTCTCCCAACCTGCCGGATATTCAATCGATCTATTGGTATGGTTCCACCTGTTTTTTTGAAGGGACGGTATTGAGTGAGGGACGGGGCACTGATAAACCCTTCCAGGTGTTTGGCCACCCGTCGCTGCCGAAAAACCTGGCGAGCTTTACACCGCATAGTCAACCAGGCGCTACGAACCCCAAACTAAAAGACCAGGTGTGTTATGGATGGGACCTGAGTGGTACACCGGAAGTGGTGCTGTCGAAAGTGAATAACCGGGTACAGATCAAATATTTGCTGGAGGCCTATCGTCAGTTTCCGGTGAAGGATTCTTTCTTCCTGAACAAGGGTAATTTCTTCAATAAGCTGGCGGGTAATAATGTGCTGATGCAACAGTTGAAGGAAGGAAAGACTGAGGCTGAGATACGCAAGAGCTGGGAGCCGGAGTTGAGTAGGTTTAAGGAGGTGAGGAAGAAGTATTTGATCTATGAGGATTTTTAGGCAGTGAAGAAGGCAACGAGGCAACAAGGCAGCGAGGGGTTGGAAAGGCATCGAGGCAACAAGGCAACGAGGAATACAATTGACAGTTTAATATGTAAACGATGAGTGACCAATTGAAAGATACCAGGATCGTATTTATGGGCACACCGGAATTTGCGGTGGCCTCGCTGGATGCGCTGGTAAAAGCGGGCGCCCGTATAGTGGGTGTGGTAACAGCGCCGGATAAACCTGCCGGCCGGGGCATGAAAATGAATGAAAGTGCAGTGAAGAAATATGCGGTTGAACAGGGGCTGCACCTGCTGCAACCGGTCAAACTAAAGGACGCGGCTTTCCTGGAAGAACTGGCTGCACTAAAGGCCGATCTGCAGGTGGTAGTGGCTTTTCGCATGTTGCCGGAAGTGGTATGGAATATGCCGCCGATGGGCACGATCAACCTGCACGGCTCGTTGTTGCCGCAATACCGTGGAGCAGCGCCGATCAACTGGGCGGTGATCAATGGAGAAAGGGAAACGGGGGTGACGACATTTAAACTACAACAGGAAATAGATACGGGACATATCCTGTTGCAGGAGGGTTTTCCCATTGGAGAAGATGACAGTGCAGGTGATGTGCATGATTATATGAAAGAGATTGGGGCCAAACTGCTGGTGAAGACGGTAGAAGGACTGGTGGCGGGAACGATAGCGGAGAAACCACAGCCGGGAGTGGGAAGTGGAAAGTCGGGAGTGGGGAGTTCGGAGGCGGGAGCAATAGCACTTAAACATGCGCCTAAGATATTTACGGAAACGGCTAAGATCGATTGGCACGGGACGGCTTTTGACATCCACAACCTCATCCGTGGCTTATCACCTTTTCCCGGGGCCTTTACTTACCTGCAGGATAAGGTGTTGAAGATCTACCGCTCGAAGAAAGAGATCGCCCCTCCTACTATTCCGTTGGGAACAGCGGATACGAACGGAAAGACTTACCTGAAATTTGCCTGTACGGATGGTTATATCCATGTGCTGGATATACAACTGGAAGGCAAGAAGCGTATGACGATTGAAGAGTTTTTACGCGGCTATAGATTTTAGCTAGTGGCAAGTGGTTAGTGGGAAAGCCCAATAGCTGCCAGCCATTTACCACTTTCTTCTTAATATTTCACATCTACATAGAACTTTCCATTTTCGGTGCCCAGTTCGGAAGCAGCGGCATCGCTGAGGCGAAGGGTGAGGCCCAGGCTTTCTTTCATTTCGGGCATCTGGCCCAGTACTTTCGCGAATATGGTTTTCTGGGTAGAGGTAAAGGTTATTTTCACAATGGTACCTACGGGCACATTGTTCATGAGTGCATAATACTTACCATCTTTCCAGCCGCTGGTGCTGCGGAAGATACCCGCATTGCCGGTAGTGGCTTTGCCTGATTCAGCATACTGGGACCTGAAATACCCTCCCTTGTGGCTGGAGGAAGAACCACTGTTGTTGGTCGTTGACACGGTAGTGGCAGGTCCAACAGGTGTGGTGGTGGCTGGTGGTGTAGTGGTAGCAGGTGGCGTAACAACTGGTTTTTCTACGGGCTTTTCCACAGGTTTCTCTACGGGGGTAGTTGCTTTAGGCTCTTCCGTTTTCGCCGCACCGGTGGTGGGGTCTTTTGCAGGTATTGTTGCAGGAGGAGGAGTGACTACTACGGGGTTTGTTGTAACAGGTGTTTCTTTCTTCACTTCTTCTTTTACGGTCTCTGTTTTTGCTACGGGTGGCGCTGGTGTAACTGCCACAATCTTATTAACGCCGGATGCTGCGAGTGCGCTTTGTCCCTGTTTTACTTTCAGGTAACCAACAATGATGTTCATGCCGGGCTTTAACTGGTCGTTGGTGATATTGTTCCATTTTTCCAGGTTGGCTACGGGTACTTTATTGTGGCTTTGACTGATGCGGTACAACCATTCTTTATCCTGTACGGTATGGTACAGGGGTACAAATACTTCGTCGGCAGCTTTGGTACCATCGACTGATAAATTGGTGGTGAGGGGGATCTTCAATGACTGGCCGATGGCAAGGGGTTTGTCCATGGTGGTAGCATTGAGGGGCGCAATTTCTTTGGGGCTCACATTGTATAAGCGTCCGATACTGTACCAGTTCTCTTTGGCGGCCACGGTGTGGGTGAGGTAAAGGGAGGGTGAGGCACCCTGCACTTTAAGCTGCTGTGCGCCCACTATATTGGCCAGGAGTACCAAAACAACAAGTAATACATTGATTTTCAACATAGACATGAATTTCATAACCGTGCAAAGATGTGGAATATTTTAATTGTTTCCGCTTTTCAATATCCTCCATGAAGAAGGATAATAATTGTTGATCCGGTTGGCCAGCATCTTCACCCAACCCAATGCAATGCCTTCGTATTTTATCAAAGTCCAACCGGTATGAGGGGCAGTTATTTTAACTTCCTCCCTCCGCAAATATTGTAATGCCTCTTCCTTATTTAACGTTACTGCAACAATATTCTCCGAGAGCAGGTTGCTGAGTGCCAGGGCATGATCGGGAACGAGGCTGTTGCCTGCTATTTTACCAATTATTATACCGGCTTTGCGCAAATACAAGTGATCTGCTGTGATCAGGAGGGCTTCTTCCTGTGCAGTGGGAAAAGCAATGATCATATCGCCCTGCTTCCAATAATTGACGGGTGCATCTGGTTTCAGCCAGGGCTTAATGATCTCCGCTTCTGCTTTGGAGAGCTTTTGCCATTTTGATCTTTTGGGTGGGCGTACGGTATTGCCGGTGCCGCTTTGTTTGCGGAAGCAGGCGAGGAAAAATCCTTCGCCTTTTACTTTATCGGGAAAAAAACGGTAACCAATTGCTTTGCCAGCATCGCTAGTAGTTTGTACGATACCCCAATCTTTCCCAATGGTTAGTGGGAGGCTTTCGACCTCGAACTCCTGCAGCAACCAATCCATGATGTGCTCGTCTTCTTCTTTGGAATAAGAACAGGTAGAATAGATCAGTACGCCGCCTTCTTTCAAAGCAGCCCAACTATCGGCAATAATGCGTTGCTGGCGCTGGGTACATAATTGTACATTCTGCTCACTCCATTCTGTGATGGCAGCTTCATCGCGCCGGAACAGGCCACTGCCACTGCAGGGGGCATCGATAACGAGCACGTCAAAGAAGTTTTCGAGCCGGGCAAAGTGGGCGGGATCGTTGTTGGTGACGATCGCATTGGCTGCGCCCCATTTGGTAAGGTTTTCTTCGAGGATGGCTGCTCTCGATTTGATCACATCATTGCTTACGAGTAAGCTATTGGGGCTAATAAGTGATTGGATGAGGGTAGACTTTCCGCCGGGTGCTGCGCAAAGATCTAATACCCGGATATTTTGGGTGAGGTCAATTGTTTGTTTCAATGCCTGCTCCAGAAACATGCTGCTGGCTTCCTGCACGTAATACAAACCGCCATGAAAGGCAGGATCGAAAGTGAAGGAGGGGCGTTGGCCAAGGTAGAAGCCCTGGGAGGTCCAGGGGATGGGCGAGTGGTTAGTGGTTAGTGGCGAGTGGGGCAATGGGTCGCTGGTATTTTGTATTGCCGGATTAAAAACCAGGACGTTGCTAACCTCGCCAGGCTCGTGACCGGGCTGATGACCAGTTCTCAGGGGATTGAAGCGGATAGAGGTAACCTGCTCACCTGAGTTGTGAACGGCCAGGAATGATTCACGGTCGTAGCCTTTTACACCTTCCAATGCATCCAGTAAAGCCTGTGGTAAAATCAAATTGAAATAGAATTAATCGGCAAATTTACACCTGAAAAATTAAATGTCAATCCTGGGTGTGCTGCTGCCTGTAAACGGCTTAGAACGGGTTGAATCAATTAATCAAACTTATCGGCGTAATCATCAAGTATTCCTGTATCCTGTACAATAATAGGCTCTTTTCTCCTTTGTGCGAATACCTTCACCAACATTGTGACAAAGCAGCCATGGCCCATGACTAAGAAAAACAAGGATAATATGTTTTTCAGATTAAATAAATAGGCACGCCATTGCTCATAACTTTCTTGCGGCAACAATTCAGGCCAGAAATAAATAAAAGTGGCATACAATACCGGCACTATTACAATTGCTAACAAAAGGCTGATTATATGTAACCATACCAACTTCTTCTGTACTGGTCTCTTTCTGATACACCAGTATGCAATAGCTTCACCCAGAAGAATTGATACAAATATTCCTGCTATCACCAAAAACTTAAACCTCCGGGAACCAATTAATAATCCCTTACCAGCAATTACAACCTGGTATGAATACCACAGCACCAACAAAATGAGAAATATCATCCACCATACGGGAGCAGTAAAGCTTTTTTTATTGGTCAAGGATTGATCGGTTAGATGGTAAAAATAGAAAAGGTATTATTCACGCGTGATCATTCAAAATATCTTTTTCGTCGCCCCCCGCAATTTCGACAAGTTTCTCCTTCCGACTTTTCCATACATTCATCAATAGCAGGGTAAAGCAGATATGGGCTATGATCAAAAATGCTTTAAACAAACCGCTGTCAAGTGCATTCATAATCTGTATGGTACGCGCTGTTTCATCCGAAGGGATACTTAAATCAATAAAATTATAAGTTATTGCAAACCCAACGGGAATGCCAACCAATGCCAGCGCAACAGCAACGGCATGGCCTATAGCAAAATCCTTCCTAATCCTTTTCTCACGGATCATCCAATAGACAAGACATTCAGCCAGCATGATTATGTAAACAATAGCCGTATTGACCAGGCGGCCTATGAAAAGCTTCCTCAGGTCGTTGTCAAAGGAATCACTGGCGGAAGGTTTATTTTTTAAAATACTCATTACGATGGGCCATTCAAAAGCGGCTCCAACCAAAACGGAAAAAACAATAATATAAACAGGTACCAGGAATGTCTTTTGTTTAGGCATAGTCAACCACGCTTTCAGCCTATGTTATTGGAGTTTTTTAAGCAGTACTATTTCGATGTATAGATTTACAAATTCTTAATCTCTGCAATCAAATCCTGCAATACTTTTTTGGCATCGCCAAAGAGCATGGAGGTTTTGGGCTGGAAGAAAAGATCATTTTCGATACCGGCATACCCGGGCTTCATGGAACGCTTGTTGACGATCACATTTTTGGCAAGCTCCACATCGAGGATGGGCATACCATATATGGGTGAGGATGGATCGGTTTTAGCAGCAGGATTCACCACATCATTGGCGCCCAGGATGAGCACCACATCGGTGGTTGGGAACTCTTCATTGGCCTGTTCCATTTCCTGCAGTTTATCGTAACTCACATCTGCTTCGGCGAGCAGTACGTTCATGTGGCCGGGCATACGACCTGCCACGGGATGGATGGCATACCTGACATCAACGCCTTTGCTTTCCAATAACTTTTCCAGTTCATGGCATGCATGCTGGGCCTGGGCCACGGCCAAACCATATCCGGGTACGATCATCACTTTGTGGGCATAGCTCATGATCACAGCGGTATCGCTGAGGGAAATCTCTTTGTAAGCGCCCTGTTCTTTGTTGGTGCCTCCACCGCTGGGTTTATTGCCTCCACCAAAGGACCCGATCAATACATTGAGCAGGGAACGGTTCATGGCCTTACACATCAATATGGTGAGCAGGGTACCTGCCGCACCTACGAGGATACCACCGGTGAGCATTACCTTATTATCATAGAGGAAACCACCGCAGGCTGCGGCCACGCCGGTAAAGGAATTGAGCAGGGAGATCACCACGGGCATATCGGCCCCGCCAATGGGCATTACAAACAAGATCCCATAGACCAAGGACAAGGCCAATACACCATAAAAAAGGAGGGATATGTTGGTAATATTCAAGGGCACTTCGGGTGCATCATCGGTAGAGCCTACGCTTATTTTGATCTTGTAAATAACAAAAGCGGATAAACCGAGAATGGTGATGAGGACCACCTGGTTCACGATGTGCTGTCCTTTGAAAGCAAAGTCTTTGATCTTGCCATTGAGCTTGCCCCAGGCAATCATACTGCCGGCAAAAGACACGGAACCAATAATGAGTCCGGCAAAGATGGTGATCAATACACCAGTTTGCACACCGAGGGAAAGCACGGCATCATCGATCTGATCGCCGGCGCCATAGGCTTCCTGAATAGAATTTTTGAAACCTGCATGGGCATAATGTCCAAATTCAATAATGGAGATCAGGGCGGCGCAAGCGCCTCCCATACCATTGAAGAGGCTCACCATTTCGGGCATGGCGGTCATCTTCACTTTTTTGGCAGCGAGGGTACCAATGATGCCCCCAATGAGCAATCCTCCAAATATCCATGCGTAGTTGTGTAGTTTTTCACCTGATTCATCATCGCGGTACAGGAAGATGGTACCAATGATGGCTATTGTCATACCAACAGCCGCTATGAGGTTGCCCTTGCGTGCGGTAGCCGGATTAGACAACATCTTAAGACCAATAATGAAAGTTACTGAACCGATCAGGTAACAAAGGGTGAGTATACTGAATTCCATAGCGTATAATTCGTTAATTCCTGCATTTCAATTTGTGTAACACGCACCATTGGTGCAACTGTGTTACTTCTTCTTTGACTTGAACATTTCCAACATGCGGTCGGTGACTACAAAGCCGCCTACTACATTGAGTGTGCCCAATATCACGGCCAGGAAGCCGAGAATGAGGGCTACATAATTATCGCTTTCTGCTTTCCCCATTACGATGATGGCACCAATGATCACCACACCGTGTATGGCATTGGCGCCACTCATGAGTGGTGTGTGCAACACGCTGGGCACCCGGCCAATTACTTCAATCCCCACAAAGATCATGAGGATAACAATGTAGATGATCTGCTGGTTATCGGAGAGCCATTTGAGCACTGCTTCCATAAATACTGTTTTGAGTTGTGGATTGGGTGTTTCGGATTCTTCCGGCTGAAAGCACCTACCCTATTCTTAAATATAACTATGCGCTTTTTACGCGCTCATTCACCACTTCACCGTTGTGGGTGATGCAGGCTCCCTTCACGAGGTCATCCTCCCAATTGAGGTGGATAGCGCTTTCTTTATTGATGATCAGTTGTAAAAAGTTCAGGATATTCTTACCGTAGAGCTTGCTGGAATCGGAGGGCATGGTAGCGGGCAGGTTGCTGTCGCCAATGATGCGGACTCCATTGTGTGCTACGGTTTCATTGTTCTTTGTAAAAGGTGTATTGCCCCCGGTAGCAGCGGCCAGGTCGATGATCACTGATCCATTGCGCATGTTGTTGAGCATGGATTCTGTGATGAGTATAGGCGCTTTTTTACCGGGTATTTGTGCGGTGGTAACGATGATATCAGCTTTGGCAATGCTTTCGGTGATCTTCTGTTGCTGGCGCTGTTTGTATTCCTCGCTTTGTTCTACGGCATAACCGCCGGCTTTGGATGCATCGGCAGCGCCTTCTACTTCCACAAACTTAGCCCCGAGGCTCATTACCTCTTCCTTTACGGCAGGTCGTGTATCAAACACTTCTACCACAGCGCCGAGCCGACGGGCAGTGGCGATGGCCTGTAAACCTGCGACGCCTGCGCCAAGGATCAATATTTTGGCAGGTGCAATACTCCCGGCAGCGGTCATGAACATGGGGAAATAACGTCCATAGCTGTTGGCTGCCAGCAATACGGCTTTGTAACCTGCAATATTGGCCTGGGAGCTCAGTACATCCATACTCTGGGCCCGTGTGGTGCGGGGCAGCATATCGAGGCTAAAGGAAGTAACCCGCTGCTTAGCCCAGTCCTGCATGAGTGCAGGATGAAATAAAGGCTGGTATACACCGATGATTATTTTGGAAGAAAGGGAACCAGCTTCTGCAAACTGGTGAATGGCGAGGATAATATCGGAGGACTGTAAGACCTCCTGTCTGTTTTTGATCTGTGCGCCTGCTTTGGTATATTCCTGGTCGTTGCTGTACGCTTTTTCGCCTGCGCCCTGCTCTACCAATACTGTAATGCCCTTTTTGGTGAGCGTAGCTACCGCATCTGGTAGCAGGGATACGCGTGTTTCGGCTGATGATTCTTTTAAAATTCCGATCGTCATACCCATTAATTATTCGTTCAAGGTACTGAAAAATGGGAGAAGAATACAGAATACAGAAGACAGAATTCAGAATCCAGGACTGGGGAATAAGGAATTAGCTATTAGCGCTTAGCTTTTGGCCCTTAGTGATTAGATGTGGACCTTAGCTAAAAGCTAATACCTACCCGCTAACGCCAAAAAGAACTGGTCCATGTTCCTTTGCGGCGCATGAACCAGTGTATAGCATAAATTCTTATTCTTTTCTTAATAAGCCTGGGCGAATAATACCCTTTGTTTGCTGGGCTTGCCGCTCAACACACAAACACCTTCTTCCTGTGCGTTGTCGAGGGGAATGCAGCGGATGGTGGCTTTTGTTTGTTCTTTGATCTTTTCTTCGGTTTCGGCTGTACCATCCCAGTGTGCAGAAACGAAACCGCCTTTTTCATTCAGCACTTTTACAAACTCGTCCCAGCTGTTGACCTTCGTGATGTGCTCATCGCGGTAGGCCAGGGCTTTGTTGTAAATGGCCTGCTGAATTTCATCCAGTAAGGCTACTACTCGCGCGGCCAATCCATCGAGTGATACGCTGGTCTTCTCCCGGGTATCGCGGCGGGCCAGTTCGGCCACATTGTTCTCGATATCGCGGGCACCAATGGCAATGCGCACAGGTACGCCCTTCTTTTCGTATTCGGCAAATTTCCAGCCCGGGCGGGTATTGTCGTTGTCATCAAATTTTACGCGGATACCGGCAGCTTTCAGTTCAGCGGCCAGTGCTTTGGCTTTCGCATCGATCAGGGGTTTGCTTTCCTCGCCTTTGTAAATGGGCACGATCACTACCTGGTGAGGTGCAATCTTCGGAGGCAGGATCAAACCTTCATCATCGCTGTGGGCCATTACGAGTGCGCCGATCAGCCGGGTGCTTACGCCCCAGCTGGTGGCCCATACATAATCGAGTTTATTTTCCTTGTCGGAGAATTTCACATCAAATGCTTTGGCAAAGTTTTGTCCCAGGAAGTGGGAAGTACCAGCCTGGAGGGCTTTGCCATCCTGCATGAGGGCTTCAATGCAATAGGTTTCCACTGCACCGGCAAAACGTTCGCTTTCTGTTTTCAATCCTTTGATCACGGGCAGGGCCATCCAATTTTCCACAAAATCGGCATACACATGGAGCATTTGTTCTGCTTCTGCGATGGCTTCTTTGGCTGTGGCGTGAGCGGTATGTCCTTCCTGCCACAGGAATTCAGCTGTACGCAGGAACAGGCGGGTACGCATTTCCCAGCGCACTACATTGGCCCACTGGTTGATGAGAAGCGGCAGATCGCGATAGCTTTGTATCCAGTTTTTATAGGTATTCCAAATGATGGCTTCGCTGGTAGGACGCACTACAAGCTCTTCTTCCAGTTTGGCTTCGGGGTCTACGATCAGTTTGCCTTTGTGGGCGGGATCGGCTTTCAGGCGGTAATGGGTGACTACGGCGCATTCCTTGGCAAAACCTTCTGCATTCTTTTCTTCGGCCTCAAAGAGGCTTTTAGGGATAAAAATGGGGAAATAGGCATTGACGTGGCCGGTGTCTTTGAACATTTTGTCGAGGGCATCGCGCATATTTTCCCAGAGGGCAAACCCATAGGGTTTTATTACCATACAACCACGAACAGCCGTATAATCGGCCAGGCTGCCTTTAATGACGAGGTCATTGTACCATTGCGAATAATCTACACTTCTGCTGGTGATCTCTTTGCTCATTTTTTACGATATTAATTACAGGCGGATTTACCGGTCGATCCAGAAAGCGCATTCATCGACCCAAATTGCCGATTGAGGCCTGATTTTCATGGTCAACTTTAACATTCCGGTGGCATTTTTTAATGGTAATGGCCGCCTTTTTATTGTAATTTTATTCTGAAAGAACGCAAAAGTAGCAACTTCGCATCGTAAAACATTAAAATCGCACTAATCATGTCCCGACTTCTACTTTTCACTGCTCTGGCAGTAACCGCTTTCTCCAGTTGTTCGGTTTCGAAATCCGGGCAAACGAAAACACCGGATGATGTGTACTATTCACCAGCCCGTGAAGGTGCGGCCTATGTGGAGACGGAAAAGAAGCGGGATGGTTATCGCAACGACGAATACTACACCAATTCCTCGGATGATCGCTGGCTGCGCATGCGTGTGCGGGATCGCTACCGCTGGAGTGCGTTTGATGATTATGACTGGAACGATTATCGTTACAGCAACTGGAATATGGGCTATGGCTACGCTGGTTACAATCCTTATTATTACAATAATTTCAATAGCTATTTCAACAGTTATTATGCCTGGAACAGTTATTACAATCCTTACTGCCCCGGCATCATCATTGTAAACCCGAAGGGCAATGTGCCTGTGTATACGGCGGTGCGCAATTTCAACCTGAGCCGGTATACGAATAACAATTATAACAATACCAATCGTCCGCTTAGCTCCTCGAAAGCGGGTAGTTTGCGGTATGGCGCCCCCAGCTATAATAACAGCAATACGCGTACGGGTACCAGCCTGGGCAGCAGCATCCGGAAGGTATTTTCGAACGATAATGGCAGCAGCCGGAATACTTATTATTCGCCCGGTTCGAATGACAGGCCTACCCGGACCTATACGCCAGACAACTCTTCTTCCTCACGCAGTTATACACCTTCTTCTTCCAGCAGCAGTTCTTCTTCAGGCAGCAGCGGTGGAAGCAGTGGCGGTGGTGGAGGAGGTGGTGTGAGCAGGCCAAGCCGTGGCAACTAAGCGTTACATTATTATGAGAGGAAACAGGATTTAAGATGTCTTGAATTTTGATTCCTCTTTTTTTATACATCCCCGATCATTTTGAATATAAACTCATGAACAGAAAATTTTACCTGATTGCTGTATTACTTGCCGGACAGCAGGCCATGGCCCAGATACCGGAAGATGCCTTGCGCATGAGCTGGAATGTGCCATCAGGATCAGCGCGCAGCCAGGCCATTGGAGGCGCTATGGGCGCCCTGGGAGGAGAGATCACGAACCTGTGGGTAAATCCTGCGGGCCTGGGATTTTATAAGACCAGTGAGTTGGTATTGAGCCCTGGTTTTACGATGGCGAGCAGTAAAGGAAGTTTCCGGGAAACGGATGCTACTGCCGATAAACTGAACCGTTTTAACCTGGGTGCTTCGGGCCTGGTATTTGGCTGGGGAGATAAATACAGCAAGTGGTCGAGCAAGGCTTTCAGCATTGGCGTGAACCGCACGGCCAATTTTGCCGGCAGTACTTATTATAAGGGAACCAATGATTATAGTTCTTTTACGGAGCCACTGGCCAATGAGTTCTTTAATTATTATACGGACCAGCGCACTAACAATCCCTCGCTGACCAATGAACAGATCATCAACAGAGCCATTGACGACCGTTCTGTTTCTGTGCTTACCAGGATGGCCTTATACACGTACCTGGTGGATGTGGAAAATGGCCCCAACGGGCAGGGTACGGTATTCTCCCGCGCGGAGGATGTAGGTATTGTAACGCAGGAGCGCCAGGTGACCACCAAGGGTGGCATTACGGAGATAGCGCTTGGCTTTGCCGGCAACATGGATGATAAATTCTATGTAGGAGGCAGCCTCGGTGTTCCGATTGTGAATTACCAACGCAACAGTATGTTCAAAGAATCGGATGCCAGCACTGACCTGAATGATTTCAACTATTCTACTTATACGGAAGAATTTACCTCGAAGGGGGTTGGTATCAATGCCAAACTGGGGGTGATCTTCAAGCCGGTAGAACGCTTACGGATCGGGGTGGCTGTACATAGTCCCAGCCTGTATGCGCTGAAGGATAAGACCACCAGCAAAATGGTGACTGATGCAGAGGGCCTGTTTGCACCCAACTCTGGCTTAGACAGTATATCATCTCCTACTCTATACGATGCCAAGAAGGACCCTGAGTTTAAATACGACCTGGTATCGCCCTGGAAATTCATGCTGAGCGGTTCGTATGTATTGAATGAAGTAGAGGATGTTTCCAGGCAAAGAGGCTTTATTTCCGCTGATATAGAATACGTAACGTATGGCAGTTCCAAATTTAACGAAGCAGAAGACAAAGGCGAAGGAGAGTATTTCAAGCAGGTAACGGAGGCCGTGAAACAATCTTATAAAGGGGCGCTCAATTTCCGCGTAGGTGGTGAACTCAAGTTCAATACGATCATGACACGCCTGGGCTTTGCTTATTATGGCAATCCATATGAGGACAAGGAACTGAAGGGTCATAAGATGAATGTAAGTGGTGGCCTCGGCTATCGCGATCATGGGATCTTTATTGATCTTACATATGTACGCAGCCTGAATAAGGATGTGGACTTCCCTTACCGGGTGGATGCGCCAAGAGCCAATACGTATGCTACTATCAAGGACAATAGCAGCAATATCATGCTGACGTTTGGGATAAAGTTGTGAGTTGTCAGTGGTGAGTTGTGAGTAGTGAGTGCCGATGCTACGAAGGCCAGGTGAATTGTGAATAGGGCCTAATACTTTTAATACTTTCATCCACGCATCAACGCAATCTTATATAAAAGTTGGAAATAATAAACCCCGCCTGAAAAGGCGGGGTTTGTTTTCAAGGTTCTTTTAAAAACCTTAACCCTTCACTTTAAAGTCCTCACAGGGGATCTCTACGGATTGCCGGGATTCGCTCCCGGCTGGTTGTTTGGCATTACAAAAGTCGTATATCTTATTAGAATAATTTCACATCCAAATGACCATCTGGTCATAATATTAACAAAATTTACGTTTGACTAAGTATTACTTCTTAGCTGCGGTAATTCAGTTCTGGTATTGGTCCAATTTTCAGGGTCCGGCCATGGCTAACTGGCAATAATTCAGGATGGCCGCATCGTTAGTGGGAGAAAACCATTGTATGTCAATGCTTTTACGAAACCAGGTCATTTGTCTTTTGGCATAATGGCGGGTATTGGACTTGATGGCCTCCACTGCCTCCGGAAGGGTGCAATTGCCGTCCAGGTATTGAAACAACTCATTGTATCCCACGGTTTGAAGTGCATTCAGGTGCCTCGATGGCAGCAAAGCCCGCACCTCCTCCAATAATCCTTCCTGCATCATGGTATCTACCCGTTGGTTGATGTTGCGGTGCAATTCTTCCTTAGGTAATTCGAGTCCAACTTTAACAATACGGAACGGTCTTTTTGCCTTTTTGCCCTGCTGGAAGGTGCGGATTGACTGTCCGGTGACCAATTTCACTTCAAGGGCCCTCAGGAGCCGGTGGGGATTCTGTATTTCCCCTGTACTGTAATAGAGGGGATCCTGCTCTGCCACCTGCTGTTGCAGCCAGGAAAGGCCCTGCTGTTGAAATTCCTTTGTGATGCGCTCCCGCACTTCCAGGGAAACGGGAGGTATATCATCCAGGCCTTCGCAAAAAGCTTTTACATAGAGCCCTGTTCCTCCTGTCATAACAGCTACGGCCGCCTGCTCATACAGATGATTAACGGACTGTAGCGCATATTGTTCGAACAGGGCTGCATTGACCTCCTGTTGTATGGAATGGGAGTTGATAAAATAATGGTGTACGCGGGAGAGCTCTTCCACGGAAGGTTTTGCTACGCCAATGGTCATTTCGCGGTAGCACTGCCGGGAATCAGCAGAAATGATGGCGGTATTAAAATGCTCAGCTATACGAATAGCGAGGGCAGTTTTACCTACGGCCGTAGGACCCACAATGACTATACAGGTATGCTGCATGGCTGGTTTTCCTTTTCAGGAAGACGGCTTCGACAGGCTCAGCCTGACAAGTGGTCTACTCTGACAAGACGTTTGTTAATAAAAAAGAGGTGATCTCCTGCTGATGGATATCACCTCTTCTATAAATTCCGGGAATCCTTATATTTCTTCTTCTTTGCCGCCTTCCTCTTCTGCTCCTTCTTCTGCGCCTTCTTCCTCACCGAGGCCATCATCATCATCTCCTTCGGTACTGAATCCTTCTGCGCCGGCTTTCAGGTCGTATTTTTCTTCTACTTCTGTGAGTTTATCACCCACGAGTCCTTTGGTACCATATTGAGAAGGGGCAATACCTTCGGTTTTTACGACAACGGGGTAATCCAGTTTTGCATTCTCTTCTTTGGAAACATTGATCAGTTCTACCATGAAGCTCCAGCCTTTCACGAAATCGTAGGTGTAGATAAACTTTTGATTGGGATCGCGGATCTCGGAGCCGATGGTGGTTTCCTCCATGAGCAAGGGAGCCACTTTATATGCCTTATCGTATTTGGCCAGGCTGATCTCTTTTCCCCGCTGCCAGTTGTCGTTACTGCGGTAGAAAGTAGCCTGGTGTTTACTATCAAATTCGTATGCTTTTAGGATGATCTGGTGCAGCTGTAAAAACGATTGTGTATGCTTTACGGCCACATCCCGATAGATGCTATCGTCTTCTTCAAAATATATCCTGAATTTTAATACAGCCATGTTGTTACTTGTTTCTGGTTTTTGGTTTTCTGGTTTATTACCGGATGATCTTGTGCCATTCAACACATATTATCCAGGTTAGCAGTTCCTGAAGACTATAGAAAGCAATTTAGTTATTCCAAAAGTAATATAATTCTGCTAATATATTATTTCGCACAACTATCATACCAGCCAGTGATTTTTGAGAAGGTATTTAAAGGACAGGTTTTAACCCCATCTCCTCTGCTGTTTTCATCATAAAATCATAGGCAGCATCGTAATTATTGTCAATTTTTCCATCCAGGATTGCTTCGCGTATCACATTTTTAATATCGCCCACCTGTTTACAAGGGGTGAGGCCAAATATTTCCATGATCATTTCGCCGGTAATGGGGGGTTGCCAATTGCGAATGCGGTCTTTTTCTTCTACTTCGTGCAGCCGCAGTTTGACCAATTCGAAATTTTCGAGGTATCGCTTTACTTTTTGTTTGTTTTTGGAGGTAATGTCGGCGCTGCACAACATCATGAGTGCTTCGATATCATCGCCTGCATCAAACAGGAGTCTGCGAATAGCAGAATCCGTAATATCCTCCTTTGTCAAACTAATGGGACGCAAATGCAATTCAACGAGCTTGCGTACAAAACGCATCTTCTCATTTTGCGGGAGTTTCAGCCGGGCGAAGATACGGGGCACCATGCGACCTCCTACGACTTCGTGGCCATGGAAGGTCCAGCCGTGACCGGTTTCAAATTTTTTGGTCGGGGGTTTACCAATATCGTGCAATAATGCTGCCCAGCGCAACCAGAGATCGCTGGTATGCTGGCTGATGTTGTCGACTACCTGGAGGGTGTGGTAAAAATTATCCTTATGTCCCAATCCGTCAACAAACTCGGCTCCTACCAGGTCGATCATTTGGGGGAAAATAATGTGCAATAAGCCCGCTTTGTATAAGAGGTCGAAACCCACGGAAGGCTTATTACTAAGTAATATTTTGTTCAACTCATCGGTGATGCGTTCCTGCGAAATAATGCGGATTCGCTCTACGTTGTCTTTGATGGCCTGGAATACAGGAGGATGGATGGTAAAACCCAGCTGTGCTGCAAAACGGATGGCCCGCATCATGCGCAGGGGATCATCACTAAAAGTTTGCAGGGGATCGAGGGGTGTACGGATGAGCTTGTTTTCCAGGTCTTTTAACCCTTCAAAAGGGTCTACCAGGGTGCCAAAGTCAGCTTTATTGAGACTGATGGCCATGGCATTGATGGTAAAATCACGACGATCCTGATCGTCTTTAATGGTGCCGGGCAATACTTCCGGGTTGCGGCTATGGTAGCGGTAACTTTCTTTGCGGGCGCCTACGAATTCGATTTCGAGGGCCTCCCCCCGCCTCTCCCCCGGCCCCTCTTCTAAAGGAGAGGGGGGAACAGATCCGTCTTCAGAAGATAAATCGTGTCTTTCTTTAGAGCGTGGATCTCTTTCGTCTTCTGTATAAAAAGAATTCAATTTGATCTGTGCGGTACCGTAGGTCTTGAAAAAAGCGACATGGGGACGTGGATTGAAGCGGTCGGCTACGCGGTTGGCCAGTTCAATGCCGTCGCCCACACAAACAATATCGGCGTCCTTGGTATTCCGGCCAATCAATTTGTCGCGCACAAAACCGCCGATGATCCAGGCTTCTATATCCAGGTCGGCCGCAGCATGGGCAATCTTATTAAAAACAAATAGTTCCTTGTCGGTACACCGGATATCCATTGGGCAAATGTAAATACAAGAATACAGAATTCAGAATACAGTATCCAGAATCTGGTATCGTGGGGGGAGGCAACAAGGCATCAAGGCAAGGAGGCAACGAGCATGGTTGGCGGGTTCCTTTCATTACCTGGATGGTTCTTGTTGCGGCTTTGGATTCACCACTCACCACTGATTCCGAAAGATCTCGGGCGCACTCACTACTCCAGTGCTGCGAGGAGCTGTTCTTCTTTGATGTTGTAAGCGCATTTAAAATGCCCGAGCGGACATTCCTTGCGGCCATGCAGTCCACAAGGGCGACAGGGAAGGGGCTCTTCTATTTCTACAATAAAACGCTTATCTGATAAAGGTCCGAATCCAAAAGAAGGCAGGGTGGAACAGTAAACGGCTGTAACGGGTGCATTAACGGCAGAGGCAAAGTGCATGGGGGCGGAATCATTCACATAATTCATCACGGCCTTGCGCATCAGGGCGGTGGACTGCAGGAAATTGAGCTTACCGCAGAGGTTGGTGACGGTTAAATGCGGTGCTCCCTGCTGAATGGTTTCTGCCAGGGCAGCATCACCGGGGCCACCAAGGAGGTAAACTGTATGCGCCGGTGATAGATTTTTAAGGAATAGGATCCATTTTTCGACGGGGTACATTTTGGTAAACCATACGGAGGCGGGTGAAATAGTAATATAAGGGACCTGCTGGTATTGCTGTACGACTGCTTCATCTGCCGGTGAGGGATACAAGCGGGGTTTCATGATCTCTTCGCCGGTAAAATCTTTGATCAGTTCATTGTTCCTTTCTGTTTCGTGGCGGGTAGTGGCGCCATCGCTGATGATGTGCCTGATCCGTTTGGAAAAAAAACGGCTGAAGGGATTTTTATCAAAGCCAATGGTTTCGCGGGCGCCGGAAAAAGCGGTGAGCAGTCCGGTAGCAGCAAAACGCTGTATGTTGATCAGCTTATCGTATTTGCGGGAACGGATGTGCCGTAACAAGGACAAGAGGCTTTTGTATTTTTGTCCCGACGTTTTATCCCATACCAATACCTCGCGAATAAAGGGATGGTTCTTTAATAACCCCTCATTGCCTTTGCGCACCATAAAATCGATCCGGGCCTCCGGGAAATGGCGGTGCAGTTTTTCAATAATGCCGGTAGCCAGCACTACATCGCCTATGAAGGCAGTTTGTATGATGAGGAATTGCACTGGGTTATTTCGAATTTAGTATTTAGAATATTGATGTGAGGCTGAGTTTATCGAAGACGGCTTCGACAGGCTCAGCCTGACAACCGACTATGGCCTGATCACTGTTACCTGTCCCCGCTCCCATCGCACTACAGCAGAAGGCGCAGCTATGGTAGCATCCTGTTGCCGGTATTGCACCACATAATCCACCTGTTGTTTAATGGTCTCCGGGATATCGGCAAAGGTACGGGGTGCAGGCTCATTACTGATATTGGCCGAGGTAGATACAATGGGCTTTCGAAACCGCTTGATCAGGTGCCTGCAGAAGGTTTCCTGTACAATGCGGATGGCGATGGTGCCATCCTGGCTTACGAGGTTGTCGGCCAGGCCAATAGCACCATCATAAATAACGGTAGTAGGTTTGATAGCGGCATCCAGGAAATCGAATACGGCCAGGTCGGGACTGGCCACATACTGGAGCAGATCACGCTGATCGGCCAGTAATACGATCATGCTTTTTGATTCGGGTCTTTTCTTCAACTCATAGATCCTGCGCACAGCGGAGGCATTGGTAGCATCACAACCTATGCCCCAGATGGTATCTGTAGGATACAAGATGAGCCCACCGGCCTGCAATACGGACAGGCTATTTTCTACATCGGTATTGAAATCCATAGTGCAAATGTATTGCGTGGCTGCGGCATTCTTCCGGTAAATATGCCTGGCAAATAGTAGATTTGCAAAAAATTCTTCATCATGGAATTACAACAACTGATTGTTGAAGCCTGGGGCAACCGGGAGTTATTAAAAGAGAACAGATACAGTGAGGCAGTAAGATCGGTGATCGCTGAAGTGGACAAGGGTTTATTGCGGGTAGCATCTCCCGGTGATCAGGGTTGGGTAGTGAATGAGTGGGTGAAGCAGGCTATCCTGTTGTACTTTGGCATTCAGCAGATGCAAACCTGGACGATGGGACCTTTTGAATTTTATGATAAAATGGTGCTGAAGAGTAACTATAAAGATATTGGTGTGCGTGCGGTGCCTCATGCTATTGCGCGTTATGGCGCTTTCATTGGCCGGAATGTGGTACTGATGCCTTCTTATGTAAACATCGGGGCCTATGTAGATGAGGGGACGATGGTGGATACCTGGGCGACTGTAGGCAGCTGCGCGCAGATCGGCAAAGGGGTGCACCTGAGTGGTGGCGTGGGCATTGGTGGTGTACTGGAACCTTTACAGGCTACACCGGTGATCGTGGAAGATGGTTGCTTTATTGGTAGCCGTTGTATTGTAGTGGAAGGCGTAGTAGTAGAAAAAGAAGCGGTGCTGGGCGCCAATGTGGTATTGACCAAGAGTACGAAGATCATTGATGTAAGTGGCCCCGAGCCAGTAGAATACAAGGGCCGGGTACCTGCGCGCAGTGTAGTGATACCAGGTTCTTATACCAAAAAATTCCCGGCTGGCGAGTACAATGTAGGTTGTGCGCTGATCATCGGACAACGTAAACCGAGTACAGATCTGAAGACGAGCCTGAATGATGCGTTGCGGGATTTTAATGTGAGTGTGTAGGAAAAGAATACAGTATTCAGAATACAGAAGCCATTGCCAGTATTCTGAGGGTCATATACAGAAACGGATCCAAATATTCGGCCCTGGTTGCGGGTGTTTGCTGCTTGCTGCCAGGGCTATTTTTATTGATGGCTGAGCTAAAGAAATACAATACTACTACGTGGGGATTTGCGATCGCCTTTCTGGGCTCGATCCTGTTCTCGACTAAGGCCATCATTGTGAAGCTGGCTTTTAACCACGCAAAGGTAGATGCGCTTACTTTGCTCACGCTGCGCATGATCTTTTCGCTGCCGTTTTATGTAGCGGCGGCCTGGCTGGTGAGTAAACAGCAGGATAATACAGCGCTTACGAAGCAGCAGTGGTTGTATGTGCTGATCCTGGGCATATTTGGTTATTACCTCAGCAGTTTGTTTGATTTTGTGGGCCTGCAGTATATTTCTGCGGGGCTGGAGAGATTGATCCTTTTCCTCTACCCCACTTTTGCGGTGCTGATCAATGCGCTGGTGTTCAAGCAGCCTATCCGTGGGGTACAGAAGATCGCTTTGCTGCTCACCTATCTGGGCATTGGGCTGGCTTATTATGGCGAACTGCGGGTGGATACGCACAATCCGGACTTCTTCTACGGCAGCCTGCTCATTTTTATGTGCGCCATTACTTATTCCATTTATATTGCGGGCAGCGGCTACATTATTCCCAAGGTGGGCGCCGCCAAATTTACTGCTTATGCAATGCTGGCGGCTACCGCGGGCATCTTCATGCATTTCCTGTTTGCAGGTAATATCAGCGCTTTACAGCAGGGCGCGGGCCTTTGGTGGTATGGCATTCTGCTGGCCATTGTGGCTACAGTTATCCCCTCTTTCCTGATCTCCTATGGTATGAAAAAGATTGGGTCGAACAATGTGGCCATTATTTCGAGTATTGGGCCGGTTTCCACGATTTTGCAGGCCCATTTTGTACTGGGTGAAGGTATTTTCCTGGAACAGATCATTGGTACGGTGCTGGTAATCATCGGGGTACTCCTGATTGGCTGGAAAAGGGAAGATGTAGAAAAATAAAATTCTCTTTTTTTGAAATTCTATTTTACCCTATATTTGCACCCCCGAACACAAAGACAAAGGCCGGAAAATCGAAAGAAATACGGCTGATGACAAACCTGCCCAGGTGGCGAAATTGGTAGACGCACTGTGTTCAGGTCGCAGCGCTCGCAAGGGTGTGATGGTTCGAATCCATTCCTGGGCACTTAATTAGCCTTCTAAGTCATTGATTTAGAAGGCTTTTTGCATTTAAGTCAAGTCATTTCCTTCCGCTTTTTTACGCTTTCTCCCGCCATTTCTGACACACAAATGACTCACACGATGACACACAAAAAAGGGCAGCACACTACCAGCACACCCTCAGCACTCACACGAAAAAAGAGTAAGCACACAATCAACACACATCACGTTGACACGCACTTGACACACGTGCAAATGACACACGGCCGTGCGGTCATACCCGCGACAACAAACTTGTCCGACATCCTGCCACCTTTACAAAATTGGCAAAGGTATTTCCATCCCCTGGCAGTAATCCTATTTTTAGACCCTGAAAACGGTGCAGTATGAATATCGCGGAAAGGCCTAACAGGAGTAACACCAAGATTTTTTACTACGAAGAATGGGGACGCGGTAAGGGCGACCGGGCAAGCCTGAACATCTTCACCTACATCAACCCCAAAAACCAGTTGGAGAAAAACCACAACGCTGAAACGTTCAAGATCCTTGCCGTCAAAAGATCGGAATCCATTTTGGACCAGCAGGCCGTGGGCACAGGTTACATCCCCCAGCACCGGTTCAAGGATAATTTCCTGGAATATTACGATGAGTATGTAAAGAAGCACCACAGAAAAGGCAACCGGCATTTGCCAGGCAGTTTCAATCATTTCAAAGATTTCCTGGGAAAAGATCACCTCCCTCCCATTGAGGTCACGGAGGACCTAGTGACGGAGTTCCGGCATTACCTGTTGTCAAAATTTACAGGCGATACGCCGGCCAACTATTTGTCAAGGTTCAAAAAGATGATGCGGGCAGCCTCCAAGGATGGCTATTTCCGAATCAACCCTGCCGAAGATGTGAAAGCAAAATCAAATCCCTCGATAAAACTCAAAGACAACCTCGAGGTCGAGGAATATCTCAAACTTTTGAAGACACCCTGTCTGAATATTGAGGTCAGGGAGGCATTTATATTGAGTTGTTATGCAGGGCTCCGGTGGTGTGACGTCCAACCGCTGGAGTGGGAAAAGGATATCCAGGGAGATCAATTAAGGACAAGATTGGTCCAGGCGAAAACAAAGCAACCGATCTGGATCACCCTGCATCCTGTCGCACGGACGATACTTGAAAAAAGGAGATCCAGTACCGTGGTAGGTCTTACCACTGGCAAAGTCTTCCGGCTTCCCTCACATGATAAAGCAAACAAGATCTTACAAAAATGGTGTGACGACGCAGGCATCAAAAAGCATATAACCTGGCACTGCGCCCGGTTAAGTTTCTCCATCCTGCTCCAGGATAAGAAAGTAGATTTAGCGACCGTAGCTGCGCTGATGGGACATACCAGCACCAGATACGTAGAGACTGTATATAAGAGACACCGCCCCAAAGACCAATCAGCAGTCATTAACCAACTTCCTCACCCAGAAGAACACCATAAACACACGTCACCTATCGTAGTGCATTCCCTGCAACCACGGAAGGCGACAGGATATGTTGAACAGGTCCCTGTAATGGAATTGTTCCCTTCAAGGTCACAAACTGTGACCTTGAAAACTGTCGGTGGGTAGTAACACCTTGTATTTTAAGCAATTGTTGCAATCGTCCAAGATCACATTTTGGGATCTTGGACAATTGCAACAGGTATCCTATTCCTATCAACTACAAATGCTACTTGCATGAAACTCGATATGTATCCGGTGATCTCAACCCAGAACTACCGCCGATATGAATTTTTGAGCGAAGGCCCCCAAGGCACTATCAAAAAGGTTGTACTGTTCCAACAATTTCACCCAACCTTGTTCAACCTGGCCTTTGGGGATTGGGACGAAGCAAGTCAGGGGATCAATGACCTCTCGCGTACCAACAATAATGATCGCGATAAGGTCATAGCCACAGTCGCCTCTACGGTCATAGAATTTTTGGACCATTACCCGACCGCTACAGTTTTTGCGGCAGGTAGTACACCCTCAAGAACAAGGCTTTATCAAACGGGTATCAATAAATACATGCCAGAGATCTCCAATCTGGTCTCTATTGAGGGATATCTGAATGACGATTGGGAACCCCATAGGAAGAACCAAAACTACCGGGCGTTCCTGGTTAAAAAGAAATAAAAAACGTAAATTTGAAATGAATAAAACAGGAAGTTTTATGCCTAAAGCTATCAAAACAACAAAACTCGGCAACCAGATCACTATAGTTAAAAATATGAGGGACTATAGTAAAGATCCTTACTTCGTCAAGAAATTCGAAGAAGCCAAGATTTTTCTTAAAAAACATCCTATACCAGAACGCTTCAAAAACAAATAACAAGATACTATCAGGAGCAAGCCCACACCTTTCGTGTGGGCTTTTCATTTTGCGCAGTTCTCACCATTAAGTAGTAATGCGATATATTAGCTCCTCTCATTTTCTATACAATTGATCGCAAGTTCCAAACCGTGTAAAATTGAATGATATGACCGAAAGACCTAAGATAAAATTGGAACGTTCGACAACCAACACTCGTCCATAGCAACTTACTCCCCTCAACACTACCGAATTCAGAGTTTGCCTAGAAGAATACCTCTCCCCCTAAATTAAACCATATTTCATCGCCTTCTCTTCGATCGCTTTGAATTTTACAGCTAATGGTTTGTTTTCTTCAATCCTTAGAGCGCCAACGCCTTTGTTAAAGTTTTAAGTTTGGCTATAGATTTAAACGTGATTTAATCCGAACCCTTAGCCTGATGGCCCATCAGGCTAAGAGGACTCGCCACCAATACTCAACAGTTTAAGTAATAATGGCGATTATCACACATTACTAAATCGGCCAGAAAACCAATGAATATGAGTACAGATAGCTTACCAAATATTGGTAAAATTTCAGTAACCGAAATAGATGGATTAAGTGTTCGCTATGCACAATCAGGCGAACAGAAAGGCATACCAGTACTGCTGACAGCACCTTGGCCGGAAAGCATATATGCGTTTCATCGGTTAATTCCTCGACTCTCATCCGACCATCAACTTTTAGCAGTCGACCTTCCCGGTTTTGGTCTTTCACAAAGTCGACCTAATATAATGGCACCCGAGGCAATGAGCGATTTTCTTATTAAGCTTCTCCAACATTTCAATATTCGCAGAACCCATGCCATTGCCCCTGATATTGGAACACCCGTAGTTCTGTTTGCTGCTTCGAAGCAACAAGATCTCTTTGAGAGTTTGGTAATTGGTGGCGCTGCTATGCAACCAGAGCTAGCAAGCGGCTTGTTGAAAGAACTAATATATACACCCCCGGGATTCCTGGCCGACGCAGGTTCAGAAGGAGTACAACCTTACCTAGACCAAGCATCAAAACTGACGCCAGCACCAATCATCGAAGATTTTCGGGCTGCATCTGCCGGACGGCGACTTGAAGAAGCAACACAGTTTGTACGCGCCTATGTTCCAGATAGCCCTAAACTTGAATTACAACTAAACAACATCAAAACTCCTTCTTTGATCATTGCAGGAAGAAATGATTCAATAGTGCCCCCAAAAAATGGACAATTCTTGGCTGATCGACTACCAAACAATCAATATATATTGCTGAATGGCGAACATCGCATTTGGGAGGAAGTTTCAGTAGAGTATAATGAACTAATTGCTTCCTGGCTTAACACAGGTTATCGATCACTTCAAACTAAATCGTAAAAAAACACCTTCCCTAAAAGGAATAACTTTTTAATAAATCTTAGTAAATCATTTGGTTATTCAATTGCATACTTCTCTCGAAATTCGATCGGTGTCAGGCCATTATGCTTTCGGAAATACTTTATGAAATTAGTAGGCTCTTCAAAGCCAAGGTCGGTGCTAATCTCTTTAACGTTTTTCGATGTATACGATAATAGCCGCTTAGCTTCCAAAACCATTCGGTCGTCGGTAACATCTTTTGCAGTTTTCCCCAATATTTTTGACGTAGCCTGGTTCAACCTTTTTTCTGTTACAAACATTTCCCTGGCATAATCGCTAATCAATTTGCGTTGCAGAAACCTATGTTCTAGTAAGTCTTTAAATAATAAAACGAGGTCATAATCCGAGCCTTTGGCGGTCATATTAGCAGGTTGACTACCCTGCTCACGTTCTGCAAGGAGCAAGAAATTATGTAGAAAGTTTTGAATGATTGCCGATTGCCGGAAATCTTTAACCTTTTCAGCTTCCTCATCCATTAAAATTACAAGATCATTTAATACCTGAACAAGTTTACCCCGAATGTGTATCTGGGTTGTACCATGAATAGCATTAAAGAGTTCGGAACTTTTTAAAAACTTAGCATCCTGTTCATTTCTACAATAGAACCCATCAGTAAATATTATCATCTTACCTGCAAAATTACCTGCAGGGTCAAAGCGGTGAACAATGTCCTTATTGAGAAATAAAATAGTATTGGCGGAAACATGCACCGGATCGAAATCAACCAAATGATCAGCCTCACCTTTTTCAAACCATATTATATGATAAAAACCGGTCCGGTGCAGCGCCGTCAATTTATTAGATGCAAAATTGAATAGCGTTTCCAAATCAAGAATTTCAAATTCATGAGGTAAACCTTCTTTGAATTCATATTTATCTATAGTTGCCGGCATTACTGGATCCCTTCGGTCTTTTACCAAAGATAGCCAGTTGAATGTCCTTTTGGATAACTATAAATAATCATTTTCATAAATGACTATATGCCCATCATTATTTCCATTCCAATTCGCCCGTATTTACCTTCGCGCTCAGTTCTAGCACACTTTGAAAGGCTAGATTAGGATATTTCTCCCTAAGAGAAGCAATCAGAGATTGTGAAGTTTTATTTGTTTTTAATAATTGGCTATAGGTTTCCAGGTAAGTTCTGGTGAAACTTACTGAATTAATATTTAGTTCAGCTTTGCTGCCAAAGTGACCGGGGATGACGATCGCTGGATTGTAGTCAGATATTTTGTCCAATGCTTTAATCCAACTAGCACGTTTCGCCGCCGTTGCATCGTCGGCTGTCCAAAGATGAAAATCATTGCCGAACACATTGATACCACCGATCACTGCCTTCATGGAAGGAATCCAGATAAAACTGCGAACAGGCCCTCCCGCCACCTTAATTATCTCCAGCTTTTTACCCTCAAGGGTCAACTCATCTTTCTGGTAAACTGCCGGGATAATAGCTGTTTTTGGAATAGCATCTTTAAATATGTTCCCCCAGTAAGCTAATTTGCCTTTATAAGTAGCTTTAATGTGGTCAATGATCGGTGCTGTTGAGTAAACGGGCACATCAGGGTAATTCTTTTTTATGACTTCGAGCCCGAAATAGTAATCCGGGTCACCGTAGGTGATAAATATCGCTTTCAAGTGTTTACCGCTCTTTTTTATTTCCGCCGTCAGCCGCTCTGCATCGGGCACCGTAAACTGTGCATCAAAGAGGATTGCATCGGTTTTGCCACTAACAAGAACGGACGTTACACCAAAATTAGCCTCCGCCGAATTGTAATAAGTAAGTTGAAGATCGTTGCCGTTAATAACTTTTACAGTTTGTGCTTGAGCTGAAAAACTAATAATATTTGCAACTAACAATAAAATTGCAAACAGATTTTTAATTGCTTTCATTATGCTGACATTTTAGTTTATTTCTAAGCGAATGTTGATCGAAAGGAAGTCCTCCTTATTATCCCTTCGCTCTTATAATGTTTAGGAACACAAAATTGATTCATAAATTCTCTTCTAAAAAGGTTGAAATAGGCGATTCAATGATACTTTTCCGCCATTAAAAAAGGCCACCAATGGTGGCCTGACTCAGATTCTAAAATTATTTTTTATTTAAATGTTCCCTATTGATCAATACTTATCATTTTGTATAAAGGCTTTTGATGCATCCAAAGTGGTTTGCGGAATCGGATAGATCCACCGGAAAGGCTGCGATGCGGGCTTGGCCGTACCGGCAAGATCAAATTTACTGAAACGGATCATCTGCTTCCTGCGGTTCATTTCCCAATACATCTCAAAACCTATCTCATTATAGAGTGAGGTTTCGGTAAGTATTGCCAAGGCTTGATCGGGAACATTGTTATATAGCGCTTCGCGCGTCCTGCTGGTACGCAAAAGGTTGATATCAGTGAGCGCTTGTGCGATCTGCCCTTTACGGAAATAAGCCTCAGCACGCATACTATAAATCCCCCCTAAACGGTAAAGTGGAATATCCACATTGCTGGTGGCGTTTTCACGCTCCGGATCAAACTCATATTTGAATACACGTACGCCGCGGTTAATCTGCGCCTGTGTATAAACAGATTGTGCCGGATTGTCAAAATTCAAATCAGGCGTAAAATCCATCGCCAGTGTCGTATTCTTTTCACAAAACAACTTAGATACTTTGATCCGGCCATTGAGCATTTCAAAAGTACCATTAGGGAGTAGGATAGGTCCATACTGCTGCCCTACTTGCAAGCCGCGGTTGAAGTGGATCCATGGCAGGTTATTACTGTTGGCAACAATACTGGTAGCCGGCATGCTGACATCTGTACCATCATTCATAAACCAGGTGCCATCAGCATACTGATAATGACGCGAAAAACGCGGATCGTCATGATTTCCATCCCAGGTATGGTAAAACTCAGGCGTCACGTAACTGGCGTTCGTACCTCGGTTGGCTGGAGAAGGCTTTTGATTTCTTTCCATTGACATGTAAGCAAAATCATATCATTATTGCGAAGGGTACCATTGACTCTTTCCAAACACCTTGGCAAGTTAAAAGTCCGTATTCTACGCGCAGCAATACTGTATGTTTCAAAGGAACAATTGTAAATTTCAAAGGTTCTTGACCGAAAGTTAGTCATGCATCTTCTTTAATACAATTTGTACCATTCACATATCTAAATCCACTACCTTTATTAATGCATGCTAGTCATATACGCCAGAATACAAAATCAGGTGTCGTCAAACATTTAGTAATCTCTTACGCCCGAGTTTGTCCTTTAACGAACTAATCCATATCCCCTCTATCCTCAACCTTTTTAGATTAGTAGCTGAGTAAAACAACAGCTTACCTAATGCAAATTTTTCATTCACCGTAAAAGCGCACTTTATGGACAACGTTCTATTGCGTCTGTTTCGCTTGCAATTCAAATTTTGCAGATCAACATTAGCGAGTAAACTGGAAATCGACCTGAAAGATTATTTGGCTTTGGAGAAAGGGGATCTATCGCTTACACTGAAACAAGCCCAGGTCCTTTCAAAATTGTATAATGTCAAAATTATCCATTTGCTGGAAAGCGCCCGTCAACTGGAATTATTGAAGGTTCGCCAAGAAATTATACAACAACTTCAGCTTGAAAATAGTAGATTAAATCATCTTATGGAAGGTGGTTATGAGTTGATCCATCGATACAAAAACCACCAACACGAAGCAGCGTAAACGTTCGGATTGCTGGCTCATCACGCACACCTTCTTACAACTTCTTAAGCGCAGGATGCTTAATTTGGTTACTGGTCTCTTGATTAGCACTCCGCAAATCCCGGTCAACATGCCGGGATTTCTTATTTGAATAGGATCTTAATTAGAATAAGCTATGATAATATTCTGTATGCAAAAAGAGAGAGTTGAATTAATGTGCTACTCTAATCACGGAACACTATGATACATTATTTTGACTCTGTTAAGAATTGCAAAAATTTCTTGCCGAATTCGGTAATACCCATCAATTCGAAAGGATGAGTGCCTATGGCTCCTACACCATGATCGGTTAGTAGTGCTTTGTTATACAATGTTTGTTTAAAGTAAAAGAAATCGTTTTCAGAAAGGTTATAGAACCCTGGCGTTCTGTACATAGCCAGTTGCTCCATTTTATTTTTTTCCACCCGCATCTCTGTATCAACCTTTTCCACCTCAGCCTCAATCAAAGGAAGATCATTTGCCAGCCCTTTTTCTTCCAAATCTTTTTCTCGTCTTAGCTGTTCCCTCTTATCAACCAGTTCCACTTCGAGGTCCTGTAACTCAATACCCCTTTTTAAATAGACACCATCGAATACTTCGTGATACTTCAGAATATGTATTTCCGTTTCGTTCAGTTGCGTAATCAGGTCAAGGTAAGTTTCGGAGTGATCCCCCAAAAAAACCGGCTGTTCTATGTAGTTGACCAGGATATCCCGGAAACGCTGATGTTTTTGCCCAGAACTAGTTTGTGTTACCCTTTTAATAACAGCTTCGAAAAGATCACTAAACCCCTCTGTTTTCAGGGATTCAATCTTAACCTCGGTGGCAGATGAAAAATACTCGATCAGCAGTAGCGCAAAGGAGTTGATCCTTTCTTGCTTGATCCTGCCACGATAATCGAATAAGATTTCGTTCAATACCTGCCCGGCGTAAGGAATAGCACTAAGAGCAGATTTCACGGCTGAAATACCCGCCTCTTTCAAATGAATTGATGACATATGGAAATTTATTGAGATTACCTAAAATTGGCACCCCGTATCATTAGTGGTCCAACAAAATGAAATATTACAAATTGGAACTAAAATTCTTGTAGCGCATTTGCCTTTATGATCCATTTCACAACTCAATTCAGAGATCAGGTCGGCCATTATCTCCACCTATGGACCTTGATTAGGTCTAAAGATAATTCGATTTCCTCTTTGCTACAAACTTGCTAATGACTTCCGTAATGTTCACTTCATCGCCCGTACACAACCGATCCAGATCTTCTTTCTTATAATATCCTCCATTGTTCTTATAAATTCCGATTTCCTGACATCTTTTGGCAAACTGAGTTCTACCCAAGTTGCAATATACTAATGCCTCTTCCGGTTTTAGGAAGGGCTTGAAACAAATGGCAATTGCCCGCATTACGATCGTTTCGTCGGCTTTGATCATAAGTAAACGCTTAACAAAGTGGTGAAATATAAATTTTACTCATCTTTTTAGGATCAAAAGAAGGAACATACTGAATGTAACCGTACTCTTGCAACTGCTGCATACATCGGTGATAGGTTGTTTCCGATATCTTTGCGGCACCGGCAATTGTCTTTTTTGATGCCATTACAGGCTGAGTACCCTGGCGATCATATAACAGAAAGATAGCAAGATAAACACTGATATGTGCCGGGCTGATCCTTGCATCGCCTGCAATACTACGTTGAAAGGATCTCAACATCGCTATTTTATCATTCCCAGTATCCATAACACAGCTATTCACTACCCAACTTTCGCAGCAATATTTCACTGGGTACTGCCGGATTATAGGAGGACCTTACCTGTATGAAATTCCTTTCCTTTAGATCCCGCATGATTTGGTAATACAATCTTTTAGAGTTTATCTTGGATAGCCGGCGAAGTTCAGTTGCATACGCTCTTACCGGATTACCCGATCTATGTCGCAGGTACAGCAATGCAATGAACAAACTGATATGTGCTGGCCCCATACGTGGATCCTCACCAGCCAATTCTATAAACACCAGTAAAGAATAATTACCATCCATAGATTAATGCTTTGGGCTCTGTTTATGCTTTCCACTGTCCACCTCATTTTTACCATTCAGTAAAGATGATTGGTCTTTCTCTTGTTTTTGCAATTGGCTTTGCTGCTTGTTGTCTGACTTCTGAGTAAGCACATTGCCAGTTTCTTCTCCCTGAGTAACTTTCTCTTCATGTTTTTTTCCATAGATCGCCTTCAATTGGTCCGCTAGATCCTTAGTGATCAGGCCCTTTTCCACCTGCTGTTCCAAGGGAATCTCCTTTTTGTCTTTATCATATACTTTCAGGGAGGATGTGCGGATCGACAGACCCACATGATAATCCTCTTTTTTCCCATCATTGGAAACCAACCTCACCTTTTGCAAATTTCCCCGTTCCAGCCCTTCTGCCAACCGATCCATTGATTCTTTATTACCAGCATCCACAATAGAATACCCACCCATAGTCTTACGCAGATCAAACCCATAATTCTTATCAAATCTGTCCGTAGCATAGTTCCCGTTATTCAGCTTTTTGTTAAAATTGATCTTGTTCCAAGTATCGTTTTGCCTATCGTATACCGGACGCCCAGAAAGAAAGTTATAAGCCCGCTTCTGTGTCCACTGCTGCTGTTGGACTTTTTGACCTTTTTCTTCTCCTCCTTCCTTCGGCCGGTTACTATTATAAAACGTCTGTTTGACCTTGGCCCCATTTGGCTTCGTCCTTTCAAGGTCAAACTTGTTTAGAAAATAATTATTCCCCTCCTTTGCTTTATTGAGATAAACTGTGCCCGAAACAGTTTCTCCGTCTATGACTGGTTTGATCTCATGATTTATACGCTGATCACCCTGGTTCATTTTATCGATCAGACCTGAATTGAAATGCTCCAGCATTCCGACATGTTTGAATTGTCGTTGATTGAACTCAAATTCTTGGCTATTCATAACACAATTTTTTAAATTTATAAAATCTGGCATCCTTACCGAATGTTCAGGAACATGCACTTTCCAAAGACTCTGGAGCAACGCTTTCTCTTCAGGTAAATCAAACCTTTTTAGATCGTCTATTAACTGATTAACCTCCTGGTTACCTTTCGACCATACCCGAGAATCATCGCTGTAATCATAGTACCAATCAGCATTTTTAAACCGCTTTGTAATATCATCCATATCACCCCAATGTTTCAGCAGGCGGTCAAGGCTGATTTTCTCGCTCCCCAAAATTCCAGTATACAATAGTCGCATGGCCGCTTGCAAAACATAGAATAGAGCATCTGCATCGAATTTGTACAGGTTGTCTTCAACAGTGCCTCCTGCTATAGAAGATTTAATACTGAAACTGTCTTTGCTGATCACCTGCCCGTTATCATTGAAAAGGGTACCTGGCTTACCATTTAGATAGTGGCCTGAAACCTGATCCCAGATAATCCCAAAATCTTTACGCAATATTTCCATGACAGTATAGGTTTTCAGCTATGTTACAGTAGCCGTGCTTTTAGTAATGCTGGATATTTCAACCGCAGTTCAATATCCCGGCCTCCATTTTTTTCTTTCAACATCACCCTCACTTCCTGTTTCTGGGAAAGCGTGAATGCACGCAGTACAATGATAACTTTCACTGGCTGGTCAACAGAAACCTTATCCACCGGGGATACAAAGACTGGTTGTAGTTCTTTTGACTGTTCTGCAGTCCGCTTTGCACCTTTCCTGTCTTTTACAAAAAACTTTATATACTGAACATCATAATCAATGAGGGAGCGATTGGTAACATCGAAAGCAAACCATAACATTTTCTGATGATAATGGATACTCCCAAGCGTCAGCTTTATCATTTGCTGCTGTACCCGGCGATGCATGAAAGGCTTCCTTTCGCTGATGACGGCAACAGTCTGCTGCAATTCATCCTGCGGAATAGCACCACCAGCTAATAATACAGGTTCAGCCAAACTATCTTTGTAGAAAGACAAATTCAGGTGACTGGGGTATTCAGCATAATCAATAAGGAAGGAAAATAATTGACCATCCGCAGTAACGACCGATAGATTACTTTGTTTGAATGGAGCTTTGGCTGCTTTTACTTGTAACACATTTTCTGATCCCTTAGCTTTCTGAGCAAGTATGTCAATGCTGCCACGATCTACACTTTTGATGGCATAAGGAAAAATCAAGTTAGTGGTTATGCTGGTGGAAATATCCAGCCGTAAAGGATCAATCCATTTTATTTTGTAGTTACCAGGAATGCCGGATTGAGCACCCGCTTCCCTGTATAAAAGAGCAAATACAATAGTCACAAGAATTCCACAATACCGTTTCATACACATTTCATTTTCTTGTTATAGAAAGACCAGTAATACCGGTCACCACTTAATCATTCATATTCTTATCAAACAGCAAAACCTCATATCCAATAGGGATATTTACCCGGATCAACTTTGTTTTGCGTCCGATGAGTGTTTTAGCCGCCTGCAATCCGGCGCCGGCAGCCTGTGCTCCCAAAGAAGGATCGAGGGAGGCTATCCCCAGGCTTTGAATAGCCTGATCGGTAGATTCTTTACTCACATCACGGGTAATGGAACCGGGTATATAAATACCTTCCAGTCCATCCAGATCATACACGGCAAGAGAGATTGGATAAATGCCGGAATTGTATTGCAGGGACTTAATATTAATCTTCAGTCGCTCACCACCTATAGAGACAATTCCATATATAAATGTGTATTTCGGGATGAGATCACCGTTTATATATACATCATCTGTCAACATCAACTGAACGGTGGCTCCATTGACCAGTGCCTGCGACTGAGGAACCACGGCACGGATCGAGTTGCGTAAAGGCTGATCACTTCCTGAATTATCCAGGCCATAAAACCCATTGCCCTGTTTGTGCCATATCCTTACGGTATCCTTACCGGACCCTGTTGCCAGCAGGGACACATTTACCTCATCGGCCTGAACGGATACCGGGAAGACGGCTGATTTCTGCTGCACCGATTTTTCTTTGATCTTATCCCTGACACGATCCGGGTGCTGCACATCGAGGATCTTATCCAGCAGACCGTTGATCTGGTTAAGTTCAGGGCTGACATCGTCTGCATTTACCGTGGCCATCATTCTTTCCAGTCGGTCTACATCCGGATTGCTGGATGAAGGAGAGATAGCGGTACCGGCAACAGGTACGGTTTCCTTTCGGTTAAGTTCTTTGTCCAGTTCTGCCAACTTCTTATAAACACGTTGTTCATTGGCATCCGTTTCGCCTTTGCCTGGTTCTGGGTAAGGATTATAGGAAATGCCAGGTACTTTCCGTAGCCCTGTATCCCGCATTGTCACGGGAGCGACAGGAACAGAATAATATGGATCTGACTTCTCTAATGACAGCCGCTTGGCAGAATCCTTATCTGCTTTTTCATAGAATTTCAATTTGTTCCAATTGCTGTCAGCGCCCGGCGCAGCTTCCGGCAAATTCAGATTAAAGCCCCGAATTACTTTTTGTGTTGGCGGCTTTTCCTTCCCGATCAACCCCATGGAATAACCAACAAAAGTAAGGAACGGCAATACCAGCCAAGGCAGGATCAACAAGAACTTGCGCTGCCTGATAAATTTCTTAGAATGAATGATCTCATTTTTGTTTTCCATATTTCACACGTTTTACTTGTTTCTGATAAAGAGAAATGATGTACCGAACGCTGTCCCGCAGACCGGGGCGTTCCTGAATAATGTTTTGATAGACCTCGCGGCCCTCGGGAGATTGCTGCAAGCTGTCCATATACCGGTTAAAAGATAATAACCGCTGGTACCCATCAGCGCTCAGTAACATTTCAGCGCCTGACTGTGATTCCGATGGTATGACCGCATGTTCCGGTACGTTGATCGGATCAACATGGACAGGGCCTGCTTCAGCCGTGGACCGGATGAACATGGTATATATACTGATACTGCTGTACAGTATACAGAATATGACAAGGCCAATCTTGATAGATCTCCGGCTCCAGCCCTGTGCACGCTGGTTGAGACGACCTGCCAGAAGCCGCTGCCGCTTTTCAAGCCAGGTGCCCATTTTTAACCAGATACCACTTGCCGCCGAAGGCTGCTCCCGCTTTTTGAATAATCTGAACATGATTTAACGATTGGAAATGTTTATATCCCTGTTTTCAATAATGGCCCACCGCTCTATGAGGAAGCCATGTGGATTGTTATCGCTGCGACTGGTGTTTCGCAGGTAACCTTCAGTCAACAATGTGCGGGTAACAATGGAAGAAGCGCGGATGATCCGCTGACTGGCATAACACCGGAAATGATAAGGGTACTCACTTGTGCTCACAGCAACACTGTCTACTTCTATTTGCTGGCTGATATTGGCAGCAATGATATTGGCATAATAACCCTGCTCTTTAAAATTTACATACTGCTGCTTTGCCGTACCGTCAGCCAGGTAAAGCGCTTTGGTGATATTCCCCTTTATTACCTTCTCATCAGGATCAAGAGAGAAGAAATAAAAATGGAACATCCTAACATGATCGCGTGCCTCTACCGGAACATTCTCTTTTTTATCCGAAGCCATCGCTTCCAGAACTTTTCCATTTACAAGAACATAAATTCTGTTCTGTGTACTCTCGGCCAGGCTAAGAGACTTGTACAGACTGAAGCCACAAAGCGACAGGGATGCAATAATGATCACCAGCGTGAACAGCCGAATATATTGAAACGAGCGTTCAATGCTCTTGACTTTTGGAAACATACCTCACACATTTTCTTTTCTTCACAATTCATCCGGTATGTCCGGACGTTTACCACTAATATTACCCAGTAATTTTCTTTGCCAAATAACCCGTGGGACCGGAAACCATAGTTGCAGCCGCACCTTTTGCATCTTGCGCAAACTTGCCAGTCAGTGCATCAGCCCCTGAAACCATCATAATCTGGTTGGCAATCGCTGGTACTGTTGTGTACCCGTAGATGCCAATGATCAAAAAGACCATGTACCCCATGTCGGTCCTGCTAAAGAAGGTATCGCCGTGCTGCTGTATCTGCGACAGGTCGAGTTTGAGCATTTTGATCTGGATGGTGCCTATTACCATACCGAAAATGTTAGCAACTGGCAACCACATAAAAACGTTGATGTAGCGGGCCAGCCAGTGCTTCAACGTATGATGGAACCCATCGAAAACGCTTAATCCAAACACGAAAGGCCCGAGGATGGCCAATATCACCAGGTTGAAGGTTCTGAGCGTGTTGATGCAAAGAGAAACTGCCGCGAAAAGCAATTGCAGGATCTCTGCAATGACTTCTTTGATAGCATTGCGGAAAGCGTATCCAGCTTTGGCAAAAGCAAAACGCACATCATTGCCCACAGATGCCAGCCAGCCTTCGCCTGCCGGATCTTCTTTTGGATGGGTATACTTGTACCATTTCGACCGATCCCCTTCGCCGGTAGGACCAACATACATTTGCCAGAAATCTGTCGTCTTCACAGCCGAATCTTTTTGCCGCAGCAACGTTTCAATGGTAATGTTCGTATTATTCACTAAAGCCGCAGTACCGGTCACGGTGGGCTTCATCACTGTATTGATCGTACCAAGAACCACTGTACTAAAATTTATTATACAAAACCCAAGCACAAAAGGCCGGAACAGCGGATAAAAGTCGATGGGTTCCGCACGCGCCAGGTGCCCCCATACCCTGTAAGCAATATACCAGAGGGCACCAAAACCCGCTATACCCATGCTAATACCACTTAATCTTTCACAAAGTGGCATCAACGTATCATATAGATCAGCCAGTACAGAATGTAAACTGTTCAAGGTACCGGCCAAGCCACCATCATCTTGTGCCCAAACGACAGCGGGCAACATGCAGGCAAGGGCCAGCATTACGGTGATTCTTATTTTCATTCTTCACGATTTTCAAACTCACGATTATTAAAGATTCGCAGAATCAGTTCTACCTGATCCCTTCGATAGCCTTCATACGCTGCACCTCTATGCGGTCCTTATGGCGTTGCAGAGAGAGCACACCTGTAGAAGTATTAAAATCCCGAAGGAATACCAGTTTGTCCTCCATGTCCTTGAAAATGCTGTCGATCTCCTGCAGGCGCTCCTCATCCGACATGCGCAACTTGCTGGCTGTAATGACAGACAAAAGATCTTCCAGGTTTTCCAGCGACCTGTTGAATAGGCCGGTATATACATCACTTATATAGGTAATCTCTTCTACAGAGAATACACCGGCTGATTTGAAGCGGGAAAAAGCCAGTTTGTATTCCCTGACCAGCACAACCTGGTAGTTGATAATATCTGCCACCCGGCGATAATGCCTGACAGCCGGACTGACCTGCATAAGGCCATCGAGGAATACTTTGTGCAACTGGAAATTACCCTGACTGATATTGCGGATGGTATTGTAACCACCGGTCAGGATCTCATACCCCTTTTTCATATCAGCCAACATCTGCCGGAACTGGGCCAGCTTTTCAATGTTCAGTGCCAGTTGTTGCAGTTCCTGGACCTGGCCTATGGAATGGGTACTGGCAAGAAGGCTGCAACCCATCATTACAGCAAGAATTATTTTTTTCATAACCCCTCATTTTATTCCGTACACACTTTTCATCCGGCTGGCTTCCTGCTGATCCTTTTTCTTTTGCAGGATGAACATAGCAATTTCAGCAGACCAGGTACTGATAAATACATACCGGTCGTTCATTTCCTGATGGACCTGATCAATCCGCTTGATCCGTTCATCATCCGACAACTGTAGTTCACCGGTTGTCAGCAGTTCTGCGAGATCTGCCAGCAAGGCCACACAATCTGCATTCAGCGCGGCAGTAACCTGCCCGGCGTACTGAACCAAATCACCGGTAAATAGTCCGTCACGCCTTAATTGCTGAATAGATTTATTGCCGATAGATGTAATACGAACAGCCAGCACAATGATATCGGCTACGCGGGGGTACTGCTGAACGCGGGGATTGATAGATACCAGTCCATTAAAAAACAGTTGATCCAGGCCAAAATGCCCATCCTTGATACTACCAATTATATTCAAACCCCGCTTCACTACAGTATAACCCTTTTGCAGGTACTCGATGTATACCTTATTGGCAGCTATCTGTTCCAGGTACGTCTTTACCTGCCTGCCCTGCGCCCACGCCATCGAAATGTTCACGACAAAACATACCAACAGCAAACAGCCTCTTACAGGGATGCAATTATTGAATGCCATAAAATGCTTTTATACGTTTCACTTCCGCCTCGTCCTTCGCTCTCCGTAGTGACAGCATTACATTTTCCGTGTTGAACATCCGCAAGTCAGCAAGGTTTTCATCAATCGCACCGGCTACGCCGTTGATGATCACCAGCCGCTTGCCATCGGTCATTTCCGTAGAGAAGGAATTGACCACCAGGAATAACTGATCGAGGTTCTTCACGCTTTCATCGATGATACCGGAATACACCTGCACCATATAGTCAATCTCCGCAACCGTAAAATGTTTATCCATCCTGAACAGCCGTAAGGCGGATTTGTATTCATCAATAATGGCAAGCTGCTGTTGCATGATCATCTTTACCTTCTTATATCCGGAAATGGCTTCCTTCACTTTGCGGAGTTCATCGTAATACTGCGCATACTGTTCCTTATGCTTATCCATCCAAGACGATATTTCATCGAGCTTCAATTTGGATAAGGTATTCTCCAACGCCTTCTGTGCATTCTGTAGCCAGATAGTTTTATTCTGTAGTCTTTGCACTGCCAGGTCGGCTGCTTTGATCGCTGCAATCAGTGCTTCTTTGATCACAGTCCAGATCACAGCATGGCTTTGTTTGGTAGGATAGATAGTGACCACTACACACAACAGAAATGCAAACATTCCCTTTTTCATACTCCACGGTTTTCAATGATAAATCTGCTTCTTATCACCCTTGTGCCGCCACCAGCGCGGCAATACCTTTCTCCATGTTCCCGTAACGCTCGGCATATTCCAGCACTTTTACCCGTTCCTTACCTTCCGTGGTAAAAGCTAAGTATTCTTCCCTGCACAATTCGTTGCGAAAGACCTTCATGATCTTACCACCGATCTCGATGTACAGTTCCCGGTTATCTTTGTTGACACTCAGCAGGATCTCCTTACCTTTTTCAGACATACCCAATACAGACTGCAACTGATCAAACTTGTTCTGGAACTTCCGCATGTCCATCAGAATCCTGATATCGCAGTTGTTGATGATCGCATCTTTGATAATAGGATTACTGATAACATCATCCACTTCCTGCGTTACAACACCTGGTATGCCGTCGAACTTGCGCATGGTTTTAAAGGCGTAGCGAGCGAACTCAGCCATCCCGGAACGTGAAATGGCTTTCCACGCCTCATCGATGAGAAAACACTTTCTTTTCCCTTTGAGCTGGCGCATCTTGGAAATCACCATTTCCATCACCACCAGCGTGACCACACTAAATAAAATCGGATGATCCTTCAAATTGTCCATCTCTATAACTACAAAGGGCTGGTTGAGCAGATCCTGCTTGCCATCTGCATTCAGCAGAAAATCAAACTCCCCATCCCTGTAGTATGGCCGTAGTACGTAAAGGAAGTTGTCGATATCAAAATCGCGGTCTTTTACATTGTACTCACGCAGTTCACCGGCGTAATCGTTTTGCAGGTATTCATAAAACGTATTGAAGCATGGCTCCAACGAAGTATCGTTATCCAACTTACGGTAATAACCTTGCAAGGCATTGCTGAGGGCAACATATTCCGAACGCTGAAAGTGCTCATTCTCCTGCTTCCAGAGCGCCACCAGTAAGGATTTCAGGCTTTCTTTCTTTTCGGTATCCAACCGTTGACCGGCTGGCAGATAAAAAGGATTGAACCGGATTGGGTTGTCTTCCTCATATTGAAAATAATAGCCGCCTACCAGGTCACACAGCCCCCGATAACTACCACCTATATCACATACCACACAATGCGCTCCCTGATTGTAGAGTGTATGCAGGATATGATTGGCCGTCATCGATTTTCCACCGCCAGAGGTCCCGCAGATAAGCATTCCCATATTACTGGAAATACCCAGTTTGCGCGGCAAATCAAATGGGTCAATGTAAACCGGCTTACTGGTCAGGCGGTCGCAGAACCTTATTCCTGACACGGAAGGGTCGCTCCTGTAATTGCTTTCAAGATTCAGAAAACAGCAAGCCTGCTCCGCAAACGTATTGAACGTGTCATTGGTGGGGAAGTCGCCAGCGTTACCGGGAATACCCGCCCAAAAGATCTGCGGCGCTCCAATGGTTTCCTGTTTAGCTACCGCATCGATCTGTGCCAGTGATCCTGTGACCAGGTTTCTGACTTCTTTTAATTCCTCCCGGTTGTCAGACCATGCGATGATATTGAAATGGGCAGTGACCGGTAAACGCTGGTGCGCAATGGCTTCATTTAAGAAATTATCAGTAGCCTCTTTGGCAATAGCGTTCTCCCGGCTGTACTGGGACAAGGACTGAAGCCGCAGCCGCTTGCTCTCCATTCTCTTCATGGTGAGTTGCGCATCACCTACCAGGATGTACTGGTTGTATATATGATTACAATCCAGCAGCAGGCCCAACGGTGTAGCAAAACCAATACTGAACTTTGTCCGGTCTGTCGAATACTTGTCGTAAGTAATCCGTGACCCGCACATATGCGGCAGATCATCACTGCTTCCCAGGGTGTAAAGTTGGCAGAACTTCTCTCCGATACGAAGCTCATCCTTAAACTGTACATCCTTTATTATAGGCTGGTCCGGCAGTTCCGACAGAAACATATACCGTTCCAGCAATCCGGCCCTGCGGCTGGTGCTTAGTATATCATCTTCCCGCAACCGGGTGAGCCCAATACCGCAATCTGACAATACACGCTGAAACTGTCCGGCCACATCTTCAAACTCCCGGATCACTGCCGGGTTCAGCACCTGATCTGTGAACAGGTTAGGACGGATCAGGTTGCTGAACAACGAAGTGGATGCTTTTCGGTTCGCAGACTTCTTTGTGAGGAAAATGTAACATTCATGCCGAAGGTACCGGCGCCCGGCAAAATGCTTGTCAGCACTGGTCTGCAGGAATCCCTTGCTTTTCTCCCGATCTGGCCTGTATTGATCCTGTACGAACCAATCCTGTTTATGAAAAACAGAATCCTTCGGCAGCAGTTTAATGGCCTTAATGAAGGACTGATGTATTCCGTCCAGGTCTTCGGCTGAAGAAGTAAATATTTCAGGCAACGTAACCTGAAACCCTACCGTCACATCTCCCTGTTTACTGATAATCGAATCCTGCGCTACCTCCAATACAGGTAGCATGTCACTCAACCACTTTTCCATCTGCACATTTTTAATACTCTACACCTTTTTCATAAAACACTGTCTGGACTTACACCGTATCGTTCGGGGCACGTTCCTGCGGGCCATGCTTTTCATCATGCCGTGCTCACCATACTTCCTGCTCAATTTGAAAACATAGGAGAACAGAAAGCCTGCTGCTATACCAATGATGCCCATACACACATAGGAATTCACACCCATGATATACAAGATAGCAAAGAGGACCAGCAGTATGATCAGACCACCGCCCAGGTACCAGATGTACTGGGCCTTTAGTCCTTTGAACTCAATGCTCCGGTTCACGCCTTTATTGATATGGTAAATACTAGCTGACACGGCATGACACTTACTGAATACCAAAAAAAGATTTGATAACTGTCGCCACTACCACTAGGAAGACACATGAGCCGAACCATGCAGCGGCAGTAGATCCTGTATCCGGATGCCCGTTGCTCCACTTTTGGTACACGCGGACCGCCCCAATTAAGCCCAGGATCGCGCCGACCGCATACATTAGATCACAACCGACAGAGAAATATCCCCTTACCTTTGTATTGGCTTCCTGAATACCGGCAGAACCATCCTGTGCCTGAAGAGAAATGCTGACAATTAGAAGAGAAAGAACCGCGCATACACGCGCACCATTGCTTTTAAAGCAATTTACTACACACCTTTTCATACTTTGCTTTATTGATAATTGTAATATTACGCAAGGAAAAGAAGCGCCGCCTGCACAGTCTCCATACTTTATAACCATCCCGCGCTGTACACGGACGGCGCTTACACCCAACACCACAAACCATCCTGCTCACTCTTTTAAAAGACCACCCATGTCATCTTTCGCACTTGGTTCTCCTGCACTGACACGGGTGGTCAGCGCACTATCTAGGTCCACATCTGGCGCAATACTTCCGGCCGCACCTCTATGCCACATTTGCTTTCGGCCAGTGCTATTACCAGGTCATTAATACTTAGCTTGATAAAAGGATCCGAAATAGCTGGATACTTACTCAGGATCTTCCTGATGGATGCGATCATTACAACCTGCCCCAGGTCTACCTCCTTTGCCGCCTGCTCCATATAGGAATGGATCTCATCCAGCAATGCTGGCGAAGGATTTTCCAGGTCGAAAGCGGAATTATTCAATAGTTCGCCTTGTGGTTCAGAACCGATAAAAGCTGTTCTTGTTGCAGACGTTTGGAACTTCCTAAATATCTCTTTCCTGAAAAATAGCAATCCGGTCAAAATGTAATACCCAACCAGAAATACAGTAATTACGGTGAGGTATGTTGTCCATGTAATCATAATCAAATCGTTTCAGCAAAAATGCATCAGATTATAAGGGTGATTTCACACTATGATCACACTACGAAAATATTTTTATCGGTTAAAAGCGCGGATAGAAGCGACCGGTTTGTTTCCAAACAAAGCAGAAAAATGGATAGCAGAACGTTCATTTGACTTGGCAATCAATAAGCATAGGCCAATAAGTCCGATGTAATACAAAGAGTGGTAGATCACAACATACCTACACTACGGATATATAAAAAAAGTAAATTCACAGATAACAATATCAATAAAAATGGCTTTGGCGAATAATATGCAAAATTTACGCATGGCGTCCATTTTCATCCTGCTCGTCCATTCGTTTTTCAGAAGAATCGATCATCTTCTTTAAGAACTCATTCCGGACTTTCTTTATTTTAAGATCTATTGAGTATCGGTAGTAATTTCCCAGGTCAATACCTGTAAGTTTTTCCACACGCCTGGCAATCTGACGCAACTGGGCGTTCCCATTATTGAAAGCTGCAACTGAATATAGTCCATATAGGATTTCCACCGCTGCCATCTTCGTAGCAGTCCAAACCAGATCATCTTGAGCCTCTTCCAAACTGACCCCACCTCTCAGAGAACCACTAAAGATTCTCAACTCATTTTCCAGGTAAGTTCTGTAACGTTGATAGGCCAGAAGTTCGCCAATTAAATAAGAGGGTACTGTAATAAATTTGTCATCGAACAGCCATTGTCCGGGATCGGTGATCAAACTCATGTCTTTACTTGACTTCCGAAAATACTTGTTATCCAATTCAGAAGTTCCACTTTTATAGAACCGGAAAAAGCCTTCGTTCTTTCCTATCCATTTGTCGATCTCCTTCCGCTCTCGTTTGAGTAGCTTCTTTTTAGCAGGATCATTCAATATCAATAAACGCAGTTCTAAGGAATAGACCTTTACATAAAAAATAAAATATCGGAGAATTGAAGGCAGATGGCCTTTAAAAAAGGCAATTTCTTCTTGGGAATCTAGAAACTCATTTCGATCAACAAAACTTCGAAGGTCGCCCAAGGAGTCCTTCAGGAATAGGATCATCTTTTCCGCCCTTAGCAATACGGTCTCGTCGGTCGCTTCTCGCAGCCTCTCCTGCTTCTCAATGGCATTCACAATTTGCCCAAAGAATGCAGCTTTATCCTCTGACAAATCCCTTTTCATAAGTAAGATTTTGCACCTCTCCGACCCATTTAACTAGCCGCAATATTTATGCTAACCATCAAATTACTAACGTCAAAAGAGCAATTAATTGCGGCATAAAAGCAATTAATTACAGCAAAAAAGAAAACACGCTTTTTGATATATCGTAAACAAGAAAATTTCTTCACATTATTTCAAAAATGCAGACCTGACACGGAATTTGTAGTGTAACAGAAGAACCAAAATAGATGAGTATGCGTCCCATTAATGGAGACAACAGTAACAATAGTTGGGCACCGGAATACAGTTGTACAAAAGAGAATTATGTAGATCTTGTATTGATCATAGCAGACCTCTATAGTATTATCAACAAGACTTCAAAGGAGCAGTACGAAAACATATGCGATATGCTCTCATCCAAAATGGAAGTAATCTTTCAAGTTTCCATCCAGCCATATAAGTCATTTGAAGAATTCCAGGAGACGTACCGGCGCCCGAACAGCCCATTGTCTCAAAGGTTTGTTGATAAACTTAAGATTATCCAGGAAACGACCATTCCTATAGTAGAGAGCTATGATACTCAAAACCAATTGCAGTTCGACCTTCTTGTGAAGGGGATTGAGGATAGACTAATAGCCGAGCAGTTAGCAAGTATAATAATTCCGTTATTGCGCAAGCGTTGACAATAACAAAATACCGCTACAGAAAAGTAGATCGTAGCTCCTATTTCCAATCAATGGCGATATCTTTAATTCGGTAGCCTTTTTGATCAAAGACAGTTCCTGATCCATACTGATGATATTGACATTCTACATGAAATTCCCGAATAACTCTACTGGTTGTATCAAACTTAGGTACTTTAACCGTCAACCCCCTTTTTCCATTTGCCTCTATTTCTGCAACTAAAATCGAGGCTATTGAGAGTTTCTTTGTACCAAACCCAATGTCTTCGACCGGCCGGAATTTAGTATTGGGATTATCCTGTGTTAACCGGTCATAGTAAATGGGAACCGCATACCGATGTCCCTTGTCAGTTGCAAATCCAAAATTATACCAGCCCCCCAAAAAAAGGGAAACACTTACTGGCTCATTGCGCAAATTTTCAAAATCCATCGAGATCACAAGCAATCTAGTTTTCTTACTGGCTGATGCTTTGACATTGCTTACAGGCAAATCCCTAAAAGGAATCACAAGGGAAGTATCTTTTATAGCGGTGGAATCCTGTGCAACTACAGGCAAGGAGATCGTAAAAATGAAGATAACGAAGATCCAAGCATAAGATAAGGTTCGAATGTTTTTCATACTACCATTTGATATTCTATTTATACTAGTTGGAGCGACCAAGACCGCTTTATTCATTTTTCCGGTGAATATAAAGTTACAAAGGCCTTTAATTTGTCGAAACATCACAGAAATCATACATTAATTGAGTATCAAATGTGGAATACAGCAAAAAAGAAGTTTTTTGAGGCTACTCCGTTGCCCTTCTCCTGGTCATGCTTTTAAGACCTCTATTTCCTCAACGAACAAGGACACTTGAAACAGCGATCGCCCGCTTACATTTCGAGAAAACAAATAGGGGCCCTGGTAAACCAGAAACCCCTAAAAAGGACTGTGCGACGTTCAGCCCTTAGTAGATTGCAGCTAAATACTTCGTGCTAACAATGACGATTCTTCTTTACTAACAAAGACAATTCAAGATATCAACAGACAAGGACATATTAACAATGGTCTACAATTTTGTACTTGGTCAATAATCAGTATCTATATATTTTTTTATACCTCCACATTTTAAATCTTTTGATCAATCGACTTGAACCGTAGACTTGGAATACAATCCCTGAAGTAAATGAGTAAGGAAAAAGGTTACATTTTTGACGTGCTGCAAGATTACATACCCCGGAAGGTCTAAATAAGCAGATATACGATCCAACGCCATCTTCCTTGTATACAGTATGGAAAATATCTCTTTATCTCTAGTTGTGAAAGTTGGTAATGGGCTTGGATAATAATAAGGATTTACCATGCTTTTATGAATCTCTTTATACATCTCCTCGAATACTAAGCCGCCCCCATCGTCTGGAGCGCTTTTGCGAACCAGTGGCTGCAAAAAATCAACAATAGCAGGTAGATTGTTTAGTCGGTCAATATTTAGCCAGCAATTGATATATGCATCTGTAAGGATGTGGGGGACATGCTCTGGGCTATTGGCGAATGAATGAGCGGTTTCTGACAAATTGGGATGTAACAGAGAGAAGATAATCCGCAAAGCTGCCAGTTCATCTCCGCTCCTTTGATAAACAAAAAAATCCATAGCTTTTTATTTACGGGTAAAAATCTGGGAACCAGAACGACCTTTACACGGGGATCGTTCGGGTGGCTAAAAAAAGTTACCAAAAGGAGCCTTTCTAATATCACTACTATGGATCGAGGGGTTGTCGTAAAGATACAAAGTGTCTTATTTTACTTATCAATGATCATTTTATTCATTGATTGAAGATCAACTCAAGCCTACAGCAAAAAAGAAAATTTCTTTAACTACCTAGCCTAATACCAATAGCGGGTCACGAAAACCAGTTATTAAAAATGTGTCTATAACAAAAGGCAAATCCAGGTCAATGAATCTTTAGCATATACATAATCATCCTTAACTTTTTTCCGTATATTACTCACCCCAAATACACCGGCCTGAACTATTAACCCAAACCTAAACCTACACATGCAAGTAATTAATCCTATTCCATACCGAACAGTAACGAATCAGAAACATCAAGAACTCATTATTGAAATCCGAAAGGCAGACTTTAGTGGAATTCTATTCGAAGATGGAAAGTCCACATTCTCTTTTGACTCTATCGACTGCAATTCGGTAGTTATTAAAAATGATGACGAAATAGATTTCGAACAAATCCATTTAACTTTTACCAATTCCTTTATTGGGAACCTTACCGTAGCTTCAGTAAACTCCAAGAATTTACATATTAGCATATTCAGATCCGTGGTCTCTGGGAAAATTGAAAATGATAAGATCGCCGGTATCGAATTCCTCAATTGCTTCATCAATAACCATTTCTTTTTGATTAACCAATACAAAGTTCGGATAGGTTTTGGGAAATCAGGATACAAAACAGAGTGGGAAGTATTACTTCGAAACCGGGGCCTTGACTATGATAAATTGCGCAAGGAGGCACAATCCTACCACCTCAACGACTGTACGATCATTGATGTCTCTTCTGAACTCACCAACCCTGACACCGCCAACATCCAACTGGACCTTTCACTTTTATACACCAAAAAAGTTTCACACCAATCAACAGGTGTGACAGGGGTCCACCTTAACTCATTATCCATATCAGGTATAGCGCAAGGACCTGTTAGCATTGAGAATACCAGGGTAAAAAACCTATACTTGTATGATTTTTCTCCCAAAGAACCTGTAAGTTTCTACAACATTGAACCATTCCCTGTTCCGACAGACTCAAAAATCGGTATTCACAAATGCAACCTGGATAACGTTTGGTTCGACAATGTATACTTTAATAAATATGCTAGGGTTTCCCTATACCGTACGAAATTCTCAAAGACTACCTTTACCTCCTGTAATTTCCCTGAGTACTACTCCAATTTTGACACTTTCATGCCTATTGAAAACGTCCATTATCCTGAAAAAAGGACTAGTAATGATCCAAAAGATATGTATGAAATTTTCCTACAGCTAAAAAAGGCTGTAGAAGCGACCGGTAACTATTATGAGGCGCAAAAGTTTCAAGCATTTTCGAACAACGCCCTTAACCGCATCCCGGACATTCCTGGTTCAGATAAGTTTATACTGTGGTCAAGCAGGTGGTCCAATGCCAATGGCCTGTCATATACCAACGCAATATGGGGACTCTTAATATTCACTATACCCATGTATATCCTCTATTTGTGGAGTATCAGCCGAATGTTTAATTGCAATGGATTTGATTCTTCCTTAGTGGGATCCTATTTTTCGTTTATAGATATCACCCACAGGCCAGACTTCATAACAGACAAAAAGGAGTTTACTTTTTTCACTCTTATTATAGACTATTTCAATAAACTGCTCGTTGGCTTTTTCATTTATCAATTTGTCGCAGCATTCAGGAAGTACGGCAAAAAATAATAATCGGCAGAATAAGTATATTTGTAAGACTTTTATCACCATAATTTAGTCAATCGCTCCTTCCACACATGAAACATACCTTGTATCAATTACCGTCCAAAAAGCAGCATGAGATCCGCCAGATCGTGGATATTATCAGGGGAGTAGTTGATCCGGAGATGGTAATTCTGTTTGGAAGCTATGCGAAAAACAGATACGTCGAACATAGATACACGTCTGATGGCATTCTGTATGAATATATCAGTGATTACGATTTCCTGGTTGTGACCAAGGGTAATTCAGAAAAAACGTACGTTCAGGAACACAAAATCATGGAACTGACCGACCAGTTTGAGCCACCTGTAAATCTGGAAATTCATGAAATTGACTTCATTAATAAAGGCCTAGAATGGGGGGAGTACTTTTGGGTCGATATCGTAAAAGAAGGAATCGTGCTATTCGATAAGGAGACAGTGAAATTTGCTGAGCTTAGAGAGCTTTCACCAGCAGAAAAGAAAGAGAAAGCGCAGAAGTATTTCGACACCTGGTTTCCCCAAGCAAAAGCGTTTTTAAGGAGTAGTGTATTTTTTCTAAATGAAAACAGTTTGAGTTTAGGAGACTTTCAACTCCATCAATCTGCTGAAAGTTTATATTATACAGTCCTGACTGTTTTTACAGAATACAAACCTAAAGCCCATAATCTTTGGAAACTAAGAAAGAAAGCAAAACCACACTCAGCGGAACTTCACCATATTTTCAGGGCTGAGACAGACAAAAATGAAGAAAGACTTTTTGAGCTACTTAAGCAAGGATATATTGAGGCACGATATGACCCTCAATTTGTTATTACTGAAGTCGATTTAAGAACTCTTATCGATAAAGTCAATGAAATGGTTCCGATAATTGAAAAAATATGCATTGAGAAAATTGCATCATTGGAATAGTAGCCTATTTAATTTGACTATACTTACTATTTCGACCTACCTTTTGGGCTTTCATTTTGCCGGCTTCCACCATTCGTTGTAGTACCAAAGACACCTGTACGGAGCCAACTTTGACGTCTTCCTCATCGCCTAAATATGCCACCACCTCCTTTACCATTTTACCAGTTGAAAAAAATGAAGAGTCCTTTAAAATCTTGTAGATTTTTCTTGTTAGGAATACCTTATCGATTCTTTGCGGGGATAATTTGAACCGCGGTTTGATATCAAAGGGAACGTTAAACAACTCCATTGGGTGAACTCCAATGGCTTTTGCAATTTCAATTAAATGACTTGTATCGCTGTTTCCACCATCCTCCACACGTTTTATTGTATTCCTGGTAAATCCCGACATAGCTGAAACATCTTCTATACTCAGTCCCTTTTCAGTACGCAGTTTCTTTATATGGCTGCCTACCTTTTTGGTTTCCTTTATGTTATGATAATTTGCCACACCCAAATAGAGTGACCATATATAAATCATTGTAATCCTTAAAAGGATTATTTTGATTTATAGAAGAGGTGCTTTACATTTGCTTAGTAACAAACTTAAATATTCCTATCTCCAGTATCAGGGTGCGTGAGAAACACCGGGTATGCAGATAAGGGATACATCATACAACCGCTTTAAGTGCGGGGTCCTTTCCATTTTCCAAACGGGTAGCATCTTCTCACGCACTCGAACTGGATTATTGGACCCTGCCTTATTTTTTTACTTCCCCGATTATCGTTCTACCTACACATACACCTTCAATAGGCGCCACCCCATTGTGTGCCTACATGGATCAAAACTGATCTGTAATGCACATCTGAAGATCCCGTTTCAGTATTCTATGATAACTGCGGAGTGTAGGCCCATCCTAGACCTATGCTCCGTTTCCTTCAACATCAATCCTCAACTATACATCGATTATGAAACGCTCAATTGCCATTCTTTTTCTTTTTCTCGCCCAATATTCATTGGCGCAGACCCCTCCTCCCTCCCCTACTGACCCCCATGCAGTAAGCGGAAAAGTGACCAACGAACGCGGTGAACCCCTTTCCGGGGTAAGCATCAGCACCCGCCTGGGAAAAGGCACCGTAACCAATGCCCAAGGCCTCTTTTCTTTTCGTCAGTTGTTACCTACTGACATCTTACAGGTTTCCTTTGTAGGGTACACATCTCAAAGACTTCCGGTCGGAAACAACACTTCACTTGTTGTTACCATGCAACCCACAGAGAGCTACCTTGACCAGGTCATCGTTCAGCCCTATGGGATCACCAACCGGCGCAACGGTACCGGGAATATCTCCAAGGTAACAGCCGCGGAAATTCAAAAACAGCCCGTCATCAATGTAGTCCAGATTCTCCAGGGTAGGGCTCCAGGGACTACAGTTACTAATGCCAACGGTTTTTCCAGCGCATCTGTGAAAATCGAGATCAGGGGTCAGCAAGGCATCGATCCGACTATCGTCCGTGAACCACTCTACATTATTGACGGGGTTCCCCTCACTACCCTAAATTTGGTCACTAGAGAATCCAGGGTGTCCGGCTCTGCGCTCGCTGGAGGCTCCATTCAATCTGGCCTCTCATCCCCGGCAGGAGGACAAAGCCCTTTCTTTAATGTCAATCCCGCTGATATCGAAAGTATCGAGGTCCTCAAAGATGCAGATGCTACGGCTATTTATGGTTCTCGCGGCTCCAACGGCGTGATACTCATCACCACTAAAAAGGGAAAGATGGGTAAAACGACGATCGATCTGAATGTCTATACTGGCTTTAGCAAAGTCACTCGCTTCTACCCACTACTTAACACCCCCCAGTACGTGGCACTACGCAAAGAAGCACTCAAAAACGATAGACTCCCTATCGACCAGTTCACTGCCCCAGATCTGGTATACTGGGATACCAGCCGGTATACCAATTGGCTACGCTATGCATTCGGCGGCACAGGACGCCTAATCAACGCACAATTAAGCCTCTCCGGGGGAACAGAACAGACCAATATCCGGATTGGAGCAGGCTATACCTATCAGCGAGACATTACGGCCGTCAGCGGAGGCAACAAGCGCGGCTCCCTGTCCCTTGCCGTGCAACATAAAACACCTCGCCAGAAATTCATTGTTGACCTGACTGTACAGTACAGTTTGACCAGTAGTGATCTAATCTACCCGGGTGGGTCCGCATTACTGCCTCCTAATGCACCAGCCGTATATGACAGCACAGGCAAACTCAATTTTGCCGGCTGGGCTCCCCTATCCACCAGTTTTGCCTTCGGTTCCTTGTTGCAACCCTATAAAGCCACCACAAACCTGCTCAATAGCAACTTGGTTATTACCTATAATATCGCCAAAGGATGGAAGGTGAAAGTCAATGTAGGCTATAATAATTCTGTCAACAAACAGACTCACACCATCCCAATTGCCTCCCTTAATCCTATGTTCAACCCGAAAGGTTCTTTAACCATAGGACGTACCTTTTTTCACAACCTGATCTCTGAGCCTCAACTTGAATACAACGCATTCCTTGCTGCGGGAAAATTATCCGTACTCGTTGGCGCCAGTTATCAAAGCAACCAAACCAATGGTCTATTGACCGCAGGCACAAACTACAGTAACGATTTGCTGCTCGGTTCCATCAATGCAGCTCCGAACAAAGTGGTGGTGGAGAACAATGCCCAATACAAATACAATGGCGGATTCCTGCGGCTTTCCTATAACTGGCTTAACAAATACATCATCAACCTGAATGGGCGCCGCGATGGTTCATCCCGCTTTGGTCCCGGTAGACGCTTCGGTGACTTTGGATCAGTAGGTACTGCATGGATATTTACAGAAGAGCCTTTCATGAAAAAAAAACCGTTCATAAGTTTTGGAAAACTGCGGGCAAGTTACGGCGTAACTGGCTCGGATCAGATCGGGGACTATGCATACCTGCCCTTATGGGAATTTGGGGCCCGCGGCCTGTACAGCGGACAAGTGCCCTTGTTTCCCATTCGATTTGCAGACAGCCTGCTACAATGGGAACGCAATCGTAAATTGGAAATTGCTTTTCAGGTAGGGTTTTGGCAGGACCGCATCAACATTGAAGTATCTTACTATCGAAACCGGTGCAATAACCAGTTGGTCAGGCTACCAGTGGCCACCCAAAGTGGCTTTGGGTTAGTCATTACCAATACACCGGCAAACGTTCAAAATACCGGCGTGGAAGTCGTAGCCGCAGTAACCGCACTACGCAAAACCAACTGGAATCTTAATTCCAGAATTAACGTCTCGGTTAACCGTAATAAGCTCCTTTCTTACCCCAATTTCGACCAATCCCCCTATAAAGGCCGATTTGTTGTAGGCAAACCACTCAATATCCAAAAATACCTTCACTACACCGGGGTCGACCCATCAAATGGGCAATACCTTCTTGAGGATGTAAACAAGGACGGGAAAATCTCCCTTGACTTTACTGGTAATACACCGGATGACCGAGTGCCGATTGTGATGTCCCCACAATTCGAAGTTGGCTTCTCCACCGAATTAACCTATAAACAGTGGTCACTAAGCGTTCTATTTTACGGCAGAAAGCAAAGAGGCTTTAATGCCTTGCTGGGATCTGAACAACCCGGCTCGCGCAGCAATCAGCCCCACGATGTGATGGATTATTGGAAAAAACCGGGAGATAACACTACTTACGGTAGGCCATTAAACTACCCAAGCACTAGCAGTAACAACTATGCATTTTACTCCGACGCCCGAATATCTGATGCGTCATTCATAAGGCTTCAAAACCTCTCGCTCGCCTGGTCCCTTCCGGAAAAGACCTTGCAAAAGTTGCACCTTAACAACTTGCAGTTCTTCTTACAGGGAGAAAACCTGCTCTTGATAACCCGATACAAAGGAAATGATCCTGAAGTGCAGGAATTAGGCACGCTGCCTCGCCCGGCCGTACTCACTGCCGGGATATCCGCTAAATTTTAATTTTTTTTACAATGAAACTAAATGCATCCATTCGATACGCAACAAAATCAGATAAGTCTGCTGCCGTTGCTTTGCCTATACAAAACACCAAACGTTTTATCAATTGGGCCCTACTGATATCACTGCTTGGCAGTTTGGCAGCCTGCGAAAAATTGATCGATGTTTCTGCACCGGCAACAAGCATTCCACAATCTTATGTTTTTGCCTCAGACAAGGAGGCAATAGGTGCACTGGCAGGAGCCTACTATAAAATGATCAATACCAACGAAGCCACCTTACTTAATGGAGGAATGACGATTTATGCCGGGCTTGCCAGTGATGAACTATTGCTGTCCAACCAGGGTGACGCGCCAGTTGCGCAATTCGCCCAGAATAAACTGCAGCCCGGTAATCCCATATTAGGCATCCTTTTCTGGGAAGCCTCCTATCAAAGCATCTATCAGTTCAATGTAATCCTTGAAGGTGTTGCCGACTCTAAAACACTAACGCCCACTATCAAAGAGCAACTGACGGGGCACGCTCTATTTGGCAGGGCACTCATGTACTATCATCTTTCCAGTGTTTTCGGGCCTGTACCATTTGTTACCTCCACTGACTGGCGCACAACCAGCATGCAAAAAAGAGAGCCCCTCATTTCTTTATACAGTCACCTAATCACTGATCTTGAACGAGCGCAACAGTTGCTCCCCACTGATTATAACCTGATGGGTGGTGGAAAGGCCACAGCCAATAAATGGGCTGCGACTACCCTACTTGCAAAACTGTTGGCAATTACCAACGATTGGGAAAAAGTCCTTATGCAATGCGATAAAGTACTTGAAAGCCGAAGTTACCTGCTGGCCCCAACCCCATCCGATGTTTTTTTACTCAATAGCCCTGAGGCTATCCTGCAACTCAAACAGGACAATACCGCCTACATGTTTAATGCCACCCGTGAGGGGGTAACCTTGGTGCCCATAGATGGAATATTCCCATTTCCGCCCTTTGCTTATCTTTCCGCTCCTTTACTCGCCACTTTTGAACCAGGTGATCTCCGTAAAGTCCAATGGGTAGGTGTCCGTGAAATTGCCGGCAGGCTACTTCATTACCCCTACAAGTATAAAATGGGCCCTTCACAGGCAAAGCAGGCAGCCCCCATTACGGAAGGCTATATGGTACTTAGGTTGGCGGAGGTGCTCTTACTAAGGGCTGAAGCACGTGTCAAGAATAATAACCTTCTGGGAGCCATTGAAGATGTTAACCAAATCCGGCGGCGAGCTGGCCTGACCCTATTGGCCGGAAACCTGTCCAAGGATCAGGTAGAAAACGCCCTGCATCAAGAACGCCGAATAGAGCTTTTTTGCGAATGGGGACACCGGTGGGTAGACCTGCGCCGCTGGAACCAGGCAGAGCAGGTATTATCCGCCAATAAAGGCACGCAGGTCTCCCCCGCAGCATTGGTATTCCCCATTCCTGCAAACGAACTTTCAACCAATCCTGGACTGGATCAAAATCCAGGATACTGATTTCCTGCCTGGCCAATGGTGAACCTTTCAAATTTGGGTCTTTAGAAGAAAAATGATAGCAACCGATTTAGATAATGATTGAGAAGGACAGGAAAGGTTCCCGTTTCCGGCAGGGATTGTCAACAACCCATCCTGCACAAGCATATTCATTAAACCTTAACTTATGGATAAATTTGTAACCCAGCAAGGCTTTACTAGCCTCACCATCGACCTGGAAATAATCCAACGGCCACTTCAATTTTTATCCGATTTCTTTTATGAATATCCCAGCCCGGACGCACACAAAGCAATAGCTCGCATGATTGAAGCGATGATAAAGGGAAAAAATAGAAAAAAGATCTTCTCCCAGGCAGCCAACATAACTTACTTCTATGAAAAAATGGTCATGCTTGCCGAGGTTTGCTGGTTAATACATTCTCAAGAGCCAGCCCGGAGCTATATAATTACCGAGGAAGTAAGTAAAGATCAACAAAAACTTTTTGAACCGTGCTTATTCGCTCCTATTGATCTCCATTGCAAAGCATGGGATTATTTTCCACGTTACCTGAAGATAAAAGAACTATTGTGCCCGTACCGGGTTTTATGGAAGTTCTTTAAATATATGCCGCTGAGTAAATGGAAAGAAAACCTGAACATCATGCTGCACAACGCACTCTCCAGAAACCCTATTTCTATCAGCAATGAAGATCTGAATGTATACCAATTGGCAAACCTATTGCACAAATTAGTCGACGCTTGTAATGTTATATATGTAAGAGAGCTTAACTCTACTTCTCCTGACAATAACCTTATCCATAATGACCAACAGCACCAAACGATTCAAGAAAATCAGCACACTTCCTTTCAAGCGTAATTTCCGTGGAGCCAGGTTGCATGGAAGGAGACTGGGAGATATTGACCTACTTATCCTACTTGATAAATTATGGGGATACGTCAGCTTTGTGAAAATCACCAATCCAGAGATATCAGATCTGATTGACAGATTCTTGCAAAGAAAATCAGAATATGAAAAAAACAAAAATCCAAATATCGATGATGAATTGGAGGATTGGGACGAATAGTTGCCTAAACCAGATCGAATCAAAATGGTAATAAAGGTAACCTATTTACCTTTTTGTTCTTTCTTAAAATCCTTAATACCCCATTGCTGGATAACGTAAATAATTGACAAAAGTGATTTGCCATACTTGGTAATTTTGTACTCTACCCTTGGCGGCATTTCCGCAAACACAGTCCTTTCAATAATATTATCCTCTTCCAGTTCACGAAGTTGATTGATAAGCATTTGCTTGCTAATATGCGGAATGACCTTTTGCAGCATACTGAAACGATTATGTCCCTCATTGATACCATGTATGACTAGTACCTTCCATTTACCACCAACCTTGTTCATAAAGTGCGTAACAGGGCAATTGTTGGGATTGAAATCCTTATTTTTTCGATTCTTTCTCATTGGTCTATAAAATTAGACTTGGCATATTATTTCACTACTAGGAGGTGATTTGCAGCAAACTTATCAATTTTACCATTATAAAACATCAATAATATGAATCAGAAAGAATTAGCACTAAAAGCAATTACCGCCGTTTTTGTACACAGAGATGTTTCTGCTTTTGACAAATACTTTTCTAAAGACTACAAACAACACAATCCTGGTCTACCCAATGGAACAGACGCATTGAAACAATTTATCCCTTCTTTACCTCAGGATTTCAAATACGAGCCAGGACTTGCCGTAGAAAATGAAAATTTTGTCATGATCCATGGACGATATGAGAACTGGGGTGGAAAGAACATGATCGCCGTTGATATCTTCAAAATAGAGAACGGCAAACTGGTTGAACATTGGGATGTTATGCAGGAAGAGGTCCTGTCGTCAAAATCGGTGAATGGCAATTCTATGTTTCCCATAGGCTAAGGTCCGCCGTAGAAATACCAAAATTACTCGTACCCTCAAAAATCCTTTAACCCTACCTCCTACACTTTGAACTAAACAACAAGGGCTGAGTTCCCTATTTTGGAACCCAGCCCGTTTTTGGATCTACCAGCCTTTAGAAACCATTCGAATACACTGCAACATAGTCTGAACCGTCATGGGTATACAAGTTATACGAAGGCGTCCCAATGCCGCTCGACACTATCTTAGCCTGATTAGATCCCACCGATGTGGTCAGACCAGGCATAGAACCAGAAGTGGCCACAAGTTGTTTAGTACCGTTTACATCAGCATATATATTGCTGTTCGTAAACTTTGAGCGCCCAGCCAGGGCCACCGTAGTAGTCGCCACTAATGCGACAACTGTCAACCATCCGAATTTTCTTTTCATTCTACACTGTTTTGTTTTTTTGCTTACTTGTTCTATAGAGGCATCAGCATTCCCCTTCCTGTTGTATTAGGATAGCCACAGGATGAACCAACCTAATGAGATAATAGATTATTTCTTATTTTGCTTTGATCAAATTTGATCCACCACCAGCAACTCCAGGCTATCCCAAGGGCAATAAGCATCCGGGACAACCAGGTCATGCCCGTCCAATAAGGATGAAAGGGGGTAAAGAACCAATTGCTGGTAAGCAGGGCTACGCAGAGGTAGAGCGTATAAAGCATACATGCCCATAGTGAACACTGCATTGCCGATCTGTAGCTTCCAAACAAAGCCAGTACTACGATCAGCATATCTACCGCTATCACAAGCCCAGCTACCAACGGAGCTACCTTACTAATATAAGGCAGCATTTCACACCAGAAGGCGAAGACCCGGTAGTCCCTTAACAGGTAGACCGTTTCAAAGCCGTGGTACCCCACGACCACTATCTGGATCCCCTCACGCAGGACCTTTACCCCCAATGCCATAACATGAAGTTTGGTGAATAACTTATTCTGCGGCCTCGCAAATGCAACAGCCACTAATTAGACAATCTTGGTAATAGAGAAACTGGAAAAGTAGTAATCTTCTAAACTGGGCTAATGGATCTTTATTGAATATATCTTTTGTGTCTGCAAGGTATCTTCCTTCAGAACAAATATACAATGCGTAAAACTCAAAAATTAAACTTGGGGATCAAATTGCCTTTTTGCTGCTTTTATTTGCTCATTTGTTACTTCAGAAATTATAATACCAACATAATACCTGCTATGTCAGACAATCTTTGCCACCGCGACAACGTTATTTTTTCCATGCTATAGAAAGCACGACGAAGATTATTATAATTTGAGAAACCGCACGCTTCCGCTATCTCCGATAGTGTAAGTTCAGGATAATGTCGGATCATTTTTTTGGCTTCCCGAATGCGTTCATACATGAGATAATGATATGGAGTGATACCAAATACCAGTTTAAAGTATTCTTTAAAATATGTAATATTCATCCCTGCCTCCCTAGCCCAATCACGTAAATGTTGTTTGCCAGCGATCTGTTTGCGTATCATATCTTTGACTCGAAATAGGCTTTCAATTTGCGTTTCAGTTATGGGCCGGTATTCGCGCTTCATTGTCCTTGCTTCAATCACCCGCTCAACCAGTTGCAATACCAGCGATTCATTACCTGGATTCTTTAACAATTCCTCCATCAGATCCATCACTTGAATGCTCCCAAATCCAGGCCCATCCAGAAAAGCAACCGTTTGGTTCTCCCGGACATTAGCCAAAAAATCTGACCAAGATTGGTCTTTATGTTTGATACGCTGAATCAATCCAAGTTCGATGTGCAAATCAAAAACCTTATACCGTTCATCTTTGACTAACAGTAATTCACTTTCCACAATTGGAGCAGACACGAAATTTAGCTGCCCCTGCATAAGATAGTAGTGCTTATTATTCAATTGGTATCGTATATGGTTTTTAACCATTAGACGAAATCCCAGGAAAGGCCTTCCATACTCAACGCGTAAAGTAAGGTCATAAGAAGCAACCATAGTGCTGGTAAAAATTGTGTAGAGAGCATGCTGATAAGATTGATAGAAAAATTGCCCAGCAGGCTCATTTGCATCAAATGCGGTGGCACCGGAAATATAACTGTCCGGCTTCAAAAATGCAGTTGTCGGATCGTGCTGCTTAAGGATTATTGGTCCCTCTGCACCAGATATCTTTACCATAGGTTATGGGTTAATAGTAATGGTCGCATTAACGTGATAGCCTTGACTCCAACTAGTTCACAATGGATACAGATCAATAACGGCCTATAACCGAAATTATAAAACTATTCGCTCATTTCCATACGGGTCCATTTTGTAATACGCTGTTGTATTTTTTGACTTAACATGATATACAACCGATTACATATAATTGATTCGAAATAAATCTATTCGGGTCATTTACGAAGAAGGATTTTAACAATTTGTGTTAGGTCGGGATCGAGGTAGAAGATCACCGCGAAGAAAGGATTAACCTTTCGGGAAGAAGAGACGGCATAATTCCTGCTCCTGGTCCAGGTTGACCATCGGAAGTACACCTGCCTGCTGAAGGACAGTACATGATTGCTGATCGTAAATATTCCCAACATCGATGCCCAGATCTTGGCAATACGACACGATCATATCCAGGTCAAAATAACTCACATCTCCTTCGTATTCAAACTCAAGCAACCTTCCCCTATTCACATCTGGTATTTCTTTACATCCAACGCTTTCGACCTCTCGCATTAACCCCCCTTTCTCATACAGAATAAAGCATGCATATCCTATAGCCTGGCAGTAAATAGTTTGCAAAAAAACAGTATCCAGGCGTCGGGAGATGATACTTCCAAGCTCGTATAATTTCATTAGACTATTTACTTCGATCACGATCCATTCACTATTGCCATTTACAATGTATAAAGAGGGAGGACGCAATACATCTATCAAAACTTCCCGTATCGGCCCTGTCACTGGTGCATCCTTAATTACAGTTTGGATACCGGAATATTCCGAGAGTATGTTGATTATTAGATCCCGTTGGGTTGTTCGTACAAAACAAGTAAGAAGATTCATGAATGGTCAGAATTACTGCGCATCAAACATTAAGATACGCCCCTTGACATTTGAATGCAAATCAATTTCCCACACTAGACCCGCCCAATAGACATCCACCTGATATTCAATCGACAACACATTAGACCCGCTAGCAGATACCCCCTTTAGGGGAAGGCTGCCTCATTTTCATTTCAAATCAGTTGATATCGCGTATCTACAGGACTTACAGTTAATCAACCCGCGAGCAAGAAATAGACCTCAACTGTACACACGCACATTTGCCATTAGAAATACAGTATTGCATTACTACGAGCCACGAACATCCTTGGAAAAAAATCTCCACCTCCTCCGTCGGTAGTATTTTTTTCTGGCAGGCTGTTCTTACGGCCTCCGTAATGCAATGAAACGCTTTGCGTGCCAAAAAGAAAGAACGGGGCGCAGCCTCGTTATTCTTCACCCAATTGTTCATTTTAAATCAATTCAAATGGCACAGATCATCGGAAGGATTGTACAAGATGCAATCGTACGCAAGACAAAGAAAAGAGAGTTTATCAGTTTCACACTGGTAGAAAACTATTCCTACAAAAACAAAGCTGGTGAACAGATCAAAGAGGCTACCTTTTACGATTGTGCCTATTGGCGCAGCACGGCACTAGCCCCCTATCTAAAAAAAGGGATGAAAATTTTAGTGGTTGGCCGCATCAAAGCAACAGCCTATACCACCAAACAAGGGGAACTCAAAGCAAGTCTCCAACTCGTCGCTCAGGACATCCAACTTTAAACAATCATTTCCTCAAACCGCAGCAGTCGCCGCCTGCGGGATATAAATCAAAGCTGGGCTACACATTATGGCACACAATCTTAATTTGAACGAAAAAACTGGACAATATAGTTTTTTCACCACGCAACAAAAAGCATGGCACGGATTGGGAAAAGTAGTAGAAAACTACCCCAACAGCAAGGAAGCAATACAATTTGCCGGCCTCGATTATACGGTAGAGAAACGCCCGTTATTCACCTATGATAGCACCAACGACCATGCCGACCCTGATACCGATATCATTATTCCCGAAGTTGAGGTGCCAAACTACTTCGCTACCATCAGGAATGACACTGATCAGGTTTTGGGTGTAGTTGGCAAGGACTATGAGATCGTGCAGAATATTGATGCCTTCTCTTTCTTTGACTCCATTGTCAATGGGGATGGCATCCAGTATGAAACAGCGGGCGCACTTGGCAACGGTGAACGCATCTTTATTACTGCTAAGTTACCCAATTACATAAGGGTCGCAGGCGAAGACCTAATCGAACAGTATCTGTTCCTTACCACATCCCATGATGGCTTTGGCAGTATTACGGCCGCTTTTACCCCCGTTCGTATCGTGTGCAATAATACCCTCAATGCGGCCTTACGAAACCATAGCAACGCTGTCAAGATCAGGCACACAGTCAATGCCAAAGAGAGGCTGGCACAGGCCCACCAGTTAATGGGCATCACCAACAAATTATCAGAAGAGTTGGAGACAATCTTCAATAAATGGGCTACTGTATACATCACAGACCCGCAGGTCAAACAATTGATCCAACGGGCAATGGTACCCAACAAAGAAACCCTGCAATCACTCATTAGCGGCAGGCAGGAGGAATTGTCAACCAATTTTAACAATACGGTAGACCAGGTTTATGCGTACGCCATGACATGTCCAAATCAGTTACAAGCGTCTACCCGCGGCACCGTGTTTGGAGCCTATAACGCCATAGCTGGTTACTTTCAGAACCTACGTCCTTATAAAAGTGGTGAGGCTAAATTAAAATCCATTATGTATGGAGGAACAGCCCAATCGCGAGCCCAGGCAGCATTCAACCTTTGCACGGATTTCGCAAACATTGGCCAGGAAGTATTACTCCTCAATTAACCACCACGGTGGGTGGCCTTGCCGCCCACCTACCTTTCACCATTCAAAAGGACCTATGTTTACCGAAAATACACAACAGACCATTAAGGAATTCATCTCCCACGTATATGTCAGCCTCAGAACCGAATATCCCGACACCATAATTATTCTGCAAATGCCCAGTGCTTACCTGTCTATCAGGGAAGATGCACATCTTCTATCCAGGACCCTATCAATTCCCCTAAGACAACCTACCGTACGCATACCGCTGATCCATATAGTTTTTCCCAGCGATGCATTTGACGATTATATGGACAAGCTTGAATTTAAAAAAATAATCATCGTATTTTGAAACTCGCAGCAACCATCAGATAATGACTTCCGACAACAGGCCCTTTTTAAGGTTTGATGTAAATTGATCACATGCCAACCATAGCAGTTTATTTGCAAAAAAGTTGCTGCCCTATCAGGCAGCAACTTCTGCTTCATTAATGACCTAAAAATTTCTTTCCCTGCCAAGATCGTCAGAATGACTTGTTGTAAAGTTGTTCAATACAATACTCCACTCACCTTCTTTTGCCAGTAAATTAATTCGAAGAGGGTGAAGCTACGATCACTGGTATAATGTCGAGTAGCAGCAGATTTCCTTTCCCATTGACGCCAATATGGATTCTGTATGTCCTGCCCAATGGGCACCTGTAGAAATCTACCAGGCTGGAGCCTACCCGGTAGGTCTGCTCTTTAGAAAGATAAATAGAGAGCTGTATCCTAATGCCTGTTTCCTGAACACTGAAATACCCGTTAATGGCCAGTACCTTTTTCGCCCATATCTTGAAATCCAACGTTGCATCAAGCCATTCCTTTGGTACCTGCTCCAACCGGTAATCATACGCCAGAGGCATAAAGCCTTTTTCCAGTGCTTGTTTCCAGGATAACACATTACCCCCCATACTTCTATTTTGTCATTAATGAATAGATCTTTTCATTCAATTCTTTTAGGCCCGCCTTCTGCAACAGTTCATCATTAACTTCGGACAGTTCCTTGAATATTTCTTCATCCACCAGCGCTAGCAACCCGCCTTTTTCCTTATCGCCTTTCGCAGTGATCCCAGCATCAATAATTTTGGATAGCACCAGCACAAGTTTACGAGGCAGATTCAGCCCGATCTTCACATGATCACTCATACCTGGTGAGGCAAGGACGGTTTCATACAACATCGAAAATTCTTTTTGATTAAGCATACGCACGTTTTTTTTATAATCTATTTGGTTGGCCCAGTAAAAGTAACTGGTAACACACTTCGCTTATCTTTTCACTTGTATCCTTATCGGCACTGGTAAGCCTTCGCCGTTGGGTCTTTCATAGTTTCGTACCAACACCCGAAAGGTGATCACGAAACTGAGTTGTATGAATATCAGGGATGCCAAAAAATTAGATATGGTGGATTATATGACCAAACTGGGCTACAAACCACAAAGAGTGAGCGGCAATCAGTACTGGTATCATTCACCACTGCACGAGGAGAAAACTCCTTCCTTTAAGATCAACCGGGCCATGAACCGATGGTATGATTTCGGAGAGGGCAAAGGAGGTAGTATTATCGAATTCGGTGTGGCCTATCATAAACTTTCTATTAGCGATTTTTTGCATAGTCTTGATGGCCCCGGTCGGAATTCCGTCGCGCATCATCAGGCACCCAAAAAATCAGTGCAAGAATTCGGAGACAGCATCAGTATCAACGCCGTCAAGTCTATTCGTTCATTGGCACTGATCAAATACCTGCGCGATCGGCGTATCCCCCTTTCGCTGGCTCAACATCACCTGCAGGAAGTGAATTATAGGCTGCGCGACAAAAACTATTATGCACTTGGTTTCCTCAATGACCGAGGTGGTTACGAACTGCGCAACCAATACATCAAAGCATCGAGTTCACCAAAGGCCAGCACCTTCATTGATCAGGGTGCTGACCGGCTGGCTGTATTTGAGGGCTTCTTTGACTTCCTTTCCTACAAGGCCATTACTGACCTCCAAACTCACCCCACCACCAACTACCTCATCCTGAATTCAGCTTCCTTCTTTGAGCAGCAGTTACCCAGGATGCAGCAACACCCACAGGTGCACCTGTTTCTGGACAACGACAATACCGGTAGCAAACTCACCGCTGCGGCCATCGCACTTGACCCGCACCGGTTCCAGGACCAACGGGGAATGTACAAGGACTACAACGATCTCAATGCCTGGTGCCAGCATCAGGGAAAGAGTTTCAGGATGCAGCAAAAGCCCTGATCCCTTCCTGGACAGTCTCACCAGATCAGCAGGGCTTTGGCTGCTGGTTTGGCAAAAAAGGGCCAATAGTGGCCGTGGCCAGGCTGCTCACCAAAACATTGAGGGCGTCTGCTGCGCCACGCCCTGCCAGATGTACCGTTGTCTGACGCCAACGGAATCTGGCCGCCACCCCTCCGAAGTCGGGGGCGGTTCTAAAAGACACTAAATGTTTGATTGTGAATTGTGAAAATGAAATGTGTGTATGAAACCCGAAAAAGTGATCATGAACAAGCGGATCAATGTCCGCTTTACCGAGGATGAGTACAAAAAACTGCTGGATAGATCCGCACAAACAACTTGCAGCAACCTCAGTGAATATACCCGCAAACTGCTGCTGCAAAAACCTGTAACAGTGTACCAGCGCAACCAGTCGCTCGATGATCTCATGCCGCAACTGGTGGGGCTCAAAAACGACCTGAATGCTATCGCCAACAACTACAACCAAGTGGTCAGAAAGCTGCATGTGTTGCAGCATGTTCCAGACCTGAAAACCTGGCTGCCGCAGCACGAAATAGCGATCCGGATTTTGACTGTAAAGGCCGATGAAATCAAAGCCCTCATAGCTAAAATTTCAGACGCATGGTTGCAGTAGTAAAACCCGGCAAGTCGCTGCGCAATATTCTCCATTACAACGAGAATAAAACAAAGATCATTATCGATCCGCAGAAACAGACCCGTGCAGCCGAACTCATCCATTCCTCCGGCTATGCCAAAGACACGGACCGGCTTCGGTTCACCGACAAACTGGGCACCCTCCAAAAGCTCACTACCCTCAACGAGCGCACCAAGGTGAACAGCATCCACATCAGTCTGAACTTTCATCCTTCTGAAAAGGATATGCCTGTTGCACAGATGAAGGCTATCGCAGATTCTTACATGCAGAAACTGGGTTTCGGTGATCAACCTTACCTGGTCTACAAACACAATGACAGCTCCCATCCCCACATCCACATAGTTACCACCAATATCCGGTCCAATGGTAAGCGGATCAAAACACACAATATTGGCCGGGACCGCTCCGAAAAAGCCCGCAAAGCAGTAGAGCGGCAGTTCAACCTGGTCAGGGCAGATGATCACCAGCGCCTGCAACAGTTCCAGATCAAACCAATCAATACTAAGAAGCTGTTATACGGGAAATCTCCTGAAACCGGTACCAAACGGGCCATCACCAATGTATTGGACCAGGTGCTGAAGCAATACAAATACACCTCACTGCCGGAGCTCAATGCGGTGCTGAATAATTACAATGTGATCGCCCATCAGGGTGGCAAAGGTTCGCGCACCTATCAGCACAATGGACTTTACTACCAGGTACTCGATGAGAACGGCAAACCGGCAGGTGTTCCAATGCCGGCCAGCGACTTCTACAACCAACCTACCATGAAGTACCTGCAGGATGAATTCATGCGTGGTGAACAAGAGCGCGACCAATACAAACGCCGGGTAAAAAATGCTATCGATCTATCCCTGCAAAAACAGCCGCCGCCCGACATTACACTATTGCAGGAACGGCTGCGCAAAGAAAATATCCAAATGGTCCTGCGGCAGAATGATCAGGGTATCATCTATGGTGTCACTTATGTAGACCACCAGAAAAAAGCGGTATTCAACGGGAGTGACCTGGGAAAGCAATACAGCGCCAACCAGATCCAGCAACGCTGCCAGGCAGCACCCAGGCAGCAGGAAAAACCAACGCAGCAGCAGCGACCACTTTCCACCACACAAAAACCTGCTCCGAAATACACCGCTCACCAACAAACACCCACTCAAACCACCGGTAACTCATCCACCAGCGACTACCTACACAAAAACACCACACCACATCCAACGCAACAGGGCAGCATGGATGGCGAACTAAAATATGATCCTCGCAAACGAAGGAGAAAAAAATTGAAACACTAAAAACCAGGATGTATGTTACGAACAGGAGAGAACGAACAGGGGCTGAAGAAAGTAACAGACCTAACCCGTTGGATCGCATTGGTGATCCTCTTTATTCATTTCTATTACTATTGCTACGGCGCGTTTAAAGAGTGGGGCTTTACCGCTTCCTTCGGAGATCAACTACTGGCCAAAGTTGCCAATACCAGCCTGTTGAAAGGCTTTAATCATTCAAAGACGATTGCGTTGCTTTGTTTGCTGCTATCCTTGCTCGGCGTTCGTGGCCGCAAGGATGAGAAGGCGAACTACCGTACCGGTATCGCCTTTCTGATCACAGGACTGGTCATTTACTATTGTAGCGGATTCCTATTCTGGTGGCCTGATCTACCAACGGACTGGCTGGCGATCGGATACATTAGTAGCGCCATCACCGGCTTGTTGTTTGTGATCACTGGTGGCAGTACCATATCGCGCAGCCTGAAGCAACGATTGCGCAACCAGGCATTTCCTGAAGAAGGGTTCCCACAGGAAGAACGATTGCTGACCGACCGGTATTCACTCAACCTGCCAGCAACCTATACTTACAAAGGGCGCGAACGAAAAAGCTGGATCTCTTTTCTCAATGCCCGGCGTTCTATACTCGTGATGGGCTCAGCTGGCAGTGGCAAAAGCTATTTCGTCGTAGAAAACCTGATCCGCCAATTGCTTGCCAAAAAGCAGGCAATGCTGGTATTTGATCAGAAGTTCCCGGAGCTTTCCTTAATTACCTATAATCACTTCCTCCGCCACCAAAAAGACTATCCACCGGGCACCACCTTCCGGTGTATCAACTTCACCAATATTGAGCAGTCATTCCGTTGCAACCCAATCAATCCGGTAACGCTGCTCAATCTGTCCAGCGTGATTGATGCCGCTAAATCCCTGCTGCTCTCGATGAACAGGACGTGGAGCAACCGGCAGGGAGAATTTTTCGTGGATTCTCCAATTAACCTGCTGGCTGCGGTAATCGGTTTTTTACGCCGCTACGAAGGTGGGATCTATTGCACAATACCACATTGTATTGAACTCATCCACCAACCATACGATAAACTGTTCACTGTACTGCAAACCGACACCGAGATTGCCATCCTGATCAATCCTTTCGCCCAAGCATTTGCAGATGGCGAACTCGAAACCCTCAACTCCCAGATGGCATCCGTCAAAATACCGCTCGGTCGGATAGCTTCGCCTGAACTGTATTACATTCTATCTGGTGATGATTTTTCCCTGCACCTCAACCATCCCGATCATCCCACCGTGCTCTGCCTGGGTAACAATCCCCAGATCCATGAAGCGTTGGCACCGATCATGTCCCTGTATATTGACCGGATCAATAAGATCGTCAACCGGCCCGGTCAATATGACCTGGGACAGGTGATTGATGAATTTGGTATGGTCCGTGCCACCAGTGTATTATCGACCATCCTTACCGGCAGGTCCAATAACATCACCACCGTTATTGCAGTCCAGGATTACAGCATCCTCAAGACTATATACTCCAAAGAGGAAGCCGAGACCATCTTTAACATTGCCGGCAATATTATCAGTGGGCAGGTCAGTGGCGAAACGGCAAAATTACTCAGTGAACGATTTGCCAAAACATTTCAAGATCGTGAGAGCATCTCCATTAATAGTAGCGACACTTCTATATCGAGATCTAAGCAACTAGAGCAATCCGTTCCGGCCAGTACCATCAGCAGCCTGTCAGCGGGCGAGTTTGTGGGTGTGATGGCCGACAATCCGGACCAGCCCATCAGATACAAAGGTTTTCATAACCGGGTCATCAATGATCATGCAGCTCTTAAAAAAGAAAAGGAAAACTATGCTCCTTTACCAATCGTTAGTCCTTATGCAATGGAGGCTATCCACAAACAGTTCTTGTCGATCAAACAGGACGCAGATGATATCGTTGACGCGGTCTTAGAACAGGTCCTGAACGATCCTGCGAAGGAGGGATTGATCATCAAAAAATAATTCAAAACATTTCCATGATGTATCTTCCCGGAACGTCACCCAATTTACAATTGAGAAGCAAAAGTAGAGCCTAATAAAAAGCCCAAAAAAGTTACGTTGCCTGCCTGGATTTCATGTTAAAACAATAATTCAGAAGCTCAAAGATTGCTCATTTTTGAAGAACGATGCGAAAATCCAGACCTTATATTACAAAAGACATTTCCATAAGCATCCTTCTTAAATCACTAGACAATAGAGGCTTGTCCAACTATGACTATTCACTTTTATTCTTAGCACAATTAAATAAAGTATACTAGCTTTTTACGTTGAAGACAAAACCAACTCCGTAAATATTAGATATACTTACTCGATCATTATTGCTTATATGCTTACGCAAACGTGAAATGAAAACATCAAGGCTACGACCGTGAAAATAATCATTCTCGCCCCAAAATTGTGTTAGGATATCCTCCCGCTTGATGACACGGTTTGGGTTTTCGAAAAGATACTCCAAGAGTTGCGCTTCCCTAGCAGAAAGCGTCACCACTTTTTTTCGATCAATCAACAATTGATGCATATCCCTATAAAGACGCAGATTACCGATCTCAATATACCCAGATGTAACGGCAATTGTATGGCTCCTTTTTAAGATGTTCCTCATTCGCAATACCAATTCATCAATGTCAAACGGTTTTGTTATATAATCATCCGCTCCTAATTTTAAACCATGCAGTTTATCCTTTCTTTCATTTTTCGCAGTTAGGAAGATAAAAGGAACTGAAATAGAATGGTTCAACAATTGACTGGCCAATTCAAAACCATCAATCCCTGGAATACTTACATCGATCAGTAACAACTGGTACCCTGGATTTGCTTTACACTTTTCTAATGCGTCTTTGCCGTTGATGGACCAGTCAACTACAAAATCCATAACTTCCAGGTATTGCTTAACTACATTACCAAGATCAATTTCATCTTCAACCAGTAATATCTTCGATTTCATATGGACTCTTTTTGAAAAGGTATTATTATAGCAAAAGTACTTCCTTGTCCATAGATACTTGTAACCTGTATTTTCCACTGGTGCGCTTCAACACTTTGTTTGACATAATAAAGCCCAAGTCCTAAACCTTTCGAAGTACGTGAGATACTACTCCCGCCACGGAAAAATTTTTGAAAAATATATCTCATCGTGTCAGGCTTCATGCCAATTCCGTTGTCTTTTATAACCAATTGCAAATGATTGTTAACGACCATAGTGCTTATGGAGATCGTTTTAAGTTCTTTGTCATTATATTTAACCGCATTATCAAGCAAGTTATTTACCATGGTCGTAAAATGAAATTTATCAAGGTATGCCTTATCTGTTGCAGCTTTCTCTTCAAAAATCAGTTTCACCTGTTTATCCGACACGTTCAACCAATAATCCAGAATAATTTCATCGAGCAGGTTGTTTATAGAATGTGCATTTTTATTAAGCTTCATTTTATCAGTGGTAACAATATCAAGCACCTGTCGGATCAACCTTTGCAACCTTTCAGACTGCCTTTGAATTACCTCAGTAAGTGGTTGAATATTCTCTTTATTCCCTATGATCTTTTCATTCTGCAAACTTTTGTTGGCTACGTAAATGACAGAAAGGGGGGTATGGAATTCATGAGTTATATTGTTGATAAAATCAGATTTCATTTCTGAAAGCTTCTTTTGCTTGATCCAGTTTCGAAAGGTTATGAAGAATAACAATACTACAAAAAAAACGGACAGGATTGCAAGCAGAAGAGTAAGTAACATTTGGCCAATGATTACCCTTTTTCTGTTGACAGGTTCAACATGCAAAGAATAGATAAGTTTGGAGAGCAACTCAGAACTACTTCCAACAGTAAGTTGTACGAACTTGTTTTGATTGTCTATTTGACGTAGCGATCCTCCAATTCGTATTCCATAAACTTGCTCGGGGTCTTTATTGTATAGGAGAATATTGATACTATCACCTATATGGATTTCCAGCGCCTCTATCGTTAAGGAATATTCAAGTGAATCATGGATATTATTTTTATCCTTGAACCGGCTAAACAAAGAGGAAATAGTTTGATGCCTGGCCAGAGATCCAAATAAACTATCCGTGACAAGTTGCTTTACCCGTTCGAACTCTATGCGATCTGTTTTATATAGTTTTCTTAGACGAGCTAAATTCCTCTCCAGTATGGAATTAAAAACACGCTGCCCACCTTCAAACATCACATCATTCATCACCGAGGCACTATAATCCTTTAGCAAAGCCTCCTTTTCGCTATAATAATAGCGTTCGTTTTTTAACTGGTAGGTATTGTAAACCAAGTAAAATTGGACCGCAGTAAGTACTAAAAAACTTACCAGGGCGATCACAATGTAGGTGGTGATAGAGCTTTTCATGATCAAACTAAGCTACGGGTTCTCCCTACACAAAAACCCCGTTTAAATTCCATTAACAATTTGTTCGGAATCCATTAACAACATGTTTGATATCCATTAACTGGTTCCCATATGCCTCTCGGTCTATTTTAGTGGAAACTATACTGCAATGCATCACATTCCCCCTTTAGCTTGCCGGGGTATTATACTACTCGGTTTGCTCTGCCTGTTCTGTGTAACAACACAAGCACAACAAATGATTACTGTTTCGGGTACTATCAGAGACTCCCTTTTAAACCCGATCAATGGCGTTACCGTTGCTCAGGAAGGTAATAGTAAAATTGGCGCCAGTACCAACCAGCAGGGAAAATTTGTGCTGGACGTTCCCAACAATGCTGTCCTGGTTTTTTCCGCCATTGGGTTTACCAGCCAACGTATCGACGTGAACAACAGAACAGTCCTTGATGTAATTTTGAGGACCGTACCGGCTGACATGGAGCAAGTTGTAGTGACCGCCTACGGTAAAAAGCAACGAAAGGAGGCCGTAGTAGGATCTGTAACAACTGTTAGCGCCAAGGATCTGAAAATACCCTCCAGCAACCTTACCACAGCCTTTGCCGGACGAATGGCGGGGGTAATCGCATATCAGCGCAGCGGCGAACCGGGAGCTGATAACGCTAGTTTCTTCATCAGAGGCGTCACCACCTTCGGGAACGGCAGCGGCAACCCCCTGATATTGATCGATAACATTGAACTAACTACTACCGACCTCGCCCGCCTGCAGCCAGATGACATTGAAAGTTTCTCTGTTTTGAAAGACGCGAGCGCCACAGCGCTTTATGGGGCCAGGGGAGCCAACGGCGTAATTTTTGTAACCACCAAACAAGGGAAGGAAGGTAAGGCGAAATTCAATGTCCGTATGGAAAATTCTACTTCGCAACCTACTAAGAAACTGGAAGTTGCCGATCCAGTCACCCATATGCAATTGTACACGGAAGCACAGCTTACACGCGACCCGTTAGCAAAACTACTCTATTCACAAAATAAGATCGATCGCACCAAAGCGGGAGAAAACAGCAGCGTATACCCAGCTACAGATTGGTTCAAACTGATGTTCAAAGACCGTACATCGAACCAGCGCGCCAATATGAGTATCACCGGAGGAGGCAAGGTTGCACAGTATTATGTAGCAGGTAGTTATAACCTCGATCATGGTATCCTAAAAGTTGACGGAAAGAATAACTTCAACAGTAATGTGAAGCTCAGTAGCTACCAGTTACGATCGAATGTAAACATCCACATCACACCGCAGACGGAATTAGTCGTTCGGATGTATGGCATATTTGACGATTACAGGGGGCCGGCCGATGGGGGCACCGGCATGTACCGGAAGGCCTTGCGTACCAGCCCTTCCTTGTTTGCACCATTCTATGCGCCGGATTCTGCCAATATTGCCTCGCAACATATCCTTTTTGGCAACTATAGATCAGGTAATTCTTTTTACCTGAACCCTTACGCAGATATGCTGAGGGGGTATAAGGACTATTCACAAAGCAGAATGCTTGCCCAGTTTGAACTGAACCAGAACCTTTCAGGTATCACTAAAGGGCTAACAGCAAGAGGGCTGTTCAGTACCAACCGGTACTCATATTTCGACGTAGTACGTGCGTACGGGCCTTATTTTTACAACATATCAACCTACGACAAACTCAAAGATCGGTACACCCTTACTTGGCTCAATGAAAACGAAGGACCCGCAGCGCACGAAGACATTAGGGCTTTCAGCGGAGTAAGGAACGTGAGCACCAATCTATATGCACAATTTACGCTCGATTACAGCAGGTTGTTTAATAATAAGCACCAGGTCAACGCCACAGTAGTAGGCACCATACAACAAAGCCTATTCACCACAAACGACCTCAGTGTACAGGCATCGCTTCCACGTAGAAATGTAGGTGTGTCAGGCAGAACTGGTTATTCGTTCTCCAATAAATACTTTGCAGAATTCAATTTTGGCTACAACGGGTCTGAAAGATTCTACAAAGACAAACAATTTGGCTTCTTCCCTACTATAGGTGCAGGATGGGTAATTTCAAATGAAGATTTCTGGAAAAGCAACCTGATCACCAAACTAAAGTTGAGAGGTTCTTACGGACTGGTAGGAAACGATGCTATCGGAAGGGATGAAGACAGGTTCTTTTACTTGTCGAGCGTTGATTTGAACAATTCCAACCGTGGATCAAGTTTTGGATACGACAACGCCTACCGCCGAAATGGTGTTTCCATAAATAGATATCCCAACCAACTTATTACCTGGGAAAAGTCGTACCAGTCTAATCTGGCATTGGAATTAAGCCTGTTGAACAAAATCAATATTATAGCAGAGGTATACCGTAAAAGAACGGAGAATATCCTGCAAGAAAGAAGTTCCATACCCAGCACCATGGGTCTAGCAGTCCCAACCCTGGCAAACGTGGGTGAAGCGAAGTCGAAGGGCATTGACCTTGCGATCGACTATACCGAAAACTTTAACAAAAATCTATGGGTCACTGCCAGAGGTTCCGTTACCTATGCCCGAGGTGAATATTCCAAATACGAAGAACCTGCCTATAAGGAACAATATAAGCTACATCCAGGCCAATCTATCAGCCAGGTTTGGGGTTATATAGCCGAACGTCTGTTTGTCGATGAAAAGGACGTGGCGAGTTCACCGAAGCAGAACTTTGGCCTGTATCAAGCAGGCGATATCAAATACAGGGACATCAATGGTGATGGCCAAATTACTACCCTTGACCAAGTACCTATTGGTAATCCTACCACACCTGAAATAACTTATGGATTTGGATTATCGGCAGGTTATAAACAGTTCGATTTCTCCATTTTCTTCCAGGGACTGGCTAGAGAGTCGTTCTGGATCAACACAAGAGCTACAGCTCCGTTTATCGATTACAACGACGATGGTATAAACTTTGGTCGGACCGGCGAAAACGCACTTTTAAAAGCTTATGCCAATAGCCATTGGTCAGAAGATAACCAAGATATCTATGCTATATGGCCACGTCTTTCAGTTACACCCATCAACAACAATAATCAAACCAGTACTTGGTTTATGCGCGATGGTAGTTTTCTGCGAGTGAAATCAGTCGAAGTAGGTTACACACTGCCGAGATCGCTACTCAACAAGTATAAAATGACTGGCTTCAGGATCTACTTCAGCGGCACCAATCTGTTTACGTTCAGCAAATTCAAAATGTGGGATCCTGAAATGGGTGGCAATGGTCTTGATTATCCTGTACAAAAAGTGTATAACCTGGGCATTAACCTGAACTTTTAAATTGCTGCTATGAAAAAACAACCTATCACATATATAGCGTTTGTACTTAGCCTGGCCACATTGGTCGGCTGTAAAAAATATCTTGACGTAGCTCCTGATAATATTGGGACCATCGACTACGCCTTCAGAATGCGTACGGAAGCCGAAAAATATCTATTTACCGTATATAACAACCTGCCTAATTTTGGGAGCACAGACAATGATCCGGGCTTTTTTACTGGTGATGAATTTGCAGCCCCCTATCCAACTGCCAAAGACATTAATATTAATCTATACCGGATAGCACGAGGTGAACAAAATGTTGTGAACCCAATCGCAAACTATTGGGATGGAGGCAACGGAGGCAAATCATACTTTCAGGCATTACGTGAATGCAATATCTTTTTGGAAAATGTAGATAAAGTACCCGACCTCAGTCCACAGGAAAAAAGAAGATGGTCCGCAGAAGTAAAGGTGCTTAAGGCCTATTATCATTTTTTCCTTCTGAGAATGTATGGTCCAATTCCTGTAATACGGAAAAACCTTCCTGTATCAGCTACCATTGATGAAGTACGGCTGACGCGTGAACCGATAGACTCAGTAGTCAATTATTTATCAGGCCTGATCGATGAATCCCTGCCCGGCCTGCCCGACAAGATCCTAAATGAAGCATCTGAACTCGGAAGGCTTACCAAAACAATCGCACTTTCTATCAAAGCTGAATTACTGGCTACGGCAGCTAGTCCCCTATTCAATGGGAATACCGATTACGCCGGATTGAAAAATAAGGATGGGGTACAGCTATTCAACCAAACTTCCTCTATTGAAAAATGGCAAAAAGCCGCCGACGCCTGTAAAGCCGCTATTGAGGCCGCCGAGGCAGCGGGTATTACGTTACATTATTATGCACCTATTTCCGGCCAGGTAATGACGGATTCAACCAAAGTCACTATGAACATACGGGGAGCGATTACCGATAAATGGAACACGGAAATCATTTGGGGGGCCACTAATTCAATGGCCAATGGTATACAAGCCTTATCGCAGGCACGTCTGACCTCAGGGGACCCATCCAGTGCGCCCAACCCTCCTACCACAAACGAGTCAATCCGTTCAATGCTTTCTGTGCCATTGCACATCGCTGAGCAGTTTTACAGTAATCATGGGATACCAATAGAGGAGGACAAAACCTACGATTACTCCAACCGGTTCACACGCGTCAGGACAGTAACTGATGAATATCAATTCTACCTTAAAAAAGGCTATGAAACTGTACAGTTGAATTTCGACCGGGAGCCAAGATATTATGCCGACCTGGGATTTGATGGTGGCATCTGGTATGGACAGGGACTGTACAATGACGCAAAAACTTGGTATTTACAAGCCAAGGCTGGCCAATTGGGTGCCAGATTAGGGGCCTCGCTTTATTCAGTTACCGGGTACTGGCCCAAAAAACTAGTCAATGTACGCAACGACTTTGGCAGCAATAGCAGCGGATACAACACCATCAGTTATCCATGGCCAGTAATTCGGCTTGCGCAGATGTACTTATTATATGCAGAAGCACTCAATGAAGTAAGCGGGCCGGGCGCGAATACTTACTTATGGATTGACCGAGTAAGGACGAGAGCAGGCTTGCAGGGTGTATTGCAAAGTTGGAGCAACTTTGCAAAAAGCCCATCCAAACCAACGACAAAAGATGGTCTGCGCGAAATCATCCAACGCGAGCGCCTCATTGAACTAGCGTTTGAAGGCAAAAGGAGTTGGGATATCCGTCGCTGGAAAAAAGGTAATCAGTATTGGAACCTACCTATTAATAGCTGGGACCTAGAACAGGAAAATACAAACAACTACTATCGTGTGCGTACCATATTTACGCCAGTATTTGCCACAAAAGATTATCTGTGGCCATTATCTGAGAATTCGGTTGTTGTAAACCCTAACCTCGTCCAAAATCCTGGGTGGTAGGTTGAGTTGCCAATTGCCAGTTTTCAGGCCCAATTAATTATTCCTTTTTCGTTCATATTATACTATAATAATATTTTTATGAAACGACACTATTTTATCTTTCATATATTTTGCGCAGCCATATTCTTTACTGCCTGCATCAAAGAAGACCTCAATAAACACGATCCCCTTGCACAGGATGGTACGCAACCGGGTGTCGTGACCAACGTAAAAGTAGTCAACCAACCAGGTGCGGCCATCATTACTTATATTTTACCAAGTGACCAGGATCTCCAATATGTACTGGCAGAATACTCTATTAACAAAACTACTTCCCGGCAAACAAAGAGCTCACGTTTTACAGATACGATCCGTGTAAACGGTTTCAGCAGGGCGGGCTCCTACAATGTCAAACTCTATGCAGTAGACAAAAGTGAAAACAAGTCGGCACCGGTAACCGTAGAGGTAAACCCAACCGTTCCACCGTATATCACACTCGCCTCTACATTAAAGCTGACAGAGGATTTTGGTGGCGTTAATCTCACATTCAAAAATCCAAGTGAAGAAAAGATTGCACTTGTTGTAATTACAAAGGATAACAACAATGACTTTTCACCTGTAGAGACTTTCTATACTCAAACTATCGACGGATACTTTTCAGTAAGAGGCTTTGATACCACCACCCGGGTATTTGGCGCATACATAAAAGATCGCTGGAACAACAACTCTGATACAATATATAAGACAGTAAAGCCGATACCCGAAAAAATGCTGGACAAATCAAAATTCAGGGAATACAAACTTCCTGGCGACCAACCCTCCGCTTGGGGATGGGTCATGCCTGCACTCTGGGACGGAAAAATTGATCAAGATTTTGGCTTTCATACCCTGCAAGGCGCAACACCACAACCACACAAGTTTACCTTCGATATGGGTGCTATCGCAAAAGTCAGTCGGTTCAAAATATTACAACGATACCTAAACAATGGTGATTTCTTCTATAATCATGGCGATCCACGCTATTTCAATGTATGGGGTACCGCGTCACAACCGGATGCTTCAGGCAGTTGGAACGGATGGACCAAATTACTAGCCTGCGAGTCGAAAAAACCGTCGGCGCTTCCTTTGGGACAGTGGACAAACGAGGACATGGCCTATGCCAGGGGAAGCGACGGGCTAGGGGAAGAATTTGTGTTCCCGATAAGTGCCCCGCCAGTCCGGTATATCAGGCTGGAGATCATCAAAAACTGGAGTAACACTGACTTCTTTCACGCTTATGAGATCACTTTCTGGGGTAATCCACAATAACTACCAAATCATCAAACAATGGGAACTTCCAAAATATACCTACTGATTGCATTCGCCATAACATTGGTTTGTTGCAAAAAGTGGGACGATTACAAAAAGTACACTGATACTGGAGAAAAAATTTATCCATACGCCGCTGCTGGGGTAAAAAGCTACCCTGGCAACCAACGGGTTTTGTTGAGTTGGGTGCATGGTATCGATACTCGCATAAAAACATACACCATTTATTGGAATAATGGCGCAGATTCATTGATCGTAAATGCCACAACCCTAAAGGCAGGAGATACAGTTAAACAGTACATCACTAACCTAGCTGAAGCCAATTATTCATTTATTATATATTCGAAGGATGCGGAGGGCAACCGATCGGTCCCATCCCCGGCACCCTCTGTCAATGTATACGGACCTAAATACAAAGCTTCCCTTTTAAATCGAGCAGTTAATTCAGTAAGCTATTCAGGAACGACCCAACTGCTAACGGTAAAGTGGAATGTTCCCGATACAATAAATCTTGGTACCCAGATTTGGTATACCAATACATTAGGCGAAGCCAAGATATTAACGATTGAAGCATCGCAAAATACATCCGAATTTAGTTGGCAGGTTGGTTCGAAAATCTATTATCAGTCACAATATAAACCCACAGCCCAGGCAATCGACAACTTCACTGTACCCAATAAAGACTCCATTACCATAAAATATGTACCGGTCCCCAAAACGGCCTGGAAAAAGATCAACCTTACCAATGATATTGCAGCCAATGCATATGGCACTTCATTAAGTTGGATCTGGGATGGAAAGTCAGGTGGATATCCTCAGATCTATCACAGTAGTGGGGGTAGCTTACCTCATCATTTTACGATTGACCTGGGAGCACAATACACATTGAACAAAGTCGAAGAAATTGGCAGGACGGACTGCGCCTGCCACAATGTAACAAGATTCGAGGTGTGGGGCATTGCCGATGTAACGGGTGCAGCCACTACCTTGCCAGCTGATGATGCGGGATGGAAACAGGAATCATTAAACAAAGGATGGATCCTACTTAAGGAAGTCGTAAGATCAGACAATGGCGTTGAACCTTTTAACACCACTTTACCAGACGGGTTGCCTCCGGTACGCTTTATTCGCATTCGTGTGCTGGAAACATTAGACGGCAACATAGAAAGCCACATGAGTGAATTGTCCTTCTGGTATCAACCGTAATTCGTAAACCATAAAATAGAGAATAAATGAAAAGTCCCTTGAGAAGAAAGAAGATGCCCCTCTATGTTCTAATAACCATTATCCTTCTGTCGTCGGGTCGTTCAGGCGCCCAATCAACGGCACCGCGAACCGGTAAATCACTCGAGCAATCGCAACAGGAATTTGTTGATCTTCGTTTTGGCATGTTCATTCATTATAATATTCCTACGTACCTTGACCAGGACTGGGCTGACCCAGATGCTCCTCCTTCTATTTTTAATCCTAAAAAACTCAATTGCGACCAATGGGCTAAAACAGCAAAAAACGCCAATATGAGTTATGGATGCCTTACCACCAAACACCATAGCGGTTTTGCCATTTGGGATACCAAGACAACTGCCTATAATGTCATGAACAGCCCCCTTAAAAGGGATGTGGTAAAAGAGTTTGTTACCTCTTTTAGGGCCAATAACCTAAAAGTGATGCTGTACTATTCTATTCTCGACACCCATCATAAACTGCGCCCCGGATTTATTACCAAAGAACATATCGAAATGGTAAAAGACCAGTTAACTGAACTGTTGACCAACTACGGCGATATTAGTGCATTGATCATTGACGGCTGGGATGCCCCCTGGTCTAGGATATCATATGACGATATTCCCTTTGAAGAAATATACATGCTGGTAAAATCTCTGCAACCCAATTGCCTCGTGATGGATCTCAATGCTGCCAAATATCCTTCGGAAGCACTGTATTATACCGATATTAAATCTTACGAACAAGGAGCGGGACAACATATCTCAAAGGAAACGAACAAACTTCCTGCGCTTAGTTGCCTACCTATAAACAGCGCCTGGTTCTGGAAAACATCTTTTCCGACTGATAAAGTAAAAGATCCTGTCTCCATGGTCAACGACAATATCGTACCCATGAATAATGCTTTTTGTAATTTCATTCTGAACGTAGCACCCAATCGTGATGGATTAATAGACGATAATGCCGTAGCAGCCCTTAAGCAGATCGGCCAGTTGTGGAGAAACAAAGGGCCTGTTGCCAAATTGACTACAACAGAAGCTCCAATCATATCATCAAATTTAGCCAAAAAACAATCCGCCAATTCAAGTTGGAGCGATGATATGGCCATTATGGATTTTGCCAATGACGATAACTTTGGAACGTCTTGGATTTCCAATCCAACAGTCAAAAACCCATGGTTTGAGGTCGTGTTTGATAAAGACAAAGCATTCAATTGCATCGTGATCGCCGAAAAAAATCACAATATCAGTCGCTATAAGTTGGAGTATAATTCAAATGGTATATGGAAAACCTTATTTACAGGCGAGAATAATGATCGAATCAAAATCCACCGCTTCGAAAGAGTGTGGGGAGGTAAAGTAAGGATATCAATCGAAACTACTGTAGAGAACCAGGTAAATATTGCTGAGTTTGGAGTATACAATGAGAGAAGGTAACAAAATATTATAAAATCCAATATCCCCGTTTAAATATTCAATGTCGAAGCCACAGGACTTCGACATTGAATATACTGTTATTAGCAGTACATAAAATAACCTGGAATGCCATCAGATATTCTATTCAGCCACTGTAGTATAGATGGTGGGTAAAACTAAGTGCGGAGATCATCAAACATTGCCAAACCGCTTTTGGATTCATTTTCAGACACTTCATATTGTATAACGTCCCAATGCTCTGCAATTTTCCCATCGCAAATGCGCAAAATATCAACTTTTATCCAAGACTTTCCATTTCCAACATCAGAATAACGACCGTGCACCATAACATAATCCCCCTCGGCCATGATAATGCCATGTTCATACCGCATATTCCCAGGAAGAATAGACACCAGTTGCTTCAATCCCTCTCTGCCAGGTGGAATGAGTGCACTATGCTCCATATACTCTGGTGACCAGTATATTTTAAAGGCTTTTTCGTTCCTCTTGTTAAAGACCTCATCAAATGCAGTTAGGACCAAAGCCTTATTTTTTTCTTGCTCCGTTAATTCCATCATGAAATCATTAATAATGTAAACAACTCATAATTCAAGACAATGGGTTGTTCACTCTATAAACTATCGTTTACCTCACCAAGTCGCAATACCAATGTCTAGCAAATCCATCTTAATATATTTTATTCAACAGTAAGCTATCACAATAGATATAATCTGTGGTTGATGCCTGCCAATGCGTCTGACTGCCTCCCCTGACAGTATGGAAGATCAACTGGCAATTAATCTCTTAGAATCTTTTGCTGTCCAGCGAACATTTCTGTCCAGGATGGTAGAACATTTGACAATAATCTGCACCCTGCCTTCTTTATTACCACCTGTGTTAGTTTTTATATGCAATTGCCCCTTTTTTTACAACGTGCAATTAATAAGACGGCCAACAATAAAGATGGGATCAATAAATCTCGAACGTTTTTTTTCTTAATAGCATTTTAAAGGTTTATTAAATTCACCTGAAATCAAGCTAGTGACGATACCTAAATTAGCTATTCAGAAAATATAACACCTGATGCACAAACAATTCGTCATGCTGATAGACAGCACCATGTCCAGAATCTGAATAAATGCATAATTGGGCATTCGGCATTCGCTGGGACATTATGAACGAATTAATAGGATGAATCACTTCGTCATTACTGCCACACACCACTAATACCGGCTGCAAAACATTTTCCAAATAACTGTCATCTGCTTTCATCATTCCCCAGTCTTCAAAGGCCTTGGTTTGATTAAAAGTAGTTTCTACATCCAAAGGAGAATCTCGATCTCTCCGTTCAGATAACCGTTTTAACGCTCGTCGACCAGCATCGCGGCTAGCCTTTGTTTTCGTAAAGAAAATACGCAAGAACAACTCATTACCTTCCAGGTCTGTAGCATCTTCTATGTACGATCTAACCAAATCAATACCCCTGCCGCCTTTGGGGCCGGTACTTATCAAAACAACCTTTCGAACAAGTGAAGGGGAGTCAATTAATATTTGCTGTACCACAAATCCTCCCAGAGAGAAGCCAATAACGTCTACCTTCTCAAATCCCAAAGCCTTAATAAAAGCAATAGCATCCTCAGCCATTGTTTTGATGTTATCACGCGTTTGTCCACTTGAACTTGAAACACCCAGTCCATTAAAGATAATCACACGGTGAAATATACCTATTTGATCAGTAATGGCTGGATCCCAATTATCCATGTTTCCTGTAAAATGTTGAAAGAATACTAATGGAACACCAATAGATCTCCCAAAGGTTCGGTAGGAAATCTTAGCCCCCTTCACTTCGATAAACTGAGTAGGAGTTGTATTATGTGTACTGCCCAAGGTTACCATTTTTTTGTTAATAAATCCGCCCCTATTCTCTTGCAATTATTCCGAACTTTTCCAACCCCTTTAATCTACCTGTTCTATTCATTTTTAATTGCAAGTTTTACCGATCTGTCGTTAAGGTTATTTATCTTTGTCTATCACATATACCTGGTTACTTCTATCATGCTTAGTATAAATATATAGACCATGACTGCCAAGAGAAAAACAAGAAAATTCAACCCCTTTAACTGCGGAGTAACACATTTCCTGAACCTTATAGGAGGTAAATGGAAAATCATGATTATTTATGCGATAAGCAATGATTACAATCGGTTCAGTGTGCTACAAAAAGCCATTCCTCAAATCAGCAAACAAATGCTGGTGAATCAGTTAAAAGAATTAGAAGAAGACAAAGTCATTAAACGAAAGATTTATCCTGAGATGCCGCCCAAGGTCGAATACACCGTGACCGACTATGGCTTATCTCTGATGCCTATTATTGCTGTAATTCAAGAATGGGGGCAAAAAGATTTGAAAACACTTCAGGATTGTGAAATACCGAATCCCATACAAAGAAATACCCCTGCCTAAATACACTAAACCAATTGAATCAAGTACCACTACAGTAATTGATTTTCACGCCAAATACCTTATGGAATAAACAAGTAATAATCAGTCACATCGACAGGTATATACCCCATTAGATCCTCAATGAAGTATTCATAGTACATCGCTTGGCTGCTACACAGAACATATAGGATCCATAAAAGCACTATGCCAACCAAAGCGAAAGCACACTTGCTTCTTTTATCCATAATACATTCCAGATTATGATAACTAGGATTGAACCAAGACTAATCCGAACGCCAATACGAAACTAACTTGAGTTCAATTCCTAAAGACTTTTCGCTACGAAGCCGAAATTGACAAATCAAGCCACTGCTCCCAAACTTTAATCCTTTCTTCATAGACCGTTTTTACAACTGGCCAAACATTCCCAAACAACACTCTTATAGGTGGATTTTCAGCATCGATTAGCTTTAACATCGCTGGACCTGTATGCTCAGGGTCGAAATTCTGGCTTCCCATGACGGTGTTGAAATACTCCTTGGTCCTATCATAGGCATTAATAGGATTACTCTTTTTCGACGATCCATTCAACCAATCCGTTTCATAGCCACCAGGTTCAACAATAGTTACGTTGATCCCAAACTGAGATATTTCTTGGGAAAGAGATTCAGAGAAAGCCTCCAATGCAAACTTGGATGCATGGTAAATTCCTAAAATCGGCAACGTTAGAAGGCCACCAATACTTGACACCTGAATAATATGTCCGCTCCTCTGTTGACGCATAATCGGAATAGCTGCTTGGGTTATCCATAATGGCCCAAAGAAGTTTGTTTCCATTTGAGCACGAGCATCTGCTTCGGACGCCTCTTCGATCGCTCCAAATAATCCATAGCCAGCATTATTTATCACTACATCAAGTCTGCCAAAATGATGAAACCCCTTTTGTATCGCAGCGATTCCATCCTCTCTGTTGTTAACATCTAACTGGATAGGAAAGATCGATGATCCATACTTTTGCTGCAAACTATCAAGGGTTGACAGGTTTCTTGCCGTGGCAATCACATTATCACCTCTTTTTAATGCTGCTTCAGCCCACACCCGTCCAAATCCCCTTGATGCGCCTGTAATAAAAATTGTTTTAGCCATATCTATAGTTTTAGTAATTTATGTTCGATCTACGGAACAGCAGTTACCCTCTCCCGGTGACATCAAAGCCTTACTACACACAAGACATACGTTTGATCAACAAAAATAATACTCCAATACATTGCTGTATGGTCCAATATTGTAGACTAATACCGATTGAAAATAAAAAACCAACCACAATCACCGGTATCCTTCAAATATTCCAAAAAGAAAGCAAGGCCATTGTAGATACAATACCTTGATTGACCAAACGGGGGTCGACATATTACGAAAACGTGAAAATCTGAAATACCCAATAACATTTTCCTTATGTACTAAAACCTTTATTCCATTTCCGGCAATTACAGATAGATCGAACTCGTGCTACTGTTATTATTCACTACTCTTTCCCTGGCTTTACCTTTGTGACACCATTTGACGGACCAAATGGGATTCCAACTCCAATGGGCTTAGGATCGCCTTTAACAATCTGAACTTTAGACAGATCAAATACACTTGGATCAACCGACACCTCGATAACCGACAATTGTACATCATTTAACTTATTCGATTTATCACATCCGCTCAAACCGTTTATCACAGCAGCTAATACAGCAACCCTTACATACTTTAGCATAACGGTACTTTTTAAGTTTAATAAGTATTATTTATTTAAAGTTAATAGAACGATCATTATATCTTCGATCTCAGAAAGATCCTGTATTTCAATCTGCAGGATATCTTTATTAATACTTTGAAGCCTCTACTTTGGAAAACGGTACTATCCCCTATCACTAAAAAAGTGTCTGTATTGATTCTTGCGCCTAATGTCACCTTCTTTCGATTAATATATTCTATTGCTTTTGGGGCAGCAGAACAACCCGGATATAATTTTCATTATTAAAATACTTTTGCGCTATAAGTTGCAAACTCTCCCTAGTTAGGGCCTTAAGCCTAGCTTCAATATCAACTCCGGTGGGTTCCCCTTTCATCTGAAGTTGGTCGGTAAGATAATTCAACCACATGCCGTTGTCCCTGAAAGCCTGAGTCATATATGCCTTGTATTCTGCCTTAAATTTATTGAGGTCATCATCAGATGGCCCATTGGCTTTAAGTGCAGCTATCTCACTGTTCGCACTTAGAATAAGGCTTTCAACATTTTCGGGGTCACAAACGAATTGAATAGTATAGGTGTACTGACCAGATGGATACTGAGTCGCTTCAACTCCAGAGTTTACGGTATAAATACCCCCTTCGTCTTCTCTTAGTCGACCGATCAAATGAAACTCTAATATTTTGGCAACCGCATCCATTTGACGTAGGACCTCAATGCTGAAATCAAACTTCCCAGGATACCCAAGCACAACCGTAGCGCGTGGATCGCTGCCTGCAATAACTTTTCTTGCCACCCGGCCCTTGGGATAACCAAGATGCAGATCTTTGATCTCTTCATGACGATCTGTTACAGGTAATGAACCCAAGTATTGGGCAACCAATTGCTTCATCACGTCAACATCAAAATTTCCCACAAATGTGAATACGAATCCATTGGCGCTACTAAACCGCTCGCGATATATCTCGAGTACTTTATCCAAACTTAACTCGTCAATCTTTTGTAAGGGAATGGGTAACTTTCTGAACTGATGGTCACCAAAGACTGCTCTTAAAGTATCAGAAAAAATAGTTTGAGGTAACGATGACATGCTTTCCATGGAAGATTTGATCTGCTGCATCATATTATTAAAAGCTATAGGGTCTCTTCTCGGGCTAGTGAAATACAAGTTTATCAACTGCATCATTTCCTCCAGTTTTCCAGGCCCACCTTGCCCCGAGATCCCTTGGTAATTATCGACAATATAAGCCCCCACTCCAACATTGTTCTGTCCCATCCATCTACTTAATTCTAATGCTGACCAGTTCCCGATCCCACTGGCACCAACCACCTGAGCCGCCATACTTCCCGAATAAAAATCCTCATCACTTACCTGTGAAAGGCCGCCTTTGCTGTAACCATTAAACAATACCTGGTCATTTTTGAACTTCGTTGGTTTAAGCAACACCCGTATACCATTACTTAACCTCAAATCTGTCGCGCCTACATCTGACAATGCCTTTTCTTCCAAGATCCTTCCGGGTGCAGGTTTGTTTTCCATAAGGTCCTTTCTGCGTGAGGCTTTATCTTCATAAGGTTGAAATGTCTTGCCGGCCTCTTCTCCAATCCAAGTGGTTAGGTCAATTTCAGTTACTGCTGTACTTTTACTATTGTCTTTGATGATAATATCCCGATCAGTATCCTTAAAATATTTGCTAAAGAGACTATTTATATATGATATGCTAAGCGTATCCAGAATGGACTTTGCAAGTTTGGTTTCCGTATCAATTTCCATAGCTACTGCACCAGTTAAAAAATGTTGACCATACTTTTCAACAAAAACCTCAGCCCCAAGTTTATCGCGCTCTTTAAATTGATTTTCCAAGCCAGCAAAAATTGCCTCTTTTGCGCGGACCAGTTCGCTTTGGGTAAATCCTTTTACTTTCATTCTAAGCATCTCACTCCACCAGGCCCTCGCACCAAGTTCCAGTCCGCCTGGTTTAGTGGTGATACCACCAGAAAGCACATCAATACCACCCACAAACCCGCTGACTTGTACACCAGCAGACAAAAATGGAGGATTGGGTAATTGCATAATCTCGTTAAAACGATCATTCATCATCATCGTGATGAGATTCCGCGACAGATCTTCGACATAATTATTGGACGTTTTAACAACAATCTGCGGGAACTTGATTGTCACATCCATTGCCGGCTGTTTTATCTCCGGATCAGTAACAAGCAAAAACTGATTCTTTCCTAGTAGGGGTATTGTGATCTCTTTTCTCAGCTTTGGTTGAGCAGGCATTTTCAAATCGCCAAAAAGGCTTTTGATCTCCTTTTCGACCTGGCTTACATCAATATCTCCCACAACAACTACAGCCTGCAAATCCGGGCGATACCAGTCATGATAAAACTCTTTTATCTCTTTGTGGTCCGAGTGAAGAATAACTTCTTGCAGACCAATTGGCAAACGATCGTTATATAGAGAGCCATTATAGGTTATGGGGTCAGTCTTATCTTCAATGCGCTGACGTAACCCTGTATGTAACCGCTTCTCCTCCATAATAACACCACGCTCCTTATCGATTTCTGCATCATTTAGTGTTAAGCTTTGTGCCCAATCACGGGCCACCTGCAATGCATCATGCAATTGTTTTTTGTCTTTTAAAAGGATAGGTAGTTGATATACTGTAGCATCAAAAGATGTAAAAGCATTCAGATCGGCACCGAAACGTACTCCCGATCTTTCAAGATAATTAACTAACTCATTCTTCGGAAAATGGGCAGTTCCATTAAATGCCATGTGTTCGAGGAAATGCGCAAGACCGCGCTGTTTTTCTGTTTCCAGAATTGATCCGACTTTGTTTACCAGATGAATAACGACTTTATGTTCTTGAACCGTATTTCGTTTAATATAGTAGGTAAACCCGTTAGGTAGCCTCCCTACTTTTAGTGAAGGGTCCAGCGCAAGCGGAGCGTCGGCATTCACCTGTGCGGCCAGATCCCTTGTAATTATGGTTAAGGCAAGAAAACACGTCAATACTATGAAGCTCTTTTTATACATCGTATTAATACATTTTATAATTTTCTAGAATTTATTGCTGCCAACTATATGGGCAGAAAGGGTAATTACGGCATCCACCAGATCTTGCTGGTAAAGATGTCAATGTTACCTTCGGCCTTCACATTCTCTTCATTCTGTACATACTCTCTATAAGGATAGGGAGACCGAATGGGCATAACGTTTTTTATTTTCAGGCTGCTGTAGGAAACAGGAATATCTGGGTATCCTCCGTTACGGCGATAGTCAGTATAGGACTCAAATGGGTTGATACCATTTAGCGCCATATACTTTTGAAACATGATTAATTTGTACTTCTCTGGCGCATCATTCCATGACACGTTAATATTATTACGACTTGTTTCGCCAGCGTACCAATTATCGAAAACATCGTATGACAATTGTGGATTCAAACTATTTCCACCAACATTAAGCCACCGAAATGACTCTTTGACTGCCGCCAGGTAGGCTTCTTCGTCATTGCCTGCTAGCCAGCCCCGGTGTACCGCCTCAGCATATAAGAAGGCACTTTCAACACTGGTAATTACAAAATCATTCATGTTATAGCCCTTGACAATACCGGTAGAAAGCGGAGATACCGCAACCCCCTTAGCCTGAACTCCACCTACTTGTGACACATAATTGCTACCCTGGTAAGGATAAAGGAACTCGTCTATTACAAAGCCGAAACGATTGCCCCTATAAAGAGCGGAATCCCGCTGAACAAATGGTTCATTGGCCCCCGGTGGTAATGGTGTAGGTACTGGATTGTAAAAAAAATTTAGCCTAGGGTCTCTATTATCCTTAAGCAGGTCCATGGCAGTAGTATTAGCAGAAGCCATTGTCCAGGCAGGTAAAAGCCCATGGGTAGCAGATGCTGTAAACGCACGAGGGACAAGATCAAATGCAGAATTCCACTGGAAATAGATAGATGTTTTCTCATCCGTATAGCCAGGATTAACATCCGCATCTTCACCACTTTGCAAAAAACCATATCCACTTTGTACAATCTTAGCTATTTCCTTTTGGATATAACTTTGACGATCGCTACGATTTGCCTGGTGAATAAGCAGACGCAGTTTGAGCGTATTTATGACACGGTACCACTTTTCTTTATTTCCATGGCACATGATATCTGCATCATTTATATGCAACGCTTTATCCAGAGGTGCACCCTTGATCAGGCTTAGCGCACTGTCGAGTTGAACTATTAAATCCTCATACACAAATTTACCTTTATCATAACGCGGTTTACGGATGTCAACCTTAAAAGCATCTGTGTAAGGAATATTATTATAAATATCGACTGAACCGCTGAAGTACAAAGCCCGCAGAAACTTCGCAATACCAAGGTAAAATGGCTGACCATGACTTCTTGCGTTCTCTTCGAATAGCACCAGGCTTATATCTGCTGTAAACGCGCCGGGGAACTTACCAGCATCCTGAATATCGTAGGTGACTATACCTTCGGTTGGACCATTGTACGGAAAGCACCAATAGCCCATCCATTGTGCGATTCCAGACTGGGTAGCGACTGCCGAAGCAGTCTTACTCAGTAATGCTGGCAAAATATAGTCTGGTGTAGCGTTGCGGTCTGATACCTGAGAAGGATCATAATTAACGTCGATCCATTTTTTACAACTGCCCGCCAACAGGGCAATTAAGACTATAGATAATATAGAAACTTTATTACTTGTAGCCATGATGTTCGTTTTTACTTGCGGATATTTAAAAATTAAAGGATAGAATGGCCCCATACTCCACTATACCGGATGGTGTACTGCGGCTGGAGCCTGCATTTGGAGCAACTCCTTGGGTATTATTCCCATAGCCAGAATTGGAGGCAACAGCACCTGCACTATACCTGCCCGGACCTTTTACAAGTTGTGGATCGCCGTAAATGTTACCCTTTGCATAAAGGTTTAAAAGATTACGCCCATAGATCCCAATATTTAGTTTCTTAATAGTCCTACTCTTAAAAACCTGCTCATAGCCAAATACCACTTCCTTGATTTTGAAAAAATCAGAGTTAGCCAAAAATCCTACGCTTGCATTCGCAACAGTATTATACAGTAAACTGTTGGCATCGCGTGTCTTAATACTCGTATTCGGTACAGACTTGCCATTCGCATCGAGGTAAACAGAATTTGGGTAGACATAAGGCTCCCGATCATTATATTCAGTCAAGACATGCAGACCAGCTCTGGTCTTATCTTCAGCGAGGGAGAAATAGTGCTGACCTCCGATATTAAACTCGCTAAGTGTAGAAAGAGAGAATTTCTTATACGAAAAATTCAGTGCAAGTCCCCCGACATATTTAGGAGTAGTCGTTCCTGAATAAACTGGTTTTTCTAAATCAGATATAGGATAACCGGTAGTAGGATCAATAATGACACGTCCTTCTGCGTCCTTTTTTAGATCAAAAACCCAATACTCAAAAGCTTGGTGCCCTTCACGAGCAACGATGCCCATTAGACCCTGACGGCCTCCTGGTGGTGAAACAACATAGACCCCTCCATAATCGGGTGCTAATTTCTTCACTTTATTGCTATTCATAGCAATGTGAAAACCTGCACTCATATCGAAACCATTGGGACGCTTAAAAATAGAGTTGACATTTATGTCTACTTCATATCCCTTATTGTCCATGATGCCGAGATTGTCAATAGTAGGCGATCCACTCATCCATGACGCTGCAGACTCAGTAATAACACCATTATTATGTTGCCAATACCAAGCAAAATTAACGGACACGAAATCTTTGAATAACCTCGCTGCAAAACCACCCTCTAGGCTAAGTATCTTCTCTGGTTTAAGATTTGGGTTCGGATTACCAGGGAGATAGTCAAATCCGACGAGTCCGCCCGTCGGCGTAGTAAATGGATAATTTAGATAAGAGGCCGCTTGCAACGTACGCTCAGATTGGTAAGGCTGAATATTCATATTAGCCGTTGTGGTGATCGCGCCACGAAGTTGCAAAAAGGATAGCCAGGACAGGCGCTGCAAAGCCTTTACAGACTCTTTCATCAATACAGATACGTTGCCTCCTAGATATAGATCTTTGCCCCTGCCAACTGCGGCGCGCTTGGAGTCCCAGTCGTTACGCGCCGTCAGTTCGAGGAATGCCTTTTGCTTGTAGCCGATCGAAGAAGTTGCGAATAATGAATATCTACGAGCCAGCACATAGCGTTCCGAAGCATAGGGAGGCCGAGTGGAAAATGTGAGGTTGTAAACGGGAATTGCTAAACCACCAGCACTAGACTGACCAGCCACCTTTTTGTAACGAGTCTCATCAACTGAATTACCGATCATATTTCTGAAATCAAAATCTCCAGCCTTATTAATGGCCGTAATTATCAACTGGTTATTAATAGTTGAATTCGTCAAGTTTTCCTCATCAAGCCTAGCCGCTATGTCAAAAAATCTAAAAAAGCCACCGTTCTGCTTTGCCCATTCTGAAAAGATCACAGGTTCGACTGTTTTTTTTGTGTAAATATTATCAACAACCACACTTGGATTATCCCTGATCGTTAGCCATGGTAATGGCCTGGCCGTCAGGCCCAGACTGACTACTGCCGAATTTTGCGTCTTCCTTGAACGATCTATTGCAATCGCTTGATAAGGGCTCATGTACTCCGCATCGGACCAATAGTGGTTATTGTCCGCCCACTTGTAATTTGTATAATCTTTATACTTCAAAAAAGGAATATAGCTAGGCCCGTTAGGCCCAAAATCCTCTGGCCCTAAATCACTTAACTCACGAGCAAAATTCACCTGGTACTGCGCATCGAAAATCCCCATCTTCCTGCCACCCGATAAAAATGCGTTGACCGTTTTTCTGTTGTCACCCGGTAAAATCCCTTTTTGATCATTGTAGGCAAGCCCCAGGTAAAAATTTGAGTTGTCGTCTCCTTGCGATATTGACAGGTTACCTTGTGTTGTTGTAGCTACATTGAAAAAACGACGACTATCCTTTTTATGATCATATGTCACTTCTTGATATTGCCCATTTTCATCAGGCCGCCCCAGTTTAACGAGGCTTCCGTCGTATTTTGGCCCCCAGCCATTATTCGCTGTTCCACTGAATATAGCTTTACCGTTGCCGTCTACCTCTCCAGTACCACTTCCAAATTGATGATTTTCGTATTTATTGGCCCGATAATCAATGCGTTGATATGTGATCGAACTTCGAAAGCTAATAACCGGCTTTCCCTTTTGGCCTTTCTTTGTATTGATAATGATTACGCCGTTTACCCCTTCGGGACCGTATACTGCCGTTGCATTAGCGCCTTTCAGCACTGTTACCTTGTCAATGTCATTTGGATTAATGTTATTGATAAAATCCAGGATCAGATTCGCAGAATTCTGATCTGAGCCAAAGGAAAGAGGCGACCCGTTAAGGATAAACAAAGGCTGGTTGTTACTTGTATTTGAAAAAGAACGAATACCCCTTAGCAACACCTGCATCTGTGGAGTGATGTCAGCACTTTGTGTAGCAATATTTAACCCTGAAACACGTCCTGTCAAACCGCTGAGCAGATTGCCTGTATTGCCTTTTGTCAGTTCCTCGCCCTTTATAGTAGCCGTACTGTAACCAATTTCCTTCGAGGATTTTTCAATACCGAAGGCAGTCACGACTGTTTCATCTAGGGTGTTCACCTTTACTTTCAAAATAATATTGACCGTCGTTCTACCTTTGACATTTACTTCCTGAGTTACCATTCCGATACTGGATATAACAAGAGTTGCGTCTTCTTCAACATCCTTAAGATCAAAGTTGCCCTTCTCGTCCGTGAGCACTGTTCGCTTCGTCCCCTTGATCTGTACGCTTGCACCTGAAAGTGCATCTCCCTTTTCACTCTTTACATTGCCCCTGACCGCTATATTGACGCGAACTTCCCCCGCGTTCCTCCTTTCAGATGGTGGGTTGACTGCTACTGACTGCTTGCGAATAAATATTGACTTGCCTTGAACTTCAAAGTGTAAATCCTTGCCCTTTAATGACAGCGCAATAGCTTCAGCAGCCGGCATATCATGGGCTTCAACAGTGACCGGGCCTACTTGTTTGATCAGTTCTTCGCTATAAACAATTGAAATACCGGTCTGCTTAGAAACCTCATTAAAGACCTTAGAAAGTGGCACCTGCTTGAATGATAGATTGACTCGCTGGGCAAATCCCCGCCCCGCAGATTGAAGCCCCACCAGGAGCAGCACACAGGTCAGTCGTAGACAATAGGTAGTCTTAAATCGGAGAAACCTCTTTTTAGACAGAGCATTCCCATCAGCATTAAATAGCATAATACTAGCAGTTTGATTAGTGAACAATTTTCTGAAAGCGTAATTTCGTAGGAAGGCAATTTGAGAAGAAATAAAGGTGCAAGGGCACGCATATGCATTTGTAAATCCCTCTCGTCACCCTTGGCTTTTCCTGCCAGGTTTCGTTGATGGAATGATCGGCCCTTCTATTTTTAGGACTATGGTAACACAAACAATTTGCGACCTTCGATACGATAGTGGTAAATCCCGTTTCCCTCTAGCAGTTTGACAAGTTCCGCCAAAGGTATACTTTTGTCAATCCTTCCTCCAAAGTGGCCCGACAAATCACTAGTCTTATATTCCACATCTATATCATACCACCTTGCCACTTCCCGCATGATCGACCTTATGTCGCTATCGTCAAATTTGAAAAAACCATATCGCCAAGCCATTACTTTATCAATGTCCACTTCTTTGTCAATCAATATCGATCCACCCCCCTTTGTAACTTCGGCCTGCTGGCCTGGATCGATCGTCAATTGGTTGCCACTACTTCTTACTTCCACTTTACCCTCCAGGAGCGTCGCCTGGTGGTGATTCTCATCTTGGTACGCCATTACATCGAAATGTGTGCCCAGCACTTTTACCTCCATACTAGCCGTCCGCACAAAAAAAGGTTTCATTTTATTATGTTCAACTTCGAAGTAGGCTTCCCCATTCAACTGAACGACCCTTTCTTTTTCCGAAAAAGTAGTTGGATAGGTTAGGGATGAAGCAGCGTTAAGCCAAACTTTACTGCCGTCAGGCAAAATAACTTGGTACTGGCCACCGCGTGACGTTGACAAAGTATTATAAACGATTTTTTGATAGGACCTGTCTCCCTGATAGATAAGCCCATTATTACTCTTTATAACGCTGGCGTCACCCTGCCGTGCTAGTTCACCATTTCCGGCAGAATCCAGCCTTACCTCAGATCCGTCCCCTAATGTGAGGGTAACCTTGTTACGATCAGTATCTACAATCTTCTTGGCCGTCCTAGTTTTCACCTGCGTTGTTGGCAGTTCCTGCCCGTTATCGTTGGATAGTAATATACGCCCGGCAAAAAAAAGTATGACGACAGCAGTGGCAATAGTCACGCCGCCCTTCCACAGTTTACGGCGACGACGCTGCTTTGCTACTGGATCAATACCTAGAGTAGCAAACACTTTTCGCATTGCCTGTGCTGTTCGATACCTCTCATTTAAGACAGTCAGACTTTTTACTACACCTTTCCTATTCTTTAGTCCGTTATATATTGCATTCGCATTATCGGACGAACACCGCCAGCGTAACAGTTCTTCCTGCTCCGTCATTGAAAGCGGCTCTCCTTCTAACTCTTTAAAGATCAGTTGGCCGATGAGTAAAAAGCGCTCTATGTCATCTCCTGTATTATCCACTTAGGTAACGTTATTACATAGATAAAACACCGGATAGAATCGTTTGTCCCAGATGAAGTTTGACTTTTTTATGATTTTTTAAAGATTATTTGAGTGCTTTCGAAAGAAGCACTAGTAGTGGAATACCGAGGTGCTCGAATTGTTTGCGCAAAAGCAGGAGAGAATTGTATTTTTGGTTGCGCACCGTTTTGCCGCTGATATTTAGCCGCGACGCGATTTCCTCGATAGATAGGCCTTCCTCAAAACTTAGCAAAAAGACCTGTCTCATACGTTCAGGAAGCTGTTGAACAAACAAATTAATTTCTGCGAGATACTCCAGACTGACAATCTCTTCATCCATAGCACCAACAGCCGATGGCTGGAGTTGCGCAGCTCCCGTACGCTTATCCTGTTCTCTTTTACGACTACGGATCATATTGAGCGCCCTGTTCCTGGTAACAGTAAATAAGAATGCCTTAACCTGCATCAGGTTATTAAATGTGCGAGTATGTTGCCAAAAACGGATGAAAGATTCCTGCACTACATCTTCCGCAAGCGCAGAATCACCAGTGAACTGCTCAGCATATTTGCAGAGCAGAGGGAAGTAGACTTTCATAAGTTCGCCAAGAGCATGGGGATCACCCGCGCTTAGACGCTCGAAAAAATCACCTGGAAGAGCCTTGGTATTATGGGGTAGGTTAAACATGGTCCGCTGATACAAAAAGTTATCTTCACGCTAATTCATTTCCAAAAGGTGCGAAAGTATCTGTACCACCTAAAATGTCCGTGTTGGCCGATCAATTATTGTTTAATGACCTACTTGATTACCAACTCGCCTCCATCTTTCGGAAAGAATAATTGGTGTAATTTTTCACGTAACCGAAAAACAGCGAAGTTCCCGAATTAAGAAGAAAGCCAGATGTAAAAAACAAAGTATTAGTTGAAAAAATCAAAGAGTGGCACTCCTAAACTGAATGGGTGTTACCCCCTCCTGTTTTCTAAAAAAGTTGATAAAATGAGGCGTATCAATAAAACCAAGCCTGTACGCAATCTCCTTTACACTAAGCGAAGTCTGAGTGAGAAGGACCTTTGCTTCTTGGATTACATGTTGGTGCATAAACGCGATGGCAGACATATTATGATGACGTTTGACAACCGCGTTCAAATGATTGGGATGTGTCGACAACTGTTCAGCATAAGACTTGATAGACCGATCTAGCTTTTCTAACACCCCCCCACTGATATTTTGCTGAATAAGTAGTCTGAAGCGCTCCACTAAGGCCACGTTACTTTTCTTTATGTGACTGGTCAACTTCTTATCTACATCACTGTAACGATTGTACAATCGTCGCACAGAAAGAAGCAATGTATGGACATAAGAGGCGATCAGTTCAAACCTATCCTTGTTATCCGATCGATATTCCTTAAACATCTCCATGAACAGACCAAGTAACTTATCCATCTCCTCCTGCCCGACCTCGAGTGGAACTGCTTTTTCCAAATGAAAAAAAGGCAGTTGGAATATGATATCCGCAAGCACCTTGTGTCTGCGGATAAAAGACTCTGTAAAAACAACAAAATATTCCCGTAGCCATTTCTCCGGTTTGTTCCAGGATACTACCTGGTAGGGGGTCTTAAAATATATGGCGGGTTTTGACAAGTGCATCTTCCAAAAGCCAGTGTTAAGGGTAATATCACCCTGTAAAAAAAGCGCAACACAGTAGAACGAATGGCGAAAGGGATTGGCAACATAATCATAGTTACGTAGGACTTCCGGGTCAATCTCACGGATATCAAAGTCTTTATCAAGAGGTGGCCTTGCCTTTAAGTGTTTATAAAGCCCATCCAGGTCACGCAGGAATGGTATTGTGTCCTTTGAATTTTCGTTTTGTGCAGAGGTCGACATGTAAGTGCAATTTTAATTATGAGCCATCAGGCAAAAATGTGATCCTATATTTAGAAGTATTCGCTGTGTATCGAAGCATCTGGAACAGTGTCCCACAAAAATTGATCACGCAAGAAATTGCTTTCATTTAACCCCACAGTACAATAAGTGTTCAACATTATCAATTCTTAGGTATTTTATTCCCGCCCAGTTCCGCCCTAATATATTGGTCACTTACTTTGCACAATCAGCATACACCAAAATCACTACATTTAGGTCATAATAATATAGTCCTGATTCAAAGCTATGGCAGACAAAATCACCCGTGTTAATTTCCAGGGCCCGCGATCAATAGAATTCGAGATATTGACTGTCAACTCATCGGATGCTGTATCCATGAAATACCTGCGTATTCCTCATCGTGCCACCTTTTATTATCTGCTCTGGCTGAAGCAAGGAAACATAACCCACACAGTAGATTTTCACCGCATTGATCTTTCAGAAGACGCTCTCCTATTTGTCAGAAAAGATGCTGTCCAGTTTTTCGACCAAAAACATCCATTCAGTGCACAGATCCTACTATTCACAGAATCCTTTTTTTGCAGAAGCCCACTAGATAAGAAACTATTGCAAGATTCTGGTCTTTTTAACAATCTTCGTACGCCCGTGCATGCGACTATGGTCAAAATGGATAAAGACCTCAAAATAATTTGGGATCTAATGCGAAAAGAATTTCTATCAGTTCCCTCTATAGGCCAATCAGAAGTTTTAAAAAACTACCTTTCGAATATCATTTTACTCGCCCAGCGGAAAGCTTTCTCCACTGAACCAAAAGCATCTATAACAAATCCTGCAAACAAATTGACATTGTCTTTTCATCAATTACTTGATGATCATTTTAGCCAACAACATAATGTAGCATTTTACGCCAAGCAACTGCAGGTCACCGAAAAACTGCTGTCCCAGGTAACACAGAATATAACCGGATTAACAGCAAAAGCTGCCATTAACAACCGTATAGTGCTTGAAGCAAAAAGATTATTAACCTATTCAGACCTTTCTAGCAAAAACATTTCTTTTGAACTTGGATTTGAAGAACCAACAAACTTCATAAAGTTCTTTAAAAAACTCGTTGGCTCCACACCGACTGCTTTCCGAACTTCCATCCTAAAATGAACTCTTGACTCCAATAACCTATGCTAAGCATTCACTCAATAGTGGCGTAGCTCGGAAAAAAGTATCACTTTTTATCTGAAAATTACCTTTCCACAAATGGTACTTCTTCCCAATTTTACACCATAAAATTTACATAGCATGTATACAAAAGTAAATGGTGTCAATGTATTTGTTCAAGACGGTGGTCATAGCGAAGTCGCCATTGTTTTCCTACACTTCTGGGGAGGTTCGTCATTAACCTGGTCGAAGGTCACAGAAAGCCTGCAATCAAAATTCCGTGTGATCAGATATGATTTTCGCGGCTGGGGTCAGTCAGACAAACCTGAAAGTGGCTACGACATTGGGACGCTCGCAACAGATACCCTAAGTTTGATCGAGACGCTAAAACTTAACAAATACGTCCTCGTTGGACACTCCATGGGAGGAAAAGTAGCGCAAGCGGTTGCTGCGGCTCAGCCACCAGGCCTACAAAAGTTAATTCTGATTGCACCATCCCCGGCGGTTGCGACAAAATTTCCTCCAGAAGCTATTGAACGTATGAAAAAGGCCTACACTTCATTAGAGGGAATAAATTCAACAATAAATGAAGTCTTTAAGGCCGCTGACCTTGACCCTGCCACAAGGCAGCAGACTATCCAGGATATGCAAAACCACAGTGATGCATCAAGAGTAGCATGGCCGGAAAGGGGGCTTTCGGAAGACGTATCAGTGGGCGTCAACGCTATTACTGTTCCGATTCTTGTGATTGCCGGCCAAAACGATATCGTCGATAGTCCTGATCGTCTCGAAGCAGAGGTGCTTCCACATTTGCCTAACGCAAGGATGGAAATAGTTAGCGACACGGGGCACCTTCTTATGCTACAAAAACCACAAGAGGTTGCTGACCTAATTTACACCTTTGCAATCAAGTAACAAAGCAAGTTAACTTGAGGAACCTGGTGGCTAAAAAATTGCTTCCTTGGGCTTCCTTTCAATCAAACACATTCTTTTTTACAGCTATTGCTTTGATATCTACAACTATGGGTAGAGAATTCTGCGGATTTTTGATCTCAAAGAATCTCTACATCCTTAAACCATTATACAAAGAACATCATGCTAACGAAACCTGAATTCCCGCTGGAAAAAGAAAATCGAAAATGAAACATATCCGGGTTCCGCATAGCCAAACCCACCTTGGATACGCCGGACCATCTAAAGGCGTTGGCTTATACGCACAAGGCGCGCCTTTACCCTATCGACATTGCACACAAAAGAGCGAAAGCAGAGATTCCGGCCAACCTAAACTTTACACAATTTAGCGTACAAGATGTAGAATATTTTATCAATCAACCAATGGTCTACAATTTTGTACTATTCCTTTTTTTACTGACTATCACAATTTTAAAAATTTATTACAATAAGTTTGATCACCTAATCATACCAAATCATGTGCAAGGCTAAGGCTACCCAAAAAATGGCATTGTTACTATTCTTGTCACTGACGTTAACACTTATTGCTACGTCGCAAACTCAAAAGTCAAAACTTAAAACAAAAAGCTCAATGACACTGGAACAAGTTAAACAAACAAGTATAGGGACATGGCAGAGTTTGGCTCCGGAGATCAGGCCAAGTGCACAAAAGAATGCGGACGGCACACTTAAACCATTTTATTTGACAAGGGAATTTACGTATGCGGCGGGCGACAAATTTGAATTGATTGTTACAAATTTCGCAGATCCATATGGAAAAGTCCCCCTCATGAAAATGACTATTAAGGGTCATATTACTTGGCAAGGACCACATCAAATCGCTGCCGGTGCACAAAAAGTGGATTTTTTCGCCGATGAAGCATATTCTGTAACACCCCTAAATCCCGCTGTTGCAACCAGTTTGAATCAATACACAAAAGGTTTTGACAACTGGGAGGTTAACCATGAACAAAGTATTCTTGGAAAAGCTTTTGCCCCCTTCGGTTTGTCTGAAGGACAGATATTTAAAGAATTTGACCTGATCTATATCCAAAGTGGCCTGTTGTTCTGGGGCGCGAGAAATATTGATGGTAGGGGATTTGATACAGAAGAAAACAGACCTACTAACTTACAAATACCAATGGTACGAAAATAAGTGAATCCTTGTTAGCACGATTCTGACACCCCCCTTAGCCGTTTATCAGGGGGAGTTGTTCTTGGTTAAGGCTCCCCCTTCCTGGTGCAGATACGCTCGATGAGTTATCACCATTCAACGATTATAAACCATCTTGTTATGGACATTACCTTACTACAAGCAGAAAGTTTGATCAAAAAAGCCGAGTCTATCGCCAAACAGATCGGTATTCCAATGAATATAGTCATACTTGATACTGCAGGTCACTTAAAATACTTCGCACGTATGGACAATGCTTTTCTCGGCTCCATTGATATAGCAATGAAAAAAGCAAAGACCGCAATGCTTTTCCGTACGAATTCTGAAGCGGTGGGGGAATTCTTAAAGCCAGAAATTGGGGCCTATGGTATGGAAGCATCCAATGGAGGATTGATGGGTTTCCCCGGAGGCCTACCAATAAAGTACGGAGAAGAAATAATCGGCTATGTCGGTGTATCAGGAGGACCACTTCCTGCCGACCTCCAGGTAGCACAGGCTGCATCTAATATAACCAACCTTTAAAGAACGGTTTATGCCATCTACTAAGACTATTTTAGTGACCGGTGCAGGCTCGGGTCTGGGGGAAGGTACGGCTATAGGTCTTGCTCAAGCAGGACATCAGGTTTTTGCAGGCGTACAGATCTCCCCTCAGGTCACTGCATTGCGCCAAAAAGCACAAGTTCTGGGAATACAAGATAGACTCAGAGTAGAAAAACTAGATATCCTAGATTCCTATGATGTAGAACTCGCATTAACTTGGGACATAGATATCTTATTGAACAATGCAGGCTACGGGGAATCCGGACCAATTTTCGAAATACCTGTCGACCTACTCAGGAAAAATTTTGAGACTAATGTTTTCGCTCCTCTGGCTCTCAGTCAACGATTCGCGGCCAAATTCATCCGGGACAAAAAAAAGGGTAAGATCATATTCACCTCCTCCATGGGCGGCCTCACGGCACCGGTTGGACTGGCCCCTTATTGTACCACGAAATTCGCACTCGAAGGAGTCGCAGAAGCGCTGCGTAATGAGCTAAAACCATATGGTATCCAGGTCCAAACAATTAACCCTGGCGGCTATTTTACAGGCTTCAATGAACGGATGGGCGAAACGGCACTTCGATGGCTTAATGATGACAAGAACTTTACTTCACGAGAAGATTTCCAAAAGCAACTGAACCTATTGATTGGTAATGACTCGGGAAAACTAGATCCGAAAGAGATGATCAATGCAATGGTCCAAATTGTTCCTGCCGAGTCGGGCAAATACCGAAATGTTGTACCACAGTTTATAGAAGACTTTCTAAGGGACCACCAAACTAAAACCTGGGAGAATACGATATAGCCTAATAGTTTATGATCCAGAAAACTTGAAATCATAGCCGGCTCACTCGAAATCTGTCGCCCGCATATCCAGTTTAAGACGTCCCAACATTTGAAAAGGAAATGTTTCGGTCCGTAATGTGTATTAATAGTACCCTATATACTATAAAAAGTCGAAAACAAAAATTATTTGGACGCGTTGGATCTTACCTGAAGGTACGTTGCCGAACGCCGCTACTATAATCTTCTGCTCACGTCCATTTCTAGAAATGCCCTATTAGTAGGGCTTTCTTTTTTATTAAATTCCTATTGATTACTCCATATAGAAGGATTGCCACTCTCATGTTAGTCACCTGATCATACAAACAGAAATACATAGGCGGGATTACCACATGGATAGCCGAAATATGCCATACGGATTCTTTTACCAACTTATATGTATATCCCAATTGCATATCTTATATTTTTATCTTATATTGACACTGAGTACATCGACCGAAATCTGGTCCGATTAAGGCACTGACACATTTTTTGGACAAATCCCGAAAAACAAACTTTACTAACCGCGCACTCCAATTGCTATATGAAACAAACACCCCATAGCTCCTACAACCATATTAAGGAGTCCCTGATCCAGTATATAGAGACGCAATACAAGATATCCAATAGTACCATCTTTGATGAACGAGGCCAGATCCTTCGATCAGGTGATAATATTGCCCAAGTGCCCTTTATCGAGGCAACTCCCAGTTTTGCCTCCCAGCATTTCCTGCACGAAATTGAGAATAAATATGACTTCGTTCCTTCGGGTCTGTCTGACCTGATCCGGCATGGTGTGCCTGTTGATCGCCATAAATTATATACCCACCAGGAAATTGCACTGCTGGAATCTTTTAGGGACAAACCCAACCTGCTAGTCGCTACTGGTACCGGTTCAGGTAAAACAGAAGCTTTCCTTCTACCTATATTGTCAAAGATCCTCCGGGAGGCCAGCAATTGGGCAGCCCCCGACAATACCAACCTTCATAGCAGGTATGATCAACAGCGTGAGACCTGGCTATCTTCCAGAAGGGCAGAGAACAGGCCCGCCGCACTTCGCAGCATCATTTTATACCCTATGAATGCCCTGGTCAATGATCAACTTACCCGCCTCAGGCGAATTCTCGCCCTGGGAAACTCCCCAGCCTGGCAACGGGCTAACCTTAATGGGAACCTCATTCATTTTGGGATGTATACCAGCCTGACACAGGTAGCGGGCAATTGGAATGAAGCCTGGCGAAGAGATCGAGTGGAAGCCTATTTGCAGGAAGTACAAAGAGACTGGGACGGACTGCCAGAACATCACCGCGAACTTGGTGGATGGCCCCGGCCCCACGCCTCTGAAATGCTTACTCGCTGGGACATGCAGGCTGCTCCTCCAGACATACTTGTCACCAATTACTCGATGCTGGAGTATATGCTCATGCGTCCCCAGGAAAGTACCATCTTCGATGAGACTCGCCAATGGTTAGAGACCGATCCCAATGCCCACTTTACCCTCGTTCTGGATGAAGCCCACACTTATTCCGGAGCAAAAGGAACGGAAGTAGCGCACCTCATTCGCCGCCTCAAGGAAAGACTTGGCATTAGCAACACCCGGAAATTCCAGGCTATCGCCACCACCGCATCCGTGCCTCCTGGGGCTGACGATCAACTGAAGCAGTTCACCAGCGCGCTTTTCGGCGAGCCCGCGAACAAATGGACGCTTATACGGGCAAGCGTAGTACCACCAAAACCAGATCAGCGCACAGCAGATCAAACCGCCCTGCAAGCTTTCAGTCAATTTCAGTCGGCCTTTGAACTTAATTCACCCCGTGAGGCTATTACCCAACTGGCAACAGCTTACAATATCGAAAACCTCGATTTTACCAATGGCGATGAGGTTGCCTTGTATGAACTCATTAAGGACAACCCTTATATTGATTGGCTCCGTAACAGGACGGCCCGTAATGCTACACCGCTTAATGAAGTAGAATTAGGTTGTTGGGGGGAGGAAGTGTCACCAGAGAAGCGCCAACAAGCAACAGCAGGATTACTGGCCGCCGGCAGTTTTGCCCGCGCCGACCAAAATAAGGGCACCCCACCTCTGCTATCCATTCGCTTACATGCCTTTTTCCGGGGTGTACCCGGATTATGGGCCTGCACCGATCCTGGCTGTAACCATGCAGACCAAACTGGGGCCAGGCCAGTTGGCAAAATATTCACCGAACCACGCCCCTGGTGCGATTGCGGAGCAAGAGTATTGGAAGTATTCACATGCAGACACTGTGGGTTGATGTTCCTCGGCGGCATTCCTGATGAACACCATGAAAGCCTCTGGCCTTGGAGTAGTGACCTGTCGGGAGATCGTGGACAGATCCGTGACTTTCGTGTCTTCGGCGTAGAACGGCCGGATGCAGATTTCGCTCCGACCTTCCGCTCCTGCAGGTCAACATTGGTATGTGACGAAGGCCATACCTCCGCCAGACCAGTATATGAGATCAATCCGACCAGGCAAGAAAATGGCGCTTTAATAAGCCCGTTCCCAACCCAATGCCCACGGTGCCAGAAATACCGTGGGATCGGCGCGGAAGGCCGGGAGGTCATTGAGCCATTGCGTACCCGAGGCATTCAGTCTTTTGCGACCATAGTAGAAGAATCGTTCCGCTTTCAACCTCCTCAGACCAGCAATGCGCCCAATTACGGCAAAAAGGCGATGATCTTCAGCGACTCCAGGCGTGAAGCATCCAAACTTGCAAGTGACCTGAAAGATCATCACCATAACGAACTATTTCGCCAAATCCTTTATCGAATACTGTGTGAATGTAAAGTATGTAAGGGTACCGGAGAGGAGGAACTCCCATTCGATGGCCCGCCCCGCATTGGGCAGGCCCCAAGAACAACTAAAGTAGTCTGCAGAACCTGCCATGGATCACTTATCGACCCGGCACCGACCTCATTGACTTATCAGCAATTAAAACAACGAGTCATTGAGCTGCAACTACTCAAAGGGATAGATCCCAGTCGGCAAAGAGTGAAAGATTTTTTTTCCTCCATGACAACTGATTGGGAAAACACGACCCGGAAAGCCGAGCTTTTCTTTAACGCGGACCTTTTAAAAGAGGTAACCGATGAGGTCTTCTCCTTTGGCCCATTGGGACTTGGCAAATGGGAAGTACCTGTTATGTACAATGGTCAGCCAACTGTCGAGATCGGTGAATTCCCAACCCTGACCTCAGAGGAATCATATAGTTTATTACAAGCAGCGATTCGATTGCTTGCAACAGAAAATGTTGTAACAGCGCCAGCACCCAATAATCCTTGGGAATGGGGCACCGACGATGATCAGAATCAAATTGTGGCCTCCTATAAGCGAAATACGATCCAACGTCTTCATGCAACTGTTGACCGCGACTGGCAAGGAAAGGTGATACCCTTCAACGTTACGGAAAATAGAAAATTGGGTAGATATATCATTGCGCTCTCTTATCGGCTTCTCGATACGGGACGCATCGCTACAGAGCCAGAACGTCAGCAATGGGTGGACCAACTGGATGATCTTTTGTGGGAAACACTGGTGAACTTTCAGATCCTAACGGCAGCAGGCCAATCTTTTCAACAATTCAACAGAAGATTGGTCCCTTATGGTATACGTTTAGACCGATTTGTCTTAACACCGCTTACTCCCAATGACCTGCATCGCTGCGATGCTTGCAAATATGTACAGGCATCTGCCTTGCTAAATGTATGTTTACGCTGCGGTCAGCACACCTCTATCATACAACCCGGGCAGATCAGGAATTACTTCAGAACCAACGCCCTCTATGGACATCCTAATAGCGGAATGACAGATCCCTATCCCTTTAAAGCCAGTGAACATACGGCTCAGGTCAATGCCAAAGAAGCACGAAACGAAGAGCGCTGGTTCCAGGATATCTTTCATGAAGATCAAAACCCAACTGACTTTAGGGTAGACGCTTTATCTGTTACAACTACCATGGAGATGGGTATCGATATTGGCAGTCTGCTGTTTGTTGGCCTCAGAAATGTGCCACCTACGATCGCTAACTACCAGCAACGAGCTGGCCGCGCCGGTCGCCGTGGCAGTGCACTGGCCACTGTCTTTACCTTCGCGCAACCTCGCAGCCATGACCAGTATTATTTTTCCAAGCCAAAAGAGATCGTCAGCGATCCTCCAAGGGTCCCTACCCTGCATTTTGCCAATGGTGTGATCGCCCTTCGTCATTTTCGCTCAGTGGTCTTGCAGGCCTTTTTTAGCGAAGTCAATTTTGACGATGCACAACTGTTTAATATATGGGGGACTACCCAGAATTTTCTTGACCAGCATTTGCATACAGGTCTTCAGCGTTACATACAAAACCATCGTGAAGAACTCATACGCCGCACACGGCTGATAATCTCTTCTGACCTACATCCTAATATCTCAACATGGTTAAATGAATTGCCTGGGGAGATCCACCAGTTCTGTGAGCACCGGGATGGCAATGACCAGTTGTTTGGTACATTGCTAAACAGCGGGCTCTTGCCCAAATATGCTTTCCCTGTTGATGTAGTTTCCCTTACTATCCCTAGTGATGAGTCACGTCACGCAGAAGAAGAGTCAAACGACACATTACAACGCGATCTAAAGATTGCCATTGCTGAGTATGCGCCTGGTGCCGAAATAACGCGTCAGAGTGAACAAAGAACTTACAAGTATACCAGTGCCGGTATTCATGATCCTTTCGAACGCCAACCTTCGTATACTACTGCAGGATTGATCACAGAATGCCATGCCTGTCAGCATGTAGAGGTAAGCGATGACATTAATGCTAATCCGCCAGCCAACTGCCCGGTCTGTCAATCAGATAATCTTCAGTCGATGGGTTTTATCAGGCCTAAAGGTTTTACAGTCGATGGAGCCCTACAGAACGGAGGACGACAACCATATTCCTCAATGGATGGCCTGGAACGCGGTGCCCCCGTTTCTTCCGCCAAACTACTGATGGGTGAAAATTCCATCCAATCCCAGAGCCATGAGCAATGGTATAATGGTCGCCTGCATTCACTTATTAATATTGGCGATCTGCTTATTGTAAATAAAGGGGCCGATCGCGTGGATCCAGGTTACACGCTCTGCCCAACCTGTGGTCGGCAGTTGGATCCTCAAAGTAGGGATCGTCACCGCTATCCCGCAGACGTGCCACCAAACTTTGGTCGTCAACTCGGCCCAAGGAGGGGTTACACATGTCCTGTCCAACCACCGTATGCTCCCACTAAATTGATCCTCTCACACCGATTCCATTCTGAGATCCTATTGCTGGGTGTTCATTTGCCCCCGACCCTGGATGCCCCTTTTACTGAAAGTTCCGGCTTGGCCCTGTGGTATTCTTTTGGCACACTCGTTTCCATGGCGGCGGCCCGCACTCTGCAAATAGATATTGCGGAAATCAAGGTAGGTGTACGCGCACTTAACCACGGTGGAAATCGTATTCACGGAGAAGTATTTTTATATGACGATGTTCCCGGAGGTGCAGGTTATGCACGGGCTATCCGTAATAATCTCGAAGAGATTTTGCGTGCAGCCCACCAAATGGCGGCAACTTGTGTCAACCCTCAATGCAGCGGGGCTTGCTATCAATGTATGCTGGATTATAAGAACCAAACATTTCATCATCTGCTTAATAGGTACCTGGCACTTTCCATTCTGAATTACATATTGACAGAGCAAGAGCCAGAGGCAACACAGGAAGAAATAAACTTGTCCGTGAACAGTTTGACAGAATATGTCAGAGCCGACTACCAGATACTACGGGATCAAACTTTTGATGATGTACAATACCCACTTGTGTTGGAAGATCAGTTGGGCAGGAGGTGCGTAATCCAAGTTATCCATCCCCTCCAGGCGCGACCTTCAACCGGTGATCAAACTCGGATGGAACAACAGACAGGGATAGCATTAAATACCTTTACTACATTTGACCTTACTAAACGGCCATTCTGGGTCTTAAATCAAATCCGACCAATATAAAAAACTAAACCGATCTCCGATTAAATAAATACCCCTCAACAAGCATCTATGATACTATTTTATTCCTCAGACGCCAATGCGCTGTTCAAAAAGGATATTCTAACCGTTCTTTCCCTACCTACTAACCAGAGTGTTCATTTCCGTTACTCACAGAATTTTGTAGCTCCCGACCTGCTTGCAACCTTGTCGCAACAAGAAGGCCGAGAAGCCTTGATCGTCTACGTCAAAAACAACAACCCTGATATACACGAAGATCAGCGAGTCGTTCACACATTACCAATCAGGCGAGCTATCATCATAAGAACTCGCATTGACGAGCACACTCAACTCGTACATTTTAGTCTTCAGCTAGAAGAATTCATTACATGCGACGTTGCATATCCTGCCGATCCCGGTAAAATACCGCCCCGTCAGTTTGTATCACATGCAGATCTAAAAACATTTACACGTATTAGTTGGCACAAAAAAATTGAAGAACTAGTCAACTTTGATAACAACTTTCAAGAAAGCCTGTTCTATTATGTTCAAATAAACAAGACCAAGAACGGAGGAGTAGTGTCTATAGACCCAAGGTTTGATCCATACGAGGAAGCCAGTTATTTTAAGATATCTGAAGGCAGACCTTACCAACTAGATCTGTCCATCTACATTTCAGAGACCAATGCAGATGATTTTGAAAAGTATGAATGCAAACTGGAGTACAACCAGAAGGACTTCGTTATCTCCAACCCCAGCAGCATCATTATAGGTACACAAATGGACAACCGCCGATACAAACTGGTCACCAAAACCATTGATACCGTCAAATCCTTCGACTACCTTAAACTAATAGCTCAAAAAACAGATGGTTCCACGGTTACCCAGTTCTATGAAACCCTCCTAAGATTTCATGTCCGTAAAAGTCGCAGTAGGGCATTATTATTTGTGTTTTATATTCTATTGAGCGTTTTCGGAACAGCTTTAGTCGCCACTTCAAGAAATAAAGTTGGAGATTATCTGATTGGCCAAATATGTGTGGGAGTTGCCTTTGCAGTAGGGGCAGCGCTGGGCTTGTACTACCATTTTAATAAACGTGGCTAATCATTGCTCAATAGACTATCCACTCTTTTTTTCAAAAGGCGGTACCTGGAGTTGGTCTTAAATAATTTAGCAGCAGCAGAGTGAAGAATTGCGTCTCTGGTTACAGGAACCTTCTCTCCTGTGACCTTACGGTTAAATTGGCCCTTTGTAAGATCCAGTTCCCGGCCATTAGGCAGAATATTCCAAAAATGATCAAATGCTTGATTAAATACAATTTCCCCACCATAAATATCATTGATCAATAGAGCCGTCACGGCACATTGCCCCGTCTCAGGCAAATTTTTACTCCACCTTGACAGATCCCCCGGATAACAAGTTGCCTCGTCCCAGGCCTGCTTAACAGCCTTTTGCAGTACTCTTATGGGAATTGTCTGAGTCATACTCCTAATAAAGTTAGCAATTTGTAGCTTATTTGCTACAGTATCTACCATTTTTTTTTACGGGTCGCTAAAATCATGGACCTTTGACCGTCGTTCATTTATCTAATTGCTTAATAAATAACAAGATATGGCCTCTGAGAAAGAAATAAAAATGCAGACCATTAAAAAAAATAACCCCGAACTGCATGAAAAGGTTGTTAATGGGGAGATGAGCCTTACCGATGCTTTCAATGAGACCAAGCGCCAACAACTTGGCCTCAGCGAATACCGAGGAAAAAACACGAAAAAAAAGGAATTTTCTGTGGATTTCAAAAGGATTATGGCCCTTCATAACCCTTCTCCTGGAGAACTGATCGAGGAGATCAAAAAGGCATTCCCTCTTACCTGGAAAACATTTATCAAGACAAACGATTGATTATTAGCAGATTGCTAGGTTTTTAAAATTATTTTCCCGTCCTTGGAAAACTTTCGCCTTTTTCATCGTTTAGTTATAGTAGAATAATCTATATTTATTCGTCTGCGGTGGGTTTATTCTAGTCTGGGCAATGCCTGGAGCGAACAGATAAACTGGTCAGAAGAAGATCCTCCACAGTTATACTTACTAACTCATTAAATTAAGGAGGATCATGAAAACCCACCTCAATGCGGGCGACGTTGCCGTACTGCTCACCAATTACCGTTCCGGTAGAACATCTCGCAATTTTTCCCACGTACTGACGTATTTCAAAGACACCATCAAGGAGTTCGCACAATCCTATCCTGAATCCTGGCGCGATGACTTCATCCAGGAAGGCACTCTAGGTCTGCTCAAAGCACTGGAAACCTATCCGGAATCCAATCCTTCCACCGATTTCGTGTACTATGCTATTACAGCCATTAAATCAAAAATGCGGGACTTCTGGCGCACAACCTTCTCAAAATCAATCGTAAACTGGGAAGATGTAGACCTGGAAGGAAACCGCACCCAAACCGCTGCGCCCGTTTTTGTGGATGTAGAGCAATACAGGGACCAAGACGGGGAAACGGTAAATATCATCGAAAACCTGCCTTTCTGGCCGGACTATGAAACCAGTCTGACCACCGCCATCGACGTTCGATACACCCTGGTTAAGGCTATCCAGAACCCTGCAGTGTTTACGGAGACTGAACGAAAGATCATCCAACTGCACCACACTGAGGGTTGCAGCGTAACGGAAACAGCCCAATACCTGCACATATCCATCTCTTCGGCTTCAAAGAAGATCGCTAAGACAAATACAAAAATAAAATATATCTTATCCTCATAACATCAACAATATGGCAACACGTAAACTAACCGGGTTGCAAAGGCAGGACGCCTTTGTAAAATCCATGGAGGGCCAGGATTTCGATTTTGGCCTGGTCATGACCCAGGCCTTCCTGAAAGGCATCAGGGATATCGGCTATAAAAGCACCGCCACCGCGCTATATGAGAACATCGACAACTCCATACAGGCTGATGCAGAAAACATCCACCTGATCTTTGATTTCGATAAAGGCAAAACTGGAAAATCTTCTCCTGACCGCATCGCCATCGTAGACGATGGCCATGGGATGAGTAAAGAGATGATCCGGATTGCCGTCTTATGGGGGGGCTCCGATCGCCTGGATGATCGGGAAGGTATGGGGAAGTACGGTTACGGGCTTCCCTCCTCTTGCGTAAGCGTTGGCCAGCGCTTTACTGTGATCTCCAAACGCACCGATACCACCGGATGGCACGCAGTAACTATTGACCTAGAAGAAATCGCTAATAGAAATCCCGCCTACCTCGATCCAAAGACAGGCCGGGTAATTTCCCCAAAGGCCAAAATTGCTTCAATGCCTCCTTTCGTGGAAAAGTATCTCAGGGCCAGGAATCTAAAATTAGAACACGGAACAATCATCGTCATTGAGAAGATTGACCGGCTATCCAAAACTTCGGTCGGCCCCCTGAAAAAATTTCTTAGCCTTGAAACTGGTATTACTTATCGAAACTTTCTACGCAGGGTCAATATTTATGTTGATGGAGACCCAGTGCAACCAGTCGATCCCTTGTTTAGCACAGAAGGCTTTCGGTATTACGATGAGAACGATCTACGTGCAGAGCCATTGCCCTCAATTGATATTAAAGTTCCGCTAAAAAACGAAAAAGAAAGATCCGGACATATCAAAGTTCGATTCTCATATATGCCCCATGGTTTCCTAAAAGCAGCCGATGGAAACGGAAATGAAGATCTTCAGAAGGAACTTTTTGAAAAAGAAGAGGAAACCGAAGATGAAGATAAACGCAGTAAAACAAAACGGCTTACTGTACGCAAACACAACAACGGAATTATATTCCTTAGAAAAGGTAGGCAAATCGATGTAGTTGATTCAAAATGTCCATGGACAAAGTTTCAAAACAACGACCGCCATGTGGGCGTCGAAGTCGACTTTACTCCAGAACTGGACGAAGAGTTTTCCATCACCACATCCAAGCAGCAAATTGTAGTGTCTGAAAGAATATGGAATATCCTTATGGACAATGGCGTTTATGAAGCCATTCATCAAATGCGAGTGAGATACAGCAAGGAGGCAGAGGAAGCAGGCCATGCCAAAAAAAATGGGATACAAAGTTCCCCTGAAAAACGTGATGAGTTTGCTGAAAATCTCATGAGAATGTCTGCGGCCACGTTTGAAATAGACCAGGATGCGCAAACACCGACCATTAGAAAAGAAGCAGTTGAAAACCTGGAGAAGCAAGTAAAGAAAATTGCAAAAGAAACCGGTATACCTGAAACTATAATTAGAAAAGAGTTGGAGGAGCAGGCCATAGAAAAGCCATATAAACTTCAATACTTCGATCAAACAGAAGCGCCTTTCTTCCGACCTGAGCAAGTTGGTGGGCAGGTGGTCATTCACATAAATAAAGCACATAAGTTTTATTCCACATTATTGAATAATCCAGAAACAAGTGCCTTCACGAAAAATGCACTAGCCTTGTTGACGTTTGTACTGGGACATAGCGAACTCAGGGTAACTGACGAAAAAAGGGCATATTATAAAATTGAACGACAAGCCTGGTCCGCGAAATTAGACGCTACACTGGAAACACTAGGAAGACACCTGATGCAAAGTATGGACGATCACACCACAGAAGACGAAGTACCAACTTCCAGCAAAAGGAAATCCAAAAAATCAAAATAAAATACAGTTTCTATGATTGCCATTACACCTATATCCTAATCCTATGCAACAACGAAACCTAATTGATTTTAAGAATTTCGTAATAGCAACCAGAGACTCAGGATATAAAAGCACGGCATCGGCTTTAGCAGAATTAATTGACAATTCGATTGAAGCAGGTGCCACCCAAATACAGGTTCATATCGAACGTATCGAAATGAACGCTGAAACCGAATATGAAATTTCCGTCCAGGACAATGGCATAGGCATGTCCGATGAGGAACTACATCTTGCCTTGCAATTCGGCGGAAGTACTCGCTTTAACTCGCGCAAGCAGCTAGGGAGATATGGTATGGGGCTGCCAAATAGTTCCCTGAGCCAATGCAAACGTGTTGAGGTCGTCACCTGGAGATTTGAATCAGGCTTTATCTTTAACTATCTGGATATTGATGAGATTATTGAAAAAAACTGGGTCCGGCTAAAAGCGAGTACCAAAATTCAACAAAGTCCTTTCCCAGTGTCCAGCAATTCAGGCACTGTTGTGATGTGGAAGAAATGCGATCGCCTGAGCTTTAAATATCAAAAAAGCCTTGTTAAGCATATACACTTTGAATTAGGCCGACTCTTTCGGTATGCTATCTGGAAAGGCATCGAAATAAAAATCGACCGACAAAAGCTAGTACCCTTTGATCCTTTATTCGTGCATCCAGGTAAAAACCTGCTGGGCGCCATCAATTACGGTAGCGAACTTATCTACCAAGTAAAAGTGCCCGGCCATGATGACAAGACATCAGAGGTCAAAGTGAAATTCGTAGAGTTACCTGTATCGATCTGGTCACAGTTGACTAATGAGGAAAAAAGAAAACAACAAATTTCAAAGTGTGCCGGCGTCAGTATCATTCGCTCCAATCGGGAGATTGACTATGGCTGGTTCTTTATGGGTGAAAAAAGAAAGGAAAACTATGATGATTGGTGGAGATGCGAGATTTCCTTTCATCCCGACCTGGATGAGGTATTCGGAGTTACCCATACCAAACAAGAAATCAAAGAAACTGAGTTTATGATCGATATTCTGACGCCTGACCTGGAACAAGTTGCGCGTTCACTCAATAATCGGGTACGGCTTCAGTTCATTGAACTAAAGAAGAATAAGCCCGGTACGCTATCTAAGCAGCAACTTGAAAGAACCGATGTTTATCTTCCTGAAATCAAGGCAAAGACCATCGATGACGAGGAAGAGTCACTCTTTGAAACCGTCCAGACAAAAGGTTTAAAATATGAGATCATCGCCAAAGAATTAGAACACGATATCTTTTTTGATGTCGAACATATAAATAATAAAGTAGTCCTTGCAGTTAATACATCACACTTATTTTATGATAAGATATTTAAAGCTTTGCATGACCGTAAAATCAAAAGTGCGACTGATTTCCTCAAGATCATCGAACTGATCATTTTTGCCGCTGCCCGATCCGAACTATCCTTTAATGGAAAGAAAGACTCAGCGGCTATTTCAGATTTTAAAAAAGAATGGAGTTCTCAGTTAAAAACATTCATTAGTTAATGCAAATAGAAACAATCAATATCGATCCTAAACTGTCCAAATCACATCGTGAGGAGTTTACTGACTTTTGCAAACGAATAAAAAGAAGGACCCAAGGAAAGAAATACGAAGACAGGCTTTCAGTGCTTACTGCTGAAAAAGAAACCATCAACAAACTGTATAGCGGCAAAACATTTCACTCAAATACAGACCTAGCTTTTATGGAAAATCTAATCATCGATCTACTTCTGCAGGATTGGAACCTGGTGATAAAGAAAGATCAGATTCGCTTGGAACTGGAGGTGCTGGACGAAAAAGATAAAAACCTTGATGAGGAAAAATTGAAAACCAGACGAAGACACCTTTTGGCAAGGGACGCTCAATTGAACGTTCCCTCAGTCAGGGAATTCATCAAAGGGATGGAAAAAAGACGACTGACCAGTACAGGCTGGCACTCAATTTTTTCTGTGATGAGGGATGGGGAAGAATTAAGGGATACTTTACAGGTTGCCACTCTTCTTCAAACGGACGCGGAAAAAGAGGCTTATTTAGGCACAGTTGTCCAGCCCATCATCGAATTTGTCGAACCAGGATTGAGGTGTGAAAAAACTGGACTATTACTATCGGATATCTGGCGATATTTTAGGCATACTTGGGTGAGTGAATATAAGTCCCTGCCCGGGAGAACCATATCTATTTTGATCAGGGATGCTGCCGCACCTAATCACCCTGTGATCGGTATAGCGGCTCTGGGCAGTTCCGTAGCCCAACAAACTTGCAGGGACCGTTGGATAGGCTGGGAAGGTGAAACTTTTATGGAGCAAATCATAAAGGAGCCGACAAGCAAATATGCCAAATGGATCATAAGTAGCCTCTCCGAACTGCTGGATGAGATTTATCTTAAGGATTTCTATCGCGAAAAAATTATCACTCGAAGAGATTTGCGCGTCCCTACTAAAGAAAAAATAACCGAACTCCGCAATCTCGCGTTGGTATACAAACAAAAACACATCAATAACCCTGAGGCCTCAAAATTTACGTCCAACAATGACAACCTTAGTTGGAAACAGCGTGCCGAATCATTCCTGTTTAAAAGCAAACGCGCCCTCCTACTCGCCGAACTCCTCACAATTAAGGAGATCTTTAACAAGTACGAATTCGTGGCAGGCACTAAAAAGGAACTGGGAAAATGCCTGGAGAAAAAAGACTTTCGGGATGCTGTGCAAAAATTAGCCAGAAAAGTAAAATCTATCCATGTAGGCATCAATATGATGGATATCATCATCTGCGGATCTGTAGCACCCTACAATCATTTGCTCGGTGGCAAACTCGTGTGTATGATGCTAACCAGCCCGGAAATATCCCAGTATTACAACAAGAAATATAAAGATGCCGTTAGCCTCATAGCCTCCTCCATGAATGGCCGCGCAGTCAATAGAAAACCAAATCTCGTTCTTTTGGGAACAACAAGCCTTTACGGTGTTGGCAGTAGCCAGTATAATAGGATCAAGATACCCGCAGGGGAAGTTGGAGGAACTGCCGGCAATCTAATCGAGTACAAGGAACTGGGCTTTAGCGAAGGCTTTGGCTCTTTTCACTTTAGCAGTGATACGATATCCATTGCGGATGCAGTGGTGGGAAGAGAAAACGGACGCTCCCGTGTAAATAGCATCTTTGGCGAAGGAGCCAATCCATTAATCCGAAAGCTAAAAGACGCTTTCGAGTACCTGGAATTGGAAAGTAATCCTATCCTCAATCATAGGAATCGGAGAGTAGTGTATGGTATCGCTCTGGCCGAAAACTTCGGGGATATCCTTCTTGGCTTGGCCGAAAGACCTAAATACCTAATCCCACAAAACGATCCCCACCAAAAGACTGAGCTATTGGGTAAATTCTGGATAAAACGGTGGCTTAGCAAAAGAATTATGAATTCTGAAATTTTACAGAAGGTTTCTGAACACACCCTATCCTACCCAATTAATCACGGAGCCAGGGTAATTATTTCTGAAACACCAAATCCCCAAATAAGTATAGAGATGTAATACTAGCCTCATGCAGCATTTACCTAATTTATTCTCAATCGGCACGAAAGGATTTGTCGCAAGATGCCTTTGTTACCTCGCTATTACAATGGTCGCATCCTGCACATTGTGAGAAATTTCCAGACCTGTACAGATGCGGTACTTCCCTTTGTATCTAGTAATAGGATGCTGTTCAAATACAGGATTGCGACATTACAGAAGTTCATGAAGGTAGGCAATGGCCAATACCTGGTGCAAGTTCGTAGGATCCGATTCAACGGACATCCACAAGCAGGCGAATTTGCTCAAGAATTACCGGTAATTAAAGAATATGATGATCTTGCCTCCTACTAGACGTAGTATACCGCCATCTTCCTTCCTACTTGATTTTCCAGTTTATTAGTGCGTACCGAAAGTTGGTAAAAAGTAGGGCATCCGAAAAATAAATAAACAGTTCAACAATCGCTGCATAGGGAGGGTTTCGGCCGTATATCCGCTGGCCACCAAACTACTCCTGGCTAACCATTTTTGTAACCTAAACACTTTGGGGAACGCATATTCAAGCGAGGCAATTGGAGTTTACTGCGAACTGCCCTAGTTGCTGTCCTGATGGCCCGAAGGGCAATTAATTAATCAGGTAAGGTTATAAGGTTTTTCCATCAAAGCCCCAGTCGTAAGCGTTAGACCGACAACGACCAATCTTTATTGGTCTATAATTTTGTACCATCCACTTTTGACGACTACTATCAAACTATTTCGTTTTTTTGGTAAGTTAGAGTAAAAGATGTTCATCTTACATTCTATTGCTTAATTCAAATATTCATTAACCAAACAAATCTCATTTTCAATCATGAAACGGATCACACTAACGACTGCTTCACTCGCATTTGCCATGGTAACTTGTATGACCAGTTGCAAAAAAGACAACAACAATGCTGCCTTAAAGGATGAACTAGCCCGCCAGGATAATGGTACTGCTTCTGCCAATCTGATGGCTCCTGCTGCAGTTAACAACACCTGGACCATCAACTGGAATAACAGGGTTAATGGAGCTACATATACCCAGGGTATGGCAAATACAGACTTCGGCAATACCAGTACTTGGTATGGTGCAGGAGGAGTTTACACAACGAATGGTAATAATAATACGGTAGGTTGCCGGGTGACCCTTGTACCCAATCAGGATGACGGTGGTGGCTTAATTGCAAACACTGTTATCAGTAACGGTACAGCTTATGAAATGGATTACGATGTAAAGTTCCACAGCCAGTTTAATTGGGGAAAAGGTGGGAAAGTGGGATTTGGCTTTGGAATTGGTGACCACAACACTGGTGGTGACCCTGCATGGGATGGTAATGGAGGCACGCTAAGGCTAATGTGGTATAACACTGGTTCGCGCGTATTCTTCCAGCCTTATTTGTACTATAAAGATCAACCCGGTCAATTTGGAGATACATTCGGAGCATCTTATCCAAGTGGAGGGTCTCTGAATAAAGGCCAGTGGTACCATGTGCACTTATATATAAAAAGCAATAACGGCAGTAATGCGAATGGCCATGTACAGATTGTAATTAATGGCTCCGTTATACTTGACAGGGATATTCGCTGGACAACCAATGATGGCAAACGTCTAATTGATCAATTAACCTGGCATACTTTCCGCGGGGGCAATGATTCATCATGGTGGACAAATACGACTGACTACATTTATTATGACAACCTGGTAATTCACCGCATAAGCAGCTAATTATCAGTTACTATAAGATATAATTATAGCTATTCCATGGTTAGGGGTTGGCCATAAAGGTCAGCCCTTTTTTGGAAAACTGTCGTGCATTTTTAAGGCAAAACTCTAAACAAATACCTGGCTGAAATAAAGGCTTCTACCCGACTTGTACCACTATGCCTAAATGCCCTTGCTTTCATCTCTTATAAACTTCGACCGCGACGAATCATAATAAAGCCCCGAAAATAAATCCAAGGCGAGTGTAAAACAGCAAAGGGGGCGAAAACACTGTGACGCAACCAGATTCCAATAGGCGAGTTCAATGTATACAATGAGCGACGTTAGAAAATATTTCGATGAATCTTTTCCTGTCCAGTGGTAAATCCCTCTGCGTTAGCATTGGATAGGTATGGCAATTACATGAATAGTCTACAATTTTGTACCAAGCATGCCGAGGATAGGAACTTGAAAAGAGATAAGTTTAGCAAGGATAAAAAAACTTCTTACCATGGCCGGCAACTCATCAAAAGTTTATGTAGATAAATCAGTGGCTGGATATTGGAAAGTATTGCTAGATAATCCGCCAATTAATGCCATCGACGATAGTATGTATGATGACCTGTTTGATCTTGTCGAAGATATGGAAACGGACAAAAATCTAAAGATCATTACTTTTGCGAGTGCCAATCCCAATTTTTTTATTGCACATTACAGTGCCGCTGACCCTAAAAGCCGTTTCGGCAAACCAAGATGGATTGATACAGCGACGAAACTCGCGACAAGTAGCGTTATAAGCGTAGCCGTTATTAATGGAAGGGTACGGGGCGGGGGAAGCGAATTTGTGATGGCACTGGATATTAGGTTTGCAAGCATTGAGAATTCAATTTTTGGCCAGCCAGAAGTCGGTACTGGCCTTATTCCAGGCGGTGGTGCCTTACAAAGGTTGCCCACTTTAGTAGGACGTTCTAGAGCGTTAGAAATTATTCTTGGAGCAGACGATTTCGACGCTTTAACTGCCGAAAAATATCAATGGATCAACCGCGCAGTTCCGGAGGCTCAACTCGACAACTTTGTCAGAACCTTTGTTAATAGGGTCCTATCTTTTGACAAACAAGCCCTATCGATCTGTAAGGCAATTATCAACCAATCTGGTTTGCCAAGCGACACTAACCTTAGGGCAACTGAGGATATTTTTTATACTTCCTTTGCCTGGCCAGGAGCACTCGAACGACTGCCTAAATTGCGGGAAAGAGGAATGGGACAAGCGAATGATTTTGAGCTAAATTTGGGCAAGCATTTAGGAGATCTATGAAAATTGATTAAAAGGCTCATTCACATGTTCTGGTGACAAAAATAGTGGCACTTGCTATACTAGGCACACGATCGTCTTGATATTGAAGTATAGATTTTCCTTCGAGGCATTTATGATATGCACTACTTCTGACATAAATTTAGAGACTGGTTGGAATAGTACCCACTGCCGTTTCATGTTTTAAGATAAGCATCCTTTACCCAGGCGATAAAATGAATTAGCGTGAAGATAACTTTTGTGTCAGCGGACCATGTTTAACCTACCCCATAATACCAAGGCTCTACCAGGTGATTTTTTCGAGCGTCTAAAGTTTCATATATTTTTTGGTTGAACTTCTAAATATTCCAATCCAACCAGTTTAGCGGTTATTTTAATACTTCTCACATAAAAGATTCTTTGTCAAAGATCAACATAAAAAGACGGTAAATTTCCGAAGCCTCTATAATAAAACCCGATATCAATTTTCAACTATTTCTACAATAAAAAAGGGTGAAAACACGGTAAAATAAACTTTCTCAATTACCAACTTTGAACTTTTACTAATAAAGTTATCTCCCAAATTTAAACACCTAAACAACTATGCTTAAGCGGTACATTATTTCCATTTTTAGCCTGTTCCTAATTTCTAATCTCAATGCTCAACTGTTTGGAGGTGAAAAAATTTATCTTTTCGGCGTCAAATACAGAGCAAAGGAAGTAACTGGTCAAAAGAAATTTGAGGCGAATGATTATAAATATAAAACTACAATCCTAGATCCGCTTCAATCCAGAGTAAAAAATGAAGTCTTTTATAGTATTGGCTCGTATCGTTTGCATAGCAGAACATACCAAGCGTTAGATCTTTTCAATCTCTCTTTTCAACGAAATGACTATCCGCTATTAGACTTGATTGATTTTGATTATTATCGGTCTGTAGGACTTCCAAGACTAGAACGCGAAGAACCCTCCATCCTTAGTGATACGAATTATCTAAAAATCAAACATTATATACAGGATTCCACCCACCTGACGATTAGCAAAAGGAAAGCTTTTTTGTTTACTTTTCCCGTTTCTTTGACGGACAAGATCGTGATTACGCGTTATGAAGTTATACCCGATGACTTTAAAATTGACAAAAAGAAAGTAACAAAAGCTACAGCGGAACTACGAGCACAGTTGGATACTATTCAGTTGAATGTATCGTCAACTGTCGCCGGCAAAATTAGAGCATATCTAAGCCGACTAGCAGATCAAGCAACAGAGATGCAAGGAAAGTACCTGGATATCAGGCTGCATCCTTCCTATGTTGCCAAAGTTGACTATTACATACGTAAGTCTTTGAAAGTAGATGCCGGTAACGATCAGTTTGCGTCGAATTTGAAAAATTACATAGAGTCAAAAACTGCGGCATTTAATGACGAACTGGTAGCAATACAGGTTTCTGGTAGTTTCAAAAAAACAATTATAAGCATTGATTCGATCGAAGCTGACCTATCAAGCAAATTCCAGTTACCAGGAGAAGATGTTAAAAAATTAGCAGCGGCTGTCAATTTTACCTTCACACGCAATGAAAAAACCATTTTCTCAAACGAATTCAATAATGCTTGGGTGATCCGATACTTCACTTCTGAATTGATGGACAGCCTGAACTTCAAGCAGGTTGGATATGTAGATGGTCAAAATGACGGCCGAAATATGGGCAGATTGAATAGATTCCTAGAGGATTATTTTAAAGATAATGGTAGTTTCCCAAGAAGCCTTAAGGGTATTGGGATTGATGACCTAATCGAAGCGATTGGAGAAGCTAGACTAAATTATCGCTTCAACACAGCAACAAATATTAAAATAACATTCGCTGGGAAGGATTATGAATTGTTTACAGAGGACGACAAAGTCTATGAGGGTAAAGACGGTAAAATTATAGAAACCATTGGCAGATAAAATTTCCGGCAAGCGTTCTTGAATTCTACCTTTTTATTAACGGAAGCTTCGCGGAAACAGTGATTAAGCTGAAAGTTGGCATAAATTCATACTTTTGTAATGTTAATGTGAGCGAAAGCACGCATAAGCGTGAAGAACCGGCACGCGTTTCATAACTTGTTGATAATGCTGCCACACAAATGACGCACTTAGAAGCTAACATATTAATTGCCAAGGACTAAAGAATCCAGTCCTGGGCACGAAGGCCTCAACGAAAGTTGAGGCTTTTTCATTTGGAGTGGTTCAGCTCAGGCGTAAACATGGCGGCAAGCGAAAAATCTTTCCCAACTGAATATCCAGCGTGTTTTTGCTTTTTACAGGTGACTTTTCCGCGCTTACTTTAAAATTGGATCGATTTCATCATTGAGCATTATCATACTAATAGATAACCGCCCTCATGTTTTAAGCCAACGACGCCTTCTATTTTTGTTTTAAACATGCAATTATGAAAGGCCTTATCATTTACAAAGGCAAATACGGGGCTACCCGCGATTATGCAGCACTCTTATCCAAAGAATTGGACCTTCCTGTTTTTACGCCCACAGTCATCGGACGCCAATTAATGGAGGCTGACTATGTGTTGATCGGCAGTTCGGTATATGTGGGCAAACTGCAACTACAAAGCTGGCTGATCCGTAACCAGGAATGGCTAAAAACCAAAAAGCTTTTCTTTTTTATCGTATGCGGTACACCGGCCGGTGATAAAGAAAAAACGGATAAGATCATTGCCGATAATATACCGCTGTCTTTAAGAAACAATAGCATTTTATTCCTAAAGGGCCGGATGATCAGGCATCAATTATCGTGGACCGACCGCCTGCTCTTAAAGATGGGCGCCTGGCTGACCAAAGACCCCGAGGAAAGGAAAAGGATGCAGGGAGACTTCGATGGAGTGGGAATGCCGGCCCTTCGGCCTTTGTTACAGGCCTTGAAGTTGTGGGACCTGGAAAAAAGACAGGCATTATTGCATGTCAACTACTGAGGAGGATCAGGCAAGGCCCTGACACGCCTCATAGTATTGATCTGGCCTAATTCGGTACTTAGCTTAAAAATCAGCTGTTATGTTTGGTAATCTATCCCCCCAGGAAATTGAGTCTGTGTTGAGCACACAAGTGGTAGGCCGGATCGGTTGTCATGCCGATAATACTACCTATGTAGTGCCGATCAATTTTACCTACGATGGAGAATTTGTGTATTGCTATACCCAGGAGGGAATGAAGGTTTCTCTGATGCGTAAGAACCCGCAGGTATGTTTCCAAACGGATGACCTCACCAATATGGCCAACTGGAAAAGCGTGATCCTCTGGGGCAACTTTGAAGAACTGCCGGAAGGCAATGAACGCCGGGAGGCACTGGATAAACTGGTGGACCGGATAATGCCCATGGTCAACAGTCAGCGGGTACATCAATCGGCGGACTGGCCTTTTACAAATAATATCACGGATACCGTAAAGGGGATCGTTTTTCGCATCCGGATTACGAAAAGAACAGGTCGTTTTGAGCGATCGGGCCAATCTGCACAGGTAGGGTGAGTAGATAATCTTCCGGAAAATGAACAAGGTCATAAGAACAGGTCTAAAGCTATACTTTGGTGATGCAGGCGTTGGTGTACTACAGCGCCTGTTTTTGTTTGGGCTGGCTTTACTTTGGTCAGTACATATTTTTTTGACTGATCTTTCGTTTTCGCTGGCAGAACTATAATTACGATATGATAAAAACAGGCATTGTACTTAGCGGAGGCGGCGTAAGAGGCTTTGCCCATCTCGGGCTCTTAAAATTGCTGGACGAAATTGGCCTGCGGCCCTATGCCATTTCCGGGGTAAGCGCCGGCGCAATTGCCGGGGCGCTGTACCTGGCAGGCCATCCGCCCGAAAAGATCCTTACGATCCTGAAGCAAAATGGCTACTTTGGCTGGTCCAATCTCTTGTGGAACAAAGATGGTTTCTTTTCCATGCAACCCCTGTTACGCACCTTACAACAATATATTCCCCAGGACAGGTTTCAGGACCTGTCGGCCCGTTTTTTTGTCACCGCCACCGATTTCACACTGGCAAAAACGGTCACCTTCTCCAGCGGTCCACTGTATGAGGCGGTCATTGCCTCAGCTTCAGTGCCCGTAATCTTCGCCCCGGTCAAAATAGGCAACAGCTTGCTGGTAGACGGCGGTTTGTTGAACAACCTGCCTGTAGAACCATTGACGGAGATCTGCGACCATATCATCGGCTCCCATGTGAACAAGCTCCAACCCCAACAGGCATCGAACCCCGTGGGCAAAAGGAATATCCTGGAAAAATGCTTTCACATGGCTATTGCCAGCACCGTTGGATCCAAATTGGAACAATGCACGCTTTATATAGAACCCGATCTTCACCGGTTCAATATGTTCGATGTAAAAAAGGCAGATGAAATATTTGAAATTGGATATACTACTGCCTCACGCCAGCGTGCCAAATTGGAAAAATTGATGGTACAGACATAACAATAATCAATCTCCAGGGTGAGCGATGTCATAAAATAGGACTCCGGCTGTTTTTAATTTTAGGTGATTAAATCAGCTGCCATGAACGAGGTCCTACAATACTCCGCAGAATTCCTACAGGAAACAGGGCTTACGCCTTCCATTTGTATTGTGATGCCCTTTGAGCCTCAGATCACTGATAAGCATGCGATAAGCAATCGTTTAAGAGCGATGCTGGCCAAAGCAGAAGGGAAGCTATTGCAAAATTATTCCACTTACAAGGCCTTGCCTGTCTATACTATGGTGCAGGCAATGATCGCAGGCATCAATTATAGCAACTATAAGAAGAGTATTGCCCTCCTTGCCTCCCCATTTGCATCCAAACTATTTTACCTGGATTTTCCGGTAGAGGAAACGATCCGCATTGGGAATTATGTAGGCATCCGGGAAGTAGTAAGGGCCAAAAAGAAGGAAATATCCTACCTGGTGATGGTGATGGGTAAGCATTGCACCAAGCTCTATACAGGCAATCCAAGTGGCCTCACCTGCATCAAATACAACCAGGAAGCAGGCGATCCTGCCAGCGGTTATGACCGCCACTTCCTGCACCTGATGGACCAGGGCCTTGGCTTTATGCTGGACGCCTACGCGCTGCCTGTCTTTATACTGGGACATGCCCAGGCTATTGACCAATTCAGGAAACTGACGGTACATGAAGAGAACATCATTGGCTACCTGCCTGGCAACTTCGATACTAGCACTGAAACAGATATTCTTATGACTTTACAACCTGAACTGGATCAATGGAAAAAGCACAGGCATCATCTTTTATTGCAAAAATTGCAAAAGGCTTATAGGGACGGGAAATTATCGTACGGCGTGAAGGAGGTATGGAACGCCGCCACCCACCGCAGAGGACAATTACTGGTAGTGGAAGAAAACTTTATAAGCCCGGGAAGCAGTAAAGATAATAAAGATGCGACTTACACATTTACGCGCAACATGGATGATCCCTCGTACATGAAAGACCTGGTAGAAGATATCATGGAAAAGGTACTAAAGGATGGCGGCGATGTGGAATTTGTAGAGCAGGGCTCTTTACGGGACTTTCAAAAGATCGCATTGATAGAGTTTCACCAGCACAAACAATAACAACTGCAATCACTTCATAAAATTTGATGTATGAAAAAGATAATCGTGGCCTTCGATAATACTCATTTCTCTGCAGGGGCCATGCAATTCATTCTTGGTTTGCACCAGATCTCTCCGGTATCGCTTACCGGAATTTTCCTGCCCCAGATCGACTATTCAGCACTCTGGAGCAAAAGCCCCGGCGCAATGGCAGGCGCTTTGTTTGTACCATTGGCAGAAGAAGGGGAGGCGGAAGAAGTATTCGCCAATATAAAACAATTTGAGGCATTTTGCCGGGAGCACCATATCCGGTATTCGGTGATTAAGGACTTTTTTGATTTTACCCTGAACGATCTCAAGGAGGAAACAAAATTTGCTGACCTGCTGGTAATTGGCAGTGAAGCTTTTTACAAAGCAATGGGTACCGACGGGGTCAATGATTACCTGCAGGATACACTCAGCCATGCATCCTGCCCCATAGTACTGGTGCCTGAACAATTTGAATTCCCGCAAACAAATATCCTTACCTACGATGGCAGCGAGGCTTCGGTGTATGCCATCAAGCAGTTTACCTACCTATTCCCTGAATTGTGCGACCGCAAGACATTGGTGATCTATGTAGATGAAGACGCCGATGTGACGATGCCGGCCGAAAAGAAGATCAAAGACCTGGTATGCCGGCATTTTGATCAATGTGCTTACCTCACCTTGCACATGGATGCCCGGAAATACCTGGCTTCCTGGATCAGTGAGCAGAAAGGAGGGATACTGGTAAGCGGAGCTTTTGGCCGTTCTTCCTTATCCCGGCTATTCAAACGCAGCTTTATATACGAGGCTATCACAGAACATCAACTACCTGTATTCATAGCACATCATTAGTCTGATGCCCATACCCCTGAACCCAGCATATGCGACTGCTACTCTTAATAACCGGTCTCTTTATAGTGTTGCAGGCATATACCGCACCAGGGTCGGATAAGTTGACGAAGCTGTCTGTCGATACCCTTCCACAGCATCGCTTCCAACAACCGGCCCTGGTGAGGCAATTTTATGACCTGGTAAACCAACCATTTCCCTGGGTGCAGCAGAAGTCGCTACAACAGACCCTGGTGCAATTCATCCACGCGGCAGAACGCTGGGGACTGAAGGAAAATGACTATTCAATTGACCTGCTCGATTCACTGTACCAAAACGCCATTGTGCTCCAAAGCATACAGGACACTTTGTACGCTGATGAAATATTTACAAACGCTGCTATTCATTTTTTTCATGATATCGCAATGGGTAATGGCGGGCAGCCGGTAACTTACCAGGGCTGGAAGTACATTCCGGACTGCCTCGATATTCCCGGCCTTCTCGCATTGGCCATAGACAATGATCTAGTGGAGGAACTACCCGATGCCATGGAGCCGCAAACGCCGGATTACAAGGCCATAAAGAATACTCTTGCTCAATTGCTGGAGATCAGCCATGATACAACTACCTATGAAGACAGGGCGCAAACACTGATCGACAGGTTGACAGCTTTAAGCATCCTTCCTTATGCACTTCATAAAAACAACCTGGCAAAAGCCCGGCAGATCATTCCCGTCAGGATCAGGGAAGCTGGGGAGGCCCTCAATACCATCCGTTGGATCAGGTGTGTACAAAAAGTGCAATGCATTGTGGTCAATATTCCATCGGCCACCCTGCAGTATTATGTAGATGGCAACCTGCTGCTTCAATCAAAAGTAATCGTGGGAAAACGCTCAACGCCTACTTCTACCCTTTCCAGCCAGGTAAATGAAATTGTGCTGTATCCTTACTGGACGGTACCGTCAAAGATCGCCAGCCGCGAATTATTGCCCATGATCAAACGCAACCCTTCTTTCCTCGATGAAAATGGATACCAGGTCATCAGTGCCGGTAAGCTAATCGATGCATCAATGGTAGACTGGAAAAAGTACAGCAGCACGAATTTCCCTTTTACGCTCCGGCAATCCACCGGCTGCGATAATTCACTGGGCATTATAAAACTCAACTTCTACAGTCCTTATGGTATTTACCTGCACGATACCCCCTGGAAATCGCTTTTCAATATATCGAAAAGATTCATGAGCCATGGCTGTGTGCGGGTAGAAAAAGTGGCTGATCTGGCACGCTTAATGTTAAAAGCCGACAGCACAGCCTTTGATGAAGTGCTGCAAAAAGGCGATTCCCTGAACACAAAACCTACTGCTATGCCCCTGACCCAGGGAGTGCCGGTGTTCATCGTATACAATACGGTCTGGACCGATCAGACAGGTATCGTGCGCTTTTATGACGATATTTACGGAAAATCGCTCTCCCGGCCCGGTCTGCAAAAATGATCAACCTTTCTACGGCATTTGTCTAACTTGATTTACCTTCCATGAAATTTAAAGGATTGTATGTTTACAGAAAAACCTTTGAATGTATTGCTGTTCTGTTTTATTGTAATGATCACCTCCGCGGTATTGCAATACCTGAGCCCGGGTGTGAGCTTTTATGATAGCGGATTGATCATTGCAGTGCTGCTGACCGTTTTTCTTAAGAACGACGGTTACACGCAGGTGTTTGGCCTGGTGGGCATACTGCTGGTAGGCATCTCCTTCTTTTATTCCCACCCGGGTATGACCACGCGGCAGGTGCTGATGCAACACCTGTTCTCTGCTATGATCCTTGTTATTGCCACCATGGCAGTACTATATGTAAAGAAATTATACCGTTCCATTGAATCTGATGAAAGACAGGTAAACGCCTTGTTTGAACACGCTACCGAAGGCATCATTTTAACCAACTCGGCGGGAAAGATCGTATTGATCAATCCGGCCGCGGCGCGTTTGTTTGAATATGAACGGGAAGATCTGCTGGGCAAGGAAATTGAATCCCTGATCCCTTCACGCTTTCATGGAAAACATGAACATTACCGGCAGGGCTTTTATAAGCATCCATCCAACAGAACAATGGGCCATGGGCGCGACCTCTTTGCCAAAACAAAAAGCGGCCGTGAATTTCCCGTAGAGGTAAGCCTCAGTCATTACCGGCAGAAGAATGAAAATTTTGTCATCGCCTTCCTGGTGGATATTACAGAACGTAAGAAAGCAGAGCAAGAATTGCTGGACCAGAAGAAGCAACTCGAACAGATCACGGCCGATATGCGCAAGCTGAATACGGAACTGGAATCCAAAGTGGAAGAGAGAACCCTCATCCTGAGAGAAGCCCTGCAGGAACTGGAACGCTCACAGCAGGAACTGAACGAAGCCCTGAACAAGGAGAAGGAACTGAATGAGATCAAATCGCGCTTTGTTTCCATGGCCTCCCACGAATTCAGAACCCCTTTAAGTACAGTGCTGTCTTCCGCAGCACTGATCGGCCGGTATACGCAGGGAGATGAACAGGATAAACGCGACCGGCATATTAAACGGATCAAAGACTCCGTACGCCACCTCAATGTATTGCTGGAAGACTTCTTATCCCTGGGCAAGCTGGAGGAAGGCAGGATCAGGGCCGAATGCGCCCCTTTTAATGTGCGGGAGTTCCAGGCAGAAGTGGTCGATGAAATGAAGGCTATCTTTAAAGAGGGACAATCGATCGAACCAGGATTTTCCGGCGCCGACCAGTTTGATACAGACAGCCGCCTGTTGAAAAATATCCTGATCAACCTGCTGAGTAATGCGGCTAAATTCTCCGGCGATGATGCAGTGATCAGGTTAAATATTGATAACACCGGCCATAGCCTGCAGGTATCTGTAGCTGATCAGGGGATTGGCATTTCTGAAGAGGACCAGCAACACCTGTTCAGCACTTTCTTCCGGGGCAAAAATGTAGTGAACATTGAAGGTACCGGCCTGGGGCTGCACATCGTAAAAAGGTATGTGGAATTATTGCATGGCACCCTTGAATTAAGCAGTAAATTAAATGAAGGCACCTGTGTGACCATCACCATTCCATTGCCGGAAAAAATGGCGTAACTTGTAGGGAGACAAACCTTCAGTTATGAAACGCTCAACTATTGCAGCCGTTCTGTCTACCCTTTATTTACTTATCTATTGTTTTTGTCTTCAATGGGATGCACTTCGCACAATCGGTGTGGGACTTTATTTTTTCTCGCCGGCGGTAGTGATCGGCCTTGCCTTGATCGTAGTAAAAGATGGCAAATACAATGGCCCTGAATTGGGTGAGGATGAATTTGGTTACCAGGACAGGGATAAAAGCACGTTGGGCCCGGTTTGATCAATGGCAGGAGACGCCGCTTACCGGGATCATAGGCAGCCGGGGGCTGATATAAGGAATGCCAAGATCCAACCCACGCAATATGAGCAGGATCCCCACCGCCGCTGTAAATGCCGGTATCCACTTCCGTAAATACAACCGCACAGATGGGTTAAACCAGGCACTGAAATAACCAAGGCCGGTCATGGCTGGTAGTGTACCCAATCCAAAACATACCATAAAAAGGGTGCTCAAACCAGTATTGCCCGTACTAATGGCTGCTGCAACTGCCAGGTATACCATGCCGCAAGGCAACAGACCATTGGCCATACCCAGCAGAAAAAACCCAGCTTTGCCAGCCCGCTTCCATAAGTAAAGGTTGAGTTGCGTGATCTGCTGCTGTACTATTTGCACCGGATAGAAGCTGCGCTGTATGCCTATCCTTGAAGCCAACCACCATAGCAGGATCGCTGCCCCCATGGCAATAGACAGCCATTGTTGCCAGCCTGCCAGTTGCAATCTTCTGCCGGCCAAACCAAACAGTGCGCCCAACAGGCCATAGGTAGTCAATCGGCCGGCATTATAAGTAATGAGGGGCAGCAAGCGCCGCATACCAGGCTTTTGGGGTAAGGGCAGGGCCATCACCAATGGCCCGCACATGCCCATACAATGCAGGCTGCTCACCATGCCCATGCCAATACCTGCTATGGCTACCTGCCAGCTCATCAGTGAATGGTTAAAGGTTCCTCGCTGTAGTAATTAGTACTGTCCGCCTTCCAGGATATTTTTACCAGGTACCTGCCCGGCGCCAGGCTTTTTTTGCTCACTGATTGCGAAGCGGCGCTGTCGGTATGCAACACAAACTCCCTGTCGTACCGGGCATCGGCGGGGCAGTACAACAGGATATTGCCTGTTACCTTTTTCTCCTTCATTTCAGCCGGCAGTATGATCGCAATGGAGGTATTATTTTCCAACAATTTTACCCTGCTGCTGAGTGCATTGGTCTTTTCGCGGCTGTCGATCACCTCCTGGTACGCGATCTCATCGCGGTAGTACTCTTTGGATACCAGGTTCACTGGTTCCTTCATGCAACGGTATACCATAAAGGACATCATGGACCCGAAGGCAGCAAATACAAGTAATAATTTATTTCCCCAGTTCATAATTGACGTTTTTATGGTTCATCGGTTACGGGGCCCAGGAAATTGGTATGGACCACATCGATCTGTTTACTGCCCTGGTAAAGCCCAATCCTGAGCATTGATTTTCTTTCCTGTATCCATTTTTTGGGCAACACCACAAAGAAGGTACCGGCACTTTCATCTTCTTTTTTCACCGGCACCGTAGCACTTCCTATTACTTCGATCCTTCCATTGCCATCTTCCAGTTGCAGACGCAAAGGAATATCTTCAATGGTCTTATTGGCGATCTTAATATTGTACAGGTTAGAGACGCTGTCGGCCCCTCTTTCCTGGTACAACATACCGGGTGTACGCATGATGGTGGCATCAATATCCTTGCGCGACATGAGCAGGATACCCAACATAATGACCAGTACAGACAAAAGGCCGGTATACAATTTCATGCGGGTGCTGTAATGAAGTGGCTCCTTGTTGGCAATACCGTTTTCCGAAGCATAGCGGATAAGCCCTTCGGGTTTCCCGATCCTGTCCATAATGGCATTACAGGCATCGATACAGGCCGTACAACCCACGCATTCCATTTGCGTACCATTACGGATATCGATACCAGTTGGACAAACCTTCACGCATTGCAGGCAGTCGATACAATCGCCGGTATCCGGAGCCGCTTTTTTAGTGTACTTACTTCTTGGTTCGCCCCGTTTATGATCGTAGGCCACGATCATCGAGTTTTTATCGAGCAGTACGCCCTGCAGCCTGCCATAAGGACAAACCACCGTACAGGCCTGTTCCCTGAAGAAAGCGTACACAGCGAAGAATACAGCAGAAAATAATATGATCGAGGTCAATCCGCCTATATGTTGGCTCACAGGTTCCGTAATGATCTTGTACAATTCTTTTATGCCAATAATATAGGACAGAAAGAAGTTGGCAATGATAAATGCCAAAAGATAGAACACAAGGTATTTGATGGCCCGCCGCGTGACCTTGCCGGCAGTCCAGGGGGTTGTTTTATTGAGTTTTTGTTGCGCCGCACTCCCTTCAATAAAATATTCAATTTTCCGGAACAGCATTTCCATAAACACCGTTTGGGGACAAACCCAGCCGCAAAACAACCTGCCAAAGGCTGCGGTGAACAGGATGATGAAAATGACGAAGGTGATCATAGTCAGCCCGAAGATGAAAAAATCCTGGGGCCAGAACACCTTTCCGAAAATAATGAATCGGGCGGAGGGGATATTGAAAAGAAACAGCGGCCTGCCATCGATATAAATAAAGGGCAGGGTAACGAACAAGGCAAAGAAGCCAAGGCTCACTGCCGTGCGCAGGTTGTACAATCTGCCCACAGGCTTTTGGGCATATACCCAGTTGCGCTTTCCGCTCGCATCTACGGTAGCGATCCTGTCCCTGAACGATTCCTGTCCTGTTTCCTTTACCATGGCTTGGGGCGCCCAAAGGGCATATTGGTTAGTTCAAATTGTTACCTCAATTACCCGCTGCTACAGTTGCTGAGTCTGCAGCTTTGGCGCCTTCTTCCTGGAATAATGCCCCTTGCGGCGGTTTTGCATTGGGCGGATTGGTGCCTTTGATCGATTTAATATAGCTGGCAAGCTGGGCGATCTGGGCGGGCGAATAATCGTCTTTCCAGCTCTTCATCCCTTTTTCGGGCACACCATACCGAATAGTCTTAAAAATATCTTTCATGCTGCCGCCATGCAGCCAGTATTCATCGGTAAGATTAGGCCCTACTCCACCCTCCCCTCCTTTACCATGACAGGGAAAACAAGTGGTAGCGAATATTTTCTGCCCGGCCTGGAGGTCAGTACTTTCAGACAGGTATTTTACGGTATTCTCATCAACATTATTAGCCGCCTTTTTCAGGAACTCGGCGCGTTTTACTTCCGCCGCCTTCACTGCCAGCTGGTATTCCTCCCCACTTAGTGGCGCCGTGTGCGATACATGGTAACGCCACAGGTAAATGCAGGCAAAAAGGATGGAGAGGTAAAAGCCATAGAGCCACCAGGGTGGCAAGCGGTTGTCCAGTTCACGGATGCCATCGTAATCATGGCCCAGGTCGATGTTCACTTCCTGCTCCACGGGCTTGAACTTATTGAGCTTATCCCACCAGCTGATAGCAGGCTTCAGCTTTTCAGCCGCTTTAGCCGCCTTCTTCCTTTTAATTTCCAGCAACACACGCAGGTTGTACAGCAAGGCGCCAATGACCATCAGCTCCAGGAAGATGACGCCTGTCATGGTATAAAAAGCTGTATCGCTAAGGTTATGAACGCTGACCATGGCAGTACTGTTACCGGCTTCATCAGCCCGGGAACTCAAACCTGTTAGCAGCAGTACAACTACAGCTCCCGCAATTGTTGCAGGCTGACTTTTTTTTTCTTGTTCAGCACTTTCCTCCTGCTTTGACTTTTGCAGGTAGACCTGGGCGCTGCCCAGTACTACCCAGGCCAGCAAGCATATGATGAGGGCCAGGATAGCCATGATCACGATCAGGACCACTACAAATGGATCATCCATGGCATCAGGCAGCGGCGCCTGTGCCCACAATAGTGTGCTGCAACATACACCGGCGATCAGTAAACCTGCTTTCTTTAACCTGGCTGCTTTGGCTATTAGGGATTGTATCAAGGACATAAAAATTCTTTTTGCTATTAAACAGTTGTATCGAGCGGTATTTTACTTACTTCTTCCATCAGTTTCTTGTCGGCCTTAAAGGCCCAAAGCACCATCAGCAGGAAGAACGATCCAAAGATGAGCAGCGAACTAAGCCCGTATATGCTAATACCGCTGATCTTTTCGAGGTAGTGAATGAATTTCATGTTGTATCGTTTTAAAAATTCTATTGCCTTACTGTTTCTGCTACCGGAGTAGCTTTGATATCCTTACCCAATCTTTGCAGGTAGGCGATCAGGGCTACGATCTCTTTAGTATGCTTGGTTTGTATCTTATCTGCCTTCAGGCTGGCGCTGATGCTGCTTGCCTGTTCCAGCAATGCTTTGTTGGCCTGCCCGTCATATCCCTCCGGATAAGGAACACCCAATGTTTGCATAGCGCGGATCTTAGCTGCCGTGCTGGCGGTATCGATGTTGTTCTTAAATAACCAGTCATAGGAAGGCATGATGGAGCCGGGCGACATGGATTGGGGATCGAGCATATGGTTGTAATGCCAGCTGTCGGGATACTTGCCACCTTCACGCGCCAGGTCGGGCCCGGTTCTTTTGGAACCCCACTGGAAAGGGTGATCATACACAAACTCGCCGGCCTTGGAGTAATCCCCATAGCGGGCCACTTCATCACGGAAGGGTCTGATCATCTGCGAGTGACAGGTATAACAACCTTCCCGTACATAGATGTCACGACCATATAATTCCAGGGGCGTATAAGGTTTAACACTGCTGATCGTAGGCACATTCGACTTTACGAGGAAGGTGGGGATCATTTCCAGGATACCACCTATGGCCACCGCTACCAGGCTGAACACGAGCATCTGCATAGGTCTTTTTTCGATCCAGCGATGCCAGTATTCCTTACCATGTGTAAGTATCTGTTTGGGCAGGGCGGGCGCTTCGGCTGCCTCATTGGCTATGAAGCTGCCTTGCTGAATGGTCTTACGCAGGTTGTAGATCATGATAAAGGCACTGCCGATATAGAGTGTTCCGCCAATACTGCGGGTAACATACATGGGTATGATATGCGTAACCGTTTCCAGGAACTGGAATTTCAGTTGTCCTTCTTCAGTAAAGGTCTTCCACATCATGCTTTGTGCAAAACCGGCCCAGTACAAGGGCAGCGCATACAATATGATACCGATGGTGCCGATCCAGAAATGGGTGCCGGCCAGTTTTTTTGAGTACAGCGTGGTACCCCACATTTTTGGAATAAGCCAATACAATATACCGAAGGTGAGAAATCCATTCCAGCCAAGCGCGCCGATATGCACGTGCGCAATGGTCCAGTCGGTAAAGTGTGAGATGGCATTTACATTTTTTAAACTCAGCATGGGTCCTTCAAAAGTGGCCATACCATAGCAGGTAATGGCTACCACGAGGAATTTCAGCACAGGGTCTTCCCTTACTTTATCCCAGGCCCCTCTTAAGGTAAACAGGCCATTGAGCATACCGCCCCAGCTGGGGGCAATGAGCATGATGGAAAAGACCACCCCCAGTGACTGTGCCCAATCGGGTAAGCTGGTATACAATAAATGGTGGGGACCAGCCCAGATATAAATAAAGATCAATGCCCAGAAGTGAATGATTGAAAGGCGGTAACTATACACCGGCCGGTTGGCGGCCTTGGGCAAGAAATAATACATCAGTCCGAGGTAAGGTGTGGTAAGGAAGAAAGCCACCGCATTGTGCCCATACCACCACTGCACCAACGCATCCTGCACACCCGCATACCAGCTATAGCTTTTGAAAAGCGAAACCGGCAGTTCAAATGAGTTCACAATATGCAGCATGGCCACGGTGACCCAGGTAGCGATATAAAACCAGATGGCCACGTATAAATGCGATTCACGTCGCTTGAGGATCGTGCCGAAGATATTAATGCCAAATACTACCCATACGATGGTGATGGCAATATCGATGGGCCATTCCAGTTCTGCATACTCCTTTCCTGTTGTGGCGCCAGCCCAAAGCGAAATAGCACCTACCACAATGATGGCCTGCCAGCCCCAGAAGTGGATCTTGCTAAGGACATCGCTAAACATGCGCGCTTTACACAGGCGCTGCAGGGAATAATACACGCCCATAAAAATACCATTGCCCACGAAGGCAAAGATCACGGCATTTGTATGCACCGGGCGCATACGGCCAAAGGTAGTGGCCGGTAGCCCGAGATTGATCTTCGGATAAAACAAGGCAATAGACGCCCATAGCCCGGCCAGCATCCCTACGATGCACCAGAAGAGGACCGCATAGGCAAACCATTTCACCGTTTTGTTGTCGTAATAAAATTTCTCTACCTGCATATTGTGATTGTTTACGGTTCTTATTTGGGGTTAACAGTAGTAGTGTCGTCACCTGGACTATCATCAAACAATATCCTCACCGGAGGAGAGAACTCGTCATCATATTGTTTGTTCTTTACGCTCCAGATAAACCCGGCCAGGAACAGGGCCGATACGGATATACTGGCGCCCAGGAGAATGATAATTACTGTCATAAACTTTTGTTAACGGGTCAAAACTATTTCGCAAACAGTGTAATAAGGCTGACATAACTTATAGCGAAACCTGATTTTGATCAGGTGCTTACAATTCCAGTTGATTGGCCACCAGCCTGCTGCTTCCAAAAGTGACCAGCAGGATACTGAGACTGCTGGCAGGCATCAGGATAGCAGCGATAAGGGGAGAAAGCGTTCCCTGTACGGCGAAGTACAAGCCGATCAGGTTATAAATAATGGACAGGAAGAAACTCGCCATAATAATATACCGGCTGGCTTTGCACAGACGGATGAACTTGTGGAGTTTTGGCAGTTGCGCCGCTTCCAGGATGGCATCACTGGCCGGAGTAAAATTGTTGGTATCTTCCGTCAATGCAATACCTGCATCAGCCTGGCGTAAAGCGCCCGCATCATTCAGGCCGTCGCCTATCATCATCACCCGCTTGCCCATCTTTTGTAATTGCTCCACGTGACACAGTTTATCTTCGGGTCTTTGATTGAACAGCAAAATGCTGTTGTCACCAAACAGCCTGCGCAGGTTTTTCTCTTCCCGGTTGTTATCGCCGCTTACCAGCGAGAGGCGATAGCGCTTACGCAGTATTCTAAGCAGCCCCGGCACTTCATCACGATAATGATTGGTGAATACAAAACACCCTTTGGATGCATAGTTCCAGTTGATAAATACACGGCTGCCGCCTGTATTGGACGGGTTGGCGCTCTTTGCATAGAAGGCGCTACCCAATTGAATGAGCGTATCATTCACCATACCTGCAACGCCTTCGCCCGGTATTTCACTGAATGCTTCCACTTGCAGGGAAGGATCGCGGGGAAGCCAGCCGCACAATGCCCGGGTGAGCGGATGGTTGGTTTGGGCCGCCAACGCCGCTATCATTTTCAATTGATCTTTGGAAAGTCTTTCTCCTTCATAGCGAACATCCATTTGTTGTACCGTAGTAAGCGTGCCGGTCTTATCAAATACAATTTGATTGGCTTTGGCAATGTCTTCAATAACCTGGGCATCCCGCAGGTAAAAATGATTGCGGCCCAGGATACGCAGGATATTGCCCTGTGTAAAAGTGCCGGACAGGAGCAGGGCACAGGGGCAGGCCACGATCAACATGGCAGTAACGGCATTGGCTATTCTGGAAGGATCATTGATCCACCAATAGAGGGCAGCAATAGCAGCGAGGCTAAACAACACATAGGTAAAATAACGGCTGATAAGATGCACAAAAGAGGACTGCTCTTTTGGTTGCTTCCGGCGCAAAGCGTCCTGGTTCCATAACCTTGTTAAATAACTCTGCGCCACTTCCCTGGTCACCAGCACCTCGATGGTACCACCTTTTTGCCGCCCGCCCGCATACACGATCTCTCCCATTTCTTTGGGTATGGCCATTGACTCGCCGGTCACAAAGCTGTAATCGATCAAAGCGCTGCCCCTTGTCAGAATTCCATCTGCCGGAATAAGCTCTTCGCTATGAATGCGCAGGGTATCGCCCGGTTTTACGACGGGCAGGGCCACTGCCAATTCATGGTTATCGGCCAACACTGTCACAGATATGGGGAAATAGGAAGTGTAATCCCTTTCGAAAGATAATTGCCGGTAGGTTTTGTCCTGTAATACTTTTCCTGCCAGCATAAAAAATACAATGCCAGTCATGGAATCGAAATAGCCGCCACCGGTACCGGACAGCACCTCATAAAGGCTCCTGCCAAAAGTGATGAAGATGGCCAATACGATGGGCGCATCGATGTTGAGGAATCGGTGGCTCAGGCTTTTCCATGCTGATTCATAAAAGGGAAGGGCGCTGTAGAGGAGTACCGGCAAGGCCAGCACCAGGTTCAGTGTACGAAAGATCCCCTGCAGCTGCTGTTCTGAAGCTGCCAGGCCAAAATATTCCGGGAAACTAAGCAACATGATATTGGCAAAGCAAAAACCCGCCACCCCCAGTTGCTTAATGTACTTTTTGTCCTGCGGGGGCTTCGCCCCGTTCAGGTCGGCCAGGCTGATATAGGGTTCATAGCCGATCTGCGTCAACAATTCTGCGATCCTGCGCAAGCTCACTACCTGGTGGTTGAGATCTATTTGTACCTCTTTGCGGGTAAAATTGACCCGCGCCGCCAGGATACCGGGCTGTAATTTATGCAGGTGTTCCAGCAGGTACAAACAGGAACTGCAATGGATATGCGGCAGGTAGAAAGTGACCCTGGTTTGCTCATCATTCTGAAAACTTATGAGTTTCTGTATGATCCGGCTATCGTCGAGGAAGGCGAATTTATCTTTCCGCACGGGAATTTGTTGAGGAGCGCCAGGCTGTTCGTTCAGGGCATAATAATCGCATAAACCCTGCTGGTTGATCAGTTGGTAAACCGATCTGCATCCGGCACAGCAGAAATGAGCCCCGGCAAGGCCAATGTCCTCATTCGGGCATTCTTCCCCACAGTGCGCACACCGCACCCCTGTATGGTTCGTTGGTAACATAGTAGTAAATGATGGTCGAAATTAGCTCCTGCGCCCCCCCTTTCTAATGAGAAGGGTCAAAGCCATTGATGATTTTGATCAGTTCTGTGTGTTTTAACAGAAAGTGTTACTATTGCAGTGGTAAATCATTCCGGCAACCAAATATTTACTTATGCAATCCCTCCTCATAATTGACGACCACGATGATATCCGCGAAAACATTGCAGAGATCCTTTCGCTGGCAGGCTACAAAACCTTCAGTGCGGAGAATGGGAAAAAGGGGGTAGAGAAAGCCATGCAGGAAAAACCCGATCTCATCGTTTGCGATATCATGATGCCTGAACTGGATGGCTATGGCGTATTGCACATGCTGCGCAGGAATCCCGAAACAGAATTCATTCCCTTTATATTCCTCACCGCTAAGACTGAAAGATCGGATTTTCGCAAAGGCATGGAAATGGGAGCGGATGATTATATTACAAAGCCCTTTGATGATATCGAATTGCTCAACGCAGTGGAGAGCCGCCTGAAAAAATCAACGATCCTGCAGAAGAAATATGCTACGGGAGAACAGGGTGCTACAGCCATGATCAATGACCTGCGGGATTCCGGCCTGTTGAACATGCAGTTGGATAATTATGAATCCTACAACAGTGCTAAAAAAACAACCCTGTATGCAGAAGGTAAAAGACCCAAATACCTGTTTTACCTTAAATCGGGAAAAGTAAAAGCATTCAGGCAGCATGAAGATGGTAAAGAATACATCGTGAACTTATATACCGCCGGAGACTTTATCGGCTACCTGCCTTTACTGGAAAATAAGTCCTACGAAGATGCTGCCGAAATAATGGAAGAAGCCGAAGTAGTACAAATACCCCGGGAAGACTTTTTACAAACTGTGTATAATGATATGAGCATTGCCGGCCGCTTTATCAAACTGATCGCACAGAATGTACAGGATAAAGAAGAACGCCTGCTGAACCTGGCCTATGGTTCCCTGCGCAAACGGGTAGCCAAGGCATTGGTAGATATCCATCAGAAATTCAACAAGGAAGCAGCTGATAAAAGTCCGATCAATATTTCCCGTGATGACCTGGCCCACTATGTGGGCACTGCTACGGAATCACTGATCCGGACGCTGAGCGATTTTAAATCAGAAAAGCTTATTGAGATCAAAGAGGGAAAGATCATTATCACCAACCTGGAAAAATTAAAGAACCTTTTGTACTAAGTCTCTGTTCTTTCTTCCTTTTTATCATCACCCAGGTTTATCCGTACATCCGGCGCCAGGGATATTTCCATACCATGATCATTCTGCTGTTTCAAGGTCCAGCCGTCTGTAATGGTAGTTTCCAGCCATAACGTACCGCTTTTCCGAAACACCTGCAGGTGCAGCCCAAACTGATCTTCAAACAATTTTTCCAACTCCTGTACTGTCATGCTTTCAGATAAGCTGATCTGCCCGGGCAATTGCCTGGCCAGGTCAGCCAGGTAGAGGAAAGGGGGCAGTCTTTCCAGTTTGGGCGAACCTCCCTGAAAATTGTGTTTATATTTAAACAATTCAAGTTTTAAAAACGGGAACAACAGGTTAAACTCCCGTTGCACATCACTTACCTGGTACCTGCCGTTTATAGGGATATTCATATATTATTTTTTTTCATTTTTATGCAACTGCCTTTCCAGGCATACTGTTATAACAAAACTACCGGTTGGAAAAGGCTCTGCAGATGATGTAAGAACAAGATCCGACTGATTTTAGTCATACCACCAGCCTGATTGACAGGGATCATAACCCGCTGTGACTGTTGTCAATACATGGTAGCCTTGTAATAGGTAATTTTATGCTCTTTACCAATCTATTAGCGCATGTACAAAGGAAAATTTGTGAGCCCGGCAGAAGCAGTTCAGTTAGTGAACTCCGGCAACCGGGTCTTTATTCATGGTGGGGCGGCCACGCCTGTTTGCCTCGTAAAAGCATTGCAGCAACGATATAGCCAGCTACAGGAAGTAGAGCTGGTGAGCATCACGAATATGGGGGATATTGATTTTGATAAACCGGAATTCAGCAACCACTTTTTCTTCAATTCCCTTTTTGTCTCGGCCAATACCAGGGATGTTGTCAATAGCCACGATGGCGACTATGTACCCATCTTCCTGAGCCAGATCCCGCAATTGTTCCGGAAAAATATATTACCCATCGATGTAGCACTGGTACAGGTATCACCTCCGGACGCCCATGGCTATTGTTCACTGGGTACTTCTGTGGATGTAGCCCGGGCGGCTGTGGACACAGCCAAAATAGTGATTGCACAGGTCAACCCGCGGATGCCCCGTACCCATGGAGATGGGTTCGTTCATGTTGACAAATTCCAGGCCATGACATGGTATGAAAGCGAGTTGCCGGAAGTGAACTATGCCGCCAAAACGAATGCAGTAGTACAGGAGATCGGCAAACAGGTGGCTGCCCTGATCGACAATGGTGCTACCCTGCAATTGGGAATCGGTGGTATTCCAGACCAGGTGCTGCAAAACCTTAACGGCCATTCCAATCTTGGCCTGCATACCGAAATGCTATCGGATGGCGTGATCCCGCTGATAGAGAAAGGCATCATCAACAATTCACAGAAGAAACTAAATATCGGCCGGTCTGTCACAGGCTTTTTATCCGGCACACGTAAGTTGTATGACTTTGTGCATGACAATCCAGCCATCCGGGTAATGGATATCGCTTATGTCAATGATACCAGTATTATCAGGCAAAACCCGAAGGTGACCGCTATCAACAGCGCCATTGAAATAGACCTTACAGGGCAGGTATGTGCCGACTCGATCGGTACTTTCCAGTTCTCGGGCATTGGCGGACAAATGGATTTCATCCGCGGAGCCTCTCTTTCGGAAGAAGGAAAACCCATTATAGCCCTTCCATCCACCACTTCCAAAGGAGAATCGCGCATTGTGCCTTACCTCAAACAAGGGGCAGGCGTGGTTACCACGCGTGGTCATATCCATTGGGTGGTTACGGAATACGGCGCGGTAGACCTGTTTGGCAAAAACCTCAAACAAAGAGGCAAAGCGCTTATCGGCCTTGCCCATCCTGAGCATCGAGAAGCCCTGGAACGCAGTTTCTTTGAACGGTATAAATGTTGTTAAATGGCTTTGCTGAATTGGTTACCACTTGTTATCGACCGGTTTCTTTGCAGGTAAAGATCAAAGGCGCTGCAGGCATTGCGGATAAAATAATGACCGGTTTCCGTGAGTTGCATACCTTCCCGGTTGAAAGTTAACAAGCCATCTGCTGCCATTTCCTGGAGTACCGGAAAACTCAACGATCCGAGTAATGGAAGATGTTCCGGCATAAAATGCGTAATCCCGTTACAGGCTACCTCAATAATGTATTGACGGAAAGCCAGGTCTTCTTCATTGAGAAAGAATCCACGTTGAATGGCAAGCCTGTTATCGTTGATAGCGGTGTAATAATCGTGTAAAGATTTATTATTCTGCGCAAAACCACTGTGTTCAGGTCACTGATGGCTGATACGCCCAGTCCTAAGAGTAAGCCGCTGCTCTGCGTGGTATAACCCATGAAGTTGCGATTTAGCTTTCTTTCCGCTTTGGCTTTGAATAACTCATCCTGCGGGAGTGCGAAATGGTCCATCCCTATATCGGCATATCCTGCTGCTGTTAAAAGATCTTTCCCCCGGAGATACAAATCCAGCTTTTCTGCAGCTCCTGGCAGATCGGCTTCACTAAAGAGGCGCTGGCCCCGGCTGGCCCAGGGCACATGCGCATAGCTGTAAAAAGCAATACGGTCGGGCCCTAAGCTGCACACCTGGCTAATGGTTTGCTCAATACTATCAACAGTTTGTAAAGGTAACCCGTAGATCAGGTCGAAGTTCACGGCAGTGAAACCGGCCGATCGGGCCTCCTCTGTTGCCCGTTGCACTTTATCAAAAGGCTGGATACGATTGATGACCTGCTGCACCCTGGGATCAAGATCCTGTACACCATAACTAATTCGCCTGAACCCCAGGCGGTATAATTCATCCAGGTGTTCACGGGTAGTATTGTTGGGATGGCCTTCCAGGCTGAATTGTGCGTCGGCAGGTATATTACCTGTCTTCATGATACTTTCCAGCAGCCTGGCCAGCCGGGCGGGGGAAAAGAAGGTGGGTGTGCCGCCACCCAGGTGGATCTCCCGCAGACGCGGGCGCTCCCCCATCAATTGTATGTACAGGTTCCATTCTTTTAATAAAGCTTCAACATAAACTTCTTCCACCGCATGATTGGTGGTGATCTTTTTATTACATCCGCAATAAGTACAAAGCGATTCACAAAATGGCAAGTGGATATATAGACTAATGCCTTCCATAGCATTTTGCGCCGTAAATGTCTGTTTAAATAACAGGTGCCATTGTTGAGGGGCAACTTCATTATTCCAGAACGGCACTGTGGGATAACTGGTGTATCGCGGCACAGGTTGGTTGTATTTGCTGATCAGGATGGGATCGATTGTCATAGTAAGTGTATTATTATTGCAGGAACCGATCGCCGCATCGATCCGGGCAGGCAGCCGTTGTCAATGGGAATATCTGTATTTCATTGTAGAGCATACCTACATCCTCGGGTTTACATAAACTGGTGCCTGGGTTCATAATGGCCGCTGTACCGCAGGCTACACCCATCTGTAAAGTTTCCTGCATGGTTTTTCCCTGGCTAAGACTATACACGATACCCCCCACCATACTATCGCCCGCGCCTACACTGCTTTTGGGTTTAATAATGGGGGGAATAGCCCGGTAACATTCATCAGCCGTTACCAGTATGGCTCCTCTGGCATCCATTGACACCACCACAATGCTGCAATGCCCACTGGTAATCAGATGATGCGCTTCTTCCCTCACCTGGTATTCATTCAATTCTTTCTTTCCACTCAGTGCTGCCAACTCCGACAAGTTCGGCTTGATCAACCAGACCCCTACTCTTACCGCCATTTGCAATGCCTCACCGGCTGCATCTACTACCAGCTTAGCCTGCTTTTCCCGGGCCAGGGAAGCAATCTGCCGGAAAAGATCGCGTGGAGCATTATCAGGGATGCTGCCGCTAACTATGATGAAGTCAACTTCCTCTATTCCGCTGATCACCCGCAGGCAGGCCTGCCACTCCTCCAGGCTGAGTGCTTCGCCCGGCATACCCAAACGATATTGCTTTTGTGTGCTTGCTTCTGTAAGCATGATGTTCTCCCGTATGGGATGAGTAATCGGTATTGTCAATGTCGTTACTGCTTCTTTCTTCAATAGTTGGTCCAGCAGCACACCGGTAGAACCGCCCGACGGGTAGATTGCCGTAACAGGAAGTCCCAGCCTTTTGATCACCCGGGCCACATTGATACCGCCGCCACCTGGTTGAATCCGCTCAACAGTACAATGCAGTTTTTTATCCGGTACCAGGGCAGGCACCGATACACTTTTATCAATACAGGGATTAAATGTAATGGTTACTACAGAAGTCATATAGCTTTTTGTACTTCAAAGATAGATCCCGCTCTTGCGCTATAGCCTGATGGCCATCATCCCGGCTTTTGATTATGGTCACCCTCCCCGCTTCGCACGTATTGACCTTACCTTCTTTTCTTTGCTGCATGACATTTATCATACGGCATGCTAATGGCGATCAATCCTAATACAATACAGGTGACCTAGTTTTGGATTGAAGTTATCTGAACCAAATATTTATTTTATGAGATCGAAATCATCCGGATTCAATGCTTCCTGGCATGAGCAACATCCGATGCCAAAGCATCCTACTTTGCAACAACGCATTGAGTGGCATTTGGAACATTATAAAAATTGCGGTTGCCGAGATATACCTGCCAAGCTGAAAGAAGAAATGAAGAAGTTAAAAATGAAGATACCTGTTTAATAAAAGGATTAGACATTAGCCGATTTAATTGAAAATGCGCCATTACAAAGCAGAAAAGCATGAATAAAGCAATTTATAAAGTTGGTTTTTGGTCTGGGCTTATTGGGTTTGTGTCAATAGTTGCATTCTGTGTCGTTCAGCTATTACAGGTGATTGGCGCTCTCAGGTATCCATGGGACGAAATTTTGATTTATGGATTTTCTCTTTGCATAGTGATCCCATTTCTGCTTGCAATGCTTGCACTTCACTATCTAGCACCTGTTGAGAAAAAGTTTTGGAGTCATGCGGCACTGCTCTTTGCAGTTATCTATGCAGTATTTGTTACTGCTAATTATGTTGTCCAATTGGCAACCGTCATTCCTATGACGCTTAAAGGAACATCTGACGAGGTCCGTATTCTCATCCAAACTCCACACTCGCTCTTTTGGGACTTTGATGCAATAGGATATATATTTATGGGATTAGCCGCTTTATTTGCTGTGCCTGTATTCGAAAATCAAGGTTTACAAAGATGGGGCAGATATTTTTTCTTAATTCATGGACTTGTTACTACTCCTTTGATCGCATTTGTTTATTTCTATCCCAATTTTTCAGAAAAATTATTGCTTTTGGGTACGCTTTGGGGAATTACGGCACCCGTATCTATGTTACTACTTACCATAATTTTCAAGAAGGGTGCCTTATAATAAATCGTTAATGTAATCCTTACCAATGAGTGAGGCCTGGGTGAATATACTGTTATAAGGAATTACCTTGTGGCCAAGCCAGCATTATAAAGGATGGCAGGATCTTACCGGTTGTAAGCTCCCGCCATCTTTTGTTACCTGCTAAAAGCCGTTCTTCTACTTAAAGCGGATATTCAGCGATATGCTATTAGCATTCAGGTCATTGCTTCTTGTATAATGTCCATAGCGCAACTCCAGCATATTGAAATGCTGCATACCGAATACACCTTTGGGAGGGGCCAGGCGAATGCCTGCGCCCAGAAAATTACTATTGAACTTCGACAGGTCGTAATTACTGGTATAATATGCATCAACACCTGTGTGTTGCTCATAAGGCGCAAAATACTTAACGGCCGATTGATTATAGAACCTGTAAAAAGGGCTGACAGAAAGAAAAGGGGTGATCTTCACGGGCACTTCTATATTGGCCGTGTGCGAAGTAATACCCCAGTCATCCTTATAAAAGCGATAGTAGGTCCGGATGATAAAGCGGTCACCTAAGAAATAATTGGCCCTGAAGCCGATAGGTATCTTAAAACGGCTATCGGGCAATTTCTCCTGGTGCACCGAGCCATCATTGAAATACACCCGGTAAAAAGGCAGGCTCAGAAAGCCCTGTTGGTGCACCAGGTCGACCAGCAACATTACCTGCAGATTTTTGTTGATGACCTGCGACCAGGATAGTGACCCGGCAATGGTGGTTCGGTTATCACTTCCATAACTATCTTCGTCACTGCCGCCACCGGGCCTTAACTCTGTGGGTGTCACCAGTTTTACCTGATCAAAATATCCCTGCAGCCGGGCAGAAAATTCACCGTTTCGGTCCTTTGTTTTTTTAGCAAAACCTACATTCAGACCAAAAGACTGGTAATCAAATTCGGAAGACGAAGAAGCCCCCAGGCTAAAAGTGGTGCCCTTTTTTTCATTCTCCACACTCCAGGTAAGCGATGGATATATCCGGGTATCGGCACGAGAAGCGGATGAGTTGGCCTTCAGGTCCACTTTATCTGAGGAAGCAGAGGTATAATGATCTATGCCTACTTCGAAATCATAGGTATGCTTCCGTAATTTTTTATCGTACCTGGCCAGTTTGATATCAAACACATTAGCAATATCCGTTAGCTTTTGTGTGCCGGTGCCGCCGGTAACAGCGGCATGATCGCCTGTTTGCCCATAATAGCTGGACACCAGGTTTATTTCTTCTATCTTCAGTTTCCTGGCATTAAACCCCGTAGTATCTGGCGCCTGCTGCGTGTATCCCTTCAGCAGCGCAAGTATGCCCAGGGCCGTTAAAAACACCTGTTTCATATAATAACTTTGATCATTAAAAAGGGGTTGACTCAATTACAGCCACAGCCGCCGCCGCTTTTACCGGCGTTGGCGCCGGAAGCGCCTTCCCGGTAGGATTGGAAATTAAGTTCCGTTTTTTCCACTTTCCGGTTGCCGAGGGTCATCTCTGCATCATTGAGTTTATTTTTCTGGTATTCTTTTACTGTAGTACAGGAGGCCGCTACTATTACCAGTGCCGCCAGTGCAATTATACTTTTTGTGTTGCTCATTGTAAATGGGTGTTTTTTGAAGAATAGATCTTATTGTGATCGTCCACGATAATACAGCCCAGGTAATCGATCTGGTCAATGAGGTGAAGGCCTGCCTTCACACCCATTACCATTACCGGGGTGGCCATAGCATCTGCAATCTCTGCATAGGGACTGATGATGGTAACGCTTTTAATGCCCGATACCGGCATCCCTGTTTTGGGATTGATGGTATGGGAATATTTTTTGCCATCGATCAGTACATACTTTTCATAATTGCCGGAAGTGGCAATGGCGAGGTTGGAAATATTGAGCCAGGAAAAAGCTGCCCGCGCATCATCGGGATGGGCAATACCAATGGTCCAGGGCTTATGATCGGCCTGTGTGCCCCAGGTGATCAGATCGCCTGATGCATTTACAATGCCGCTTTGTACGCCTTCTTTCACCAGTAATGCTTTGGCCATATCGGCTGCATAACCTTTACCAATACCTCCAAACCCTATGCGCATGCCTTTCTCTTTCAATAACACAGTGCTCATTGTTTCGTCGAGCAATACATTCCGGTAATTGATGAGCTTTACCGCCGCTTTGGCAATATGCGGGTCAGGTAACTGCTTCATATTCCTGTCGAAGTTCCACAGGCGCTTATCTACAGAACCGTAAGTAATATCAAAAGCGCCATCGGTAACCGCAGAGATCTTCAGAGACCGTTTTATCAGGGCGAATACTTCCGGGTCTACCTTTACAGGACTTATACCTGCCTGTTGGTTCACCTGGTTGGTTTGGCTGCTCTCATCAAAAGTGGTCAGCAGCCTTTCGATGCGCCTGATCTCAGCAATAGCCAGCGCTATTTTTTCACGCGCCCAGGCTTCCTCTGCAGCCACTACGGTAATTTCAAAGTGATTTCCCATCAGCCTTTCCGACTGCTTGAATTCTACCAGGGCTGTATCAGTGACGGTGGCCATCGCAGAGGGTTTTAACCTGTTCTATAAACTGTTTACTATCTGTTGGAAAGCCGTCCCATGACCTGACCACCTTCCCTTCCGCCGTGAGCAGTAGGGTGAAAGGAAATTTGCCCTGCGGATTGTATTGATCGGCCAGTGCTTCATTGTGCTTTTGTTGCTCTTTGGATAACTGGTTCTTTTTATTACGGGGAAAATCTGCGTTGACCAATACCAATGCGCTGTCTGCCATTTGCGAAAAGGCATTCCCGTCAAATATTTCTTTCCGGAGCCGGATACAGGGACCACACCAGTCGGAGCCCGAAAAATTCAACAGGATCAAGCGGTCTTTTTCCTTAGCGATCTTTTTTGCCGCTTCAAAGTCCGTTTGCCATCCTTTCAGCGACAGGCCTATGCCTGTGAGCAACAAAAGAAAAACAAGTTTCATAATGTATTAATTTAGATCAGGTCAGCCCACCCGGTGGGGCACTTATCGTTTCACAATTGCCAGCTGATCGTTTAAAAAAGAATAAGTGTTGGTAGTAAAGCAGGTAGTGACAGCATTATGGGAAATGGTAAAAATAATCAAGTTACTGACCTTGCAAAGTCATTCCCCCTTTGCATTAACAACCCGTTTACCAACCTTATGAAATCCTTTACAATTGTTGCATGTAGTCAGCTTTTTGTACCTGTTTTATTTTATATCGCGTGAACCATTTTACCATTTCCAGCCAACCGGTAGATACGATGGCCACCCCTATACAGGTTGCCAGCATGGATAAGGAAATGGGGTGCAACCTAAACAGGTCACGAACAGCAGGGATGTATAAGAGGGCTGCAATGAACAGCAGCGTTGCCCCGATGATCAGCGGTACCAGCACATTCCTGTACAGGATGGTCTTAAACACGGAGTACACAAAGGACCTGTTGAGCTGGGTTAAGAAAATATTACAGAACAACAAGGTGATAAAGATCACTGTGCGCACGGTAGCTTCTGTTTCCCCGGCCTGTAAATAATAAAAGCCAAGGCCCAGGCATCCGGTTGTGATGGCCAATCCCTGCAGGATGCTTAACACCAATTGCCGGAAGGAGAGAAAGGTATATGTGATCTTCCTGGGCGCCCTTGTCATAGTACCCGCTTCCACGGGCTCATTTTCATAAATGATAGAGCAGGTTGGCCCCATGATGAGTTCCAGGAAAATAACATGCAGCGGCGAAAAGATGTCAGTGAACTTCCACAGCAACAAAGGCAGCAACACGATGAGAATGATGGGAATATGGATGGAAATGATGTACTGAATGGCTTTCTTAAGGTTATCATAGATCTTGCGCCCAAGCGCAATGGCCTCGGTCATGCCACTCAGGTCATCATTGACCAATATTAAGGAAGCCGCGCTCCTCGCCACTTCACTTCCGCGCTGGCCCATGGCCACACCAATATGGGCCGCTTTCAGGGCAGGTGCATCATTCACGCCATCGCCCGTCATGGCTACTATTTCACCGGCTGCTTTGAGCGCATTCACGACCTTTAATTTTGCTTCGGGAAACATACGCACAAACATATTTGTTTCCTTAGCCCGCTGTTGTAGCTCCGCTGACGGCATGTCCATTACCTCGTGCCCCGTAAGAAGTTGCCCCTTGCTGTCCAGGCCAGCCTGTGCCGCTATGGCCAGGGCTGTTTCGGCATAGTCGCCGGTGATCATCTTTACAATGATCCCTGCTTCCTGGAAACTCCGGATGGTTGCCGGTGTACTGGCCCTGACAGGATCTTCAAAAGCAACCAGTCCGAGGAAGTCAAAAGCAAAATCTTCCTGTGATGCCGGCCATTCCTTATACACACCTGTTGCTTTTGCCACTGCCAGTACGCGGTATCCTTTACGCGCATACGCCGTGCTTTGTGCGAGGTAAGCTGCTTTTCTATTAGGAGGCAGGTTACTGCTGCGTAAAACAGCCTCTGGTGCCCCCTTAGTAGCGATCACAGTCCGGCCGGCCGCATTCCTGAATACATGGGTCATCATTGGTGGTGTACCATCCAATGGATATTCATGTACTTGCTGAAAAAGTGGTCGCAGGTCGTTGATGGCTGACTGTGCGTACAATGCGTGGATCGCTTTTTCCATGGGATCAAAGGGCGCTGTTTCGCTGGACCACATAGCGTATTCCAACAATTCCAACGGTAAAGAAGTAGGATCATGTAATGCAATGGAACGATCATCTGCGGCATTGAACAGGTACACGATCTCCATTTTATTCTGCGTTAATGTTCCTGTTTTATCTACACAGATCACCGTAGCCGCCCCCAGGGTTTCCACATACTGGGGTTGTTTTACAATGATATTTTTCTTCAATAGCCGGAAAGCGCCCAAGGCCTGGAAAGTGCTGAAAGCAACGGGTATTTCTTCAGGCAATATGCTCATGGCCAGGGTAAGCCCCTGTAAGAAAGCCTGGTTAAAACTACCCGACAGGTACAGGTTGAACCCAACCACAATTACAAAAGCGACAATGCCGGCGATCACCATTTTCCGCACAAAATCATGTATCTGCTGCTGCAGGGGTGTTTTTTGAACGCTTACTGCACTCAATGATTGACCGATCTGTCCAAACCTTGTTTGCTGGCCTACTGCCGTCACTTTCATCCTGCCAGCACCAGAAGTCACCAGAGTGCCCTTGTACACTGCATTATCGGCTGCCGCCGATTTCGCAATAGCAAAAGGTTCACCGGTAAGGATAGACTCATTTACCGTAAGGTCATTCGATAAGAGGATAGTTCCATCTGCCTGTACGATGATCCCTTCTTCCAGGATCACGATATCACCCACTACTATGTCCTCAGCTGGTATGGACACCACTTCCCCATCGCGCATCACTTTTGCCCTTGGCGCCGCCAGTTTGTTAAGGGCCTGTACGGCGCTGGTGCTGCGGTAATCCTGGAATAATGAAATGCCACTTACTAATAGCAAGGCTATCAGCATGATGAAACCGTCCTGCAACTGCCCTAATGTAAAATAAATGACACAGGTTACCAGCAATAGCAGGAACATGGGCTCTTTCACGATATCCCATAATACCGCTCCAAAAACGGAGCGCTTTTCCTTTTCTGCGATATTGCTGCCATGTTGCCGCCTGCTTTCCTGCACCTGCATGGCGGTAAGTCCCTGTTCAATGACGGTAAGCTCCATGTAAACAAGTTAAATAAAACATAGCTATGACTAAAGATCAATTGGGATGGCTAGGCTCTTGGAGGTTGGAAGATAGCAGCGATTGATGAAGAAAGAGGAACGTCCTCGTTTACAATTGGTTGTAGCACAGGCCTGTAAGCCGGTGTGCTAAAATCTATTTTGGGAACAACGGGTACAACAGAAGGAGCGTTGAGACAAAAAGTATCGGGGGTAGTTTTAAAAGGCAGTTGCATATCCTGGGCATAATCCGCATCAAAAGGTTGTGCATCTACATAATGCATCTTAATAAATGATCCCAGGGTGATATAAGGGCTCTCCCGCTTGTGTTTTATGAAATGGGTTACCAGCAGGGGCAGCTTCAATACCTGGCAGGCATTGGTAGCGCCAAACAGGTATACGGCCATCAACAATATTGCTGCCTTCTCTTTCACCTGGTAAAGTTATTTAAAATTCAGGAATTGCATTCTATTACTACACGCCAACTATTAAATTGTTTTGTCCTGCCTTTTACCTGTCAAGCCATTTTTTAAATTCCGCCACTTTGTTCTTGCTGATTATAATATCTTCCGGCGGCAGTGGATGTGTGATGAGTTGCAATTGGTTCCTGCCATACACCAAAATGGTCTTGATCGCATTGACATTAACTATAAACTGCCTGTTGGCCCGGTAAAAAACATCATTATCCAATTGCTTTATCAATTCGTCCAAACTGATATTAAGGGAGTATTGCTGGTTCAGGAAGGTTTGTACCATTACATTGTTTTGCGAAAGAAAAATGAATGCGATGTCGCTTACCTCCACCATTGACATTTCGTCCCGCACGTAGGTTACCAGGCGCTTGCGGCTGTTTTCCGTGGCATTTACACCGGCAGTGATTACTTCCTTATCCGCTGTCCTTTGTTTTTGCTGTGACAGCTCTAATTGATGGTTCAGCGCAGTAAGACCATTGACCTCCTCATTGAGCCGCAGGATCTCCTGCTCCATCCTTCCTTCATATTTGCGATAGATCAGACGTATGAGCCAATAGCAACTTCCTGAAATACATATGACCATAAGTAATATACCGATCATAAACCGCTGGTAGAGGTTATCTAATTGAACCTGTAAAACGGCTATATTGGCGTGCGCCGCCACCATCCAGTCGCTACCCTTTACGGGATATACGGTCACAATTTCAGCGCTGCGGTGCTTTTCATCGGGAAAACTGCGGACCCCGGCATCAGCTGTTCCAGAACGCAGGATGTTACTGAAGTCCACCAATCCTCCTTTCCCGGCAAACCTGGAGTTGCCAGCATCTATTTTTTGTCCAACGAGGGACGGATCAGGGTGGCAAAGTTCTATGCCCTGCGTATTATACATACAGAGAAACTCGCTCTGTACATCCGTATTGAGGATGCTTTGTTGAAGATTATCAATCACTTTTTGAGGAGGGATACCATTTTGCAATTGCTGCTCCAACATGCGGCCTACTTCGCGGGTTTCGCGTTGGCCCGACCCCATTTTACTGTTCCAAAGCGCTTCTTTTGCAGTGCTGTAAAAGTACCGGAACACCCCCATACCGATCAGGCATACGATGAGGCTTATGCCGGCAAATGTGAATATGTAAAGTCTTGTTTTTTTCATTTATCTACAATGGCTAAATTAAACGGAAAGGGAATAGAAAACAGTAATAAATTTGTGTTGGTCCTTGTTTAGATCTCAATGGTTGTTATTCCCTTTCGTCAGCCAAACTACCCCTTTCACTGGCCAACCTTTCCCTTTCCCGGCAAAAGAGTGCTACAAATAAATGCTTCTCAATAGGTTTGCATGGTCTATCAAAAAACAATACAATGAAAAAAAAGACGGGTATAATTCTCGTGGTCTTTCTAGCTGTTGTTGGGCTGATGCAGCTCTTCCGTCCGGAAAAATTACCAGATTCACCGGCCGCAGACCTGGCAGGGGTACCGGCGGAAGTGAATGACATTCTCCGGAATTCCTGTTATGACTGCCACTCCTCCCAAACCAGGCTTCGCTGGTATGACCAACTTACCCCTGCCAATTATTTTGTGTATGGCCACATAAGCGACGCCCGGAAGGCGCTGAATTTTTCCGGGTGGGATTCGATGGCCCCACCTGTCCGGAACAATACTTTGTATTATGCCCTGAATAAAATACTGGAAGGTGAAATGCCATTACCGGCCTACACATTTGTGCATAGGGGGGCAAGACTGAACCCGGCAGAAATTGACATCCTGAAAAAATACACTTTTTCCCGCACGCCGCGTCAAGTAACCGATACGGCCCAGATCAAAGTAGCCAACGAGGAATATGCTGATCTCATCCAGGGCAAATCAACTCCTGCTGCCGGGGTAAACCCCGCTCCGAATGGCATAGACTATATTCCTGATTACCGTAGTTGGAAAGTAATGAGCATATCCGACCGCTTCGACAATGGTACTATGCGCATCATCTTTGCCAATGATATAGCCGTAAAGGCCATCCAGGAACACCAAACGAAAGTTTGGCCTGACGGCGCCGTCTTTGCCAAAGCCGCCTGGAAGCAACAGGTTAATGCAGACAGTTCTGTCTCTGCCGGAGCTTTTTGGCAGGTGGAATTTATGATTAAGGATGCCCGGAAATACGCTCAAACTGCAGGTTGGGGCTGGGCTCGCTGGCGCGGCGACAAGCTGAAGCCTTATGGCGAAAATGCCCTGTTTGCCACCGAATGTGTATCCTGTCACCAACCAATGAAAAACAATGACTTTGTATTTACCAGGCCATTAAACCTGCTGATCTCAACCCAACAAATCAAATAACCATGAAAAACATAATGATTGTTATTATTACGTGTACAACAATTGTCCTGTTAAGTAGTTGCCAGGCCCGGCCCGGATTGGGACTGAATGAAGCGGCCTCGGTGCAGGCAACTGACAATCTGCCGGAAAACCCTTTGTTACTACATGCCATCACCAGCGGTATTCAGCCCAAAGACAGCATCATGTATACCTTGTATGGCAATGACGCAGCATTTTCCTACGCAGGCAGGCATAGCAATAACCATTATCCCGATGGGGCCGTATTGTACGAAGTAACGTGGCGGCAGCAGGCGGATGAGCAATGGGCAGGCGCTAATGTGCCGAAAGAAATAATCACTATTGAACGCGTGGAATATGCTTCCAACGGACAACCAGCATATACCCTTTACCAGGGCGCTCCTTTAAAAAAAGTTGCCGTTACAGATCCGGGATCACGTTTAGCGTTTATCTCCGGACAAAGGATGGCAGTGTCACCCTGACAACTCTGCAACAAGTATATATATCCCCATCGCCAGTACAAACCAGCCAAAACCTTTTTTCAATTTTCCGGCTGGTATTTTACGATTGAGGTAACTCCCCAGCAGGATGCCTGCGATAGCCAGTGCGGTGACAGTCAATAAGAGTGGCCAGTCTATCCCCTTATTGTGCAGATCGCCTGTGAAGCCAATGAGTGAGTTGAGTGCGATCACCAACAGGGAGGTGCCGATGGCTTCTTTCATGGGCAGGTGCAGCAATAATACCAGCGCCGGGATGAGCAGGAAACCACCCCCCGCTCCCAGTAAACCAGTTAGCAGGCCGATGCCTGCGCCAAAAATGATCATTTTCCCAAGACTGATCTTTTTACTGTCATATTCAGGTAAGGAATGACTGGTTGTATTGCGCATCATAAATAGGGAGGAGATCAACATCAGCACCGCAAATAATACCATGGTGAGCCAATTTTCAGTAATGACAAACCCATGTATTGTGGCAATATGATCCGGAATTGCTGGTACCAGCCATTTACGGGTAAGAAAAACAGTTACCACAGAGGTGGCGGCAAATAACAATGCCATCCTGGTATTGACCAATCCCCTTTTATACTGTTGGGCCGCGCCAACCAGGCTGGTAGAACCTACTACAAATAAGGAATAAGAAGTGGCAACTATGGGCGATACACCAAAGAGGTATACCATCACCGGCATGGTAAGTATGGAGCCTCCTCCGCCTATCAGGCCCAACGATACGCCAATCAACAGTGATGCTATATATCCCAGCAGGTGCATACAATAAGTTTGTAGCAAAGATCGCCCTACTTCATTACAACGTCAGTGATATTAGTCACGCAAAAAGGGCAGCAAAAGGCTGAGTTTACTCATGCCGGGTAATGAGGCCTCTCATACCTGTATGTAACCAAAGGCACTTATAGAATGTAAGCCGTAGCTCATCTTTGTGCGAACAAACCTCACGCTTACTCAAAAAATAATGTATATGAAAGTAGAACAGATCTATACCGGCTGCCTTGCGGAAGCAGCTTATTATATCGAAAGCAATGGCGAAGCGGCCATTATCGATCCCCTGCGGGAAACACAGCCTTATATAGACCGGGCAGCCCGCAATGGCGCTACCATTAAGTACATATTGGAAACCCATTTTCATGCGGACTTCGTGAGCGGGCATCAGGAACTGGCGGCCAAAACAGGCGCTACCATCGTATTTGGTCCTACTGCCGCACCAGGTTATGAAGCGCACGTGGCCCAGGATGGTGAAGTATTAAAATTAGGTAAGGTGACCATTAAGGTATTGCACACGCCCGGGCATACCATGGAGTCTGTCACCTATTTATTGCAGGATGAAAACGGGAAAGACTATGCCATCTTTACGGGTGATACATTGTTCATTGGGGATGTTGGCCGGCCAGACCTCGTACAAAAATTGAAGGCGGAGATCACACCGGAACTGCTGGCCGGGCTGTTGTATGATTCACTGCGCCAAAAGATCATGCCATTGGCGGATGACATTATAGTATATCCCGGCCATGGGGCCGGCAGCGCCTGCGGTAAGAATATGAGCAAGGAAACAACGGATACCCTGGGTAATCAGAAGGCATTCAACTATGCCTTGCGCATAGATATGACACGAAATGAATTCATCAAAGAAGTGACAACAGGCCTGGTAGCACCTCCTCAATATTTTCCATACAACGTGCTCATGAATGTACAAGGCGGCATACCTGATATAGAAGCGGTGATCAAAAGAGGTACCATGCCTTTACCGCCTGCGGAATTTCAACTGGTATGGGATCACGAGGAGGCGCTGGTGATCGATACCAGACGCAAAGAAGCTTTCGCAAACAGTTTTATACCAGGCTCCATATTCATTGGGCTCGATGATAATTTTGCCCCCTGGGTAGGCACGCTGGTCAACAACCTGAAACAACCTATCTTACTGGTGGCCGATGAGGACCGGGTGGAGGAAGCGGTAGTAAGACTTTCAAGAGTTGGCTATGATAACTCTATTGGTTACCTGAAAGGCGGCATCTGTGCCTGGAAAGAAGCCGGTTATAGAACCGATAGCGTAGAGGAAGTGAGCCCTGATGTATTTGCCAGCCTGTACAGGGTTGACAAACAGATCAACCTGCTGGATGTGCGACGCGAAAGTGAATACCGTTCACAGCACCTCGAAGGGGCCATCAATTTTCCACTGGACTTTATTAACCAGCACATGAGTGAGTTGGACAAAAGCAAAGAGTATTACCTGCACTGTGCAGGAGGTTACCGCTCTTTGATCACGGCGTCCATCCTGAAGTCGAGGGGATACAACCGGATCGTAAATATTAAGAGCGGGTTTAAAGGACTTGTTGGAACTGGTTTGCCCCTGACGGCATTTGAAGAACAAATATCTATGCTTTAGTTACATGAGAGAATATAGCAACGAAAGCCTTCACCCTTTTGGGTGAAGGTGTGAGGGCCGGTGTTTTAAACATCGGCCTTTTTGAAAGATCCCGGCGGTAAACCAGACTGATCTAAAGTTGTAATTTTATAGATATGACAGAACAATATCCCATCCGCCAATTATTCCCGGGGCTTGAAGAGGAACTATACGAGGAGATAAACAGCCACGGGGAGATCAAAGAAATACCTGCAGGAACTACCCTGCTCAGGAAAGGTCAAACCATCCGGTCTACCATGCTGATATTGGAAGGTATTGTAAAGCTTTACCAGGAAGATGAGGAAGGCAATGAGTTTTTCATGTACGATATAGAACCCGGCGAGGCTTGTGCAGTTTCTATGGTATGTACCTACCGTCAGGAGAGTAGCCAGGTAGTGGCCAAGGCCCTGACGAATGTCACCCTACTCGCCATCCCGTTACAGTATATGGACGAGTGGCTGGGGAAATACAAAAGCTGGCATTATTTCGTGATCAGGACCTGGCGGGCACGGTACGAGGAATTGCTGAATACCATCAATGCGATCGCTTTTAAGAATATGGATGAGCGACTGGAATTTTATATTAAGGGACAGGTAAAGAAAATGGGCAGGCAGGTGAAACTTACGCACCAGGACATTGCAACAGATCTCAACTCTTCGCGCGAAGTGATCAGCCGCCTGATGAAGAAGATGGAAAAAAATGGCTGGATCATTATCCACCGTAATTCCTTTGAATGGATAAGAAAGTAAGTATTATTGATAGTTTGTTATTGTGTAAAAAGCTCCCGAAAAGGAGCTTTTTTGTTAATGCGTTATGTGACTTATGTCATTGATAGGCCAGGTCAGGAAATGTAAATTTGAATCCTAAAACAAAATGATCATGGGTTTACGTGAAATAGTTAAACATACATCACAGTTTATAGATGTAAGAACTGCGGAAGAATATGCTTCGGGGCATATTGATGGTGCTCTAAATATTCCGTTGGGACAAATACCTGAAAGAGTGCAGGAAATTAAAGGGCTGGGAAAAACGCCGGTAGTTTTCTATTGCCGTAGCGGCAATCGTAGCGGACAGGCAGTGGCTTATCTGTCGAAACAGGGGTATGACCATATTTACAATGGCGGCAGCCTTGAAGAGGTACGAAAATTATTAAAACACATTTCCTGGTAAATTCCAGGAAGCAAAACGGAATGCAATGAAACTACGTTTAACAACGGGCTGGCATCTTATGCGCATGCTAAGGATACTGATGGGCATAGCAGGCCTGATATATGCCGTGATGAACCGCGATACTTTATTGGGCGCCGTGGGCCTGTTCCTTCTATTGACCGGGATTTTCAATGTGGGCTGTTGTGGAGCCGGAGCATGCACTGTGCCGAAGCAGGATGACACTAAATGATGCCGGTTCTGAATATTTACTTATAAATTGATATAGATGTTCCAAGTATTACAACGACCCTGGCCCTGGTATGTGGCAGGCGCCCTGATCGGCCTGATTGTACCGGCGCTTTTATTGCTGGGCAATAAGCACTTTGGTATTTCGGCCAACCTGCGGCATGCCTGTGCAGCCTGTTTTCCGGCAGGCATCAAATTCTTTCAATACGACTGGAAAAAGGAAATATGGAATTTCTTTTTTGTCGGAGGCATATTGGCCGGAGCAGTGATTGCATCCCAAATACTGTCTAATCCTGAACCGGTGGCCGTATATCCTGCACTGGCTAAAGAACTGGCGGGATACGGCATAACGGATCATAGTACCTTACTGCCTAAGGAATTGTTTTCCTGGGAAGGCCTGTTTACCCTCCGTGGATTGATCATGCTGGTGGGCGGCGGCTTCCTGGTCGGTTTCGGCACCCGGTATGCAGGCGGCTGTACTTCGGGCCACTCCATCATGGGTCTCAGCGACCTTCAGTGGCCTTCATTGGTAGCAACAGTGATGTTCATGATTGGCGGCTTTATCATGGCCAACCTTGTACTTCCTTTTATTCTCCGTTTATAATTCACTGACCAACTATTCAACAAATGCAAACAACAACTCAACGCATCAATACCCAGGATGTCGATACGGATTTTGAAAACCGGTCATTGGACACCATTTGTATCAACGAATCGCATCAACAGCACCCCTGGTGGTATAATTTCAAATACATGGCTGTGGGCATCCTGTTTGGCATCGTATTCGTAAAAGCAGAGATCATCAGTTGGTTCCGCATCCAGGAAATGTTCCGGCTGCAAAGCTTTCATATGTATGGTGTGATCGGCACGGCAGTGGTGGTAGGAATTATTTCAGTATGGCTGATCAAAAAGTTCAACATCAAAACCATTCATGGTGAGCAGGTAGCATTTCATCCAAAAAAGTTCAACAAAGGCCAGATCTACGGTGGTTTGCTGTTTGGCCTGGGCTGGGCGCTCACAGGCGCCTGCCCTGGTCCGTTGTTTGCCCAGATCGGTAACGGTGCTTCCGTTATAGTGATCGTCTTATTAAGCGCTATTGCGGGTACCTGGACCTACGGTTATTTCCGGGATAAGCTGCCGCACTAAATGTGTCCTTACTTTTTCAGTAAACTGATTAGGTACTGCTTAGAGCTTAATTAGTATTAGATTAAAATTAAATTAAGATTTTTAATCTAATACGGCTGTTCGCAAAGGCCCCGGGCTTTTTTGATAAGCAATTGTTATTACACAAGCGGACATAGTTGACTATACCTTTTTTCATAAATTTGTAACATGCGAATAATTACATCTCGAAATTCATGGCTGATCAAGTGCCTGTTTTTTGGGGTGTATTTTATCTTCTTTGCCGTACAGGTGCACCTGCGCTATGCTTTTCTTCCTTTCCAGGAGTCAAACCAACAGTCAACTGTAGCTAAATACACGACTAAGGAATCAAGATCCCTCGGACAAAATACGGCACCAGGTAAGGAGAGCAAGCCCGAAGCCAAACTGAACAAGCGATTCTATCCCACCCCGGTTTATGAATCCATCCCACTACAATTTGATCTGCAACAGAAATCGATTGTGTTGCAAAAGCAGGTATTAGCCTTAACACCTCCACTTTCATCCACCTTATTGACCTGTTTACTATTACGGGGACCGCCAGCCAGCTGCTAATTATCCTTCTCATTATTCCACTATTTCATTACCTGTACTTACAAAGGAGTGATCGTTTATTGATTTACCTACCTGTCAAAGGGTTGCATAGCAACTACGCTAATAATATTCACATATGTCCAATAGCAAAACAATCCGACCACTATACGGCTGGATATGTATATTAATTTCTTTATCTGCCCAGGCGCAGCCGCCGGCACTCAGTCTTAAAGAGCTGCTAACCCATGTAATTAACAACGCACCTTCATTAATAGCAGATTCAGCAGCGATCCGTATCCGGCAGGCGCAGGAAGAAGCGACAATGGGCAACCGGCTTCCTAACCTCAAATTCAATTTCCAGATTGATGCCGGCACCAACAACAATATGCCAGGAGGCTATTTTTCCTATGGCATCGTGCCGGGTAATTCGAAGGTCCGTGTTGAAAGTAATTCCAATACGGTATTGAGTGACCTGGGAATAGCCGCATTTGATTGGGAATTGTACAATTTTGGTGGCTTTGAAGCCCAGCAGAAAGCAGCGCATTCTGATGTGCAGGTAGAACAATCCCGCTTTATACAAAGCAAATACCAGTGGCAGGCCTACACCATTCAGTATTACCTGCAATTGCTGCGGCTGCACGACCTGCAAGCCATTCAGCAGCTTAATATCCAGCGCAACCAGGAGATCAGGCGGTCCATTCAGGCATTGGCCAAAAGCGGCATTATCGCGGGTGTGGATACCAGTATTGCAGAGGCAGAGCTTTCCCGATCCCGGTTGATGTACCTGGAATTGTCCAACCAATTTAAACAGCTGCAGCTTCAGTTGTCGGCTATCAGTGGTATCCCACCTGATCACATCGTGCCGGATACGACGGTTGTTCAACAACTGATCCAATACACTAACAAAATGTACCTGCAGGAAGGAGACACCCTCCACCATCCGGTAATTGATTATTACAAATCGCTGTACCAGAACAGCCTGGATAAAGAAGAACTTGTGCAGAAAAGCTATTATCCCAAAATATCCTTGCAAGGCGCTGTATGGGGCCGCGGCGCCAGTGTGAGCCCAACCGATGAATTCAGGCCCTTGTATAAAGGATTGGGCTTTGAAAGGGCCAATTACCTGGTGGGTGTTGGCGTCACATATAATCTCTTTGACCTGAAGCGGAAGAAACTCCAGCTAAATACGCAAAAAGCAGTTACTGGTTATGCGCAACAAAAATTAGCTGAACAACAGAATCTGCTCGCCCTGAGTATCAGCCAGGCAGATGCGGAACTAGAAGTAGCGCAGGACCGCCTGGCCGAGATCCCACACCAGTTGGCAGCGGCACAAGCCGCTTACCGGCAGAAGTTTTCGCTCTACAAAAATGGATTGACAAATATTGTAGACCTCAATGCAACGCTGAATATCCTCTACCGCGCGGAGACGGATCTCACCAACGCAAACTACACATACTGCAAGTCGCTGTTCCAAAAAGCAGTGAATGAGAACAAGGTAGATGCCTTATTAAATACTTTAAAATAATTCAGCGATATGTCTTTAGTTTCCTCCGCACTAAAACGCCCCATTACTACGATGGTGGTCACTGCCAGCCTGTTGTTATTTTCGGTGCTTTCGGCCATTAAGATACCCATTGATATATTTCCCAAACTAAACCTGCCAACCATCTACGTAATAGAATCCTATGGAGGTATGTCAGCCCAGCAAATGGAGGGGTTCTTTTCTACACGCTTGCAGGATCAGTTCCTCTATGTGAACGGGGTACGTAATATCAGTGCCAAAAACATACAGGGCCTCACCATGCTCAAGCTCAGTTTTTATGAAAACACCGATATGGCAGAAGCGGCAGCACAGGTGGCTTTACAGGTGAACAGGGCTATGAAGTTCTTTCCGCCCGGCGCCTTACCGCCCCAGGTGGTTCGGTTTGATGCTTCCTCATTACCGGTTGGGCAACTCGTTATCTCCAGTAAATCACGCAGCCTCAAAGAGATATATGACCTGGCGGCTACAAGGGTCCGCCCTGCTTTTGCCAATATAGCCGGATTGTCGGCCCCCCCACCCTTTGGTGCCAACTCCAGGGCCATTACAGTAAGTGTAGACCCCAATAAATTGCGGAGCTACAACCTGACGGCTGATGAAGTGGTGAGCGCCCTGGCGAAGTTCAATGTGATGTCGCCATCCGGAAATCTGCGACTGGATAATAATATGTACCTCACGACCATCAATACATTGCTCAAAGAAGTAGATGAATTTGGCGATATTCCGGTACTCACCAAAAATGGCGTACCTGTATTGATCAAAGATGTGGCACGGGTAGCCGATGCTGCGGATATTACCGTCGATTATGCCCTGATCAATGGCAATCGTTCAGTGTATATCCCCGTGGTAAAAACTGCCGATGCCTCTACCTGGGCGGTCGTGAAGGATCTGAAAAAGAAAATGCCCGACATGCAAAGCCTGCTGCCGGATGATGTGAAACTTTCTTACGAGTTTGACCAGTCGGTATTTGTAGTGAATGCAGTGAAAAGCTTAATGACCGAAGGAGGACTTGGCGCCTTGCTCACCGGCCTGATGGTATTGCTTTTTCTGCGCGACCTCCGGAGCAGTTTGATCGTAGTGATCACCATCCCTGTATCCATCCTGATCGGGGTATTGTTGCTGAGCTTGTTTGGACAAACTATCAACATCATGACCTTAAGCGGTCTGGCCCTGGCCATTGGTATCCTGGTAGACCAGGCCACGGTAACTATTGAAAACATACACCAGCATTTGGAAATGGGCAAGAACAAACGACTGGCCATTTATGATGCCTGCAAAGAAGTAGCGTTCCCCCTGCTGCTGATCCTGCTTTGTATATTGGCGGTATTCGCCCCTTCCTTCCTGATGAATGGGGTGCCCAAAGCCATGTTCCTGCCCTTGTCTTTGTCTATCGGCCTTACCATGATCGTGTCTTATATAGCTGCCCTTACTTTGGTGCCCATTCTATCCAACTGGTTGATCAAAGCTGAAAAGTACAGCTATCATCATGGACAGGTACATGCTCATGCCGGACAGACTTTTGATGCCAAAGAAGTAAAGCAGGTAGAGCAACACCTGAAGGAAGAATTGCAACACCCTCAAAAAAATGACTTCTTCGAACGCGTCAAACTGCGGTATATGAACCTGCTCAATAAGAATATGCCGCGCAAAAAATGGCTGGTACCCTTATACCTGCTGATAGCTATAGGCGCGGCAGCAGCCGGTTTCATGATAATTGGTAAAGATATGATGCCTAAGCTCAACAATGGCCAGTTCCAAATACGCATCAAAGAACCCGATGGTACTCGCCTGGAAAGAACAGAAGATAAGGTGCGGCAGGTATTGCAGATCATTGATACTACCGTGCACCACAAAGTGGCCATCAGCTCCGCCTATGTTGGGTTGATCCCCAGCAGCTACGGTACCAGCAACCTCTATATCTTCAATACGGGCACACATGAAGCCGTAGTGCAGGTAAACCTGGACCAGAAATACAAAGTGAATATGGATGACCTCAAAGAAGCCTTACGTAAAAATATAAGACACTTGTTGCCGGAGATGCGCATCAGCTTTGAGCCCATTGATATGACCGAAAAGATCATGAGCCAGGGAGCAGCTACGCCCATTGAAGTACGTGTGGCGGGCAAAGACCTGCAGGAAATAGCCACCTATGCGAACAAACTGGTGGGCAAGTTTAAAGAGATCCCTTACCTGCGCGATGTGCAGATTGCCCAACCCATGAAGTTTCCGGTAGTAGCCATTCGCATTGACCGCTTAAAAGCAGCCCAGTTGGGATTGAATGTGGCTGACATTGCCCGTTCCGTGACGGCCAGTACTTCTTCCAGTCGCTTTACCGAAAAGAACCAGTGGCTGGATGAAGCGAAAGCCTATACCTACCAGGTGCAGGTGCAAGTGCCCGAATACGTGATGAATACGATGGATGAGTTAAAAGAGATACCCTTGGTTAAAGGGCAGAATAGCCCGGTATTGGGGGACATTGCTTCATTCACAACAGACTATGTACCGGGTGAATATGACAGGAGCGGACCACGCCGGTTCCTGACGGTGAGTGCCAATATCCATCATAAAGACCTGGGCGCCGCCACGTCAGCCGTGGAAAAAGCCATTAAACAGGTGGGTATGCCACCCAAAGGTATGATCACAGAAGTGAGGGGTATGAGTAGCCTGCTCATCGAAACATTCAGCAGTTTACAAAATGGATTGTTGTTTGCCATCATCGTGATCCTTTTGTTGCTGGCCGCCAATTATCAATCCTTTAAGCTGGCGTTTACGGTACTTAGTACCATACCCGCGGTTATTGCAGGGTCACTGGGTTTGTTATTGCTAACCGGTTCCACGCTCAACCTGCAATCCTATATGGGCATGATCATGTCTACCGGAGTATCAGTAGCCAACGCCATATTGATCGTTACCAATGCCGAAACCTTGCGCATCAGTTATAGGGATGCTACCCGGGCGGGTGTTACCAGCGCTTCTATCCGGCTGCGCCCCATCCTCATGACCAGTTTTGCGATGATAGCGGGTATGATCCCCATGGCATCGGGCATGGGAGAAGCAGGTGAGCAATCGGCGCCACTCGGGCGTGCAGTGATAGGCGGGCTGGCAGCTTCCACATTAGCCGCCTTGTTTGTCTTGCCCCATGTATTTGCCTGGGTACAGGGAAAAGCCAGTCTCAACGATCCTTCCCTGATGCCGGAAACCGAAAGCATCAACAGCTCCAAATAATACAATCAACTAATAATAAAATGTACTTCATGAAATATGCTCTTATCATCACCACCATTGCCATTTGTTTTTTGTGCGCCTGCGGTGAACAGCAAGAACCTGTAGACATGACCGGCGGCAACGCGGTCAGTAAACAAAGCAAATACGAGATCGGCAGGGTCACTGAAAAGCCATTGGCAAGTTATATCAAGCTGCCAGGTCAGCTAAAACCCTTTGAAGAAGTGAATGTTTATGCCAAAGTAAACGGCTTCGTGAAGACCGTGCTGGCAGACAGGGGCACAACGGTCCACACAGGCCAGGTGTTGGTAACGTTGGAAGCTCCGGAACTGGAATCACAGTTACAGTCTGCCACTTCCAAATATGTACAAGCACAGGAAAATGCAGTGGCCAGCAAGGAAAAGTACAGGAGGCTTAAAGAGGCTGCTGCTGAAGCCGGGGCTGTTGCTCCTGTTGATATTGACAATGCACTTTCCCGGATGAAAGCCGATGAAGCTGTGGTGCTGTCTGAAAGGTCGAATGTGGAATCTATGAGCAATATCAAAAGCTACCTCACCATCACGGCCCCTTTCAATGGTATAATCGTTCAACGAAATGTATCGGCTGGTGCACTGGTTGGACCGGGTAGTAAATCCAACGACCTGCCTATGTTGGTATTACAACACCTGGAAAAACTGCGATTGGAAGTATACATACCGGAGGCTTATGTAGATAAGGTAGATTTAAAACGTCCTGTGACCTTTGTATTCAATGCGATGCCTGGTAAGGAGAACAAAGCTACAATTAGTCGTTCTGCCAATGCCCTGAGCAGCCTGCGTTCAGAAGCGATTGAGATAGACATCAACAACCGTAGCCTGGACCTAAAGCCCGGCATGTATGCCGAAGTAAAGATACCATTGTTGTCGGAGGCGAAATCCTTGCTATTGCCCAACAACGCCATTGTACGTTCGACTGAGCGGCAATATGTGATCACTTTAAAAGAGGGCAAAGCGGTACTCGTGAACATACAGGAAGGGTTGAGAAGCAAAGATTCTACCGAGGTATTCGGAGCGCTGCAGGCAGGGGACGAAATTCTATTGCATGCGACGGATGAAATTAAAGAGGGAACTCTCATAAAGTAGGCCCTGGCAACAGGACCTACGGCTATTTCCGGGAAAAGCTGCCACATTAAGCTGCTGTTTCTTTCTATCCCCTGTTTTATTTGATCAGGTGATCGTTAGTAACTTTCACTGATGACCTTCTCCGCCTGGTTAATATTTTCGATCCCTTTCAGCAATGCGTCGGGATTAAATGAAATGCTATCAATACTTTGTTCGGCCAGAAATTGAGTGAAAGCGGGAAAATCACTGGGGGCTTGTCCGCAAAGCCCAACGTGCACCCCGCTTTTTTTAGCTTCCCGGATCACTATGGAGAACATTTTTTTCGCCGCCTTATCCTGCTCATTGAACAGATCGGAAACGATGGCCGAATCACGGTCAACCCCCAGCGTAAGTTGGGTAAGATCGTTGGATCCGATGGAAAAGCCATCGAAGATGCGGGCAAACTCATCTGCCAGTAATACATTCGAAGGTATCTCGGCCATCACCAATACTTTCAATCCTTTCCGTCCTCTTGCCAGTCCGCATTCATCCATCACCTGCAACACTTTCTCACCTTCCGCTACTGTTCTGCAAAAAGGTATCATTACATTCACATTGGAGAGCCCCATTTCCTCGCGTACAATGCGAATGGCTTTACATTCAAGTTCGAAGCCTTCCCGGTAGCGTTCATTATAATACCGCGAAGCGCCGCGGAAACCCAGCATCGGGTTCTCTTCTTCCGGCTCAAATTCTTTTCCTCCCAGTAGGTTGACATATTCATTGGTCTTGAAATCGCTCATACGCACAATCACTTCCCTGGGATAGAAGGCTGCGGCAATGGTGGCAATACCCTGTGACAGTTTATCGGTAAAATAATCCCGCTTGTCAGCATATTGGAAGGTAAGCGCTTCAATGGCTTGTTTGGCTGCAGTATCTTTCAGGGTATCAAATTTCACCAGCGCCATAGGATGCACCTTAATGGCATGGGTAATGATAAATTCCATACGCATCAGTCCAACCCCTTTGCTGGGATAGAATGAAAGCTGGAACGCTTTTTCCGGGTCGCCCAGTATCATCATCACATCTATAAATACCGGCAGTTGTATCCGCGAAAAATCGAGAGCGGTCTCTTCAAATTTGAGCTTCCCTTTATATACAAATCCTGTTTTACCTTCTGCACAGGATACGGTGACGAGATCACCATCCTGAATGTTTTGGGTAGCATCGGAACAACCCACAATGGCCGGCACCCCCAATTCCCGGGCAACAATGGAGGCATGGCTGGTGCGGCCACCTTTATCGGTGATGATAGCACCCGCATTTTTGAGTATTGGATCCCAGTCGGGGCTGGTAATATCTGTCACTACGATCTCCCCGGGCTTTAACCGGCCGGCATCTTTGGGCGAATGCAGGATCCGGGCAATTCCGGTGGCCATCTTACTTCCAATGGCCTCACCCGTAGTAAGGCGCTCGCCTTTTTCCAATAATTTATATTCAGTGACCTGGTAAGCATTTTTACTGCTGTGCACGGTTTCAGGGCGGGCCTGCACAATAAACAATCCTCCGGAATGACCGTCTTTGGCCCATTCTATGTCCATTGGCTTGCCATAATGATCTTCTATCAGCAAGGCCCAATTAGCCAATGTTGTTATTTCAGCATCAGATAGTACAAACTGGTTACGTTTATCCAAAGGTGTATCTATATTTATCGTACCAGTTTCCCCATACACCATGGTCCTGGCTTTTTCTCCCAACGTCTTTTGGATGATGGCTTTTTTACCCTTCCTGAGCGTTTCCTTAAAAATGATAAACTCATCGGGTGTGACCGTTCCTTGTACCACGTTCTCACCCAGGCCCCAGACGCCCGACAGGTGAACAACACCTTTGAATCCAGACTCTGGTTCCACAGTAAAAGCCACACCGGCGCAACCCAGGTCGGCCCGTACCATTCTTTGTATGCCGGCCGACAAGGCTACTTCATTGTGCCGGAAACCATTGTCTTCCCTGTATTTGATAGCACGATCGGTATACAATGAAACAAAACATTGATGAACGGCCTCCAACAAGGCCTTTTCACCGGTTACATTAAGGAAGGATTCATGCTGTCCTGCAAAACTGGCTTCGGGAAGGTCTTCGGCAGTTGCACTGCTGCGTACGGCCACTGTAAGGTCTTTACTGCCCGAAAATGCATGGTAGGCATGAATGATCTCTTCGCAGAGATCGGGCTGCAATTCGGCCTGCTGCAGCAGCGCACGCGCTTTAGCCCCCGTTTCTTTGAGGTTGGTGAACTGGTGGCGGTCCAGTTGTCGCATCAATGCATCCAGTGGTTGGTCCAGACTATTGTGCTGCAGGAATAATCGGAAAGCAATGGCAGTAGTGGCAAAGCCATCAGGCACATTGATGCCTTTTTTCGCAAGCTGCGAAAGCATTTCACCAAGAGAAGCATTCTTTCCCCCTACAGCAGCGACATCCTGCATGGATACTTCCTTTAATTGTTTTATATAACTGCTCATGGTAACTATTTTTTTAAAAGATCAAACCATTTTTTCCCTGCTTTTGCCAGCCAACGTCCGGAGAGCAGAGAGAAGCCCCAGGATATTGTACTCACCAATGCTTTATTGCTGTTCTTCAACGCCTGCCACTGGTGGGTCATTTTCTCTTCCAGCCGGATCTGCTTTTGCAATAGCTTTTGCTGTTCTGCCTGTAGTTGATGTATATTTTTAATCCTCTTCATCGGCCACATCGTTTTTAAACAGTTGATGAATGATCTTATTCATGACCGGAATGCGGATCATCCGTTCTTTAGCGCTCCAGGTGATGATACCGATAAACAGGTAAATGCCGGCAACGATGAGAAACCCGATCCAGGGCTTGCCGATCCAGGCAGACAAGGCCATGGCTCCGGCAATGCTGGCAAATGCCAGCACGAATAAGAACACCACTGCCACGATAGCACCGGCCACCAGGTCGGAAATGATGAGGGATGTTTTTTCTGCTGCCTTTAGTTTCACTGAATCCACCCGGGTATTCACATATTCTTTTGCTGCGGCTGCCAGTTCGTGCATGCCAGTCATTGGTCCTTCCATATACCTTGTTTAAAATTTAGCTTTAAGCGAAACCGTTACCGGCTTCCTCCATTTCCTTTTTAAGGTTATCAGTGGCCTTGCAGCACTGTTTCTTCAGGCCTTCTGCCAGTTTTTTTCCTTCTTCGCTGAGTTTACGCCGTGTTTCGGCCCCTTTATCGGGGGCCAATAAGATCCCCGCAATAGCGCCTGCTGCGGCGCCGATGGCAAATGCTGCGAGTATTTTAGCGGTATTGTTCATCTTTTGAGTTTTTAAGGTGAATTGATAATGCTAAGTTATTGGCAGGCAGCCCGGCAATCTATGACAGGGATCAACGGAAGCCCTGATCATGCTCAATCAAAAAAAATATATGGTCCTGTAGTTTTACCAATATGGATATTCATCGCCTAACAAGCCGTTCTTACAGCAGGTTGCTGCAGGTAACTGTGTTCCTGCTGGTGATCCTATACTTTGGGAGGACCTTATTTATTCCTATGTGTTACGGACTGCTGATCGCCATTGTGTTGTACCCCGTATGCCGGTGGCTGGAGCAACGCGGCTGGCCGCGCAGTCTGGCGATCACAGCCGGATTACTGATCGTGGCCCTGTTATTTACCGCCCTGGTAACTTTATTGGTCATACAGCTCCATGTATTCTGGAAAGACTTTCCGGCATTACTGGCCAAACTAAAACCTGCCTTAATACAATTTCAGGCCTGGATCGCTTCCTTTGGTATTTCCACACCTGCCCAGGACCAATGGTGGCAGCAAACGCTTCAACAGATGGGCAGCAATATGGGTGGTTTTATCAAAGCAACCTTATCCGCCGGCATGGGTGGATTTGTGACCTTGTTCCTCGTACCGGTCTATGCGGCCCTCTTCCTGTATAACAGAGCTGTTTTTGTGGGATTCCTGGCCCGGTTGGCGGGAACCGAATACCGGGAACAATTGCAGGTAATATTGCAGGAAGTGATCCATACCTATTTCAACTTTATCAAAGGCATGGTCATCGTATACCTCATCGTTGGTACGCTCAATAGCATTGGCCTGCTGGCGCTCGGTATTCCCCATGCTATATTATTTGGCATGCTTACGGCGGTGATGACCATTATCCCTTATGTCGGAATTTTCATCAGTGCACTGCTGCCTATATCGGTTGCCTGGATCACCAAGGATTCGATCTGGTATCCCCTGGGTGTGGTGGCTGTATTTGCCTTTGTACAATACCTTGAAGGGAACCTGATCTTTCCCCGGGTGGTAGCTTCACAGCTAAAAGTAAGCACCTGGGCCACCCTGGTAGCCATTTTTGGCGGCGGTATCCTGTGGGGCGTATCCGGCATGATCCTCTTTATTCCTTTTACCGGCATTTTTAAGATCATCAGCGACCATTTACCAGGCACTTTCCTGGGGCATTTGAATGTATTACTGGACAGAGACCCCAAAATATAACAACTCATGGCTTTCACCTTTCACCATCCTTTCGAAGCAGTACCACCCAATCAAAAACGGGTGGCTTATTGTTGCATGGAATTTGCCATCGCACAGCCCCTGAAGACCTATGCAGGCGGCCTGGGCTTTCTGGCCGGCTCGCATATGCGCAGCGCCTATAAACTCAAACAGGCGCTGGTGGGCATCGGTATCCTCTGGAAATATGGTTACTATACCCAGGTACGAAAGCAGGATCAAACCATGGGTGTGCTGTTTGAGGAGAAGATCTACGGCTTTTTACAGCCTACCGATATCCGGTTCACCATTCGCGTGTCACAGCATGATGTATGGGTAACCGCTTATTACCTGCCCCCGGAAATCTTTGGCACGGTACCTGTTTTCCTGCTAAGCACCGACCTGCCGGAAAATGATTATCTCTCACGGACCATCTCTCACAGGCTCTACGATGCCAATCCCGAAACCTCCATTGCAGCTTCCATTTTATTGGGTACCGGAGCTGCCAAACTGCTGGAAATACTGGCATGGGAACCCGATGTATATCACCTCAACGAATCACATGGCCTTCCCCTGGCTTTTTACTTGTATAATAAATATAAGAGTGCCCGATTGTTGAAGAGTAAACTGGTATTTACAAATCATACCCCCGAAGAAAGCGGCAACCGGAAGACGCCCATCCAATTATTGGAGAAAATGGGGGTCTTCTGTGATATACCGCTCACAGAAGTTAAGGCTATCACACAAACTCCTGGTGAAGAATTGGACCATACCCTGGCGGCTCTCCGGCTGGCCGGTTTAGCCAATGGTGTTTCAAAGATGCACAGCCAATACTTACAAGGGCAGTACCAGGGACAACCCGGCATTTGTTCGATTAGATCCATTACTAACGCACAGCACTGGGAGTACTGGCACTATCCCGAATTGTATGCAGCATTGGCTGCAGCAGACGATACGGCATTACTGGCTGCGAAGGCGAAAGCAAAAACAGCTTTATTTGACGAGGTAGCTGACCAGTGCGGAGAGATCTACAATACGCAGGTACTTACCCTGGTGTTTGCAAAAAGATTTGCGGGGTATAAAAGAGCAGGTTTGTTATTGCAGGACAGGGACCGTTTTCACCGGTTGGTGACCAACCCGGAGCGCCCCCTGCAAATTATCTGGGCGGGGAAACCTTATCCCATGGATTACAGTGCCATCGCCCTGTTTGACCAGATCGTACATGTATGCAAACAATACCCCAATTGTGCTATCCTTACCGGGTATGAGTTGAAGTTATCACAGATATTAAAACGGGGCGCCGATGTTTGGCTCAACACGCCACGCGTAGGCCATGAGGCATCCGGTACCAGTGGCATGAGCGCCGCAATGAACGGCGCCATGAATGTATCATTGCCTGATGGCTGGTTCCCCGAATTTGCAGTCGACAAAGTAAATTCATTTGTTATTCCCGCCTGCGATGCGAGCTTGCCGGAACACCTGCAGGATGAGGCCGATGCGCATAGCTTGTATGAAATACTCGAAAAAGAAGTGATCCCGATGTATTATGATTATCCCGCAAGTTGGTTATCTATTATTAAACAAGCCATGGCGACTATAGCGCCTGCTTTTGACAGCGAAAGGCTGGCCAGGGAGTATTATGAACAATTGTACGGAGGGCCACCTATTGGATGAACTGATAAATATCTGTAAGCAGTTTACTCTTGTCCCTGATTGTAATAGGATCATTAAGGTAAACTTCAAACGGCATTCCTCTTGGTTCTTTATGATTATCTTTTAGCCACTTTTCCATAGCGTGGTAAGCGATGGCAGCATTTTCGTAAGGCCCTTTGTAATGGACCACCAGGGCTTCTCCGCCTTCCAATACCCGGGTATTGACGGTACTGTCCAATACTGGAGGAATACTGTCCACTTCCACAGCGGCTTCTACTACAAAAGGACTGATGTAGGTATAATAAAATGCCATCGTTCTGTTCGAGGGCAGGCGGTGTTTATTGATGAAGGCGCAAAGATCGATATACGCAGCATTCAGGAACTTGCCGATATCTTCCGCCCTTTCGACCTCAAAAGTGATACTCACTATTTTCATGGAGGGCAATACAGTCCTTTCGATCCTGGCAGAAGGATGGTGGGCAGTATCTTTGCTGCCCGCCATGGCATCCAATCCCAGGCCATGGGAAGTATTTCTGCTACAGCCCGTGACGGTCTCCAACAGCGATAATACGATAACAGCCAAACGCCACCCGTATTTCATGTTTATTTATTGTGTGCGATGAACAAAGGCATTTTTACTTCTCTCATCAGCAGATCGGCCATGCTGGGCCTGAACCACCTTGAGACCATACCACGACGGTAAGCGCCCAATACCAGGAGGTTGTTGCCGCCATAAGTACGCAGGTGCCGCAGTATTTCTGTTTCAGGATCGCCTTTCAACACCGTATACCTGGCGTCAGGCAAATGACGTTTCATGAATTCTTTCATCAACCTGTTGTCGGGCACATGGGAGGAGTGGCCAGGTTTGTTGACCGTTACCACTTCGGTCTCTTCCATGATGTGATCGCCATATAGATAACAGAACATCCGGGTTGCGAAAACAGAAGAAGGTTCTCCATCATACAGGATACTTACTTTCTGTACCGGCTTGAATTGTTCGGGCACTACAAGCACAGGACATTGTGCGCCTTCCAGCAATTCACGTACAAAACGGGTAGGAAGTTCTTCTTCATAATGCGTGAGTGTTTCGCGGCTTTGAATGATCAGCAGGTCGGCATAAATACTTTCGTGCAGTAATTCATGAACAGCAATATTGCGATCGTGGTGAACTGAATAATTGATCGAAGCATTGTCACAGGCTGTTTTAAATTGTTCTACTGCTGTTGCTCTTTTTTCGATATCACCCTCTTCTAGTATCGCTCTTTTCTCTTCCGCCACACCTTCCGGTCCTGTCAATTCATAGATCTTATAACTATGATAAGTGACATCATCGAGGAAAACGCCTACAAGGTGGGCCTGTTGCCGGGCGGCTATAGCTATTGCATATTGAACGGCTGACTTTGCCAGTTTTAAGCCATCAAGGGCTACTATTATTTTTTTCATGTCCTCCATTTTATGAAGGGAAGGTACACCGGGCAGGCACCGCCATCTATGACAGCTGTTAAGGGACTGGCTGATTGTTATCAGGCGGATATCCACCACCTGAGTTTATTAAGTTATGCTTCACTATAATTTTTCCGGGATGCTTCCTGGTAATGCAGGGCTAGTAAAGGGATCTGGCTGTGCAACACGAATCGTTTGGTATGGCTTTTATGAATCACTGCCTCCAGCACGTTGTACCGTCCGGGCAATACGATCAGCAGGTCTATCCCATTCTTTTCAGCAAAACCAATGATGGCTGTTTCTATATCTTCTTCTGTAAGGAAATGAAAGTGAGGACGGCAGCTTTTCAGCAGGGCTCCCAATGCGCCTGACGCAAACACCAGTTCCGGATCATAATCTTCTTTTTTGCCTGTATTGAGTACATGCAGTTCAGCGCCGAGATCCTTCACCAGCCGGGTAATCTCCCGGGCAGGTACATTGATCTCCGGTTTGCTTAGGTCGCAGGCCAGGCCAATTTTCCGGATGCTGGTAAAACTGGCTCCGGGCGGAACGGTGATGGCAGGCCAGGGAAGGTTTCTCATTGTGAAGATGGCATGCGAACCCAACAGGAAACGCTCTGCTGCTGATGACCCTTTACTACCCATTACTACCGCGTAAGGATGTACCTGGTTGCATAAAGTTTCCAGTTCTGTAAAGAATCCTCCCATCCTGACCTCAGAACGAACAGTTATTTGCCCGCCCGTTCTTTGTTCCAGTTCATTCTTCCATGTCTTCATCACTGCCTCTGCATCTTGTTGCCATTCATCAAAATTTATTGGAAAGGCCATGTCTCCATAAGTGACGGGCACTTGATATACGTGCAGTAGAAATACTTCTGCCTGGATGGCTTTGGCCATATCGGTGGCATAATTGGCCGCATTTCTGGCGGTTGCTGAAAAATCGGTAGCCACGATCAAGGTATTCATACCATTGTTTTTATTGGTTGTTGAATTGTTTACCTAACAAAGCTAAGCGGGGAGTAAACGGATTTGCCTGATCCTATTACGTGTAAAGGCTGATCTTGCTCATCCCTATTCGCCTGATAAAACTCATGCAGGCAATTGACCACAGTCCTGTTGCAGGCCACTTTGGCAAAGTAAATTTGATCATCTTTTAATCATTTAAAAACAAAGGAGGTTATATGTCTACCAAGGCACTCACACAAACAAACGACCTTTTCCCCTCTCTTTTCGATGATTTTTTGAAACCATGGACAGGTCTGGCTGGTAATGGGGGCGGTTTTTTCTCAAGGGCACTGACCATTCCGGCAGTTAATATTACCGACGAAAAGACGCTTATAAAGTATCCTTGGCAGCGCCGGGATTGAAGAAGGAAGATTTTAATATTGATATTGATGGCAACCTGCTCACCATCAGTAGTGAAAAAGAGGAGAACAAAGAAGAGCAAAAAGAGCGTCACACACGAAGGGAATACAACTACTCTTCATTCAGCCGCAGCTTTACCCTGCCTGAAGATGTAAAGCAGGACAGCATCGATGCACGATATGCCGATGGCGTATTGCTGGTTTACCTGCCAAAAAAGGAAGAAGCCAAAAAAGCAGCCCTTTCAAGGCACATTGATATTAAATAATGATCAGCACTTACCAATCACAAAAGAACGTTTTGTTAACATAGGATCTAACGGGATCTAAAGCAAAGAATAACAAAGATCGAAGCCGGATATCTATCCGGCTTCCTTGTTTTTCGAATGTGAGGATGGTGATATCTTAGTGAACTGCTACAGGATCCCTGGTTGCTTTTTGTTTTTGCTTTTCCAGTTTGCGGAAATAGCCACGGAAGAGGAAATTGTGTTTCAGCGCTTCCATGTTTTGATTGAAGGCATCCGTCCCTTTTTCAATATTGTCCAGGCTATTGTTGAGTTTGATCACGATGGCAGAATCTTTGAGCAAAGCATTGGCGGGGCCCTTACCGTGGTCCATGTCCTGACGCAGGCCCGATACTGTTTCGTTGAGGATACCGGCCAACCGGTCTGCATCCGCTCCCAGTCCATCGATCCTGTCGATAGTGGCTTCCAGTTTCACTGCCAATACCGTATCACTTACGATCCGGCCGAGTGACCCCTTGCCTGCTTTGATATCAGCTACCATTTTATTGAGATCAGTCATCATGTCTGCAGCCCGCAGGGTAGCCAGTTTTACATGGGAGGCTGCGGCGCGTATATCGTCGGGCACCTCCTTATCATTGAGTAATTGCCAAATGGCTGTACTGTTGTTGATCCGCACGACGGTGGTCTTGAGATTTTCCGCTACTACCGCAATATCCCTGCTGGTCTTGTTGAGCGTCCGTAATATATCATCAGTAACAAAGGTTTCCCGGCTGGCCAATACATCGCCCGCTTCTACGATGCCTGCTGCTTCCCTGCTTGCTACAATATTGATCACTTTATTGCCCATCAACCCATCTGTGCCAATAGAGGTCACCGCATTTTTTCGGATAAATGGTTTCATTTTGTTTTGTACGATCATCACTACTTCCACCAGCGTATCGTTGAGTACTTCTATTCTGCGCACAGTTCCTGCTTCAATACCGGCATACCGTACATTATTGCCAGACACCAGCCCCTGCACGTTCTCATACCGTGTTTTGAGTACAAAAGTGGAACTAAAAAGGTCCTGGTTTTTCCCGATCAGGTACAGCATAATGATGAGGAATAAGATCCCTGCCAGTACAAATAGCCCAAGTTTAATATGATTTACTGATTGCTTTGCCATGGTTGCTCATTGAAAAAATTGTTTAACCTGTGGGTCGGTCGACGCCGCCAGTGTTTGATAGGTTCCTTCAGCGTACGGCCTGCCATCGAACAGCACAATTACCCGGTCCGAGGTAAGACGTACGCAATTCATATCATGCGAAATGATCAGCGCCGAAGCCCCATATTTTTCGCGGATGTGCATGATGAGGTCAATGATCTCCCTGCCAGTAATGGGATCCAGCCCGGCTGTAGGTTCATCATACAAAATGATCTCTGGTTTCAGGATCAATGTACGGGCGAGCGCAATCCGTTTTTGCATACCGCCCGACAATTCTGCCGGCATCATATCGATCGTGTGTGCAAGCCCTACATCTTCCAGGGCTTCCTGCACCATAGCATTTACATCCTCTTGTGTGACCTGTATCCAGTGCCTGCGCAACGGAAATTCCAGATTCTCCCGCACTGTCATGGAATCATACAAAGCATTACTTTGAAAAAGAAAACCAATTTTGGCCCTGAGTTTGTCCAGCGCATCGTGGTCCAGCGTTGTAATGTCCCCGCCAAGTACTTCTATGGATCCATTATCGGGCTCCAATAATCCTATGATACATTTGATCAATACCGATTTGCCCGATCCGGATTTGCCCAGCACCACCAGGTTTTCCCTTTTACCCAGCGTAAGGCTGAGATCTTTCAACACCTGGTTCTTGCCAAATGACTTATTAAGCCCACGGATGGTCATCACCGTTTCCATTTTCTGCGCTGCTTCTTCCGGAATGCTTGTTTGCTGTGGTAACATGACGGTTAGTTTAGTCCGAGTGCATCGGTAACCTGTACAGCCAGCAGGTCAATGAGGAAAATGATGACAGAAGCTACCACTACGGCCGAATTGGCGGAACGCCCTACCCCTTCTGTCCCTTTATTGGAGTGATAACCTTTATAGCAGCCGATGATACCCACGGCCAACCCAAAGAAAAAAGATTTGGTGAATGCCGGTAGCACATCAGTGAATGCGAGGTTATCAAATACCTGCGTGAAGAACAAAGAAAAACTGGTAGCGCCCTTGATGTTGACACCTAGCCAGGAACCGTATAAGGACACCGCATCGCCGAGCATCACCAGCACCGGCAACATCAGCATAGAGGCCAGCACCCTGGTCACTACCAGGTATTTGAAGGGGTTGGTACCGGACACTTCCATTGCGTCGATCTGTTCCGTCACTTTCATAGATCCCAGCTCGGCGCCAATGCTGCTGCCTATTTTGCCGGCAAAGATGAGCGCCGTGATTACCGGGCCAATTTCCCGTACGATCGCAATGCCTACCATGGCCGGCAGTTGCGAGGCCACACCGTATTCGATCATGGAAGGGCGTAGTTGCATGGTAAGCACCAGGCCCATGATGAAAGCAGTGAGGGCAATTAAAGGGAGCGACTTATAGCCTATAATGAAGCATTGCCGGAAGAATTCACCGACCTCAAAACGAGGCTTGAATAACGTGGTGAAAAAACGACCGGCAAAAGCCGATAGGCTGCCTGCTTCTTCCAGGAACCGCGTAGTTTTAACAGGTAGCGCCATAGCACAGGTTTACATATCAGCGGTGCGTAATAAAGATGGGTTGCGTTACCGTTTTGATCACTTTTTCGGCATGGCTATGGCGGAAGAAACGGGATACCACATTCCTCCCATAAGCCCCAAATACGATGAACACTTTTCTCTTTTTCAGCAGGTAGCCAAATAAAGCCGTGTCCACTTCGCCGGAGAGTTCCTCCCATTGGATCACACTATAATGATGTTCCAGCCACTCCTGCATGTTGAGTTTATCGGAAATGATCCTTTCTTCACTATCCTTCACATATACTATTGTAGCTTTTTTATCACCCAACTGTGGGAACAGATAAGTAAACAGTTTAATGGCGAATGCCGCCGAGCCACTGCCGTCCCACGCGAAAACGATTTCCTCTATGCCTTCAAAGCTGCAGGGTGCTATCACTACCGGACATTCGGCATTGGCCAGCATTTCTTCTACAAATGCAGTGGGCAAATTATCCCATTCCTTCCTGCAAGAGGTTTCTGGGTCCACTACCAGCAGGTCGGCATACCTTGTTTCAGTTATCAATTCTTTCACGGGCACTCCTTTGTCACGATGTACTGCGGTACCAATACCATGGTTGGCATAAAAGGAGCGGAATTGTTCTATGCCCTGTTCTATCCTTTGCATTTTTGCCTGCCAGGCGGTTGATCTTTCATCCACTTCCAATCCCACATAGGTACCCTCGTACATATTTTTCACTACCGGCCGTTGATCTTCCGGCTGATTTTCGAGAAATATACCTGTAAGCTTTGAATGGGTAAGACGGGATAGATAAATCCCAAAGGTTAAGCTATCCCTGCCGGGATCTCCGCTATCGAAAGCCATGAGTATCTTTTCCATATAATCATTTTTATAAAATTACCTCTGTGGTAAAGACTGGCCTATGATATGGGTTAGGTGTAGTGCTGATAATACTCAAAAGCAGGAGGATATTCCATCACCAACTTACTTTGGTGGTGATCAGTTTCGCAAAACTCCTTATTGATACTGAATATAAACCGGTTGCGGATATAGTTGTAATACCTCCTGCGGTGTCATCAATGCTTTGCCCCGGGCGTCCAGCAGGTCCTGTTTATAAAAAAGCTTGAACCCGGTAAATTGAACAGGCTGGCCTGCCACCCAACCATTATACGAATCTTTTTTTTTGCCGGGAAAACCAAAACCATCCATATTGATGACAATCTGGACTTCCGGTATGGTTTGGATGCGTTGGTAATTGGTAACCATTCCTTTCGTAAAACGGTGTACCACCAGTATTTTGGGTGGCAGATGGTACTGCTTCACTAATTCCCGAAGATAGGAGGTTGCATAGTTGATGTCTGTAGCATCCATAGTGCCAATAGTGCTACAAGGCACCTGACCGTTTTTCATTGAGTATTCCGGATCGATCCCCAGGTGAACGCCAGGCATTACCAGGTACTTTTTCAGCGCGGGCAACTCCTCCAGCAAAGTGCTTTGGCCCAATTGTAAATCAAGAAATACCAATGCATCCATGGTAGCTGCCAGTTGAATGGCCTTATCTATTTCACTAAAGGACATGCGCAGCCTGTATTTATGATCCCTTCCCGGAGCACGTTGCGCAGTAACAGCTATGTAATGAATGGCTGGCCGCACCGGCGTCTCAGGATCAGCCAGTTCCCATTGTTTCGATTCTTCTCTTAATTTGGCGGCAAGTGCCGCCGGTGGCAACTGACCAAGAATGCCCATCCCGGCACTCAGAAAATTGCCGTAGAACGCCACGATCCTGTTAAAGGGTAACAGGGCACCCTTTAGCGGATAAGGCCCTTTTACCGGCCATTTTGCAGATGGTCTGTTATGTACTAGCCTGTTCCATATAAGATCGTAAGCCGCCGTATCTACCAACAGCGTATCACCCGGCGCCAGCACCTGTTGCCCCTGCGACAGATCATTTCCTGCCGGCTGTACCTGCATGACCGTGTTACCCGGAACAATGCCTTCCGGATCATTGCAGCACAGCAGTAGCGTCAGCAAGCCGAAACCTGTCCACCGCATTGCAGTATTCATCACCTGTTTACGCATGATCCTATAAATTTTCAATAAAATTACCCGCCAGGGAAGCAAGAAACTATGATCAGTATCACTTATAGAACTGATAGTTACCCCAAACCTATAAACGGATAGTCGACTATAGGAAAATGAGCACTGTACAAAAACTGTTATCAGCCTGGAAGGGAAATATCAAGTACGGCGGCGCCTGGCAATAGTCCGCTCCGGATGGCCTGCATCGCTTCATTGGCCTGTTGAAGCGGGAAGCGCCTGACGGCAGCAATGACCGGCACTTGCGGCGCTATCGAGAAATAATCATCCCCATCCTTACGGGTGAGATTGGCCACCGAGCAGATACTTCGTTCCTCCCACAATAGCCTGTAGGAGAATGCAGGTATATCACTCATGTGGATCCCACCGCAGATCACCTGCCCGCCCTTGTCTACATCAGCCAGAGCTTTTGGAATAAGCGCCCCGACCGGCGCAAACAAGATCGCCGCATCAAGCCGTTCCGGAGGCGATTGCGTGGAATCACCCGCCCATGCGGCCCCTAATTCCCGCGCAAATGCTTGAATGGTAGTATCTCCCGTATTGGTGAAAGCAAATACCCGTTTATGCTGATGGACCGCTACCTGCGTAAGCAAATGCGCAGCCGCACCAAAGCCGTACAACCCGATCCTGGTGGCCCGGGGGGCGATCATACGGTAACACCGGTGTCCGATCAGGCCGGCGCATAATAAAGGCGCCCCTGCAGCATTGGCATAAAGCGCCGGCAAGGGGATGCAATAGGACTCCCACGCAAGAGTATATTCGGCAAAGCCGCCATCAATGCTGTAGCCCGTGAACAAAGCATGATCACAGAGGTTTTCCTTTCCGCCGAGACAATACTTACAAATACCACAGGTATAGCCCAGCCAGGGTATGCCTATATGATCGCCCACCTTTAAACTTGTAACACCTTCACCTGTTTGTTCGACCACTCCCACAATCTCATGTCCCGGCACCAGTGGTAGTTTAGGCTGCTTTAGATCGCCATCCGCAATATGCAGATCGGTTCGGCAAATGCCACAGGCAATAACCTTCACCAGCACCTGCTGCCTGCCCGGCACAGGCACCGGCAGCGTGCGTAACTCCAGTGGCTGGCCTTGCTTTTGCAATACCATGGCCTTCATATTTTTCGGTAGCGACATACAGCTAAAAGTTTATGTCCCGCACTCGACAGGGGGCCATATTGATCAATACACTTTAGCCAGGAAGCGGTAAAACTGCTTTCTTGTTTCAGCATGGCTTTGCTCTGTAGCTTTTAGCTCATCTTCCAACCCGCCTTCGGGAAGCCGCAGTGCCCCTATAGCAGGATCCTTTCCCAGTTCTTGTAGTTCATTCCTTTTCAGGTTCACTTTGTGTTCCAGTACATCGAGCTGCTCGCCTTGTAATATGAATTGATTCTGAAAATGCTCTACCTGGGCCAGGATATCCTTTCCCGTATTTTTGGAAACTACTTCTTCCAGCCTTTGCTGATAGATCTTCAACTCATCACGGCAAAAACTTATAACACTGGTTAGCTCATTTAACCGCTTGTGGATAGTAAGCACAGGCTCAAGGGGTGCTGTTGAATGGGTAGACATTATTGTAGGTTTTATAATACCGGCAAGCTACCCTGCTTTCAGGCAGGCACCTAAGACCTTTGTCAGCAAGCGTACTGATAATGATCATCTCCTGTTAAGACCGTTGAGCCCATGGCAATGATCATCTTCTCACTTGATCATGATCAGCATAAATGATAACCTTGTACAGTAATATTGCACCAGGTTGGATCCTTTAAACAAGCCCCCAACCTCTTTTTATGCACTATTTACTACACCTGTTGTGGATCGGATCACTCCTCACCACCGCCCGCCCGCCACACGATGCCGCCAGGCAGGTACCCATACTTTGTTATCATAACATTAAGGCTTCAATGGAAGGTCATCAGCCCGATTATACCATCGACCGTCAGCAGTTCGGGCAACACATCAAAATGCTGTCCGATAGCGGATATCACTCCATTACACCAGATGAACTCTATCAGCACCTAACCAAAGGCGCTCCCCTGCCTGCAAAACCCATCGTGATCACATTTGACGATAACCGGCAGGAACACTATACTGTAGCAGCCCCTATTCTCCGGGAGTATGGGTTCAGGGGCGTTTTCTTCATTATGACGGTAACGATTGGAAAACCCGGTTATATGAGCGCTGCACAGATCAGGGAATTATCCGATAACGGGCACACGATCGCAAACCATACCTGGGATCACCCGGATGTTAGAAGACTAATGCCTCAACAATGGGCTACACAGTTCGACCAGCCCCGGCAAACACTTGAAAAAATAACCGGCAAGCCTGTCCAATACTTTGCTTACCCCTTCGGGGCCTGGAATGAAGCAGCTATACAGCAGCTAAAAGAAGGAGGGGTGCTGGCAGCATTTCAACTGTACGGAAAGCAAAGCAGCAATGATCCGCTTTATACCATCAGGCGGCTTGAAGTAAGGGGCACCTGGACGCCGGCAAAACTCAGGGAGAGTATTGATCAGATCTTTGGCCGGTAGGCCGGGCCTGATTCACATTATAGTTTTTCCATGCATCCCTGCATCAGCAGCAGGTATTTCCATGTAAGCTTAAGGCAATCGTTCTTTTCTGTTTCATTGCCCGTATTATGCGCCCGGATACTATTCACCTTTGCCCGGATATTGGCCCGGTAACTTTTATAATAATTAAACAGCTTACGATCATCATCATCAAGCATAACCGGGAAAGTTTTGTTGTACCGGTCCAGGAACAGATCTGCCAGGTCATCTCTTCCGAAAACTTCCAGGTCCATGCATAGAAAAGCCACTTCATTCAGGACATCATCGCGCCGCAGCGCATCATTAAACTCAATGCAGTCAAAAGGCTGGGGCGCTGGCAATAAAAATATATTTCCTGTATGCAGGTCGCCATGGCCATCCCTGAAAAAGCCTGCAGCTTTCCGCCTGGTCAACAACTCTTTATGCAGCGCAATAAACTGATTGGCCTTTTCCAGGACACCGCTTATCAACTGATCCGGATGACCTTTTAAAGCAGTACTTAAAAATGGTATTTGCCCTTCCAGATCATTAAATTCTTTCTGGACATCCAGCATTTCCCCTGAAAGAACTTTAGTAGCTCCCTTATGGAAATGCGCAATTTTATCGGCAAGACTTATGATAGCTGCAGGTTCGACCGCATTGCGGATCAGCATCAGATCCATTTCACAATTCTTATTGTACCTGCGCATTTGAACCACGTGGTCAATTACAACCCCGTCTGTGCCTCCTATAAGATAACGGCCTGCACTTTCCCGTACAGGAAGTACATCCAGGTACATATCTACACTTAGCCGCCTGTTGAGCGCTAACTCTCTTTCACAATAAAATTTTCTTTTTTCGAATGTTGAAAAATCAACAAAGGAAAACTTAATGGGTCTTTTAATTTTATAAGCGAACCGGCCGCAAAGAATAACCCAGGAAATATGTGTTTCCACCAATTGAGGATGCTCTTCCTGTTCAGGGAAATACCCTTCAGCCAGTAATATGTCTATTTGCTCCTTCGTCATTTTTTCAGGTAATTAATTGCCGCATCCAATAGTTCCACTAAATTATCATTCGTTGACCGTAATAGCAGGTGAGGTTCCAGGAAGGGCTCCCATGCAGCGCGTATTTTTTTATATACTTCAAAATCCGCTTCACTGTCTTTCCTTGGCAGCCTTACTCTATCTTTAATAATTGCTTCTGTAGCTGTTATCTCAATAAATTTCACTAAAGCCACAGGGGTTAATGCTTTCTTGAACTGTTCCCTGAGGATGCTTTTGTAAAAGCTGGCGTCCAATACCACGTCCTTGTTTTGGTTTATCAGTGCAACAACCTGGGCAAGCATTTGATCGTAAACCGAACGCTTATCCTGCAGGGAATAATGCCCCGGAGGCATCATGGTCTTCCTCACCTGGTCGCTGTTAATATAAGCTGCATGCATCTTTTTTGCCAGGTGTGAAGCAAAGAAACTTTTCCCTGTACCCGGTAATCCGGTTACTATTACCACCATAGGCGCATTTTATCCTTTCATTGGGCAAAACAAAATAGTATTTTAAAATGAGGCATGTGAAACTCAAACTTTTCATTATACGTTTAGTCGATTGCCGCTTTTCAGGATCAGCAATGGCAATTTTATCAGGCGGCTAACAGATCGGGTATGAATTGTTCCAAAAAGTTGTTCAAAAACATTATGCTGTTGAGCTATCATGACGAGCATATCTGTCGGATGACTTTGAACAAATTGCAGAATTCCCTGGTCTACACTATTGCACTCAATCTTGTCATATAAATAGGAAACTTTTGATAGATCGACTCCCATCTGGAGTTTACCAGGCATTTCAGCAGGATCTAAGTTGGCCCCTTTTCTTTCAACATGCAGTACCCGCAAGGAGGCATCAAATAGGCTAATGATACGGAATAAAGGGTCTAAACAGGGCCCAGCAGTAATTTCATTAAAATTGACCGCTAAAACAATATTTTTTATTGGCGAAAATGTCACTCCGTCAGGCACCAATAATACAGGAATATTTGTATTGCGTATCACTTTTAGGGACGTGCTGCCAGCAAGCTGACTCTTTAAAACGCTCTTCACACCCATTACAATAAGATCTGCCGCCATGGCTTTAGAAATATTGTCTATTGCTTCTCCTTTTTTTTCCCTTTTTACCGCTCCGCTTACTTTTAATGAATATCGCTCTTCCAAAAACTGAATTTCATTATCCATTTGTACTTCATATTTGCTTTGCAACCCACTTGCCGTAATTGCCCAGGGTTCAGGACCTACAGTTACAGGCATAAGGTCCTTATAAACATGCAGGAGGTGAAGTTGACCACCACTCGCTTTCGCCAATAATGCTGCATATTCACCGGCATTTCGGGATTCCCGGGAAAAATCGACCGGAGCCAGGATCTTTTTCATAAAAATTCTTTAATGCCTAAGTTGGCATAATTAATATTATTTCACAATGATCATTGTCATCATTGGATGTGATGATCGTCATTAATGCCGGATACTACAACCAGTAGATTTGTAACTATGGCCGCCGACAATAAAAATGATAAAAGACATAAAAAGCCCGCTCCACGGACCGGTTTTCGTTCAATGTGGTTGTTATTGTTATTTTCCGGCATATTGCTGGCCCCGTTGTTCTTTGATGCTGTCAGGACTACCAGGGAGATCAGTTGGCAAGCATTTGAAAGGGATATCCTGGCCAGGAATGCTGTTGAAAGAATAGTGGTGGTCAACGGTGAATACGCTCAGATCTACATCAGGAAAGAATTTAGCAAGGATACCCTGTTTAAGGAGGTTTTAAAACCAGCATTGGGTAAAGAGCCTGCCCCGGGTCCGCATTACCTGATCAGTATCGGCTCTATAGAAACGTTTGAACGGAAACTGGAGGAAGCGCAAAAGAAATATCCCAATAAAGAAGATATCCCGGTCACTTACGTAAAAAAAACAAACTGGTTCTGGAATATTCTTACATGGGTATTGCCAGTGATCTTACTATTTGCTTTAGGACAATTCATCTTCAGAAAAGCGACAGCCGGCGGTTTAGGAAGTACCTCCGCCTTCAACTTTGGCAAATCAACAGCCACACTATTGGATAAAGAAAATAAAAGTACAGTCACATTTGAAGATGTTGCTGGTCTGGATGAAGCAGAAATGGAAGTGCGTGAGATCGTGGATTTCCTGAAGAGCCCACAGGAATTTACCCGGCTGGGGGCTAAAATACCGAAAGGCGTTATATTGGTAGGGCCGCCCGGAACAGGCAAAACACTGCTGGCAAGGGCAGTGGCGGGCGAAGCCCAGGTGCCTTTTTTTACTATTTCCGGTTCAGAATTTGTTGAAATGTTTGTTGGCATTGGCGCTTCCCGCGTTCGCGACTTGTTCAAAAGGGCTAAGGAAAAAGCTCCGTGCATTGTATTTATAGATGAGATCGATGCAATAGGTAGATCAAGAAGCAGGAATGCTTTTTTCAACGGCGCCAGTGATGAAAGAGAAAGTACACTGAACCAACTATTGACCGAGATGGACGGATTTGGTACCAACACAGGCGTCATTGTGCTGGCTGCTACCAACCGTGCAGACATGTTGGACGCTGCCTTACTGCGACCAGGCCGGTTCGACAGGCATATCTATCTTGAACTCCCCAACCTGAAAGAAAGGGAGGCCATTTTCAATGTACATCTACGGCCGCTTATATTGGAAACTTCTATTGATGTACATTTCCTGGCAGCTCAGACCCCGGGTTTTTCCGGAGCAGACATTGCCAATATCTGTAACGAGGCCGCACTGATCGCTGCCCGCAGGAAAAGAGACAAAGTAGGCCGGCAGGATTTTTTGGATGCCATAGATCGTATTGTAGCGGGATTGGAAAAGAAAAGTAAGATCATTTCTCCGGAAGAAAAGAAAACGATTGCTTACCACGAAGCCGGTCATGCAGTAATTAGTTGGTTGTTAAAAACCGTTGATCCATTGGTAAAAGTGTCCATTATTCCCCGGGGCAAGTCGTTGGGCGCCGCCTGGTATCTACCCGAAGAAAAACAGTTAAGGACGAGTACCGCATTTTCGGAGCATCTATGTGCTACCCTGGGTGGCCGTGCCGCAGAAGAAGTTATATTTGGTGAAGTTTCATCCGGTGCGCTGGATGACCTGGAAAAAGTAACGAAAGAAGCATACATGATGGTAGCCTGGTACGGGTTCAATGAGAAGATCGGCAACGTTAGCTTTTATGATTCTTCCGGGCAGCGGGATACTGGTTTTCAAAAGCCTTATAGCGAGGAAACGGGGAAGTTGATCGATGAAGAGGTACGCAAACTGGTGAACGATGCTTACGAGCTATCAAAAGAAATACTTACGCAGCATAAGAGATCGCTTATCAGTGTAGCTGAACTGTTATTACAGAAAGAAGTGATCTTTAAGGAAGACCTGGAAACAATATTAGGCAGGCGCCCTGGTGAAAAAGATACCGGCCCCGTCAAAGATCCTTCCTTACCATTGCAAGAGGCATAGTCTTAAGTCAGAAAGTTACGTTCACCAATAAGATGAAGCCACCCGCCCGGCCGGCAGGGGCAACACTATTGCCTTATGGACCATGGTAGGCTTTCTATTGAAAGCGTTCCGGACAGGAAAATAAGACCCGTCACTTTTTGGTTCTTAAACTCATTGTTTCCTCGTGAAAGTGCAGCGCCATCAGGGGAATGTGGCTGTGCAACACGAATTGGGTGGTATGGCTTTTATAAATGAGCGTATCCCAAAAGCCATGACGCCTTGGCAATACCACCAGAAGGTCCATATGGTTCTTTTCAGCAAAATGGAGGATCGCCTCTTCGGTATCTCCTTTAACAAAATTAAATTTGTGCTGCACATCTTTTAGCTTTTCTCCCAGCCAGCCGGATGCGGATACTAGTCGGGGATTATAGGCCTGTTCATTATGCGTATTGATCACATGGACAGTTGCCTTAAGATCAGTAACCAGCCGGATGACATCATCGAGCGGAACAGTCTTCTCCGGATCTGCCAGGTCGCAGGCCATCCCGATCTTCTGTATCCCATTGAACTTTGCTTCCAGCGGCACTGTAATTACAGGCCATTCCAGATGCTTCATAGCATTAATGGCATGCGTGCCAAAAAATACACGCGCTGCTGCTGTAGACCCTTTGCAGCCCATGATCACAGCATAAGGCTGCAGACGATCGCACACAGTCGTCAGTTCCTGCATAAAACTCCCCATTCTTACCTCAGTGCTTACTGTTACCTGGCCGCCGTCATTTTGTTCCAGTTGTTCTTTTATCCCGTCCATCAGGTCTTCTGTTTGCTGCTTCCAGTCAGGCATGCTTACCGGGATATCTATCATGCCATAATTAACGGGCATTTGATATACATGCAGCAGGTGCACACTTGCCTGGAGGATGTGGGCCATTTTCATAGCATATTGGGTGGCATTCCCTGCCGTCGCCGAAAAATCCGTAGCTACGATCAGCGTTTTCATACACTTATTATTTAGTTCCGTTTGTGATTGGTTTACCCGACAAAGCTAAGCGGGAATTACCTGGATCTGGCTGATGGCAGGCCTCCCGGCCCCTGACAAAACTCATGTTGCAGTATGAGACTGATCCTGCACGATCTTCCCGTCTTCCATGCCAATGATCCGGTGGGTTCCTTGTGCAAATCCGGGATCGTGGGTTACGATCAGCAGCGTCTGCTGATGCTCTTCCGCCAGCTTTTTAAAGATATCAAACACGATCTCACTGTTCCGCTTGTCGAGATTGCCCGTAGGTTCATCGCCCATGATGATGTGCGGATCATTGATCAGCGCCCGGGCAATGGCCACCCGTTGCTTTTCGCCGCCTGATAACTGGTTGGCCTTCTTAAGCGCCAGTTTTTCTATATCCAGCATCCTGAGTCTTTCCATAGCCCGGTGTTCTACTTCCCCCTCCTTATACTTGTTCAGTTTCAGACCGGGCAACATCACATTTTTCAATACGGAAAATTCATGCAACAGGTAGTGGAACTGGAATACAAAACCGATCTTTTCGTTCCTGATATGCGCGAGCGTAGCTTCTGTTTGCCCCTTCATCGATTGTCCGTCAATAAAAAGCTCCCCTTCATAATCGGTATCCATGGTGGAGAGGATGTACAAAAGGGTGGATTTGCCACAGCCCGACTTGCCCGTTACCGCCACGAACTCGCCTTTGGATACTTCAAAACTGATATCAGCCAATACCTGCATGCTCATCGCATTGACGAAGGATTTATTGATATGTCTTGCTTCCAGGATCGTTTCCATCATTGATTACCTCCCTTATTTCCCTCTGATAATAATTACCGGATCGATCTTGCTGGCCTTCCGCGCAGGCAACCAACCGGCCAGGTAAGTGGTGAGCAATGAAAAAGCGCCGGCGATCAGGTAGAGTAGTACATCATAGCTCACAGGGTATGTAGTAATGGTAGGCAGCGAGGTGGTATTGAAAGGCACCTGGTCAATAGCCAGCGACAATAGAAAACCCAGCAACAAACCCACCAGCCCACCCGACACCCCGATACTGACCGCTATGAACAGAAATATCCTTTGTACATCACGGCCGGCAAAGCCCGTCGCTTTGAGGATAGCAATGGTATCCATCTTTTCATATATCATCATGTTGAGGATATTGTAAATACCAAAACCGGCCACGATCAATAATGTAACGCCTACCGCATAGGAGATCAGTGAACGGATAAAGCTGCCCGTATCGAACTCTGCATTGGCTGTTTGAATGTCGATGGCATCAGTATTAAAGGTCTGTTCAAATTCTTTGGCCATGGCCGGCGCCTCCCTGATATCTTTTACGGTGATCTGCAAATCGGTAATGTAATCCGCCGTTTTGCCAATGAGCTTTTGCACCGTCGATAAGGCCGCATAACTCTGTGCTTTGTCAAACTCCTGTAACCCTGATTGGAACAGGCCTACTACCTTCAGCGGAAACTGTTCACCACCCACCGTAGTTACCTGCACCACATCGCCCGGCTCCACCAACAATATTTCAGCAAGCGCTTTGCCCAGGATAATGCTGTTGGGCACCAGGTCAAGGTCATCTGCAACACCCGCCACAATGTATTCGTTGAAATGGAACAAACGGCTTTCCTCTTGCACTTCTATGCCCTGAATTGCAGCGGTAATATCCACATTCCCTTCATTAAAGAAAGCCCGGGTTGTGATTTTGGGTGCTATACCCACAACGCGGTGATCGGTAAGCAAGGCAGCTTTGATGGCCGCGCTGTTGTACAATTGCTCCCGGCTGCCCGTGGCCTTCACCGAATGGATGATATTCCAGGAATGCTGGTATTCAGGCGACAGGTTTACCGCCTGGCGGGGATTGGGTTTTATTTCATTGTACAGGCGCACATGCGGCGTTCTGTTCATCACCAATCCATCCAGCATTTCATTGAGGCCACTCATAAATCCCAGGAGCGAAATGAACATCGTGATGCTGAAAGTAACGCCAATGGCCGCTACCAGCGTTTGCCGCCAACGGGCTATCAATAAGGAAACCGCTATGCTGATGAGCAATTTATAATTCATAGGGCAGGCTTTAGGATCACATCATTGGCCGTTATACCATCCAATATCTCTACCTTACGATAATCCTTCATACCCGTACTTACTTTGCGCTTCTCTTTATTCAATAACATCACATATCCACCTTGTAGCAGGAAAGGGGCAGGAATCGTAAGGCTGTTTCGTTTTTCCTGGATGATAATATTGGATTCGCAGGTGAGGTTGGGATACAACACAGGAGGCGCTTTAACGAACGCTGCTTCCACCTTGAATGTTTTGGTGCGCTGGTCCATAAAGGGATCGATGGTCAATACCCGTGCTTCAAATACCTGACCCCTATAGCTGTCCATGGTGATCAGCACTTTCAAGCCCTGTTTCACCCTGGCAATATCAAATTCATCTACCTGCAGTTCCAGCAGGAACAATGCCGCATCGCCTATTACAGCTACCGGCGTTTGCGGGGTTACCATCTCCCCTTTCTCCCGGAGGAGGGCATACACCTTTCCATTTACTTCACTTTTCACAATATAGTCACGGGTGTCTGCTTTGGCTATCTGCCAGTTATTGGCAGACTGCTGTTCCTGGAACCTGATCTGCCGCTGTAAGGAGGTATAGCGGAGTTGGGCGGCCCGGAGATTATTATGGGAGTTGTTATAAGCCAGTTCCCGTTGTTCCAGGGTATTGCGGCTGCCGATCTGCTGCGCCCAAAGGTTTCTTTGTCTTTCCAGCAACAGCGAATCGTTTTGGCATTGGAAGGCAGCTTGTTCAATAGCTATCTGTAATTCCTGCAATCTTTCGGTATTGGCCGACCTGGCGGCATACTGTGCTGCCACCCGTGCATTCTCAGCCTGAAGGCGGGCGGTAGTATCTTCCAATTGAAAGATCGCTGTTCCTTTTGTTATAAGATCTCCTTCTTTTACCAACTGGGCCGTTATAATGCCGCTTACATTGGCAAATACCTGGTATTGCTGATCACTTTTAATAAAACCGGAAGCATAGACCGATTCAGTGATATTTTCACGGACAGGCTTTATACTTTCGTGCTTCTGACTACAGGAAACAATGAATGTACACGCAATGCTGTACAGGATAACCAGTCTCATCATCTGAAAGGTAATTGAACTTTAAAACTACATCAGGAAAACAAGGAGGTAGATGACACAGATCAGGTATCCGCCTGATCCTTTGCTCGCAACGCCAGTAAAAAGGCCTCCCCGATAGATCATCATTGATCAGTCCCGGGACTCCACTTACTGATTGACCAACACCTGCTTTTTAACGATGTCCTTTACGATCAACCTCCCATATTCATGCGCCAGGCCTTCCATTGATGCAGGGTCAAAGGATTCCGTCTGCACAGAATACAACAACTCCTTGCTTGTTAGGTCATAAAGATTACTCTCCCAGAAATACCGGGTGCTGGTAGTGTAATAGCCCGGTGAATAAATACGTCCGTACATAGTGTTGTAATAGCCCCAGAAACTTCGCTGGTAAATGAAGTAAGGAGAATAAAATATTTCGCCGGGAACATAGCGCCTTTCCTTTTCCTTATCTAATAATACAATGGTGATCACAGCATCAATGCCACTATTTTTCAGTTTAGCTAGTACTGTTGCTTCATCCCTGGTAGAAAGGGCCTGAGGCCCATATTCCTGCAAGGATGAAACTGCCTGATATCCAATCGCTTTAAGATCGCCTACCAGGTGCGCTTCCATTCTTGCACGCATAACCGTGTTATCATCGCCATTAAGCCCCACCACCAGTATCTTATTGTATTTACCCGTGGCAACAGCATCCGACTTCCAGCTATTTACGATCTTCGAGCTGGAACATCCTGCTAACAGGAAGATTAATAATATAGCCACTAAAACTTTCATATACTTGACTTTATGACTGTAAATGTACTTGGGTACAGCAGCCCGTCATATGACCGGCGTCAGCACGGCTCTCCACAACACTCAAAGGTTTGCTGTCCCTTTGTTCCATCTTTTTAGATAGGGCAAACTACTCACTGCAGATTCTATTATGTCTTCCGGTATTTTGTTCTCTTCCATTTTTTCTATTACGATCGACCGCATTTCATCGAGCGTCATCCCTGGATTGACAAACGCTCCATCCTGGTAGCAGTATTTACAATACTCACTGCTTTTTGAACCATCTTTTTGGGTGCCTTGCAATGCAGGATCTTCAATGGGCATGCTGCAACTCTGGCACAATTTTCTGTTGTTCATAATTTTAATATTTACTTTGATAGCCGCGGAACTCTATGGGTTAAGTTTTGCAAATACAAGCCCGGCTACGAATGCCTGTATCAGGCCATATAAGAGCCACATGAAAACCATGGACAGCGAAACATCGATGGCGCTGAACGTTAACCACAATACCGGGATTAAAGCCACTATACTGTAAACAAGGGCAACTTCTATAGCCCGCAGCATAAGCGGCCCTTTAAAAAGGGCCTTATAACGCTCCCAAAACCACTTAAGCCCGATGCTTAAGATAAAGGGATGCAGATAATAAAGCCAATCCAACTTACCGGCGCTCCTGAACACCGAACTCAGGTATTCCTGTGTAACTGCCGGAAAGAGGTAAGCGGATGCATAAAACAAAGCCACACTCAGGAGCAGTAGGGTGAAACCTGAAACCATAACAGAAAGAATAACTTTTTTCATCCGGATCTTTTTAGTTCATTATAATGACGCAAGTACGATCCATCGACAGCCTTACCAGCCTGCTTTATTTTAAATGGCCCTTAAGATCAACTGGAATCGTATATTGATCTGTTGTTCCACTTTTATCAGGCCAGCCAGTTTTTGTGGTGGCACCAATCCGAAATCGGAAAAGAGCACCTGTTGACTACCATAAAGATGTAAAATGCCGCCGTTACCGGCTTTCACAGTGTAATCCACCTCTATTTTCCTGGTAATATGGGCCAATTGTACCGCTACCCACCCCTTTATTTTTTGATTACCATCACCGGCAGTAAAGTTCCCGAGAGACAACAGGTCTATTTTCAATAATGGATATTCTGTCGCCTTCAGTGTTTTCCTGAGATCACTGGTAAGGTACCGCTGGTGGCAATCAAAACCATTGACATTGATCGTGAGCCCTCCTTTGGTAGTAAAAATTTGCTGATCGTCTTTATAAAAAAAGAGGGTATCAGCACGCAGGTATTCAGTAACATCACATTGGAAACTACTCACATTTGACCGGCCTTCAATGGAGAGATTACTGCTTTTTTCAATGATCCATTTCTCAACACTGACCTTGGGAGCGTTTAAAAACAAGGAGGTAATGAAGAATAAGAGCAATAATTTCATGACAGTAAACTTTTGATTGATCGGCCCCTGTCCTACTGCCGGTTGCCGGCAATACCGGCAACCGGGGTATACAAGACTATTTATTGATCAAAATCCAACCACCGCTTCAATGACATAACCATTGAACTTACCGCCGCTACGATAGTCTGAAGATGGGAATGATCTGTATTTTTGGATAACATATTCACCTTTCAGCAGAATATTCCTGGTCACAAACCAACCAGCAGCACCGGCAACGCGATCCACCTTGACATCATTGGCAATACCCGCCAACTGACCTTTTACCAGGTTGTACCGCAGGCCTGCAAAAAGGTTTTCCCTGCTGCCAAACCTGTAGACAATGTCACCGGCATACTGGTTCATACGCCTGTTGCTGGTTTCTGTTTTTGACCTTCCTTTGGCGGTTTCATAGGTGCCGAATAATTCAAGGCCGGCCATTTTCAGGAATCCATTCAGCATAATGGCATCTACTTTTTTGGTAAAGCCGGGATTTAAGCGGCCTGAGAAGGCAATGTCTGTAGATTTAGGAAGAGAAACTCCGGCAGGCGCTTTTTCCATTACATTCTGGTAGTTGGAACCGCTACGATCGCCACCAAATAAGGTGAGGCCACTAGCTGCTGAACTACTATTGTGGTAAAAGCTACCGGAAAAACGCACCCGGATGTTATCACTTATATTTTTGTCTATCCCTCCTTTAAAGTAGATAGAAGGTTGCCTTTTTACATTGTCGTCCACCTCTGTTTTGGCAACAGAATCAACATTCCCTTTGATCATCCCATTGGTAACACCCACCATACCAAAAAGTCCATCTTTTTGCAGGTACACTTCTCCACCGATCTCTGTGGCATAGCCATCCATAATATAGCTTTCCATAAAAGGGTTATACAATGTCTGACCACCATCTGACCTGCGGAAGTGTGCATCGCCGTAGTTGATTTCCATGTGACCAACTTTGATGGTGGTTATTTTCATCAGGTCCTGCCAGAATTTGGCTTTGAAAGGCAGTTTATCAAACTGAATGTAGCCACCTTTCACCCAGGCCTCATTGTGGTGACGGGTTGAAAGATAGGTGGTAACGTTTAAGCGGATACCGTCGGCCAGCTGTACGTCCACAAAAAGATTGGCCTGAGCCGTCATAAAGCCTGAAGCGAGTGGGTATAGTTTATTGTAGGAATCGTTCCCTAAAGCCCCTTTATTCTTTTGTTTAAGGTTCTGAAACTGTTGCGTAAAACCTGCACCGATGCGCACTTTCATGCCGGTGTACTGTAAGGAATCATCTGCTTTAGTTGTTTCAAATACATTGATACCCGTTTGACCATAGGGACGCCAGTAGGCAGGGCTTCCATAGGACATCTTATTATCCTGGGCCAATATCGCTGAAGGTAATGCCAGTAAGAAGGCAAGGGCTATAACGCCTGAACGGCTTAACATGAAATGTCTCATAGTAGTTTGTTTTTTATAATGAGGAAAGGCTGTTGGTAGATCTTAAAATGAGGTTGAATTTGACCACTATACTATTGCCCGTCCTAATGGTGCCAAACATAGCTTTGGGTGGTTCTACATTAAAATCCGTCATATTTAGTTTGTATGATCCGGTATAAGTAATGCTTTTATCCGCATTGACAACGCCGGTGGCTGTAAGTGTTACATCTTTGGTCACACCGGCAATAGTGAGCTTACCACTTGTAGTAAGTGTATGACCGGAATTGCCGGATGGCTTTACAGTGGTCGGGCCGGCAATAAAGCTGATAGAAGCGAATTTGCTGGTATTAAGGGCTTTGTAAGTATTTTTGTCCATGCCGCTGTGCTCGCTCTTCAGGCTTTCTGCGGGCACTGTAAAACTTAAAGCGGAAAGGCCGGTAATGATTCCCGTATTGCTTACATTAAATACACCTGAACAGATACCCTTTTCTGATTTCATGTCCCAGTCGTGTATATTCGAAGTCCCTTCGATAGTAATTTTTACACCACCAGCAGATTGATATCTTGATTGAGCATTGCTGTTACCTGCAGCAAGTAAACTGCATAGTATAATAGCAACAGCGATCGCTGTCCTATTTACAGAAAAGACTTTCATTGTAGTTGGTTTTTATTGATGAATAATTCTTGAACAAAACTATTCTCTGCGAAGTGCCTATCTTATGACTCAGGTTTGGAAGAAGCTGATATAAGTCAGCCAGGCATGTGATCTTAAATAAGGATGTTTCTTTTCCTGCTGTTCCGGCAACATCAGCAGCGGTATCCGGCTGTTAAAGATCATGGAACGGGTATTGCTTTTGAAAAAGCACCATTCCGTAAGGGTATGCTTGTGGGGTATCAATGTCATCATACAGATACGGCTCCCTTCTATGAAGTATTGAGTGCTTCCGTAATATGCCTGCTTTTTGGATATTCGTAGTGTGTATCCGGCACCTTTGTTAAGCAACTGAATTTGGGCTGAGGGTGCAGTAATTCAAAAACCTCTTCAAAGCGGCTGGACAAGACCCGTATAATATAAAAGGGTATTGCGGGATGCCGGAGAAAAATCCGAGGCTACCAATATGGTTTTCATGAAGCTTATTTACACAAACCTATTGGGTAGCCTGTCGCTTTCTCCTGACTGGTGTCATGAGATGGTGTGACTCTCGTCAAACTGATGTGTTGTTAAACCGGATTGCAAGATTAAAATATTTTAAGCGGGGGTGAAAAATTGGCTTCGTATTTACTTTTTCTCAGAGATCTTCACTTACCATAGCGATAAAATACTAAATACATTAGCATACACTACCCGAATATTTCAGTATTTCTCTAAAATGCTCCCTATTAGTTGATCAAAACTATCCGGTGGCACAGTTTTGTTATCTACCATGGAGAATCAAAAACTGTATTTATGAATCAGCCAGATGAAAAAAAGAAATACCTGAAAAAAGACCTTGAACAAGATCCTGAAAATGAAGATGCTGCACTAGCACCCGATCCTGAAACATTGCACAAGACCGATCCCCAGGATAATATGAAAGGTCCTATTTCTTCGCTTATGAATAAGATCAGTGAAACCGCGGAAAAGAATGATAAGGAAGAGCCGGAAGATGAAAAGTAAAACTCTTTATCATAATAAATAGCCGCCTCAATTAATTGGGGTGGCTTTAATGTTGCTTAGTTGAAGGTTTGCCGGAATTCCAGCGGCGAGGTATTTGTTTTCTTTTTGAAGAGTTTGTTGAAAGACTGCGGATATTCAAATCCCAACAGGTAGGCAATTTCCGCTACGGTCATATCGGTTATGCTAAGGTATTCCTTTGCTTTTTCAATCAGTTTTTCCTGTATGTGCTGCTGGGTGGTTTGGCCGGTGACGGAACGCAACATATCACCCAAATAATGAGTCGATACATTTAGTTTGCCCGCCAGGTATTCAACGGTGGGGGCACCCTTTTTCAAGGCTTCTTCCTTTTCAAAATATTCATTCAATAGTTGCTCCAAGCTCGCCAGCAGATCGTGGTTGACTGCTTTGCGGGTAATGAACTGCCTTTCGTAAAACCGTTTGCTGTAGGTCAACAACAGATCGATCTGTGCCAGGATAACATCCTGGGTATGCTTGTCTATATGCTGGTACTCCTCATCAATTTTTTGCATGATATCGACAATATTCTTTTCCTCCTTTTCGGAAAGATGCAAGGCTTCGTTCACGGCATAGGAAAAGAACCCATAGTTTTTGATGGAGGTAGCCAGCGGATGTTTGTAGAGAAAACCGGGATGAATCAATAGCGCATAGCCCGTACCAATAGCCGGAGCAGATCGCTCCAGCTCCGAAATGTCGATAGATTGTACCTGTTTGGGAGCAATAAAGGTCATCATGCCTTTATCGAAGTCGTAATATTGCTGGCCATATTTCACTTTGCTCAATACCTGTTTTTTTAACGATACACAGTAGAAGTTCAGCGCGAAGTGATCCAATACCTCCTTCCCCGGCAAACGCATGTCCTCCACCTTTACTACGCTGATCAACGGATGCAAGGGATCTGGCAAGGACACCAGGTGGTGATATTCGGATATGGAATTGACGATGTGCATATAACCTGTTTTTACAATTCAGCAACGGGCAAGGGCCGGAAAGCCAGTTGCCCGTTGCTGCAAAATTAACCCATTACCTGCTTGCCAAGCTCAATTCTGAATGCTTCGCTGCCTATTTCCAGGCGCCGGGCATATAAGGCATTGGCATCTGCACCGGCCACATAGCGTACCTGGTCTTTACCATCGGTCGCCGCTTCGTATACGACAGCGGCAATCTGTTCAGGCGTAGAGGCATTTTGCATCATTCCATCCACATTGGAAAATATTTTTTTCTCCATCTCTTCGTAGGCGGGGTGTGAGTTGTTGACGAGTGAGCGGCCGAAAAAATCGGTAGCTATGCCACCTGGCGCCACCGTTTTGATGCCAATGTTATGGATACTCAATTCGAAGGACATGCTTTCGGACCAGCCTTCAATGGCAAACTTGGCGGCATGGTAAACAGAACCCAATGGAAATGTTAAAAATCCACCCATCGAAGTGGTACTGATGAACAGTCCGCTTTTCTTTTCCCTGAAATGGGGAATAAATGCCTGGGTAACGCGCAATACGCCCAGCAGGTTGGTGTTGATCTGTTGGGTGATCTGTTCATCACTGAGGGATTCCAGCACACCCATCAAACCGTACCCTGCATTGTTGAACACAACATCAACGGAATACAGGGAAATGGCTTTGGCTACGGTGGTCTTAATTTGCTCCGGATTGGTAACATCCAGGGGTAATAGGGTTACATTTTCAAAATTTGTAAGTGTTGTTTCCTTTTGGGGATTGCGCATGGTCGCTATAACATTCCAACCTTTGGCCTGAAACAACAGGGCAGTAGCTTTACCCAGTCCGGTCGATGCGCCAGTAATAAATATTGTCTTTTTCATAATGCTGATTTTTTCTTTTTTCAAGACAAAGATCAGCCGATGGCGGCAGCCGGGTGTGTCCAAACCGGACGCTGTTGTATCCAAATATTCTCTGCTCACCACCTGCCGTTCACCAAAACTGTCGTCGAAGGTTGGGATCGTTTTTTATATTTGCCAACAGGCTGGTATAAACCAGGCCAAAAACAAATTATAACCTTGCTATATTTGAGCGCTATCAATTAAAGACATATTAAAAGAAGTAAAACCTAGTAAATGAAAATTACCTGCCCGTATCGTTTAACCCTTAGTACGGCATTGCTTGTTTGCGCTGTAAACGCTACTAATGCACAAAGTACTCAGGGACCGCCTGTGGAGACAAAAGCTCCTAACAGCGCCTATAAACCGGCATTTGCCGGCCAAACCCGTATCGGAAGTGTCAAGACAACCACCCCGTACAAGACAGACAAACTCGCCGAAAAACTGAGCAGCCCCTGGGCGATCGTTCCGATGCCCGACGGAAGACTGCTGATCACGCTCAAAGGTGGCAGCATGGAGATCAGGAATGCAGATGGCAGCCTTGCCAAAGCGATCACCGGATTACCGGCTGTAGAGGCCCGCGGACAGGGTGGATTGCTGGATGTAGCCCTGGACCCTGAATTTGGTAAGAATAAGACCATCTATTGGTCCTTTTCTGAAAAATATGATGTAGGCAACCTGACGGCCGTTGCCAAGGGAACACTGGACGAATCAAAGGGTACGGTTGAAAACCCTACTGTTATTTTCAGGGCAACTCCAGCGCTGAAAAGCAGTCTGCATTTTGGCAGCCGCCTCGCTTTTGGAAAGGACGGCTACCTGTATGTTTCAACCGGCGAACGGTCGAACCTGGATGGCAGGGTGCTGGCACCAGAACTCCATGCAGGCCAGGGCAAGATCTTCCGTATTACCAAAGAGGGTAAAGCTGCCCCGGGCAATCCTTTTGAGAAGAAACAAGGCGCTATGCCGGAGATCTATGCCTATGGTTTCCGTAACCCACAGGGCCTGGTCTTCGATCCTTACACGAATGAACTGTGGGAAACAGAATTCGGTCCCCGTGGCGGCGATGAACTTAACCTGATCAAACCCGGTAAAAACTATGGCTGGCCCGAGATCACCTACGGCATTGAATACAGCGGAGAAGCAGTGGGCAAAGGTATCCAGCAAAAAGAAGGACTGGAACAGCCCGTCTATTACTGGGACCCTGTGATCTCGCCAAGCGGCATCTGTTTCTACCAGGGCGACGCGATACCTGAATGGAAAGGGAACCTTTTTATATCGGGCCTCAGCAGCACGCAGCTCACCCGGCTGGTCATCAAAGACAATAAAGTGGTGGCAGAAGAAAGATTGCTGGAAGATAAGAAAGAGCGCATCCGCGATGTAGCCTGTTTCAATCAAATGCTTTATGTCGTGACGGATTCGGGTACGCTGTACCGCATCAGCCGCCAATAAAGAATAAATTCTTTAAAAGAAAAAAGCCTCCCCGTTTTACAGCAGGGAGGCTTTTTCCATTATAAACACTCTTTAGAGAAAGGCTTCGACAGGCTCAGCCTGACATCAGTTCATTACTCCTGAATGCGGCGGAAATCAACATTCCAGATGCTGATGCCCTGGGTGCTGAAGTGCCCGGCAGAAGCATTGCAACCCGCTTTGATCACTACATAAATGGTGCCGCTGGCTCCAAATGTCAGGTCAAAGGTTTTAGTTCCATTAAATGGTGTCCAAGTACCCCAATTGATAAAGCCTATTTTCTTATTATCAGTATAGTCTTTACCGTCTGCAGGCACGGCCTGACCACAATATACTTCTACCCAAGTATCCTGCGTTGCTCCGTAAGAAACATTGGTGGTGAAGCGGTATGTTTTATTGGCTACCACCTGTACTGCCTGGTAGGTACCGCCATTTACCTGAGATGTGACTGGCTTTGTAGCGGTAGTAGCTGTATAAGCATTGTTGGCAAGGGTCCACACAATCTTATTGGCTGTAGCATCGTACCTGCCCCAGAATTGATCGTCGCCGGCATTAAACTTTCCACCCTTGATCAGGTTATCGTATGCCGGATCATTCTTTGTTGTTGTTACATTAACAGGAGTGGCGCTATACAATTTGCCTCTTTTATCCAAAGCCTGCATTTTAATAGCATAGGTTCCGGCCAGGGGATAAAATACGGTATCTGTTGTTTTGCCCATAACGGCCCCGCCGCCTTTGCCTACATCCCATCTTGTGCCCACCACTGCACCCTGTGTAGTGTTGGTGATCACAAATTTTGTATCATTCCCCGCCAATGGCGTTACCGTAAAGGTGGCCACCAGACTATCAACAGGAGCATACTCTTCATAGTCGGTATTGGCATCTTTTTTACACCCAAAGAGTGCCGTAGCAGCCAGCGCCAGCGGGCAGATGACTGTTAATACATTGAGTTTTATTGACAACTTCATGATCATGATTTTAGTAGTGTCTATGATAATTTTTGTTATCCATTTAATTACCCCAACCAGCATTCTGCTCCCAACCGGTTTTGGTGATCTCAGCCTGCGGAATAGGATACCAGTTCATTTTGGATTGATCATACACCCTGTCTTCCAGTTTAGTGGGAGTATACACAAAGTTGGAACCATTGAGGGTGATTGAAATGCTCCTTACAGGAGTAGCGAGCACAGCTCCTTTTTTCCATCTGCGCAGATCCCACCAACGATGTCCTTCAAAACCCAATTCAACCCTGCGTTCATGAACCAAAGCATCGGCCGACAGGTCAGTAAGCGCAGGCATAGTGCTACGGGTTCTTACCCTGTTAACCGCCTGCAACGCAGTCATGCCATATCCTAAAGGATCGCCGGCAGTGCCGTAAGCGTTGTACATCGCTTCTGCATAGTTCAATAACACTTCAGCATATCTTATGTACAGCCACTGGTGTGTAGTGGTGGTATTATTGAGCAGGTCAACAGTGGCGTTAAGATGCTTTGATAAATAATACCCGGTCTTCGTAGCATTCAATTTAGGCTGACCGCTATTTCCACCATAGTAAGTCTGGATGGTAGTTGATTTATAGGTAGCGCCATTGAATACTACTGAAGTGGCCAAACGCGGGTCCCTGTTGGCATATGGATTAGCCGAATGGGCCGGGTTGGTCCAGTCAAAAGGAAGGGATGTGGCGCCAGCCTTCACCTCAAATTCGTCTACAAAGTTCTGACTTGGGGTAACGCTGTTGCCGTTGCTTCCTTCAAATACAATGGGAAAATTGTTCCTTTCAAGACCATTCTGATTACCATATCGTTTAAAGAAAATGGCTTCGGAAGAAGCAACGTTGGTTGCACCAAATACATTGGCATAGGAAGCATCCAGGTTGAACAGGTTCATCGCAATTACTTCCCGGGCAGCAGCCGCCGCATCAGCCCAGGTAAAGGTGGAACCCGCATCTTTGTATAAAGGACTGGCAGCATATAACAATACCCTTGCTTTCAGTGCTTTAATAGCCCCAAAGGTTGCTCTTCCGGATTCGTACCAGCTGGTTGCTGCGCTTGTGCGAACGCTATCCGGAATAATCACCGCCGCTTTATCACACAAAGAAGCGATGTACTTGAAACATTCATCTACCGAGTTCCTTTTCAAACCCTGCCAGGTAGAAGGCTGGTTATAATCCAGGGCCTGGTCGATAATGGGTACGCCACCATAACGTTTGACCAGTTCGAAGTAGAATAATGCTTTTAAGAAATGACATTCTCCTTCCATGAACTTAAGGTTGTTGACCGCTCTCTTGTAGGCAACAGAGTCGTTGTTAACGATACCATTGGAAAGAGATGACAGATCGACTTCGCCTTTGTGTTTCAGGAACAGATTGGCCTGATAAATGCCATCAAAGGCAGCAGTCCAGTTGCCATCGGGGTTATTGAACTGGTTCCACACGCCATAATTAAAGGTATGTGACCGGTTGTTCACGTTGGTATGGTAAGCGTCGTCCGTTGCTGCTTCCATATCTAACCCCGCAAAACCATCCGGCATAAAGCTATATGCATTCCATACAATGCCCTGTATGTAATCGTATCTTTTGTACATCAGATCGATCGGCATATCGGCCGGGATCTTTTTCACATCCAAAAAGTCTTTCTTACATGAAGCAAGGCTGCCTGCCGCAAATACTATAAGAAGGATGATATAATAATTTCTTTTCATTCTGCAATGATTTCAATTGTTCGTACTAGAATTTTACTTTAGCGCCCAGTGTAACTGTCTTCATTAAAGGATAGCCCATGGAAAGTCTTTCCGGCTCCAGCCCTTCAATCTTCGTGCTCAGCAGATTGTTACCGCTTAAGTAAACCCTCAGCACTTCAAATTTCTTCAGGAACCCTTTTGCCGGCAGGGTATATCCCAGTTCAATGCTGCGCAACTTGACGAAGTTTCCGTTACGAAGCCAAAATTCGGCCTGTTGGTTATTGTTGGCATTTACCAATGTAGATAACCTGGGAGAAGTAGCGGAGTTGGCAGTTTCCGGGGTCCAGGGATTGTTGGAGAAAGCAGTAATGTTGTTGTTGTTGGCCAAAGGATGCGTATAATCAAATGCATCATCCAATAAACTAACAGTCCTGTTCATTACACCCTGCACAAATGCATCCACATCGAATCCTTTATACTTAAAGCCAATGTTGAAACCAAGGGTGATCTCCGGGAGCTTTGTAAACTTCAGGGGCGTTTTATCATAATCATTGATAATGCCGTCATTGTTAATATCAACATATTTCAAATCGCCCGGGCGAACCTGGCCATAAGTTGACTTAACAACCCCTGTCTTCAGGTTTCCATTGGTTTCGAAATCTGAAGCCTGATAGAAGCCGGCGTTCTGCAGTGCCCTGAACTGGTTGATCCTGTAACCTTTCTCATACAGGTACTCAAAAGGTTGAGCATCCTGGGCTCTTTTGGTTATTTCATTATGGGCGTAAGAAAAAACTACTCCCGCATAATATTCCAGGTTGGATTTTGTTGCAGCCCGGTATTGAAGCGACACTTCTACCCCACTGTTGACAGCTTCTCCGCTGTTGGTATTTCTAAGATTGAAACCTGTATAAGCAGGAACGCCCACGGGAGCTTCCAGGATACCGGTTCTCTTTTCTCTGAATACATCGATTGTAGCATTCAACTTATCCAAAATCGTCAGGTCAACACCAATATTGGCTGTCTTTTTTTCTTCCCAGGTAAAGTCGGCATTGGGATAATCACCTTCACTACGTCCACCAAATCCGGCGTTGGTTGTTCCCAGGGTGATACCGGTTGTGGTAATACCCCATCTTTCAAATAAGAAGCGAAAGGCTTCGTTGGTATTGGCGGTAACACCATAAGAGGCCCTAACTTTCAGGAAGTTGATCACCTTATTATCAGCAAGGAACGATTCTTTGCTGGCTATCCACCCCAAACCTAAAGCAGGGAACATACCATAACGATCGCCTTTCTGGAAATCACCGGAACCAGCATAAGAGAAGGACAGATCAGCAATGTACTTTTGATCATAATCGTAGGTAACAGCACCGCGTAATCCCTCTTTCACCACGGGATAGAATTGTCCATCATGGGTGTAGTTGGCCCGGTTTACCTGCAACATGCCTGTAAACGTGTGTTTGCCAAATGTTCTGTCGTAATTAAAACCTAACTGGAAGGAGTTTCTGTTCCAGTGATCGTTGCCCTCATCAGTGATACCCTGGCTTACGGCACCCAATACTTTATACACCACATTGCCAGTACCATCAATCACCGGGTTGTCATAAGCATCTTTTGTTGCTTCAAAAGAAGGTACAGTGAAGCGCTTATCATAGACGCCTATGTACAAATTACTGTATGAAATGCCTCCATTGAAAGACAATCCTTTCACTATCGCATCCAGTTTCTGAGTAAAGCTCAGGTTGGTTTGTATACTTCTCGTATGAGAGTTGTAAATACCATTTTGTCTTAACAACTGTACGGGGTTAAAACTATAAACAGCGTTATTTCCCCAGGTACCATTGAGGTTCTTTACTGGGAATGCAGCTGCCGGTATGCGCAACAAATTGGAGAAAAGTGATGCAGCCGTAAAACCAGAAGGCGTACTACGATCTTCGCTCACCCCGGAAACGGTTGCTTTGATAGACAAGTTCTTAGTTGCCTCAATATTTACATTCGCCCTTAAGTTCAGCCTTCTGTATTTGGCATTGGTACCAAAATCCTGATTGATCGCATCGGCATCTTTATAGGCGCCGGTGAAATCGGTATAACCACCCAGCACAAAAAACCTGGCTTTATTGTTACCACCGCGGAAAGAGATATTATAATCCTGGGTAGCAGAGCTGTTGTTCAATACTTTATCATACCAGTTCACATTTGGGTGAAAAGGATCGTCGCCAGCCTTGTACAATTCCGGATTGTAGTATTTAACAGGCAATCCATCATTCTGCAATGCTTTGTTATAAGCGGTCGTATAGCCATAAGCATCCATTACAGTAGGCATGGATATGGGCCTTAGGTTGCCGTACCTGGCATTTACCTCAATCTTTGTTTTGCCAGCTGTAGTACCTTCTTTGGTACGAACACTTAAAACGCCTGCACCGCCATCAAAACCATAAATAGCCAGTGCTGCGGCATCTTTTAACAATGAAATGGATTCAATTTCGAATGGTGAGAGTGCTGACAAGGCGTTGAGATCAACCTGGAACCCATCGAGGTAAATGGCGACGGCATTGCCGGCAATATTCCAGCTGCTTTGCCCACGCATGTATAAGGTGGGGTTATCGTACCCGGGCTCACCTGCACCTGTTGCTACAGTCAATCCCGGGATCCTTCCCTGTAGTGTATTGAGCAAATTACCGGCATTCGTTCTCGCCAATTCTTCACCGGTGATCGTAAATATAGCGCCGGTAGTTCTCCAGCTTTGTTCGGCTCTAAGCCCCTGGTCAATGAGCTTGCCTGAAGGCTTCGCTGGTAAAGCAATCGTATCTGGTAGGCCGGCACTGGTTTGTGCCTGGGTTGCCGTAAACCCACACAACAAGACCACGCAAGCAAGACTTATATTTTTATATTTCATTGTTTTCTAGTTAATCGTTCAAATAAGCAGTTATTACCATCCGGGGTTTTGGCCATCCCAACCTTTTCCACCCAGGTAACCCATACTAATTTCGGTATAGGGGAAGGGCACATAGTAATATTTAACAGGGAATGTTCTTGTGCCATAACTAACCAGGTTCCAGTTCAGGAACGGATTGGTGGGCTTGGGGGTAACGCCATTTGTGGAAGCGGTTACGGCAAATCCATTCAGCGGCTTGTTCAACACTACATGGGCAGTCAACCAACGGTGCAGGTCATTATACCGGTGGTCTTCAAATGCCAGTTCTATTGAACGCTCGTTTTGAATGGCTTTTCTAAAAGCTTCCTGGTCAGTCAGCGTCGTTCCATCTTTATCGGGCATACCCGCTCTTTGCCTGATGAGGTTTAAGTATTGGAATGCTTCGGGCGCCAGGGCAGTGTATTCGTTCATTGCCTCGGCATAGCTCAGATAGAATTCAGCCAAACGGAATATAGGCCAGGCGAAGTGGTTGTCGTTGTTGTTGTCAACACGGGCAATAAATTTGGCGCATTCAACGGCGCTGCCCGTATTATCACCAGCATTCGTATCATCCACCAACAGCCCTTTCGTATAAGCGTTGTCTGCAGAAGCTTTGTAGTAAGACAGGAATGTTTTACCACCATTGTACCATTTGCCACCCCAGGCAAGTGATTGATAAGCGCGGGGGTCGAGATCCAGGCCTTCGAAATAGGCTTTAAAATCTGTTCCGGAAGGAGTGGCTGTCCATTTAGTACCATCTCTTTTCTCATACATCTGTAAGAACTCAACCGGCACATTATTTTTAGCGCCCCATTCCTGCATACGCACCTTGGAAGAATTATACCTGCCCCAGTCGGCCCATCCATTGCGGTTGGGGTCGTTCTGATTCCAGGTGTTTACCAGGATCATTTCGGGGTTGCCGTAAGTACCGGTTGTACCGAAAACGTTGTTGAAAACAGCTTCATAATCGCCCAAACCAGCATAGTTATCCGTCTTGGCGGTAGTAAGGGGCTTGGCGGTATTGTAAAGCAGAACGCCTGCAGCAGGGGCCGCATCGATCACTGCTTTTGCAGCATCAGCAGCTCTTTTCCAGCGTTCTTTGCTGTAAGTAGCATAAGCCAATAAAGTATCTCTGCCATCGCCATAACGGGCACCAGCAATAGCAGCTGTCATATTCGGCGGTGTGTTGTACAGCGGGCTGGCGGCGTATAATAGGATCCTTGCCTTGAGCGCCAGTGCGGCCAGGCTGGTGATCCTGCCATAATCGGTGGTGGGTCTGGTAGCCGGTAAATTACTGGCAGCTATATCGCACCAGTTAACCAGGGTATCTACCAGTGATTGAATAGAAGCACGGGGAATGTCGATTTTTCCATCGCCCAATAATGGCTCGGTCACGATGGGAATACCTCCGTATAAGCGGAAGGCGCTGTAATGTGCCATAGCGCGACAAAACAATGCCTGTGCTTTCACATCAGTCTTCCATTCTTCAGGAGCATCTGCTACCTTGTCGATGTGCTTCAGTACCAGGTTGGCTTTCCGGATAGATCTGTACCATCCCGAAAACGCATTCGCAGCCGTATTCCCACGCTGGGGGATGGGGCCTCTGTCAATACTGGTAGTGGGGGTCATACCACCTGCTACATAATATTGATAATTGAGGTTACCAGCCACCCAGTTGGCGCCGGGCAGCAAGAGATGCACCTGATCGGTCAGCACATCTTCGCGGCTATCTGCGGAGTTATTCATTACAAAACCAGTGGGCACACACCAGCCATACATATCGGCTATGGCATATTGCGCCTGCCGCTGCGTATGGAAAATGGTGTCCACTGTTACGTCGCCACCTTTTGGTTTTTCCAGGAATTCTCTTTTGCAACCAGTCATCATGCCGGCCGTAACGATCACGGCTACCAGCAACAGAGGGATGTATAATCTTTTCATTGATTTTCTTTTTTCTGTTCAAGAATTAAAACCCAACATTGATACCTGCATTGTAGGTACGGGTAAGCGGATAACCCATAAAGCCCATATTTTCCGGATCACCCCAGATATCATTCTTGCTCCAGGTATACAGGTTAAATCCGTTGACATATACACGAACAGAGCCAACTCCTATTTTATTCAGGATACCACGTTGGAAAGTATAACCCACTTCTACATTCTTCAGGCGTATGTAAGAAGTATTCATATTGAAGTAGGTATTTTGCCAGGCCTGGCGATTGTAGGCTGCAATGGGGAAACGGATGTCTTCTCCGGCAGCATAACGCTCAGGCGTGAAACGCGTCCAGTCTACTTCAAACAAAGCTTCGGTAGTACCGTTGAAGTGCAGGTTGGTAGCGCGCATTGGATTGGCGGCCACACGGGCAGCGCCTTGCAGCAATAAAGACATATCGAATCCTTTGTAGCTAAATCCGAATGAAATACCGTAGGTTATCTGCGGGATGTTGGTATATCCCGATCTTTTATAATCCTTGTTGTCGATAACACCATCGTAGTTGATGTCCTGTAACTTAACATCGCCGGGCTGCAAAGGCACATTACCAAAAGAGAGGTCTTTCTGGAAAACATCCTGGCCGCCGACATTTTTATAGGTCTTTCCATCAGGACCTTTTGCCAATACCGGTTTGGATAAAATAGGATTGTTATTGGCATCCACCTCATACAATTGGGCCCATGAGGTGTAGAGACCATCAGCTTGTAAAAAAGAACCCTGGTTGATGGGCTTGCCGGTGGAGGCCTGGTACTCCAGCCCCGGAATGATCGCCTCATCACGGAAAACGATCTCATTCTTGTTGGTGGCGACATTCGCTTTTACCCAGAAGCTGAAATTCTTGCCCACCTTGTCGCGGTAAGAAAGATCGAGCTCCATACCGCGGTTCTTCACTTCGCCTAAGTTATATAAAGGCAGATTGGCGGCCACGATGCCGGGCACCGTTCCTTTACGCCCAAGAATACCCGTTCTGTGTTCGGTGAAAACGTCAAACTCTGCAGTGATCTTATCCTTCCAAAAATTGGCTATGAAACCAAGGTTGGCTTTTTCAGCAGTTTCCCAGGTAACATTGGGATTGCCCAGCGTGCTTTCATAAGCAGCCTGTACGTTGTTGCGGTTGGAGCCGGATTGGCCAAAATAATAACCCTGCATGACGCCACCATTATAGGCCCACACATCGGGCAAATACAGGTAACGGTTCTCACCCAGGTCACCTATTTTATCATTACCTACTTTACCATAGGATCCCCTTACTTTCAGGAAAGTAACCACATCGTTTTCAGGCCAGAAATTTTCTTTGCTGGGTATCCAACCCAAAGACACGGCAGGAAAATAAGTAAAACGTTGTCCTACAGGGAAGTTTTCAGATCCGTTGTAACCCATGTTCAACTCGCCCAGGTATTTTCCCTTGTAGGCATAGGTCAACCGGCCCACCAGGCTTTGGTAAGCATGCGGAAGGTTGTATTGCAGACGTGGATCGAAGGTCTTAGTGAGGTTGCCCATAGCCAAAGCAGTAATGGCATGGTCGCCAAAGGTGCGGTTGTAGTTTAAGGCAAACTCAGCATACCAGGTACGCCACTTGCCGGAATACCAGTTTTGCCATCTTTGTGAAGGCGCTTCATTGTTCAATTGCACAAGGATCGGGTTCAGCTTATCGCCATTAGGGTTCTCACGTGCCGCCCACATAACGGGGTACGACTGGCCACCTGCAGTGCTGGAGAAATAGCTGTCGTAGGAAACTTTCACGTTGGCAGTAAGCCCCTTGGTAACAAAATCCAGTTTATGGCTAATATTGAGCGCTGAATTAAGGAGGCTGTTGTTGTTGAGGTTATAGGCATTGCGCTGTGCCAGGCTGTACAAAGGATTGAACTGCTCGGCTGTTTTCTGCCAGATGAACACAAACTTGCCATCGATATAACCGGGAGAACCCATGGGATTGGTCCACATCAGGTTCTTCTCGTAGTTGTACCCGTCGTTGTTCATACCGGAAACCTGTACGAACTGGGTTCCCACATCAACAGAGACCTTGAGGTTGTCGGTTACCTGGAAGTCGAAATTGCCTCTTAAGTTATAACGATCCTTTCTGTAGTCCATTTCCTTGGAGAAAGGCATATAATCGGTATTGAACAAACCTCTTTGTGATAAATAACCGGCCGAAATAAAGTATTTCATGCCCTTGGTGCCGCCGCTTACGTTGACGTTGGCCTGGGTTTGGGGCGCAATATCCTTATAGATCTGCTTTTGCCAATCCTGGTCGGGGTGGAAATAGGGATCATAATAAGGGTTGTTGGAACCATCGGGCATTTTGGGCGTATGGGCATTCTGATAGTATTTCAGGTCCTCGTCGGAGTATTGAGGAGCATAGCCTGTTTTTCTTTTGTCCACGAATTTTGCCCATCCATCGGCCTGACCCGCCACATCGGCATCGTTGGCATGTTGCTGCCAATAGGTTTCAAAGATCTGCTCGTTGCGCAGAGTGGCGTATTGGTAGGAGTTCACATAATTGGGCATCCGGGTAAACTGATTAAAAGCGCTTTGAACGGTAGCGTTGATCTTAGGCGTACCTTCTTTACCACGCTTGGTAGTGATCAGGATCACCCCGTTTGCACCACGCACGCCAAACACGGCAGTAGCACCAGCGTCTTTCAGGATACTGATGGTCTCAATTTCGTTGGGGTCGATATCATTATAAGAATCCCGCACGATACCGTCCAGCATGATCAGGGGGGCGGTATTACCAGTATAGGTACCAATACCCCGGATGTACAGGGAAGAGGCATCTGCGCCCGGTTTACCGGTGCCTTGCACCGAGATCAAACCAGGCAGGCGACCAGCCAGTGAATTACTGATATTGGCTACGGGTGATTGCACGATTTCCTTGGCACTGATCGTACTGATCGCAGCAGTGACCGAGGCCTTTTTCTGCTGGCCGTAGGCTATCACAATTACATCCGTGAGGTTGTCCGCGTCACTTTTTTTCATGGTGACACTGAAAACCGATTTACTGCCGATCACGACATCCTGTGCAGCATAACCCAGGCCGGTTATGCTTAATGTTTTATAGGAAGCATCGATAGTCAGTGAAAAATTACCCTTTTCATCGGTGGCAACGCCGATGGCCGTACTTCCGGGCTTGGTGGCCGCTACAGAGGCGCCGGGAACCGGGGCACCTTGCTCGTCTTTAATAGTGCCACTAATTTTTCTTGTTTGTGCAATACTTTCCTTTTGAACGACAATCGCCAGAAAGAAAAGCAGCAGCCGGCACAAAAGTTGTCCTTTGTTCATGATTCGCATCAGTTGTTTGGTTGATAAATGAAAATTCTTACAGTAAGATTTTTGACTAAATCGTAAAATCAGGAGGTGGTAGAATAATTCTATGTAGTTGGTCGGACGGACTCCGCAAGTAGTCGGCAGTACTCCGAGATAAGATTCTCGAATTCGCAAGCATAGCGTTAGGGGGTTTTAGTTACAGTATGCAATTTTGGATTATAGGGAGGAATATCCAAATAAAGTGCTACGTCAATTCCACTACATCTAAAAATAATTCGATTGATAATCAATTACTTGAATCTACGTCTACTACTTCGAGTACTATTTTTTGCCAAAATTCGAAAAACATAGCAGCTGGTTGCTTTGCAACTACCCTGGGGTGAGAAAGAAAACTTGTAGAATTATCTTTACACTAATCAGATTGATATATGTCAAATACAGGATCTGGAGATATAATCACTGTCTTCCCCGAATCTTTTCAAATCAGCATCAATATAATGAGATGGGCTTGTTGAACTTATTTTTATAAGCGACCGGCGTGAGGCCGGTGATGCCGTGAAAAAGATCCCGGAAAGCTTTCATATCACTGTAACCAACCTCGTACATAATTTCATGCATTGTTTTACGGCCTCCTTCTATTGCTTTTTTGGCGGCTTCAATTTTTATGCGCTGTGCATATTCAGCAATCGAGTTGTGCGTAGCTTTTTTAAATTTACGCTCCAGGGTACGCCTCACTACGGCAAAGGTCTCGGCCAACTGGTCAATATTGATCTTCTCCCGGTAATTCTGTTCAATATATTCCTGTACACGTAACACGAGTTCATCCCCGTGCTTCTTTTGCCCGGTAAAAACCATGAAAGCAGCCTGGCTGGTCCTTTCCGTATCCAGTAAAAAATGCTTTACCAGCGACATCACGATCTGCCGGCTCGTAAACTTCTCCATCAGGTACATCAGCAAATTCCAATAGGAAGTGCCGCCACCACTGGAATAAATACCATTTTGCTCTATAATGATCTTATCATCGACCAGGATCGTATCGGGGTAAAACTCCCTGAACTCGCCGGCATACATCCAATGAGTGGCGCATCGCCTGCCCTTGAGGAGACCCGTGGCGGCCAGGATGAAGGCGCCCACACAGTAGCTGGCAATCTCGGCGCCATTTTTATACTGGCTGTTCAACCAGGGCAAATAATGACGGTTGAGTTGGGTGACGCGCATTACATCGCCGGTTACGCCAGGCACAATCACCAGGTCATATATATCTGTCTGCTCCAATGTTTTATCACAGATAAAACAAACAGTGCCTCCCTCCTGCCACATCTCCTTCTTAAATCCCACCAGTTCTATCTTAAATAAAGGCTGCTCGCCTTTTGCCCGTAAATACTCATTGGCACTTGTCAAACACCTTTTGGTGTCAAGGATGCTTGACGTTATCGCCTGCTCAGGAACCACAATACCAATATGTTTCATACCGCAAAATTACCCTGACCAGCTGTCGCAATCAACACCCCATTTTGTCGCAGGACCAATAATCCTGTCGCTGTTTGCGACATACATTTGATTATAAACTACAACATATGATGCTTTTAGAGCCCTATCTGAATTTTAATGGCAATACCGAACAGGCATTCCTTTTTTACCGGTCGGTTTTTGGAGGAAATTTTACCGCTTTAATGCGCTTCGCTGATATGCCCGGAAGCGAAAAAATGCCGGAAGAAGACCGCCAGCGGATCATGCATATAAGCCTACCGATCGGTGACCATGTTACATTAAAAGCAACGGACATCATTGATTCCCTCAACCAACAACTGCAGGTAGGTGACAATTTCCACCTGGCTATTACTGTAGACAATGAAGCAGATATCCATCGGCTGTTCAACGGCATTTCGGCCGGAGGCACGGTGATCATGCCACTCGGCAAAGAAAGCTGGGGCGAACTCTTCGGCATGTGCAAAGACAAGTTCGGTATTCAATGGATGTTTAATTATGTAAAACCCGCCAAATAACCCTTTATGCAATACAGAATTGAAATGAAATGGGGGGTCATCTTTTCAGTTATCAGCCTGGTATGGGCCCTCATTGGCAAAGCTTTCGCTTTTGACAGCGACCGTATTGAATATAATCAAGTGTTCAATTCGTTGATCTTAATTCCAGCTGTGGTAGTGTATTACCTGGCAGCCATTGACAAACGTAATAACTTTTATAGTGGTAATATTAGTTTTAAAAAGAGCTTTATCAGCGGCATGGTAGTAACCTTGTTCATTACCCTTTTGGGTATCGTAACCACCGCCATCGCCACCATGCTGATATCGCCGCAGTTATTTGATAACCTGATCACTTATACAACAGCCAACAATTTAATGACCAGGCAGGAGGCGATTAATCAATTTAACCTGACCACCTATATCGTTACCGGCATCCTGGCCGGCCCTGCAACGGGCCTCGTTTTCTCAACGCTGGTGAGTCTGATCATACCTAAGAAAAGAAAAAAGGTTGGTGGTCCGGCGCATCAGGCCGCTACCTATGCGTGAAGAAATTGAGCATATCCATCTTTCACCAATAAAAGTATAGCCATGAAATCAGCTCTCATTTCTACAGCCAGCATCTTGATCAATGCAACACCCACCCAGGTGTGGGAGGCATTGGTAGATCCTGTAGCTATCAGGCAGTATATGTTTGGCGCTACCGTTGAATCGGAATGGCAGCAAGGTAGCCTCATCAGCTGGAAGGGCGAATGGAAAGGAACACAATATGAAGACAAAGGTGAGATACTTGCTATCCAGCCGCCGCGCCGGTTACAATACAGTCATTTCAGCCCTTTAACCGGCCAGGAAGACAAACCTGAAAACTACCACACCGTTACCATCGACCTGTCAGCTAAAGGCAATCAAACCAGTATAACGCTGAGCCAGGACAATAACCGATCGGAGAAAAGCCGCCAGGAGTCCGACAAAAACTGGGCAGCTATGCTGCAGTCACTCAAAAAGGTGGTAGAGGACAATATTCCCCCAACAACATAAAAAAAGGTATGAGAAAATTTGTTTTATGCGCATTGCTACTCTTTGCGCTGACGGTTTCCGCCTGCTCTGTCATACAGCACCGGTCTATTAACCCCACCGGTGCTTCCTTTTCACAGGCTTATGAGATCAAAGGTTTTAAAAGGCTTGTATTCGTCAGTGGTCAGGTGCCGGAAGACGAAAAGGAAAAAGTACCTCCGGATTTCCGATCCCAGGCCGAACTGGTATGGAAGAATATTGAGCTACAACTGAAGGCAGCCAATATGACCTTAAAGGACATTGTCCGTTTTACCATCTATCTCTCCGATCGCAAATTCCGTGGGGAGAGTTATGAAGTAAGGCACAAAGTATTGGGGGCGCACGAACCTTCCATGACAATTATTATCACCGGCATTTATGATAGCCAATGGCTGCTGGAGATCGACGCTGTTGCAGCTAAATAATCAACCACTACAAACTACTGCCTACCCTCCACCAGGTTTAATACTTAAAAACTATAGCCATGCAAATTGTTGTAATGACCATGAACGTAACAGGTATCACGCACCGGGAATTCCGTAGCATCATTGATGAAATGGGCGTAGAACTCAGGCCCGAGCCAGGTATTTATCAGCATATCTCCCACCCCACAGAAACAGGGTATCGTATCATTGAAGTGTGGGACTCGCAGGAAGGATTTGAACGGTTCTTGGAGAACCGGATGAAACCGGCTGTCACCAAATTAAATATCAACCGGGAAACGACGATCGTATTCCAGCCACTGCATAATTTCTTTGGTCCACGTATCCATGAATTGCCGGCTTTGATCCCGCAGCTTCCTGCCGGACCTAATACCTAAATCTGTTTTACCCATAGAAAAGCCCCATCCAAAAGGTGGGGCTTTTCTTTCCAAACACTAACAAACTACTAAGACAACTATTCCAATTTTTCTCCACAGGTTACTGGGTTTAGGAGTGGTTTAATGGTTCTTCTCAATTTTTTTTTTATAATACTGGTCGATCAGGTTACTGATCAGCAGGCCGACGATGATGCCGGCAAACAGGTTCATGATAAACAGCATAGGGTTTCGGTTTACTAACAGGAGATACCGGGGTTAGGTGTATTATATTCTCCCTGGGTTGTGTATATTTGTTTGGAATAATTACTACACAATAATAGGAACTTTTTGGAACTATAGCGCATTTTTGGGAACTTTGTTTTCAACATTTTTACAGCTAATTGAACACCATGGCTTTTGGCAAGGAAATAAAAAGATTGAGGGACAGTATTAACCTGTCGGCGCAAAAGCTGGCCGATCTCATCGGTATAGATGCGGAACGACTCAGAAAATGGGAACAGAAGGATCTCAATCCCCGGGAAGAAGATGTGGCCCGCATTGAAAACTACTTCGGACTTCCCCTGGAAGGCATTATGAACCTGGAAAATCTAAGGGCCGCCCAACTGGTGCCGCGCCTCAACACCGTTGCCGTAGCCAAAGCGGTTGAACGGATCATTGAAGCCAGGGAATCAAAAGGCCTTACGCAGACTGCTGTAGCGGATAAACTGGCCTCCGCCTTAGGCCAAACCTATTCACTGCGCCAATACCAGAAAATGGAGGCAGGCGAATTTCCCAAGTTTAAAAAAGAAGTAGTAAGACAGGTAGAAGCCATCCTGGAAATTCCTTTATATGAACTTATTTATGAACAAACCGGGAACTCTCCGGTAAGACATGACGGACCTCCGGAAGGGCCTTCCTCCAGCCACATGGCCATGCGCAGGAAAAGGAAAATGGAAGAAGATGTTGACAATGACGGGATCATTTATGTACCCATAGCTGCCCAGGCCGGTTATGCACGCTCATATTCAAGTGAACTCTACCTGCACCAACTGCAAAAGTTCGTGCTACCCGGCTTTCCTTACCGGGGTGAAAAGTACAGGGTATTTGATGTAAAAGGAGATAGCATGGAACCCACCTTTAAAGAAGGATACCAACTCATTTGCGAACGGGTGGAGCAGGAAGCCTGGCAACAGATTGCCGAATTCTATGCTTATATCACCGTGCTGGAATCGGATATTATCTTAAAACGCCTGGCTTTTAAGGATAAGGAAAACTTTGTAGCCATCAGCGACAATGAATTCTACAAGCAATTCCTGTTGCCCATGAAGGATATTAAAGAGCTATGGCTCGTGAAAAGGAAAATGGACTGGGAGATGGCGCCCGGTAAAAAGTTCAAGATCGAGATCTAGTATCAAGCCGTTCCTCCTCAGCAACTATCCCATCGGCGTACAGATCTCTATCAGAAACCCATCAAGGTCTCTCACATAAGCTACTGTTTGTCCATGGGATTTATACTCTGCTGGCTTTTCGGCGATGGCCCCGGCTTTTATGGCCTGCTCGTACAGTTCTTCCACATTATCGGTTGAAAAGGCAATTTCCATGGCAAAGGGTTTATTATCGTTGCTGCTTTTAATGAACCCATCTTTCAGGTTGGTCTTTGCCAATTCGAGGGAAGCAAAAGACAGGGTGGTATCACCCGTTATCAGTTCTCCATAAGAATTATCCGGTGTAATAAATTTCCTGGCAAATCCAAATACGGTTTCATAAAACTCCAGCGATCTGTTTACATCCTGTACATACAGAATGGTGTAGGCAAATTTTATCATAATACTGCTTTAATAAGTGGTACAAATGTAGCACAACCTCCTACCCCGGCTTTGGAAAAAAACGACATGCTGACTTTTTACTCGTTTTGTCCGAACTTTAAGTCCTACAATTTAACATATTGGAAGAGAAAGAAATACTAAAACAGCATATTGCCAAAACAGCTTCTTTAACAGATGAGCAATTCGATTTCCTTTTTTCGCACTTCAAACCCCGCAGCTTTCAAAAAGGGCAGGCCCTGATCAGTGAGGGCGATAAAGTAGAACATGAGTACTTTGTGGTAACCGGCTGTTTAAAAGCTTTCTTTATCAGCGACCAGATCAAGATGTACATTCTGCAATTTGCCATGCCTACCTGGTGGACATCGGATTATGGCGCTTTGTACAATCATACCCGGGCCAGCATCAGTATTGATTGTATTACCGATGCGCAGGTACTTTGTCTTTCCAATGAAGACCGCGAAAAGATATGCCGGGAACTACATCAGGCAGAATATTTTTTCCGCTGGCGCACCAACAAGGGTTACCTCGCTTCTCAAAAAAGACTGCTTTCCTTTATGAATAATGATGCCAGAGCCCGCTATGAAGAACTGATGGCCCTGTACCCCCAGCTATATAACCTGGTGCCCAAACACCTGATTGCAGCTTACCTGGGGGTATCCAGGGAAACTTTAAGCAGACTTTACAATGCTCACAAGTAACCCCTTCCACGAATGTGATGTACATCACGTAATCAGCTCCCCGATCCTTGCGTCCTTTGTGTGGTCAAATCACTAAAGATTGGCAACACAATATGAACACACAACATTTTCACGTAGCAAGCGCTCAAAGCCAGCTTAGCTGGATTGGTAAAAAAGTAACCGGCGCGCACAATGGCACCATCGGTATTACAACAGGTACACTGGAACTGACCAATGGCCAACTCAGCGGAGGCAATTTTACCATTGATACTACCTCTATCAAGATACTGGACATTACCGATCCGGCCACCAATGCTCAATTTGCCGGCCACCTGTTCTCGGCAGATTTCTTTGCCACCGACAAATATCCGGAAGCAAGTTTTACCATTACCCGTATTGATGCCAAAGAGGCGGGCAAGCCCGTCATCACCGGCAATCTGACAATCAAGGACATTACCCATCCGGTAAGTTTCCCTGCGACCGTGGTTATAAATGGTAATACTTTAACTGCTGCAGGCAAAACACGTATTGACCGTACGCTGTACGACATGAAATTCCGTTCAGGCAACTTCTTCACCAATCTTGGAGATACACTCATCTACAATGAGTTTGAACTGGAAATACAACTGACTGCCGTAGCTGCCTTATAAAAAGGAATGCGCGTCGGAAAGCAATTTAATAGTCATCTTAATTGAAGATCATGAAAGCAAAAACGATCATTATTACCGGTGCATCTACCGGCATAGGAAAGGCCATCGCCCAATTATTTTTACAAAACGGCTATAATGTAGTCATCAATGCTGTCAACGCCGCCAACCTCGAAGTAACGTATAAGGAATTAGGTCACCCGGACAGGCTGGCGATGGTAGCCGGCGACATCAGCCTCGCCACTACCGGTCAGCTACTGGTTGATACAGCCGTTGAGCGCTTCGGCGCGGTAGATGTATTGGTAAATAATGCCGGTATCTTCGAGGCCAAACCTTTCCTGGAAGTGGATGAAGCGCACCTCGACCGGTTCTTAAGCGTAAATTTGAAAGGTACTTACTTTACCAGCCAGGCTGCCATCAGACAAATGTTGCAACAGGAGGAAGGTTCAATTATTAATATAGGAACAGTATTGGTTGAGCACGCTATCGGTGGTTTTCCCGCTACAGCCCCTGTTGCCAGCAAAGGTGGTATCCACGCATTGACCAGGCAGCTGGCCACTGAATTTGGAAGGAATAATATCCGTGTGAATGGCATTGCACCGGGGATCATCAGAAGTCCGCTGCAGACCAAAAATGGCATCAGTGATGCGGACAGCCTTGCCGGCTTGCATGTACTGAATCGTATTGGCGAAACAAAGGATGTAGCCGCTATGGCGCTTTACCTGGCAGGCAGCAATTTTGTAACAGGCGAGATCATCAACCTGGATGGCGGGCATGTATCCGGTCACCACTTTAATTAATGGGATCGTCTTCTTACATAATAAATTTACTGACACACGTAATAACCAGTTGTATGTGGCATCAAACCAGGATCACGGAACTATTGGGCATCAGGTATCCCATTGTACAAGGCCCCATGGGTGGCAACTTTTCAACACCAGCACTCCTCGCTGCAGTATCTAATGCAGGGGGGCTGGGTAGCTTCGGAGCTTATACTCTGAGCCCGGAGGAGATCATTGAGACCAATAAGCTCATCAAAGCAAAAACTGATAGGCCTTATAATATCAATTTATGGGTTTCGGATGTTGATGACCGGTTAAACGGTTATTCTGCTGAAAGCCTGGAAAAAGTAAAGGCCTTGTTCAAGCCTTACTATGATGAATTGGGTATTCCTTTGCCAGCGCTAGACACTACTATTCCCTCTAAATTTCTGCAACAGGTGGAGGCGGTGCTGGCCATTCGCCCGGCTGTATTCAGCTTTGTATTTGGTATACCACCGCAGGCAATACTGGAAGAATGCCGGAGATTGGGCATCAAGACTATTGGCGCCGCTACTACCCTTGATGAAGCATTGGCATTGGAAGCAGCCAAGGTAGATGCGATCGTGGCAACAGGTTTTGAGGCAGGGGGCCACCGGCCTTCCTTCTTGCGACCGGCGCATGACTCATTGACTGGCACCTTCGCACTCGTACAACAATTGAAGGCGAAATTGCATACGCCTATCATTGCAGCAGGTGGCATAGCAGATGGCAGGGGTATTGCAGCCGCCTTAACTTTAGGCGCAGACGCCGCGCAGCTGGGCACCGCCTTTTTAGCAACCGATGAGTCGGGCGCTATACCACTGCACAGGGCGAAACTCTTTTCGGAGGAAACGAAATACACAGTGCTCACCAAATCATTGACCGGCAGGATGGGCAGAATGATCCGCAACCGCATTTCCGAAAGCATCAATTATGCCACTGAAGTGCTGCCATTTCCGTTGCAAAGCAAGTTAACAGGGCCTTTAAGGACAGCTGCCATAGAACAGGGTAAAACGGATATGATCAGCTTCTGGTCGGGCCAAAATGCTGTAAACCTGAAACATAACAAAGCAGGTGAACTGATGGCAGCATTGATAGCGGAGGTTGGAAATGACCAAGGCGCTATATTTGCATGAAACTTAGCAAAGTAATTCAATATGTCAAAACTCAATCTCGATATACCACATCAGCTTCCCCAGGAAGAAGCATTGCTGCGCATCAAAAACCTGTTGGGCAATTTAAAGGAGGAACAAAAGCAGATCATTTCCGATGCACAGGAAGAATGGAATGGCAATACGGGTAATTTCAGTTTTACAGCCAAGGGCTTCGACCTGGCAGGCACCATCCAGGTAAATCCTTCCAATGTGGAGATCAATGCCGACCTCCCCTTTGCCTTGTCATTCTTTAAGGGAATGATTGGATCGGTAATTACTGAAAAAGCAAAAGCCCTGTTGAGCTAACAAACTATTTTACTTTTCTTTTGCACCGTTTCAGCTGGCTTGGCTTTTCCATCCCTGTCAGGTATTTAATGTCCCATCATTACACCCTCCAGTTCTTCCAGGGTCTTGCCTTTGGTTTCTTTTACATTGAACCATACGAATAGCAGTCCCAATAAACAGATGGCCGCATAAATATAAAAGGTAGCATCCTTTAGCCGGTTGAATAATATGGGGAAGGTAAATACCAATATGAAATAAGCCAGCCACAAACTAATCACTGCTACTGTAGTAGCCGCAGTGCGGATCCTGTTGGGAAATATTTCAGCGATCAATACCCAGGTCACAGGCGCCAGCGTCATGGCATAAGTGCCGATGGCTGCCAGCAGGAACCATGATACATTGGCCGATCCTGCTGCAAGCATGTTTACTACCAGAATGTATAGTACGGCTAAGGCCAGCGCGCCAATAAGCATTAATGGCTTACGCCCGAGCTTATCAACCAGCAACATGGCCAGTAATGTAAATACAAGGTTTACACCACCTATAAAAACAGTTTGCAACAACTGGTCGTCCTGCGAGGCGCCGATACTTTCAAAGATCCTGGGCGTATAGTTAAACACTACATTGATACCACAGAGCTGTTGAAAGACAGCCAGGCCAATACCAATCAGCACAGCCGGTAAAGCAGCCTTTTTCAATAAAGCACCATAATTCAGTTTGGTATTTCCTGTCAATGATTGCTGAATGGATTGAAGCGATTGAGCGGCAAAATCAGCCCCGCCGATCTTCGTCAGGATCTTTGTTGCTTCTTCCTGCCTGCCTGCTTTTATCAGCCAGCGTGGGCTTTCAGGCAATCCCCAGGCGCCCAGAAAGAATAAGCCGGAGGGAATGGCGCCCAGGCCAAACATCCAGCGCCAGGCATCATCGCCATAGTTGCGAAAACTATAATTGACAATATTGGTAATCAGGATACCAATCACAATGGTGAGTTGATTAATGGCCACCATCCTGCCCCGCAAATGTGCCGGCGATATTTCTGAAATGTATATAGGAGATAACATGGATGCCATGCCCACTCCGATGCCTGCTATACAACGGGCTCCAATGAAAACATCCCGGCTACCGGAAAATGCCATGGCCAATGATGACAAAGTAAATATGGCAGCAGCCAGCAATAAGCCTTTCCGCCTGCCTTTCGCTTCAGATAGCGAACCAGCAATAAGGCAGCCAATCATGGCGCCGATAGCCAGACTACCGGTCGCAAAGCCTTCCCAATAAGCATCCAGTCCAAACTGCTTTTGTAAAAAAGGAAGCGCGCCGGAAATGACCGCAAAGTCAAAACCAAACAAGTAACCTCCCAGTGCGGGAATAAATGAAATACCGAGAATATACTTGTTATTAAAATTATTCTTCTGCATACATAGCCATTTCGATTAGTTACTATCATATTTTTCATACTCCTGCCACGCCAAACTCAAACACCGTAGTAGTAGTATACTCCTCACCCGGATGCAAGATAGTGTTGGGGAAATGTGCATGGTTCACACTATCCGGATAAGCCTGTGTTTCCAGAGCTACCCCTCCGTGTTGTTGGTACAGCAGTCCCTGCTCACCTTGTATTGATCCATCCCAATAATTGGCAGTATATATCTGGATGGCCGGTTTATCAGTATATACGGTCAGCACACGCCCTGTCGTTGCCTCACTCAGTACCGCCGCTTCGATAAGACGTCTTTCTGCAGGGTGGTTTAAAATAAAGTTATGGTCATACCCCCTATCTTTTGGAAAGTAAGCAATACCCTTTCCAATTGGTGCAGGTGTTTTAAAATCCAGCGCGGTACCAGGCACTGTTGCAATACTGCCGGCAGAAGTATTGTTGGCTGATTTCTCGGTGTATTGATCTCCATTTACCTGCAGGTAATGTTCCAGCACTGTAGGAACCTCAAACCCGGTGAGGTTAAAATAACTATGATTGGTAAGATTGATGGGCGTGCTTTTATCCGTAACGCCTTTATAAAAAATGCTCAACCTGTTGTTTTTATCCAATACATATTTAACAGATACAGACAGGTTGCCGGGATAGCCTTCTTCACCATCCGCACTGCAATAAGAAAATACAGCACCGCACTCCTGCTCATTTTCGATAATTTCCTCCAACTTCCATATCTTATGGCTAAACCCCTGCCCTCCGCCATGTAAATGATTGGGCGCATCATTGATGTTGAGTTGATAACGTTTCCCGCCCAATATGAAAGTTCCATTGGCAATACGATTGGCATAGCGACCTACCACACAACCCAAGTAATGTTTGTTTATTTTATACTGCTCCAGGTTGTCAAATCCCGCTACTATATTCTTCTTTACATTATTCCTGTCGGATGTATAGATCGCGGTAATGGCGCAACCAATATTGGTGAGGCCAACACTCATATCCCCATTGCTCAACTGGATATGCAGAATCGTTTCATTTGTTTTATCTGTATACGACGACACGGTTGCCTTTAGCACTATGGATCCTGCTATTTGCATGTTTCCTGTTTTAACCCGTTACTGCTGCCTGACCAGCAAAGAACGGGATCATTTTCAAATGGGTTATTGCACCCTGGTGATTGAGCTCCATGGCGAGTACTTCCTTTAATAAAGCGACTGCCTTCACTTCATTGCCCAGACCCAGGTGGCCCAGGGCGATGAGGTACAGGCAGTGTACTTTATTGCGCTGATCAATATCTATATCAAATACCAACATATCCGGAAGGGAAACAGCGAAGTAATCTATGCGGATATGATCATTACTATGTTGTTCACCAAAAGCAATAAACTTTTTAAAGATCGTGTCCGCCTTTGCCCCTTCTCCCAACTTTCGCCATGCCAATGCCTGGTACACTATTTTATCGGGCTGCGGATCATTGTAATAGATGGCCTGTACAGGTTCGCTGATACCCACCGTAGCCAATCTAAAATATTCTGTCGCTATTGCTTCATCCTGCAGTCCTTCATAAGCACAACCCAGCAGGTAATAAATATCATTCTCCTGGGCGCCATATAACTTTCCTTCACCCAGGTTTTCGGGATATTGCTCCAACACATGTAGCAATGCAATGGCTTCCCGGTAATTGCCGTGTAGTAATGCCAGCTTCGACAATTCGAGGTAACACAATAAAAACTGCCCAACCACTTTTCCTTCTCCGCCTTCCCAGGGATGGAAGCGCCGCGAGGCCAGTAATGCTTTTGCCTGTTCAAATTCACCCCTGTTGTTGTGCAAGGTTATTTTTTCGAGGTACAGGTCATCACGTTGCGCCACCAGCAGGGGATATTGATCAAGCACTGCCAGCCGCTCTTCAAAAGACTTGCCCATTATTTTGTATAGCTGGTCCAGCTCCATCAGTACACGGGCATCAGTGGTATCGAGGGCAAAGGCTTTTTCCAGCAAGGCCAGGGCCCGGGCTTTATCCTGCAGCTTATTGAAGTAAGCCAGCGACAGGTTGCGGTATACAGTAGGGAATGTTTCATTAGCCCTGGCAGATTGCTCCCAACATTGAACAGCTTCCGTATACTGTCGTTTGTCGTACCAGAAATTGCCCAGTGCGTAGGCCGCTACAGCATCTGCCGGGTTGATCGTCAAAGCCGCCTGTAATATCAGCACTTCCTCTATTTTATTGGGGAAACAGCCGTCCGGTTGTTGCCGGCTTGCCGTAGCAAAATGCCCGGCGGCTATAGCTGTAAGTTTATCCTGCATTGCATACCACCCTTTATAATAATATACCAGGGGCGAAACAGCACCATTGTTATTGATGAACAATGACAGCAGATCGGTAGCCTCGGCATAGAATCCGGCATGCGCGTAGTCCAGCGATAATTCCAAATAATTATTCCTGTCATTACGCATCAGGCGTTGCACCTGGTGCAGGGACTTCGTAGCCTCCGGCAGGTTGCCCAGCTGTTTATAGATCAGGGAGCGCTCAAAATAACAACCGGTATTGAACGGGTCAATGGAAACAGATCCATCGATCAGTTCCAGGGCTTCCTCCGGCCTGTTCAACTTCCGCAGCAGAGCAGCCTTCACGTGCCTGGCGGTATGGCTATGATAATTCCTGATCAATGACTTATTGATATGCGCCAATGCCAGTTCATAACGCTGCTGTTTGGCGGCTATCCGCGCCAGCATCAAAAAACCGCTGTGCTGCCAGGCATCATTCCAGGTAGCTTTGTAAAAAGCCTCGTAGGCATCGTTCAACCGGTCCTGCATCAGCAATGACCAGCCCAGGTTGTAGTACGGCTCCCCATCATAAGGATTGGGATTTCTTGCCGTTAATGTGGCGATCGCTTTTCTGAAATAAGGTTCTGCCTTGCCAAACTGTCCACGGCGCAGCAACAACAATCCCATGGCATTGTTGCAACGTACATCGCCGGGGCTTCTTCTCAGGGCCTCTTCGTAATAGTCTATCGGGTTATAAGTAGCATGGCGGTATTGCTCCAGGTGCAGGCCGTTCAAGAACAGTTCTTCCACCTGCTCAATCTCCGAGGGCAGTTTCGCTGCCCTGGCCGCGGCAGGTATTTCCTTTTCTGTTGGTGTTGCAGGCCGCCAACTTACCAGTTCATGTCCATTGCTGTCTGCCACTGAAAGTTTCCATGTGATCATATCTACCGGTGAGTTGGTTGTATAACGCTCTACAAAAACATGCTCCGGTGAAATAGTGGCCACATAGGTCCTTACTTCTTTGCCATCCTGCCATAAGGTGATCTTTGCATTCTTGTATAAGGAAGTCGCATATACTTTTATATCTAGGGAATTACCAGCTGCCTCAAGATTCAGCATGGCTTCTTTGGTAGCGTTCTTAACCGCCCCTATCAGCGCATAGGGCATAAAGTATTGCTCAAAGCTTTTTACCTCATTGGGCTGCAGCCAGCTAAAGTCGGGCTGGTTATCGGTAAACACACCCGTCATTAATTCAATATACGGGCCATCCTCGTCCGTCAGGTTCCTGTCCCATGCATATCCAAAATCGCCATTGCCCCAGGTCCATTGTTTTTTGCCCGGCGATACATGGTGATCGGCCACGTGCAACATACCAGCCTGGGTATCGTGCTCATAGCAACCCATAAAATCATACCCGGAACGAATGGCCATATAGGAAGTAGGCACCGGGATAGTGCTGTATTTTGAAATATCCGTACCCGGCGCATAGTTCACTTTATAATAGGTACCCGTTGCGATCGGAAAGTCAGATACATCCCTTTTACCATGATCGAATACGGCATACACATCCGGCGGAAAAACGGATTGATAATGCTCATTCACTTTCACGGCCGGATTGGCCCACCACAAAAACGTTTGTGTAAAAGGCGAACGGTTGAACAGTCTTCCTTTTATTTCGAGGTATGCCTTGCCCGGGTACATGGTAAAGCCGGCCATGCCCTTGGTGCGGAACATGAGCTCTGTTTCATTTACCCATATTGTTTTACTGCCATCTTCCTGTTCTTCGATCGTATAGTCTACCGGGCTGAAGGTGCTGGGCCGGTGATGCTGCGGCCAGTTAAATTCAATGCCTCCTGATATCCACGGCCCCGCAAGCCCTACCAATGCGGGTTTGATCACCTGGTTGTAATATACAAAATCACGCTTGCGCACTTTGTCGTAAGCCCGTTGTATACGTCCCCCGATCTCAGGCAATACCATGATGAGCAGGTATTCATTTTCCAGGTATAACGCCGTGTATTCCTGGTCATGCTTTTCATCAGCAATTTTTTCAATCACCGGATGCGGATAGACCACCCCACTGCTGCCCTGGTACACCCGTTTTTCCAAAAACATCGGGTTCTTTTCTGGTTCACCGATCTTGTAGGTTGGTATCGTTACTTTTTCAACCCATGCTTTTACACTCATAGAATAGTCCCCCCATTTATTAGTTATCTCGCGGTACGAGTTTTATCATTACTGCATCTTTTACACCTATATCCAGCTTGAACGATGTTTGCCCTTTACTGATCTTTCCTATTTCCTTTCCTTTTAAGAAGTCCTCCAGCGTATACTCCCTGTTTTGCCACTTCAGCTCAGCCTGCGGAAAGGATGCCGTCAGTATTTTATCCGTATCAAAGTTGAATGCCGCCACCAGGATGGTATCACCAGGCAGGTAAAAGCTTAGCTGTTGGGCCTGCCCATTACCTACCGGAAAAGACAGCGGTGTAAAAGCTTTCGGCTTGCGGAAGAAATCACATACCGCTGCATTGTTTAAATATTTTTTGGCTCTTTCTGCCGCCGTAGGATTCCTGAGATCAGAGCCATCACCTAAAATGCTGCCCAATGCCATCATTGAAAATAGGCGCACTTTTACCTCCTGCTCACTCAGGTCTTTATTTTTCTGAAAGTTCTTCATAACCACTACATCCATATTGGTATAGGGCCAGAGATTACCCTGCGTCCACCAAAAATGCGTGGCGCTGATCATCGAAGCAGCTGTACTACCATAATGCGGGAAACCCGGCTGGTCATTCCGCAGGTGTGAGTATACATCAGTGGATAAAAACCGGGTATGTGCATACTGGTGCGGAAACAACGGTGAGATGGCCTGCGTAATAAATATATCAGGCCCCATGATGGAATCAACCAGGTGCTTCAACATCCTCATACCATAATCGTATGCCTGAATACCGGAACGTATGGCCGGGTTATACCGTCTTGCTGATTCCAGGGCGCCGGCCGACAGGAAATCTATCTTTAAAAAGGTAGCGCCAACGGCCTTTGCTTTTTTTAATTGCCCGATGATAAAGTCGCGGGTGTAAGGATGTGTAGGGTCCATTGGAAAGGCCCCCCAGTCACCATCTTTATACGGAATGTAATTGTGCTTATCGTCAAGCAGCAATACATCGCTCAGGGAATGGTCTGTATTGGTAAGTTTTGTACCGCTGATATTATTCTTCCATGCCCACAACGCAAAGGGGATGAAATAAAAACCCATTTGCTGCCCTTTCTTCTTTCCATAACGGTTTATTGATTGCAATACTTCGGTAGAGTAAATACCCTGATCGTAGGAATCAATGCTTAATACCGGCTGTGAGGCTTTATTGAAGTTGTCCAGCGAATGGATGAAATCGGAGATCTTTGCCACATCCAGCGGCATCATCACTTTTTCATATCCCAATACACCTTCTACCCCAAAGCTGTTCCAGTAAAAAGGAGCAGGCTTATTCCAGGTAAGGCTGCCGGAAATCTTCCTGACCGTATTACCAAATCTCATCAGATCATTCCGTACATCCGCCGACGCAGATAAATAGATAAGGGGAGAATATACTGCATTGCCCACCTGTGTACCATGCGCTACATAATCGTGGGTACCATCTTTGCCGCCATAGGAGTCGGGCAGGGAAGGATTGTCTTTCGAAGCAGCACCGCCATATACGATGAAAGAATCTACCTGACCGGCCGTTGTTCCTGTAGCATAGCGGATACCTGTTTTCCAGAAATCATGCACCAGGCTGCCAATGGCAAATCCATTTTTAGAGCTTTCCTCGTAGGCTGATGCCAGTTCATAACTGATGCCGGAAATACCCTTGTTATCAGCCGGCCAGCGGCGCGACAGTACATCGACCCAATTGTCGTTGTCAAAAGGGTAATCAGTAAAAAGCGTACGGGCGCCCGGCAAGATGATCTTTCCCTGCTGCACGGGTAAAATCGTCAGCGGAGAAATATCATTTGTTTCCACCATGGCGGCTTTATCCTTTGCCGACGCCTCTACACTTAACAGTATAAACGGCTGTGCTTCATAAATAGTAATATACTGTACCAGCCTGACCGGTTTCCCTTCCTCTTCGTGCACCAGGTTGATACAGATACCTTTCCCCAATGGGTCGTTAAGGCTATCTGTTGTAAAACTATGACGTGCAAATCCCGCTGAAGTGTAACTACCTGTTTTTACATCCTGCACATAGGCCGTAGTATTTTCAAATTGAGTTCCGGATGCAAACCGGTAAGTCACTTTACCCGAATGGAGGTTGGCAACAACACGTATATAATTATTACTCACCACCAGGCTATCGCCCGCGACCTGCGTTTGTTGCGCGGAAGCGAACGACGGGAGAATGATTGTATAAAATAGAAAAATAAGACTCCTGTTCAATGTAGATTTTCTTTTTTAAGTTGCCAATAGCGAATGGTAAATGGCGAGTGGCGAGTATAAAGGCACCACTGGCCACTAGCCATTCACCCCTTGCCTTTCTTAAAATCCCGGATTCTGATCACTGGGTTTCAATGAACGGTTCAGTTCAAACTCCCTTGATGATATGGGGAACAATAAGTTCTTGTTGGAGATATAATTCGTCGCATCCGGGTTGTAAGCCTTTGTTTGAGTAATCAACTTACCCGTTCTTTTAAGGTCGCACCAGCGCCAGCCTTCGAAGCCCAGTTCCCGCATGCGTTCTTTCAACAATTCATCCCGCATTTCCTGTTGCGTGGGTGTGTGCCCTAATACAGTTTCCCAGTTGAGCAGTTTTGCACGGGTACGGATCTTATTCAGGTACGTCAGCGCCTCCGATGTTCCATTCTGCTCATTCAATACTTCAGCGTACATCAATATGGCGTCGGCGTACCGTAAATAATACAGGTTACGTGATGAGAGGCCACCGTTCAGGGATTTACCATCGGTAATATCATATTTCTTAACGTGCGGTTTGGTCACATCCGCCCACCACCAGTAATCCACTTCCACGCCGTTGGCATCATAAAATTTGTAGCGGATAGAAGCATCTCGTCTGGCATCGCCGGTCTCAAAGCTGTTGCTGTAATAATCCGTAGGTATCACCACATGACCGCCACCACCTGAGTCGGTATTGGAAATATGCCAGCCACCCAGGGTATTGGCATGTCCATTGGTATTACCATTCTCATTGGTATACTGTATTTCAAAAAGTGATTCGATGTTGTTTTCATTGGTTTCCTTAAACAGGTCAGCATAGTTGGCCATCAGCGCCGTACTGGTAGTCGTCATCAGCGGTTGCAGCGTAGTTTTGGCATTGGGATAATCTTTTTTGGTGAGGTATACCTTCCCCAATAAAGTCTGTGCTGCCTCTTTATTTACCCGGCCCACTTCTGCAATGCCTTTGCTATCGAGGTGAGTAGCGGCGAAATTCAGGTCATCAATAATTAATGCATATACTTCTTCTTCACTGCTCCGGGGTTTGCCGCCATTGGCATCAGCCTTTGGGTCCTCTACTTCTGTAGGCAGGGGGATGCCACCAAAAAACTGTACCAGCTTAAAATAGAATACCGCGCGTAAAAATTTTGCTTCGCCTGTAAGCCTGTCCTTCACTTTTTGTGATGCACTGGAAGTTGGAATGTATTTGATGGCCGTATTGGCATTGATAATGCCTTTGTACAAGGAGTTCCAGGCGCCCTGTACCAGTTGGTTCTGCGCACTCATCAGGCTGTTGTAACTGTTGATGCCATCATAGTGTTGCCAATAGCCACCCCAGGTAGGTACAAAAGAACTTGTTTTGCCTTCATCCGTACCTACAATGCCCACGAAGTAATAATCACCGCTGTTCAGATCCATCATCTTCCGGTAAATACCGGTGACACCGGCTATGGCCCCCTGTTCATCTTTGTACAATTCTTCGGGTGACACGAAGGTTTCCGGCGTAATATCCAGTTTCTTGCTACAACCGGCTGCCAACAACACCAGTAACAGTGCGGGCAACATCAATCGTTGTGCGTTATATTTTATAATGGCAGGCATGATTCTACTATTTAATAATTTATAAACTTAATTGTAAACCAAATAAGAAGGTGCGGTAGCGTGGATAGACATCATATTGTCCCGTGCCGATCTCCGGATCGATCCCCTTATATTTTGTAAACAGGAAGGGCTCCACTGCCTGTACATACACCCGCAAGGAGTTGATCTTCGCTTTTGATAATAAGGCGGAGGGTACATCATAGGCCAGTGTTATATTCCGGATGCGTATGAAATCGCCTTTTTGCACCATAAAGCTGGAAGTGCCCGATTGCAAAGCTCTTAGAGAGCGGCCAAACTGGTTAGGACGCGGAACATCAGTATTCGTGTTTTCGGGCGTCCAGTAATTCAATCCATCTTTTATCGTGCGCGTAGCTGTTTTGCTGGAGTAATACAAATAATCCTGGTAAGCTTTATTGCTGATCATATGCCCATAGGTATAACTGGCAAATACCGTCATGGAGAATTGCTTATACCTTACATAATTCCAGATACCACCCCATCCTTTGGGAACGGTGCGACCGATAATGGTGCGATCATATTGATTGATGGTACCATTCTTATCCAGGTCTTTTACCCGCACATCACCTGGCCTTGCATCGGGATTCAGCGAGAAATCATCTCCTTTCTGGTAAAGGCCATCATATACATAATCTACAATAAGACTGTTGGGCGCTTCACCTACTTTGAGATAAGGGCTTAAAGAATCTACACCCGGCAGCAGACTGGTGATCTTTGAGGTAAACTTCGACCAGTTGATATTCATCTGCCAATCAAAACTGTTTGTCTTAATGATATTTACATTCACCCCCAGGTCAATACCACGGGTGTTCATTTGAGAGATATTGATCCATTTGCTGTCAAACCCTTGTGACGGCGCCAATGGGTTGTTCATCAAGAGGTCATGAATATTTTTATTGTAATAATCAAAAGTGACCCGCACGCGGTTATTGAACATCGCGTAATCCAATCCTACGTTGAACTGGCGCTGGCTTTCCCATTTTAAAGCGGGATTACCTTCGGTGCTGGTGCCCAGTTGAAAACCTGATGTCTGTGAGCTGCCATTATAAGGATACACGCCAGGCTGCATTTGTGTATAGATAGCTGCTATAGGAATCTCCTGGTTGCCTACTACACCATAACCTATCCGTATTTTGGCATCACTGATCACCGACCGTGTTTTCAGTCCGATGAATGGTTCATCGATCAGGCGCCAGGCAGCGCTGACGGAAGGGAAATAACCATACTTGTTATCGGCGCCAAACCTGGATGAACCATCCCGGCGTATGGTACCATTGATAATATAGCGGCCTTTAAATTTATAAATAACACGACCCAACAGGGAAGCCACTGACCAGTTGAAGTAATCGCTGGCAATCACATCGCGATTGCTGGCCAATCCCATGTTCTTATAAGTAAGTGCATCCGTAGGAAATCCCGATCCCTCTTCATAATTCCACTCCTGCCTTCTTTGCTGGTAGGTAGCGCCGGCCAGGAAATCAAATACATGGTCTTCTGAAGGTGCATAGCTATAGGCGAGGGTATTTTCCCACAAATAATCCCTCCATCCAAAGTTCTGTATTTTGGCTACTCCTTTTTTCGCGAAACCGGTGCTGGTAGTACGCGGATAATATTCGAAACGCTGGTTCTTATATACGTCCAGGCCAAAGCTGGAACGGAAAGTAAGACCCGGAATAATTCTGTATTCAGCAAAGATATTTCCCAGGAAACGATCATCCACATTGTGCACAGGCGTTCTGGTAAGGGTTACCGGGTTATTGAATAAAAGGTTACCGCTTGAAGGGTCAATATTGGCCGAAGGATTGCCCAGGGAATCATAGATGGACATGAGCGGACTGATGGTTACTGCATTATAAAACGCTTCATTGCTCACTACATCATTCACAATATGGGAGAAGTTGGTATTTACACCTACCTTAAGTTTAGTACTTACCTCCGATTCCATATTCGCCTTCAAAGAATAGCGCATGAAATTGGAGCCTTTTATAATACCATCCTGGTTAAGGTAGTTGCCGCTGAGGTAGAATTTGTTTTTGCCGAAACCGTTCGAGACGCTGAGCGTATGGCTTTGCTGGGGGGCAGTTTGGGTAACGGCGCCTACCCAATCGGTCCATCTGCCCTGGGCCATATTGCGTCGCTCATCGCCATTGAACAACAGGGTATCAATACCAGGTCCATTGGGCCAGGCTACCGGATCTTCATCACTAAGTCCCTGGCGGCGGAGTTTTACATAATCATCGATATTATCTACAAAGTCATAAGTTTTAATCATTTTCTGCACGCCATAGTAAGCATCATAATTTACGGCCGTGCGTCCGCTGTTGGCTCTTTTGGTGGTAATGATCACCACCCCTTCCGATGCACGGGAACCATAAATGGCTGCAGCGGAAGCATCTTTCAATACATCAATGGATTCTATATCGTTCGGATTTATTTCCCGCAGGTCGTAGGTGACTACTACGCCGTCTACCACATAGATGGGCCCGGTACCCTGCGTGATGGTGTTGATACCTCTTATGCGTACATTGGTACCTGCACCAGGTTGATGACCGGCGGTCACCACCTGCATACCTGGTATCCGTCCTTGTAAAGCCTGGTTCACATTGGTTACCGGCAGTTCTTTAAGCTCTTTGCCCGAAATGCTGGAGATAGCGCTGGTAACATCCTTCTTTTGCTGTTTTCCATAACCGATCACCACTACTTCGCCCAGCGCTTCTGTAGTTTTTTGCAGCAACACCTGAATGGTAGTGTCAGACTCGGATATGTTCAGGCTTTGTGTTTTGTAGCCAATACTGCTGATGATCAGTATTACTTTCCCCTGTACAGATAGTGAGAAAGTGCCGTCGGCTGCTGTAGCCTGGGGAGTAGCATTTCCAATAGTGCTTACAGAAACGCCGGCCAGGGGCGACCTTGTTTCAATGTCAGCTACCTTGCCCTTCAGCACCCTTGTTTGCGCCTGGATGGTCAGGAAAGTGATCAGGGATAGAAATAAGAGGAGAATTGTCTTCTTCATTGCAATCGTTTTTGGCTTTTTTAATGTGTGCATCCTTTGAGAGATGGCAGCAACTTAGCTCAAGATCAAAATTCGTGATCCTGTTTTGACTTGGAAATAGGTATTCTTCCGAAAAAGATGGACTTTTATACGGTCGTTGAATATTTCTTAAACCAGGTATATGTCGCAAAGATCATCCAGGAAAAGGCAAGGCTTTGAAGGTCAGAAACTGATCGTACTGCCTCAAAAAATAGATAAAGGCTTTCTGATGAAGGACGCCATTACCCGGCAGATATACATTACCGATATCGGCTATTATCCCAAGGCCCACCAGCATTACGTGGAGCGGCCCAATGGGGTCAACCAGCATATAATTATTTATTGTGTGGAGGGGCGTGGATGGGTGACGATCAATAAGAAGAAGATGGACATTTCTCCATCACATTTTATTGTAATACCCGCGCGTACAGCCCATAAGTACGGCGCCCTGGAAAATGATCCATGGACTATTTACTGGGTGCATTTTAAAGGAGATATCGCCACCTTTGTAGTGGACCTTATTACGAATAATTCACAAAATTACCTGCCCTATCTTTCTTACAATGAAAACCGGATCAAGCTGTTTGAAGAGATCTGTTTCAACCTGGAGAAAGGATACAGCGCCGATAACCTGCGGTATGTAAATATGATCTTCTATCATTTTCTATCGTCCCTGCTGTACGAGGAAAAGTATAACCAGGCCGTCAATAGCCAGGCGAAGGATGCTATTACACTCACCATTGAGATGATGCAGAAGAATATTAACAGGAATATTTCCCTGAATGATTTTGCGGCTTACTCGCATTTATCGGTATCGCATTTCTCTTCTATGTTCAGGGAAAGGACAGGCTTTTCGCCGGTAGAATATTTTAATCATTTAAAGATCCAGTATTCCTGCCAGGCATTGGCTTTTACTGCCAAGCCCATTAAAGAGATCGCGGATGAACTACAGTTCTCAGATCAGTATTATTTTTCCCGGATATTTTCGCGCTTCATGGGCACTTCACCTTCTGAGTACCGGAAGCGGAATAAAGCAGCTTCAACCGGGTAAATGTTATTGAGTAAGTACATTTAGGATTGGCTTATCCAAACTGGTCAAAGTGTTTTGCCCGGATCCCAGCAATTCAAATACCACCACTTCATTGCTTCCCTTACGGAGCCATTCTGCCGGTACATACAAGGTTTGCTGTGGCCCTATGGACCAGTAACGGCCCAGGTGATGGCCATTGATCCATGCGCAGCCTTTACCCCATTGCCGCATATCGAGATAGGTATCTCCTGTTTGGGATAAATTAAATACAGCTTTCTTTACTACAGGTACTTCTGCAACAGTTTTCGATTTTTTGATGGATAACTTATTGACATTGTCGAAGGGGAGGGAATACATTTGCCAGCCGGTTAGTTCCTGCCCATCGAAAGACACGCGCGAAGTGATGCCCTTTTCATTCTTCAATAAGTTGGGGCCAAAATTGATACGGCCCATATTCTCTACGAGGATATCGATGGTTACCTTACCTGCAGGAAGGTCTACCAGCAAGCTGTCCTGTTTTAAGCGCCTGTCCAATACCCCTACCCTTTTCCCATTGATCATCACAATTCCATAATCGCGCAGCTCTTTAATGCTCAACATCCCTTTTTTACCACCCATTTGTTGAGTGCGGTATAATACAAAACCATAAGGTTGGTTGAGTGCTTCGAAAGTGAGCGGGTGTTGGGCCTGTATGGGCTTGGGCAATACAGACAGAATATCCGCTACCTGTTGAAAGGATATAACCGGTAAAGTGATTGCTGGTTTGGCTGCCGGAACAGCCGGCAATTGCTGTCCTGCCGGCAAGTTCTTTTGTATCGCATTCCTGAACAGCATGAATTTGGGTGTTGCATTGCCTGCTTCATCCAGCGGTGCGTCATAATCATAACTGCTCACCTGCGGCTCATAGAAACCAGTATCATAACAGTTGGCCCCATTCATGAATCCCCGGGTGGTGCCGCCATGAAACATATACATGTTCACCGACATGCCTGCAGCGAGCAAACCGTCCAGTTGATTGGCATATTGCTCAGCTTTAACAGTATGGTGCTGTACACCCCACCAATCGAACCAGGCAGGATACCATTCGGCCACAAAGAAAGGCCCCTTGCCATTGTTGTATTTTCGCACCAATGCTTTTATCTGCTCCGGTTTATCAAGACCGTTCACTGCGGGTAACAGTCCGGGCAGGTAACCTTTGGCCACATCCTTTGCAGGATCGCAGGTATACAGAAGGCAATCAAACCCAGCCTCTGTGAAAAGCTTTTGATTGATCTTTAAGTATTCTTTGTCCGACCCATAAGAACCATATTCGTTTTCCAATTGTACCAGCAAAATATTGCCGCCATGGGTAATGAGGTAAGGCGCCAGTTGCTTACCCACCTGGTGAATGTAATTTTTATACGCCTGCAGGTATTGTGGTTCTGTACTTCGTACCCGCAATCCTTTAATGTTTTGCAACCAATAAGGATAACCACCAAATTCCCATTCAGCACACACATAGGGGCTGGGCCTCAGAATAACCCAAAGCCCTTCTTCCTGGGCCATTTTTACAAAAGCCCCTATATCATTGTTACCGGAAAAATCATACACCCCTTTTTGTGGTTCGTGCACATTCCAGAACACATAGGTACCAATGGTATTCAATCCCATGGCCTTTGCCATTTTTAAGCGATGCCGCCAGGCTTCACGCGGCACACGGGGATAATGGATCTCCCCACCGATCATTTGAAAAGGCTTGCCATCCAGTAAAAAATGTTCCTCATTATAAGAGAAATCTCGTTTAGCCTGGGCTACACCCACCTGTTGCATGCACACAACAGCTATCACCAATACTATCCATCTGCTCATCATACACGATCCTTTTGGAAGTTATGGTCATTTAGTTAAGTTGTCACCCTGAGCCTGTCGAAGGGCTTCGACAGGCTCAGCCCGTCAAACTTTTTTTTAACTAAACAACTGAAATTATTTATTATTAAATACCAATGTTGTAATACTTTCCGGCGCCACCTGTACCGGGCCCGACACCCGTTGCCTTGCCAGCTTTTGACCAGCACTGGTGGTATAGGTCTCCAACTGTGTAATCTGTTTGGCTTTTTTACCAGCCAGCGTGGCTATATCAACAGTCTGCGCTGCCGTACCGGTATTAACGATCACAACGACTGTTTTCCTGCTGCTGGCATCTTTATAAGCCGACACAAAACAGGTACTGTCTGCACCCGGCAGGGATGCTTCCACCCTTTGCATACCAGGCCTTATAAAGCGGCTGTAATTGCCCAGCGCCCACAGCATTTTACTATCATAAAAATTGCCGTCTGTTTTATTCTTGTCGATATAGATCAATCCATCCTTGTAATTATACGGCGAAATAGCCACCCACCATTGCCAGGCTGTGGCATTGGCCACTGCGAGGTCGGTGTGAATGGTACGCGCCAGGTAGAGCGCCGGTTTCATACCTGTATCTCTTTTGTTGCCATTGATCTCTCCATTGTTATCACCCAGGATGCAATACTCCGATTGCCAGAACGATAATCCCTTCACTGCCGCCACCCGTTCTGCCAATTGCTTCCGCAGACTTACCGATGCAGCATAAGGTGATGTACTAAAATAACTGTGGGCGGCTATGACAGGCGCGAGTGATGGCAAATTGCCTACATAATTGGTCGATGCCGGTTGCAAAAGATCGGCCAGTTGATTGCCTTTGCCCGGCTTGTCATCGTCTTTCAACAGGTATTTGATATGTCCCGCTTCTGCAATGAGTATCTTGGTAGGCACACGATGTTGCTGTAAAGATTGGGACAGGGTTTTCACCAGGCCACTGATTTGTTGGTTGGTATAAGGACATCCTTCCTGTCCGCCATCGCTCCAGTCCCATTGGGGTTCATTCACCGGACTGATGTAATTGAAATGGATACCTGTTTTCTTTTTGATACCCTCCAATGCCTTTACCGTATATTCAGCCAATGCCTGGTAATGGGCACTATCTATATTACACTGCCCTTTCACCTCAGCAAAGGCTTTCTGGTTTTTGGTGAATGTTACCGGCGGACTATTGTAGAAAGCCAGGAAGTCATTTACGCCTCTTGCTTTGGCAGCAGTTAAGAACCATTGCTGTGCAGCTTGTTTATCCCAATTATAACTACCATCGGGTTGCAGGAAAGATTCTGCCCTGCGCCATTCATCCCTGATGCCGCTGGCACTGCCTTGCTCAGTGCTGCCTGCTCCCAGGTTGAAGCGCCACATGGACAGTCCTATTCCTTTGGGATCGCCATTGGCTGCCGTATCTACGCTAAACAACCAATCGGCCATCGCATTCCTTTTTGCATCGGGCCAACTGCCCACAAACTGGCAGGACCAGGCATCAGAAGCCGAGAAATTATGAATCGTTTGAAAGGTTTTATTGACATCGACGGTAAGGGTAAGCGGAGCATTGGCCGACTGCCCCATGGCCATACCATGGTACAATAAGCACAGGAGGGGTACGAATTGTTTGCCTTTGAAGGGGATCATTTGTTTGCTGGTTTATAAATAAAGCCTTGCCGGTACTTCAGCACCGCTTACCGGCAAGGCTTCCTGCACAAGATATGTTATTGTACGATTTGCCACTGCTGATTTCGGGCGCCACTATAAGGCCATTGAATAACAGTTGCTCCGTTGACAGTAGAAGCCCCATTCACATCGAGCGAAAGTCCGCTGTTGCGATTGATGATCTCAAAATAACCAAATCCCATATCCAGTATCTTCCATTGCTGGTTATTACCACCCGAATAGGTATACTGTATAATATTGGCTCCGCCGGTGGTGGAGCTGCTGGTCACATCCAGCGCCTTGCTGCTGTTGCGATTGATGATGCTGAAATAACCATTGCCCAGGCTGGTGATCTTCCATTGCTGGTTGGTACCACCCCAATAATCCCATTGGATAATGTTGGCGCTATTGGCAGTGGACGATCCATTTACATCCAGTGCTTTGTTGCTTTGCCTGCACACGATCCTGTACCAGGCGCTGCTGTTAAAGCTGCCGGCTGGCTGGGTAATGCTGGCACTGCCCCAAGCAAATTGCAAGCGCGACAGACCGGAAGCATTGTTGGTGGTTAAGCTCGTTCCACTGAGGGTAAGCAAACTATAGCTATCACCCGTGCGCAGCCCTGGCCAATACACGCAGCCCATACCACGGGCCAGGATGGCATTGGTCATGCCCTGGAAATAAGCGATCTCCCGGTCGGTACCCGATGCAGCCAGGTAATTCTTTCCATTGGTCATGGGAATCCCAAACTCAGTAACTACCGTGCGTGCCGGATAAGCAATGGATTGTATCGCCGCTTCCCAATCGCCTACGGTAGTCTTGTTGTTGTCGAACCAGGTATAGTTGTGATACGATAACAGGCAATTGGTAAACCGGCTATCTGATCCCACCACGTTCACATCCTGGGCATAGCCCGCTCCATCCAGTAGTATGCGGTCACGAGGCACGCCAGGATAATTGGTGAGCCAGGTGCCATATATATTCTTCAGGTCGGTAGCGCTATAACCATGTGGCTCATTGAAAGGTTCAAAGAATACGTGGCTATTACTGCCGTATTTGGTCACGATGGTCTGCCACATATTCCAGAACAGCGTTGTATTGTCGATGATACCATCTCTTGAGCTGCTTCCTTCCCAGTAGGCCAATATCACATTGAGCCCTTTGTTCACCGCCGTATCAATAGCGCCCGTATAAGCATTCCACCAGGTTCCCGACACAGTTGGCGGATTAACCGGGATGCGGATGGTATTGGCGCCCCTTTGCTGGAATGCATTGATGATATTACCCGCTTTGGATTTGGTGGTGGCATAGTTATCTGTGGAACTCAACCCACTGATGACCACCACACCATCTTCGAAATTATCATCCGGATCGGCCCAGTTCACACCTTTCAGGTCGGCTGAGGCCGCCAGCAGGGAAATGGAAGCCGGTGCGGGCTGACTGGGTTCTTTGTTTTTACCAGTGGTGTCTGTCAGCCCTTTTTTACAGGCTACCAGTGTACACAGAAAGAGCACATAGCATAGAACATGTTTCATAGCAATCGTTTTAAGATGAAGGTTTAATGGAAAAGATCGAAGAGAAGTGTCAGCCTGAGCCTGTCGAAGGCGGTTTCGACAGGCTCAACCTGACAAACGTTACTTAACTAAAAGACATATTATCAGTAATTATCGTTTTGTTTGAGTTTGTTGTTCGAAGCTTGTATCTCTGCACGCGGTATGGGCAGCCAATAATGTTGAACCAGGAATTTCCGGCCATCCAGTGCTACTTTAGGTGTATAGGTAAAAGTGTTGCCTACCTTATTGATGATAATACCACCGGCAGGTTTGTTCTCTGTTACATCTGCAATCTTCCACCTGCGCACATCATAGAAACGATGCTCTTCAAAAGCCAGTTCTACCCTTCTTTCAGATCGAATGATATCGCGTAGTTGTGTTTGTGAAACACCTGCTGCTACCGCCGGCATATTAACACCAGTACGTGCCCGCACCTGGTTTACTGCTGCCCTGGCAGAAAATGTAGAGCCTGCAGGTACTACATCAGGGCCATAGGCTTCGTTGGCAGCTTCAGCGTAATTGAGCAATACTTCAGCATACCGGAAATAGATCCAGGGTTGGAAGCCTGCATTGCCCCAGGGATTTTGCAGGGGATAAGCGTCGTTCATGAACTTCTTGAGGTAATAACCTGTTTTGGAAGTGTTCCAGTTTTCAGGTCCATCTTTGCTGTCTTTCCCACCGGGTGTAAATGTTTCCAGGGTTGCTCCGCGATAAGTAGCGCCATTGTATAAAATGGTAGCATAAAAGCGTGGATCGCGGTTGGCATAGGGAGTAGCAGGATTGTAGCTGGTGCCGGGATCGGTGATCGCCGTACCATCCATCATGCGATAGTCATCTACCAGGTTTTGCATGGGCAGGTTGCCGCCCCAGCCACCATAACCATTGGGACCATTGGCAATCTCCAGGTGTGTATGGTTGGCATTCTTGGTATACAGCCTGGCAAAGATGATCTCATTGTTGCCATCGGCCGTCTGGAAAAGTTTGTTGTATCCATCCTGATAAATGCTGTACTTGTTCATGCTGATGACGGCCTGTGCAGCCGTAGCAGCAGCCACCCAGGTACCTGTATTGTACAGGGGACTGGCGGCATACAACAGCAACCTTGCTTTGAGTGCCAGGGCAGCGCCTTTGGTAGCGCGGCCCAGTAGCCAGTTACCATCATTGTTGACTGGCAACAGCGCAGCCGCTTCGTCCAACTGAGCTACAGTATAATCAATGCTTTCTTTCAGGGTGGCCCTGGTGAAGAGCGATTCGTCCTGCAAATTATCATCCAGGTTCAATACTTTATCGCCCATCAGTACCACGCCGCCATAGTTGCGGATGAGATCATGATAGCGAAAGGCACGGATAAATTGCAATTCCCCTTTCAACCTGTTCTTGTGTTCCTGGCTCATGGCCAATCCTGTCAGCCCATTCAAAGCGAAATTACACTCCCGGATGCTGCGGTAGCTGCGCGGCCAGATGGTACCAGCCATGCCAAGGTTTTCCGGCGCCAGCAATCCACGTTGGATCAGCCAGGTATTATCATCATTGTTATAGACAGATTCGTCAGTCACAGAACTCCACATGCTGTATTCAAATCCTCTTCCAAATCCGGGGTCAGTGCCATCCCCTTCTTTGTCCTGCAGGCGGGCGCCAATGTACCGGTTCACTACATAGGCTTCAAATACAATAGAATCGGACAATACCACGGGTTCTGCAATCTTATCCGTGGGTTGTATTTCCAGGAAATCTTTTTTACAGGAGAACAACAGGGTGGCAAGTGCTACCACACCAATCATATATTTCATTTTGCTGGTTTGCATCGTTCGTGTTTTAATGGTTAGAACCTTACGTTTACGCCTACATTGATGATACGTTGCTGCGGATAGAACTGACCGCTGCCGCTATTGCCTTCCGGATCATAATCTTTCACCTTGGTGATGGTAAACAGGTTGAAAGCATTCACATATATCCTGGCACTCTGCAGCCTTATAGCCGACAAAGTCTTACCGGCGAAATTGTAACCCAGTTCAACATTCTTTAAGCGTAAGAAAGAAGCATTGTTGAGCCAGAAAGTATTGTTATACAAACCACCGTTCACAGAAGAAGAGGTTCTGGTGTCTACCCTGGGGTAGCTGCCATTGGGATTGGTAGGACTCCAGCGGTTATCCGCCCAGCTGCTGTAGAAATTGCCCACAGTGCCAGACTCAGGTAACACATACTGGCTCACTTTAGCCTGTCCCGCGAATACCATGCTCAGGTCTACATTAGCATATTCAACGCTTAACACAACACCATAAGAGATCAGGGGTATATTACCGTATTTGCTTCTTACCTGGTCATCCGCTGTGATCTTGCCATCCTTATTATAATCTTCATAGATCAGATCGCCGGGTTGTGCACCACTCAAGTGGGGTGTTTTGTCGATCTCATCCTGTGTACGATAGATGCCAATGGCATTGTATAACAAATAGGTGTTTAACGGATGATCTGTTTGCTTTTGATAGCTCAGCACACCTGCTGCTTCATCAATGAATACGATATTACTTTTGGCATAGGTAAAGTTGCCTGTAATACCATAATGCCATTGACCGCTGCGTTTGTTATAACCGGCGGTAGCTTCGATACCATTGTTATCTACTTTCCCGATATTTTCGGAAGGCACCAGCGGATCGGCACCGAATGGATTTACAATACCTGATACAAATGGAATGGAAGCATTCCGCACAGCCAGGATATTAGACCGCTTTTGCCTGAAATAGATCAACTCAAAATTGAAATCATTGAACAGCGTACCTTCTATGCCGATATCCATTTTGCGTGCATCTTCCCAATGAATATTGGGGTTGGCCAGCTTCGTGAGATCAAGGCCGGGCACAATAACAGGCCCGTTACCCGTTTGCACTACAAACTGGTTTTTGAGCGAGTAGTTGGTAAAATACTGGAACAGGCCCACATTGTCGTTACCCAGGGCGCCATAAGAGGCGCGTAACTTCAGGTCGTTAATGAATGAGCTATTGCTGAACCAATTTTCTTTGGATATTCTCCAACCTGCTGATACAGAAGGGAAATAGCCGTATTGGTTTCCCTTGGGGAAAGTAGATGATCCGTCAATCCGCATTTGCACGTCGGCAAAGTACCGCTCATTGAAATCCCAGGATATCTTTCCAAAGTAGCTTTTACGGGTGAAGCTATAACTGCTGCCACTGTTGTCCCTGTCCGTAGCCGCCGTACCACCCTGTGATAATTCAGGGGTTAGCGTGCTGAGGAAGTTAATGCGGGAAGCGGCAAAATTCTCCCGCTTGATCTGGCTTTGCTCGTAGCCAACAAATGCATTGAAATTGTGCTCGCCTACAGAACGCTGGTAATTGATCTTAATATTATAGGTATTCTGCGACAGGTTCTGCTGACTCTCGTTGAGTGTGGCGGCATTGTTCGATCCACCTACAATGCGCGGCGAATAGGTATTGTCTGCTTTATTATAGGAATATAAAACATAAGGTGTGGCAAATGATTTTCCAAAGGACCAGGATTTGTCGAAGGCTGCAAATCCATCTACCGACAATCCTTTTACCGCTGCAATATTGTAACTGCCTTTCAGGATGCCGTTGAATACCTGTGTGGGGTTCTTATTGATACCGCCTGCACTGGTAGCCATCATCACCGGGTTATTGCCTTCGATACCATTGGAGGGAAAGCCGTTGGGGTAACGTGCAGGGATGGTAGAATAAGCACGGTAGATGGAACGGAAAATATCACCGGCCCCTGCCGTGGGGAACTGCCTGTTCTCTTCCCGGCCCGACAGATAGAGACTTACTTTAAAGTCTTTGGTAACGTTGGCATCGATATTAGAACGGAAATTGTATTGCTTGTATTTGGTAGCGCCATCTTTATAAAGACCATCCTGATACAAAGTACCCGCGCCTACATAGTAACGCACATTTTCAGAACCGCCTGATACGGATACATTCGCCTGATTCTGCAATGCCGTCTTCTTTAAACTTTCCTTTGTCCAATCGGTATTGGGATAGTTGAGCGGATCACTGCCATTGGCAAATTTGGTGATCTCTTCGGCAGAATATTGTTGATTCAAACCTCCTGCGCGATTATTATAATATGCCACTTCATTGCTGATGGCAGCATAAGTAGCAGCATCGGCCATTTTAGGTAATCGCGTGGGCGAGGAAAAGCCCTGGTTGAAACTGGCACTAATAGTAGGTTTGCCTGTCTTACCGCGTTTGGTAGTGACCAGGATAACGCCATTGGCAGCCCGGCTTCCGTAGATGGCTGCTGATGCATCCTTTAATACCGAGATACTTTCAATGTCGTTGGGATTTAATCTTTCCAGGCCACCTACCTGGCCCGGCACGCCATCTACCACAATGAGCACATCATTGTTGCCTGTGGTAGCCAATCCTCGGATGGTGAAGGAAGAACCGTCATAGCCGGGCTCTCCTCCCCGGTTATTGATCACAATACCGGAGAAGCGGCCTGCCAGGGAATTGGAAACATTGGCCTGGGGACTTTTCACCAGGTCCGATCCTTTGACTACGGAAATGGACCCCGTCAGGGTCGCTTTCTTTTGGGCGTTGTAACCCACCACTATTACTTCACCCAGGCTGTTGTTCAACAATTCCAATTGGACATCCAGTGTGCCCGAGCGGGGTATCTGTCTTTCCAGGGGATTGTAATTAACGTGGGTGAAAACCAGGGTGGCATCGGCGGCAGCATTGATGCTAAACTTACCTGTTTCATCGGTAAGTACCGCAGTTTGCGTGCCTTTTACGGTGACGGTGACGCCGGCAACCGGCGCATCGCCCGACCTGATCGTTCCTGTAACTGATTGTTGGGCAAAAAGAGAAAAGTGGAGAAAACAAAATAAGCTAAAGCACAATAGTTTGGGGGCTATACCCATTGGCAGTAATCGTCTCATACAACAAGCGTGATTTGATTTTTAATATCGTTACACAAGCTGGACTGCCAGCTGGCCATCGGGCCGCCGCTGGTTTCCAATATTGCTAAGGTAACAGCAGGAGGAGGGCCTTTATGGGAGGCCAGCTGTTAAAATGAGGGGGGTAAATTGTATGATTTCCTGTTTTTCGGAATAGACTATAGCATTGTAAATAAACAGGTTAGGTAAAATGTCAGGCTATGCTTGTCGAAGCCGTCTTCAGAAGTGTTCGTTTGCACTGAAACCGCCTTCGACAGAGTTTATCCCACTCTGTGGGACTCAAGCTAACAACTAATCTCCCGATCGAATAATATTGAGATCGTTGTTGAATGTTTGGCGGTATTTCTTAATATACTCGGAAGGGGTCATACCAAACAGCTTTACAAACTGTTCCCGGAAGTACCGCACATCGGCAATACCTACCTGGAAAGCGGCCTGGTTCACATTCATATTTTCCTTGATCATCAGCACGGCCGCCCGGCGCAATCGCACGGAACGAATGAAGGCATTGAGGGACTGGCCGGATATATGTTTCACTTTGAGGTAGAGGGTAGACCGGCTGAGGCCCATGGCTTTGCAGAATTTCTGGATGGTAAAATCTTCGGTATCGAGATTTTGCTCCACCACCTGGATACACCGGCGCAGGAACTCTCCGTATTCGGCCGGCACTTTGATGGAAGATTCCTGCAGCGTAATACTGTCCAGGAAATACCGTTGCAGTTGGTGACGGTTCTTAACGATGGTTTCCACCCGGGCCAGCAGCAGCTGACTGTCAAAAGGCTTGGTAATATAATCATCCGCACCACCCTCGATCCCTTTTAATTTGGTATCGGCCGAGGAGGCAGCGGTGAGCAGGATGACAGGAATATGGCCCAGTGTATCCGATTGCTTTACTTTCCGGCACAGCTCCAAACCGTCCAGCCCGTCCATATTGATATCGCTGATGATGATATCCGGCAGGTGCTGACCGGCCAGCTCTACTCCTTTGATGCCATTTTCGGCAGTATAGACAAAATATTTATAGCTGAAGATATGCTGAAGGTATTCCCGCATCTCCGCATTATCATCCACTACCAACACAGTTTTCTTTTCGGTCAGGAGTTCTTCTGCATTCCTTCCACCAGTGGGGATAGTAATAGGTTGAATAACAGGCCCTGGTGTTTCACCGGCCAACTCTTCCAGCAGTTGGTGATCATTGTTGCCGGTAGCATCGATACTATTGATGGGCAGATGCGCTCTTCCTTTCAACAATTGGATGGTAAATTCTGTACCCTCCTGCTCTTTACTTTTGACGGTTATAGTGCCCTGGTGGCTCGTAATAAAATGCTTGACCAGGTAGAGGCCAATACCGAATCCGGCTTTTTGTGTTCTGCCTGCGGCAGCCTGTTGGAATTTTTCAAATATATTACCAGCTTCTTCTTCTCCTATACCGCAACCGGTATCACCGATGACAATGGTAATCTTATCATCCGTTTCCCCCACCGCGCAGGTAATGGCTCCTCCATCAGGTGTAAACTTAAAGGCATTGGAAAGCAGGTTGAACAAGGCTATCTCCATCTTTTCATAATCGGCATACACCATTATTTCGGTCCCGGATGTGATAAACTCATACCGGATATTCCGGGCATGTGCCTGCTGCACAAAACATTGATACACTTCTTGACAGAGATGGCTAATATTAAGATAGGATACTTTGAGCAGGTCGGCCCCGCTGCCGGCCTTACGGAAAAGCAATAACTGATCTACCAGGCTTAGTAACCGTCTTGCATTCCGGTAAGCGGTGGTAAGCTCTACATCTGGCGACTTGTTTAACTTTTCGCGTATTGGATTAATGATCAGTGATAAGGGGGTGCGGAATTCGTGGGATATATTGGTGAAGAAGGCAAGCTTCTTTTCCATCAACTCCTTGTCTTTTTCATTTTCCAGATGTGCCAGCCTGATCTCATACCGCAATCTTTCCTGTCTTCTTGTATAGCGTATATACGCATAGATCAAACCAAATACCAGCAGGGCGTACAAACCATAGGCCCACCAGGTCCTGAACCAGGGTGGTAATATGGTTACTTGCAACAAACTTGCTTCCTTGCCCCAGCTGCCATCAGGATTGGAGGCTTTTACCATAAATTGGTAACTGCCTTCCTGCAGGCGTGAGTAGTTGGCTGTTCTACTGCCCTTCACATAGGTCCAGGTTTTATCCCATCCCTGCAGAAAATAAGCATACTTGATCTTATGCGCGCCGGAATAATCAAGGGCTATGAAGTCAAGCGACAACATGGCCTGATCATAAGGCACTGTAATATGTTGCACTGTCTCCAGGTTGCGCGCAGTAATGCTGGCATCGTTTTCCTGCAGCAGCTTGTTGTTGATCTTGAGTCCGTCGAGAAAGACCTGCGGAGTTTGTAATTGCTCTTTGATACTATCAGGATGGAATATATTAAAGCCTTTGATGCCACCAAAGAGAAATTGACCACCCGATAATGCCAGGGCTGCATTGAAGCTGAACTGGTTGCTCTGTAAGCCATCCGCCTGCGAAAAGTTGGTGCAGGTACCGGTGGTGGGATTGAAACGCGCCACCCCATTATACGTGCTCATCCAAAGATTGCCTTTGCCATCCTCCAGCATCCGTAGTATACTATTGCTGGGTAACCCTTCCGAAGTAGTAAACTGCTTGTATTTCCCCGTTGCTTTATCCATGAGCAACAAACCTGCACCCTGGGTGCCCAACCAAAAATTCCCTTTCCTGTCTTCATGAATGCAGCGCACGGGGAACCCAATGGGATATACCTGGTGGCGCTTGTTGATGCGGTCTATCCGGATGATGGAAGTATAATTACCGCCCCATAAATTACCGGCTTTATCTTCTGCCATGCTTTGCAGGTTCACGATAGCAGGATCAAACAGCTCAAAGCGGTTTTGTTCCCTGTTGAACCGGTACAGGCTGCCATCATTGGTAGCGCTGGCCCATATGATCTTTTGAGTGTCTTCATATACCAGCCAGGTATTGTTCTCTTCTGCATTCGTTTTTGGATTGAAGAGCCGGAAGCGTTCAAAGGTCCTGCTGTTCTTTTTCAAACGGTTGATGCTGCCAAACCAGGTAGAGAGCCAGAGATCTTCCTGCTCATCTTTAATAATACCTGTAATAAAATCACTGCTGATGGAAGCGGGATTGGCCGCATCATGCCTGTAGGGAGTAAAGGTATTTTTTTGCCGGTCCCAATAGCGAAGTCCGGCGCCATCTGTACCGATGAATACATTCCGCTGCTCATCTTCGCAGAAGGAGAGAATAAAATTGTCCATTGGCCGGTTGTCCCCCGGCGCATTACACGTAATATGCCGGAAGGGCTGAGCCTGTGGTTCTATGATATTGATACCACCACGAAGCGTACCAATCCACATCCGCCCATCTTTATCTTCCAGGATGGAATACACCACATTACTGTTGATGACCTGCATGCTGCCTGGCAGCTGGTAAGGAATCGCTTTAGTTGCTGCTGTATGCACCTGGTAAAGCCCGGATCCGTCAGACCCTACCCAGAGCACCTCTTTCTTATCCAGGCAAAGGTTTACCACCGTGCAATTGTCGGGCATCCAGTTGGGCGACAAAGTATTGGTACTGGTATTCAACAGGAACAAACCTTTGGCATTGCCTATCCAGAGATGGCCCTGGGGCGTGACCTGCATACAATTGGATTGTGTGACCTGGTTATTGGCCAGGCGCAGCGTTTTCTTCATCTGATCATAGGCATAGAGGCCATATCCTTGTATGAATACCCATATCTTATTTCGCTGTTGATCATACTGGATCTCGCGGGCCTGGTAATTATATATATATCCTGTGGGGGTAGGCAACGGTATTTGTGTACCGGTATAACTATTGTCTTCAAAAAGCAATAGGCCATTGAAATGAGAGGCAGCCAGTATGGTACGCTGGTCAATACTCTTAATGAAGGATATTTCGTGCTGTATTTTTATCCGGCTGCGTGTGGCAGCATCCATGTACCAGGCCGTAGTAAATTTTTCGGTTAATGTATTATAGATGTTCAACCCATTCTGTCCGCCTACCCAGATATTGTGTTTGGCGTCTCCTTCCAGGTGGTAAACATTGTTGGTGGAAAGAGAGGTACTGTCGCCAATGATGTTGCGGAAGATGCGGAAATTGTATCCGTCGTACCGGTTGAGGCCATCATAGGTTCCGATCCACATGAATCCCCGGTGATCCTGGTAAAAGGATAAGATGGCATTGTTGGAAAGTCCCTGTTCTATGCCCAGGTAACGAACAGGCAAACCGGGAGCGCCCCATACGCCCAGGCTGCCTGCTAATAACAGTACAGCTAAAAAGGGTATTTTAATTAGCATCGTTAGTCTTTAATTGTACAGCGTGATCGCTGAAATCCTGCCTCCAGATGGATTCAAATTACATTTTTCTACCCAATCGGCCGGTAATTTTTGGGTGTAAAGGCTGGTATAAATAGCTCTTGTAGCAGCGGCATGTGTTATTCTAAGTCGTTGGTAGGAAATTATCGACAATTCATCCGTTTGCCGGCATCGCCTTTAGCAATATCTTTTAATATTGTTAGCATGACCCGGTTACCAATAAGAACATTCTCTGTAGGAGCTTTTCTCCTGCTATTTTTGACCAGCAATGGCCAACACAACCTGTTGCCCCGTTTCGATTCAGTGATGAAAGCTTATGAATCATTGCATTGGAATGCCATGGTGGTGGTGGGTAACACTGATTCGGTGATCTATGAAAAATCTATCGGTTTCAGTCAGATAAAAGACCGGCTGCCATTCACTCCCAATACTTTGTTCCAATCAGCTTCTGTGGGCAAAATGTTTACCTCTACCCGTATCCTGCAACTGGTGAAAGCCGGCAAGATCAATCTGACCCAGCCCGTTAACAAATACCTGCCAGATTGGAAATTGCCTAATCTCGACAAGATCAATATCCACCATTTGCTTACCCATACTTCCGGGTTGGCAAGTGCCTGGGATCACCCGGACTATGATTTTAAAAAGGAGTATACTGCGGCCGAACTGAAAAAGCTGATCGAAGAAGTGCCGCTGGCCTTCCAGACGCCAGGCGAAAGGTCCGGTTACAGCAATATTGGGTATACCCTATTAGGAGAGATCATTGCGCGAATGGACAACATGAGTTTTAGAAGATCTATTGAGCAGCGCATTTTTGCCCCGGCAGGAATAAAGCTCAACGATAAGATAAGAGTTGGGCAGGTAGCCACACCGTATTATCAGGTGCGTAGCACTGATTTTCTGGTAGATGAAGAAATGGCCATCCAGCGAAGTCAACCAGGTGATGGTGCGGGCGGATGGATGCTGACCCCTATGGACCTATACCGATTTCTCGCTGCCTGGTTAAAGGATTCGTATTTAGACAGCCAGGACCAGTTGGTACAGATCACGGCAAACCATACTATTGACAGTACCAAACCCGATTTCCGGTACGGCTTGGCGCCATTGGTTGTTAAATTCTCCACCCCCCATTTCATTTATGGTCACAATGGAGGTGGAAAAGGTTATTCTCTGGATGCATTCTTTGACCCACGCACCAAGTTGATTGTGGTGATGGCATCCAATCAATATGCAAGCAGTTATACTATTACCCGCAACCTGTTTCGCGTACTATACCAGGAACCCATTGTTTATCCCGAGCATTCCCCTACAGTAAAGATCACGGAGGGCATTCAAAAATGGGGCAGTGCATTTTTAGTGGATCAGCCCGACACTTTTTTTGCGAAAATATCCCTCAAGCCCACGGAGGGACTTTTCTCCAGGACCTATTTCATTTTAGAACTCAACAAGGAGTATGCTGTCGCGGCAGACCTCTTGACAGCAGGAAGAAATAAATTCCCTGATTTTGGATACATGTGGTACAATAGTGGACTGGTGGCGGTAAAGCGGCAACAAAAGCAGGAAGCGCTTCAATTTTTTTCAAAAGCGAAAGCCCTCGCCATCACTTCCCGCGACGAGATACTTTTAAAACAAAGTGAGGCACAGTTAGCCTTACTACATCCATAAGGAACAGGCCACCCCCGTTCTATCAAATCCGGTTTCCCGTATTTGATTGCATTCATGCCTACTGAAATACCAATGGTCTGGCCTTATCTATGATATCAATCAAACAATCCCAACCGTAGTCTCTTATTTAAATGTTGACCTCGATCTATTTTCCAGTTTTAATGCCTGCCTCCCAACCGAAATATCCCGGGATTATCATAACTTAACTATTAGTGAATGTCCCTTGCCCATTCTTCTGGCTGGTAAGCCAAAAAAATCCTATCCGGCACCCTCTTCGAATATACCGGTAACTAAAGAAGTTACTACTGCTATCTGCATTGCTCGTCAGTCTATGATCATTATTGCGATTTACCGTTTGTTGTAGTTCCTATTCATCATTTTATAAACCTTTTTGTATGAAAAAAAATCTCCTGGTAGCGGCAGCAGTTTTGAGCACCCTATTACTTGAGGGCAATAGCATGGCCCCTCAGCCCCTCTCTACTTTAAAGTCAGCTGTTATTAATGTCCAACCCTCTACGCAGCTATTGCTGAATTATACCTGGTACAACGATCAATGGCTAACTGACCCTACCGGAACCTATTCCGGCGTCAGTGCAGAACTCGAGCGCCTGCGCGATCTTTATTCAGGTTATGTTTTTAGCAGTTCACCAGGCATGGGTCTTTATCAGTTTGAGTACGGTCATTTTCCTTATTATCCAACATATATTATCTACAGTAACCTGCGATAGTTATCAATAGTCTGGGTTTTGGATAAGCTTATTAAGCTTAATCTCCGATTCGGGCACTGGCCATAGGGTCTTAAAAGGTTGCCATTCTTTTTTGGTACGCCAGGCTTCCTCTGCCAATAACCATAGGGGGTCTGAGTGAGCAGGCGTATTGTACCATCTTTTAAGGTCCATAAACCGGTGTCCGAATTCGGCAAAAAATTCATGGCGGCGTTCATTGGCTATGGCCAATAATACTTCGGCCTGTCTGAGGGTATCGGACAGCGCAGGCAACTGCGCCCGTTTACGTATATAGTTTATATCGGCAAGCGCCTCAGGTATCCTGCCTTGCCTGGCACTTGCTTCGCTACGGATCAAATACTGTTCGGAAAGCCTCAGCACAATGTTATATTCCGTTTGCAGGGAATCCTTCAGTACTTTGTATTTGTAAATACCATAGTAAGTAGAGACCGGTTTTAACCAGTTTACCTTTCGTTGATCATCTGCTTCAAAACTATTCAACAGCCCTGTGGTGGCTTCATAAACCGGCCGGCTACCTGGGTTATTAAGAAAATAGCTTCCCTCAATGGTATTGAACGTTTTTACTACCGGCTGCAACTGGAAAATGGTTTCTTCACTCCCCTTCAAAAAAACATCGTTCAGGTTTTCCGATAAGTGATAGATACCCGCCCCTATGACCGCGGAGGCCATCGCTTCCGCTTCCTGCCATTGTTCATTATACAGGTAGACCCTTGCCAGCAATGCAGCAGCAGCCCACTTGCCCGGTTTTATGCGTTGATTATTGGGGCTGCTTGTTCCTTCAGGTATAACGGGCAACAAGGCTATTGCTTCTTTCAGGTCATTAATGATCTGCGCCTTTACTTGTGCTGAAGCTGTTCTGGGCACGGCAGCATTTGTCTCATAATTTGTACCGAGTACCAGCGGAACATCACCAAAAAGGTTTACCAGATACAAATATGCAAGCGCTCTGAGAAACTTTGCTTCACCAATCAATTGAGCTTTCAGCAAACTGCTTACCCCTGAAGTTGAGCCAAGACCTTCAATAACATTGTTGCAGCCCTTGATATATTCATAAGGCCTTTTCCAGCAAACGATCAGTGGTACGTAATCCGCAGTAAGATTGGTGTTTAGAAACTTTGCATCCAGCTCACGATCAGGTGAGCAGGATAATTCATCGGTATACAACGCTGCATACTTCGATAACAAGCCGTTTAATACACCAGCTTCCTTCATGATATCTATATAAACGCCTACCACTGCCTTCAGAGCAGCACTGTCACTGGAAAACACCTGTTTGCTCGTAAGCTGATTCTCATCTGGTCCAATGTCTACAAACTTTTTACAGCCTGACAAGGTTGCCATCAGCATAATAATTACGATACTTCTTATGAAATAATACTTTTTCATGACCTTCTGCTTTATAATATTATCTGAACACCTGCCGTCAGGGTCCTTACCGCAGGAAGCGCCTGCGGATTCTGGAAACTGGGATTACCGTTGTTGTAATTATCCAGCATAAATAAATTCCCAGCTTGCAAAGAAAACCTTGCATCCTTTAAGGCAAGTTTCTTTAAGAGCTGCTGCCCCGGTTTATATTGAAGTCCGACTGACCTCAATGAAAAATACCAGCTGTTGGTAATGACGGCATCTGAATTAAGATAATTTTCGACAGCCGTTCTGGCATCGGAGGCAAGAGCCGCATTTACATTCTGGTAAACAGCGTCGGCGCCTGGCCAACGTTGACTCACTCCAGCAAATTGATTACTAAACCGGTTCATATCGGGATTGCCGGGATATAAACGCTGATAAGTATAAAATGCCTGGGTGTATAGAGGAAGATGCCGGAATTCTGCGCTGATCTGCAAAGACCAATTGCCCGCCACCAGCTCACCTGTAAAATTTCCATAGCATTTTATTTCCATATTCCTTTCCAGGATGGCGTCTTTCTCCGGTGTTATATGACCATCCCCATCTACATCTTTCACTTCAAATAAACCGGTAAGCTTATTGAACCCTGTATACCGATAGAGCTTTCGCGTTGTAAGCGCTTTGCCTTGCAATAACATACTGTAGGCTGGATCATTTTCCAAACCAGCTAGCGACAATAGTTTGCTTCCCGGAAAAGCAAGGGTCAGCAGACAATTCCAGTATATAGAGCGGGTTTCCTTTCCATTTTTTTGAACCGACCACTCCCAGCCCGTATTCTCTACCCTGGCTGATACATTGGCTTGGGGAATGGAACCATATCCGGTTTGTCCCGGTAATGTAAGCTTCATGAGCTGATCTTTTGTCCGGTGACGAAACCTTGACAAGGACATCTCATACTGCTTCCACATTTTTACATCCAACCCTACCTCAAACTTTTCTGTTGTTCCCCATCTGTAATCCGGAACGTAGGGACGGGTTTGCCTGATTCCTGTAATACCACCGTAGTTATAAGAAAGATTGCTCCATGAATCGAAGTACTGATAATCACCGATCTGATCATTGCCTGTAGTACCATAGCTTGCCCTTAGTTTTCCAAAGTTTAGCCAGGGTAGCGCTTTTTTCAAGAATGGTTCTTCCGAAAATACCCAGGCAGCACCTACCGACATGAATGGCGCGAGGTTGTTTTCCGGCGCAAACCTCGATGAAAGGTCCAACCTTCCTGTAACGTTCAGTATATATTTATCCCACAGACTTGTATTCACCCGCACAAAACTTCCCTGATAGCGGTACTGTGCCCTGCTATTGATGGTATCGGCCTTTCTATATTTAGTATCAGCCACCAATTCTGCATCACTGCTGTACCCACCAGAGTCTCTACTCCCCCAACTGGTGCGTTCATCCTGAAAACTACTACCAATGGTTGCTTTCACTTTTACCTGATCCAGGTAAAAAAGGTAATCAGCCTGCGGCTCAATCATCCAACTGATGCGTTTGCCAACCGCGTAATTGACCGATCCACGCTCGTCTGGGTCGGCAGGCCTGGCCCTTAAGAGAAACAAGGTCTTTTCATCCATCCGTTGATAGTTCCATCCTGCATTCACTTTTAACTGGAGATTTTTGAACGGGCTATATTCGATCGTCCAATTGGTAAGCAGGTTATTGGTAATTGCCTGATAAGGGTTTTCCAACAGGCTGAGGGGATTGATATAGGAAATACCGTTTTTTTCCCAGGTCAGGCGGCCTGCACTATCACGCAAGGCGGGTATGATGGGAGAAGCAAAAACGCCCCCCGACGGATCACCAGCTATAGATTGGTTTTCACCATTACCATAATAGATATTCATGAAGGTCTTAAATCTTCCTTTTCCCGGCCGGTAACCCAAACTGGCATAACCGGTTTTCCACTGATCATAGGCACTAACAGGCAACAGATAGCGCTCATTGCGAAAGCTACCACTTACCAGCCAGGAGAACTGCTTGTTTCCGCCGGATACAGAGAGATTGACCAGGGTTCTTGTGGAGGTACTTCCGTAAAATGTATCAGGCAAATTAGAATACCTCATCGTGTCCCATTTCATTAGCTCGGACTCTTCCGGCACTTTATTCTCATACGCTTCGCGCATTAGCTGTACATAATCTTTTGTGTGCAACAGGGCTGGCAGCCTGAATCCCTTACCCCAACCCTGGGAAATGCCGGCTTTTACACGCAGCTTCTCCCCTTCTCTTTTCTTTGTGGTAATAAGGATGGCCCCGTTGGCGCCCCTTGCGCCATAAATAGCAGTAGCTTCCGCATCTTTCAATATCTCGATGCTTTCAATATCTGCGGGGTTCAAAAAGGCCAGTGGATTGGTACCTGCACCATTATTACCCATCTCCCCGGTAATCGATGAAAGCTGGTTCATCGGCATATCTCCTGATAAGAATGGTATGCCGTTGATAAAGTAGTAAGGGGCATTATTATTTTTTGAGGAGGATACAGGATAGATAGCAGGATTAGCCCTCAGGGTGATTGAACCGGGCGCCCAGGGTACGCCGGATGCTGTCTCCACCAACAACCCGGATGTTCTGAGACCCAACAGACCAGGCAACTGATCCACGGGCCGGCACTCCAGGCTTTTGCCACTAATCTTATCTATGGAACCGGGATTAATCCATTTGCAGGTGGTTCCATAGGCCGTTTTTATAGCTTCATGCAACCCGCTGGTAGCCTTATGCATTACTACTGTTACATGGCTTTCAGCATCCACTGGTATACTGGTGTCACTATACCCCACGCAACTAAATTTAAGCCAGGCATTATTGTTCACTATTGGGATTGCGAAACTACCGTCTGCATGGGATATGGCATATTTTCGCGTTTGAGCATCCTGGATCGTTACACTGCATAGCGGTTCGCCCACCGCGTTCTTTATCGTGCCTTTAATTTTCCTGGCAAGCCCCTCGCTTTTCAATCTTAATACAATGATGTTCTTATCTATCGAAAAAGTTAGTGGGCCGTACCGGAAAATCTCTTTGAGCACCTGGTTAAGCGGAATATTTTCTCCCTGATAGTTTACTGGCCCTGCCATACCCAGGTGGGCATAATCGTAGACAAACCCAAATGGCGTTTTTGCTTTGATGGTATCCATCACGACAGTAAGCGATGCATTTTTAAAACGAACAGTAACTGGCATCGATGGGTCTTGAGCCTGAATGGTCTGCATACCAAGAAATATGCATAGCGAAGCAATAGTTAGTGGGCACAGCATTTTACATGCGGGCGTTTTCGTCATAAAAGCTAGTTTTTAATACTCCAGCCGAAAGATTAAGGTTTTTATGAAAGCGGCACTCCTAAGAGTGACCGCTTTACATAACTTCTCATCGAATAAGGCTCGCTAAAGGAAATAGGCGAGAGACAAGGTTTAATGTCTGGAGTAACTAGGCAGCCCCACATACGAGGATAACAGAAAGTAAGTTTCTTGTACTAATCAGGTCTTACTTAACCATATGTTCTACGTAAAGATCAACTGCATAAAAGGTACTTCACTATTAATGGTATGTGCTAATCTTTGTTAAGGACCCAGATGGTATCGCCATGCAGGTTAAAATCAACAGAGCCTGTCTTTTTCAGTATCGCTAATACATCGTACAATGGCAGATCTCTGGAAACCCGGTCTACCTCAAATTCTGCCACACTGTCTACTTTCTCATAGATCACTTTTTTGTTGTACCAGCGTGATACTTCATCCATGATCGTCTTAATATCTTTTCTATGGTATTGAAATATGTTCTCTTTCCAACCCAGGGTTTCTTCTTTCTTTATATTACTTTGTAGCTGTATCCCAGCGCTGGTGATCGTAAGCTGTTGCATGGGTTGTAAGTGCTGCGATATGCTGGGTGTACGCACCAGTACTGCACCTTCCAGCAACGTCACAATAGTACTTCCCTGTCCTTTATGTGCTTTTACATTAAAGTGAGTTCCCAATACTGCTATACTTAAAGAATCTATGGTTACAACGAAAGGTTTACCCCTGGCTATTTCAAAATAAGCTTCCCCCACCAGTTCTACGCTGCGTATACTATCATCAAAAGTAGGTGGGTAACGGAGGCTTGAACCCGCATTTAGCCATACGGAGCTTCCATCAGACAACACTAACCGCCTCTTTTGGCCATTGGGTATCTGTAGCGTATTGATATTCGTGGCAGTCGCAACAGTAGATCCTTTGTCAGGTGACCGGGGATCTCTCAGGTACCACAGGGCACACAATGCCAGCGCTAATAATACTGCTGCTATTCTCAATACTTTGCGAGGGAAACGAAATTCCTTTCTCTGATCAATTATAACGGCTTTACTTTCCGGCATTTCCCCATAAGCAACCTCGCAAAACGCTTTCCAGGCGCTTTCTGTGGCGCGGTCAAACCGGCCCATCCTCTTTAATTCCTCTTCATCTATAGTGATGCTGTCTCTTATAGGATGGCTCGCGAGCCAATCGTTCCATTGCGCATTTTCTTCGGCAGTCAACGCTTCTCCAGCCGATCGCTTACAATCTATTTTTATAATTTGATCAAACAAGGATTCCATATATAAGGCTTTATCATCGGTCACTTATATATAAAACGGGAGGCCGCAGCAAAATGTCTATAGAAAAAATCACTTTTTTTTAGAAAGCGGAAAAAAGAGCGCTTTCAACATACAGCAAAGTGTATATCAACAGCAATTCAATATCCGACAGGCTGGGATTGTCCTTTACCCGCTTTAATTGTTCCAGTAGGCTGCTCCTTAGCTTTTCCACTCCGTTTTTTATCTGGGTGCTAACGGTATTATGCGAGATGTTCAGTTTTTTCGCAATATCCTTCACCTGCATCTTTTCTTTGATATATAGGATCATGATTTGCCTGCACTTTTTGGGAAGCAGGTCAATTTCTTCATACAGTTTTTTGTCACGTTTACTTTCGAAGTATTTATCAATATGCTCCGCTTCCGGTATATTGTAAGTTTCGATCACATCCCCTGCTGCAGCAACCTCTCTTTCAGAAGCTTTTTTTATTTCTCTAAAGTGATCGATGGATCTGTAACGTATTTCACTGATGAACTTAAACTTCATATCAGCCTCCGTTTCAAAAGATCCACGCTTCTCCCAGAGTTTGATAAATACATTGCTTACCACAGCAATAGCTACATCTTCATCTTTTACGAGCGAGTAGGCAAAATTTAGAAAGAGTGAATAATATTCCTTGAAATAAGCTTCCCATGCTTTTGGTTCGCCTTGCCAGATTGGCTTCATTAATTCTTCTTTCATAGATCGATGGTTGGGTTTGCAGGCACACTATTATAGCAATAGCGATACCCCTGATTAACAATAGTACCCGGATTTTCAATAGGAGGAAACCGATGATTGCCGTTCAGCTGGGGACAGGATCTTTCAGAAGAATGGATTTTACAAAGCAGTGTTCTGATGTTACATTATAACACGTCGACAAAGCTTTTTTAACCATTCCGGATGCGCAGAAATTTTTCAATCCTTTTAGCGGGTAGATTAAAATCGAATGCAAATAACGAACAGTTGTTCGTATCAATATCGGTGTAGAATACATTTATTTTAACCTAATACTTATTGCTGCAAAAGGTGTCTAAAGAAAAAGTGCCGGCATTGCCAACACTTTAGAAAAATACATTAAGTAAGTAGAGGACTGCGTAAGATGGATTAATTATACAGAACGCTTCCTGAGCAGGGAAATACTGATGATCAGTAACCATAGGAAGAACCAGCCAGCTGCTATTGGTATATTCCAGCCATTCACACTATAAAAATCCAGCGGCGTAGTCATGAAAAATAGCGTGGGAATAAATGCGGCGTTGTACAGTGCGACCACCAGGCCAAACCAGGCCGTCCACCTGGGTAATAATCTCACCCTGAAGATCAGTACACTGATAGCAACCAGGATGATGGTGCATAACAGGCGATTGATGGGGCCGTAGATCAGTAAAGCGCCATCCGCTCCATTACCTACAAAAGTGGGATTCACCGGCCGCGTGCCTGCGCCCCAGGCGCCACCCGCCTGAATGGAATCAGCTACCAGTGATACCATGGCAAAAGCCAGTCCGCAGGAAAAAATAAAGGTGCCCACCCATTCAAGATCGGGTACCGTTTGAACAATGATGTTTCTTAGGCCACTAAAGAAACCGATCAATCCCATGGCGATGAACAGATCAATTAAAATGCGCCACAATATGATATTCACAGGCGGCGTGCCTTCCGGTGTTGGCGTATACACAAAATAAAGAGGGATCTCCAGCAATACGAGGATATACATGACTATACCTATGCTGCCCGTCCAATGATAGATGGTTGCCTTTTTCATGTGGGGTGTTTTTTGATAAAATGTTAGCGCCCGCAAGGATACCTGCTTGTAGCAGAAAATGGTTACATTTAAGGGAGTATCACTTATAAAATACGGAGTAATGTCATTTGTCATCAAGGGCATTTCTGAAGATCATTTTCAACATATAAGCCATTTCTTTCAGCATGGTTTTGAAAACAACCAACTGGTAGAGCAATCGCAAACCATCACTCATCCTTTTGTAGAGGGTCATTCGCAGGAGTGGTATTTTGATGGCATCCGGATGGGGTATTCTGATTGGCGTTACAGGAAATCCGTTGACCTGCAATGGAGTTACGATATAAAAATTGAACTGGTAACACTGCAGGCCAACCTGAAAGGTGCTGTATTTATTAATGGTGGTACCACCGAGGCGCCCCGTTTATTTGGGAATAACCAGCACAACCTTTTTTATGCCAATGGAAATGATGCTAATGAGGGTATTCTGAAAGCCGATCATTTACGAACCTCGATGTTCTTTATCCAGTTTACCAAAGATGCGTTTTTACGGCTTACCGGAAATGCCAACGAAGCATTAAGCCTTTTTAGTGAAGCCGTATTGAACAAACAGTCAACCTTGCTTTCACCTGCAAATCTTCCGGTGGATGCGGGCATGTTGAACCTAATCAGGAACATTGTGCACTGCCGCTACCAGGAGGGATTGAAAAAAATGTATTTGCTGTCCAAGTCCATTGAATTCCTGGTATTGCAGGCAGAGGCTTCCAACGCAGCCTTATTACCGGCTTATAAATACCTCAAAACATCCCATGATGAGGAATGCATCCGCTATGCCCGGGATTATATCATGGACCATCTGGATGCGCCACCCAGTTTATCGGACCTGGCAAAGATCGTGGGCATCAATGAATACAAATTAAAAAGAGGCTTTAAGGAAGTGTTTGGCAATACCGTCTTTGGTTACCTGGCCGATGCCCGGCTGGACCTTGCTAAAAATAACTTGCTGGAAAGTAAGCAACCGGCTGCTGAGATTGCAGCCGCATTGGGCTATTCCTCTTTACAGCACTTCAGCTATGCTTTTAAAAAGAAGTTTGGGCACTCGCCCAATAAATTGAGGCGTTAAGAGCGTTACTACTCCCGCTCCATCATTTCATGACCGGAAATTCCTTGAGACTTCTGAATAATGGTGTCTTATTTTTCTTTCCTTCCTGGATGGCCCAGTTGGCCATGGCATACAATACCGGTCTTAATGCCAGGCCCGATTTAGTGAGGCTATAAGTAACATGGGGCGGCACCACCGGCATGGCTTTACGCTCAATCAGGTCATCTGTTTCTAATTGTTTCAAATGCTGTATCAGCATCTTCTCCGTAATATGCGGCATGGCTTTCTTCAGTTCGCTGTAGCGCTTACTGCCCGATAATAAATGAAATAAAATGATCGGTTTCCAATAGCCTCCTATTTTCTCCATCACAAATGTGACAGGGCACAATTTGAACACCGTTTGCTTATTCAACTGAATGGTGGAGTTCTCTTTTACTTTAGTCATATGGATACACACTTTGGGGTAAGTACTGGTATAAAAGTAAGTATAAAGATACCTTTGCCCTAGCAATAAAAACTGAATTAAAGTATAAAGTATGAAGTTCACTATCACCGGTTCACTGGGCAATATCGGCCAGCACCTTACCAGCAGTTTAACAGCCAAAGGGCACCAGGTAACCCTCATCAGCAGCAACCCTGAAAAGATAAAAGCCATCGAAGCCTTGAACGCTACCGCTGCCATTGGTTCCGTGGAAGACCTCGATTTCCTGATGAAGGCTTTCGAGGGCGCCGACGCAGTATATACCATGATCCCACCCAATTTTAGTTCACCAGATTACAAAGCATTTACTCTGCAAGTGGGCAATAATTATGCGGGGGCCATTGAGCAAACAGGCGTTCAATACGTGGTGAACTTAAGCAGTTCAGGCTCTCCCCTGGCAGGTACAGGACCACTTACCGGATACCAAAACCTGGAAGCACCATTCCATGCATTACCCCATATTGATGTACTGCATCTCAGGCCGGGCGGATTTTACTCCAACTTCTACGGTAGTATCGGGCTCATCAAACACCAGGGTATTATCGGCAACAACTTTGATGAAACGATCACTATGTATTTATCGCATCCACACGATATTGCTGACGCTGCTGCCGATGCGCTCGATACGCTTAGCTTCAAAGGAAGCAATATTAAATACATTGTCAGTGACAAAAAGAATGGAAAGGAAGTAGCTCAACTATTGGGTGACGCCATCGGCAAACCCAACCTGCAATGGGTACAGTTTTCCGATGAGCAATTGCTGGGAGCCCTGGTCCAAAACGGTTTTTCCCAGGATGCTGCACAACATTATATAGTAGACATGGGTATTGCCATTCGGGAAGGCATACTGGAAAATCATTACCAACAAAACACCTACGAAGTAACAGGCCAGCGAAGTTTTGCTGATTTTGCGAGGGAGTTTGCGGTTGCGTATGGAAGTTTGTTCGACTACGGATATGCTACTACTTAGGTGTATAGTTGGTGATTGTAACCTCAATCAGTCCTTTTTTTGTTGGTTACCCTCAATACTGTTAATTAAAGTACATAAAACGAAAGAGACTGCCAGTTTGATGAAGTTGACAGTCTCTATTGTTGATCTTCATACAAACACTATTGGTATTTGGCCATGTTCAGTTGGAATTGTGCTATTAGTTCAGTTGCTTTTTTACCATATTCATTTTTATCCTGCCAATTAGCCGACGGGTCAAGGATTTCCACAGGCACACCAGGGCAATAGGCAGGGACAGCCAGTTCAAAAATATTGTCAGCGTTGAAAGTCAGCTTATCTAATGCCCCTTCTAGAATAGCTTTTATTATTGATCTTGAATACTCCAACTTAATTCTCTTACCAACTCCAAACGGTCCACCCAACCAACCAGTATTGATCAACCAGGTTGTTATGTTTCCGGCCTGAAGCTTTTTGTTGAGCAGCTGAGCATATCTCATAGGATGCAGTGGCAAAAACGGAGCGCCAAAACAGTAACTGAATACAGCTGTTGGCGTAGTAACGCCTACCTCGGAACCAGGGATCTTCGCGGAATAGCCACTAATAAAATAATACAAGGCCTGCTCATTGGTTAATTTGCTGACCGGAGGCAATACGCCAAAGGCATCGCAGGTAAGAAAAAATATATTCCTGGGGATTGTACCTACTGCACAGGGCGCGATGCTCCCTGCATAGTGCAAAGGATAACTCACCCTTGTATTGGGCGTCTTTTTATCACAAAAATAGTCGGGCGTAACCCCATCAGGTTTAAACCCGGTGTTCTCCAATAATGCACCAAATCTTATTGCACCATAGATCTCCGGCTCCCTTTCCCGGGTAAGGTTGATGGTTCTGGCGTAACATCCTCCCTCAAAATTAAAGATAGTGGTATCACTCCATCCGTGCTCGTCATCTCCAATAAGCATTCTATCATGGATGGAAGATAGTGTTGTTTTGCCAGTACCGGACAATCCAAAAAAGAGCGCGGTATCATTATTCTTACCAATGTTAGCCGCACAATGCATGGGTAATATATTATGCTGCAAGGGAAGAATAAAATTCAGAACACTAAAAACGCTCTTTTTGATTTCACCTGTAAACCCGGTTCCCCCAATGATGATCGTCTTTCTTTTGAAATTCAGTATCGTAAAATTTGTATGCGTCATCCCATCATTTTTCGGATCTGCCAGAAATCCAGGTACGCATATAACCTGCCAATCCGGAACAAAGTTTTCCAGCTCGGCTTCAGAAGGCTGGATAAACATATTATGTACAAACAGATCACTCCAAGGATATTGGGAAATAACACGTATTGGCTGCCTGTACCTGCTATCTGCGCAAACCATCACGTCTCTGACAAATTTTTCCCGGTCAGCCAAATACCGCTGCAACTTGTGGTAAAGTCGATCAAAAACTTTACTATCAACTGGAAAGTTGTGTTGATCGTTCCACCATACCTGATCTTCTGTGATCTCATCTTTTACAATAAAGCGATCCAGGGGGGCCCTTCCTTTAAACTGTCCGGTATCAATAGCAAGCGCTCCATCCACCGTCAGCGTTCCCTGACGCTTAAGGATCGTCATTTCCATCAGTGTGACAGGTGGTAGGTTCCGGTAAGTACGATCTGAATCAGTGAGCCCGGTATATACCGGCTGCTGCTGGTCACGTTGAATGTTTTCGGTAATCATAAACTGCTGATTGATGGTTAAAAACAAGACCTTGTATTGTGAATGGATATGTAAGGGATGGCCTTCCCATATTTCAGGCTGAATATTTTTGATCCGATCATGTACCCCTCCAATGCATTGCGTGAACAAACGGGTAAATATTGAATAAACCCCGAATACTTCATCTCATGCGGAAGGGCAGCCAGTTTGGTACACGCGCGTACGCATTTGGGCCTTCCGGATACCCCGTTTTCATTGGAAATGAAGATTGATCTGGCGGCATAGGTATTGTGCGCTAATGCCACCATTTTTCCGGCATCAAAATTCAATTGGTAGCCGCTAGGATTGGTTACATGCACCAATGCGCCCAGATCGGTGAGTTTTCCGGCTATTTTACTGAGCCGTTCTGCCAGCTTATTTTCCCCCACCACATACACAGAAAACGTATCCCCTAATTCTTCCTTCAATTCAATGATCTTCTTTCTATACAGCGCAGGCAATTGAAAATGCTCATAATAGGCTTTACGTTCATCGCTTTTCAAAGTGGGCGTTTCGTAAAAGTCATTTTGCCCCAACACAGTAACATCATTAATAGTGATCAACAGATCGGCTTGCCTTCCCGACTCAATCAGCCTTTTCACCATATCGAGGCCATTACCTAATAACTTTAACGAATTACTATTAACCAGTTCCGGATTACTTTTAACAGGCATAAAATGACCTGCAGAAACAAGTATCCTGTCACCTAAAAAAGGGAAACAAACACCTGTTATCCTGAATATACCCTGTTCATCTTCCGGTAAAAACTCATCTCCATTTACAATAACGCGCATAGGTCCTTTGCCCGCATTGTAATTGCCACAAGCTCCTATTTCTTCCGTCAAAAGTTTATTGGTCAACGAATCATCGGGGTACTGATGCAGGTCAACAGTTTTGCTCTCAAGTTGGCGAAACTGTGGCCGATCATCCTCCCAGCTGGTTATAAGATTGATAGCAGATCGCATAAGTTGATGATTTAATGGTGAGATCAAATAGTGGTTTGCCAATAAATAATTGAATAATGATTACATTTCTGCGGGGGTCCTAAAAATTTTGACAGCAGCGTTACTTTCTCCTCAAATACTTCCCGTTTGGCCGGATTGACTTTCGTATCAACCACAAGGGTCAGTTTTCTTTTCCTGAGCGACGGGTCTCTCATCAACAGGGGCATCAGTTCAATATCACCTGCCCCATCCGACTCGATTATTTTTCTTCCGGCTGCGACGATCAGTATCTCTTTGCTGGTTTTATGAAGCACCTGGTTCATCGAAGCGGACATTTCCTGCCAGCATATCCGCAGATTCAGCGTTCCGTTTTCTACTTTAAACCCCGAAACCGATATCAACGAAAATTCAACCTGGGGAAATTCTTTTGCTGGTTTGGTAAAGCAATGCGTAGCGTATTCTTTCAGGTAGTTATCACCAGCTTTTTTTAAACTGACGGAAGCCTTGCCTTCCTTTTTTATTTCACTTTCATTGTAAAGGATAAATTCATTGTTTGTGTGCAAAACCTCCGATCGATCGCTCTTAATAATAAAATTTCGAATAAACCGTAGCCATAGCTCATAAACAGTAGTCCCACATCCGATAAACATGGTTGTATAAGCACACAACGTTGAAGGCAGGTTTTTAAGTACCCAATATCCCAGTACCTCCTTGGATTGTCGATCTGCTTCCATATTTCCTTCTGCCCGGGAAGCAATACCTGGGGGAACCAATTTAAATTGCCTGGACCAGATATCCAGGGCTCTTAGCAATTCCGCCTTCACCTCTTTCGATCTTCCTTTTAAATACTTCACATAAGCCAGGCCTTCATTCAGTAACCAGGGTTCGATATAATTACACATTTCCATTTCAGAGAGATCATCTAGCAAAATGAGGATAATCCGGGGCTCATTCCTCAGCTTTTTGTAAGCCCGTCGGATACAGTCGATCTCAAAATTCATGATGCCCTGGATATTCCGGTCGCGGGAAATAAAGATCATGTACAGGAGTGACCGGTTGATCTCAAACTCTAATGTTTGCTTGAAGTCGTTGCCTGCAAATCGTTGGTCTGGATTAAAATAAAATCGGTACCCAAAATATTCTAATTCCCTGACCAAATTCATAACCCTAACCTTGTTGGTTTCGCAATAGCATGCGAAGATCTGTTTTGTTGCTACCATAGTTTTTCATTTTTTATATCCCATAATCAAATACTTGGAGACATGTGTAGGTTCTTCCGTATGCTTTGCATACAGATCGATATAAGCTGCTGTAAAGCGAGGTTCGGCGATAGCCACCCTGCTCATATTCAACTGATCCTCAAAAATGAATTGGTAATCTTTAACAGCCCGGTCTACGAGAGGAATAGAAGCATCATTGCCGAATTGAATACATAACCGTAAAGGACTGCCTTCCTTTTTAAACTTATAATTACGCGTCAGGCATGCATTAATATAGGCACTATTATGAACAGCAATGATCAGAAGGCCATCTTTGTTCAGGTGTTCATGAAGCCTGTTCAATATACTGGCGGCGTCTTCGATAAACTGAAACACCATCACTGCAACGATCAAATCAAAACGAATAGCTTTCCCAAGACAGTCTATTCCTCCGTGCAAAAAGCTCGCCCCTTCAATATGTCGGCTTTGGGCGATAGCTATCATTTCGCGGGAAGGGTCGATACCCGTTACCCGGAAGCCCAAGTTGCACAACTCCTTTGTGAAGCCACCTGTTCCTGCTCCAAAATCCAATGCCTGCCGCTCAAGGTCGCCTGAGAAATGGGTAGCAATGATATTCCGTATTACCGGGTGTGCAATCAATATATTATCGGCCGCACCTGCATGGATATTTCCGGGATTGGAAGTATCGAAAACGTTTTTAGCAATGGTGTCCCATGTGTTCATAATCATTTATTTTATACATTAATCAATAAACAATTGACATATATCATACAACCAAAGCACGTCCTATGCTCCCCGGAAATGCGGTTGAACATGAAGGATAAAATCCAATTCAATAGATATTTCGTAAATTCCCTGACAGGGCCGGATTAGACGAATCTTATGATGTTCCTCGTAGTAGATTTAGCAACACTCAAAACTCATAGAGGAAGTAAGAGTTTCTGAAAGTAAAATTATTGATAGATTCAATTGCCTGGCCGACAAACAACCAAATCGTCCCCGGGACGTTTTTAAGCCACTACGTCCTCACACGCTCTCCCTTAACCTGTAAATAACTTCTTATGATTGAAACATTCGAAAACCGGTTCGACATCAAGTACCTGAAGCTGCTCTCCCAAAAGCTGGAACCTGCCTATTTGAAAAGTACCGCAAAAGAAGTGAGAAAAGAATTATGGAAACCTTTTAAGCCTGCAAGAAATAAAAGCACCATCTATTTAAGAAAGGCCATCAAGATCGATTTTTGTGGTTTTGCCGGCACCACCCTGCTGGGAACAAATTCAAAGGAACATTACGCCGACATAAAGAAACTATATCCTGATCCCAAACAATACAATGAGATAATAAACCTTAAGGAGGAGATCAGACTAAAATTTAAATCATTGCTTTCCGATAAAACGTTAGCGGACTTCAATAAATCTGGCGTCTTCTTACGCATTCGCTTCTGTTATCCCTACCTCTACTCCGACTTCCCTATTAGTTTAATGCGTGGGGAGGCAAGTAATATATGGAACGCGCGAATGGACCAGGACGTTTGTTTTTCCGACAACGCTCCAATGACTGTCAAAGAATGGGAGCAATCTTTTCTTTACCGTAGTCAAAAAGAGTCATTATTAACCATTGGCCGTTTGTGTGCTGAACATCCGACCTTTTCCCGCATCAGGGAATATGATACGGCCATCAACACTTTTGAAACCAGATTTGCTGTGATTCCCATACCAGTATGTGTATTGATCATCAATGATACCGCCATATCCGACTCTTATCTCTATGCCAAAGTATCAAATGAGAACCACTTGGCGGTGAGCACTCCTGTAAACCTCGTTTATCGCGACCTTATTGACCCCAAAACGAAGGAGAAAAAAGAGCATCCAACCTTTAACATATTGAGACAGAATTTTTTATACATATGGAGGCATGACATTACGATGTATGCAGATATGTGCACAGCATTCAAGGAAAGCAATCCCCTCGGACTTGGTACGCTGCTCCCACCCTTTGTACCCGGAAAGGATAATGTACCCAACATAAACTGGAAGACTAAAATAGACCGGATCATAAAAAGAAAACGGAAGATCGACAAAAATTACGACCCTGATACTCCTGAGGAGAAATTAAACATCGTCCAGTGGAAAAAGAATGTACTCATTAAGATAGGACTGAATACGCGTAAATTGCAGGAAGAGGTTACAGCTATCGACAGCAACATTCTTTACATCGAAATCGGCAAAAAGGGGCTTTATCATTTCGTATCCATACACAAACACGACGCCGACCGCCCCTTCTTCTATTCCCAAAATCGGGCTCATATTGCGGCATTCTGTGCTATAGCAAGATTTGCTTATGCTAAAAAACATTATCCCAATTCCGGGTCTGAAGCGAACGAAATGTTTAAGGACAAAACCGCCATAAAAAAAGATATCAAACGGTGGCTGACAAAGAAGGGCAGGATACCAGATAAAAATATTGCGTCGGAAGCATTGTTCAATGCATTGTTTGACAACTCCAATGATGACTGGAAATTTCTCATTCCAGACGAACATATCATCTTTAATAAGCCGGAAATAATTAATACTGTAAAGTATAAGGGGAAAAGTTGCCTTGATGGCCTCTATCCTTCAAAGAAGCCTGCACCCAATAAATAGGGATATTCATGACAAAGCTTACTACCAGCTCATTTTCATCATTAAAACCTAATTACCGAATTCGGCGCCGGACGTTCTTTCACCACAGTTTGTTGCGCGGGTGCCCAGGGCGTTTTGCCAAACTGACTGAAGTCAGGATAACCGCCCAATAAAGTAAATCGCTCAAAAGCAAAAGGGATGCCTTCTGCACCCAGGGGTGAATTGGCATTGGCAATGTGAAAATGCAGGTGCGGCCCGGTGGTTTGGCCGGTAAAGCCAAGCGCTGCAATCGGATCTCCTTTTTTAACGGCTTGTCCCGGTTTTACTTTGATGCTGCCCGGCTGCAAGTGCTCATAAAATACTACGTGACCATTGCCGATATCAAGGGATACATAATTGCCGGTGGCTTTTTCCGAAGGCCAGGAAGGATGGGCCGATAAAGTTTTACTCTCCGGAAAATCATTTAGGGTGGAAGCTACCACACCATCAGCCACTGCTATCACAGTCGCTCCGTAACCTAACCAATTCTTTATTTCATTTTCATCCCCGCTAGCATATTTTCCTTGTGGGTCCATTTTTATGAAATCGATGGCAAAGCGGCCGGGTATCCTACTTTGGCCATCAGGGGCATATACCACACGACGATGGCCGCGCTCCCAGGAGGGATCATACACAGCAGCCCAATCCCCTTCTCTTAACGGCGGACCAACTACTACAGCAGCAGGTGATGCATAATTGATAGTTGCAGCAAGGAGCGTATCCGGGCTGGCAGCAGGATTGCGTTTTGTTTTATAGATAAGACGATGGGTTAATAAACCTCCATAATTGCCCGGTAAAATAAGCTCCACGTACACGATACCGCTGGCGCCAGGAAGAAGTACCAAGTCTTGTTGGGCCTTTGCTTTCTTTTCGGTGCTGTATTGTTTTCGCAGATCAATTTTTTCGACCACGCGCTCCACAGTACTATCCTTTTGTCCTATAAGCTTTGATATATACAGGTCTTGCAGGAAAAGAGAATCGACGGAGCTATTCACCAGTTGTAGCTCATAATACAGCGTTGGCTGGCCACTGATCAATACCGTCTCCGGCTTGAACAGGACCTTTATTTCGAGCGGCTTTGGCTGTTGACTGAATGCAGGTCTTACAGCAAGGAGGGCCAGGCCAAGCAGCATGACCCTTATTCGTACAAACTTCATAGCTCTAAATGTACTTCCTTTCCACAAGGGTGGCAAGCCGCTGGTACATTGTTATCCCACTTCCAATATTTTAGCGCTGCCTACATAGGGCGCCTGGTCAATCACATTTACGCCTTTCAAAATGCCATAGCGTATGCCAACAGTCAATACAAGGGTATAATGCTCATTGGGGGGAAGAAATGTATGCTGTATAGACAGTTCAAGTGGAGCTGCCCGCTGTAGCAACGGAAACCATTCAGAGTTCACATAATCTGCGCAAGCTGTGGGATAATCGAGGTGCGTCGGCTCATAGCGGAATGGTTTATGCACAATATCCGGCACCACGCCCAAAGCTATCCGAAAAGAATAATAAGGATGATCCACGGGTGGAGTAAAATTGATGCCTGGTATCAATTCCGGGAATTTCACGGTAGCAGTCAAAGCTTCCCTGTTGATGGTACCCGTAACCGGGAACCTGATCACACTGTCAAAAGTATGTGCACGGTTGAGTGAAAACTCTTTCAGGTAATGGGCATGGGACGAAAGAATAATATTCCGTTTTCCAAAATCACTCGTAGTGTCGAGTTCCTGAACAGGTTTCATCAAAGAAATGAGCGGACCGGCAATATTGTAATCGGCCAATCCCTTGTGAAATATCAAGGCCTGCATAAGGTATTTGGCTGCCGCAGCCCGGCCACCAAACTCTGATCCTGCCAGTCGAAAACGCTCAAGCCTTGGATCTTTCTTAATATTTTCTTTCGAGTGACCTGCACTCTTACGGACAATGACTTTATCTACGCCTCTCATTTTGTAGATCGAAAGTCCATCAAATTTTCCGCGCAGCCCGCCACCCAGGCCGCCATCAATAGTTCCCATAGTAATACTCTTTTAAATGTTTTTAAATAGGATGGTTCAGGTATTTGAACCTTATTCAAATATAATTATATATAATAAAATAACAATAAAAAGAATACTGATAAAGCATTCTTGCAACATAGATACAGCATCTTTATTTAGATATAGTATATCTATGCTTTATCTGAGCTGTATATATGCTGTATCTATGCTCTATCCTATTATTTGGATGAGCTTTAGTATGGGTTCAGGCAGCGCCAGACTGGCGGACCATATAGGTGTGCCTACAGGATTCCCTGGAGCCCAGGCACAATATGATCAATAAAAAAGCCCCGCCGTAAATGGCGAGGCTTCTATAATAAATTGATTATACGCTAATTAGATCACTTTCTTCCACAGGGTGTTAAATCCACCGGTCATGCCGTAAGGCAGAACCTCGGCGATCTTGCAATCCAGCGCCTGCAGGGCTTTCACGCGTTTAGTGACCATGGAGAAAGGAAATACGTCTTCAATGAAGTTGGTCTTGCTGAAACGAATGATCTTAAACTTGTTGGCAGCAGCCAGTTTTTCGAGATCACTTTGGGAGAAGAACTGCACGTGGTCGAGGTTATCGGCCTGCGACTGCACGGTTGTACCCTTATAACCCAGGGTTCTCTTTACCCGGTTGAGGAAGTTCTGCAACTTGGGATTGCTGCGGGCTTTCAACATCGGTTTTGTTACAAACACTTCCCGCGGACCCTTTCCGTTGGGAACGGTCACTACCAGGGTACCGTCATCTTTAAGAGACCTATAGAGTGTTTTCAGTAAAATTTCCGGCTGATGAAGGTGCTCCAGTACTTCACTGCATATCACGGCATCGAACTGCTTGCCCTGGGCAATGAGATCTTCTGCGCTGATCACTTCAAACCTTACATTGGGAAGGGTGTTTTTGCTGTTGGCCACTTCAATGGTCTTTTGGCTGATGTCGATGCCAAGCACATTGTAGCCAAACTGGCCTAAGTGCCTGCTGATCACACCATTACCACATCCCACATCCAATATGTTACCACCGGCAGGAATGGCCTTTCCCAGGCTTTCCGCGATAAATTTCAAGCGTTTAATATCTGCAATACGCTCGTATTCATATGAAATTGCTGACTGTTGCATACAACAAAGTAACGAATGAGTTTGCAGGTATGCAATAAGTCCCGGTTTTTTTTCTTAATTAATTGTAAATCAATGATAAACAAAGGCATCATTGAATATGAAAATATCCCTATATCAACTATGGGGAATGGGTAGCCGGCAGCCTGTTTTTAACAAAAAAACCTGTAGGAAGCTTTCACTCGAATAAAGCTTTCTACAGGCGACAGGATGGATGGATGAAAACGGTTGACCTATAATGATACTATATTACTTCCCATTGGGATCAGCATTGTACCTGGCAGCGAAATACTGTGCTTCTTCCTGTAGCAGCTGTAATACATCAGGAGGAATATTGTCGTTGTATTGCGTGCTCACATATTTGTATAGACTATTAAAGTCCATGTGGGCATTCCTCGCTTCTGCAATAGCTTTCATACGGGAGGAAGTTTGCGGAGTAGCTGCTTCCAGAAACTTCTTTACTTCGGTACTTGTGATTAATGTCATAGGGATAAGCGTTATGGCATGAAAATACAACAAACCAACTTATCAGAAACCAATCACGTTGATATATATCTAAAAAACCGTGATTATCCGGGGACATACCCCGTAAAAAGAACGAGGGGTTTCCCGTAAGACAATGAGATGAAATTGAATTGTTTATTATTCTCTGACAAAAGAAGGGATCCGGTACAACAAACTTACTTGCAGGCCAATCCAGCTTTTGCTGCTGCTGGTAGCATTACTTTTATAGCTGTTGCGAATAGTATAGAGGGGCTTCACTATATAGTAGGTACCATCGATATCAGTACCCGGCCGAAAGTAATCAGAGAGGGTTGCGGGTTTTCCATCATAATAATAAGTACTGTTCAGGAGATTGAGTACAGGCCCGAAACGAAACAACCACCGCTCGTTGATCTCTTTTTCTGCCTGTAAACCTATGCGCAACAAACGCCCTTTCACCAGGATCTTTTTCCATAAGGTATCAGGGTTTCGGAACTCCCTCGACAAGGAACCCATCGTAACATCCAGTGACAGGTTCCAATTGTCTGACAAATGGAGAGAACTCCCCACTCCATACGATACGCCCTGCACGGAAAAATTGGTATTCCATTTTCCAATAAGGTAGAGCCAGGGCAACCCAATATGCAAAGTGGGACCGGCATAAAAAACATCATCGGCCGCCAGGCCACCTGCCATGAAGAAGCCGCCACGGTTGCTGCGTATGCGATCCCCTCGCCCGGATGAGGAAGCACCACCGGAGGGATTATATGTTGAACCAGGCGTGGAAGCTGGTTTGCGCTTAATGGAAATCAGCGGTGCAGACACCACGGGTGGCGCCTGTATGAATGGGGGCTTGTAATTTTCTGCTAAAACTGGTATTACCCGCAATCCCTGGTAAGGGTTGCGGCGCGGAATACTGACCAAAGTGGTATCACGAGCGGAAGAATCAGATGGTACAAGAGAGCTGTCTGCTGCAGTAGTTTTAGTTGTTGTTGTTTTAGTATCCGATCTGGTTTTAACAACAGTTGCCGATTGAGGACGGGATGCCGCCGGACGAACTTGCTTACCGGAACTGACGGGCCGCTTAGGGCTGGCAGTATTTATCTGCAACGGTGGCCTGGCAGCAATCGGTTCATTGTGGATGATGATGTAATTGCCGGCAATGCGGTACCGTAGTTTATAGCGGTTTCGGAGCTGCTCCAGTAATGACTGTATCGTAATGGACTTATCGGTAAAGAAGATGGGCAGTTCCGGGTTGATCTTTTGTGCATTAAAAGAAAATATGAAACCGGTTTGCCTGGCTACGACGGCTCCCAGTGTATCCAACCGGAGTTTATTGCGGGGCAGCAGCAATGATTTCTCGTGTTGCAGGGTCCTTTGTTGTGCATAGGCCCTATGCACCAAAGAAAGACAAACAACAGTTAAAATGACAAAAGCAACATTCACGGCTTTACTTACACTCATCCCCTGAAAAATATATAGTACTATTTTCGATCCTGTATTGAATCCCCAGGGAAGCTGCTATTACATCAAGCACCTGTTGTAAGGATTGCTGATTGAACTGGGTATTGAGCTTGCAATGAGCCAACTGTTTGTTCTCAAAAACGATTTGCACATTATAAGCTGCTTCCAGGGCTTTTTGCACTTCTTCCATCGGCGTACTGTAAAAGTAAAACACCCTGGTTGCGTACGCATACTCGTTCCGATCCACAGTATCCAGTAAATGCAATTGCTGTAAGCGCCGTTCGTAAACACCGGTAGCGCCTGCTTTCACCAACAGGCTATCGGTACCCGCAACCATTTTTACCACACCGTGGCTTACACCAACTGTTACACCCATCGTATCCTGCCTTACATTGAAAGCCGTTCCTACTACTACGATCTTCACTTCACCGGCCATAATGGTGAAAGGCTGTCCGGACAATGGCTTCACCGAAAAATAGCCTTCCCCCTCCAATGTTACCTGCCTGCCGGTGGTGGCAAATCCATCCGATACCGATAAGCGGCTGTGCTGTGCCAGTGTAATAACGGACTGGTCGTGCAAAGTATCCGAAAGGATGAATGGCCCTGTACGAATTATTTGGTCTGATGAAGTGAGGACGGGCCGCTCCAGGAACAGCCAGGCTCCAACGCCTGCCCCGAGGATTACCAACAGTGCTACTGCTACTTTTAGCCGCCAGTCAAACAGGTTCCTGATACGGCCGGTGGCGGGCAATTGCAGGTCGGCAGTTAATTGCCGCCAGGCCCTGGTATCATCCGGAGCCTGCCAGGAATTGCCAGTAGAAGCCTGCTCCCATAAAGTGACCAGTTCTTCAAACCGTGCACGGTTTTCCGCAGAGCGTTCCCGCCATTCATCCACGGCAATGGCTTCCTCAGGAGAAGCTTCTCCTGCCAGGTACCTCCCTACCAGGGATTCGTCGATTACTATGTTAGGATTTTGCTCCACATTATTGAAAATTACGAAACGGCTTTTATGATCTTATGCTTATGAACAAGGCCAACAGACTCAGGTAATCACCCAGTTTTGACCGGAAGACCTTTAATGCTTTGCCGATCTGCACCTCCACTGTCTTAACCGAAATATTCAGCTCGCTGGCTATTTCGGCATATTTCTTTCCTTCTATCCTGCTCTTGATAAATACAAGACGACATTGGGGCGGCAAACTTTCTGTAACGGCCTGTATCCGCACGGTAAGCTCATTGAGCATTACTTTATCCCTGGCATTGCTGTGCATAGAGGCAGTATTAAACGCCACGGCCTGCAGGTGCTGATCCCTCACCTTTTGATCCCGGATACTATTGAGACAAAGGTTGTGGGTAGCTTTGTAAAGATATCCTTTGATGGCATCCTCCATCAGCAGTTCATCCCTTTTTTCCCACAGCTTCTTAAATACCACCTGTACAATATCACCGGCAGCCTCATTATCTTTCAATAAGGTATAGGCATATCTATGCAACTTTGCATGATACGCATGAAAGAGTTGTTCAAACTTTTCCAGATGATCTTTGCCGGATGCTTTCACCACTTTGATTGAATCCCACTTTAGCTGTAAAATATACCTGTGCGATGAGGACTTTTCAAATTCCAGGTATTGTGCGAGGGATGACAAAGCTATTGCCGTCAACCGTTGCACCTCCCAAACGTTTAAACTATAAAAGCATCATAACACGGGTATCCATTACAAGTTCCGTCATGTTAGGTTTGGCAGGCATGCATTTTCTACCAACAACACTATTTAAACTATAGAATGCTGGATGGCCTGTAACCTTGGCTTTTGATAAGAACACGCGGGAAAAGAGGTACCCTTATGTGGTGGGAAAAAATATTAATCAGCTTCTCTTGAGCCAGCCGGTTATACTCATACGGGGCCTGGAGGCAATGGAGACTTCATGCTCCAGCTCACTGCTCCTGAAGAAAACAGCTTTTTGCATGGTGGGCAGGATCTTTTGAGTGGTCTCCTCTCCGTAGATGATCAGTTCTCCCCCATCCTTTGCTTCCCAGTCGGTATTCAAATAGTTGATGAGTGAAAACTTTCTGTCCTGGTTGTTTTGAAACTGGTCTTTGTGCCGGTGGTACTGGCTGCCTGTTTCATACAAGGCATAATGAAATTCATAATCATTGATACCTGTATAACATGTTCTGTTGAGGTAATCAATGAAACCCTCTACCTGGTCCAGAAAGGCCAATTCGTTGATATCATTATTCTTCCTGTCGAGCCAGTATATTTTATCGCCCCGTTTCTTCTGTGCAGGGTCTTTTACCATATTATTCCCAATCCCGGCAGCAAACATCTTTTCGTCGCGGTCGAGGTCCAGTAAGTTCTGTTGTAACAGGCCGGCTAATTCTTTGGTTAAAAAATGCTCGCACAAACCAATCTCATTATCCATGAAACTATCGATCAGCTCTTCAAATTTTTCGTTCATCGCAGAAACACCATCAGCTTAATAGCTATAAAAATCTGAATAGCTTATGAGGGGCCTCAAGGTAGGCTTATTTTAGCGATTTGTCAGGTTGAGTCTGTCGAGGGCGGTTTCGACAGGCTCAACCTGACATTAGCTTATTGCCGTATAAAACGGATGGGACGTATTTCTTCTTCTGCCTGGAATACCACCTGGTACACACCGGGCAACAATTTTTGTACGTTCATCATTGGGGTCTGGCTGCCTTTCTGCAACTGCCATTGGGCACGCATCACCATCCTTCCGGCAGCATCATAGATCGAAACAGGCAGGCTTTTAGGGACCGGTGAATAAATGCTAAAGATGGCATTGGGACCTGTTACCGGGTTGGGCGTTAATTGTATAGTCAATGACTGGCCTTGCGCACGATCCAACATAATAATGGAGGAATAAGTAACCGCGCCATTGCTTTCTTTCATTTGCAGACGATAATATGCCTTACCAGCCGGAGGATCCTGATCGGGAAACTGGAAGGGATTACCACAATCGGCCACTGTAGCCAGCACGATACCCACCTGGCTAAAATGGATACCATCGGCACTGCGCTCAACAATAAAGTCTGTATGCTCTGTACAGGAAGCCTTCCATTGCAGCCTGTTGGCCACAGGTTCTGTAATGCCTTTAAAGTATTCCAGTTTGACCGGCAGGGCTGCGTATGCTTTGCTGGCGAAGTAGAAAGAAGAAAATCCATCCACCTGCGCAGTGTACACATAATCCAGTCCCCAGCTGGTAACAGTGGTCGTGAGTGGAAATGCTTTTGCGCCTACATTGTTGGAGCAAGCCGCTTCATTCCTGAAGAGGGTGATATCGCTCACATTGAGGATACCTGATGCAGGTGTATTTTTTAGTGATTCGAATTCGGTCTTACGTATATAAAAGCGTACACTCACCGGTGTGGCTGGCTGGTTATCGACGGTGATGCTGATATTACGATCGAGGTACAACCTACCGGCAGCATCTTTTCGTGTAGCGCCATTGTGGGTGTAGAATTGAACGGTAACATTGCCCAGGTTATTACCATTGGCATTGATCTCTGCTACTGCATATCCTTCCTCATCGGTAAAGGGCACCCAACTGGTATTGTTGGTGGTATTGATCAGCGCCGATCCGCCGGGCGTACAGGAACCGGGCATGCCAGGCGCCACCAGTGCAGGCACAGCAGTAAGTTGGTTATATCCTGGACCAAAGCCATTCATTACGTTGAAAGCCGACTTCTGCTGGTAACTATTCATTACCGGATCGTATTCATACAACACACCGCCATTGTATACGTCACCACCTGTCGAGGTAATACCATACAATTTATTATTCAACATGGTAAGATCTGAATAGGGAGATGTTCCCCCCGGAGATATGAATTCATGAAGTTTGGCATATATACCTGTGCCCAGGTCGTAGGAATACAATACACCTTTGTCTTCGGGCGATCCACCCTTGTTGGTCGTACCGTAGAGCTTGTTGTTGAACACGACCAAGCTGGTTCGCGGGTAATTACCCTCTGCCGAAGTAAAGTCATGTAGTTTCTGGAAACCGTTGCCAGCCGGTGTATAAACAAACAATGTACCTGTATTATCGATCCCTCCTGCGGGAGCAGTGCCGTACATTTTTCCGTTGTGCAGGGTGAGTGCGGATGCGGGCCATCGACCAAAGGATCCGCCGAAAGTCACTTTTACTGAATAGGTACCGGATGCGAGGTCATATTCGTAGAGTACACCATTGAAGTTATCTCCTCCCGCTGAAGTTGTGCCATACAACTTACCATTGTAGTACACAGGTATTCCATAAGGCATGATACCTGTTTCCTGCACAAAATAATGCTTTACGGTATATTGATCATTCAATGGATTGAATTCATATAATACACCTTCATTACCATCATCATAATAGGTTACCCCATAGAGCCTGTTGTTGAAGAGGATCATTCCTCCCTGGTCATCAACATTGCCGGTAGCGGTAGTCATATGATGCCGGATGGCATAGGTGTGCGTGGCCATGTCGTAGGAGTAAATAACTCCTTTGTTGTAATTACCTCCGGACTTTGTAACGCCGTAGAGTTTGCCGCTATAATAGGTGAGTTTGCCTCTGGGTGTAAAACCGTTGCTGGTGCCCAGGTCTACACGCCGGTGATAACCGTTCACATCCGGATCATATTCAATAAGCGCGCCCTCGTTATTAGCGCCTCCTTCGTTGGTAAATCCATACAACCGATCATTGTACAAACATAAGGTACCCCAGGGAAAGGCGCCGGAAAATTCCCGCTGAAAGTTGAGCCGGGGCTGGTACTGATTCAGCACGGGGTCGTACCTAAACAAAGTACCTTGTCCCATTGAAGCGCCCGAACGGGCAAGCCCATACAGCTTTTGATCATATATTACCATGGCGCCATTGATATAACTACCAATGGCGGGACTGAGGTCGATCTTTTTGGTCAATTGATTGGCCAGGGGATCGTACTCATAAATAATGCCTGCATTGTTTGCACCACCCTCGCGGGTACCACCATAAAATTTGTTACCGTTGCTGAAAAACTTTACCATACCACCTGAAGCTTCGGCAGCTCCAATGGAAGCCATATCGGCTATCTTGTTGAGGGTATTTGTGTTGAGATCGAAGTTGAATATAATACCGTCATTCAATTCGCCGCCGGCGACCGTTGTACCGTATAGTTTATGTTGGTATTCCAGTAAAGGGCCATTGCGGTAATATCCCAGTGCATGGGGAAAGCCGGCCAGTTTGGTATATACATTCGTTTCCAGGTCGAAACTATAGATCACACCTGCATCTACCCCTCCGGCATAGGTAGTACCATAAATCTTATGATAGGCCACGGTGATATTGGCATCGGGCGAGATGCCGGTAGTACCCTGGAAAATGTGTTTGATGGTCAGGGTGTTGCTGATGGGATCGTACTCAAACAAGGCGCCGTTTGTAAGGCCTCCCCCACCCACAATACCATACAGAAGACCGTTGTGCACCACCATGGTTCCCTCGGGCCCGTGAACACCATAATCATAGAAGTCGATCTTTTTGATATACGTAAAGGTGAGGGGATCGTACTCATAGATAATGCCCCAGCTTTGTTTGCCTGCGCTGGCCATCATCCCATATAGTTTGCCGTTGGCAGCGATCAATCCTTCATCGTAAGGCTGCCCCCCGGGTGTAAGCACGTTGAAAGCATCGTATGCCCTGATGCCAGTGCCATCATATTTAGCGGAGAACAGGGTGCCCTGGTCATTGTTGCCACCTTCATCGGCAATGCCCCAGAATTGGTAAATTCCCTGGGCGATGCTACTGCTGGTGCAGACCAGCAGGAAGTAAATGATAGTGTACATTTTTTTCATATCCATCATGTTTTAAAGGAGCACCAAATTACCAGCGGGGCAGGGGCATATTAACGACCGTTTAACGGATGAGGGATTTGAATTAACGGAAAGGTAGGTGGTGAGTGGCGAGTGGAAGTGGACGTTTGCTTCGAAAGCTGCAGGGCATCAGATTACGAGCGCATTAAAATGTTAGAATATAACATCCGCATGTTAACTGAATATTATACTTTACTTTAAATTGCTGTGTGGCCTGAGGGCCTGTGTGGAAGTGAATATATTGCAGGCCATAAATAAAAACATCTCTATGGATTCAAGAAGGGAGTTCCTGAAAAAAGCGGCCTTGCTATCAGGCGGTACCGCTTTCTTTAATACGTTACCACCTGTTATTCAAAAAGCCCTGGCCATTAATCCCGCTGCGGGCAGCACTTTTTATGATGCAGAGCATATCGTTTTCCTGATGCAGGAAAACCGTTCTTTCGATCACCAGCTGGGTATGCTGCAAGGTGTACGGGGCTTCAATGATCCCCGCTCCATCCAATTGCCCGACAACAACCCGGTATGGTTACAAACCAATAAATCGGGCGACACTTATACACCGTTCCACCTCAATGTGAAGGATACCAAGGTAGCCTGGATGGGCTCACTGCCCCACGGCTGGACGGACCAGACGGATGCCATGAACCTTGGCAAGTACGACAAATGGCTGGAAACGAAAAGAGCCCGTAATAAGGCCTTTGGCGATATGCCATTGACGATGGGCTATTGCGACCGTAAGGACTTCCCTTTCTACTATTCCCTGGCTGATGCCTTTACAGTTTGTGATCATAATTTCTGTTCCAGCATCACGGGTACCCACCCCAACCGGCACTACTGGATGACCGGCACAGTGAGGGAACGCAACGAAGCCGCCGCCGTTGCGCATTTGTGGAATGTGAGCAATTATGAATATCCTGAACTGGACTGGAAAACTTATCCCGAACGCCTGGAAGAAAATGGCATCTCCTGGAAAGTGTACCAGAATGAACTCACGATGGGTTATGGTCTGAAGGGTGAAGAAAGCTCCTGGCTCAGTAATTTCGGCACGAATATCCTGGAATACTTCAAGCAATACAATGTACGGTTACATGCCGGAGGGATTGCCAACCTGCAAACGAAGAAAGACAGTATCCTGAAGCAGATCAGTGATCTGGAAAAACAAACCGGCGACGAAAGGAGTGCCCAAAGACTGGCAGCCGCCAGGAAAGTGTTGGAGCGTATTGAAGTAGCAATGACGAAATTCACTCCTGAAAGTTATGATAAGCTGTCGAAGGAACTGAAAGCACTTAACGAAAAAGCTTTCAGCACCAATGCCAACGATCCCTTCTTTCATGAGCTCACTTCTTTGAAGTATGATGATAAGGGCACAGAAAGAACGGTGAATATTCCGAAAGGGGATATTTTCCACCAGTTCAGAGAAGATGTGAAAAACGGTACGCTGCCTACGGTTTCCTGGCTGATGTCGCCAGCGAATTTCTCCGACCACCCGGGCAATCCCTGGTATGGATCCTGGTATGTAAGTGAGGCCATGGAGATATTGTTGCAGAACCCTGAAGTGTGGAAGAAAACCATCTTCATCCTGACCTATGATGAAAATGATGGGTATTTCGATCATATGGCGCCTTATGTAGTGCCCAATCCGTATAAAGAGCATACAGGCAAGGTATCTCAAGGCATCGATCCTAAAATGGACTTTGTAACGAAAGACCAACAAACAAATCCGTCTGCCAATGCCAGCGGCCTCCGGGAGGCTTCGATTGGATTGGGTTACCGTGTACCCATGATCATCGCTTCACCCTGGTCAAGAGGTGGTTTTGTGAATTCGGAAGTATTTGACCATACCTCTTCCCTGCAGTTCCTGGAGAATTTCTTAGCGAAGAAGTTCAATAAGAAGGTGAAGGAAGAGAATATTACAGAATGGAGACGAACCATTTGTGGGGATCTTACTTCTGTGTTCAGACCTTATAATGGTGAAAAAACAGAAAGCCCCACCTTCCTCGAAAAAGCAGCTTTCATAGAAAGTATTCACCAGGCACAGTTCAAGGAGATGCCTGCCAATTACAGGAAGCTGACTGCTGCGGAGATTGAGCAGGTGCAGGCCAACCCCTTGCAAACGCCACTTTTACCCAAACAGGAAAAAGGCGTACGCGCTGCCTGTGCGCTTCCCTATGAAGCCTATACAAACGGACAATTCAATAAGGCTAAAGGCCAGTTTGAACTGACTTTTAAAGCGGGCAATAAAGTATTTGGCGACAAAGCAGCCGGTTTGCCTTTCCGTGTGTATGCAGTAAATGCTTATGAAAGTGAAAAGATGCGTGCCTGGGATTATTCAGTAAAAGCAGGCGATGGCTTGCAGGATGAATGGCAGGTAAGCCAATTTGATAAAGGAAATTATCATTTACGGGTATATGCGCCCAATGGTTTTTTCCGGGAGTTTAAAGGTAATGCCAACAATCCGCTGCTGACCATCGCTTGTGGTTATGAACAATCGGGCAGCAATAAGCTCACCGGGAACATTGTGCTTACGATCAGCAACAATGACACAAAGGCGCATACGGTGACGATCAAAGACAATCATTACAAAGGCGGTAAAAAAGAAAAGACGATACCCGCAGGTGGTAAAGTAGCAATACCCGTTAATCTAAATACCTCCTTCTATTGGTATGATGTAAGCGCGGTGGTAAAAGGATATGAAAATTTTGAAGAACGCTTTGCCGGACACGTAGAAACTGGCGTGGTTTCTAAAACCGATCCGCTGATGGGCGGCGTAGTGTAGAGAAGTGAGACGTAAAATGTGAAGGACCGGTAAACGGTCAATCCTAAGAAAATATAGGCGCTGCAAATCCAATAGTTTGCAGCGCCTTTTTTAATGAACGCACCTGGGTTTAGTCTTTGTACCTGGTTTTTCAATTAGGTATCATACCATGTGGATCAATAACGAATTTTTTAGCAGCTCCTTTATCGAAGTCGTGGTATCCTCTTACTGAATCATTCAGTGAGATCACTTCCACATTTACCGCCTTGGCTATTTTTATTTTATCATACAGGATGGCATTCATCAGCTGGCGGTGGTATTTCATCACCGGACACTGACCAGTGTGCAAGGAGTGTGACTTGGCCCAACCCAAACCGATGCGTATGCTCAGGCTTCCTTTTTGAGCTGCTTTGTCTACAGCGCCCGGATCGCCGGTCACGTACAGTCCTGGTATGCCCAACTGTCCGCCTGCGCGGGTTACTTCCATGATGGAATTCAATACGGTGGCGGGCTGTTCTGTATTGCTGTCGTGTCCATGGCCTTTGGCTTCAAAGCCTACACAGTCTACTGCACAATCTACTTCCGGCACCCCTACAATAGCTGCAATTTGCTCGGCCAGGGTAGCGTCTTTTTTCAGATCAATGACCTCGCAACCAAAGCTTTTAGCCTGCGCCAGTCTTTCATCGATCATATCACCCACAATTACCACGGCTGCTCCCAGCAAATGGCAGGAAGCTGCACAGGCCAATCCTACAGGCCCGGCGCCTGCAACGTATACAATACTTCCCGGGCCCACACCTGCTGTAACAGCACCATGAAAACCAGTGGGAAATATATCGGATAACAAGGTGAGGTCTTTGATCTTTGACATGGCCTGGTCCTTATCGGGGAATTTGAGGAGGTTAAAATCTGCATAAGGCACCATCACATATTCGGCCTGGCCACCTACCCAGCCTCCCATATCCACATAACCATAAGCTGCACCCGGGCGGGCGGGATTTACGTTGAGACAAATACCGGTTTGCCCTGCTTTGCAATTGCGGCAACGGCCGCAGGCAATGTTAAAAGGCACCGATACCAGGTCGCCTGTTTTAATAAATTCCACATCGCGACCTGCTTCTATTACAATGCCGGTGATCTCATGTCCCAGGATGAGGCCTTCGGGCGCTGTGGTGCGTCCGCGAACCATGTGCTGATCGCTTCCGCAAATATTAGTAGACACTATTTTAAGGAGGACGCCGTGTTCGCATTTACGATCTCCCAGCGCTAATTTAGGATATTCTATTTCCCTTACTTCCACCACACCTGGTTTTACATAAGCAACTCCGTGATTTTGACACATATGACAAGCTTTTTAGATGATTTATTTGATTGCATCGGCGCCGGCCTGGGCCACGGCATGATCGTTCTCCACGGTATCACCGGATACGCCTACCGCGCCGATGATATCGCCTTTGGCATTTTTAATGAGCACACCACCGGGGAAACTAATGAGTCCGCCATTGGAGTGTTCAATATTATAAAGGGGGCCTCCGGGTTGTGATAGTTTACCGATCTCACCTGTGGGCATATTGAAATAACGGGCCGTACGGGCTTTTTTCTGTGAAATATCGATCGATCCGATCCAGGCATTGTCCATATGGGCAAATGCGATGAGGTTGGTGCCCGAATCTACCACAGCAATATTCATGAGGGTTTTTAATGCTGTAGCTTTTGCCTTGGCAGCAGCAATGACCTTTTCGGCCTGCTCTAATGTGATATTCATTTCGTAATTTTAAAAGTGAAGGAATATCCAATATTATGATCATTCACGGTTTCCGGATTGCACTATATTCTGTATTAATAGAACGATCGTCTTATTTTGGATGTGGATTTTTTTGCACAGGCTTTCACTAAACATTATACCCATGGACCAGGTTTGTCATTTAGCCCCTATTAACCTAAGCGACAGTACCTCCCTGGATACCCTGGTGGAACACCGCCGGGTGTTTAACCTCAGGCATTGTGAATTGAATATCTTTGAAACATTTCATGGGTGCCGTGATGTGGCATTGTCCTTCAACGGGCTTGTTGTTTCGAGCATGATGCGTGGAAAGAAAATAATGACGCTGGAAGGCGCAACACCATTCAATTTTATGCCGGGCGAAAGTGTGATCCTTCCAGACGGGGTATCTATGAAAGTAGAATTTCCCGAAGCTGATCTAAGGCACCCTGTTCAGTGCGCCACTTTATCGCTGGATTGGGATATGGTGAATAAAAACCTCGCCTTTCTGAATGAGAACTATCCCAATAATCAGCCTCCCTTTGAATGGCAGCTGAACTTTAGCCAATATCATTTTATGAATAACAAGGAGCTGGCAGCGAGTATGAATAAGCTGATCAGCATCAGTATGGAAAACGATGTGGCTAAAGATGCGCTGGCAGATCTCTCACTGAAACTGTTATTGCTAAGGATCATCCAAACACAGAACCTGGCAGTGATTCATGATACAGTCTTACCTAATCACCGGTTTACCCCAGCCATCCAATATATCAAGGATCATTTGGCTGGCAAGATCAGTATTGATGTGCTGGCTCGGGAATCCTGCATGAGCAGGTCGGCTTTCTTCAATGCTTTTAAGGAGCAATTTGGCATTTCACCATTGGAGTTTGTGCTGCGGGAGCGTATCCGGTTTGCCAAAAAGGCGATGGCGGATCTCTCACTGAGCATTACGGACATCTGTTATCTTTCGGGCTTTAATAACCTCAACTATTTCATTCGGCTGTTTAAAAGGCAGGAAGGGATCACGCCCCGGGAGTATAGGAAATAGGCTCTGTTAAATTTCCAAGAGAATAATTTCTTCAGAATTCTTACTATCCTGCTGAATTAATAATTTCCTACCATCGGGATATTCATGAATGAATTGATTCGGTTGCCTACAAAGGCTATTTCTATAAACAATGGAGAGATTAAGGGCAGCTCTTTTTTCCAACACTTTAGCGAGCGTTTCTCTTAACCTAGCGTTTAACTCCACGTCAGAATATTCAAAAATCAGTTTAATTCTCTTTTTTGCCGGCATGCTGTTTTGTTAAGTAGCACAAATTTAATGATTCTTAAAAGTATAGAGTGCGGAAGCATTCCTAAATAACCAACTGATTATTAAAACATTATCAACCTTCTCTACATATATTTGCCCAGTTGTAATTTTTGCACTGTTTTAGCTACTAACTGTATAATTAATTACCTTTCTCTCTATAAAACAACATCTATGGGACTGTTTGATTTTATTAAAGGCGAGTTTATTGAGGTCATTGACTGGGTAGACGACACTAGTGATACGGTGATCTATAAGTTTCCGGACAAGGGTAATAAGATCATGAACGGCGCACAGCTCACGGTACGGGAATCGCAGGTAGCGGTATTGATGAATGAGGGTGAGTTTGGCGATGTATACATACCGGGCAGGCATGAGCTGAGCACGAAGAATATGCCCATTACGACTACATTGAAGTCGTGGAAATACCTGTTCGATTCTCCATTTAAGGTGGATGTGTTCTTTGTGAGCACCAAACAGTTTACCAACCTTAAATGGGGTACTTCCAATCCCATTATTGTACGTGACCCTGAATTCAAACAGGTAAGGTTACGCTCTTTTGGTACCTATACCATGCGGGTGATCGATCCCAAAAAGTTTATCAAGGAATTTGCAGGCACCAATCCGCTCGTACGGATCGAAGGAGTAAGCGAGCAATTGAGGAATACGATTGTAAGTAAGCTGTCCGAAGGCCTGGCAGAAGCAGGTATCTCAGTACTTGACCTGGCGGCCAACTTCACGGAGATCGGAGAGAAACTAAAACCGATCTTCCAAACAGAATTCGATGCCTGGGGTATTGAACTGGGCAAATTCTATATAGAGAATGTGACGCTGCCCGAAGAAGTAGAGAAAATGCTGGACAAAACTACGCAGCTGAATATGTTGTCGGACAAGCTGAACCAGTTCAACCAAATGCAGGGCGGCATTGCCATCGAGAACCTGGCCAATAATCCGGGTGCAGCGGGCACTGCTGGTATTGGCGCCGGTGTTATTTTAACCAACCTGCTGCAACAGCAACAACCCCCGGCCAACAACACACCAGTTACAGACCCCAATGAAAAACAAAAACTGGTGGACCTGCTAAAACAATTGGGTGAATTAAAAGCCCAGGGTATTTTAACGGAAGATGAGTTCAACCAAAAGAAAGCGGAGATATTAGGCAAGCTATAATCGCGAAAGTCACTCTCCTATTACAGGCTTCGACAGGCTCAGCCTGACATACGTTTTCATACATAGTAACTGAGTACCGATACGAGATCAATCCATGGAACAAGTACAGACAGCACCCCTATTACTGTTTCCCTGTCCGGGCTGTAATTCGCAATTACATTTTAGTCCCAAACTGCAAGAACTGGTATGCGAACATTGCGGTACCAAGGTGGCCATCGACAAGGCGACAGACCAGATCAAGGAAAACAACCTGAAGCAACAATTTGCCGGTTCCACTGACCCCACTGTTGCGGTGGAGCAACTGGTATATAAGTGCAACCGGTGTGGCTCACAATCTGTGTTTACCACTGAAACACCCACTTTTACCTGCAGTTTCTGTAACTATGAGGCGGTGAATCCGGTGGCCTACAAAACCAGGATCATACAGCCATCGGGCATGATCCCTTTTATGGTGGACCGGCAACAGTCGCTGGATATCTTCAAGACCTGGCTGGGAAAAGGCTGGTGGGCGCCGGGCGACCTGCAGCAATTTGCGCGGCATGACGCTTTGCATGGCATCTATCTCCCCTTCTGGACTTATGATGCGCAAACCAACAGCAGCTGGAGTGGTTATGGCGGTCGACATTATTACGAGACAGAGTATTATACGGATAGCCAGGGAAACCGTCAGTCGAAGCAGGTACAGAAAACAGAATGGATCTACCGCAGCGGCACTTATGACCATTTCTTTGATGACCTGTTGATCGGTGGCGCTACGGAACTTTCACAAAATGAATACGAAAGCATTTTCCCCTATCAATTGCAAGAGCTGGTGAACTTTGATGCGAAGTATTTATCAGGATGGCAGGCGGATGTATATGATATTGCGGTGAATGATGGATATGAAAAAGCAGAGACCATTATGAAAGATGCCATCTATGAATCCTGCGCCGATCTTTGCCGTATTGATACCTACCGGAACTTAGAGGTCGATACCACCTACTCGGATCAGACCTATAAGCATATTCTTTTACCGATATGGCTGTGTACCTACGCCTATAAAAGCAAGACCTACCATTTCCTGATCAATGGACAAACGGGCAAGATCCATGGCAAGAAACCTGTTTCTACTGCCAAGGTGGTGCTTACCATCCTGATAGTACTGTTGATCATTATAGCGATCGTGTTTTTTGCGCAGGGGCAGTAAGAAAGCTTCAGCAAGAGAGGTGACACCTTTTTTGCCAGGAAATATGTAATTTGTCTTATGCGCTACCAGTATCTCCTGTTACTTATATCATTGAGCTGGTTATCCTGTGACCAAACAGGTACCCTTGGCTTTACAGGTAAGTCTTTGGAAGAGCCGATTTCTCCGTGTGAATTCTATTACAACAAATCGCTCAAAAAGAATATTTATACCAAGGTAGAAATAGAAGCTGAATATGTTGGTGGTTCGCCTGCGTATCAAAGATTCCTGAATAAAAATCTCAGGTATCCCAATGTAGATACTGTCGACGACCCCAATGACTGGCAAACGAGCGTGTACATGGAATTTATAGTAGATACTGACGGACAAATAAAATATCCGGGTATAAAAAACAAAGGTGACTCAGCCAGTTTCACCCCTTTTGAGAAAGAAGCGGTAAGGGTTCTAAAACTGATGCCCAAATGGACGCCGGCTATATGCGAGGGAAAGCCTGTTGCCTCGGTAGTCAAAAAACCAATAATTGTAAATCTGGAACAGGAATAAACTCATTTACTTACTCCTTTGCTGCTTCTTCAATTGCTTTCAATAAAGACTTTGGTTGATCTGCCGGTACATCCTGGGTAAGTTCCCAGATCATCACGCCTTTAAAGCCTTTTCTTTTGGCATAGCTGGTTTTCTCCTTGATGAGTGCCGGGCCATTAAACACGACGAGGTTGTGTTCATTTACATCAGCGCCGAGGAATGGGAACCAGTTTACAATTTCATTATAAGGCACCTGGTCGGCCAGTCCACCGGTATCGCTCTTGAACTTATAACCATAAAAAGGAAGGCCGATCACCATTTGCGAAGATTTGGTATAGCCCTTGCGCTTCCAAAAGTCTACGGCATCCAACACATGCTGAAAAGTAGCATGATTGCCATAAGGACTGGCAGCCCAGGCACCTGCCTGATCATAGATCATCAGCTGTATCCAGTCGGCATACTTCAATGCATGCGCACTGTAAAATTCCCCACCCCATCCATGGGCCACGGTGGCCACCAGCAACAATTGACGGGCATGCAATAACTCCGAGAGTACTTTCATCAAAGCCTCAAAATTGGCAGCGTTGGTATTGTCCCTGATCTGTTCCCAATCCATATCCACACCCTGCAGGTCATTGTCGATGCAGAATTGTACGCAGGCGGCGGCAAATGTATTACGGGCAGCTGCTGTAGCGGCCATTACGGGCAAGGTTTGATCGGCACCGCCACCCAGACTAATAAAACGCTTTTTACCAGCCGAACGTGTTTTAAAGGTATTGAAAGAAGCCTGTTCCTCCGGAGTGAAGGCCAGGATACTACCATCCGGATTGGCCTTCACAAAAGAAAAGAACACATGGGTGAGCTTGCTGTAGTCGATCGTGGAGCCATCCTTCCAGGAAGGCACGTAGCCCCCTATCATAAAGTCTTCCCGCTGCGCTGTGGATTTGGTACAGGACAGGAGGAGGAGGAATACTATTGTATGGATGATCTTCATGAAGAGAAATGTGTTTTAGTTCAGTGCCCTGAAGGCAGTACGGAATAGCGACTTGGTGCTATCGGCGGCATCGCCATCGATGTACCAGCCATACATGCCTTTGTATGCACTTGTCTTAATAAAATCAGCCTTTTGTTTGATCAGGGGAACGCCATTGTAATAGATGCCCTTAGCTGAATTGATAAACTCTTTGGTATCGGCGGTAGCATCAAGGGCCAGAATACTTTTATAGGATGCATAATCATACGAACCCCAGCTGAGACAATTGCCACTGGCATCGAGCTCTGTATAGCGTAAACCAAACACAGGAAACCCTACTACCACCTTTGAGGGGGCTACATGGAACTGTGCCCAGATATTGGCGGCCGTTTTCATAAAATCCAGGGAAGAAGCCTGTCCTACAGGGGCTCCGGGACCCACATGAACACCATCTTCAAAAGCCCGTACATTGACCCAGTCTACGGGTGTAAGATCAGGATATTCCCAATGCTGCCATCCCGCTCCTGCTGTAATGGTAATGATGGCATCTGCCGGCAAAGCGGTTCTCAGTTCTTTAACGAATAATCCCAGTGCTGCGAGGTTTGCACTGTAATTGGGTGATCCATTGAAATCGGTCATCATCACATCCACACCATCCATCCGGCTGGCAGTGATATAATTCTTTACCTGTGTTACCAATGCAGCACGCTTTGTAGCATCGCGAAGGGCTGTGCCCATGTCATCGCTTTCATACAAAGCCCACCCATCTACGGGTGAAAGTCTTCCAAACAAGGTAAGCAATACGGGCAGACCGCGGATATGACCCCTGGCCACCAGCTCATCAGCCAGTTGATTAGCATTCCCTTTCGTGATATCCAGGGCTCCATCTGCGCTTACCTTACCAATCTGTGCTGCCAGGTGGGTAATAAAAGGCCACTTCACATCAGTGCCCAAACCATCATAACTAAGATAACCCATCACTACCTTATTGAAATTCTTACGCGTATAAGTAGTGGGCTTCACCAATACCTGTGAACTGCGTGTAGATACCAGGCCATTGAGCTCTACCTCCAGTTTGATACTGAATTCGCCTCCTGTGGTAGGTACAAATGTAAAACTGGTATCGTTTGATTTTACTTCATCGTTTACCTTCCAACTGATCTTTACTTTGCCGGCAGGAGAATAAGTAAGTCCGCCATATTTGGCAGAACCACCCTGGTCAATAATGATGGCCTGGGGAAAGTTACCCTGAGCATAAAAGATCCGTGGATAATCACCCGGACCGAATTCAGGGTTATCGGCAATATCTTTTTTACAGGCTTGCAGCAGCATGATACCTACCATAACACCAATAACCTGTATGATCAAAGGGACTATTCTTTTATGTATGATACGCATGTTATTTTGATTGATGATATTCAAAAATATAGGGGTTGGTCAGTGTCGATCTTTTATGGCATATCCCACCAAACCCTGTTGTTCCAATCGTCTTTGCCACCCATGCGGGTGATAGCTTCGCCGGCATTGGTAGCATTGAGTGATTTTTCAGATATGGGGTATTCCAAACGCCTCGGCATCTGGGTGGCATCGGAATAACCGCTCTTGAAACCTGATGGCAATACGGGAAATCCACTTCTGCGCACATTGGCGTATGCTTCGGGACCATTCAGGAAGTATACTACCCATAATTGTGTATTGATCTGTTGTAATTCTTTACCTGGCGCCAGGGCATTATCGGCTATGAACTGGTTAATAGCGGCATCGCTAATAGACGGAGCTCCGGGATAAATAGCTAACTGCCGGCAGGCCGCCGCCATACCATTTTTATAGTGTTCTACTGCTGCTACACCCAACTGGATATTGAACCTGATGGAAGCATCGGCCAGCAAGAATTCAGTTTCTGCATACCCCAGGTGCAGGAAGGGGGCGTTGGGCGCTATCAGCCAATTGGATACCTGTATAAATTGTTCGTTGTTGGAAACGGGTACATTCTGCGCATCAGGTGTATTTACGTAAATAGTATTCTGCCAGTTGTCCCATATAAAATCGGCAGGTCTTACACCAAAGGAACCAACCTGTGCTTTTACCTGCTCGGTAATATCAACACGCTCAAAAGGCTTGAATGCTTTGTCGAGGTAATTACGTGCTAATACATATAATCGTGGGTCGTTGGTATTTTGCAAATGGGTAATGAATGTACTGGTCATTCTGTAACCAATGAGGTCACCTTGGTTGAGTGCCGCCGACACACCGTTGCCGCGTAAATCGGTGTAGTCATTCTGTACATTGTCGTGCTGCAGTATACAATTATCTTCCTGGGAAGCTATTACGCCAGCTGTATAAGCTTTCTGTACTTCTTCCTTTGCCCTGGCGGGGTTGCGTTTGGCCAGGCGCAGGGCCAGCCGCAAACGCAGGGAAGCAGTGAACTTTTTCCATTTTGACACACTGCCTTTGTAAAAGGCATCATTGTTGACCACGTCCTTTCCTTCATTGAAATTAATGACCGCGGTATCGAGCTGCTTGAAGAAGTCGGTATAAATATCTTCCTGCTTATCGTATCTGGGAGAAGGCTTTCCTTTTGAATAAGCACCGGAAGCTTCTGTATAGGGCACATCACCGTATAAGTCGGTTATCCGTGCAAAAAGATACACTTTCATCACCCGGCACATACCATTGAGGTTTTTAGCGGCAGCATTATTACGGGTACGCTCTTCTGCGTCGAGTATATTTTTTATTTCATTGATATAGTTGTCTTCCCACAACAAGGAAGCATAACGTTCCTGCTTCACATAGAACTGCCCGTACTGGTTGGCCCAGGCACCGCCTATTTGCCCTACCAATGGCATGGCAAGGATCACGTTGAGTCTTTCCTGCACATTGAGGTCGCCGGAAAACTTTTGTTGGGCATAGCCCAGTTGTATGGCAGGATCGAGGTTGGAAGACTTGGTAGGGTCTGTATTAATATCTCCAAATTTCTTACAGGATGTCACCAGCATCACTGCAAAACCTATCAAACAGATGTACTTTTTCATAACAGTTGTATTGGTAATGGGTGAATGAGGTTTAAAACTTCAGGTTGAGGTTAATGCCCCAGGATCTCCTTCCAGGCAATGATCCATATTCCAGGCCCTGACCGTTGCCATTGTTATAATTGGAGTCGGGGTCAATATTGGGCACATTTTTATAAATGATGAAGGGATTGCGGCTCACCACTGAAAGGGAAATGCTCTGGGCACTTATTTTCTTTGATATCCTGGCAGGCAGCACATAAGAAACTACGATCTCACGCATCTTCACATAGCTGGCATCGTAAATAAATGGTGGCGCAATGCCTTTGTCATCGCCATAATATCCCGGCCAATAAGTATTGGGATCAACGGGTTTGGTATTCTGCGTATACACAGGCTTACCGGAAGGGTCGGTACCTGTTTGTACTACACCCTGTGGAATATAGCCCTTGGCATTGCCCGAAGTCAGCCATTCCTCGAGGGTTTTGCCAGCTGCCTGCCTTTCTTCTTCCGATTGTATCCATTCTTTTCTACCAGCCAGTGTCATTTTATGCTGGCCACGCGTTACAGCAAAAAGGTTGGTCATGGAAAATAGGTCGGCGCCTGTTTTGACATCGATCACGGCGGTGAGGGAGATATTCTTATACCGGAAAGTATTGGTGAGGCCACCTGTCCAATTCCAGGTACCCTTGCCCAGGGGCTTACGGTCATCGGTAGCCAATGGCTGTAAGGTAGTAGGATCGAGGATGGTTTGGCCATCGGGGGTGCGCTGGTAATCATATCCTAACATGGTTCCATAGGGCATATCGGGCTCTGCAATCACGGAAATACCCAGCCATCTTGCATCGGAGAGTGTAATATAGGTAACCCCTTCGGCCAGCGACTTCACGGTATTCTTGTTGTGTGCAGCATTGGCAGCCACTTCCCAGCTAAAGTTTTTGGTGACTACAGCTTTGCCTGTGAGCAATATTTCTACCCCTGTATTGGAGATGGTACCGGCATTGATAATGCGGGTAGCAAACCCACCGGAGAAGGGTATGTTTACAAAGTTGATCTGGTCTCTTGAATTTTGGGTATACCAGGTAAATTCAAGGCCCAGGCGATTGTTGAGGAATTTCATATCGGTACCGGCCTCAATGCTGCGGGTACGGGTAGGCCTCAGCCCGGCATTGGGATTGGCTACATTGGAAATAAACCCAATGGTCGTATTGGCAGGTTGCAGAGGGTGCAATCCATAATTGAGGCTTAGCTGGTAGGGGTCTGTATCATTTCCTACTTCCGCAGCAGAAGCCCGTACCTTAAAGTAGTTCAGGAATTTGCTCTTGATATCCAGGGCATCAGATACGATGAAAGAGGCGCCCAGGGAAGGGTACCAATAACTGTTATTGGCAGCCGGCAGGGAAGAGGAAATATCACGCCTGATGGTAGCATCGAGGAACAGGTATCCATGGTATCCCAGGCTCAGGGTAGAGTAAAATGAATTGGTCCTTTTGCGAATATCTGTTTCGGTAACGGTATTGGTTTTAAAGCTGTTGAAAGCCACGGCATCCATCACCACCATATTGGTGCCTACTTTGGCGCTACCCCGGTTGCGGTAGAATTCCATGCTGCCACCTATGTTGACGGAACCATCAAAATGACCAAACTGTTTTTTCATGGTCACCAGTAAATCCGCTGAGGTATAGGAGAACCGGGTATCGGTTCCGTCCAGCCTGCCGGTAAGGGAACCTGGTGTAGAGACAGGACTGAATTTCTGAAATCCCAGGAAGGTGAAATCATTGTTGATCCTTCCCTGCAGGGAGAGCCAGTAAGTAGGATTATAGTTAAGCTGCACGATGCTCATCAACCGGTCCTTCCGGGTAATATTGCTCATGCGGTTGATGACCCAATAAGGATTGAGGTGATACTGACCACCTCCCCACTCTACATAGTTGCCAAACTGGTCCTGGTAACCTTTCTCAAATACCTGCTGGTCTACATTGTTGGCCAGGCCTACAAAATTGAAACCGATATTGCTGGGATCATCGGCCAGGCCGGGTCTGTTCTTGACGTATTCATTCATGTAAGTGGCCCGAACGTCAATATTCAACTGGGTACCTATTTTGCTGGTACCACGCAAAGTAAAAGTGTTTCGATTGAGGTAGCTTTTAGGAACGATATCGTTGTTGTACAGGTTGCTGTAAGAAAAGCGGAAACTGCTGATCTCGTTGCCGCCTGTGAGGGCAATATTGTTGGCAAATGTGGTGCCTGTACGAAAGAAGTTCTCGATGTTGTTTTTCACCAGGCCATAGGGCGCTGTGCCCCCATCAAAGGAGGGAATGGTGAGGTTGGGATCGAGCTTTGCACCAAAATTGGAGAACAAAGTACTCCGGGAAACAAGCTGGCTGGTAGGAATACTGCCGCTCATGCCTTGTCCATATTCGTATTGGTTATCATCCGCACGGGTGAGCAGTGTTTCGAAAGTAGCAGTTGAATTCATTTCAATGCCCAGGCTTTTGCGTGCCGATCCTTTGCGGGTAGTGATCATAATAACCCCGTGGCCAGCCCGGCCTCCGTAAAGGGCCGAAGCTGCGGGGCCTTTCAGCACGGAAATAGATTCAATATCGTTGGGATCGATGGCAGAGATCGCGTCGCCCAGGTCAAATCCTGAAGCATATTTATCATTGCTGGAAGCGCCGTAATTGGAATTATCCATGGGTACGCCGTCTACCACATACAATGGCTGGTTGTTGCCGGTGATATCGGTATTACCTCTTATCAATACTTTGGCCGCACTGCCCGGACCTCCGGCGGTATTGCTGATGATCAGTCCCGGTATCCTGCCTGCAAGTGTATTGATCACATTGGGATCACGGGCTTTGTCGATGGACTCTCCTTTCACTTCTCCTACTGCATAGCCGAGTGCCTTTTTTTCTCTTTTGATACCGAGGGAAGTAACCACTACTTCATTCAGGTTTTTGGCGGAAGAGTTTAAGGTGATCACAGCAGGCTGGCTAAGGGATGCCACCTGCATCATTTTATCTTCAAATCCAATGCAGGTGAATACCAGGCGGCTTTGTACCTGGGCAGGGATTTCAAAGGCACCGTCCTTATCTGAAACGACTGTTATTTTTAATCGCTGGTTGCTGATACTTACCAGGGGTAAGGGTTCGCCGGTATCGCTCACCACTTTTCCTTTGAATACGGTGTTGATCTCATCACCGGCAGTGCTGATGGCTTTTACAGTTACGGTATTGTTCTTTAACTGGTAGGTAAATCCTGCCAGGGTGCATACTTTATCGAGCAGGTCTTTTAACTTGTAATTGGCGGTTTGAAGGGTGATCCTTTTAGTCAGGTTGACCTTGCCTGCATCGTAGGCAAAACGAACGCCTGCCTTTTGGGTAATCTCATTAAATACCTTTTCTACAGGTGAATCGGTAAAGCCTATTTGTACCATCTGGCTCTCCTGGGAGATGCCCGCTAAAGGTAACAGTGAAAATAAAAGCATGACGGTGCTTTTGAGCAAAGTGAGCACTTTGCCCACAGCATGAGTTGTGTAGGTCATAAGCAGTTTAGTTTAAGCAGCCTGGTTAGAAGGCGATGTTGACTGTTTGGTTTTGGATAGTGTATTTTAGATCATAGGTAAATTCCAGGGATGACAAAATAGATTCGAGCTGATCGGCCTTGAATTCTCCTGTAAAACTGATGTCCTTTTTATAGTTGTCGATAACAAGTTTCTTATCGAAGTATTCTTCAATTACATTTTTCACCTGTTCCCAATTGGCCTTTTTGAAAATGACCATTCCTTTGGTCCAGTTAACGAGTGCGTCGTTATCAAATGTTGACTTTACCAGGTCCTGCTCCTGGTGGTAGATGCCTTTCTCATAGGGCACCAGGTGCACAGCGGGCTGGCCTTCTACCTCTACCCTTACTTTGCCGGTGAGCAGTGATACGGTAGTAGGTGCTTTGTTGGAAGACTGGTGTATATAAAAGGAGGTACCCAGGGCAGTAGTGCTTACGCGCCCACTGATGACGGTAAATGGCTTATCGGGGTTCCTGGTTACCTGGAAGAAAGCGGTTCCATTGAGCAGGACTTCTCTTTTCTTATTGTTAAATCCCGGCGTAATGCTGATTGATGAATTGCCATTCAATATAACGGCGCTTCCATCGGGCAGGGTTACCTTTCTAATATCCTGTTTGGTAACAGCAAAAGCCACAAAGTCTTTCACCGGAGTACGCGGACCGGAAGCAGCCTGGAACAGGTACCAGGTAGCGGCTACCAGGATCAAAACAGCCGCAGCAGCGGGCCAGGCATAACGCCGGAAGGCAGGCTTGCTTCGATTGACTGAAATTACTTTTACCCTGGCACTGCCTTCTTCACGCTGACCTGCTATCATTTGCGTTAACTTCTCCTGCTCTTCCTCCTTATTAATATGGACGGTTGTATGCTGCTCCCGCAGGGCGGCAAAGAGCCTGATGGCGCGCTGGTATTCCTGCTCATTCAGCAGGCCGGCGGCTTTCCTGTTATTCCACAGTTCGATGTCTGCCTCATTTTGCTGCAGCAAGTAGTTCACAAAGGATTCGTCAGCCAGGTAGTCTTCAGCAGTAAAATTCTTATAATCGGACATACAAAGGGTTACAGGGGCTAAAAAGCTATGCCTACGCCGGCAAATCAATACCCTGTATATATAAGATACCGGTAAGGATCGGGTTTTACCGTCTGAACCAGGATTTTTTTGGATTTAATGGATTTAGAGGAGGGGAAGCCATGAATTGTGGACCAGAATGGTGCATACGTTTGCTTCGATAGCAGAATTCTCACTCCGCTTCGCTCCGTTCGAAATGACATAAAAGGGAGATTCGACATGTCAACAAACGGAGATTTACCTATTGATCAAATGCCTTTTTCAGGGCTTTGAGGCTTTCGTGGATGCTGTTGTAAACGGTACGTACAGAAATATTCAGGCGGAGGGCGATGTTTTCATAGCTCATTTCTTCTATGAACCGGAGTTTGATGAGTTGTTGCTGTCTGTCGGAGAGATGGCTTAACAGCCGGGCGGTTTTTTGTTTGAGCGCTTCATACTCCTGTAACTCGATGAGGGTCTCTTCCACGGAAGTGGTAGCCGGCAAACAATCTTCGATGGAGGAATGGATAGGGACTAATTTTTGTCCCCGCCTTTGCATGATCCGCAATACGCGGTTCTTAAAACAGGTGAAAAGATAAGCTTTGGGATGACTGGCTTCGGGCAATTGATGGCGGTTGGTCCAGAGGGCAGCAAAAACCAGGTTGATGGCGTCCTTACTATCTTCTACATTGCCGGAAAGCCGCAGGCCATATTGGAGCAAATCATCATAATTCAACTGGTACAGGGTATACAAAGCTTTTTCATCACCATTTCGCAATTGGCTCCATAAAGCAGTATTAGTTGATGACGTCATATTGTGGCCCTGAGCCTAAAGTAATAAATTTCCGTTATCAATTAGAAAAAAGCTTGAAGGCAACGAGGCATTGAGGCAGCAAGGCAACGAGGGTTGAAAACCTGCTTACCTGTTATGGACTATTCTTCATGATAATAAGATTTGCTATCAGGCCTGTCCAGCCGGTTTGGTGGGAAGCGCCGAGTCCTTTGCCGCTATCGCCATGGAAATACTCATGGAACAGGATATGGTCTTTAAAATGAGGATCTGTCTGCAACTTCACGTTGTTCCCAAATACGGCTCTTCGTCCTTGTTCGTCCCGCAGGAATATTTTTAACAGGCGGTTCGCCAGTTCGGTACCCACCTCTTTGAGGGAAAGGTAATGTCCGGATGCGGTGGGGTATTCTACTTTAAAATCATCACTGTAATAAAAGTGGTATTTGCGGAGGCTTTCAATGAGTAGAAAATTCATTGGCATCCAGATTGGCCCCCGCCAATTGGAATTGCCACCATACATATCGCTATCACTTTCTCCCGGTACATATTGCACTTTCAGCTCTCCCCCATTGATAGTAATGGAATAAGGTTGTTCCCCATATTTTTTGGACAGTGATCTCACACCATAGACACTTAGGAATTCTGTTTCATCCAGCATCCGGGCGAGGAGCCGTTTCATACGGTGACCTCTTAAAAGGCCCAACAGGTGTACATCTCCTTTTCCATCCTCAAACCAGCGGGAAACAAGGAGGGCAAGATCGGGCCGGTGCTCCAGGAACCATTGCATCCGCTCTGCAAAAACAGGATTGTTTTGCAGGGTCTCTTCGGTGATCACTTCTACTGCGAATAAGGGGATGAGGCCCACCATGCTTTTGACCTTAAGCTTAACAGTACTTTTATTTTGCACCCTGATCTGATCATAAAAGAATTCATCTTCCTCATCCCACAAGCCGGTATGTTCCTTACCCATACTGGCCATTGCGCCGGCTATGTACAGGAAGTGTTCAAAGAATTTGGTGGCCATGCCGGTATAGGACTTGTTGTGGGTGGCCAGTTCCAATGAAATGTGCAGCATATTCAAAGCATACACTGCCATCCAGCTAGTGGCATCTGCTTGTTCGGCCGTTACGCCTTCGGGTAAGGGAGCGCTTCTGTCAAATACACCAATATTATCCAGGCCCAGGAAGCCGCCTTCAAAAATATTGCTGCCGATCCTGTCTTTCCGGTTTACCCACCAGGTGAAATTGATGAGTAATTTATGGAACAAGGATTCCAGGAAGGTATAATCCTTTACGCCTTTTGCTTTCGCATCCTGTCTGAACACGCGGTATACTGCACCGGCATGGATGGGCGGATTGACATCGCCCAATTGCCATTCATAAGCAGGCAACATACCGGATGGATGCATATACCATTCTTCGGTGAGCAGTAGCAACTGCTGTTTGGCAAAATCGGGATCTACCATACCAAGGGTAACGCAGTGGAAGCCGAGGTCCCAGGCAGCATACCATGGAAACTCCCATTTATCAGGCACGGAAAGAATATTTTCATTGTTCACCTGTTTCCAGTCGGCATTGCGGCCTTTCAGGCGCTCCGCAGGCGGTGTGGGCATGGCAGGATCGCCATCCAGCCATTGCTGCACCTTATAAGAATAGAATTGTTTATTCCAGAGCATACCGGCAATGGCCTGGCGATGCACCAGCTTTTCCTCTTCATTGGTAATAGTATGTTGCAGATGGGCATAATAATCATTGGCCTCTTTTACTCTCAGGGCGAATGTTTTGTCAAAATGTTCAAAGGGGTCACCTGTATTTTTATCGCTCAGGCGAAGCCTGATGGTATGCGATTGTCCGGCTGGGACGGTTATATCGAGATCAATAGCAGCCTTGGTTCCCTCCATGCCGGGGTTGACTGAATCTTTGGCGTGCACCACATGATCGCCAATGCCATCTTTGGGCCAGCGGTTTTTATTATCGTAATTGTACAGGCGCAGGGTATTGGTCTCGTTCTCACAAAACAAAGTGCCAGCGCTTCCTTCAAAATGCAAATAGGATACAGCCAGGTCTTTGTGTGATATACCAATGCTGTTTTCACCTACTTTGTACAAAGCAGGCTTATAATCATGTCTGCCCCAACTCCAGGTATTGCGAAACCATACGGTGGGCAGTACATGCAGGCTGGCATCTTCCTGACCACGGTTGTGAACGGTTATCTTAATCAATATATCATCTGTACCAGCCTTGGCATATTCCACAAATACATCAAAGTATTTATTGTCATTGAAAATACCTGTATCTATCAATTCAAACTCTTCTTCCTGGCGGCTGCGACGACGATTTTCCAGCACCAGCCATTCATAGGGGAATTCCTGCTGCGGATACTTATAGAGCATTTTCATGTAGGAATGCGTGGGCGTGGCATCCAGGTAGTAATAAAGCTCTTTTACATCTTCTCCATGGTTGCCCTCTTTATTGCTGAGTCCAAAAAAACGCTCCTTTATAGAGGTATCTCTTTTATTCCACAATGCCAGGCCAAAACACAACAATTGCTTCTCATCACTAATACCGGCAATGCCTTCTTCTCCCCAACGCCAGGCGAGGCTGCGCGCCATATCATGGGTGGTATAGTTCCATGCATCGCCATTGGCGCTATAATCCTCTCTTACAGTACCCCACTGCCTGTCGGATACGTAGGAGCCCCATCTTTTCCAGGCAGGCTGTTGTAAACGTTCTTGTTCTGCATTCATGAAACAGTGCTTTCTTATTAAAGAGAGTGCCTGTGGGAGGCTTCGACAAGCTCAGCCTGACAAACACATAAAAGCGCTAACAAAGATAAGCGGCTAAGGTTGAAGTCTTAAAATAGAGGTACCTTTCAGGTACAATAACAGGGCTTTTATGGAAATCACTGCAGTAAGCACCTTCACGATCCAGAAAGTGCAGGCCGGGCAGGTATCAATATCCGATGATGTGCTGGCCATTGAAGAACCGCTGGAAATACAATTGTTGTATGGACAGGAACGGTTGCAACGAAGTGTATCCGTTACCATGCGTACTCCGGGTAATGACGAAGAACTGGCGGCCGGCTTCCTGTTTACGGAAGGGATCATCCAACACGGGCAGCAAATTGAGGACATCTCCCCTTCGCTCCCAGGTATCAATACAGTGCGGGTAACATTGCATCCGGAGGCAGCGCCCCGGCTGCAACAGGCGGACCGGAATTTCTATACCACTTCCAGTTGCGGGGTATGCGGCAAGGCCAGCATCGATGCCATTAAAACAGTCTCCATTTTCAGAAACGAAACGGATAACCTGCTTATAGCAGGAGAAGTACTGCATGGATTGCCTGCCGGTTTATTAAAAGAGCAGGCGGTGTTTGGCAGTACGGGGGGCCTGCATGCGGCAGCCCTGTTTACCAACGATGGCGACCTCCTCACGTTAAGGGAAGATGTGGGAAGGCACAATGCGCTGGACAAATTAATTGGTACGGCTTTGCTGCAGGATCAATTGCCACTGAATAAGGTGGTGCTGTTATTGAGCGGGAGGGCCAGTTTTGAGCTGATACAAAAAGCTGCGATGGCCGGTATAAAAGTAGTGGCGGCGGTAGGAGCACCTTCCAGCCTGGCGGTGGAACTGGCACAGGAAAATGACATTACGCTGGTAGGGTTCTTACGGAACCAGCGTTTTAATATTTATAGTGGCGGTAAACGTGTAACACATGGATAAAGACGAAACATCACCTATACCAGGTGCAGAGAATCCGACAATCTTTACGGGGTTGAAGCTGGGTGCTGTGAAAACAAGTGCTGCGGGCATCCCTGCAGTGTTGCACAGTTTCCAACATGTTTTTGGCGAAGCAGGCTTGTTCAGGGGCTTGAAAGCATTAGGAAAACTGAACCAGAAAGGAGGCTTCGACTGCCCCAGTTGCGCCTGGCCCGATCCGGATGATGAGCGGAGTGGTATAGCCGAATACTGTGAGAACGGGGCAAAAGCGGTAGCAGATGAAGCGACGGCTAAGAAATTAACGCCTGAATTCTTTGCTCAACATGCTGTATCCGAATTGGCAGGACTCACTGATTATGAGATTGGGCGAAAGGGGCGTATTGCACAGCCTATGTATCTACCCAAAGGAGCTACACATTACCAGCCGGTCACCTGGGACGCAGCTTTTGATAAGATCGCTACCACACTGAATAAACTTGATTCGCCCAATGAAGCTGTTTTCTATACTTCCGGACGCACGAGTAATGAAGCAGCTTTCCTTTACCAGTTGTTTGTACGGGCCTATGGCACGAATAACCTGCCCGATTGCAGCAATATGTGTCATGAAAGTAGTGGCGTGGCGCTTGGGGAATCGCTGGGCATCGGTAAAGGATCGGTGAAGCTGGAAGACTTCTATGAAGCGGAAGTGATCATGATACTGGGACAGAATCCTGGCACCAATCATCCCCGGATGCTGACAGCCCTGCAAAAAGCCAAGGCTAATGGGGCGCTCATTATATCGATCAATCCTTTGCCTGAAGCGGGATTGATGGGCTTCAACAATCCACAGCAGCTGAAAGGCTTATTGAACATCGGCACGCCACTCACGGACGTATTTTTACCGGTGAAGATCAATGGCGACATGGCTTTGCTGCAAGCGCTGGAAAAATTATTGCTGCAGGCGGAAGAACAGGAACCCGGCACTGTGTTGGACCATGAGTTTATTAAAGCCAATACGCTGGGCTACGCAGATCTTGAACGACACCTGCAACAGCTAAATATGGATGAACTGGTACAGGCCTGCGGTATCGACCTGCCGCAGCTAAAGGAAACAGCCACTTTGCTGAAAAATAAAAAGAAGATCATTGCCTGCTGGGCCATGGGGCTCACGCAACACAAAAATGCAGTAGACACCATTAAGGAGATCGTAAACTTATTATTGCTCAAAGGTAGTATTGGCAAAAAAGGAGCAGGCACCTGCCCGGTACGTGGGCATAGCAATGTGCAGGGCGACAGAACGATGGGTATCTATGAACAACCTTCTGCCCGCTTCCTGAAGTCTATCAGTGACAATTTTGGTTTTACGCCACCGCAAGCGCCTGGCTGGGATGTAGTGGATGCTATCAAAGCCATGCATAGCGGCCAGGGAAAGGTATTTTTTGCAATGGGCGGCAATTTTCTTTCGGCCACGCCCGATACGCTGTACACTGCGGAAGCTTTAAGCAAGTGCATATTAACGGTTCAGGTATCCACTAAGCTAAACCGGAGTCACCTGGTGCATGGAGAAGAAGCTTTGATATTGCCCTGCCTTGGCCGCAGTGATAAGGATACGCAGCACAATGAAGACCAGTTTGTGAGTTGTGAGAACTCAATGGGTGTAGTACAATCTTCCAAAGGTATCCTGACACCTGTATCGGATGACTTGCTAAGTGAACCAGTGATTGTATGCCGGCTGGCCAAGGCCACGCTGGGTAACCGTAGTACGGTGAACTGGGATAAATACCTGCAGCATTATGATCATATACGAGATGATATTGAAAGGACGATCCCGGGCTTTGATCGATACAATGAGCGGGTACGTATACCGGGGGGATTTTATCTGCCCAATTGCAACCGGGAAGGGAATTTTGATACGATCAGCCGCAAGGCACAATTCAATATTGCCTCACCGGCATTACTCGTATTGGGCAAGGAGGAATTGCTGATGATGACGATCCGCAGCCATGATCAATTCAACACCACCATTTATGGCCTGGATGATCGGTACCGGGGTATTTATCATGAGCGACGGGTGATACTGATGAACCAGGGAGACATAACAGCGCGGGGTTTGGCTAATGGCGATGTAGTGGACCTGTTCAACTACCATGGCGGGGTGGAAAGAATAGCGCGAAAATTCATTGTAGTGCCTTATGCAATTCCGGCGGGATGTACGGCAACTTACTTCCCGGAAACCAATGTGCTGGTACCTATTGATAGTGTGGCCGATAAAAGCAATACGCCTACTTCGAAACATGTGGTAATACAGGTGAGGAGAAGTGAGTAGTGAGTGGTCAGTCGTGAGTCGTCAATTTTTTTGCTTCGAAGGCCCTTAGCTTCGATAGCAGATTTCTCACTCCGCTGCGCTCCGTTCGAAATGACAAGGAAGGGAGAGTTGATAAGGAAGGTGAATAGATAATACAAAAAAGTAAGGCTGCCCATGAATGAGCAGCCTTCATTATGTATAACGCATTTCAGGATCAGGCGCCGGTAGGCTTATCATAATCCTTAACTGTTTGTTGAATGAACAATGGCTTGAGTGTAAACCAGGCCAGTGCCGGGAAAAAGTGCATGGGCACGGTATATCCCGGAAACAATTCGGGCATTTCCACGGTGAGTGGAAGTCTGGTAGCCAGCGGGGCCAGTATGCTCACAAAGGTCAATATCGTAAACAGAAAATTGAATACGATCTCTCCTTTGGTCTTTAAGAACTTATTCAAAAGCCAGTAGCCTATGGCGGCCAATACGCCGCCCAATACAGATGCAGCTATAATGGAAGTAGTAGCTGCTACGGTAGAGAAATCGGCTCCCAGGGAATTGTAGTAAACCTTTGCATAGATCAGGGAGGCTACACCAGCCAACAGGCCGGATACGAGGCCGAGCAAAAATGATCTTTTAAACATGTTGGTACGTTTTATTTTTTAGTAACAGGCACGTACACTTCAATCTTTATCACTGCTGCTGCTCCTGTAGCGGGTTTTCCAACTCCGTAGTCGCTCCTGTTCACATTGAAAGTGCCGGAGAAAACAGCTTCATTTCCTTTGGGCACAAAGGCAAAAGGAATAGTCACCTCTTTTTTCACACCACGAATTTCCAAGGTGCCGGTAGTTTGCCAGCCGGTGGCTGTCTTACTGATCTTAGAGGAGTTGAATATGATCTGCGGATATTTAGTTGCATCAAACCACTCTTCGCCTTTGGCATGCTTATTCTGCATACCATTGCCGGTGTTGATAGATGCTACATCAATATTCACAGAAAACTTAGAGGTAGCCAGGTTCTTTTCATCAAAAACAATACTACCGGTAAAGGTTTTGAAAATGCCGGAAGCATCTTCACCAGAGAACTTGATACTGTAGTCTTTTTTGATATCCCAATTGCTGGCTATTGAGAAGGCAAACACTGCTGTAAGAACCAGCAGTGTTGCAAAAGATAAAACGACTTTTTTCATCCGTACTTATTTGTTATTAAACTTGCCTGACGAAAGCCCGGAAGGACTTTCATCTACCTGCTGATTAGTCTTTAATGAATTCAAAATCACCGGTGATGGTTACTTCGTCTCCTAATGCAGCAGTAGGGAAGCCGGTAGCGATACCGAAATCTGAACGCTTGATAACGCCTGTTACTTTAAGACCGGCCATATCTTTCTTGCTTTGAGGATGAACGGCATTGCCCACATGAGTGGCGTCCAGTTCTACTTTCTTAGTAACGCCATGGAGGGTAAGATCACCAGTCACTTTGTAAGTCTTAGCGCCTGTCTTTTTAAAGGAAGTGCTTTTGAAAGTGAGTTGGGGATATTTAGCAGCATCAAAGAAATCGGCGCTTTGAAGGTGCTCATCACGCATGGAGTTGTCGGTATTGATTCCCTTTATTTCGGCAGTCAATTCAACGGTTGCGTCAGTGAAGTCAGCACCGGGATTGGAAAGGGTTAATTTGTAATCCTTGAAGCTACCATTGAAGGTGGCGATGCCCATGTGGGTAACACTGAATCCAAATCTTGAATGCACATTGTCAGCTTTCCAGGTAGAGGCAAAAGGCAAAGTGAATGATAACAGCGCTATTGCTGTTATGGCAGTAATTGCTTTGAACATTGGGTGATTGTTTTTGTTTTTTAAAAAGGCTTTCTTTTCAATTTTCATTTTCCGTTACAAAAGTACTTACCTTTACTATACAAAAGTAAGCACTATACAAAAGTATACCGGTATATTTTCGTATAGCAATATACTAAATATGTTCAACATGTCGACATTTGAGAAAGAGTTAAAAAATGTTAAGAGCTGCTCATCAGAATTCATCCTGGCAGTGAATGACACACTCAATGTACTGAATGGCAAATGGAAACTGCCTATTATCGGAACTTTATTATTTGGTAAAAAACGCTTCCGGGAAATGGAGCGATGTATACCCAATATTACGGCCCGTATGCTATCGAAAGAGCTTAAAGAACTGGAATTGAATGGCATGGTAAAGCGTACGGTATATGACACGATTCCGGTGTGTATAGAATATGAACTTACGAAATCGGGTAAATCGTTGACGCTGGTACTGGACAGTATGGCGGTGTGGGGATTGCGGCATAGAAAGATCGCTATGAGCAGCGAAAAAGTATAGTTGCACTGTGAAATCGATTGTATCCATACCTACTTATTCTCTGCGTGAAAGAAGCAGTTGCGGGGTGGAGATACTCCGCGCTGATCATGTAAATGCCGGTGAACCTACTGCACACGCGGCCCACCGTGATGAACATTATGTATTGATATTCCAGGAAAAAGGGCGCAGCAATATCATGGTGGACTTTGAACAGATCGTTGTACAAGGTGCTGCCATTCTAACTATCCTCCCGGGCCAGGTACACCAATCACTGGCTGCTGAAAAAAATACGATTGCCTGGTTTATAGCGCTCGATGTTTCCTGGATGGATGAAACCTTCCGCGCAGTATTTCAAAACTCGATCCGGCAACGCGATCCCATCAACATTACTCCCACGGATGTCTCACAACTTAAAGCCTGCATCAGAGCGCTTCAGCATGTGTATGAAAGCAATACCGATACGGCTTTTCATGAACATACGCTGCGGTCGCTCACGGATGCCTGCATCAGCCTGTTTGCTGCGGCCTACCAGGAACCGGAAAAAGCAGGTGAACGCAAGGATGCGCGCACAGAGATCATTACCCGGCAATTCCGGAGCCTTCTCCAGCAGCAATTCAAAACCATGAAAAGTCCTTCCCAGTATGCTGCGGTGCTCAATATATCGCCAGCCTGGCTCAATGAAGTGGTCAAAGAGACCACGGGATTCCCGGTGAGTCACTGGATCCACCAGGAGATCATATTGGAAGCCAAACGAATGCTCTACTACACGGGCAATACGGTGAAGGAAATTGCTCATTTGCTCGGTTATGAAGATCATACCTATTTTACCCGTCTTTTTAGCAAGCTAACGGGCCTCTCGCCGGTTCAATTCAGGCAGAAATACCGCAAATAGTCCAATCTTTCCCGGGATACCTGCATTGTCCGGTAAGGGGTTTTGTTGTCACTTTGCGGTATGAAACACGCGGAAAGACAAGAACATACGCACGAACATGGCCATTGCCCGCATGAGGGGCATGATCATGGTGGCTCGCTGCACGTTCACCCCGTTGTGAACAATATGCGGGTGGCGCTGCTGCTCAATGTACTGTTTACCATCATAGAATTTATAGGCGGGCTTTATACGAATTCTGTAGCCATTCTTTCAGATGCCATTCACGACATGGGTGATAGTATTGCCATTGGCGCAGCGCTGGTACTGGAAAAACAATCAGGGCAGGGAAGAACGGATATGTTTAGCTATGGAAAGCGGCGGTTTTCGATCCTCGCAGCTTTCCTCACTTCTTTAATATTAATAGCTGGGTCGATCGTTATCCTGACGGAAGCCATACCCCGTTTCTTTGCTGTGCAAGCGGTAAAAACCACGGGGGTATTCTGGCTGGCGATCGCGGGTGTGTTGTTTAATGGGCTGGCCATTCTGCGGTTACGCAAGGGCAAACAAAAGTCGCTGAACCAACGGGCAGTGATGCTGCACCTGCTGGAAGATGCGCTTGGCTGGATTGCGGTACTGGTGGGCGCCATCATTATGTACTTTACGCAATGGTATTGGATAGATCCGCTGTTGTCGGTAGGTATTGCGCTGTTCGTACTTTATAATGCTTCCCGGAATATCATGACTGCCTTGAGGATCTTTCTTCAGGCAGCTCCCACGGGGGTCAATGCGCAGGCGATTGTAGCTGAACTTAAACAACTGCCAGGTGTAACGGGGGTACATGATGTACACTGCTGGAGCATGGATGGCGAAAAAAATATTCTTTCTCTTCACCTGGTGGTCAATCCCTCTGTGGACATGCCTGGCCTCAACGGACTGCTACAAAAGGCCCGGGAAATTACCAGGGCGCAAAATGTGCAGCATCCCACGATACAGGTGGAAACGGATGGCACACCCTGCCACTTAATAAACTGTTGAGTTATAGCAGGCAATTCCATCCGAATAATTATATTTATCATATGAATTGCCTGATCATTGACGATAATAAAATAGCCAGAACTACGCTGAAACAATTGGCCAGCCAGGTAAAGGACCTTACTGTTGCCGGCGAATGCAGCAATGCCATGGAAGCCTGGAACCTGCTGCAGGAAGAGGCTGTAGACCTTTTGCTGCTGGACATAGAAATGCAGGGGATGAGTGGCCTTGAACTGACCAGGCACCTGGGCAATAAAAGACCTGTTATTGTATTTACCACTTCGAAAAAAGAGTATGCAGCGGAGGCTTTTGAACTCAATGTGGCGGATTATATTGTAAAGCCGGTAACACCCGCCCGTTTTATACAAGCGATTGATAAAGTGCGGGAAATACTCGACAGCGGCAAAGAAGAAGTGAAGTATACAGAGGACGAATTCATATTCATACGGGACTCCAATATTGTACGCCGGCTTAGCCTGGATGATATCCTGTATGCTGAAGCGATGGGCGATTATGTGAAATTGTACACGCCTGGTAAATTCTACGCTATTCATACTACCTTAAAAGCGGTGGAAGAAAGGTTGCCGCCCAGCAAATTCCTTCGGGTGCACCGCTCTTATATTGTGGCCATCAGCAAGATCGAGACGATACAGGATGGTGCGCTCATTGTCAATGGAAAACCTTTACCGGTGGCAGATGCTTACCGGAGCGCATTGAATAAAAGGATGAATATCCTGTAATGCAAAAGGCAACAAGGCAATGAGGCACAAAGGCAACGAGAAGTACCTCCTTTAGACGGTTTCGACAAGCTCAGTCCCGCAAGGGGGATAAACTCTGACATCCGTTCCCGACGACCGTTTTTCCTTTTTCGCCGACTGATTTTTCCGAATGGACGCCTGGGGCTTTTCCGGGCAAGTATTCGGGTGCATCTTTACATCAGCAAGCACAACAACAAATAAAAACAAGTTCTTTATCTATTTTTCATAAGCAGTTAGTTTTGGTTACGGCCCTGGTTTCTACCCGGGCCTTCTTTTTTTACACATGAAAACGCTTCTGACCATATTATTTTTAGCAGACACGCTTTTACTCATAGGATTAGCACTGCAGTTCCTGCGATCGACGGATAAGAGCCGGCAAGGATGAGCCTGACGTTTTTTAAACTACATTAGCATAATATTTACCAGCAATGACCAGTAAAAAGATCATTTATTATATACTGGCTGCCTTTATTGCGGGCAACTTACTGCTGATCTATTTGCAATACAATTCTGCCAAAAATATCAACGGGCTCATTAGCGGCAATGAACGGCTGATGAATGAGTTCAAGGTGGACAATGAACTTCGTGCCCTTGAAAACGGGATTCATGCCATAGAGAATGGTGTGGTGCATATGATCACCACGCGGGACACGGTAAACATTGAAGGGATTGAACAGCAGGTAGCCGAGGTGGAAAAAGACCTGGGCATGCTGCAAAAAATAAATGATGATGACAGTTCGGTCAAATTCATCGACCAACTGGATGGACTCGTACGTCAAAAGCTGGCGCTTAGTCACCAGGTGTTGAACACATTTCACCAGGCTGGCAGAGAGGCCGCAGAAGCTGCTTTTGTTACACCAGCAAACCGGCAGTTGACGCTGGATATTGCCCTTACGGCCCACAAGATAGACAGCAGCCGGCAACAGCTCCTGGCTGCCCTGACAGACGCAGTGGATAAGAATGGTAGTGAGGCCCGTACCTCGGGTATGGTGCTGATCATACTGGTATTGATCAGTGGGGCCATTTTATTCTGGTTCATCATCAACCGGATCGGGCAGCAAAACCAGTTGATCAGTCAATTGGACACTTCAGAGAAGAAAGTGCGTGAAGCGGCCCGGATCAAGGAAAACTTCATGGCCAATATGAGTCATGAAATACGCACGCCTATGAATGCAATCGTGGGCTTTACCAATCTTTTACAAAAACGAGAGTTGGACACTGTGTCGAAAGGTTATGTGCAGGCGATACAAAGGTCGGGCGATAACCTGCTTACCATTATTAATGATATCCTTGACCTTTCGAAGATAGAGGCAGGCATGATGCGTATTGAGCCTACTCCATTCAGCATACGGGAACTGCTTTATTCGGTAGAGACGATGTTCCTGGAAAAAATAAAGGAAAAAGGACTGCAATTCGTTACGGAAGTGGAGGAAGCTGTTCCGGACACGCTCAATGGTGACGCCACGCGGCTTACGCAGGTATTGGTAAACCTGATTGGCAATGCGGCTAAATTCACACAAAAGGGAAGTATCGAGGTGGTCATCAATAATGGTGGCATCAAAGACAATACGATTTCGCTGGTGATTACGGTAACTGATACGGGCATTGGTATCGACAATGATAAGCTGCCCGGCATTTTTGAGCGGTTCCGGCAGGCTGAAGATTCTATCACCCGCAAATATGGAGGAACAGGACTGGGGCTTTCGATCGTAAGGGACCTGGTAGAGCTGCAGGGCGGATCTATGCAAGTAAAGAGTGAACCGGAAAAAGGCAGCAGTTTCCGCCTGATGATCCCTTATAAAATAACCAATGAGGTGATCAACAATAACAGCAGGTGGAATACAACGCTGTTAAAAACTACGGTACCTGAACATGTACAGTTACTGGTGGTAGAAGACAATGAGATCAACCAGCAGTTGATGAAGCATTTGCTTGGTTATTGGGGATTACAATTTGACCTGGCAGCCAATGGCAAAGAAGCGATTGAGCGGTTAAAAGACAAAGCCTACGACCTGATACTGATGGATATTCAAATGCCCGGTATGGATGGATATACGGCTACTGCACAAATAAGGCATACTTTACAACTGAAGACGCCCATTATTGCTATGACAGCCCATGCATTGGCCGGAGAAAGGGAAAAGTGTTTGAGTGCCGGCATGAATGAATATATATCGAAGCCTATTCATGAAGAAGAATTATACAAGCTGCTCATTAAGTTTACAGGAACGCACCAACTGGTGGTTCCGGAAAAGAAATTGATCTATCAACCTACTCCAGGCACTTACCGGCATATTGACCTGGGGTACATGCAGGAGGTAAGCAATGGCAACAGGGATTATGAAAAAACGGTAACGGAACAATTCCTGGAAATGATCCCCGAAGACCTCAAAAGCCTGGAGCTTGCCTTTAAAAGAAAAGACTTCATTATGATACGGGTGGTAGCCCACAATATGAAAACTTCGGTATCTGTAATGGGCCTTACGGAGAAGTTGCAACCTTACCTGGATATCCTGGAACAGGAAGACACTGATGAGGCTACTCTTTGGAATAACATCATAGCTGTACAACACGTTTGCATTCCCGCACTAAAAGAAGCCCGCCATTTTTATACTACTTTATAAGTAACCTCGCTTTCCCGCCTTGTCAACGATCGTTTCAGCCTATTGGCCGACTGGCTGTTTGCAGGTGCTTACCTCCTCGGTAGCTTTATATCAGCAATATAATAACAACCATTAAAATATTAAAAAAATGAAAACATTAATTATCGCCACATTGGCCATTACGCTTACAACAGCTGCTTTTGCACAAACTTCTTCAGATTATGCTGTTGTTAAAAAAGACATAAAAGAAACCAATAAGGAAGAATCATCCATAAAAAAAGAAAAGGCAGCCGAAAGGAAGGCGCTTCGAAAACTGGAAGGCAAGCAAGCCAGCTACCAGGCAAAGCAACAGTTTGCCCAGGATTTTGATAATGTGAGCAATGTGGAATGGAAGAGAACCAATTATTTTGATGAGGCTACGTTTACCAAGGATGGACATACTATGACAGCCTTTTATGATTATAACAACCAGTTGGTGGGTACTACAGAGGTAAAGGCATTTACGGATCTGCCTGCTTCCGCACAAAACACCATCAACAAGAAGTACAAAGATTACAGTATTCAGAAAGTGATCATGTTCGACGACAATGAAAACAATGAAACTGACATGCTGTTGTACGGTCATCAGTTTGATGATGCAGACAATTATTTTGTAGAACTTCAAAAGGATAACAAGGCAATTATACTACAGGTAGATATGGCAGGAGAAGTATTGTACTTCACTACCATGCGCTAAACAGGAGCATTCATTATTATTCAAAGCAAGTGTTATGAAAATAAATTATAAGGCCCTTTTACTGGCCACAGGCATGGCAGGGGTACTGGGAGGATATGCGATGCATGCCAGTCGGGAAAAGAGTCAAAACAGCATTACGGGAGATATGCCAGCCACTCCCCTCATTAATACAGCTTACACTGGCAGTACAGCAGGACCGGTTGATTTTGAAAAGGCTGCTGACCACGCAGTACCGGCGGTAGTACATATAAGAACGGTAACAAAATTCAAGCAGGTAAAAGGCAGGGGCCGGATGCAACAAGACCCCATGGACGGGATGCCTGGAGATGATTTTTTCAGGAAGTTCTTTGGCGATAATGGCCAATCTTATCCGCAGCCTGATCAAAAAGCTTCGGGTTCAGGGGTCATCATTAGTCCGGATGGATATATTGTAACGAATAATCACGTAGTGGACGATGCTACAGATATCAATGTTACTTTGAGCAACCGCAAGAGTTACGCTGCAAAAGTGATAGGAACGGACGTAAATACGGACCTGGCATTGATCAAGGTAGATGCAAAAGACCTGCCGGTAATGCCGATTGGCAATTCGGATGATGTGCACCTGGGTCAATGGGTGCTGGCAGTAGGATATCCACTCAATCTTGATGTGACGGTAACGCAAGGTATTGTGAGTGCCAAAAGCCGCAACATCGGCATCAATACACGTGGTACGGCACCGGTAGAAGCATTTATTCAAACAGATGCAGCCGTGAATCCCGGAAGCAGTGGAGGCGCTCTTGTGAATACGAATGGGGAACTGGTGGGTATCACCGCAGCGATAGCTTCTCCTACAGGTTCTTATGCGGGCTATGCTTATTCTATTCCTTCGAACCTGGTTAAAAAAGTAATGGGAGACATTATGAAATTTGGCACGGTGCAAAGGGGATACCTGGGTATCAGTATGGCGCCGGATGAGCTGGATGATGCGAAGAAAAAAGAATTGGGAATCAATGATAATATTGATGGCGCCTGGGTAATAGAGACTGACCCTGCGGGAGCAGCTGCAGCCGCAGGCATTCAAAAAGGAGATGCCATTATAAAGATCAATGGTGTGGCTGTTACCAGCAATGCAGAACTATCAGAACAGATAGCTGGTCATAAACCTGGTGACAAGATCAGTATTACTTTCATGCGGAATAATGAAGAAAGGACTGTAGAAGCAGTTCTTAAAAACAAGATGGGCACATTTGCCAGCCAGGCAACTGCGGCTATGGAAGCATTAGGGGCTCATTTTTCAACGCTTTCGAAAGATGATGCCAGCAAGTTGGGAATAGCAGGAGGTGTACAGGTATCGGATATTGGAGATGGTATTATCGGCAATCAAACGAATATGCGTCCCGGATTTGTGATCACCAAAATAGGAGGAATAGCCGTAGGGTCTGTAGAAGAACTGAAAGCTGCTATTGGTAAACAAACAGGCAATTTCCAGATTGAAGGAATTTATCCTGGCAGTAAGCAGGTGTACTATTATGGCATCAATGATTTCGGCAAATAAAATAGTTTTTTAGGCTGATACTTTTCATAGAGGTTAATTGTGGTTTTTCACAGCCCTTCCCGGTCATGCGGGAAGGGCTTTTTCGTGGATAGTCAGATAAAAAAGATGCCTTTCCGAATCTCAATTAATTGATTTAATTATCTTTAAACATTACTTATTTAATTTATTATGGCTAACACTACGATAGGTTCTGAATACAAGGAATGGCTCTCGGAATTGATTAGCAAAATCCGAAACAGCCAATTAAGAGCCAGTCTTAAGGTGAATACAGAAATGTTATCGCTGTATTGGGATTTAGGAAAGGCGATCGTAGAAAAACAGGCAAAATCGGATTGGGGAGACAAAGTTATAACCCAACTGGCTACAGATCTAAGTATAGAATTTAAAGAGAAGGGCTTTTCGAGATCAAACTTGTTCAATATCAGGAAATGGTATCAGTTTTATTCCCAGGACCTGCAATTAGTCCAACAGCGTGTTGGACTAATTGAGACCTACACTCAACTGACTGATAATCAAATTGTCCAACAACGTGTTGGACAATTTCCAATTATACTGGGCTTAATTCCCTGGGGGCATCATATTCAAATATTTACAAGGTCGCATTCTATTGAAGAAGCTTTGTTTTATATACGGCAAACAGCTTCCTACAACTGGAAGAGGACTGTTTTGATACATCACATAGAATCTAACTTATACCACAGAAAGGGCAAAGCACATAACAACTTTGAATTTGCATTGCCTAAGCCACAATCAGAGCTCGCAATAGAATTATTAAAAAATCCCTATAGTCTGGAATTTCTAAATCTCAGCGAGGAAGCTTCGGAAAGAGATATGGAAAATGGGATATTGGCGAATATCAAAAAATTCCTGTTGGAACTCGGCAGTGGGTTCTCATTTTATGGTCAACAGTTCCATATTCAGGTAAGTGATAAAGATTACTATATTGATCTTATTTTTTACCATACTCGTCTCCATTGTTATTTCGTAGTAGAATTAAAGGTTACTGAGTTCGAAGCTGAACATATGGGAAAGCTGGATTTTTATATCACAGCAATAGATGAACAAATTAAGATGCCTGAGGACAAACCCACTATTGGTTTATTGCTTTGTAAGACCGTAGATAAGGTAATTGCAGAGTACTCTTTAAAATCTAAAACAAAACCGATGGGTATTGCAGAGTATAAGCACAAAATACCAGATGAATGGAAAGAGGAATTACCAACCGAAGAATTGTTAAGGAACGAATTAGCTAAGGAGATAACCATCCATTCCAAGCCTATCGATGAAAAAATGGACAAACTAAAGCATCTAATACGAAAGCTAAATACAGAAGAAGCACAGTTGGAAAGAACTGATGAACTTATAGAAAAAGTATTCGAAGAGGCAGGAAAACCATTGATTAATTTAATTGATATCCGTCTAGCAGCATTGAAAAATGAATTTAATCAAGCAAAGATCACAATACTCAAAAATGGAGGAGTTTCGGGGACTTATAAAGACAATATTGATCCTGAAATGAAAATACCCTTGGATAATATTTGGAAGTTAGAATTTGAGTTTGCCCTGGAAGGATTTAAAAAAGCTGGCACCAAGGCCTTTGATGTATGGCAAAAATTAGAAATCCGATTTGAAAAATACAGGTATTGTATTGGCACTGAAAAAGAAAGGACCTGGGAAGAAAGACTTTATCATAAGATGCCTAGTCAAATAGAGCTTGTTTTAATAGCAGACCAATTTGCAGGAGCTTTCATGGATGATATTCACGCAAGGATTGAACAGCTTTTAAATTAACGGCTACTAGTAATTCCCTCCGCTCACCTCTATCCATTTCACCCATTGATCATTTTCCTTTCTGTAAAAAGACAGGTAAACGGCTCCGCCACCCATCGTATTCCACATAAAAAAGTGCAGGAAAATTGATCTGTCTCTAATATAGATGGGCATGGTAAAGAAAAAGGCCTCATGCATTGAATTGCTTATAAAAAAGCTGTCGCGGGCGGCAGGACCTATTGCCCTCACTGAATCTATTATTTTCCTGTTCTTATTACTTACGAATGCAGTAATATCGGCTACCGCGATCCTCCTGGAATTGGGGAATAAGTTATCATCCAATACAGTAATAAGTGATCTTTTTAATTGGTTGGTCAAAAAACTCCTCTCCGATGGTATTAGTACAATGCTGTCGGTACTATGTAGACCGATAATGCTTTTAATAACGGGCTTTGATAATTCTTTTAACTGTCTTTTTAGCACTCCTTCCAAAGGTTGATTGGCATAATAAATAGTTCCATGTCTTTGGTACTTCCTTATTTGGCTATGAATAAATTGAAGGTCAGTGCTATCGGGCTGGGCCGTGAGTTGGAAGGCAAAAAGCAATAATACAAAACAGCTAAAAAGAAGTTTCATGCAAATTGTAGTCTTGAAGGTTAAAAGCGTGGGGTAGGTACTAAAATTGTGGACATGATCAACTTTAACAATACCTTTTAGAGCTGCAGGAAGGTCCCATGAACAATTAACCGGCTATAATTACCTTTGCGGCATGGAATATTTCAAAAAGCTACAGGAGCTACTGAAAATAGAGAAGGATGAGGACAAGAGGCTGTACCAGCAACAAGCAGAAAATCTTTCGGTAACGGAACGCCGGGCCTATGGACTGACCTGGTATCCCATCGCGATCCGGGATACGGAGATGAGCCGGGGCGATTACCTTTCTGTGGAAGTGGAACGCACTACTAACCAGGATGTTGTACACCAATTGCGTTTCGGGGCCTCGGCAGCGCTGTTTTCCAATCACAATCCCAAACAAGACCGTGTAGAAGGGGTGGTCACGTACCAGGGTGGCAATAAGCTCAAGATCACGTTACGTACGGATGAGCTGCCGGACTGGGCGCGTGACGGTAAGCTAGGCATTGACCTGTTGTTTGATGACAACAGTTATGAGGAAATGCAAAACGCGCTTAAGCTGGCCATTACACGCAGTGAGAAAAAAGAAGAGGGGCGTTTGATACAAATACTTGCAGGTGGACAAAAACCCACTTTCCGGACTGACCATTTCTCCTATCCTATTATCCGATTGAATACCTCGCAACAGGAGGCGGTCCATAAGATCGTAGCAGCAAACGAACTGGCCATTGTACACGGCCCTCCCGGTACGGGTAAAACCACCACGCTGGTACAAGCCATCAAAGCATTGATCAAGGATGAACCGCAACAGATACTGGTGGTGGCACCCAGCAATGCTGCTGTGGACCTGCTTACTGAAAAACTATCTGATGAAGGACTCAATGTGTTGCGGGTGGGCAATCCAGCCCGTGTGTCGGACAAGTTGATGCAACTTACGCTGGACAGCAAGGTGGCTGAGCATCCGCACATGAAAGAGGTAAAGCGGCTGAAAAAGCAAGCATCCTCTTTTAAGGACATGGCGCATAAGTACAAGCGGAACTTTGGCAAAGCGGAAAGGGAACAACGCAAAGCGCTTTTTGATGAAGCCCACAAGATCATGAAAGAGGTGGAGAATACGGAACAATATATTGTGAATGACCTGCTGACCCGGGCGCAGGTGATCACAGCTACGCTGGTGGGGACTAATCACTATACGGTTCGTCATCTCAAATACAAAACGGTGGTGATCGACGAAGCAGGACAGGCGCTGGAACCAGCCTGCTGGATACCTATTCTGAAAGGACAGAAATTAGTACTGGCGGGTGATCATTGTCAGCTACCCCCTACGGTCAAGTCGAATGAAGCGGCACAAAAAGGATTGACGCATACCTTACTGGAAAAAGCGGTGCAACTGCACCCGGAAGCGGTAGTACTATTGGAAGAACAATACCGGATGAACGAAGTGATCATGGGCTACTCTTCCGGGGTATTTTATCATAACCGGTTGAAGGCGCATGCATCGGTAGCTGGTCATGTGTTGTTTGACACGGACAAACCGCTGGCTTTTGTGGATACGGCAGGCTGTGGCTTCGACGAAAAGCAGGATGGGACAAGTACCACCAACCCGGAAGAAGCGGCTTTCCTGTTCAAACATCTTACGCAACTGGTAGCAACGCTGTCGGCACATTACCAGCCAGCAGGTTTCCCCAGCATTGCAGTGATCTCTCCCTACAAACAACAGGTGGAGTTGTTGAAAGAACAATTGCTGCACTCCCCTACCCTGCAGGTATATAATGGAAAAATATCAGTTAACACGATTGACAGTTTTCAGGGGCAGGAACGTGATATAGTATACATTGGCATGACGCGCAGCAATACGGAAAACAAGATCGGCTTCTTATCGGATATACGGCGTATGAATGTAGCGATGACGAGGGCCCGGAAGAAACTGGTAGTGATCGGTGACAGCGCCACGCTATCGCAGCTGCCCTTCTATGCTGATTTTATTACATATGCAGAGGAAAGGAATGCCTGGCAAAGTGCCTGGGAATTTGTGGATGCATAGGAATAATGACCCAATATTAGAAGGTATGCACCAGGGATAATCCCACTACACCTTGCTGGTAAAAAGGAGCGGCGATGGTTGTGCCTTTCTTTTCTTTGACGAATATTCTTTTAACGGTGGGATACAGATAATAGGCCAGGTCGGTGGAAAGGATACCGATGCCTGCGCCGGCTACTACATCGCTCAGCCAGTGCTTGTTGTTGTACATTCTCAAATAGCCAGTGGTAGCAGCTACAGCATATCCCGCCATGCCATACCAAGGGGATACTTTCCAATATTCTTTTCGCAGGAATTCTGCTGCTGCAAAGGCAGTAGCTGTATGGCCGGAAGGGAATGAAGACCTGTCGGATTCGTCGGGGCGCCATTGTTTGCTGAAACTCTTGGTCGCATATACGGTGGTACCCATGATAAGGGTTGAAAGGCCATAAATGATGGTACGGTCTCTTAAATTGTGCTCACCTTTAATGCCCAAGGCATTCAGTCCATATACGGCAGCAGCAGGCGCCCATTGCAAATAGTTGTCTATGTGCAAGAGACGGTGCGGTTGTTCATCCCATATCTCTTCCCTGATCTCTTTATTGACTGATTTCAATTCAGGATTATTAAGAGAGGTGATGCCATAGGTGATAAGTGTTGCAGGAATGATGAACATGCTTACGGGGAAGGCTTTTTTTACCGGGCCTGTTATCCTGATGTTAACAGCAGGAATGCTATCCCTGAGGGCGAGGTGTGGAAGGCTGGTTGTATCCAAAGACTGTGCAGATGCAGTGAATACAGGGAACAACGCCGCGAGGAAGCATGCGAGTAACTTGGTCATTGTTAGTTGTTTAAGGGGATGAACTATTACTTGTCCAAACAATCAGCAAGCAGAGTAATGGCAGATGGGGTAAGTTAGGTATCGATTCTGCAGAAATTCTAAAGAGGACTATAGGCTACCGGGGGTGTTACTTTCCCAGCATCTTTTTTAATTGCTTTATGTTCTGTCTTTTCCCTTCATTGAGTAATTGCTTGCAATAGGGTGTATAAAAAGTATGGGCTTCCATGAAATGCAGGGAAAGGGCTACCCTGTTGTCAAAGTGCTTATGGAGTCTCGATTCCATTTCAAGCCATACGAGCTCATCTTTTATCCAAAAGTCTTCGGTACCCAGGTGCCAGGTATCGGCATCACACAGTATTTGTTCCTCCACGGACACAGGGTGAACGGGCATTTTGGTGGCAAGAATACATTTTGTGATATCACGCAGAGTGGGCTGATCAATGTTTTTAGAAGCCAGGAACTCCTGCATGAGGCGGGCGCCTGTTTCTTCGTGTAATGCTAATTCGCCCAACAAATGGCCGGTGTCATGAAACCATGCGGCTGCTACGACAATGAAATGTTTGCGATCATTTAACAGATAGCGGGCAGCAATGACTTCAGCATGTTGTACCACCTGTTGGGTGTGAGCGAGGTTGTGGTACAGTAACCAGGGTTGTTGGTGTTCCCGAAACAGCTCTTCTACATATACTTTTATATCATTCAACAGGGGCCTTGTATCCATAATCCGATCATGGGTTATTCTGATTGCTTTTTATGTTTTAGCAACCAGCTGGTACACTGGTAATAAGCAATGGCCTGATTGACGAGGCTATCATCGGGGGTAACGTTGCTGGCATTACCTGTTTTAAAATCAGGTTTGAATTGGCGGACTGTTTTAACGGGTGATTGAATGACCAGTTTGCCGTTTTTCATATAGCCCAATCCCTGGTAGGTGCTGATGAAAGCCCTTTGCTTTTCGGCAGGGGTATTCAACACATCCTGGCCAAAGAATTTTGACCTGTATTGGAACCGCAGCATACCAAGTATGGTAGGGGCTACGTCAATTTGCGCAGTAAGGTTGGTAACTGTTCGGGGCTGTACTATTTTGGGTGCATAGATCAGCATGGGGATATGGTAACCTGTTACGGGCAGTTCTACGCTGCCTGCGCTACCAGCACAATGATCGGCCACAATTACAAATACGGTACTATCAAACCATGGTTTGGTGGACGCTTCTTTCAGGAACTTATTGATGGCATAGTCGGTATATTTTACAGCGCCTTCTCTTGACTGGGTGGAAGGGGGTATATCAATGCGACCATCGGGATAGGTATATGGCCGGTGATTGGAAACGGTCATGACCTGGGTGAAGAAAGGCTTGTGGGTGGCATTGTTGGAATCGAGGGTATGTAATGCCAGGGTAAAAAGGTCTTCATCTGCTACGCCCCATATATTCTGGTAATGTACATCTTCGGGCCTGATGGCGGATCTGTCTATGACGGTATAGCCATTGTTGCCAAAGAAGGTCTTCATATTATCAAAATAGCTATAACCTCCATAAATGTATTGGGTGGTATATCCTTTGGAGCGGAATACGCTGCCCAGGGAAAACATACCGCCATTGTCGGGCCGCTTTACAATACTTTGTCCGGGTGTAGGTGGAATGGACAGTGATAGAGCCTCCAAGCCACGCACAGTTCTCGTACCTGAAGCATAAAGATTGGTAAAGAAGAGGCTGTGGGCGGCCAAAGAATCAAGGTAGGGGGTGATGGTATTGGTATTTCCAAACGCTTTCATGAAATCGGCACTGAAGCTTTCTACACTGATCAGTACTACATTGAGCTTTCTTTCAGGATCGGGGTAGCTGACCTCTCTTTCAATACTATAAGGATCGTTGCTTAGGTAACGGGTATTGGGCAACTGTAGTTGTTGCTTCAGGAGTTTAAAAGCTGATTCGTCGGGTAAGGTTTGGTAAAACTTGTAAAAGTCAAGTTCGTTTTGGGTGTAAGCGATGGCAAACTCATAGATACCATTACCTGCCAGGGAATTGGCGTATTCATTCCGGCTGAAATGGCGCCATTTTTCGGGTACGCCAATATAAGCCAATACTGGTATTAACAACAGGCTCATTGCCAGCAGGGAACGTTTACCAAAGGACAAGGATTGATTAACGCAGCTTTTTACCAGGCTCCGGCTCATAAAAACGATGGCAATAGCAGTCAACACCAATGCAGTCATGATCCAGGCTATGGGATAAGATTCCGCGATATTGCCCAATACTTCTGTAGTGTAGACGAGGTAATCAACGGCAATGAAATTGTAGCGGGTAGAAAATTCCTGCCAGAAAAACCATTCACTTATTGCATTCAACAGGAGCAAAAAAGTTATCAACCCCAGCCCGAAGTACATAACTCCTGTACGCCAGCGCAGGCGAAAACCGGGGACAAAAAACAGGATTAGGTAGATGGCAAAACGGAATCCAATATAGGCTATGATAGCGGTATGCAACTGGGGGCTGAAATCTTTGGGAACGATACTGGTAAAAAGTAACAGGGAGAGGAGGGATATAAAGAAAAGGCTCACCCATGGAAGCATCTTTTTGCGGTAGATGAAATTATTCTGCAGCCACAAGTGCACCACAAAAGGAATGATAAGGAAGGAAGCTATAGCGAGGTCGTATACGAATCCAATGGAAAACATTCCTGAAAACTGGCCTATGGTTATTCCGGCTGATGTGGTAGCCAATAACAGGGCTATCCTGGTAAGGGCAGACAGAATAACGTATAAACCAATAATGACCCAAATAAAGGAAAACCTGTTACGGAAGATCTTGTTGTACATGCAATCTGTTGATTAGGGGCAGTTCTGTAATGGGTTAATGCAAACCTACCTGTCAATTCTGTAGGAATTTTAAAGAAAACGGCAAAATGAGGATGTCCCCTATGCAGGGCTCACGATAAATTTTATTGTGTGGGGGAAGGAAGGTTGGTGATTACCAGTGTAATGTAGGTATTTTCGATATTTTAACTACTTTATAGTTGTCCATGTGCACAGGCAGGAAGCTGTTTGTGGTAATGGGTTGGAGAAGATCAATAAAACCAGGAAAATCCCAATAATAGCTCAATTTTGCCGGATAAGGCAATAGTGCAACCGGCAAATAAAATTTAAACATTATGTGGAAATACTATGCGGTGCTATCTGCCGTCTTTGCGGGGCTGACGGCCATCCTTGCCAAGATGGGACTTAAAGGGATCAGTGGGAATCTGGCCACAGCTATCCGTACGGTGGTCATTGTATTTATTTCCTGGGGTATTGTATTGGCGGCGGGTCAGTTGAAGGAAGTAAAAAGCCTGTCCCGTAATAACTTGTTATTTTTGGTATTGAGCGGGGTAGCTACGGGGCTTTCCTGGATCTTTTATTTCAAGGCATTGGAAACAGGGCCGGTATCGAAAGTGGCGCCAATTGATAAGTTAAGTGTTCCTATCGCGATCGGGCTGTCGGTATTGTTGCTGAAAGAGTCTATTGACTGGAAAACGATTGCCGGTGCGCTGCTGATTGTAACAGGAACGATTATTCTCATACGTTGAGCTTATGAAATTATTATTGGTAGAAGATGAACCGATGCTATTGGAGGAAATGGACAGTTACCTCACGGAGCAGGGGTACCGTTGTGAAAAAGCAACGAATTTCGAGGAGGGGGAAGACAAGATCACGCTGCACGAGTACGATGCCATTGTGCTGGACATTACGTTGCCGGGCGGCAATGGACTGAAATTACTGGAGCTGCTGAAAAAGAAGCACAAGGATGCGGGGGTACTCATTGTATCGGCCAAAGACTCGCTGACGGATAAACTGACGGGGCTGGAACTGGGTGCGGACGATTATATTACTAAGCCTTTTCACCTGGAAGAACTGAATGCGCGTGTGAATGCGCTGCTCAGGAGGAAATCATTCAGCGGTCACAACCGCATTTTAATTGACGACCTGGTGGTCGATACGGCAGCACAGGAAGTACGCTGGAAGAATGACATCATAGCGCTCACTAAAAAAGAGTATGAGTTGCTGCTCTATTTTATTGTGAATAAGAACCGGGTAGTGAGCAAGCAATCCATTGCGGAGCATCTGTGGGGAGACCACTATGATATGGCTGACAATTATGATACGGTATATGTACATACGATGAACCTGCGCAAAAAGATCACGGCCTTTACGGGCACTGATTATATTAAGACGGTGTATGGAATGGGCTATAAATTTATGCTACCATGAAGCTGCTGCACCGCACTACCCGGGACTTTCTCTCGGCTACGATTATCATATTGCTGATCACGGGCATTGGCATGTACCTGCTGTTGCAAAAGGAAGTAACGGATGAAATGAATGAACAGCTTGCTTTCCAGGCAGCGCTGGTGGGTGAACAAATGGCTACGGGTCAGTCGACGGGCTATCCCTTTGCACAGGTGACGAAGACAACCGATCCGGTAGAAACGCCTCACATCTTTGGGGATACGCTGCTCTATGACCTGGTGCAGCATAAAAAAGAGGATTACCATTATCTTGACCTGGTAAAAAGAATTGGCAATGACAACTACCATATCAAGGTGATGACTACTTATATTGGGTGGGGCAGTTATTATAAGACGATCTTTTACCTGTTGCTGGCGGCGATCATCCTGCTGGCGGCATCGGGTGTACTGATCAACTATTTCTCGAACAGAAAGATATGGCGGCCCTTCTTTCTAAACCTGGAAAACCTCAAGAAGTATACGGTGAGCTCCCCTACCCCGCTTCAACTACAAAGCTCTCCCATCAGGGAATTTAAGGAATTGCAGGCGGCGTTAAAAGACCTTACGGACCGGAGTCACCGGGAATATATGGCGCTGCGGGAGTTTACAGAAAATGCTTCGCATGAGATACAAACACCGCTGGGTATCATACAATCGAAACTGGACCGGCTGAGCCAACTGGATGTGAGTGAAGAAATGGCCAGGTATATTGTGGAAGCGAAGAGTGGTGTGGAGCGACTTAACAAGATGAATAAAAGCCTGCTGTTGCTGGCCAAGCTGGACAACAAGGCATTTGAAGTGAAGCAAAGCCTTCGCTTCCAGGAAATAATACAGCAGCACCTTCAAATGATGGAGGACCTGTTTGCAGCGAAGCATATCAGGATCAATACCCGGCTGGCAGAGGCCACTATTGTGTCGGACGCTTATTTGTGTGAAGTGCTGGTATCGAACCTGTTTTCGAATGCGCTCCGTTATTCAGACCAGGGTGGCACTTTGAATATTTCGCTGTGGCCTCATCAGCTGATATTGGCCAATACAGGTGAACCGCTGGATTTTCCACCAGAGTTGCTCTTTGACCGGTTCAGGAAAAGCTCTAAAAACATTCAATCCACGGGACTGGGGCTGGCGATCGTACAACAGATCTGCCTGCTAAACGGATGGGAAATAAGCTACCGGTATGAGGATGGGCAGCACGTGTTTACGATGGGGTTTTAGGGAATAAATGCCGCTAATTGATGAAGGCTATAATAGCTTCACCTTTCCTGCTGGCTTCAGGATATACCCCTATTCAGTTCTCAGACTCTTTACGGGGTTGGCGATGGCGGCTTTGATGGCCTGGAAACTCACGGTGGCCAATGCAATGAAGATAGCCATCACACCAGCTATGGCAAAGATGCTCCACCCGATGCTTATTCTATAAGTATAATTCTGCAACCAATTGCTCATGGCATACCAGGCTACGGGCGAGGCTATCAGAAAGGCCACGATGACGAGCTTAATGAAATCAACGGACAACAGTCTGGCAATGCTTATGGCTGAAGCACCCAATACTTTGCGAACGCCGATCTCTTTGATCCTGCTTTCGGCCATAAAGGCTGACAGACCTAATAAACCGAGACAAGAAATAGCAATGGACAGGGAAGCAAACAGACCAGCCAGCATTTTGGTGCGTTGTTCATTATCAAAATTGGAAGCATATTCTCCGTCAACGAATTTGTAATCGAAGGGATAAGCAGGATTGTATTTTTTAAAGATTTGCTCTGCTTTCTGCAAGTTAGCGGCTGTGGAACTACCTTCTTTAAATTTGATGTGCATAGTACTGAACCAACTGGCAGGCCCCATAATCACTAAAGGAGGCGCTTTCTCATAGGGAGAATTCAATACATAATCTTTCACTACACCGACTACCTGCCAGCTCTTGTTGTCTGATGGCTGGGTAATGATCTGCCCTACGGGACTGGTGAAGCCCATTGTCTTGACGGCGGTTTCGTTCAAGAGCGCAGCAAAGGAATCGGTAGGGTATCTGTTGATATCGATATCTCTGCCGGCAATCAATTGCAGCCCTGCAGTCTTCACGAGGTCGGCATCGGCACTGAATAAAGCAATGGTGGGATCATCATCGGGATTTCTGCCGGGCCACCGGAGTCCCCAGGTGTTGGAGCCTCTCTGGGTAATGGTGGTCATGTTCTTTGTGACGGCAGCGGCTATGCCTTCATTGATGAGTTCCTGTTTAATAAGGGGGTAATTCTTTTCGATATCGCCCACAAAATCTACATGGATGAGGTTGTTGGCTGCATATCCGGTTTCTCTATCCTGGGCAAAACGTACCTGGTTGCGCACTACGATGGTACAGATAATGAGGATGATGGCAAATGTGAATTGTAATACTACCAATACTTTGCGCGGAGAAAAAACTGAGTTGGCTTTTTTAAAGGCTCCCTTAAAAATACCTACGGGTTTAAAAGATGCCAGGTAAAAGGCGGGATAGCTACCGGCCAGCAGGCTGGTGAAGGCAATGAATGCGAAAGCTATCAGCCAAAAATAATAATTGTTGTAAGGGATGGTCAATTGTGTATTGATGAGTGTATTGAACGATGGCAATACAAACTGTACCAATATCAAAGCAAATATACCGGCAACGGTAGCCAGCACAAAAGACTCAATAATGAACTGGCGAATGAGTATTCCCTTTCCGGCTCCCGCCACTTTACGGATGCCTACTTCTTTGGCCCGCTTTTCACTACGGGCTGTGCTGAGGTTCATGAAATTGATGCAGGCTATCAGGAGAATGAATGCGGCGATGATGGCAAACAATCTTACGGTAGTGATGCGCCCTCCTACAGCTTTGCCATTTTCAAACCCTGCATACAAGTGCCATTTATCGAGAGGATGGAGAAAATGGGTCCATACTTCGGCATGGCCCGACTTCTGCCTGGTGAGGTCTTTTATTTTTACGGAGAAAGCGGTCATGTTAGCATTAGGCTCCAGCAATACAAAGGTGGTGGTATTGTTGCTCAACCAGGAGTCGTTGTTCCAACCAAGTTGGTTGAGGTATGTCCAGGGCAAGAGGTAATCGAAGGAAAACCGTGTATTGGCAGGCAGGTCTTTAAGGATACCAGTAACTACGAGGTCGGTGGTGGCATCGATCCTGATGGTCTTATTGAGGTCATCCTCTTTACCAAAGAGTTTGCTGGCCAGTTGTTGGGTGATGACGATGGAATTGACATCCTTTAGCTGCCCTTGTGTGTTGCCTTCTACCAATGGAAAGCTGAACATGGTGAGGAATGCGGGATCGACAAAGCTGCCTTTGAGTCCTGTGAAACTTTTCTCTCCTGCTGCGAGGAGCAAGCTGTTAACATTGCTTAGCCGTGTAGTGGCTGCTACTTCCGGGAAGTCTTGTTTTAAAGCAGGCGCCAGGGGCTGTGAGGTCATGTTGATGGCATTGGACTTGCCGTCGGTAGTGGTGAGCCCGTATACCTGGTACAGGTGGTCTTTATTTGGATGGAACTTATCGAAGCTGATCTCATTTTGCAACCAGAGGAGAATAAGTACGGCTCCTGCCATGCCTATTGCCAATCCAGCAATATTGATGGCGGAGAAGGATCTTCCACGAACCAGGTTTCTCCAGGCAATTTTGAAATAGTTCAACAGCATAAGGGGGCATTTTATACCATTGCTTTATACCAGTAAAATGCCAGAATGGTAAATCTATAGCAATCAATAGATTACTATAGATTTTAGATTGATTTACTGTCCGGTTTTGATACGTAGGACGTTCGATTTTACGTCTCTACGTCAAGATATCATGGGACGACGCGACCAGTGTGAGAAATTCAATCTGGGGAATTACTTCGAGGCCGCTGTCATCACGTTGTTGCTGGAATGATTTGAAGGAGGGAGTTTTCAATAATTTTTGCTGGATAGCTTCATCTTTGTATTGTGACAAGTGAGTAAAGGTTTTTCCATCTGCACCGGTCAATACGGTATAGCGGAAATCATTGCCCAGGGTTTTGAAATCATTCATAAACTGCTGAATGTTTTGCTTGTTGGTAGCTGCAAAACCTGGCTTTACTGTGTAAGTTACTTTTACGCTGATCATAATTCTGTGTTTTAATCGTGAATTGTACGAATAAAACACCCCAGGGTTGTAAAACGTGACAAGGCTTTTAAGGCGGCGTGATATTTTTTAATTTTTCTGGATCGACCATGGAATAGATGTGTATTATTTTGCCTGTAAGAGGTTCCAGATCAAAGATCTGGCAGTTGACCAATGTATCGCCATCATAAAACAGGAGGGCTGGCTGGTGGTTAACAGCAGACAGCTTGATGGTATTTTTTTGTTGGTAGGTCTGGAATACATACAGCATGAGTGTGGCAGTCTCGTGCAAGCCCCGGGTAAATTCGCTGATGATCTTAATTCTTCCACCGCCATCGGTAGAAACAGACACTTCTTCGGCCAGCATTTTTTCCAAGGACTTCACATCGCCGCTTTTGATGACGGCCATATAGTTTTCCATGTAAACATTGGCATTGAGGGGCGTTTCATCCATTGATTTGACGGGAACGGTCAACTTGTTTTTTGCCCGGCTGAGGAGCTTACGCGAATTCTCAACGGTAATAGAAAGGGCCTGGGCAATATCTTCGTGTGAATAGTCGAAAGCTTCTTTGAGAATAAAGGCGGCGCGTTCTTTGGGATTGAGGTGTTCCAGCAATACCATCATGGAATAGGAAATGATCTCATCGCGATTGATGCCGGTGTCGGCCTTTTCTGTGGCGATGGGCTCGGGCAGCCAGAGGGGATCGCCTGCTATGCGTTGTTTCTTTTTTCTGATGTTGATGGACTGGTTGATGACACCCCTAATGAGGTAGTTCTTTTCATCGGTGATTTCCTTTGGGGGTGCTGCCATGTATTTCACCATGACATCCTGGATAGCATCTTTGGCATCTTCGGAAGAGCCGAGAATGTTGTAAGCATAGGGAAACAAAGTACGCTGGTAATCTTTCACACGAATGGTTTTACATGAATCTTTGAAAGACAAAGCTACAATGTCTGAACCACGATTTCTGGGATTTTAAGGATTTATGGGATATACAAGGTTGGCTGTTCAAAGCCGGGCTGGTTATTCTGAAGGAGCTTTAGAGATAAAAGATGGCCCTGCCGTTTTTAGACAAAAGGCTCTGTTTTTGATTAACGCTATTTGTGCCCTATTACTACCCTTCGACTACCCTAGGACTACCCTTCAGCTTCCCTTCGGGTTCGCTCTCGGGGAAACCTGTACTGACAAACAAATTTACCAGGCTTAAGATAGAACTCCAACCGGGTCGACTTGTCTTGACCATTATCGGCTAAGATGGCTGCTTATGTCTACTTATGACACCAGATTAAGATTTATACGGAAAGCCATTATGATCAGCCGAATTTTTTGTAGCTGGCATGGTAAAGCAGGGCTGTTTTGTGATAAAAACCGCTGTTTTTTGAAGTACGCTATTTATACCTAGTATGTACGGCTGAAGTACGGCTGATCTACGGCTGGTCTACGGCTGAAGCACTGCTGATCTTCTTCTTCATTTTCGGCTTTTCACCTTTTTCACCTGGCAGTTACTGCCAAAAAGTAACATCCTGTCGTTTTGTCCTTACCGTTGGTACTGAACAAACGTAATTAGATTCAGGTGATTCTCCAAAAGTGCCTGTTCAGAAATGGCCAAATTGTCCGAATTGTCTGTATTGTCCGCAGGATGGGATACAATGTCGCGCCAGCTATTATCATGGCCATTAATGTGCGCTTTTATATTGGCGGTTATTATGTAGTTGCCAAAATTCGTTGAATAAATCGCTCAGGTTTTCATAGAAGAAGACCAGGCTGGCGCGTTCCTTTGCGTTGGAGTAGATGCAATGTTCACGTGTGATGGCGGCTACCAGCCAGTTCCATAAATGTTCGTCTACTTCTTTGAGGTGGTAGTTTTCGAAAAACTGTTCGATTAATTTCAGGAATTGTTGTTGTAGATCTTTTGGTAGTGCGGATGTTTTTCCGGGCGTTGTGCTTTTCTTTTTGTGGGTAGGCATAGACCTGATTAACGTGGTTAACAATTAGTGGCTGGTTAGTGGGTAAACTACATTGTTAATTCAAGTCTGCAGAGGAAATGAGTGGGCCATTGGTGTATGATGGAAGTAATGCAACACATAAGGCTGGACCTTACTCTTCCCTTTGTCCGCCGGCTCTGACAAAGCCGTGCCTTTCGGCACTGGTCACAAAGGTAAATAAGCAGGCCCAACCCTATATGTAAATATAGAGATTGGGCACCTAACTTACGCTTGCGACTACTTGAACTGTCAGATTCGCGGGCAAGACTTGTAAGATGTGCCTGTTATTGGTTGGCGATATAAAGATAGTAAATTGTATTTAAATAGATACATTAATGTTGACAATTTTTCTTACTGTGATTGCCACATTGCGCGATGGCCGACAAACTTGATAAAGACGATCTTAAGTTTAAGAAGAAAATCGTCGAAAGACTAAGAGAGATAAGAGAAAGCATGGGTAAGAACCAGACGGAATTTGCTTATGAGCTGAATTTAGACCGGCAGGTTATAAACAGAATTGAGTCTGGTAGCGGCACTTCTATTTATATGATCCGCAGGTATTGCAGGCTTGCAGGACTACGGCTGAAAGATTTTTTTGATTCGCCTCTTTTTAAGGAAGATTAAAAAACAGGTTAAAAAAGACCTGTTCAAAATCTTTTCAATCGCACTTTTTATTTATCTTGCCTTTGCATTGACCTATTGTAGCATTCCTTTTCTCTGGTCAATGAATCTCCAGTGATTAAAAGAAAAGCGCAGTACCTGCGTGGTTACTGTTAGCGTTACGTTATTTCCAGATGTGATAAAAGCAAGTTTACTGCCATGCCTGGCGAGTGGCAAGGTATGTTGTTGGGTTATGCAGTTATGGCATGATCCGATGCGGGATTGTGTGCGTGTACATTAACGCGGAAATAAGCGATGACAGCAAAGAGACTTGCACCTTTAAGGCTGTGCAGTTCACCAATGAACCAAAAAACCACTATATGGATGAACCGGTGTCGAAAAAGGCCGGAAGATTAAAGGAAATCTTTCCGGCAATTACGGCTATACTACAATGTGTACGTATAGTATTGGACGTAATAGTTCTATTGAGTATTAGTCATTAATTCTTAGAAAAAGCCGGCCTTCAACCGGCTTTTTTATTTCTTTCCGCTAAGGCTGTCTTCCTGACAATGCCCCTTTCAATTATTTCTTCGTAAGTTAGCCTGGTCATTTTCCGTATTTGCTCCATCGCTCCCAGGGTAGTGAGGGGGCCGTTATGTTCGTTTTTACGGATGTAACGGATGATGGTTTGTTCTGTGCATTGCAATATGCCTGATAATTCGCGCCGTACGGCGGGTGTATTCACTTTGGATAAAGCAATGGCAGTAAGCTTCATATGTTGTCTTAGGCTATTGGTCAAAAGTGACAATTACAGAGCAAATATAGGTCAAATATGACATTTTCAAGCATTTTTCTAAGAATACTTTAAAAAACTATTGATTGGGAGAAAGGGAAGAACAGGACGAAAATTTAGAACAGGAACAGCCGGCATCCAGGAAAGAGATACTGGCAGGCTTATTCGTAGAGCTTGAGGCCTTAAATATATCGATGGCGCAGGCAGCCCTTTCTATTGACTATAGCGCAGGCACCTTGCGTAATGAAAAAATGAGTGATAATCCCAGGCAAAATGTAATAGATAGTTTAAGTAAGTACATTGTTTTTGAAAAGCAAATACGTACATATTTCAAAAAACTTAACTCAGGTGACTTTGAAGGATTGCGAGACGATTTCATTGTCAATGAAGACAAAGAGAAATATGAAAACAAGCAACGAGAAGAGACTTTGTCGATAGCAAAAGAACACTATGCTTATTTTAAAGCATATGTTGAAGTGGAAATCGAAAAAGAGGTTAGTGGGGATGAGCAATTAAAAAAGGAGAGACTTAACCGCATTGAGCAAGCTGCAGCAAAGCATATGCTTACCCCTATAAAGCATAAATCTTCAAAGAATACCTTTTATAAAGAGCCTAAAGCAAAATCAAAGAAAAAGAACCCTGATCAATCTGATCCGACTGAAGAACCTCTGCCGTAAGCAACAAAGCTGTAACCCCTAAAGGGGTATGAATACCTTTTGATTCGCTGCTACAAAGCTTTAGCCCCTACGGGGCAGGAATACCTTTTGACACAATGATTGCTAACACGGTTCAAAACTGAACTGCCCTTATTCTGTTACAAAATAAGGGCAAAACTGGGTTTATTTCATTACAAATAAGGCATAAATCTGCCTTTATTCTGTTACATCGGCTGTAATCTTTGCTATTATGGCCTTAAAAAGAAGTATTGAGAATCACCTTAATCGCAGGAAATTAAGTGCCGCACGTAAACCGCTTATTATAAGAGGCCCACGCCAGGTTGGCAAAACTATATCGATACGTGATTTTGCCGAAACGTATGCACACGCTAAATAAGGACTTGGGTCTCCTTAAAACTGCTCCCGCACCACTTTATCTTTCGGAACGCCCAGACCAATGAGGGTTGCTTCCAGTTCATCTACCATGGCATCGGGTCCGCAGATATAAAAGTATTGGTTGAAATCGGTGATCTTCTCTTTTAGGTAGGCGGCATCTACTTTCCGGTTATCATAGTGGGTCGTCTTCTCTTGTGTGAGGGTATTGATAAACCGGCTGCCAAGCATGGCGGTAAATTCATCGCGCAAGATGATGTCTTTCTCTGTACGGTTGGAGAAAATGAGCTGGCTATTATGGAGCTGGTTTGTTTTGTGCAGATGCCGCAGAATAGCAATAAAGGGGGTAATGCCTGCTCCACCAGCAATAAAGGTTCCGGGTCCTTTATAATGAATAGTACCCCATACATCGTGCAATATTACTTCGTCACCGGGCTGGAGTTTACCCAATTCATTGGTAACACCATTGTGATCAGTGTAGATCTTAATGGTAAATTCAAGATGGGGCCACTCATTCAGGCAAGTGAAGGTGAAAGGGCGACGCTCATTTATCCAGTCGGGCTTATTGATACTTAACTCCGTGGCCTGGCCTGGTTCAAACTTGTACCCTTCGGGCTTTTCCAGGGTAAAGCGACGAACGTTGTGGGTAACAAATTCAGCTGCCAGGATCTTCACGATGTGTTCTTCTGCTGCCATAGGGAAAAATTTATAGAGATAGTAAAGGGCTATTATTATGACACAAAGATAGCGGGATCAGGCAGGGGAAAAGTTGTATATATCACTGCTTTTGTTAGCTGGATTGTGGCTGCTATAGCTCTTTTGTGGCGCTTCAATGATTACGGTGGTGCCACTGCCGGGTGTACTGTCTATGAGAATTCTGCCCTGGATAATGGCTATGCGTCTGTTCATGTTGCCGAGGCCAAGTCCTTTTTCGCCATCGGTCAATACTTGTGCAGAGGGCAGGAAACCTTTGCCGTTATCACCCACGGTGATCAGTAGTTTACCGGAAAAACATTCGAGTTTAACTTCTATGGCAGTGGCTTCTGCATGTTTTACAATATTATTCAGCAGTTCCTGCACTACACGGAATAAGACGAGTTCGGTGTCGGGCAGGCTTTTACACCAGGATTCGGACATGTAGAACCGGGTAGTGTACAAACCCGTTTTTTCCAGGAAATGAAGCTGGTATTCTATACAGGCTGCCAGGCCGGCTTCTTTGATAAAATCGGTATTGATGGTCTTGGCCACATTGCGGAGGTCTTGAATGGCTTTTGTAATGAGGGCCTTGGATTCGGTGAGCTTGTTTTGTGTTTCCTCCATTTTATAGAGGTCGATGGTATTGATGTTGAGCTTTACAAAGGTGAGTGCCTGGCCAATATTATCATGAATTTCCTGGCTGATGCGCTGGAGGGTTTGCTCCTGTAACTCCAACTGGGTTTTGAGCAGTTGGGCTTCCAGCTCGCTGCCAGCCATGTGCTGGTTGTGCGTGGATGCTTTGTGGGATCTTCTAATATATTTTATCAAAAAGATAATACTGCCTGCCGCAATTATTACAAACAGTGCAGCAGTTAGCAATACATTGATGATGTCGTTGACAGGCATAGGTGTTTAATAGCTAATAAACTTTCTCCTTGTGCTAACAGGGCAATCAGGCTATTGAAGCCAATACAGATATGGGTATGCAGCGAACCTATTTTCGTAGGAAGGATGGGATAAAAAGGAAGGTGGTACTAATGCAGGCCGAAGAATTACAACACTAATATAAGTTGTTAATGCAATACATACAAACGTAGAATCACGGATTTTACACAATGGTGATGTATTTGAGCTGTCTGAAGCTAACAGGGGTACGAAAAGTGCCCATTACATGATCTTCGTCAATTTTTTTTGGAGGCAATGGTTAACTATAACGGTCATTCCTCCAGGGGTAAGCGGTGCTGGAGTAGCCACGCTCTTCCCAAAAGCCTAATACATTGTATGGAAGGAACTGGATACGGTTTATCCATTTGGAGCCTTTCCAGGCATATAGCTGGGGAGTAATCATGCGTACCGGGCCGCCATGTTCTTTGGGTAAGGGTTTGCCTTCTACGGTATGAGCAAGGAGTACGTCGGGCTTGAGGGCTTCTTCGAGGGAGACATTGGTGGTATAATCATCATACCCATAACATAAAATATGGGTGGCGGTTTCTCTGGGCTGTACAAGGGCGGCGAGATCGAGCAGGCGAACGCCACGCCAGTTCATATCGAGTTTGGACCAGGTGGTGACGCAGTGAAAATCGGAAGTATCATCGGTTTGTGGCAGGGCCATGAAATCATCCCAGGTGAGCTCGGTTGGATGATCAACTTCACCATCGAGGATGAGCCGCCATTCGCTCAAGGCAATTTCAGGTTGCAGGCCCAGGTCGAGGACAGGCCATTTTTTGGTAAGGACCTGCCCGATGGGCACTACGGGCATACCATGGCGATTGGGATTGCCGGAGCCGAGTGGTTTGTTGTCGGCCACGGAAGGTGTGGACTGGATCTTATCTTCAAAGCGGGCTTTTAGTTTCATGCGCGCTTCCACTACTCTTTTCAGTTTATCTGATTCTTCCATGTGCGGATGGTTTGTATATAAATTTACCTCTATTTTTTGAGACAGCCGGGCCTGAAGGGAATAAGAGCAAGAGAAACGGTAAGATGTACAAGGGAAAAGTTGGGAGTGGCGAGTGGCGAGTGGTGAGTGGTGAGTGGTGAGTGGTGAGTACGTTTGCTTCGACAGTCCACACCTAATTTGAAAAACATCTACTTCAACGTTTTACACGGGTTTCACAAATCATTCTTTTAAACTCCCAATTCATGCAGCAGGCTATTCTCCCGGCTGCTGCTTTCCTGTTCTTTTGCGCCCATAATGAACATCAATCTTTTAACAGGAATTGTGACTAAGCTTTTTTTATGAAAACATTTATTACTTCAATTTTATTATTTGTGCTGATGGCCGGGGAGTTGGCCGCACATCTTCCAAATGGTGTATGGACAGCTCCTACGACACCTGCTACGAACGTAACTTTTTCATCTGTCGATGGGGATAGGATGGCTGTGCAGTGGATAAAAGGTAATGGTACAAGCCGCATTGTTATTGCGCGTAAGGATGGGGCGGTAACGGCTACACCTCAAAATGGGGTTAACTATAATGCCAGTGCCACATTGGGTGGGGGTAATGAAATAGCGCCGGGCGAGTTTATCGTTTTTAATGGCTCAGGCAATAGCTTTATGCTTACAGGTTTGACTGCCAATAACACCTATCATGTGGCTGTATTTGAATACAACGGTACAGGTGCCACGATAGAATACCTCGTTAATAATCCAGCACGAAACAGTTGGGCTACGTTGTCGGCTCCTGCTACTCAACCAACATTGCCGGTGCTGAGTAATATCATCGGGCATTCGCTGACGCTTGGATGGAAAAAGGGTAATGGCAGCGGCCGCATTGTAATAGCCCGGGAAGGGGCGGCCGTAAATGTGAATCCTACGGACCTTGTCAATTATACTGCCAACAGTTCTTTCGGAACGGGATCGCAGATCGGCACCGGCAATTATGTAGTGTATGAAGGAAGTGGTGAAACAGCCAACATAGATAATCTCAAACCCAGTACCGGTTATCATTTTGCAATTTTTGAATACAGCGGCAACCAGGGTTATGTATATGCTACTACGAATCCGGCCACTATTTCCGGTACAACATTACCGAGGCCAACGGTTCCCGCTTCTGCTTTTTCCTTTACTACTATTGAAGGGGACCGCATGGGAATCAGCATGCAAAGAGGAAATGGCGTGGGTAGAATCATCATTGCCAAACAAGGCGGACCGGTAACGGCTGTTCCCGAAGATGGAGTGACCTATACAGGTAGCACCACTTTTGGGTTGGGGCAGGAAATAAAACCCGGTGAATTTGTATTGTCGAGCGGTACTTCCAACTCTTATAATGTATTGGGGCTATCTGCCAGCACTACTTATCATTTTGCGGTATATGAATTTGATGGCTCTGGAACAGGAACGGCTTATCTAACAGCAACGGGACTTACGGCTTCGCAAAGCACGGTAACTGCGCCCACGCAGGCAGCTTCCAATATCAGTTTCAGTAACCTGCAATCGAGTTCGGTAACCATCAAATGGGACAATGGCAACGGGGCCAAACGCCTGGTGGTAATGCGGCGCACAGACGCGGTGAGCGGTTTACCTGTTGACCTCAAAACCTATTCAGGTTCTTCCGGTTTTGGCAGTGGCGCCACTATCGGCGGCGGCTATTCAGTTTATTCCAATACGGGTAATACTGTTACAGTAACAGGGCTGGCAGGCGGCTTCACTTACCATGTGGCCATATTTGAATACAATGGCAACACGCAGCCTATCTATATTACAACGGATTATCCTACAGCCTCGTTCTCTACATCACAGGCGCCTACGCAAGCGGCAACCACGATGCAGTTCGCCAATATTGAGGGCAACAAAATGAAGGTGACCTGGCTACCGGGCAATGGCAACAGGCGACTTGTGATCGCACGTGCAGGAGCAGCTGTAACGTACAAGCCTATTGACAATACAAGTTATACTGCCAGTCCATTGTTTGGCTCAGGTGAACAGGTAGCCCCTGGTGAATATGTGGTCTATAACAATGGTGGCAGCAATGACGTGACGGTAAGCAATTTAACACCGGGCTCCACTTATCATTTTGCGGTATTTGAATGCAATAATATCAGCGGCAGTTATTATTATCTAACCAATTCCTATTTGAGCGGCAGTCATGGAACGATCGGTGCACCAACTACGAATAGTACTGCGCTCAGCTTTACGGACATCAACGGAAGTTCGCTGTCGCTGAGCTGGGTGAAGGGCAATGGCGGCAACCGCCTTATACTAGCCAAGGCCGGCAGTGCAGTAGATGCAACGCCGGCAGACCTCAGCAGCTATACCAGTAATGCCAGTTTCGGAACAGGGGCACAATTGGGAACGGGCAACTATGTGGTCTATAATAATAGCGGCAATACGGCTACGGTGACCAACCTGCTGCCTGGTATTACTTACCATTTTAAGGTATTTGAATACAATGGCGCCTCGGCACCTGTATACTTAGTAGCCGGCGCCCTTACAGGAAGTCAGGCTACGCTTGAAAGGCCATCTGATGCTTCCAGTGATCTGAACTACTCAGGCATTGAAGGCAATAAAATGACGGTGAAATGGACCTCCGGTAACGGAGCAAAAAGGATACTGATCGCCAGGAAGGGCGCTCCTGTTTCAGCAATACCACAGGAAGGAATTACTTATACGGGTAATACTGTTTTTGGCAGCGGCCAGGAAATTGCACCGGGTGAGTTTGTGTTGTACAATAATATTTACCCAGAAGTAGCTGTTACGAACCTATTGCCTAATACGGTCTATCATTACGCTATTTTTGAGTATGATGGGACGGGTGCCAATACGCGGTACCTGACCAGCAGTTTTGCCAGCGGTAGCCAGGCGACTATGGGCCAACCTTCGCTGCAAGCAAAAACGGTTCAGTTTTCCTCAATCGCCAGCAACAGTATCAATGTAAACTGGACGAATGGCAATGGCGCCAGCAGGATGGTGATTGCGCGCAAAGATGCCCGGGTAAACATTACACCGCAGGACCTTCAAATGTATTCGAGCAATGCATCTTTTGGCACAGCCAGTGCGCTGGTGGGCCCTGAGCATTATTGTGTATTTAAAGGCAACAACAGTAATGTGACGGTAACAAGTCTCACACCAGGGACTACTTATTATTTTGCTGTCTTTGAATACAATGGGTCTTCAGGACCGGTGTACAACGCATCGCTCACAGCTGTGGGTGCTACTACCACACTGGGACCTCCCGCAACTCCGGCCGGCACGATTGTATTCAGTAATGCGGGTGTGGGTACGGCGCTCACGCTCAACTGGACGAATGGCAGTGGACAAAAAAGGCTGGTACTGGTAAAAGAGGACAATGCAGTGGATGCTGTACCAACAGACAATGTTTCATACAATTCCAACACGTTCTTTGGCAGCGGTGACCAACTGGGCAGTGGCAACTATGCAGTGCATAATGGAACGGGAGACAATGTAACGATCACGAATCTTTTGCCAGGAAAGACATATCATGTTGCTGTGTTTGAATACAATCAGTTTGCGACAGGCCCACTGTATCTGGCTACCAATCCTGCCCGCGCCTCGTTTAGTGGCTTTATGTTACCAGTACGGCTATTGTCATTTTCAGGCACGTTAAGCGGTGACAAATCGGTATTGACCTGGAAAACGGCCACAGAAATAAACAGCCAACAATTCATCATTGAAAGATCGGCAGATGGCAGTCAATATGCAAATATTGGATCGGTACGGGCCAGTGGCAGCAGTGACCTGGTAAAGGTGTATACTTTTGAAGACAGGAACGCTTTACGGACTGGATATTATCGCCTGCGTATGGTGGATGAAGATGGAAGGTCGGAATTAAGCAAAGTGATCAAACTTGAAAATCGTTCTTCTGGTCAGGCTTCATGGCGGCTCTACCCTACCAGGGTTTCCACCAACGTAAATCTGTCGGTCAACAGCAATCAATCCGAACGGATAACAATACAAGTACTGGATATGAATGGCCGCCTGGTTAAGCAAGAGCAACGGGATGTGGTGAAAGGGGCTAACGTGATTACTTTACAAGTGGCGGGCTTAACGCAAGGAATATATGTAGTACATGGTACTGTGGGAGGGGATAAGTTTAGCGAGCGGTTTGTGAAGGAGTAGGATCGGCAATGAGCAATAAGCAATGGGCAATTGCGTTTGCTTCGATAGCGGATCTCTCACTTCGCTTCGCTGCGTTCGAAATAACAAAATAAAAGAGGAGACACTTTTCGTTTGTGTTGCAGACGAAAGGTGTCTCCTCTTTTTCGATGGTTGTTATTAGTTGTTTTTTAGTATGCCGGCGGGGGCTTTGACTGTCGTGAAATCCAATCCGAGTAATTGGGATATTACGGGCGCAACATCGGTGAGGTTCATTTCATTGATGATGGCTCCTTTGGCAATGCCGGGGCCGTAGGCTACAAAACCGGTCTGAATTTCTTTAAAATCGGGGTAGTATCCGTGTGTACCGCCTTTGGCAGGTTTCACAATAGCACCAGTGGTGGCACCACCAATGGTAGTATTGTTCAAAGCGGTAATGGCCAGGGCAGCATTGGGATCGGCCCCTATTGCATCCAATTGCCTGCGTTCAATTATTCTGAAAAGCTTCTTTTGCTCAGTGGGTAAACTGTTGAGCAGTTGGCGTACCTGGTTGAGGGTCTGAACATCGTTCTTGTCTTTGAGGTGCAGGAAGGCAGAACCACCCACTGCATGAAACTGTGCTTTCCAATCGTCTTTTTTGATGTCCTTCATGAGGCCGTTTTGGGCCAGGATCACATTGGGCTGGAAGGATGTTTTAATATCTACAAAACCATGATCACCGGTTACAATGATGACTGTGCTATCCTGGATACCGGCCCGCTCCAGGGCTTCGAGGATGGTACCTATTCCTCTATCGGCACCAGCTACTGCTTTTCTCACCAGGTGTCCTTCTCTACCCTCTGCATGTTCATAATGGTCGGTACAGGCAAGGTGCAAGGTTGTAAAAGCAGGCTTGTAGGTCTTAATAATATAGGCTCCCATACGCGCTACATTTTCATCCATGATGAGTTCTTCCTTCACCATATTAAAATCGGCTGCTTCGAGTGCACCGGTTGCTTTTTCCTGTAGTTCATTCCACAAGCCGGCAGGGGTAGTGTTGGCTGCGGTGATCTCCCGGCGATCTGTTTTTATTTTGGGCGACCATATGTCGGGCACATTGTAATCGATAGGCGCTCCTACGGTAACAGGCCATATTACATTAGCAGATTTCTTTCCTGCCTTGCGTACAGCATCGAACAGGGTGGGTACTTTGATGCCCTCATAACCGAAATACCATTGCCCGCTGGCGCCATTGGGCTCAAAAGGAGCATTGTAATAAACACCGTGTTTGGCAGGCGGTACGCCGGTAATAATGGTGGTATGGTTGGGATAAGTAACAGAAGGGAATATACTGTTGACGCCACGGGCGCAAGCGCCACTGTCTTTCATCATGCGCAGGTTGGGGGTGCCCCAGGAAGGTTCCATGTAAAAGTCGGGGCGAAAACCATCGATGGTGATCAAGACTACATATTTGGTTTTCTGGGCACTTGTGCTCAAAACCAGCAAGGTGGCTAAAAGGAATACGGTATATTTTTTCATAAAAGCGGGCAATTTAGGCCAAGTTAATATGAAAAAAGGACGTTAACGATAAGATAATACAGAGCATATAAAGCAGGTAGTAATTACTTGTCCGGCTTCTTCCTGCCCCACCTTTCTTTAACATAGGCATATGCTTTCTTCTCATCGGCAGCAGTTGGTTGTGCGAGTGCCAAGTAGCGGGTATAGTATTGCCGGGCGAGGGTAGCATTTTTCAGCTCTACTTCATAAATGCGGCCACAGCTGTATAAAGCCAGTGGATTTTTGAAAAGGTAGAATGCGGTGTCGTAGGCTGCTACTGCCTTCCTGAATTGCTTAGTAGCTTCGTAGTTTTCCGCGTAAGTGAAATAATACATCTCAGCTGTTTTAGACAAGGCTTTCCCCAGACAAAGTTCCAGGAACTCATTGCTCTTATTATAGTCCTTCAGCTTTGCCCATGCTTTCGCCTCATAATAGAAAACGGCTTCGACCTCCAATCCAATACTCAACATGTATTCGCACACGCGGACGCAATCCTCGTACTTCTGGAGATTGTAGTAGGCAAGGGCCACTTTGGTCAATGCGCTTAAGTTCACTTCAGCTATGCTGATCAATCTTTCACCAGGGAGGAGGACGCTGTTATAATCTTTTGCTTCATAGGCACTCCTGACGCGTGATTTCAGAAAGGAAGGATTTAAAGAATCTCTGGCCAATCCAATTTCCAGCAGGCTATCTGCCTGGGGATAATCCTTTACATCTATGAGCACCTCTGTGAGGGACACGAGGTTTCTGGCATCGCCGGGCGCCATCGCATAAGCCTGATTGAGGAAAGTGAGGGCAGAATCTTTCAGCTTTTTACGACTCAGGAGTTCACCCATACTCCGGTAATAATGGGCGGTACCGGGTTGCAGCCGGATGAGGCGTGCAAAAAAATCGAGGGCCAGGTCGGGGTCTCTGTTATAATATATAGTAGCTAGGTAATGATTGGCGGTAACGTTGGCAGAGTCATTTGCAAACATCTTGCTGTAGCACAGTTGTGCAGCTTTGACATTTTCGCTCATGTAATAAGCATAGGCTAGATAACGCAAGGCTTGTTGGTTGGCAGAATCGACGGCTACTATGGGCTGGAGGTAGGCAACGGCCTCATCAAACTGCTGTTCCTGGAAATAATCCAGCACTTTGTTCTTATCGATAGCAGCAGGCTGTGCTGTAGCTACCAGGGCGAATATGGTAGCAATGATAAAGGATATGAAAGATTTATGCATAACTATTTTACCAGTTAAAAAAACGAAGCAGGCACAGGCCCACCTGGGCCTGGCACAGTATCGTGAAGGGATGCAGTGACGGATTAAATCCATAAAAGAAACTGATTTTTTCTTTTTAGCCACTATCTTTGGCCCTTCAACTCAAGGGGTGCCTTGTTCTGCCCAAAGCAGAACTGAAAAACAGGCTGAGATTATACCCATTGAAAGAAGCAAGTTGCCAACAGCTGCTTTTTTCATACACCTGATCCGGATAATACCGGCGTAGGGAAGAGGAATAACACTACCAGTGCGCATGGTGCGCATTTGTTTCCCCTTGTGTTCGTACGATCATTTTAATTTACAGGTATGAACTTTTCAGAATGGATCACGCTGCTTGGCCAGCAACTGGCGGAAACTCCTTTTATACAATGGGTAGCGCTGGCACTTGGCATATCGGAAGTGCTTTTTGCCAAAGCGAATAAGATATGGCTTTACCCGACTGGCATTGCAGCCACGGGCCTTTCGATATTCATCTTGTTTGAAGCAGGCTTGTATGCAGAATGCCTGCTGAGCTGTTATTATATCGTGATGAGTGTGTATGGGTGGTGGTATTGGGTGAAAAAGAAAAATGAACCACCTGTAAAGATCACCAGGAGCAACAGGCAGGAATGGATAACAGTATTGCTGATTGTGGTGGCAGGGTTTGTGCTACTGTCTTTCCTGTTGAAACAATACACGCCTTCTACGGTACCGTACTGGGATGCCTGGGTAAGTTCAACGGCCTGGGCGGGCATGTGGCTGCTGGCCAAACGGAAGATAGAGAACTGGATATTATTAAATGTATCGAATGCATTTGCCATTCCGCTCTTAATGCACAAACAGCTACCGCTCTATGCAGGGCTCACGCTTTTCCTTTTCATTGTAGCTGTATTGGGGTACATCAAGTGGAATAGAATCTTGAAGAAAGAAGTTGGCAGTTCTAAGTTGCTGGTTGTTTCTTAGTGATTATTTTTTGCTGATTATTCATTATTGGTTGCGGGTTGTTATTTGCGGATTAATAGTTGCAGGTTTAATTTTTAGGATCGCTTTTTATCATTAAATATTTGCATTGACATGAATATGACGGCACATCCATCGAGTGTTATTGGGAGAGATTTGAGTGATAAGATCAGAAGTTTAGCTGCTGCGGCTGAAGAGCTGGGGCAATTGCATGCTGAGCAGCTGGCTATTATCTATGAGCAGGGATGGTTTAATTTGTTTGTACCCAAGCAATACGGTGGGTTGGAGCTTTCTTTACCGGAAGCGCTTCGGATAGAAGAAGGGCTGGCCTGGACAGATGGCAGTATGGGATGGACTGTTACGCTGTGCAGTGGCGCCAACTGGTTTGTAGGTTTCCTGGATGCATCGGCAGCACAGGAAGTTTATAATAATCCCCAGGTGTGCCTGGCCGGCAGCGGCAGGGCTTCAGGGGTCGCCCGGATCACCTCTGAGGGCTACACGGTGACGGGGCAGTGGAATTATGCTACGGGTTCTCTGCACGCTACTGCGCTCACAGCGAACTGCAGGATAGAAAAAGACGGGGTTATATTGCAAGATGCCGCAGGGGAACCACTGGTTTACTCATTCTGGTTTCACAAAGATGAAGTTAGCATCGATAAAAACTGGAACAGCATCGGTATGATTGCTACGGCCAGTCATGGATTTGAAATAAAAGAAGTAAAAGTGCCATCCAACAGGAGCTTTCTGCTGCAACCTGGCAAGGCAGTTTTGGAACATGCTGTTTATCATTTTCCCTTCCTGGCATTTGCAGAAGCTACGCTGGCGGTTAATTATTCGGGTATGGCGGTGAACTTCCTGGATCTGTGCCGGGCGTTGTTTGAAGAAAAATTAAGCCGGCCATCTACAGGCAGGTCAGGGCTTCCACCACTGCAGGCTATACTGCAGGAGGCTGAACAGGAGTTGCATACAGCCAGGAATCTTTTCTATACTGCCATCAACACGGCCTGGGAAAGCATGGTTTCCACGGAATCGGTATCGGATGAACAGCTACAGGCCATCAGCCATACAAGCCGCAGGCTGGCCACGATGGCCCGGCACCAGGTAGATACTTTGTATCCTTTTTGTGGCATTGCGGCCGCTGATCCCTCCACTACGATCAACCGGGTATGGCGTGATCTGCATACGGCCAGTCAGCATTCGCTGCTGGTTTTTCCTCAATCCTGAAGGAGAGCCGCCCTAGCCTAGAGGATTGCCCCTACAGGGCAAATGAATTTGTTGACACTCATTTCTACAAAGCTGTAGCCCCTAAAGGGGCAAGAATACCCTTCGACAGACTTCTTTAGACGGCTTCGACAAGCTCCGTCCCGCGGAGCGGGATAAACTCTGACATGGACACACCCGACATTGCGCATAATAGTATCTTTATTGCCTGATATCTTCAGGCATTGGCTTCTTTTTGGGCCTCACGGGCTTTATTTGGACAACAAAGGCCCATGCCGGTGCAGCAATCAATGCAGAAGTTCCGTCTTACTAATATTGTCCACAACCACAGATCGCTACAACCATTGGACAATACTAATCCTTGCTACTATCCCTATCACTGTTATTAACTGTACTCAGCGTGTACAGCAACCCCCTGCTCCTTCCGTATGAATTGGATCGCATTTAAACCAAAAACCATCATACAGGTATGCAAAATTGTAACACACGCAGGCATGCTTATGCCCGGTTCGGCATGACTAGGTTGCTCCGGATTATACGGATGACAACCATCTTACTGCTAACAGGGGCTCTCCATGCAGCTGCACAAAACATTAACGGAACTGTACTCGATGACAAAAATGCGCCGGTGGAGGGGGCTTCTATCGTACTCACCCCCGGAGACAAAGGAACGATGACGAACAAGGACGGTAAGTTTACTTACAGCCAGCTAACGGCCGGCACTTATAGTCTGGCGGTTTCTTTTGTAGGTTTTGAATCGCAGACAAAGGTAGTAGCAGTAAACAGTGCCGGCACTGCCACGGTAACTTTCAACCTGAAAGTAAGTGATACGAAAACGGAGGCGGCTGTGGTGGTCACAGCGTTTGGTGTAACGGCACAGAAAAGATCGCTGGGCTATTCCTTGCAGGAGGTAAAGGCGCAGGCTATTACAGAATCGCACCAGCCGAACCTGGTGAATGCGCTACAGGGAAAAGTAGCCGGGGTACAGATCACGAACTCAGGCGGGGCACCGGGCGCTTCTTCGATTATGCTCATCAGGGGTGGCACTTCGCTGAGTAGTAATAACCAGCCCTTGTATGTTATTGACGGTATCCCGATGGACAACAGCACGGCTGTGACGCAGGGTACGAACCTGGTAGGACAATCGGCACCGCCTTCTAACCGTGCCATTGATATCAACCCGGAAGATATCGCGAGTGTAACGGTATTAAAGGGACCTGCTGCGGCAGCGCTCTATGGCTTGCGGGCGGCATCCGGCGCAGTGATCATTACTACCAAACGAGGGGTAACGGGTAAATCGGTGATCAGTTATTCGGGTACTGCGTCTTTTGATCATGTAAATAACCTGCCTGATCTGCAAAGCACTTACAAACAAGGTGAGCAGGGGGTGTTTAATCCAGCTGCGATCGGCAGTTGGGGCCCTACCTTTTCACCAGGGGAAGCGGTATACGACAACCTGGGTAATTTTTTCAAATCGGGGTTTACGCAACGACATGATATCTCATTCAGTGGTGGTAATGACCGTACCACTTTCTATGCCTCAGGTTCTTATTTTGACCAGGATGGTATTGTAAAGAATACGGACTTTACACGCAAGTCGTTCCGTGTATCGGCGGACACGAAGCTGAGTGATAAATTTAAGGTTGGCGGCAACGCCAGTTATGCGCACACAGACCGGGGTTCTGTATTGCAGGGTAAGGGGGTGTCTGAAACATCTTCTACTACCACCAGCGGTGGGGGCACGATGCTGGGAGTTATCTTCTGGCCTAAGAATGATGATATGCGGAATTACCTCAACCCCAATGGTACACAAAGAACGATTGTAGGTACGGATAATCCTTATTGGGGTATTGAGAATAACCCGATCTCGGATAAAGTAGACCGTTTTATTTTTGTAGGTAGCGCGATCTATGATCCATTCAAATTCTTAAACGTCACCTACCGACTGGGAACGGACTATTATACGGATAACTTTTCCAGTATCCGGGCGGCCGGTACTACCATCATTGGAGAAGAAAAAGGCGCAATTTCGCAATCTACCCGCAACAGCCAGATCACTACTTCCACGCTACTAGTGACAGGAAAACACTCGATCAAGGATATCAACCTGAGCCTTACGCTGGGTAACAATATAGAAGTGTTTAAATCTACCACGGAATACTGGTATGGCCGCAATTTCATCAACCCTACTTTCCCGAGCATCAACAATACGAATACGAATGACCGGACTGTTTCGCAAAGCATTCAGCAGCGAAGGATCGTTGGTTTGTTTGGTGATTTCAGCGCAGACTGGAAAGGCATTGTATACCTGAATGTACGGGGAAGAAATGACTGGTCTTCTACGCTACCGGTGGATGCCCGCTCATTCTTTTATCCTGCCTTCAGTACTTCGGTAGTGGTAACGGACCTGCTGGATGAACTGGGCGCCAAAGTGACGGGCAAGGTATTATCGTATGGAAAGATCAGGGCCTCCTGGGCCAGGGTAGGTAAAGATGCACCGCCGCATGTACTGGCCACTACGCTTTCGAATGTAACGAATACGTTTACGATCAACCCACGTGGCTTTATCCTGAACTCGAACGATTATTTTGGTAATCCCTCGCTGCGGCCTGAGTTTACCAACTCACTGGAATTGGGTGGAGAAGTACGCTTCTTCGATAACCGGCTGGGCATTGACTTCACGTATTATAGTACGCTTTCTGATGACCAAATATTGGCTACGCGTACGCCTCCTTCTTCGGGCTCGTTCCTCGCTTATCTGAACGGAGGCTCTATCCGGAATAAAGGAGTGGAACTAATGATCAATGGTACACCGATCAAGCAAAAGGATTTTACCTGGCAGGTAGACCTCAACCTGGCGAAGAATACAGCCACTGTAGAATCATTACCGGGTGCATTAGATCGCATTGAACTGTCGGATGCCTGGGCAGCAGGCAATGTGGCGCAAGGGGCTGCTTTTCTGTATGGCAGTTTATTTGGTATCAATGGCAATGTGTGGAAACGAAATGCAGCGGGGCAATTGTTATTGGCTAACAATGGATATCCGCAGGTACAATCTACTTATCAGAATATTGGAGACCGTAACCCGGATTGGGTAGGTGGCATCACGAATACTTTTACTTATAAGAATTTTTCGCTGGCCTTTATGTGGGATGTGCGCATAGGAGGAGATATTTATAATGCAACAGAAAATTACCTGGTGCGTTCGGGATTAAGCACGAAGACATTGAACCGTGGCTCGACGATGGTATTTGATGGCATTATAGAATCGAGCGGGGCCAAGAATACACAGGCGGTGTTGCTGGACCAGAATTATTATCAAACGCTGTATCCATTCATCGGTTATGATTTTGTGGAAGATGGTTCCTGGTACCGTATGCGGTATGCTACGCTTACTTACAATCTTCCCAAAAAGCTACTGGGCAAAACGCCGTTCACCAATGCGCTGATCTCGGTAACGGGCCGCAACCTGATCCTGATCACGAATTATTCGGGTGTTGATCCGGAAGTGTCGGGCAGTGGTGCTGGTGTAGGAGGTAGTGGCTCCTTTGGCTTTGACAACCTGGGCATACCTGCAACGCGTGGCGTGGATATCAGTTTGAAAATAACACTCTAAAACTTCGGATCATGAAAAATATTAAGACCAAAATCTTCTATATCATCTTATCGGTGGCTTTGTTATCGACAGGGGCCTGCAAAAAGTTCCTCGATGTGAACAAAGACCCTAACAATCCAACGGAGATGCCGGCGCATAACCGGTTGATCGGCGCTATTACCACCACGAATGGGGCTTCTATGTGGCGGGGGGAACGTGAAATAGCGGGTGTAACGCAATACGGAGTAACGAAATTACTAACGGGCACCAACCGCAATGCAGAGACCTGGCGATTTACGGCCAGTTATTTCTTTTGGCAGAATGCATACGTGTTCACGATGCCCAATTGTGTAGACCTGATCGTATTGGGTAAAAAAGAAAATAACCTGCACTTCTCAGGGGCCGGACAGGTGCTGTTGGCCATTAACCTGGGTATGCTGGCGGACCAATATGGCAGCATTGTAGCCAGTGATTTTTATGATGGCAATGCACAGATCAACCTGCTGCCCAAAATGGATGATGGACCTACGGCTTATCGTTATATTGATTCGCTGCTGGCAGATGCGATCACTAAATTTGACGGGCCCAATACGACGCCCTTGAACTTTAGTGGTGGCGATATTATGTACCAGGGGGATGTGGATAAATGGAAACGCCTTGCGTGGAGTCTTCGGGCAAGGTATATGAACCACCTCTCGAAAAAAGGCAGTCAATATAATAGCGCCAATATTATTACGGCCTGTACGAATGGGTTCAATGCAGATGGGATGGATGCGCAGTTTCCCTATATAGCAGGGGCGCAGCAAACGGATGAAAACCCCTGGTCGAGCTGGGGCGGCTTTACCCCTCCCTCGGATTTCCGGTACTTTACGTGGTCTCAATTCTTTGTAAACATATTGACGAAACTACCGGTCACTGAAACGAGTTACCAGGATCCACGTATCAGCCGCATTATGAAACCTGCTGCTTCGGATGGACAGTACCGTGGTCTGCGGCCAGGTGCGGGATTGGTTGGTGGACAGGATGGCACGGGCACTTTTACGAATGAAGCTGATTATGGTCCGTTCAGTAAGAGTGGTTATTATACGAATACAATCTCTCCTTTTCCATTTATAACCTATTCGGAAGTAAAGCTGATTCAAGCAGAGGCAAGCCTGCGCGGTGGTGATAAACCGGGCGCACTGGCGGCTTACCGGGAAGGGGTAACAGCCAATATGCGAAAGCTGGGAGTAACGGTTGGTGAGATCAATGCTTACTGGACTGCGCAGGACGCGGACGGGCTGGCTACGCATTTTGATAACCTCACGCAAGGGTTAAGTCATATTATGCGTCAGAAGTATATAACGCAATGTCTCAATCCTGAAACCTGGGTGGATATGCGTCGCATGGATTACAGCACGGCTATCTATGGGCCCTCCTTGAGAAGGCCGGCCAATCTCAACAATGTCATTTTTGATGTGGGCAATCCCAATCAATGGATAAGGGCGATGGTCTATGAAACGAATGAGCAGAACCGCAATCCGCAGGCGGTGGGTGATAATTCGGAAAAATACCGGTTGCTGACACCGTTGTGGTGGGATACGCCGTAGTGGAGGCGTTGGCTGTTAGGTATTAGCTTTTAGCTGGAGAGGGTGTATCCGATGGATACGCCCTCTTTTCGTTTGAGAGATATAATGGTAACCCCTATTTTTGATCAATGGAACAGGCTATCAATACTGTGCAGTGGATCGTTCAAAAGAATGTAACGAACCCTAATGATCTGGAAGGTTTAAAGGAGGCATGTAAACTTATCAATGTGCATTGCATTGAGGTGAATATTATTCCTTTTTCGGATGAGTTGCCGGTGTTTGAAATAAAGCCTTGCAATATTTATTATGGATCAACCACTTTTACGGGTCTTATCTACGATCGTGTGCAAGGCCGGAAAGGACTGTTTTTTGATCCGGCAGCTTTTTCCATGGAAAACTATATTGAACACTGGGGTAAGCATATGCTCAATTTTGAGGCATCGATCATCACGTTTAAGGAACTTATGGAGTCTGACCATGATAGTGAAAAACTGTTATTCATCAGACCCAATAACGATGACAAATCATTTTCAGGTGAAGTGAGGAAATTCAGTGAGATAGCAAGCTGGTACCAGCAACTGGCAGCGATCGAGAATTTGAATTTGAACCTAGATACAAAGATCGTTGTATCAGAGCCGTATAACATACAATATGAGTGGCGCTTATGGATTGTGAACAAGCAAGTAATTGGGGCATCGAAATACCGGGAATACTTTAAACTGACAAAAGAATCGGGTTGCCCGGATGCTGTGAAAGTGTTTGCAGAAAACAGGTGCCAGGAATATACCCCGCACGATATTTTTGTGATGGATATCTGTCTTTGTGGGGATAGCTATTATATTGTTGAATGCGGCTGCATGAATGGCGCCGGGTTTTATCATGCGGACATTGCTACGATTGTAGCATCTGTTACTGCTTACTTTGGAAAGCATTGTCAATAACCCGGTTGGGCTAATGCAGTTATTTATTTGGTGACGCCGGCCAGTTGTCGGTGCGGAAGGGGGCAGCGGGCAGGCCATCGTTATTGACCAGATTACCAAGTGGGTTATCGGCCCAGTTGTACCGGACTGCTACGGGATCTTTGATCTGATCGTTGTATACTATTATCTCATTGCCTTCAATACGGGCATTGGCCCATACAAATTTTCCATCGGCGGCGGCTATGCCAAAACCACTCAATGGTGGTACCAGTGACATTTTAAGTTCGGTCTTCACGCGCAGACCGTTGGCCGCATTCTTAAATTGTATATGTATCTCATTCCCTTTTACCTGCATGGATTGGTAAACTGGTCCTTCGTAGACCAAGGATTTGCTATAAGCTACGGCTCGGGCAGCAAGGGCCAATCGCAGTCCTACATCCAGCTTATTGGTGGGGTGAATATCTTTTGCATCACCAATATCGGTGGTTACGGCCATGCCGGTATTGGGTAAGGAAAGTGTTTTCTGCTGGGCTTCGCGTACCCAGGCCCAGTTGCCCTCTGATGGGGTTTTGGCTGCGGGCCTGTGACTGGTAAGCTGTACAAAGAGGAAAGGAAAATCACCCTGATTCCACTGCTGTCGCCAATCTTTGATCATACTCGGGAATAATGTTTCATATTCAAGGGCATCGGTAAGGCGGTCGCCATTGCTTTCGCCCTGGTACCAGATCACGCCTTTCATTGCATAAGGAATTAACGGGGCTATCATGGCATGGAACAGATTGGCAGGAGTGCCGAAACCACCATCAGGCCCGGAGGGTGGCTGTGGCCTTGGACCAATAGAATCTTTTTGCCATTGTTTAAAAGCTGTTTGAAAAGCAGTCTGCTTTTGTGGGTATTCTTTTTGTGCTACCTCGTAGTTGTTAAGAATTTCCTGCCGCCTTTTTACATGGCGGGCCAATGCAGTATCCTTTTCTAATCCTTCTACGCTTGTCCATGCCTGAGCTGGAGTGCCGCCTTTATAGCTACCAATCATGCCAACGGGAGCATTGGTGGTCTTCCGTATCTGTTGTGCAAAATAATAAGCGGGTGCAGAGAAGCCATTCCAGGCCCATTTGGCAGCCATCACTTCGGGAGAACAAACGATCCACTTGCCATTGAGGGAGCCATTGGGTACGGCTGCAATGTCTTTTTGCCTCGTAAGTGAAGCAGCCATGGGCACATAAAAGAAATGGATGAGTGAATCAGTGGCATTGGCGATGGCTTCTGCGCCATGGCTGTCTTTCTGAATGCCGAATTCCATATTGGATTGACCGGAGGCCAGCCATACTTCTCCTATCCAGATATTGGTAATGGTCTTCTCTTCCTTATTAGCTTTTACCTTCATTTCGTATGGGCCGCCTGCAGGATAAGTGCCCAACTTTACAAACCAGGCGCTATCGCGCCCAGTAGTGGTAGTATATGTTTTTCCTTTGAAGGAAACTTTGATCTTTTCGCCCGGCAATGCGCTGCCCCAAATGGGTACGGGTATACTGCTTTGCAATATCATATTATCGCTGATGATGGCAGGCAATTTCAATTGTGCCTTTGTCACCATGGAGAATAAACAGCAAGCAGTTGTCAGAAGGAGGCTAAGTTTAGCTTTGATGATCATATTTTGGACTTGATGATACTACAATTATGGTTTTTGTAAGGCCGATTCCAGATCGGCCAGGAAATCGGGTTGATTGCAAGTAAGCCTTCCTGTAAACTTCCATTCGCCACCGAGTTGAATTACTTTAATGAGAAAGTGGTTCCAACCCTGGTGAAGTTTGAGCGCATCGGCTTTTGCTTTTCCATTGTCGATATCGCCATTGCGAATATTGTTGATGATCCTTTTGCCATTGAGCCAAACCTGCACGGCATCATCGGCTGCCACTTCCATATTCACAACAGGTATATTGGGTTCAATGAGCAGGTCATCGAGGGCCCTTGGACTGGATACCCAAAAACTAAGATACGCTACGGCATTGTTTTTAGGACCGTCCATTTTTGCTTTGGTGAAATCTACCAGTCCACTTTCTTCATATAAAAGGGACCAGGGTTTACCATCGAGGGTTGAATTTAATTTGATGGCACCACCGGAGGCTGGGTCTATGAAGTTTTTATCAGCGGCTTCCTGTAAGGATGTAATGGGATAAGTGCCGGATAATAATGTACGGACGATACCACCGCCTTTCAATAAGGGTTTGCCTGCATCGCTACCGGTGCCCAATGGGGTGCCGAGATTGGCCAGGAGCATGCGTATTGTTTTCTCTGCTTTGGCCAGGCGTGGAGCAGCCGGCAAAGTAGTAACCAGTAAACGGCCCTTGCCCATTTGGTATCGGATGAGTACGGCACCGGCTGGTTTTGCTTCGAACTCGGATCTAGCCACCATACCTGTTTTAGCATATTCGGGTTGTTTGTTCCATTTTAACCAATCGGTGGCACTGGCCCTTAGCAATACGCGGCTTTGCCTGGTAAGTGGTCCGGAAAGTCCCTGGGTAGTGATCTCTGCAGGGCGTAGTTCTGAAAAATAGAGATCGGCTGCGGTGATGCCAGCTGTGATGCTATCGGGTACAAACTTAATCACGGAATGGGCCACTTTTGTATTCTTTAAAAGGGAAGAAGCAGTACGGTTGGTGATCTCGAGTGGCGCCGGCAGTAGCTGATTCAATGCACTTAATTTATCATTGCTTACGCCCCATACCACTACGGTACCTCCATTGGCTGTTACTTTTTCAATGATAGCCTTACTTGTAGCAGCAGGTGGATGAGCGCCATCAATGAAGAGCAGGTCGGGAATCGCGCCATTTATATCTTTTGTAAATAAAACCCCGGTTTGTTTGAGGGCGTTCGCCAATGTACTGCCTTCGCCTGCCAGTACCTGTACGGATTGGACGGGCTTCACAACAGGAACGGGTTCTGCGGCTGGCTTTGGCGCCATCCATTTGGTTACTACTTTATCTTCTCCTGCATCGTGTATGGCATCGAACAATGGCCAGGTGCCATACAACGGCAGGCCACGATCATAACCAGGATTGAGCGTACTGCAATAAGGACCGAGACGCTCTGGTTGTACGCCGGGCTGGCCTTCTTTGAAGTGGGTGAAATACACGCCATCTTCCAGGGTAGGTGGCCTGGTGATATCATTCATACCAAATGGCATGGGTGTGAGTCCGTACCAAACCATATTGAACACGCTTTGGTATACAGCATTCCTTTCTTTCTGTGCGATAAGTGATTGATAAGAAGAAGCAGCCACACCTTCCATACGTCCCATGAATCCTTCATAAGCACGATCTCCATTGGTAGCAGCTACTTGTTCGGGTGTGCCATAGTAAGCCATCCCAGCCTCTCCTACTCCCCAGGGTTTGCCACTTTTCTTTGCACGGTTCATGGCATCGAAGCCGCCATAGTGCACAATGTAGACAGGCAAATGTCCTTCTCCATCATCTTCTCCATCGGCTGAGATCCATTGCCGTGAAGGATCAAGTTGACGGCATATATCTGCCCACACGCTGTAATATTTCACCAATGTATCTTTCATGCCGGGCGGATTGTGCATGACACCGCGTACGATGGGCATTACTTCATTGGATACGCTCCAGCCAAATACGCTGGGGTGATTGCGATCGCGCAGGATGAGTTCGCTCAGATGGGTTCTGCTGTCCTGCCAGTAGGCAGGATCATTGAGTTTGGGTCCGCCATCGCTGGCCCATACGGCTGTTTCATCGAGTACGAGGATGCCCATTTCATCGGCCACATCCAGATAAAAAGAGGGATAAGGCTGCGCGTGCAAACGCACTGCATTGAGTTTTGCATCGCGCATGGCCTTGTACCAGGCGGCTGCATACCGCCGGGTCATTTGTGGAATGCCCAGGAAGTGCCAGGAATCGCCCCGCATGGTGATGGCTGTTCCATTGAGTAATACCTTATCATCTTGCAGGGTTACCTGCCGCCAACCGAAGCGGGTATATTTGTTGTCGATGATCTTTCCATTGCTGGCGGTTTGTATTACCAGGCCATAGAGCTGAGGGGATTGGGGTGACCAGTATTTTAGTTGCCCCTGCACGTTGGCAGACAATATTGTTTTGGCCTGGCCATGTGCCGGCACTTTGATGGTGACGTGTTTTATTTCCAAAGCAGGCTTGCCGGATAAGCTGGCAGTTGCGGGCACCCAGGGAAATACTTTTCCGGAAAGGGTGATGTTAGCTTCGGTATTTCCCTCATTTACGATGGTCAATTCAGCATCGAGTGTATTGGCAGCTACTTTGGGATTCACATATACATCTGTCACATGCACAGGAGGAAGGGCTACGAGGTATACATCCTGCCAGATGCCTGCGATATGCTGTCCCCAAAAAGAACCAGCCTGGTAGGTGCGGCGACCATAGTCGCTTCTTTTGTCGAACAAAGAGGCTTTGCGTACGCCCACCAACAATTCATTTTCTTTACCGGGTATAATAGCTTCGGTAACATCGATATCAAAAGGCAGGAAAATGCCGAAGTGGTTACTGATGTGCTTTCCATTGACCACAATTTCTGCATCACCGGCCACTGCTTCAAAATGCAATTGTATGCGCTGGCCTTTCCAGGCAGCCGGAACGGCAAACTTCTTTCTAAGCCATCCCATTTTTACATTTTCCCAGGCAGCAGGATAACTGGGATAGGTGCGGAAATCACCTCCCTGGGCATTCTTATCGGCAAAGCTGTTGACATTCCAGGGAGAAGGGATTCGAATAGGCGTTTTCTCCCAGGCATCTTTGTTGACGGCGGTCAGGGCAGGCGCCTTGTCGATGCCCTCTTTGAAACCGGCCGGTAATGCTACGGGCTGAAATTGCCACAGGCCATTGAGGCAAATATCCTGGCGGAAAGGTTTCTCCGGAGCTTTTACCCAGCTTTCGGTGGGAGCAAATACTTCCTTGTATTCCAAATGTTGTGCGGGGCTGACAAAAGGCAACAGTACTGTTGCGAGGCATAGGGACCGGTACAGTGTGCTCGCTATTTTCATGTTTGTGATTTCATGTTTTAGTGTTTAAAGGGAAAGATGGGCCGTACACTTGCAAGACGGCCCACCTTAAAAACCCATACAAAAACGGCGGGCGGCCTGGATAAGCTCCCGCGTAAAGAGTTTGAGTGCAAGTAAAGGTTGAGGGATTAACAGAAGGGTTAATAAATGCTTAATGGGGGGAAATAAATTAGGGGTTAGTGGCGAGTAGCAAGTGGCAAGTGGGGAGTGGCAAGTGGGGAAAGGCGAAAGCGTTTGCTTTGATAGCGGATTTCTCACTTCGCTGCGCTGTGTTCGAAATGACAAAGGAAAAGAGAGCTCCGTTCGAAATGACGAAGAAGTATAATATGCCAGACTAATCTAAATAGGTAATATTGAAATAAGAGAAGGTGGCGGGGGCATTGGCGCTGCCCTGGTGGAGCAGACCGGGGCGGGGGCTTCTGTCCCAGGGAGGTAGGTGGGAACCGTCATAGTATTGTTGGTCGCCGGGAGCTTTCAGTTGTCTCCAGTCGCTGCCATCACGGCTCCATAAAAAGCGGCATTGGTAACCAGCTTGCACAAATATGCGTAAACGGATAGGAGCTTTTTGTTTGGTATAGCTTTCGGCTAATATAGTCCTTTTGTTGTTTTTTACTTCCCATAACTGTACTTTATCACCAATAACACCGATACCCACTGCCTGGTTGGCATCGCCGTATAAGGTGAGCGCTTTCAGGGAAGCATTGTAGTTGACAACTTCGGCACTCATCTCATAATTGCCTGATACGGGACGAACGGTTAAGGCTGTACCGGTGTGATTGGTTGTATCTGTCTTGCCGGACAAAAGAAGATCTCCTTTTTTCAATTTGATAACAGGTGTGGTATGCCTGAAATCCCATTGCCAGTATACAGGGAGTTTGGCGGTAGTGAATTCGTCCTGGATATTATTGGGATTGACCTTTCCTGCGCTACTCTTGCTTAAGGATGGGTTGACGGAGGGGCTTTTGCCATTTTTAAAGTGGGGCCAGCCTTCATATTCATTCCATACAAGCTCATCGAGCATACCCTGCCTGCCGGTAAATACATCATCCTTCTTGCTGTATGCGTGGTACAAATAGTAGAACTGGTTATTGTCGGTTTGTACGAATGTACCATGGCCCGGGCATTTCCAGGCATCGTTTTCACTAAGCAAAGGATTACCCTCGTAGTTCTTATAAGGCCCCTGAATAGTTTCGGCCCTCGCTACTCTTACATTATAACTGCATTTGAGTCCGCAGCACCCACCGGCGGAATAAAACAGGTAATAATGATTGTTCCATTTCATCAATACCTGGCCTTCCATTCCCTGCCGGGCATCATCGCGCAACAAACTGAAGTAGTCACCCTCTCTCTTCAAACCGTCGACCGATAATTTGCAGGCCAATATTTCATTGGGCCGCTTTTCAAGGCCATAGGCTTTGAAGGTCATGTAGAGTGTGCCATTATCGTTGAGCACATAGGCATCAATGGCTTCTTTACCATGCTCTATGATCACACCGTGATCGGTAAATCCTTTCCCGGGATCTTTGGAAGTAGCTACCCCGATATAGGACTGGCCATCGCTTTTTCTCCGGGCTACATAGTATACATAGAAGGTGTTATTATAATAGAATAGTTCAGGCGCCCAAAAGGAGGAGGCTGTCCAGGCAGGTTGTTTGTTGAAGATATAGCCTACCTGCTTCCAGTTCAACATATCGGTGGAAGTAAATAAGGGGAAATGCGGCGCCCATTCGGAAGAAGTACCGGTAGCATAAAAAGTGTCGCCTACTTTAATGACTGAAGGATCGGCAAAGTCGCCGGGGATCACGGGATTGTTGTAGACGGTACGCTCAAGGGTATCAGCAGGGGGTTTGTTTCCGGCAGCGTAGGTGCGCTGGAGACTGCCTGCTATTATCAGACAAACAATTATGATGTAAATAACCCGGAAATAAATACGCATGTCATTGAGTTAAGTAGAGAATGTCAGACTGCGTTTGGCCAAGTCGCCTTCGACAGCCCTTCGACAAGCTCAGGGTGACAGCTGAATCTTACTTTCCCCACTGGCTATTGGGTTTGTTGCCCATCTGTATTTTGAGCACACCGCCCTGCAGGATATCGCTGTGCAGGAGGTAGATGCCGGTATACGGTTTGCCATTCCATTCCACGCTTTGAATATAGATATTTTCCGGACTATTATTAACAGCTTCTACGGTAAACTTTTTTCCTTTTGGCAGATTGAGGGTTGTTTTATCAAACAGGGGGCTTCCCAATACGTATTTTCCGGAAGCCGGGAACACAGGATAGAAACCCATGGAGGAGAAGATATACCAGGCGGACATTTGCCCGCAATCTTCATTGCCAATAATACCATCGGGCTGATCGTGGTACATATCTTTCATGATATGCCGCACTTTCTCTGCGGTTTTCTCCGGCTGTCCTACCATGGAATACAGGTAGGTGATGTGGTGGCTGGGTTCATTGCCGTGTGCATATTGACCAATGAGACCGGTGAGATCGACCAGGGCATTGGGATCATGCGGTGGTACGAGGGTGAAAAAGGTATCCAATCTTTTGATGAATGTTTCTCTGCCGCCCAACAGCTTTTCCAATCCAGCTACATCCTGGGGCACCAGCCATAAGTATTGCCAGGCATTTCCTTCTGCATAATCTTCGGCCCAGGGCTTGTATGATTTGATGGGATCGAAGATGGGCTTCCAGGAACCATCAGATAATTTTCCTTTGAAGAACTGATAAGCAGGATCAAAGTAGAGCTTGTAGTTCTGTGCGCGCTTTGAAAAATATTCATAGTCGGCAGTTTTACCCAGGGCCTGTGCCAGGAGGGCAATACTTCCGTCGCTGATACCATATTCCAGTGCCCGGGCTACGGCACGCGCGGATTTATCGGAAGGGATGGGTTGAAAGTTCTTTACATACATCATGCCCAGGGAATCGGACATGGCGGTGGCTTTCACAGCCTCGTACATTTTCTCTATGTCATAACCTCTAATGCCTTTCAGGTAAGCTTCGGCGATCACCTGCAAGCTGCTGATGCCTACCATAGTGCCGGTCTCATTGCCCATGAGGTGCCAGATGGGCAACTTGCCCTGCTGCTGATAAATGGCCAGCATGCTATTCATCATATCGCTTACTCTATCTGGATGAGTAAGGGTAAATAAAGGATTGGTAGCACGGTAGGTATCCCACAAGGAGAACACGGAATAATTCTGAAACTTTGAGCCGGTATATACTTTTTTATCTGCACCCCGGAAACCGCCATTGTGGTCGTTGAACAAGGCGGGGTTGATCATGGTATGGAAGAGAGCGGTGTAGAAGATCCTTTTATCCTTTTGACTTTTGGATTGTACGCTGATGCGGGAGAGCTCTTTGTTCCACTTATCATCTGCCTCTATTGCTACTTTTTTAAAATTCCAATGGGGTAGTTCTGCATTTATATTGGCCAGTGCATTTTCGGGACTGACGGGTGAGATGCTCACTTTCAGCTGGAGTGTGGAAGGTGCTTTACTGAAGCTGATCAACCCTTTGATGGCTTTGCCCTTGCCGCTATCGGCCTGGAGGGATTGGTTGTTGTCGTATACATTGAACTGGCTAAGTGGTAAGGAAGAGCGGATGGCGAAATAGAGCCACTGGTCTTTGGCCCATCCTTTGGAGAAACGGCGGCCTACCAATGTATATTCATCTATCTTTCTGATATAACTATCTGTGGTCTGATCATTAATGCCTTCCTTCAGGTCGATGATCACGTGAGCTTCTTTGGCTGTGGGAAAATGGTATTGGTGGAAAGCCACGCGTTCGGTAGCGGTGAGCTCTACTTTGATACCGTAATCGGCAAGGGTGACGGCATAATAACCGGGCTTTGCTTTTTCGGTTGTGTGGTTGTACCGGGAAGCATAGCCGCTGCCGGGATTTTTCTCGATGCCTTTATCGGTCTTTATTGCACCTGTGTAGGGCATGATGAGTACATCGGCCAGGTCGCCAATGCCAGTGCCACTTAAATGGGTTTGGGAAAACCCAATCAATACGCTATCGCCGTAATTGTAGCCGGAGCACCAGTCCCATCCTTTGTAAAAATTATTGGGACCTGGTTGAATAGCACCAAAGGGAACGCTGGCGCCTACAAATACGTGGCCGTGACCTCCGGAGCCGATCAGGGGATCGACATAGGAGGTGAGGGATTGGGCATTACTGCTCAAGGAAGCGGTACAAAGGAGGGCAGTAGCAGTTAACAGATTTCGATACATAGATCAATGTTTAAGTGGGGGCATTGTTTGCAAAGGCAGTTCTTTCTTCAACATGCGGCGGGCCTGGCCGGCGAGGAATAGATAATAATCCTCCGGGATGTCTTCTTCAAAGCTTACAAAGGTGCTTTTGCCCACGGGCGGATTCTTTGATACTTTAAAGATGGCTGTGCCTTCATCTATTTCATCAAACATGGCTATGTACAACATGGGCACTTTTTCCTGCAAGGCAGCTGTTATCTGCTTCCAGAAAAACTGACCATGATTGCGGGGTATCTGGTTCTGGGGACTGTTGGGATACATATTGTGCCAGGTGAAGCCGGGATAAATAACAGGCACGTAATCTACCTTGTTGGCTGTACACCAGGCCATATCATCCTTCACGCGTGTTTGCATCTGATCGACATTCTTTTCTGTAAAGCGACCCACAAACCAGGGCTGTACAATATCTACCTTTTTCAATAGTTGCAGGAAAGCGGTATCGCTCACTGCATCGCCCTGCAATTCCCTCCAGCGGGTAGGTACGCCCAGCATCACGGCACAACCACCATAGTCTGGATCGTTCTTCAGAAAATCTATGACGGGCTTAATATCTTCCAATGTATACTGCCTGTCTCTGCCAGAGAAACCTACTCCCCATAAAGTAACGAGGGGCTTTCCATTGTGGTAGATATAAGGCTGCTTCTTTCCTCCTCTTGTCATCTTCATGCTATCGACAAGGGCTTTCCAATCGTTGATGATGACCTTGCTATCTCCTGCCCGCATGCCGGAAAGATCATACATCACACCAATGGCCCTGTTGTATTTGTCTGCCGACCTGAGTGCATTGGCCAGTACGGTATTGTTGTGGTGCAAGCTGCGGGCGCTTTTAAGATTGCTTACAAAACGTTGTACAAACACACCATCCAACCCATACTGCTGCATCCATTTGAAATGAAGGTCTACGGTAGAAGCGTCATAGGAACTGAACAGTTTTGCGGCACTGCTATCGGGTAATTTAAAAGGTGAATCATAAGTGATCTTATATTCCCTGGTATTGGGCCACATATCAAATTTGCAATTACCATCTTCGAGTTTGCCCTTGGCTACATAATGGTTCCAGCCACGGCCGGCACTATCACCAGGAGCATTGAACCATCCCTGGTAGCCGGCCATCACCAGACCCTTGTAGCTGGGGTAAGCGGATGTTTTGCTGTGTTTTTGGGCTACGGCCAGGCTGGCGGAGAAAAGAAAGAGTACGGATAAAATATTGCGATACATGGATCAATGTTTTTATTGGTAAAGTCGGCTTCGACAGGCTCAGCCTGACATCCGTTTCCAAAGAACTCCTTCGACAGGCTCCTTTCGACCACAACTACGTAGAGGATTGCCCCTACGGGGCAAATGAATTTGTTGACACTCATTTCTACAAAGCTGTAGCCCCTAAAGGGGCATGAATAGGCTTCGACAGGCTCAGCCTGACATTAAAACCCACGGCCGTGTGCCGTGGAAACGCCCCAGGATTTATTTGGTTTGGGCCCCATCTCCAGTTCGAGTTTACCACCTGCCATCAATTGGGCGTGGGTAAACCAGGGTGTGTTGAGGGGCTTGCCATCGAGCTTTGCGCTCTGGATGTATTTGTTTACGGTAGACGCTTTGTTAGCAATCAAGGTAAACTTCTTTCCATCCTTCAGGTTGATGGTGGTCTTCTCAAACACAGGACTGCCGATGGTGTATACAGGCAGGCCGGGTGTAACGGGATAAAATCCCATGGAAGAGAACACCACAAATGCGGTCATCCCTCCCCCATCTTCATCGCCAGGAATGCCAAACACATTGTCTTTAAACCAGGTGTCGAGCAGGAAGCGGATACGTTTCTGGGTCTTCCAGGGTGACTGTGTAAAATTATACAAGTACGGAATGTGAAAGCTGGGTTCATTACCCATGGAGTATTGTCCTACGTTGCCGGTGGCATCGGGAAACATATTCCAGAATACATACCTGCTGGATCCCAATCCTTCGCGGAATAACTGATCGAGCTTTTGTTCAAAGGCTTCGGTTCCGCCCAGTAGTTTCTTCAATCCTTCCACATCGTGCTGTACCTGCCAAAGATAGGTCCAGCCATTGTTCTCATCATAATAATCGCGCCCGCCTTTGCCACCGTCGATCTTGGGATTGATGTTGATCCAGTTACCGGCGGAATCTTTGGGCATGAAGAGTTGTTCTTTATCGCTCCACAGGTTTTTGTAATTGTTACTGCGCGCGTTGAAGAATTTATAATCTTGCTGGTTGCCCATTTCCTTTGCCAGTTCTCCTACTGCCCAATCATCATAGGCTGCGCCCAGTGTAACGGCTACAGCCTGGCGCTTTTCAAAAGGATGGACAATGGATATGGTCTCTTTTTCACCGGGATGGAGGGCCGGGAAGAATCCTTTGGTATGGTAGATATCATCGAGTACGGTTTTGGGACCATTGCGCCAAGGAATCATGGTGGCCTCGTTGGCATTCTTCTTCATGCCTTCGTAGGCTTTGCTGAGGTTGAAGTTTTTCAATCCCTTGCGGTGTGCATCGAGGAAGGTAACGGAAGAATGAAAACCATTCATGCAGGCATGGTCACCAAACAACACAGGGAAGGTAGGCATCCAGCCGCTTTGCTCATACATGTGCACGTAGGAATTGAGCATGTCTTCTTCCTGCGCGGGGTTGAGGATGGTCCTTAATGGATGATGAGCCAGGTAGGTATCCCATGACCAATCATCTACATAAAAAGGACGTTTGGTATCGTGTATCTTTTTATCAAAGCCGCTGTAATATTGATTGTCTTCGGTAATATCGACCATTCTTTCATAACAGCGGTAGAGGGCTGAGTAGAAAGTTCTTTTCTGTGCAGGGGTACCGCCTTCTACCTGTATCTGGTTGATTACGGATGCCCAGGCTTTTTCGCCGGCAATCTTTAATTGTTCGAAGCTGGTATTGGACAGTTCCTGCTGGAAATTCTTCTTTGCCTGTTCGGGGCTGATGTAGGAAACTGCATACCTGAGCTCTATTTTACCAGTGGTGGCGGCCGGAAAACTGATCATTGTTTTGGCAGATGAACCGCTACCAGTTTGTATGGCGCCGAGCTGGTTGTTAGTGACTGTATGTGCCGTACCCTTCGCGCTCAACACACCATAGAGGTATATTTTGATGTCGCCGTGGTAGGTTTCCATGGCTTCTATCTCTTTACCGCCGGTGAGCTTCCAGCCTCCTTCAGCATTGCTGTACAGATCGAGCAAGAGGGCTTTCTCTGTGGCTTTGGCGGGGAACTCAAAACGAAAGATGCCTGTTTTTTTACCGGGGGCAAACTCCACGGTGATCTCCTCATCGATGAGGTAGGTGGAATAAAACCAGGGGCGTGTTATTTCCAGGTCATGATCGTAGGTGAGGTCCTGTTTCCAGCTGTCGACGGTTACGGTTTTGCTGAAAGGTTTTAAAGAAAATGCTTCTCCCAAACGGTGGGACACGACCAGCAGGGGAAAGCTGCTGATCTGGTCGTCCATATAATCGGGGCGTATGGGAAACATACGCATTACCTGGTTGGGCAATTGTACGGTAGGCCGTGTAGGTTGCAGCAAGGCTCCTACATTCCCGATGGTTGGGTCGATATAGGGAAGGCCTGAAACCTGGGCCTGGATACGCGCCAGTGAAAAAGTAGCCAGGAAAGAACAGAAAAGGATACGGCGACTTGCTGATCGTAACATCCGGGTACGGGGATTTATTTTTTGAATTGTGATTTGGTAATTTCCAGGTATTGTTTTCCGTAACTAAGTGCAGGCTCCAGTTGCAAATCTTCATCCCATTTGTTCCAGGAATCGATGAGAATAAGACGGGTGGATTCGCTGGCATTCATCTTTGCCACGTTGCATAGTTTTTTGTACATAGCGCCATTGTCGGCCCTTCCTACGATGGGATTGGTATTGGCGGGGTTGGTAATGGTGCCATTGTAGGCCGGGCTGATATCAGGGATATAATCTACATTGGCAGAGTCCTTAAAATACTTTTTAGAGTATTTCCAGTTCTGGTCGATCATTTGGGGCAGGAGGTAAAACCTGTCGTACTGGCTCACATTGGAAACGAAGGACTGGTGGAAGATGGCATCTACGCCACCCTTGTAGCGGAAGATATACCGTGCGGGAGGTGTCCACCGGTCCTGCATACCTGCAATGTACAATTCAATGCCGAGGGCGGTGAGTCGGGTACGCAGGGTATTGTACACCACTTTTGCGTCGATGGTGTATAGCTGGTGGGCGTTCATGATGTAGAGCAAGGTCTTGCCATTCACTTTTACATAGTTGGCATTCTGGAACCAGGATACAAACTTCTCTATGTCCTGGCAGAACTGGTTGAGCCTTACGGCGCTGGTGTCGAGCATATTGGTAGCGGTTAAGGAATAGCTACCGGGGTTGAAGTTGTAGGCAATCGCAAACTTCATTTTATTCTCGGCATTGGCATCCAGGAACCTTCGTACGAGTACGGAGTCGTTCTTATAATTGTTTACATCTTTGATAACGGAGCGTACCTGGAATACAAAGTAATCGAGGCCGCCGGTGCTGGCGGTATCGATGTGCTTTTTCATGATATCGGGGGAAATATTACCACTGGCGGATGAATACTTACCCACGGTGGGGGTTTCTTTGATATTGGCATTGAAGGACCCAAAGGAATAGTAGAAAGCGCCTACGGTATAATCGGCAGTAACGGGCACTTCGGGAATCTCATAATTCAGGAAATAATCGTCGACTGAAGGACCATCGTTTTTCTTACAGGCAAACAGCAGTGCTACGCCGATGGCAGCGGATAATATATTGAAGTAGTTCCTTTTCATAAACCAAGCTTGAGATTAGGGTTTAAAAGTTGAGATGAGGGTATAAGCTACACCTGCAGCGGGGAGATCTTCCACATAATCGCCATACCATTTTTGCATGTAGCGGGTGCTGTAAGCTACGGGCACTGCATTCCAATCTTTGGAAGTATGCTGCTTCGCAAATTTCAAAGGGATGAGGGGATCCACATCGTTTTGAAGTCCACCCAATTTTTCCAATCCATCCCGGTAACCTACGGGATTGAGGTTGATGATGGCAATAGGATAAGCGGCACGCATGGGTATTTCGATCCAGGGGGTTGCTATTGCGACGCCGGGATTGGTATGCGGCGAGAAATCGAGGGCGCGGGTGCGGCGTTGGAGGCACCACACATCAAAAGCCTGGTCGGGAAAATAGTTGAGCCATTGCTGTGTGTATATTTTAACAAGGGGATCGGCAGGGATATCGGCGCGTACAATGCTTACATAATCTGTAAAGCCTACGCCTACGGTACCCCATTTGATGCCATCTCTTGCTTTATAGGCATCGCGCAGGGCATTGCTGATCTTCCAGTAAGCGAAGTTGGCATCGATACCTTCGTTGTAATATTGTTCGGCTGTTTTTGATCCGCCCAATCCCTTTGCTGCTGCTTCGGCTTTCAGGAGTTGGGATTCGGCAAAGGACAGGATGATGAAGGGGCGTTCGGGTGCAAGAAGACCGGTGGCCGGATCTACAGCCTGGTTATTGTTAGTGGGTCCCCAACCATATCCTTTAAGGCGGGAGTAGGTAGTGACCTTTACGTTCTGTCCGAGTGGATCAATCAATCCATTAAGGGCTGACCATCCCGGTAATTTGGACGGAGATTTGGGCCTTCCAAAATGGGGGATCCTGTAATCTACTACACGCAGGGAGTCATCGTTCCTGCTGGGCATAGTATCTCTTAATAAGTATCTGTCGGCGAGATTGGGTACAGAATCAAAGTAGGCATCAATGCGGGGATCTTTGTAGGACCTGAAGTGTACAAACAGGTAATCGTTCATCGATGGCGGATCGAGTGTATAGGAGTTGCGTTTGAAGCGCTGGTAGTGGGGGTTCTCATTGCCGATCATATTCTCATAGGCCATTTTGGTGGTCTCCAGCTCGGTCGTGATGGTATTGGCCTCATCGTTCATTACCTCTTTGGCATGCTGCTCTGATAGCTGGGGCAGGTTTTTGGCGCAACGCAAGGCAATCTTCAGGCGCAGGGTATTGGCAAACTTTTTCCAGTTGGTAATGGATATAGCAGTTGCGCCATAAATGGCATCATACACGAGCCTGTCCTGTGGCTTCGATAGATCTATTTTGGCCGCTGCATCTTTTAAGGTATTCAAGATATAGATGTACACGGAGTCTTCGGTATCGAATTTGATGGATGCGAGGTAATCGCGGTTGTTGGCCTGGCTTTGGGGTATGGGTCCAAAGGTGGCTACCAGAATGGAATAAGTATATGCTTCCCAGATCCTCGCTATCTGTACGCGGTTGTTGAAATCGGGTTGATTGCCGTAGGTAATTTTTACCTGGTTGATGGGCTCCAATACATTCACATACATATTCTGCCAGGCCCCTCCTTCATCGGTACCATAGCGGGCACCGGCATTCACCAGGTTGGCCATGTCCCAATAGCGGGTAAAATTGCTATTGCCCATAAAGTCGTTGAGCCGTTTAAATGATCCCTGGAGGGCGGCTTCGGGTGTTACTTCAGTGAACTGGGTAGGATCAATGTTCATTTCCTCGAAGTTCTTCGCACATCCATTCAATATAATGGATGCTATGGCAAATGTTATCGCTATTAATTGCTTTCTCATTTTTCTACAAGGTTTTAAAAGTTAACTTTTACATCAAAGCCATACTGTGCATAGGGGAAAGAGCCACCCGACTCAATACCCTGGGCATTACCCGAGGTGTTGGCAGATTCGGGATCGATACCCCGCGGTGTATTGCGGTACAGCAACCAGAGGTTTCTGCCTACAATGGCTGCACGCACTCCTTTTATAAAACCATTTTTGAATACTTTGTTGGGGACGGTATAACCGACTACGAGTTCTGTGAGCCTGATAGCGCTGGCATCGTAGGTGAGGTATTCTGTATTGTTGAGGGTATAGTCACCAGATAGGAGGGCTGGTTCGGACCATACTGTATTGGGCTTGCCCACCAACATGCGGCCATTCTTGTCCAACACAACCACTCCATTTGCATCGAGCAAGGGGAAATAAGAAACGGCGTATTTTCTTCCTTTTTTGCGGTCATCGGCATACGGTACCCGGATAGTTCCTACCTGCTGGCCAATGCCCATTCTCTCATCTCCATTTTCACCGAGGATATAGTTGCTAAAGAACCATTCTTCGCGGCCCTCCAGGCTTTCAATGGTATTGCCATTGAAATTGCCCCGACCATAAGAAGCAGAATAGATGCTGCCACCCCATTTCACATTCACGAGGAAGGAAAGATCAAAGGCTTTGTAGCGGAAGGTAGAACCAATAGAGCCCAGCCAATCGGGGCGGTACACGCCTACATATTTATTTACATCGGGATAGAGACGGCCACTTGCCTGCACCAGCATGGTATCGCCCACATAATAAGGAATGGTACCCATGATCACGCCGTAAGGTTTGCCCACCACGGCATTGATGGTAGCGCCCAGGTTCTGACCCAGTTGAAGGGTAGGCACACCATCTACCAGGGACATGACGAGGTTGTCGTTTTTAGACCAGTTGGCCCTTACATCCCAGCTGAAATTCTTTTTCCTCATCACGTTCACGCTTGCGGTAAGTTCAATGCCCTTGTTGCGCATTTCACCCGCATTCACTACCCGTTGCTGAAAACCGGTCTCTGTGGGAGTATTGGCGGTAATGATCTGGTTGGTACTATTAGATTGGTATACGGTAGCGGTGATGTTCACGCGCTGTTTGAACAAGCCCAGTTCGATACCAATTTCACGGGAAACAGTTTGCTCAGGTTTCAATTCATAATTGTTCAACCTGGTAGAGTAGTTGAAGGTAGGATTGCCCAGGAACAAGCCACCGTTGGACCAGTTGGTGGTTAAAGAATTGGGTGGCGCAGAGTTACCTACTCTGGCCCAGGAAGCTCTTACTTTACCATAGCTGATGAGGTCTTTGTTCTTAATAAAGTCGCTAAAGATAAAGCTGAGGCCTGCGGACGGATAGAAATAGGTGTTACCGCCTGCGGGCAAGGTAGAAGATTTGTCGGCACGGGCGGTAACATCGAGGTACAGGAAATTCTTGTATCCTACGGTGGCATTTCCATATACGGAACCCACTTGTCTTCTTACCAGGCTTTCGCTGGCCCGTGGTGTAGTATTGGCATTGTGGATACTTGGCTTGTCATGCACCAGCAACCTGTCCATGAATGCTTCTCTTATTACAGAATTATAGGTAGCGATATTGGTAGCGGCATTGGCGGTAACGGTAAAGTCGGGGCCAAATTTTCTATTGTATTGCAACATGGCCTCGAAGTTCCAGTTGCGCTCATCCTGCATGCGGTTGGAGAAGAAACCATCTTTTTGTCTTAAGGAACCCAGTTCGCGGTATTCATAGCCCAGGAAGGTACCGATATCACCGGTAGCCTGTCCACGGAAACGCAATCCTTTGGCAATTTCCACGGTGGCAGTAACGCCGCCGATGTAGCGGTTCCTGGTATCTCTGTTCTCATTTTCATAGAGCATCCAGTAAGGATTTTCTACGGTACCAAATGCGCCGAGGCCTGGCGCATTGCCATTGGCATCTTTCCAGGGGGAAAGGGCTGCGAGGTTGGTACTACGTGGCAGGTATACATAGGCGGACATGGGACTGGAAGGGTTGAGGTTGCGATAGGTGCGGTTCTTCATGTCGTCCATGGTATACAATAACCTGGCGTCGATGGTTACTTTGTTGCCCAGTTTGCGGGTAGCATATAAATTCAAATTGTGCTTATCGCGCTTGTTCTGGTTTTGCAATACATCATCGCTTTTGGTATAGGTATAAGAAAGCCTGAATGAGGATACAGCATCGGATTTACTGAGGGCGATATTGGATGTATTGGTAAGACTTGATTTGTAAAAGTCGGTGACATTGTTGGGCTGGGGGGAATAGCCGCCGGGCAGAGGCTTACCGGAAAAATCATTGTAGGGTTGTCCCAACATGGGCGCTCCCCATGACCTGTCGTAAGTTCCGGTGTTGATACCGCCTGTACCCGGGAATAGCTGGTTGGCGCCACCCACCAGTCTTCCGCCACTGCCTTCGCCGTAGACATTCTGGTAGGCTGGAAATTCGGTGATGGTGTACCACATCATATTCTGGTTGAGGGAGATGCCGAGGCTTTTATCACCGGGTTTTCCTTTTTTGGTGGTGACCAGGATAGCACCGTTGGCAGCCATGGACCCGTATAAGGCTGCTGCATTGGGGCCTTTCAGCACTTCTATGGATTCGATATCATCGGGATTGAGGTCGGCCGCGGTATTACCGTAATCGAGGTTATTCCTTTCTGAAATATTGTTGGCAATGGGCACACCATCTACCACCCATAGGGGCTGGTTGTTGCCGGTAATGGACCCTTCACCGCGTATGACCACGCGGCTGGAAGATCCGGGCTGACCGGTAGTAGTGACCTGGAGGCCGGCTACTTTTCCCATCAAACCGTTCACAATGTTCACATCGCGGGCCTCGGTAAGCCTGTCGGCATCGACGCTCTGGGATGAATAGGTAACGGACTTAGCCTTGCGGGTAAGACCGAGGGCGGAGACGACCACTACTTCATCCATGTTGTCGGCAATGGGTAAGAGGGTGATCTGTAATAAAGGGGTGGTGGCGGAAACGGGCATTTCTTTCCGGGCAAAACCGGAATGGGAAATGACCAGGATGGGATTGTCGCCGATGACATTTAAAGAAAAAGATCCGTCGGCTTTGGTAGAGGTGCCGATGGTGGAACCTTTGAGTGAGATGCTAACGCCTTGCATCGGTTTTTTCGCTTCGTCGGTAACAATACCCCTGATGGAAAGGGTTTGCTGACTGTAGGTTTGGGTACAAATGGCCAATAAAGCCATTACCAGGGGGAGGCAGAATCGCATAATCGTTAGTTTAAATATAAAAGCAGTTATAAGTTGTGCCGGGCTGAGATGAGTGACCCTTCGACAGGCTCAGGGTGACGGTTGACACGCTCAGAAAGACACCTTTGATAATACCGCTACAAATGTGGGATAGACATGATAATGAATGATTAATAAAAGATTAATACCCCTTCGGGAGGGAGATTTTTTAAAAGAATTTTGACCAGGTCAGTAAGAATGAAGGGGGGAAAGGCAGCAAGGCAACGAGGCAACGAGGTTTGCCACGCGGGGGAAAGGTATCACCTCTTAATAAATTCAGCCCTCGAGGATGGACTGGAAATCGCGGCTAAAGTCTTCGCCGTAGATGGCTTTGTATTCTTTGGCAAAGGATTCAAAGGCATTTTTGGCCAGGGAGTGTTTACCCTGGTGTACAAGGGCTTTACACTTGATGGCCATGGCATCTTCATTGACGGGATCAAAATAAAAGATGTCGTTGGCGAGTTTGACCAGAAACTCAGGGTCGTCGGCAATGGAGATGGTGCCCGCAAAACTGAGGTAGGTATCTATGATGTCATTGGAAACTTCTGCTTTGAAGGAAGCCAGCCAGGGATATTCGAGGTGACTGAGGAAGGCGCCGCGCTGGGTAATGGCGGCCAACTGGTTGATCTTTTGCCTGGTAAGGGCTGATCTATCCTGCACGACCTGGAGGTATTGGTAAAAATCCACCTCCATCTTATCATATTCGATCTCGATTTTCCAGGCGCCGGTTTCATTGGATAGCTGGCAATAAGGGAGCTTATCCAATATGGCTTTTAATTTGGCTATGTTGACGGACCGGTTGTTGCGGGCGCTTTGGGCGGATTTATCAAACCACAACATTTCGGTGAGTTTATCGGAACTGACTCCCCTGCCCTTTCGTACGGAATGCAAGAGGATGATCAGGAACAATTCTTTTACGAGTGGGGTAAACTGTTTGGTAATGTCGGCCCCTTCCTGGTCAACTACCTGCATTTCGCCAAAGAGGTAAATGGCGTTGGAAGATGGCGGATTATTGATTATTGATTGTTGATTATTAGTTACTGGTTGAATATTGGTTGCCGGTTGCTGTTCGGTTTCGGGTTTAAGGTTTGGTGTTTCGGGTTGTGGGACGAGGCTGGCTGCTGCGGCCAGAGGTGATTGCTTTTTCTTTTTGCGCCATTGGCTAAGGACCAGGATCGCTCCGACTGTGAGGATCGCAGGCAGGGCCCAGACCCACCATGGCCAGCTGGCATTGCCGCTACGCGCTCCTGCTTCGCCGGGACCTATGGGCGGAGCAGCCAATGTATATATATTAATAGTATAGGGACCATTGTGATCGGTGGTGGCCTGCAAGGAAGTGACGGCTATCAACTGCTTGCTGAGGGGACAATAGAAGAGGTCGGCGAAGGAATTGACATCGCGGAAAGAAAACGGTATGGTATTGCCTACGGCTGTATAATCAGGATCTTTGAGTGAACCGCTGAGGAGTTGTAGCTGGCTGCTGTATTTATAATTGGGAAAAGAAAGGCCATACCAGGTATTGGAGGCTTCGTTGATGACAAGTGAATTGGCGAATACAAAATCTTCCTTGCCGGGTTTTATATCAAACAGTTTTTTGAAGGTACGCTTGCCGGCATCAAAGTACAGCATATCATAATAACTTTTGGGCGCGAGTATCTGCTGCCCTGTTTCACTGCCATATCCCCCCAGTAAGTATATCCCGTCACCCTTTTGGGTAGGGCCTGCTGCGGCCAGGTATCTTGGCAATAATTTGTCGCCTGTGGCAGGAACTGTACTCCAGGTAGCGGTGGGGATATGGTAGCGGCGAATGGTATCGCGGTACTGGAAGTGACCATAACCATTAAGTATATAAATGGAGGTATCTAATTGACAATAGAACTTATTAAAATGCCAAAAGTCGGTAACGGGTCCGGTCCTGGATTTCTTGTCCCAGTCGTTTTGTGCAAAGTTGTATGCCGACACAAAATGATGATCGAAGTATATATTATACAGACTGCCGGTGTTGTTCACAAACAAAGACTGATTGCCTCTCAACAATAGTTGCTGGCCCGAGGGGTAAGCAATGGCAGACATCTCCCCGGTGCGGGAGGAGTAGTTGTACAGGGAATCGGAACCTACCAGGTACAATTGGCCCTGAAGGGCATTAAAAGCAAAACTGGGTGAGCGACGTACGGTCAATTGTTTGGCAAGACGCCATTCATAATGGGTGTTTTTGATCCACACGGGATTGGTGGCGATGGCATCTTTACCGCTGATGGTTTCTGTGGTAGTGGCGCCTTCGCGCTCATCCAATGGCCACCAGTACCTGGTTTGTCCCTCCCTGATAATCTTCACATCCCTGATCTTCATAGGGGGCACATCGGTGATCTTAGCTTGTTGGTACTGACTGGCGCCAAAGAAGAATTTGAAGCAGTCGCCGGGTTTGAGCCCTATCTTATTTTGGGTGAAGGATCTTTTCCCATCATTGAGGACTACCTGGTCTTTTTGGAGATCGAACCGGAGGTGGAGCTGGTTCCAACGGTAGAAGAGGCTGGCTGAATCGAGGGCAAAAGCAATATTGGTGAACTTTCCTCCTACCACGATCTTGAACTGGTTGCCTTCGGGACGTACGTCGTACAGGAGGTCGATATACTCCTTTTCGTTCTTAACCACGCGAAGAATATAACCAAAGTAATCCCTGCGTGAAGGAAGTATGGTGAGGTCGAAACTGATCTCGAAATCGTGTTGTGTACAGTAATCGGCTCCGGGCAGGAGCTCAAGGGAGGTCCTTTTATCCTGGATCACTTCATGGCTGGAAAACCCCAAGCCATAGGATTGCGCGCAGGTTACGGAAGCGTAAAAGGTATGGATGAATGCAAGCAGTATGTAGCAAAATATCTTACGCGGTCCCGTGTTCATTCAGTTGTTTTTGGCAGCATTTACTGTAAATATAGCGGTGGTTGGGTTAATAAAAAAGTTGGGATGTGGGGCATTAATGCAACGGGTTCACACTATAAAACATCATTCCTCCGTTACAATGTTCCTTAAACTCTCCAACTTGCACCACAGTATTTTCCAGGACCAGGCCAGGAGGCCGGTTCATAAACTATTCAGGGATGCCCTGGATCTGACCTACGATCAATGGTCAGACATCAGCGGGTATGTATTTCAAAACCGGCCGGGGGCAGAAGAGTTGTGGTTTTTCAACCCTAAAGTGGGCTGGCATATACGGATCAGGTATAATAAAAGGGTGATCGTTTATTGCATACCCTGTGATCAGTTCTTTGTTATTTTGCTGGTGCTGGGGGAGAAAGCGGTAGCTGAAGCGATGGAGAGCAGTATATCGGCCCGCACCAAGCAACTGATCGAAGGAGCTGCCGCGCATACGGAAGGGCGGAGTTGTTATATTGAAGTAAAAGACGAAGCCTGTGTCAAGGATATCAAGAAGCTGCTGGCGATCAAGCTTTTTCTTAAATCATAATGGCTGTCTTTTATTTTTTGACTGATTGTGGAAATCAGTGCAAGGTATGATATTGGTCAGGTTTAAAGGGGTATGGTATATCTTATCTTTGGTGCAAAATCAGGCACCATGAAAATACTCTTCGTGACCACGGATTTTTCTACTGCTTCGCACAATGCGCTCGAATATGCCATTAAGATGGCCCAGGCATTTAGCGCACAGATCATTCTTTTCCATGCTTACCAGGTACAGGTGCTTACAGGTGTGGACACCACGGTACTGGTGCCTGAGGAGGATACGAGGACGGCTGTGGAGGACAGGCTAAAGCTTCACCTGCTGTCCGTTCAGCCGAGTAATGTAAACATCCGGTTGCTGCATGCGGCAGGGACGGCCGCCTCTACGATCTTACAAACAGCCATAGAACAGGGAGCCGATCTTATTATCAGTGGCATGAAACACCATGGTAAGGCATTGCGGCAATTCTTTGGCAGTACAGTGACTGAACTGGCCAAACATACAAAACTACCGCTGTTGGTGGTGCCGGAAGAAGCGAACTACCAACCTCCCCATAAAATAGCGCTGGCGAGTGATATTGCTCCGGAAACGGAACATGTGCTGGATGCACTGGCCACCATTGGTGAACGCTTTCACTCGAAGGTGTACGTGGTGCGGGTGATCCGCGACCGGTTTGATGAGGTGTATGAACTGCTACGACACCCGGCGCGACTGCAAGCGCTCCCTCCCTCACTGGATACGCAATATGCTTATACGCAAAATAAAAATGTAACGGAAGCATTGCAATTCTATATTCATGCAGAAGGCATTCAACTGCTGGCGATGGTGCCGCATAAGCATACGCTGCTGGAGAAATGGTTCTTCAAAAGCAATACGAAGGCAATGATCTTTAAGAGCCCGGTGCCGTTGTTGATACTGCCGGAGAACACGGAATAGAATACAGAATTTAGAATACAGAAGAATACACGTTTGCTTCGATAGCAGATTTCTCACTGCGCTGCGCTTCGTTCGAAATGAACACAGGAGGGAGAAACGACAATGAAGGGAAGCCTTTACTTCCCTCCGGGTGGACAATACATTTTAAGGAAGTTGGCCATCATGGTCCTCCTGTGTAATTGTGTTCCCTCTCCTTCTGATATACCGTGCTGCCTGTTGGGATAAGGCATGAACATGAACTGGCGATTATATTTTACCAACTCATTCAGCAACCATTCTTCTCCCTGATAGTGGACGTTGTGATCGCCTGTGCCGTGCATGATGAGCAGATGACCCTGCAAATTCCTGGCATAGGTGATGGCAGATCCTTTGATGTAGTTTTCACGGCTCCCGGGCAGGAGGCCAAGGTAACGTTCCTGGTAAGTACTGTTGTACAGGAAGTGAGAAGGCACGCCCGCAGATGCGAGCCCTACCTTATATATTTCCGGATACCGGAACAATAAATGTAAGGTGGTTGATCCGCCGCCGCTGGAACCATATACGGCAATGCGATCGGGATCAACGAAAGGCCATTGCTTTATTTGTTTGGCTGCAGCTGCCTGATCGATGACATTTATCCAGCCAAGGTTACCATAGATGGCTTTGCGCCAGGCTCTTCCTTTGGGCACAGGTGTGCCGCGTCCTTCCACGGAGATGGTGATGTAGCCGCTATCGGTATTGTAGAAAGCACCACGTCCGCCGATGCCTGCGGCATCGTTAACGGTGGCACCAGCAGGTTCGGAATAAACATTGAACACCACGGGATATTTTTTCTTTTCATCAAAGTCAAGTGGCTTTACCATGTAGGCATCCATTTCTATACCGTCATCATTTTTGAGGGTAAAGAAACTGATGCGGGCAGCCGCCGGATTTTGCTTCAGGTTCTTATCGATAGCGGTGGCGGGGTCTAATGGATTATTGGCCGGCATCTGGAGCCATTCGGTAGCCGGCAGGTATTTATAGCTGGAAAAATTGTGCTGCGCCCATTGGCCACCGGGTGAGAAGGTATAGCGGTGGGTGCCTTCCTGGGTGGCAGGTGATACTCTTTCGGGGGTAGCAGATGCATCTAATTTAACACGGTACAAATAGCGCTGGATGGCATTGGTGGGAGAAGCTATAAAATAGCAATAGCCATTCTTTTCATCAATGGCGCTGATGGATACCACATCATAATCGCCTTTGGTAAGGAGGGTCTCTTTTCCATCGAGGCCGATGGCATATAATTTTCTCCAGCCGCTTTTTTCGCTGAACCAAACGAAGGAGGCGCCATTGTTGATCCAGTCGTAAGGGGCGCCGCCACGATTCCAGAAACCTTTAACATCTACCCAGGTCTCATCTTTGTCTGTACTAATCAGCTTCTTCGTATTCGCAAAAGGATTGCAGAGGATTAGTTTGCTCTCATTCTGGCGCCTGTTTAATTGTTGGATAAGGAGGTTGGTGGTACGTGGACACCAATCCATTTGTGCAATATAATACTGCTGAGGATCGCCTTCGAGGGTGATCCAGTTCTTTTTTGCATCGGCTACATTGACAACACCCATTTTTGCCTGGGCAATGGCCTGACCAGGTTTGGAAAAGGGAATGGGCACGGGCCTGGGGTAGATGGAATCGGTATTGTTGATCATGTAGAAGGTGTTGAGCCTGGACAGGTCCATCTGCCAGAAGGCGATGTATTTACTGTCGGGACTCCAGCGCAATCCATTGGTGAGGAAAAGCTCTTCGCTGTATACATAATCAAACCAGCCATTGAGGCGTTGATCGCTCCCATCAGTGGTCAACTGTTTTATTTTCTGTGTTGTGAGGTCTTCTACATAAATGTTGTTCTTGTACACATAGGCCAGGAGCTTGCTATCGGGGGAGAACTGGGCGTTTAATAACTGGCCGAAAGGCAAGGTTGCGGCTGCACGGGACAGTTTTTTTGTATCGAGGTCATATACCCAGCAAGAGTAGAAGCTGTTGTGGTATTCGCGTTTGCTGTCGGTAAAGAGTAACAACTTTTTGCCATTGGGCGAAAGGGCAAAATTGTTATACTGTAAAGTGGCTGAGGCATTGGCGGGGGTTAACTGTGCGGCGGTTACCAGCACCTCTTTTTTGAAAGCCGGCAAGGTGGTCCTTATTATATCGCCCTGCTCGCGGGAGATAAAGGAATTCTCACTGTCCCAGTTTTGTTGGGCCTGTAAGTTGACATGTATTAAGGATACACAGCAGCCGAAAATAAAGAGTCTTAGGAGTGCGCGCATAGCAGTATCTGTTTAGGATAACAAATATGGGGGAGAATACAGGAATTTCATATCCGGATATTGGCCAGGTATGTGCGGTTGTTGATAAGAAAGCTGCGAGCGGTGAGCTACGAGCTGCGAGCCGTTTGCTTCGAAACTTTCGCTTCGATAGCAGATTTCTCACTGCGCTGCGCTCCGTTCGAAATGACAACGAGGTGGCGCTGCCAAAGCAGGGCCACCTCGTTTATATTAAAGCTAACTACTTATACTCCGCGGGAGGCGTTGTAGAGTTCGTACCAATCCTGGTTGTCGAGGTCGATGTTGAATGCATTGACGATGTTGCGGATCCTTTGTTCGCTGGTAGTGCCAACAAGGGGCAGGGCTCCCAGTTTAACCAGCCAGGCTACTGCAATGGATTCCTGGTCGGCATCATACTTCTTGCCTATTTCCTGGAGCTTGTTGCGCACACGAATGGCTTTCTCGGTTTGTCCGATGGCAATTTGTCCGGCAGCCAAAGGCGATGATGCGAGTGGGCGCATGTAGCGCTGCTTGCTGTAATCGACCTGGCCATTGTCGAGGGCGGTAGTGTTCAACAAATTCAACTCCACGTGGTTGGTGACCAGGGGCGTTTTCAGGTAAGATGCCAGTAACTGGTGCTGGAATACGGAGAAATTAACCACGCCTATGTTCTTTACCTTGCCAGACTCCTTCAACCTTTGGAGGGTGAGGGCAGTTTCTTCAAGGTTGGAAATAGGATCGAGGTTGTTGAGCAGGAAGATGTCTATGTAATCGGTCCTGAGTTTTTTGAGGGAGTTCTCTACGCTTTTGAGGATATGGTCTTTGGAGGTATCGCAATACCTGATGCGCACATCGGGCCGGGCCGGATGTGGTTCTAGCACGCCGCATTTGGTGAAGATGACGAGGTCTTCTCTCTTCACGGAACCCTGGGCTATCACATTTCCAAAGAGTTCTTCGCAGGCGTATCCGCCATAAATATCTGCATGATCAAAGGTGTTGATGCCGAGTTCGAGGCAAAGGTTGATGGTTTTTTCCATTGCCTTCTCTTTGTTGTCTACTTCCTGCCACCGGTAAAAACCATAAATAGCCGGTGATACTTTTGGGCCTGCGTCACTTAAATAGATCTTTTTCATCTTGATGTTTAATACTGGTTAATATGGATACGTATCAGGGCCGGTAAGATAATACATTTCTACTAAATCTGTAGGGAGAGGGGCGTTAGCTGTTAGGTGTTAGCTTTTAGGTATTAGCTGTTAGCTTAATACACGTTTTCTTCGATAGCCGTGCGCGGTGCGTACTGAGTTATTCCGGCTGGCGGACCTGGTCTTTGGCGGGCTGCTCTCCGTGCTGGCCGGTATCGGTGTGGTCCTGGGCGGCATGGTTCAGCCCGTTGCCATCGCCGGCATCGGAGGCGGCTGGCAGAGCCACATTTGCCAGGGATGCATTGGCGCTGTGATCGGACCGGACGGTGAGCATTTCGGCAGACAGGTCATCGGCTGTAATGGTGGTACCGGACAAGGAGCCAGTCTGCAGCTCGCGGTTGGGCTCCTGCACTACGCGGTCGGCCTGCACCAGTCTGATGAGCTCTTCCATGTTGCGGCGGGCCGCTGTTATGTACTCTTCATCATTGCGAATGGTGGAAAGGTATTTGAGGGCTTTCTCATCATGGGTGAAAAAGGTTTTGGCGGCTCTATCGGCCACGGCCGGGGTGTACCCCAGCATCTTCATGGCATCGACCCCCAGGCGCAGACTGGTATCGAGGGTTTCGCGGTAAATATGGAGCATTCCGGCATTCATGAGGTCGTAAGCATCGTAGCGATTGGAAGAACGTACGAGCATCTGGAGGTCGGGAAAATGCTTTTTGATGGTCTCAATAACCTCAAGACGTTTCTTTCCATCGCCAATGGCAATTACAATAAGTTTGGCCTGCTTAGCGCCTGCAATTTCGAGGAGGTTGTAGCGGCTGGCATCACCATAATATACCTGGTAACCTATACGGCGGAGCCAATCGACATTATCGCTATCGGTATCGAGGATGGTGGTGTTGATATTATTGGCCCTTAAGAAGCGGCCCACGGTATTACCAAAGTGACCATACCCTGCAATGATAACAGGATTGTTCTCTGCCTGTACATCGCTTTCGCGTACGACGAGGGTGGCAGCGGTGACAGCGCATAAGCGGGGCACGATAAATTTTTCATTGACCATCATGAGCAGGGGGGTAAGTCCCATGCTGAGGGCCACCACGGCCATCATGATATCGGTGGTCTCCTGGGACAGGATACCTCCCTGGGCAGAGAAACTGATGAGTACAAAAGCAAACTCTCCCACCTGGCTAAGGCCTACGGCAAAGATGAAATTCTGGGCGGTGCTCATACGGAAGGCTTTGCCCACGATGAACAATACGATCATCTTGACGAAGATGAGGCCAAATACCAACCCGAGAATGAGGAAGGGATGAGGCAGGATGAGCCCGAAATTGATGGACGCTCCTACGGCTATAAAGAAAAGACCTAAGAGGAGGCCTTTAAAAGGATCTATATCGCTTTCAAGTTCATGGCGGTATTCGCTGTTGGCCAGCACCACACCGGCCAGGAAGGTACCAAGGGCCGGACTAAGGCCGACGGATGTCATGAGCACGGCAATCCCTACCACGAGGAGGAGGGCGGCGGCGGTAAACATTTCGCGCATGCCTGTTTTGGCAATGAGGCGGAACAAGGGACGGGTAAGGTATCGCCCAACGATGATGATGAACAATACAGATCCGAATACCATGAGGGTTTGGGCCCATGCAGGAAGGTTGCCCGCCATGCCATTGTTGTGGGTGGCAGGGTGGTCACTGCCGATATCGCCCGCCAGGAGGGGGAAAAGGGCCAGCATGGGGATGACGGCAATATCCTGGAAGAGCAATACGGAAAAAGAGCTTTGGCCAGCGGCTGTTTGCATCAATCCTTTTTCCTGCAGGGATTGGAGTACAATGGCGGTAGATGATAGAGATATGATCATGCCGAGTGCCAGGGCTTCGCGCCAGCTGACATTAAATAACAAGGTGATACCGGCCACCACAATGGCGGTGAGTACGACCTGCATGCCGCCCATGCCGATGATGGATCGCCGAAGGCGCCAAAGACGGGATGGTTCGAGCTCCAGGCCAATGACAAAGAGCATCATGACAACGCCAAACTCAGCAAAGTGCATGAGATCCTGGCCTTCCTTACCAATGAGATTGAAGACGGCGGGCCCCATGATGATGCCTGCCAGGAGGTATCCCAAAACGGACCCTAACCCGAGCCTTTTGGCAATGGGAACCATAATGACGGCGGCGGCCAGGTAGAGCATGGCCTGAAAGAAAAACGAATCCTGCATACTTTCTTATAGTGTTTATCTATATAGACTTTGTTATTACTTCCCAGGAGAAGTGGCAAGGTGTCAGCTGTTAGCCTTTAGCTGTTGGCTATTAGCCATTAGCGGCGCCGGGCCGCAAAAGCGGTGAACCGGTATGTGCCTGCTGCAAATTTAGTTTACCCAGACCGGTTCCCAATGCTGCCTTTTTCTCTTCCCGGGAAGCATTTTACAGCTCGCAATATTGGAGCCACTCTTTTTCAAAGGCCGGAATGTCAGTGAGGGGGATCAACCCTGCACAAATCTCTGCCAATCCGAACACGGCGTTTTGGCGGGAAACGAGGGGCTGAGAGGACTGAGGTGGTGGCGGTCATAGCCTTTGTGGTGGGTAATGTGCATGCAGTAAGGGATCTATTTTGTCGCAAACGCCCTTGGTTTTGTCGCTTTTACACTGAATGAAAAGCGCGTTAAAGGGTAGATTTGTGTTATTCCCTTCATCTTAAAACATCCACTATGGCTAGCAGCATGATGAGCCCTCCAGCCGCCAATATTGATGGCTATATTGCCGCCTTTCCAGGTCCTGTACAAAAGGTATTGAAAGAAATACGCGCCACGGTGCGGGCGGCGGCCCCTGCAGCGGAGGAAGCGATCAAGTATGCCATGCCCACTTTCATGCTCAATGGCAAGCAACTGGTACTGTTTGCTGCTTTTAAAAAACATATTGGTTTTTTCCCGGCGCCTACGGGGGAGCCCGCTTTTGAGAAAGCCCTGGCTGGTTATAAGACAGGAAAGGGTTCGGTACAATTTCCGCTGGACCAGGCGATACCATTGGCGCTGATCACACGGATCGTGAAGTATAGGGTGAAGAAAAATGCGGAAGCGGTGAAAGGGAAAGGGAAGGCAGGACACTGAGATAAATCCGATTGAAGCCTGAAACTTCCTAATTCTGGCACCGGCTGTGTGTTTTATGTTTAACTGATCGCAAAGGCATAATCGCTTAATCAAATACCATGACAAAACCACCGTTGGGCAACAGTTCAACAGTTGTTGGCTTACCAGCTGGTGAAGCAACAGTTTCCTGAACAAAAGAAAGTGGTTCCTTGCCATCTGTAATGAGCGCACCTTTCCTGCCACGCAGGAAGGACAGATCGAGCTTGATGGTCTTGGCTGTCTTCTCGCCGTTGAGGCCGGCTATATACCATTTCCTGCCTGTGCGCCTGGCTACCACGTACAACTTACCGGGAAAGCCATCCAGGAAACGAACATCATCCCAATGATCAGGCAGGGCCCGTAAAAAGCCTTTCACGTAATCGGGCACATGGCTCATGCCTTCAGGTGTTTCAGCATAATGCTGAATGCCGGACAAAAAAGCGACGGATAAGGCCAGTTCAAAGGCGCTGGTGGTCTTCCGCTCTATACGGGGAATTTTATACAAGCACATGGGAGTAAAGTCCATGGGATCAAAAACATTGCGGGTGAAAGGCAACATGGTGCAATGGTTGGCCGCAGCATCTGCATCCTGCTGATTAAAAGTGATCATCTCAAATCCTTTTACGGCTTCGGCACTCATGAGGTGTGGATAGGTACGCTGCCATCCACGCGGCACGGTAGCCCCATGAAAATTGACCAGCAGTTTATACCGGGCAGCATCCTGTAAAATATCCAGGTAATACTGCATCATAGAACGGCCATCGCCATTGAAGAAATCGATCTTCACGCCCTTGATGCCCATCGCTTGCAACCTGCCGAATACGCTGTCACGGGCTTCGCGGGTAAGTAAGGCGCTCTTGGGATGATATTTGGTTGTATTCCAATCGCCGGAAGAATTGAACCACAAGATCAATCCTACTTTTTTAGTAGCAGCATAGGCTGCCAGTTCTTTTATTTTATCGTAACCGATCCGGGTATCCCAATCAACATCTACGAGGCAATACTGCCAATGCATGTCGGCCGCATAATCAATAAACTTCTTTTGCACATCATACACTACTGAATTGTCTTTGAGCAATGCCCAACTCCAGGAAGCCTTGCCTGGTTGAATAAAGGAGCGATCGATGGCGATAGCAGGTGTTGCCAGATCGGTACCCAGGGTAGACTCTGCGATGGTCTTTAAAGAGCCAATGGTAATGATGCGCCAGGGAGAATACCAGGGTAATACAGATTCGGGCAATGATCCTTTTCCGGTGAATGTTTCGCGCGGATCGGGGAAGCCTATTTTATATTCACCATCGGGCGCAGTGGATTGTATACGAGTAGCACAGAAAGTACTGTCTACTGCAGCTTCGGTGATCAGTACCCAGGTATCCTTCTTTTTGAAGAGAGCCGGATAGATCCATCCTGCTTTGGCAGGCGAGGCGGTAGCCGGTGTAATGGCTTGCAGGTAATGCTCTTCATAACAGGGATATACATGCTCCCATCCGCCCTGTGCTTCCTGCATGGGTTGCAGCCAGGCTTGTACATCATTGCCCAAATACCAGGAAGTATGTTCGGCTGTAATGGTTTTGCGATCAGCGGCGGCATCGGGAAAATAATAACGGAAGGCCACGCCATCATTGGATACCTGGAAGATAATATCGATCTTCTTGCCAGTAGCATTCAGTAAGTGCAAAACTCTTTTATTGGCCTTGTAAGTTATGCTGCTCTTCTTTGCATTAACAGAGCTGTAATTATCAGTTACTTTTTCAACAAGGGAGACGCTTTTTAGCACCAGGGCATCAGTAAACTGTTCATCCTGGCGTTCTATACCCAACTTTGACTTTTGTAGTATTTCATTGCCCTTGTATTGCACGCGGTACCATGCGCGGCCATCGGTAATGCCGGTTGTTAACTGAATATTTTTATCGGGACTAAAAACGGAGGAACCGGTTTGAGCGGTAGTGGTAATAACGATGGCCAATAAAGCCAGAGAAAGGATCATTTTCATCATAGCACAAGCATTGATCTCAGGTGGCAAAACGCCGGTTAGGAAATTAACAACAGGAAGATAGTTTTTTATTGTCAAATACACACTAAAAGGAGGCCTTCTTATAACAAAAAACAGGAAAGGGGATTCCCTTTCCTGTTTTTTATGTTTTTGTTCTGAAGGCGCCTTCGATAAGCTCCTTTAGATCCACTTAGTCGGTTTCGACAAGCTCAACGTGACAAGAGGCTTCGACAAGCTCAACCTGACATTATCAACTTTCACCTGAAAGAATATTCTGGTCTACGCGCTCTACGTTTTGCTGGTTCTCCTTCAACTTCTTCAGGGTACGACCGTAAGCGATCTTGGTAATCAGCACAAATAATACGGGCACCACAAAGATGGCCAGGGTGGTAGCAGCCAGCATACCGCCGAATACGGTCCAGCCGATGGTTTGGCGTGATACAGCGGCTGCACCGCTGGCAAAGGCCAGGGGCAATACACCCAATATGAATGCCAGTGAGGTCATCACAATGGGACGCAAACGCAACTGGACGGCCTGCAGGGTGGCATGTACCACATCAATACCCTTGTCTACACGCTCCTTGGCAAACTCTACGATCAGGATGGCATTTTTGGCGGCCAACCCGATAAGGGTGATCATACCAATCTGTGCATAGATATTATTGGTGAGGTTGGGCAGCAGGGTCAATGTGAGGATTGAACCCAGCAAACCAATGGGTACTGCAAACAATACAGAGAACGGAATGGACCAGCTTTCATACAAAGCGGCCAGGAACAGGAATACAAACACGATGGAGATGGCAAAGATAGTAGTGGTACTATCCCCTGCCTTGATCTCTTCGCGGCTCATACCGGAAAACTCATAGCTGTATCCCGCAGGCAATGTCTGGGCGGCTACTTCGCGTAAAGCTTCGATGGCCTGTCCACTACTGAAGCCTGGCTTGGGTGAGCCGTTGATCTCAATAGAACGGTAGATATTATAGTGGGAGATCACGGCCGGGTTTTCCACCAGTTTGGAAGTCACCAAGGAACTCAACGGTATCATATTGCCCTGGCTGTTGCGCACGTAGTAATTCTGAAAATCGTTGAGCGATGAACGGAAGCTACTATCGGCCATGGCCATTACACGGAAGTTTCTGCCGTAGAGGTTGAAGTCATTTACATAACTACTACCCAATAAGGTAGACATGGTGGCATATACATCGGATACCAGCACACCCAACTTCTTGGCTTTCTCCTTATCTACATCTACCTGGTAGCTGGGGGTTTTGGTAGAGAAGAAGGTAAAGGCCACGCCAATCTCGGGCCGTTGATACAGGGCACCCATGAACTTTTGTCCCACCTTCTCAAACTCCTGGATATTATCGGTACTCGTTGTTTGTAGTAATTCAAAAGTAAAACCGGAGGTTTGTCCCAGGCCCGGGATAGCTGGCGGTGCTATCGGCAGGATCCTGGCTTCTTTAATATCACCAGTCCGTTTTCTGATCTCGGCCATGATGCCATCCAACTGCAAGCTCTTATCCTTCCGGTCATCCCAGGGATCGAGGCTTACGAACATGGTGCCGGAGTTGGATTTGAAAGAGAAGTTGATGATGTTCAAACCGGCCAAACCACCTACTACTCTGACGCCGGGGATAGCCTGTACCCTTGCCATTACATCTTTCAGCATGGCCACGCTGCGGGTAGTGGAAGTACCTTCGGGCATTTCATAGGTCACAAACATACGACCCTCATCTTCGGTAGGTATAAATCCGGAAGGTTTGTTTTTGAACAGGAAGAACAAACCAACAAATAAACATAGCATCATGATGACCACATAGGGAGTTCCTTTGATCCATTTGCCTACGCCTCTTGTATAGGACCGGGTAAGGCCACCAAATACGCGGTTGAACCAATCAAAGAATTTCTCCAGTATATTCTTACGCGCATTGGCATCTTTGGAAGGCTTGAGCATGATGGTACACAGAGCCGGCGTGAGGGACAAGGCCACAAAGGCGGAGATGATCACGGAGACGGCAATGGTAATGGCAAACTGCTGATACAGTCGCCCTACGATACCGGGAATAAAGCCCACCGGTACAAATACGGCGGCTAGGATGAGGGCAATGGCCACTACGGGGCCGGAGATATCGCCCATCGCTTTTTGGGTAGCTTCTTTCGGCGATAGCTTTTCGTGGTCAATGTAGTGTTGTACGGCTTCCACCACCACAATGGCGTCATCCACCACAATACCAATGGCCAGTACAAACGCAAACAGTGTAAGTGTGTTGATGGTAAATCCAAAAGGAATAAAGAAGATGAAAGTACCGATCAATGATACGGGAATGGCCAGTACGGGAATCAGGGTAGCACGCCAGTTCTGCAGGAACAGGAATACCACAATGATCACCAGTATCAGGGCTTCCACCAGGGTATGCATTACCTCGTTGATAGAAACCTTTACTACAGAGACGGTTTCCAGGGGTACGGCATAATCCACATCTTTTGGAAAAGCTGCTTTCAGCTCGGCCAGTGTTTTTTGCAACCCATCCCAGGTATCAAGGGCATTGGCGCCCGGGGCCTGGTAGATGAGGATGAAGGCGGCTGACTTTCCATTTACGAAAGCATTGTTGCCATAATCAAATTTACCGAGCTCTACCCTGGCCACATCCTTCAGGTATACAATGCTGCCATCGGCAGGCCTGGTACGTACTACAATGCTTTCAAACTGAGCCTTGGTATTGATACGGCTATTGGTCAATACGCTGTATTCAAAAGCCTGTGCATTGGGCTGAGGGTTACCACCAATGGTACCGGTAGCCACCTGCAGGTTTTGCTCTGTAAGGGAAGCTGTAATATCGGCCGGCGTCATATTGAGCGCGGCCAGCTTTTTGGGGTCGAGCCAGATGCGCATACCAAAGTCATCACCACGGGTTACAATATCACCCACACCTTTCACACGGAGCAAGGCATCTTTTAAATAAATATTGGCATAGTTGCCCAAAAAGATGGAGTTCCTGGTACCATTGGGCGAATACAGGGCCAGGGCCACCATGATGCTGGGATTACGCTTACGGGTAGTCAATCCCAACCGCTTTACAGCATCGGGCAAAGTAGGCTCGGCCACACTTACGCGGTTCTGTACATCGAGGGTAGCAATATTGATGTCTGTTCCTATTTCAAAGTTTACGGTAATACTGCTTTGACCGCTACCGGTACTGTTACTACTGATGAAGGTCATGCCCGGGGTACCATTCACCTGTGTTTCGATGGCGGTGGTGGTGGTCTGTTCCACGGTTTGGGCATCGGCACCGGTAAAAATACCGGATATAGAAACGGTGGGGGGTGTGATATCCGGATACTGCGCAATAGGCAGGCTATTCAGGGATATCAGGCCCACCAGCACAATCACTATGGATATGACAATGGCGGTTACCGGGCGTTTTATAAAAGTATCTGCTATCATTAGTTATCGTCTTTATAGGTCCTCAGTTCGAATAATAACGCTCCTTATTTCTTAGCGGGCGCTGCGCCTGGTGCGCCTGGTTGTTGTGGCGGCGCGGTGGTTATCTTTGCTCCTTCGCGCAAGTTTTGCACACCTTGTACCACGATGGTCTCACCTTCCTTCAAACCATCTCTGATGATCACATCGGTACCGATCTGCTTGCCCAATACTACTTTACGCTGTGTTACTTTGCTGCTGTCGGCTTCCACATACACAAAGAAATCACCCAGCTGTTCTGTAACGGCTTTATAAGGAATGATCACGGCTTGTGTGGAAGTACTGTTCTTCACGCGCACGGTAGCACTCATACCTGCTTTCAGCATGTCTTTGGGATTGGGAAATACCAGTCTTGTTTTGATGTTACCGGTTTGGGGATCAACGGCACGATCAATCAGGCTGATAGCACCTACATAGGGATACACATCATTACCAAAGGCAATGGTGAAAACGGAATCTTTTGGTTTGGTACCCTGTTGTTGCATCTGAACAAACCGGTATAGTTCTTTTTGGTTGATGGTAAAGTCTACGGCCATGGGGTTGTCGGAAGAAACGGTATTCAATATGGTAGTACCGGCATAAATAGGACCGCCCACTTTTACCTGTGAAATACCAATGGTACCATCAAAAGGCGCCAATATGGTAGTATACCTTACATTGGTTTGTACGGCACGGATATTGGCCTTGGCTGCATCCACCTGCTTTTTAGCAGCTTCGAGTGTAGCATCAGCATTGTCTACCTGTTGTTTGGCAATGGCATCCTGCTTATCCAACTCATGGTAACGGTCTGCATCTTTCTGTGCCCTGATCAGGTTGGCTTCCTGTACGGCCAGTGAAGCTACTGCCTGCTGGTAGTTGGCTTCATAAGCCTGCTGATCGATGGAATATAAACGCTGCCCTTTCTTCACGCGTGCGCCATCCTGGAAATAAATGCCGGTGATATATCCATTTACCTGGGCCCGCAGCTCTACCTGGTTGAGGGCAGTAAGTGTGCCGGGGTATTCATCAAAATAAACTGCATCGGTAGTAGTTACCTTGGTTACTGTAACGGGAATAGCCGGAGCAGGTCCCTGTGCACCAGGTTGCTGCTGTTTATTACCGCCACAGGAAACCATGGCCAACAGGCAACCTATACTTGTAAAATATCCTATCCTTGTAAACAACATATGCTGAGATGTTTGATATTAATAATTGATTTGTCCCAATGCTTTTTGTACATCTATCTTACTGGACAGTAACACGTATAAAGCATTATAATAGTTGATGCGGGCTGTACGCAGGTCTGATTCTGCATTGATGACCTCCAGATAAGTCTTCACACCGGACCGGTATTGCAGGTTGATCACATCATATACTTCTCTTGCCAGGTCCATATTTTCTTTCAGGGCCAGGTAAGTGGCCAGGCTACTCTTGTACAGGGCCAGTGCCTGGGCATATTCGGAGTTGATGCTGTTCTTCAAACTGATCTCCTGCCAGTCCAGGGACTTCAGCTCCCACTCGGCGGCCTGGATATTGTACTTTCTTTTGCCACCCTGGAATATAGGGACTGACAAATTAAGAGCAGCAAAGGAGTTAGGATAATTGGTATTGTAGACCTTACTGAACTGATCGTTCTGGAAATTGAAATTGTAAGCGCCGGAAGCATATACATTGGGTAAGTAGCTCCATTTATTGTACCGCAGATTCGCCTGTTGCAATTTCTTTTGGGTTTCCAGTATCTGGAATTCGATGCGACCTGCGAAATTGATGGTTAGTGTTGTATCCAATACGGACTCACTTTCCATTTGCAGGCTATCGTATTCAATATCTATTGGCTGGCTGGTGGGATATCCCATCAGGGCCTTGAGGTATTCCTGCTTTGCCTTCAGCATTTGCTGGTGGCTATTGAGGAGGGCTTTCGCATTATTTAACGCGATGGTGGCCCTTTTGTAATCTGTTTTATCTGCTACGCCTGCTGTATACTGGGCCTTTGCATCTTTGAGGCTGCGCTCCAGCCGGGTGATGTCTTCATAAGACACTTTGATCTGCTGTTCGGTGGCCAATACATCATAAAATGCTTTGGCTACATTGGCGGCCACATCTATTTTGGTACTGCTGGTATTTTGCTTCGCCAGCCTGCGTACATCTTTCGCTGTACGGCTGGCCAGCAGGGCATCACGGTTAAAGAGGTTTTGGGTACCGGTAAACTGCAGGGAGGAAGTGTTGGTAACACCCAGTTTCCTGGCTTCACCACCGATCACAGCTGTTTGCACCTCAAAGTTATGTTGGAACAGGTAATTGAAATTCAATTGGGGAAACCAATCAGCCAGTTTGCTTTTAATGGTTGTCTCGGTAGTGGCTTCATCAATCAGTGATTGCTGGATCAATGGTTGCCGCCTGATGGCATACTGTATTACATTTTCAATAGTAGCCCGCTGTAGTACGCTATCGCTACCCTGCTGCTGTGCAGGCAACAGGAGGGGCATCGCTAATGCCAATAGGCATGCCTGGAGGATCTTCTTTTTTTCGGAAAGCCTTTCTCTATATAGGTTGCTCATAATGCACTTTTATATTTCTAATATACCGGAACACGCAATCAATATGCATGGGTAATCATGGCTGCTTTTGTGTAAAAGCAGGGATGACTGGGGGCGTCAATCCTTGGATAATACCTGCCTGAGAGTTGCAGGGACTTTTCCTGAGATGCTGCAAAATTATTAAAGTGCGTCGTAAAACACGCAATTTTTTTTCAGCTGTGCCCCTATAATTTATTTGGTTACAGTATTTTACCACCGGGCGAACCAATCGTTAGACATTATTGTATAAGCCAAGTCGGGAAGTCGGAAAAGTCGGAAAGTCCGGAAGTATCTTTGATCATAAGAAACAGTCTTTCGAACTTACTGGCTTGCTCTCTTTCGGTCTTTCGGACTTCCGGTCTTAAGGACTTAGCAACAACAAAGATGCGGCGGTGAAAAGTATTGAACAATGGCCATATTCAGGGATATGATGGCATTAAACAGTGGTTAAAGATTCATCACCTGCCGGGCGGCATTGGTCTTTTCTTCTTCGGCATGGACTGGATGCTCGGCAATGGTAAAGAAGAAAGTGCTACCCTTGCCGGCAGCAGACTCCACCCAGATCTCACCTCCATGCAGTTCAACAATCTTCTTGCAATGGGCCAGACCAATACCCGATCCTTCATAAACATCCCGGTTGTGCAATCGCTGGAAGATGATAAAGATCCTGTCCTGGTGACTGGGATCGATGCCAATACCATTGTCCTGTACGGAGAATTTCCAATATCCATTCCTGGGCAGCACTTCCACGCGGATGGAAGGCGGTATCCCGCGGCTTCTGAACTTAATGGAATTACTGATAAGGTTTTGGAACAATAACTTCAATTCTGTAGGAAACGCATTGACTACAGGCAGTTCGCCGACTTCAATGACGGCCTGACTTTCCCTGATCACGGTATCGAGGTCGCAGAGCACCTCGGTCAGCAGCACATTACAATTGACGGGTACAAATTGCTTCTCTCTTCCAATGCGGGAATAATCCAGGAGGTCTTTGATCAGGGTTTTCATACGATCAGATGACTGGGCAATATAATCGAGGTATCTGTCGGCATGTTCGTCCAGCATACCCTTGTATTGTTTGCGCAAGGCTTCTACAAATCCGGTGGTGGTCCTTAATGGCTCCTGAAGATCATGAGAAGCTACATAGGCAAATTGCTCCAGTTCTTTATTCTTACGCTCCAGCTCGGAGGTACGCTGTTGTACTTTGCGCTCCAATGTGGTATTTGCATCCTGGATCACATCTGTCATGCGCTGCAGTTCTGCTGCCATTTTATTAAAATCATTGGCCAATTTCCCAATCTCGTCTTTGGAAAAGATCTTTGCCCTGCTGCTGAGATCACCCTGGGCTGTTCGCAGTATTTCATCCAGTCCTTTTTGGATACCCCTGCTTACAAAATAAGCCAATCCCAACCCTGTAAGCTCTACAGTAAGGGCAATAAAAAACAATACCCCCCGTACAAGACCTTCCAGCCAACGGGAGCCTTCACCCAATACAAGGGAAAACTGATCTTCTAAAGGAGTGATCTTCGAATTAAGCGGATCTATTTCCTCCAATATCGCATTGATACGTTCCTCAGAGGGATCAGCAGCATTGATCTCCGCATGCAGCTTATTGCCAATAACATAGAATTCCGGTATAAGGCTATCTGCCGCATTCCATACCCGGATGACCCGGCCGATATAATAATTTTTGTAGAAACGCGTGAATAGATTGATCATACGGTCCACATCATCCGGGTGATTACGCCCTTCGATCAATCCTTCTCTTACTACATTCAGGTCGGGCTTGGGCTTGCTTAACTCTACGAGCGCTTTATGGTCGCCCATGGGCACCCGCATAAGATCCTTGAACTTCTGGTAATCAGCCTCATCCCTGCGACTCCCATATTTAAGCAATTGGTACATGGCATCTTTCTGGGCCTTTGACCAAAGTGCCTCACCATTTACATAGGCCCTTACCGCAGAAAGTTTGTCAATGGAAAAAACGAGTGCGCCCAGCTCAAATGCGATCAACAGGGCCATAATGCCTACAGTGAAGTACAGCTTTTTTGCAATCGATACGTTCCTGAACCACCGTCCAATGGAGAGTCCTTTCATGTTGTGTTGTTTAGACGAGCCCTGATACCTCGAAAAAGACATAGGAGCGCCCGCTACAAGGCAGCTATTACCCAAGAAATGTACGAAGATTTTGCAAAGAAAGTTGTGGAAGGACAGGAATTGTGGCGGAGAGCATGAATTAGGCCGGGGATCACGAATTAAAGCGAATTACACGGATTTGAAATTGGCGGGTACTCCAAAAATCACTATAGGGGCATAGTAAAAAACAAAGGGTGGTCCGACCAGGATCGGCACCACCCGCTGTTAGATCACTACCGCTGTCCTATCTGTTTACCAGCTTCATCGCTCCTTCACTATAACGTTCTCCGGTATGGGGATACTTTTTCAACAAAGCTTCCACTTCCTGCAAATCGCCGGCTGTCAAGACTACGTCGGCGGCACCTGCATTCTCTTCGAGGTACTTTCTCTTTTTGGTGCCAGGAATGGGAATAATATCCTCTCCCTGCGCCAATACCCATCCCAGGGCCAGTTGGGCCGGTGTAATATTTTTAGCCTTCGCCAGTTCACCAAAGGCGGTCGCCAGGCGCTGGTTATTGTCCCAATTGGCTTCATCGAAGCGCGGCAGGGTTCTGCGGAAATCATCGGCTGCCAGTTGGTCTTTGCCCTGTACTGTAGCGGTCACCAATCCTCTGGCCAACGGACTGTAAGGAACGAGTGAGATACCCAGTTCACGTATCACGGGTAATATTTCATTTTCCACGCCACGGGTTATCACTGCGTATTCGCTTTGTAAAGCTGCAATGGGATGCACGGCATGGGCCTTGCGAATGGAAGTCACGGAGGCTTCGGATAAACCCAGGTAGCGCACTTTGCCTTCCTTCACCAGTTGGGCCATAGCCCCTACCATTTCTTCCACGGGTACGTTGGGATCGATGCGGTGGGCATAGTACAGGTCGATGGTATCAATTTTCAAACGTTTCAGGCTTGCTTCCACGGCATTCTTCAGGTGGGCTACGGACCCATCGAAATAATTGCCACCACCCTCTTTGGCACGGAAACCAAACTTTGTGGCAATGAACACTTTATCGCGGTTAGGCACCAAGACCTTTGAGATCAGTTCTTCATTTACACCATAACCATATACATCTGCAGTATCCCAGAAATTGATGCCCAGGTCAAGTGCACGGTGCAGGGTAGCAATAGATTCTGTATCATCCACGGGGCCATAGGCAAAACTCATACCCATGCAACCCAAACCAACAGCCGAAAGTTTTTCGCCTGTTGTGCCAAGATTTCTGTATTTCATAGACTAATCATTTATAGATCAAAGGTACACTGGATCACAGGGCCTTTGTTTATAAAGATCAAACGAATAGTTATGAAAATCAAACCGGGGGCAAGTCAGGAGGCAGGAGTTTAGAGTCGGGAGTCGTTCGCGGCAATGGAGGCGTGGCCATTTGAATAACAAAAAAACCAGTTACCGGAAACGGGTAACTGGCCACAGATAACCAACACGATTTCTTTTATTGCGCTATAGAAACCACTTTAACATTTTTTACATCGGACCCGTTCCTGATCTCCTCACTTGCTTTCTTCACCAACTGATCGCCGGGTTGCAGGGTACTTGCATAAATTTCAATCTTGCCACCGGCATCACGCCCTCTCTTCACATCTACCCATTCTGCTTTATTGTTGACAATACGGATCACAAACACTCTTTCGGTTGAATTGACCAGGGCAGATTTGGGGATGGTCAATGTACTGTCTTTGGCAGGGAAGGGGATGTTTACCTCTGCGATCATACCTGGCAATAGCTTTTTGCTGTTGTTCTCCACATCGATCTCAATACGCTCTGAACGCAACCTGGCGTCGAGGGCACCTGATGAGCGATTTACAATTCCTTTGAATGTTTCATTGGGGCGGGCTTTCACATTAAATAGCACGGCATGCTTCGTGTCGAGATAACCCGTTAAAGCTTCCGGCACAGCTACTACCAGCCTGAGCTTGCGTTGTTCCTGCAAAGTAAACATGGGAAATTCCGATCCTTTTCCGGAAGGACCTACATAAGCACCGGGATTGGCATTACGAGCGCTGATCACGCCATTGAAAGGCGCTCTTATTTCCAGGTAGCCCTGGGTAATGGTCACCTCTTTATGTGCTGCTTTGGCTGCCTCCAGCTGAGCCAGATCAGAATTCTTCCGGGCAGCGGCCTGGTCCAGGTCATTTTGGGAGATGGTACCCGGCGTTTTGCTGGTCTCCAGCAAACGGTCATACTGGGATTTGCTGGCAGTGTAAATAGCCTCCTGGGATTTCAACCTCGATTCAGCTGCTGCCAGTCTTGAATTGAGTTCAGGCGCTTCCAGGGAAACCAGCAACTGACCAGCTTTTACTTCAGAACCAACATCGACATACAGCTTTCTCACAAAGCTGTTTTCCTTGGCATATAGATCTACCTGTTGCCAGGCGATCAACTCCGCAGGTGTTTGGAAGGAAGTAGATAACTTTTCTTTCTCTAATGAAAATACTTCTGTTGCTGCCGGAGCAGGTGCTACTGGATTGTCTGCTTTCTTCTCACCATGAGAGGAATTGCAGGCTGCAGGTATGATACCCCAACCAGCCAATGCCAGGAATAATATATGTTTTGATCTCATATGCTCTGTTTAAAGGATCCAGGTATGAGCTGCCAGGTTTTAGCTTTCAGGTGTTAGGTATTAGCCTTTAGCGTTTAACTGTTAGCCTATACTTCAAAGGTCCTATTATTATTTGTAACTTACTTTGTTTACCAATTCGATTGCCGATTCACGATTGTCGATTGCCGACTCCAGACTCATTACTCCCGACTCTAAACTCTCTACTCCTCTCCCACATAAAACTTACTCTCTTTATCTTCAGGGTCTAAGGAAACGGAAACGGTGGAAGCTTTTCCCTGCACCCAGGCAAATACCAGGGGCAATAACAACAAGGTGGCAAAAGTAGAAGCGATCAACCCACCGATCACGGCTCTGGCCAGCGGAGATACCTGGTCGCCCGCTTCGCCCAGGCCGGCTGCCATCGGCACCATGCCTACTACCATCGCCATACTCGTCATCAGGATGGGACGCATACGCAGCGCGGCTGCTTCCCGCGCACTCTGCAGGGCATTGCCGTTGTGCTTGCGCAACTGTTCGGCATTGGTGATCAACAGTACTGCATTGGCGATGGACACGCCTACGGACATGATGATACCCATATACGATTGCAGGTTGAGGGTAGAGCCGGTAGCCAACAACATCAGCAAGGCGCCCAACAACACGGCCGGTACGGTAGTCAAAACCACCAACGATACTTTGAAGGATTGGAAGTTGGCTGCCAGCATGAGGAAGATGACCACAATGGCCACCATCAGACCTGACTGCAAACTATCCAGGGTTTCTGTTAGTACCTGTCCCAATCCTATTGGCTCTATCGATAAACCACGGGGCAGATCGCCCAGGGAAGCAATGGCTTTTTTTACATCGTCGGTAGCTACACCCAGGTCTTTATCTACCAGGTTGGCAGTTACGGATACGATGGGTGTGGCGCCCAGGTTATCATTTTCGCCATAGGTGGTATCTGCTTCAATAGTTGCCACATCGCTCAGCACGGGACGGGGAGCATTTCTCAATACAGGTATCTCTCCAATGCTGTTGATACTGGCCATTTTAGTTTCGGGCACCTGCACCTGCACGCTATAACTCAAACCGGCCTTCTCATCGAGCCATACATTCTTTTCTGTATAGCGGGAAGAGGAGGTAGAGGCGATCAAAGAGCGGGAAATATCGGACATGTCAACCCCCAGTTGTGCCGCCTTGATCCTGTCGATATTGATATTGAGGGATGGATATTTTAATGGCTGCGCTATCTGTATATCACGCAGGTAACTGATCTGCTGCAACTTGTCCATCACCTTGTGGGCATACTCTTCATTCAGCTTTTTATTCCGGCCGGCAATCCTCACTTCCACAGGGGTGGGTGAACCCTGGCTTAATATTTTATCGGTAAGCTCTATGGGCTCAAAAGACAACTTCACCTCTGGCATTGCCTTCGCTACTTCTGCACGGATCTTTTCCTTCAACTGGTCCATATTCACCTCGTAGTCTTCCTTTAAGCTTACCTGCAATACGGCTTCATGGGGACCTCCGGTAAACAGGTAGATAGGACTGGTGGAGAATTGCCCGGGATGTTGACCTATGAAAGCGGAACTGATGCCGATATTTTCTTTCCCTACAATATTGTCCAGTATACTCAGTAATTTGATGGTCTTTTCTTCTGTACGTTCAATCCGCATACCCTGGGGTGCCCTGAGGCGGACCTGGAATTGTGAACCATTTACGCGAGGCAATACATCACGTCCGATATTGGAAAGCAACAATACCACGGCGCCTATGGCTACTATTAAAGTAATTGCTGCGATGGGTTTGCGAAACCTTAGCAACCGGTCGAGGAAACGCATATATCGGGCACGGAACTTTTCAAACCGCGTTAGTTTGCCATCGGTATTGATGTCTGTCCTTTCGGCCATGGCCGCTTTTAATTCCCAGTCCTCCTGGTGCCCGGTCGTCACCACAGGATGTTTACCCTTGTGAGGCTTCATGATCCAGTTGGCCAATACGGGTACAAAAGTTTGTGACAGGAAATAAGAAACGATCATTGAAAATCCGATAGCCAGGGACAAGGGCAGGAACAAAGATCCCGGAATGCCCTGCATGGTAAAGGCTGGGGCAAATACGGCCAGGATACAGAAAAGGATCAATAATTTAGGGAAAGCTATCTCCTTACAGGCATCCCAGATGGCCTTAGCCTTGGGTTTACCCATATCAAAATGCTGGTGAATATTTTCAATGGTCACGGTCGATTCATCGACCAGGATACCGATGGCCAGGGACAGACCGCTGAGGGTCATGATATTGATCGTTTGTCCAAACAGTTGCAGGAACAATACCCCGGCAATAATGGAAGTAGGAATGGTCAATATCACGATCAGTGCTCCGCGTGCATCGCCCAGGAACATCAACACCATCAGACCGGTAAGGATGGCACCGATAGCGCCCTCACTCAATAAGCTTTTTACAGCATTCATTACATATACAGACTGATCGAACTCATAGGACAACTTTACATCTTCCGGAAGCTGGGCCTGGAAGGTGGGTAAAGCGGCCTTCAGTTTCTGCACTACTTCCCAGGTAGAGGCATCGGCCGATTTGGCAATGCTCAAATACACGGACCGCTTACCATTTACGAGGGCATAACCCATGGTAATGTCGGCGCCATCTTCTACAGTAGCCACATCTTTCAGGTACAGGTTCTGCACGCCGCCTTTGTACAGGGGCATATTTTCGAAGTCTTTGACAGTCTTTATAATTGTATTGGCCGGTGTGATGTAGTTATAATCGCCAATGCGCACGTTGCCGCCCGGCGATATCTGGTTGTTGAGGCGTAAGGCTTCCACGAGTTGATCGGGAGTAAGCTGATGTGAACGTAACAATTCAGGATCGGCCTTGATAACAATGGTGCGGATATTACCACCAAAGGGAGGAGAACTTACGATCCCCGGAATGGAAGTAAAAGCGGCCCGTACATACACATTGGCCATATCCATCAACTCGTTATTAGTACGTGTAGGACTGCTCAATACCAGTTGCCCTACGGGTAGGGTGGATGCATCGAAACGTATAATAAAGGGAGGCTGGGAACCAGGTGGGAATATGGCCTGTGCACGGTTACAAAAGGCACTCAACTCGGCAGCTGCCTGGGCCATATTGGTTTGGGGATAAAACGTACACTTCATCAAGGTAAGACCCTGTGTGTTCTTTGTTTCGATGGTTTTGATACCATTCACAAACAATAAGAGGTTCACATACTGCTTTCCAAAGAAAGCTTCCATTTGCGAAGGAGAATAACCACCAAAGGGGTGAGAGATATAGATCACGGGCAGGTTCATCTGCGGAAATATATCGACCTTGATAGTGCGTACGGCGCTAATACCAAAAAACAATAACCCGGCTACCAATACCAGTATGGAGATAGGTTTTCGAAGTGCGGTTCTGATCAATCCCATGGCGACTATAGGTTCAGTTAAAACTCGTTAAAAAATAAAGCAAAATCTCCACTGGCAGCAGCTTTCAGCAACAAGGCCTGCCATACATTATTATAGGTAATGGCACGATCGGTCTCTGCACGGTTCAGGGTGTACAAGGCCTGGGTAACATCGACCATATTGGTGAGCCCGTTGGTATACAATACGGATTTCTGCAGGTAAGCATCTGAAGCAGCTTTTATCTGCACGGGTACTTCCCTGTAATTATCCAATGCGTTCTTAATCTTGTTATCAGCCAGCACCAGTTGTGCCTTCAACCGTTGATCGGTGAGGTCGTATTCATCTTTGAGTGCCTGGGAAATAAACTTCTGGGCAATTACCTGTTGCTGTACGCGCAAAGGTGAGGTGAGGTTCCAGACCATGCCTACGCCCAGCAGGTAATTGTACCTGTTAGGATTGATGCCAGAAAGATAATCGGTTTTGTAGTGATCCATTGACTGTACTCCATAGGAGTAATCAAAGCCGGATCCCCTTCCCTGAAACACACCAAACAAGGAGAAAGTAGGGTAACTAAAGGTCTTGAAATATTTTGCCTGTTCATTGCTCAGGTCTATCCGGCGCTGGTAAAAAGCAAGCAAGGGATGTTGCTGGTGGCTGGCGGCGGAATCATATAAGGCCGCTGGTATGCGCGCCACAAATAAAGTATCGAGGGTAAAAGATTGTGCAGGCACTCCCATTAAGATAGCCAGCTGGTTGGCCTGCTCCTGTTCATAATCCCTGGAGCGGGTCAATACGATCCGGGCGCTTGATACTTCGGCATTGGCCAGTGAAGAATCAACGCCTGCATTGAGGCCATTCTTTACCCGGGTAGTTACAATGTTCTGCAAGGCAATAGCCCTATCCAGGTTGTTTTGCCATGACTGGGTAAGGCGCTGGGCTGCCAGGAGGTTCATATAGGCGGCTGATACGCGTATTTCATGCTGAAACTGTTCCTGCGACAGGTCGCTTTCATCGCGGGCTACTGCAGCCTGCGCGGTTTTGATCTTTTCTTTGGCGCGGCCAAAGGAAAAGAAATCCCAGTTTACATTGGTCAGGTACAAGGCTCCAAAAGCCGCATGCCAGTTTTGCTCCGCCAAGGGTGCGCCGGATGAGGCAGCATTACTGATTCCACGAAGTGCGTAAGAAGGCCCTGTTGTACCGTTTACTGTTCCATAATCATGCTGGAAGGAAATACCAAGATCAGGCAGGTATTCTTTTTCACTTTGCTTTACGGTCGCTTTCGAGGCATTGACATAATTGATCTTGGCTTTGATAGCACTATAATTGTGCAGGCCGGTTTGTACTGCTTCCTTCAGGGTCAGTACCTGCGCTTGTGCTACCTGAGCGGTGAGTGCAATACATAAAAGCCCTAAGAGGTGAACGGGATGTTTTTTTGACATGCTTTTGCGAATGAATGACAATCAGATTGTGATAACCGTAACCACGAGGCAAGCTTTATTCGTTAGAGAGAAAGACATTTTAAGGAGGTAAAGGTACCCTGGGTTGAAGGATTAGCCCTTATACATTTCAAACAAATAATTATAAAAATCAAACAACCACACCGCGGAAAGACCGGGGCGTTTGCAGTGTTTGTTTCTTAAAGAAGTTGTTAAAATAGGCCGGATACTCAAAACCAAGACTATACGCAATTTCTGATACGTTCCAATTGGTATGCACCAACAGGGCTTTCGCTTCTTTCACAATGCGGTCGGCAATATGCTCGGTGGTTGTTTTGCCGGTGATCTCTTTCACTACGCGGTTGAGGTGGTTGGCATGAACTGATAAGTTCAGCGCGTAATCACCTGCTGTTTTTAATTTAAGTACATGATCCGGTGAGTCGATGGGAAATTGTCTTTCCAGCAACTCAATAAACAAAGCAACTATTCTTGAGGAAGCATTGGTATGTTGGAAATAACTGTCAGCAGGTTTCGACTTCAGCGCTTCATGGATAATGAGATTCACGTAATTGCGTAATACCTCATATTTGTGAATATACTCAGACGCAAGCTCCACCTGCATTTTAGCGAAAATATCACAGAGGAAATCTACTTGTTGGGGCGTTACAAAATAGATCGGATCTCCGCCTATTTTAAACAGGGGTGATTCCATGATGCCTTCATTCCTGTGTGTGCGATCGGCAAACTGGTGATCAAAGAGGCAGAAATAACCTTCCTGTTGTGCAGAGGAAGCTTCCCAGGCATAGGGAATGGTAGGATTGGAAAACAACAAGGCCGGCCTATCGATCCTGATCCCTTTATCGGCATAATACAACATGCCCTCCCCTATGATGAGGGATATTTTGTAAAAGTCGCGCCGGTTATAAGGAGAGTAAGTTTTGCAATAGAAGTCACTGCGCTTGTATACGTTGAGGTGTCCCAGGTCCTGACGTTGATTCTGCTTATCGTAAATAACCCGACCCGTTCCAGAAGCAGGACTACCGATCCTTTTATAAAAATCGCTGATTGATTCTGCCTTGCTCATTATTCGAAATTATGAAATTCAAACAATGCCCAGATTAAAATGTTTATAAAATTAGACGGATTGGCCAATTGCCCAGATGGACGGTAAGCCCTTTTCGACGGTTGGGCAAAATTCGGAATACCGCTTGTTAATCGCTTGTTATAACCCTATCATTGCTTTGCAATTATGCAGTAATATATTATGAACATGATGTGCAGCCGCTGTATGCTGATGGCAAAACAGGTGAAGGTGTTAAAAGACAACTCCGGTCATTAACAGATTGCCCCAAATTATATAACTAATCAGGGAAATCATGTAACAACCGGGTGCTGCCCTGATAATAGTTTTGTATTATTAAATCACCCGCCATCACAACTACCACTTGTGGTGCTTTTAAAAGTGAGACCTATGCATAAATTATTACCAGCCTTGCTGATCACTGTATTTTCAGTTACAGTTACCTACGCACAACATGAACACCATACAACGGACACGGTAAAGCCGGCACCCAAAGCCAGTCATACTGACCACGATATGCCCGGTATGCACGAAGGTCATGACAGCACTATGAATATGGGCGTACCCATGAGTCATGCCTTTTCTCTGAACCTGCCTATGAACCGAAATGGTTCCGGAACAGGCTGGCTCCCGGATGCCTCACCTATGTATGGTGTAATGCTGCATTCAAAGAAATGGATGTACATGATCCACGGCAGTGTATTCCTTCGCTACAATAAACAAGACATGGGCGATAAAGGCATAAGAGGAGGAGAAAAATGGGATGCTCCCAACTGGCTGATGGCGATGGGTCAACGCAAAGTAGGCCAACGAGGATTGTTCCGCTTCAGTGCTATGTTCTCCCTGGATGCTGCCATTGCAGGTGGCTCCGGATATCCATTGTTGTTTCAATCCGGAGAATCCTGGAAAGGGCAACCTTTGGTAGACAGGCAGCATCCGCATGACCTGTTTTCAGAACTGTCGATCGGATATACACATGCTATCTCTAAAAAGGTAGACGTATTTGCTTATGTAGGCTATCCGGGTGAACCAGCCCTGGGTTCTGTTGCTTTCATGCACCGTCCATCGGCCCTTCCCAATCCTGATGCGCCACTCAGCCACCACTGGAATGATGGCACGCATATTACTTTTGGTGTAGCCACACTGGGGGTAAGATTGGATAAGTTCAAATTAGAAGCTTCTTCTTTTACGGGTCGTGAACCGGATGAGGACAGGTATAATTTTGACAAGGCACGTTTTGACTCCTGGAGTGGACGGGTGTCTTATAATCCTACTGCCAACTGGGCTTTCCAGGTATCACACGGTTACATCAAGAGTCCTGAAGCATTGCATGATGATGAAAATGTAAACCGTACTACTGCCTCTGCGGTGTACAGTCTTCCCATGAAAGATGACCGCTCACTCAATGTAACGGCACTCTGGGGGTTGAATAAGACAGCCGGGCACGATGGAGAACATGCTGTATTACTGGAAGGCGCTTTGCAATTAAAAAAGCTGGCTATCTATAGTCGCTATGAATATGTACAAAAATCTACTGAAGAGTTGAATCTTGATGAATCTGTTTATGGTCATGATGTCATTTTCCCGGTACATGCATTAACTGCCGGCATGAACTATACTGTATTGAAAGCAGGTCCGGTACGGATGGCCCTCGGGGGACATCTTAGCTTTTACCGTGCGGATACAAAACTAGATGGACTCTATGGTAAGAACCCTATTGGCGGACAACTATACCTCCGGTTGTACCCCAACCTGATGCGGATGTAGGTAGGAGGGTTAGAATAAATTGATACCGGCAGTAAACCCTGACCAGATCCGAATACTATTACCATTTGATACGGAGCGGATATTTTCCTTGTACCCTGTGAACTTTGTCTTTTGATCGGAATAGTACAGTGATACGGAAGGACCGGCAAAGATGGAGAAGTATTTATTCACCTTGAAGTTCAGTTGTGTTTCTATCCGGTTAAGCAAATTGAGGTAGTTCCAGCTACCAAGGTATACATGCTGTGTATATATTTCTGCATTCACGGCGAAACGGCTGTTTAGGTAAAACTCACGCCCGAGACCATAGCCAAAAGTATAGGCTTTGTCGTCCTTGGTAGGCTCTACGCCTGCCATCAAAATGCTGTACAGCTTCGAGTTACCAGTTTTAAAGGCGGCATTCAGGGGGAATACCTCGTTGGCAAAGAAGGATAATTTGTGGTATCCTTTGAAGATGATATTGATCAGCCCAATGCTATACCCATCGGAGGTATCGGCAATATTGATAAGTCCTATTTGTACCCCGGATAGCTTTTTGGTGTAGTTGATCACACCGGCAATCTGCGCACCCTTTACCTCTTTAAAATTCACATTCAATATGCCCGCGATCTGTGCACCATTCATCCGGCGACGGTTTACATTCAAAATACCGGCGATCTGCGCGCCGGTAGTATTGTCATTTGCATAGTTGCCGATGCCTGCAGCCTGCAGGCCATTCATACTGCCGCCCACATGATTATAAATACCACTTAGCTGAGCCCCCACGAATTGTCGCTTCACAAAATTGGAGATACCGGCGGCCTGTACACCGGTTACGCTATCCATTACTGTGTTGTGGATACCTGCCAGTTGCACACCATCTACCTGGCCTCCTACAATATTAAACCATCCCGCAGCCTGTACCCATCGCACATCCTTTTTATCGATATTGAACCAGCCTGCCAGTTCCACGCCCTTTACGCCACCGGAATAACCACCCCATATGTTCAGTGAAACATGGTTAATGACCTGGCTATTTAGCGGACCATTGGTACTCAAGCCCGGCAGCAGGGAAAGCTGGTAAGGCCGCATTACGAAAAACTTCTTCAGGTTGATTGTCTGCGCCTTCTGCCAGGCAGACAAAAACCATTGTCCCGCTTTTGTCTTTTCCACCATCGCAGAATCTGTTTTCCGGTAGGTATACAACCAATGGGTACTATCGGCTTTGCGCACCGCAATGACGATTGAATCGGGTGCATCAAATGTATAGGGGGTAATGGTTATTGTCTTATCAGATACCTCAACCGGCATAATAGCAATAGAAAGCTGCTGGTTGTACTTGGGCTGTATCACAATGGTAGTGTCTTCGTAAAGATCTTTGCTCACTGTCAAGGCCGCTTTATCATAGCGGCTTTTCAATTTGAGTTTAAAATAGCCCTCTTTGTTGGATATGGCAGAAGCCAGCTGATCCTTTTCATAGATGCTGGCATTGCTGATCGTCTCACCGGTCTGATCATCGAGTATATAACCGCTTACAAAGTATATCTTTTCATCACTCGCGGTATGGGTGGTGATCATCGACAGTTTGATGGGTGTTTTGCGCAGGATGATATAATTGCCACTCTCCCGGTATTCATACCCTTCTGCAAACAAGAGTTCCATCACCTGCTTCACGGTCTTATTGTACACCTTCAGGGTGACCAGACTATCTCTCCTGATAATATTACTATTGTAAGAAAAATAGAAATTACCCTTGTTACTCAATATCTCCAGCACCTGGTCCAGTTGCTGCCGATTCACATCGATGGAAACGGTTCTGCCCAATATATTCTGTGCCGATGCCGCTAGAGAAAAGAATAAAAGAGTTGAGAGTAAGACTGCTCTTACTAATCCTTCTGACTGCTTCATAAATTACTTTCTGAGTGGAATTATTTCAATATGATCAGGGAATCTTTAGGAGTAACGGTAACATCAAATGTTTTGGAAATAAGATCAAGAATATGGTCAAGGGGTTCATTATGCAAAGTGGTGGTCCATTGAAGTTGTTTTTTCTCTTTGGATTCAATGACGATATTCACATCATAGGCTTCATTGAGTACCTGCACCAATTTCCACAAAGGGGTGTGATCACATACAAAGGTCTTATCACGATAATATTTGTAAAGCTGGTCCGTTACCTGCTCTTTGGTAAGCGTGGAATCCGGATGACTTACGATAATCTTTTCTTTGGGGGTGAGGGCAATGATTTGGCGACTATTGCTTACCTGGACTGTACCGGTTTCAACGATCACCTCTGTTTTAGTACCGGTGGTCTTTATATTGAAAGAGGTACCTGTTACGGTAACGGTAACGCCATTCACATGCACTATAAATGGTTTGTTTTTATTGGGCTTTACATTAAAGAATGCCTCCCCTTTTAAGTCCACTGTCCTACCCTTCTTATTGAAAGCCCCTGCATAGCTTAGTGAGGAGTGCCTGTTGAGTGTGATCACGGAGCCATCGGGTAAGGTATCCACCTGGCTGGCATTTACAGTTGCCAGGGTAACCGGTAGCGCCCCATCTGCAGGGCGTAAAAAGAAATAGGTCATGGCTACCACAGATATAGTTGCTATTAAGAGGGCAGCTACTTTCAGGGGGCTCAACCGTCGATTGAGTGAGCGTACTACACCCTGTGAGCCATTGCCTCCATTGTTTACCCGTTGCTGAAAACGTTGCCAGGCACCTTCTTCATCAACGGTGCTTTGGGCCGCCAGCACCCTGCTTTTATCCCATATCAGCTTAAAGTGCTCAAAGTACCGCTGGTTGGCTGCTGCTGCCGCAATCCAGGTTTCCACCTGCCGGTTTTCACCCGGCGTGGTTTCCTGCAGCAGGTATTTTACCAGCAGGTCATCGTTTATATCGTGTACATGATCTTTCAAAGTTTTCTGGTTTACAGGTTTAGTAAGGACAGGATCAATAAGGGTAAAAATTCGACCAACTTTAAGCGCATTAATTTTAACGCCTTGCCCATCTGGTTTTCTACGGTCTTGATAGATAGTCCCAACCGGTCTGCTATTTCCTGGTACTTTAGTTCTTCAAACCTGCTCATCTGGAATATGGTACGGCATTGTTCCGGTAATTCCTGCAGGGCAGTACGCAAACGGCCTTCCAGTTCCCCCAGTAATACTTTCTTTTCTGCGTTATCGGTATTTTGATTCATGCGCGCTGTTGCAAAAGACTGATAGGCCGATTTCACCTTCAGGTGTTTGATGTAATTCAGGCTTTCGTGATAAACAGCGCGGTAGAGATAGGCGGTGAGGGAAGTTTGAATGGTGAGGTGGGCTTTACGTTCCCAGATCTTATAAAATACATTCTGCACCATTTCTTCGGCCATGATATCATCTTTCACAATGGTACAGGCATACGCATGCAGGTTCTTAAAATGTGATTTAAAAACATCTTCAAAAGCCGTAGTTCCGCTTTCAGTTCTTGACTGAATGCTGCCCATATCGTTAACTGCCATTCGAACGATTTGATATCTACCTCCAAATATAACTGCTTCTCCCAATTGCGCTTTATTATATGACAACTGGCAGAAACCTTACCCCTATTGGGTGCACGAAATACATGAATAAAAATGGATTGAACAAATGAAGCTGCTGATAATCTATTATTTAGATGTTAAATAGATACACCCTATGATCAGCGTGGCGACATTAATTGTTAATCCGCTGCATTTGCTGGTGCACATATTCCATGTATTGTTCACGGGCAATAATGGAGGCAACCAGATGGTCGTGGGAGGTGGTTGCCTCAGGCGCAATATCGTAGGCTTTTGTGGCAGGCAGGATGGTGGGATCGTTATTGGCGCGCACGAAATAGATGGTGTCCATTTCTGTCATCCCTGCTTTATAGTACTTATAAAAGGATTCATGTTCTGCAAAAAAGCGATTGGCCAGTTGCAGCTCATTTTGCCAAAACTTATAAATATCGTGTTGATCGTCGTCGGGGAGAAATAAGGCGGCTTTGTACACCAGGGCATAGTACTCGATGAGGCCGGTGAATTGGGGTTTGACGGTTTTGAAGAACCAGGCTTCTTCGGATTCGCTGAGGAACCGGTAGGTGTGTAGCAGCGTTTGAAGTTTTTTCCAGCTCATTTCACAAGTCCGGAAGGCACATTCAATTTGCTCTTTTTCTGTTAGACTCTGTTGCCTGCAGGACTCCATTTCTGCCAACATCTTTTCGTATAAGAGTTTGCATTGTTCTCTCATAGATAGTCCAGGGGTTTTATAGGGGGTATAAAAAATGCTAAGTCAATAAAAAAAAGCAGGGAAAGTAAAAACAATCCCTGGTTAACCAAAAGGTCACATGAGAAAATCTACTATTTGAAACAAAGGTTACTGTCATTTTTTAGTTCTTCCCGGTTTGCCCGTGTCCCATCCCGGCAAAACCGGGATAAGGACAAAGCGGACATTGACATATAAGAAGAAACAAAACCCTCCTGGAAATTCCCTGTCGTGCAGATAACCCTGAAGTATTTCAGGAATCCGGCAATCGGGGAAGTCTTTTAAATCGTTACTAAATAATCCTTCAGGTGAGGGCATAAAAAAAGCCCACCTGATTGAATAAGTCAGGTGAGCTTGAAAATATATTACAATGCCAATGGCAATGCCTTTCAAAGCTGTACACAGACTTATCTATCTCTACATTACTGCAGAGCAGGAATTGGCACCTTCATTCTCCGCATCATGCACAATGTCTATACAGCATGAAACAAAAGAAGGGTTGCCAAGGCGTCATCGGGCCCGTTTTCCCTCAGCCTTTCTTGATAAGCAACACACAAAAAAGAACGAAGCAAATATATACAATCCATCTGTTTAAACAGAAAGCGAAAGTGTAAATATTTTGCTAACTGGTGTGGAAAACGCTAATAACACGAAATAATACGCCATGAGATTGTCATAATTGCCTTTTATCAAATGCGTAGCTATTACATATTCGTGAGGTTTAGGTCGGACTGCTCAGTTCCTGTACCTGCATCTTATATTGAGAGGGTGTAAGACCTGTAAACTTTTTAAAAGATTTATTAAAGGATACTTTGTTATTAAATCCGGTATCGAGAGCAATAGATTCCATCTTACTATCATCTCCCGCCGAAAGCATTCTTTGCGCTTCTTCTATTCGCAGCCTGTTCACAAAATCAGGAAAGCTTACTCCCATACGCTCATTGAGCACCTGGGATAAATAATGAACAGAAGTACCCAGTTTGTCGGCCACTTCTTTTTGCATCAGATCACGCTGCAGGTAAATCTTGTCCCTTTCCACCAGCGCCAGCAATTGCTCACGGATCAACTGCGCAGTATCTTCATCCAGACTGGAGAACTTATATTTCTCAGATGGCTCCGCGGGCATGGCCATCATCACCGGCGCCACCTGGTGGGCATATTGCACATTAAGGTAAGCAATGGCGTAGATGCCTACGGTAGTGAGCAGCTTAACAAGTACGGACACATATAGAGAAACCACTGAAGGAATATAATGGTAAAGCGTAAAACCTATTACCTGCACCACAGAATAAGCGGCGAAGAACAACAATATCCACCGGAGGTAGCGCTTTGTTTTCCGGCTGCTTTGGGCAACAGCACCCCGGGAAGCATAGACCCGGAATATATAGGAGCAATAAACGGTCATCCCCACTATATAGCCAAGGCCTATCCACCCATAAGCTATAAAGTTAGCGGCCACGGTGGGGCCTATTATATACCTGGCTACCATCAATACTGCAAAAAAAGCTGTAGGCAGCCAATACAATGCCGCCAGACGGGGCATGGCCGGCAGGCCAAAGCAGGCACGCAGGTACATCAATAGAAAATTAGCACCGGCAGTACCTACGATCCAGCCCGCTGTAACACCTGGATATAAAGGATGATTATAATACGCTGTAATGTTGGTGAGGATGAAAAAAAAGATACTGATGGAAAACATCAGTACCAGCCATGCCAATAGCTGATTTTGCAGGCGGTTGCTTTTATGCCGCCACAGTACAACGGATAGAATGATCCCTTGTGTTCCAGCCATCAGGAACAGGAACACAAACAATCCCGGTAATTGAGCCATTGATTCAGACATACGCCACGTAAATGCCAGCTGTTAGTAATTGCATCGCAATATTAGACAGAATGGTCATCATGTGCTGAACCAGCAAAAGTGTTTTTTTACCGGCCCTGTAAAAGAAACCGCTGACAACTCTCTATTCGCCCAACCAGGCCTTCAACCCGTTCACCCGCTCCCGGCTGATCACAATATCTTCTGTAGCGCCGGGCTGGATCTCCACCTTCAGTTTACCATTGAACCAAACCAGGATCCTGGTGATGGCCCCGTAGCTAATGATGTATTTTCGGCTCGCGCGGAAAAAGCGCGTTGGAGAAACCATTCCTTCAATCTCTGAAATGGTAAAAGACAATACATAATCCTTGTTATCAGTCGTTTTTACAAAGCATATCTTTTCTTTGGAATAGAAATACCGGATCTCTGTAACTGGAAGGGAAATAAACTGGTGGCCTTTCCGGATGAGGAACCGGTTTCTATAAGCAGGACCTCCCTTCTTCGCCGGACTGAGTAATTCCAGTAACTCCTGTAATTGTTCCGACAGATTGGTGCTTAATGGCTGCGTTTCCTTCCGTGGAAAGAGAGGGATCGCAACTTCTTCTCCATGCCGGAATGTCATATCCTGGTTTGAGCCCAGGCTTGTTTTTGCTGTGTTGGTGTTGTTCATGATGTTGTTTTTCCTGGTTACACCAAAGTTCCATTTTTGGTGAAGCAACAACATTTTTCAGGACAGGAAAGGCGTAAACCATTATAATTTTTCACCCGAATCCTGACCCCATAGCCGGTTCTTGCAGCATTGTTCCCCCCGTAAGAAAGGTGGCTATGGCACCTCGTACTATTATTCAATAATTCCCATTCTGGCAATGCCCAGCAATGAATTATCCCGGAGGTTAAATATCAATGACAAAATGGCTCTGCAGGTACAAAAAAAAGCAGGTGGTAGAAACCACCCGCGAGTCACATGAGAAAAATTCTATTACCGCAACTGTTTTGTAGTGATCCAGGGATGAGTTGCGATAGCATAAAACCGAAATCCCCGGAGTTCGTTTTATCCTTCGGCTTTTTGCCGAACGGATTTGGAATAATGTAATGGCTGTTTGTGTAAAATATCCAGCAATAATTCAAAGATGTCCGCATCGCGGAAATTATACCGGAACTCTGTTTCCTTTACATGCAGGTACAGCGTATTGCCATTAAGACCCCTGAATTTAACCAGGCGGGCTTTCAACATGCCCCAGAACAGGTCGATCTCATCAATGTGTGATCGCCCCCTGGCAGATCCGTTCATACCGACATGCAGTCGTAATAAACGAACGTTGTTGAAATCAGCAATGCCATTGTAGATGTGTAGATGGTGTTTTTCCAACAGCTCTTCATCGGCTTCTACCCTGCCCTTCAGCCAGTCGTACAGCCAACTGGTTTCAATGCAAGGCATTTTGTCGGTGAAGATGTGGTCGTCCCTTTTGAAAATGCCATAGAAGGATTTTTTCCCGGCGGTTCCATTGCTTTCGGGTGTGGTGTCATGTACACCATTTTCCATGGGGAGAAAGGCAACATTACCGTTGTGGTAACGCAGGGGATTCTTCTCTTCGCAAAACCTGGCAATGTGTGTGCGAATGAGTTTAAAATACGCGTTCACCGTAATCCGGCTTATACCGGAGATGTTTGCTATTTGCGTAGCGGTGAGGTCTTCGCAAAATAATTTCAATAGCTCCCTCACTTTCCTCTCGGAAAGGTGGGCGCCTTTAAGGTATTTGTTTTTCATGGCGCTAGCTGGGTGGTTAAGTACGATACTCTACGTAAATAAGACAAATTTTATTATAACCGATTTGTTAAAATATTATAAGCGGCCAATGCAGGGGATGTATGCGATAAACTTCAGATTTACTTATCATGAATAACCAACTAATTGGGTAGAATAAGGGGTAAGGTCGATTTAGCGTAAATTGGCTACACTTGCTAAAACAATAGCAGCCTGCTTATGGCAGCTTTTACTTTTTCAGGATTAGGTAAGGCAGCTTGTTCCAGCTGCATGTTCATAGGTATGGCTGGAATATTGATGGTACCTGTTATTTCTACGGGTGCATCGAGGGAGCGAAAACAGTGGCGGGAGATGCGTCCGGCCAACGCTTCAGCAAAGGAGTTCTGTTGTTGTTCTTCTGTTAATACAAGGCATTTACCGTGCTTTGTTACAGTGCTGAATACCAGTTCTTCGTCCAGCGGAAATAAGGTGCGCAAATCAACTACTTCTACCTGACCAGGAAAATGCTGCGCAGCCGCCCTGGCCCAGTATACACCCATTCCGTAGGTAATGATACAACAGGATTCACCTCTGCTTACGGCCTCGTCATTCGCTTTCAGCACAATATTTCCCTTTCCGAGGGGAAGTATATAGTCACGGGAGGGTTCAAGGGTTTTGGCATCTTCAGTGCCAGGAACTTTACTCCAGTAAAGCCCCTTATGCTCCAGCATGATCACGGGATTGGGGTCCAGGAATGCGGCTTTCATTAAGCCCTTCATGTCTGCAGCATTGGAAGGATAGGCTATTTTAAGACCTTTAATGGACAAAAGTGTTGTTTCAACACTGCCACTATGGTAAGGGCCTCCTCCTCCGTAAGCTCCGATTGGCACCCGGATCAGTGTTTGTACCGGGTATTTGCCACAGCTAAGGTAGCATGATTTGGAGATTTCCGTGACAAGTTGGTTAAAACCCGGATAAATATAGTCGGCAAACTGAACTTCTACAATGGGTTTGAGGCCCACAGCACTCATGCCCACTGTAGAGCCAATGATATAGGCCTCCTGGATGGCGGTATTAAATACGCGGTGATCGCCAAACTGCTCGGCCAGGGTGGCCGCTTCCCGGAATACACCTCCCAGGCGCCGGCCCACATCCTGACCATACAGGATAGCCTCGGGATGGTCTTCCATAATTTCCCGGATGGCGAAAAGAGCGGCATCTACCATCACTATTTTTCCGGATGTATTGCTGCCCGGCGATGATCCATTCCGCTGTCCTTTTTCCACGGTTACCGGTGTGGGAGCAAATACATAATCGCCTACCGTGGCAATATCAGGCTCAGGGGCTGCTACGGCCTGCCCAAAGTGATCAGCCACCAGGGCAGCTGCCTCCTGTTCGATGGATAGTAATTGGTCTTCTGTTATGCCTTTCCGGATAAGCTGTTGCCTGAGCCGCGGCACAGGGTCATCGGTCAGGTGCTTTTCCAGGTCGGCGGCAGAGCGGTAAAATTCTTTACGTACGCCACTCGTATGATGCCCCAGCAAGGGCACTTTGGCCTGTACCAGGTAGGGCGTACGGTGCTGCCTTACATACTGCACCACCCGCCGCATATTGTCATAACTTTCTTCAAAGTTGCTACCATCGATACGCACGCGTTCCATGCCTGGAAATCCGGCAGCATAATCATAAGCATCCATTACCCTGGCCTCTTCGGCACTGACGCTAATACCCCAGCCATTGTCCTGCACCAGGTAAATAACAGGGAGTTTTTTCAAAACGGCTACCTGGAAGGCCTCACTCACCTCGCCTTCTGTCATGCTGGCATCACCCAGTGAGCAGATCACTACCGGTAAATCGCCATTGGGGCCTTTCTTTAAGCCCTCTGCCTGATAGGTTTCCAGGTATTGGATACCTTGCGCAATGCCCGTTGTGGGAATCACCTGCATGCCGGTAGCGCTACTTTGGTGAATGATCCCAGGCTTATCAGGTCCACGGTAATTCGGATGTGAATAATATTCCCTTCCTCCCGTAAAAGGGTCGTCTGCCCTGGCCAACAGCTGAAGCATCAATTGGTAAGGCGTAAATCCCAACCCCAGTAAAAGGCTTTCATCCCGGTAATAAGGGCTTACAAAGTCGCAGGGTAATAACTGGAAGGCAGCAGCCAGCTGGATCGCTTCATGGCCGCGGGAAGTGGAGTGTACATATTTACAAACAGACCGGTTAGCCTCATAGGTTTGGGCCATTGCGCCGGCTGTACACATTAAGCGATAAGCTTTTAACAAGATATCAGGATGGATCATGGCAAGCAAACAATGTATGGAAAACAGTTAAAAAGCCATTCCGTCTAAACGAAATGGCTTTTTGATATTCATTATCATTTAATCAGATCTTATTTAACTTCTACGCTCAGCAGGCTGTCATCTTCAATAAATCCTTCCAGCTCGTCTCCTACTACACACTCGCCTACACCAGCAGGCGTTCCGGTAAATACCAGGTCACCGATGTTGACAGAGAAATAGTTAGAAATATAAGCTACCACTTTATCGAAGTTATTGATCATCAGGTTGGAGTTACCCTGCTGCACCAATTCCTTGTTCTTATACAGACAGAAATTGATGTCCTTCTTATTCTTAATATTCTGGAGTGGGATCCATTTTCCGATCACGGCAGAATTGTCCCAGGCCTTGGCTTTTTCCCAGGGTAGTCCTTTTTCTTTCAATTCATTCTGTATATCCCGTGCGGTGAAGTCAATACCAACAGTTACTGCATCGTAATATTTGCTGGCAAACCGGTCCTGAATATATTTTCCATTTTTGGAAATACGCAAAACCAATTCACATTCGTAATGCAATTCGTTTGTAAACTCCGGATAATAAAATGGCGTGTGTGCCTGCAATAAAGCACTCTTGGGTTTCATAAAAATGATGGGTTCCTCAGGAACCTCATTACCCAATTCTTTTGCGTGAGCCACATAGTTACGGCCTACACAGAAAATTTTCATACTCAACAAAGGGTTTAACTGAGATAATTGTTTTCAAGTTTCATAGCCTGGAAAGGCAGGGGGTACAGGTACACAGGAATATCAGATACTAAAATTTAATACCCGGTGGGATATTATTGGCGAAAATAAAGATTGAAATTAACAAATCATAGTGGAAACTCCAATTTATTCGCTTCATTCATAGTCCTTTCGATACCAATAGTGGTAAAGCTTTCAATGATTTCAACGCATTTTTCAACCTTTTGTTTCACGACGGGCAACTCAAGATCATCCCATCGCCCCAATACAAAATCCACTTGCCTGCCTTTGGGAAAATTATTCCCGATCCCAAAACGTAACCGTGGATATTTGTCCGTTAAAAGGGTTTCCTGTATACTTTTTAGACCATTATGACCGGCATCACTACCCGAACCACGCAAGCGTATTTTGGCTAAAGTCAATGCCAGATCGTCTAAAATAACCAATACATTATCCAATTGAACCTTCTCTTTATCCATCCAATACTTGACAGCTTTACCACTGAGGTTCATATAGGTAGTCGGCTTGACAATTATCAACTGCCTGCCCTTCCATTTCGCCTCTGCCACTTCTGCCAACCGGTCAACCCTGAAAAAACTGCCGTGTTTCCGGGCAAGGGCATCAACAACATCGAACCCGATATTATGACGGGTACCCACGTAATCAGTTCCTATATTTCCCAAACCTACGATCAGGAATTTTGACATGGAAAAAGTAATTAAAATAAGCAGTACGGCCTATACTCACAAAGTAGTATTCATACAATATCGGAAAGATAAAAAAAGCCCGGAAGAGATACCGGGCTTTGCTAATATAGATAAAAAATCCATTATTATTTCTTTGCAGCCGGTTTTGCAGCAGCGGCGGCGGGTTTCGCAGCAGCAGCGGCAGCAGGCTTGGCGGCAGCCTTGGCACCAGCAGCAGGAGCAGTAGCTTCTTCTTGCTTGAGCTGACGGGTCATTACTACAGAAGCAATAGGAATACGGGGAGAGTTGAGTATTTCATAATGCTCGATCTTCACGTCTTCTACCCGTACGTTGCCATTGAGTTCCAAAGTAGTAAGATCTACTTCGATGTTCTCTTTCAGAAACTTGGGGAGGGTTTTGATCTTCAAAGATTTGATCTTTGTGATCAGCTTACCACCAGCTTTTACACCAGCAGAAGAACCTGTAAACTTCAAAGGAATGGTAGCAATAACAGGTTTGTCCTGCACCAGCTCCAGGAAGTCGATATGCGCCAGCTGATCTGTAACGGTATCAAATTGCAGATCTTTCAGGATACACTGGTAGGTTTTGTCGCCTACTTTAATATCCGCTAATAAAAACTCTGCAGTGTAAACGAGCGATTTGAAAGCCAACACAGGAGCAGAAAAGTTGATTTCCTGTGTACCGCCGTAAATTACACTGGGTACCTGACCCTGAGAGCGGAGTTGGCGGGCGGCTTTCTTCCCGGTTCCGGTCCTCAGTTGGCCTTCAATTGTAATTGATTTCATTGTATTTAATTTAAGAATTTCCTTTTTTGACAATAAGCCCGCAGCTTATTTATTTCTCATCTGGCTGTGGATGAACAACCCGGTGATACTCCTGTTTTCGTAGGCATTACGAATAGCTACAGCAAACAGTTCCGCTACACTTAGCAACTTGATCTTTGAGATCTTTTGCTTCAACGGGATCGTATCACACACTACCAGTTCTTCCAGCACACTGTTCTCGATGTTAGAATAAGCATTCCCGCTTAAAACCGGATGTGTACACAAGGCTCTCACACTACGGGCGCCCTTATCTTTCAACAACCCCGCTGCTTTCGCAAGGGTTCCACCTGTATCACAGATATCATCGATCAACACTACGTCCCGGTCTGTTACATCCCCGATTACCACCATGCTTGCAATCTCATTGGCCCGTTTACGGTGCTTATCACAAATCACCATTTCTGCATTGAAATAAGTGGCAATTTCCCGTATCCTGTTGGCACTTCCCACGTCGGGGGCCGCGAAGGTAAGGTTTTCCAGCTGAAGTTGCTGTATATAAGGTATAAATATGGCCGAGCTATCCAGGTGATCCACCGGGATATCAAAGTATCCCTGGATTTGTGGAGCGTGTAAGTCCATGGTAATCACCCTGTCAGCGCCAGCAGCCACCAACATATTGGCAATCATTTTCGAACCAATGGCCACCCGGGGCTTGTCTTTCCGATCCTGCCTGGCATACCCGTAATAGGGAATCACGGCCACCACTTTATAGGCGGAGGCGCGGCGGGCAGCATCGATCATTAATAGCAATTCCAACAGGTTCTCAGCCGGAGCGAAGGTGCTCTGGATCAGGAAAACCATGTCACCCCGGATACTTTCCTGGAAAACAGGCTGGATTTCCCCATCACTGAACCTTGAAATTGTAATTTTTCCTAATGTAATCCCGTATTTTCGGGCGATTTTTTCGGCCAGGTATTGTGATCCTGTACCGGAGAAGACCTTGACAGACATTTGCATACCGCGTTAATATGGGGCGAAGATAAAGCGAAGGAAAGGGATTTAATAGTTAGTGTTCAGGAAATTTTCCCTATGACCCCATTAAAAATGATATCCTGATACTGCCGCACAAAGTCTGCCAGCCGCATCAGGATATCGTTTTCACCAATGCCGGTACACCGGCAATGGTCAAAAAAGAATAATAACAGGAATTATTTGGTAACTGTGAGCAAAACCTGCTTACCACTGGCCGGAGGCGCAGTTTGGGTTGCAACTTCACTTTTGCGCACAATAGAGGTCTTGGGATTCAGTACATGAAAGATGGCCGAGCAAATGAAAATTGAGAAGCAAAGCGCCACACAATACATGCCTATGCAAAATAGAAAAGGCTGATAGCCACCGATTGCTAAAAAAGTAGTTTTCCGTTTCATGGGGATGTGGATTAACGAGTTTCTTAAAAAGGATTGGATTTTCTTTAACAGTAACGACAGAAAGGCAAGCTTATTACCTACTGTGGATACTATTACAAGGCTGAAAATTAACAGAATCTTTTAATACATGCAAGCGAAGAATTACCCTATTAATAAGTGGGCAGAAGACGACCGGCCGAGGGAAAAACTACTTAGCAAAAGTCCCAATACGCTAAGTAATTCGGAATTACTGGCCATCCTGATCCAATATGGGGTCAAAGGAAAGTCAGCTGTAGACCTTGCCCAGGATATCATGAGGGTTAGCAACAATGACCTGAATGTTCTTTTCAAGGTGACAGCCAAGGAGTTAATGAGTGTAAAAGGCGTAGGCATGACCAAGGCCGTGTCTATTGTGGCAGCCCTGGAACTGGGGCGCCGGCGTCATGCACTGGAAGCATTTAGCGGATCGGTTGTCACCAACAGCCGGGATGTAGCGCAATACCTGCGCACCCTTTTAAGGGACCGTCCTTCCGAGGTTTTCGCCGTACTATACCTTAGCCAGTCCAACAGGATCAGTCATTTTCATATTGTAAGTGAAGGCGGTATTACGGGTACCATTGCAGATCCGCGGCTGATCATCAAGCGGGCACTGGAAGAAAATGCCGTCAACCTGATATTATGCCACAATCATCCCTCCGGCAACCTGCAACCCAGTGCAGCAGACCAGTTGCTCACCCGGAAGATCAAACAGGCGGCCCTGTTATTCGACATCAAAGTGCTGGACCATATTATCGTGAGCGAAGAAGGCTATTACAGTTTTGCTGATGAAGGCAATTTATGAGTTGGGAGTTCAGTGTCAATCTCCCCCACTCCCGGCTCCGTACTCTTAACTCCAGACTCCTTAAGCCTGCGCACTCGGACCGCCAAAATTCAGGGGGAGCTGTACTTCTTCCAGATCCTGTATTTTACCGTTGAGGGATTCAAAACGGTTCACATTTTCAGTAAGCGCTTTCATAAACCGCTTGGCATGCTGAGGAGTAAGGATAATGCGTGATTTTACCTTGCTCTTGGGAGTGCCAGGCATTACGTTGACAAAATCGATGACAAATTCTGCGTGGGAATGCGTTATAATGGCCAGGTTAGCATATACACCTTCGGCAATTTCTTCGCTGATCTCTATATTAAGTTGATTCTGTTGCTGGTTTGCATTATCCATTACCTATAAAATTAGGCTGTAAAAGTAGGATAGTTTGTGGTGGCAGCCAAAGCAAACAAAACAGGCTGATCTCATTACCGAGATCAGCCTGTTTTGTTATTTAAAGAACCAGGCGTTTAATCAACGTCCCAGAAGATCTTTGTATCAAATGCACTGATAGCACCCTGGGCTTTTACATTGGCCTCATTGCTCGACTCTTCTGTTTGGGGATAGAAAAGACGGGAAGGCCTTTTCTGACCAACCGCTGCAGAAGCGGAAGCAGGTGTTTCTGGAAAATTGGTACGACGGTATTCACTCCAGGCTTCTAAACCACCGTAGTGCACCAATGCCAGCCATTTTTGCATCCAGATAGCTTTTAACTTATCGGTGGAAGCAGTCCAATCGGCCAGGTCCTTGCCGCTGGTAAGTAAGGTGGTGGCTGCTGCTGCATCGGTTCCTGTCAGGCGGAATGATTCCTTAACTCCCTGCTCATAATAAGCCTGGGCAGTGAGTGGGAGGTTTACACCAGCCCCATACCGTTGTTTTGCTTCGGCCAGCAGCAAGAAGCTTTCAGCCGCTGTAAACAATACCATGGGTTTATTGAATACGCCTCTAACAATCTGGGCAGGCCCTATATAGGAAGAATTCTGGGCAAGATAGCCAGAACTGGCGCCAAAAGGAACCGGCACATAATGTTTCAAGGTATCTCCTTTTGCACTTACACCTGGGTTGCTCTGATTCTCTCCTCCTGCTGCATAGAACAAGCGTTTGAGGCGGAAAGTGTCATTGGAAGCTTTCAGTACATCAAAAAGGAATACGGTAGGACGTGGGTAACGACCTAGTGGACGGACAGCATTATTGGCCTGGTATCCCCAGCGATCATAGAAAGGATTGGTCTTTCCATCACTGGCAATATACCCGGGATTGCTGGTCACATCCTGGCCAGCAGCCAGAAAACCTTCTGCTACAGCTACAGCCTTGTTGATCTCGGAGGTTATGTAACCATCGCGGCCGGCTATTTTACTTTGCCTGATCAGTAAACGCAATTTGAGACTATTCGCAAAACGGATCCAGTTGGTGGGATTACCTTTAAAAATAATATCGGCATTAACGCCTGGTGCGCCAAATGTATTTGCTTTCAAATCAGCAATAGCCCCATCCAGCAATTTGATCAGGTCTTCATAAATGGCCTTTTGATCATCAAACTTAGGTGCGAGGCTGCCTGTTCCTTTCAAGGCATCGGTATAAGGAACATTGCCATAAACATCCACCAATTGGTGCATGATATAGGCCTTCATTATTTTTGCCGGTCCTTTCATATAAGGTTGTGGCTGCGCATGGTCATCGGCCGTATCGATGACGTACTGATAATCTTTCAGGATGTCATACCAGGTATCCCAAAAGTTGAAGTTGGTATTATTAAAGATATATTGAAACTGAGACGGACTTATGATATAGGTACTGGACTGTGTCCACTGACCACTCCAATAAGAACCAAGTTCATTGGGGTCAAGTACAGAAGCTGTACGATTAGCCGCCGCTGTGAATACAAAATCCGCTGTAGACGTAGGTAACTGATTGGGGTTGGTATTAATATCCAACCATTTCTTCTGGCATCCACTCAATGCAACAGCAATACAAAGAATGGGCATTATTGATTGACGTAGTTTCATGATTACTTTGTATTTAGCAGTTATTTAAAAGTCAGGTTTACATTAATACCGTATTGACGAACAGGCGGTGTTTGACTGGTATTATTGATACCCAAACCGTTGCCTGTAGTAAAGCTGTATTCAGGATCTGTAAAATCATTCTTGGAATCTACAATAGTAATCAGGTTACGACCATATAAGGAGATACTGGCCCCGGCAAATACCTTTGTTTTGGCGATGAACTCCGTAGGGAAGTTATAAGACAGGTTGATATCCCGCAGCTTAATGAACCAGCCTGGAACGGTGAAGTTTTCGGCAATAAGACGATAATAATCTACCCACAAGGAGTATTCTGCCTCAGCTACATTTACGTTGGTATTCGGAACAAACTTGCCCGTACCATCATCGTACGCTGAATTGGGGAATACATGAGGTGCGCGATCTTCAGTCCAGCCACCGGAACCCGTAAAGGTCATCTGACGGCCCAGATCACTGTAGATAACATTACCACCCCGATATTCAAAGTTTACAGCCAGGGTGAAGTCTTTGTACCCTGCTTTGGTACCCCAACCAAGAATATGTTTGGGCAATGCACGACCCAGGTTTTTCAATGGTCCTTGTGAAGGATAACCTGTGGTCTTACTTACGACAACCCTGCCTGAGGCCTCATCCCGTACATAAGAAATCGCTTTGATTGATGGGAAGGCTTCTTTGTTAATTACATAAGATCCCGCATAAGCGTATCCGCTTAACAGGAAATCGTTTACACCAGGATACAGGTCAATTACTTTGTTATCGTTGTTGGAATAACGAACGCTGAAATCCCAGTTGAAATTCTTATTGCGAATGATCTGCACTTTCAGGTCGGCTTCATATCCCCAGTTCCTGGATTTACCCACATTCAAACGAAGGTTGTTGTATCCAGTAGAATTGGGTATCTTAACTGTGATCACCTGGTCGGTAGTAGTTTGTGAATAATAAGTAAAGTCGAGGTTCACACGGTTATTGAATAACTGGAACTCACCGCCTACCTCAAAAGAGTTTACCTTTTCAGGTTTGAGGTTATTGTCGGGCAATACATCACCCACCGTCAAACCAACCGTGTTTCCATAAGGGAAACCACCGGCATTGGGATAAGTAAGATCAAGACCGTACAATGGAATATTATCAGCTACGTTCTTGCTGTATCCGGCGCGGATTTTTGCATAATCCAGGATACTGGTTTGAAGACCAGGTATCAGGTCGGTTAAGTTAGTAGAAACGTCTACTCCATAATAAGGGTATTGATACAATTTGGTATCACGGTTTGGTTTGTAGAACTTGGATGTTCCATCCATACGGAAAGTACCATGTATAAATACCAGGTCTTTCCATCCTGTTAATAAGTCGGCATAATACCCATATTTCCGGTATTCCGTATTGCCTTCACCACCGCCCAGCTCACCCTGCCGGTTGGATACGTTGTTAACACCAGGCACTACTATGGAACCAGAGCTTACTTCAACTACTTTTGTTTTCCTGTCGTACAAGCTAAATCCAAGAACACTCTTAAAACTCCAGTCACCAAAATCTTTGTTCATCTGTACCTGGAACTCATTGTTCACAATATTCTCAACAGCATTCATATCATACACACTACCGGCAATATCGGTACCTGTGCGGGTAATGCCTTCGCCATCATCCTGATCCCAGGGATCGGGTACATAAGCTTTGGTTTTAGCCCAAGCGCTGTAGGAGTATTTCGCAACGGTGTTTTTTTGGCTACGTGTATTATTAAGGATACCCAATTTGTTATACAAATTCATCCAGCTGAAAACCTTATAGTTCAGTTCCACATTACCCGTAATATTGGCATCGCCATATTTTGTACGGTCATTATCCAACCTGAAATAAGGATTGGTAAAATAATCGTTGTAGTAAGCATTAGGGCTGGCAAATTTGTTGGTCTGCCAATCCCTTAACTTAGATAAGGGAATATGTGCTGCCTGGTTGATCGTTTCATTATAGAAATCGAAAGTCGTCCGGTCATAGCTGGCTTGCACATAAGCAAGATTAAAACCAGCTTTTAACCGGCCAGATTCATGCGCAGCAGAAAGCCTTACACCGGTACGGCGGCTTCTGTCTTCCGGTACAACACCTTCGGCCAGGTTATTCTCCAGTGATACATAAAAGGTAGTATTATCGTTACCACCACTAAATGACACCTGGTTGTTCGTGGTAAGGCCTGTATTCCAGATACGCCTTCTTTCACCGGCAATAGCAGAATAGGGTATTTCATAAAAACTACCATCTTCCAGCACACGACCCGCAGGACGCATGGAGCCATCATACTCATCGCCAAATTGTTGGTTCTCATAGGAGCGCCAGTTGTCCTTCATACGGTCGAGATAATTCGGCTTCCAGGCTCCGGTACCAAAGCCAGCTGCATAGTGTGAGCCGCTGCCATATTTATCCTGGTATTCGGGAAGGAAACTGATTTGCTCAATGTTGGTGGCATTACTATAAGTAACTTTCATTTTGCCCTTAGTACCCTTTTTAGTAGTAATGACCAGGGCTCCGTTTACACCATCAGATCCATATAAGGTAGCAGCCTGTCCACCTTTAAGGATTGAAATGCTCTCGATGTCATTTGGATTCAGCAGGTTTAGCATCGTAGCCGAGCCGGGTGGCATGGGCAATCCATCGATCACTACCAGGGCGTCGTTGTTACCCGTCATAGAGCGGTAGCCGCGCAATACGATCTTAACAGCGGGATCTACAGAGTTGTTGACGTTGAAGATGGCAAGACCAGATACTTTACCCGATAAGCTTTGGGCTATCTGCGGCGACCTTCCCACCGTAATATCGTCGCTGGTTACCCTGGCTACTGAATAACCTAATTCCTTGGGCCGGCGGCGAATGCCCTGCGCCGTTACAATCACCTCATCGAGGCTTTTATTCGATTGCAAACCAGCAGTGAGTGTCAGCTGATTACCCACCGGCAGTTCCTGTGAGTCATAACCCACAGCGGTTATCACCAACACATCGGAAGGAGAAGCTTCAATAATAAAAGTGCCATTTTGATCAGCAGAGGAGCCTGTAGTTTTTCCTTTGATCCTGACTGTAGCAAAAGGGATGGGGATGCCTTTTGAGTCTGTGACTTTTCCAGTGACTTTTCTGGATTGGGACAGTGCGGGTAATGCAATGACTACCAGCACTGCGAGCAGTGATAGAATTTTTCTCATGTGACTGTTGAGTTTTGGTTTTGAACTAATTTAAATTTAGACCTTTTTTATCTTTTTTAAAAAAAATTAACAATTGTAAATTGGATATTTCCTAAAAAAGTATAGCTGTTCGTCAATTTGCCCACCGGGCGTATTAAACACTGGCAAACAAATAACCTTCGTGCATAAACCCGCAAGTCCATTATTATGCCATGGTGAATGATAATTAATCAAAAAAGAAACAGGGCACCCCGTTAGGGACACCCTGTTTTATATTATAATAGTATGTAAGGATCAGAACTAGCGGGGACCTAAATATTTAAATGTCTCATTAAACCTGGTACGGACTGTTCCGGCATCCGGTTGGTTCATAGTGTACTTTATTTTGATCGTTTTTGTAGCCGGATCAAAAGTATTTACACCGGTTGCATCAAGGAAACCCCAGCGGCTGCCAGCTCCCTGACCATATCCATTATACATATCTACAATAGTATTATCATTGAACTCAAGCGTAACTGCATAATTTCCATAAGCAGAGACCGCTGTTCCGTTTAAGATAGGATGATAATAGCCAGTGAAAGGGGCTCCTGTGTGGTACATAAGAACAGTATTGGCATCTACCGTTTCAAGATCACATTCAAACGGGTATTTTCCAACTAATGCAGCACTTGTAAGGTCTACCATAGTACCTGTCACCTCATAATGCCCGTCGTACTTATTCTTTACACCAACTTCCACCAAACAGAATTTCAGTACCTCGGATATTTTAGCGCCCTGATCAGCTGAAACCAGCGTCAATCCTACCGCATACCTTTCATTGGGATCTAAAACTGTAGCATCGGGAATTGTGATCCTTAGCTGTTTTACGAATTCACCAGGCGCCATGCTTACCGTATAAGTGTTCCCGGATTTAGGATTTGCCGGGTCAGCGGTATAGCTGGTACCAGGAAGCGCCAGATAATTGGTACCATTCTGAACATTGTAAGCGTTGATGATTTCCTGGTCTTCCTTCACAACAACTTTCATGGTCTTATTTAATTCTCCCTCACTGGGTATATCCCGGCGCAGTTCCAGCAAATTAATGGTCTGGGTACCACTTTTCAATTCAACAAAAGCGATATTGTACCCCTCCTCAGAAGGCAGTTTCACGATCGTTGTACCAGCATCACCCATTGGATCAGCCGTCTCTACTTTCTTACAGCCTATTGCCAGCATTACACTGCCAAGCAAAAGAAAGGAACCTATAGTTTTATATCGACTTAACATATTATTCGTTTATCCGTTAATGAAACAAATGAACTTCTTATAAGAAATGATTCTACCTTATGGTTTGTCCCACCAAACCCTTCCGTCCGGGCTATCGTTATTATAAGTGGTTGCTGCTTTTTGCACGTTGACCGTATTCAGGGTGTATTCGCGGTTACCGTAAGTATAGCGGCGGGGTATCTGGCCTCCGGAGTTAGTAGCGCTAGGTGTTGGTACAAGCGCCGGAACGCCTGTCCTTCTCCAATTGGCCCAGGCCTGGTTGCCATCAGGGTACCAGGCAATATATTGCTGGGTGGCTATTTTCGTGAGTGCATTGCCAACTGCAAGATCAACGTTGGCATTGGCCAAATAGGTGGTGATATTTCCAGTAACACCCCACTCTTTCCAGGAAGCTTCAATACCTTTTTTGTAGAAGTCAGCTGCGTTGGCCGTGATCCAGTTACGTTGGGCAGCTTCAGCTATCGCCAGGGCTACATGGCTATATCCTATCAACACCAGGGGTGAATTAGTAGCTCTCTTAGCTGCAAGCAGCACCCGTGCAAAAGAGGGATTGTCATTACTAAATTTAACAGCGTTGTCCCTTGTCAATCCATAGGGGAAACCAGTAGTGGAGGTACCAAAAGACGCCTGCCTTGGATCGCTATAGGAAGCCATCAGATCGGTCATAAGCTTTGATTCTGCAAAGTCCGTACGACCATTGTAGGTATTATACCAGGGATGCCTGAAAGCAGCTACATTACCCGGGTATTTCAGTACAAAATTATCATCGGTTGAACCAATATAGCCATCTGCGGCAGTGAAGGCGGCTGCAAATTCGGTAGCAGCCCACTGGCCTGCATTGGGATACACCTTACTGGTACGTAAAGCGATCAGCATGCGCAATGAATTAGAAAACTTTTTCCACTTTTCATTGGAGCCAGCATACACAATATCTCCTGTAGCACCTTTACCACCATCAAATTGGGCATTGGCTTCCTTCAGCTCCTTAACAAGGTCTTTATAGATCTCTTCCTGCGTATTATAAGCAGGCGTAAGGTTGGCTTCGCCTTTTAAGGCATCAAAGTAAGGGACATCACCCCACCTGTCTGTAATGGTCCAGTATATATAAGCCTTTAGTATCCGGGATATCGCTATCTGGTTATTATGAGAACCAAATTTGGAAGATCCCAGTTTAAGAGAATCGGCCGTATTATTGAGGATGATATTTTGAAGATCATACAATCCCCCGGCATAAGTTCCATCAAAATCCAGTTTTGGTAAGGCATACAACGACACTTCTGTGTATTGTGTTTCCGATATCTGCTGTGCGTACAATGCTCCTCTTGTTTGAGTAGCCAATCCACCAATTCCGGCCAATACATTCGTTAATAATGCTTCAGTAGAAGGAACAGGTGTTGAATTCGGATTCACATTCGTGTCTCCGAAATCTTTATTACAGCCCACAGCCAGTAGCGAGACCGTTATTATAGTTAAAAATGATGTGAGTTTCATTGCTTCAATTTTTTCTTAAATAAACATGATAAGAGGATCGGATTAGAAGCCTATTCTAAGGTTAACTCCTAATGACCTGGTACCTGGAAACTGTCCGTTTTCACCAAATGTGTTACTGATCTCAGAAGGATCAAAATCTTTCGTCTTGGAATAGATCAACCATGGATTCCTCGATACGATGGAGAAGGTTGCATTCTGAATATACTTGGATACTCCCAGTTTCTGTACCGGTATCCTGTACCCGATGCTTACTTCGCGCAATTTCAGGAAAGTAAGGTCATAAATGAATTCATCAAACACATTATCCCCTACCATATTGTGGAAGTAATCCTGCGCTTCAACATACATATCCACTGAATTTTTATTGCCATCCACACCTACCATATGAATACCACCGCCATCAGCAACAGCATCACGGATTGGATTGCCCTTATCATTCAGCACTGCGGTGCGGGCCAATAACCCGGAATAAGATCCCCACATATCAGACAGGGAGAAAAATTTGCCACCCCACTGATAATCCAGGTTCACATTTAATATAAAATTCTTGTAGGAGAAAGAAGATTGGAAACCTCCGGTATACTGAGGAAGTACGCTACCAAACTTTTTATTTTCCATTTTCACATAGTGGCCATCTGAAGTAAGTACAGGTAAGCCCGATGCTGCATCAATGGTTTTACCGCCACCGATGATCATACCCCAGGGTTGACCAACCTGGTGCGCTGCAATGGGAGTAGTAATACCATTGAAACCAGCACCACTGGAAAGCGTTATCTGGTCTACGCCGGGCGCAAGTTCTTCTACTTCGTTCTTAATAATATAGGCATAGGAAGCATTGATCTCCCAATTGATATCTTTGGTTTGAAGCGGACGCAGGAAAAGTTGGAGTTCCATCCCTTTGCGCACAATTCTACCCGCATTTACGGACTTTGAAGAGAAACCGCTGGCACCATTGATCGCTACAGAAACCGGAGCTTTTGAAGTAACGGCATCATAGTAAGTAGCACTTAAGCCAATCCGGTTGCGTACAAAACGGAGGTCAAGACCGATCTCTTTGGTAGTTTGAACAGCACCTGTGAGACCCGCATCTACAATCTCATTGGGAGTACCCATTACGAAATGGCCATCCCACTGATCAGCACCTACACCGTATCCTAAGGCAAGGCTATAAGGACCAAGCGCTTTCGGTGTTTCACCCCAGCTGGCACGAGCCTTACCATAACTTAACCAGGGAGCAAAATCCGCTATCAGATCGCTAAACACAAAACTCGCTCCGAAGGATTTTACAAAAATATCATTATCACTCTTTGACAGGGTTGAATACCAGTCATTGCGCACAGTAGCTTCAGCAAACAGCATGTTCTTATACCCTACACTTGCACGGGTAAAGATGGCGCCACGCTTTTCCTCAGAACGTGAATTGCTTTGTGTAATGGTAGACAGGGAGTTATCAAGAGAAAAGAAATCAGGTATGTATAAGCCGTCTCTGGTTGCAGCAGAAATAGACTTACTTTGGATCCTTACGACCTCACCACCAGCCAGAATGTTGAGAGAAAAATCATTTAACTTTTTATCATAAGTTCCCACCAGCTCATAGCGGTCATCTTTGAAGAAAGTTTCTCCTGTGCTATAACCAGCTTTTTGCCCTGTTTGCGTTGCACTGGTTTCCAGTATATACCTTGTCTTATTTTCAGACCAGGTGGTTACGTAGTTTTTACGGTAAGCACCACGGAACTTAAGGTCATTATTCACTTTATAGGTCAAACTGATATCACCATACAAGCGGTCACGGCGGAACATGTTCTCAATATTGTCGAAATAGGAGTAAGGATTATACCAATAATTACCTCCTAAAAAGCTAACCGGATCGACCGCACTGTAGCCGCCCGGGTTAGAGTGGTTCCAGCTTCCCAGCACTGCGGGTGCGCCTTGCGATCCGGGGAATGATTTAACCCCTCTCAGCTCTTTTAAAATATTAATATCAAGATCCCTGTGAAACCATTGGTTGAAGCTACCATTTGATTGGTTGCTATAGGCGTCATCATTTTCAGCCTGTTGGTTTTGCGTTACATAATTGATATTCGTAGCAACGGTAAAATGATTGTTCAGGTCAACAGAACCATTAAAAGCAAAGGTGTTCCTTTTCAGAAAGGTATTAGGAACTAAGCCTTTTGTATACAAATTGGAATAGGAAAACCTTGTATTAAAGCTTTCACCGGCTTTTGAAAAGCTGATGTTATTGTTGGTAGTAATGCCTGTATTATAAAAATCACGGGCATTATCCGGTTGTGGATTAAGTTTAGCCGTTTTATAAGAATACTGGGTATTAGGATACCAGGCATACCAGGGAATATACTCCTGACCTGCCATACGGGGGCCCCAGCTCGCATCATCCGAATAATCATGGTAATATTTTCCATCAAGCGCCTTCCATTCGGCCGGCATGCCATCCTTCCAGGTAAACTGTATCAGATCGCCAACACCACCACCTGCATAAGTATCCTGGTAGTTGGGCATCATGTAAATCTTGTCAAACTGCGCGCCGGTATTAAGTTCTACGCCTATTCCCTTTTGATTTCTTTTGGCCCTTTTGGTATTGATCACGATGGCGCCATCGGCTGCCTGCGGTCCATAAATAGCAGCGCCTGTAGGTCCGTTTAATACTGTAAGGTCTTCCACATCATCGGGGTTGATATCCACAGAGTTAGTGGGCGTTCCATCCACGATATAAAGGATGCTTTGACCACCCAGTGTACCATCACCACGCAACCGGAGTGTGGCATCTCTTCCCAGGGCAGCCACAGACTGGCTTCTCAGCTGTACACCTGCTACCTTACCTGCCAGTGCATTATTAAGATTGGACTGCCGGATAGTGTTTAATTGCTCAGATGCAACTACCTGGGCGTTGGAAACTGTGCTTCGCTGTGTCTTTTTAGAGTTATAACCGCTGGAGATGATTACTTCAGCCAGATCGCCTGAAGCTTTTTCCAGAGAAACACTAAAGATTGTTTGATTGGCTACAATGGGAACTTCTTTGAGTTTATAACCCTGGCTTGTAATGACCAGCGTTTCGCCATCTGAAGCTTTGAGACTGAATGCTCCGTTTTGATCGGCAGTAGAACCTTGTTGTTTGCCTTTGATCAGGAGACTTGCGAAAGGAACGGGATTTCCGGAGGGATCTGTTATCTTCCCGGAAATGGTCTTGGTTTGCGCATATGCCAATACTGTATACAGTACCAGCACTGCGAGCAGTGATAGGAACTTTCTCATGTGACTGTAATTTTTAAAAAAGTGAACCGACGTAAATATAGGAACTTTCGAATAACCTCAAAAAAATGTTAAAATAGGATAGTGGCGCGTATAGGTAGACAAGCGGAAAAAATAAAGCGCTGCAATACTTTTCATGAAAAGTTTAGATAGTTGGGACAGGATTTGCGAAAGGCCTATGAACGTCAATATTTTATAGATCAGTTACGGTCTGCGCCGTACAGATGCATTTACCATTTTCCGGATGAACATTGCTGCGAAAAGTAGGGGTTTACACTCACCACATTAAAAAAAGCCGGCTGTAGAGAACTACACCGGCTAATTACAGTCACAAAGAATAAAAAAGGTTTAAGGCTTTTCCACCCATGTCTTGGTAGTCAGTTCATCAGCACCCTGACGTTCAAGAACTATATTGTAGTTTTCGCCATTAAGGTCTCTTTCAGTAGTGGGGTACGCTTGCCTGCGGGGAATCTGTCCGCCGGAAACAGGTGCAGCACCCGGAGCAGGGGTCAAAACAGGAAAGCCTGTTCTCCTCCACTCTGCCCATGATTCATAACCATTACCCAGGTAGCTGGCTATCCATTTTTGGGTTTGGATAAGTTCTACCGCTTTTGCTGCATCATACACCACAGCAGGCTGGGTAATGTAGGTAGCATAACCAGTAGCACCAAACTGATCCATAGAAGCTTTAATACCAGCAAGGTAAAATGTAGCTGCTGCTGCTTCACCGCCTGGTATCCAACCAAGGTGTGCAGCTTCTGCCTGTGCAAATTGCACCTGTGCATAAGTAGTCACCGCTGCTTTGGAATTTTGCTGCCTGAATGCTTTACCAATCAGCGATACATTGCCGGGCTTATCAACTGTACCGGCTGCATAGCCTACAGGTGAAGTAAGTCCGTAAGGCATTCCTACATAAGTACCACTGGCAGTAGTATCAGCAAATATGGGCAGGCGTGGATCATTTAATGCTTTCAGCTTATTGACCAATGTTTCACTGATCGCATAGTCATACCTTTTACCTACAACATAGTTATTGTACCAGGGATTCTGGTTATTGGCATCATTCAGGTAATAGTAAAAAACATTGGAGGCATTACTTGACAGACCGCCATCGGCATAGGCCGCTGCAAATTCCGTTTTACCGGTAGCTGGATCAGCTTTGGACAAGCGCAGGGCGAGGATCATACGAATAGACCCGGCCCATTCTTTCCACCAGTCCATATCACCTTCCAACAGAATATCACCAGCAGGACCAGCACCAGCATCTATTCCGGCTACTGCATCCTTCAATTCCTGGAAGAGCGCTTTGTACACATCCTGCTGCTTGTCAAAAGCAGGCGTAATATCTTCCAGCTTTTTCAGCGCAGCAGAGTAAGGAATATCGCCCCATCGATCAGCCATTTGCATGAAGATGAAAGCTTTCAGGATGCGTGCAGCTGCTATCTGATTGGCATTGGATCCGCCAGCCAGCACATAAGGCTTGGCTTTGGTTTCAGCATTTGTATTCAGGTCAATGATCGTTTGCAGATCATTGAGGGGGCCATTGTACAAAGCATTGTAATCAAATATGCGGCTGGAATAACGTGAAGCGTTGGTATAAAACACTTCAGACAGTTGCTGCACATATAGCAACGGATCAGCCGCAGTAACTGATCCAATACCCGAACTTAATCCGGCCCGGATAGCATTGGTGAACAATAAAGTGGTATTGGGATCAGCCGGATTGTTGGGATCTACATTGAGATCTCCAAAGTCGCCAGGCTTCTTACACGATGCCACTACAGCAGCAATCAGTAAGCAGGCGGCAATATACTTGACAATAGTTTTTTTCATAATTCTCTCTTTTAAATAGTTAAAACTGCAGCTTCAGGTTAAATCCAAGAGTACGTGTACCTGGCAACTGACCACTGTCAAACCAGGGTGTTTGTAACTGAGATGGATCGATTCCTTTTACAGTACTGTAGATAAGCCAGGGATTCTGTGCAATGATGGAGAAATTGGCATTTTGAATGGCCAGCTTCTGGTACCAGCGCTTGGGCAGATTATAACCAATTCTTACTTCACGCAGCTTTACGAAAGTGGCATCATACACCCATTGTTCCCACAGGTTGGAAAGTACTGACTCATAATACTCTTTGGTATCGAGGTACACATCATTGGGCTTACCATCTGATTCACGTACACCATCTACGCGTACGCCACCACCATCAGCCACATCATTGCGCTTGGGAATGCCTTTATCATTATTGCCTACAGTAATTTTAGCCAGGCCCGATCCAGCATTTTGCATACTGGTCAAGGACATCAGCTTACCGCCCTTTTGAAAGTCAATAGAAAACCCGAGGGTAAAGCCTTTGTAAGTGAACTCATTGTAGACACCGCCAGTATAGTCGGGCAAAATAGAGCCCAGCTCCTTATTTTGCTCAATAAGGGGATAACCATCGTCATCTACCAGGATCTTACCAGCATCATTGCGTTTGTAACCATCACCTACCAGCACACCATAGGATTCACCCACCCGTGCATTCACAGAGATGGAAGGAGAACCTACAAATCCAAATGAAGCACCTTGACCGGCAGGATTCACCACCAGGTTCTTGCTATCCATGTACAGTTTCTTTACCTCATTGCGGTTAAACCCTATGTTGAAATCAATATCCCAGGTAAATTCCCTGGTCCTGATGGGTGTACCGCCAAGACTGATTTCCACACCATGATTGGCAATATTACCGGCATTGACCAATGCAGCACTGTAACCAGTAGTACTTGGGATAGTGAGGTTAATGATCTGGTCTTTGGCCTCACGGCTATAATAGTTGAAGTCAAATCTTACCCTGTTCTTTAAAAACCGGAGTTCAGTACCTACTTCATAAGAAGTAGACAAGGTTGGTTTCAAAACACTATTAGGAATTGAATTGGGAACAGTGAGTGTAGGATAAGTATCATATGGAGTTCCTACAGTATAGGTCTGGTAAATATTGTAGGGATCAATATCAGATCCTACACGGGCAAAAGAAGCCCTGATCTTACCAAAACTAAGGATATCATTTTCCGGCAACAGTTCGGTAAATACAAATGAAGTAGCTACCCCACCATATAAATAAGAGTTGTTGCCCTGTGGTAATGCAGAAGACCAGTCGTTCCGTAGATTGAGGTCAAGGAACAACATGTTCTTCCATCCCAGTGAAGTATACCCATACACACTTCTTACTTCCTTGCGGTTTTCAGTATTGTTGGTCGTTGGCCTGTTCTTGGAAGCAGCAATATTATAATATCCAGGAATGGTAAGCCCACCTGCGGTTGCTTCATTTACATAGTTGGAATAATTGGTCCTTTTCTCTGCATAAGCACCAGCCCTCAAAGAAAAGTCACCAAATTCATTATCATATTCTACGCTACCCACAAAGTTCAGTTCCCGGGTATTGTTTGTGTAAGTTCTGTAAGCATCCAGGTTCAGGGTATTTGAAGCTACACGGCTGTTGTAGTTCTGATTGTATACATCTGCCCTCGCCAGGATAGACGCCCTTAAGTGTGATGAAAACTTATAAGTACCACCGATATTTCCGTAGATACGCTGGCGCTTGTTGTTTGTTAGGTTTTCATATACTTCGGTATAAGGGTTGTCCCAGTATTTCGGGCTTGTATCACGAGGACCATTGATGTTCCAGGAAGTATAGGTACCATCAGTCCTTTTATACCTTTTCAACTTAGCTATTTCCAGGTTACGCTGAAACCATTGGTTAAAAGAACCGCTGGTTTGAGTACCATATCCTTCAGCCGGTACATTGAACAGGTATTCATATACATAGTTGAGATTGGTATTGATCGTAAATTGCTTGGTAAGATCAATACTGTTATTGATAGACAGCCAATTTTTGGATTGGCGGCTATTGGGTGTAATACCTGTGCGTGACAGGTTGGTGAAAGACACGCGCGTATTGGAATTATCTGTCGCTTTTGAGAAGGCCACATTGGTATTATAAGCAACACCCGTATTGTAAAAATCACGGATATTATCTGGTTGCGCTACAAAAGGTTTCTGCTTGGCATAATCCGGGTCTTCTGAATCCCAGGCATACCAGGGAGCATAGAGTGTACCGTCCATACGGGGACCCCAGCTTTCATCAGCAAAATAATCATAGTATTTAGCGCCATCCATCGCTTGCAAAGCAGGTGCATCTGTAGCGGGGTTATATTTGAATGTATACCAATCCTGTGAATAACCGCCACCATACTCATTTTGATACTTAGGCAAAGTAGCCAGCCTTTCGAAAGTAGTACTCTGATTGAGTTCCAGTCCGATACCGGCGTTACGTTTGCCTTTCTTGGTAGTGATCACAATTACGCCTTCAGAACCACGCTGACCATATAAGGAGGTAGCAGCAGGCCCTTTCAATACAGATACCGATTCTACATCATCCATGTTGATATCCCGGCCATCCGTTGGCACACCATTTACTACATACAATGGGTTGCCGGTACCCAGGGTATTTACACCACGGATACGAACAGTAGAAGTACCAAATTTGGCGCCGGAGCCGCCCAATACCTGTACACCTGCGATCCTTCCGGCCAAAGCGGTGTTCAGATCCACCTGTTTGGTTTGTGTAAGTTTATCGGCCTGGATCTCCTGTACGGCTACCCCTACAGATCTTTTAGACCTGGAAACGCCCATGGCAGTTACCACTACTTCCTGCATGGCTTCCGCATTGCGCAGGGAAACACTGACAGCGCTAGTGGTGCCTACTTTTGCTTCCGCATCCGTATAACCTGATGCACTGATTACTAAAATCGCGCCTTGTTGTGCAGTGATTGAAAAGTTTCCGTTAGCATCGGCAGCAGAGCCAGAATTGGAGCCTTTGATCTTGATAGAAGCAAAAGGAATGGGGTCTCCTTTGCTGTCTTTTACCTGGCCGGTCACTGTGCGGGTTTGACCATAGGCCATAACAACGCACATTGCCAGCGCTGTTAGCAGCGATAGAATCTTTCTCATGTGTGATTTTAATTAATAAAATAAAATGATGCCGCGAACCAGAAGGCGTTTTAGTATGACTGTTACTACAATTTCAGGCAAACTAACATCCTCCGAATTTTCGGGAACTAAGGCAAACGCAATTAACGAAACGTTGCTTATTTAAGAATTTGTTAACGCACTTTTAACCAGCTTTTAATTCAAGTTAACGCATAGTTAACACGATTTAACATGTGAAAGTATTGTAGTAATGATTTTTACAAATCTCACACAACTCAATACCAGTGGGCATTTCAGAAGAAATAAAAAAACTAACTGATTCAGTTAATCGTCAACCTGAAAAAGGTTTTTATCATTACTAACTATGTAGATTACCCTAAATGAGCCGCATATTTTTAAGTGCATTTTAATACGCGCGTTAACGAGTGATTAACATAAGCTGGAGCCTGAATTCTGTCTTCTTACGCGTTTGCATTTCATCAAACCCGCTACCAATAAGTGTTTTTTCTGGAAATAAAAACTGTGCCAAACGCAACCATACCACGCAATCTAATTTCCTGGCACGCTTACGAAACAGCATCGATGAAACATTCTGCTTACAATTGATGTAATACCGAAGTCCCTTGCCACTAAACTGTGGTATGGAAAAATAATATTGCACATCCTGCTCGTAAGCATAGATGCGGGCATTATAACCGTCTGTTTCGAAGAACTGTATCCGCATATTGGCCGAGAAAGAACTTTTCGGCGCATAAAAGACTTCTGTGAAGGCAGCAAAACCTTTTTCAGCGTTCGCTACCGTACCAGCCTGGTACCATACCAACTCTACCCTGCTCTTCAACATAATATCAGCAGTCGCCTGAAACATTACCTGCGTACGCCAGTTTTGTCTGATGGTTTTTAATACTGGCTTGAAAGCCCCTTCCTCTTCCGTACTGTTGGCAGGTTTTTGTTCATGTCGATAGCGACTTGACAGCTCTACTCCTTTATTCGGTTTATACAATAGCTGTAAAAGATATTCAGCGCCATAGCCCGGTGCATTGACCCTGTACTTCAGCCAGGGAAAACGAAAACAATCGGCATAGGCATCCAACTGCCAGGAGGGCGATGGCCTTACGCTGAGGCCGGCATATAATCCCTGTTCATTGCCTGGTAAATAATTTTCAGTGAAAGCATTTCCTTGCAGCGATTGATAATCCTTGTCGATCCGCCGGTATACGAGCGCAATATCCACTTTCCTGTCAAGGCTCATCAACAGTCCATTCAACAGCGCTTTGTGCATTTGCTGATCAACGGCAGCCTCTCCATATACATGCAGGTTACGGTGTGTAAAGCTGTAATCCACACTGTGGTTACCCCAGTGCTTACCTTCTACGGCAAAAATATCATAGGGTTCGGCTGAACGCTTAAACGGTTTGGAAAATCCATATTGAACAGTATTCAATCCAATATGCCAGCGTGGCCGGGTATACCTTATATTACCACCGGCAGTGATCCTCTCAAGGTTTTGCCGGTCATTTAATTCAGCCAGCGTACGGTGATAACCGGAAGTCAGCACAGAAGTGATGCTGTCATTGACCAGGTTGGCATCCAGTTTACGGAAAGAGGCGAATAAGGTAGTTTCCCAACTTTTGTGTTGCAGCGTAACGCCCGCACCCCGGTGAAAATAATATTCACCAGCTGCACTGTATGGTCTTAGTACAGGCCCCTGGCGTTTTACCTGTAACACTGCAGCGCTTTTTTTAAAGGCCAGACTTTGCCAGTGTATAAGTCCCTGTCCCATGTTAACCGTAAAATCGCCTAAGGCCAAAGCTTTTATCTTGCCCAGCTTCCGCGCAAACAGGTGAAAAGAATAAAAATCAAACCGAGCCTTTGATGATCCCCCAAATAAAGATTCTCCGGCATCCTTATCCGCCGTTATCCCATATTGCAACAGGTTATTGTAATTATACCGGTACCGGGAGAATACACGCACGCCGCTGCCCTGGTAATGATCTTTATCGGGCGTAAGCGGGTGCTGAAACCCTTTTGACTTTTCCAACACCTGCGAAGCTCTCACCACCAGGGAATGTGAACCCGCCACCAGACGCTTGCCCAAAGGTGCAGCATGATCTTCTCCGCTGCCCAATACCACCAGTGGTAACAATTGCCGGATGGTGTGCACATCCCATCCAGGTATGGCTTGCAACTCATGTATACTTACCAGCCTGCCGAATAAGCTCCGGTACCGGAGAAAATTGGCTATTTGTAACGCATTGAGCAGCGACAGTGCTTCCAGATCGGACTGGGTGGCCCCATTAAGATCCAGGGGATGACGGCGTAGCGATTCCAGCTGTTGCCAGTAGCTATCATCTTCATTCTCCATTTCTGTTGTTTCGGTCTGGTTTTCCAGTTGCTGTTCTTGTACAGGTGGCGGTTCCTGCGCAAGTGCTCCAAGGCAGGCCATTATAATAGAGAGCGTAAACAGTGTTTTCAATCGACACGTTCTTTAGTAGAAGTAAAAATGAGTAGCAGTCCGGGTGTAATACCCAATTGAGGATGATAGCTGCCTGTAATATCGGCCCGGATATTTCTCCAGGCCCAGCCCGCGCCCAGCCAGGGAGTAGTAGTGGCCGTGGCTATACCCGCACGAATAAAAAAACGATTGTCCAGCGCATAGTGGATACCTGCCTGCACATTCACGGCTTTGTTTTCCTCTTTAATAATGTCAGCACTAACCAACAGTTTTTCAGAAGCTTCATATCCGCCGCCAATCTTGTAGACCCAGGCCATTTTTTCCTGTTCCAGCTTCCCGTACTTTCCACCGGAGGGATTGAATACGTGCATCCCAATATGTACCTGGTTGGTAATATGCCAAAGCGAGCCTATTTCAACGATCACAGTTCCATCGCTGCCATAGCCCGCCGCCCGCATCATGGCATAGTTGAATTGCACCCCCAGGTCTACCCGCCCCAGTTTTTTGCCATAGCCAAGGCCCACCTGCGATTCATTGTATTCACCCGATCCCAGGTATTGGGCGGAAATACCCCACCCGCCCATCCTCGTGGGCAAGGCTACGATGGCATTGTAGCTATTCAGTTTCTCCTGCAGGAATCTTTTTTCAGCATACACTCCTCCTGCTGCCTGAGGCAGGCGGGCCAATGCGGCCTGGTTGGCCATACAGGAAAAAACATCAATAAAGTGGTAACTGTAAGCTCCCTGGCCTATATAGGCCGCCGCCTGTGGATAGCGGAGTGTTTGTGCGCTGGCCGGCCATATAGCCAACCAACAGCAGGATAATAACCAGGTCTTTAAAATGCCTGGCAGGCAATGGTTTTTCAATCGATTAGTTTTGGACTGGAAAAACTAACGTAAAAATTTACAAAACAGATTTTTACCTTTGCGCCATGCAAATTTTAGACGGGCAACTTGTATCACAGGCTACAAAAGATGAATTAAGGCTGAATGTAGGCCAGTTAAGAACTGAAGGGAAGAAAATACCTCACCTGGCGGCTGTACTGGTTGGTTCCAACGGCGCCAGTGAAACCTATGTAGGTTCCAAAGTGCGTACCTGCGAAGAAATAGGGTTTAAATCCACCCTGATACGCCTGGAAGAGGATATCAGCGAGTACAAACTCCTCAACGTTATAGCAGAACTGAATGCCGATCCGGATATCGATGGCATCCTGGTGCAGCTTCCCCTGCCCAAGCATATTTCAGATGAAGAAGTGATCAATGCCATTGATCCTACCAAGGATGTAGATGGTTTTCATCCTATCAGTGTAGGTAAACTTGTACAGGGTTTGCCCACTTTTGTGGCAGCCACCCCGCATGGCATCATGCTGATCCTGGAACATTATAAGGTAGAAACAAAAGGCAAACACGCCGTAGTAATAGGCCGTAGCAATATTGTGGGTCGCCCCATGAGCATCCTGCTCAGCGCCAATACCAATCCTGGCAACTGTACGGTGACTCTTTGCCACTCACAAACCAAAAACCTGAAAGAACTCTGTCTGCAGGCCGATATTATTGTAGCGGCCCTGGGCAAGCCAGAGTTTTTAACAGCTGATATGGTGAAAGAAGGGGCTGTGGTGATCGATGTAGGTATTACCCGCGTGGCCGATGCCTCCAAAAAACGTGGCTATGATATCAAAGGTGATGTAGATTTTACCAATGTAGCACCCAAATGCAGCTATATCACCCCCGTTCCTGGTGGTGTAGGTCCCATGACCATTGCCGCGCTGATGAAGAATACCTATGCGGCCTGTTTGGCGAAGAATTAAGCTTTATTTATTTCATAAACAGCGATAGCGGGTCTTATGGCCTGCTATCGCTGTTTTTTGCCATTATCCTTCGTATTTCCTCCTCTTTTCTTCCTCTTTAGATTCAAGTATCCTAGGGTCATCCTAGGGTTTTCTTAGGGTATTCTTCAGTAATTCATTAGGTAAAAAACTAAAGATAACCTTAAGAATAGCTGAAGATATCCTTACTTACTAAGGTACCATTGAGGTTGAATCGAGGAGCTACCCCGAAGACAGTAGGAAATTTATCCGCAGAAGAAGGTACTCAGGCAGGTATAATGCCATCCGCGCCAATTCCGTAATTTTGCGGCCTATGGAAGTAAGTGCAGCACCGACCGTGATCAGTTTACCCGTCATGGAATCCTTCTATACCATTCAGGGAGAGGGCTATTACCAGGGCAAAGCAGCCTATTTCATCCGCCTGGGCGGATGTGATGTGGGTTGCGTATGGTGTGATGTAAAAGACAGCTGGGACGCTTCCAAACACCCCCAACAAAGCATTGACGAAATGGTATCAGCCGCTGCCGCCTACCCAGGCCGGATGGCCGTCATTACCGGTGGCGAACCCCTCATGCACAACCTGGATACGCTCACCGCAGCACTCCATGAAGCTGGTTTTCAGACCAATATAGAAACTTCAGGTTCTTCGCCACTCAGCGGCGAGTGGGACTGGATATGCCTCTCTCCAAAGAAGTTCAAATTCCCCCTCCCAGAGATCCTTCCCCTGGCTCATGAACTGAAAGTGGTAATTTTCAATAAAAGTGATTTTGCCTGGGCCGAAAAATATGCCGCACAGGTATCTCCTACCTGCAAACTGTACCTGGCACCCGAGTGGGACAAATCCAAAGAAATGACGCCTCTCATTATTGAATACATTAAAGAAAATCCTCTGTGGGAGCTATCTCTCCAGATCCACAAGTACATCAATGTGCCTTAAACGACAATTAGCAGCTTTAAGTAGACTCTGCCGCCAGGTTTGCTCCCATATCGATATTGGCACTTTTTTAGAGCTATGTCCGTAGAATTCCTGACCTGGGGCCCGGATTCCGAAATAATCCGTTGTCTCTTACGTTTTTAACAATTGGTAATTATCTTACAGGTAGAAAATACCGTCTAGGTATAAAGACCGACTGAAACAACAAAAATTTAGCATGGGCATAAAGCGCTTCTGTACCATATTATCATTCCTTCTTGCTCCGGTTTTGATCATGGCCCAGCAATATGATCCTGCCAAAGTGAGCAGAAAGGCGGCAGAACTATATGAAAGAGCGATCAGAAAAGCCCAGGACGACGATTTTAAAGGCGGTATCCTCCTGCTAAAAGATGCAGTTAAAATGGATCCCCGCTTTCTCGATGCTTACCTCTCCATTGCTGGTATGTATGGCGAAATGAAGGATTACCAGGGCGCCATCGAAAACTATGAGAAAGCCAAAGCCATTGATGCAGAATACTTCAAAGATTACAACCTCCCCTTCTCCATCAATTTGGCAGGAAAAGGCGAATTCAGCAAAGCCCTGGAAGCCGTCAAAGAATTTCTGACCATCACCAACCTCAATGAAAAAAGCCGCCAGGCGGGCGAGTTTCGCCAGAAGAGCTACCAATTCGCCATTGAATATGGCAAACAAAAAAACCTGTCTGATTATAAGTTTGAGCCACAGAATATGGGCGATAGCATCAATTCGGTGGTGTCTGAATATTATCCTGCCCTTACTATTGATGGGAATGAACTCATCATTACCCGCCGGGTAAAACATTACAACGAAGACTTCTTTGGCTCTACACGTGTGGATGGCAAGTGGTCCAAAGCCCTGCCACTCGAAGGCAATATCAATACGGATGCCAATGAAGGTGCACAAAGCATTTCGCAGGATGGACAATGGCTCATTTTTACCGGTTGCAATTTCCGTGATGGATATGGCAGTTGCGATCTGTACATATCTTATCTCACATTAGATGGATGGAGCGCACCGGTCAACCTGGGCAATAAAGTAAACAGTGATGGATGGGATTCAGCCCCCACCTTATCGCCCGACAAGCGCGATCTGTACTTTGCCAGCAAACGCAATGACGGCTATGGAGGCAGCGATATTTATGTAAGTCATTACCTGCCCAATGGCCAGTGGACGGAGGCGGAAAACCTGGGCCCTGAAGTAAATACTGCCGGCGACGAAAGCTGCCCCTTTATTCATGCTGATAACCAAACGCTGTATTTCACCTCCAATGGTCACCTGGGATATGGAGGCGATGACCTGTTTATGATCAAAAAAGAATCCAAAGGCACCTGGGGCAAAGCAGTCAACCTGGGCTATCCCATCAATACCATTGAAAATGAAGGAAGCCTCATCATAGCAGCCGATGGTAAAACAGCTTATTATGCCAGCGATCGCAGTGATAGCAAGGGCGGACTCGATATATATACTTTTGAACTGCGCAATGATATACGCCCTGCCCGCACACTCTGGGTAAAAGGAAAAGTATTCGATAAAAAGACTACCAAAGGTCTTCCCAGTGCTATTGAGTTGACCGATCTGGCCACACAGGAAGTTATGAGCAAGGTACAAACCGATGAAACCGGCAATTACCTGGTTACCTTACCCGTAGGTAAAGACTATGCATTCAATGTAAACCGTAAGGGGTATTTATTCTTTTCTGATAATTTCTCTTTGAGTCAGAAGGTCCCCGATTCTACCTATCATATAGATATTCCCCTGCAGCCCCTGGAAGCCAATGCTTCTGTGGTGCTGAAGAATATTTTCTTTGATTCCAAACAATTTGACCTGAAACCTGAATCTACTTCCGAACTGGATAAACTCTTCCTCTTGTTGCGCGACAATCCAACGATCAAGATACAGATCGGCGGTCATACTGATAATGTAGGAAAGGCGGAAGACAACCTGGTATTGTCCAACAACCGGGCACAGAGTGTCGTCAAATACCTGGTGGGTAAAGGTATTAATCCACAGCGCCTCACCTTTAAAGGCTTTGGTGCTACGGTGCCGGTAGCTGATAATGCTACGGAAGAAGGCCGTGCACAGAACAGACGTACGGAAATGAAAGTGATCAGTCATTAATCACCGATTATTCACTTAAAGCAGTTTTTATATATTGAATTATTGCATATATTCATAGCCGCGTTCATGCTATGAAAAACGACCTGTTATACCAGCTTGCCCTGGGCCTTGTGCCCCATATCGGCTTCGTACATGCTAAAACCCTGGTGGAACACTTTGGCACCGCTGCTGCCATTTTTAAAGCACGTCCCACCCAACTGGAAAGGGTAGATGGCATTGGCGCCGTAAGAGCCGCCGCCATTCATCAGTTTACCGGTTTTGAGGAAGCGGAAAAGGAGATTGCCTTCATTGAGAAGTATAAGATCCGGCCGCTGTTCCTCACTGATCCCGATTATCCCCAACGTCTGCTACATTGTTATGATGCCCCCACCCTGCTTTTCTACCGGGGAGTTGCCAACCTCAATGCAGCCCGTATAATAGCCATTATCGGAACCCGCAGCAATACGGATTATGGCAGGTATATCACAGAAAAGATCGTGCGGGAACTTACCGAAAAGGAGGTACTAATTGTAAGTGGCCTGGCTTTCGGCATTGATGCGCTGGCACACAAAGCAGCCATCAGGAACAACCTGCCAACAGTAGGTGTGTTGGGCCATGGCCTCGATACCATCTATCCCTCGCAACATAGCCAGCTGGCGAGGGACATGATCAAACAGGGAGGTGGACTGCTGACTGAGTTCAGCAGCAATACCAAACCCGATAAGCACAACTTTCCTGCCCGCAACCGCATCGTAGCCGGCATGAGTGATGCTACCATTGTTGTAGAGACGGGTATTAAAGGAGGAAGTATGATCACGGCCGAACTGGCCAACAGTTACAATAAAGATGTATTTGCATGGCCCGGTAAGGTCACTGATCCCCAAAGCGCCGGCTGCAATTACCTCATCAGAAGCAATAAGGCCATGCTGCTCTCCGATACACAGGAACTCATTGACATAATGGGATGGGCCGACATACACCGGCAACCACTCGTACAGCAAGACCTGTTTGTGGAACTAGGTGCCGATGAACAAAAGCTGGCGCACATAATAGCCCAAAATGAAACTGTGCATATTGATGAGCTCAATATGCACAGTGGGCTCAGCAGTAGTACCATCGCCGCCGCTATCCTCAATATGGAATTACAGGGACTGGTTCAATGCCTTCCCGGAAAGCGTTATAAGTTGACGAGGTGAGTACCGTGTTGTCTACTCAACATGCCAGTCAATATTTCAAACTCCCTCATTAACATTTTAGTAACTTTCTTCCGGAACAACTCAAACCCTTTGTGAGTAAGGCTTTGACTGTCTTTTTAAAAAATCTTTTGGAGCATATTGAACTGTTACCCTACCTTTGCACATGGCAACAAGAAATACCGCACTCCGGACAAATTCCCCCAGTTCAAGTAAGTTTTTTGGCGATGGTTTAACGTTTGATGACGTTTTACTGGTTCCTGCATATTCGCAAGTTTTGCCCCGCGAAGTAGACATCCGCACCAAACTTACCAAAGATATTACACTGAATGTTCCCATGCTTTCTTCTGCTATGGACACCGTAACGGAAGCCAACCTCGCAATAGCCCTGGCACGTGAAGGCGGCCTCGGTATCCTGCACAAAAACATGAGTATTGAAAAGCAGGCCGAGCAGGTACGCAAGGTAAAACGCAGTGAAAGCGGGCTGATCCTGGATCCCATTACTTTACATGAAGAAGCTACCATCGGCGATGCACTGCGCCTGATGAAAGAAAATAAGATCGGAGGTATTCCCATTGTAAACAATGGGAAAAAGCTGGTAGGCATCCTCACCAACCGCGATCTGCGCTTCGAAACAGCCCACGCCCGCAAAGTAAGTGAAGTGATGACAAGAGAATTGATCACTGCACCGGAAGGAACTGATATGAAGAAAGCTGGTACTATTCTTCGCCAGCAAAAGATTGAAAAATTACCGGTGATCAGGAAGGATGGCACGCTGATTGGCCTCATTACCTATCGCGATATTATGCAACTGCAAAGCTATCCCAATGCAGTAAAAGACTCTTATGGCCGCTTACTCACCGGAGCAGCTTTAGGTATCACCCGCGATCTGCTCGACAGAGCTTCCGCCCTGCAACAGATTGGAGTGGATATTGTTTGCCTTGATAGCGCACATGGTCATAGCAAGGGTGTTATTGAAGCCCTGAAAGCTGTTAAAAAGAATTTCAAAAAGCTACAGGTAATAGCCGGCAATATCGGCACGGCAGCAGGCGCTAAAGCATTGGCCGAAGCAGGTGCAGATGCCGTAAAAGTAGGCATCGGGCCGGGGTCTATTTGTACTACCCGTATTGTAGCCGGTTCGGGCATGCCGCAGATCACAGCCATCATGGAAGCGGCTTCAGTACTGCAAAAGAAAGGAATCCCGCTCATTGCAGATGGTGGTATCCGTTACACGGGCGATATGGTGAAGGCATTGGCGGCAGGCGCCAACCTGGTGATGATGGGCAGTGTATTTGCGGGCACAGAAGAAAGTCCTGGTGAAACCATTATTTACGAAGGAAGGAAGTTCAAACAATACCGTGGTATGGGTTCCATCGGCGCTATGAGCCAGGGCAGCGGAGATCGCTATTTCCAGGATGTGGAAGATGATGTAAAGAAGTTTGTACCGGAAGGTATTGAAGGCCGGGTAGCTTTTAAAGGCAACTTAAGTGAAATTGTTTACCAATATGTTGGTGGCCTTCGCTCCGGTATGGGCTATTGTGGCGCCAAAGACATTAAAGCATTGCAACAGGCCCAATTTGTACGCATTACCAATGCAGGTATGAAAGAAAGCCATGCCCACGATATTGAAATTACACGCGAAGCACCTAATTACAGCAGGTAATTGACAAATTAAGTGATTGACAAGTTGATAAGTTCATGCCCTCTTAACTTATCAACTTGTCAACTTTACTCCCTTCTTTTATTATCTTTCGGGAAATTACGGTCCATGCCATTAACCAGGGTTGTATTACTCTTCCTTGTTACGTTGCTCTTTTCACGTAGCGCATTTTCACAAACTGATTCCTGCAACATGCAAATCAGCCTGCTCACCTGCAGTCCGGGCGAAGAATTGTATTCCACTTTTGGTCATACCGCCATACGGGCTAAGGATGCTGCCACCGGCATGGACATAGTGTTTAATTACGGCACTTTTGATGATTCCGATCCTACTAAGTTTTATTGGGATTTTACCAGGGGCCTGATGCTCTACACCGTTTCAGCCTATCCATTTAGTGATTTTGTAGAGGAGTACAGGCAGGAGCAGCGCGGTGTCATTGAACAGGATATCCAGCTATCCTGTGCCGAAAAAAATAAAATATTCAATGCGCTGCGGGAGAATGTACAGGAACAAAACCGTCATTACTATTATTATTTCCACCAGGACAACTGCACCACCCGCGCCCGCGATATGGTGGTCAACAACACGGCGCATCCTGTTGTAGTTAAAAATATTTTACCTGCTAAAATACCCAGCTTCCGCAATCTGCTTCATAACTACCTCGATAAAGGTCATCAGCCCTGGAGTAAATTTGGCATTGATATATTGTTGGGGGCCAACCTTGATAAAAAGGTTACTAACCAGACGGCCATGTTCCTGCCGGATTATCTCATGAAAGGGTTCGACAGTGCCAGCACGGGGAATAAACCACTCGTGGGAGCCACCCAAACTGTGCTAAGCGTACCATCCCGCCCCGAAGAAGCGCCCAACTGGTTTACCCCCTTTGTATTGTTTGCAGCTATATTCATATTTATTACCGCTCTATCGATCCTGAAAGGCAATTCGTCGTCAACCCTCTTACGATTATTTGATATTTCCTTTTTTTTGCTGCTGGGTCTGTTGGGGGTATTACTGGCCACCCTTTGGCTCATCCGGGTAGATACTGTTTGCCGCAATAACTGGAATCTCCTATGGGCATTGCCTACACACCTGCCCGTGGTTTTTGTAATGCACCGGGGCAGAAAATGGGTAAAAAACTACTTCCGGGCAGTTTGTGTGCTCACGGTATTACTGGGCGGCACCTGGTTTGTATTACCCCAGGCATTAAACCCTGCTATTATCCCCATCCTTGGCTTGATCCTTGTCCGGGCATGGCATCGTAGCAAATAGAAAAACCATTTACCATGGCAGCAACAGAGAAATTCATAGAGATTGATGGCCGGGCTCTCTTTTACCGGGTTACCGGTGCAGGCAAGCCCGTGGTTTTATTGCATGGCTTTGCAGAAGATAACACCATCTGGCAGCACCAGGCAGATGTTCTCCAGGAGCATTACCGGTTGATCATACCCGATCTGCCCGGAAGTGGCCGTTCTGGTATCAGCGAGGATATGAGCATGGAGGGGCTGGCAGCTTCCGTAAAGCAGATCCTGGAAGATGAAATACAGGATCAGGAGCCGTTCGTAATGATTGGTCATAGTATGGGAGGCTATGTCACGCTGGCTTTTGCAGAAAAATACCCGGATCAACTGGCAGCCATAGGCCTGTTTCACTCTACAGCCTACGGCGATAGTGAGGAAAAGAAGGCCACCCGGCAAAAAGGCATTGAATTCATGCTGCAGCACGGCGCCGCCCTGTTTATCCAGCAAACGACCCCCAACATGTTTTCCACCGCTTTTAAACAGGAACATCCGGAGGTAGTAGCGGAAATTATTGAGCGATATTCCAACTTTCCCACTGAATCTCTCGTACAATATTACGAGTCCATGATGGCCCGGCCTGACCGGACAAACATATTAGAAAGATCCATCTATCCTGTATTATTTATTGCAGGCGAATATGATACAGCGATACCAGTGGATCATGTGATGCAACAGAGTTACCTGCCTTCGTTGTCATATATCAACCTGCTGAAGCATTCCGGACATATGGGTATGCTGGAAGAGCAGGAGGCAAGTAATAGGTTTCTGCTGGATTTTCTGGCAGGAATATGAATTTGTTCACTAAACTGCTGTAGGGAGCAGGATCTTACATGAAGAAATTCTTTTTAATATTTCTATTTCTGTCCTGCCTTATCCAGCCATTGCTTGCTGCACATGTAAGGGGGGGAGAAATGTACTACCGGTATGATAGCGTGAATTCTCCGCCTGGCATGGCCCGGTATATTGTTACTCTGAAACTATATATTGACTGTAATGCCCAGGGAGGTCAATTGGACCCTGATGCCCCCTTTACAGTATTCAGCAGGTCCGATAACAGCCAGGTCTTAAACCGCCGGGTACAACTTACCCGGGAAGAGACTATCCGGTATGACCCCAATTCCAATCCCTGTATCACCAATGCTCCTACAGATGTTTGCTACCGTTTACGGTATTATGAAACCACCATCGACCTACCCATTTCTACTGAGGGGTACACCATCTCTTTTCAACGCTGCTGCCGGATACAGGACATTCAAAATATGCCGGGCCGCAGTAACGATTATGGAGCAACCTATAAATGTGATATTCCTGGCACTATTGCTGGTGTAACCCGCCCTTCCTATAGGAATTCCAGCCCCCTTTTCAATCCTAATGATGCGGTAGCAATTTGTTTTGGATCGCCTTTTACCTTCGACTTTTCAGCCAATGACCCGGATGGTGATTCCATTGTTTACCGGCTGTGTAATGCCTATAATGGTGGCGGTCCGGGTAATTCAGGCAGCGGCAACTGCTTAAGCTGTGCCCAGCCCGACCCTGCAGGCCCTCCACCCTATAATTCCATCCCTTACCGGCCACCCTATAACGGTTCCTCTCCATTGGGTATCAACGTAGCCATCAATAGCGCGACCGGCTTATTATCGGGCATAGCACCCAATGTGGAAGGACAATATGTAGTAACGGCCTGTGCTTATGAATACCGTGACAACATCCTGATCAATGTACACCGGAAAGACATTCATATCCGTGTGGCAGATTGTATACCCCTCAAAGCATTATTGAAACCTGATTACTCTTATTGCGACGATTTTCTGGTGACCTTCAGGAATGAACAGGTCAACCCTGCCAATTCAGTGTATATATGGCAATACGGAGACAATACAAAACCTGATACAACTACGGATGTGGAAGGAAGGGTGCAGCACTTGTTTGCCGATACCGGCACCTATACCATCAAGTTGAAGGTAATATTGGCCGGTCAGTGTGTAGACTCTACAACTACCCTGGCAAAAGTATATCCCGGCTTTTTCCCCAACTTCAGCATCACGGGTACCTGCCTGCTGAAGCCTATCCGGTTCAACGACCTTACCACCTCCCGATATGGATTTGCCAGCAAATGGAGATGGAACTTTGGCGATGAAACAACCGAGGACGACACCTCTCATATTAAGTCGCCATCCTGGCAATACGGTACGGTAGGCCTCAAACCGGTAGAACTGATCGTAGAAAGCAATAAGGGGTGTATAGACACGATTACGCTCAATGCAGATGTACGCGATAAGCCTCCTATCACCCTTGCCTTTAAAGATACGCTCATTTGCAGCAATGCCCTGGTACAGGATACCCTGCAGTTGCATGCAGCCGGTAATGGTGTGTTCAATTGGTCGCCCCTGGTACAAATCATACGCACCAATACGCCCGACCCATTGGTATTTCCCAAAACCACTACCACCTACCATGTGCAGCTGGACGAGAACGGATGTGTGAATGAAGACAGTGTACGCGTACGGGTGGTGCCCGTCGTTACCCTTGAGTTGGGCGCTCCCATGACCATTTGCCTCACCGATACTATACAATTAAGACCTGCGGGGGATGGACTGAAGTTTACCTGGACCACCAATCCTTCACCCAGCCCCATCAATGATATCAATGCAAAAAATCCATTGGTATCACCCACGGACCAGTTCACTACTTATTCGGTAATTGCAGAGATCGGTAAATGCTCATCGACAGATAATGTGCAGGTGAGAACGGTGCCTTATCCTACTTCCAAAGCTGGCAGCGATACTACTATTTGCTATGGCGATACAGCCAGTCTCAATGCTTCTATCGTTGGCAACAGGTTTGAATGGGCCCCCATCAACACCTTAACCAATCCCAATATCCTCAACCCACGGGCCTTTCCCCGGATACCAACTGATTATGTATTGACGGTATGGGATAACCTGGGATGCCCCAAGCCTAAGAAGGACACAGTATCGGTCACTGTGCTAAAGCAACTATTCGCCTTTGCCGGTAATGATACCGCTGTAGTTATTGGTGAGCCGCTCCAACTGACTGGCTCCGGTGCTGATCTCTATGAATGGACACCTCCTACTTATCTTAACCGGAACGATATTAAGAACCCTATCGCCAATTTAAACAATAGCTTCACCTATCAGCTAAAAATCTATACTCCTGAAGGATGTTTTGACCTGGATACTATTAATATCAAAGTATTCCAAACCCGGCCACAAATATTTGTGCCCAATGCATTCCGGCCCGATGGCTCACAAAATAACAGGTTGCGTCCGATACCTGTAGGTATCACGCAAATGGAATATTTCAGGGTATTTAACCGTTGGGGCCAAATGGTATTTCAAACCTCCCAACATGGAATGGGATGGGATGGCAGACTGGGCGGCAAACCGCAGGATTCCGGCATGTATGTATGGGAAGTAAAGGGTAAAGACTTTACCGGCAAAACAGTGACCCAAAAAGGCATCGCGATGCTGTTGAGATAGAAAAGAAACATATAGCTTGCAGCCTTAAAAACAAGCCCATGTCTTCTATAGCATTGATCACCGGCGCAACCTCAGGTTTTGGAAAAGCGCTGGCCATTAAGTTTGCCGCCAACCGATACAACCTCATTATAACAGGCCGCCGGGCAGACCGGCTCCAGGAAGTAAAAAATACATTGACCAGCACCTATGGTATTGAAGTCATTGCGCTCTGCTTTGATGTACGTAGCAGGAAAGCTGCTTTTGAGGCCATTGAGCAGTTGCCAGCCGCCTGGAAAGCAATTGATATTTTGATCAATAATGCCGGCCTGGCACTGGGCAGGGATTATTTTGACGAAGCTTCTGTAGACGATTGGGACAACATGATCGATACTAACCTTAAAGGACTGCTATATGTAACAAAAGCAGTGATTCCCAGCATGATAGAACGCCGCAAGGGCCATATTATCAATATTGGGTCCACCGCAGGAAAGGAGGTTTATGAAAAAGGGAACGCTTATTGCGCTACGAAACATGCCGTGAACGCCATTTCCCAGGCGATGCGTATCGACCTGCTGCGCCACAAGATCAAAGTAACAGCTGTGCACCCTGGCGCTGCAGACACGGAATTTTCGACAGTACGCTTCAAGGGAGATGAAGAACAGGCACGCAAGGTATATGAAGGATATGAGCCATTGAACGCCGGCGATGTGGCCGATGTGGTATACTATACCACTACGCTTCCGCCACATGTGTGTATCAATGACCTGGTATTGACCTGCACAGCCCAGGCCAACTCGATGTACTTGTATAAAGACCATTAACTAGTTGATTTACAATCAAATTAGTAGCGCCCGGGAAAATTACGGGAGGGATTGTGATTTCTGGATGATTTGAGTATTTTTGATAGGAATCGTAATCCACATCCCTAAAAAAAACCGTCCTTTTATGGTTAAGAACCTATGTAAGGCCATACTATCCGTCTTACTCCTTTTTACCACCCATTCTTTATTGGCGCAAGATGTCATTAAGCAGCAAAGCTGTGAGGGAGGCAATCCTTACCAGCACGTTGTAGACAGCCTGAAAACATTGTATACTGCCCAGGGTTATACTGTTTTGCGCGAAGCCTCCATGGTCATGGAAAGTGAATATGAAATGCCCATCGTAATGCCCATGAACCAGGGTACGGGCTACCAGTTCATATTTATTGGCGACCCTACTTCCAGGCTCTATGAAGTGCGTATGTACGACTGGAATGAGAAGCAGGTGGTATACAAAAGAAATCAGTGGGGAGATATTGATGGTAACATCGTTAGTTACACTTATGTTCCCCAGTTTACAGAGTACCATATGATCAAGCCGGTGCAGATCAATAAGAAGAAAAAGAAACTCTGCGGCTATGTCATGTTACTAAAGAAAAGTGGCCCCGGCGATCAACAACAGGGACGAAGCACTAAGTAAAAATCAAATCACAACAACTAAGCGAAGCTTATTGAATACATCTACTTATTAAAAAGAAAGGCTGCCTTCGAAGGGCAGCCTTTCTTTTTATAATTACTTCTTATTGTTGTTGAATAAGGTATAGAACAGGCTGACCTGTATAACGCCATTCTTAAAATCAGGATCAATATTCCCTGAATCAAAATCACCTACCTTCGAAAGGCCGGCAGTATAACGGGCGCCGATGCCTAATCCCATAGAACTATGAAAGCCCAGTCCACCGGCAATAGAAAGATCGGTACTCTTGGCAAATGTACCTATCTGCTGATTATCGGTATCCTCATTTACTTTAAAGCCGATCTGCGGACCTGCTTCCAAATAAAAACCGCCGGTAAAGCGGTACTTCAACATTACAGGTACATTGATATAAGACACTTTTAAATTCTCTTCTGTACCTGCATTATCCAATTTAGCCCCCTGAGAAGAGAACAATACTTCTGGTTGTAATCCCAGATGGTCACCTAACCAAAAGGTAATAAAACCACCACCATGAAAACCTACCAATGCTTTCTTATCAAGATTCTTAAAATCTCCACCGGTAAAGTTGCTGATATTAACGCCGCCTTTTATCCCCAACTGAAAGGTTTGTGCAAAGCCCGTAGCGCTTACCATTAAGAAAGCAGCAACGATTAACTTTTTCATACAATGAATTTTTAGTGATGAATACGTATTAAATTGTCTTGATCCTCCCAGCCAGAGGATAAAAACTTTCATGCAAATCCCATACTTGTGGAATTTGGAGTACAAGTGGGGAGTTCGGAGTTCGAAGTCTGGAGTTCAGAGTTCAAAGTTCGGCATGACGAGCACAGCATTTGGGGTCAGTAGTATTGACGCCTGGCTCTATACTCACAACTCCCGGCTCTCATTACTGCGCCAGAGATATACGTATTTGCACCCCTGCCTTGGTATTGGTGATGGGCGGTGAAGTAGATATTTTGGGTATTACACGCCTTTGTTCAAAATACAGTTTGATACTAACCCGGTTACTGATCACATAATCAATAGTAGGATTAATGAACACTACTTTTTGCCCTGCTGTGGGCAAGGTCTGCGTTTGATCCAGGCGGCTATTGGCGGTGATATCATCGCGGATACTAAAGTCGAGGCGGAAGCTGGCATCATTGTCCATTGGCTTGCCTTTCCATTTAATGAAAGAGAATAGACCACGTTTGCGATAACCGGCCCCAATCTCAAACTCTGTGGAGCGGGATTCACTGAGTTGGAAGTCAATAAGACTTAAGCTCAATGTCCTTGATTTCTTGTATCCAAACCTTGCAGTTACCTGGTTGGTAAACTGCATATCGAAGTCGATCAGTGGTTCAAATCGTTCGCCAATAGTAATATTGGGCACCAGGAAGTAAGGAACATAGTTGCCCGATGTGGAGTCAATAAAGCTCGGATAACTAAGCGCAAATTGATCCTGGTACAACAAAGACGAGTTATAACTATTCATACTCAACTGGCTGTTGTACCGGTGAGAAAGCGTAAAGCTGGTAAATATTTTTTCCATACCCGGTATTCGGGTCAACCCCGTATAAGTAAGCCCCCAGTTCGGTTTGGGCAGAATACCAGAAAATGGATTGGAGCGAATTTTCGGATTGCTTTGTTTGATAAGGGCTACACTGTTAGGGTCATTTCCGGTATAGGCTGCAATGAAAGAAGGGATCAATACATCTATAGCATAGCGGTTATAACCTGTATAATAACCATCCGACTGGATCTTCTCGTTAGCCGGCAAGCCCTGCCAGTAAGGATTTTGTTCTGCCAGTCGTTTGGAAAGAATGATACGATTGCTCTCAAACTTCTTGAATGTTTCAGACACCTCATTGGGGTTCACCGGAGTGAATAAGGTTTTGAAGGCAATCCAGGTTACGCTGAAGCTACCTGCCGTATAGGGGGCCAGGCGGCTAAAGTGTAAACCGGTACCCGTAGTATCCTTATATAATTCGCGGTAGTTTTTACCAAAGCTTTTTTCCAGGTTGATATCGATCGTAAGATCACGAATAGGCATCAGTTGTGCATTGACAGTGATCTTCTGCGAATAATCCTGCATGTTCTGGAAGTTGAACAGCGAATCGGATGTCAGCCATCCCTTTTTGGCCATGGTATTTATAAAGGTGGTATCGGGCTGCTTACCGAAGACAAAGCCCAGGCCCGGTGCCATAGATCTAAAGTTCATACCCATTACCTTGGTACTGTCGGTATAACCAAAAATGGTAGCGCTGGCATTTTCCGCATACTGTAAATTCATACGCTTCAGCATGGTAAGAAAGCGGCCGGCAAATTTTACCCCATTGCTTAATTGCAGGGGCAGACTACGGTCTCTCTTCACCCGTTTTTTCTTGCCGGTAGTATCCTGCTTATTCGCATTGGGATCAGGTGGTGCAGGAGCTGGGGCACCTTCCTCATCAAATGCCCGCAGCAATCTCGACTTGCTGTATAAACGCGTGAAGTCAAGCTCTGCATTCAACCCCTTTTGCTGGGTATTGGAAATTGTATTACCCAGGTTGCGGGCAATGAGTGAAGCTCCTATCCAGTTAAAGGATGCTACATAGTTGGCTCTTATCGTAGTCCAGTCCAGGAAAGGCAATTTACTGGTAGGTAAAGTATAAGAAAAGTTCGCTGTTTGCGTATAGGCGATGGTACGGCCACCCTTCCACAGGTTGTCCCACATGCGCTTGCGCTCAGCCTTATCCAGCCGTCCGCTGTCTTCATCGATCCAGGCTTTGTTGGTAGCTGTATAATCCACATTGAAAGACCGGGTAAGGTCCCAACGGAGATTATACACACGGTCGAACGTGAAGAACTTATCATAGGTCTCCGGCAATGTTCCTTTCGGTTCACCCACATTGCGCGGACGGTAAGCGCCAAACTGGCGGTTTACATCAAAGCGCAGGCCCAATAAAGAAGGCACCGGGTTAAGATTGAAGTCCTTGATAATAGACAGCCAAGGTGATTTGGACTTGAACAACCTCTTGGCTGGCTCCCAATATTTAGGAGTAGATGAATAGTTGTAACCGAGCCCGGCCCGATGGCGGGTAAGCTCATTGTTTTCGATCAACGGATTATGTTGTTCTTCTTTATAATAAGAATAACTGACATCGATATTCTCAATACTCCATATCTGCTGCTTTTTACCGCTGGTATTGTTCTTCTTCACATTGGTGAAGTTCACCGACTTGATGGTCTTTATATCTACCGCATCGTTGCGGATGGAGTCCTTCTGCTCGCCCGGAGCAGCTTTTATTTTATCCTTTAGTTTAATATCCAGGTCGTATGGATCGTATTGCGGTGTACTTACCGTTTTGGAATAGCTGGCATAGAAGGGAATGGATATGCCTGCTTTTTGTGGCAGCAGTTTGCCCAATTCCAATTGTGTGGCTACATCAAACTGGGAAAAATCATCCCGTGACCTTTCATTGATCCTTTGTTCCAGGGTACCGAAACCGGTACTGCGGGCGCTTCCTGAGAGATACAAAGTACCCAGGTCGGCCAGCTTAAAGTCTATACGACCCAAGGCAGCCCAGGCGCCTTTCTCATTCAGTTCACTGAGCCGAAGCTCATTGATCCAGACCTCTGTACAAGCCAGTTCGCGATGACGGTTTTCCACACCGGCAAACATTACCCGCACTTCACCCAGGTTGGGATTACCCAGGATGGCATACTCTTTACCATCCGCTTCCGTTTGCTTGAAATAATTAATATTGGAACCCGTATTGTTACGGACCACTTTCAACTTGATCAGTTTCTCCAGTTCAAGATCCAGTTCATTTTGGGAAGGCCATATCAGATCATCCGCGTTGGTATTCCACGGCGTGATCTTGAGCGGGATCCTTACTTCATAATAGTTATTGATAAGGTCATTACCCAACCTGATCACCCCATATAGTTCGCCATCCTTGATATCCGTACTGGAGTTAACAGACTCCGCATGGATATACATCTGCAGGCGGCCATACTGGCGCAGGTCGAGGTTCATGGTCTTGAACACACCCCGCGTTTCCAGGATAGGCAATCCGCACACCTGTAAGCTCAATGACTGTTCATTCAGCAATATGTTCACATTGTTATTGCTCAACTGCTGCTGGCGTACAACACCGGGAGGTGTTCTATAAGGTATTGGTTTACGGGAACTGTTTTCCTCGATGTTAACAGCCAGCTGTTTGAATGAAGTAGGTGAATTGGGGGGAATGACAACATACTGGCCTGTGGTATCCAACTCATAATTGAAACGCCTCCATTGGTTACGTACCAATTCCAATTTGGCGAAACGTAATACCACAGAATCGGTAAACCCTGTGAGGTACATCCGGATAAAACGGATGGATTTAAAGTCGGGAATATTGCCCACTTTAGTCTGGTATCCGGCCACCGGTATGCGGAACAAATACCAGGTTTCGTGCATGCCGCCACTGGGCGTAAAGCCAATACTATCGGTAATGAAGTTGTGGCCCACCAGGAACTCATTCCTTTTGAGCTCTACCTTGTATTCAAAGTATTCTTCCAGCTCATTGAGTGTATTATCGCGGTTAAATTCTTCCTGGTCGGGATACAATGTAAAGGCGCTCACAAATTCAGATCCGGAACTGGCTACCGGTGAGTTGCCCTGCGGGCTATTGATCTGCTTATAACGACCCAGGATACCCGTTCTGGAGGCATCATAAGCCTGATCACGATAATTCAGGAAGTTATCATTCGCAGGATCTTGTACGGCCTTTTGGTAAATGGCAGAGTTAACACCAAAGTTGGCTGCCAGCTGGCTCAGGTAATTTTGAAATTTCCTGCGCTCGGCCTCATCATCCAGTCCGTCGAAACCGGCATCCTGCAATGGCCTGTCAGCCGGGTCATTACTGAACGCCTGTGTTACCTGTATGGGGTTGGCAGGTACCTTACCCCATTTGGTGGCAGAATCTTCCAAAGCTTTGGTCACTGCACCGCTGATACCATTTTCGAAGAAACGTTTACCATCTTTCAATACATCTTCTGATATATTACCCAAGTTGAAATACAACTGGCCGCCATTGCTGCCAGGATTTTTCAAATAAGGATCCTGCAACCAGAATTCAATGAACTCTACGTTGCCGGTTTCAAAGTCCACCTGGTCAATGCCCCGCATGATACCACCCCATCTTTTTTCAGGGTTCTGCAGTTTACCGTCGCCGGTAACATTAATAGCGTCAAAGTTATAAGGCCCTTTATCTGTAGGATAATAAGCCATATCGAAAGTAACCAGTTGGGCCTGACCAAAATCGGGTGTGCGGTTGGGATAGATCTGCGTTACATTCACCGGGCGTACACGGGGATCGGTGAACTCCGCATCAGCACCTCCGGCAGGTGGGTTGGAACGGATCGGGTTGTTGGCAGCCCGCTTGTCCTGCAATACCGGTTCAATATTATACCAGGCTATTTTAGCCCTGTTCATACCATAAGGCAATGAATCGCGCAGCTCAGCTTCCGGGAACAGACCATTACCGGCCGGAGTGGAAGCCAATCCCCAGTTGACCAGCGGGAAACGGAGGTCAATGGCATTACGGGCGCCTTCAAAATCATCAATAAAGATCAATCCACTGCGGCCTTCACCAATTTGCTTGGGGTGGCCGGGTTTCAGATAAGCAGCTTCACCATAAGCGGTGATGGTACTCATCTCTGTGCTATTATAAAAAGGTAGTTTATTCAGCCAGTGGGTAAGACGGGGCGCCTCTGTACGATAGTTGAAGTCAACTCCATACATGGTATTGCGGATAGGGTCTTCGTTGTAACCGGTTTTGGTGAAGAAAGGCCTTTCCGCCAGGCGTACCATCGTGGCCCCTATTTGCAGGGACTCCCGGGCGGTAGTTTTGGCCATATAATCCAGTCTTAGTCCCAGGAAGTTTCTGTTTTGAATACCGAACCCTCCATTGTTCTCAAATTGCACATTGACAGGTAACCCCGAATTGAGGATAGCCTGGTTAAGGATCTTTACAGTACCGAGGTTATAGTCTACGGAATAATCTACATTCTCTCTTAATGTCTGTCCTCCTGCTGTAACACTCACCGACCCTTGCGGCACATTGAAGGCGCCCAACTGTATCTCTGAACTGGAATTTCCTTTCGCTGAACCCTGGATGATATACCGGTCGAGGTTGGCGTAGGTCTTGGCAATTTCCTTGATCGTGTCATACAGTGGATAGTAAACGTATTTCTGTTTTATGTCCTGCGAACTGGAAGCAAAGGCCTGCGTTTCCAGGTCACGACCAAAAGGCTCCAGGAAAGGAAAGATGATGCGCGCCTGCTGGGAGATGACGGTAAATCCTTCTATATAATCGAACACCCCGTCGGGTAACGGGTCGTTTCGGGCATTGAGCCGGTCCAGGTTGAGGACACTGATCAGCGGTACCCCTGTTTTATCCCCCTCCGGCAGGAAACGCTTTTTACCAAGGCTGGGTTGTTCGTATAATACATTCAGTTTGAAATCACCTGGCTGGATGCTGGACAAGTAGCTACCATCGGCCGATTTCAAGGAATAAACGTTCTTCATCATCAATTCCCACAAAGGCAGGTTGGTACGTTGGGAAGTGGCTTTCAGCAATTTGAGGAACAATACTTTTTGGGTACCGGATACAGCCGCCGTTGTATCGGGCGGTACATCCTGGGAGAATTCCCCTACCTGGAAGATCTTTCCATTATAACTATACTGGAAGGCAACGGCCAATACTTCATCGGGTTGCAGGGGCTGGCTCAATGACAAAAAGCCCACCTGTGGGTTGAAAAAATAATCTGTAGGATTGAGCTTGCGGGCAAATGTTTTCTCAAAATCCTGTACTGCCCGCAATCCCATGGAAGACAATTTACCAGTAACGGAAGAAGAACTCCGGCTTACCGGATCTTCCCATAACCGCTGGTAAAGGCCATTTACCCGGTTTGCAGGCAAACCATTCGGTGGAAACTCAGTACCTGGCCCCAATGTCTGGTTATAGGGGTTGGGCTCACCCAGGTCCATTAAACCAACGATATCCCTGGTTTCGGTTGTAGAGCCATTCCGATTGGTTACCCATACCTCCATCCTCATGATCTGGACCTGCGAGTTGACCACCGGCAGGTTGGACATAGCTTTATTGAAGTTATTCCGGAAATACTGGGACAGCAGGAAGTGGCGATTCTCTTCATAATCATTGGCCTTGAACTCAAAAACCATATTGGACGATCCGCCCTGCAATCCCATGGATTGTCTTTGGGAACGCTGGTTGGCCAACACACCTGTTATAAAGAGTTTTCCGAACTGTAATTGGGTTTTGATACCAAATAATTGCTGAGCGCCCGGGATAAGAGAACCTTTGGAAGAGAATGCGATATTACCCGCCTCAATCCGCTTAATGATCTCATCCTCAGTACCGGTATAGTCTAATTTTAGTTGATTATCAAAGTCAAAATTGGCGAGGGTATTATAATTGATGGGCAGTTTCAGCTTATCACCGATATTACCGATCACGCTCAGGTTGGCATTCATGTCGAAATCAAAACCACCGTTCTTACGTGCTCTTTCGGGCAGCGCCGGGTTTTTGATATTTTGGCCCTGATAACCTGCAATGATGTTCACTTCACCCTGGGGCCTGATCTCCACTTTGCCATTGCCGAATATGCGGTTGAACAGGTTATCGGTAACAGACAATTTAGGCTGTACCAGCTTTTTGTTCAGGCTACTAAGTATGTTGGAACGTTTCTTAAAGTAATCTGTCTCCATTTTGCGGGCCTGCAATTGCATGAACTCGTCAAAAGTGAGATAGGTGGGTTTGCGGTAATAGAAGCTACCGATCTTTTCAATGATGTAATACTGCTTGGTCTTGGGATCGTATACAACTGAGTCAGTAATGTTTATCGGGTCTTTCAGGTCGAGTGAGCTCCTGGTCGGATTCGAGTATTTATCGCCGCGACGGTCATGAATAGGATACTTGAGCGTGTCTGCAATAGCTCGCTGTGGGGGTGCCTGGACAGGCGCCTGAAAAGCCATGGCTGTAGTACTAATACAGCACAGGATTAACAAAGCAGCGCTACATAAGGCTGTAAGTCTAATGTGGTTGAATGTGCGGACCAATCTTTTTTCTCCAAGAATTAGTAAGGTAGAATTCCGTTTGCGATAGGCTTAGAGTGTTTTTAACGCTTTCTTGATAATATCTTCTACTACGGCGAGGTCCGGCTGAGCTTTGATTACTTTTTGAACAGCTTGTTCACCGGCGGCCCGGGGTATACCCAGTGCCATCAGAGCATTTAACGCATCCTGTTCCAACGTATTGTTTTTCAAGGGGGAAATATTTGCGTCCCAGGTGGTCTTGCTTATTTTGTCCCTCAATTCCAGTACGATACGTTCGGCTGATTTTCTGCCAATGCCTTTGATACTTTCCAGTTGTTTGGTATTCCCATTGGCAATGGCCCGCACAATTTCATCAGGCTTCAACGAAGACAACATCATCCTTGCTGTTGCTGCACCCACCCCGGATACACTGATGAGCATCATGAACAACTCTTTTTCCGCAACTTCCGAAAAGCCATATAAGATGTGCGCATCTTCACGAATATGCAGGTATGTGTACAAAAGACCCTTTTCAAGCTCCTGTATGGCCGAGTAAGTATGAAGGCTGATATTCAGTTCATACCCTACCCCATTGGCTTCCAAATGCACTACAGTAGGTGTTTTGTACGCGAAATTGCCCCGTATAAACGCAATCATGGCTGCGAAAATAAGGGAAAAATGATTTCGGATTTCTGATTTAGAGTCTGGAATTGCCGTTAGTACCGTGAAATGGGTAGTCGATTTCAAGGTATTAGCAGGCCTACAATTGACAAAGCCTGTGCCAATGAAGGGCTCAAACCCTTTACAGACAGGACTCCGACTTAAAGTAATACATTGGCCAGCTGCCGGTAATCTCTCCCGGATTACTTATTTATTATGATCTTGCTGCGCCGGTGTCAAATTGCCCAGCCTCTTAAAGCGGGAGCCCTCAGGTGCTGAATTCCAGACTATTGACTCTTTTCCCTAATTTTGCCCACTCTTTAATGTTCTTATTCAATATCTAAAGCGATTTATAATAGTAGCAATGAGTCAAAAAATCACAGCTGCCATCACTGCGGTAGGTGGCTATGTTCCCGAAGACAGGCTGACGAATTTCGACCTGGAAAAAATGGTAGAGACCAATGATGAATGGATCCGTACCCGCACCGGTATCAGTGAAAGGAGAATACTGAAAGGTGAAGGCCTGGCCACTTCCGACATGGTGGTGCCGGCAGTAAGGCAATTGTGCGAGAAAAGAGGCATTGATCCCTCTGAGATAGATGCCATGATAGTAGGCACTGTTACCCCCGATATGCTTTTCCCTTCCACGGCCAACCTGGCCTGTCATAAGCTGGGCGCTAAAAACGCCTGGGGATTTGACCTGCTGGCGGCCTGTTCCGGCTTTTTATATGCTCTCACCACGGGTGCTGCACTGGTAGAAAGTGGCCGTTACAAAAAGGTAGTGGTAGTAGGCGCCGACAAAATGAGCTCTATCGTTAATTATAATGACCGCGCCACCTGTATCATCTTTGGAGATGGCGCAGGTGCTGTATTATTGGAACCCTCTGCCGATGGTAATGGTGTACTGGACAGTATTCTAAGAAGCGATGGCTCTGGCGGCAATTACCTGCACATGAAGGCCGGTGGTTCCTTACGCCCTGCTTCCAATGAAACGGTGGCCAATAATGAACATTACGCCTACCAGGAAGGTCAGGCAGTATTTAAGTTTGCCGTAAAAGGTATGGCCGATGTAAGTGCCGAATTGCTGGAACGCAATCAACTCACGGGTGATGATATTGCCTGGCTGGTACCTCACCAGGCCAATAAACGCATTATTGATGCTACAGCGGACCGTATGGGTCTTTCACATGAAAAAGTAATGCTGAACATACAGCGCTATGGTAATACTACAGCTGCTACCATCCCGCTTTGTTTGTGGGAATGGGAAAAGCAACTGAACAAAGGCGATAATATCGTACTGGCCGCTTTTGGTGGTGGCTTTACCTGGGGAGCTACGCTGGTGAAATGGGCATATTAATTTTACAACCCTTATTATGGCAGATCAAAACTTCCCCTTAACCGGATTCGGTTCATTGGCTATTCATGGCGGACACGAGCAGGACCCTCAATATGCACACCTCACGCCTATCTTTGCTACTTCTACTTTTGTGTATGATTCCGCAGAGCAAGGCATGCGCCGCTTCAGCGGAGAAGAAAAAGGATACATCTATACGCGCTGGGGCAATCCTACGATGACAGAAGCGGCAGATAAGATCGCAGCGATGGAAAGCTTTGGGCTTACAGATGGCAGCGGCAATCCACTTCCCATCAAGGGCTACTTACAGGCATCCGGCATGGCTGCTATCAGCGCCTTGTTCATGAGCACCCTCAAAACAGGCGATAAGATACTCTCGCATTATTCTTTGTATGGAGGTTCACAGGAACTGATGGAAAAGTTGCTGCCTGATTTTGGTATCAGTGCGGTGATTGTCGATCTGCGTGATCTGAACAAAGCAGAAGAGGCATTGAAAGCTGATCCTGCTATCAAGATGATCTATCTTGAAACGCCGGCCAACCCTACCCTGCAATGCGTGGATATTGAAGCATTGACCAAACTGGGTAAACAGTACGGTAAGATCATTGCCTGCGACAATACTTTCGCCACACCTTACCTGCAACAGCCCTTCCGCTTTGGTGTGGACTTTGTGATCCATTCCACCACCAAATTCCTAAACGGGCATGGTACCTCCATTGGCGGTGTGTTTTTAGGAAGGGATATTGAGTTTATGAACACCTGGGGCGGAAAAGTACATAAAATGCTGGGCGGAAACAGCAATCCTTTCGATGCTTTTCTGCTGGTCAATGGTATGAAGACGCTGGAAGTACGTATGGACCGGCATTGCCACAATGCGATGGAAGTAGCTGGCTTCTTTGAAGGTCATGCTGCAGTAGCGAAAGTGAATTATACAGGATTGCCCGACCACCCTGATTATTATATTGCTGCCAAACAAATGCGCCATCCGGGAGCTATGCTAAGCATAGAACTGAAAGGTGGTTTGCAGGCAGGCATTAATATGATGAACCGGCTTAAGATGTGTACACGTACAGTATCACTGGGTACCTGCGATACGCTGATGTGCCACCCGGCTTCCATGACACACTACAGTGTGCCAAAAGAAAAACGCGAACAATATGGCATCACTGATGGGTTAATACGCATCAGTGTGGGCATGGAAAATATACAGGACATTATTGCAGATATAAATCAGGCTTTATGAGCATCACTATAAGGCGGGCAGTAAAGGAAGACTGTCCACGTTTGATGGAACTGGTACATGAACTGGCAGTATTTGAAAAAGAGCCAGATGCAGTAACGGTAGCCATGGAACATTTTGTGGAAAGCGGATTTGGCGCTAACCCTGTATGGTGGGCTTTTGTAGCATCCTCCACATCCAATGGAGGAGAGGAAATCATTCACGGATTTGCATTATACTATATCCGCTATTCTACCTGGAAGGGCCAGCGTCTGTACCTCGAAGACCTGTTGGTGAGCGAGGCGGTGCGTGGACAGGGAATGGGCAAGTTGTTGTTTGAGCGGGTGCTGCAGGAAGCCAAAGACAAAAAATACAGTGGAATGGTATGGCAGGTGCTGGACTGGAATGAACCAGCTATTAACTTCTATAAAAAATACAATGCCACTATTGACAATGGGTGGATGAACTGTACGATTGAGTTGTAGGTTGTCAGTAGTGAGTTGTGAATACGTTTGCTTCGAAGGCAGACAACTGGAAAAGTAATAAAAGAATAAAAGCGGTTCCACCTTAAGCGGAACCGCTTTTACATTATAATCAGCGTGTTACTATTTGTTTAATCAACTCCTTCAGTCTCAACCTTTTTTTCAATCTTATTGATCAGTCCCTGCAATACTTTGCCGGGGCCAACTTCGGTGAAGCGGTAAGCGCCTTCGGCAATCATCGCCTGGATGCTCTGCGTCCAACGCACAGGACCAGTGAGCTGATCAATGATGTTCTTTTTCATCTCTTCCTTGTTAATGACAGCCTTCGCCACCACATTCTGATAAATGGGACAGGTAGGATTGTAGAAGGTGATGCTTTCGATAGCGGTCTTTAATTCTTCGCGTGCAGGCTCCATAAGGGGAGAATGGAAAGCGCCACTTACGGGCAATACCAGGGCTCTTTTGGCGCCGGCTGCCTTCATACGTTCTACAGCGATCTCAATGCCTTTAACAGATCCGCTGATGACCAGTTGGCCCGGGCAGTTATAGTTGGCCGGCACCACGATCTCACCAGTTTCAGCCTGGATAGCGGCACATACTTCCTCCACTTTGGCATCTTCCAGCGCCAATACAGCGGCCATGGTGGAAGGAGTTATCTCACATGCTTTTTGCATGGCCTGTGCGCGCACACTTACCAGCTTTAAGCCATCTTCAAAACTTAATGCTCCACTGGCTACCAGGGCAGAAAATTCACCCAACGAATGGCCAGCCATCATATCGGGCCTGCCGGCATCGATACCTTTGAAGGCAATCACGGAGTGAAGGAAAACAGCTGGCTGAGTAACTTTGGTTTGTTTGAGCTCTTCCTCACTTCCTTCAAACATTATATCGGAAATCCGGAAGCCCAATATTTCATTGGCCTGCTCAAATAACTTTTTTGCAAATACACTAAGGCGGTAAAGGTCTTTTCCCATTCCCGGAAACTGAGAACCCTGGCCAGGAAATACGTAAGCATGCATCATATTTAGCTATAGAGGTTTAGACGAACAAAAATGCCACAAAGACTCTAACTAACCAAAACCTGTATCGTTTTATTGTTCTAACGCCAATTTTTGAAATAATATTAACGCTACGGTAATTTATAGCGCTTCAGTCCGTTGCCAAAAATTATAATATTTTCTACTGCAAAGCACTACTGCGGATATTGGTTTAATGCAGATCGGAAGATATCAGTTTTGTAAACTCGCTGCGCGTTTCATTCTTTTCAAATTCTCCCCAGAATGCAGAGGTAGTAGTGACGGAGTTTTGTTTTTGTACACCCCGCATCATCATACAAAGATGGGAAGCTTCAATAACCACGGCTACACCCAGTGGGCGCAAGGTATCTTTGATAGCATCACGGATCTGGGTGGTTAACCGCTCCTGCACCTGTAAACGACGTGCAAATACATCTACCACGCGGGCGATCTTACTTAAGCCGGTAATATATCCATTGGGAATGTAGGCCACATGTGCTTTACCATAGAAAGGTAACATATGGTGCTCGCACATGCTATAGAGTTCAATATCTTTTACGATGATCATTTCACTGACATTCTCGTGGAACTTGGCAGAATTGAGAATAGAATGTGCATCCTGGCTATAACCCTGTGTAAGAAACTGCATGGCTTTGGCCATGCGCTCGGGCGTTTTGGTAAGTCCTTCGCGGTCGGGATCCTCACCCAACAGAGACAAGGCGCTGCGATAGTTTTCAATCAGGCCTGAGGTAACCTTCTCATCGTACTCTTCTGATCTTGTATATGCCATGGCTATTATATTTCAGATTTCGAATATAGGATCCGGATTGCTCCGCTATTTTTGGTTAAGTTGATTACTGTAATCAAACAGGATACTCTACAAAATTCCTTTCGGTTTCATACAAGCGTACCTGCAAATCGAACTTTACATCAATCTTAGGCCTCAGCAAATCATAAATAACCACGCAAATATTCTCAGCAGTAGGATTGATGGATTTGAAGAAAGGGGTATCCAGGTTAAGGTTCTTGTGATCCAGTTTTTCCAGCACTTCCTCTTTGATCAGGTCACTAAGGATTTTGAGGTCCATGACATAGCCTGTAACAGGATCAGGCTCGCCTATCAGTTTTACCACCAATTCATAGTTGTGCCCATGAAAATTGGGATTGTTGCACTTCCCAAACACCTCATCGTTCTTTGCCATATCCCAGGCGGGATTGAAGAGGCGATGGGCCGCATTGAAATGCTCTTTCCGGAAAACTGCTACTCTCTTATTCATGTTTCAAAATACTAAAATAACGATAGTAAGATGGTTTACTTTCTTATATACGACAAAACGGGCAATCCGGTCTTAACAGGACATTCCAGGAATTGTTCGTAAAAAATACAGGGCGTACGGATTATTAGTCTCCATAGTACTCTACGAAAATCCTGGGGGTTTCATAGAGTTTGATACAATGGAGCAATACTTCAGCGGGCAGATGGGGTTGTAATTGTTGCCAGATAGCCATGGCCAGGTTCTCGGTAGAACACATTTGACCCTGCATAAAATCTACATCCAAATTCAGGTTCTTGTGATCCAATTTGTCCAGCACATGCTTTTCTATGATCTTGCTCAGCTGCTTTACATCAAACAGAAAGCCGGTATCGGGATTGGGTTTGCCCTTGATGGTAACAAAAAGCTCATAATTATGGCCATGCCAGTGTTCATTGGCGCATTTGCCAAAAACGGTTTCATTCTGCTCTTTGCTCCACTTAGGGTTGTACAGCTTATGGGCTGCATTAAAATGTTCAACACGGGTGAGGTACACCATAGACCACATTATCAATTCAAAAATGCACAGGAATAATAATCCCGGGTAACCAACGGCACCCGGGCTTTACAAAATCAGGCGCAAAGGTAATATATGATAGGGATTTCAGGATATTTGCAACATGCATATCCTGTTAATAGCAGCCACAACCTTTGAGATACAGGCAGTTACCAATTTTTTACAGCACCAGGAACACCTATTGCGAGGGCACACAGCAAGCATCGAGGTGACTGGCATTGGCAGTATGGCTACCACCTACCACCTCACCAGGAGTATCCGGGATAAGCGGCCGGATTATGTACTACAGGCAGGAATTGGGGGTAGTTTTTCCCGACATTTCCCTCCGAGCCGCGTGGTGCTGATCGAAAAAGAGATGACCGGAGACCTTGGAGTAGAAGAAAATGGCGTATTCAAGGATCTGTTTGAGATGGGCTTGCAACAGGATGGTGAGCATGCTGCCACCTCAAGATGGCTTGTCAACCCACACACGGTAAACTGGGAGAGCCAGGGCCTTGCACTGGTGAATGGAGTTACAGTAAATGAGATTACCACAAGGGCGTCCCGCATTGAACAATTACAACAAAATTATGGAGTAACTGTTGAATCAATGGAAGGAGCGGCTTTTCATTTTGTATGCCTGCAGGAAGGTATTCCTTTTTTACAGATCAGGAGCATTTCCAATTATGTAGGGGAACGAGATAAGAAAGTATGGAAGATGAAAGAAGCCATTGCCGCCCTGAATGATCAGTTGATAAATATTTTTAAGACATTATGAAACTTACACTGGGTTTTTCTCCTTGTCCAAATGATACTTTCATTTTTGACGCATTGGTCAATAAGAAGATCGATACGGGTGATATAGAGGTAGAAGTAGTACTGGAAGATGTGCAAACACTTAATGAGTGGGCTTTGCAGGGCAAGCTGGATATTACCAAGATCAGCTATGGCGTGTTGCCGCTGGTACTAGGTTCTTACATCGTGTTGCCGGCTGGTGGTGCATTGGGAAAAGGGGTAGGTCCGTTATTGATCACCCATGCGGGCGGGATCTCTGGCGGAGAAGTAAAAGACAGCACGATAGCGATACCGGGTGAACATACAACCGCTCATATGTTATTCTCACTGGCATTTCCGGAAGCAGGCAATAAACAGTTTGTTTTGTTTTCGCAGATAGAAGATGCTGTGATCCATGAAAAGGTGGATGCTGGAGTGATCATTCACGAGAATCGCTTTACGTACCAGGACAAAGGATTGGTAAAGCTGATGGACCTGGGAGAATATTGGGAAACAGAAACGGGCAGCCCTATTCCGCTGGGAGGGATTGTAATGAAAAGAACATTTGACCGGACATTACAGGAGCGGGTAAATGCTTTAATACGGTCCAGTGTGGAATATGCTTTCGCTCATTATCCGCATATTACTGACTATGTGAAACAGCACTCACAGGAAATGAGTGAGGGGGTGATGCGCCAGCATATTGACCTGTATGTAAACAATTACTCTATCGACCTGGGAACAGATGGCAAAGCCGCTGTGCAGCAGTTCCTGAATATATACACACAGGTACACAAGACTACACTGCCTCCTCAAGAGATATTTCTATAATAAAGGAACCAGGAAGGCTTCGACAATATCTTTTAAATGCGTTCGACGGAGCTCAGCCTGACATTCGTTATTTCTTCAATGCTTTTGCATACACTTCGAGGCAACGCTTGCGGGCTATATCATGCTCCACGATAGGCCGGGAGTAACTTAGTTCTTCCAGTTCCGGCACCCACTGACGGATATATTTGAGATCGGGATCAAACTTCTGTGTTTGCAGGTAAGGATTGAATACGCGGAAATAAGGAGCCGCATCGCAACCACTACCGGCGGCCCATTGCCAACCGCCGTTATTGGCCGCAAGGTCATAATCCAATAGCTTCTCTGCAAAATATGCTTCGCCCCAACGCCAGTCAATTAACAGATGCTTCGACAGAAATGAAGCAACGATCATCCGCACACGGTTATGCATGAAGCCGGTGGCATTCAATTCGCGCATACCGGCATCGACAATAGGGTAACCGGTAAGGCCCTGGCACCAACGTTCAAACTCCTGCTCATTATTGCGCCAGCGGATATGTTCATATTCAGGCTTGAAAGCTTTGCCTTTTCCTACCTGCGGAAAATGCCACAAGATCATATGGTAGAAATCACGCCAGATAAGTTCATTAAGGAAAGTTTCACTCAGGCCGCCGGTCTTCTGTGCCAGCTTCCGTATACTCAAGGTTCCAAAGCGCAGGTGCACGCCCAGGCGGGACGTACCCTGAATGGCCGGGTAATCACGCTGCTCTTTGTATTTTCTGATGAGTTCTTCACGCATCACCCGGGCCGGGAATAAGGCTTCAGTTTCCAGGAAACCCATTGACTGCAGGGAAGGTATTTTTTGGGGAGCTTGCTTATAAAAGTGCTGATGGTATTTTTTGACCGGATAGCTTTTCAGGTAAAAGTCGGTAAGGGCGGCTTTCCAACGCCTGCTGTAGGGAGTAAATACGGTGTAAGGTTTGCCATCATCCTTCACCACTTCCCCTTTTTCAAAGATCACCTGATCTTTATAGGTGTGAAATGATACGCCTCTTTCGTTGAGGAGGAGGCGTACAGCTTCATCCCTTTCCTGTGCATAGGGTTCGTAATCGTGGTTGGTGAATACCTTTTGTATTGAGTATTTATCCAATAGCTTGCGGAATACATCCTCCGGGGTGCCATAGTATACCTCGAGGGATGATCCCAGCTTTAGTAACTGCTCCTGCATATCGGTGAGGGCGGCATGTATAAAGGTGACCCGTCGATCGGCTTTCTCCTCCAGCCGATCCAGAATATTCGTATCAAAAATGAATAGGGGAACAACCGGCAACCCTTGTTTGAGGGCATGATAAAGGGCGGCATTGTCATCAAGACGGAGATCACGGCGAAACCAATGTATGTTAACGGGAGTATTAGTATTGATCATTCAGGGTCAATATACTTACATACACAGTAAGATTGCAACTTGTGAAACTGATATTGAAAGAAAGCAGGTAGGGGTTAAACACATTTTATGTCAAAGCAGGGAGGGAGATATGCTAAGCAGTTGACTTCTATTCCCACAACTTCTTTATATACTCATTGTAGAGCAGGCTGGTCAACTTGTTAGTATACTTTTTGTCCTTGTATTGGCCTACCCATTTAATACCCTGGATGGCATTAGTAAGGAAGAGTTCATCGGCCTGTTCCAGCATTTCGGGCGTAAGGGGCTCTTCGTGAACGGGGTATTGACGGGATGTATTTTCTATCAGATAACGGCGCATCACCCCTCCTACCCCTGCTTCTGACAAGGGCGGGGTAAATAAGCGGCCTTCGTTTACCCAGAATACATTGGCAATGGTAGCATCACAAACCCGGCCTTCTGTATTCAGCAGGAGACAATCATTGAGCCGGTTTTGCCTGGCATACAAGGCAGCCAGCACATAGGGCAGGTAATTGTTGGACTTGATGTTGGCCAGCACATCAAAATGTTTGCGGGCGGAGTGGTATATATCTATTACCAGGCCATTCTCGTGGAGACCCCTGGGTACATCCAGCGGCCAGGCTTCAATAATCACCTGGGGTGCGTGGTTCTCGGCATCATACAAGCCGCCATTGCCTCGCACGATGTTCAGCCTCACACGGGCAGCCTGGTGTATGGCCATTTTATGGCAAAGGGCCAGTATCGCTTCTGCCAGGTATGCGGGAGTAAATAAAGGAGGACATTGAAATTGCAATACGGAAAGACCCTGAAACAAACGGTCGAAATGGAGGTCCTGCAATACGATGCGGCCGTTTACGACGCGCATGGTCTCAAAGAGACCATCGCCGTAGCGAAGACCTCGGTTTCCTGCGGAGACCAGGAGGTCGTCCGCAGGGAGTATTTTACCATTAAAATGAATGAATTTGTTCACTATTGGGGTTGGTCAATGATGCCATTTTTCACTGCATACATGACGAGACCGGCCATGGATTTGGCACCGGTTTTAGTTTTAAGTTTATCGCGGATGGCTTCTACTGTGCGGGGGCTGATCTCTACAATGTCTGCAATCTCTTTGGTGGTTTTTTCCTCGCACATCAGCTTAAGTACGCGTGTTTCTTTATCAGACAGGTTCACTTCCTGGGGACTGGCCAGGTCGGACCGCTTGGTACGCAGACCGGTCAGGAGGGCCTTATTGGTCAGTTCATTGAAGAAGAATTCCTGTTCATAGCAGGTTTTAATAGCCTGGTAGATGGTCTCAGAATCTGAATTTTTGGTGAGGTAGGAGTTGGCGCCAATTTCCATGAGTTTACTGATCATAGAATGATCGTTGTGCATGGAGAGGATGATTACTTTGGCATCGGGGCGCACTTTCCGGATCTCGGGGAGGGTCTGGATGCCATCCATAATGGGCATCTGGATATCGAGTAATATAACGTCGGGCTCAATGTGTTTGAGGAGGTTCAGCAGCTGCATTCCGTTATCTGCTTCGGCAATCAACTCCACGTCCCTCTTGGAAGAAAGGGAAGTTTTGACCCCTGCCCGGAAGAGGGCATGGTCATCCGCAATAGCTACTTTGATCACCTTATCAATGTTTTTCATTCGGGTTGTATTTTAAAATATAAGGGGTACGGCTCAATTCAGCGAACAAAATGCGAAAAATTCGTGAGAAATACTATAGGATATTTACGAAATTATACTAATTAATAATATAGCCTAAACTATTTTTAAATGGGACAAATACGATTGAATATAAGGTGTTTTTTCAATACCTGATGGGTTAGTTACGATCAAAACAGTAAAAACTGAAATGTTAAAATGAAGCAATTGTGCTCTTGTCCACATAGTTATCCACAATTACTTTTGTTGCAGAAGTTGATTGACGAGGATTAGCAACCTCAGACCGTCCAATGTCCTGAAAATAACCGTCCAGAAAGAATTCTAATATTCTATGAAGCCAGCTAAAATCCAATGTCAGTCAACTTTCTTTTTCATTTGATCCCTGTTAAGTAGTAACCCATACCTAACCCATAAAGGCGATCACACCCTTTGAAAATCCAAGTTTTTTAGATCTAATATCCTGATAGAACCGACCATCCAATTTGTCCTGAAACAACCAAACCAAATCCATTCCTGTGAAAAGGAACCGTTTAAAATCCAAAAGATCCAGGAAAAACCAGAAAGGTTAACGAGCCCCTGAGATGAAAAATTTTTTTTGCGTGAAAAGGCGATGCCGAGAGGTGTCGTCTTTTTCGTTTTTATGGCCCCAACCAGGGCCTTGTTATTATCTGCGGCGTACCTTATTCGTGTCTTGCTCGGGTCCCGCTTAGGCGAACTGAAGCCCTATCAAAAAACAAAACAAGCCTCTCCTGATCCAAAATCGTCACAAAATCGTACCCTAATTGGGGGTAATGCGCTTTAACCCGGAACAAGGCCCGAACATGTCCCGAACAAGGCCCCTGCCAATCCGGCTAAGGTGCGGTACTGGTGCTTATTAAAAATGTGGCTTAAAACTGCTGTTTCTAACTTTTTTCAACAGTATGTGACAGGACTTAACGATTTGCATTACCAGCCCTGTTAAATTGCACGAATGGCGAAGGCGATATAGGGCATTCAGGCGTGAACATTATAAAAAGAGGCTGCAAAGATCTACGAGGTAAGATCAATTACTTAGCCCCGATCTTAAAGGCGACGCTTGCGAGACCTTTAAAACCCGGGGAGACACATTTGAGTATTTTTTACACTACTATTGTTCCATAAAAATCCAGTCGCACTCCTGGAGCGAAAAGTTGGAGTTATTTGTTATGTTATAATTGCTAACACTTACTGCATTATTACCCTTGAACGACCTACGATGGCGCCTTTTGCATTTCGCACAGCAACCATGTACATACCAGCAGCATGTTGACCAGGTAATTCTAACTGCAGGAAATTGATACCAGGCTGTGCTGCATAAGAACGCTGGCTGATAACGCTTCCCTGGCTGTTGTATATGGTGAAATGATACACTTCGCCGGCTGGTGTTTCTATTTGTACAGGAATATTCTTTCTAACCAGGGTAGGAATGGTAACAGTTAAAGCTTCACCTGCATGGTTGTTGACACCAATGATGCGTGAAAAACCTACACTACCACTGGTACTGGTTTGTTGTAACTTATAATAGACCCTGCCAGTAGCTTTTGTTTTATCTAAAAAGGCATAGTTCCTGATATCCTGCTGAACATTTACTTTGCCAATATTGTCCCAATTCACCCCATCAACACTTCTTAGTACGGAGTACTGTTGTACATCTTTCTCATCAGCTACGGTCCAATCGAGGTTGACGCCTTCGGTTACTGTTTTCGCTGTAAAAGCGACAATCCTAACGGGAAGGGTTATCAGGTCTGTATGAAAAAAAGATTTGAAATAAATGCAGGTATGCCGAACATCGGTGGCAGACTTGGTAGAGATAGAACCATTTCGATAATAGATGGTACTAACATTGGAAAAGTTCATCTGAAACATGTATCTCTTCTCTGAAGTATCGATGTTTGGAACAGTGGATACATTACCGGTAGCATGTGAATTGACGCCGTCAAAAGAAACGGTGAGGTTGGTATTGGGATCAACAGCATAAGCTCCGGGAGTAGAGGCTACAATAAATTCCTTCAACCTGCTTCCATCACCATCTATATCTACGGCAGTAATGGATAGACAGGGTAACAGGGTATCTATCAGGGTACCACCTTTTTTGAAAGAGATCTTCCAATCGAGGTAAGAGGTACCGCTACCACCAGCTGTTACATAAGGCTGCCACGCATCGAAATAGCCCTGGGTGGTATTGTCCATATCATTGAGGGCAGCGCCCCCGATAAGGCCCATGATCTGGATGGTAGCATCCACACCGGTAGTAACGTTTGAAAATTTGTATATGGCACCAACTTGCCTGTTGACCCCGCCAATAAGTGTGGGGGTTTTAAAAGTCATGGAAGGTGGTGTACACTGTGCTGAAGCTGCTGATGATTGCAGTATTGCGCTCGCAAGTATAATACCATAAAGGTAATAAAAGCGCCTGGTACAGGCACGATAAGACACAGTGAGGACATTAAGGACATGGGTACAGTTAGGGTACATAGGGTTGAATTTAATCACGGAATCTGGAACAAGATTATAAAAAAACATTTATTAAAAGAAGTAAAAACCTGTGAATGTTTATAACTGTTTTATCCTTATGGTATTACTACGACATAACGCGTTAACGCAACATATCTAACACCGTTATTTACAATGGTTATAATAAAAATATAAACTCTGTAACAGATGTTATTAACTTTATGATATGCTTTATGAAGTACGCGAAATAAGTCATCCCGCTTTGGGATTTATACAAGTGTTGTATGAATCTTCATTCCCTTTCCGGGAAAGAAGGGAATGGCAACAGATGTTATCGTTACTATCACATGAATCAATGCGGTTAATGGTAGTAGTAGAAGAAAATACTTATGTAGGTTTCGCTATCGTATGGACTATTGGTTCCTGGCATTTTGTAGAGCACCTGGCGATTGATCCCGAACAAAGGGGTAAGCAATATGGCAGCCAGGTAATGAATGATATCATTGAATATGGGCAACATCGTATCATTCTCGAGGTAGAACCAGGAGATGATGAAACAGCAAAGCGACGTATTCGCTTTTACGAAAAGCTGGGCTTGCACCCGGTAGCATTTACTTACCAGCAGCCACCTTACCGGTTGGGTGAAGAGTCCCTACCTATGCAGCTGATGAGTATGCCCGCCATCACGAGTGCCAGTAAGTTGGGGGCCATTGCACAGGTGATCAAGACTACGGTATATGAGGCCTTTTACTGATCGCAGCAGGGTTTGTGTAAAATCAAAATCGGTACTCCCGCTTTGCCATTGGGGATTGCCTTGTTTTTTTTATATTGTGCCACATGAATGGACTCCCCCTGCGCTGGAAATTATTCCGGATAATGTGTATTCTTCAACTGGTCATTGTATTGTATTCACTGGTGATGCATGGCATCCGTTTATTTAACGGCAAAAATATCCTGGGGGATCTGATCGGTGTGGTCAGTTATGCATTGGTCTTTTTATTTCTTTGCCAGGCTTTGTCAATATTGAGTGAGAATTATCCCGACACGCCGCTCACGGTATCACAAAAAAGGCGTTTCAACCTGCTGTTCCTGGTAAATTTTATTCTTATCGCTTTCCTGTTTGCCAAAACGGTATATGTGTGGCAGATCATTCCTCTTATCAATTTGACCAGTATTACGAGGGGTAATATATTCTTTAACCTACTTTTCTATATATTTCAATCGATCGTTGTTTTTATATTCCATCTTATCTTTTTATATGGCATGTACCGTCTGCGGCAATTGATCTACCAGAATACCGTTGCAGGTTGGTATCAGCAATTTGACGGGCAAGACTCGCAGCAGCCTTAAACCAATTGAGTTTATGTTACCCCTTAAATGGAAAATATTCCGAATAGTCAGTTACCTGCACATGGCATTAACGGTAATGCTTGGAGCAATTGCAATACAGGCAATATTTAGTTCCCTTAGGTATATCTACAATGTAGAAGATATACTGGGTTCATTGTTGTTGATCCTCTGCCCAACCATCCTACTGACGAATAGTGGCATCAATATGTACCTGCTGGAAAAATTTTATCCCGACTATCAACCCGGGAAAAAGCTTCGCCGATTTTCGAACGTGCTTTTTATATTTACTATCATAGTTACAATCCTCGCTTTAGGGCTGGCGATTACAGGCTTTCATGAGATGCTATCAAAAAGAAATAAGAGTCAAAATACGATGGTTTACCTGCTAGCGGCGGCCATTGGTGTGATTGGCATTACTGGTTGCATTATTCTCTGGAACCAGGTATCATTACGTAAAGCTATCCGGCGTAATTATGAGGCATCTATGAACAAGTTCCTTGAGAACGACCAACCTTAACAAATCTTTGATTTTCGCTCACTAAATTGATACCAAACCAATGGCCAGCAGGCCGTAAATTTGATTATGCAAAAACTCCTGCTTTTTTTAACCCTAACCATTTGTGTAATTGGCTGTAAGAAGAAAAGCGACGATACTTCGGATTATGGCAAGAAGGCCAATATTGCTTATGGAGCGGACGCGCAACAAGTGTTGGACCTATACCTGCCTGCTGATGGCAATGCCAGTTCTACCAAATTAATGATCCTGATCCACGGAGGGGCCTGGGCGGATGGCGACAAGGCCGATTTCGATGTTTATATCAGTGAATTAAAACGTCGTTTGCCAGACTATGCTTTTGCGAATATCAATTACCGGCTTTATACTTCTGCCGGTCAAAATAAGTTTCCCGCACAGGAAGAAGATGTAAAGGCTGCGGTTACTTTTCTGATGAATAAATCCGGAGACTATAAATACTCCAAAAACTTTATCCTGCTGGGCGCCAGTGCCGGCGGCCACCTGGCCCTGCTGCAGGGTTATAAGTATGCCAATATCGCCAAACCAAAGGCTATTATCTCCTTTTTTGGACCAACGGACTTTACGGACCTGTATAATCACCCTGGCTTACCCATTGTACCGCCCCTGCTGGCTACCATTATCGGCGCAACTCCGACGCAAAATGCGGCCTTGTATGAATCCTACAGCCCCATCCATTTTGTAACTGCCCAATCTCCTCATACGCTGCTGTTGCAAGGCGGTAAGGATGAGCTGGTACCAGTGGCACAGGCTACGCGGCTCGTTACCAAACTCAATGATGCGGGGGTGATCAATGAATACATCTATTACCCCAATGAAGGGCATAGCTGGACAGGGCCCAACCTGGACGATTCGTTTAATAAAGTAGAAACCTTTATCCGGAAGCACGTACCTTAATTATATTGCCCGGTTTTTGTTTTTCCTTACCTTGTTGGCATGAAAAACACATTGCCGCCATTGGCAGAGAGAATGCGTCCCGAGACGCTGGAAGACCTTGTGGGACAAGCGCATCTTGCCGGCAAAGGAAGTATTTTACGTACTGCTATTGAACAGGGAAAAGTGCCCTCCATGATCCTGTGGGGGCCACCAGGAACGGGTAAAACCACGATCGCCAATATTATAGCCCATACTTTACAGGCTCCTTTCTTTACGCTTAGCGCCATTAGTTCGGGTGTAAAAGACGTGCGGGAAGCTATTGAAACGGCTAAGACGATACAGAAGGGTATACTCTTTATAGATGAGATCCACCGCTTCAACAAAGGGCAGCAGGATGCGCTGTTGGGCGCTGTGGAAAAGGGTATTGTAACGCTTATAGGCGCTACCACAGAAAATCCGTCTTTTGAAGTGAATAGTGCCTTGTTGAGCAGGTGCCAGGTGTATGTATTGAAATCACTGGAAGAAAAAGACCTGGTACAATTGCTACAGCAGGCTATGGAAAGGGATGAAGTGTTATCCACTAAAAAGATCGAGCTCAAGGAAACGGAGGCATTGATCAATATATCCGGTGGTGATGCCCGGAAGTTGCTGAACCTGTTTGAACTAGTGGTTGACAGCCTCCCTCCTACCCCCTCCAGTGGAGGGGGAGTGATAATCGTTACGGATGAGCAGGTGATGAGTATTGCACAACAGCGTATAGCCCTCTACGACAAGAGTGGAGAACAACACTATGATATCATTTCTGCTTTTATTAAATCTATACGTGGCAGTGATCCCAATGGTGCTGTATACTGGCTGGCCCGCATGATTGAAGGGGGTGAAGATGTGAAGTTTATTGCCCGCCGGCTGGTCATCCTGGCCAGTGAAGATATTGGCAATGCCAATCCTACAGCGCTGGTGATGGCCAACACAACATTTGATGCGGTGGCTAAAATAGGCTATCCGGAAGCCCGGATCATTTTGTCGCAATGTGTGGTATACCTGGCAGCATCAGCTAAAAGCAATGCATCCTATATGGCCATTAATGCAGCGCTGGCTGCTGTACAGCAGCATGGAGATCTACCGGTACCATTGCATATCCGGAATGCGCCCACTAAGCTGATGAAAAATATGGGCTATGGCAAAAATTATCAGTACTCGCATAGTTATGACAATAACTTCTCTGCACAAGAGTATCTGCCACCTACGATCGCGGGCAGCAAGTTCTATGATCCCGGCAAAAATGCCCGGGAAGAGGAATTGCGTCGCTATTTAAAGAATCTATGGGGGGACAAGTATGGGTATTAGGTGTGAGCGATTAGCTTTTAGGTGTTCGCCTTTAGCTGCAGGCCTTTGATTATCCGGAGTATTTAACTCAATAAACAGTAATTCCATACAGTTATTCAAGCATTTGGCTCATTGTCCGGGTGCTTTTATTGACAGCTTTCTTAACTTTAGGTTCATGATACTTATGAATACTACACTTACCTGGACTTGCAAACCATTTGCTGAATTGACGGTACATGAGCTCTATGCTTCTTTACAATTGCGCAGTGAAGTCTTTGTAGTGGAACAAAACTGTGTATTTCAGGATATAGATGATAAGGATCAATATTCCTGGCATCTGATGGGTTGGCACAATAATTTGTTGGCAGCCTATACACGGTTGGTACCTGCCGGTATTTCGTTTACAGAAGTCTCTATCGGGCGGGTTGTCACTTCTCCCAAAATGAGAAAGTCGGGTGCAGGACGATCATTGATGAAAAAATCTATAGAAACTACCTATCGTATTTTTGGCAATACTCCCATTCGCATAGGCGCACAACTCTATCTCAAAAAGTTTTATGAATCGTTTGGTTTTCAACAGTCCAGCGAAGTTTATTTAGAAGATGGCATTGAACATATCGAAATGTTACTAACTGAATTGCCCTGATTTATGCTATCGTAAAACTCCCATACGGCATTTATTTTTTCCACACCGCACACAAAAAGAAATAATTCTGCGTTTTCTTGTAAGGAAACTCATCGGCTATTATTTTAGTCGCTGGATCCTAGACCATCTGAAAACTAAATCTGATATTCCATGAAACAGTATCTACACGCTTCTGTGCGGAAGTGTTGTGCGCTAACGCTTATTATCCTGTCCGCAAACATTTCTTCGTTTAGTCAAATGGGTGACAATTCATCCTATTGGGAAATAGGGATGACAATGGGACCCGGCAACTTCCTGGGTGACCTGGGAGGTACACAAGGCAAGGGTACCACATTCCTGAAAGACAATAACTTTCCGAAGACAAAACTTCATTTTGGCGCTTACCTGGGTTATCAATACAAGCAAGCAATCGGATTGCGTCTTGCTGTAAATTTTGGTTCACTGGAAGGAGACGACGCCATCATTAAAGGAAAGGGAGGACTTGAAGAAGCGCGTAAGATCCGCAACTCCAACTTCCGCTCAAAGCTGACTGAGGCAATGTTACTGTTAGAAGTATATCCTACCACTTTTATTGAGAGTGATCCTGACGACACCTGGCTGAAGCTTCGCCCTTATGGTGTAATTGGTGTGGGTGTATTTAAATTCAATCCACAGGGTAGCCGTACTGATAACGGTGAATGGGTGGACCTCAAGCCGTTGCGTACAGAAGGTCAGGGATTAATTCCTGGTAGTGAAGAGTATAAACTGACGCAACTGAATATTCCGATGGGTATTGGTATTAAGTATTTTCTGACTGAAACATTCCATGTAAGCCTTGAAGTACTGCACCGGAAAACATTCACGGACTATATTGATGATGTAAGCAAAAACTATGTTGATCCAGCCATTTTTTATAGTAGTTCGATTATGTCGCCAACACAGGCTGCATTAGCTGATATGATGTCTAATAAAAGTGGGGCAACTACACCTACCCGGTTCCTGCCTGGTGAAAAACGTGGTACGCCGTCTAATAATGATGCATACTATACATTCAATCTTAAGTTTGGCTTTCGTTTGACGAGTACTGACCGGTATGGCAATTCAACCAAATGCCCTATCAGGTTCTAAGTGCCCGTATCATAAAGTATTTGTTTGATCCGTACCCTTTTCAAAATTTACTGCCTTTTTAACGAAAGGTCATCCTATGCGAACAACTATACCCGAGAGAAAACTACATGGTTATACTATGCCCTTGCTGGTCATCGGTATGCTAACATTGTCTGTTCCTGCCTCTGTTGCCATGCCAGCTTTTCGTTCCTCATTGATTGGGCAACCTGCAGACACCATCCTGGTGCAAAAGCAGGTGAATACCAAGAAGCATAAGATCAAATTGTATCCCAACGCCACTCACCAGGTACTGTTCTTCAGCGCCAATGGAGAAGATGGCAGGATCTATCAATTGTTCTTATTTGATGTGGAAGGCAAGCTGGTAAAACAAGTAAACATTCGCAACAAAGAAACCACTGTACTCAACAATATGGGAAAAGGCAATTACCTGTATGAGGTGTTTAGCGAAGATGAGCGTTTGGAAAATGGCCAGGTCATTATTCGATAGCAAGCTGGTTTGATTTGCTGTTTGCTATCCTTAAATAATTACCAATAAGCAGCAGGGAAAGTTAGTAGAATCCAGATATCCGGTTGAGTCAAAAACCTGATCCGTTCCCTATAGTTCACATACCCTGATAAAAAAAGAGATTTTATTGATCATTCCCTGCGCTTGCTTATTGGAAAAGCTTAAATGAATTCTGGTCAACCCCAGTATCCTCCGGTAGCCGGCTATGAACAATGGCCGGCTACCTGTTTGTAATACGTAGCTGAGCAAGACGACGGAGAGACGCCAACCAGTAAGTTATTTTGAAAGGAAGATGCCCGCCGCTTCTTCCCAGGAACCCAGTCTTTGGTATTCTGTTTCTGACAGGTTGTGAGGGGATGTATAAAGGAGTTTTTTACCAGGAAAATGCACGAGGTTGCGACTATGGTCATCGATCATATAATCGCCGTATACGAGCTTCTTATCGCCACAGAGGGTTAGCTGCCGCCAGCTAAAGAAAGGAAAATGCTCCTGCAACCAATCGTATTTATCTTTTAATGAATTGGGAAACTCCATGGCAGCAGATACGATGAAGATCTCATACCGCTCATTCATTTCCCGCAATACTTCCACGCTGTCTTGCATTACGGGCAGGTGACGGAAAAAGCCGGGAGAGCGGAGGCGATCCCAGATCAAAGAATGATGTTCTTCCGGAAAACCTTTTACCCATGATCCGGTCATCTTGCTGTAATCCACTTTGTTGGCCCCATACTTTTGCTCATACCAATCTATCATGTCTCCCATCGGATCGGCAATAACTTCATCCATGTCGATTATGACTCTTTCCATTGCTTATGCTTTTGAAAAGCTACGAGCCGTGAGCTGCGAGCAAATACAGGTTGTTCACTGTGTAAGCCCGCAAACTGAAACTTCGGGCTGGCAGCTATGTTATTTATTTTAGTTCTTCCTTTAAAAACTTGGCCGTGTGGCTTTCTTTCACTTTTATCAGGTCTTCGGGAGTGCCTTCAAATAAGATCTTCCCACCACCATCACCACCTTCAGGGCCCAGGTCTATCACATGATCGGCTACCTTTATTACATCCATGTTGTGTTCGATCACCAATACGGTATTGCCCCTGTCGACGAGTTTGTACAATACATCGAGGAGGTGCTGAATATCTTCAAAATGCAATCCGGTGGTAGGCTCATCAAGGATATAAAAGGTTTTGCCTGTATCCTTCTTTCCTAATTCGGTGGCCAGTTTTACACGCTGTGCCTCACCACCGCTGAGTGTTACAGCGCTCTGACCAAGTGTAATGTAGCCCAGTCCTACTTCTCCCAGCACTTTGATCTTTCGGTAGATATAAGGAACGTTCTGGAAAAACTCCACGGCATCTTCTACGGTCATGTCGAGAACATCGCTGATAGATTTTCCTTTATACCGTATTTCCAGTGTTTCGCGGTTGTAACGTTTGCCCTGGCATTTCTCACAATGAACGTATACATCGGGCAGGAAATTCATTTCAATGACGCGCATACCACCTCCTTCACACACTTCACAACGGCCACTTTTAACGTTGAAGGAAAACCGGCCTGCATTGTATCCCCTGATCTTGGCTTCGGGAACAGAAGCAAACAAGGTGCGTATATCGGTAAAGAAACCACAATAGGTGGCGGGGTTACTGCGGGGTGTACGACCAATAGGCGATTGATCAATTTCTATCACTTTGTCTATATGCTCCAGTCCCTTGATGCTTTTGTATTCCAAGGGGTTCATCTTGGAGTTGTAAGCATGTTTGCTGAGTATGGGATAGAGGGTTTCGTTGATGAGTGTAGACTTTCCGCTACCACTCACCCCGGTTACGACTATAAACTTCCCCAGGGGGAACTTTGTATCCACATTCTTGAGGTTGTTTCCTTTTGCTCCTTTTATCTCCAGGAATTTACCATTTCCTCTGCGCCTTTCTTTGGGAACAACAATTGCGCGATGGCCATTGATGTAAGAGGAAGTAAGGGTATCTAATTTCAGCAAAGCTGTGGGATCGCCCTGGGCTACTATTCTTCCTCCATGGAAGCCTGCCTTGGGGCCAATATCCACCAGATAGTCAGCAGCCAGCATAATGTCTTTATCATGCTCTACTACCAACACGCTGTTGCCAATATTACGCAGGTTCTTGAGGGCTTCAATCAGGCGCATATTATCACGTTGATGTAGTCCAATACTGGGCTCATCGAGTATATAAGTAATGCCCTGCAGTTGAGAACCGATCTGGGTAGCTAGTCTGATGCGTTGGGATTCCCCTCCACTGAGTGTACGGGAGGTACGATTCATGGTGAGGTAATTCAATCCTACATCCAGCAAAAACTGAAGGCGCTCACGTATCTCTTTCAATACATCTTTGGCAATGGCGTTCTGTTTATTGCTTAACCGGTTCTCAATACCACCAAACCATTTCATGAGTTTATCGAGGTTCAGTTCACTCAGTTCGGCAATGTTCTTTTCATCAACTTTGAACCAAAGGCTTTCTTTTTTCAGCCGGGCGCCGTTGCAGGAAGTACAAACTTTCAGTTCCATGAACTGCTCTACCCAATCGCGCAGGGCATCTGTATTGCCGCCAGCAAACCAACGTTTCAATTGGGGTATTACACCTTCATATTCTGTTGCATACAAGGGACCGCCGGTAGCGGTTTCATCAAAATCAAACTGATCTTCTTCTTCGGGCGGTGTTTCACTGCCATACAGCACCAGGTTGAGGGCCTTTTTGGGCAGGTCTTTCACGGGTGTATCGAGGCTGAATTTGTTCTTTTTGCCCAGTTGTTGCACCTGCTTGAAGACATGGGCTTCGCGCTCAGCGCCCAGGGGTGCAATGGCCCCTTCATTAATGGAGAGGTTTTTATCGGGAATGATGGCTTCGAGGCTGATCTGGTATACGTTGCCCAGGCCCTTACAGACAGGGCAGGCACCATAAGGGCTGTTGAAGGAAAAAGTATTGGGGTTGGGCTCTTCATAACTGATGCCGCTGTCTTCGCACATCAGCAATTTTGAGTATTGTATAACAGCACTGCTTCCCGCGCCCTTGGAATTGTCTTTTTTTGATGATGGTTTGGCATCTTCGACTGACAAGAACATGAGGTCCTTACCCACCTGGAGAGCCTTCTGCACGCTTTGGCTCAACCTTACACGCATATCATCGCTAACCGGCAGACGGTCTATAACTACTTCAATGTCATGTATCTTATAGCGGTCTATTTGCATCTTGGGCACCAGGTCCTGGATCTCTCCATCGATGCGGGCTTTGAGGTAGCCTTTCTTGCGGATGTCTTCGAAGAGCTCGCGGTAATGGCCTTTGCGCCCACGTACGAGGGGAGCAAGTACGGTGATATCCTTTCCTTTGAACTTTTTAAATACATTGTCCACGATCTCCTCTTCGCTGAACTTCACCATTTTTTTACCGGTGTTGTAGCTATAGGCCTCCCCTACGCGGGCGTACAACAAGCGCATAAAATCGTACACTTCGGTAATGGTGCCTACGGTGGAGCGTGGGTTTTTATTGGTAGTCTTTTGTTCAATAGAAATAACGGGTGAGAGGCCGGTGATCTTATCGACGTCGGGCCTTTCCATATCACCAATAAACTGGCGGGCATAGGCGCCGAAACTTTCCATATACCTGCGTTGTCCTTCGGCATAAATGGTATCGAAAGCAAGTGAGGATTTACCACTGCCACTGATACCCGTAATTACTACCAGTTTATTTTTTGGAATACTAATGTCAATGTTCTTGAGATTATGTACCCGCGCTCCAAACACTTCAATTGCATCATGAGATATGTTACTGCCGGTTTGTCCGTTCTCTGCCGGCACTGCCTTTTTAACTTTCGCCATATTATTTTTTGGGAAGGATCAAAGATAAGAACAAATGCCAGACTGAATAGTTGAGTATCAGAATGAGGATTTTCTTTCTCATTTTCAGGCAGATATGGCAGTTTTTGGCTTTATGGTATAAGTTTTGAAAGGGGTGATCTGGATTATTCTAAATAAAACTAATGTCATGAAAGCATTCCAAAACACCCTCACAGCAATCGCAGCATCCGCCATTTTATTGGGCGGTTGTAAAAGTATGAACAAGTCACAAAAAGGAGCAGTAATTGGTACTGCCGGCGGAGCCGCGGTAGGCGCCGTAGTAGGTAAAGTAGCCGGTAATACAGCTTTAGGAGCTATCATTGGGGCCGCTGTAGGTGGCGTGAGCGGTACATTAATAGGTAAGAAAATGGACAAACAGGCCAGGGAAATTGAGAACAGGGTTCCCGGCGCCAAGGTAGAACGTGTTGGAGAAGGTATTGTGGTAGAATTCAGCGAAAAAATCCTGTTCGGTTTTGACAAGTCAGATCTGTCGGCATCCGCTGAAGGCAATCTTGACAAACTGGTTTCTGTATTGAAAGAGTATCCCGACACGGATATTGAGATTCAAGGACATACAGACAGCAAAGGTGCAGATGCGTATAATATGGGGCTTTCAGAAAGGAGGGCTGGCGCTGTATCTACTTATCTCCGTAACCGCGGTGTCGCCAGTTCACGCATTACGACCAAAGGATATGGTGAAACGGCTCCTGTAGCTTCCAATGACACAGAAGATGGCCGGGCGCAAAACCGTCGTGTAAACTTCCTGATCACGGCTAATGATAAAATGAAACAAGACGCCAAGAAAGAATCACAAAGCAATTAATTATTGCAACATTCATTCTATAACCAAAACCAACATTAAGAAAGTTCATTAATCAAAAATCAATAGCAAATGAAAACGAAAGCAATCGCGCTTATCTCTGCTTGTTTATTAGGAACCTTTATCTCACAGGCTCAAACTACCAAGGCCACTGTCGGCGGTACTACGTTTGGTATTCGTGCAGGTGTCAATTTCCAAAACCTCAATGGACAGTTTGCAGGCAATGACCTAGACAATAAAATAAAAGTTGGGTTTAATGCCGGCTTAAATGCTGAAATTCCGCTTGCGGATGAGTTTTATATCCAACCGGGTTTACTTTTCACTACCAAAGGAGCCAAAGCAGATAACGATGATACAAAAGTAAACATCAGTTACCTTGAATTACCTGTGAACTTCCTGTATAAGCCAATATTGGGCGCCGGTAAATTATTGCTTGGTGCTGGTCCTTATGCCGCTTACGCATTGGGAGGAAAAATCAAAGGCGATAACGGTGATATGGACCTGGAATTTGAGAGTAAGCTGGCTACCAGTGAAGCGCTTCAGTATTTTTATACCTTTAAGCGTTTTGACTTTGGCGCCAATTTATTGGTAGGTTATGAGTTCAGCAACAAGTTCTCTGCTCAACTGAACGCTCAACTGGGTCTGGCCAATATCAGCCCCAAAGTGGATGGATTTGATTCCGATGACTACAAGACAAAGAATACAGGCTTTGGTGTATCATTAGGCTATCGCTTCTAGTTTTATATTGAGACAAGCTATCATAAAAGGTGGGCTGCTTTCGGGTAGTCCACCTTTCTTATTATTTCGTGGGCGGAAGGGGCTGATTAGCAACCGGGGCTCTAACTTTATATTTACCTATAACAAGAAGACTGGATAAGACTGTCACTTTCGCCAGGCACCTGGGCAGTCGGCAGTCTAACTATTCATCAGAAATGGTATTTCATTATTAAAACTCTACCTGCGGGGGAGACTGTTAATGAGGCGATTAGGGGATCATTTTGAGGCAAGGGGGGAGTTGGTCTTAAAAAAATTTGGAAATTTATTCTTGCGTTATATCTTTGCACCAGTTCTTTTTACATCTCTTATCAAGAAAGGCTGAGGGAAATGGCCCTGCGAAGCCTTGACAACCTGTCACGCTACCAAGCGCGATAAGGTGCCACGTCCAGCTCCGACGTAAGTCGGAGACAGATAAGTCAGATCAATAGCTTCTACAATACTGTAACAACATAATTGAAAAGCTCTTCTGACTCATCGGAAGAGCTTTTTTGTTTTATGTACCGCCCGCCCCACCCCCCGGCCCCCTAAAGGGGAGAAAGAAGGGGAGAAAAGAGGGAGATGTAACAAAAACAAAAGAAACTCTCCGGTAAGAAATTTCCTCTTGATAAGTGCTGTCGCAGAACACTGAATTATTACAACAATTAACATCGTTCGGGACGCATCCTATACCAGGATCGGCAGAACAAAAAACTGTTTATCATGCAAGCGACAACACAACTTATTCACAGCATTCCAGTAGATCCATTAACCGGCGCGGTATCAGTGCCCATTTATCAAACCTCCACTTTTGTGCAGGACGCGCCAGGAGTAAACAAGGGGTATGATTATGCCCGCAGCGGCAACCCCACGCGTGCAGTTCTGGAAAACCTTATTGCAAAACTGGAAGGAGGAGAAACAGGTCTTGCGTTCAGCAGCGGTCTGGCAGCTATTGATGCGATCGCTAAATTATTGAAGGCAGGAGACGAGATCGTGGCAGTAGATGATATTTATGGCGGCGCCTACCGGTTGTTTACACAGGTATACCAACAGTTTGGTATTACAATCAACTTTGTAGACACTTCTGATCCTGAAAAAGTGTTCAATGCGATCACGCCAAAGACGAAACTGATCTGGCTGGAGACGCCCACGAACCCCACGCTGAAGATCTCGGATATTGAAGCGATTGCCAAAATAGCGAAAGCCAATAATTGTCTGCTCTGTGTAGACAATACATTCGCTTCGCCTGCCTTGCAAAAGCCACTGGCCCTGGGCGCGGACATTGTGGTGCATTCTGCTACGAAATACCTGGGTGGCCATAGTGACCTGATTGCCGGAGCAGTAGTAACAAAAGACAAAGCGCTTGGCGACAGAATTAAGTTTATCCAGAATGCCTGTGGAGCTATCCTGGCGCCTTTTGACAGCTGGCTGGTGATCCGCGGCATTGAAACGTTGCACCTGCGCCTGCGTCAGCATTGCGCCACGGCGCAGGAAGTAGCTGAATTCCTGGAAAAACATCCTGCGGTAGATAAGGTGTATTATCCGGGTCTTAAAACGCATCCCAACCATGAGGTGGCTAAAAAGCAATCAAAAGGATTTGGCGGTATTGTTTCTTTTAGCCTGAAACAAGATACGATTGAAGCGGCTGGTGCTTTTGCAACCTCCACGCAACTGTTTAAGCTGGCAGAAAGCCTGGGAGGTATCAAGAGCCTGATCAGCCATCCGGCTACGATGACGCATAAGTCGATCCCTGCGGAAAAGCGCAGAGCGGCTGGTGTGTCGGACAGCCTTGTGAGGCTGAGCATTGGCCTCGAGGAAGCAGAAGACCTGATACAGGACCTGCAAGTGGCCCTGGACGCGCTACAGCTCCACGGAACACCTGCATTGCAAAAAGAACTGGCATAATAGATCAGCATAATAGACTAGCATGGCCGCTGAAATAACAAAAGAACCAGTTGAGCCGGACAAAGACATTCAGAAGGTCAATAAACATTATTTATGATGATCTGTTAAAGGTATACGACGCGGAAAGGCCAGGGTGGTGGCAACACACAAAAGGGTTACAAGGCTTTAGCGCCTACGGCGCTCCAGAATAGAACATACAGGCGATTTGCCGGTGCAATAAACAACAATTAACAGTTCAGGAACAAAAATCGTAACAAGTAAATGGAAGCTCACAAACAGTTAACAATTGGCTTATTCGGATTTGGTGTAGTGGGTGAAGGCCTGTATAAGGTACTGCAACAAACGCCTTCGCTGAAAGCCAAAATCAAAAGGGTGTGTATTAAGAATCCCGGCAAGAAAAGGGATGCGCCGGCGGAACTATTTACCACTGATAAAGATATTCTGTTGAATGACCCGGAGATCAATGTGATCGTGGAAGTGATCAATGAATCGGAACCGGCTTTTGAGATCGTATCGACGGCATTGAATAATGGCAAAGATGTGGTAAGCGCCAGCAAGAAGATGATCGCTGAGCATTTACCTGAACTACTTGCGCTGCAGCAAAAAACGGGACGCTCGGTTCTCTATGAAGCAGCAGCCTGCGCTTCCATACCTGTGATCCGCAACCTGGAAGAATATTATGACAATGACCTGCTGCATTCGATCAAGGCGATCGTGAACGGGTCCACCAACTTCATCCTCACGAAGATGTTTGAAGATAAGCTGGATTACCAACAAGCGGTATTGCTGGCGCAGCAATTGGGTTTTGCAGAAACTGATCCCAAACTTGATGTGGAAGGATATGATGCAGTGAACAAATGGGCTTTCCTGCTTACACATGCCTATGGCATCGTAAAGACGATTGACCATATTGTATTCAACGGTATCCAAAATATTCAGGGCAGTGATGCTACTGTAGCAGCAGAAAAACATTTCGACATCAAGCTGGTGGCACAAGCCAAAAAACTACAGAATGGTAAGGTAGCAGCCTTTGTATTGCCGCAATTCATTAAGCAAGATGATCACCTGGCTTTTGTAAAAAATGAATACAATGGTGTGGTGATCGAGAGTGGTTTTGCCGACAAACAATTCTTCTATGGCAAGGGCGCGGGAAGTTTCCCCACTGCCTCTGCTGTACTGAGTGATCTTTCGGCACTGCGCTATCAATATAAATACGAGTACAAAAAATTATATCACCACGTTCCGCAAGAACTTACTACGGACTTCTATATCCGTGTATATGTAAGTTTCGATGACTGGAAATACATTCCGAAAGAAAGGTTTGAGTGGATTGAAGAATGGCATGCTGAAACGGACCGCAAGTACCTGGTAGGTGTATTGCCATTCAAGGAGCTTCGTGATAATAGCTGGTGGAAAGAAAACAATACATCGCTTATCCTTTCACCTGAAGCGATCATTGAAGATGTGGAAATACGTAAACTGAAAAAGAAGAGCCTGGAGTTGGCAGGCATAATATAAAGTATCAAATCTTTCGTTCGTCTGTTTTTTGTTGTTGTATTTGCATGAAAAACAAAAGCCCTCCCGCGCAAGCAGGAGGGCTTAGTTATTTATAAAGGCTTAGTATCTGTTGTGTAAATACGATCTTAGCGCTTCATATTCGGCAGGGATCAACTTGCTTTCTTTATTCAGCACCATCATAGCCTGTACGGCTTGCGGAAGGGGCACGGCCTTCCCTATCACGGGTTCTACCACATCATAGAACTTGACGGGATGGGCAGTTTCGAGGAACATACCCTTTTCTCCGGGATGCTGCTCCAGGTATCTTTGCAAGGCCAGGAACCCAACTGCACCATGGGGATCGGTGAGGTATTGGTATTTTTCGTAAACGGACTTAATGGTGGCTTTTGTTTCTTCATCGGTAATGCTGTAGCTGCTCAATACATTTTTCAATGCCCCAAACTCCTGGTGGAACAACTCAAGCACTCTTACAAAATTGCTTGGATTGCCTACATCCATCGCATTGGATAAAGTAGGCACGGCCTTCTTCGGCTGGTATTGACCATCCTCCAGGTATTGTGTAACGACATCATTGGCATTGCAAGCAGCTATAAAATGCTTTACGGGCAATCCGGAACGATGAGCCAGGAGGCCGGCACAGATATTTCCAAAGTTGCCACTGGGCACACATACTACAGGAGGGGTATCTTTATTTTGCCACTGTTTCCAGGCAAGTGCATAATAGAATTGTTGTGGCAGCCAGCGGGCTACATTAATGGAATTGGCAGAAGTAAGAAATATCCTGCTGGTAAGTGATTCGTCGGTAAAAGCCTGCTTTACCAATTGCTGGCAATCATCAAAACTGCCCTGCACTTCGAGAGCATGAATATTCTTACCCAGGGTGGTCAATTGTTTTTCTTGTACAGTACTTACTTTTCCGGAGGGATATAAGATCACAACCTCTACGCCCGGTACATCATAAAAACCATGAGCAACGGCCCCGCCGGTATCACCGGAAGTAGCCACTAGTACAACCACTTTTTCTTTGCGCTCGCGGGCAAAGTATCCCAGGCAGCGGCTCATAAACCTGGCACCTACATCTTTAAAAGCCAGAGTAGGCCCATGAAAAAGTTCCAGGGAATAGATGTCCTCCTGCACAGGAACGAGGGGTATGGGAAAATTGATGGTTTCGGCTACAATGCGCTGGAGTTCGGTCTCCGGCATAGTTCCTGCCACATAAGGTTGAATGATCCGGTAGGCAATTTCTTCGTTGGAATATTGCTCTATGTCACTAAAGAAAGATGGCTCTATTACAGGTATCACTTCGGGGAAATACAATCCTTTGTCGGGCGCCTGCCCCCTGATGGTGGCTTCTTTGAAATCCACATCGGGAGATTGTTTGTTGAGGCTATAATAGCGCATATGGTGATTACTGATTATTTATTATTAATTATTGGGATCTACAAAGCTGCTGCCCCGATGGGGCAGAAAACACCTTTGCTACGAATTGCTGCAAAGCGGTTGGCCCCCTACAGGGCAAAATACACGTTTAACGCGCATTATTCGGTATCGGCCACGACCTTTACGCCATCATAACTGATAGTAGTTACATAGGTCTTAAAATCGATCCCCAGCTTCACATAGACCTCGGTCATCACATACTCCACCTGCTGGGCAGTACTTTCTTCCCGGCTCAACATAAAAATAGATGGACCCGAACCTGAAATACCACCGCCCAGAGCGCCTGCCTCTTTACTGTTCTTCTTTACTTCATCGAAACCGGGTATCAACATGCTGCGCACAGGTTCTATAATCACATCTTCCAGTGAGCGGCCAATGAGTCCGTAATCATTCTTCATTAATCCCGCAACCAACCCGGCAATATTGCCCCATTGCTTGATCGCGTTTTTGAGTTGTACTTCTTTTCGTAATATCTGCCGGGCATCGGAGGTCCGCACCTCTATCTGAGGGTGCACCACGGTCACATATAAAGGAGGCGCGGAGAGTTGTACGATATCCAATGGAAAGATGGAACGGATAAGGGTTATACCCCCATAGATAGCCGGTGCAATATTGTCTGCATGTTTTACACCGCTGGCTACTTTTTCGCCGTTCATGGCAAAACGTACCAGGTCTTCATTAGAAAATATATTTCCCAGCAAATGATTGGCCGCTACCACTACCCCGGCGGAACTGGCAGCACTGGAACCCAAACCACTCCCGGGCTTAATACGTTTATCAATGGTAATATCGAAGCCTGGCGGCTCTTTTACTTCTTCCAGCATGGCCAGGAGGGCTGCGCCTGCCACATTCTTTTCGGGCTCTACAGGCAACTGGTATCCATCGGTATGTTTTATGACCATACCTGGTTCCTCACGCAGGCGAACGGACATCAGGTCCTGCGGCCGGTGCAGGGCCATCCCCAACACATCAAAGCCGCATACGAGGTTGGCCACGGTAGCAGGGGCGAACACTTTTACGCCTTTGCTGCCCCCAACCCCGCCCCCGGCCCCTAAAGGGGGGGATGAGATTATCTTTTTTTCTAGTTGATCTTGCATTGTTAAGTTTTAAAAGCATTTCCAAATGGTTGAAAGTGAGCCGCCCTTTAGCGCTGCATTACTACACCCCAGGGCCACCCACCTTTCAATTGCTTAATGGGCTGCCCGTATGATATCAGCAAAAACACCGGAAGCAGTTACTTCTGCTCCTGCACCGGCACCTTTTACCACCAGAGGTTGTTCCACATACCGGTTAGTATAGAACAGTACGACATTGTCTTTCCCATACAAATGATAAAAGTCGTGCTGTGGATCTATATGCTGTAACCCTACGGCGGCCTTTCCGTTCTCATACTTTGCTACGAACTTCAGCTTCTTGCCTGCCTTGACAGCCTGATCGTAAAGGTCTTTAAAATGTGCTTCCTGTTTGGCCATTTCTGCATAGAAATCCTCCACACTCCCCTTCATACAGGAGGCCGGCATAAAGGTACTATTGGTAATATCCTCCATCTCCAGGCGTTCACCGCTTTCCCTGGCCAGGATCATAATCTTGCGCATGACATCGGTACCACCGAGGTCGAGACGCGGATCGGGTTCGGTATACCCTTCGTTCTGGGCCTGCTTTACCACTTCTGCAAAGCTTTTTTCGCCGTTGTAATTGTTGAATACAAAATTGAGGGTGCCACTCAATACTGCTTCAATACGGTTTACTGTGTCACCACTGCGCAGGAGGTCGTTGAGGGTACCAATCACGGGCAATCCTGCTCCTACATTGGTTTCAAACAGGAAGGAGGCATTGTATTCGCGGGCGAGGTCTTTCAGCTTTTTATAATAAGTATAGGCAGAAGAACAGGCCACTTTGTTGCAGGCTACTACGGAAATACTCTTTTCGAGTAAGCGATCGTAGGTGGTAGCTACCTGGTCATTGGCTGTCACATCGGCAAATACGGAATTGCGCAGGTTTTTGGAACGGATGATCTCTACAAATTTGTTGAGGTCCATGGCCTGGCCAGCATCGAGTTCCTGTTTCCAGTTATTAAGGTTGATGCCTTCATCATTAAAGACCATCTTCCTGCTATTGGCAATACCAATGATGCGGATCTGTAAACGCAATTGTTCCTGGAGCCATGCCTGTTGCTGCTGTAGTTGTGATAACAGTTTGCTGCCCACATTACCAGCACCTGCAATGAACAGGTTCACCTGCTTATAGGTGGTTTCAAAGAATTCTTCGTGCAATACGTTGATGGCTTTCTTAACATCTACGGCAGCTATTACAGCGGATATATTGCGTTCGGATGACCCTTGTGCTATGGCGCGTATATTGACGCCGTTGCGCCCAATGGCGCCAAACATCTTACCACTGACGCCGGGATGGCTTTTCATGTTATCGCCTACCAGGGCTACAATGGACAACCCGGGCTCTACCACCAGGGGATCTACCTTGCCGGTTTCTATTTCCCAGGCAAATGCTTTGTCAACGGCAGCTTTTGCATCGGCCAGGGTGGTTTCGTCAATACCCACACAGATGGAATGTTCTGAAGATCCCTGGGTAATGAGGATCACATTGATCTGCTCGGCGGCCAATGCCTCAAATAATCTTTTAGAAAAGCCCGGTACACCTACCATGCCCGGACCTTCCAGGCTTAGTAAAGCTATTTTATTGATGCTGGTGATACCGCGTATATTATTACCATTTCTTTTAGCTACTTCATTTTCAATAACGGTACCATGGGCTTCGGGATCGAAGGTGTTTTTTATCCATACGGGGATACTCTTACTCATCACGGGCTGAATGGTGGGAGGGTAAATCACTTTAGCACCGAAATGAGAGAGTTCCATTGCTTCCTGGTAAGATATCCGGGGAAGTACTTTGGCATGTGGCACCAGTCTTGGATCGGCAGTCATCATACCGCTTACATCGGTCCAAATTTCCAGGACCTTTGCATCGAGGGCGCTGGCGAGGATGGCAGCGGTATAATCGGAGCCTCCCCGGCCCAGGGTGGTAGTAAGGCCGGCCTGATTGGAAGCTACAAAGCCTGGCAACACGAAAAGGTTTTCTGCTGCGGACGCAAAGTAGCTGCGAATATTTTCGTCGGTGATGGCAAAATCAACTGCGGCATAGCCATGGTTGGAATCTGTGATGATCAATTCTCTGGCATCTTTCCATACAGCATCGGTACCGGCAGCTTTTAAGCGGGCTGCTACAATTTGTGATGAGATCAGTTCACCGAAGCTTACAATGCGATCGCGGGTGCGGTCGGATAATTCGCCCAGGAGGAAAACACCGTTGCAGATGTCTTCAATTTCATTACAGCGCTGTTTTACCCAGCTTAAGATGGAGCTCTGCTTAGCAACGGGCACCAATACTTTCACTGCATCGATATGCCGGCGTTCTATTGTGGAGAGGAGGTCTTTATAGGATTCATCGGCTATGGCAGCGAGGGCGCCTGCCTTCAATAAGCTATCGGTGACGCCTCCAAATGCGGACACTACGACCACTGTTTTATCGCGTTGTATTATTTTCTGTAGAATGGCTACTACTTTGTTGATGTTGTCGGCATTTGCTACGGAAGTACCGCCGAACTTTAAGACCTGCATATCGTGTATGATTAGTTGAATGTAAATGATTGAAAGAGAATATACCTATCCCCGGTACGATCAGCCAGAAGCCCAAATGGTAATATGGAAAAGTACAACCCTTAGCGGGTCGTAATAGTAGACGTTGTTGTAGCTGTGAAAGCTACTGTAGTAGTGGAGGAAATGATATGTGTGTGCTGTAGTGCCACTTTTAATAGATGGTCAAATATACAAAATTTACGATTAACAAGTGTTAGTTTCATAAAAATTGTCTATTGATTACATAGAGTAAGTGAAACAAGCTATTAGCTTTTAGGTGTTAGGTATTAGCTTTGGAGTATTAGGTATTAGCTTTGGAGTATTAGGTATTGGCTTTTAGCTAAAGGCTAAAGGTTAACAGCTAGCGCCTAATACCTATCCATACAGGCTTTTTTGTCTTGTTAATATTTCATCGTATTTTCATCGCCTGTTTGTGTTGCTGCTTGTTATATGTTTTCAATTGATTACTGCCTAAAATACATTCCATATGGACCACCAGTCGACGAGAGGACTGCAGCAATTCAAGAATTACGTTGGTATTAAATTCCAGCTTTACAACAGCCTTTTTACTTCGCTTCCCTTCCATCGCATTGAAAAGACAGGTATTCTGTTATCGCTGTTATTAAATAATTGTGAAGAAGGCTATAAGCATAAGTTAAGCCCTACTCAGATCATCGAGGAGTTTTTCGAGAAACATACGCTCTATCAGAAAGACCAGGACAAGTGCGATCTGTTGTTCCGCTTTATACAATATGTAGAAAGGCAGGTAGTGTTGTTTGACGCATTGGAAGATGCTTCTTTCCGTGAAGTGCAGGATATGAATGGGATCGGTACGCTGAAGTACCTTGAATCGGAAGTGATACAGGAGGGAGCTCAGGATAAGCTGGCCGAAAAGCTGAAGGACTTCTCTATCCGCATGGTGCTTACGGCCCACCCTACTCAGTTCTATCCGGGAACGGTGCTGGGCATTATCAATGACCTTTCGAAAGCGCTTGCAGACAATAATGCGAGCCAGATCAATATGTACCTGCAGCAATTGGGTAAAACGCCCTTTTTCAAAAAGCAGAAGCCTACACCTTTCGATGAGGCGATCAGCCTGGTATGGTACCTGGAAAACGTATTCTACCCGGCTGCAGGACGGATCGTGAGCTTTCTGAAGAACCAATTTCCACAGGTAGTGCCTGACAATAACCCAATCCTTACGATGGGTTTCTGGCCCGGCGGTGACAGGGATGGTAATCCTTTCGTAACAGCGGACACCACGCTTAAAGTGGCTGACCTGTTGCGCGGGAGCATCATTAAATGCTATTATCTCGATGTACGGCGCTTAAAACGCCGACTTACGTTCAAAGGGATCGATACGATACTGGCAGAGCTGGAAAAGCAGTTGTACAATAATATTTTCATTCCGGGTCAACGTACGGCGCTTACGAAACAAGGCATACTGGATGAATTGTACAAGATCAGGGAAATACTGACGTACCAGCACAATGGCCTGTTCCAGCACCTGGTGGAAAACCTGATCAATAAAATACAGGTATTCGGGCTACACTTTGCCTCGCTGGATGTAAGACAGGAAAGTACGGTACACAATACGGTACTGGAAGCAATTTCCGCCAAAGAAAAGTTATTGCCTGAAAACTATGCTTCGCTTTCAGAGCAGGAAAAGATCAAGAAGTTGACGGGTATCAGCAGTACGGCTCATGCAGACCTTTATGAAGAAGGTGTGATCAAGGATACGCTGCAGAGCATTACTGCTATAAAGAATATACAAGAATATAACGGACCCGAGGGTTCGAACCGCTATATCATCAGTCAGTGCAACAGCGCGCTGAACATTATGGAAGTGTTTGGCCTGTTCCTGCTGAGTGGCTGGAGCAAAGACACGCTTGACATTGATATCGTTCCTCTTTTTGAAACGATCGATGACCTGGAAAAAGCGGCCGGCATTATGGAGTCGCTGTATAAGAATGAGGATTACCGCCAGCATCTTCAACGCCGCAATAAGCGGCAGACGATCATGCTAGGCTTTTCAGACGGAACGAAAGATGGTGGCTATCTGATGGCGAACTGGAGTATCTATAAAGCCAAAGAAGAACTGACCAGCATATCGCGAAACTACGGTTTTGATGTGGTGTTCTTTGATGGCCGTGGTGGCCCCCCTGCGCGTGGCGGTGGTAAAACGCATAAGTTCTATGCTTCGATGGGTAATAATATTTCCAACAAAGAGATACAGCTTACGATACAGGGTCAAACGGTGAGTTCCAATTTCGGTACTGTTGATTCTGCGCAGTTCAATATTGAACAATTGTTGAATGCAGGTATCTCGAACCATGTTTTCTCTGCCAAAGAAAAAACGCTGCAACCGGAAGACGAAGTGCTGCTTAAAGAGCTGGCTGATGAAAGTCTGAAGGCGTATACGCAACTTAAAAACAATCCTGATTTCCTGAATTATTTATCGCATATCAGTCCGCTGAAGTTCTATAGTGAAACGAATATCGGCAGTCGTCCTGCAAAGCGGGGCAGTTCTTCTAAACTATCGCTGAAGGATCTGCGTGCTATTCCTTTTGTAGGTGCCTGGAGTCAGCTGAAACAGAATGTAACAGGCTATTATGGTGTGGGCATGGCTTTGCAAGCTTTGGACAAAAGAGGCAAGCTTCCTGCGATCAAGCAGCTTTATAAAAACTCGCAGTTCTTCAAGACGCTCATGGACAATTGTGAGATGGCTATGAAGAAATGTTTCTTTCCGCTGACGGAATACTTATCGAATGATGCTCGTTATGGAGAGATCTGGAATATGATCTTCCAGGAGTATGAGCTTACGAAAAAGTATATCTTCCAGTTATCTGGTAAAAACGAACTGATGTTTGATTACCCGGTGGAGCAATTGTCTATTCAAACACGTGAAAGGATCGTATTGCCACTGACTACAATCCAGCAATATGCCATGACGAGGATAAGGCAGCTGGAAGAGCAACAGGCACCTGCCACTCATAAAGAGATCTTTGAGAAGCTGGTGATCCGCTGTTCATTCGGCATCATCAATGCAGGAAGAAATTCAGCTTAGGCATACGGCTTACAAAACTATAATCAGGGTGTCTCCAGAATGGAGGCACCTTTTTTGTTTTAGGGAGTTTATTATTTATTGTAGCAGGGGCGCCAGCTACCCTGTCACTTTCTGTAAAAAGTGGCTGTTTTGGCGTTTCATGCTGTTAGTATACTGGATCCATATTGAAGGTATATTGCAGGTATACTGAAGGGGAGGCTGATTATTAATTACTGATTATTGATTATTGGCCGTTGATTACTGGCTACTCCGTGTTCTGCTCTTTCCTTGCTATTGTTGGCAGTTTGTCCTGTCACCCTGTCTTCTGTTAGCTCTCCTGCAAACATACAACATAGAATATGCCAAATCCAAATGTGGTTTGATTGAAACCGAAAATTTCGTCAGTTTCGATGTATAATGATTGATTTTTC